>FWWL01000001.1_pt1 | contig 1525533 bp, 1499 predicted proteins | sample 2228331 | NCBI WGS metagenome assembly FWWL01 (sample SAMEA103939775, study PRJEB20133) | metagenome
GTGTCGGCGGAAGAAAACGTTTTTTGCTTTGAGCACCGAAGTGCTGTCCGCATATTTCGTTGACGTTTTGCTGTTCAGTTTTCAAGGTTCATGTTGTCACTTGTTTTAGCGACTCACTTATAATAACAAGATACGACATTAGTGTCAACCCGTTTTCAAAGAAAAAACGAATTCATTTTGAATCACTAGATGGATTCAAAATGAATTCGTTCGCTTACCCTAGAATTCTTTCTATATATAGTTGTCTTTTTAATGAAAGGTCTAATATTTCCCCAGATGTAGAAATCCGAATCATTGGTCGAGTAGGAACATTTTGTTGAACAAATATTACTTCTCCTGTTTCACCGGTAGATAATTCCACTCTCATACCAATCGGTAAGTCCCCTACTATACTAAATAAAGCTTGGACCACTTGAATATTAAATTTCCCAAACTCATCTTCACGAATCATTTCCATCACCTTAAATGGAGAAACCTTTGAACGATAGATGCGCTCTGACGTCATTGCGTGATAAATATCAGCAACTGCAATAATCTGAGAGATCAGTGTAATACTATCCATTCTTTCTCCTTTAGGATAACCACTTCCATCTAATCTTTCATGATGCTGAAAAATTGCTAGTTTCATTTCTGGTTTTAATAAAGGCGTTTCTTTTATCATTTGATAACTATATAAGGTGTGTTTTTTCACTTCGTTAAATTCATGTTGAGATAACGCAGCTTTTTTCTCTAGTAATCTACTATCAATTTTCGCCATTCCACAATCAGCAAGTAAACATGTAGTTGCTATTTGCATGATTTGTCCTTTTTCAAAACCTAACTTTTGTGCAAGTGCTCCAGCAATCATTCCCATAGCAATAGCATGATGATATATATAATCATGTACTTTTGAATAATCGTTTAACTTCGCAACAATTTGTCGCTCCTCTAATACCCGCTCCACTAACGGCATAATAAACGATCGTACTTTCGTTACATCCACTTTAGAGCCTGACGACCAATTCATGAATTCTTTTTTATAATCTTTTACGGCTTGACTATAAAGACCACCAAATTCTTTTTTAACTGCAATCATACTTGGTGATTCAGAAAGGTTTGTTGCTTTCGCCTCGTCCGCTTCTTGTAACTCTTCTTCTGATTTATTGAAGGGATTAGCATTTGCAATGGCTACTTTTGTGATTTGGAAAGTTTGGAACACCAAAAAATGTTCACGTGAAACCTTCGTATCTTTTCTTATAATTGGATACGGTGTATTTGCAAATATATCTTCGGCAATAACACTGCCTAATTTTAACTCTGAAACTCTTACATCTAAGTGTTCCAAAAGGATGACCACCTTTTGATTAATTTTAGGTTAATTGTAACGGATAGAGACAGTTTTTGTAAGATAAATTTATGAGAATAATTCAATTTTCTGATTAAGTGTCATTGGTTATTTGATATTTTCTTCTTTTACAGAGAAGCGTAAGATGTTAACTATGAAGGACGTGGTATAGATGTTTAATAAGTTTTCATTTCATCCGGTGGTTTGGACATTATTACTTGGAACTATTTTTGCAAGAGGCGCTAGCTTTATGGCGATTCCATTTTTAGCGTTGTATTTAGCTTCAACAGAAGGGATTCACCCTGTGTTAATCGGGGTAACGATTGGTTTAGCTCCCTTAACAGGAACAATCGGTGGTTTTATTGGAGGTTATTTTTCCGATCGCTTTGGTCGAAAAAAGGTCATGCTAGGTACTATTTTTGTATGGGCATTGGTTTACATAGGATTTTCTCAAGCATCTCACATAGGCATATTTATGGCACTTAATGCGTTAAATGGACTGTGTAGATCATTTTTTGAACCTTCTTCTCAAGCTATGATGGCTGATTTGACTCCTTCTCATTTGAGAAAGCGTGTTTTCTCTTTACGATATTTCGCAATTAACGTCGGAGCAGCTTTTGGTCCTCTGGTAGGAGTTAGCGTTGCTCAATTTTCTTCTTCCCTACCTTTTATCATTACAGGTCTTATGTACACTTTGTACGGAATGGCTTTATTATTTATGTTAAATCGTCATGAGATTATACATATTAGTCCGATTACAAAATTACGTATGACAGATGCTGCAGTTATTGCTTGGAAAGATAAAAGATTATTGATGTTTATCATCGGTGGTATTTTTGTTAGTGTAGGTTATTCTCAAATCGATTCTAATTTGCCTCAATACCTCCAACAATCTTTTTCTGAAGGTGTTGTCCTCTTCTCAAGACTCATTGCGATAAATGCAGTAATTGTAATTATTTTACAATTACCACTCACTTTATTATCTGAAAAATGGCCTGTCATGCGAGCAATGGTATTGGGCAGTCTTTTATTCGCCATTGGATTTGCAAGCTTTGGCATCGTAAGCACACCAATTGGGTTTATGATCGCAATGGGCATTGTTACAATTGGGGAAATCTTCATTTTCCCATCAACCTCAGTCTTTATTGATCAAATTGCACCTGAAGATCGACGAGGTACCTATTTTGGAGCTGGTCAGTTCCGCTCCATCGGTAATTTTACAGGACCTGTTTTAGGTGGTTGGCTACTCCATGACTTAGGCGGTACTTGGTTATTTTCAATCATTGGGCTAATTCTCGTAGGCAGTATTTGGTTCTTCTACTTAGGTAGTAAAATTAAAGTAACTCAAGATATACAATCTACTTGATGCATCCGCAACTATCAGCACAAAAAAGGTCTAAGGCGCATAATGCACCTTAGACCTTTAATCTGTAGACAATAGGTTGATAGTATATGACATCTTAAAATTCGACTTATCAACTATTGCACTTTATTGATAAAGAATGTGGTCGGCTATTTCTTTCGCGTTCCGTGGACGAAACGCAAACTTCCTCGGACTTGTTAACCACTCCTGGATAAGGTGGACTTGGAAGTAATAAAATCCAATGTACAACCTTTAACGATCAAAATTAATAATTTTACATTTATATTTAAATGATTGCAGTTGATTGGAATGTAGGCGGCGACTCCAGCGGAATCAGCAAGAACTGAAGACCCTGGACTGAGCATCGCGAAGGAAGCGGCTGAAGTCTTGCCCGCGGAAAGCGTCCGCAGCAATGGAAATCAACATTTTCTATTTGTCTAAAGTAAAAGGTCTAAGGCGCATAATGCACCTTAGACCTTTAAATTATTCTTCAGTTGGTTCAGGATCAGATTCAGTTTCTGTTTGAGTGGTTGGAGCTTCGTTCACTACTTCAGTTGAACTTTCTTCCCCGTCTTCATCAAACTCTTCCTCTTCTTCAGCCTTCTCTACTTTCGCAACAGTCGCAACAAGTTCTTCATCACCTAAACGAATCAGACGAACACCTTGCGTGCTACGACCCGTAACAGAAATACTACTTACATCCATACGGATTAACATGCCATTGATGGTAATCAACATTAAATCTTCTGATCCATCAACTGTCTTAACAGCTGCTAAATGACCCGTTTTTTCTGTAATTTGGCTGGTTTTAATCCCAACCCCACCACGAGATTGTAAGCGATACTCTTCTTCAGATGTACGTTTACCATAACCATTTTCAGTAACAACTAATACTTCTTGGCCAGGCTCCAGAATTTCCATTCCAACAACGTGATCACCTTTACGTAATCGAATACCACGAACACCAGACGCTGTACGTCCCATTGAACGAATATCGGTTTCTTCAAAACGAACAAGCATACCGTTTCGTGTACCGATGACAATATGTTTCTTGCCGTCAGTTAAACGCACGGAGATAAGTTCATCGTCTTCTTTTAGTGAAATCGAAATGAGACCATTTGCACGGATATTAGCGAAGCCACTAACTGGCGTACGTTTTGTTACACCTTGAAGCGTTGTGAAAATGAAGTAGGCATCATCTTCAAATGATTCCATTTGAATCATTGCAGTTACCTTCTCTTCTTTATCAACACCTAATAAGTTAACAATCGGTAACCCTTTAGCTGTACGTCCGTATTCTGGGATTTCATACCCTTTCGCACGATATACTTTTCCTGTGTTTGTAAAGAACAGAATCGTATCATGCGTTGATGTATACAATAAATGTTCGACGAAATCATTTTCATTCGTACCCATTCCTTGTACACCACGGCCTCCACGTTTTTGACTACGATACGTATTAACTGGTAAACGTTTGATGTAACCGTTATGAGTTAAAGTCAGTACCGAGTTTTCACGAGGAATTAAATCTTCGTCTTCCATCATCTCAGCACCACCGGCTGTGATTTCTGTACGACGTGTATCACTAAAACGATCTTTAATTTCATTCAATTCTTCACGAATAATTTGAATTACTTTTAATTCGTCTGCAAGAATCGCTTTTAATTCAGCAATTAATCTTTGTAACTCTTGATATTCTGCTTCGATTTTGTCGCGTTCTAAGCCAGTCAAACGTTGAAGACGCATATCAAGAATTGCTTGAGCTTGTCGCTCTGAAAGATGGAACTGATCAATCAAACCAAGTTTTGCTTCTTCCCCTGTTTGTGAACTACGGATTAAAGCAATAATTTCGTCGATATGATCTAGTGCAATACGAAGACCTTCTAAAATATGTGCACGATCTTCTGCTTTCGTTAATTCAAACTGAGTACGACGTTTGATAATCACTTTTTGGTGCTCTAAATAGTGATATAAAATCTCTTTTAATCCAAGAACTTTTGGTTGGCCATCTACAAGAGCAAGCATATTTACACCAAAACTAGATTGTAGAGATGTTTGTTTATATAAATTATTTAATAACACATTAGCATTAGCATCTTTGCGGACCTCGATGACGATACGCATTCCGTTACGATCTGATTCATCTCGTAAATCAGTAATGCCGTCGATTTTCTTATCACGCACTAATTCTGCGATTTTTTCAATCAAACGAGCTTTGTTCACCTGGAAAGGAAGTTCATGAACTAAAATCACTTCTTTACCATTCGATTTTTGCTCGATTTCTACTTTACCTCGAATGATGACAGAGCCACGCCCTGTTTCATATGCGCGACGAATCCCGCTTCGTCCTAAAATAATACCACCAGTTGGAAAATCGGGACCTGGTATGATTTCCATTAATTCTTCGGTTGTAATGGCTTCATTATCAGCTAAAGCTAAAACAGCTTCGATGGTTTCTCCGAGATGATGAGGTGGAATGTTTGTAGCCATCCCAACTGCAATCCCTGACGTACCATTGACTAGTAAGTTTGGATATCGACTTGGTAATACGATTGGCTCTCTTTCTTGGCCATCATAATTATCTTTAAAGTCGATTGTATTTTTGTTGATGTCGCGAAGTAGCTCCATCGCTATTTTCGACATACGTGACTCTGTATAACGCATTGCTGCAGCAGCGTCTCCATCCACGGAACCAAAGTTACCGTGACCGTCAACTAGCATATAGCGGTAACTCCAATGTTGCGCCATACGCACCATTGTGTCATAAACCGCCGTATCACCATGTGGGTGATACTTACCAATTACGTCTCCAACAATACGAGCTGATTTCTTATAAGGTTTATCCGCAGTATTCCCTAAGTCTTGCATCGCGTACAAGATCCGACGGTGAACGGGCTTTAACCCATCACGCACGTCTGGAAGTGCTCGTTGAACAATAACGCTCATTGCATAGTCAAGGAAAGACGTTTTCATTTCTGAACTAATATTAATTCCTTTAACTCGATCATTTTGTATCTCTGTCATGCAGGCAACCTCCCTTCCCTTGACTCTTTAGATATCTAAGTTTTTCACGTAAATTGCATTTTCTTCGATGAATTGACGACGTGGTTCTACCTCGTCACCCATTAAACGTTCAAATGTTTCATCTGCATCAATTGCATCTTCTAAATTCACTTGTAGTAATGTGCGCACGGCAGGATCCATTGTTGTATCCCATAATTGTGTCGCATCCATTTCTCCTAAACCTTTGTATCGCTGAATAACTGGTTTCGGTTGTTTTGGAAGACGTTCTAAGATTTCTTGCAATTGTTTATCTGAATAGCAATACTCAACTGATTTACCTTGCTTGATTTGGAATAAAGGAGGTTGAGCGATATATACGTAACCCGCTTCGATTAATGGACGCATGAAACGGAACAAGAATGTTAACAATAACGTTCGAATATGCGCACCATCGACGTCGGCATCGGTCATGATGACAATTTTATGGTAACGTGCTTTCTCTAAAGCAAATTCATCGCCAATACCTGTACCTAGAGCCGTAATGATCGCTCTAATTTCGGTATTCGATAAGATTTTATCTAAACGAGCTTTTTCCACGTTTAAGATTTTCCCTTTTAACGGCAATATTGCTTGGAAATGACGATCACGACCTGATTTAGCTGACCCACCGGCAGAGTCACCCTCTACCACATAGATTTCACTCTCTGCAGGAATTCGAGATGAACAATCAGCAAGTTTACCTGGCAAACTTGAAACTTCTAATGCAGATTTACGACGTGTAAATTCACGCGCTTTTTTCGCTGCAACACGAGCGCGGGCTGCCATTAATCCTTTTTCGATCACTTTACGAGCGACAATCGGGTTCTCTAACATAAAACGCTCAAACGCTTCAGAGAATAAAGAATTCGTAATTGTACTAACTTCTGAATTCCCAAGCTTCGTTTTCGTTTGCCCTTCGAATTGTGGATCCGGATGTTTGACAGATACGATAGCCGTTAAACCTTCACGTACATCGTCCCCAGTTAAATTGGAGTCTGCATCTTTTAACATATTATTTTTACGGCCGTAGTCATTGATGACACGTGTTAATGCCATTTTAAACCCTGACTCATGGGTACCGCCTTCATATGTGTTGATATTGTTAGCGAACGAGAAAATGTTGGCTGCATAACCATTGTTATATTGCATCGCAATTTCAATTGAAATGCCGTCTTTTTCTCCTTCGATAAAAATAGGCTCATCATGAATCGGTTCTTTTGATTTATTTAAATGCTCGACATACGATTTAATACCACCTTCGTAGTGATACGTGTTCGTACGAACTTCTTCTTCACGCTCATCGCTAATCACGATACGTAATCCGCGATTTAAGTAAGCTAACTCACGTAAACGGTTCGCTAAAATGTCATATTCATAAACAGTCGTTTCAGTGAAAATTTGTGGATCGGCTTTAAAACGAACAGTTGATCCAGTTTTGTCAGATTCGCCAATAACGTGAAGTTCCTTCGCTACTGCTCCTCTTTCGAATTGAATGAAATGCAGTTTTCCGTCACGGTGTACATATACTTCCGTAACTTCTGAAAGAGCATTAACAACGGAAGCTCCAACACCGTGAAGGCCACCAGATACTTTGTAACCACCGCCGCCAAATTTACCGCCGGCATGCAAAACAGTCATAATAACTTCGACAGCTGGTCGGCCCATTTTTTCATGGTTACTTACTGGAATACCGCGACCATTATCATCAACTTTAATCCAATTGTCTTTTTCAATCGTGATGGCTATTTCATCACAATGTCCTGCTAAAGCTTCATCAATGGCATTATCAACGATTTCCCATACTAGATGGTGAAGACCTTTTGAACTTGTTGAACCAATATACATCCCTGGGCGTTTTCGTACAGCTTCTAAACCTTCTAAAACTTGTATTTGATCCGCATCATATGATGTTTGAAGTTCTTTTTCTTCCATTGCCATCTTGCTCACCTGCTCTTTCCTACAGTCATATCATTATTTTTATAGACGTTTTCGTCTAGAAGTTTCATTCATTTTCTTTAAAAGGTTCTGCGGGCTTAGTGGAGATGCATACGTTAAAAAAGGCGTGACTATAAGAGACTTCACACGATGATGATCGACAATCATTCGTGTTCGTGGATGTTCTAACCACGCGTCCTGCTTCGTCGCATCCTTCATTTCACGAAAATCTAAAATCGCAAGAATATCCATGTGATTGACGACAATCGTTTTGCCAAGTCCAACATACATGGAATTTATGCTCCTTCTTCCACATGTCCCTGTTTCACATGGAACATAGCAGCTTGTCTAATGGTTTCATGATCGATACCTTCCACACTTGTTGTTGTAACAAATGTTTGAACTTCGCCTTGGATGGTATTTAATAAATGGGACTGGCGATAATCATCGAGTTCAGAGAGAACATCATCTAACAAAAGAACAGGTGATTCACCCACTTCTTGTTTAATTAATTCAATCTCTGCCAGCTTTAAAGATAGAGCTGTTGTTCTTTGTTGTCCTTGAGATCCATAAGTTTGGACATCGTAGTCATTGACGTAGAACTGCAAATCATCTCGATGAGGTCCAACCAGAGTTAAACCACGGGCAAGTTCCTGTGATCGACCATCTTTTAATTTCTGCTCTAAAATGTCGACCATTTCCTCAAAAGAGGCATCACGATTTAGACCGCTTACTGGACAATACCGAATGTCCAACTTTTCAAGTCCTCTCGAAATTCCTAAGTGAATTGGTTCAGCCCATTTTTGAAGCAGTTCCATAAACTCAAAGCGTTTTCGAATAACACTAACAGCTGCTTGAATATATTGATCAGTGTACACATCAAACATGACATCGTTTAATGACGATTTCCCTTGATGCGTTTTTAAAATGTGATTGCGTTGTTTTAATAATTTTTGAAATGTCAATAAATCGTGCAAGTACACGGGCGATATTTGGCCTATTTCCATATCTAAAAAACGTCTTCTTACCTGAGGACTGCCTTTTACTAAGTTCAAATCTTCAGGAGCAAACATGACGACATTTAGTTGCCCAATGTAGTCGCTCAATCTACTTTGTTCCAAATGATTCACTCGTGCTTTCTTCCCTTTTTTCGAAAGAGTTAATTCGAGTGGTAAGTGACCATATTTTTTAGAAACATCACCTTTTATTTTACCATATTCTTCTGACCAACGTATCAATTCTTTATCATTTGACGTTCGATGAGATTTTGCCATGGATAAAACATATAAGGATTCCATAATATTCGTTTTCCCTTGTGCATTTTCACCAATGAAAACATTAATCGTAGGTGAAAATTCAAGCGTTAACGATTCATAATTCCGATAGTTCGTTAATTCGAGCCGATCGATGTGCATCTTATTCTCCGCTCAAATTTTCCACTATGCAGAATTTACCATTTTCTGGAATAGTCACTGTATCGCCATTGCGAAGCTTACGACCGCGTCTATGTTCAAGCTCATCATTAACGAGAACATCATTTTCTGCCAAAAACCATCGGGCCATTCCGCCAGAGCTAATAATGTCTGTCATTTTAAGCAGTTGTCCTAATGTTACATATTCCGTATCAATCTCAATATTTTTCAAGGCAATTCAATCCTTCTTTTTTTAGTCTATCCCTTCATTTTACTCCATAATTCCAAAGAAGTAAAAAAGGATAGCCAAATTGGCTATCCTCGTCAAAATAAGTGATTAATATGTGCGAACTGGCAAGATTAATTGAAGGATCGAATCATCATGTAGCGATTTCAAAATGAATGGACGCATAGCTCCTGTAAATTGGACAACTACATCTTGTCCTTCGATCGCTTTTAAGGCATCCATCATGTATTTCGCACTGAAAGAAATTTTCAACTCTTCTCCCTCAATCGAAGCCGCTTGAATTTCTTCTTCAACTTTGCCGACTTCTGGTGAACTTGAAGAAATTTCTACCACATTGCCTTCTAGTGAAGTGAAGCGAACAATATTGTTACGTTCTTCACGAGCTAACAAAGATGCACGGTCGATTGCTTGTAATAAAGCCTTTCCGTTCATGGTGACAGTCGTTTTATATTCATTAGGGATTAGACGAGACGTGTCAGGATAATTGCCTTCTAACAAACGCGAGTAAAATAATACGTCCTCCGTTTTGAATAAAACTTGCTGCTGCGTCATAACAATATGAACAGGGCTTGAAGAATCTCCAATGATTTTGCTTAACTCATTTAAACTCTTACCTGGAATCACGACACTATATTCGCCTTCTGGTAACTGTTCTAGTACAGTTTTTCGGCGAGCTAAACGGTGACTATCCGTAGCCACACAAATTAATTCGCCATTTTTCACTTCCCAGTGTACACCTGTCAAGACAGGACGACTTTCTGAAGAAGATACGGCAAATACCGTTTCACGAACAATTGATTTTAATAAATCTGCAGGAATAATGAATTCACGGTCATCTTGAATTTCTGGAAGCAATGGATATTCCGAAGCTTCTAATCCAATCAAATGAAATTCTGATTTACCTGAACGAATATGCGTTTGATAAGAATCATTTACTTCGATTTCAACATCATTGGTTGGCAATTTACGAATAATTTCGTTGAATACACGTGCTTGAAGAACAATCGATCCTTCTTCAATTACTCGTATCACTTGTTCCCCATTTTCTTCAGTTGGGATAAATGTCTGAATCGTAATATCAGAATCACTACCAGTTAAACGTAATCCTTGTTCCGAAATCTCTAGTTTAATACCAGTCAATATTGGAATTGTTGTTTTCGAACTAACTGCTTTCATAACATCACTTAAACCGTTTAATAAACGTTCACGCATGATTTCAAATTTCATTTTTTAACCTCGCTTATATATTTATTAATGTTTTAAAAGAATAATAGATATAGTAATAGGGCCTGTGGATATGTTGATAAACCCCTTTTTATGAATAAGGACAAGCTATCCACATGTTGATAACGTGTGTGAAAACTAGTTCGCTTTTATAGGAGTTATCCACAGATTTAAGACTTCCCTAAAACGCTCTTAATCTCTTTTAAGTCTTGTTGAAGCACTTGATCCTCTTTTAACATCGTCGATATTTTCTCATGAGCATGGATAACCGTTGTATGATCACGACCACCAAATTCTTCCCCTATTTTAGGTAATGAGAATGCGGTAAGTTCACGTGATAAATACATCGCTATTTGTCGTGGGAAAGCGATCGATTTTGTTCGTTTCTTCGCTGTAAAATCTTCTAAACGCACGCTGTAATGCTCGCCAACTACTTTTTGAATATCCAAAATTGTAATTTTACGAGGTTTTGCGTTTGGCATAATATCTTTTAATGCTTCTGCTGCCAAATCCGCGTTCATATCTTTATTAACCAGTGAAGAATAGGCAACTACGCGGATTAATGCTCCTTCGAGCTCGCGAATATTGGAGTCAATTGAATTGGCAATGTACATCATGACTTCGTTGGGAATATCTAAACCGTCTGCCTTTGCTTTTTTACGCAAAATGGCAATACGTGTTTCTAAGTCAGGTGGTGTTATATCGGTGATTAGACCCCATTCAAAGCGAGATCTTAAGCGATCTTCGAGTGTAGGAATTTCTTTAGGTGGTCGGTCACTTGAAATAACAATTTGTTTGGATTCTTCATGCAATGTATTAAATGTATGGAAGAATTCTTCTTGCGTTTGTTCTTTTCCAGCTAAAAACTGAATATCATCTATTAATAGAACGTCTACGCTTCGGTATTTATTTCGGAAATCAACTGTTTGATTGTCTCGAATCGAATTAATGAACTCATTTGTAAATTTTTCAGATGATAAATAAACAACTTTTGCATTAGGATTATGTTCTTGCACATAATGACCAATAGCATGCATTAGATGGGTCTTGCCTAGACCTACTCCACCATATATAAATAACGGATTATAGGCTTTTGCTGGTGCTTCAGCCACTGCTAATGAAGCTGCATGTGCGAAGCGATTCCCAGATCCAATTACGAAAGTATCAAATGTGTACTTCGAATTCAGCATTCCAGGAGAAAATTCAGGTTGCTCGTCATCCTTCATGGGAATGATCGGTGCTGGTAATGAAAAATCATCTAAACTTTGATCTTTTGGAACAACAAACTTAATGGTTAATGCTTCACCAGTCAGTTCTGTTAGGATTCCAGCGATTAAATGGACGTAATGCGTATCTAACCAATCGCGTGCGAAAGAATTAGGTGCAGCAATGGTTACTTCGTCCCCACGATACGTTAACATTTTCGTCGATTTTAACCATGTTTCAAAGCTAGGCTTGGAAATTTTTTGCTCGACTTGAGCAAGGACACCTGCCCATAGTTCTTCTAAATGTTCCAACAGCGTTTCTCCTTTACTATCATTTATAAAAGGCTCTGTTAACCTTTTGAGTTGCGTTTTATCAATAAAAAGACGGAATCTGCTCTCTTTAATTGGACGAACAAGCAAACCTTGTAGTCAGCACGTTTTTCCGTAAGAGTATCGCCGATTCCCATCGATTAACAACATTCTTTAACAGAAACTTAAAAAATAATTTATAGTCATTTTCACATTATATAATGCATAGTCATGCACAAAACCACAAGCTGTGGATAAATGTTAATAAGAGGCTATGGATAAACTATCCACAAATTACTAACAGTTTGTGGATAACAATGAATAGTCATCTTGATTTTGAAGAGTAAAACACAAATATCGTAACAAAATAAATGAGAAATTACAAGACTTCTTGAGGGTTATCCACAAAATGCATATTCATGCACAAGATGATTGTCCACAATGGGTGAATATGTGTGAAACCTGTAGATAAGGGTTGTGAATAGAAAAATGTTGTAAATACACATATGCACAAGCCTGTGTATAGATCTTGTTAGAATTGTGGACAAGTATTTATCGTTTTTTTCAAGTAGAGGTAGAAGAGGATTTGGGAAAGGCTATTGACAAATATGGTGCTGACTATATATAATATCCAAGACTGTCTATAACAAAGAGAGATAAATCGACTTTCAATTTTTCAGGAGGTGTCACATAGATGAAACGCACATACCAACCAAATAAACGTAAACACAGTAAAGTACACGGATTCCGTGCTCGTATGAGTTCTAAGAACGGCCGTCGCGTATTAGCAGCACGTCGTCGTAAAGGAAGAAAAGTATTATCAGCTTAAGTCCACTGATCCGCATCAGTGGTCTTTTTTTTCTTTTAATAGGAAAAGACTGCTGGTGTAGAAAAGTTAAACTGATTTAGCTCGCATTCAATTGGTGCAAGCTAATACTTTCTTATCCGTATAAAAAAGCGAGTAGAAGCGCATCGTCGAGAAGGATTTTAATCTTTCTCGATAGAATGCGTGGAGTAAAGCAGGTGAACGATTGATGAACAAACATCAACGAGTAAAAAAGAATGCCGAATTTCAAAAGATCTTTAAACGCGGAAAATCCTTTGCGAATCGTCAGTTTGTTGTCTACTGTTTTGAAAAAGAGGGACAAGAAGATTTTCGTATAGGGCTATCGGTGAGTAAAAAAATCGGGAATGCAGTCACCCGTAATCGTATTAAACGTTATATTAGGCAAGCCTTCTTGGAAATGAAGGACGAAGTAAAGCCAAATATGGACTATGTCATTATCGCCAGACATCAGGCGGCCACAATGGATTTTCATGAATCCAAAAAAAGTTTGCAGCACGTTTTAAAAATAGCTAAAATGATTCAAAAGGTTAGAGAATAAATTAAAAACTATATATAGAAGAAACGGATTATTTTTTAGGGGGAAGAAACGTTGAATAAACGATTATTAATCGTCCTCATCCTAGTTTCTGTCACATTATTTTTAAGTGGTTGTACTGAATATAACCAGCCGATACGTGACGATAACACAGGTTTTTGGAATGAATTTATTGTATGGCCATTGGTTTCCTTTATTACATTGTTTAAAGAATTACTTGGCACATATGGATTAGGTATTGTGATGGTAACCATCATTATCCGTTTAGCAATTCTGCCATTAATGATTAAACAAACGAAAAGCTCTAAAAAAATGCAAGAAGTTCAACCAGCATTAGCTGAACTGAAGAAAAAGTACAGTTCAAAAGATGCACAGACTCAACAGAAATATCAGCAAGAAATGATGGCTATGTTCAAGGAAAACGGAGTTAATCCTGCAGCAGGATGTTTGCCTGTCTTGATTCAAATGCCAATTTTAATTGGTTTCTATCATGCCATCAGTCGAATGAACGTTACGCCAGAAATTAATTTGGGAAGTTTTTTATGGTTCCCACTAGCTGAACCAAGCATTATTTTGGCGATCTTAGCTGGTGTGATGCAATTTATCGTACTTCGTACAGGTCCAGCAATGGATAATCCTCAAATGAAGATTATGATGTATATGATGCCATTTATGATTACCGGTTTTGGTATCTTCTTACCATCAGCATTAACACTTTACTGGGTAATCGGAAATATCATTTCTTTCATACAAAATATGTTCATTTATAAACCGTGGGAAAAAGAAAAATTACAGCCTGCGAAAACTGGAGGGACGAAAAAGTGAATCAACTAACGCAAACAGGGAATACAGCGGAAGAAGCAATTACAGCAGCATTAGCAAAACTTGGTGTTACGAGAGATCAAGTTACTATTCAAGTGGTAACTGAAGGTAAAAAAGGTTTTCTTGGTTTTGGTTCTAGACTTGCAGAAGTGCAAGTCACCGTAAATGAAGTTCAACCAGAAGTGATTGAAGAATCTTTTCAAGAACCGTCTGTTGAACAACCTGTTGAGCGTGAAGTGATTCACGAAGAAATCGTCCTAAAGGCAAATGATTCTACTAAATCAGATGCGATTGAAGAAACAAAGACGTATTTAACCAATATTGCGACTCAAATGAAGATTGATGATTTAGAAATCCATACAGAGCTTAACGGAAAATATGTAACGCTCCGCATGGAAAGCAAAAAAGCAGCACTTCTTATTGGAAAACGTGGTCAAACGTTAAATGCCCTGCAACAACTATCGCAATTAGTAGTGAATAAATTTTCAAACCAATTTTTACTAGTTCAGCTAGATGTTGAAAATTACCGTGAGCGTCGTCAAGAATCACTGGAACTTTTAGCAGAAAGAATGGCAGACAAAGCGATTCGTTCAGGAACAAAAGTTGAATTTGAACCGATGCCTTCGTATGAACGAAAAGTGATTCATAATGCTTTATCTAGACGCTTAGATATTGAAACGGTGTCGATTGGTACTGAACCAAATCGATATCTAGTGATTGAACCTCTTAAGTAAGAATTGGAAAGACATGAATTCGTAACATATACAAACGGACCTCGACGTCATTGACGATTAGGTCCGTTTTCTTGTGGATAAATCGGTCTAGTCGGCTTTCGATTTTATCAATTTTGTGCTATAGTTATACGTTAGAGAATAATGGCCGTTTTTTAGTTATCCACATGTGGATAAAATTCAATTGGAGGTGAACGATCATGGAATTTGATACGATAGCAGCAATATCCACACCCCTTGGTGAGGGAGCAATAGCCATCGTCCGTTTAAGTGGACCTGAAGCGATTTCCATTGCGAACCATGTCTTTCGTTCGCCGAGCGCAAAAACGTTGCAGGAGCAGCCGACACACACGATTCATTACGGACACATCATGGATCCTAAATTAGATGAAGTGGTAGAAGAAGTAATGGTATCACTGATGAAAGGTCCAAAAACATTTACACGTGAAGATGTAATCGAAATTAATTGTCATGGTGGTTTAGTTTCAGTAAACCGCGTACTTCAATTAGTTTTACAATATGGAGCAAGATTAGCTGAACCAGGAGAATTTACAAAACGGGCATTTTTAAATGGCCGAATTGATTTATCTCAGGCTGAAGCGGTAATGGATTTAATTCGAGCAAAAACAGATCGAGCGATGAACGTTGCGCTTGGACAAATGGACGGGAAGCTTTCGAGATTAATCGCAAGCTTAAGACAAGCTTTACTTGAAACACTTGCTCAAGTTGAAGTGAATATCGATTATCCAGAGTATGACGATGTCGAAGAAATGACATTGCCAATGATTATAGAAAAATCGGGTTGGGTCAAAAAAGAAATCGAATATTTATTACAAACCTCTACCCAAGGAAAGATCTTAAGAGAAGGTCTTTCAACCGTTATTGTAGGGAGACCTAATGTAGGGAAATCCTCCCTTTTAAATAGTTTAGTGCAAGAAAACAAAGCAATTGTTACGGATATCGCTGGTACGACACGTGACATTATCGAAGAATATGTAAATGTACGTGGAGTTCCATTAAAATTGGTCGATACTGCGGGAATTCGCGAAACAGAAGACATTGTAGAGCGAATAGGCGTTGAAAGGTCTAGACAAGTCCTTAAACAAGCTGATTTGATCCTTCTAGTCCTAAACCAGTCTGACGAGCTAACACCCGAAGATGAGCGTTTATTCGAAGCTATCGAAGGTATGGATGTAATCGTCGTTTTAAATAAAACAGATTTAGAGCGAAAAATGAATTTAGACCATGTGAAACAATTAGCCGGTAACAGCAAAATAGTTACAACTTCCCTGTTATCAGATGCTGGTGTTGATCAGTTAGAAGAAGCAATCGCTACGATGTTCTTTGAAGGATCCATCGAAAGCGGAGATTTAACGTATGTATCGAATGCTCGTCATATTGCTTTATTACACCAAGCTAAAAATACGATCGAAGATGCCATTCAAGCTGCACATGATCGTGTACCAATCGATATGATTCAAATCGATGTAACGAGAACTTGGGAAATATTAGGTGAGATTACGGGGGATACAGTAGAAGAAAGTTTGATTGACCAACTGTTTTCACAATTTTGTTTAGGAAAATAAAAGCTGCTGCGACTTTAAAGCTTAAAGGCAAAGCAAGCTTAATATAGAACTCGAAAGGAATGAACGAACATGCCGAATTTTGAAGCGGGCTCGTTCGATGTAATTGTAATTGGAGCAGGGCACGCAGGTGCTGAAGCAGCTTTGGCTGCAGCAGGTATGGGTGCAAAAACGCTTGTTCTTACCATCAATTTAGATATGATTGCATTTATGCCATGTAATCCATCCATCGGAGGTCCAGCAAAAGGAATAGTTGTCCGTGAAATAGATGCATTAGGCGGAGCGATGGGAAGAGTCATCGACAAAACACATATTCAAATGAGAATGTTAAATACAGGTAAAGGACCTGCCGTACGAGCATTACGTGCACAAGCAGACAAAGTGCTTTACCAAGCAGAAATGAAACGTTTAATGGAAGAACAAGATAACTTATCTATTCATCAAGCAATGGTTGAAGAACTGATCATTGAGGAGAATGAAGTCAAAGGTGTTATTACGCAAGTTGGAGCTATTTATAGAGCATCAACAGTGATTGTTACGACTGGGACATTTTTACGAGGCGAGATTATTATTGGCGATTTAAAATATTCAAGTGGTCCAAATAACCAACAACCTTCATTAAAATTAGCAGATAATTTGCGTGATTTAGGTTTTGACTTAGTTCGATTTAAAACTGGAACACCGCCTAGGGTTAACAGTAAAACCATTGATTACAGCAAAACAGAAATACAACCTGGTGACGATGTAGCAAGAGCGTTTAGTTATGAAACGACTGAATATATCACCGATCAATTACCATGTTGGTTAACGTATACAAATGAGCGTACGCATCAAGTAATTGATGAAAACCTTCATTTATCACCTATGTATTCAGGGATGATTAAAGGAACTGGACCTCGTTATTGTCCATCAATTGAAGACAAAGTGGTTCGTTTTAATGACAAACCACGTCATCAAATTTTCTTAGAGCCTGAAGGTCGTAATACGAGAGAAGTGTATGTACAAGGTCTATCTACAAGTTTACCTGAACATGTACAACGTAAGCTGTTAGAAAGCATTCCAGGGTTAGAGAAGGCAGAAATGATGCGTGCCGGCTACGCTATTGAATATGATGCAATGGTACCTACGCAACTTTGGCCAACACTAGAAACGAAAAAAATCCGCAACCTATATACAGCTGGACAAATTAACGGTACTTCTGGTTATGAAGAAGCAGCTGGCCAAGGCTTAATGGCAGGGATGAATGCCGCAGCTCGTTCTTTAAATAAAGAAGAGATTATTTTAAGTCGTTCAGATGCTTATATTGGTGTTTTAATAGATGATTTAGTAACGAAGGGCACGAACGAGCCATATCGATTACTCACATCAAGAGCAGAATACCGCTTACTATTACGTCACGATAATGCAGATCTAAGATTAACTGAGATAGGTCATAAAGCTGGATTGATTTCGGAAGAACGTTATAGTCGTTTTGTATCGAAGAAACAACGTATTGAAGATGAAATTAAACGTCTTCGTCAGACGATCATCAAACCGAACGAAGAAACTCAATCTGTAGTTCGCGAAAAAGGCGGTACAGAATTGAAGGATGGAATTCGAGGAAATGACTTAATGAAACGTCCAGAAATGACTTATGATGACATTGCTAAATTATCACCGTCAACAATTGAATTAACGGACGAAATGAAAGAACAAATAGAAATTCAAGTTAAATATGAGGGTTATATTGAAAAATCTCTATTACAAGTCGATAAATTAAAAAAGATGGAAAATAAAAAAATTCCAGATCATATTGATTTTGATGCAATTTCTGGTTTAGCTACAGAAGCGAAACAAAAATTAAAAGAAGTTCGACCATTATCCATTGCTCAAGCTTCTCGTATTTCTGGTGTAAATCCTGCTGACATTTCCATATTACTAGTGTATATTGAACAAGGAAGAATCGCTAAAATATCCGGATAATTTTGAAGTGGCTATGTGCTCTAAAAGCTTATAGCCACTGTTTATATACGGAAGGGGAACATTATGAACGAAAAGCAATTTATCGAAGCCTTAAAAGCGAAGGGTATCGAATTGAATGAAAAGCAAATCAAACAATTCAATTTATATTTTGAACTTTTAGTTGAGTGGAATGAAAAAATGAATTTAACAGCAATTACAGACTTACCATCCGTATACTTAAAACATTTTTACGATTCAATCAGCATGGCTTTTTATGTAGATTTTACTAAACAACAATCTATTTGTGATGTTGGAGCGGGAGCGGGATTCCCAAGTATCCCATTAAAAATTTGTTTTCCTGATCTAAAAGTTACAATTGTCGATTCATTAAATAAACGAATTCAATTTCTCACTCATTTAAGTGAACAATTGAAACTATCTGACGTTCAATTCGTACATGCTAGAGCAGAAGAATTTGGACAAGATCCAAAATATAGAGAAAAGTTTGACGTTGTTACAGCTAGAGCTGTTGCTAGACTAAGTGTCTTGTCGGAATTATGTATTCCTCTAGTTAAACCAGGCGGTCAATTCTTAGCTATGAAAGCATCTGCAGCACAAGATGAATTAAGTGATGCTAGTAAAGCAATTTCAACGTTAGGTGCCAGTAAAAAAGAAGAATTCACCTTCCAATTACCAGTAGAAAATAGTGAAAGATCACTATTTGTATTTGATAAAATAAAAAACACACCTAAAAAATACCCAAGAAAACCAGGTGTTCCGAATAAAACACCTTTATAAATGATTTGTTCCACGTGAAACATTAATAGAGGATTGATGAGATTAGTAGCGAATAGTACTTAAGTAGTGAGTTTCTTAAAGGTGGTGCCAAGAGGATGAAAAGTCCTTTTTCACGTTTTTTCAATAATGTAGATAAAGAAGAAGTTGAAACAAAGTCGAATGTTGAACATAACGAGGAAGTAGTCAAGCTTCCCCTAATGTCGATCATTCCAAATAGATTTCAACCGCGAACAATTTTTGATGACTCAAAAATTGAAGAATTAGCGCGGACAATTCATACACATGGTGTTATTCAACCAATTGTTGTTCGAAAAATTGAGAACGACCAGTACGAGATTATTGCTGGTGAAAGACGTTTCAGAGCTATGACGAAATTGGAATGGTCAGAAGTGCCAGCCATTGTTCGAAATTTGAGTGATAAAGAAACAGCCTCAGTAGCACTCATAGAAAACCTACAACGTGAAGAGTTAACCGCAATTGAGGAAGCACTAGCTTATCAGAAACTATTAGAATTACATGAATTAACACAGGAAGCCTTGGCCCAAAGACTCGGGAAAGGGCAATCCACTGTTGCTAATAAAATTCGTCTACTCAAGTTACCTGATGCTATTCAAGAGTCTATATTAAAAAGAGAAATTTCTGAACGTCATGCACGAGCACTTATGCCGATTAAAGATGAAGAGATTCAGATTTCTATTTTCAAAGAGGCATTAGAGCAGAATTTCAACGTGAAGCAACTAGAAAAACGTGTGGAGGAATATTTAAACCCTCCAGTGAAAGACGATTCGAAAAAAGAAAAACCGAAGCGTAAAGCAGTCAGTCGTGATGTACGTATTGCATTAAATACGTTAAGACAAACGTTCGCAATGGTTGCTAAAAGTGGAATCCGCATGGAAACTGAAGAAGAAGAACTTGAGGAATACTATCAAATCACGGTAAAAATCCCTAAAAAGAAATCATAATTTAATCAAACTTGTGAACTCTTACTGTAAAAAGTAAGAGTTTTTATTTTGTAATCATAATATAATCCTATTTAGTTGAATTATTTGATAGAATGAGAGATAGCGAACAAAAATAAGGGATTTAATGAAGTTTTATTGTGAAGAAAGAGTCATTTTTTCATTCATATAAGTCGTTTTACTAAATAAATCACATAATTGGCTAAGGCTATGATGTTAAGAAGTACAAACTGAATTAACTCATTTGTCGAAGAACGCTAAATATCAAGAGATCTAATTAAAGAAAGCAGGTGCGAGGGTGGGAAGAATCATCGCAATCGCCAATCAAAAAGGCGGTGTTGGGAAAACAACTACATCAGTAAACCTTAGTGCATGCTTAGCTTATCTAGGGAAAAAAGTATTATTGATGGATACCGATCCACAAGGCAATGCTACAAGTGGGGTAGGAGTCAATAAGGGTGATGTTCATCAATGCATTTATGATGTTTTAATAGATGATGTGGATGTCAAAAAAGTGATTATTGAAACAAAAGTTGAGAATTTACATATCATTCCGGCTACGATTTCATTAGCAGGTGCTGAAATTGAACTTGTTTCTACCATCTCACGTGAGGTAAGACTCAAACGATCTTTACAAGAAGTGAAAGAACAATACGATTACATTATTATTGATTGTCCTCCTTCATTAGGACTTTTAACAATTAATGCGTTAACAGCATCTGATGCGATATTAATTCCTGTACAATGCGAATATTACGCACTTGAGGGATTAAGTCAGTTATTAAGTACAATACGATTAGTTCAAAAACACTTAAATAATCAACTAGTGATTGATGGCGTACTACTAACAATGTTTGATGCCCGTACAAACTTAGGCATACAAGTAATCGAAGAAGTGAAAAAATACTTCCAAGACAAGGTTTATAAAACAATCATTCCTCGAAATGTTCGTTTAAGTGAAGCGCCAAGTCATGGCGAACCAATTATTATTTACGATCCAAAATCACGTGGTGCAGAAGTATATCTAGATTTGGCGAGGGAAGTGATTCGTAATGTCTAAAGGTTTGGGTAAAGGAATTAACGCACTTTTTCCAGGAGAATCGATTAATCAAATGGAAACCGTAGAAAAAATCTCGTTAAAAGAAATTAAAGTAAATCCATTTCAACCTAGAAAGATTTTTGATGAAGCAGCGTTAAATGAGTTAGCGGAATCAATTAAAGAACACGGTGTTTTACAACCCATTATTGTTCGCCGAAAAGGGAAATCCTTTGAGATTGTTGTGGGTGAAAGAAGATATAGAGGATCGAAAATCGCAGGACTTACCGAAATTCCAGTAGTAGTAAGGGAATTAACGGATCAACAAATGATGGAAATTGCGATTCTTGAGAATTTACAACGTGAAGATTTAACGCCTATTGAAGAGGCGGAAGCGTATCAAAACTTGATGGAAAGCCTAAACTTAACACAAGAGCAATTGGCATTCCGTTTAGGGAAAAGCCGCCCTCATATCGCTAACCATATAAGATTGCTGTCATTACCTGAAGTAGTTCGTGGACATATTTCTGCTGGTAATCTATCGATGGGGCATGGTCGTGCACTGCTTGGAATAAAACGCAAAAAACTAATTCCAACCATTTCAGATAAAGTGATGAAAGAAAATCTGAATGTAAGACAATTAGAATCGCTTGTCCAAAAAATGAATGACGATGTTTCACGTGAAACATCAACAGGTGAAAAGAAGGATATCTTTATTGAAGAAAAAGAATCCCAACTTCGTGAATATTTTGGAACAACCGTAACGATTAAAAAATCTAAGAATAAAGGGAAAATTGAAATTGAGTTTTTCTCTGAAGATGATTTAGAAAGAATATTAGAATTATTAGAAGATTAATCTTGGCTGCCTATTCGCTCAATCTTGAGAGAATAGGTTCTATTTTTAACTGAAGCGGGGAACAACTATGGTTTTATTAGGAACAGTGATTAATGCGCTTCTTATAGTATTAGGAACAGTTATAGGGCGTTTATTGAAGAACATTCCAGAGAACATGAAACAAACAGTCATGTATGCAATAGGTCTTGCAGTGACTGTGATTGGTTTACAAATGGGTTTTGAAAGTGGCCAATTTTTAATTGTCATTATCAGCTTAGTATTTGGTGCTGTAATAGGCGAATGGATTGACTTGGATAAACAATTAAATCGATTTGGTCATTGGTTAGAATCTAAGGTGGGGAAAAATGCTAAAGGTGAAAACGTTAGTATTGCTCAAGGTTTTGTTTCTGCAACGTTGATTTTTGTGATTGGATCTATGGCTGTCATTGGTTCATTAGATAGCGGATTAAGGAATGATCACGATTTGTTAATCGTCAAAGGATTAATAGATGGATTCACATCCATCATATTAGCTACAACCCTTGGAATAGGCGTCATGATATCAGCGATACCTGTCTTTCTCTACCAGGGAACCATTGCTTTATTCGCTACTCAAATCAGTCGTGTCATACCGGATGAAGCGTTAGATCTATTCATCCAAGAGATGACAGCAACTGGTGGAGTCATGATTGTAGCGATAGGTTTAAATATGATTGGATTGACGAAAATAAGAGTAGCAAATTTACTTCCAGGCATACTCATTGTTGCGATCGTCGTGACGATTGCTTATTACTTTCAGTTGGTGCCTTTGCCAAGCGAGTAACAAGGCACGGACTATGACTTTACCCATTTTATACGGCACTTGAAGTCGTGTGTTTTGTAAAACGGTGTATTCCATAAAACCACTTACATTAACAATTCCTTTAATGGAAAGGTCGCCAATAGGTGGAAGCTCTTTTTTAACGGCTTTTCCTGGAAAAAGGGGACCATCTTCAACTAAAATAAAACCAATACGGTCAAGCTGCCCTAAGCATGCGTCAATTGCAACGACAAAAGGGGCTTCTGGTCGATCTTGAATACTTTGGGTCGTCTCACTTAAGTTTAAGGCGTGTAACGGCTGCTCTAATGTCCCAATAACCTCGTAAGGAAATGTTGGGTGATCTTTTAACCAAGTTCCGATTAAAGGACCTAATGTATCCCCGGTAGAACGGTCAGTTCCAATGCAACAAAATGTGAGATTGGGTTGATCGAAAGGGATACTTTTTAGAAAGTGAGAACTTAATCGCCAAGCAGCGCTAGAATCAGTATGAGAAAATAACTCTTGTCCTTTAGAGGAAGTATTTAATAGCATATTTGTAAACTCACTCTCTTTTTTTCTCAGTATACGTGGGAGGAAAGAGTTTTATTCAAAGGATGGTTGATTGAATGGAATTAACAACAATGTTGAATGACGTACAAGACAAACTTCTTCAAGAAAAATTATGGATAGATGCTGGCTTTGTTATATTAAAGATTATATTTATTATGATATTAGCTGCAATTGTTGTGAAAGTTGGCAAAATTATTATTCGCCAGGTGTTTTTAGTGCGAATGAAAACACCTTTACGCTACTCAGAGAGACGACAAAACACGATGCTTAAATTGCTGGAAAATGTGATTGCTTATGTCGTTTATTTCGCAGCCATTTTAGCCGTATTATCAGCGGTAACGATTGATGTAACAGGATTATTAGCAGGGGCTGGTGTGTTAGGACTTGCCATTGGTTTTGGAGCTCAAAATTTAGTGCGTGATGTTATTACGGGGTTTTTCATTATATTTGAAGATCAATTTTCCGTAGGAGATTATGTTCGAATTGGACAAGCCGAAGGTACAGTACAGGAAATTGGTTTACGTACGACGAAATTAAAAGGTTTGAATGGTGAAATTCATATATTCCCAAATGGAACAATCATTGAAGTAGTCAACTTTTCGTTGAATAATTCAATTGCGATCGTGGACGTCAGCATGGCATATGAAGCAGATATTCCGAAAGCAGAAGAGCTCATTCGAGATTTCTTAGCGGAGTTGCCCGCTAAATATGAACAATTAGTTAAGACACCAGAATTGTTGGGCGTACAAAACCTTGCAGCTTCTGAAGTGGTTTTACGAATTACAGCTGAAACAAAACCAATGCAACATTTTGCGATTTCACGAATCATCAGACGCGATCTGAAAATATTTATGGATGAACACGGAATCGAAATTCCGTATCCAAAAATGGTCATGTATCAGAAAAAAGCTGGAAACGCAGATGGTGGAACGGGTGATCCTGTAAAGATAGAAGATAAGGGGAAAATCTGATGATTGAAAAAACATTTGAACTTGGCGATATTGTAGAAATGAAAAAGCAACATCCTTGCGGAACAAATGAGTGGAAAATTATTCGCATGGGTGCAGATGTAAGAATAAAATGCGAAGGCTGCCAACACAGTGTTATGATTCCTCGACGTGAATTCGCGAAGAAGATGAAAAAAGTATTGGTTTCTGCAGAGCGAACAACTGAAGAAGAATAGACTTTTATTCAGCAAAAATCTATAATAGAAGAGTTGTACGTGTGCATTCATTCATGTAGCTTACCGATAATTCGTTTATCAATCATATAGAGAAATTTAAGAATCATGAGAGGTTGGGAATAAATATGGCATTAACAGCCGGAATCGTTGGATTACCTAACGTAGGGAAATCCACATTATTTAATGCAATAACAAAAGCTGGAGCAGAGGCAGCAAACTATCCTTTCTGTACAATCGATCCTAACGTAGGAATCGTAGAAGTACCAGATGAGCGTTTACAAAAGTTAACAGAACTTGTATCTCCTAAGAAAACAGTTCCAACTGCATTCGAATTCACTGATATAGCTGGAATTGTAAAAGGGGCTAGTAAAGGTGAAGGATTAGGAAACAAATTCTTAGCTCATATTCGTGAAGTAGATGCAATTTGCCAAGTGGTACGTTGTTTTGCTGACGATAACATTACGCATGTTTCGGGTAAAGTAGATCCGATTTCTGATATTGAAGTCATTAACCTAGAGTTGATTTTAGCAGATTTAGAAAGCGTTGAAAAAAGATTGCAACGCGTTGGAAAAATGGCTAAACAAAGAGACAAAGATGCTTTGGTAGAAGAACCAGTCTTAATCAAATTGCGTGATGCATTTGAAGAAGAATTACCAGCTCGTTCTGTAGAGTTTACAGAAGAAGAACGTCGTGTTGTGAAAGGTCTTCACTTGTTAACAGCTAAACCAATGCTTTATGTAGCAAACTTAGCTGAAGATGAAATCGCTCAAGCGGATGAAAACGAATACGTTCAAAAAGTACGTGAATTCGCAAAAGCGGATAATGCACAAGTGATTGTTATTTGTGCGAAGATCGAAGAAGAAATGGCTGAATTAGATGACGAAGAAAAAGCGATGTTCATTGAAGAGTTAGGTATTCAAGAATCAGGGCTTGATCAATTAGTTAAGGCGTCTTATAACCTACTTGGTCTAGCAACTTACTTTACTGCTGGCGTACAAGAAGTACGTGCATGGACATTCCGAAAAGGGATGAAAGCACCTCAATGTGCTGGCGTTATTCATACTGATTTCGAACGTGGATTTATTCGTGCAGAAACAGTATCTTATGATGATTTAGTTGAGAACGGATCGATGGCTTCTGCTAAAGAAGCAGGTAAGGTTCGTCTAGAAGGAAAAGAATACATCGTACAAGATGGCGATGTTATGCTATTCCGCTTTAATGTATAAGCTTGTCTAATATAATTGGGGTGTTTCAAAAGTCATGAAAAGTGACTTTTTGAACACCTTTTTTCATCCATGGATATCCGTTTCAGACGGACGCGTTCCGCGGGCATGGCTTCAGTTTCCTCATCACTACGTTCTTCGGGGGCCTTCAGCTCATGCTATTCCCGCAGGAGTCGCCATCTTTCACTACCATCCATCACCAACTAAAAAACAGGATAGAAAAAGTCTCTCTTTTCAAACTTTAAATTCGGTGTGAAAAATCAAAAATAATTAGAAAAAAAAGGGGGCTGGGAAATGAAGTTATTTGTATATGGAACGCTTTGTCTGGGCGAGAGCAATCATCATGTGTTAAAAGGGGCAACGCGATATAGTGAGAAGGCTTCCATTCATGCAGTCTTGTATGACACTGGATGTGGTTACCCAGCCGTTGAATTAAGCGAGTCTTCTACTGTTGTTGGAGAGATATACGAGATTCCAGATCATCTATGGCCCGCATTGGATGAGCTAGAAGGATACAGTGGAAATTCAGAAACGGATTTATACAACAAAGTAACTATTTTTGCGAAGATGGGTTTAGAAGAAGTAGAAACAGTAGTTTATACGATATGCGATGAGAGCATGAAGAAAAAAATTATACATTCAGGAGACTGGATAAAATATCGAGAAACAATCCATCAACAAAAGTAAAGCTACTCTTCAATAGAAAGAGTAGCTTTATTTATCGTCATAAACATATAATTTTGGATGTTCCGGGTCATCCTTTATGAAAGCATTATTAGAAACCTTCCGAAGTTCTTTATACATGGCAAAATCACCGACTGCACCAGCAATTAAAAAAGCACCTAATAATACAAGCAGCGAATGATTCATCCATAAACCTATGACAGTTGGTAATACACCTGTTGTCCAAAAGGGTAGGAGAAGTACACGTTTCATCGCTTTATTTCGCAAATGTTCATGGGTCGTTGCATAGGCGATCCCTAACTTTAGGTTAACTCCATAGTTAAGAGAAGACCATGGAACCTTTCCAAATAGAACAAAACCAATTAAATGAGATAGTTCGTGCAGAACAATTAATACAATATAACCACTTATAAAGAGGACTAAGTTAATTAATGATAAGTTGAAATGAATCGTTATGAAGGAAAGCATTTAACAGTATTAATAGGATACTTAGTAATGCTGTTCCCAAAAAACTTTGCCAAGCAATTCGTTGTAAATTTAGTTCGATAATTTGTGTAGGTTGATTGGTTGTGTTCATAATATTTCCTCTTGAATTTAGTATACAAGATGACCTTGTGAAATAGCATCTTGCACCGCTAAGCCATTTATGCTACAATCAATTGATGTGAGTAATGAACGTTACTTGCTCCTTGTCCTGCTGTTAATCAGCCGGGCCAAAGTCCATAAGGAGGTGTCAAGAGATGAGAAAGTACGAATTAATGTACATCATTCGACCAACAATTGAAGACGATGCGAAAAAAGCTTTAGTAGAGCGTTTTAACGAAATCGTTACTTCAAATGGTGCTGAAATCATCGAGTCAAAAGAGTGGGGCAAACGCCGCTTGGCTTACGAAATCAACGATCTTCGCGAAGGTTACTACCAAATCGTGAAAATGAACGCTGATTCTAAAGCAGTTGATGAGTTCATCCGTTTAGCTAACATCAACGAAGATATTATTCGTTACGTAGCTGTACGCATTGAAGATAAAAAAGTTAAAGCTAAAAAATAATTTAAAGTCGAAAATTTTCGATACTACTTGCAGATGAGGGAGGTTAGATTCTGATGATTAACCGAGTCGTTTTAGTCGGAAGACTGACAAAAGATCCGGAGCTTCGTTATACACCAAGTGGTGTAGCGGTTGCACGTTTTACACTAGCTGTAAATCGTTCATTCTCTAACCAACAAGGTGAGAAAGAAGCGGATTTTATTAACTGTACTGTTTGGAGAAAACCAGCTGAAAACACAGCAAACTTCTTAAAAAAAGGAAGCTTAGCAGGTGTTGAAGGGCGTATTCAAACGGGGAGCTATGAAGGCACAGACGGAAAACGTGTTTACACGACTGAAGTTGTAGCTGATAGTGTTCAATTCCTTGAACCACGCAATAGCTCTGGTGGAGATCGTCCACAACAAGGACAACCTTACGGTGGCGGTTCAAACCAAAACAATCAATATTCTTCAAATCAGCAGAATCAATCGCCAAATCAGCAAAACTATACACGTGTAGATGAAGATCCATTCTCTAGTGGAAGCGGTCCAATCGAAGTTTCAGACGACGATTTACCATTCTAAGTAATCTAGTAAATGTCTTTTAAACACAAAAAATAAAACCAAATACTAAGGAGGCGAAACGATATGGCACCACGTCGCGGAGGCAAAAGACGCAAAAAGGTTTGTTATTTCACGTCTAACAATATTACGCATATCGACTATAAAGATGTTGATTTGCTTAAGAAGTTCGTATCAGAACGCGGAAAAATTCTTCCACGTCGAGTTACTGGAACAAGCGCGAAGTACCAACGCAAGTTAACTTCAGCAATTAAATTATCACGTATCATGGCATTACTTCCATTCTCTTCTGAGGAGAGATAAATCGGTTCAGAACCCTTTAGGTCAATATGACTTAAAGGGTTTTTTGTTTGTTCAAAAACATCAGTTTTCGGAAAACCGTATTGAAAAAAGTCCTTGTACCACAAGTACGTATTTCTAACGTTTGAATTTAGGCTATGTTTTGTAACAAAATCATTCGTACTATTCATATTTAAATATAGAATAAAATACCCATCGAATTTAAAAATGCTTATATCCAATCATGTTTTTATGACTTAATTGACCTATGAATTTTGTTAAAAATACATTCCGTCCATATGGCTTAGTTACATCGATTTATTTTGTCGAAATTTGTTGAAAAAAGTAGGTAATAGGTCGATATAACATAGTATATTCAAAAGAATATCAAGATGGAAAAGGGGTGGGATTATGAAAGCTTTTCAAAACATTCGAACGAAGTTAATTACAACGATGGTTATTACATTAATCTTAGCTTTTGCAAGTTTACTTGGGATCGCGTCATACCAATTAAAAGAAAAAAACGAAAAAGATGTAGAGCAGCAATCAAAAGCGATTGTTAGTGAGCTCTCAAATAATTCAGAGCAATATTTATATCGAATTGCCAGTGGGATTGAGCAATTGTCATTTAATGAAACAGTTGAAGAGTTTTCAGCTGCTGATTTAACAGCTGATGGAGATCAAAGTAATCCTGAATTAATAGCAACGACAACTCAATTAAACAATCAATTGTCATCTTATTTAGATACATATAAAGAAGCGACATCTGTTTATATAGCTTTGGCGAATCAAACGATTTATATTGTCCCTAATGTAGACTTACCATCTGATTTTGATGCACGTACACGTGAATGGTACAAGCTAGCATCAGACGATTCCTCAAAAGTTCATTGGAGTGAACCGTATATCGATGTGGCTACTAATGAATATGTCATTACTGCTTCAAAAGGTTATTCTAATGGGGTAGCGGGCGTAGATGTGAAATTAGAAGATTTAACGAACCAACTTAGTGCAGTTAACCTAGGTTTTGAAGGGTACCCGGTTATGTTGTCAGCGAATGGTCTTGGTATTATTCATCCTGACAAGAAAGGGGAAGACCTATCAGCTGAACCTTATGCTGAACTAACTTTAGGGTCTGCAGACGAAAGTGGCGTAGTACCTTATAAACAAGGCGGAAAAGAGTACTTGTTTATTTATGAAAAAGTGCCAAGTACAGGCTGGATTATCGGAGCGATTTATGATCAAGCTGTCATTGCACAAGCATCGAATGATATTATCTTTAGTTTATTACTTACAGGTTTAATTACCTTATTAATTGTCATTGTTCTCATGTATTTTATTTCAAACCGATTTAGTAAACCGATTTTACACATTCGTGATGTAGTGAGCGAAGTGGCAGCTGGACGTCTTGATGTCCGAGCGAATGTGAAAGCTAAAGATGAAATTGGTGAATTAGGCGATCAATTAAATATCATGGTGGCTAAGCTTCATAATATTTTGCAAGTTGTACAATCATCTGTCATGAACGTACGTGAATCAGCTGAAGGTCTATCGGCTGTTGCAGAAGAAACGAATGCTTCAGGAGAACAAGTGGCCCTAGCAGCGAATGAAATTGCAGTCGGTGCCACCCGCTCAGCTGAAGAAGCAGAGGCTGCGAACCAGCGCTCAAATGATTTAAGTACGCAAATCAATCAAGCGGCAGATCAAACACATGAAATGTCGAAGATGGCGTCTCGAGCTGAAGAAATGAATAAAAATGGATTAACTCAAATGGAGAAACTTCAAGACTTCCATCAATCATCTAGTAGCTCTATCTCGTCGATGCAAGAAGTGATTAACGGACTTGGCGATAAAGTTCAAACAATCGAAACCGTTATGTCGACCATTACAGAGATTTCGAATCAAACCAATCTATTAGCATTGAACGCAAGCATCGAAGCTGCACGTGCTGGTGAGCACGGTAGAGGATTTGCAGTTGTAGCTGATGAGGTTCGTAAATTGGCTGAGCAATCCGTTCAAGCTACTGATGAAGTGAAGAAAACCATTCAACTTATTCAAGAAGGTTCACGCTCAGCTATTACTGAAATGAGTAAAACGAATGATATTTTCACACAACAATCAGAAGTAGTAGACGAAACAAGTAAAATTTTCGCCAAAATTTCAAGCTTTGTCTCTCAAATGCAAGGTGCGATTGTATCGATTGTTAAAGAAATCGAGCAAGTGGCGGGTAGTAAGGATGAAGTCGTTAAAGTGATACAAGAAATGGCCGCAATGTCTGAAGAAACAGCAGCTGCAGCTGAAGAAGTAAGTGCATCAACTGACGAGCAACTTCGCGCTGTACAAACTGTTTCTGAATCTGCTGAACACTTAACGCGTTTAGGTGAGCAACTACAAGAAGCGGTAGATCGCTTTAAGGTTTAATCAACAAGAGAGGATGCCGAGACGTTCAGTGTAAACTGAGTGACTGGGCATCCTCTTTTTCTTTGCTTTCACAAATACTGACTGTATGGCTCATCTAAGTTTAAACGTGCATTACAAAAACGGTGGTTTGTTCAATGAAATCAAATCTTCATCTAAAACGAATAAAAACATGATAAACCGTCTTGTGACATAGTCTTTGTTAACAACGGTTTCGAACTTTTGTTGCATCTTGTCCGGCATGATACAATATAGAGATAAATGATTATTAGTTAGGAAGGTTTTTGCATGCCGAATGAACAAACGAAACGGCTAACAATGGGCGCAATGATGATTGCACTCTTTACGATTTTGTTGGCGGTTTCTTTTTATGTACCAATCCTCAATATTGTGACTTCCTTTTTTATCGCACTCCCCATTATTTGGTACAGTGTTAAGTTTGATCGAAAATCAGCTATTTTAGTGACTGTGGTCAGTATGGGTATGTCCTTTTTTGTTGGAGGCCTATTAGCACTACCACTGGCGTTCATACATGCACCATTAGGTTTTGTGATTGGAGATTCGATTCGAAGAAAGAAAAGTAAATTGTATTTATTTATTGCAGCGGGGATGATGTTTTTATTTACTACCGTTGTGCAATATTTAGTGGCTGTCCTATTGATGGGAATCAACCCAATTGAAGAGTTTATGGTTATGGTTCGAGAATCTTATGAGCAGTCAGGAAATATGCTCGAACGTTATGGAGCTCTTCCTGAAGGTTATGACAAACTGGTAGCTGAAACGCTATCCATGTTTGAAATCGTATTGCCTTCTATTATTATTATAGCGGTGTTTGTCTCAGCTTTAATCATCATAATCGTGAATTTACCTGTATTAAGACGTCTTGGTGTAGATGTTCCGAAATTCCCTCCTTTTAGCGAGATGCGTTTACCTAAAGCTGTTCTATGGTATTATTTAGTCGTATTAATCGTTAGTTTGTTTGTTGAATTAGAAAAGGGAACTTTTGCATTTATGGTATTTGCCAATGCAACGATTGTTCTCCGTGGGTTATTATTTTTACAGGGTATTTCATTGATTCATTTTTATATTCACGAACAAAAATGGCCGAAGTTTGTCGTAATTGTGGCTACTATTTTGGCTTTTCCACTTCAGTCATTCGTCTTGTTGTTAGGTGTAATAGATTTAGGATTTAATATTCGTTCATTCATGAAAGACATGAACAGAAAGTAAGGAGCTGAATCGATGGCCGCCTTTTTTAGAAAACGACCACTACGTTATCCGTTAGTTGTTCTATCCATCATCGGTGTAGTTGGTGCTCTGATGCTCATGTTTTGGCATGTTTGGGCTGGTATAATCTTTGCTGTTGTGTTTGCAGCAGCGATCTTTGCAGCTTGGCAAACGGAGAAACGTTCATTTATTGAAACAGAAAAACATCTTGAAACCTTATCGTTTAGGATGAAACGTGTTGGAGAAGAAGCCCTGTTAGAAATGCCAATTGGGATTATGTTAATAAATGACCAATTCATTATCGAATGGGCAAACCCTTATATGACACGTGAACTCGAATTTGATACGTTAATCGGTGCTGACTTATTTTCACTTTCAGATGAATTACATACGTTAGTGAAACAAGATGATACAAAAGAGTTAACCATTTCATTAGCAGACAAGAAATATAAAGTCTTTTATAAGCAACAAGAGAAACTATTGTATTTCTTCGATATCACTGAACAAATTGAAATGGAATCTTTATACTACGCAGATCGAACGGTTCTAGCTGTTTTATATATTGATAACTATGATGAGCTAGCACAAGGAATGGATGACCAGACGCGCAGCCAGTTAAATAGCTTGGTGACGTCATTGATTAATAACTGGGGAGCGGGTCAAGGGATTTACGTGAAACGTATTTCTTCAGACAAATTCTTAGCGGTATTAAATGAATCCATTTTAATTGAGCTTGAAAAAACCAAATTCTCTTTGTTAGATGATATTCGGGAAGCAACATCTAAAATGAACCTAGCGTTAACACTGAGTATCGGTGTTGGAGCGGGATCTGCATCACTATTAGAATTAGGTGAACTTGCACAATCAAGTCTTGATTTAGTACTCGGACGCGGTGGAGACCAAGTGGCGATTAAACAGCCAAGTGGTAAGGTGAAGTTTTACGGTGGGAAAACAAATCCAGTTGAAAAAAGGACGAGGGTTCGTGCACGTGTTATTTCACACGCATTACGTGACTTAATTCAAGATAGTGATCAAGTATTCGTTATGGGCCATAAGCTACCTGACATGGATGCCATAGGAGCATCCGTTGGAGTTCGAAAAATGGCTGAGATGAATCAAATCGATGGATATGTTGTATTAGACTTTGATGAGCTTGACCATAGCGTTACACGCCTTATGGATGAGATTAAAAGTAAGCCTGCGTTATTTGATCGATTTATTTCACCAGAAGAAGCATTATCGAAGTTAACGGACAAAACACTGTTAGTAGTTGTCGATACACATAAACCTAGCATGGTTATAGATGAAAAGTTATTAAATAAAGCAGAGAAGGTTGTCGTTGTCGATCATCATCGACGCGGGGAAGAATTTATCTCCAATACGTTATTGGTCTATATGGAACCCTACGCTTCATCAACTGCTGAGTTGGTAACAGAGTTACTAGAGTATCAACCAAAACACGATAAAATCTCCATGTTAGAAGCAACAGCGATGCTTGCGGGTATTATTGTCGATACGAAGAGTTTTACATTACGAACGGGTGCACGAACATTTGAAGCTGCTTCTTACTTAAGAACACATGGTGCAGATACTGTGCTGGTGCAACGATTATTAAAAGAAGATATAGAAACGTATATAGAACGTTCTAAAATTGTACAAACGGTAGAATTTTTCCGAGAAGGAATTGCAATTGGGCATGGAGAAGAAGATTCAGCATATAGCCAAGTTTTAATTGCTCAAACAGCAGATATTTTATTAACAATGAAGGGAGTTTCGGCTTCCTTTGTTGTAGCGAAAAAAGATAATGGCGAAGTGGGAATTAGTGCAAGATCCCTTGGAGACATTAATGTTCAACTTATCATGGAACGATTAGGCGGAGGCGGTCATTTAACGAATGCGGCTAGTCAGATTCCAGATGGAAATGTTCAAGAATCAATTGAACAACTTAAACAAGCAATTGTCGAAATTGTCGAAGGAGGCCAAACAGAATGAAAGTTATTTTCTTAAAAGATGTTAAAGGCAAAGGGAAAAAAGGCGAAATCAAAAATGTAGCAGATGGCTATGCACATAACTTTTTATTGAAAAACAATTTAGCGATTGAAGCAAACCAAGCAAGTATCAGTGCATTGGATGGAGCAAAACGTAAAGAAGACAAGCAAGCTGAACAAGTGTTAGAAGATGCAAAAACGTTGAAAGAACAGTTAGAAAAACTAACGATCGAACTAAAAGCTAAGTCTGGTGAAGGCGGTCGGTTATTCGGTTCAATTACGACGAAGCAAGTGGCAGAACAGCTTCAAAAATCACATGGCATTAAAATTGATAAACGCAAAATGGATTTAGATGATGCAATTCGTGCTTTAGGAGTTACGCAAGTACCTGTGAAGCTCCACCAGGAAGTAACGGCTACTTTGAAAGTTCATGTTACAGAAGAAGCGTAAGGAGAGACAAAAATGAGCGATCCAATATTGGACCGGATTCCCCCTCACAACCAAGAAGCTGAGCAGTCCGTCATTGGGGCTATCTTTTTAGAACCACAAGCGCTCATTACAGCAGCAGAAATTCTGCAGTTCGAAGATTTTTATCGAGTAGCGCATCAAAAGATTTTCCAAACAATGAACAGACTGAGTGACCAAGGTAAACCGATTGACGTTGTAACGGTAACGGAAGAACTAGCTTCAAAGAAAGAGTTAGAGGATGTTGGTGGGTTATCTTACTTAACGGAGATAGCCAATGCTGTGCCTACAGCTGCCAATATTGCGCACTATGCTCGGATCGTTGAAGAGAAAGCGTTATTAAGAAGACTGATTCGAGTAGCTACGAACATTGTGGAAGATGGCTTTACACGCGAAGATGAGGTCGAAGCTTTACTATCAGAAGCTGAAAAGAAAATGATGGAAGTTTCAAGTCGAAAAAATGCTGGTGACTTCAGACATATTAAAGATGTTCTCGTGCAGACGTACGATAATATCGAACTTCTTCATTCACGCAAAGGCGATATTACGGGTGTCCCAACAGGCTTCCGCGATTTAGATAAAATTACCGCTGGATTCCAGCGCAATGATTTAATTATCGTTGCTGCTCGTCCTTCTGTAGGTAAAACGGCGTTTGCGCTGAATGTTGCTCAAAACGTTGCGACGAAGACAGAAGAGAATGTAGCCATCTTTAGTTTAGAGATGGGTGCAGAACAGCTTGTTATGCGTATGCTTTGTGCTGAAGGGAATATTGATGCTCAAGTTTTAAGAACGGGTGCATTAACAGTTGAAGATTGGCGCAAACTAACTATGGCCATGGGTAGTCTATCGAACGCTGGTATTTTCATCGACGATACACCTGGTATTCGTATTAATGAAATTCGGTCAAAATGTCGTCGCTTAAAACAAGAATATGGTTTAGGCATGATTTTAATCGATTATTTACAACTGATTGCAGGAAGCGGGAACGGCAAAGAAAACCGGCAACAAGAAGTTTCCGAGATTTCGCGTTCTTTAAAAGCGTTAGCTCGTGAATTAAAAGTACCGGTTATAGCATTGTCTCAGTTATCCCGTGGAGTAGAACAACGTCAGGACAAGCGTCCAATGATGTCCGATCTACGTGAATCAGGAAGTATTGAGCAAGATGCTGATATTGTATCTTTCCTATATCGTGAAGATTATTACGATAAAGAAACGGAAAATCAAAATATGATTGAAATCATCATTGCTAAGCAACGTAATGGTCCAACAGGAACAGTTACTCTTGCATTCGTAAAAGAATTTAATAAATTCGTAAATGTCGATTGGAGCCAACATTCAGCTCCACCAGCTTAATATACGGTTCAACGAATACCTGTAGGATAGGTTTTACCAGAACACGAACGATAAATGTCTGAATACATTTTTATGTTCGTGTTTTTTGGTGTTTTGGATTGACTTCGACCTGTTCGGTTGATACAATGAGACTTGTTTGATTCAGGACGCGTGAAAGCGTCTGACGGAGGTGCTGACCATGACATCAGTAGTAGTAGTTGGAACACAATGGGGAGACGAAGGAAAAGGTAAAATTACCGATTTTCTTTCAGAGCATTCAGAAGTAATTGCTCGCTACCAAGGTGGAAATAATGCAGGACATACCATTATTTTTGGTGGAGAAACATATAAACTTCATTTAATTCCTTCAGGGATTTTTTATAAAGATAAAATCTCTGTTATTGGGAACGGGATGGTTGTCGATCCAAAAGCATTAGTAAAAGAATTAAAAGGTCTTCATGAACGTGGCGTAACGACAGAAAATTTACGAATTTCTAATCGTGCACATGTCATTTTACCTTATCACTTAAAACAAGATGAAGTAGAAGAAGCACGACGTGGGGCTAATAAAATCGGAACAACTGGTAAAGGGATTGGTCCAGCTTACATGGACAAGGCTGCGCGAGTTGGGATCCGTATGGCAGATTTGTTAGATCACGTTGTATTCGAAGAAAAACTTCGCCATAACTTAAACGAGAAAAACCGTATGTTCGAGAAATTCTACGAAACTGAAGGCTTTACAGTGGAAGAGATTATGGAAGAGTATTACGGTTACGGGCAAGAAATTGCGAAATATGTAACGGATACATCTAAAGTGTTAAACGATGCTTTAGACGAAGGACGCCGCGTATTGTTTGAAGGCGCACAAGGCGTTATGTTAGACATCGACCAAGGAACATATCCATTTGTGACGTCATCTAACCCAGTAGCTGGTGGGGTTACAATAGGAGCGGGTGTTGGACCAACGAAAATTAGTCATGTTGTAGGGGTTTGTAAAGCTTATACATCACGTGTTGGTGATGGTCCGTTCCCAACTGAACTATTTGACGAAGTTGGCAATCAGATTCGTGAAGTAGGGAAAGAATACGGAACGACAACTGGTCGTCCACGTCGAATCGGTTGGTTCGATAGTGTTGTCGTCCGTCATGCTCGTCGTGTTAGTGGTTTAACGGATTTAACAGTTAACTCAATTGACGTATTATCTGGACTGGATACGGTGAAAATCTGTACAGCTTACAAGTACAATGGTGAATTAATTACAGAATATCCTGCAAATCTTAGAATGCTTGCTGACTGCGAACCTGTTTACGAAGAGCTTCCAGGCTGGCATGAAGATGTTACATCATGTAAATCATTAGATGAACTACCTGATAATGCACGTCATTACTTAGAACGCGTGTCACAGTTAACAGGCGTACCAATCTCTATTTTCTCAGTAGGACCTGATCGAAACCAAACGAATATTGTAGCGAGCGTGTGGCGCTAAAATTTTTAAGCGGAGAAAGGAAACTTTCTTCGCTTTTTTTCGTATGTAAAAGATAGAAGGTTTTTCCAGGTGGGGGAGATTGAAATGATGTACGTTAAAAAGTATTGGTTTTGGTTAGCTATAATGGCAGTTTTGTTCAGTTGGACAGCAAATACATGGTACTTTAAGTCAAAACAGATTGATGCACCCATATTTTTAACTCATTATATTGAGGAAAGCATCGGTAACCCTACTTTTCTAACGCTTTATTACATTACGAACAAGTCCGATCATAAAGATTTACAATTGGTTAAGTTGGATGGATTACAATTATATCCGCAGCAGCACGATGGATTCGTTTATATGGACAGTGATCAATTACAGCGACAAAACGTTCACCAAGAATTTACCCATCATTTCATTAGAAAAACGACCTTTGAGATTAATAAAGATTTTCTAAGTCCTCAGCACTTAAAAGATGGGATAGATGTAAAAAATATCGAAGCGGTATTTTCAGAAAGAGCACCAATGACTGTTCCAATTGGCCACATTCGGTTGTTACCTCGCGTTGCAGTTAGTAAAGTACTACAGTTTGTGAGCAGTTCCGGTAGTAGCGCCGGAGATAATCGAATAGTATATACAGCCAATGAACCTTTATCAATTGAAAAAATCGATATCCCATTTGACCAAAAAGTAAAAGGATTATACGAAATCGAATTTATGATAAATCCAATATCCATTAATGGAGGCCAAAACAAAACTGCAAAACAAGAACTAGCCACGGAATGGCCAATAGAACTTGAAACAAGAGATCAGTTTATTTCAACCATTCAAATCAACAGGGAGTCAAAAAGTATGGTAAGCCTGCAATTTATGATAAAAGGTGAGTCAAGAAGTGAAAAATCTTTTCAGATCCCTTTTCCTGCTGCCGAAGAACCTTTTCTATCTCAAGTAGATGTTAATTCATATATCAATAAAGCTAGGGAGGTAAGGTGACATGCGAAATGCCTTTAAATATATCCTGACAGGTTATATTCTCATCTTTCTCGATATCCACTTGATCATAGACATACTTCCAGACCCCATTGGCTATTTCATGATTTTACTGGGTACACGAAAAATCGAATTGAATGAATCCGGAATGCATCCAACTAGGATTGTAGCAACTTTATTGTTATTTCTCTCAATGCCAACCGTCCTTATCAATCCTCAACTGTATCAAAATCAAGCTCCGGAATGGTGGGGAATGTACACCACAGCTACGGGTGTATTAGATCTCATATTGGTATATTTTTTATTTCAATTAATAAAGAGAGTGGTAGAGCTTCTTCATTCACCAGAGCTTACATTAAGAACGGAGAACACTTATAAAGGGTACATGGTTGTCATGTTGATTATACTATTCATCCAACCGTTTTTAACAAATATGAGTGAACATACAGCTACTGGTTTCGCCATTTTCTTAGTATTAGCTGGTTTCATTACTCAAATTATATTTTTGGTTTTCTTACGTACTCTTCAAAAGCAATTTCCATACAACTCTTCTGATACAGGAGAATTCCTGAATTTAAAAGTATAAAAAAAGGTTCTCCCCACTAATTGTGAGGAGAACCTTTTATCATTAATGAATATTTCGTTTCTTAAAGCGTCCGCCACGTACTTCTGCAATATTACCGATCGCAAGGAAGGCGTGAGTGTCAATATCTTCAACAATCGTTTTTAATTTCGCTTCTTCTAATCTTGTAATGACAGTGAAAATAATTTTCTTTTCGTCGCCTGTATAGGCACCTTCACCGTGTAAATATGTGACTCCACGACCAAGGCGGTCCATGATCGCTTGACCAACATCATCCACGTAATCACTGATAATATAAACAGATTTAGATTCATCAAAACCTTGAATCACAATATCTATTGTTTTAAATGCGATAAAATAGGCAAGTACTGAATACATAGCTTGTTCCCATGTGAATACGAAACCAGCAACTGTAAAAATCATTAAGTTAAAAAACATAATAATTTCGCCTACAGAAAGAGGGGTTGTTTTATTAAAAAGAATAGCAAGAATTTCAGTTCCGTCTAGTGAGCCACCATAACGGATAACTAAACCAACTCCAACGCCTAAAGCAATACCGCCAAACACAGTAGCTAATAGCAAATCGTCAGTGAAACGTGGAACTGGGTGTAACAAATATGTACTAATTGAAAGAACAGTAATTCCTAAAACGGTTGAAAGTGCAAAGGTTTTACCTATTTGTTTATAACCGAGGAAGAAAAAAGGAATGTTTAATAAGAAAATAAATAGTCCAAGCTCAAATCCAGTTAAGTGAGCAAGAATAATGGAGATTCCGACAATCCCGCCATCTAGCAAATGGTTTGGAACTAAAAAGAGTTCTAGACCCATTGCCATAAAAATCGCACCAGCAATGATCATAATAATCCTTTTGACTACTACTTTTTTGGGTGTTTTACGATGAGACACATGAAGTTTCTGCTTGGGTGGATTCAAAACAGTGTTTTCGACCAATTTCAGACCTCTTTTCATACGTGTGTATATCTAATTTTAACTTAAAAACGGTCAATCTCCTACATTGTGGTCTTGAAATATGACAATTATGACAAAAAAATTGTAGAAAGAGTGAAAAAGAGGAAGAAAGATAGAAGAAAAATATCGAATTTTCAAATAAATTAGGTTATGAGACATGATTTAATGACAAAATAAACCAATTAATACTAATTGATGGAATGAATGAGTCATTTTCTTTACATTATGGTATATGATTACCAATTGAGAAAAAGAGTGTGGTAAATTAGAGGAGCGTGAAAATTCACGTCAATGCTACATTCGAATCAATCGGATGGAATTTTGGAAGGGGCTTTATCATGAATTTGAAATGGAACACTGGCGATAGTAAGAGGATTTCATCCGATCACAAGCCATACCGCACATCAAATGTGATGAAAAAAGCAGCCGTTACAGCTTTGCTTATTTCTAGTTTTACATTCAACATAGGTTTTGCAAAAGATAACGAATCGGAATCATTGCAAAAAATCTATCATATATATGCGAGCGGTCAATATGTTGGGGCAGTATCTGATGAAACAGCAGTAGATACATTGGTTAATAACAAGATTGAACAAGTAAGCACCCAATACGATGGACTTAGCTTAAAAGATGGATCAGATATAACTGTCATCCCGGAGCAAGTATTTGCATCAAATACAGATGATCAAGAAACATTGGATAAGCTAGACGACTTGGTAACAGTCGCTGCTAATGCATTTGCATTATCCGTCAATGACGAGATTGCCGTCTACGTCAAAGACTTAGAATCTTATCATGAAGTAATTAAACAACTAAAACTTCAATCTATAACTGAAGCAGAACTCATCGAATTGGAAGCTCGCAAAGACTCTACTGACTCTTTACCACAATTAAAAGAAAACGAAACACGTATTTTAGATGTTTTGTTAAAAGAAAGCGTCTCTGGTGTTTCGAAATTAGCTAAACCAGAAACGGTACTGACTGTTGAAGAAGCTGTTAAATTTCTTCAAAAAGGTTCTTTAGAAGAAAAAGTATATGCGGTGCAAGCTGGAGATGTCTTTAGTGAAATTGCTCAAAAGCATGACTTATCTACTTCGGAATTAACAGAACTTAATCCTGGTTTTACGCAAGAAAGCGTTCTGCAAATCGGACAAGAATTAAAAGTTACAGCCTTAAAACCTCTTATTAATGTAGAAGTATTAAAAGAGAAGAAAGTTTCTGAAACAGTGAAATTCCAGAACCAAGTAGAAGAAACCGACACTATGTATAAAGGCGACACGAAAGTGAAGCAAGAAGGCAGTGACGGGAAAAAAGAAATGACTTACCTAATTAGAGAACAGAATGGTGTTCGAACTGGAAAGTCTGTTAAAGAAGAAACTGTTACAGTAGAAGTGAAAAATCATATTGTGTTAAAAGGAACAAAAGTCATTCCATCAAGAGGTTCAGGATCATTTATGTGGCCAGCTGAAGGTGGATATATTTCAAGTCATATGGGTCATCGATGGGGCAGAATCCATAAAGGGATTGACATCGCGCGTCCAAGTGGTTTCACGATTAAAGCAACTGACAATGGGATTGTAACATTTGCAGGCAGAGATGGATCATTCGGAAATAAAGTCGTTGTAGACCATCAAAACGGTTATCAAACAGTATACGCTCATCTTGCATCGATTGATGTTAATGTGGGACAAACCGTTCCTCAAGGTTCTAAACTAGGAATAATGGGTTCAACAGGTAGATCAACCGGAACTCACTTACACTTTGAGGTAATAAAAAATGGTACACAAGTTAATCCAATTAGTTATTTAAGAAAATAAGAAGTATGGACGGTCAATTGTATAAGTTGGCCGTCTTTTTATATAGAAATTTGTCGAATTATTGCCCGGGAAATACTTCATTCCTAAATGGATATCCGAGATAGATGCGTATTGATGAAAACCGTGATAGAGTAGGAATATAGAAGTTAATAAAATTTCCTGCCTATATAGATTGTATGAGAGAGGATGAAATATATGAGTAAAACAATTTTAGTAGTAGATGACGAGAAGCCGATTGCTGATATTTTACAATTTAACTTAAAAAAAGAAGGCTATAACGTAGTCTGTGCATACGATGGAGACGAAGCGCTTGCAAAGGCTGAAGAGATCAAACCAGACTTAATGTTACTAGATATTATGTTACCGAACCGAGATGGAATGGAAGTATGTCGTGAAATTCGTAAAAAATATGATTTTCCAATTATCATGCTAACAGCAAAAGATTCCGAAATTGATAAAGTTTTAGGCTTAGAGCTGGGTGCAGATGACTATGTAACAAAACCATTCAGCACACGTGAATTAATTGCCCGCGTGAAAGCAAATATGCGTAGACATCAAACGGTCCAGTCTGAAGATGAAGAAGCTGCATCAAATGATATTGTTGTAGGATCACTGATTATTCAGCCGGATGCTTATATGGTATTAAAACGAGATGAATCAATTGAGTTGACCCATCGTGAATTTGAATTGCTTCATTATTTAGGAAAACATATCGGACAAGTTATGACACGTGAACATTTACTTCAAACGGTATGGGGCTATGATTATTTTGGAGATGTGCGAACAGTTGATGTAACGATTCGTCGTCTTCGTGAAAAAATTGAGGATAACCCAAGCCATCCAGCATGGATTGTGACACGACGCGGCGTTGGGTACTATTTGCGTAATCCTGAACAGGAGTAATAACAATGCAAAAGGTTGGTTTTTTGAAATCCATACACGTTAAAATTGTTCTTATTTATATTTTACTCATATTACTCGCTATGCAAATCATTGGATTGTACTTTGCACAGGAGTTAGAACAAAAACTCAAATCTAATTTCACCGATTCGATTAAAGAACGGGTGAATTTGGTTGAGTTTAGCGTGCGTGAAGAAATGACTCGAAAACGGGGAGAAGAAGATCCAACCCCTGAACAAAGTTTACGAATGGCATTATCCAGTTTGAATTCGGATGACATAATTGAGATTCGAGTAGTTGATAATCGTTACCGAATTTTAGCGACTTCGGATACAGAAAATCAATTGATTGTTGGTCAAAAATCAACGGAAAGTTTAGTCAGAAAATCAATTACAGCCGCAAATCCTTATGACGAGGTTAAACTCGATCGTGGAACAGGTGACCGTGTATGGGTACTATCTTCACCAATTGTATCGAATGGTGAAGTTATAGGTACCTTATATCTAGAATCCAATATTGAATCCGTCTATAAGCAAATGACGGAAATTAACCGGATTTTAGCGGGTGGTACAGCTATGTCCTTAGCGATCACTGTAATACTCGGTATCTTTATTGCGCAAACCATTACACGTCCAATTGCTGATATGAGAAGACAAGCTCAAGCCATGGCAAAAGGAAACTTTTCCAGAAAAGTACGCGTTTATGGGAACGACGAAATTGGTCAACTGGCCATTTCATTTAATCACTTAACCAATCGATTGCAAGAAGCACAGTCAACTACAGAAGGTGAACGAAGAAAGCTAGCCTCCGTTCTATCGAATATGACCGATGGAGTTATAGCGACAGACAGAAAAGGCCGTATTATTTTAATCAATGATCCTGCGCTACGACTATTGAGAGTGCCAAGGGAGTTAGTTCTTCAACGACCTATTTCATCTGTTCTGGGGATTGACACTCAATACGCATTTGAAGATTTAATTCATATGAAGGAATCCATTAATTTAGATTTTAGTACACCAGAACGTCCCTATATTTTGCGTGCTAATTTCTCGGTTATTCAAAAAGAAACAGGTTTTGTAAATGGACTGATCACGGTCGTTCATGATAATACAGAACAAGAGAAAATTGATATGGAACGTCGTGAGTTTGTTGCGAACGTTTCGCACGAGCTGCGCACACCTTTAACAACGATGCGAAGTTATTTAGAAGCACTTGCAGATGGTGCTTGGCAAGATACGGAATTAGCACCAACATTCCTAAAAACGACACAAACTGAAACCGAGCGGATGATCCGTCTTGTAAATGATTTATTGCAATTATCGAAAATGGATAGTCGAGATTACGATTTGAATAAGGAAATGGTCGAGTTTAATAAATTCTTTAATCGGATTATCGATCGTTTTGAAATGTCGAAATCAAATAATGTGAATTTACAACGATTATTGCCAGATGCTCAATACTTTGTGGAAATTGATACAGACAAATTGACTCAAGTAATCGATAATATCATTTCAAATGCTTTAAAATATTCACCAGACGGCGGGAACGTTCGATTTGGTGTTATCGTACAAGAAGGTTTTTTGAAAGTCATGATTTCTGATGATGGAATGGGCATACCGAAAGAGAACGTCGAACGAATTTTTGATCGTTTCTATCGAGTCGATCGTGCACGTGCACGATCAATGGGGGGAACTGGATTAGGTTTGGCTATTGCCCGGGAAATGATTGAGGCTCATGGTGGATTAATTTGGGCTGAGAGTGAAGAAGGGCATGGTACGACGATTTTCTTCACCTTGCCATTTGAGTTAGATGAGGCAGGTGAATGGGATTGAAATATGTTGAACATGTGAAGACAGCTATTTTATGGTTTCTCGTTGTCCTTAGTATTTTCCTAACATTCTCGATTTGGACCTATACACCATCATACCCCACAATTCAAAAAGCCCCAGTTGTCGACATTTCGATTGCTGATCGGAAAAGAATTAATGAGGTAGTAAAACCATATAAAATAATTTTTAGTTTAAAAGATGGCCTTTCAGGCACGACGTCATTTCCTCAAGTAGAGCGAGTTTTAGGCGTAATGAAGGATTGGGAGATACGAAATTTATCGTTAGTTAGCAATAATTTATCACCCGCAGAATTAAACGAATATAGTCTTACAACCAATCGATTTACAATGATGTATCCAACCGAAATTCCATTCGCTGTATACGATAACATCATCCCATTTACCTCTACCAATATTCCAGCAGATGGTTTTGACCGAATGATTGTTGACTGGAATCGATCTGAAGATGATGAATTAACGGTTTATTTCGCTAGCTCAATATCAAAACAACTTTATTCAGCTAAAGTGACGAAAGTAGATCCACAGCAATTTCAAGAAAAAGTATTAACGCCTGCAGTAGATTTCACCAAATATACGCATGTTGATCGAAACGGACATTTAACGATGTTTGTACCATCAGAAGAAATTGCTTCGATTCGTTATACGTATATTTTGAGAGATATTCCACCAGCTCGGTTTAAAGATGCCTTATTCGATAATCCAAATAAAGTTCGTCGAAGTTTTGTTGGGACTTATAATGAAGAGTACTCAGATGACACCGCACTATTGACTGTCGATTCTCTCGATCGAACATTAAGTTACGTATACCCTGCAGCAGAAAGTGATGTGCCAGGTATAGCTCACGAACTTGTATTTGATAGTCTGGATTTTGTGAATGAACACGAGGGTTGGACGGACGATTACCGTTTAGTAGGGATTAATCCGGCTACTCAAAAAGTGGATTATCAGCTTTTCTTATTAGGGTATCCAGTCTTTAGTGATATGACGTCCACAACGATTTCGACTTATTGGGGAACAAACAGGATTTTCAGATATATTAGACCTTACTATACTTTAGACTTATCTTTACCATCCGAAACCGACGCAGCAATCCTACCTTCAGGTGTGGAGGCAGCAAAATTACTCGAACAAGTGGAAAGTGTTGAAGAAGTAAAAGCTTCGGGACTAACAGTCGGATATTATCTTACACGTGACGATGAAAGAGGTCTGTTGAATTTAGAGCCTTCTTGGTTCTATTTAGCAAATGGGATATGGTCAAGACTTACTCCAGAAACAATAGGAGGTGGAGCATTTGGATTGGAATAAAACCAAAACCATCTTTATTATTGTATTTTCGATTCTAAATGTCTTTTTGTATACCCTCTATTTAAATAGACATACCGAGTCAAAAGAAATAGAACCACTTTCTGAAGCTTCGGTGTCTGACAGACTTCAAGCGGATAATATTCAATACGAAAGTTTAGCTTCCACAGTTGAACCAGAATCGTATGTAGCTGGAAACGTTCGAATATTTAAGAGTGAAACGATGGAACCGAGAGAGAACCAAACATTTGAGATTATTGAAGAAGGTTCTAAATTACTTGCTACCTTTAAAACACCAGTTGCCATTCCAAACGTAAAAGATGCAGCAAGTTTTGAGGATTTTGCAGTCAAGAACATCGACAACGGATCTGTTTATAAACTATGGAAAATCGATAAAGAAGCACGGAAAGCGGTTTTATTCCAAACGGTTAAAAATCGTTTTATCTACTACAATTCTGGTGGAACTTTAACAATGTATTGGAATGAGGAAAGTGAAATCATTCGATACGAACAAACTCAATTCGCCGAACTGGAAGATTTCCCAGAAACGGTTGATTTATTACCAGAAGAGGACGCGGTTAGTGCTTTATATGGTCAAAGAATCCTTCAGCCAAATTCAACGATTCTTGATCTTACTTTAGGATTCTCAACGCTCGTACAATTTACAGAGTCTCAAGTTTTTGCTCCCACTTGGCGAGTAAGAGTTGAGTTAGAAGATGGATCCGAAGAAGATTACTTTGTGAATGCGGTTGAAGGAAAAATAATTGAATTTGAAACCGAACCTCAGGAATTAGAAGAAGAGTAAGGAGTTTTTGTCATGCGTTTTAGTGTTCTAGCAAGCGGCAGTAGCGGAAATGCCATATACGTCGAAAACGATGAGCATGCTTTTTTAGTAGATGCCGGGTTGAGCGGACGAAAAATGGAAGAATTATTTGCTTCTGTTGACCGCAACATGAAAAAATTAAGCGGAATTTTAGTAACGCATGAACATAGTGATCATATTAAAGGTCTAGGAATATTAGCACGTAAATACAATGTTCCGATCTATGCGAATGAAAAAACGTGGACGGCAATGGATCCTCTAGTGGGCAAAATTCCACTAGAGCAACGCTTCCATTTTGATATGGAAACGGTGAAAACATTTGGATCCATCGATATCCAATCATTCGCAGTATCACATGATGCAGCTGACCCGATGTTTTATGTCTTTCACGAAAATGGACGGAAATTAGTCCTAATTACAGACACCGGTTATGTAAGTGATCGGATGAAAGGTCATATTCAAGGTGCTGACTCATTTGTTTTCGAAAGCAATCATGATGTTGGCATGCTTCAAATGGGCAGATACCCTTGGTCAGTCAAACGACGTATCTTGAGTGACGTAGGCCATGTCTCCAATGAAGATGCTGCCGTTGCAATGAGTGAAGTGGTGGAACAAAAACCAACTCGCATGTATCTCTCGCATTTAAGCAAAGATAACAATATGAAGGATTTAGCCAGAATGAGTGTTGCCCAAACGCTTCAATCTTGTGGCATCGTACCAGGCGAATTTCTTCAGTTATATGATACCGATGCGAATAAACCAACTGAACTCGTCACCGTTTAAACCTCACATTTTGTGGGGTTTTTATTTTGAGCAAAAATGTGTGCGTTAAAGAAGGTGTGTATGGAGTGGCGGATGGGTATTCTAGATTTCGTGGGATGTATTCGAGGATTGGATCGTGGGATTCAGGGATTCATCTAGGGCATTCAAGAATTCGAAAGGTGCATTCTCGATTTCACTGCTTTCATTCAAAAATTCATTTTTTTAAAACAATTTTAAATGCATTTTCATCTAATTTTAATGTTCGGTTGGTAAAGTAAGGATAACGAATAGAGAGAAAGGATGATGAACATGGGATATTACGATAGCCATACGCAAGAACCTCAAACAAGGGTTGTGAAAAAAGGAAGCAAAGGAGGTTATTTCTTTAGCGGTTTAGTCGGAGTCATGATTGGGGCACTAATCGTTTGGCTGATGATGCCTTCGTTAGTAGGAATGATGCCCGGAGGAGTAAACGGAACATCTTCCGATAATGAATCATCTTCTTTGCCATCGAACACGACACAAGTGTCAACTGACATCACAACAGATGTCACATCGGCTGTTGAAAAAGTTGCAGGGGCAGTCGTTGGTGTTACGAATATACAATCATCTTCAGATTTCTTAAACCCATCCGGTGCATCACAGGAAGCGGGAACAGGATCTGGCGTTATCTACAAAAAGTCTGGTGACAAAGCTTATGTTGTTACGAATAACCACGTGATTGAAGGTGCCAATCAAATTGAAGTGACTCTCGCTGATGGTGCAAAAGTAGAAGCGAAGTTATTAGGGACTGATATTTGGACTGATTTAGCAGTGCTTGAAATGGATGCTGCCAAAGTGACAGCTGTTGCTCAATTTGGTAACTCCGATAAATTAAAACAAGGTGAAACAGTTATCGCAATCGGAAATCCGCTCGGGCTTGATTTCTCAGGATCGGTTACTACTGGTGTCGTATCTGGTAAAGACCGAACCATACCAGTGGACTTAAACGGGGATGGACAACAAGATTGGCAAGCTGAAGTACTACAAACGGATGCAGCGATTAATCCCGGAAATAGTGGAGGCGCATTAGTAAATTTAGCAGGAGATTTAATTGGCATTAACTCCATGAAAATTGCGCAATCATCAGTTGAAGGAATTGGTCTTGCGATTCCAATAAACTCAGCCATTCCGGTCATTGAAGATTTAGAACAATTTGGTGAAATGAAACGACCATCAATGGGTGTCACTTTAGTTGATGTAACAGATGTTTCTGCCTTCCACCAACGAGACACACTTCGATTGCCTGAAGAAGTTACAACAGGAGTAGTAGTGGATGAAGTTGTAGGAGAATCTCCAGCAGATGTGGCCGGATTACAACGCTATGATGTCATTGTTGAAATGGATGGAGAAAAAATTGAAAACATCATTGAACTACGAAAACATTTGTACAACGAAAAAGAAGTCGGCGATTCTTTATCAATTAAAGTGTATCGTGCAGGACAACTAATGGAAATGAACTTAGAACTTACGGATAATTCGGCTCTATAAATTGCTCGAAAATCACATGTGGATGAAGTAAAGGCATTGTGGATAAGATAGTGAGCTTAACAATTGATTTACACAGCGAGTAGGAGGTGCAAACCCGCACCTTTCCTACTCGCTTTAACTTTGTTAAAATAGATTGTGGATAAAGTTGTGTGAATTGTGTATAACTTAGTGAATACTTCGAAAATCGAAAGGAGAGGAAATAATGAAAATTACTTGCTGTCAAACCCATATAGATCATGCACTCGACATGTTTGTAGCGAAGCAAAATACCTTTCCGATTTTAACCGAATTAACAGATGAAGAAAAGTTATCCACAAAATGCGATTACTGTGATGACACAGCAATATATTTAGTAGCGAACGAATGATTGCATACTATATATAGAATCAACCTGTGGATATGTGCATAAGTCCTGTGGATAGCGTGTTTGTAAATTATATGTAAAGGTGGATAACCTGTGAATATTGCAATTGTCTCCGTAGGAAAATTAAAAGAAAAGTATTTAAAAATGGGCATTGAAGAATATTCAAAAAGACTTGGAAGTTATGCCAAAATCGATTTAATTGAAGTCCCGGACGAAAAAGCACCAGAAAATCTTAGTGATGCCGATATGGAAAGCGTCAAGAAAAAAGAAGGCGAACGCATTCTAGCTAAAATTGGAACGGACACCTACGTCATTGCCTTAGCAATTGAAGGAAAAATGAAATCATCCGAACAACTAGCTGATGATTTACAATCCCTCATGACGTACGGTCGCAGCAAAATTGCCTTTGTCATAGGTGGTTCACTTGGATTACATGAAGACGTCATGAAAAGATCCGACGAAAAGTTATCATTCTCAAAAATGACCTTGCCACATCAATTGATGAAATTAGTATTGGTGGAGCAGATTTATCGAGCATTCAGGATTATTAAAAATGAGCCTTATCATAAATAGTGTTTAACATTATATTATTTTTCCGAAAGAAGCAGTTAGAGTAAAAACTTTAGCTGCTTCTTTCTATTCCTATTGGAAGAATGACGAACGCGTTCAGCTCATGTAAATACTGTATTTTATTATACAATTGCATTAATATTGGCTGTTTTTCATACAATATTATTGGGGTGAATAAATGCCAAGAGTAAAATACAAAAGCTCAGACATTGATTTAATGGCAAGGATGATGAGAGCAGAAGCCGAAGGTGAAGGAAAGCAAGGAATGTTATATGTGGGAAATGTAATTGTTAATCGTGTGAAAGCAGATTGTTTAGACTTTAAGGATGTAAGAACTGTTAATGATGTGATTTTTCAGGTACAAGGAAATAATTATTCTTTTGAAGCTGTTCAAAAAGGTAATATGTTTTATCAGAGAGCAAGAGAAGTAGAAAAAAGATTAGCAAAACAAAATTTGGATTTTTGGAGACAACACCCAGGGAAATATGCTCTTTGGTACTTTAACCCTTATGGTCCTTGTCCTCCAACTTGGTATAATCAACCTTTTGCAGGTCAATATAAAAATCATTGTTATTACGAACCAATAGCTGGAACGTGTGACAGCGTTTATATAGGCTAGATTGTTTTTTGTTATTGTGTATTCTTATCTTACAAAATTATGGGAACTTCCGAGTTAGCAGGCTTTTACTTTTTCAAACGTTTTCACGATGCTTAACTGATAACAGTTAATGGCATGTTGAAAAGTAAACGACGTTTGTTGTAAACCATTTTGTACGATCTGATATGGATTCAAACTACCATTTGTGAGGAGTTCTAGTCCCGCATTACTACTGCATATGGCTGTTTTAAAAGTTAGAAGAAATGACTTTTGAGGGTAAGCCTTTCTTCATCTAAAATATTGTTATAATTAACGAGTGTCAAAAGCTAAACGATAGCTTTGGATGCTCTTTTTTTGTGCCTAACACGTATTTTATTATCCAGGGAGTTGAAATTATAAATGAATAAGAAGGATATAGCAGATATTCGCAAACGATTTAAGATGGATTCCGATTTACTAAAAATCGCTGACATTTATAATGTGTACATTAAGCAAGAAAGCAATGAGATCTATCATGAGGTGAGCAGCTCATTTTCTTTGTTGGACCGCGAACAGCAAGAGTTGTTCCTTGATAACTTTAAAAAGGTTTTAGGCGGGAAACTGGATGTGAAGCTGTTTGAGGTGAAGTTTCAGCGTCAAGAACAGGGGCAGACGGACCATACGCAACAGTTATTATATGAGGGGCTTCGTAGGGATGATGTAGGTGCATGGAAAGCGGATATGCAACAGATCGCATTGAAGATGATTCAGGACACCCAATATGAAAAGGACATGGTGATCACTTTCATTCGTGGAAATTATAATAAAACGACGAAACGCCAGTCAGATGAAACGGAAATCGACATGCGGGATGAAGTGTTTACCACTCCTTTTATCCTCTGTAGTATGAATCAAACCGAACTGCCAAAACGTTCACTGGTGTTTGACTTTGTCGAGAAGGAGTTTAAGTCGAGTTTGCTGGTTGATCCCGTTATTAAACTTGCCACTCCAATTGGTGGATTTTTGTTCCCTAGCTTCACGGACAACGCCGCAGACATTAATCACATCATGTATGCCGCGAGCAAAGCGAATAAACCGGATTTCCAATTTATCGAGAAGGTTTTGAACGGCGATGAAATCATGACTGCTGAGGAAGACAAAGCGGTATTTGAAGAAATCGTTAAAGTCGTGATTGGTGATGAAGTGAATTCGAGAACTCTTGCAGGTTTATATGATGAAATCAATCATATGCTTAAGGTAGAAGAAGATGATAAGGACGAAGATAGCAGTGTGCCTACTTTGGATACTGTAGAGGTCGCACGTGTGCTGAAGGCGAGCGGCGTAAAAGATGTCAGTATAGAGAAAGTGGAAAGAGCCTTTCAGCAGGTAGTTGAAGATAAAAACTACGAAATGAAAGCAAGTCATATAGTTCCAAGCTACGCTTCCAAGTCAATCAAAATCAGCACGAAAGTAGCCAATATCGCGATCAGTCCCCAAGACTTGCGATATGTTAAACAGGTCAATTACAATGGCAAACGCTGTATATTGATTGAGGTAGAAGAAGACACGATGATTGAAGGATTTAAGCTGCTTTCGGAAGATTTGTTGGATTAAAAGAGAGTAAGGTTGACGAGCAAGTTTCTAAAATGGAATAGGGATAAAACTTAATTAGATCAGCATAATAGAATCGCTCCAGAAATAAATAATACGATAAATAAACAACCACCTAAAACATGAAGTTAACAATGTTTTAGGTGGTTATTTTAAAAGGTTCAATATTACCTTGTTAATCTTTTAAAATCATCAATATTTTTTCCGAAATCACTTCAAAAAACGAGATTTATAGCTTGATAATCGTGTACAGAGATCTAAACAGTCAGTTTGTTTAATCAGATTTTATTTTTAATTGCATTTAAGTTACTCTAATAGAAAATACATAATTTCCAAAAGGTGATTCACATGCATTCACTACTATCCAAAATCAGCTACAATCAAGTGCAAACAAATGAAAAAATGAAGTTGCTGCCATATGCTCTAGAATCATGTGATTGCGCCTATTGTCAAAACTACATCGCGAACATTCCTGCGTTTCCTAATGAGTTAATCAGATGGATAGAAACATTAGGGATAGATGCAAAACAGCCAAGTGAGATTATGCAAGTGGATGAGGTAGGAGCAGGGCATCTTTACTTAGCCATTTATCACTTTATTGGAAGTTGTCTAGGACTTGGAGCAGAACCGCTCATTCACAAAACGGAAAACTATACGCTGTATTTTACAACGGAGGAAATGGATTTTGTACCTGAGACGTTTCCGCCAGAGGTCGTACAAATAATGGTAGAGATTATGTTGCCTTGGAAGATTGAAGATAAGGAGTGAGATGATGAAAAAGAATTCCCTTACTGATGATCAAATGCAAGATCTACTCGAGTCCTTGAAGGAGCGATTCGAAAAACATATGGATCGCCATACAGGTCACTTATGGGACCAGGTAGAGAAGAAACTACAACAGAATCCAAATGCCGTCTGGTCGCTATCGGAAATGGAGCGCACGGGCGGGGAGCCGGACGTGGTGATGTATGATGAGAGCACTGAAATGTTTCATTTCTACGACTGCGCAAAAGAAAGTCCGAAAGAGCGCAGAAGTGTCTGCTATGACCGTGAAGCGCGAGAAGGACGCAAGAAATTTCCGCCAGAAAATTCAGCGCTTGAAATGGCTGCTGAGATGGCAATAGATGTATTGGACGAAGAGCAGTACCGCTACCTGCAGACACTCGGAGAGTTTGATCTTAAGACATCGAGCTGGATCATTACCCCTGCTGATATCCGTAAACTCGGAGGATCCATATTTGGAGACCGACGGTACAATACCGTATTCGTCTATCACAATGGAGCCGATTCGTATTATGCAGCAAGAGGGTTCAGAGGAGTTTTAAAAGTATAATTTTCATTCATAAGAACAGTAGAACAGCACCACCTGGAATTTCATCAGGTGGTGCTGTTTTTTATTATGGGCAAAACGGCAAATCAACATTTTGAATCTTCATTTAGTCCGAGCTTCATAGAAAACTCCGCGAGCATCTGCTGATAGCGAACATATTCCTCTTCAGTCAGACCGAGAATTTCAACGAGTTTTTCAGGAATCTGTTGTGCTTCATTTTCTAAAGAAAGTCCCTTAGCAGTTAACTGAATCACGAGATGACGTTCATCTTCTGTGTTACGCGTTTTTTCAATGTAGCCAATGGCAATTAGTTTATTGATAAGTGGAGTAAGCGTACCAGAATCTAACTTTAACCGAGCTCCAATTTCTTTCATCGCAATTCGATCCTGTTCCCATAAAACAAGCATCACCAAATACTGAGGATAGGTTAAGCGAAGTGGTTCAAGAAGCGGCCGATAGCGTTTTGTAATTTCTTTTGAAATCGAATAAAACGGGAAGCATAGCTGATTTGTTAAGTGTAATGCATTCAACGTGAGTACCTCCTAAAAGCATATGAATTGCTATTTCATATAAATTGCCTATAATTAAATTGTGTACAACTTAATTATAACATAGTTATGAGGAGGAAACAGGATGCAAAAATTATTTACATCAACTGCAACAGCTGTAGGAGGTCGTCAAGGTAGTGTGGCTTCTGAAAGCGGCACTTATGATTTAGAACTTGGAATGCCGATGTCCGGCGTGGATATGACAGGTAAAACAACACCTGAAGAATTATTTGCAGGAGCATATGCAGCCTGTTTTGATTCTGCAATGAATATTGCAGCTATGCAGAACCGTATTCAATTAGAAGGATCAGAAATTACTTCTCATGTATCTTTAAACAAAGGCGCGGAAGGCTATGCCATTTCAGTCGAAATGAATATTACAATTAAAGGCGTAGATCAGAAAACGGCAGAGATGATTGTGGAAGAAGGTCACCAAGTCTGCCCATTCTCAAATGCGATTCGTAACAATGTAGAAGTAACATTCAACGTTAAGGCAGAATAAGCAAGTACAAAATAACGTACAAGACCGTACGTTAGTAAATAAACTTAAGCAATCAATTGGTAAAGCTAAATAAATCGTTAGAAAAGCACATTTAAAATAAACCTACTCATTTAATCGGTAAATGAGTAGGTTTATTTCATGTTGACCATATTTAATTTAATTCAAATACATACTTTTGGACTTCTTAGAAATCTAAATATTAGTGAGTTACTTATATGCTATTTCAGTCGAAGTGAGATGTCTGGTCAAGTAGTCTACACATTCCGACGATTGAATGCCGCATTGATCTGACTTCATCTAACCTATGCGTATTTATTGAAAATTTCCTTTGCCTCTAAAGGCTTACTAAAATAAAAACCTTGCATGAGTATGCAATTTTGTTGCAGTAAGTAGTCTGCTTGTTCCTTCGTTTCAACCCCTTCAGCTATAACCTCTAGGTTGAGATTTTGCCCAAGTGTGATAATCGTATTCGTAATAGCTGCATCATCGTTCACCATTTGATCGACAAAGGATTTATCAATTTTTAATTTTGAAATTGGAAGGTTTTTTAAATAGCCTAACGAGGAATAACCGGTTCCAAAATCGTCAATGGCAATTTTAATGCCTAAGCTTTTTAATTGCTTCATCGTTTTTAATGTCAGTTCAGTATTTTTAACGATTAAATTTTCAGTTAGCTCGAGCTCTAAAAACTCTGGAGAGAGATTCGTTTCTTCTAAAATTGTTTTGACTCGATTGAATAAATTACTTTGTTCAAATTGATGGACTGATAAATTGACGGATAGACTAGGTAAAACAAATCCCGCATTGTGCCACTCATGCATTTGTTTGCATGCATATTTAAGCACCCACTCGCCTATCGGAACGATTAAGCCCGTTTCTTCAGCTAAAGGGATAAAAATGTCGGGTGTAATGATTCCTCGTTCTTGATGATTCCATCTAAGTAATGCTTCTACCCCTACAATTTCATGAGTTTTATAATTAATTTGTGGTTGGTAGTGAATGAATAATTCATTCTTCTCGATTGCTTTGTAGAGATCGTTCTCCAGTTTAATGTGATCGAATGATCGTAAGTCCATTTCTTCACTAAAAAAGTGGAAACTCGTACCAGCTCTTTCTTTGGACTTATACATAGCGGTATCGGCATTTTTGATAAGTAGTTCTGCGGTATCCCCATTGTCAGGGAAAAGACTAATACCAATGCTTGTTTTTACATTTATCTCATGTTCGAGGATCTGGAAAGAATGAGAGAAAGATTCATCAATACAATTGATTACCTTCAGAATATCAGTATGCCCTTTTATAGTAGGCAAATAGATTGTAAACTCATCTCCCCCTTGACGAGAGACGGTAGCATCTTCTGGAACACAAGATGATAGACGATGTGCAACTTCTTTTAATAAAAGATCGCCATAGCTATGTCCAAGCGTATCATTCACCAATTTAAAACGATCTAAATCTAAGTAGAGAACCGCTGCTTTTTCATGATTTATTTTTGCGTATAATAATCCCTGTTTTAATCGATCCATCAACAAAATGCGGTTGGGTAAATCGGTTAAACTATCAAAATACGCATAGTATTTAATTTTTTCTTCGAGTTGTTTCCGTTGAGTGATGTCTTTAAATGTGACCACTTCACCTACAATGCCCTCATTTTCTTTAATGAATGACGTCACATATTCCACAGGAAACGAGGTATGATCCTTTCGATAAAACACTTTATAATCTTCAAAATACGTCTCTGTCCGAGATAAATCATCAACAGTCACATCAGGTACATTGTGATTCATAATGACCAGTACGGATTGTCCAATTAACTCTCGCTCAGATTCGTATCCTAGCATGTGTGCTCCAGCTGGATTACAAAATGTAATGTTTCGATGAAGGTCTAATCCGAAAATCCCTTCCCCTGCAGAGTTAAGAATTAACTCTTTTTCACGGCTAAGATGCTTAATTTCTGAAACAACTTGCTGCAATTCATTATTTTTCTCCATGACTTCTGAGGTGCGTTCGTTAATAATCATTTCTTGTTTATCCATATACAACAGATGGGATAAGGCAGAAGCAGTGGTGTCAATAATGGATTGTGCTAACTGTAATTGGGTTTCTTTATATAAAGGAGCCTTCTTTTCAAGCGTAACCACGGAAAGGTGACCTAAAATCTCCCCCATTGTTATCAAGGGAAACATCACAATCCCATAAATTCCGAAATTGTGGCAAAGTTCATGGTTTGGACGCTGATCTTCAAACACATTAGGGATGAATATAAGTTTTTTCGTTTCGATAACCTCTTGTACAAGCTGATCCTTGTTTTCATCGAAATTCGATTCCTGATGCGTATGAAGCCATTCTTCTTCTGTCCATTCACTGTCATCACTTAACTTTGCAGGCTTGATGCTTTTATTTGCCAAATGATCTAAGAGGTGTATGCCGATATTCGGATTATCTAACACTTTCTGTAAGTAATGAAAACACCGATCGAAGCACTCTTGAAGAGTAGTACTCATAGACAAGTCCCGCGAGACATCAAGTAAAAGTTGCTTTTCTCTGAGCAACAAATCTTTATTAGTTAGATTGGTGGCATTTTGGATAGCAACTGCGGCCATATTAACATAAGCTTCAACCGCTTGAATTTCATCTTCTGTCAAATTCATTGGGATTCCGTAGTCAAATAAAAAAACCAGGCCAAATAATTCTTCTTCAAATGAGATAGGAAGAGCTAACAAAGATTTTATTTGAAACGCCTCAACTGCTCTAGGATCAGGGCGAGAATCGATTGAGGTGTCAGCGATGTAAATCGTCTTTTTCGTTTGAATAACTTCTTTTGCAAGTAAGTCGTATTCTGTATCAATAACATGCATATCAAGTGTTCGGCCATTGATAACTTCGGGCTTCCCGATATACCCTCTAAAAGTTCCATCTTCCTGAGGCAGATAAATCCCAACCGAATCACACTGGACAATTTCTTCGGAAATAGCAAGCGTAACTTGTTCCAATACCTCCCGCAGATCAAGTTTCATATTAATCATTTTTGTAATATTGGCGAGTCGAGAATACCTTGAGTGATCTTGTCTCACATAAATCATCTCCTTTCATATCAAGTGTTATAAAAAATAGAATAATTTTATATATGTGGCATTGTTAAAAAATTTTTATAGAAAATTGAATTGCATAAATTTATCCAAAAATGATAGTTATATTGTATTAGAATCATACTACATATAGATGAGTCAATACTACTAATTGCTTAACAATATTCGAACAAATCTTTTTATTAAAAGTAGTCAAATAAACCCTACATAACTAATTTACCGAAAATTCATAAAATTTAATACTTATCGATGTCTTTCTAAGAGATTCGAAGTTAAACTAGAAGTAGTTGCTTCTTACAATCTCAAAAAATATGTATTCGATACTTAAATTTAGATGCTTAATACTTTTCAAATGTTCTCTACTTTATTATAATTCTAATGTAAGAATAACTATCCTTTATTAGAAACACCCAGCATTATGATTTACAGATAGAAAGACACTATTTTTCATAGGAGGGTTTAGGAAATGGAAAACAACGTACATGATAACAATGATGAAAAGCGCCACACAGCTGCAGGAGATGCACAATGTCCAGTAACGGGCGGTCACAAAGATAGTGCGATTACGACTTCGACAAAACCAGGTCGTACGCAGAATAAAGACTGGTGGCCGAATATGATGAATATCAATATTCTGCATCAACATGATAAGAAATCGAATCCTCTAGGGGATGATTTTGATTATAAAAAGGAATTTGCAAAGTTAGATTATGATGCATTAAAACAAGATCTTCACGATTTAATGACAAATAGTCAAGAGTGGTGGCCAGCTGACTACGGTCACTATGGTCCGTTTTTCATCCGTATGTCATGGCATGCAGCAGGTACTTATCGTACTGCAGACGGACGTGGCGGTGGTTCTACTGGGAATCAACGTTTTGCGCCGCTAAATAGTTGGCCAGATAACGTTAACTTAGATAAGGCTCGTCGTTTGTTATGGCCAATTAAACAAAAATATGGAAACAAAATCTCGTGGGCCGATTTGTTGGTGTTAACGGGAAATGTAGCACTTGAGTCGATGGGCTTTAAAACGTTTGGATTTGGAGCAGGTCGTGAAGACATTTGGGCTCCAGAAGAGGACGTATATTGGGGGAATGAAAAAGAGTGGTTAGCAGATAATCGTTATTCTGGTGATCGCGATTTAGAAAACCCTCTAGCTGCAGTTCAGATGGGCTTAATTTATGTGAATCCAGAAGGACCCAATGGAAAACCAGACCCTCTTGCAAGTGCCGTGGATATTCGCGAGACGTTTGCACGAATGGGCATGAATGATGAAGAGACGGTTGCATTAATCGCGGGTGGACATACTTTTGGTAAATCACATGGTGCAGGAGACCCTTCTCATGTGGGGGACGATCCAGAAGCGGCTTTAATTGAAAACCAAGGAATTGGTTGGAAGAGTACGTATGGTTCAGGAAAAGGCAGAGATACCATTTCAAGTGGGATTGAGGGAGCTTGGACTGCTAACCCAACAAAATGGGACAATGGGTATTTTGAGCAATTATTTGAATACGAGTGGGAGTTAACTAAGTCTCCTGCTGGTGCGTATCAATGGGCTGCAAAAAACTTACCAGAAGATCATATGGCACCGGATGCAGAGGATGCTTCGATTAAAGTGAAAACAAATATGACAACTGCAGATATGGCACTTCGCATGGATCCGTCATATGAAAAAATCTCTCGTCGTTATTATGAAAACATGGATGAATTTGCAGATGCGTTTGCTCGTGCATGGTTCAAACTTCTTCACCGTGACATGGGACCAAAAGAGCGTTACTGGGGACCAGAAGTTCCTGAAGAGGTATTAATCTGGCAAGATCCAGTACCAAAAGCAGAGAACACGCTAACATTTGAGGAATTAAACGATTTAAAAGAGAAAATCTTGGCAAGCGGGTTAACTTCTCAACAGTTAGTTAAAACAGCTTGGGCTTCTGCAAGCACATATCGTGGTTCAGACAAACGTGGTGGTGCAAACGGAGCTCGTATTCGATTCGCGCCTCAACGTAACTGGGAAGTAAACGAGCCAGAAGAGTTAGCAAACGTGCTCAATGTCTATGAAAACTTGAAAACAAGTACTGGAAATAAAGTAAGTCTCGCAGATTTAATTGTCCTTGGAGGAAATGTTGCACTAGAACAAGCTGTAAAAGCAGCTGGTTTTGATCTGACCGTTCCGTTCACTCAAGGTCGCGGAGATGCACTCGAAGAACAAACGGAAGCGGATAGCTTTGATGTATTAGAGCCAGTCTCAGATGGTTTCCGAAACTACCAAAAGAAAGAATATGCAACAAGCCCAGAAGAAATGTTGCTTGATAAAGCACAATTACTTGGCTTAACAGCACCAGAAATGACAGCATTAATTGGTGGTATGCGTGCTTTAGGTGCAAATTATCAAGGGGCAACAGAAGGAATCTTTACTGATAATGTAGGCGCATTAACAAATGATTTCTTCGTCAATCTACTAGATATGAACATTGAATGGACGCCAGCAGGGTTCAATAAATACGAAGGAAAAAACCGTGTGACAGGTGAAGTCCTTCGCACTGCAACACGTTTTGACTTAGTATTTGGCTCTAATTCCATTCTGCGTGCAATTACCGAAGTGTACGCACAAGATGACAATAAAGAAAGATTCGTTCGTGATTTCATCCAAGCATGGACCAAAGTGATGAATGCCGATCGTTTTGATTTGCAAAACTAATTAGAAAAAATCCTAGTCAGAAGCATAATGCTGACTAGGATTTTTTTGCTTTGCCATCAAACTAATTTTCACCTATACTTCTGAAAGTATCCGTATATGACAGTTCAAGTATTTAAGGCTATAATAATAAGCATTGTAATCACCCTTCACCTTCGAGAAAGGGGTTTTTTTATGATTAAATTACATGATGTCAGTAAAAGTTTTGGTCGATTTCAGGCGATTAAATCTGTTTCTTTAACGATAGATAAAGGTGAGATTCATGGGATTATTGGTGCAAGTGGAGCGGGTAAATCCACTTTGCTGAGGCTAATGAATTTGTTGGAAATTCCGGATCACGGTGTAGTCGAAGTAAATGGTCAACAGTTAACTAGTTTGAGTAGTAAAGATCTTCGACAAGAACGAAAATCAATCGGGATGATTTTTCAACATTTTAATTTAGTGGCGAATAAAACGGTGTATGAGAATGTAGCTGTATCCTTACAATTAGCGAGTTTTCCAAGGAAAGAACGGAGAAGCCGCGTGATGACCTGTCTTGAATTTGTAGGGTTAGAGACTTTTAGTGAAAAATATCCTGCACAATTAAGTGGCGGAGAAAAGCAACGTGTTGCGATTGCAAGAGCCCTAGCGAATAGTCCCCGAGTTTTATTATGCGATGAACCCACCTCTTCCCTTGATCCAAACACAACTGCTGAAATTTTAGGGGTATTAGAAGATGTCAATAAAAAGCTAGGTGTTACGATTGTCATTGTCAGTCATGAGATGGAAGTCATTAAAAGCATATGTAATCGCGTCACCGTCCTCGCAAATGGTGAAATCTATGACACTGTGTTAATTGAACCAAGTAGGATTCAAAAGATTGATAATAACCCTAGATACTTTGTCGAGCAACTAACCGCGGGTGGGGAGATTAATGATGCCTGAAATATTAGTTCAATATGAAGCCGAAATTTTATCGTCTATTGGAGAAACCTTTGTAATGGTGGGTGTCTCCATATTAGCGGCGATTCTTGTAGGTCTCCCAGTCGGAACGTTCCTATTCCTATTAAGGAAGGGGCAAGTGCTTGAAAACCGATTTGCGTTTTCGACTTTGAATTTATTGGTGAATATCATACGTTCTTTTCCGTTTTTATTGTTAGTTGTTTTTTTAATTCCTTTTACAAGGTTCGTCATTGGAACGGCTATTGGAACTGCTGCAGCAACTGTTCCGTTAGCTATAATAGCCATTGCGCATTATTCGAGATTAGTCGAACAAGCTTTATTGGACGTGCCAAAAGGGGTTATGGAAGCTGCCATTTCGATGGGTGCTTCTGTTAAGGAAATAATCGTTAAATTTCTTTATGTGGAGGCTCGTTCGGGACTCGTTCTCGGATTAACAACATCGATTATTAGTTTCATTTCATATTCGACGATTATGGGAGTCGTCGGAGGCGGTGGTATTGGGGACTTTGCCATTCGATATGGATATCAACAATTTAAAACAGACTTAATGATTTACATGATTATTATTATGGTCATACTGGTACAGCTAATCCAATTTACTGGGACAACTGTATCGAGACTGATTGATAAAAGATAAATAATAGGAGGAAATATGAAAAAATTACTTTTACTTATGACAATGTTTGTACTTATTTTAACTGGTTGTGGCAAAGAGGAAGAGACGAAGGAAAAAGGCAATGTACAAGAAAATGATCAAGAAGAAGTAACGTTGAAAGTAGCTTCTTTGATTCCTCCAATGACCGAAATTTTGGAGCTTGTTAAACCAAAACTTGCAGAGGAATCCATTAATCTTAAAATCGTTGTTTTAGGAGATAATGTTCAGCCTAACAGTGCGCTTGCAGCTAAAGAAGTGGATGCTAATTTCTTTCAACATGTTCCTTACATGGAGGAATTCAATCGAAACAATGATTCAAATTTAGTGCCTATCGAACCGATCTATTTTGCGAATTATGGTACGTATTCGAAAGACTACAAGTCGATGGACGAATTACCTGAAGGTGCTGTCATTGCCATTGCGAATGACGTATCAAATATAGATCGTTCTTTATCTTTATTAGCACAACATAATGTCATCACGTTAAAAGAAAAAACAGGTCCGTATTATACGACAGCTGATATTGAAGAGAATTCAAAGAACTATAAGTTTGAGGAAGTCGATTTGTTAATGTTAGCGAGAATGTATGATGATGCTGATGCGGTAGTCATGACGCCTGCTTATGCAGCACCACTTGGTTTAACGCCTAAAAGTGATGCTCTACTAACTGAAGGAGACGAAAACGACTTTGCAATTACGTTAGTGGCACGCAAGGATAATGAAGATTCAGAGGGCATTAAAAAACTAGCTGAAGCTATGACTAGCCCAGAGGTACGCAAGTTTTTAGAAGAAAATTATGATGAAACGGCAATTCCAGCTTTTAAATAATGAATCAGAAAGGGCTATTCGAGTTGATTTCCAACTGAGAATAGCCCTTTTTTGATAATAAAGAGATCAGTAAATTTATCGAATAGAGAGAAAAATACTATGCATACAACATTTGAAGTCGCCACATCAAAGCGCCGACTAGTTTCACTGACGGCTTAATACGTGTTCTTAGGACCTGCTGTATAAACATTTGTTTCTAAATAGCTTATAATGGTAGGGAGTAGGAATGTTTTATTCTATATAAAATTGTATTACACTATAGTATGGACATCATTGAAACAGAAAAGGTGTGTGACTAGGTCTCGCCTAGGCTTTGTGTGTATCCTAAGCAGGAGCGCCTACATCCGTTCTGCAATTTTAGGGTAAGGATGGTTGGTAAAAATGAGCATTGAAGAAAAAAATACAGACGTCATCTTAATTGGTGCCGGAATCATGAGTGCGACTTTAGGAACCCTTTTAAAAGAATTAGTACCGGAATGGAATATTACAGTGTTTGAGAAGCTTGAGAGTGCGGGAGAAGAAAGCTCGAACGAGTGGAATAATGCCGGAACAGGACATGCCGCATTGTGCGAACTGAACTACACAAGTGTAAAGCCAGATGGGTCAATAGATATTAGTAAAGCGATTCAAATTAATGAACAGTTTCAGCTTTCGATGCAGTTTTGGTCTCACCTTGTTAAAAACAAATTGATCAGCAATCCGCAGGACTTCATCATGCAATTGCCTCATATGAGTATGGTACAAGGGGAACAAAATATTGCTTTTTTAAAGAAACGCTTTGAAGCAATGTCAAATAATCCTCTTTTTCAGAACATGGAATTTTCTGATGACCATGAAATTTTGAAGGAATGGATCCCGTTGGTTATGCAAGATCGCCCAGCGAACGAAGCGATTGCTGCAACCAAAATCGACAATGGAACAGACGTGAATTTTGGTGCATTAACACGTATGCTGTTTGACCATTTAAAGAGTAACAATGTCGATATGAAATACAAACATAGCGTTGAAAATATGAATCGTACGAGTGACGGCTCATGGGAGCTAAAAGTACGTAACGACAAAGGTAACGTAGAACGCCATAAGGCTAAGTTTGTCTTTATTGGAGGCGGAGGCGGAAGTCTTCATTTACTACAAAAGTCTGGGATCCCAGAAGGAAAACAGATTGGCGGCTTCCCGGTAAGTGGCTTATTCTTAGTTTGCAACAAGCCTGAAATCGTTGAGCAACACCATGCCAAAGTATACGGCAAAGCTAAAGTTGGGGCTCCCCCAATGTCAGTTCCGCATCTAGATACAAGATTTATTGACAATAAAAAATCGTTACTATTCGGACCATTTGCTGGCTTCTCACCGAAGTTTTTAAAAACAGGTTCTATGTTAGATTTAGTCACTTCTGTAAAACCAGACAATCTAGTCACGATGTTAGCAGCTGGCGCAAAAGAGATGTCGTTAACAAAATATTTAATCGAGCAAGTCATGCTGTCGAAAGAAAAACGCATTGAAGAGTTACGAGAGTTTATTCCAAACGCGAAACTTGAGGATTGGGACATCGTAGTAGCTGGACAACGCGTGCAAGTGATTAAAGATACTGAAGCAGGTGGCAAAGGTACACTTCAATTTGGTACGGAATTAATCACGGCAGCGGATGGTTCGATTGCTGCATTATTAGGTGCTTCTCCAGGTGCTTCAACTGCAGTGCAAGTAATGTTGGATATTATAAAAAGATGCTTCCCGCAACATGTCGAAGAGTGGGAACCGAAAATTAAAGAAATGATTCCTACTTACGGTATGTCTTTAATGGACAACCCTGAGCTTTTACAAGAAATGCACACATCTACAGCAAATGCACTTGGCCTAATCAAGAAAGAACAGCCAATCATTGATTCTACTTCTCTTGAAGAAGAAACAATTGTGGATGCAGGAGATAGCGAAGTAAACAATGAAATTGAAGTAAATGAAGTAAATGAAGTAAATGAAGTAAATGAAGTAAATGAAGTAAATGAAGTAAATGAAGTAAATGAAAAAGCGTAAACAATGATAAATAAAGAGAAGTAGAGAGCTTTTAAAAAAAGCTTCTACTTCTCTTTTTGTGTGCATTAAATTATTGTCTACTTAAAGAAAGATACTCTTTTTAGCATAACCGCAACAGGGATGGCTACAATAATCCCTATTACATTTTGAACGATATTTCCAGGAATTGAGGCAACTGGTGCAATCCAGTTATTATATAAAATTCCTTCACATACGTAGTAAACAGCTAACATCGGAGGGATAGAAACGATCATCGCTAGTAAATTGAAAGGAACGCTGCTCCCATTACGACCATTTGACCAAGCAATTTTCCCTACAATATATCCTTGTAAGCCGCGAGCAATAATCGTAAAAGGTGCCCACAGAGTCCATCCAGCGAATAAATCGAATAATCCCATTCCAACAGCTCCAGCAATCGCAGCTTTTTTAGGACCAAATAAAATAGAAGCGATAAATAGCATAGCGGTTCCCATATGCACTAACCCACCATTTGCTGCAATCGGCAGTCTGATGTTTAATGAATTAGTCGCAACGAATACGAGTGAAATGAGCATAGAAGTAATAATTAAATTAAATGTTCGTTTACGTGAACTTGAATAGCCTTGTATATGTTGCATAGTTTTATACCCCTCACCTTTTAAATTCAAGATAAGATTAGCAAAGGACTGGCATATTTAAAAGTATCAGTTTTGAATAAAATGTAGGGGTCAGTTTTATATGGAAAGCTAAAATCCATCAAACGATTCTTTTAAAATGAATGAAAATCACTAAATTCATATATAGTAATTATTTCCTATTACAGTTTGATTTCAAATAAATATCTAGTCACCTTGCAAAAGTGGGTTCTATCTCAAGAGATTTTAAATTGTTTATTTCACCTGTAATGATGTTGTAAAAAAACATCCATATATTAAGAGGTTTATTAACCTTCCAAACTATTTATCATGAAGATATACCAAATTGGAAGGATTGAGTCGATGTTTAAAAAAGTAGGAAAAGTCACAATAGCTTCATTACTATCAATAGCTTTATTCTCTCCAACAACAGCTATGGCAAATAGTACATATAAAGTAGTTTCAGGAGATAGTCTTTGGAGAATTGCAGTGAAAACACAAACGGGCGTTCAGGAATTAATAGAGTCAAATCCAAATCTTGCGAATCCAAATTTGATTTACCCTGGACAAACGATTAATGTCCCAACAAAAGAACAAGCGAGTATCGAACAAGAAGTGACGAAACTCGTTAACGTGGAAAGAGCAAAAGCTGGACTTCCTGCTTTGAAGAGTGATTGGGAACTTGCAAGAGTGGCAGAGTTTAAGTCTCAAGATATGCGTGACAAAAACTATTTCAGTCACACAAGCCCAACGTATGGCTCACCGTTTACAATGATGAAAAACTTTGGCATTACGTATAGATCTGCTGGAGAAAACATTGCAAAAGGTCAAAGAACGGCATCTGAGGTAGTACAAGCCTGGATGAATAGCGAAGGACATAGAGCGAATATCATGAGTAAAAACTTCACACATATTGGTGTAGGACATGTAGAAGGAAATTACTGGACACAGATGTTTATTCAAAAATAATAGAAATACGAAAGCACATCAGCGATTACCGTTGATGTGCTTTTTTGTCTGTGAAAAATATTATATTTTAGCTTCCCACCATCCAAAAGCGATTCTCCCAGAAGTAACAACATCAGGAGTTTCTGGATTTGATAAAAACACAAGAAAGGATCCGCCTGGAGGGAAAATGAATTTCCCATTTTCAACATCAACGATGGTGGTTTCAGGTTCTGCTCTTCGGACGAAGGCTTTAATTCCCCCAGTTGGTTCATTCAAAACGTTCGTAGCATATTGAAGCTTAATTTTGGGTTTTGGAAGAGGAGATATCGCAGTATTGGATGGAGTGACAAATTCTGAGTCGATGGGCGTCTCGGAAGGCGTAGCATTAAACCAAAATTGAGCACGGAAAGTGGAATCGGATACGTCGGTAACTGTCCAAACATTGACGTGAAGATTAACTCCAGAATTCGGTGGATTATAAAGTCTTGCCCATGTACTCGTTCCTTTCCCAAAATTTAATTCATCGGCATAGCCGACGAAATATTTTCCTTTTAAAGATTGATAAAGTTCTTGGGGAATTTCTACCGCCTTAATGAATTGGGAATTTTGTCCCTTTTGTTTTGGTTTCAATAAAAAATCCTTTCTTCTTTGGATTACTTAACCATTAAGTCTTAAATAAGATATGACTAAATGAAAAAGTTGATTCTCATCATTTCTTTAGAAGGGTTGATAAATAAAAAACACATTAACAAATAACATTAATGTGCTTCTTGATATTGATGGAATATCTAATCTTTTCTCATAATAAAACTTAAATGCCTGCCGCTCTTCTTGTCTTGACGATAAGAGAAACCATTAGGGCTTACATAAGTACAAGTGGGATCTATTCTAATGTTAGAAGCGGGAATACCAGCTAACTCACATTGCTTTTTCACAGTTTGTTGATTATCAATATGATACTTGTTGGACTCTTCATTGTAGTACATAAACTCATCTGCGTAGCCAAGCGCTTTAAATTTCAAGTACACATCTTCATCGACTTCAAACTTTTCCTGACTTAGCGCTGCACCAATTTGAACATGGACATCATGTAAATCACATTGTTCTACTTGTTTTAAATGCTCAAATAGTTTCAAGCAAATTTCTTTTATTGTCCCTTGCCATCCGGAGTGAATGACACCAATAAGGCCAGTTTCTTCATTGTGAAAAATAACGGGAACACAATCGGCAGTAAAACTACTTAGTACTAAATTAGGCTCATACGTGTATAATGCGTCCGTGTCTACAATCGCTGTATCTGTTCGATCTGCTCCGCGTCCTTTGTCTGCAAGTGTTACCTTATGAAAGTTCGCGCTATGTGTTTGATTGGCACAAACGAAATCATTCAGCCCACACTGCAAAGTCGCAGCTAATTTTTCGCGATTTGCAAGGATGAGTTCAGGATTTTCACAAGCATGTAGTGCCATATTGTTTTGCTCTGGTTCGGAGTTATCCTTCATAGTCGTTCCAGATATAAGTTTTTCGTTGTTTAAATAAATAGTTGTTTTCATTTCATCACCTGTCTCTAATATATAGCAGGGTAGGGATGATGTATAGGATAGTAGTTTTTAAAAAAAATGATCAAAAACACTTCGCAACCCCATATATCACGACAGATATAAAAAAGTCATTTTGTGAAAAGTTCCATTAAATAGGAATCTTAAATTGAATAAATAAGAAAAAATGCCTGGTTTGGCACCATGTGAGTAATATAATAGGTTATCTATTCTTCAGTGTAATTACTTTCTTTCCATTACTGCAAAATAATTTTCTTCGTTATCTGCAAAATTAAACACTTTTCCAGAAGGCATATCTATAATTTCGCCAACTGTAATTTTTTTATCTGATAAGTCACTGTGCAATTGGTCAAGATTCTCAGAAAAAAACATGATAGAAGGTGTATCAAGATTCAATCCTGGAGACATTTTAGCGACAAATTCCTTACTATGAAGAATTATAGTAGTTGCTGCACCATTTTTTGGAGCAATCTCAATCCACCTCATTCCTTGACCGTTATTCTCTTCAGAAATAACAATAAAGTCTAATTTCTCCGTCCAAAAGTTCACTGCATCATCTTGGTTATTGACATACAACATAATCTGACCGACTTGATTAATCATAAAATTACCTACCCTTCCACTTTAAATTCACTAATTAATAATTCGTTATTTGAAAGAGAAAATCCTTCTATTACTAACCTGCTATTTTAGTTCAATAAGAAAAAATACTTTATTCCTCCTTTAAGTAATGCACCACTTTACTTTCCTCATCGTCGCTTCCTCCTTTAAAACTTCTAATATTCTTCGCTGCTTGAGTTTCTATCAGATTTTTTTATTTTAAAAAATGAATTCAAATCTCTAAAGAAAATATAATATCCAAGCAAAACTAGAGCTATTGTTAAATATGCAGCAGTAGGGTATTCATCAAATAAATATTCTCTTTGAGCGATGATGAAGTAATGTGTCAATAGTAATAAAAGAAACGTATGAATGATTGAAATCATTTGATTATGCTTGCTGAAAACTAATACAGATAGTACATGTACGACACCCAATATAACAAAAGCCCACAAAGCATTAATCATAAATAATGATATTTCCCTTTCCACATTTATCCACCCTTTATAAGAATTTGCTACTTATTAAATATCCTTGTACCTTATAAAATATCTTTAGAAGTTCTATCTTCAACTATCACGGATTTATATTCATTCTCTTTTAAATAAAAACAGTCCAACTGAACCAAATACACTAGTTACAGCAATCACAGTGATAGCAAATATAGCTTCTGATGTTAAGTGAGCTCCGTAAGTCACTGAACTAAACCATACTAACTCAAAAAATAATATAAGACCCCATAGAATAAAAAAGACTTTCAATAGGTCATTTTTCAAAATAATGCCTCCCCAAAATAATAATCATTAATAAAATGCCACTATCTTAGACGTGCTACCAAATGGCAAATCAGCAAACATATTCATTTTTTATATTCACTTATTACTTCGGACAGGTACTTGTTGAAATCATTTGTTGCGCCATGAAATTCATAGATGATAAACATATCTTCTACCACATATAACTTGTGGGCTACCATATCCATCGATTCGGTTTTCTTAATAAAAGTATCTCTTGCCTTTTGAGCTAATCTTTTACTCGGATACTTATAGATGTGCAGGAAACCTTTACTTGTAATTTCAAGGTGATGGGGTTCCTTTCCGACCAGTCTCTTATCAAATATAGATTTATGGTTAATTGATACTTCATTAATTTCAATGCTTTCTTCGCTTAAGTATTCTTTAAATCTCTCGATACTACCTTTGTAAAAAACCATTCCCATAAATAAACAAAGGGTAATAAGGATAATAGAGATAATTTTCTTCATTTTGAGCACCCCTAAATCAGAAATAAACTCTTCTTCAACTAACCCGATGTGTTAATTCAATAAATTCAACAAAAAAAGCTTTAATCCTCCTCTGATCACCCTAACTATATTTCAAACTTCAATTCCCGTTTTTGAAAATCCACAAAAAGACAGACTTCCTTTGCAGAAGTCTGTCTGTCATATTTCAAAATAATCCAGGAGAGTACTTAATAAAATAGTAAACAACATAAATCCAGCTGAAACATCCGTGCACTATGGCCCAACCAATTGATTGGTAAGCACTGTAGGAGATGATCATGGACAGGCAAGTTCCATAACTGATTCCCTTCTTGATAACATTTGCTGCTTTATATTCCTTTTTCAGAGTGACTGATCCCTCCAAACATTGATGGTATTAGGTATCATCATGTTATGACAAGATTCATCCATTTATGTCAAACGATTTAAAAAGTTTGAGCGAATCCTTCGGAATGAAAATATCTCGAATTTGAAGTATATTAGAAAAAACAGCTTTTTTATAGAAGCTTTACAGGAGGTCTTTGAAGTGGAAATTGGAATTAGTACGTTTGTTGAAACCACACCTGATGTTCATACAGGGGAAGTGGTAAGCCACGCACAACGATTACGTGAAGTGGTAGAGGAGATTGTTCTTGCCGATCAAGTTGGCTTAGATGTATTCGGTGTCGGCGAACACCATCGAGAAGATTTTGCCGCATCATCTCCAGCGATGGTGTTAGCTGCAGCTGCTTCACAGACGGAACGTATTCGACTAACGAGTGCCGTTACGGTTCTTTCTTCTGCCGATCCGGTCCGCGTGTTCCAAGATTTTGCGACGCTTGATGGCATTTCAAATGGACGTGCAGAAATTATGGCAGGACGGGGTTCATTCATCGAATCTTTCCCGCTATTTGGCTATGACTTACAAGACTACAATGAACTCTTTGATGAGAAATTGGATTTGCTTTTAACCATACAGAAGTCTGAAAAAGTGACTTGGTCAGGGAAGCACCGAGCACCCATTAATAATCTCGGTATTTATCCGCGACCTGTTCAAGATCCGTTACCAATCTGGATTGGGAGCGGGGGAAATACCGAGTCAGTTATCCGCGCTGGAGTACTCGGCTTACCGCTTGTCCTAGCCATTATTGGCGGACGTCCAACTCAGTTCGCGCCACTTGTTCAGCTATATAAACGTGCAGCAGCTCAAGCGGGTCACGATGTTTCGAAGCTCCCTATTGCTTCTCACTCGCATGGTTTTATTGCAGAGAATACAGAAACAGCTGCAGACAAGTTATTCCCTCCTACGCAACAAGTTATGAATGTACTTGGACGTGAGCGTGGATGGGGTCACTATGATCGAGCAGCTTTCGATGCAGCTCGAAGTTTTGAAGGAGCTCTATATGTAGGGGATGCAGAAACAGTGGCGAATAAAATCATTGATCTGCGTAAAAATGTAGGCATTACTCGATTTATGCTTCATGTACCGGTAGGCTCTATGCCTCACACCGACGTTATGAAAGCTATCGAATTGTTAGGCACAGAAGTGGCACCTCGAGTTCGTGATGAAGTTGCGAAATGGGAAGCAAATCAGTAAAGATTTAAGATTAAAACAGTATATCGAAAAACAAAAAGTATAGCCTTTACCAATTAAAAATGCGGCCGAGAATCCATCTTCGGTCGCATTTTTTGTTAGTAAGAAATTAACCACACCATACAATAATTCGATAGGGGGTAGTTTGTGCAGGGATGCTTCTAGTAGTAGGACCATAGATGACAATTAAGTTGCGGTTCTCAATACTGTGAGAGAACACTTGCCCATTTCTTATCGTAATGGACGTATACGGGGAAAGGTTTAATTTCAATTGGCCATCACTACTTACTAATTGGTTATTAAAAAAGTCTACTTTCACTTGTTGATATGGACTTTCTTTGACCATGATAAGTGCGCGATATTGCGGTGGGTAAATAAGAGGTACTGGTGCGTTCCCATCATAATAACCTGTTACTTGATCCCCGACAGCGACCATTGCTTGATCTACAAAGTATGTGTCAGGTGATACAACAAAATTGACTGTACCCCCGTCACCATTTGCAACGGAAACTAATGTATAACAACCTGCACCTTCCCCATTTTCCCCAATGAAAAACTCAGAAATCGAAGTGATTGTTCCTCGAAAAGAGAAAAATTTAACCAAACGAATACCTCCTTTAAAACAAATCCTTCTATAAGCTATGCTTTCATTTCATCTTGGTGCTTCTAAAATGGAATGATTTCTAGGTCGGTATAGCAATTTCCGCTATTAATTGGTAAGATATCTTAATTGTTTAACTCGGGAAGAAGGTTTTTAAATGGCTACAATGAAGGCGAGTACAGGTCCGAAAGAGAAGTTGAATTTATTTAGCTTAACGTGGCCTATTTTTTTAGAAGTGTTTTTATTTATGTTAATGGGGATTGTCGATACGTTTATGCTGAGTGCGCTTTCGGATGATGCTGTTTCTGGTGTTGGAGCAGCGAATCAGTACATTCATATTGCGATATTGGTTTTAGAAGTCGTGGGAACGGGAGCGGCAATTGTTGTGTCTCAATATCTTGGTTCGAAGAGGTATCTCGAAGCATCTAAAATTTCAGCGACTGCAGTGTCGTTAAATTTAGTTGTCGGCTTACTAATGAGTGCAGGGTATTTTATATTCGCCCGAAGTATGATGCAGGCGATGAATTTACAAGGCGACGTGCTCGAATATGCAGAACAATATTTATCAATCGTTGGTGGAGCCATTTTCCTTCAAGCGATTATTAACTCGTTAGCAGCAATCATTCGAGTTCATGGTTGGACGAAACAAACGATGTATGTGTCACTGGGGATGAATATTATCCACGTAATCGGTAACTATGTGCTGATTTTCGGGAAATTTGGTTTCCCAGAATTAGGCGTACAAGGTGCGGCCATTTCTTCTATCGCCAGCCGTTTCCTAGCGTTGCTTGTGTTCTTCTGGTTGCTCTATCAAGTGGTTGAATATCGCGTAAAATTCAGCTATTACTTGAAACTTTCAAAAGAATACATTGGGAAAATTCTTCACATTGGGATTCCGGCAGCCTTTGAGCAAGTGATGTACCAGGCTTGTCAGATTGTGTTCTTATATTATGCAACATATTTGGGAGCGGAAGCTTTAGCAGCAAGACAATATGCCATGAACATCTCTATGTTTACGTTTTTATTCGCCATCGCGATCGGAATGGGGACAGCGATTATCGTTGGCCGTTTAGTTGGGGCGAATGAACAAGATGAGGCGTACACTCGCTTATGGAAGAGTTTGAAGTTCGCACTCATTTTCACATTAAGCACCGTGACGTTAGTCATCATTTTCCGTAACCAACTCATTGGCTTGTTTACAGAAAATCCTGAGGTTATCAAAATTGCCACATCCGTGCTCGTTCTAAGTATTTTATTAGAAACAGGTCGCACGTTGAATATTGTCATCATCAATTCTCTGCGTGCAGCGGGAGACGCAAGATTCCCTGTGCTAATCGGTGTGTTTTCGATGGTGGCGATGAGTTTGCCGTTAGGTTATTTCTTAGTATTCGTATTAGATATGGGTCTGCCAGGAATTTGGTTAGCAATTGCCGCGGATGAATGGATACGTGGGATTATTATGTATTTCCGATGGAAGAGTCGCAAGTGGGAGAAATATGCATTGGTCGGTCCTGGGGCTGTTGAGAATGAAAATCCGCTACCTACAAGAACGATAGATAATTAAGAGAATACCTTTACTTTGAATTATAATAGATAGAGATTAGTAATTTTTTACAACAAAAGGTGTGTTTTTGTGAAACGATTTTTTAGTCAAAAACAATATTATATTCTCACTATTATTACCGTCATCATCATGACAAGTGGATGGCTCGTCGTCATTCCCCGTTATAATGGGCTTGAAACAGGATTGCTTCTTCATGCAGTATTAGTGGTTTTATTGTCCGTTTCTTTGCTCATATATCCAACATTCGAAAGTGTTCTTTTCCGAATTAGTATCATTATGACTGGTGCTGCCTATTTTTATATGCTCTTCTTTTTGTATCCGGAAACATGGTCGACGTTTATCTTTCTATGCTTTATTCCAGCGTTTTCAATCTTGTTTTTTGATAAAAGACTATTTTATTTCTCATTAATTTTTAATGCAGTTTTAATCACCCTCACATTTGGTTATGTGGTGTTAATTGATCAAGGCACTAATTACTCGCATATCACCATGGATTTGACGGGGAATATAATTAACTTCATTGGTAGCCAAGTGATTTTATATCTGATTTTCTATATATCTTCTGATCGAATAAAAAAACAGCAATTGTACTACGAGGAACTTCAGCAATCAGAGAAATTAAAGACAACGGGTCAATTAGCCGCAGCCGTGGCTCACGAAATTCGAAATCCATTGACAGTGGTAAAAGGATTTTTGCAAATCTACGAACATGATCCTCTCATTCGTATGGGTGCAAAAAAAGATTTTTCGTTAATGATTGAGGAGTTAAACACGGCAGAATATGTCATTTCTCAGTTTTTAGCCATTGCTAAACCAGATAATGATCAAAAATTGGAAACTATAGATGTTCAAAAGTTACTTCAAAGTGTGTCTGAGTTACTCATGTCATACGGAGTATTTCATCAAAATATAATCGACTTACACGTTCCCGGAAGTATCTTCATTTCGGCTAATCATATTGAATTGAAACAATTGTTCATTAACCTCGTGAAAAATGCGATTGAGGTTTCTAGTAAAGGGGATTCGGTCATCATTCGTGCTGAGAGAATAAAGAACGAGATTGAAATTCAAATCACCGATTCTGGTTTTGGCATGTCAGAAGAACAAGTGAAATCCCTAGGGACACCTTTTTATTCATTAAAAAGTAAGGGGACAGGCCTCGGACTCATGATCTGTTTTAATATCGTTGAAAAATATAAAGGTTCTATTCAGTTCAAAAGCATTGAAGGGGAAGGAACCACAGTGATTGTTCGATTTCCTTCAGTTGAATAAAGTAATCTCACCAAGTTATGTAGTTGTTAGGATGCAATTGTGCGATAACATCTTCAAACTGACCGATAAATGTGCCAATCTGTGAGATAAAAAACGTTTCCAACAGAGTGACAAAAAAGGGAGGTGAGAACGTGGAAATCGCGCTATTCGTATGCGTAATATTAATCGCATCAATCCTACAAACGGCGACGGGCTTTGGTTTTTCTATTTTAGCCACGCCATTTCTCCTATTACTATTTAAACCAATGGAAGCGATTCAAATCAACTTGATCTTATCGCTACTCATCTCGATTGCTTTAATTGCGAAAATTAAAGATCACGTAGATTATGGCATCCTCAAACGATTCATGATTGGGAGTACCGCCGGCTTGCCGATTGGCATATTGATCTTTTTATATGTAGACATAACGAGTTTGAAAATTGGGGTTAGTTTAATCATTCTAATATTAACAATCCTGCTCCTACTCCAGTTTCGCGTAAATCAAACCAAATCGAGAGATGGAATAGTGGGTGGTTTTTCGGGCTTATTAACAAGTAGTATTGGTATGCCAGGCCCGCCATTGCTGCTTTATTTTGCTGGAACAGATACGCAAAAGGACAAGCTGCGAGCAACCACGTTAGCTTTCTATTTATTTATTTATTTACTCCATGAGTTTAGGAATTCAAATGCTTTTTATTGGCACTAACAAAACGGTTTGGGTCTCAAGCGGCTTTTCACTTCCGCTCGTTATCGCTGGATTGTATGTGGGGCAGTTGCTTTTCAAACGAATAAATCAGCAGCTCTTTCGAATTTTTACATATGCGATTTTACTCATTACGGGATTGTATTTGTTAATGGATAGTTTATGACCATAACCGCAAGAATGAGGACGATTGTAAGTTCGTTTTCTTGTTAGAATAAAGAAAAGGAATGCAATCGACAGGGAGGGAACAAAATGGCGACAGTTCATCTTTCATTTGAAGAAATGTGGGAGAAAATTATGGTCTGTGATGCAACTTATGATGGGCTGTTTTACACGGCGGTCAAAACGACGAAAATCTATTGTCGTCCCTCTTGTCGTTCGCGCAAACCGAAAAAGGTCAATGTGGAGTTTTATCAGTATATGGTCGAGGCTGAGGGAGCGGGTTACCGTGCCTGCAAACGTTGCAAGCCGGAAGTCGAACATTCGCCACACACGGAACTGGTTAAACAAGTGACCAGTTACTTAGTCAATCACTATAACCATAAACTCACTTTACAAGATATAGCCGATCACGTTGGACTGAGTCCTTACCATTTAGAACGTCTATTTAAACAGGAGACATCCAAAACACCACGCACATTCTTAGAAAAAATACGGATTGATAAAGCGATCTATTATTTAGTCAATTCCAATCACACGAATCTAGAGATTTGCTACGAAGTTGGATTCCAAAGTACGTCCAATTTCTATAAAGTATTTCGGAGAATTCATGAATGTTCACCAAGTGAGTATCGACAACGTCACGCTGTAAAGGATAACATCATATGAATTGGCTGGATAACGAATCGACCATTGAAATAACTCCACCTGCTCCATTCAATTACGAAGAGTGTTTGCTGTTTCTAGGCAGATCAGAGCAGGAAGTACTTTATGAAATAAAAGACGGAGCGATATGGAAGCTACACCGTGTATCCGGTAACCTGGTTTTATTCAAAATAAGTCATCATTCAAATAAGCTTAAAGTTGAATTTCCAATAAGCCCACCTTCACAAGTGGTACGCCACGAAATTGCCGAATTCATATGGGAATGGTTCGACTTAGATACGAATCTGAAAGAGTTCTACAAAATGGCTGTTGAAAACTCGATTTTGAATAAGCTAACCAATGAATACGATGGTCTAAGGATGATGTGTCTTCCGGATTTATTTGAAGCATTAACGTGGGCAGTGATGGGGCAGCAAATCAACCTGACTTTCGCATACACGCTAAAAAAACGCTTTGTGGAACAATTTGGTGAGAGCTTATCTCATGGTGAGCAAACTTACTGGCTATATCCGTCTGCTGAGCGAATCGCTACTCTTGCAGTAGAGGATTTACGACCGCTCCAATACACGGGGCGAAAAGCCGAATACATCATTGACCTTGCAAAAACAGTAGCAAGTGGCGAGCTCACAAAAGAAAAGCTACTAAAGATGCCAACGCCGCTCGACATGTATCAAGCTTTAATCCATATGAGAGGTGTGGGGGCGTGGACGGCAGATTATGTTCTCATGAAATGCCTACACCACCGAGCTGCTTTTCCAATCGCTGATGTCGGTCTACACAATGCACTGAAAAACCAACTAGGTCTGGAACGAAAACCAACCATTATGGAAATAAAAGAAATCGCAGCACACTGGGAAGGCTGGCAAGCATACGCCACTTTCTACCTTTGGAGGTCCTTATATGACAGAACGCTATAAAGTAGACTATCAATCCCCAATAGGCGTCATCGAAATCGTCGGTTCAAACGAAGCGATTTACTCGATTTTGTTTTCTGAAGAAGACCTCTTAGTCAATCCAATAAGTGACGACACACCGCAAGTCATAAAGGATTGCTACAGTCAATTAGATGACTATTTTAAAGGTGAACGACATGAATTTACGTTCCCGATGATGATAGAAGGCACACCATTTCAACAATCTGTATGGCAGTCATTAACCACCATTCCTTACGCGAAAACGGCATCTTACAAACATATTGCCGTCACGATGGGAAATGAAAAAGCCATCCGCGCAGTCGGAACAGCGAACGGTAGAAACAAGTTAAGCATTGTCATCCCATGTCACCGAATCATCGGAGCGAGCGGCAAACTAGTTGGCTATGCCGGTGGTTTATGGCGAAAAGAATGGCTGCTTAATCACGAACAAAAATTTCAACAGCTAAAGTAAATGAAAAAAATTAAAAACACCAAACCAAGTGGGAGTCCACTGAAAAAGTATAAATAGTTTATCAAAGACACCCTATTTCGATGTATCGAGTTAATAGCTCTGTTAAAACGATTAAGTAGATTATCGTTACAGACGAACGCTTTTCGCGGGCTGTCCATGAGCCTCCTCGTCGCAAGCGCATGCGGGGGCGGGTCTATTTAGTATGTAAATGCAAGTAGCCATGGCTATATTCCTAGTAAATCTAAGACGAATAACCTTATTGTAGGAAACGAAGTAAAGAATATCAAAGAAAAAGGAGAGATCGTTCAATATTTGAACGAAATCTCTCCTTTTTTAATTAGAAGCACTTCAGCTACTTTTTAACCCAATTTTTTCAAAGCCACCCTCAAAGAACGGGCAAGTAAATTTCAACCTCTTCTTCATCACTTTCCATTGGATGATAGGTCTCTATAATTAAGGAATCTAAGTTTCTTTGATAGCCTTTATCAACCGTCCATTCTGCCAGTTTGGCATGAAGGCTTCCAACCTCACTGATTTTCCCACGGGCTGTAGCGTAATCGTTACTTGCCAACATATATTCCATACCTTCCGGAACTTCGCTTAATGCATCCTTAACAATCAAACCGACGTAATACTCTCCTTCAAGATGGTTGTCATCTCTTTTGGGTTCATAGAGGGCAATTTCTGTCTCCGTACGATGGTCAATCTCGTTTGCCCGACTCATGAATTGACGTGCAGAATGAGGCACTTCGCGACCAAAGTCAGCAAATCTCCCACTATTTTTTATGCCTACCACATGAAAATTCTTTTTTACCTTTGCAAATTCCACACTAGGTCCCCCTTGTAGTTCAGCTTCAATAATTAAATCTACATCCACTAAAAATGCCCTTTGTTTTTTGGCTCAATTGAACGATATTGTTGACTTTCGTTCCAGGTGGATGGTGTTCAATTTATGTAAATATTTGTGGTCAATTAACGATTAAAAAGCAATATAAAAAGGTTGAAGTTCTTCATTGATACAGTACTCAATTCGTTGCCTAAAGTTTTTCCAAGTGACCATTTCTAATGCTTGTTGAATAGGGAAGAAACCTACTTCTAGACTCTCGGGACTAGTAGTTAGTTCGCCGCCAATTGGTGTAGCCAGAAATAATGTATTACAAATGGAACCACTAACATTTTGAAATACGCCACAAAACTTCGTAACTTCAATATCAATTCCTGATTCTTCTTTTGTTTCTCTAATTGCCGCATCTTGTAAGGATTCGCCTTCTTCCACCTGTCCGCCAGGCATTTCCCATCCTCTTCTTGGACCTTTGATCAATAAAATCTCGTTTTTATCATTTATAACGATTGTTGCTGCTGAAACAATATGTTTTGGTACTGGCATTCTCTAATTCTCCATTTCCAATAAAAATCTATTTTCTCGGTATGTACATCTTTATTTAAAGAACGAAAAATTCACCTCAACGTTTCTTCGTCGTTTTCGCATAAATACAAGTATCCGTCCATCTCAAACCATCAACCGATAAGTCCTCATTTTCTAAAATACCTTCTAAACGGAATCCAAGTTTTTCAGGAATCGCACGACTTTTCACGTTCTCAGCTTCCGTACGAATTTCCACACGCTTCATCTCAAGATCTTCAAGTGCATAACGGGACAAACGATCAATTGCTTCCACCATGTACCCTTTACCCGCATGTCTCGTGTCAATCCAGTAACCAATCTCCAGCTTCTGCACATCCCAGTCAATATTATGAAAACCGGTTGTTCCGATATATTCCTTTGTCTCTTTTTTGAAAATCAAAAACCGTAAGCCGGTTCTGCGCATAAAGTTAGAAATGGACTCACGAATATTCGCTTCCGTATCCTCAACAGCTGGTGTCGTTTGTACAAACGGAAGCCAAGGCTTCATTTCGTCAAGTGACGCTACAATCGCTTGATTAACAACTGTCCCATCTCCAACTTGAGGCATCCGCAAAATTAAGCGTTCTGTTTCAAGACTCGTCGCAATTTCTCTTAAAATATGATTCATTCCCATACACCCTTTATCCATAAATTGTTATTCACTCATCATAATCGAAAATCTGGTGAAGTCACAAGAAGTTTATTAATGTTCTTTTTATGGTTTAAATTTCTGTTATATTTGTAATATACAGAATTTACAATTTTTACTACAAGGGGGATTCAAAATGAAAAATTCCATAGAGTGTAGAGAGATAGAAAAGCTTTTTAAAGGTGATGGAATTGAAACATATGCATTAAAAGATGTGAACTTGAAAATAACCGAAGGGGAGTTTGTATCCATTATTGGACCATCCGGATCTGGCAAGTCAACATTATTAAGCATTTTAGGAACACTAGATATCCCTTCTAGTGGAGATATGCTTTATGAAAACAAACCTACAAATACATTAAGCAATAAACAGATGGCAGATTTTCGTTTTGAAAACATTGGATTTATCTTTCAACAATTTCATCTCATTCCAACACTAACAGCCCTTGAAAATATCATGGCGCCGTTGTTTGGTCGCAAAGTCACTTACGATAAAAAACAACGGGCACAAGAGCTCCTAGAAATGGTTGGACTAAAAGACAAAGAGAATTCTTTACCATCTCAATTATCCGGTGGTCAACAACAGAGGGTAGCTATCGCACGTGCCTTAGTTCACGAACCAAACTGGTTACTAGCAGATGAACCAACAGGGAACCTAGATACGGAAACAGGAGAAATTATTTTTCAATTGCTTCTTTCTTTAAACCGAGAAAAAGGATGTGGCGTTTTATTTGTCACGCACGACCCTGAACTTGCTAACCGTGCGAATCGAAAAATTGAAATGCGTGATGGGTTACTTATTGCTGACACTGTGGTAAATCAATATGCTTAAATTCATTTGGAATTCATGGTGGCGAAATAAAGAACGGTTTATATTGCTACTGGTTGGTGTCTTGATATTAAGTACAGGCCTTAGTTATTTAATCGGAATTACTCAAGCAAATAACGGGACTGTAGTCGACGAACTTCAAAAGAGATGGAAGTCTTCATATCACCTAGTCGTTCGTCCTCAAGAAAGCCGAAGTGTTACAGAGGATTTGAATCTTTTAGAGCCTAACTATTTAAGTGGAATGGAAGGCGGAATTAGCCTCGAACAATATGAGACGATAAAACAAATTACGAACGTGGAGATTGCCGCTCCAATTGCCATGATTGGCTCGAGTACCAACTATGTAGAATTAGAGAACCCGGATATTAAAGAACCTGGAATTTATCGTATCAAAACAGTTGAAAACGTAAATACGGGAGCAAAAATAACAACCGAAGAATTTAACCAATATGTTACAGTCGGTTCTTGGTTTCCACCGGATGCGACTGATTATGGCGTTTCTCCAGGGATGCAACCTTTGGCTTACGGCACAGAAGTAATGATTGCCGGTATAGATCCAGAAGCTGAAGCAGCCTTAGTTGGTATTGATGAGGCAATGGTTACAAGTGATAACAGTCGATATTTTGGTGAAGATGAACCTTTTACTTCCATGCAATTGGATGAGGAGATAGAAGAAATACAGATTCCAGTGATTGTAAGCAATCAAGATTTTGTCGATGCAAACATCACTTATACGATCGAAAAAATGGATATACCTTTTGAAACGAATCAGCATGAAACAATTGAAGATATTGAAAAAAAGGGGAAAGAAAGCTATTTAGATACAATCAAAGGGACGCAGGTCGAAGAATATACGTACAGTACAACTGACGTTCATAACATGCTGGTCGAAAAGATAGTAAATCCTTCTTATGATGGCATTGTGAGACTACCGGATTCTACATGGGTTGCTCTAAAACCTTCAACGGTAAAATATAGCCCAGTAACAAGTCCTTTTGGTGAGAGATGGCCTTATACATATGAAGTTGAGCCGTTTAAGCTCCCGGATGATTCACCATTTTACACGAAAAATATGTACCGACAATTTAATCCTTATAGCGAGGATAGTTCGAAATGGCCGAAGCTACGTATGAATTTTATAGGAGTCTTTGATCCTCAGAATCTGAAAGTGTCAAAGGATCCATTAACAGAATTGCCGATGGAAACATATTTTCCTGCTAAAGCTCAGTGGGTAATGGATTCTTCTAATAACCCAGTTAATCCGCCCGCTGACATGAAACCCACAAATGATGCATATGGGTTTTTAACTAAACCACCACTTGTATTAACAACACTAGATGCAGCAGCGCGTATTTTGGGAGATACACCCATTTCCGCAATTCGTGTAAATGTTACAGGTGTAGAAACGATGAATGAGGAAAGTGAAATTCTGTTAAAAGAGGTTGCAACTGAAATTGAGGAGAAGACCGGTCTAATAACGGATATTACACTAGGATCTTCACCACAATATGCTTTGACTCATCTACCTGGTTTAGATGGTGAAGAAGCACTTGGTTGGGTACAACAACCATGGATTAAGTTAGGTTCTTCTATATCGATCTTTCAAGAAGCAAAAATAGGAATGGCTGGAGTCATAGCTAGTGTGATTTTAGTCGCCATCGTTTATGTATTTGCTTCGAATATCATCATGTTATTTGCAAGGAAGAAAGAATTCGCTGTTTTGCTATCTTTAGGATGGCGACCATCACAATTATCCAAATTACTCTTTTTAGAGTCGACGATTTTAGGGTCGCTGGTTGCGTTAATTAGTTGGTTCATATTAGGGATGTTCTTTGTATCGGGTAGCATAGACACCTCACTTTTACGAGTCTTCTTAATTGGTGTTAGCGGGTTAGCAATTTATTGGCTAGGATCACTTATACCCATTTGGTTAATTAAACGTATTAAACCTTACGAGTCCATGAAATCTGGAGAAGTATCAAAACGAACGAACCGAATTGTGAGAGCCGAATCAGTACTTGGAATGAGTATGAATAACTTATTTACACAGTGGCAGCGAAGCTTATTGTCGATTATCGCTATTGCTGTGCCTACGAGTTTATTTATCTTCTTCCTTTTCGTTACGTTTAGATTAAAAGGAGTCTTATATGCAACTTGGTTAGGTGAATTTGTTGCGCTTGAGGTTGGTATGATGCATTACGTAGCGATGGGTGTCGCACTTCTGATCGCTATATTAACCACGACTGAAATCATGTGGCAAAATGTTGCAGAGCGACAACCGCAGATTGCTGTTTTAAAAGCTACAGGTTGGCAAAATAAAGGGATACGGTTACTAGTGCTGTTGGAAGGAGCAATGAGTGGTCTATTAGCTGGGATACTCGGTCTAGCAATAGCATTGATCATCATTTATCGCATGTATGGAGAATTGCCTAAGGGAGAATTTGTCTTCTTATTTTCTACTATACTCATTCCGATTATAACGGGAGTCATAGGTGCTGTACTGCCTGCTGAGAAAGCAGCTCGCATCTTGCCATACCAAGCAATTAGTGGCATACTCCAAAACTCTAAAAAAGTAGAAAAACAATTCAAATGGGCTATTAGTGCTGCAGGAGTCGGATTACTAGTTGGGATACTATCTTTATTCATTTATGCTATCCCTGAAAATCAAGGAACATCCGTTGGTAAGTTAGCGGAATCTGCAGAAGTAGAAGGTACGAAAGGAAATTTATTACCCGTTTCGACTAAGAATAATGAATCCAACAAAGAAGAGGAAGAGGAAGAGGAAATAGAGGAAACAAGCAACGAAATCTTTGAAGAGATTAAAGGAAATGCTTATCGCTCTTTTGTGTTGGGAGAAGATATAGACAAAGAATTTAAGTTTGGTGAATTGGTTGAACCACCACCCAACCTTGTTCCATCAAATGAAAAGAATCAATTAATTTCTATTCCAGTTTCTGTGGAGCTGAAGGATGAAAGTGGTGGATTTACTTATAAACCTCATGGGTTTAAAGTGTTTGATAAAACAGGAAAAGAATACGCAATCATAGATATGAAAGTAACTGAAAAAGGAAATTGGATGAACAAATTCGACTTAAGGTCTCCGAGTAAAACAAGTGTGATTTTAACATATGAAGTACCAAAAGAAGAATCTCACTTTCTTTTGGTAGCACGAGTAGAAGCGCTAGCAGGCGATTACGTGGCTGAAATTCATATATCAGAAAATGCACAAAGAACAGAAACGATTAACCCTGGTGTAAGTGGCAAATATATTTTAGATGTTAAATTAGATGAGGAAAATAGATTTCATATCAGTGCTGAAATCGATGTAATGAATGAATCACAAGATACATGGAGAGATATCGGATTTTATTTCATTCCAAATGCATTTACAGCTGAAAATAAACCTGATTTTATAAAAGATGAAGCCGATCTTTCTATCAATCAGATTACTGTAGCCGGAGAAGAAATCCCCTACGATTTAACAAACAACAAACTTTTACTTAAGCTCAATAACGATTTTTTACCTGGTGAAAACAAAAAGGTTCAAATACAATACACCTTGGTTTTACCTGAAAACGGTGCTCGCCTCTCTAGAGTAAAAGACAATTTTTATTTAGCTCAATGGTATCCGATGTTAGGACACTACCAAAATGGGTGGAATGTTAAAGACTTTGATGTAAAAGGGGAATCCTATCATACGAGTTATGGGGATTACGTGGTGAATTATGAACTGCCAAAAGACTATTTAGTTGTCAGTTCAGGTCAAGATAATCAAATTCAGCCAACTTCTTCAGGAACGATTGAAGGAGAAAATGTGAAAGACTTCTATTTGGGGTTGTTAAATCCTAATGAATGGACGACTAAGTCTGCCATCGTAAATGATACGAATTTGAGAGTGTTTTTACCATCCGATGGACCAGACTTCTCAGAGAATATGGCTAAATCAGCAGTTGAAGCTTATGCTTATTTCGAATCAAACTTAGGAGAAAATCCTTTTCATGAATTAGATATCATCGGCAACGGTGGAAATATGGAATATCCAAATGTGATTGAAGTTTCGAACGACTCACAAAGTTATGAACGCACCCTTGTTCACGAAATAGCTCATCAATGGTTTTATTATATGATTTCAAATGATCCACATAAAGATGCCTGGTTGGATGAAGGTTTAACAGAGTTTGTAACGTCAATCTACCTAACTGAAAAGTATAATGAATCGATTGGATATCAGTTCGCTAGCAATCTAGCACAACATAGTTCAACTAGCGACATTGTCAATATTCCATTAAATCAATTTGAACCCGGTGAATATGTATCAACTGTCTATGGGAAAACGCCGCTATTGTTAAGGGACTTTTTCAATGAACATGGAGGGCAAGAAGAAACACTACAATTCTTATCTGAGTATTTCAAAGCATATAAGTTTAAGTACGTGGATAGTAAGATATTTGCCGATTTCTTGAATGAGTATTATGAAGAGGATACTAGTGAGTTTTTAGATGAATGGTTAGTGTTGGATTGATATCAGAGCTACTGAGTAGCTCTTTTTTATAATAAAATCTAGAAGGATGTTAAATTAATAAAATTAAGGAGATGTCCAATGGAAAACTTTCCGTTCATAGAAATACTAGTAGTCTTTGCTATCTATTTAGCTATCAGCCATTTCTACTTAAATAAGAAACTAGACATTAAAATCAAAAGAAGAGGATTCCTTTCTATGCATAGAAATCGATACTTTTTAGCCATCGATTTTTTGTTCATCTTTTTATTTATTGGCGTGATAATGGGCTATGCAAACGGTGATTTTACTTTCATGGGCTCACATTCTTATCTATTTGCTATGTTTGGTCTATTTATTATGCTCAGCATCAACAGTGGCATGGAAGAATGGTTATTACACAGGAAGGATAAAGCGTTTTATCATGAATGGTTAAGTTCACTGCTTTACGTAATGATTCTTTTCGTCCTTATTATTGGAGGAAATTGAAACGCTCATAACTTTTGACTTGATAAGGGAGGTAGAGGAAATGAGAGAACAGTTATTGCTCAACAGATTAGACGATATTGGAAAGAACTTAGCTCAAACGGAAGGTGCTCTTTTGCTGTTAGGGCTTGGGTCTGTGGGTATTGAGTTAGAGCGTCTTGATACGTATTCTGATTTAGATTTCTTTGTCATTGTGAAGCCTGGTTTCAAACCCCGATTCATTGACCAATTAGATTGGCTTGAATTAGTTTATCCGCTTGCCTATTCATTCCAAAACACGAAAGATGGCCATAAAATCTTATTTGAAGATGGGATTTACGGTGAGTTTGCCATTTTTGAAGAACAGGAAATGACGAATATAGCATACTCGGCTGGTAGAATCGTGTGGCAGAATACTTTATTCGCCAGTCCCAACCTCGGAACTCCTCGTCAAAAAACAGACGTAGCCAGACCTGAAACAATGGATTACGCGTTGAACCAAGCCTTAACCAATTTATATGTCGGACTTTGCCGTTACGCGAGAGGCGAGAAGCTGTCTGGAGTTAAATTCGTAGAGACGAGTGCGGTTGACAACATCATGTCAATTCTGCATCTCGTAGAACAAGAAAACGATTATTTTCCAGATGTTTTTGGCAATGAAAGACGTGTGGAAAAACGGTTTCCTGAGTTTGCTAAAAGAATGGGCAACATGATGCAAGGCTACGAAAACGTACAGGCTTCCGCATTAGCGATACTCGCATATATAGAAAAAATATACCCAGTGAATCAACAAATGAGTAACGAAATCAAACGCTTATCAGCCATTTGCCGGCAGGAGAAATCTGATTTTTAGGGAATGGTATGAGTAGGACAATACAGGTAGTTAGAAAGGAAGATTCGATAATGCAAACAGAAGAAGGGTTTATTCCTGTAACGGGAGGCAATGTTTATTACCGGAAAACTGGGGACGGGCCAGGTATTCCATTATTGGTTTTGCACGGTGGACCCGGCGGGATGAGTAGAGAGTCAGACCCGATTCGTGAACTTGGAAACGATAGACCGGTTATTCACTATGATCAACTTGGGTGCGGAAATTCAGACCGTCCGGAAGATCTATCATTATGGACAGTGGAGCGATATGTAGAGGAACTTGGTCAAGTTAGAGACGCGTTAGGACTAGAAGAAGTACATATACTTGGTCATTCATGGGGCACGATGCTTGCAGCCGCGTATTTATTGACCAAACCAACAGGTGTAAAAAGTGTAATTTTCTCAAGTCCTTGCTTAAACTCACGCATGTGGGAGTGGGACCAACGTGAATACTTAAAGGATTTGCCGAAAGAATCTCAAGAAATCATCGAACGTTGTGAAAGAGAAGAAACGACCGATTCTCCAGAATACCATCAAGCGATGATTGAATTTTACGAACGTCATGTCTGCAGATTGCTACCGTGGCCGCAAGAGCTTTTAGCTAATATGGCGAGAAGTAACAAGTCCATTTATGGATTCATGTGGGGTGCATCCGAATTTACCGTGACCGGCACATTACAAGACTTCAACGTTACCGACCGTCTAAACGAAATAGATATTCCTAGTCTATTCACATGTGGACGCTACGACGAAGCAACTCCGAAAACAACTGAATACTATGCGAGCCTAGCGCCAAATTCCAAGTTTCATGTGTTCGAAAACAGCGCACATATGCCTGGAGTAGAAGAACCTCAAGCGTTTGCCAATAGAATGCGCGAATTCCTAAACCAACAACCGAGGTAACTTTAAAGGGGCTTTACAAGTGGAGAGAAATGAGTGATTTCTCTCTACTTGTTTTGATTTTGTAGCGCGTTTTGTTTCATATTCTCCATTTGGAGGGGCATATTCAAGGATTCGATCTTTCGATTCGAGGATTCATTGTGCCTATTCAAGGATTCAGCCACCACATTCTAAAATTCATCTTTTTCACACAATTTAAAGCGGCTTTTCCTGTTTGTAATGAAGCCCCATCTACCACAATGAAAAAAGGTGTCCCAAAAGTCACTTTCCATGACTTGTAAGACACCCTTATAACTATTAAATTTACTCCTTATGACCAAGCACTTTCTCCCAATCAATCGTTCCATCTTTCACTTGATCGCGAAGTTCTTTCGTCATAGAATCCTTCGGACGACCTCCATTTTTCCAGTCACCCGCGTGATCTCCCCATTCTGGACGATCTTGTGAAAGGATAAAAGCAGCTAAATTACTCGCTTCTTGCTCCGTTAACGTACCGCCTTGACCCTTCGGCATATTATTTTGAATATACCCAGCCATTTTAGACATACGGGCCAATCCGGCACCATCGTTAAATGAACCTTCGCCCCATAGCGCAGGACCCGTTAAAGCACCTGTTCCAGAACCATCTTGAGCATGACAAGCGATACAAGATTGTTGGAAAAGCTCTTCACCAGCCGCAACGTCAGGAACCGGTACTTCCTTCAATTCGTTTTGCTTCAGCCAAGGCAATTCAGCGCCGACTGGAATTCCTTCCGAAATGTATTGGAAGTAAGCGACCATGGCATCTAAATCTTCATTGTCTTCTTCAAGAGGCTCACCATTCATACTGCGAACCATACACCCATTAATTCGTTCTTCAATTGTAACCACTTCACCCGAACGTGAAATATAAGCAGGATAAGTAGCCGCTACACCAACAAGTGGCGAACTATTCTCATCCATCCCAGCCCCTGCATGACAGCTTGAGCAAGAAAGTTCGTTTACCGCATTCATGCCATCCTCAACGGAAGCTGCTTCAGAGCGCAAAACTTTAGACGTATCATTGACTAACTCATGACCACGTAAAATAGCTTCACCCTTAGGGCCTTCCGGAACATCATCGAGAGAAGGCGGGTTAAACTTAATCTGTCCAGCTACTTCACCAGCCGGTTGTGTTGCGGACTTGGAAGCATTTTGTTCGGCACGATCCTTCTCATCGCCTAAACGAGCCCCTAGTACGCCAATCACAACAAGCGAAATTAAAAATAGAAAACCAATAACCCAAGAAATAGGACGAGTCATAATCCGTGCTCCTTTCAATAAAAAAATATATAATATCTACCTATGCATACCCGTACCCCTATTGACGTAACCTTATTTATATAATAATTATTACCATTAGAAATGAACGAATACCTTGGAATAGAAACTTTGGAGGAAAACGTATGTCGATCCAATTAGGAATAAAAGAAAACCGCAATCATTTCATCCTATTAGTAGTATTGAATTTATTTGTCGGAGCCATGGTCGGGCTTGAACGAACGATCATGCCTCTTTTAGGAGAGGAAGAATTCGGTGTTAAAAGTACAGCAGCTGTTCTATCTTTTATTGTCAGCTTTGGTTTTTCAAAAGCTATCGTCAATTATTTTGCAGGTATGTTGGCGGATAGATTCGGACGAAAACGCATCTTGATAACAGGATGGGGAGTTGGTTTACTCGTTCCTATTTTGATTTTGATCGCAGATGCTTGGTGGGTCATCATCCTAGCAAACGTTCTTCTTGGGATTAATCAAGGACTCGCGTGGTCAATGACTGTAAACATGAAAATTGACCTTGCAAAAAGTACGGAACGCGGCACTGCAGTAGGTCTAAATGAATTCGCTGGTTATAGCGGAGTAGCGCTTCTTGCTTTAGTTTCAGGCTATATCGCCACTACGTATTCCGTCCGCCCGGAGCCATTTTATCTCGGGTTAGCCATCGCAATTATTGGTTTTATCTTGTCATTTGGTGTAAAAGACACAGCTGAACATCTTGCTAAGCACATGAAAAATAGTCCGCCCGTTAAAGCACAAATGGGTGCGGCTGAAGTGTTTAAACGCACGACATGGAAGGACAACAATCTATCTGGATTTACATTTGCCGGATTGGCGACCAATTTTAAAGATGGCATGGCCTGGGGACTTTTTCCGATTTTCTTTTTAACTGCTGGACTAAGTCTCCAAGAAATTGGTTGGCTAGTTGCCGTATACCCGGCAGCGTGGGGTTTTTTCCAACTCTTCACCGGAACATTAAGTGATAAGTTTGGACGCAAATATTTGCTCGTTGCCGGCATGCTCCTACAAGCAGCTTCCCTGTGGTTTATCTTGTCAGTAGAAGGAATCATCTTATGGATGGTCGGTGCGATTTTACTTGGAATTGGAACAGCGCTCGTTTACCCCGTTTTACAAGCAGCAATCGGAGACGTTGCCACACCAGATTGGCGTGCTTCTGCGATGGGCGTGTATCGATTTTGGCGCGATAGTGGATACGCCTTTGGTGCACTCTTTGCGGGATTACTAGCCGATTCCATTTCGGTTCCGTGGGCAATCGGACTCGTCGCCTTGCTTCCGGCTTTAGCGGCACTCAATCTCATTTTCCGAACGAACGAAACGCATCCGTAAAACCCATTTCTTTATTCCAATAAAACCTATAACCGTCTTGAAACAAAAAATGCCCTCAGTGTGACATAAAACTGAGGGCATTTTTATATACTGATTCGTTTAGCTCCTATTTAATCATTAGTAAAAAATGGAGGACTTCATGTAAAATAGGAGATACATAGGTAAGGGGGAAGTTTCACATGGAACAATGGGTAGAGGATTTATTTTCAACAGAAGTACTACACAAAGCTGCTGCATTTTATAATGCGGATGCAAATGATGCAAGAAAACTAGGCGACTTTGAGAACTACGTTTATGAAGTCATCAAAGACGGCACACCATACATATTACGTCTCACACATTCTTCACATCGTTCAAAAGAAGAAGTAGAAGGCGAATTAACATGGATCAATTTCTTACATAGTCACGACATTCCAGTATCACTCGTTCATACATCAGAAAACAACGAACTGGTAGAGGTATTGTCGGTAGGCGATTCTTACTTTTACATCTGTTTATTCGATAAAGCGCCAGGTGCTGCCTTAAAACCAAATAGTCCAGAATTCGGTCCTGAACTTTTTAAAAAATGGGGAGCAATCACGGCGAAGATGCATCGCCATACCGAGGACTACCCAGCAACCAACACGGGTCGCAAACGCTGGGATGAAGACGATCTAATTGAGCTCGATCAATACATCGATAACGAACAAGACGCGGTCATCATTGAAGGCAATCGCCAACTAGTAAAGGAACTTCAAGGTCTACCTGAAACGAGCGATGTGTTTGGCTTAATCCATTCAGACATCCACATGGGTAACTTTTTCTTTCACGACGAACAAATTCATGTATTCGATTTCGATGATGCCATGCATTTTCACTACGTCAGCGACATCGCCATTCCACTTTACTACGCAACATGGTGGAAGCTTCGAAATGAAAACCTGGAAATTAGATCGGCATTTGGAACCGACTTTTTGAAACACTTCTTAGACGGATACCTAAGCGAACGACCATTATCACTTGAATGGCTAGAACGCTTGCCGCTTTATTTGAAATTACGCGATTATACTTTATACGGTGTCTTCCATAAAAAAATGGACCTTTCTGTTGGACATGAAGTCGAAAATCAACTCGTTGCCGGTATTCGTCAGCGTTTGATCGACGAAGAATTAATTGTGGAATTAGACTACAAAGAAATCTGGGAGCGAGCGAATGCTTGAAAACGAAGTCATTTACATGATTGAAAAGGATCCGTGGAGAATGGAAGTACTCAAGACCGTTGAAGCTCTCGGCTTACCGGATTGCTGGGTATGTGCAGGATTTGTTCGCTCAAAAGTATGGGATGAGTTACACGGTTTTGATAAAAGGACGGAACTCGCAGATGTTGACGTCATCTATTTTGATGACACACAACTCGACGAATCCATCGAAAAAGACTTGGAACAGCAATTACACACCAAAATGCCAAACGTACCGTGGTCAGTCAAAAACCAAGCGAGAATGCATATTGTCAACGATTTTCCACCGTATGCCTCCTCAGTTGACGCCATATCTAAGTTTCCAGAAACAGTGACCGCACTCGGAGTCAGACTGAATGGACAACAAATCGAGCTAACCGCGCCACACGGACTGGAAGACCTTTTTCGATTTGAAATAAAACCGACACCGAGCTTCGCTCAAGAACCTGAACGAAGCTATTACGAACATCGAGTGAATCAAAAAAACTGGCCAGCCACTTGGAGAAAAGTGACGATAATAAATTGATAAAACCCCTTACATTAACTAGGAGATGTAAGGGGTTTAATAAAGAATTTAGAACACTTAGATGAGATTGTCAGAGTAAACACTAATTCCATCAGTTTTCAAAATAATCAATACGTTTTACTCAAATGTTGAACCAGCGCTTCTGCACTTTCTTGAATTTGTTCGTTGTTCAAGAAACGGGCTCCATGAATTTTATAAGTAGGTAAAAAACGCATACCTGTTAAATTAGCGGTAGCTTGGAATGGTTTCGTCAATTCACTCATGCTGTATTGATTATAACTACCGGCTTGGTAGGAAACTTCTGGTCCCCCAGTTGAAATGGCCAATATAAACTCTTTTCCTTGTAACTGTTTGCCTTCAGGTCCATAAGCCCACCCGTAAGAAAGCACAACATCTTGCCATTCTTTTAATAAAGATGGGCTACTGTACCAATAAAACGGAAATTGAAACACAATACGATCATGAGCAAGCAATAGTTGTTGTTCATGCTCCTGATCGATGCGTCCGTCCGGATAAGTCGCATACAAATCTTGGATTGTGATATTTTCTTCTTGCTGCAAGCGATTCATCAACGTTTTATTAATGACAGAGCTTGTTAAATTAGGGTGCGCTACAATAACTAAAGTTTTCATTTTTTTATCATCCTCTTTATTTGTATATACAAATGAAATGCCGAGAAAAATGAAATCATTTTTCCATTTTAATACTTGCTTCGTGAAGCATCTTACTTAAATCGAGACTAAATTCACGTCCGAGAACATCTGAATACGCATCAAACAATTCTTTTAATGATAACCGGAACTGCTTATAAACCTCTTCACCAGACGCAGTCAAAGAAATGGAAGTCTCTTTTCCATTAACTTTACGTAAAACCAATTGCTGCTTCTCCAATTTGTCGATAAATCGAGTACTCGTAGAAGGGGCAATGGACAACTTTTGGCACAAATCTTTTTGTGTAATTCCTGGATGGAATTGAATAGTCATAATCATATACAAATACGAAGGCGCTAAATCATCGAAGTCAAACGTACTTTCCGCCAATTTGGTCATGTTCCGCGCGAAACGATTGGCCGTAAAATATAGGCAATGAATTAATACTTGTTCTTCTTCTTTCATTTCAAATCAACCCTCTCATTTGTATATACAAATTAACATCTTTTTGTATTATCGTCAATTAAAAATAACAGATGAAAAATGGCGAAAATATCAACGTAACCTCGAAAAACCCGCTAACGCCAAATTATCGCTGCCTATCGCCAAATGAATGCCTACAAACGCCACATTATTCACTCCTAACGCCAAATTAACCAAGTCGAACGCCAATAAACCACAGCCAAACGCCAAATCCCCATCCCCATCAATCCCACAAAAACCCAACTCACTATTGCTATTCAACATACGATAATGTATGATACACAGTATAAACCAACACTGTACGTCATACACTAAAACAAAAGAGGTGAACCAATGAGCCAACTTCTCAACTCCTTAACCACTGAACTCAGACGCGGCACATTAACACTCGCCGTCCTTAGCCAACTCAAAACCCCTCAATACGGATACTCACTCGTCCAGCGACTCGAAAGCTGCGGCATCACCATCGACCAAAGCACACTGTACCCATTACTTCGCAGACTCGAAAAACAAGAACTCGTCACCAGCACCTGGGACACAACAGAAAGCAGACCGCGCCGCTACTATGTCTTAAGCGCATTCGGCATCACCACCTACAACCAACTCCGAGCAGAATGGGAAAAAACATCGCAAGAACTATCTTTATTAATGAAAGGAGAGAATCCCCATGAACCTGATTGACCTGTACATCCACGAAGTCACGCGCAGACTTCCAGAACGAAACCGCGAAGACATCGCACTCGAACTAAAGTCGACCATTGCCGATATGCTACCAGAAGACCCAACGGAAGCCGAAGTCAAACAAGTGCTCACCCAACTCGGTAACCCAGCAGTCCTAGCAAGTAACTACCGAGACCGTCCCATGCAACTAATCGGACCGAAATACTTTGACGTCTACATCAACCTATTAAAAGTCGTCTTGCCAATCGCCATGACCATAACGCTCATCGTCCTAATCGGAAAAATCATCGTCACCTCATCCGGAGACCAATCGATCGGCGCATTCATCGCGACGATCATCAGCCAAGCCGTATGGCAACTCATCAGCACAGCCATGCAAACCGCGTTCTGGATCACGCTCGTCTTCGCCATCATTGAGCGAACCGACAAAGTCGCGGACCAAATACCAGTCACCATGAACTTCAAAACATGGACACCCGATGATCTAAAACAAATCACACCCATTCCTATCAAAAAACGCATCACCAAATGGCATATATTCGGCAGCTTACTATGGACCGCCATATGGGCAACCGTCTACTTTAACGCCTCCAACCTACTCGGCATCTACACCAACCGAGGCCAAAGACTAACATTCGAATCGCCCATATTCAACCAAGACGTGCTCCAATCATACTGGCTACTCATCGTGCTAATCATTGCACTCGAAATCGCGCTAGCCATCTACAAAGCACTCCAAAAACAATGGACCAACAAAGTCGCCATCTTCAACACCGTAACCCAAATCGTTGCACTTGGCATACTAATCGTCATCTTCACCAACCCGAATCTTTGGAACGACACATTTATCATCCAGTTCAACGAAGCACTGAGCATCAACAAAAACGTAGAAACGTGGGCAACCCAAACAAGTCGAATCACCATCGCCGTCGTCTTAATCTTCACCGTCATCGACATAGTCGACGGATTTAGAAAAGCACGTCTGTAAAACCTGAAGCCCTTTTGGGTTAATAAAGAAGAGCCAACTTCGAACCATACAAAAGCGGCTGAAGATGCCATTTCAGCCGCCACAACTCAACTACATCCCAGAATGGAGAATACATATGAAAAAATTCGTTCTCATTGTCGGCCCGCAAGCGGTCGGCAAAATGACAGTCGGTCACGAACTCGAAAAATTGACACAGTTAAAATTATTCCATAACCATTTAACAATTGAACTTGTTCAACCGTTCTTTGACTATGGAACTCAAGCGGGGAATCGCTTAGTCAAATTATTCCGCAGAGAAATGTTTGAGGAATTTGCAAAAAGTGATATGTACGGTGTGATTTTTACATTTGTTTGGGCTTTCGATCAACAAGTTGATTGGGACTACGTAAAAGAAACCACAGCGATTTTCGAATCAAAAGGAGCCGAAGTCTGTATAGTTGAACTTCAAGCCAATATCGAAGAAAGAATCGAACGAAACAAATCAGACCATCGTCTAACGCACAAAGCCACAAAACGAGACATCGAATGGTCAGAAGCCCATCTAAAAGAAACCGCTCATAAATTTAGACTGAACTCATTAGACGGGGAAGTCATACATGAAAACTACATCAATATCAACAACACCCATTTAACCGCAACCGAAACCGCGAAAATGATTCAAGAAAGATTTAATCTTTAAGACTGGAGTGACCACCATGCGAACTGAAAAAGAAAAAATGTTAGCTGGAGAAATGTACAACCCTGCAGACCCTTTATTAGTACGAGATCGAGAGACAGCAAGAAAGAAAATTCGTCTTTACAACGAAACACTCGAAACAGAACATGACAAGCGCGTTGAACTGTTAAAAGACTTATTCGGTTCAAGTGGGGAAAAACTGTACGTTGAGCCCACATTGCGTGTCGATTACGGCTACAACATTCATGTCGGAGAAAATTTCTTTGCGAACTTCGATTGTGTCATTTTAGATGTTTGTGATGTAAGAATTGGAGCGAATTGCTTTATTGCGCCAGGCGTACATATTTATACAGCCACACACCCGTTAAACCCAATCGAACGCAACACGATGTTGGAATACGCGAAACCCATTACGATTGGAGACAACGTGTGGATTGGCGGTGGAGCCATCATCAACCCCGGCGTCACAATTGGTGACAACGTGGTCATCGCATCAGGAGCTGTCGTCACAAAAGATGTACCGAACAATGTAGTGGTTGGTGGAAATCCAGCGAAGTTTATTAAGGAAATACCTGTAGAAGAGAACTAAAAAAACACCTTACATTGTGGGTAGGCTCTAAATCCTAGCTCACAATGTAAAGGTGTTTTTTCTATTTGGTCTCGCGTATTTCTAAATCTGTTGGTCGAATGGATCCCCAAGGAGCCACATATACAGTAGCTTGCAAATCACGCGCTTTCTCAAGTTCAGGACCGACTCCTTGTTCCACATAAAACTGTTCAAGTTGCGGGGCCATCACGCGGTCGAAATACTGACCTTTTATTCCGCCAAAGAACGGTTCGTTTTCCATACGGTCAATGACGGCAAATCCATCTTCCCCTTGTTTTAGGGTGAAAAAAACATCGCCTTGTGTAACGCCAGCTGGCGCTTTCAAGTCAGGATATTGAAGCATCACATACTCTCCATAAAACGGATCGAACGGGTCAAACGGTTCAGCACGTAACACATATTCTTCCCCAACCCACGAAATGGCGTAAAAGCTAAGAACAAGGAACATCACGAAAAGCGTTTGAACAATCGGCATCATCCACTTTTTCATGATGCAACACCTTCTTTCTTACGCTTCAACCACCAACCGATGCCGGAAAGAACAAATAGCAAGATGGCACCGAGTAGGAAGAATAACGACATATCGAGTCGCTCCCAGGCATACACGAAGTAAATCACGAACTGAACGACGATGAAGTAAACAAATCCTAAAGTAAGTGGCTGATCTTGTCGTTGCGCAATCATCAAATACGCGAGCGCACTAATCTCAGCAACAACTGCAAGCCCAATGGCCGTTTCGTCGAATAAAAGAAGGCCGATCGCTCCTAAAATGGCGACCCAAACAATCGAGCGGAAATTCGTCCAAGTAATCGCTGAAACAACGAGTCCAGCTACAGCAAGGGCAATAGCTTCAGGCCAATTCACATCAACCAGTGTCAAATCTGTCTCGCCTCGAATGGCTAAATAGACGACCAAAATGACTGCTCCTACCATCAAATACAAGGGGCGAAGTCGATATTCAAATTTCGGAACCAATAAGAGAATGCCGACTAACACAAACAATGTCCATACTGGCCATAGTGAACTCTTGTAATCTAGTAAACTCCATAACATGAGCCCGGAACCAAACAGTAACAACCAACTGAGCAACATCGGCTCAATCGCTTTACTGAAATAGAACCAACCAAATGTCACGGCGATGAATAAAATCCATTCAACCCAGCCAATGGAAGAAATCGCTGACACTAATGTGAATATGCCAAAGACGAATCCGACAATCACATATGCCTGATGTCGCCAAATGAAATAATGAGCGATTGCAGCTAAATAGATCGCCCATCGAACGAGCGAATCAGACATCGAAAAGTGAAACGTTTGTGCGGTAACGAGCATGCTAGCTCCAAACATGGCTAGCCCAAGTAAACGGAACAGGATCGGCCACCCAAAATGTCTTGTCTCTGCAAAGTGACCCAGTACATAAAATCCCCACATTAAACCAAGCATAATGCCAACTCGCACAAAATCCGGGATTAAACTCCAATTCGCCGCGATAAAACTAAATACAGCTAATGCAAAGAAAATCAACCCAATCGTTAACAACAATGGCACTTTGCGTTTCTGCGGCTGCTTCCGTTCATACGCTATAATCGAATCGTGTGTCGATTCGTCAATAACCCCCGCATCAAGCCATTCTTTTAACTTATGATTCATCCAATCCATCACGTACACCCCCTTAAAATAGTGTTCTTACATGCATTATAGTCCGATTTGAAGCGATAAGATACAGGCAAGAATGGATAATTTAATAGGTGAATATAGAGAAAGTGAAATGCTATTTCCCCTTCGCGTTATGTCGTGTTTGAATAAAAACCCCTAATATTTTCAATTTACAGTTTATTAGCAAATGGAAGTTTAGTAAACTTAATTTGTACTTATGTTGACAGATTAGGAGGATTATCAAGTGGAAACGATTTTATTAGATATGAAACTGAAATTATACATCCAAGAAAATAAGGATCAATTTGAAAGAAGTTTATTAAACCAAGCGGTGAATGTAAGAGATAAGATTAACGATATTTTAAAATATGGGGACATTGATTTAATTAATAATGCGCACAAACTCGTTTCCTACATATTGGAAAACAAAGAACAAAAACTGCGAGATTTTGCGAAACAGGAGGGAATCGCCTGGGCAACCTATTCATTAACCTTAGCTTTCAAATTAGAGTGGGTACAAGCCATCCGCCGAACTATATGGAATTTTATAGAGGAATATAATAGAGTGTCACGAGAAGAAACAACCGATTATTTCTTCCAATTGGAAAAACAAATAAACAATCACGTCGATCAGTTTTTAAACACATTCTTTATTGAGTATTCAACTTACAAAGATTCTTTATTATCAGCACAACGAGAACTTGTCGAGAACTTATCGGTGCCCATCATTCCGATATCCTCAACGATTTGTATCTTACCTTTAATAGGATCAGTAGATTCATTCCGTACGAGTATATTAGAAGAAAAAGTGCTCATGGAAATAGGCCGATTACGTATTCAAACATTAATCATCGACCTTTCTGGAATAGCCGACATGGAGTCAGAAGTGATTCATCACCTTATGAAAACCATAAACGGAACGTCCATGATGGGATGTCATACGGTCCTTACCGGATTGAGATCGGAAGTCGTTAGAAAAATGATTCACCTCAATATCACATTCGACAAAGATACTGAAACATACGGTACATTGCAACAAGCACTGTGTGAGTATTTAAGTAAATAAATTATGACCGACTTTAAGGAAAGAACCCTTCATCCATATTGGAAGGAGGGCTTTTTCAAAGTTTCATGAAACGATTATAAGCGTCATTAATTCAAAATAATGTAAAAGATTGTATTGCCCTAATGGGTATTCTATGCGAAAATAGCTAATTAATCTTATTTAAGGGGCAAACCATGAAAAACCGCATAGAATTTTTCCGGATCATTCCGTTTATTTATTTATTAGTAGGACCCATATGGGTGTTTGGGACAGATTATGTATTAAAAACATCTAACTTGTCTGCTGAAAAAATTCAGCTGCTAGATAACCTTAAAGGGTTACTATTCATCGTCATTACCGCTACATTATTATATGTGCTGTTGAGAAGCTTAAGTCATTCCAAAAAAGTCGAAGAAGAAAAAGAGAAGCTGACTTTGTTGATTGATACAATGCCTGACCTCGTGTCGTTTAAAGACGGCGAAGGAAATTGTCTAGAGCTAAACAAATTCGGTGCTGAGTTATTCGAATTAGAAAACTTCGATTTCAAAGGGAAGTCAACCGAAGAATTAGCGGCAAACAGCGAATTCTATCACGATGCATTAATTTACTGTATCGATACAGACGAAGAGGCATGGAAGGCTGGGAAAATGAGTCGTTGTGAAGAAATCATTCCCACACGAGACGGCTCATACAAAACATTTGATGCCTTCAAAGTGCCAATCTTTCATAAAGATGGTTCTAGAAAAGCATTGTTAGTCATTGGACGAGATATCACCGATTTAAAAGAAACAGAAAACATGTTAAGACAATCTGAAAAAATGTCTGTTGTAGGTGAACTTGCAGCTGGGATTGCGCATGAAATTCGAAATCCACTGACAACCATCAAAGGCTTCATGCAAATGCACCAAGACAAAACCATTAAGATTGAGGATCATATTGACGTATTAGTTGATGAAATCGATCGCATCAATAGCATTTGTACAGACCTATTACTTGTAGCAAAACCAACAGAACTCATTTTTGTAAATAAAAACGTTAACACCATAGTAAAAGATGTCGTCCAACTACTATCAACAGAAGCAAAGCTGAAAAACACAAAAATCAACCTAATCGAAATTGACCAATTTGATGCCTATTGTAACGATAGTCAATTAAAACAAGTGTTTATCAATGTCCTAAAAAACGCATTAGAAGCAATCGCCACAAATGGTGAAGTCAAAATAACAATCGAAGACAAAAATGAGGAATTTTTTGCAGTGAAGTTTGAAGATAACGGCTGCGGAATTGACGAAACCCGTTTAAAACACATTGGAGAACCCTTCTATAGTGTAAAAGAAAAAGGCATTGGACTAGGAATGACAGTGAGCTATCGCATTATGGAAACCCATAAAGGATCGATCAATGTCGCTAGTGAAGTAAATGTAGGAACTAGTGTAGAAGTTCTCTTACCAAAGTCGCAGGTTTCAGTAAATACATGATATAGAGGTTTCCGGGTTGCTCTGGATGTCAAACCGAAGCACCATAACAAAAAGAATGAAAGAGACGAGCGAACCCGCTCGTCTCTTTTTCTTACAGGCAATCCTGCGGTCGGTTTGCATCCGTCGCACCCCTACAACCTAGATATACGCAATGTTTTAGGTTTGGTTAAGAGGGCAGTGACACTTACTACGTAGAAAGAAGCGTTTGAAGATACAATTTCAGCCGCCACCTTTCCTGGAATTGGTATTTACATCTGGAAATAAAAATCTTAATCAAGGTTACTTAATATGTGCTGAATTATAAGGAAGGTTTAAACTCACACAGAAAACGCTCAGCCCTACGATACTTCTCACCTAAACTGGTAATCTTAAATCCTTAAGTACGATAAAACTCCTCTGCATCTTTATCTGTTTCAGCAGAAATCAAAATTAACGAATATGCATCACAAATGAAATCAATCATTTTTCTACCAATTCCATTGCCTCGAACAGATGGAGATACTGCTATATGTTTAATCTCACAGTGAGTTTCATTTATTAACTCTATCCCAATACAACCAATAGCTTTTCCATTTACTTCCCGTAAAAATAGTTTACGGTTTGTTTCAAATATGTAATTTTGATATTCTCGATCGATAGCACCCTCTGAAGTTGCGTACTATAAGAGCTCTCTAACTGAAGGATGGCCGGTTTTTGAATTAACTTCGCCTGCCTTAGAAATTCCACTTTTTTCAATTGTCTCATGTAATCCTTTTTCACATTAGTACCATGATTAAAAATCTCTTATTGTAAATTTTACATGAAACTGAAATCATCAATACATGTTTCTTTAGTTGTTATTAATTGAACATCTAAGAACCCCTTCTTTCAATGTTAATGAAGGGGTTCAATATTAATATTGTTATTACGTTTTTTGGAGGAATAGAAACTCACTGCATATAAAACCGATGCACAAGGCGCAATTTCAGCCGCCCCCTTGCCAGTAATATGAACGTATTCCTTTCACAAAAAACCTTCACCAGTTGAATGATGAAGGGAATTTTTCAATGAACATCTAATGTTGCAGCGTTCTTCTCAAAGTACGTATGCAAACGATATTCACATATCTGGCGTGTCCATTCATAGACGATGGAGCGATCTTCTTGTGCAATATCAAAGTTTGATATTCTTTCAACTCCTCTATTAATTTTCGTTTAATCTCAACTTCATGTTCAGAAGCTTCAAAGGTCCTCATAAAATATTTTTTATTGGTAGACTCTATGATTTCAGGAATTCTGTCGCGTACAAGTTTGTTGTAGATGGGCATGATATGTGCCTCCTAAATTTCATTAATAATTATAAATTATAGCATCATTTTTTGTGTCAAAATGCTATTATAGAAATAATTTACAATTACAACCTTGCTATATTAACGAAAGATTAATATTTATTTAGTCAAAGGGTGAGACATTTGAAACTAACAGTAAGAAAAATAGATGTGGCAAATCGAGTGAAAATTCCCAAAGAAATATTGAGGGAACTAGGTATTAATAAGGGAGATTCATTAGAGATTTTTTATGATGATAACTACAAAATAATACTAAAAAAATTTGTTTCAAAATAAAGGGGTAACAAGAAATCATATGGAATGTTACAAAACTCATAGCTTATTGATAATAATTGGGGGGGAATTACTACATAACCTAATTATTTTTGTTTTATCCACGGTCAGCATTCCTCACACGTGGAGACGGTCGGACTGCTGGAATTGATATAAGAGTTAGAACCCTTGAGATCACTGTAATGGCGATGATTTCAAGGGTTTTTCTTTTTAAAGGACTGTTGGATTTGGTTGAACTGACAGTGGATTTCTGTTTTTGAAGTCGTATGTGGGAACAGAAAATGACTTAAAAAAAGGGTTGAGTTTTGCGGAGATGGTTGAACAATTTAGCTAAAGATTGAAATAATAACATTGCTTTCAGAATAGTTTCTATAGCTTTCTTCAAACCCAATAGAAATATAATAATATTTCAAATTATCGTTTGACAAAACAAACTTAAGGTGTTTTAATATGGAATATAGAAATATTTCAAAAAATGATATCTGTAATTTGGGAGGTAATTTATTTGGAGAAAAGAAAATTAAATGAATTCGTAACGTTCGTTCCTGGTATAAATCCAACAAGGGCGCAAAAACAGTTTGGAACTCAAAAAATAAATTATTATGACCAAGCGTCTTTTGAAGCTGATTATAGTCATGAGGACGTGCAAGTTGTAGATGAGTCAAAATCTTTATCTCAAAATAACCTATCGTTAAATGAAGCTGATGTTGTTATCAGTAACTCATTGCAGTTAGCAACAATTGTTGGTAAAAATAATGTTGGTAAAGTGTTGTCTCTTAACTTTACAAAAATAGAGTTTGAGAACGGACGACTTGATGAGGGATATTTTCTTTTTTTGTTTAATGCTTACAAAGATGTTAGACGGCAAAAAGAAAGGGAGTTACAGGGGATTGGTCCTATTCTTAGAATTCCACTACGTGCTCTTGGGGAAATTATCGTTCCTGTTGTTCCGATTGAGGAACAGAAGAAAATAGGCGCTATATACGTAGAAACACTGAAGATGCAAAATAAGTTAAACAAATACGCAAACTTGATTGAGCAGTTTGCGAGCTCAATAATAGAAGAAACCTTAAAGGGGAAATAGTCAAATGAAAAGTCAATCGGAATTAGCATTTGAAAATGAAGTCATCGATTATTTGACCAAAATCGGTGGAGTAAAACAATGGGAGTACAAAAAAGACATCAGAACAACCGAACAACTCTGGGGAAACTTTAAAATGATCCTAGAACAAAACAATCGTGCTCGTTTAGATGAACCATTGTCTGTCACTGAATTTAACCAGGTTAAGAAAATCATCACTAATATCGAATCACCTTATCGTGCCGGACAGTTTTTGTATGGTGTTAACGGTGTTTCTGAAATTGAAGTTGACCTTGACAATGGTAAGCATGTGTTTTTGACAGTATTCGACCAAGCCCAAGTTGGTGGCGGGGACACTGTATATCAAGTGGTAAATCAAATTAAACGACCAAAAGTAATTGATGGTAAACCGAATCGTCGATTTGATGTGACGTTGCTAATTAATGGTTTGCCAATTATTCAAATCGAATTAAAGAAAGCACTACACAGCACTACAGAATCCTTGAACCAGATGGAACAGTATATTGCTGAAAAACAATTCAGCGGTATCTTTTCAACCTTGCAGATTCTAATTGCAATGACGCAGTTTGATATTCGTTACATGGCAAATACCCCACTCCAAAGTTTTAATCGAGCCTTTGCATTCAACTGGCAAAACGAAGATGATGCTCGACCTATTCGTTCATGGAAGACGTTTGCGGATAAAGTATTGTCAATTCCAATGGCTCATGATTTAGCAACACGCTACATGGTACTTGATGGTACTAAAAACAAAGAAAGTACCAAAGTCATGCGTCCTTATCAAGTCTATGCAACAAAGCGTGTGCTTGATAAAGTTAGAAAATTTGACTTCAAATATGACGATGGTAAATTAGGATACATTTGGCACACTACGGGCTCAGGTAAGACAATCACAAGTTTTAAGACGGCGTGGCTTGCAAGTCGTCTATCTAATGTAGATAAAGTTGTCTTCTTGGTTGACCGTGTAGCGCTTACCAACCAAACAGCTGATGCCTATAAAGCCTATGACCCTGTTGCGGGATTTGAAGGGAAAACTGGTGTGGTGAGTGACACAGCAAATATCTCAGACCTTCATCGCAAATTAACTAAGAAGAGCGATAAGAACATCATTGTGACAAGTATTCAAAAGATGTCGCGTTATGTAGCGCGAGATAGCTTCAAGCCACTTAATGAAAATATTCTTTTTATCGTTGATGAAGCGCACCGTTCAACTGGTGACGGTACTGAAAATGAAGGAATGCTTGAAACGATTCGAAAAGCGATTCCTAATTCTGCTTGGGTTGGTTATACTGGTACACCAAAATTTCCTGAAACACTAGAAATCTTTGGTGAATTACTACATGCATATACCATTAAAGAAGCTATTGCGGATAGAAACGTCCTAGGGTTTAACGTTGAATTCAAGGAAACTATCGAGGCTCCTGAAGATCCAAACGAAGATGATATCGACGATAATGTTCGTGGTAGTGTTTACGATTTTAGTCCAGAACATGTGGAATTGGTAGTTGACGACATTTTCGATAACTGGAAGAAACGCTCAAATGAAAGTAAGTATAATGCTTTGTTTACAGTTCACGTGGGTGGTAATAAAGCAAGTACACCAAGAGCGATGGAATACTTCGATAAGTTTTCGGAAAAGAATGCGAATCGTCCAGCAGATAAACGACTAAAAGTTGCGGTGAGTTTTTCGGCAGATACATCCAATAGTATTCATCAACTGAAAACAAACGAGAACTTGCATAGAGCCATCAATGTATATAACGAAATGTTTGGCACAGCTTTTGATATGACGACAGTTAAAGCCTACACAGAAGACCTAGCACGACGTTTGAATAAGACAGCTGATGATGGAAATTATTTAGATTTGGTTATCGTTATTGATCAACTTTTGACCGGTTTCGATGCTCCTGAGATGAATACGCTCTATATTGATCGAACGCTTAAGGGGGGGAACTTAATTCAGGCGTACTCGCGAACAAACCGAATGCATAATTTTGTCGATAAGCCTTGGGGAAATGTCGTGAATTATCGTTGGCCAGAGCAAAACGAGTATGAAATGAATAAGGCTTTTGCTATCTATTCAAATCGTGCATCTGCCGACGAACAGCTTTCGCTTGAAGAATTGAAGAAAGGCAACGAAGAGTCTGGTATCACTTCCAAACCATTTAGCAAGGTTCAAGCTGACATGCAAGAAGTCATCAAGAAACTTGCAACGCTAACAGACGATTTTGTGCAATTACCACCAAGTGAAAAAGCACAAGATGAAGTCTTTGAGAATTTGAAAGAGTATAATCGTTTGTTGAGTCAGTTGAAACAATATTCCGAAGATGATGACAAAAATCCCGTTTCTGCCTATGATAATCCTGAAGAGTTCTACGAACGATTAGGTATTACTGAAGAGCAGGAAGTCATTTTAACAACTGTAATTGCCGGTGAGTTGAAGGAACGACGTGCGAAGCGAGAAGACATTGATATTTCGCAAGTCAATCTCTCTATGGTTCATATTCACGATGTTACCATCAACTATGATTATTTGATTGATTTAATCGCCCGGATGGCTGACGAAGTTCACGCGAACGAAATGTCAAAAGCGGAAAGTACACGTGATGATATCCATCTTGAAATCGCCAAGTCTGACAATGAAAAAGAAAAATCTAAGATGCGCAACTTTGTCTCTAAGATTTTCTCAAAAGAGTTTGAATTTGATAATTATCCAGCACCTCGAAGTGTTGAAAAAATGAACCAAGCTATGGATAAGTCACAAAAGGATACTAATATCCAACTTGTAAAGAACTTTATCGGCACTTGGGGACTTGACAACAGCACAAAACCTAAGAAACTTGAAGACTTGATTAAGAAACATCGATTAGGTCAAGAGGATATGGATAAACAAGGTGAGTTAACAGCAATCATGAATGACGCAAGAGCTTATTATAAAGAAATTGCAGTTAAAAAGATCGCAGAATTAACTTGGGTACGATATCGCATTGAATTCCGTAAAGCATTTTACGAAATGGCTGACGAAATTAAGAAGGGCGAATAATCAAGTGAGAGCAGACTACAAAAAGGAGATCAGAAATGAGCGATAAAATAACAAAATCACCTCAAATCAAATTCGCAGGATTTGCAGATGCTTGGGAACAGCGTAAGCTGGGGGAAGAGTTCAAGAAAGTCAATGAGCGTAACGATGGAAGCTTTGGTAAAGAGCATTGGATTTCCGTTGCAAAAATGTACTTCCAAGATCCTGCAAAGGTTCAGTCTAACAATATTGATACTCGAACTTACGTTATGCGAGAGGGTGATATTGCATTTGAAGGTCACCCTAATAATGAGTTCAAATTTGGGAGATTTGTAGCCAATGACATTGGCTCTGGTGTTGTTTCAGAGTTGTTTCCAATTTATCGTCATAAAGGAGAATACGACAATAACTACTGGAAACACGCAATCCAAATTGAACGAATCATGAGCCCAATTTTTAGCAAGTCAATTACTTCATCTGGGAACTCATCAAATAAGCTCGACGAAAAGCATTTTCTTAGACAGTCAATCTTTGTGCCGACTATTGAAGAACAGCAAAAAATTGGTGGTCTATTTAAGAGCTTGGATAACCTTATCACCCTTCATCAGCAGGAGTTAAATAACCTGAAAAATTTGAAGGCTAGCTTGCTTCAAAAAATGTTTCCGAAAAATGGTGAAGATTTTCCTGAAATTCGTTTCTCTGGATTCACTGACGCTTGGGAACAGCGTAAGGTTAAAGAGGTGTTCTCAGAAGTGAAAAGTGGAAATAGACTGCCTAAAACCAATCTGTTTGAAGGAACTATACCTTATGTTATAGCCCGAGTTACTAATAATGGAATATTTATGAGTATCGATTCAGAAACAAAGGATTATCACGGCAATGACATGAAGCTTTTTGATGTTCCTTGTATTACTTTTTCTATAGATAATCCAAAAGCAATTTTTGTTCAAACAACCTCATTTTATACATCTAATATAATGAGAGTCCTTCATAATCCTAATTTGGATTTAGATCAGTATTATTTCTTTTTAGAAAGGATTAAGCTTCTAACCACTTATTTTGATTGGTCATTCAAGTTTAGTGGTCCAGTGGTGATGGATTCTGAAATCTCTCTACCTGTGAAAAATGATGAGATTGTATTTGAAGAAATAAAGGCGATAGGTCGTTTATTTCATCAACTCGATAAAACTATCACCCTTCATCAGCGTGAGTTAAATTCGCTTAAAAATTTGAAGAAATCACTACTTCAACAAATGTTTGTATAAGAAAAGGAGATTACACAAATGAGTAATGCAACAGATATTACATCAAAGCTATGGGGAATGGCTAACAAACTGCGTGGGACAATGGATGCAAGTGAGTACAAGAACTATATTTTGCCGTTTATGTTCTATCGTTACTTATCAGAGAATCAAGATGAATACTTGAAAGTCAATGATTTGGAAGAGTTCTACGAAGTAAAAGATGACGCAGAAAAAGAAGATTACCTTGAAGAAATCAGTAAAGGTATCGGATATGCGATTGACCCGGCCTACACTTGGGACAAAATCGTATCAAAAATTGAAAATCATAAAATCAAAGCTAGTGATTTCCAAGATATGTTTGAGTCGTTCAATACAAATGCCAAACGTAACGCAGTCGCAGAAGCGGACTTTGCTAACGTATTCTCAGATGTTAACCTCGGGGACACACGTCTTGGCTCAAGTACAAACGAACGTGCAAAGGCTTTGAATGATATTGTTTTGATGATTAACGAGTTCACTTTCAAAGACGATTCAGGACGTGACATTTTGGGTGACGTGTACGAGTATTTAATTGGGCAGTTTGCTGCGACTGCTGGTAAAAAAGGTGGGGAATTCTATACACCTCATGAAGTTAGTCAAATCCTAGCAAAAATTGTCACGATTGAAGCAGATGGTACTGGCGGTCAATTCCGTGTATTCGACCCTACAATGGGATCAGGTTCACTTCTTTTAACAGTTCAAAAAGAATTGCCAAATGGCGATGAAGAAGGAAGCGTTGAATTTTACGGCCAAGAGTTGAATACTACGACTTATAACTTGGCTCGCATGAACTTGATGATGCATGGTGTTAACTATCGCAATATGGAGTTGAAACGCGCAGACACACTTGATGCTGACTGGCCATTTGCTGAAAAAGATGGCACACAAATTCCTTTGAAGTTCGACGCAGTCGTGGCTAATCCCCCATATTCTCAAAACTGGGATACAAAAGACGTTGACCGAGAAAAAGACACACGTTTCAAGGGTTATGGTGTAGCACCTGCATCTAAGGCAGATTATGCCTTTGTTCTTCATGGACTGTACCATTTAGATAAAGCTGGAACAATGGCTATCGTGTTGCCACATGGTGTACTCTTCCGTGGTGCATCTGAAGGTAAAATCCGTAAGAATATCATCGACAACAATCTGTTAGATACTGTTATTGGATTGCCAGCTAACTTGTTCTATGGGACAAGCATCCAAACATGCGTGCTGGTGTTCAAAGGTCGTGAAGCTCGCAAGAATAAAGATATTTTGTTTATCGATGCTTCAAATGAGTTTGAAAAAGACAAGAATCAAAACAAGCTCTCTCCTGAAAACATCAACAAAATTATCGAAACTTACAGTAACCGTGAAAACGTTGAGAAGTATGCTCATGTTGCATCATTGGATGAAATCAAAGAAAATGATTACAATTTGAACATTCCACGTTATGTCGACACGTTTGAAGTAGAAGAAGTTATTCCACTTTCACAAGTGGCTCAAGAGTTGACAGAAGTAAAAGCAGATATCACGAATTCATATGACAAATTGTTTGAGCTTTTGAACGAGTTGAACGGGACAACTGATGAAGCCAAAAACGACCTAAGTAAATTTATCAGTCTTTTAGGTAAATAATATCGATAGAAAAGAGCTAAGAAGGATTCAATTCGGTAGTGACCCCTTAAAGTTAGAGTTTTATTTATGCAGCTGATTGGTTGGCATGAGTTCGGTATTTTACTGGACTCATGCCGGCCTGTTTTTGTTTAATGCGTTCATGGTTATAGTAATGGATATAACGTTCAATTTTCTTCCTCAATTCTTCATACGACATTAATTCTTCCCCGTAATACATTTCTTGCTTTAGTAAGCCAAAGAAGTTTTCCATCGTGCACACTATCTGCACACGTTGCTTTTCGAGACATGCTTTGAAAAAATTTGTTCGTTTTTAATGTTCTCACCCATTTATTATGCTAGTAATGCTAGCCTTGATCGGAGTGAATCGTTGTTCGATAGGTTGCTTCCTTTTTAATGATTTTAATCGCTTGATCTAGTGGGGCTAAAACAAAGTCCAATGTTGGTCTTTTCGAAATCCTATAAGAAATAATTTCGCCATTATAGAGGTCTAGAATCGGACTTAAATACAGCTTTTCATCGCCTGTACACTTAAACTCTGTTACATCTGATACGAGTTTTTGGAGACGATAAGGTGTCGTAAATCGAAGGTTTAGACGGTTTTTATGACTTTGCCAACTTTTCCTGTATATGAATTATAACGAGATTTACGTTTGAACTTCACACACTTTAAATTCAGTTCCCCCATAATTCGTTGTGCTTTTTATGGTTAATGACATAACCTTGCGCTCATAATTCTAAGGAAATCCGGCGATAACCATACCTTCCTTCATGTTTGTGAAAAGGGGCTAAATTAACTCTTTCCATTCTTGATTTGGATCTTCATTGTTCATTTGATTGATGTGATAATGGTACGTCGCTTCTGGAATATCTACTTGTTTTAATACATCTTTTAATCGGAATACTTCTTCTTTGAGTTCGCATGCCAACGCTGCTTGTGCTTTTCGAGAGAGGCGTCCGGGTTCTCCCGAAAAGCTTTCAACTTTTTTGAATAGGCGATTTCAAGACGAAGGAGCTCAATTTCACGTTCTAACAGTTCTTCACGAGATTCTGTACCTTCTTGTTTTACAGCTTTGATTTAAGGATTTTTAGACATAGGAGGCCGTCCCTTCTCTTTTTCTTTCCGGCCTTCTATCCCTTCTTTAAAAAATTTACTGTTCCAATTCGCTATTAACGTTGGATTATTCATGTTAAATTGAATCGCTGTATCTTGATAAGAAGCACCTGTTTGTTTCATAAAGTTTAAGACATCCAGTTTGAATTTAACAGAATAAACGTGTTTTACACTTATCCTACGCAAACCAGCTTCACCGAATTCTTTATAAGCACGTACCCATCGTTTTATTTGAGATTCAGTAGAAATGTTAAATGCTTTAGCTAAAAGTTTGTAGCCAAAGGAACCTTTTAAATAGGCCATCACAACTTTCAATTTAAATTCATCGCTATATTTTGTGAAATTGTGGCTTACAAGCTTTATGATCATCAACAAACACCACTGGTTATGGATACTTTGAAAGAAGCATTAAGCATTCGTGATAATCCAGAAGGGGTCATGGTCCATTCGGACCAAGGAAGTGTGTATACTTCTTATGCGTTTCAAGAATTCGTGAAAGAAAGACATCTTGTGAGCAGTATGTCCAGAAGAGGAAACTGTTGGGATAATGCAGTTATTCAATCATTTTATTCGAACTTAAAAACGGAAGAATTTCAATATATTAAATTCAATTCGTTAAGTAATGTCAGTGTTGCACAGAAAGTAGAGGAGTACCTTCGTTATTATAACGAAGAACGGATTCAAAAAAAATTAGGCTACCTCACACCAAAAGAATTTGGATGTTTGGCAGCCTAATATAGGTGTTTTATGTGTGTCTCATAACACTAGGTCAGTTCAAGGTTAGCTGAGTTTTTTCATTGCAAATAAGATAAAACCGAATATGTTATTGAACATAGAATAATGTACAGGGTTTTGTTACTACATAAGTATAAAATGAAATTTAATACTGTACACTTCTAACAAAGTATCTACTGCAATAAAGTTAATCTTGGAATGTACTATTATCAATAGGTTAACAACGTTAACATACCGAGAATTTAGAATTAACAATATGAAACTATTATAGGAGAGTCCTAAAATGAAAAAGAAAATGACCTATTTAATCTTGCTTTTAACGACCATCTTTATGGTTGGTTGTACCAACGTAGAAGATGCATCCATTGCAGATGGAGAAACAGATACACAAGAAGTAACCACAGTTAATACAAATAAAAATAATGAAAAAGAAGAACCTATCACTACGGTTGTTGATGAACCAGTAGTAGAGGAAACACCAACCCAACCAATAAACGAACTATTCTCCGGATACAAACTTATTGGAGTTGATGGTGGTGATTTGTCTGGTTATCGTGAAATTAACGTCGCCGTTGACATTGGTTACGGGGACCGTGAATATTGGGCATTTACTAATGAATACGGGCAATTAGTACGTGTCATTGCTGACGAAATCATTCTACAAGATGACCGTAACGAACCTGTATTATCGTCTGGCAGATACTACCCTGATGAGGCAAAGGTTCCTGGTGTCGAAAGAGACGTTTTAGATGAAGGACATATCATTGCTGATTCTTTCGGAGGGGTATCGAATGCTTATAATATTACCCCACAAGATAGTACACTCAACCGACATGGTGATCAAGCTTATATGGAAGATGTGATTCGTAGCGCAGGCGGAGCCACTAATTTTGAAGCAATTATCACATATCCGAATACGGAAACGCAGATTCCTTCAAGTTATCAGTATACCTATACTTTAATGGGTAAAAAGATCGTTGATACATTTGACAATGTGAACCCTGATGATGTGAACGCATCACTCGGTTTAACAGGCAGTGAACCTTCCGATTCAACTAGTTCAAACACAAACGGTGATATTTCTAGTGTTGATACAAATGGTAATGGACAGGTGACGATTAAAGAAGCAAAAGCGGCAGGTTTCAGTATGCCAATAACGAGTGATCATTGGTTATATCCATATATGCACGATGCTGATAAGGACGGTATGGTAGGTGAGTAAGCCCTTTGAGGCAAAAAACTTTCGTGATAGTTTGTTCCCTAAGGATCATTTTCTAAAAAGCTTTTAGCATTTCTGTGGATGTGCAAAGTAATGATATAAAAGTTGATTAATAAAATAAAGTGGAAGTGTCCAACCAGACTATTATCATGTAGTGTGAGATGGCATAAGCGACAATGGAGACTTAGGTTCATATATAAGGAAGAATAAATTTTGAGATTTACACATAATTTAATGAAAAAGAAAACTCTGAGATGTTCTTAGTCTCATAACAAGAGAATAATATTTAATGTAGGAATTCAAGAAGATTTTTTCATAAACTTGTTTGGGGGAAAATAAGTGGAAAAAAAACCAGCTGAGTTAGATAAGCTGTTTAGTGATATTGGTACATACCGTAATTGCAATCAATTCATTGATTTATTAAAGTTTATTAAAAAGTTTCCGGAAATTGCTCCTTTTAATGCAATGTTACTTCATATCCAAAAACCAGGAAGTATGTACGTAGCAACTAAAACTAAGTGGGAAAGAGAATTTAATCGGACAATTAAAGCGGGTATGAATCCTCTTGTAATTTTGCAACCGTTTGGCCCTGTTGCATTTGTATTCGAATTAAGTGATACAGAGGGTAAAGAACCTTTTCCACAGGAACTATTAGAACCTTTTCAGGTGAAAGGACAAATTTCGGATATTGAATTTAATAACTTTATCAATAGCCTTAAATGTGATGGTATATTTTATACTGAAGTGAATCATGGATCAGCTAGTGCTGGTTACATAAAAACTTCCACTGTGGAGAGGGATTTAAAATTTGTTAGAGCTAAAAAAGAAGTTTATGTAAAATCCTTATATGAAATGGGAGTTAATCGAAATCATTCAGATTCAGTAAAATTTGCTACAATTGCACACGAATTAGGTCATTTATATTGTGGCCACCTTGGTACACCTAATCTAAAGTGGTGGGGTAATAGAAGTAATCTCAATATAAACGTAGAAGAATTCGAAGCTGAAAGTGTATGCTGGTTAGTTTGTGAAAGAATGGGAATTACTAATCCCTCGGAAAAATATTTAAGTAATTACCTTGATAATAATTATATGATACCTAATATAAGTATTGATGCTGTCCTTAAAGCAGTTGCTATTTTAGAAAAAATGATCAAGGGGGATAGTAAACCCCGAAAAGAAATAATATTATATAGTAAAGATGTACTCAAACCCAGATAGGTTTTCATATCATCACAAGTACACTGTCTATTTAAAAACCGCTTCGCTAAAGTTATTACGGTGTAGCAGAATAGATTATATTGAGTAGCTCCCTGAAAACCTTGCTTATATCGCCTTTCTGTTATTACCATTTATAATAAATAGAATCCAAATTAATTTTTAAATTCTAAAAAAAAAAGAGATTCCTAGGATCTAACATAGCAAGCTTTATATATGGTTGAGTCATCATTTTATGATGTTGACTGAACTCTTACTACAAAATTCGGTAAAAGCCTTCTGGATTGAGAATCTTTCCAGAAGGCTTATGTTTAAACTCCATGATTGTTTGTTTCACAGGTACCTTTAGATTAGTCTAAAAAACCACTTATACTTTTTGTTCTTCCCAAGACGGAGACTACTATTATCACAAATGAATTAAAGCCAAACAAAAAGACTGAGTTCTGTGCAATACAGGGTACAATCCTCATTCGTTGCATAAATTATTATATTTAACTTTTTGGCTGCACTTATTGAAAAAGTCTTAAGAGTGTTTTTAATTATATTTGTTATTTAGACTATCGTTCAAATATTATTCGTAATCTAAGTCGCTCAATTTTTTTATTAAAAATGCTTTTTCAATTTCGGCTTGGTAATTTTGTAACTTATTAAAGAAAATGGAGATAATATCTTTATGAAGTAACGTTTCCTTATTTAACATTATGGCAAAAGAATTGTATGTTTGATTACTTTCGTTGAAAGATTCTATTAAGTATTTAAAAAACTTAACAACTACTAAAATTGTTTCTTTATTGTACTCTTTTTCAAATTTTTCACTTATAGCTTTTCTAACTAAATTAGGCGATCTATGAATTCTTTTAATCAACATTGAAGTTATAATTTCTTCAAGGATTGCTTCTACTTCATCGTTTTCCAATTTAAAAACCTCTTGAGAATCCTCTCTTAATCGCCATCTAATTTTTAAATAGTTTTTGAAACCATTTCGTAAAATAGACTCTGTTAAATTTTCTAAGAAAAACATTTGCATTGAATGCATATCATTTTTTAAATAAAAATTATCTACATCTATTAATAACTCTTCTAATAATTTTAAAATCTGATTCAAATTTCCATTATAATCTACCTCATCAAATTCATTCGTCCCTAAACTTGTTAGTATCCGGATTTGATCATCCCAATCCACATTCTTAAATGACTTATCAAAATGTCTAATTTTTTCTTCTAAAATTTCCTTCATTTTTGATACTTCCTTCCTTCAGACAAAATTCTTTATCATTCTGTTAAAGTTCATCTTCTTCAAAAAATCCTACATTTATGTAACTATTTTTACTGATATTAAGATTTTTTGTCTTTTTATCAATTATAGCGCTAAGATTATGTTGAGTATTATTTTCTTCTTTCTCATAAATCGAAGACAATTCAGAGTTATTTAAAATTTTTTTATTCTTTTTTTGCAATAGATTTATCACTTCATTCCCTTTATGAGATAATGTGCTCATGTTATAACCGGAAAATTGATTTGAAATTATTAATTTTTTACTTATCAATTGATGCATAATGCTACTAGATTCTTCTAAAAAAATTTCATTTTCTTTCACTTTTACTATTTCGCTTACACTTTCTCCTCTGGAATGCAATATCCACATTGAATTAATTTCATCATCTGATAAATTATTTGCAAAATTTTCAAAATCAAGAGTCTTTTTAATTTGTCCAATAATTAGTGAGATTCCATTTAATTTTCCTAAATAAAAACTCTTAATATCTTTAATTTCTTTATGAATTAATTTATCTTCCAAAATATTCTTTACTGTTTTTGAGGTTTCAATATTTTGTGAATATAATTCTTTAGAAATAATAGCAATCAACAAATTTAATTGGCTATCAAAGTCTGAATCAATTTCATTATTTTTCAAGGCTTTTACAATTGCAAAAGTATCTTTAATAACTTCCCTATCCAAATGTTATTCACCCCTTCTTTAAGTAAACAGTTCTTTTAATGCTATTACACCTGAAGAATTTTTATTGGTAAAAGGCTCTTTCATTCCAGGTAAACTAATTAAATTCTTAACTGACTTTTGACTATTGTTTCCTATTATTACTACCGCTTTATTTTTCTCGGAAAGCTCTTGATATTTTCGTTTAAATTTACCACCATTTGGCATAGGAGTCATAGCCATTACAAATACTATGTCCACAAGTCTATCTTCTAATACAGTAACAACGTCATCGATAATAAAATCAATACAGATTAAAACAGCTATTCTCCCTAATGACGTATCAAATATAGTTATATCTCTCTTACTATATGAAATCCTTTCAATACCATTATATTGTTTAAAAGGTTCTAATACCCCTGAATAATTTTCGTCTTTATCAATTGTAAACTTATTATGCTTATAAATATTTTCAACCAAATCTCCAGAACTATTAATTATTCTGGAAATATTATAGATATATTGATCACTTTTTAAGTGAAAACTACCAGGGAGTACCATTAGTAAATTAAATGGCTCTTCACTCATAATTTTATTTTCATAATAAGTATCAATTTCCTTCTGAATTTTCTCTTGAAGATTTACTGGGGTAAATAATTCGGGAAGTATTATAAAATGAGGATTACTTTCAAGTAAAACCTTTAATTCGGCTTCTATAACTTTATAATACTCTTCCTCATCGTTTAAACCTTTGAAATGAAAGTATTTACTTTCACTATCATTATCTTCAATGCACCACGTGTATTCGTCTATAGAAAAATCTCCGGATAAAAAAGCAATCTTTAAATCTTCAATTGTATTATTTTTAAAGTCTTTTGAAACTCCAAAATTCATATTCTTATGTTTTACATTAGGATAACTATTATAACTTAATTTTGACAGATACATACTGTTCAAATCATGTTTTAATTTTAGTTTATTTGGGTCACTATGCGGTTTGATTTTTCGTTCATTAAATATATGTTCTGCAATTTTTGATTTTAACCTTAATAATAAAATTCCTCTTTTGGTGTTAAAATAAGCTTCTCGAATTATTTCATTTTCCAAATAGTCAAATAAAACATCCAAATGGTTATCAATTCTTCTAATCCATAATACTACTCTTATTAATAAGGATATTTTATCCACTTGTTCTCTTAAATCTTCTTTTATTATTTGCAATGTTTTAGAATTTAAATATTTATATTCATTAGAATTATAAGGGTTTTTTGACATATGAAAATTCCATTTTTGGTTTATTTCTTTTACACGACTAAGTAAATCACTTGGTTCAATACTTGTAATTTCAGAAATGAAATTTATATAATTTGTACCATCAATTTGATAATAAAGATTAGCAAACATTTCCAAGAGCGTATCGAATTTAGAATTCATTATACAATTACAGCTTTTTTCAGAACAGTTAATATCGCCAGTTAAAATATTTATACTTTTACAATTAATACAAAATAAACTATCAACTAACTTATAGATATCCATTGGTTTCACCTACTTAAATTTATAAAAAATAATTTATTTAAGGCTAAAATTTTAGTGTTTGTAAATTGTCAGCTCAAGTTGGTTATTTCTGGAAATAGAGGTATGAGAAATAATAAAGTAGAGAGTTTTCAAAAAACATTTACCAAAAAGTGAGGAATGATTGAAAGAAATCGTTTTTTAAAAAGTACATACAGAATTCGATTGGCTTATGCTTTGCTTCTTACCTAAGTAATAAATATATAATACTAGTTCCATTATATCAGTCTTTAGAAATCTTTGGGATTTATAAAATGAAAAAGGATACCAAAACAGGCCATGCTTTTATCACAATAAAATTGTATTCTTATAGAAGAATCTCTTCTTTATTAACCCGAAAATGTCTTGATCAATCTGGTTAGGTTATAAGGAGGAAAAGGAAGCAATCTTATCACATGGGCTAAACGAGCGGAGCCTATTAAGCTCCGCTTATTAAATTTAGTTTTTAGGTTATGGCGTAACAAGTGAATCCGAAAGCTTCCTGGTAACCGAGCTGCGATAATTCATGATTTCCTTTACTAAATAGCCTTCCAGATTGATTTCCTTCATTCTAAAAGACTTTTATTATTTCAATTTTAATATACTTAGTAAGCAGTCCACCCACCTTCAGCAGTAATGACTTGGTCATTTATAAACCTTGCATCGCCAGATCCTAGGAAAATAGCAAGGTTTGCAATTTTGTCAGGTTCTCCTACACGTGGATTGATGGACATGCCTAATTGTTGACGTTTGATACCCGTTTCACTGATGTTCTTCATTGAGCTCGCGATATTTGTCATTACCGCTCCAGGCGCAATTCCGTTAAGCGAGGTTTTTATCTGCATACATAAACGCCGTGTTTTTTGTTAAGCCCACAACTGCATGTTTAGAAGCGGTATAAGCAGCACCTGCGCGAGCTCTATGGATTCATAATAAAGCTTTGCTGTTCAAAGACTTTTGTTGCAATAGCTCCTTGGTTTAATCCTCACGATACTTTTAAATTTCCCTTTAAATAACTATCTCTGGTTGGACAGGAAATCTTTTGCGATTCGCTCTGATTTCAACAAAATCTTCCCATACATAAATACGATGGACGTCAGCTACAGATTTCATATTAAGATTAAGCAGCTTCTCAAGTTCCTTATAATTAATGAAGTACAGTTTATTTCCTTCTAGACGAACAACTATTTCTACAATATCTGCTCTATTAAAAATCTCTACTTGTTGTGTTGAAATATCAAACCAACCATGGCCATTGACGTGGATTTTAGAAGCAGGTATACATACTACGATTTTCTTCCCATTTGTAAAACCTTCAAACATAATTTGTTTTCCTTTCACAGGTGAAAGTCTACATTCATATTTTTCATTCAATTTCTTTAATGCAATCTGTTTATCTAAAATGCTCATTCCCCAATCCCCCAATCATTTCCAACAGCATAACATAGCGAATTGTAACCTGCACTTAGCAATTTTATAGCTAAAGATTGTCTTTAATCATCGATGATAAGTACTTTCTACAAACGAGTTTAAGTATGCTGTTTAGGAAAATAAAGGAATTTTGTCTAGTGGAGTCGAATTTTAAGATATAAAAAATTTGTCTAAGGAGTGTAAGTATGATTAAAGAAGTTTTGTACGCATACCACGATGAAACCATTAAAGTTACTAATCATCGTTTAAAGTCATGGGAACATTGTTATAAGTTCTTTAAAATAAATCACCAAAATCTAGATGATCAGAAAATTATGGATTTAGCTTGTCTTCACCTTGCATTTTATTTGGCGAGCTGGGGAATGTTGAGAAATTCATTTTTGCTACAAAGAGATTATTTAATACATAAGGAGTTTATAGAAAACGTAGTGAGAAAAGAAGAGTATTATGCTTTTATTTGATGACACCACTTTAAACTTAGAAAATCAAAAAGACCTTGAACTACTAAGTGCTTTAATTGCAGATACAAAAGCTATTTATCAACCAATACTGAGGGAAGCAAAGGAAGAAGAGTCAGCAAATCTTGAAATTACGGATACTTTAACTTCAAAAATACTTTTAGGCGTGTATGGTGTAACCCCAGCTTATGACAGGTACTGTAGAGAAGCTGTCAGACTACATGGGATATCAGGGCAATTTGATGATCGATCTTTTAAACAAGTTCAGGCATTTTACACTCAATATGAAGAAGAATTTTCAGGTTTCATCGAGGAGACTGCTCAGGTTAAGTTGAGATATACTCCAATGAAAGTGATTGATATGTATTTTTGGAAAGTGGCAGAGATTGTATCTCAAGCTAAGGACGCTTCAATGATTGAACGTTTAATTAATTTTTCAAGTGATTTTCGTATGCGAGACTCAATTAGACCAGTAAGTATTCAAAAAACCTTAACTTTAACTAGTTCGAATCAAACAGAAGATATACGTAAATTCATTACAGATATTTTATTAGATGAGAAGAAATCTGGTGAAGCAACAGTAGATATCGTTGCTAGAGATATCCATGTGGCTATAAATTTGAAAAACAATTATCCTTCGGTTTGTTCAGCCATGGCAAGCTTACCTTTATTTAAAAATTATAAAGTTGTTTATGAACCTCCTAGTGGGAAGAGTAGCACAGTCACGTATCGATATGAACTAAATTGATATTCCCAAAATCCTTATTTATTTAAAGAAAGAAGGAATTAAACATGCCTATTTCTTATGAACAAGTAATTAGTGTTATTGATGACTTCTCTGAATTGGAACGAAAAGAAAGTACTAAAAATAGAGTGAGTTATTTCTATCCTGGAAGCCCTATTAGAAAAAAATGTGTAATACAAGAACTTTACTTAACTGGGAATGGATATCTATTTGTAGGTTATTTAAACGAGTACCATGAAAAAATGGATAACAATAGATTAATTAATATAAAGTCACTTACACAAGATGAGTTTAGAACAGAGTTGAGGAAAGTAATTCAATCATTTCATGAAACTTCGATAGCTTAATAAGTTATAAAGAATATGGATGCAAAGGTTTTTGGAATTTGTTGCATACTAAAGAGTGTATTTCATTATAGCTCTAACATTTAACCTAGTAATAAATTATATAGATGAAGCGGGTGTTTAGATATGGCAATTTATTATGAGCTGGAAAAGAACGATAGAAAGGCAATTTATGATGTTGCTGAAAAATGGAAAAATGAATGTTTATTAAATGATAAATCATTGATTTGGGATGGAGAGTCTATTTGGACTGATGAAAATATTAATAGATTTAAATCTATTTTTGTTGAAAATCCTGATGTGTCAGGTGAGAACTTTGATAGTAAACTTAAAATTCAGCTAGAGAATGAATCTGAAGGTGTATATAAATTAGCGATTGAAATAATGTTTGTTTATTATTTATTTCCATATAATGGGTCAATTACTTATAAAACAAAGATGACCAAGTTAGATATGATTGCATCATGGAAGACAATTGAAATTGACCATTCATTGCCTGTGTTTAAAGCTTTATTGGATGGATTAGGATCCCCCGGAACTTTTTATAACACAAGTAAATATTTAGAGGTTTCTTTCCTGGTATTAGTTGCAGAGAACATAAAATCTGAGCATCTAGAAAAACGTACAAGTATCTTAACTAATGCATCGGAATTGAAAAAAGTCGCAGAGAAAGTCCGTAAATCTATCGGAAAAAAAGTGCAAATGCAACATATATTTCTACATTTACTAATCCCGGAAAAATTTGAACGAATTGCTAGTTGGGGGCATAAACATAAAATAGTAAAGTCGTATTCTGATTTTATTACGGATAAGAATATTACTGATACGGATAAAAAACTACTTATGATTAGAGAAAAATTAGAAGAAAAGTACTCTGGCAGACGTATAGATTTTTATAGAACACCAAGTGTAGAAGTTTGGAAAGATGATGAAAAACCAGATAAGAATTCATTAGTAGATAGTAAACCTGCTGAAATAAATGGAGGTACTACGAATATATCTTCTGTGAACTTTGATGTGAAAGCTATTCAAAATGATTTAGTTTTTGAAAATATAGAGTTACTACTGAGTCAGGTAATGACTGCAATACGTAATGGAAAGCATATTATTCTAACTGGACCCCCTGGAACAGGAAAGTCAAAGTTAGCTAGCAAGATATGTGAAATGTATGATGTTCAACCAACAATGGTAACTGCAGCGTCCAATTGGTCTACTTATGAAACAATTGGAGGATATCGCCCTGATCGTGAGGGCAATTTGAATTTCGAGGATGGAATATTCTTGAAGTGTGTAAAGGATAAGGAATCTAACCAGCTACGAAACAATTGGCTTATTATTGATGAAATTAATAGGGCAGATATCGATAAAGCATTTGGCTCTTTATTTTCTGTATTAACCGGTGATGAGGTTACGTTACCGTTTGAATCAAAAACCGGGAAAACTATACTGTTGAGACCACAGGGAAAAATTTCTACAACTGAACCAAATGATTATACGTACATAATTCCAAATGATTGGCGAATCATTGCCACTATGAACACTATCGATAAAGCATCTCTGTATGAAATGAGCTATGCTTTCATGCGTCGTTTTGCATTTATTCCAGTGGGTATCCCTAGTGATATTACCAGTGAACTAACTGAGCAGTATTTGGGTGTTTGGAATATGCACACGTACCCTAATGTTGACACGATAACTTCTATTTGGAAACTTATTAATAACTATAGAAAGATTGGACCAGCAATAGTAGAGGATATTGCCAAACATACACAGGAAAATGAAGATTTTACTTCAGCGGTTATTTTGTATGTATTACCTCAGTTTGAAGGATTACCAGTAAATCGAATCAAAGAATTTATTAAGCGTCTAGACGAGGAAACAGATGCAATAATAGTGCGTAAACATCTGGATGACTTTGTTAATGACTTTTTCGATATAGGTGCATTTGAATGAAGTTGAAGGAAGAAGAATTACTTGAAGAAATTTCGGGATTTCTCCATGGTTATTTAAAGGGTGGAAAGGTAAGAATCACTTCGTTTCTTTCAAAAATGAATGTAAATATATCGCACCTAGAACAACTATTAACTATTCGTTTTATATTAAAGGAAAACACAATAGCATTTGCTAAAGAATTACCAATATTATTAAAACGTTTTAAAACAACAACTGTCATGCAAAGTGAAACCCATTTCAATGAAGTAAAAGGTCAAATTGACTGGTCACAGACCACTAAAGAACGATTAGCACGAAACTACAAGGATAAAACGATATTAACCACCAATGAGAGTATCCGTTCCTACAATATACCTGAGAATTTAGTTCTCAAAGAACTGCTGGGTATTCTGTACAATATTTTATATAAAGATAATTATATAAAAGGATTTGAAAGCAGAGAGTGGTTTTCTGAATGGCAAGAACTTAAAGGGAATATTGCACATGCCTATAAAAAGAATATTTATATACAACGTATAGAGCACGTCCAGGTGTCCGATCGAATTATAATCAAAACAATGAGTCATCGAAATAAGCTATACCGAAACGCAGCAAAGCTATTGTTGTTATATCGTAAGTTAATAAACGGGAACTATAGCAAAGAGGACATTGAGATAGTCCTAAGAGAAACGTTTATTGCTTCTGATAATTTAGATGTATTATTCGAGTTATATTGGATTGTACAACTAATCAAGAAAAACACTGAGGAAAGTAAACTTCATTTAATGGATGGTTCACAAAACATGGTTGCTTCTTGGGAAAATAATTGTAAATTGTACAATCTGTATCATGATTCTACTGGTTCAAATCAGCTGCAATTTAGAGTCCAAACAGATGAGATTTCTGAAAGTAACAATCTTTTTCTAAAGCAGAAATTCCAATCAGCCACTAATTCTAATCTATTAGTAGCTCAATTTTTTGGTCACAACCAATCAAACAATCTTTGGCGTGGCAGACCCGATTTTCTTCTTGAAGTTTATGATAAAGAAACGGGTGGATTAAAAAAGGTAGTTATCGGAGAAGTGAAAAATACTTCAAAGATGGAATATGCAATCACTGGGTTAAAAGAGTTATTAGACTATGTACATTTCGTGAAAGATGCAAAAGGTGATTACTTGTTAGGCAGTTCTGTGATTATAGAGGGAATGCTTTGTTTGGGAGATGTACCTATAGTTGAAAATGCTGCAAATACTGTTCAAATTAAAATTGTTAATTTCTTGAAACACAAGGACTTGGTAATTTAATAGTGTATAACATTAAAGTAGAACTTTAAAATTATCAATTAATAGTTTATTACTATTTTTTTAATGAAAGGGAGAGGGATTCAATGTATAGGAGATATAAAATAATTATTAAATCTCATTTATCATTAAATTTAAAGAGGGCATGACAAAATACTCTTTAAATGAAAGTACACTGCAATTCGTTTTATATATAGAAGACTCCTTTGAAGAGGGCACTGTTATTACAAATGAAAAGCTAGTAGAGCTTTTTCGACAATCTATTTACTATAAAAAAGTTATAACTTCATATTATCCAACCGCAATTTCTAAATCTATTTGGTATGCAGTCAAAAGAAGTGGTAAGTGGGAACAAAAGAGAGGTAATTATCGCAAATTAAGTAACAATCTATCAGAATCTTATCTTGATAAAACTGAGGTTGAATATTCTGCAGAAACATTAGAAACAATTGAAGTTGAAAGTAAGCTCATCGATTCTGAATTAGATGGTGAAGTTGATCAATTTGATAGAGAAGCGTTTATTAAACATCTTTCTGAAAATCTTTATTTAACGATTATGTTAAAAAAACAAATTGCAGATCCCGGTTTGAAAAAATATCATTTAAGTTCGAAAGGTTTAGGAGATGACTTATATTTCTTAACTGAGAGTTACTTTAAGCAATTGAACCAGTACAAAGGAAAGTATAGTATGACAGATTTTATTACACCTAATGCCAAAAAAGCACTTCAAGAAATGGATAAAAGTGTTCGTTTTGTTTATGAACATATGGTTCCTAAAAACATTTACTTAAATCAAATTATTGAAAAGACCTATCTGTCCGAATTAACAGAAGAAAGTATTCATATACTTCTTGATACTTATTACTATGTCTGTACTGTTACCAAAGAAGAAAATACTTTATTACCTTCAACAAAAATGCCTATTAATTGGGACAAAACAAATCCTTTTGCTAGATTCGAAGCTGCAGGTATTAAATTTTTGCCTAATGATTTGCGTTCTTAATATAATTATTTAATTTCTCGGAGAATTGGAGGCAACATTCATATGTCGATAGCTATTTACGCTAAATTCAGTAAATATAAGGAACTAATTCAATCATTGCCTGCCGCTTTCCCTGTAGAAGCTATAATAAATGAACAATTTTTGTTAGATGCGGATACAAAGAAGAAAATTGAAATTTATTACGCTCCTTTTGAGTATGTTAATGAAAAAGCTTGAGTAGTAATTGTTGGGATCACACCTGGTTTACATCAAATGAAAAAGTCTTTCTCAACTGTATTAAACGCAAATAATCAAAGTGATAATGATGATGACATTCTCCATCAAGTGAAGAATAATTCTAGCTTTGAAGGTCCAATGAGAAAAAATTTTGTACAGATGTTAGATGAACTTGGTTTACATAAACACTTAGGATTATCTTCTACTATTGAACTTTTTAATGAAGTTAGTCACTTGGTACATAGCACATCAGTACTTACTTACCCTGTTTTTTACAGGGGGAAGAACTATAGTGGCTCAACTCCCGATATATTAAAAACTGAACTCTTGAAAAAATATGTGGTTGATTGCTTTGCTACGAATTGATTAATTTAAACAACGCACTTATTATTCCCTTAGGTTAAACGTTTCAAATGTTCTAACTTATCTAACGGGCGAGCAACTTATTGATTCAAACTGTGTTCTATCTGGTTTTCCACATCCTTCTGGTGGAAATGGTCATCGTCACAAGCAGTTTGCGGATAACAAAGAAAAAATGCAAGAAAAACTGCGTAATCATTTTCTATAGTCCTAAGTAAATGAAAGAATATTAGAGTTTATATCAAACAAACCGTGGTTAGATTAAAGTTTTTTAAGACATACCGATTTCATTAATTGAATATTAATTGATAATGGGAGTTGAAAAAGATAAACATATTTCATTATCAAGGACAAGAAGAAGATCACTATACTCATATCTTAATGAGCATGTTGGATTACAAGGATAAAGAAATACTTCCTCAATTTCTAATAGGTTTGATAGGCGAATTTGCTACGAATTTTCATTTCTCTAATTTAACAATACATAATCGTAAAAAGTTTTGCCCACAGTCAAAAAAAGAATATGAACTAGTGATTGGTATTGCTCCGTATCTAAGTGGAGTTCCCCATAATGTACTAGAAGACAATTCCGGTTCAATACCAGATGCTTGGATATGTGGAGAAAATTTCAATTTGCTGTTTGAATTTAAAATAAGAGGTGTATTAGACGAAGGTCAAATAACGGCTCATAAAAGATTAATCGATCAAGAAAATGTTCAAGTGATGAGACTTACTTGGGATCATGTAATGGATTGTTTAAAATCCATTGAAACGAAAGACGAAGTCCTTCAGTTTCTATTAAATAATTTCTTAGAACTTAAAAGTAAATTTATATCCAAAAGACGTTCATCTGGAATGCCAAAAGAAATTATCAGTGCAGTAACAAAAAGGAATGAACTCCATTTTGTTATCACAGGAAGCAAGGCATATAATCCATACAAAGTAGAGCTTGTAATTAATGGACTAAAAGAGATATTAAGAAACGACCTTTCAGGTATAACAGAAGCTCGAAAATTTATTGCTCAATATGTGGAAGACCATAAAGAAACACTTCCGTTAGAATATAAAGGTGCTATTACGGAGATTAGTGACTATTGTGTTGCACCTGGAAGAGCTGAAAAAAAGAATTCATGGAATCAATGGAGACTTGGATCGTTTTTAAAATGAATTATATAAGAAGGTGACATGATGTTTTCGAAACTATTCTCCAAGAAACAAACTGTGGTTGCAGAACCAGCAAGTAAGAAGGTCAAACCTAAAATTGCACCTGAAAGAATTGGGGATTTAGGTGAGTATAAAATCAATATCCAGTTAGATCAGTTGCCCAAAGATTGTAAAACACTTAGTGATTTAATGCTTCCTAACGCTAAGTCAAAGTCGGGATACTCTCAAATTGACCATATTATTATAAGTCCTTACACGATATTTGTAATTGAAACTAAAAACTATGCTGGAACCATCCATGGAGATGTTAAAAGGCCAAAGTGGTCAGTAAATGGCAAGTTTCCGTTGATGAATCCATTTCACCAAAACTATGGACATATTAAAGCTATACATAATTTATTACCTCAAATCGATATATCTCATTTTGTATCTATGGTTTCATTCACAAAGAGAAGTACTTTTAAGGTCAATGAAGAATTAAGAAAGATTCAATCCAACGAATTAATTGTATATGATACGGAACTTAGCGAATTTATTGCTAGGAAGATAAATGTGTTAAAAATGACAATGAAATCCGTCACTTTTAGTGAAGAACAAATCAACGAAATGCATTTTGTATTATCCTCTAAAAATGTATTGGATCCACATCTGCGAGCAAACCATGTTAAACATATTAAATCGAGTGCAATTGTTGAAGAATCAAAAGCACCGCAAATTTCAAAAACTGTCTGTCATACTTGTGGAATTGAAGTGTCTGAGAAAGTTAGTAAGTTCTGTAGTGCAAATAAGGCCAAATTTAAAGGAAATACATATTGTTTTGAACATCAGAAACTATATAAATAAGTATCTATGTCAATCAAATATGAAGTGATTTGTAACTTGACCATTCGTAATCCTAAAAGTAATGGTATGAATTAAATAATCCGTTTATTGTCTCTCTATAAAAATTAGGGGGATTTTTTTGTTATGGAACTCAAGTGACTGATTTGCAGATTGGCATTATAAAATAAATAACTGAATTATTTGAATTAATATTATTATAAAATATTAATTTTTTGTGCATAGTTTATTGAGAATTGGGTATTTTAATTTAAGTGAAATGAAAAATTCACTAATATAAAAGAGGTTTCAGGAAATAAAAATCGATTTGTGAAGATAATGATACAAATTAGAAAGATATGTAAATATAATATATTTATTTGCTAGATGCAAAGATTTATTTACTGTAAATACAAAGAGGTGATTTCATTTGTTAAGTATAATCGTGGGTTTGGTCCTGTTAATGGCTTTGGCATATCTGGGATGGTCGATTATTTGGGTAGCGCCATTAGCTGCGGCTGTGGTTGCTTTAATGAGCGGGTTGGACGTCTTTGATATGTATACAGGAACCTATATGGAAGGTTTGGTTGGGTTTGTTCAGAAATGGTTCCCGATTTTCTTGCTTGGTGCAGTTTTTGGGAAGTTAATGGAAGAAACGGGTGCTGCTAAAGCAGTTGCTCAAAAGGTAACGCAGTTAATTGGTAAAAAGAAAGCCATTTTAGGTGTGTTAATCGCATCGGCTTTATTGACATACGGTGGCGTAAGTTTGTTCGTTGTTGTATTTGCAGTTTATCCGATTGCGCTGGAGTTATTCCGTGAAGCGAATGTGACCAGAAGGTTGCTTGTTCCAACCTTTGCACTTGGCGCTTTTACTTTCACGATGACATCAATGCCGGGTACACCGCAGATCCAGAACTTAATTCCGATGGAGTATTTTAATACGTCCCCAACTGCGGCTCCGATCATTGGGATTGTGACGACATTAATCATGGCGGTAGGTGGGTATCTTTGGTTAGCTTACAGGGAGAAAACACTTTCTGCTAAGGGTGAAGGATTCACGGAAACCGATGAATCTAAAGAAGAAGCAAACAATGACGAAAGCGTGCCGAATTGGATGTTGTCTTTAATTCCCCTTGTCATTGTGGTGGTTTTGCTCAATGTTTTCAAAATGGAACCAATCTATGCATTAATACTGGGTGTATTGAGTATTATGGTGATCAATTTCAAGGATTACAAAAAGTTTATCTTCTCTATTAATGAAGGAGCAAAGGGTTCGGTCATGGCGATATTGAATACAAGTGCTGCTGTCGGTTTTGGAGCAGTGATCGCAATTGTTCCTGCATTTGACGACATCGTTTCCTGGCTCCTGAATGTATCAGATAATCCATTGATAGCTGAGTCACTTTCGGTGCAAATTATGGCGATGATTACGGGTTCTGCTTCAGGCGGAATGGGGATTGCCCTTAGTACGCTTGGAGACACGTTCTATGAACTGTCTCAAACAACCGGCATCAGCCCAGAAGTATTCCATCGAATGGCTGCGGTTGCTTCCGGTGCATCAATACTTCCGAATAATGGCGCTTTGTTAACGCTAATTGCTGTAACTGGAATGACGCATAAAGAAACGTATAAAGATGTCTTTGTGGTTGCATTAGTAATCCCAACAATTGCGGTAATCGTCGGAATCATCATGGGTGGTATGGGATTGGTGTAATCAACATTGGTGAATAAATAAATTTTATTGGAGGAATAAATCATGGTACAAAGTAAAGTAGTCATTATAACTGGTTCAGCTCGAGGAATTGGTTTTGAAATAGGAAAACGATTTGCAGAAAATGGAGCGAAAGTCGTTCTATCTGATATCAATGAAGAAATGGTGAAAGAGTCCGCAGAATCGCTTAAACAATTAGGATTTGAGTCAATCGGTGTAAAAGCTGATGTAACAAGTGAACAAGAACTTCAAAACTTGGTAAACACAGCGAAGGAAACTTACGGTTCAGTTGATATTGTCATCAACAACGCTGGTTTGCAACATGTTTCACCAATTGAAGAATTCCCTACTGAAAAGTTCGAAATCATGATCAAAATCATGTTAACGGCTCCGTTTATGCTAACCAAAGCGGTATTCCCGGTGATGAAAGAACAAGGCTTCGGCCGTATCATCAATATTGCTTCCATCAACGGGGTTATCGGTTTTGCAGGAAAAGCTGCTTATAACAGTGCGAAACATGGCGTAATCGGATTAACGAAAGTGGCAGCTCTTGAAGGAGCAGAACACGGAATTACAGTAAATGCATTATGCCCAGGCTATGTAGATACCCCACTTGTACGCGGTCAAATGGAAGACTTAGCGAAAACTCGAAATGTGCCGTTAGAAAAGGTTTTGGCGGAAGTTCTACTTCCTTTAGTGCCACAAAAACGTCTGCTTGATGTAACAGAAGTTGCTGACTATGCTTTGTTCTTGGCTAGTGATTCAGCTAAAGGTGTTACAGGACAAGCAGCAGTCATCGATGGTGGTTATACAGCTCAATAATGAATCAAAAAGACTCCAACAACTCATCCGTTGTTGGTTTTTTTGTTTTTTTTAGGCTCAGAAACTACTGGTGAATTTTTTATAATGACTGCTTCCGTTAAAAAGCATATTTTTTCTAAACATATATCTATCTTGTCTAAGTTCTGTAGTAAAAATAAAATGAGATTTAGTGGAAAAATATATTGTTATGATCATCAGAAACTTTAATAATAAAAGTTAGGGTGGAAGATTATCAAATGATGAATTACACTAGTCAACCTATAAACATTAAAAGCGTTCTAGGAGAGCTTTCATTCCAGAAGACTTTTAAGGTGTCCAACTTCTGTCAGAGAGAATAAGTTTAGTATTAAAATCCTGCTCATTAATGTTTACGAATTTTGGATAGGATACACTTAATTTGTAGGTCATTCAAGGCAATCAGAACAATTACGTTCCAAATACCAATAGATTGCTGTACAAGAAATTATTTTCATCATTTCAATGTCCGTAGCTCCTGTATTTTTCTGGACGTCGATCATATTGCGTTTAATGAAGTCCCTTATTAATTACTAGGGATATCACAATGGTAGTTCAATAGTTAATAGTACAGCTAATACAGCATTAGATTCATTTATATAAAGATTTAGATGGATATAAATTGAGGGGATGTGTTAATTATTAAGCGTTTAAAAGAAAAAATGTCTAAATTATATCTCAATGGGACAATAGGTTGGTTAATAATGGTTGTTACATTCCTATCTGGGTTTGGATATGAAGTATTTGGTTTATCTAGTATGGTATTTTTTCTCTTGCTTATTGTATTGCTTTTTTTTGCAATCGCATCATTCATCAATTTATTTTTGATAGTATTTACAAGCGATCGTGGTTTAGGTTTAAGCGTTTACATCTTCCAGTTATTATCGAATATTATTTTTATCATTGTTGTTATCATGATATATATTTTCATATTTAATACGATTGGTCGTCTTTGAAGGGAAAAAGTGGACTTAAACTAAAAGTTGGGTTTGTTAAAGAAGGAAATTATGATTTATAAATAGAATTACAATCATGATAATCTTAAAATTTATTATTATACGGCTAAGAATGGTGGATTAATACTTGGATAGAATTTTGAAAAAGGATAGATTACATTTTTATCGGAGTTTATGTGTATTTGTTGCAATAATTTGACTGCATAGTGATTCGAAAACAAATGATAGCGGGGTTTATAGAATGGCTATAGGTATCATTTTTTTAGTAATAGGTGTCGCACTTTTGCCTATTGGACTTATATATTTCAAACAATCTTGGGATGAGTATAGAGACCAGGAACTTTCATTCCCTAGAAAGATACTAATTGTTATTCTTGAAGTAGTTGCTATATTTACTCTATCAGCTGGTGTAGGGACATGGCTCTTATCCATTTCACTGCTTTGTATAGTTTTTGGTATTGCAGTAATTTATTTATTATCACAAGGAATAATTAATTTAAAATAAATTAAATTTCTTATTCAATTAATTGATTCACTACATAACTAAAATTAGAACTGCTATTGTCAACGATAGGGCAGGTACATAAGAGGATGAATTCATTGAAAAAATTAATATACTTCCTTTTTGGTAAGCGGAATTCAGAAAATAACTATTATTCGTTCAATTACTGGTTTGGCATTGGCTTTTATTTTGTAACAATGACTGTATTATTTATTTTTGCTATCTTGCATGGTGGGTGGCTTCCACTTCTGATTATTGGACTCGTTTTACCACTCATGTTTAGGCTAAGCTATAAAATGAATATTCGTGTTGCTAACTCAATAAATCGCTTAAGTAAACGAACTTTAATAATCTCATGTATAGCGATTATTTTATCAACCGTTGCCATCTTTGCAGTAGCTTTATTGTTTGGCGATAACATTGCGATAAATGCAGTTAAAACTACGAATAATGGTGAAGTTGAGTTATCCATCGGGTCGTTAAAGGGATCCTATGATATTGACACTGTTAATATCACGAAAACATCACAAGAAAAAATACTAATTCCATATGAAGCGAGTAATGATGAAGGGGACCTGTTTTTAGTAGTTAAACAGTCTAATGAAACAATCTGGAATAATGTCGTTTCTCCTTCAAGTGTTGGAGTAATTGAATTGGAAGGGGAAAAGGGAGATTACGAAATAAGTGTTTATAGTGAAGAATCTAAAAATGTAAAAGTGAATATATCTTTGCAGTAATTATTAGTTCAAACATTTTTACACTGGTTAAATAGGTTTTCAGATGAAATATCAGTGTTAGGACAAATGGATGCTCATCTAAAAGAAGTGATTATAGCTAGCACCACATCGAAAAACTATAGATAAGTGGTCATGTGCTGTTTAATGTTTGCAACTTGTTATTGGTAAGGTGAAAGATTTTGACGATCATTTAATCAAAACTATAAAACTGATTGGCAGTGCGTTCATACGTTCATAATAGAAGCGCGGATCGGTTGGGGAAGAGAAATTCGTCTGATACTCTGCTTCGAAATCAAAGATTCAATCGATAGCTCCTATTCGTTCATTTTCCTATAAAAGAAAAAGATGTTTAAAGAATCTTTAGTTACAAGTAATGTTGAATTATACCTTTTTAAAAAAACAGCTCTTACTAGAGAGCTGTAGTTGCCAATATAGGTAATTTACTTTTTCACTTCATAATGCAATTCAACAAATTGATTAAATGTCTTTGTTCCTTTTAGAGAAAGTTCTACTTGGTGATTTCCTTCCTTGAATAATGGAATCCCATTACCAATTATAGTGGGTGCAACAGTAATAATGAATTCATCGACTTCATTCTGCTGAATAAATGAATGTAACAGTTCTCCTCCACCCACTATCCATATGGTATTCCCATCTTGGTTTTTTAGGTTATTTACAAAATTATTTATATCCCCACTTACAAACTTCACATTTTCAGTATCCTCGTATGCAGATCTTGAAAACACGTAGCATTCCTTGTTTTTATATGGAAACTCTTCAAATTCATGTTTTAGGATCCAATCGTACGTTCTTTTTCCCATTACGATTGTATCAACGGTTTCGTAAAACGCAGAAAAGCCGTTATCACCTTCACCTTCCACCTTAAATAACCATTCAAGAGACTCCTCTTTCGTCGCAATATATCCGTCTAAACTCGATGCGATAAATACAACAGTCTTTCGTTTTTGATTCATAAAAACGCTCCTTTCATCAGATATAATACAAGTATATCCATAATACATGACATCTTTTGTCATGTTAAAAAAGTTGAATCAAAATTTTTTTATACTAAAAGGATGGGGTATATGAGAGCGGATAGATTAATGAATATAATGATCCTTTTACAAAGTAGAGGAAAAATGACGGCAAAAGAATTATCCGATGAACTAGAAGTCTCCGTGAGAACCGTTTTCAGAGATATGGATGCACTAACTAATACAGGAATTCCTATTGTTTCTGAAAGGGGGCAAGAGGGAGGGTGGCGTTTACTAGATAATTTTCGCAGTAAACTAAGTGGACTGACTAGAGGGGACATGAACTCTTTATTTCTTTTCCCTTCTGGAGAATTACTCGAAGATTTAGGTTTAAATCAGCAGACACTAGATACGAGACAAAAGTTGCTAGCAGCTATCCCAGATCCATATCGGGAAGAAGCACAAGCAATGTGGGAAAGAATTCATATCGATTCAGCTACATGGGGACAATCCAAAGAAAATAAGGATGCTCTTAAAACCGTCCAACAAGCAGTCTGGGAAAGTAAAAAACTGAAAATTTACTATGAACAGGCGGCGGGAGGTCAAAAAGAAAGAGTAATTGAACCATTAGGTTTGGTTGCGAAAGGGCACAAGTGGTACCTTGTTGCTTTAAGAGATGGAGAGCTACGTAATTATAGGGTATCACGAATATTGAATGCAGAAGTTAAAAATGAAGTATTTGAAAGACCGCTTCATTTTAATCTGGCTGCATACTGGGAACAATCAAAAGCAAAATTTATAAAAGATTTACCCATATATGATGTACACGTAGAATTACATCCGCAAATTAGTAAAAGAATTAATTTCACAGGAAAGTTTGTGAAAGTGATACAAACAGAAAATCGAATGGAAGACGAATGGATTCCTGCTACTTTAAGATTTAATGATAAGCAAGAAGCTATCGAGTTTATATTAGGTTTTTCAAACAAAATAAAAATCGTTTCACCTAAAGAGCTTGAATATCACGTCGTATCGTCGGCCAAGTCTGTTATTGAGTTTTACAAAAAATAACATTTAAAACTCTATTTGTTTAACGTGATTCCGCTTTTCGTTAGTGAGAGCTGAGAGTAAAATAAACAGAAGAAAAACGTATTTTTGTCAGTTGTAGTGTTTTCGCCGATATAGGTTTGATCAGTATACATAATACGTTATAAAAAGTTGAAATTTTAGGAGGGAATATCGGGATTGAAAAATGAGGGAAATGTGATTTATTTATCAACAGGGGAATTATCAAAGCAATTAAATATATCAGTTAGAACCATTCGCTATTACGATCAGATTGGTTTGATTAAGCCATCTAAGAAAGCATCCGCAGGAAAGAGGTACTATTCCCAAGAAGATATAATGAATTTGGAAAAAATCCTATTGCTGAAATCACTTAACCTTTCACTAGAGGACAGTAAAAAGATCTTGGCAGAACAGTCTATGTCTGATGTTCTACTTGCTCATAAATCTTTGTTGCAAGAGCAGTTATATCACTTGAACAACTCCTTGCAGCATACTCAATCGCTATTAAATATTCTAGATTTAGAAGGAGCAATTCACTGGGAAGATTTGATTTCCTTAGTTGTCACGTCAAAAGAAGAAAAAGACTGGAGCAAGTATTTCTCACTTGAGGAGCAATCCTTGCTGAAAAGTCAGCTTCCTAAATTAGAAAATGACGAGTTAACTACAAAAAAATGGATCAACTTAATCAAAAGGATTGAACTTTGCCTGGAAAAGAAAATTTCTCCTCAATCCGAGGAAGGTCAACTCATCGTTGAGGACCTAAACATCCTAACAGCAGAAACATTTGGAAATAACGATGAACTAATAGAGGCTTTCTGGGAAGTCCGGAAATCAGAAAGTGCTTCTCAAGAACTCGGACTTTATCCTATCGATGCCTCTATTATCGAATTTCTAGAGCTCGCTAGCAAGGAGAAAGGGATTATGTCTTAAAGAATTTTTTGTATTTTAATTTTGGATCAACATTTTAACTAATAGTAGTCAGTATAACTGCGATGCCATTGAAAAGACCGTGCATGATAATACAAGGAATGACAGAACCTGTTTTTTGATATACCCATGCGAAGATGAGTCCCGATACAAAATTCACTGGCAAGGTGTTTAAGGTGGGAATATGTACAATCATAAAAATAAAAGAACTAAACAACATACCGACTGTAATACCGAATTTGCTGCTAAAGAATTTATACAGAAAACCGCGATAAAAAATCTCTTCATAGACCGGTGAAATTATACTGGCGGATACAAATCCAATCAAAAAATTAAGCAACGTCATTTGTGATTGAAGATTTTCAGTTTTACTGTTATCTGTCCCTATCCCTATCATGGACATTAATACTACTAATAGAACACTTACAACAATCAAAATAATAGACCATACCGCTACTAACTTCCAATGTTTTGCAGAAAACCTTTTGACGCCGACGGTTTCCCATGACTGACCTTTTGGCTTCAAAACGAAAAAGTAAAGTCCTGACATGAAAATAATGGCCATGATTAACCCAATTAAAGTACCAGAATATAACTCATTCTGAAAAAGATCAGTTAAAAAATTGAGTAACAAATATTCAATGAAGAAAGGAACTATTACCAATACAAGAAAAAGAAGAAGAAATAAGTCCTTCCAAGTCCAACTTAACTTTTTGGTGAAAACTGCTTTTGTCAATTTTACCCCTCCACTACAACTTGATTATTCTTAGCATATAAGGTGACGTGGCGTAACCTGCAAGTGTTTTTTAAATAATTTAGCGGTTTTTTTAAAACTAAGTCGGAGAGTAGTATAGAACTAATTTAAAAGGAAACCCAGTCATCTTTTATACAAATTGGCTGGGTTTCTTCAATAATATGAATAAAAAAATATTGATAGATACATTGGTTCCTAAAGTAAGACTCATCCTAAATCGCTTGTAAAATAAGAAAACATTTAGAGGTTGATCAACAAAGATAAATCTTTTTACACACAGAGATTTTAATAACACATCTAATAAAACTAGTATTGTTGTGCTCTGATGCATTATGGGTTTGTTGAAGTTTCTATTTAACTGTAATAAGCCTCAAGACCTATTTTGAATTACTTCTGAGGTTCGTTTCAAGGAGTTCGTTCGCAAGGTAAGATTAAAAAAGAAAGAGGGTCGGAGGAAGTCATGAAGAAAACTAAAAAGAGATTTAGATTTTGGATCATTTTAAGGAATATTTTATTAACTATAGTAACGGCATTTGTTATTTGGATCATTTTCAGTAACGTTATGACTGCATATGAACAAAAAAAGTATCAGCCAGTAGGTGAATTAGTAGAGGTTGATGGTAAGAATTTGCACATTTATACAAAGGGTGAGGGAGAAAACACGATCGTTTTATTAAGTGGTCTTGGGACTGCAGCCCCAGCGCTGGATTTTGAACCTTTGATAAATGAAATGTCAAAGAATAATAAGGTAGTAGTTGTGGAGTCCTTTGGATATGGGTGGAGCGATAAAACCAACAAGGAACGAACAGTAGAAAACATAGTAGAGGAAATGAGAACTGCGTTAAAAAATTCTAACATACAAGGACCTTACATATTGATGCCGCATTCAATTTCAGGAATTTATAGTATGTATTTTGCTAATAAATATCCAGAGGAAGTGAAAGCCGTTATAGGAATCGACCCAACGTTACCACAGGCATTGGCGTATTTTGGTGAGACTTCTCCTACAATGCCTAATTATTTAAGTTATTTAGCACCAACCGGAATTGCAAGAATTGCCTTATCTATAAATCCTGAAAGTTTTTTACCGATTGCGGATGATGGTATATATTCCGAAGAAAATTTAAAAATGACCATGGCTATCTCGGCTTGGAGGGGTTATAACAAAAACGTTATTACTGAAGCCGATGAAATAAAAAATAATATCGATAAAACAGTTGATATGAACTTCTCTTCTAATATGCCTGTATTATTCTTTACTACAAAAGAAGACCAGGTAACAGAGGATGGTAAAAACAATGTGACTTTTTATAAGACGCAATTAACTAATTCTCCTGCTAGTAAAATTGTTACATTACAGGGGCATCATTATCTTCATTGGACACGTTATAAGGAAATAAGCAAAGAAGTTAATGAATTCACGGAGTTGTTTATTACTGACTAATAGCACATATGTGAATCCTCAAGCTAACTGGTGCTATCGTCAATTAGGGCAACGTCATATAAGATGTCTTTTTCCATTTAAAAGTTAGCATGCCACTTCGACAATGTCGAATTCTTAATGTATGGGTGCATTTGGAAAATCACTCGATGCTCGAATATTAATCGCTGTGCAGCAAAGACCAAAGCAATTCGTACGTTGGTTTAATTCATTAAAACAATAATTGTTATTAATAAGAAAGCTTTATTGAATAGTCTCCTTTCGTTCCCTCTTAAAGTGTCAGACCTTCTCTATAGGTCAGACGCTTTTTCTTTTTCCAAGTTACTGCATAAAAACTGACTTTTTTACAGAACATGAGAGTAGGTGCAGGAGGTGCTAGAAGATGGACAATCCATTTTCACTTTTTAATAGAAAACGGCATAATCCAGAAAATGCGTCTCAAAGTCAATACAGTCATATCAAGATCTCCAGCAAAATGGAAGAAAATATGATGCAATTGCATCGCATACTGGGTGAAGGTTTTGATGTGAAAGTGATTCACTTTCTTGAAACAAAGATTCGCTTTTCTCTCTGTTATATAGAAGGTTTGGTAAATAAACAGGAACTCGATGTTTCTGTCATTGAACCGATAAAAAATTGGCAAAATACGAACGTGGGAAAACGAATCCGTCCGGAAGAGTTAATCCATCAGATAGAAGTATCAGCAAAGGTTACGAGTAGTGAAAATATGGAAATCGTTCACGCGATACTGAAAGGTCAAGTGGGTGTCTTTGTAGAGGGACTGAATTATGCCTTTGTCATCCCAATCGAGACATGGGTAACTCGATCAGTAGAAGAACCGGTAGCTCAGACAATTGTCCGGGGTCCTAGAGAAGGGTTCACTGAAACCCTACAAGTCAATACGTCTTTAATCAGAAGGAGAGTCATCGATGCCTCTCTTCGGTTTCAACCTTTTGAGGTTGGATCGATTACAAAGACGCCAATTTTGGTAGGCTACCTTGAGAGTCAAGTGGATCAAGAAGTTTTGCAGGAAGTATTGAAACGAGTAAAGAACATCAATACGAATAAAATATTTGAAAGTGGCATGTTAGAAGAATTAATTCAGGAAAAGGGATACACGCCATTTCCTACTTTTCTAGCTACTGAACGACCAGATAGTGTAGCGGCTGCTTTAGCAGAAGGCAAAGTAGTGATTATGGTAGAGGGAACTCCGTTTGTGCTAATTACTCCGACGACGTTTATGTCCTTTTTCCAAGCTGCAGAAGACTATTATCACCATTTCGATATTTCCACGTTTACAAGATTCATTCGAATTGTAGCTTTTTTTCTTTCGATTTCCCTGTCGGCAATTTATATCGCAGTCACTACCTTTCACCATGAACTCATTCCAACCAATCTACTCGTCAGTCTGGCGGCACAAAGAGAAGGGGTGCCATTTCCGGCCTTTGTTGAGGCGCTCATTATGGAAGTCATATTTGAGATTTTGCGTGAAGCTGGTATCCGGATGCCAAGGCCAATCGGTTCCGCTGTTTCCATTGTGGGTGCAATCGTAATCGGTGAATCGGCTGTGGCAGCAGGATTGGTTTCACCAGCCATCGTGATTGTCGTTTCACTTTCAGCCATATCCAGTTTTGTCTCTCCTTATTATGCCCTTACCAGTGCGGCTAGAATGTTACGCTTCTTAAATATGATGCTGGCCGCAACCGTAGGTATGTTTGGCATCATATTCTTTTTCTTTGGTCTACTGATCCATCTTTGTTCGCGAACTTCGATGGGCAAGCCGTTCTTCACACCGATCCTCTCTTTCCATCCAGAAAAGCTGAAGGATGGCGTTTTGCGATTTCCTTTGTGGTGGAGTCAAACGAAATTCCATAGAAAACGGGTGAAGAAGACGTATGAATAAGTACTTGAAGAGACTTCATTTTCTATTGCTTGTAGGCATTCTTTTGGGTGGATGCAGTGGAAGAGTGGAACTGAATGAACTTTTAATTGTCTCCTCAATGGGAATCGACCAAGACGGAGATGAGGTCATCGTCCACTTACAAGTAATTAATGCTGGTGGAAAGGCGAGTCAGCAAAGCACGGGAACAGGAGGAACCGTGTATACGTACACCGTGCAAGGAAAAACGCTATTTGATGCCATTAAAAATGCGAATCATATTCTGCCAAGAAATATCTTATTTTCACATATCACGAGTTTTATTATTGGAGAAGAGTATGCAAGGGATGCCGGACTTGCCTCTTTTTTGGACTTTTTAGAACGTAATAGTCAAATAAGGGATAGCGTTTTAATTTTTGTTGCGAAGGACTCAACCGCCAGGGATATTTTGACCATCTATACACCGATTTTCAAAAACCCTGGAGAGTCTATTAAAGAGAGAGTGTCCATATCTTCAACATCTACAGGGATCTCGGAAGGGATTCGAGAAAAGGACATTATTAACTGGAGATACGGTGAATTCAGGGACCCTGTTATCCAAGGGATTGAACGATTGGAAATGAATGATAAGGCAAGAACCACAGATACGTTGGAAGACATTGATGCCAATAATAAAACGTATCAAATGAACGGTCTTGCCTTGTTTAAGAAGGAACGGCTGACGGGTTGGTTTGATTATAATCAAACATTGGCATGGTCAATGTTGGATAATCGAGTAAACCATCCCGTGTTGGTTAACGGGGCTTGCGAAGGGCAGGACGGCAACCTCGGTTTTCGTGTACAAGAGATTAAATCAAGCGTAAAGCCTAGTATTAAAAATGGCGACATCCATTTTCATGTCAATGTAACAGGAACTGCCGTACTGAAAGAAGTGACATGTGATTTAGACGTCAGCGATCCAAAAGTGTTAAAAACCCTCGAGAAGGTAGTTGAAAATGCTTTACAAAAAGACATCGAAAGTGCGGTAGACAAAGCGATAGACTTGGAAATTGACGTCTTTGGTTTTGGCAAAATGGTTTATGATAAAGAACCAGAAATATGGGAAAAAGAGTATGGGAAAGAATGGGGAACGGCCATTCAAGAACTTGATGTTTCCTCAGTAGTCTCGATTAAAATGGAAAATACAGGGACGAGGGTGAATACAATTCATGAAGACAGATAGCAAGAAGAGATTCCAGATTACACTTACGCTTACGTGGTTGTTTACGGTCATTTACTCTTTTGGTTACTTCATGAACATGCAATTGTTTTCGTTTACCAAATGGATTGATCGGATTTATGCACCCATCTTTACGTTCTTTTTTGGAGTTTCCTCATGAATCACACCATTACAAGATGGCAGCTTGTTCTGCTCGTCATCAGTTTCATTTATGGTAGTTCGCTCCTAATGGCTCCTGGAATCACCACTTCGTTTGCACATCAAGACTCCTGGCTTTCAATGGCAATGGCATTGCTCGTAGGGTTGATTTTGAACATGGCATGGATGTTTCTGTTAAAAAAATACCAATACCAGTCCATCTTTACCATTGTGGAAATGGTGACTGGGAAATGGATGAGTCAGCTAATCAATCTGCTCATTGTATTCTTTGGAATTCATTTAGCAGCCTATATTGTACGTAATTTCAGCAATTTCATGGTGATCAATGTCATTCCAGATTCGAGCGCTTGGACCTATCAAATTATGATTCTTTTGCTCGCCATTTATTCCTGCTATTACGGTTTAAGCAATATGGCTCGGATGAACGAATTTTTACTTCCTTGGATGCTATTGTTGTATGCGTTTTCTGTATGTCTGATTATCAATCAAATGGACTTTCACCATTTTAGACCCGTCATGAATGAAGGGTTCAAAGCTATTACACAAGGCGCTTACGGTACGTTAGGCTTTCCTTTTATTGAAATCCTGTTGTTAAGTGCAGTTTTTCCTTATGTGAAACAAAAAGAGAAATTAATGAAACACTATTTAATTGGGGTGTTGGCAGCAGGACTGATTTTATTGTTTACAGTTATTTTGACTGTTGGGACGGAAGGCCCTTACTTGGTTGCCCGTTTACCCTATTCAACCTTTACCATGATGAGGGATATAAATATTATTAAGCTTTTTGAAAGAATTGAAGTGGTCATCGGAATCGTCTGGATTTTTGGTATTTTAGTGAAAATAGGTTTGTGTTTGTTTGCGGCCCTCAAGGGGTTAGAGTATATCTCCAAACATTCCAGTTACCGTCCCTTTCTTTTGCCCGTTGGCATCATTACGTGGGTGATGAGTAATGAGATTCATCAGAACAACATGTCGTTTACGACGTTCGTTGCAAATTATTGGACGATTTGGTGGTTTACACTTTATATCATCCTTGTATTAATAATGATTATAGGAATTGCTTTAAAAAAGATATAAAAATATAAAAAGAGGGCAGCCACGATATAAGCCGCTCCGTTTAAGGAACTTTAAAAACCATAAAGAAATAGCCATTTAAAACAGTTCGTAAGTGTATTTTACGAACTGATTATCGAGTTTTACCCTGAAATATAACGAGATGTGTGTATACCTGTTTGATTTTACAACTTTCATATTCTTTACATCCTTAATCCTCCTGAATAAAGTTTGTTAAATGACATATCCTAATTTTTATTCAGGAGGTGAAAATATGCCAAATCAACAAAAACCCAATCAACAAGGAAATCAAATTGCCAAAAGTGTGAAAGACACGGCTGGCGCAGCATTTCATGCAGTGCACAGTGCATTAGAAAAGACTGAATTTGCAGCGATGAATACAGTGGATAAAACGGCTAATATGGTAAAGGGTTCAACTAATAAGACCAAAAAGAATACTGTCAATTCTCCTAGCAATTCGAATACAAGCAATGGATCACAAAAACAGTAGTAAGAAAGCACCCGCGAAGTAATCGTTGGGTGCTTTATATATCTGTAAGAAAGCCTTCTCTAACCACTATCCTAGAGATTATTAAGTACTTTGGAGCCATAATATTCATTTTGTATTGGTTTTTTCTCTCACCTCTTTCAACGTACTTGATGAACATATATTTATTGAGTTTTGTACCAATAGAAAAAACACCTTTAAGTTAAATTTAGGTAGTATAACCCGAGTTTCAACGTTAAGGTGTTTTAATTTGGTCAGTCCCTTTAGAAGAGGTTTCAAAAATTGAAGAAAGGATGTGGATTCATACGATTTTGGTGTGAGGAAGATTCTGCTTTATCATTGTGTTTGTTTCTGTCCCTATATTTGTCTCTGTCTTTATTTTTGTCACTAAAAACATTTTTGTTAGTGTATACGTTTCTGTCATTGTTTTTATTGGCAATGAGATTATCATTGTCTTCGTACCTATACTTCTCTCTATCCTTGTCTTTCCCTATTACTAGAGATGAACATTCATCCGCAAAGTCAAAAGGGATAAATTGTTTAAAGTCATCTGCAAAGAAATCAGTATTACGGTATTCTTTGTAAGGGATATCAATAGGTGTATGATCTGGATTATGCTGTGTCTTTAAGTGATCGACAACCACTTCTCCTATAAACCTTCCCAATTTTAGCCCTTCGGTATTATCAATTGGAAAATGAACACCTGCATATAAACGACTGACCGCATCTTCTTCAGCAAATTTGCGTAATTTTTTTGCTTCTCTCGGAAAGAAATAACTTAATACCACTTCTGAACAGCCTGACATGCTAGCGTGACCGGAAGGATAGGAGGGGAATCGCGGTGTACAAATTTCCGTCTTCATCTCATGATCGTATTGATTGGGCCTCGCCGTATCCCACTTGTATTTATAATCCCAGACCACAATCATAGTATCGTTTACTGCTGCTTGAACAGCCCATAATATTCGTGCAGCATAAACGGGTGTGACTCCATATGAATCAATTAATCGGTCAATGACAGGACTCCACTGTTTAGTCGGGACACCTGTTCCATAAAATATTGCGTTTTTCACATGTATTGGATCATTATTTCTAAGAGCACTTTTAACAATCTTTAATTCTTTCTCAAAGTCAATTTGATCTGGATGTAAGATTGGAAGCTGCATTTTAACTCCCTTTGGAGTAAGAAAGTCGCCTTTTCTGTTTCTTTTTAGATAGGTTAACGACCAAGAACCTGCCGTAGATGTGACAGGGTCACCTGGTGGTTTTGATTCTCCAGCATAAGGAACCTTGGACCATCGTAAAAATTTTTTATTCATTATATTTTTTCACCTCCAAACTCTTTATATATTATGAGAAGGACTTGTATTGTGGGTGTACTCTTTAGTTGCACATTTTATCGATATTCAAAAAGGTCACCTGTGCATTTTTGAGTAAAAAGTGTCGCCCACCTCATTCCATAAATAGGGTTTGAGAATGAAAAAATTGTTATTTTCTCTGCAATTAAAGCAAGCTGCCGAAGATATTATTTCGGCAGCTTTTAAGATTTCTAATATGTGGAGTATAAAGTTAGTCTCTATTAAACTCGATTTTATACATATTACAATATGGATTTGTGTAAAATAGAGGAAATAGATGCATTTTATAGAATTTACTTATAGATAATAAAGAGAATAGGAGTTATTGAAAAATGATTAATCAAATAATCCCAGCGTTAATCTCTTTTGGAGTTGTTGTTATTTTATCTCCACTATTAATTGCTGTGCTGAAGCAACTTAAACTCATTCAACCAATAAGAAAAGAACTTCCGTCAAATCATCAGTTAAAAAAAGGAACTCCGTTAATGTTTGGGATTATTCTTTTTGTCGGAGTTATCGTGTCAATTCTTTATTCTCCTACTCCATTAATGTATTTCTTGTCTATAACCTACATTCTTTTTAGTTCTATTGGGTTCATGGATGATTTTTGGAAAGCTTCTCGTCAAGATCCAGAAGGGGTATCGGGTAAGACCAAACTAATTTTTCAATTTATTTTTACTAGTGTTTTACTTTATTACATGATCAAAGAACTCGGGGTAGACACCAATATTCATATTTTTAAAAATATTTCCTTGGATCTTCCCATGTTGATATATGTTTTTGTCATCACATTATTTGTCGTAGGTTCTGCAAATGCCATTAACTTCACGGATGGCTTAGACGGTCTTTTAGGAGTTGTTGCAATCCCAACTTACTTTTTCTTTTTTGTGATTTCAGAAAGAGCAGAGGTGCAACTTTTTAGTCTAATTATGATTGGATGTTTACTTGGCTTTCTCGTTTACAACATATTTCCTGCTAAAGCTTTTATGGGGGATACGGGATCACTAGCTATAGGTGGATCTCTATCATTTCTTGCTGTTCTTGAGAAAGTTGAGATTTTAATTCCCATTTTGTTCATTATATATTTCGCTGAAGTACTTTCAGTTACTTTACAAGTTGCGTCATTTAAACTTACTCGCAAGCGTATTTTCAGAATGACACCGATTCACTATCACTTCGGTATTAAATATAAGTGGTCCGAAAATATTATTGTCACGGTTTTCGGATTTGTTTCTTGGCTTTTTGTTTTTATCGGTTTAGCTTATTGGAGTTTTTTTCTAAATATTTAAATGAAGCTATCAATAAAAATGTACCCACCTATCCGGGAATCTTCTTAAAACAAGATTGCTGGGTTTTTCATTTTTAGGCAAAATTGCGGCTAACATTTTCATAGATAATCTTTGGGAACGAATAACGATAGTGGTCATATACAGTTCAACTTGATAAATTGATATTTTAACAGAATATTTGGATATTTATGTTAAGATAAAATCAAATTGAAATTTACTGAAAAATGAATAGTCACATTTTATTAATGGAGGAATAGGTAGGTAAAAAACAAAAATTATTTTTAAAATGAATATTCATTCGTTTTCTTTATAGAGGAGGGAATCCTTATGAGGAAGGAGGAACAAACATATGAATGAATCTTTCATTCACCAAAGGATAGAATCCGTTTGGAGATTGGAATCCGCTAAAATAATTGCTTCCATAACTCGTATGGTGAGGGATATTAGTTTAGCGGAAGATGTCGCGCAAGAAGCACTAATCATAGCGATTGAGCGTTGGCCAGTCTCTGGTATTCCTGACAACCCTGGTGCCTGGTTGATGACTGTGGCTAAAAGAAAAGCCATTGACATACTTCGACGGAAAAAACGACTGGATCAAAAATATGAACAAATAGCTTATGAAATGAACACACTTAATGATTATGACTATTCCGAAGAAGTTGATGAAGATATTGATGACAATGTGCTGAGGTTATTGTTTATGACTTGTCATCCGGTACTTTCAAAAAATGCCCGTGTAGCTCTTACATTGAGATTGGTTGGGGGACTTACAACAGAAGAAATTGCACATGCGTTCCTTGTACCTGAAGCGACGATTGCTCAGCGAATTGTTAGGGCAAAACGGACGCTTGCTAAGGCCAATGTTCCTTTCGAGATTCCTCAGAAGTGTGCTTATGCAGAGCGACTTTCTTCTGTATTGGAAGTGATCTATCTTATGTTCAACGAAGGTTATTCGGCTACTTCTGGTCATAATTTAATCCGAATGAATCTATGTAATGAAGCATTAAGAGTGGGAAGAGTTTTAGCAGATCTCATGCCTATAGAACCGGAAGTTTATGGTCTTATTGCTTTAATGGAGATTCAAGTATCCCGTTTTAAAGCACGAACGAATACGGAAGGTGAAATGATTTTATTAATGGATCAAAATCGGTCGTTGTGGAATCAGGAGCACATTGAACGAGGTATTGCTGCACTAAAAAAGACAGAAGACTTGGAAGGCACATTCGGAATGTATGCATTGCAAGCTTCTATAGCTGCGTGCCATGCATTAGCAGACACTCCAGAAAAAACAAATTGGGAGCGAATTTCTGTTCTATATGAGGCACTTTCTAAAATCTCTCCTTCTCCAGTCGTTGAGTTGAATAGGGCAGTTGCGATTTCGATGGTTTATGGACCATTGGCTGGTTTGGAGATTGTCGATTCTTTACTTTTGGAACCGACATTAAAGAACTATCATTTACTTCCAAGTGTAAAGGGGGATTTTCTCTTAAAGCTAGGAAGAAAGATGGAAGCTTCTGAAGAATTTCAACGTGCTGCATTGTTAACACAAAATATACAAGAACAGAAATTCTTGCTGAAACAGGCTAAAGATTGTACGAAATAAAAAATATTCTTTTTGTCGATTTTTTAGTTTGCTGATCGTTGTATGTATAGATACAAAATTTGAATGAAATAGGAGAGATGATCATGATCTTTTTATGTATGGGCTATTTTGACTCTGAAAAAATGCATGCACGACCAAATGCAGAAATTGAGGCTTTGATGGAGGAATGCCAGCCGCACACGGAGAAATTTTATGAAAGCGGTAAGGTGCTTCTTGATGCGGGTCTAGAATCAGAGATTAAGAACTTGCGCCGTGTGGAAGGAAAGGTAGTTGTCACAGATGGACCGTTTACAGAAACGAAAGAGCTGATAGGCAGCATCTTCATTTTTGAAGCTGAGAACATGGAGGAGGCGATTCAAATTGCCTCGATTCATCCGACAACACAAGTAAACAAAGGAGAAGAGTTTGGGTGGCGCATCGAGATTCGTCCTGTCCATTACTTTAAGAATGATAAATAGAATATCTGGAATGAATGAAAAATGAGAACCTCTTGTTGTGAGCCATGGTGTAATGCGTATAGGAAGTGCGACACTAAGTAAAGTTTATTACCAATCGAAAAGAAATACACTTTTTTTCAAGGAGCTGATTTTTATGACGAATAGAGCGAGTTTAGTTCAGGACGTTCTGGATATTTACAAGAGTGCCGTTTATGAACTAGATACGAAAAAATTCCTATCAATCTATGCTGAAGACGTACATATTTATGATTGCTGGGGAAACTGGGAGAGTAAGGGGATTTCTTTATGGAAGGAAAGTGTGACTGAATGGTTTAATGGTGTGAATGAAGACGGATATTTACTAAAAGTTGATTTTAATGATATATCGATTCAGGAAAATACAAATATTGCATTCGTACATTGTGCTGTGACTTTCGCTGCTTTCAAAGGAAATACTGAAGATAAACATCGTCAAATGACCAACCGTTTCACATTTGGATTGAAAAAAGTAAATGACTCTTGGCTAATCACACACGAGCATTCATCATTGCCGATTGATATGCAATCTGGAAAGGGAATCTTTAACCTAAAATAATAGAGTGGTTGAGGCAAAAATAAGTGAAAATGTTTTGCAGGTTTAAGGGTAAAGTAATCAAACAATCCTTGAAATGGAGAGGAGGATTTTTACATGAGTGATCTGAAATTAATTGAAACATACAAAGGCTTTTTAGAAGAATATTCACAGGAGCAACTAAGGCATATACCTGATCAAGGGGTTTGGTCGATTAATCAAATGTATGATCATTTAATTGTCGTAGCTCATGAGTACTTGGATAGCGTTGAAGCATGTGCGGTAGCTGCTGAAGATCAGAAGCTGGGAAAAACAGAGTTTGGCGAATATTTATTTAACATTGGAGGCTTCCCACCAATTAAAATCAAATTACCAGATGAAATGAATGCCCCACCGGACAATACAAAAATGAAAGAAGACATCATGCTCGAGCTCGATCAACTGTTGACAAGAATGAAAGAATTGAAAAAGAAAGTAGATGAAATAAACCCGAATTACAAAGACAAACATGGAGGGTTTGGCTGGCTAAATGCACAGGAGTGGTTTGATCTTGTTGGCATGCATTTTCGTCATCATCTGCGTCAGAAGTATGAACTGGATCAACAACTTTCGGTATAACAAATGTTTAGGGAATTTTTAATAAAATAGGTGCGAATTAGCTTCTAAAAAATAAGAAAGAGCTATCCAACGAGGATAGCTTTTTCTTATTAGTCACAAGATTTTTCTTATGGTCGGTTCTCCCACTGTTCAATCGTTCCAATAATTTGTTCGGATTTTTCTTCCAAAATGGATTGAATGACACCATTGGAAATCTCTGCATGAGTCAGCCATCGTGATATACCGCTTTCTGTCTTGAATCCTAGCTGAATTTGATGATAGGAAACATGCGTGGGAATTGCTATTTTGTCTTTTATTTCTTGTAAGTTCGAACTGCTGCCACTTACATGGAATAATTTCCATGGCTGTGAATGAGAAAGTGATTCTGATAAGCAAGGAATGACATGTTGTCCGGTTGAATGAATCCAGGCAACGACTAACTGGATTGGGCCATTCTCATTTTGTATCCGATGTAATTGCTCCATTAATTCAACACGATTCGTGTAATCAACCAAAACTGGTGTCATTCTAGTTGGATTTTCGTCTAATAGAACTTGCATTTTTTCAGAGTTTCGACCAATTACAGATACATGATATCCATTTTCCGAAAGCCACACAGAAGCTCGGGCCAGCATACCTGTACCTCCAATTACGAGTGCGTGTTTCAATTTAACCCATCCTTTGCTATTCCATTTTGGTCTATACGAGATGCGTTTCAATATTCGAGAATTTTTCAAGTGATTTTTTAAGTGTAGCATGGGACTAGTGTTTGAGTGACCTACTTTTGAAGGTTTAGAAAAACTAGTTTATAGTGTATTCTCTTTTATTATATCGTATTATACGATACAATCGTGTGACAAGATATATTTAAAGGAGTGTTAACCGTGAATAACAAAGTAAAACAATTAAATCAGTACTGGACAGATATATATTTTCATCTGCATTACGCCCACAAAGAAAAAATCTCCCACCAAGTAGTTCGTATTCTTCAGCTTATAGATAAGAAGGAAGAGGTTGGGGTGAATGAAATTGCCACCTACCTCCAAGTCTCTCAGAATACGGCTTCCGAACACGTGAAACGCATGATCGAGAAGAACTTTTTGACCAAAGAGAGGGACTTGCTTGATGAAAGAAGAGTCATACTAAGACTTACAGAATTGGGGAAAGATGTTCTGCATCGGAATACAAGCCTAGATGAAGAAAAACTGGAACAAATACTGAACCAGTTAGAGGAAAACGAAAAAGAGGTAGTAGAACAGGCATTCAAAATCTTAAGCGAGCGTTCCAAAGCATGTTTGTAGTGATGAAGATTATCGCCTCAGCGATTGTGATTGGTGTAGTGACGGAGATTTCTAGAAGATTTCCATCATATGGGGGAGTGTTGGCGGCTCTTCCGCTCGTGAGCTTACTTAGTATCATTTGGCTCTATGTTCAAGGAGAACAATCAGCCACTTTAAGCAAGTTTGCATTAGGGGTGTTATGGGGATTTCCTGCCACAGCTGTTTTGTTAATCATCGTTTACATCGCCTTGCAAAATTCTCTCCACCTTTTTCTCTCAATTGCTTTAGGTGGATGTGGTTGGTTGCTGTTCTTATTTATTCAAAATCTTGTTTTAGATTATGTGCGAGAGATTTTAAGTTAGAGAGGACTATATAAATGGAAAAAATAAATGAAATTATTGATCGTCTTGTAAACCAAGGATTAATAAATAGTGAAGATATAGAAATTGGAAAATTAACAAGCGGCACAACAAATGGGACTTTATTTACTATAAAAACTCCTGAGATACCGAAATATGTAGTGAAAATAGACCAACCTAAAATTATATCTACAACAGAGGATTTTCTCCTTACTTATAAAGATGTAACTTTGTTGCCTAATGTGCTTTATACAGACGAGAAAAAAGAATTTATAGTCTACTCGTATGTTTTTGGTGAAACCCATATTAATCGAGGTTCTAAATTAGAGTGGATGACTATTCTAATTGAGGAACTTTTAAATAAATACGAAAAAGTAAACAAAGCCAACTGGGGAAGAGTAAATGGAATACAAAGAAATTCATGGGCAGACTTCAATCGAAGTAGTTTGGAATTCGCTCAAAAGGATATAGGCGATGTATTACCAAGTGAAGATCATAGAAGAGTAGAATTATTGGTTAATAAATTGGAGTCATACGAACATCAAGAAGAGAAGTATTACCTCCATGGGGATGTTGGTGTTCATAATTTTGTCTATAGGGACAATAAATTAAATGGGATTATTGATCCTTCGCCTCTAATTGGTCCGAAAATGTATGATTTTACTTATGCATTTTGCTCTTCTCCAGATGATTTAAATGTAAGCACACTATTATCAGCTTACTCATTATTGACTCAAGACGATCCCCTTAGTAAAGAACGGCTATTGGAAGAAGTTCTTTTTCAATTATACACACGGATAGGCGTTTGTATTAGAGTCCATCCTCATGATTTAAGTGACTATCTAAAAGCTTGGAAAGAATGGAGGGAGTATCTTCCTTCTAAATAAATAGAGATCTTGTTATCTACTTAATTTGTCCTTTTTAGTATAGGGAAGATTAGGTAAGATGTGAGAGAGGTGATTAATTATGCAATTTGTATTCGATCTTGACGGAACCATTTGTTTTAAAGGCCAACCCTTAACACAAGAAATCTGCGCTGCTTTAGATGAGTGCCAGGCGATGGGGCATGAAATCATCTTTGCATCTGCAAGACCGATACGTGACTTGCTACCGGTGTTGCCAACAAAATATCATCATTTACGAATGGTTGGGGGGAAACGGCGCTTTTCGAAATGTGGAAGGCTCCATTGCAGTGAATAGTTTTGATGCGTTAGCTTGTAAGCAACTATTTAATATTATTGATACATACCAAGTTCCTTATTTGATTGATAGCAGCTGGGATTATAGCTATACGGGTGAGTTGACCCATCCAATTTATCAAAACATCGATCCTTTGAAAAGTGCAAAAAATGTGTCGAGCGATTTACTTGAAAATATAGTGAAAGTGGTTCTTTTTACTAGTAACACTGAAATACAAAAAAGTCTTGAAGCTCTTTCTTTAACCATACACCTTCACCAAAACGAAGGGATACTTGATATAAGCCCAGAAGGAATTGATAAGTGGAGCGGCCTACAGCAACTTGGAGTTAAAGAGAGAGAATTTATTGCATTTGGCAATGACTTAAATGACATTTGCATGTTTAAAGCCGCAAAAGAAAGTATCTGTATTGGAAATCATCCTGTTGCCCAGGAAGTCGCAAGTATTCAAATTGCAGCTGATGAATTAGCACAAATGATTTTGCGTATGAGTGAGAAGTATCAAACTCAACAAATCGAAGTTATATAAACTACTAAAAAGTATGTTTATATGTTTGATTTCATTAAAGTTAGAAGATCTAAAAAATGAAGAAACCCAGCAATCTTATGTAATAAGATTGCTGGGTTTCTATGTTTATGTGGCATATATTGTAAAAAATGTATTCGTAATCTAACTAACAGTAATAAGAAGAGAGAGGAGTATTTACAAAAAATTAACACTGGAAAAATAATCAGAAAGTATACTAAAGGAAGAATGAAGTAAGCTTTAAGGAGTTCGAATGAAAATTAATCAAATAACTAATTCATTTAAATATTTAAGATATCTACATACGAATCGTGACTATTTTACGCAAGAATTTAAAAAGAGTGAAGAGTTTATAGGGTTAATTCATAAACAAAAAATAACTACGGTGTTTCAACCCATTTTATCCTTAAAAGAAAATGAAACTCTTGGATTTGAAATATTAAATCGGCCAGAACCTTCCCCCTTTTTCCCTACGACTGACATCTTTTATGATTATGTTGGGCAAAGCGAAACTGTTTTCAAGGTAGAAGCTTTTTTACGAGATCTTTCGTTAGAGAGATATTCTGAACAGGTTAAACATACGCAAAAGCATGATGAAAAATTGGTGTTTCTTAATATTCAACCCCAGGTTTTAGCAGATTCAGCATACCGTAGTGGAAAAACATTAGAGTTATTAAGTAAGTACAATCTTTCACCAAGTCAAATTGTCTTAGAATTAACCGAAAAAGAGGCAGTAATTGACTATAGTCGATTTGAAAAGATCATCGACAACTATCGTCAGCAAGGTTTTAGAGTGGCAGTTGACGATGCCGGAACTGGATACAATAGCTTGAAAACACTCGTGTATTTAAAACCAGAATTCATTAAGATCGATAAGTCTTTAATTCGTAATATTCACAATAACCCCGCACAGCAGCATCTCGTCGAGTTGTTGTTGGAATTTGCAGCCCAATCCAAAACCGATGTCATTGCTGAAGGAATTGAAACATTATCAGAGTTAATGTTTCTACAAGAATTAGGGGTGTCCTATGGGCAAGGATATGCCTTAGGGAAACCCAATTCATTATTAAGTAATGGCCAGCTTCCTCTCCAACCATCAACACCGTTCTATCAAGCAAAATAATTTACACAGGTGTTTATAAAATAAAGTCGACCCATCTAGTTACTCAAGTGATTGAGTATAGAAGATGGGTTATTTTATAAAAAAATTTCAAAATGTTTAATCTAAAAGAACTAATTCTACGTAGTTAAATAGAATCACTTTAAATGATTGATAAATTAAATAACAAGAAATTTTATTGCATGAGATTTTAAAGGAAATCGGAGGAGTTTGTGTGATAGCTTACATCGGAGATATTGCTAAGGAAACACCTATCCTGAATTTAGAAACACCTTGTGAACAGATTGATTTGGTTTTTCAAGATAACCCCAAATTACAAGGTATTGTGTTAATCAAAGATAATGTAAGACCGGGTTTAATTACACGCACTCGATTTTATCAAAAAATGGGTACACGATATGGTTATAATCTGTACATAAAAAAATCTATAAACACCTTAGCAAATAAACAACCGTTAATTGTGGACTATTTCACCTCCGCTATTGAAGTCAGTAAATTAGCAATGAATAGACTAGAAGAAGAGATATATGATGATGTCATCATTGAATTGGATCATACCATCGTTGGGGTTGTAAGTATCAAGAATTTGCTCATGAAAGTGGCTGATATTCAGGTGGAGTTTGCCAGCTATTTAAATCCGCTTACAAGATTGCCGGGTAACAATATTATTAATGAGAATATTAAACAAGCCTTGGCGCATAAAAAGGAATTCAGTTTATTGTATATCGATTTGGATCGGTTCAAAGCTTACAACGATTATTATGGTTTTAAAAAAGGTGACGAAATCATTCAGTTAACGGCAGACATATTATCAAATGCATTGGTTAAAAAAGGTGAAGACTTTTTAGGTCATATTGGTGGTGATGACTACATCGCAGTCTTTAACCACTATGACTTCCATGACTTCTGCGACGAAGTAATTAAAAGTTTTGATGAAGAGATAAAAAAACACTACTCAAAAAAGCATATCGAGGAAAAGTTCATCTACGCAGAAAATCGATCGGGAGAAATGGAAAAAATCCCTTTAGTGACCTTATCCATTGCGATTGTCACCAATCAAAAGAAACAGTTTAGCGGGATTGAAGAAGTTATTGAAGAGGCAACGCGATTAAAGAAAATGTGCAAAATGAGAAATGAGAGCTGTTACTTTGTGGAACCTATCTATCAATCTAAATACGTTCTGAAATAGAGGATGTAGTTATGCTTGTTAAATCCATGTAAAAGGTTTGTAAACGTTTGTGTAAAAGTGACTTTGCCTAAATAGAATATGCTATATTTCGATTTAGGAGGTCGATATAACTATGAATAGATGGGATAAAATACCCTTAAGAAAGAAATATATGGTTGCTCTAGGAAGTTCTTTTATATTGTTTACAACGGTTATAATCGTTTTAGTTTTCCAGGTCCTAGCCAATCTTCAGTGGTCTCAAAAACTTGAAAAAACAGCCAATCAACTAGCGGAAACCGATTTATTATTACTCGAACTCAATCGGCAATATATTTCAATGAGTTTATACGCTGGCGATCCAATGGATGAACACTTAGAAAATTATCAACAATCAAAAAAAAATATAGAATTAGTAAAAAACCAAATTGAAAATTCAATACATGAAATAAATTGGTCATCATTCGATAAGACTCTAGAAGCGATGTACGTTACATTCGATCAAAGGCTACCGGAGTCCATTTCTGAAAAAGACAATGTTTCCAAAAGACGTCAATTGATGAGTCTACATAAAAATACAATGGGATTAGTTGAAGACCTCAAAACATATAGAGAAACTCAAAATAGCATGAGAACAGAAGCGTTGAACAAAATGCAGGTGCAAAAGACATGGACAATAATAATTGTCATAGTTGCTTCTCTATTGGCTGTTATTCTGTCTTCTGGTTTATTAATTATTACCAATAGACAAATTAAATCGCAATTAAATCGAGTTGCTACAAAAGCGAATGGAATATCTCAAGGGAATCTAATCCATGAAGATTTAAAAATTCATGCATCAGATGAAATTGGTCAAGTTTCAAATGCCATGAACAACATGAAACATCAGTTAACTGAAATGATTTTACTCATTCAAGATACTGCATTTCAATTATCTGATAATAGCTCTGCACTAAATGAATTTTCGGCTGATACTAAAAAAGGATCTAAGACAGTAGAGCAATCCATGAAACAAGCCCTGTTAAATTCGAAAAGTCAGTTTGAGTCAGCACAAAATATCCAACTATTTTTTCAGTCATTTTCAAACCAAATGAAAAACTACCGAAGGAAGTCACAAGATTTATTGGAACAATCTTCACATGCAGAAGAGCATGCATTAGCCAGTAGCGTATCTATGACAACGACAGTTAAGCAAATGATAAAATTAAAAGATTTGTTACATCAAGCTGAAAATGAACGAAGTAAACTCCAACAACGAACAAATGAAATTGTCAGTATAGCAAGTCAGGTGAAGCAAATTTCAAAACAGACAAATTTACTCGCATTAAATGCTGGCATAGAAGCAGCTAGATCAGGTGAACATGGCAAAGGATTTGCAGTGGTAGCTGAAGAAGTAAGGTCGCTTGCAGCACAAGTATCCAATGCGGCCACCCATATCCATGAATTAAGTTCAGAAATAACCAGTCAGGGACAGAAAATGTCAGATGTTTTTGCAGCTGGATTATCGGCGTCTGATACAAGCAGTGAAACGATCAATGAGACAGCTTCTAAATTGAAACTTATCACTTCATTTATTGATACAACCAAGATGCAATTTGAAGAAATGGAAATTATGATGCAGACACTGGATACTGAACAAGAATCTACTTATACATCAATAGGCAATTTAACAAAAGCTATTCAGCAGAATATGGCATTAATAGATGAAACGAATATCTATTTAACAAACCATACCGACGACATAGATACACTCTCTAAACGAATTGAAGATGTAGGCACACAATCTGAAACACTCTTGAACTCGACATCTCAATTTGAATTAGTAAAGGCTTGACGATAGAAGGTCTAACCCAATTTATAAGTTAAAAACGAAAATAGGAAAAGAGGGCGTATACGCTCTCTTTTTTATTTGCTTCTTAACTGGAAATGTTTTATTGAAAATTCCATCAAAATTTAGCTCTCCTCATTTAATTAAAAATACTTGCAGGCATGAAGGTTAAAAGGTATGATTTAAAACGTAATGATTACGATTAACAAACGTTGATAACGAAAAAGTGTTTCCTTATCAGTAACATCATGAGTTTAATAACTTAAAAATCAGTTGAAGGAGGAGTAGTCATGAGAATTAATATAACCTTGGCGTGTACAGAATCAGGAGATCGCAATTATATTACAACAAAAAATAAACGTAATAACCCAGAGCGCATTGAATTGAAAAAATATTGCCCTCGTCTTAAGAGAGTCACTTTGCATCGTGAGACAAAGTAAAAAAATTTACGATTTTACAAATCGTAATGATTATCATTAAAGGTGAGGAGAATTGATGTGGCTAAAAAATCAAAAGTAGCTAGAGATAAAAAACAACGTAAAATGGTTGCCCGATACGTAGAATTGCGCAATGAATTAAAAGAAAAAGGGGATTTTGAAGCACTTGCTAAATTGCCAAAAGACTCTTCTCCAACACGATTAAAGAATCGTTGTGAATTGACAGGAAGACCAAGAGGTTTTATGCGCAAATTTGGAATATCACGAATAGCATTTCGTGAATTGGCTCACAAAGGACAAATTCCAGGTGTTAAAAAAGCTAGTTGGTAAAATTGGCAGTCACTCTTCTAATAGTGACTGTTTTTTTAGTATTCTTTAGTAAGAGGTGAAGAGATGAACGGACGATTGATAGAGTTATTTTTGAAAAGCGAAGTAGAAAAACTTACAGAAGAAAATAAGAGACTATATAAGTTTATTGTGAAAAATGAAGACTTACTGGCACATCAAGCAGGTACAGCTGATCAATTTCGAAAATTATTAGTCGAGCAATCGCCTTATATACTGGCAAGTCGTTATTTTGACATCCCTTTTGCTAAGGTGTTTCTGCAGATGAATGAAATAGAAAATGAATTGAATATAAGGGTAGAAAAAAGGTGTCAACAAGCAAAGTGGATTGATATGACAGATCGTATGTTCAAAAATTCTATCGGTGAAAGTGATAAAAAAATGTTCTTGTTCATTAGTTAATTTAGGTTTTAGGAAGAGCTATGAAGTGGGACTTCGGAAATCATTAGAATTAAAAATGACATTGACTAGGTTTGAGTTAAAAAGTACCTGTGCAATTTTGATTAAAAATTGCCACCCACTGCATTCCACACTTTAAAGTATCCAAATTGCAGCTGATGAAGTAGCAAAAATGATTTTGCGTATTAGTGAGAAGTATCAAATTCATAAAATCAAAAAGACTATGAAAAAACTCTTTTTGCAGAGTTTTTCCATAGTCTAAGCTCTCTTATATTTTTGTTTTTTCAATAAAGAATGTAGCGAATACAAATACCAAGAAGGCGATAAGCAAGATGGTTCCCCCAACGATAAAGTAGACCATAACGAGGGTTTCATTTAAATTAAATGGATTCAAATTATACATCCACATGCCTGAAGTTAATCCTACTGCTCCAATCATGCCAAGGATGCTATGAATTTTAACAATGATTTGTTTGCGAATTGGCACAACATAATAGAAGATTCCCCATGCAAATACAGAAAGCCAGCCAACTAAAAGAATGTGGGCATGAACTGGTCGAAGAGAGTAATCCATATTTCCGCTCATGTGTGAGCCGAGAAATACACCGATAAAGCCAAAGATCGCGGCGAAACGAATAAGGTGAATCGCCCATGTGCGTTGTTGTTCCATATAAATTCCTCCTAAAAATGTTGTGCTGCAAATTAGAGTTTGCTAAATTGGATGATAAACGTCGTTCCTTCCCCAAGCTCACTTTCAATTTGTACGGTTGCTTGATGATAGGATAGTACTTCGCGGACGATGGATAAGCCTAATCCTGTGCCATCCCGTTTTCTTGCTTCATCTACTCTGTAAAAACGGTCGAATATCGCATCACGTTCGGATTGGTCAATGCCAATTCCCGTGTCTTGTATGATGACGGTTGCCGCTTGTTTGTCTTCATAACATTGAATGTGTATCGAGCCATATCGTTTATTGTATTTAATGGCGTTACTCATTAAATTTTCCCATGCGTTGAATAATAATGATTTATCGCCATTCATTTCGATTGGTTTTAAATCGAAGCTGACTTCAAGTTCTTTTTCTTGAATCCACCACATCATCGAGTGAACGACGGACTGTAATTGCTCGTCGAGTCGGACCGGTTGTTTTTGTAATGGATACGTACCTTGGTCAAGTGAAGTTAAGACAAGTAGCTTTTTGGTTAAATTCGATAAGCGTTTCGCTTCAGTTTGTATGATTTTATTGTATTTTTTGCCTTCAGGTGAGGGTGTTTCAGCCTCTAAAAGTTCGGTGTAGCCTAGAATATTTAATAATGGCGTCTGAAAATCATGTGACACATTATTTATGAACTTCCGGCGCGTTTCGTCTGTGTTGGCGAGCTTTTCTTGCATCATACGGAAGCTATCGGCGAGCTGGCCAATTTCATCTCGTCCTTCAATCGTTAAAGGATAGTCGAAATTGTTCTTCGCTATTTCTTGCGTTGCAGACGTCAGTTCTGTAATCGAATGAATCATTTTTCGTGAGAACAATAAAATGCCAAGTACACTAATGACAATGACTGCCACCATATAACCAAGCAAAATTAAGTGAATGCCAGAAAATGTACTTTCATTTGTCGAACGTAAAAATAAGGCGTATGTTTCGTTTTCAATATTTACCTGCATCCCCACTGTATTGGCGATTGTGTTCGAAAAATGGCTCATCATCAAAAAGGTTGTTTCAAAATGACTGATTCCATGATAGATGGTTTGATTATCTAATAGCCCGGACATCTCAGGTGTAAGCGCATAGTCGTCAAATGGCGTGCCAAATGTTTGCTGCGACCCATCCTCATGTAATAAGACCATTTGGTAGTCAATTTCACTCATGGATTGCAAAAACGCTGTTGATTCTTCAAATGACAAATTCTCATCTTCAATTTGTGTTGTAAATTGCTCTAATACTCCGATCTGTCTTTCATCAAACTGATCTTTCACAAATGCACCATAGAGTAAATTGGAAATGATAAATCCGACCACAATACTGAGGACGATGATCAGTGTCGTAATAGCTAGAAAGCGGTGCTGTAATTTATTCATGCTTCACCTCAAGTTTGTAACCTACGCCTCTGATCGTCGAAATTTCGATATTTGCCCCAGTCCGTTTGAGTCGCTCACGAATCCGATTAATATGAGTATTTAAGGCGAACTCTGGTTGATCGAGCGTTTCTCCCCAAATTTCATCAATAAGTTCCCAACGATTCACATTGCGTTCGGCTCGTTGTAGAAGAAAAGCTAATATCTCTTGTTCCCTCATGGGCCATATATATTGTTGTTTATCAATTGTAATTTCCGAAAAAGCTGGATTAATTCGCACATTACCCAAGCTGAGTTGAGTTTGAGTGGCTTTATGATAACGACGTAGAATCGCCTGTACCCGGAATAATAATTCCTTCGTTTCAAAAGGCTTGACGATGTAATCATCAATCCCTTGTTGGTACCCAAGTTCTTTATCCCCGATTTGTCCTTTTGCTGTCAATAAAATAACAGGTATGTCATAGTCTTGGGTTAAAAGTTGTGCCAGGTGGTACCCGTTCATTCCAGGCATCATCACATCCACAATTGCTAAATGCACCTCTTGATCCGTTTTTAAAATGGTCAGGGCTTCCTCAGCATGGCTTGCTTTTGTAACGGTATAACCCGCTTGTGTTAAATGGATGGACACCAATTGCAAAATGGCGTCATCATCATCCACGAGTAAAATATGCATTGGTGTACCTCCAGTTATTTATGATTTCTTGTCTCTTTCGAAGAATAAAATAAGTGATGGTAATAGCATACCACGTACCAAAAATGTATCAATTAGGATGCCAAGTGCAACAATGAACCCGAAAATGAATAGGTCTGTAATAGGCATCGTCATCAAGGCGGCAAATGTTGCAGCTAAAATGACGCCGGCTGAAGAAATGACACCCCCAGTGTTTGTAATCGCAATTTCTAGTGCAGTTTTAACATTTGCGGATTTAAGTTCTTCTAAGAAACGAGATACTAAAATAATGTTGTAGTCGATGCCAAGTGCAACTAAGAAAATAAAGGCATAAACAGGTACACGTGTACTAACAGCATCGTACCCAAATAGCACATCGACTAGGAAAATTCCTAAGCCCAAAGCAGATACGAATGAAAGTAAAATCGTAGCCATCATATAAATTGGCATTTTAATAGAACGTGTTAAGAATAGTAATAAAACGAAAATCAATATCGTTTCAAGAATCACGATCTTCTTGATATCTCCACGATTAATCGAAAGTTCATCTGCTAATTTGGCAGTCGTCCCTGCATAAAGAATCTCTACTGTAGAGCCATTCTCTAAAGTGAAGGAATCATTTGTTGCTCTATACTCATCAAGAAATTCAATCGCTTCCGTACTGTATGGATTTTCAGCCAATGATAAAGTGATTTTGGCTTTTGTCCGATCTTCAGTAATTCCAGCAGCACGAGCGGAGTTAATAGTTTCATTTTCAGCAAAATAATCGGCTACTTCTTTAACATCGTCATCTGTTAATTGATCGCCTTTTATAAGTGCGGTCGTTTGTGCAAGATCGCCTTTGTTGAATTTCTCTTCTACAATTTCAAAGCCAACTCGAGAAGGCAAATCCTCTGGGAAGTTTTTAACTGAGTTAAATTCAAATTCTAAATTAAAGACGTTAACTGCCGTAATAAACATAAACAAGGCAACTGCTCCACCGGCGAGACCGGGTTTAGAGGTAACGAACTTCGCAATTGGTGACCAAATTCCATGTTTCAACTCAGTTGTTTCCCCGTATTTCGGCACTTTTGGCCAAAACGCTTTACGCCCAACGATCGAAAATAACGCTGGCACTAAAGTTACGGAAGCAATCATAATGATGAACATGGCTAACCCAAAGACTGGAGCAAAGTTTTGATAATCACGGAAATCAGCAAAGAATAGAATCAGCATCGCAGCAAACACGGTAGCACCCGCAAACAATACAGGTCCAGCGGTAGCGCGCATCGCCATTTTCATCGCTTCATATTTGTTTTCATAACGATATAATTCTTCACGATATCGAGAGAAAACAAATAACGAGTAATCGATGACAGCGGCAAATAACAAAATACTCATAATTGATGTAGTAGCATTATTGATTTCTAACCCAAGCATACCTAGGAAAGCAGTAGATTGATTGACCACTTGATAGACTATCGCCGTTGCAAGTAACGGGATAATGGCAAGTAAAGGTGAACGGTAAATCACGATTAATAAAACTAAAATAATGACAACAGTTACGAGTAGCAGTTTAAAATCAGCAGATTCAAATAACTTGGTTGTATCGCCTGCTATACCAGCAGGACCAGTTATATAGAAATCCGTGGTTAAATTTTTAGCAATGGAAGTGCCAACCTCTGTTGTCTGATCATTAATGTCCGCATAATGAGAACTACCTAAACCAGCCTCTAAAGTCATGGGCACAATCATAGTAGTCTCATCGTCCGACAAAAAAGTAGCAGATGCTTGAAGTGGAAGAGCTGTTACATCAACAATCTCATCAATTCCTTCAATGTTTTCATCTAAAATGCCTTGTATGATTGTGTTCACGTCATCTTGAACAAGCACTCCATTTGGATTATGAAAAACAAGTATACCAGGGGTGCCCTTGTCATTTGGAAAATAGTGAGTAAGTTCTTTTTCTGCTAAAATCGACTGTGCATCTTCAGGCAACGATTGGAAATTTGTTGCTTTAAAATCGGCAAGTTTTGGTCCTGCACTAAGACCAATCATGACGAGAATCCAAATAATAAGTGTAATCATTGCACCTTTTTTGGTGGAAATTTTGTCTGTTAACATGTGTAAAGCGTTCATATATGTCCTCCTCTGGTGTACGTAAAGTAGTATATCGGTTGAATATAAACTCTATATAAACACATGCGAATATCTTGTTTTAACAATAAATGAAAATGAAAAATCGCTTTGCTTAAAATGAACAGTCACTATTTTTTTGTGAAAATGAAACCAATACCCTTTTAGGTTTGTCTAAAAGGTAATGAAAGGAGGGGGAGAGTTTGAATAAGCTGGAAAGAGATCGATTGCTAACGGATGCAATGGATTGTTATGGAGATTATTTAATTCGACTCGCTTTTGCCTTTGTAAAAGACAAAACAAAAGCTGAAGATATTGTTCAAGAATCCTTTATACGCTATTACATAACTCTTGAAAATTTTGAGCACCGCTCGAGTGTCAAAACATACTTATATCGAATAACAGTGAATGAGTGTCATAACTATTTTAAAAGCTGGGCGTATCGTAAAACGGAAATTTCTAGTTTTGTCAGTACATTAACTGTGCACAAACAAACGCCAGAAGATGAAATGTTGCTACAGGAAAATAACATTAATGTAGCACGGATGGTTGAAAACTTGCCCCTAAAATATAAAGAAGTAGTGTGGTTGCATTACTTTGCAGAGCTGTCGGTAAATGAAGTTGGAGTTGTGTTGAACTGTTCAGCAAATACCGTAAAAACAAGATTGGCAAGAGGAAGAAAAATGGCACGTTTATCTTTAAGTGAGGAGGACATCGAACATGCGAGAGAATATTAAACGCCAATTAGATCAATCCATACCAGAACAAATCATCTTAACAAACGATCGAAAGAACAAAATCTTAAACGAAGCAAGTCATCGTTTGGAGAACAAAAAAATCTCTCGTCCAAGAATGTTTAAACCCTTACTTGTTGGCTTAGCAATCGCTGGGTTAACCGTGTTTTTAAGTTTTCCTTACGTACAACAGTGGTCAGAAGATAGAGCGTTTCAGCAAGCCAATAAGGATTCGCTAGTCGCAGTAACAATTGCTGATGTGGAATATAGTTCTTTAATTAGAGCTAAATTTGTTGGAGCTACAAATGAATTGATATACACAGACAACAATGGTATTTATGCTTATTCGATTGATACAGAAACCAAAAGAGCGCTTGTTGAACCAAAAAAAGGAGCGGGATTATTCGAATTTGCCGTAAATGAAAATTGGCTCGCGTGGGAAGAGAATAAAAATAGTTCATCAAAAATGTATGTTTTAGACCGAACGACTAACGAAATCAAAGAATACTCGGATGAGAATATAGGCGATTACCATCTTGAAGGAAATATCCTAACCTTCTTATCATTTGGCAAAGAAGATCTAAATCCTGCATATCAAAGGTTTGATTTACCGTCATTTGAAGAAACAAAAATATATGAATTAATAGGGGATGGTGCTAATAGCAAAGCTTCAATTAGTGAAGGAACCATGGCAATACCCGAACGAGTGAAATCGGAAAATGGAAGTCGAACAGAATTCTATTTATATGATTTGTATGAAAAAGCTTCAAGAGGTAAATATGCAGTTCCTTTTGAAAATGCTGAATTTGTCACTTTTACCGACGGTAAGATTTATTCCCAGTTTACTAATGAAGGGGACAGTGAGTCGGTCTTAGCTTACATTGATTTAAAAGACGGGAGATTATATGAATTAGAAGCACCTCCTTTTAATGAGTATGCCGTATATAAAAACTACGTGGCATTAAGCGTTCAATGGAAAGATTCCAATACAGTCAAACTATATAAAATCTCAGGGAACACGTTGGTGGAATTGCCAACCTTTAATCATATTAAGGAAAGACTTGTCAGACCAAGGTTTACTGACGAGGGGATCTTGATAGTTAACGGAGAAAGTGATCAATTCACCATGTATCTGCAGGATGTAAATAAATTAAAATGATACGTTAAAACCTGTCCAAGTTGTTGTAATAGAAGGTGAAGTTTGGACAGTTTTCATTCAAATGAATTAGAAGTTGGACTTGTCCATTATTGATAAAAGAAATGATCCTCCATATGGTTGGGTCATTTCTTTTTGTTATATAAATCAGGTGGAACTAATAGCTCAATCCAATCAGTTGATTTTTGTCGGTAGAAGATATATATTAATTGACGGGTCAATGATTGACCTATCAATTACCGATGGGAGGTAGTTTTAAATGGTCAACTCATGTTCTGAAGAAGGAAAAATTGTTTATAGATTATACGAGATTAGTAAGCAGACGAGTGCAAAGTTTGAGCGATGTACAGGAATTAGCCAATCACGATTAGATTTATTGAACAAACTGCTTGAAGTGGATGAAATCAGTCAGACAGAATTGCAAAAAGAAGTAAACATTGATCATGCAGCAGTAACGAGACACTTAAAGCAACTGGAAGAAAAGGCTATGGTTACCCGTCGTAAAAATCCAGCAGATAATCGCTTTACGTTTGTTTGTCTAACTGATGAGGGACGTGAAAGAATTATTGCATATCAAGATGAGAAGCAACAATTCATTAAAAAATTATTAACGGGATTTAATGCCGAAGAACGTTCTTTTCTTTTAAGTATGCTCACACGTATACAGGAGAATGTCTCCAATATTGATCCAAACCAATGATGCAATGTATCAAATTCATATACGTAAGAAGGAGAATGGAAAATGAACAAAACCCTTATTAACAACTTTGATGAAATCGTAACAGGACGTCGTTCGATTCGAAGTTATGACCCATCAGTAAAAATCAGCAGACAAGAAATGACTGAAATTTTATCAAAAGCAACGCTTGCCCCTTCATCTGTTAACCTCCAACCTTGGCGCTTTGTCGTAATCGACAGCCCAGAAGGCAAAGCAACTTTGGCTCCCCTTGCCAAGTTTAATCAAAATCAAGTGAAAACCTCTGCCGCAATGATTGCTGTATTTGCCGATATGAACAGCATCGATTATGCCGATGACATTTACGGAAAAGCTGTTGAATTGGGACATATGCCTGCTGAAGTCCGAGACACACAACTACCGGCAATCAAAGGTCTGGTGTCTGCTATGTCCGTTGAACAATTGAAAGAAATGAACTTGATTGATGCCGGTTTAGTTTCTATGCAATTGATGTTGGCAGCACGTGCTCACGGTTACGATACAAATCCAATCGGTGGTTATGAAAAGGACCAAATCGCAGAAGCTTTTGGGATGGATAAAGAAAGATATTATCCAGTAATGCTTATTTCAATCGGAAAAGCTGCAGATAAAGGCTATCAATCTGTTCGCCTACCAGTAGAAGCGATCACGGAATGGAAATAAGAAAAGAGGAATCGTTTTAATGATAATCATTCACGCTGAATTTAAGATTCAAGAAGATAAAGAACAAGCATTTTTAGAAGAAATCCGCCCATTGCTCACAGCTTCGAAAGCTGAGAGTGGGAACATTGCTTATGATTTAATGAAGAGTACAGAAAATAAATGTACTTACACCATGGTAGAAGTGTGGCAGGATATGATGGCTGTCGAGAGTCACAACAAGAGTGAACACTTTACTTCTTTTGTTAATAAAGCGCCACAATTTCTAGCAGCACCATTAGATGTGAAACTTTACGAAGGTACTGAATTAGGAAAATAGATTTGAGGATCAGGTACTTTTCCAATAAACAAAATTAAATACACTAATTTTTAGAATCCAGCAGACTACCCGTTGCTGGATTCTTTATTTGCAAAAAATTGTATCAATGTTTAATTCTCAATTTCTAAATAATGTCTTAACACCTCATTTACACCCTCTTCATAATTATCTTCTACACTAAAGATGCAAGCTCAAATACAAGGAGGTCCTACATGAGTCAAACACGTTTGAATAAGAAACCCCTACCCATCGCAATCCTTTCGTTTTTAGTCATTAGTGGAGTAGCTGGAACCATTGCCGTATACCCCTTACATAAACGGCAACGAATTCCTCTAAAAGCTAGATAAGTAAAAAAATTGCGGTATAAAGGAGAATCATTAACGTGGAAATTCAACGAAGACCTAGGAAAAGAATTGCTTTTATCAGATTTTTAGACTTCTTAAGTAAGTCCACCCAAAGTGCCGAAGCAAAAAGAATTTCTCAATTAAATTCATCACATACTCCTTGGAATTAGCTATACAAAATTTGTAGCGGATTGGTGAGGTGAAAGTTTTGGGTACTATTCGACTTGTATGTCTTACAAACGCCAAAATGATCAAAAAATTTGGTGTGACCACTTCAGTAATAACATTCTATTTATTGTCTCTTTAATAATAATTCTCGGAAACCCATGTGCTTTTAAATTGGTTTACTTTATAGGTAAAGCGCTGAAATATAAAATTACAATCAAAAAACACCCGTTTCATAGAGTAACGGGTTCTCTTTTGGAGTACAAAAAATTAAAAAACATAGAGAATCGCATATAAATTAGCAAACGAAAAAGCACTGCAAACGCAGTGCTTTTAGCATGTTTATTGATTGCAATTGGACAGAACTTAAATCTTTCTAATCACATTCTTTTACTTCAGTAACATTTTTTTAAATAAATCTTGTTAGATATTCGCCAAATATTTTGTTCATAACTTTGGGGGTGTTTTCTAAATAAACATTAATTTGTTCAATATTCGATTCGAATTTATCAGAGTTTCTTTCATCTGTTGGAAAATCAGATATCCCTTTAATAATAATGCATTCAACATCATTCTTCTTACAGATATAAGCAATTGCACCCGCTTCTGTATCGGCTATTGTTATTTCGTTTTCTATAAGTTCTAAATAGTCCTTCCACATAACTACGGCTTTATCAGCGGTGCCAATTGTTCCAGTATAAAAATCATTTCCATATTTGGACAAATCAATATCTACTATGAAGGATTGTTTAATAAGAGGCTCGACTTCTTTTACTGTGCAATCATATTGAACGGCTTTATCAGGCACAAAAATATCTAAATTACTGAACTTATCATCTATTCCTGCACAAGTTCCAGCAACGATTACTTTAGTTAAATTAAATTTAGAAATCATATACTGATTACCACCGACACCATTTACTTTTCTTACACCTGTACTATAAAAAACAAGTTCGGTATCCTCAATTGTTCTTATGAAATACTCGCCATAAGGATAACCGAAACGTTCATTATCTTTTATGCCGAAATATGCCAATGACGCTTCATATTCCCACTTCGTTGCTATACTTATTCCTACCATCGATTTATCACCCTACTAATATAATTTGTTACTATTGAATGTCTATTCACGGATTGAATTTCGTTTTTATCCTATCCTTCTTTACTTTGTTCATCAACAAATGTTTATTAATATGTAAGTATCCTTTTTTCTAACCTGCTACGTTTGTTGATAAGAACAGCAAACTTTTAATCTAATTATATATTTGATTTAGCCGTCGTCGATCCTTTTCCGCCAAACTTGGTAAGTCTTTTAACAAGTGAATTCGCATACCAATCGCAGCGGGACAATAGTTATTTGTCATCCTGCTAATAGCTATGCGAATTATGGTGCAAATTCAACATAAAAAACCCAATAAACATTGATATAGCAACACAAAAAGCAAGCTAATTCATATCCGAACTAGCTTGCTTTTTGTGTTTTTTTCTGTTTTGTACTCCGAAAGAGAACCCGTTGTTTTTTAAAGGGTGTTTGTTTTGAATTCGACTAATGTTTGTAAAGAGAATTATAAAATGAAAAGCATAAAAAACATGTCCAATACATTGAAAAAACTGTGGACATATGGTAAATTTATATAGTTATACGTATAAAATAAAAAAGGTTATTGTATCCCTATTTTAAATTATACATCAAAGTTTTCCGTTTGTCAAATCCATCAATTTTAGGAGTGATTTTTTATGGATTCAGAATTTCAAAAGGAACAAAAACGTGTGGGATGGGTAATTGAGACAATAACGGAGGGGATTAAAAAGTTAGAGAAAGAAAATTCTCAGCGTCGAAACGAACTGGTTACGATTCGTAAACATTTTTGGGATGATGTGAAGGTGAATGTTGATAGCTTCGATGATTATCTTGAAACCATCATCGGTTTAAGACAAGAGGCTCAAGTTCTATCAGTAAGCCAAAGCACCGTTAGACAGGTAACCAAAAAATTATCCAAACTTCGACGTATGCAAGAGGCACCTTACTTTGCCCGAATCGACTTTATTGAAGAAGGGGATTCCACTCCGGAACAAATATATATTGGAATTTCTACACTTACCGATGCTAGTGGCGAGGAATTTCTAGTATATGACTGGAGGGCACCGGTCTCAAGTGTTTACTATGAGTATCAAACAGGGCCGGCCATGTATGTAACGCCTGGTGGTGAAATTAAAGGAAACTTGGAGAAAAAGGGGCAATACCTTATCCGTGGCGGTGTTCTAGAGTCTATGTTCGATACGAGTCTCACCATTGGGGATGAGATTTTGCAAAAGGTGCTAGGAAAAGGAACAGACAAACATATGCACAATATCGTTGCTACTATTCAACAGGAGCAAAACAGAATCATCCGTCATGATCGTGGGAAACTACTCATTGTGCACGGGGCAGCTGGTAGTGGGAAAACATCGGCCGCCTTGCAACGGATTGCTTTTTTACTTTACAAATATCGAGAAAGTATAAGTGCCGATCAGATTATACTATTTTCACCTAACTCCATGTTTAACAGTTACGTTTCCAATGTACTTCCTGAACTGGGAGAAGAGAACATGCAACAAGTCACTTTCCAAGAATATTTAAATCATAGGCTGAGTAAAGAGTTTCAAGTAGAAAATCCTTATGATCAATTGGAATATGTGTTAACTGCTAAAGATACTACTTCCTACAGGTCAAGGGTTGCGAGCATTCGATTCAAAGCATCTCCTACTTTTTTCGAAGCGATTCAATCCTATAGCAAGTCTTTAGAGTTATCTGGCATGTTATTCAAGGACTTGAACTTCAGAGGGAAACCGATTGTTACTGCTCAACAAATAGCAGAAAGATTTTATAATTACGACACCACACTCCGCTTCCATAATCGATTGGAAAAGTTAAAGGATTGGTTAATTAAGAAGTTAAATGAAACGAAAAAGGCTGAAATGGAAAAATCATGGGTACTCGAAAAAATTGAGCTATTGAGTAATGATGAGTACCGTAAAGCTCAAATCTACTTTGCGAAAAAACGTGGCTTAAGAGGAGAATCGATGACCGATTATGAGCTTCAGTCTGAAGATCTTGCTCAATTGATTATCCAACAAAAATTGAAGCCTTTACGTAAACGAGTCCAAACATTTGGTTTCATCGATATAAGTGGGATATATAAGCAGCTTTTTATTGAACCATCACAAATCAAACGTTGGATAAATGGTGAACCACCTGAAGAATGGGCGGAAATTTGTCGTGCGACACTGGAAATGCAAAACGAAGGCAAACTATCTTACGAAGATGCTACTCCGTTCCTACTTATAAAAGAGCTGATTCAAGGTTTTCAAACAAACTCATCCATCAAGCACGTCCTTGTTGATGAGGCGCAGGATTATTCACCGTTCCAATTCGAGTTCCTTAAGCGTTTATTTCCAAGGGCCAGAATGACTGTACTAGGTGATTTCAACCAGGCGATTTTCGCACACGCAAGTGAAATGAATGACTTCAACACTCTTATGAGCTTATACGGACAAGATGAAACGGAAGTCATAAACATGACACGTAGTTACCGATCTACAAAACCAATTATCGAATTTACAAGCAAACTAGTACCTAATGGAGACCGGATTATCCCCTTTGAGCGAGATGGAGAGCGACCTGAACTAACACAAGTGCTCGATTACACAGAACTACATCGTAGCATCGTATCTAAGGTCGAAACTTTACGAAGTCTTCGTTATAATAGCATCGCCATCATATGTAAATCATTTGAAGAAAGCAAGAGTGCATATGAAGCGTTGTCAAATATCGACGAAATTAAGTTATTGAAGAAGGGCTCAGATGAATATGAACAAGGAGTTGTCGTCATCCCATCGTATTTGTCCAAAGGTATTGAATTCGACGCTGTCATCATATATGACGCATCCAAGAATGTATACGGAGATGAAAGCCTTCGCAGAGTTTTCTACACGGCATGCACCAGGGCGATGCATTCATTGCAAATTTACAGTGTTGGTGAACCAACCCCATTATTGAAATGAAAGATTACCAATCATGATGAACATAGTGCTCTTTTTAAAAGCCAAGTAAGTGGATTCTACACTTGCTTGGTTTTTTTCAATAAATTGAGTTCAGTTTAAAAGTATCCTATAGGCCAGCCAATAAAAATAAAAAATGGGGATTAATCCGTAATGTGAATGGGATTGGTCCAAATTCACATAATACGTAAGTACATCACAATAAAACGAGGAGGGAATTTATTTGAAAGAACTTTTTACAGCGACAGTTACGGCTACAGGTGGACGGGAGGGACGAGTCAAATCAGAGGATGGTGTGTTGGATTTAGCTCTGGCAATGCCAGGTGTAAAAAAAGATACAACGAATCCAGAACAACTTTTTGCGGCAGGCTATGCTGCTTGTTTCGATTCAGCTCTGAATCTGGTGGCAGGAAAGGAAAAAATCAAACACGGTGGATCGGAAGTGACGGCTCACGTCACGTTGAATCAAGGTGATGATGGCTATTCACTATCCGTCAGACTGGATGTTTTGGTTCGGGATGTAGAAAAGGATGTAGCCAAACATTTGGTGGAAGCCGCACATAAAGTATGTCCATATTCAAGAGCTCTTGAAGGAAATATTGAAGTGGATGTCGAAGGTCGAACGGCATAAATTACAGTTATTTTATTGTTATAGTTATTAGTAGACTAGCAAAAAAGATAGTCTCAGATAGCAATACCTTCCTACTGAAAACATTAAAAAAGACCATCAATTTGAATGCAAATTAGATGGTCTATTTTTTTTGTTAAAATAGTGATTTCAGTTCAATGTGAATATAATGATTGATTGATTTATCCCTTAGCAGCATTTCATTCAATAAAGACCATAGTACATTGGGAGAAATTCTTAATATACCTTATCCCCGTTGAAAATCGAATTCTTAACGATTACATAGTCTACTGTAGTAATGGCTTCTAGTGTGTTACCACCTGCATATGAAATGGATGATTGAAGATCTTGTTCCATTTCGATCAATGTATCTTCTAAGGCACCTTTATGCTCTACAAACATTTTCTTGCCTTCTACATTTTTCTTTTCACCTTTTTGGAATTCCGAAGCGGAACCGAAATATTCTTTAAAGAGTTTGCCATCTTTCTCAAATGTTTCACCTGGAGACTCTTCGTGTCCAGCAAATAGGGAACCAATCATGACCATGGATGCACCAAACCTGACCGATTTCGCAATATCTCCATGAGTACGGATTCCGCCGTCTGCAATAATCGGCTTCGTTGCTGCTTTTGCACACCAACGCAGTGCCGCTAGTTGCCAACCACCTGTACCAAATCCAGTTTTAATCTTTGTGATACATACTTTCCCTGGACCGATACCGACTTTCGTAGCATCTGCACCTGCATGTTCCAATTCTCTTACTGCTTCAGGCGTTCCGACATTCCCTGCAATTACAAAACTCTCAGGTAAATGTTTCTTGATGTGCTGAATCATCTCAATGACTGCATTGGAATGGCCATGTGCAATATCAATGGTAATGAACTCAGGTACAAGTTGTTCAGTAGCTAACTGTTGTATGAAGGTATATTCTTCCTCTTTCACACCAACGCTAATAGAAGCTATTAATCCACGAGAGTGCATATCTTGAATGAAAGCGATGCGTTTCTCTGGTTGAAAACGATGCATGATATAGAAGTAACCTTTTTCTGCTAAGTAGATCGCAATCGTTTCATCAATAATAGTCTGCATATTGGCAGGGACTACAGGCAACTTAAACGTATGTTTACCTAAAGTCACCGTTGTATCACATTCAGAACGACTATTTACTACGCACTTCGCTGGAATTAATTGAATATCTTCGTAATCAAATACGTTTTCCATCATTTACACCCCTAAATCCGAATATTAAAGTTATGTTTTTTAAAAATGTTCGTCTATAGGGTAATTTATAACATATCCACTCGCATGTCAAAGCTTTTTATAAATCCACACGATTAAATTTATTGATATTCCAAAATTGAAAAACTTCGCTTTTTGTAAAAATGCACCCAACCAATACACACTAAAAGTTTGGTGGGTGCATTTTTAATTCTAAATTACTCTTTCTTAGATGTGTATTGGAGCGATGTTCTTTTACCTTTCAACGACCTCGAACCGATCTCTGCAAATTCGCGAGCGAGTTCTGCTTTAATATTATCTGGCGCAATTTTTTGTTGAGTGGATTCATTTAGAACTTTCAAAGCCTTAGTTCCTATTTCTGCAAACTCACTAGCAGTTTCTTCTTTAATACGACCAGGTGCGATTTTTAGGCTTTTTGGAGATTGAGGTAAAGTTTGTTTGCTATTACTATGGGATTTATTATCGTCTCTGCCCACATTGCATCATCCTTTCTGAATTTGGTTCGTATTAGTTTGTCTTAGGAAAACATATTCATGTAGAGAAATTTCTAAAAAATCAGGTATACCAAATTATTGTAAAAATATATAAATAAGGGTTTAAATTAACGGTATAATTCAGATGGAAGATGGAAATTTCAGTGCTAACGAATTGTTTTGAGAAAAATAATAAATCTCGTCAGATTGAAAAGGAAAGGATGAAATGGAGTGGTCATATTTTTAGAATACGTACAGGATTTAACATCTCTTTTGCTATTTATTTCGAGCATTATTTTTCACAGACAACTCAAACTAACTTAGTGGAAAAGAAAACTTTCTAAAGGCGAGATGATCATGTATGTCATTACTTCCCTTGCAATTCCTATTTACGGCATTACTTATTTTGTTCTTTTACTTGGAACTTAAACTACGCTATTGTGCTCTATGTAAAGTTAGAACGCAACATGATTAATATGAATACTCATTCATTTTATGGTAAAGTCTTCTATAGAGAAGGTTTTTCAAGGGAGCGGGATTCATGATTTTTAAGAAAAAGGTGGAGCAGTCCGAACAAAGTGGTGTTCAAATGATTAATGGTACCATCGCATTTCAAGGCGTTAAGCTAAATGTGTACAGCTTTTTGTCGGACGGCGTCTTAATTGATACAGGTGCAAAGACGCTTGAAAAAGAATTCCGCCCATTCTTTGACCAGCACGAAATCGATCAAGTTATGATCACCCATCATCATGAGGACCACACGGGTGGAGCGGCTTATCTACAGCAGTTAGGAAAACCAATTTATATGAATGAGCAATTTATAAAAAGCTGTCAGTCGAAAGCGAACTATCCTTTATATAGGAAAGTGTTCTGGGGAAAACGAGACCCATTTCAAGCAAAGCCGATGATGAGTACTTTTACGAACAGAGGGGCAACTTGGGAGTCTATTCACACTCCTGGCCATGCAGAGGATCATATGGCTTTTTTGAATAAAGAAACAGGACAACTATTCACTGGTGACCTGTATTGCCAGGATCGGACAAAAGTAGTTCTTCGAGATGAAAGCATTCCAACTCAAATCGATTCGCTGCAACGAGTCCTTGCCTACGATTTCGATGAAGTATTTTGCAATCATGCAGGGTATCTAAAGGACGGCAGAAACAATCTCAATCGGAAACTCGATTATTTGCTTGAACTACAAAGTGAAATTTTTGTGCTCCATAGTAAAGGGTTACAACCAAAACAAATCAATAAAATCCTCTTCCCCCAAAGATATCCCATTTTGTATTTTTCAATGGGTGAGTGGGATTCGTTACATATCGTAACGTCGGTTCTTAAAGAAGGATTGGCTAATTAAAGATTCACTTAGGTTTGAAATTAAATAAGTACAAGCTACAGAACATTTCTTTGTCACAGGAAATGTTTTTTTAATGAAAAGAATATTTAAAAAACAATAAGAATACAATTAAATACAACAATAATTTATTGTAAATCGATAAATTATCTGTTAAAATCAAAAAAAAAATAAAATAGTGAGGTGCTTTTTATGAAACGCGGAACAACACTCTTTTTAAAGATAGCTGTCATTTTTATTGGTATTCCGGTTCTGGCTTTGTGTCTCTTTTTGTTGCCTCAGATTGCGACTGAAGCTAATGAAGCAGCTGAAAGAGGTTCGGATATTGCATATGTGGTGTATGGCATTCTATTGATCATGTATGTTTCCACGATTCCATTTTACTTTGCGTTGTATCAATCTTTTAACCTCTTAAGCTATATTGACAAAAACCAAGCTTTCTCCGACTTATCTGTAAGAGCTTTAAAGAAAATTAAAAACAGTGCGCTTATCATGAGTGGCTTATATGTACTAGCCCTTCCATTCGTCTTTATACTAGCAGAGATCGATGACGCACCTGGTCTTGGACTAGTGGGAATGGTGATGATTTTTGCTCCATTAGTCATTGCTGTCTTTGCTGCTGTACTTCAAAGACTTCTACAAGAAGCCATCGATATAAAATCAGAAAATGACTTAATGGTCTGAGGTGAAAACTATGGCAATTATAATTAATATTGATGTGATGTTGGCGAAAAGGAAAATGAGTGTAACAGAACTATCTGACAGGGTTGGAATAACGATGGCAAATCTGTCTATATTGAAAAACGGAAAAGCTAAAGCGATTCGATTATCAACTTTAGAAGGAATTTGCAAAGCTTTAGACTGTCAGCCTGGAGACGTTTTAGAGTACAAAAGTGACGAATATATTGAAGAGCAATCAGATTGACTTGAAAATATTTTCCACCTAACGGGCTCGGCGATTCCACATCCTTTCAGACGGTATCTAATAGTTAGATTGGTACAAACGGCAGATAGCGCAGCTGTTTTGAGGAATATCAACAATCAAATGAAAAGATGTTTGAAATTTCTCACAGTCTACTTCATTATTAACAGTAGACAGTCTTTTCGTAATCGAGTAATACCGGATTGCGTAAAAAGAAATACATTCTATGAAGGAAGTCAATTATGCCGGAAGAAAACATTACACGGATCCATATAGAAGGAAAAGAGTTAATTTTAATAGGTACAGCGCATGTATCGAAAAAAAGTGCTGAAGAAGTAAAAGAGGTCATCGAACGCGAGAGACCGGATTCGGTATGTATTGAATTGGATGCACAGAGATACCAGTCAGTTATGGATAACAACAAGTGGAAAGAGACGGATATCTTTAAGGTCATTAAAGAGAAGAAAGCTTCATTGTTATTAATGAATTTAGCGATTTCTTCTTTCCAAAATCGTTTAGCAAAACAATTTGATATTAAGCCAGGGGCAGAAATGATTCAAGGAATTGAATCGGCAAAGGATGTTGGGGCAGAACTTGTTTTAGCTGACCGTAATATTCAAATTACGTTTACCCGAATTTGGCACAATCTTGGTCTGACAGGGAAAGCACAACTTTTGAATGGTATTTTCTTTAGCATTTTCAGTAAAGAAACAATATCTGAAGATGAACTGGAAAAAATGAAAACGCAAGATACATTGAATGCTGTTCTTGCGGAGTTTACGGAACATTTTCCAAAACTGAAAAAACCTTTAATTGATGAGCGTGATCAGTACCTAGCTCAAAAAATTAAAGACGCTCCTGGCAATAAAGTGGTGGCCGTACTTGGTGCAGCTCATGTACCAGGGATTACAAAAGAAATCCATAAAGAACATGATTTAAAAGCTTTGTCCGAAACACCACCTAAATCGATCGTTCCTAAAATCCTTGGATGGGCGATTCCATTGTTGATTATTGCGCTAATCGCCTATACGTTCATTGCCAATCCGGCAGCAGGTTTTGATCAAGCCATTGCATGGATTTTATGGACAGGAACACTGGCAGCAATTGGTGCTGCTGTTGCTCTTGGTCATCCATTAGCCATCTTGTCAGCGTTTGTGGCGGCACCGTTTACAGCGTTGCATCCATTAATCGCAGCGGGTTGGGTATCCGGAATTGTACAAGCGTATGTGCGTAGACCGAACATCGGTGATTTCGAAACACTTTCTGAAGATGTTTTTTCTATTAAAGGATTTTGGCATAATAAAGTCACGCGTGTTCTACTAGTAGTTGTTCTGACAAACTTAGGGGGCTCACTAGGAACTTTCATTGGCGGAGCAGATGTCATACGCGTGTTCTTTAATAATTTATAAGCAGAAGAGTAGTCTCGACTGTTATTTAGTAAACAATAAAAGGATTGTCCTTATGGGCAGTCCTTTTTTTATTCCCGAAATATGACACCTTGTCATATTTTATTTGCAATGTGACAAGGTGTCATTTATAATAAAACCTTGCAGTATGACACGGTGTCACTTGACTAATGATTGGGGTGCAATAGGTTGCCAAAGCAAACCTTTTTTAATTTACCAAAAGAAAAAAGAGAGTCATTAATTTCAGCAGCAATGAAGGAATTTTCTCGCGTTCCATTATCAGAAGCTTCCATTGCAAATATTATTAAAGATGCTGCCATTCCAAGGGGTAGCTTTTATCAATATTTTGAAGACAAGGAAGATATTTTTTACTTCTTGCTTGAAGAATATTCAAGTACGCTCAATCAAAGATTTCGATTGATTTTAGTGAAAGAAGACGGTGATCTTATTCCAACTTTCATCGAATCTTACAGGATGATGCTTGAGAGCATCCAAAACAAAGAGTTTCGCTATTTTTTCAAAAATGCTTTTTTAAATATGAATTATCGAATAGAAAATACAATATCCAAAAGTATATCCGAAGAAAGAAGGAACAGCCGATTTGCGGAAGTAGTCAAATTAGTGAACAAGGATCTTCTGAATATTCAACATGAAGAAGAGCTGATTCATGTTGTCAAAATAATTCGAGCTGTGACATTCCAAAACCTAATTCAAGTTTTCGCACTTGATTTATCCATGGAAGAATCGATTAATAACTATACACTCGACCTCAATTTGATTAAAAAAGGGGTTTATAAAAAGTAATCTTCAATAGAACATTTAGTACGGAGGAATAAAGATGACAGAACAGAAAAAACCACCTTATGGCATAATCGCCATTTTGTTTACAGGGGCATTTGTGGCGATTTTTAACCAAACGCTACTAAATATTGCATTGCCTTCGATCATGACGGATTTAAATATAAAAGATGCATCAATCGTTCAATGGCTTGTGACAGGTTATATGTTAGTGAATGGGATTTTAATTCCAGCGAGTGCCTATTTCATTCAACGTTTTTCAAATAGATCTATTTTCATATTAGCGATGTCATTATTTGTTCTGGGAACGATTATCGCTGGTTTTGCACCGACTTTTGGTGTGTTACTTGGCGCTAGAATGGTTCAGGCAGCGGGTGCGGCTTTAATGATGCCGCTATTGATGAACGTTATGCTAGTTGCGTTTCCGGTTGAAAAGCGTGGAGCGGCAATGGGGATATTTGGATTAGTAATGATTGTCGCTCCGGCCATTGGGCCAACACTTTCAGGTTATATTGTTGAACATTACTCGTGGAGAGTGCTGTTTTTCGTTGTCTTACCGATTGCTTTGATTCCGTTATTATTGGGGATTTTTAAATTAAAGAACTTAACCTTCCAAAACAGAGAAATTTCGCTCGATAAACCTTCACTTGTTCTTTCGAGTTTAGGATTTGGCGGAATCTTATATGGGTTTAGTGCGGCTGGACAAAATGGATGGAGTGACCCTTATGTTTTAGGGACAATTACGATTGGTGTTGTATCACTCGTGATCTTCATTCTTCGTCAACTGAAATTAAAAGAACCACTACTGGAATTTAGAATCTACAAATACCCAATGTTTGCTTTGTCATCGGCGATTTCAATTGTTTTATCCATTTCCATGTTCTCGGCTATGATTTTAATGCCGATTTATGTACAGACGATCAAAGGGATCTCACCATTCGATTCCGGTTTACTCATGTTACCAGGAGCGTTAGTGATGGGCTTTATGTCACCAGTAACAGGTAAATTATTTGATAAATACGGAGCGAAAGTTCTCGCTATTACCGGGATGGCAATTGTTACTCTCTCAACTTATTACTTTAGTGAATTAAGTGTTGAAACAACGTATCTTCATATCATGTTCCTTTACACCATTCGCATGTTAGGCATATCCATGGTGATGATGCCAGTTATGACGAACGGTCTGAACACTTTACCAATGAAAGCTTACCCACACGGTACAGCCATGAACAATACACTGCAACAAGTGTCTGGAGCGATTGGTTCAGCGTTACTAATAACAGTTATGAACACGCGAGCAACTTCTGTAGCCGACGATTTAGCGAAGAACGGTACGAACCCAGCGGAAATCATGAACATTTCCCTAATGGAAGGAATCAACTATACTTTCTTCATCTCCACATTCATTGCCGCAGTCGCTTTAGCGTTAACATTATTTATTAAAAAACCAATCAGACAAGTTACAGAGGAAGAGAAAAACCAAGTGTATAAACAAGTTCCTGTTGAGGAATAAAAAACGTGAAAACTTAATAGACAACACAAAAGGACGATCAATTCGAAAGTGAATTGATTGTCCTTTGCTTTTTGCTGCATTCATTGAATCCATGTATTAAAACGAGATTTTTTTCAAGAACGTGATCTACAACTAGCCTTTATTATATTTATTTCACGAAAAAAACATAGGAACTTCTTTTTGGGACAAATTATAAAAAGAAAACGATGTTTGAGGTGAAGTTTATGATCATAGATAGGTCATCCGAATGGAAAGAAGGCTTAATCGAACGTTTAGAAAATCGTGAACCATGGGATAACTGGACGCTTTATCAGATGAATTATGAAGTGGTGAAAACCAATTTAATCCCTGATTTTAGCGGGTTGCAATCACCCAAGTATTTGCCGAACCTAACACCACTTGAACATCAGTTAGATGTGGCGGAAACGGTCATTGAGCGAATGAATGGAAAAGCCATTTTAGCAGATGAAGTAGGACTTGGTAAAACCATTGAAGCGGGTTTGATATTAAAAGAATATCTCATTCGTGGTCTTGTGAAAAAAGCGCTCATATTAGCCCCAGCTTCACTGATCAATCAATGGGCAGAAGAATTGAATCAGAAATTTTATATTCCGGCGATTCCTTATCGGAAAAACACGTCATTAGACCATTACAATGTCGTTGTGATGAGTATGGATACGGCGAAGAAAAGCCCGCACAAAGAACATATTTATGCACAAGATTACGACATGATTATTATCGATGAAGCACATAAACTCAAAAACCAAAAAACGAAAAACTACGAGTTTGTTCAAGGTTTAAAGAAGAAGTTTTGTTTATTATTAACAGCCACACCGATTCAAAACAATGTGTTTGAATTATTTCATCTTATTTCATTACTAAAACCGGGTCATCTAGGGAATTATGAGACATTCCAATCATCATTTTCTGCTAGCAAGCATAACTGGGAACATGATGAGTATTTGAAAGAACTAGTGAATCAAGTCATGGTGCGAAATAGAAGACAGGACACTGGGATCGATTGGACTACTCGTAAGGTGCAAACCATTCCAGTTCAGTTTACCCAAGCGGAACAAGAAGTGTACGACTTAATTTTAGAACTTAAACATATCTCTCCTGTTTTTTCGGGTGCCTTCTCGATGATTACACTGCAAAAGGAAATGTGTAGCAGCAAAGAAGCGACCTATTTAACGTTAAATAAAATGCGACAAAAATGTACCGAACCGAAAGAGATTGCCCATGTAGAAGAAATTATTCAAAGACTTATGGTGTTAGAGATCAATGCAAAAGCAGAAAAAGCGTATGAAATAATCCAGCAGGCAAATGATAAAGTCATTCTCTTCACCGAATATCGAGCGAGCCAAGTTTACTTACAATGGTTTTTACATCAAAAAGGTATTACGAGTGTTCTATTCAATGGTCAGTTCAAGAAAAGCAAACGAGATTGGATGAAGCACTTATTTAAAAATCATGCGCAAGTACTGATTGCGACTGAATCAGGTGGGGAAGGAATTAACCTTCAATTTTGCCACCATGTCATCAACTACGATTTACCGTGGAACCCGATGAAGCTAGAACAACGAATTGGACGTGTGCACAGGCTAGGTCAGGAACATGATGTGCATATTTACAATTTAGCCATTGAAAACACCATTGAAGATGACATCTTAAAATTGCTTCACGTTAAAATTGATGTCTTTGAAAAAGCAGTTGGTAATTTAGACGATATCCTATCGTCATTCAAACAAACTATTTAAGGGATTATAGAAGCATCTGGAGGAGGAGTTACATGTACCCCCAACAAATTCATAGCTATTTACACGACTTTTTTAAAGAAAATGACTGTCTCATTTTAAATGATCAACCGCATTATATGACCGTGCAGTTAACCGTGGATATGGATAAACGAATTATGAATCGCCCGTTTTATTGGAGATATCAAGAAAGTACTGGGGCAGAACCGAATCCTGCTCAATTAACGTTTATAACCGATCAAAATAAATTAACGGAAGACGTAAAAGGGGAAGTCATTCACTTTGGTTCCCCGCGTCTCAATCAAATTTTCCAAGTAACAAATGAATTAGGTGCATTTGTTCAAATGTATGAGAGAGTAACGCACACTCCTGTGACAAAAACCATTTTAACGCCGTGGTTGGGCGTGAATTATCTCGTCTCTTATTACAGTGATCAGACGAGAGAAATGCTCTTTTCACTTGGCATTAACTTAATGACCGGTCGAATAGTGGATCAGTTTCAAGAATCACTCATTAAATTGCAACTGGATACGATCATGTCAGATGGCGCTTTTACGTTGGATTATTTTATTAAACCAGTGCGTGGACTTGAACGATTAGACGCAGCCATTGATAAATATATTCAAAACGATGATCATTCATGGGCAGAAGAAGCGAATAAAAGATGGCAAAAGGATCGAAAGGTTTTGGAGTATTTCTATGAAGGAGTAGAAGACAAACCAGAATGTTATGAGATGGAGAAAAAAGCAATGAACGAACAATATAAAGCAAAAATTAAAGTGGACATTGTAAATGGTGGATTATTTTATTTGAAATAGGTGTGAAGTTAAAGCTCAAACAGAAAAAAGGTCCACCTAGCAAAAAGCTAGGTGAACCTTAAAGGGAATAGTGTCTTTAACCTAATTCTTATTTATTGGTACTTGAATGGATTCAATAGCGTAAGGTTCCATAACTGGCACTAGAGGACCCTCGCCTTTTGAATTAGGATTAGCCACTCTATACACATGCACGATTGGTGTTATGGTAAGAGTTGTCGCTGCATCATCCACTACATTCGTTGTAATTCTTGGATAACTCCTATGATTCACATCAAAATCTGTACTATGACCAGTATCTCGGTAATGAACATACTTGTATTCTTTACCTAAATTATCGGATATTAAGTAATCGATTGAAACAGTTCGCAATTCTTCCTCTTCTTGTGAAACTAACCGCTCATCCACTAGTTCCGACAGATATATGGTTGAGGAAACGGGAGTTTGCGTTAATTTTGTTACGCCTACTTCAATCCCTTTATCCTCAGAGAAGACCTCACTAGGAACATATTTTTTTGTTTTAGTATCTAACATGTCTAATGAAAATTGGAAAGACCAACTTCCTAACGTTTCTTGATAAGCATTATTTAAATTTAGGACAGAATCTCCCTTCCATGTAAGGTGAAGGGCGTCTGGTTTAGACCCTTTGATTAATTGATAGATATAGATAACAGCGTATTCATGGTCATTGATTTTTTCTACTATATAATTTTCAAAATATCCAGTATCCTTATAACGATCTCCGAATTCTTCTACCATTAGTTTTCCTTTTAAAACAGGTCTCTCTCCTAAATCTTTTTCACTCGTAATCGTATAAGCAATTGTAATATTTTCTCCATCATATACGGCATTAGTTGCCGTAATACTAACGCCATTACTTTCTCGTGTTACCCCTATATCGGTCGAATAATTATCATATTCCTCAAATACATAATTTTCATCATTACCGAATAATGCAAATATGTTATTAATAATTGGTACCTTTGTTGCTACGGCAGGAAATGTAGCACTTAATGTAAAACTAGAAATGACAATTAAGGACGCTACAGCTATTAAAAAAGAATGTTTCCTTTGCTTCATCGACTTCTTTGATGCTATTTTTTTAAACACTTTATTTTGAATGCGATTTCGTTCCATTGCTGAGAGTGGCATTTCTTCAAACTCACTTACGTTTAGTTTTACATCATTTAAATCTTTAAAAATGGACATCCTTCACACCTCACCCTTCACTAAAATAGTTTTCAACTTTTTCCTACCTCGGGAAAGCTTATTGTGAACCCAAGACTGCTTTACTTTATATTCTTTTGCAATTTCGTTTGATGGAACTCCTTCCAAGTAATACTTTTCAAATATCGCTCGTTCCGTAGCGTTCAATGTACTTAATATGGAAGATAAATCAACTCCACTTGGCTCGACCATTGATTGAATATAAACATGTTCATCAAACCCAAACTTACTTCCAAATTGCTTTGTTTTTTCAGTTTTGCGCATATAGTCAATCGCTCGATATTTGGCGATTGCAGCAATCCATTGCTTGAACTCATTTTTTGTGGAATCAAATGAATCAATATGAAACCAAATCGACGTTAAGACATCTGCGAAACATTCTTCAATATCTTGTTGATTGCCATTCAAATATCGTCGAATAATACTATTTAGCAGACCTTCATAATTATTTATAAGATAAGGAATAGTCTTTTCATTTTTAATGATTATTTGTTGTACAACGTTTTCATTTGTTATCTTCACTTCAACCTCTCCCTGATCATTTTTGGGTACCTTGCCTATTAATACGTATATAAAGTAGAAAACCTATCAAAAAGGTAAAATATTTTGTTTAAAACGTTAAAACATCCATACATTACCAATTTTAGCTTACACGAACTATTTAGGCATCCTCAAAATTTTGTCAATATGAATTTAAATAGCTGATTAGTTCAGGACAATAAAAAAGGCATCCAATCTTACTGCTAATTGGATGCCGATTTTGGTATTAATTTAAGGATCGTTTTTCGATTAAGCGCAACATTCTGCTTGGCGAGATTTAGTGCGAACGTTAAACACTTTTTTCATCAATTCTAACAGACTCACTTGATCTTTATTCACACCTGCTTGACGTGCATATGACACTTTCTCCATTTGCTGATTTAATTCCATTTTTCTTGCTTCCATCACGTGTTGCATTTCGTAAAAACTAAACATAAAAATCATTCCTCTCATTTTTTAAATTTGTAATTTGCAAGTATATAATATACTTATTCCGAGTCATTAGTAATTGAGGCATTAGAGTTAAAAGAACTTGGTGGAGTCGATGATAAAATATTTTCTTTGATTAATTATGAAACTGGACTTGAAGTCAGTGCCGATGTTTTTTTACCTCTTGATATAGTTATATGCTAAATGATTGCAAAATGCAACTAATAAATAAAATTTTTTTGTTAGTAATTATTGTTTTGTTTCAACTGGAGTCTTAACGATAATTTTGGGAGTGAAAATTATCGTTAAGGTTCTTATCTTTGCTGGGAAACCAACACATTCTATACAGATTTGAGAGACCTTACTTGCTATTCAATTCTTTAATTATACTCACAGCCTCATCAATATTATTGACGGGTAAAATCTGGATGGTTAAATTATTTTCGGCTTTTACTTTTTCAGCTTCTTCCAAATTTGCAGCCGGTAGAATGATATATGGGAAGTGGTTGTGATCGGAAATCAGCATTTTTTCCTCAACCATCCTAATTTCCTTAACATCTCCATTTCGCTCTAAGGTACCCGTAACGCCAAATGTGAGTTTGTTGTCTAATTCGTTTTGATAAATTAATGCAGAAAGACCTAAGGCTAAACCTGCGCTAGATCCTTCCGAATTCTCTCTACTCAAAAATTCGTTAATAAATGAAATTTCTCCTTGAACATACCTTTTAACGTTTTCTCCCATTACAAGGAAATCATCTTGAGCTAAACCGAATAACCTTATTAAGTCATTTGTTCTGCTAATGTATTTGATTCGATTAGTAACTTCATTGAAATTGAAAATTCGATTGTTCTCACTTTCTAAAGAAAAAATAATATCTTTCTTATTGTGAGCGTTTTGAATGTCATAAACTTTCACGGCAAGGATATTTATTCCGGAGCCTTTCAAAAGTTCTTCAGGGTCATTGTATCCAGTCACGGCATAGGTATGAGATTCATAACCAACAAGTATCAATTCATAACCGAACATCATAGTCAAAAAGGTAAATACAAAGATTATATGAAGCCTCTTCACTTTATTTCGAATAAAGATGATCAACAGAATTAAACTAATGACCATCATCACAAATAGGATGGCTAAGAGAACAAAAATAGTAATTAAATCCAACATATAGGCAACTAATAGTGAGGAATGGATTAAAATGATGATCACGATGCTATTTAACAAAACTAAACGTTTGCTGTACTTCTCAATTTTATTCTCCTCTAGTTCCATTTCTCATCAAGCCCCTATTTTTTCAGGATTTTAACGCGCTGAAATTTCTATCATTTAACGTATGTGCAGCAAGTAGTAAAAATGTTCACAATACTATATTAATTTTAACATATATATCCATTGTTGTTTATATTTAATGTGGAATAATGGTAAGGATTTGTCTTTTTATTATAAAAATAACGATAAACTGATAGAATAGAATTCAAACTTTACTGAATTATTAAGGCGAAGCGTTATTTTAGGGGGGAAAGTATGCCATCAAATTATAAAAACACGATTCCGGAACATTCTTCATTGAAATCCATTTCTTCAAAAATGTTTTCAGTAATTAGTAAATACCTAAATGTAAATTCGGTGTATGTAACGAGACGAGGGGAAACAGCAATGACTGTGCTCAGCTCGTTTAATAAAGAAGAAATGATTATTCCAGAAGGATATTCTGTGGAGTACGGTGGCACTTACTGTCGTCTGATCATCATGAATGAAAATGACACAATGCATACAGGTAACTTAATGAAGGATGAGATAACCAAACAATTAGAAGTGACAAGTCAGTTAAACGTCAAAGGGTTTTTAGGCGTAACAGTAAAAGATTTAAAGGGCGACGTATTTGGAACGTTGTGTGTGATGGATAAAGAAGAAAAAGACTTTTCACAAGATGATATTAACTATTTGAAATCTATGGCTGAAATCTTTTCACACATGATTGAACTGGACCAGACGAAGTATAATATGGGCTTTTTAAGTGTACCGATTATCCCTATTACGAAAGGAATTTCGATTCTTTCTATTCAGGGCATTGTAGATGAAAATCGTGCGAGTGAAATCATTAGCGATGTGTTACATAATGCTGCCGAAAATGATATTGATTCATTCATCATCGATTTATCGAAACTTCTAGTTCAGGAAGATGATTTTCCAAATGTTCTCTTCAATATGATTGAAGCACTTAGTTTAATGGGAGTAGAAACCATTATTACTGGCGTTACTCCTGCGTTTGCGAGAAAACATGTAAATAATATGGATGGTCAAAATCTGCAAATTAAATTCGTTGCAAACATTCAGTTCGCGCTTGAATATCTTGGCTATTACCTCGTCGAAAAATAATTCTGCTTGGATATGACCACGGAATATAAGCATTCCAACCTTCACTTTCACAAAAACCCTCACTCGTCTAAGATTTCAGATGAGTGGGGGTTAAATTTAGTTCTTTAAATGTCTAACTGTATTCGGATTAAAACCTTCCGAGCCAGATGGCAACAACTCAAATAAGTGCCAAGGAGAACTATAGTTATCTCCGGGACCAAAGAATTCGGTAGCTACTAAGTAGATTTCATCAGAGGGAGTTTTTCTAAATACAGACACACCAGGGTAAACTTGTCCGTCTATGAAAAAGCCTAGATCTTGTTTAAATGTATTGTTTTGCGTGGAGATCATCGGAAATTTCCAATCTCTTTCTTCAGCTAGTGTTGCTTGAACTTCAGGCGAATCTGGAGAGGCAAGAACGAAAGGTGCTTTGTGAGCTAGATAATGATAGACGCCGTTAAATCCGTCTGCCCACATGGTGCAATAGGAACACGATTTACCCATGTTTTGAATGACAATGAGTTCCTCTTTTTCACCAAATAAATCAAGAAGTGAAATGGATGTTCCTTCTTTCTCTTCAAACTCGTAATTTTGGATGAGCTTCTGTGGCTCGGATTTTCGTAACTCTTTAATCCGTTGCTTTTTTTCAATAATTTCTTTTTCGAGTTGCTCAATTTCTTTTGTCACATTCATGATTTTTGGCTCCTCTCGTATGATTCTAAATAGATACTTCCATCGTTTTTCCGCACTCTAGGTAAGTCTTTAAATTATTTAAAATAAATGGCCAGCCATTATTTACTCCTCTAAAAGTATCGTTTTCTTCTACGTAATCCGCATCTAGCAAATTTTTGTGAGTCAATGTCAGCTTAACTACATGATTATCGATTTCTTGTAATGAAAACGAGACGATCGTTGGTACTTCGCGCACAGTATCGTCACCAACACTTTCCCATGTATAGGTCATTTCTTTATTGTGCTCATAGCTTAAAATTTCACCTGTATCCGTTAAATCACCTCTGAAGTATTCAACACGAGAGCCAACTTTCCAATCCGATTTAATGGCTGTCCCAAAAAAATATTTTTCCGTGTGTTGTGTGTGTGTTAACGCATCCCACACTTTTTCTGCTGTTGAAGATATGTACATAACATATTGAAAAGTAGATGAGTTCATATAAATCCTCCATTATTCGTTGTTTATGTATAGTTCGCTTTCGGATGAATGAATCCTTTAAATCTGCGAATAAAAAAGAAAAGGCATCAGAAAACCATTCTTTAGCCTTTTCCTATTTAGATTTCATACTCATGATGATTAGAACAATCCCGCTAAAAAGAAGGATACCTTTCTTTAAGGATATCTTTTCTGAGAGCCCTGATAATCCTATTCCTGTTGTAACGATTAAAATGACAGGTCCCACTAACGCGAGCATAGTATTGATATAAAAGGCTTTTTCTAAATCATTATATTTTAACATCAACATGGCAGCGGTTATTTCAATACTTCCAGAAATGAGTCTCAATGCAATCATAAAAAAAAGTGCCTTCTCCATTAACCCAAACACCTAGTCACCCTCTACAATGGATTCATTACTAATTGTATGTAGAGAATAAGGGTTATAGGTCAAGCAAAGACACACATTTTACATACATCATTCATCTAAAGGTTTATAACAGAACCACCAGTCTAAACACTGGACATCCCCTTGTTGAGCTTCTTCTACTCGTTTCTCTACAGCCATTACTGTTCGTGGAGGAGGAATAATTACCTGACTTCCTAAGTATGAATTGTTTGGCCAATTTACAGGTGTTGCTACTCCGTTTTCTGAAGTGACTTGTAAAGCCTTCACAACTCTTAAAATTTCATCAATATTCCGACCGACACTCGGAGGATAATTTAACATTAATTGGATGATTCCTTTTGGATTCACAATGTAAACGGTTCGAACGGTTGAAGAGCCTAAATTTGGTGATACCATCCCAAGTTGCATTGAGAGCTTTCCAAGTTGATCAGCAATAATAGGAAAACTAATAGAAACATGAAAATGGTCTCGAATCCATTCCATCCATTTCATATGCGCAAAAACATCATCTAAAGATAAGCCGATTAATTGTGTGTTCAGCTTTTTAAATTCGTCGCTTTTTAGTTGAAACTCCACAAATTCCGTCGTACATACTGGCGTAAAATCACCCGGATGTGAAAATAGTACAAACCATTTCCCTGCATAATCATCAGGCAATGTTAGTTTCCCTAATGTGGATTCGACTTCGACATGTGGAAATGGATCGCCTAAAAGAGGTGGACAACCTCGTTCTTTCATTCTACTCGTTCCTCCTAAATCCGATAATGACACTCCTAAATAGGTATATGCATGATCCCGGTATTCAGTTACGAGTCTTTATTCCGCAGCGAGCTTTAATTTATTCCGTTTGCCGACATACCAAAAAATCGTCGCTAAAATCATAAACAATAGAATTGAAACGTACCAAGGTAGTTCGGTAATGACCTCACCAAACGCTGTATAGAAGATTGCTGGCATGATTACACCAACCATGGAGAAAATCATATATTGCTTAAAGGTTTTTGACATTTCGATTAAATACAAGGAAAGTAAATGGAAATGAACAAAAGGCATAATTCGTAAAATCATGACTTGGCCAATTGTAATGGAGTTATCTTTAAACATTTTATCTTTCAATCTCGTCACCCTAGCACGAAACTTAGGGAATTTCATCACAAGCAAATAAGAAACCCAGCTCATTAAAGTAAGTCCGATAAACGACAAAATGGCGCCTTTAAAGAATCCAAATAATACGCCACCTGCGATACAAACAACAATGACTGGTAAGAATAAAAACGGTCGCAATACATGCAATAAAACAAATAGTATGGGTGCTAACCACCCCGCATTTTCTATGAAAGTTTGAAGGGTGTTATCAAATTGATCCATATATACCCTCCTGAAATAATGTGACTTCTTTAAAAGGAAGAATAACCTAGCAGGAGCGTTATTACAATTAAGTGTGACCATAAATTTCTATTAAAAAGCATGGGTATTTTAGAATCTATGCCGGCATATCGAAATTATGCAGATTGATTTGAATGAGAGGTTAATGTTCAGCTGTGATCCCAGAAGCGAGAGTAAGGGTTATTAGAGCGTTTATAAGAGGAGTTTTATTAAATATGTGGAATTTAATAAAGAGAAGCATCACAACAACGTAGAAGAAGGGTCGGATGAGAAGATGCAGGAAATAAAGTGGAAAGAAATAGACTTAAGCAGAGTAAATCATGAGGAAGTTGTGAATCTCTATTCAACTGTGTGGAATAAAGATTCAATCGAATTTCAAGAACGGTTTAACCGTCATATAACGTACCCTCGATTTAAAGCAGTCGGAGCGTATGCCGACAACAATTTAGTTGGCTATATTTACGGGTACGCTTCACAACCGGGTCAGTACTACCACGATAAATTGGCAGAAGCATTAAAAGAAACACCTGAATGGATGAATGAAACAATGGAATTGGTCGAATTGATGGTCAATCCAGATTTCTCTGGTCAAGGAATTGGCAAACAACTTGTAACGAAATGGTTAAGTTCCTTGCATGGACATGTGTTACTTACAACGAAAGCAGATAATAGGAAAGCGCAAGAACTTTACGAAAAACTTGGGTTTGAGCAACTGAAAAATGATTTCCAACCAAACGATTCAAGCAATTGGATCATATATGGAAAAGTGATTCCTTGGATACTTCCTAACATTGAAACGGATCGACTTCTTTTAAGACCGTGGAAAAAAGAAGATGCACAAGATTTATACGCGTATGCGAAAGATGATCGTGTTGGACCTATGGCTGGTTGGGCACCGCACAAAAATGTAGAAGAAAGTCTTGAAGTCATTGGATTCTTCCAATCTGCCGGAGATACATATGCGATTGAATGGAAAGAGACGGGTACCGTAATTGGTGGTATTGGCTTGCACGACCGCCGACCTGATGCAGATCGACAACATGTGCCTCAACGAGAAATCGGTTATGTGCTTAGTCCAGAATACTGGGGCAAAGGCATCATGCCTGAAGCCGTTGAAGCTGTTATTCATCATGGATTTGTAGATATGAATCTCGACATTATTTGGTGCGGACATTTTGACTTTAACAGCAACTCTCGTCGCGTCGTCGAAAAAACAGGTTTCCGCTTTCTTTGGACGAAGCCATTTGTACTTACGAGACTTGGTAATCGCGAAGTGCAAAACTTACTATATATACAGACTCGTGAAGACTACTTTCAAAACCGAAAATAAACTGCCTCTCTTGGGGGAACTAGTGTGACTAAATCCGAATCCTTAACAGTGATTATTATAGGCACTTTATATTCATTCAGTATTTCATTGGTGATATCTAGTATTGGGAATTTAATGAATTCAGAGTTGATTTCTTTCCCTTTTTTTCTCCTGATGACGTTGATTCCTTCAATTGGTGCATTTGGAATTCTTCTTTATTTGAAAATCCGTAAAGGGAATTTGGAATATTTACTCTCCAGTCTAATTCTCGGTTTTTTCATATCATTCTTCTCGATGTTCATCGCATTATTTTTGGACAACATTTTTAAAGAAGAAATATTCTGGTCTTTAATGGACGTTGAATCATTTAAATGGTTTTTAGCATTTGCTATGATTGGAACTATTCTTTTTATTCCAATCAGCTTTGTGTTTATTAAAATTTCACTTAAGTATTTTTCCATTTCGAATAAAGATAAGAATGAATAGAAGATTGAAGAAAAGGAGGTTAGTTCTCATGAGGGAAACCTATTTTTATGAAGCTTTTGAAGGGCTTTCGAGATTAGCTCCTGGAAGTGAGCATTCTACTAAAACAGCCATTTCGATGGTGGATATCCCGAAAGAGAAAAAAATCAATATCCTTGATATAGGTTGTGGAGCGGGAGCGCAAACTTTAGTATTAGCCGAAATGTTTCCGAATGCACATATTAAAGCAATCGATACAAGTGAACATTTTCTAGCTGTGTTAAGAACGCATCTAGTTGAAAAAGGTCTTTCTGAAAGAGTCGATGTATTAAACCTATCCATGTTTGATATGGATTTTCCTCTTGAATCATTCGATATCATTTGGGCAGAGGGTTCCATCTATATCGCAGGATTTCAAAGAGGGTTAAAAGAGTGGAAACAATTTTTGAAAATAGATGGCTATCTTGTGTGTAGTGAAATTTCTTGGTTACATAACAATCCTGCAATCGAATGTAAGGAATTTTGGGAACAAGGTTACTCGGAAATGAATACAATTCCAGTTAAAATAAAACAAATAGACGATGCCCAATACTCATATCAATCATCATTTACCCTGCCTAAAGAAGACTGGACAGAGGAATACTATAAACCTTTAGAAAAGAATCTTCTTCAAATGAAAGAGAAGTATAAAGGTGATGATGTTGCGTTAGGAATTGTGGACATGCTTCAACAGGAAATCGATCTGTACAACCAACATTTTCGTGATTATAGCTATGTATTTTATGTCATGGAGAATAGATGATTTTTTAGGTGTTTATCTAGTAATCGCAAGAGAGGACGTGTTGAAATGAAAGACCAAATGAATAAAGAGTTACGGGGTATCGAGCAGGATCTATGGGCAATGAGTGATCACTTATACCATCACCCGGAGCTTGGTGACCAAGAATTTAAATCCATGGAGCTACTGGTCAATTATTTAGAACGCCATGATTTTAAAGTGGAAAAAGGCATCGTAGGTCGTCCCACTTCATTCCGTGCAGTATTTGATAGCGGGTTGAAGGGACCTGCTATTGCATTTCTAGCAGAATACGATGCACTACCAGGTGTTGGTCATGGATGCGGACATAATATGATTGGAACAATGGGCATTGGTGCAGGCGTTCTTTTATCCAAAGTTGTCTCGGATATCGGTGGGAAGGTTGTCGTCCTCGGCACACCTGCTGAAGAAACGAACGGTGCGAAAGTAACCATGGCTGAGCAAGGTGTATTTCAAGACATTGATGCGGCAATGATTCTTCATCCATCTGATGAATCTTATGAAAGTGGAGATTCACTTGCAATGGACGCCATTCAGTTTGATTTTAAAGGACGTCCAAGTCATGCAGCAGCGTCTCCTGAAAAAGGCATTAACGCACTTGATGCAGTCCTACAATTGTTTAATGGTGTAAATGCATTGCGTCAACATGTGCGTTCGGATGTTAGAATACACGGCATTATCACAGAAGGTGGCGTTGCGGCCAATGTCGTACCAGAGTATGCTTCAGCCCAGTTTTATGTAAGAGCTGCAGATCGTACGTATTTAAATGAAGTGGTAGAGAAGGTAAGAAAGATTGCAGAGGGGGCTGAGCTTATGACTGGTGCTCAACTTTCCATGCATAACTACGAATTAAGTTACGATAACATGATTACCAATCAAGTGATGTCGAACCTATTTAGTAAAAATTTAAAGTCAACCGGAGTGGAAACCATTCATCCTTCGAAAGACTCCTATGGATCACTAGACATGGGAAATGTCAGTCAAGTTTGCCCTTCCATTCATCCGTACATTGGACTTGATTCACCAGGTCTCGTATTCCATACAACGGAAATGGCCGATCTAACCATCACAGACAATTCTCATCACATTTTATCTCGAGGCGCATTGGCAATGGCCCTTACAGGCTATGATTTGCTGGCAAACCCAGAATTGCTTGAGCAAGTAAAAGCGGAATTTGAAGTGAGAAACAATAAATCTTAAAAGTCGTACGGATATTCTTTACATTTATTTTTCGCCTTCAATCAAGAAAGAGTAAATTTTATAGCAAGGAGGTGCACGAATGCTGACCATTCAATGTACAAAAAAATTGATGGATTATATAAACAAAGATATCGACCAACTACCTGACATCCAGGACAAATTATTCTCATGGCACGCGCATCTATTTATTGTGCAACGAATAAAATACATAATCATCATGAACAATCAATCTCGCTATAACTTTGTATTGGGGCCACTATTAAAAAAAGACGTAAAACATTTAGATGACCTCATTATTGAGGGGATTAAAGATAATCTGAAAGCTGACGAAATCGAGCAGTCGATGATCGATGAATATTTGAAACAAATGGATGAATTTAATTACACAAAAACGAGTGAGAGATCAATTATCGGACAAATAAATGACTGTATAAATTATCTTGAACATTTTAGGAACGCCGATGGTGATTTAGATCTCGCTAAAATCAATCGAAGGTTAAACAAATTTCCTATGTTAAAACTACCCTTAGGGTATTCAGGCAGAACGATGAACAATGACTTGCGAGAACGATTTTCTAATTAACGTGGGTACTATAAGTAAAAGGCTTGGAGCAATAAGAATCCAAGCCTTTTTTGTGCTACTTACTTTCCACATGCCGCCCATTAGCTTTTGAAATCTATCGATTCAATTCAATTAAACCAAAGCCATATTCACTACTGCTAGAGCGTCTCATCCAATTTTTGAATCTTTGAGTGGGAAATTAAATAAACATTGCCCAATACGTCGATTTTGTCTCCCTTTACACGTACAGCGCAATCTTTGTTTGAGGCATATATATTTATTTCTTCCGATAGGAGAGCTAGTTCACTTTGAACCAGTGCCATATTATTTTCAAGATCAAAATGAGACAGGACGGAAAAATTGTCAAGACCGATTCCGTCGTAAACTGAGTTCAGTTCTACTTGATATCCAAAGTTTTTCGAGCATAACCATTTTTTGGACATGTTAATGGCACCAGCGCTTGCCCCCATCACAACGGCGTTGCTTGTTTTAATCGAATCTGATAACTCATAGTCCATCAAAAAATCATTTTGTTTAACAGTATTCCCACCTAGCAAGAAAATGACTGAAGCGTTTTGAATGATCGTTTGGGCATTTTCCTTCTGTACGCGATCATTAATCAAATGATATTCATCAAACATAATGCCAGCTTGGTCAAGCCACGAGCGTTCAGTAGCACCATCATCTTCATAAATAGATGGATTCGAGCTAATCATAGCAAGCGATTTTCTATCAGTTATATCCTCCTGTAACACCTTGACCAGATTCTCTGGAAATGAATTGTTAAACCACCCTAAATAATAGTGAGTTTTCATAAGAACCCCCTTAGCAAAGTGTAATTACTATTTATTTCTTGCGTCACTCTTTCTGTTTTCTTTCCACCAACAAAATACTCTTAATATGGGCCGATTGTTGTACACAAGTTTATACAATAGCCTATAACTTACCCGCCTCTTTCGTCTAAGAATTTAGCTCTTCTTACTAAAGCATCCGTTTGCCATCCATGTAGCTCAAAACTAATATCTACACCACAGAAAATGAAATAATATTACTTTTTTTCATGGGAGGTTCAATCTACTATGTTTACTGTTGGTTTTTGATTAGGCAATTTCGTTTCAAAATACTCCTGTTGGAGAATCCCATAGATTCCACAATCTTTGTATTGATTATTTTTTCGAATCATATGTCTAATAATACCTTCGCGCTTCATCCCCACTTTTAACATAATCTTACCTGAAGCAGGATTATCAATATTATGTGTTGCGGATATTTTATGAATATCCATAATACGGAATGCAAATTCAACAACTGCATGTAATGCTTCTGTACCATAGCCTTTATTCCACCAATTAAATCCGATGTTATATCCAACTTCGCAATTCTCGGTATCTTCATTGATATTAAATAGGTCAATCGTTCCGATTAATTCACCATTTTCTTTCACTACAATTCCCCAATAACAAAATTTTTCGCTCACATATTGGTTAGTAATTTCAGTCAAACGATTGATTGTTTCGGTAATCGATTGATGTGGTCCCTTTATTAAATTATCCATTACACGATAATCTGAGAATATAAATTCAAACATTCTGTTTGCATCATTCATTTCTATTTTCCTTAAAATAAGCCTTTGGGTTTCTATCATTGGTGCACCTTTATAAATAATCATACAATCACCTTCATTTCTGCGATTTATTACTTAAATAATTTTAGGTCCTTTAAATAATCATTTCTATTGCCGAATATTTATCCATTTTCTGGATTTCGCCATTTTGAAACATAATTTATTATTAAACATATTTTAACATTCCTTATTCAACAATACTGCTGCGCTAGTTCAACAAAGGTGGCCATTCTTTATTTCTCAAAACGGTCAAAAAGGTTTATGAATGGGTGGTCGATTTGAGGACCGCAATCCTTTACAATAGATAGATATGGTTTGGACGGGTTAGGAGTGTTTTGGTTGTGAGTGTGGTGAAAAGTATGGATGTGACGCGGTGCAATTTAGCTGTGAGCAGCCGGTTTAAAAAGAGTAAGCCGAAAATGGCAGATGAATTGACAAGATTGTTGAATGCGTCACCCATTGTGGAAGTGCATATGGAGCGTCTTGCAGATGGACAGGCAAATCAGCGACGCGTGTCTTTATATATAGATTCAGAAACAATTGAAGGCACCCCGGTTATGGAGTGCGAATGGATCGGGAACGGGCTTGAGGTTTCTCATTTTTACATCACGAAGAAGCGTCTGCAATTAGGAAATAACCGACATCTGCACATGAAGATGGCTTTTGATCGTAAAGGGCTTGTGTCTACTGAAATGACACTAACTCTCTATCGAATCATTCAATCTTTACCCATTGCTTCCGACCGATCGGAGTATGTAAAGAAACGGATTTCAAGTTGGGAATCTTATTTACATGTAATGGAGCGAAATGCAGATGTGGATCGACTGGAGATAGGCATTCGAGGAGCTCGATTAAGTCCTGATTTCCGTAAAGTAACGTTTGAGCTACAAAAGCTACCAAACGGATTTGATAAATATTATAAAAAGTCAGCTGTTAAATTAGTGGAGATGAACCAAAGTCTGGGGAATGTTGTACAAGTTCAAATGGGTAAGCGAAGTATTGATGTGGAACTGGGCAGGGATCTTCAAGAAAAGGCACGAACAGGAAAATGGCGCGTGCCTGCTAGCGGTAAACTCGCGTTTGATAATGTAGCGGAAATGGCGCAAATCAATCGATTAAAGGACGGCTTTAAACGACTTGAAAATGGTTGGGCGGTAAATCCAAACCTTGAAAAGCTACTATTTGAAAAACGACCAACTGTGCGAAAAGGCAAAGTACCTGAGGACTTATCGTTCAAACAAAATCTTAATGAGTTTCAACGACAGGCAGTCGAAGGTGCGATTGCTGCAAATGACATGTATGTGATCCAAGGTCCCCCTGGAACCGGGAAAACGACGGTTATTTCAGAAATTTGTTATCAGCATGCGAAGATGGGATTAAAAACACTTGTTGCGTCTCAATCGAATTTAGCGGTAGATAATGCACTCGGTAAATTGATGAAGGACCAAGACATTCGAATTTTACGTATTGGTCGAAGTGAAAGTATCGAGGAAGAAGGACAGCGCTTTGTGGAAGAGCAAGTGGCTCTTTACTGGAAAGAACAGACGCTTTCGTCGATTCAAACGCATGTGAATCAGTTCGAAAAAGAAGGACATGCCTTACTTGCTGCGATTAAAGATACAGAAGAAACCGTCTCGTATTTAAAGATTGAAATAGAAGAGCTAGAAACAAAGAAAGTTGAAAAGACTCAAGCGAAAGAAAAATTAAGTAAACTAAAGCTCGATTTAGAAACAAGTCAGACGTACGTTCAAGAGTTGAATCGCAAAAAGAGCCAATTTGAACGTCAATTAAATATGAGCGAAGACATTTTAGAAGATGCAAAAAGCAGATATGAGCGGTTAAACAATCAAGTCGCCTTGTATGCTGGAACGGGTGAATTCGCCAACCTACATTCGCGACTTGTAGATGAAGTTAATGAACTTCAGAAACAGTTCGCCTATTTACAAGTTGAGATGTCACTTCAAAATAAACGAAGCGAGCGTCAGAAGGCTGAAGTAAAACTTAAAGGTTTTCAAGAGCAACTAGCCTCTTTTTCACATGCAGCTGAGCAAATTCCTCATGTGAAAAAAATCCCGGAACTGCAAGCTTTAAGCGGACAGGATGAATGGACTCGAACATATGAAATCGACTCGCTAATTCAACAGATGGGTCAATTGCGTGTGAATTATCAAGCTTCCATGCAATCAGGGAGCCATTCTGAAGTAGATGCTACTTTGAATAAAGCCATTACGTATGCCGAGCAACAATTGCATGCGCACCAATACAATATGAAAATGCTAGCAAAGAAAATTTCGATGTTGCCTCACGTAACAGGAGTAAAGTTAGAAGATGCTTATGTGAAAAAAGTAATCGATGCATTCAGAGATTATACGAAACAAATGAATGCGTTCCGAGAGCCTTTGCAACAAGCGGATCGCCAAAAATTGTCGACGATTTATGAACATATGATGGTTTTAAAAGCTTCTCGTACCACGATTTTTAAAAACAAGGCTTCTCAAGGTCAAGGGAATGAGCAGATTAAGAATGAGATTTTAACGACTTTTGAAAAGTTAAAAGAAGTTGTTGAACAAGCACTTGTAACTCGTCAGCAAGAAGTAGAGGCTGAGATTTCTTTATTGGCCCCAAAAATTGCGACACTCGATGAAGAGATTGTCTCTGTTGAACAGTCTTTATTGGAGATGAAAGAGGTTGTAACAGATCCACTGCATGAAGTAGAAAAAGTTCTTGGGGAGAAGAAGTTAGAACTTGAACAACTGGGAACGGAGGAGAGTTACCTAGAAGGTTTAGAACAAGTATCTGCAGTGCAACAAGCCGTTGTGCAAAAACGTCAGCATGAAATGACGCAGTTCAAAACCACGATTGATGAATTACAACAAAAAATATCTGATGAACAACAAAAGCAAGAATCATTTGCTCACGAAATGTCCGAGTTAGAAGAGATTGTTTTGATCGACTTTGATGCTTTACTTAGCAAAGTGACATCGGATTATGAACAGAAGTCTGGCCAATTAAGTGAACTTAGAAGAAAAGAGACGTTGTTGAGCGTATCGAACGACATCCGTCTGGAATGGCAAGAAATGCTTCAGGAATCGACGGCTTACGATTTAGATGAAATTAAAAAATTGTACATCCAATATGCCAACGTCATTGGCGTTACTTGTTCTATCTCGGCAAGTAAAGACTTCGTGAATCAATACCCCGATTTTGACGTGGTCATTATTGATGAAGTATCCAAAGCGACGCCGCCAGAACTGTTACTACCGATGCTAAAAGGGAAGAAGATCATCTTAGTTGGGGACCACCATCAATTACCGCCACTCGTTGGCCAAGACACAATGGATGAAGTGCTCGAAGAAATGACGGACCCAACCGAAAAAGCTGATTTGAAAGCGATTTTGAAGGAATCGATTTTCGAGCGTTTGTTTAAAGACTTGCCTGACGATAGCAAAGCTACGCTACGTATTCAGTACCGAATGCATGAGCATATTATGGAAACCATCAACCCGTTTTACTTAGAGAAAAATTATGGGCTGGAGTGTGGTTTGACTGACTCCAATAAAGACCGGGACCACTTGCTCGATGGAAAGCAGTTTAAACGTGGTCAACATATCCTTTGGTATGATATGCCGAACGCGAAAGGCTATTTAGAGGAGCGGGAACAACATAATCGAAGCTTTTATAATGCTGCTGAACTAACACAAATTCGAGCGTTGTTGCTTGATTTAAATGAAGCGACAGCCTCTGCGAAACAAAAAGGTGATCTAGATCAACATGTGAAGAAAAAAGTCGGCGTGATTAGTTTCTATGGAGAACAAGTGAAGAAAGTGGACCGAATGCTGAGCCAAGAGCTCAACCTTCCGCATCTTCATACTCGAACGGGAACGGTGGATAAATTCCAAGGGATGGAGATGGATGTAATCATCCTCAGCTTTGTACGAAACCATCTGCAACCAGATGCCAATATTGGCTTCTTAAAAGATTATCGTCGACTCAATGTAGCCCTATCAAGAGCGCGGGAGCTCCTCATGATTGTAGGAAGTGTGGATATGTTCACGCAAAAAGCATTGAAAGAACCTCAACGAAAAATGTTTGAACACGTGTTGCACGTGGTGAATAAACATGAGGGCTTAAAAGTATTAGAAGCGAGCAAAAGGTAGGAAGTGAAGCAATGAGTGTCAATCCGCATGTCGAAAAAGAAATGGCGAAGATAGTCAAGCAGTTTACAGAACAACCTCATATGCGTTTGCTTGGAAGTGAAGCATGGGTCTTTCTGATTCAACTCGCGGATGTTCAAATGAAAACCGTCGTGCGAAGTCAGATGGATGTCTTAATGAAAATGATTTTGAAGATTCTAAAGAAATTAGATGTAAAAGAAGCGAATGAAATCGGTGAACTCCTAGCGGTAGAAGCCATCTTTGTCGAGCATATGCTGGCTTTATTAAAACAAAACAAAATGGTCGAAAAGGCAGAAGGCTTATACCAACTCACACCTCTAGGAACGGAACATTTAAATCGAGGCACATTTGTCCATGATCCAACCGATGAACAAATCGACCTTTTTTATAGTCCATATCATCAAGAAGTTTTAACTCATGACTATGAGCAACAAATGATTGAAGACACGGAAGATTTAGCCGAATATCGAATCGAACCAGAAACTCCGCAAAAGGATGTCACTAGCTTAGATGACGACCTCATTACCCAACTAATTTTAGATTCGGGTTATGAAGTGTTAGTGGATGCTGGTCAGAAACAAATTGATGAAATTACATCGATTCAGGTAAAAGATACCGTACCTGCAGTATGTTTCGAATTTCATTTACACGATACAACCGAAGATTTGGTCTTTATACGCGTGTGGAATACGTGGACGGGCAGTTTTGATGTAGCCTTTGAAACGGAGCTGAATCAAAAAGAAGCCAGTCGATTAAGAAAACAGTATTTCGAGCCAGAAACAGAAATAGACAAATAGAATGTATAAACAATCATAGATCACTTCAAGGAAATTAAAAACGGGCGGAGAAAAATGAATCATTTTTCTCTGCCTGTTTTTTTAGGTACCAATTTTGACAGTTCATTAGCCAACCTAAATTTTAATGGCAAAAGGAATTGAATCTAGAATATGGTAATGTAAAAAGACATAAGTTTTTAATTTTAAATTAACAATTAAAACGGATAAATGGTGCTTACAAAAGGTCACAGTTTGAGGGAAACATTTAGAAGGGGATGAAAAAATGGATAAATTTTATTCGCTGTGTCTTCAAGGAGACATAAACTCTGCAATGGAGTACCTTAATTGTATTCAACCAAAAACAAAAGAAATAGAATTACTACAGCAGAATTATGAAGAAAGATTTTTTGTGCAAAATTCAGTTGAAAAAATTTTGACAGAAGATCTTTGGATTAAAGATGTCGTGTCTGCTTATCATGATTATTTTAGAACTCTATTAACAAATGCAAGAGTAATGGGTGAAGCTGAGTTAAATCTGAATAAAAGTTTACAAATGCATTTAAACTTAAATTCATCTTTTGATATCGATGAAACCGAAAATGAGTTGGCTTCTATTTTTTCTAAAAAAGGATATTATTTCTTGGGTGGAGTTACGCCGCCATTTAGAGGTGCATATATTTGGGGACATATGGAAACATTGAATTTTGATGTTGAAATACCAAATCAATTCATTACAGTATGTGTACATATGATGTCAGAATTTTTATTGGAAGGTTGGATGGGTTACGCCACGTTTAACAATAGGGCAGTCGGTGGGTGGGCAAATGAAGATGGTTTGTATTGTAATTTGAAGCGTTACAAGAACTTAGATGACGCCAGTTTTGAAGTATCCTATTTAAAACACGAAGCTCAGCATTTATATGACTACACACATTTTCCTGAACTGAAATCCGATGCATTAGAATATCGAGCAAAACTAGTTGAACTGATTTATTCCAAAAACCATTTAATCGTAAAGAAATTCCTGAACGATGCCAAAAATGATTCAAAATTTCCCCATCCCTATTCTTCATACAAAATTATAAAGAGCTTATCTGCTATCATCTTCAAAAAAGATTATGAGGATGATATTGATGCATGGTTAGAAACCGATTATCAAATCGTATCTTCCACAGCTCTAGAGCTTTTTGAGCAGAATACGAGTGAACTAAAGATGGTTAGTACAGATGTTACTTGATCATTCTTTAGCTTCTTCAATAGCTACAAGTAAATACGAATAACAGATTCTAAAATTCATTTTAACCTAATTATCTTTTTGTGAAATCTTCACGACAATGATGAGGACGGTATCTATACTTTTTTCTATAAAAATGGAGACGGTAGCACTATACTTAAGAATATTGAAATTATAGTTGGTACCGGAATTAGTGAAAGTAAGCTCTTTGAGGAAGAACATCATGGAGCTACCTTTACAATGAAATCATCTTGTCAAAACTGTTCGGTTTCCCAAGAGAATGAAAAAATAGAAGTTACAATTATATGGAATAATCAGTATGAAGAAACTTGTGTCTTAGATCCTAAATGAAATATGTATTCGTCAATTCCTATTTTCACTTGAATTCTATAAACAACAAATCAGGTTATCAAAAAGGAGGAAAATCATATGACGGATTTCGAAATGGCTATGCAGGAATTAAAAGCACTTAGCAATGAACGAATGAAGAAGAGTTATATCAGTAACGGTGCACAAGAACCTCTATTTGGCGCGGCTACAGGTAAAATGAAGCCGATTGCTAAAAAAGTAAAGGGAAATCAGCTTGTAGCTGAACAACTTTATGCAACGGGAAATTACGACGCTATGTATTTGGCCGGCATGATTGCGGATACGACGAGTATGACTGAGGCGGATTTCGAGCGTTGGATTGATGCAGCTTATTTTTATATGATTTCCGATCATGTGGTTTCGGTTACTTTAGCTGAGACTGATTTCGCACAAGCCGTTGCCGATAAATGGATCGCAAGCGGTGAAGAACTTAGAATGTCGGCAGGTTGGAGTTGCTATTGCTGGCTTTTGGGGAATCGAAAGGATGAGGAATTCAGTACTAGCAAACTTTCAGGTATGCTTGAGATGGTGGAAAAAACAATTCATGATTCACCAGATCGAACGAAATCTTCTATGAATAATTTCGTATACACTGTTGCAATATCTTACGTACCTCTCCATGAACGGGCTGTTGAAACTGCAAAAGCAATAGGACCGGTTGAAATCAATCGAGAAAAGAAAAAAAGCAGTATCCTCCTTGCTTCCGAAACTATTCAAAAAGCTTTAGATAGAGGGCAGCTTGGTTTTAAACGGAAACATGTAAGATGTTAAAAGTTTTCCACCTTGTCCTGGATTGATCCTATAGAGTCTATAACGCCACTGCGATCAAAATATGGATTCCCCACTATGACGATAATTTACAATTGGGGAGAATAAAGTTCACGAATCCAGTAGTCTCTGATTAATCGTTTTTCCATACATGCGAAACTTTTTATGGGTTTAATGATGAAAAGAGCAAAGGAAAATACTTGCAAGTTCTTATAAAGATTATGGAATGAATGAAAAAGTCCATCACATGAAGGTGACAGACTTGAATTCATTGTTTAACTTAATGAAACTGACTTAGACTCCCTCATAAGGAGTCTATTTTCTTAAATAAGTGCCACATCAAGTTGGTTCATTATTTTCTTTTTCTTTTTTTAGCTGCGTAAATAGCGATAAAAGTGCCAGATAAAACTGTAATCCATAAAATAAGATCCATGTTATTAGCTCCAATCGGTCATTTTATCTATCTATACGTGTAATATCAAAGAAAGATTCATGTAGGATTAAATACAGAACGGAGGAACCTAATGGAATATGTCCTAGATCACGTAGGAATTGCTGTTCGAAATATTGACGACGCTCTACCCTTTTATCTGAATGTATTAAATGGTGTATTAGAGGATCGTTATACTAGTGATGCACCTGGTGTTGAGGTACATGTTGCTGTTGTTAGAACGGATGATAAAATAATAGAATTATTAGCTCCAACTAACAAGAACTCACCACTTGCTCGATTTTTAAAGCAAAGAGGAAAAGGGGTACACCATATTGCTTATCGAGTCGACGATTTGGACCAAGCAATACTGGATGCGCGCAAAGATGGAGTTCGATTTCTAGAAGATACACTCCGTACAAATATTCGGGGAAGAAGGCTTATTTATTTGAATCCCATATCAACAGACGGTACTTTAATTGAACTATGTAGCTATCAAAACAATTAGTGTGGAATTTGGTTGCATTTTGCTAAACCCTGACCATGCGAAGGTGATTTTTGCGTCTACATAAACAACAAAATGGTCTATCGCCAATAAATCACTGACTAACGCCAAATTAATGGATTGTTGCGCCATATTATCGGTTTAAAACGCTACATTAAAAGAACCAACCGCCATATTATCCAAGAATTGCGCCAGATTATGTGAAGGATGTGAAGTACATCCCATTGCTCAGTTGCATACGTTATTTGTATAAACTGTGAAGGGATTGAGAAAATGTATTATGCTCCTCATATGTATCAGTGTCCTCATTACGTTCATGTACCCATGTGTAACTGCGGAAGACAGTATCCTTACTGGGCACTTCCTCAAGGAACCGACATTTCAAACAACGCTGAGAGTATTTTATTAAAAGACTATGGGCCAAAACCATTTGTAGTTAATATTGATGAAGCAACAAAACAAAACACTATGTATAGAACAGCTTTATGGACAGGAGATTATTTGCAAGTTACATTAATGAGTTTAAATCCAGGAGAAGATATCGGTTTAGAGATGCATCCCGAAGTAGATCAATTTCTTCGTATTGAACAAGGTCAGGGAATTGTTCAAATGGGCAAACTTAAAGATAACTTAAATTTCCAACGAAATGTGTATGATGAGTTTGCAATCATAATACCTGCTGGCACATGGCACAATTTAACCAATACAGGTACTGAACCATTAAAACTTTACTCGATTTATGCACCTCCAAATCATCCATTTGGTACTGTCCATGAAACAAAAGCAGATGCACAAGCTGCAAAATTATCACACAATCATAACAATCGAAATACAGTCATTTCTGGAAAGACTCCTGATGAATGGGTACGATATACAGAATATCTAGTGGATGAAGGATTAGAAGATGTGAAAAGAGGCATAAATGCTACACATATTCTTCAAGAATTTATTCTAATGGGGGTTCTTGTAGGTCAAGGGTATTCGCCTCAAAAAGCATACGAGACGGTAGAAGAATGGGAACGAACGGGAGAATCTAAACTTCTTCAACAAAGTAAAAATATGTAGCTACCCTAATAATAAATAGACAAAGCGAAAGCGTTAATCCAATAAGGATTGACGCTTTATTTTTTTACTATCTAAAGCGGATTAGTGTAATGGGAATTCCGATTTAAGTACATACAAAATAGTAAGTTTTTTTCAACTACAGATAAAATAAGACACTTGGAAATACATAGAAATTTTTTAAATGAAGCAAAAATCTATATGTAGAAATTAATGTTATCAAATGAATGAAGTTAGGAACTAATACATCTGCTCTTGCTTCTGTTGTTGCATCGCTTCCCCAGGAAAGATTAGCACCAGATAATTGATGCTAATCTTTCCTAGAACAACACGAGGGAGAGACTTTGGAGAGGGTAATATTAGATCAAAGACTACTATAGCCTTATCCCGAATGCAAAGTCTTTTAAAACCTCCATCCTATTGTTATCGTGAAATGAAGAACGTCCCCGCAAAGGAAAACAATGTAGCATAAGCTAAAAAAACATCAAAATTTCTCAGTGAAAAATATTTTTTGTCTTGTACCAACCTGTCTTTTTGAATTTTTATGTCATAATAAAAATATTTTCGTTCAAAATTGGATGGTCATCGTCTAATTAATCAAAAGAAAAACGGCCAGGTTCCAATATAAAGTGATAAGATTAGATATCTTTTTATTATGGAATTGGAGGTACTAAAAAACTAATGTATAAAAGATTTAAGAAAAAGAATGAAACTAAATCTAATATAAAACCTAAACTAAAGTTTTTACTGATTTTGACTATTTTTCTTTTTATTATTTGGCTTTTAATCGTTTTTTTTCTATCGTTTTTTTATGATGCAGACAAAAAAACGGGGAATATATTAGATAAAAGTGCACATGCCATAACAGGTTTGAAAACGGAAACTGCGAAAAATTTATTTGATTTTATTAAACCTCAAGATAATGAAGATGGTCTTATAAGTAATGTAGAAAAAGATTCAAAGATTCACATGGATAGTCAAGATAGAGATGAATTTCAACCTACTATGGAGAATCTTTTTAAAGAAAGGGATCTCACCATTAAAAATATGGATGCACTTTTTAAAAGTTTAAAATCGCCAAAGGATATTGATACTTCACATTCAACATTTGGAAAAGAAGTTGTTTATATTTATCACACTCATAGTAGAGAATCCTTCTTACCTTATCTAAAAGATACTCTAAAACCTGAAGAAGCTTACCATGAGACCGCAAATATTACTTTAGTGGGTGAACTGCTTGGAAGAGCACTGGAGAGAAGAGGAATTGGAACAGAGGTAGATTCAAGTGACATAGTAAAAATATTAGCATTACGAGAGTTAGATTACGGTAGTTCATATGCAATTTCGAGGAAGTTAGCAAAATCTGCTCTTGAAGAGAATAAAGATTTAGAATTGTTTTTAGACGTACATCGCGATTCTATGAGTAAAGATTCCACTACGATTAAATTGAATGGAAAAAACCATGCTCGTCTCTTATTTGTTGTTGGAACCGGTCACGATAGTTATGAAAAAAACCTTAATTTTGCTGAGGAACTGGATAAAAAGTTAGCTACTCATTCCCCTGGGTTATCAAAAGGTGTCATTCAAAAAGATAGAAGTAGTGGAAATGGCATTTACAACCAAAATCTGTCTCCAAATTCAATAATCATTGAAATTGGCGGGGTTGATAATACAGTAGAAGAACTTCATAGGAGTACAGAATTGTTAGCTGATGTTATTAGCAATTATTATTGGCACAGAGAAATAACAAATTAGTGAAAAGAAATATCATTAAATATGTTACTTAAACATAGCATGTACCCTAAGGTGGTAATGCTAATGAGTGATTTTCATTTATAAGTTTTGAGTGTTTTAGTCTGCATAACAATTTTAACGATGTTATTAGCTCTAAGAAGGAAGAAACATTTTACACTGATGGCTGCAATGATTGTTTCCATGTTTTTAGGTATGTCTGTAGGTTTAACCGCAGGCATACTGTTCGGAGCTATATTCCAAGGGAATTTATATATTTCTACAATTTTAGGAATGATCTTTGGAATAACAGCCGGTGCGATGGGCGGGGGAAGTTTTAATCTGATTTCATTAATTGAAGGGATACTGTCAGGATTAATGGCTGGTATGATGGGTGCGATGCTAGGAGAAATGATTCCGGTCGAACAAGCTAACATGTTTATTAAAATGTTCTTGCTCATGTCATGTTGCACAATTTATTTGTTGATTATCTTGTCTACCTCGCCCAAAGACACGATAAATAAAATCAGTACATTAATTCAACCGATTTCAGTTGCGCTTATTATTGGATTCGTTTTACTTTTAGGAAATTCTTTCGAAAAAGAAGTATTGAAATTCACATCTCCTACCTCTGAAAATGGTATGCATCACGTTTCTGATAAAGAAACACTAAACATTGTGATTGAAACGGCTGAAATGAATTACTCGCCGAATGAAATAGTTGTTGAAAAGAACAAGCCTACTACATTTCAATTAATTAATTCGGATCAAGTAGAACATGATATAGAAATTGTAAACTTGTCATTTAAAACAATTACGAAGTCTACTCATCATACGCACCATCATGAGGTTTTAGAGAACGTACTACATTTACATGCTGAGGCTCAAAAATCAAGTGAAACGACCGTTATAATCAATGAAAGTGGTACGTATGAATTTTATTGTACAATTCCTGGTCACAAGGAAAGTGGAATGATTGGGCAATTGGTAGTTCACTAATTTTAATTTTTTTAAACAGATTTGTTAATATAGTGTCTGCATAATTTCTCCATAATTATCGTGTATAGTTAGCTTTACTCGAACAATTAGGAGGAAAAATAATGACAAAAAAATTATTAATGTTAATGTTTACTGTTTTTATAGTAGTTACATTAGCAGCTTGTGGTGAGGAAAAAGAAGAAGGAAATCATGAAAACATGAACATGGAGTCAAATTCCAATGCACACGAAGGTATGGATATGAATCACTCAGGTTCTGGTGAACTTCCTGAAGGACTAAAAGTATCTGAAAATCCAACTTTTGAAGTAGGAAGCCAAGCGATTATTCAAGCCAATCACATGGAAGGAATGAATGGGGCTGAAGCAACGATCGTAGGTGCTTTTGATACTACTGCGTATATTATTTCATATACACCAACAAATGGTGGAGAGAAAGTGACGGACCACAAATGGGTCATTCATGAAGAAATTAAAGATGCTGGCGAAGAAACATTTGAGACAGGTTCAGAAGTTATAATAGAAGCAGACCACATGGAGGGAATGGATGGGGCAACTGCTGAAATTGACTCGAGTGAAAAAACGGTTGTTTATATGATTGATTACACTTCAACAACTGGAGGAGAAAAGGTAACAAATCACAAGTGGGTAACTGAAAGTGAACTTTCAAAGAACTAAATAAATATTCAGCAATATGTAAGAAGAGCTTATTCCCAAAGGAACAAGCTCTTTTTGCATATTAAGCTTCAAAAAATTGATGATAAAATAGGGTAAATGAGATGATTCTTTACATAATTATTTTTGATTTGAGCATTTGATAACTGCATAAATTCTTGATATTTATCAAGTATTATAAGTCAGAAGGAAGGGGGGATTGCATGAATGTAATATCTGTAAAATTAGCTGCTTATTTTTTCCTTACCGTTCTCGTTATGGAATCGTTACTCATGTTATATCTTCATCAAACCATCATTCATTCGAGAGTAAATGAGGAGTTTTCGCAATTAGTTTCAAGAGGTTCCAATCACCGTGACGCACTTGAAGACAGTTTTTCCGAAAATACAATGCGCCATATTTCGTTGATGGAATACAACAGCGCTAAACAAGTTGCTATAACAGACGAGGATTATAACTTATTAATTAGTTCACAAGAGAATCAGACAAATTTAGAAATACTTATAAGTCGTTTTTCAGGTAGTAAATTTACCGAAGATCGAATCGTTGAAAGAAACTGGAAAAAAGAGGAGTATATCATTAGTTTGCATCCTTACAATGTAAACGGACAACAAGCTGGCTATGTCTTACTTTTTCAAAGTACCAAGGATCTTCAAACCCTTGTTAATAAACTTAATTTCCATTTTATTTTAGCTGGATTAGCTAGCTTAATTTCATTATGTATTGTGTATCTAATACTTTCAAAATTCTTAACTCGACCGTTAATTCGGATGAAAGAAGCAACAGAAAAACTAAGTGAAGGTGAATTTAATGTCACACTTCCAAAACAAGGGAATGATGAGCTAGGTGATTTATCAAATGCTATTCAAAAATTAGCATCTGATTTAGAACGAGTAAAAAAAGACCGAATGGAATTTTTAGCATCCATTTCCCATGAACTTCGAACTCCACTTACTTATTTATCGGGATACTCGAAGGTTGCTATGCGACCAGAGTTAAATGAGGAGGAACGTAAAAAATATCTCTCAATTATTGATGAGGAATCATTACGAATGACAAAATTGGTGAAGAATCTTTTTGACATAGCTAAAATGGATGATAATAGTTTCACTGTTTCTAAACAATCCATTCAAGTATTACCATTCTTTCTCGACTTATATGAAAGGGTGTTACCGTCATTTAATATGAATGGAATTAACTTAGTAGTGGATTGTAATAAAGACTTTGATATTCTCGCTGATCCATTGCGGTTGGAGCAAATCGTGTTGAACTTATTGGATAACGCTCTTAAATACTCTCCTGAAGGAACAACAACTACTTTAGCTATAATCCAAAAAAACAATAAGACCGAGATTTCTGTTATCGATCAAGGTATTGGTATACATGAAAATGATTTTACCCACATCTTTGAAAAATTATTTAGAGTTGAAAAATCTCGTTCACGTGATTTTGGAGGTTCTGGATTAGGTCTTTCTATTGTGAAAGATTTAGTAGAAGCGCATGGTGGCACGATAGATGTGAAGAGTACACTTGGAAAAGGTAGTCAATTTACTGTCATAATCTAAGAATGGAGCATGTAATTGAAAACAATTTTATTAGTAGACGATGAACAAAGAATGTTAGATTTGCTGGAATTGTTTTTAATGCCCAAGTGCTATAAATGCATAAAGGCTAAAAGTGGGGAAGAAGCATTGGGAGTTCTTGTTGAAGAGGAAATTCATCTCGTTATTTTGGATGTGATGATGCCATTTATGGACGGCTGGAAAACATGCACGGAAATAAGAAAACGAACGGTCGTTCCAATTTTAATGCTAACAGCAAGAACAGATAAGTCTGATATCGTTAAAGGATTAAATTTTGGTGCGGATGATTATTTAACAAAGCCTTTTGACGATCAAGAATTACTTGCAAGGGTAAATGCATTATTCAGACGGGTGTCTAAGGATAAAGTAGAGGAGCAAAAGATAATTAAGTACGAGGACTATGAATTGGACACACAATCATATACGTTAAACTTTCAAACTAAAAATGTGGCGTTAACGATGAAAGAATATAAAATAATCGAATCTTTAATTAGTCAACCCAAACGAACATTTACAAGGGATCAATTACTTTTACTTGCTTGGGATTATCATTCAACCACTGATATACGTACGGTTGACTCGCATATTCGAAACTTGAGAGACAAACTTAAGAATGCTGGTTTTCCTACTGATCAATTTCTCCACACTGTTTGGGGAATCGGTTATAAATGGAAATGATATCTAACAGTTATTAATAATTAAGCGAAATTGGTTGCTTAAAATAAAGACTTCTATATTGGTATATTTCTATTTCTTTCAATAAATAAGGATATACATTCAAAAATGGTTTTAGAAAAAAGGCGTAATACCACTTAGGAATTGACTTTTAAACTTATGGAACAGAAATATTTTCTGATCATAATTCTTGTTAAGAACAAATTTGAATTTGCAAAATCAGTAACCAAGGAGAAAATGGCGGATGGCGTAATTATAGCCTCTGCCATTTTTTATTCTGATATGCTGAGTAACTTTGTATTTAATGATAATTCAACCTTGTTATGTTACCGATAATTCGGGAATGTAAACCTTCTGTAAAGTCCTTTAGTAATTATTCTAATAGTATTTTACTATGTCGACATAAAGTAAAGTTTTATTAAGACAATAAATAAGAGTTTTATAATAATGGGATCCCTTTTTAGTAATTATAATGATTTGAATTCCTCACAAAAAAACCACTCTCTGATTCTTTCTACCTCTTCGCACTCAACTTACAATAACGTTACATCTACTTAATATCATATTAAAACTAAAGAAATATAATAAATTCAAGATAAGAGGAGGAGGAAAACATAATGATCAATAAAAAATTGACAAAAAAACTTTTACCCTTAGCAGTTATGACTACAGTTGCAGTTGGTAGTTTAGGAGGAACTTTTTCTACCGCTGAGGCAAAAGAAGTAAAGTCAAACAATGCAGAAATTAAAAATGTTATTGTCCTTATTGGGGATGGGATGGGAGTATCTTATACAACCGCGTATCGTTATTTACAAGATAGCTCTGACTCGAAATTCGCGAATCGAACAGAGCTTGATAAATATCTTGTTGGTCAACAAATGACCTATCCAGAAGATCCAGCTCAAAATATTACTGACTCAGCTTCCGCTGCAACAGCAATGTCCGCTGGTATTAAAACATACAATAATGCCATCGGGGTTGATAATGATGGATCAGAAGTAAAAACTGTATTGGAATCTGCGAAAGAACGAGGAAAATCAACTGGACTTGTCGCAACTTCTGAAATTACACATGCTACTCCTGCATCATTTGGCGCACATGATGAAAGTCGTAAAAATATGAATGCTATTGCAAATGATTATTATGATGACCTGGTAAATGGTAAACATAAAGTGGATGTGCTTCTTGGTGGAGGAACTGATTTATTTGTTCGTAACGATCGAAATCTTGTTGAAGAATTTCAAAAAGACGGCTTTACTTATGTAACTAACAAAGATGAGCTTTTAAATGATGAGAACGAACAGGTTCTTGGGTTATTCGCGAAACGCGGAATGCCAAAGATGATTGACCGTACAGAGGACATTCCATCATTAGAAGAAATGACTAATTCTGCAATTGATCGTTTAAAGAAAGATGAAGATGGTTTCTTTTTAATGATTGAAGGAAGCCAAATTGATTGGGCGGGTCATGACAATGACATCGTTTCTGCGATGAGTGAAATGGAAGACTTTGAAAAAGCATTTAAAGCTGCAATTGAATTTGCAAAAAAGGACAAACATACACTAGTCATCGCAACTGCTGACCATTCTACTGGCGGTTATTCTATTGGTTCAAATGGTATATATAACTGGGACGGTGCTCCAATTAAAGCAGCAAAAAGAACACCAGATTTCATGGCAGAAGAAATTGTTAATGGTGCTGATATTGAAGAAACGTTAAAAAAGTATATTGATCTTGATTTAACTAATGAGGAAATAAAATCTGTTAAAGCTGCTTCGACTTCTAAAAAAGGGATCGATATTGATAATGCGATTGAACAGATTTTCGACAAACGCTCTAGCACTGGTTGGACGACTAGCGGCCATACTGGTGAAGACGTTCCTGTTTATGCCTTTGGACCATCCTCACAACGTTTTGCGGGTCAAATTGACAATGTCGACATTGCAAAAAACATTTTTGATATTTTAGAAAAAGGGAAAAAGGAAAATAAAACTGTTATTAACGATAAATAAGGATTGGTTTTAGATTAATCCGGAGAGAGAAAGTATGAGGGGCTGACATTTAGATGTAGAGTCAGCCTCTTCTCTGTCATTGTTAAATTTGAAAATCGGAGGGCTTTACTTGAAAAATATAATTATCCTTATTACACTTGTATCCCTTTTATTATATGGTTGTTCAAGCAACGTACAAAGCAGCTCTGTTTCTGAAAACGAAAAAAAGAAAGAAGACGAATATTTAAATGATTACGCTTCAAACCCACAAGTGACAGATGATCGCTCATTACTGGAAATTGGCCAAGAAGTTTCAGATGAAAAAGGGGAAGCTACTTTAAAGGCGATTAATCTTGTGAATGAGACTTACCCTGTTGGCCCGATTGAACTTCGTGTGAAAGATATGAAGGTAATTCACTTACGACCAGATTACAGCCTTGTTGATTACTTTCATGTTTTGACACATGAAGAAGAATTTAATTTTGTAAAGGTATTTATTGAAATTGAAAATATGTCCGATGAAAAATTGAATTTCGCTCCAATTGCAATGATCGAAACAAGCACGGGTGAGAAAATCGACTGGGAAAAAGACATATATCTTGAAGATTTGAACGGTGAAATAGCCGGTAATACAACTAAAAAGGGCAACCTAGGCTTTATTATAGAATCTTCCAAAGATCTTAAATGGATTGAGATTACAACTAGTGATGTCTATGATAAGGATGAAAATAAATTGAGTGATTCACAAAAATTGAAAATTGAATTATAGGCGATGAAATTAATCCTTCTACGTAAATGTGGATGGAGAATCTAATTCGAATATGTTTTAACAGTTAATAGATAATATAAATGTTTAATAAAAACGCTCAGATTTTTCTGGGCGTCTTTTTTGGCTAAATAATTAATTAAATTATTCGAAATTAAAACATACTGCAATTGGATTATCATCCCAGACTATTGCATAATATCTGTTGTAAACGCATTCATTCGGAAGAATTGATTTCTGCGAATTGGTTATGGTTACTTCATTCTAAAAGGAATAATCTTCCTTTTTCTATTTACATACTCAAAAGATAACAGCTATGATTTTATGATTAGCCTTAATGTACTAAAATATTTTTCTGAATAGTTTTAATATAGGTCAAAGTAACTGTTACAATATAGTTGATAACATTTTTAATAAAGGGAGTTTAAGGGTATGAGTATGATTTCAAGTATTAATAGAAGCACTCAAATATTAGATCAAACATCTGTTTTAGCGGCACTAGAAACAAATCTTGCCATGATAGAATTTAATATAAATAGAGAAGTTATCTGGGTAAATGAAAATTTTGCAGAGAATATGGGATATACAGTTGATGAAATGAGGACTATGCAACATAAACAATTTTGTACTGTTGAATTCAGTAGTAGTAGAAAATATGAAGAATTGTGGGGGAATCTTGAAAAAGGGAATAAGTTTCAAGAAAAAATTCAAAGGGTCGATAAAACGGGCAATTTACTATGGTTAGAAGCAACTTATATTCCAATTTTAAATGAAGAGGGAATAGTTGATGCTGTACTGAAAATAGCAACTAATATTACAGAACGAGAAAATAACACGGCAAAAGTCATCGCTCAATTAAAGGATATGCCAGTAGAATTAGTAAAACTTGTTGTTGAAAATTCTAAAGAAAAAATTCAAGCAGTTGAATCACTAAAAAAACAAACTGATTTAATAATCGAAATCACTAAAACCATACGCAATATCTCTACCCAAACAAATGTGTTGGCATTAAATGCGGCGATCGAAGCAGCCCGAGTTGGAAAAGAAGGACGAGGTTTTAAAGTTGTAGCTGATGAAGTACGAAAATTGGCTGGTAATGTTGATGATGCCATCAAAAATGTGAATACAAATGTGGAGAATATTACAATGGAAGTGGAAAAGGTTAGTAAAATAACAGAGGATTTACAAAATACAGTCTCAGAAACCCAAACCAAATTCAACAAAGTTATCGAAGAATTTGAAGGCGTTGCTAAATAAAAAAAGGATTATTATTTTTCTTTACCAGATAAAAATGTAGCGAGAATCCTCAATAATATAGTATATAAAACCCTCTTGTTTTGAATTGAGTTTTATCAAAATAAGATGGTTTACTTTTTTAATAAATATCTTTTTTACCAATATGATTGATCGGAGAGCCTATCTCAACTCACTTTTTTGAAAAGTTCATGATTCTGAACTAATTTCTTCGTTAATTGAACTGCTTAGTCGAAACTTCTAATAACTCAAAATCCCCTTCGAAATCACCTGTACATTGAATAAGTATATATTTTTTAACATCATCTTTTGTTTCTGCTATTAAATCCTTACACTTATATTCTTCTATGAAATTTCCATCCACTTCATGAAAAACATTAATATTATCACCGTTAAATGTTAATGTCATTACTCCACGTTGCCCCTCTATTCCAAAACGAACATAATTTATTTCAGATTTAATTTGATTTTTAACATTTTCGACAAATGTGTTTAAAGCGTCGAGATTTTGTATGTGACCATGCTTGCTTACCACTTCTACAATACTTTCATTCTGTTCATTTACATCTTCATTAATGTTATTTGTTTGACACCCTGAAATGAGTAGAATAAATAATGTGATACCTATTAAAAAACGCCACATTCTTACATACACTCCATACTTGTTTAGTTGTAAGTCCTTATCCAACTACGTATCTCTTAATGATTAGATAACAGATCTTTGCAGCCGAAAATTTTCCCTTGAAAACACTGAATAGTCGAAGAGAGAAAAATTTGTTTACATAATTAACGAGGATACTCACTAATCTTTAATCCTTTAATATTCTTTATCCTCTCAATTTCATTTTCATCATCCGTATTTATATAACTCTCTCTTTCATGTGCACAATTTACTAACCAAACATTATCATCTTTAAAAAAAGACAAATCTTCTGGTAGTTGATTAGGTTCTGACAAACACCATTCATACAATGAGTTTGACAATTCTTTTACAACTTTCTTGGCATTATCATCCGCATGGTAATAGTAAACTTCTGCTTTATTATCGTCGGCCAAGATTGTACTTGCCCATTTTGATTCAAGCCTCATCTCTTTGAGTGAACCTTTAAGCTTATTCAAGATAGGATCTAATGCTCGAATATTCCCCATATCTCTTCTTAAAACGAGATGAAATTCAGTGCAAATTTCGAATGCTAAATCCATTAACGCCTCAAACGTTTCATTTTCTGGGTTTTGATCAATTGTAAAAATCATTCGTTCCGTCCTTTTGCTTTTAATTACTTTATTTACTAACTTGCTCTGTAAGTTTAAGAACATTCCTTCACTAGCTTATTCATATTTTAACATAAATATCCAATTGAAATATAACTACCAAAGATAAAAGCGTTTACTTTTTTAAGTTTCTCTACTATCATACTTGTATACAAGTATACCTAATATTAATAAAGGACTGAGAGTATGGAAAAACGTGAAGAATTCTTATTTCCTTTAAAGTGGATTGGAAACGCTTCCACGGGAGTGCGCTTAGCATCTGAATTACGTATTCGAATTATTTCAGGCATGATACCAGCGGGTACCGTCTTATCAGAAAATAAATTAGCTCAGGAATTTGAAGTGAGTCGATCACCCATTAGGGAAGCCTTAAAAACATTAGCATCCGAAAACATGATTCGTTTAGAACGAATGGGTGCTGTCGTTATCGGATTAAATGAACAAGATATTAAAGAATTATATGATGTGCGTCTATTAATCGAGACGTTTGTATATGAACGTATATTAAAGATCGATACAACGGAGTTAGTGCAAGAACTGAGTAAAATCCGTGAAATGATGGAAGTAGCGATTAAATATAAAGATGCGGATGAGTTTTCATACCAAGATGTTTTATTCCATGAAACGGTTATTCGGTCGATTAATCATTCTTATATTTACTTGATTTGGAATAATGCAAAACCTGTTATGGAGAGTTTAATTCTGTTGTCCATGCGGATGCGATTAGAGGAAAAGATAGATGATTTTTCTCGCATCTTAAAGAATCACGACCTGTATATTGAAGCGATACAAAAGAAAGATCGAGATATCATGATTCAAGCTATGCATCAGAATTTTGATGACGTTCAAGGTACTGTAGACGATCTTTGGATGTCTCAACAAATGCTCACGAAAAAAGGAGAGCAAAATCAATGACGAACTATATGTTAGGTGTAGATATTGGTACAACTAGCACGAAAGCGGTTTTATTTACACAACAAGGTGAAATCATTCAACAAGAAAACAAAGGATATCCATTACACACACCGGATATATCGACAGCTGAGCAAGATCCAGATGAAATTTTCCAAGCTGTTCTACATGTAATTTCAAAAGTTATAGCGAAATCCAACATATCTTCTGAAGATTTACAGTTCATTTCCTTTAGTAGTGCCATGCATAGTGTAATTGCGATGGACGAGCATGATCAGCAACTTACACAATGCATTACCTGGGCGGATAATCGAAGTGAAGCTTGGACGCGGAAAATTAAAGAAGAGATGAATGGACACGAAGTATACAAACGGACAGGAACACCGATTCATCCGATGTCCCCTTTAAGTAAATTGGCTTGGATTGTGAATGAAAAACCAGAGATCGCCAGTAAAGCGAAAAAATATATAGGCATTAAAGAATATGTCTTTAAAAAGTTATTTGACCAATACGTTGTTGATCATTCCTTGGCTTCAGCTATGGGGATGATGAATCTGAAAGAATTAGATTGGGACAAAGAAGCTTTAACGATTGCAGGCGTTACAAGAGAGCAATTATCGAAGTTAGTACCTACAACAGAAACTTTCACAAACTGTCACGAAGAATTTGCCAAGCAGCTTGGCATTAGTTCAGAAACAACTTTTGTGATTGGCGCTAGTGACGGCGTACTTTCTAATATTGGTGTAAATGCCATTGGAAAAGGAGAAGTAGCTGTAACGATTGGTACGAGTGGAGCCATTCGCACAGTTATTGATCGCCCCCAAACGGATGAAAAGGGACGAATTTTCTGCTATGCCTTAACGGAAAAGCATTGGGTTATTGGTGGGCCAGTTAATAATGGAGGAATGGTCCTTCGATGGATTCGTGATGAGTTTGCGTCTTCAGAAGTAGAAACCGCAAAACGATTAGGAATTGATCCGTATGAAGTGTTAATCAAGATTGCTGAACGCGTAAGACCTGGAGCAGATGGTCTCCTATTTCATCCCTACTTAGCGGGAGAAAGAGCACCATTATGGAATCCGGATGTACGCGGTTCGTTCTTTGGTTTAACAATGTCCCATAAAAAAGAACATATGATTCGAGCAGCACTTGAAGGGGTTATTTACAATTTATACACCGTATTTTTAGCCTTGCTGGAAGTAATGGATGAACCGGTTGTTCGAATTCAAGCAACTGGAGGCTTCGCAAGATCAGATGTATGGCGTCAAATGATGGCCGACATATTCGATCTAGAAGTGATTGTCCCTGAAAGCTATGAAAGCTCATGTTTAGGGGCTTGTATTTTAGGATTATACGCAATAGGAGAAATCGAATCATTTGATGTTGTATCTGACATGATTGGCAGTACCCATAAACACACACCAATCGAAGAAGATGTACAGGAATACCGAGAATTACTACCAATTTTCATTAATGTATCAAGAGTTTTAGAAAAAGAGTATGCAAGCATTGCAAAGTATCAAAGAGGATTATCTAAAAATACAAACTAAAATTGGGGGAAATAAACATGCCGTTAATTATTGTTGCCATCGGAATTGTGTCTTTACTCGTTCTGATTATGGGCTTTAAACTAAATACATTTGTTTCATTAATCATTGTTTCTTTTGGAGTTGCTTTAGGATTAGGAATGCCTTTAGGCAGTATTGTTACATCAATTGAAGCGGGTCTAGGCGGAACGCTTGGACATTTAGCATTAATCTTTGGACTTGGTGCGATGCTAGGTAAATTAATTGCAGATGCGGGTGGGGCTCAACGTATTGCAATGACTTTAATCGATAAATTTGGACCGAAGAATATCCAATGGGCTGTTGTTGTTGCCTCTTTCATTATCGGTGTAGCGTTATTCTTTGAAGTTGGTTTAGTATTATTAATTCCAATTATCTTCTCCATCTCAAAACAATTAAAAGTATCTATTCTCTATTTAGGAATTCCAATGGCTGCAGCCTTATCTGTAACACATGGTTTTTTACCACCTCACCCGGGACCGACCGTTATTTCTGGTGAATATGGGGCGAACATTGGAGAAGTATTGCTATATGGCTTTATTATCGCCATCCCTACGGTAATTTTAGCAGGACCTTTATTTACGAAGATTGCTAAAAAACTTGTTCCGGATTCATTTAACCGGACGGGTGATATTGCCTCTTTAGGAGAACAAAAAACATTCAACCTAGAAGACACACCTGGATTTGGTATTAGTGTATTTACTGCAATGTTTCCTGTAATTCTTATGTCGATTGCAACCGTTATTACGATGGTTCAACAAACAATGGACATTCCAGATAATATGACGTTTGAAATCGTTCGGTTCATAGGGAACGCATCTACGGCTATGCTATTGTCACTATTATTAGCAATCTACACAATGGGATTAGCACGAAATATTCCAATGAAAGAAGTAATGAATTCTTGTTCTAGTGCAATTGCTAGTATTGGGATGATGTTATTAATTATTGGTGGTGGCGGTGCCTTCAAACAAGTGTTAATCGATGGTGGTGTTGGAGGATACGTTGCTGAACTATTTAGTGATACAACTTTATCACCGATTTTATTAGCATGGATAATCGCAGCTATTTTGCGAATTGCTTTAGGATCAGCGACCGTTGCCGCTTTAACGACTGCCGGTTTAGTCATTCCTTTGTTAGGCACTACGGATGTGAATTTAGCTTTAGTAGTTCTTGCAACTGGAGCTGGTAGTTTAATAGCTTCCCATGTAAATGACGCAGGTTTCTGGATGTTCAAAGAGTTCTTTGGTTTAACGCTTAAAGAAACGTTTGCTACCTGGACATTACTAGAAACGATTATATCAGTTGCTGGATTAGGCTTTATTTTGCTTTTGAGTTTGTTTGTTTAATAGGTTAATTAAAATTAATGATTGATGTGTATAGGAAAACGAGCTTGGAGTAGCATGTCCAAGCTCGTTTTTTATGTTTTCTTTACTACAGCAGCGATTAGCCAGCCATGTAGCTCAATAGCTACATCACAGAAAATAAAGAATATAAATTTTTCAGGTAAGTTAAAGATAATAAATTCAAAATTCATCTTTTTTCCAAAGTTTATATGTGTGAAACTCCACAAAACCGTAACCTATTATCATCGATAAAATTGGTACAACATAATACCTCGGAGGTCCAAAGAAAAAGATGACAATACTAAATATTAAAATAAAAAATATTGCATTTAAAAAATATGATTTTTTCCTGTCTTTTAAATAGCGTTTGAATTCATCCATCTTGTCTTTTTTCCACTCCAATTACATTGTCTCCTTAATCTTCATTTGCCTTTATTCTCATTGATGATGGTAGATAATTCTTCATATTCTTTAATTACTTGTTTCGATAAGGGGTGAGAATGTTCCTCAACTTTTAGAGGGAGTATTCCTTTACTAAGTTGTTCTTGGAGATACTCAGAAAATCCTTTATCTATTGCTTTAACAAATTTCTCGAAGTTGAATTTATAATTATTAGTATTGGGTTGACCATTTTCATCCTTAGTTAAATGTTCGATAAATAAATTTTTCTCCTCTACAGTGAAATAATAGCTTACCGCAAAACCGAAACCGTCTATTTCAGCTTTTTTCGTTTTTCCATCCCATAGCCGTAACAGGTCAAAGAAAAAAGAAGGTATTGAAAAGAATGCGATCATAAATTTGAAATGGATATCTTGATGATCTCCATTTAATTTAATTTCAACATCTCCATATCTATAATCTATTTCAAAATGACATGAGTATGGGTGTTCCAAAAAATCACTCCTTTGGTTATCATATTGAAAATTTAGGATAACATAATTATTCAGTGCGAGATTATATAGGGAAATTAATTCTCCTTCATTATTAATGAGTAATAACCAATGGGTGTCTAATTATTAGTACCAACAAGCCTTAAAGTGAGGAGCAATATAAAACTAGATTTTATAGGATTTTGTTGATTGAAATGAAGGCGGCGACTCCGAGGGGATCAGCACGAGCTTTTAGACCCTAGACTGAGCATCGCGAGGGGAGCGGCTAAAGCCGTGCCTCCCGGAAAGCGTCCGCAGGAATGAAAATCTGCATCTACTATATAAATAAAGAAAAGAGGAATCCTATGAAAGTCAGCTTCATGACTTTTCGGATTCCTTTTTCTTTTTGGTTCAAATAAGTTACTTAAGCATGTACATTTTCTTTTAATAACTCTTTAACCAGTTCTTTATTGCGCGATTTAAAGACATCGTTATGAGACGAAACCATGGCTACACTGGCAGCCTCTGGTTCAATATATTGCTTCGCTTTATTCACCGCATTCGCAGCATCTTGGAAAGTCCCTGCAATGAGATTCAGTTTGGCTTCGTGCTTTAATATATCGCCAGCCGCAAAGATCCCTGGAACAGAAGCTTCACTGTTCGTGCTTCCTTCAATGAACGATCCATCTGCTAATTGAATTTGAACAGGGCTGTTTTCAAGTAAGGCGATATCTCGTTCATATCCATGATTAATGACGATCTCATCTACAGCTAAGTATTGTTTTTCACCGGTAGTCGCATGTGTGATTTCAACCGTTTCAATTTTTGAATTGTCAATTGATGCAATCAGTTTTGAGATAGAGTTATGGAACAGACAGATGGCATTGCTTTCAAAAAGTTTGGATACTTGTGCTTCATGACCAGTAAAGTCACCTTTTCGATAGACAACAATAATTTGTTTTGCAATCGGAGCGAGTTCATTAGCCCAATCAATGGCTGAATTCCCGCCACCTGAAATAACGACCGTTTTATCTTTAAAGTGCATTAATGATTTAATTGTGTAATTTAAGTTGCTCACCTCAAATCGGTCAGCACCTTCAATTTGAAGTTTCTGTGGAGTTAAAATGCCACTACCAATAGCCACAATGATGGTTTTAGAGAAATGATGTTCATTCGAATCAGTGACGAGTTCAAAAATTCGATCATCGCCTTGGTGAATGGCTTCCACTTTTGTATTTAAAACGACGGTTGGTTGGAAGGTTAATCCTTGTTCAACTAGTTTATCGATTAACAATGCGCCAGGAAGTGGGGGATGTCCGCCAACGTCCCAAATCATTTTCTCGGGGTAAACATGAATTTTGCCGCCAAGTTGAGGTTGGAATTCAATAATCTTTGTTTTTAAACCACGCAACCCACTATAAAAACTGGCATAAAGTCCAGCTGGACCTCCACCAATAATCGTTACATCATAAAGTTCTGATTGTTTCATTCCTTCTTCAATCCTTCCTCAACTTGCATTAAATTCTGACAATTAGTATTTATTTTCAATCCTCTTGACAGTCCTAGCTTACCCCATTATAGTTACAATGTAAATGAAATTGATAATCGTTATCAATTAAAATACATAAACATTTTTGGGGAAGGAGGTAGCAAAATGGTTCGGCTTCAGGCGAAAGATTTACAAATAAGATACGGTGATCGAACGATTGTCGATGAGCTTTCGATTTCCATTCCAGATGAACAAATAACAGTGATTATTGGCTCTAATGGTTGTGGGAAGTCTACTTTGTTAAAGGCTTTAACACGTATAATTCCTCATCAAAGTGGCTCAATTGTTCTCGACGGTGAAAGTATTGTCAAAGAACCAACGAAACGATTAGCTCAAAAAATCGCGGTTCTGCCACAAACACCTGAAAGTGCAGGGGCCTTAACAGTTGGAGAACTGGTTTCATATGGACGGTTTCCTCATCAAAATCGCTTTGGTCAATTGACTAAACGAGATTTAGAGATGATAGATTGGGCACTTGACGTGACAGGTACGAAATTCTTCATGTCTCATCCAGTCGATTCGCTTTCGGGGGGACAGAGACAACGCGTCTGGATTGCCATGGCTCTGGCACAAGAAACCGATATGATTTTCTTGGATGAACCAACAACCTACCTCGACATGGCACACCAACTTGAAATATTAGAACTGCTGCAGCGCTTAAATGCTACAGAAAAACGCACGATTGTGATGGTCTTACACGATCTAAACCACGCAGCCCGTTTTGCAGATTACATTATCGGCATGAAGTTTGGAAAAATTGTTAAGTCCGGTCCAAGTGAAGAAATTATCACGAAACCTGTGTTACGCGAGTTGTTTCAAATCGACGCTGAAATTGGTGAAGATCCACGTACAGGAAAACCCATTTGTATTACCTATAATTTAGTTAGAGGAGAATGACATAAAATGAAAAAGTACTCATTAGTATTCATAGCATTACTAGCAATGTTTGTTTTAGCAGCATGTGGAGGTTCTAAAGAAGAAGGAGCATCTACAGATAAAGAAGAAAAGAATTCTGAACCAACAACGATTACATATGAATCGGAAAACGGTCCAGTAGAAGTTCCAGCAGATCCACAACGCGTATTAGTTCTATCTTCATTTGCAGGTAACGTCATGGCACTTGATGTTCCTCTAGTAGGAGTTGATTCTTGGTCAAAAATGAATCCACGCTTTGAAGAAAAGCTTGAAGGTGTAGAAGAAGTAACGGACGAAAATTTAGAAAAAATCATTGAATTGGATCCAGATTTAATCGTCGGACTATCTAACATCAAAAATGTAGAGAAGTTAAAGGAAATTGCACCAACCGTTACGTTTACTTACGGTAAAGTTGATTATTTAACACAACATATTGAAATTGGTAAATTGTTGAATAAAGAAGAAGAAGCTCAAACATGGGTTGATGAATTCAAAACACGTACGCAAGAAATAGGGGACGATATTAAAGCCGAAATCGGTGAAGACGCAACGGTTACAGTAATTGAAAGCTTCGATAAGCAATTATATGTATTCGGCGACAACTGGGGCCGTGGGACAGAAATCTTGTACCAAGAAATGGGTCTGAAAATGCCTGAAAAAGTGAAAGAAATGGCTCTAGCTGACGGTTACTATGCATTATCAGCAGAAGTATTACCAGAGTTCACAGGAGATTATTTGATTTTCAGTAAGCATAAAGATGCTGACAACTCATTTGAAGAAACTGAAACGTTTAAAAACATCCCAGCAGTGAAAAACAATCAAATGTTTACAGTGGATGCGATGGAGTTTTATTTCAATGATCCATTGACGCTTGATTACCAATTAGACTTCTTTAAAGAGTCATTCTTGGGGAACTAATTCATGTTAAATTATCGGATTCAACGCATTCCATATTCTATTAAACTTGGCGTGAGCGTGATTCTGATGATTGTGCTGTTCGGCATGGCTTTAGTTTTCGGAGCGGCCGATACGAATGTTCGCGATGTCCTATCTGCCATATTCACCACTGCACCGAATGACCAAGCCATTATGTTGCGGGAAATTCGTTTTCCGCGAGAAGTAGCCGCTGCCCTTGTAGGCGCGGCTCTTGCCGTTTCAGGTGCAATTATTCAGGGCATGACTCGAAACCCACTTGCCGATCCAGGTTTGTTAGGTCTTACAGCTGGAGCGAATGCAGCACTAGCGATTACGGTGGCATTTTGGCCATCTGTTAATTACTTTGGTGTCATGCTGACGTGTTTCATAGGAGCAGCTGTAGGGGCGATCTTGGTTTTCGGTTTTAGCTCATTTCACCCAGAAGGATTCACATCTCTTCGAATTATTTTAGCAGGAGCCACGATTTCTGCTTTTCTATATGCTATTGCTGAAGGCATAGGCATTTATTTTAAAATTTCTCAGCAAGTGTCTATGTGGACCGCTGGAGGAATGATTGGGACAACGTGGAACCAAGTATTATTAATTGCCCCGATTGTGTTAATTGGGGTGGCGATTTCTCTCATGTGCTCTCGACAATTAACCATTCTTTCGTTAAGTGAAGAAATGGCGGTAGGTTTAGGACAACGCGTTCGATTGATCAAATCAATTTTGTTTGTCCTGGTCATTATTTTAACAGGTGCTTCTGTAGCCCTCGTAGGAAATCTTGCGTTTTTCGGCTTAATGGTACCGCATATTATAAGGTCGGTTGTCGGAACAGATTACCGATTTGTGCTTCCAATGTCAGCAATAATAGGAGCAGCGTTTATGCTTCTTACGGATACAGTCGCTCGTACGATTAATGCACCATATGAAACACCTGTAGCCGCAGTCGTAGCCATAATGGGCTTGCCATTCTTCTTGTACATTGTGCGAAAAGGAGGGCGAAGTTTTACATGATTGAAACCTCTATCATTCGAAAGCAGAGACTTTTGTTCATCACTTTCACATTATTAATTATTGCAACAGCCGTAATCGGGATGGGGCTAGGATACGCATCTGTTTCATACGATCGTATTATTCCAACCTTGCTTGGACAAGGTGAGTTTAAAGAGGAATTTGTCCTTTTTTCAGTTCGATTGCCACGTATCGTCATTACTTTATTAGCCGGAATGGCTTTGGCTCTTTCAGGTGCATTGCTGCAAGGAATTACTCGTAATGAGTTAGCGGATCCTGGAATTATCGGAATAAATTCTGGAGCGGGCGTAGCGGTTGCGATATTCTTTCTTTATTTCCCAGCAGAAGCAGGTACATTTATTTACGCACTTCCTTTTGTTGCATTTCTTGGTGCTTTGCTCACGGCTGTTATAATTTATGTATTTTCCTATAGCAGAACGACAGGCATGCAGCCAGTAAAACTAGTATTAGTGGGCGTCGGAATGTCGATGGCTTTGTCAGGCGCAATGATTGTCATGATTTCATCAGCTGACCGCATCAAAGTTGACTTCATCGCTCGTTGGCTTGCTGGAGATATTTGGGGAACGGACTGGCCATTTGTCTTGGCCATACTTCCTTGGTTAATTGTCCTCATACCATTTGCATTGATAAAAGCGAATCGCTTAAACATTCTTGGTCTAGGTGAACCGGTAGCCATAGGAGTTGGTCTATCCGTACAAAAAGAACGAATTGTCCTATCGTTAGCGGCCGTAGCACTTGCTGCATCAGCTGTTTCAGTGACAGGTGGGATTTCGTTTATTGGATTAATGGCACCACATATTGCACGTACTCTCGTTGGACCAAGACACCAGTTGTTTCTTCCATTGAGTTTACTAATTGGAGGCTGGCTGTTACTGATTGCGGATACGATCGGTCGAAATATCGTAGAACCGAACGGTCTTCCAGCAGGAGTAACGGTGGCTCTCATTGGTGCACCATATTTTATATATTTATTAACGAAGAAGTAGAAAATAGCACTCCTAGAGGGGTGCTATTTTTGTGTCTTATTTTGTTTTTTGTCATCGTAGGTCCATATGTAATAAGTGACCCAAAATATCATTACTGAAATAATTGAATATGGCTTTAAATCGTTTGGTAAATACAGTATTAGGAGAACAGCTATTAATAAAAAAGGCGGCATGAGAATCCAGTACTTTTTATTTTTAAACATATGGATCTCCTTTTCATTTTTTTCAACATATGTACTCTATGCTTTTTTGTTGTAAATATTTTTAGCATAATGAAATGTAGCAATAGTAGTTGCATATGACAAGATAAAGACGAATAGATAGCCAAATAAACTTATGAGCATGTTATCCACTGGCGCGTTATAAAAATAAAGTATACCGAGTAATTTGTGAAAAATGGCAAAGTTACCTAAGAAGTTAATTGCTTGTAGTACAAATAATATAGTGATTACCCCCAATAAAAGAACGACTATTTCGTAATTGAAATAGCCGTTTTTCCTTTATCTAAAAAAACACTGTTCTATAAACCTCCGCCACTATTTACGTTGTTATGCGTATTTGCATCTCTAAAGGCAGCGTCAGAGCTCTTGCCTTTTGGAGGAGCTTTGATTTCTTTAAAACTTTTGTTTTTAATATCATACAAAATGCCGATTGCAACTAAACCAATTGGGATTAAAATGAGAAACCAAATCATTTTTAACACTCCATTCTTATTTAGATTTGTATAAGTTACATATTTACGTGAATAAGTCGCTAAGCAGTACAAACATAGGTAGTATTTTTCCTTTCAGTCATATGCAGAGCCACTATGTATAATCCACCGCGATCGTACAAGCTTCCAAAATCCGAGTAGTCAGTGTTTAGTACTAATTCGATGTCACCCCTAAAAATCCCTCCTTTTCCCATAAAATTAAGTTAAATCCATAAGTCTAGTTAATGAATAACGATAGTTTTTCTTGATCGCCATGTTAGAAGGGCAATCAGAGTAACCGGTTGAATTGAGACACCAAAGATTATGAGAAGAATGCGTATAGAAAAAAAGTCTAAGACCTATTCTAGGAACAAAGAAAAAATGGGGAGGTGTCCCATGTTTATTAAAAACTTTAAAAATATGTTCAAGAAAAAAGAATCGAAGCAAGAAGCTCGTTCTGACTCTGAAAGTCTAAAACCAAAGTCTAAAAATAATAATTCACATGATAAAAAAATAATACCGGCTGATAAAGATGAATTTATTTCTGTTATCAAAAAGGAATCGAATAATCCATCTGATTTGAAAACTAAATTTATCACTGAAGACTTCACTCTTTTTTACATCGATAATTTGGTAGATAGCCGAGTACTTAATGAACACATTCTACCGGTTGTGCATAATAACCCAAGTTCTACTCCATCCGAGCTGAAATTCCAATTACAAGTACCTGAAGTGAATATGACAGAGAAGTTGGATTTAGCAATATTAGACCTATTTAGCGGAACAGCTCTCATTCATAAAAATGGGCATCCGAATGTTATTTTGGCAAAGATTAATACAAGAAAATCTCGATCACTGTCTGCACCAGAAAATGAATCTCAAGTAATCGGTTCTCAAGTCGGATTCAATGAAAGCCTATCTACGAATGAATCTTTGGTTAGACGCTATATTCGAACGCCTGATCTGTATATAGAAAAACTAAATGTAGGTAAAATTTCCAATACAACTGTTTCCATTCTTTATCTCAAAAGCATTGCTTCGGAGGAAATGGTTCAAACACTTCGGCAAAGAATTACCGATTTAAAGATAGACGCATTACTGGGTAGTTCCATCCTAGCAGAAATGATAGACGATAATTCGTTATCTCCGTTTCCACAGATGCTCTTAACTGAAAGACCTGACCGTTTTTGCGACGGTCTATTAAATGGGAAGTTGGGTGTTCTTGTAGATGGAAGCTCGATGGCTGTTGTTTGTCCCCATTCTTTCATCGAATTTTTTCAAAGTAGAGAAGACCAAAATCTTAGGTGGCCAATCGCCTCGTTTCTAAGATTATTGAGATTTAGTGCCGTTTTTTTATCCGTCTATTTAACACCTTTATATGTAGCGGCATTGACCTTTCACTATGAGGTGATTCCTCAATCCCTATTAGTTCCTTTAAGTGAATCAAGGTCGTTAGTTCCTTTTCCGCCAATAATTGAAGCATTGCTTCTAGAACTCATCATTGAGTTACTTAGAGAAGCAGGAGCTCGACTGCCAACCAAAGTAGGTCAGACGATTGGTATCGTAGGCGGTATTGTTATTGGGACTGCTGCTGTTCAGGCAGGTATTACGAGTAATATTTTAATCATTATTGTTGCTTTAAGTGCACTCGCATCCTTTACAACACCGAGTTATATGATGGGCAATGTTATTCGAGCCATTCGATTTCCTATTATCGTTCTTGCCGGCTTTTGGGGGTTTTATGGCATAATGCTAGGGTTCTGTTTTTTGCTGATTCATTTAATCAAACAATCAAGTTTAGGTGCGCCATATACTGCTCCATTTTATCCACCTCGTTTGGTTGATTGGCGGGACAGTATTATCAGATTGCCCCTGCCATTCACTAATTTAAGGCCTACAAGTTCTAGAGCTAAAAAGAGGAAAAAGTTTGAAGAAGAGCCAATCGATCCGGAAAAAAGTTGAACTGAAGGTGTTTTGATGAAAAATGTGATTCACGTAAAACCTCAACATATGATAAATGCTATCCTAGTTTTTTTCGTTGTTCACACAACGCAAATTGGTGTTGGCATTCACGGATTTCAGCGAATTATTTACCAAGAATCTAAACAGGATGCATGGATTTCCGTACTTGTCATTGGACTTGCTTCACATGTCGTTGCAATCGTCATGATCAAAACGTTGGAGATGTATGATTCACATGATCTGTATGGAATTAATCGCGAAGTTTTTGGTGCTTGGATGGGGAATTTTATAAACGTCATCTACGTCTTTTACTGCTCGGTAGCATTTTTCTCAGTCTTGAGAAATTATATAGAAGTGGTTCAAACCTGGATATTTCCGTTACTAAGTACGTGGTTTATTTCCGCAACCCTATTATTACTCGTAATTTATACATTCTTAGGAGGGTTACGCGTAATTGTTGGTGTAGCTTTCTTTAGTTTTATATTGGCATTTTGGCTAATTTTTGTTCTAGTATTTCCACTTCAATATTCAGATCCACAAAGTTTGTTTCCAATACTAGAAAGTGAATTCATTGATATCTTAAAAGGTGCAAAAGCGATGACCTTTACGATTATAGGATTTGAAATTTTATATATCATTTTTCCTTTTGTGAATGAAAAGAAAAAAATAGCAAAGCCTGTTCATTACGGTTTGCTCCTCACAACGTTGATGTATTTAGCTGTTATTTTAGTCACACTGACTTACTTTAGTGGTGAACAGTTAAGTAAAACCATTTGGGCAACATTATCACTGTTTAGTATTGTTCAATTGCCATTTTTAGAGCGTTTTGAATTTTTAGCAGTCTGTTTTTGGATGCTGATTATTTTGCCAAACTTATGCCTATATGTATGGGCAGCACACAGGGGATTAAAAAGTATGATTGAGATCAGTGCAAAAAAATTCATTTGGGTATTTTCAATCATTGTTCTCCTATTAACAATTTTCATTAAGTCACGAATTCAAATAAACGCAGTAAATAATATTTTTGCGCAAGTAGCATTTTATGTCGTATTTATCTATCCGTTAGTCCTGTATGTACTTGCACTAGTTAAGAAAAAACTCACGTCACAACGGGGGGTAACATAATGCGAAGAACTAAAATTGGCATGTTAATACTTTCCTTCACCTTGATTATAGGCGGGTGTGCAGAACAGAAACTTTTAGAGAAAATTGGTTTAATCACTTTGGTTGGCTATGATCTTGACGAGGAAGGAAAAGTAGTGACAACCGCTGTCATTCGGCAAGTGGACCCAGAATTTCAAAGTATGGTAACGACTTCTACGGCCGTAAATGACTCAAGCCTAGGAGCCCTTACAGAAATAAATCGGAAAACAACGAAAAAATTAATGCAGGGGCAGATGCGAATTGTTTTGTTTGGCGAAAACCTCGCAACTGAAGGCATTGGACATTTTCTAGATACGTTATCTAAGAATTCATCAACCAGTAGTGGCATACTTTTGGCCATGACTCCCGGAAATTCAAAGGACTTGCTGGAATATCCATATCAAAACATTAATGATGTTGGACAAGAAATATATAAGCTAATCGAACAAAATGTGGATGCTGAGCAAGTCACATCTTCGACTTTACATGAAGTTGTCCAAGACTATTATTCAGTTGGCAGGGATATTATTATGCCGATTATCGAGAGAAAAGGCGAAGTAATCGAGGTTTCAGGAGTCGCTTTATTTAATAAAGGTAAAATGGTTGGGCAACTCCCTGCAAAAGACAGTTTTTATTTGTTGTTAAATAGAGGGAAGTTTAAATCAGGAAAATTTGAAACATCTATTCCAGGGGGCATATTCTCTTCTGATCGATCCAATTCCTCGGAATCAGTTCCTGTTGTTCTTGATACAATCACATCAACAAAGAAATTGAAATTAACTGACCAAAAGGTGCCGGAATTTGATTTACATATTATTTTAGATGCGAGAATACTCGAAATAGATGCAGATGTGAATTTTGATAATCCTAAAGAAGTTGAAAAACTCGAAAAAGCTATCAATCAAAGTCTGTCGGAAGAACTAAAATCTATATTAGACTACTGTCAGGAAATTGATTCAGATGTTTTTGGACTCGGTGAACAATATCGAAGTCAAGTTCGAAACTCAAACCTCACGCATGAAAGTTGGCATGCCATGTATCCAACTGCAAAAGTTAATATTAAAGTAAATTTTAAAATACTTCGAAGTGGTGTTTTTGAATAACGTGTGTTCAGTGAATAGGGCACTTTTAGCAATATAAACCGTTCCGAGAATGTTGACTTCCTTTGCGATGAAGCAACCATTTTCAGTCTATCCTCCTTTATTTTTAGTTTTTCTACAGCCAGAAGCTCAATTTGTATTGAGCTCCTTTTTTATTTGCGAAGATTTTTCATGCGTTGGTGTAACAAACCGTCTGACTGATCGTTTTCTCCCGTAACAAAGTCCGTCATATACGTTGTTAAATATTTGCCGAAATTGTTTTTAGTTTTTATTAATAGCTCATCAACATAATAAGCACCTTTTTCTAAGTTATCTAAGAACAGAACTGATAGGGAAGCATAAACACCGCAAGCAACTTGAAAGTAGGTTGCATTTGTCTTGTATTCGGAATAGATGGATTGATTACTTAAAACGTTATACATATACCTTTCCTTGTCAGAATAAACGAGGAGTACGCCAACTAAATCCTCCCCAATTAAAGGAGCTTCATTAGGATCGAGAACCTTCATCTCGTGGTTCCATAAATTATCTACATCATGTATATTTTCACGGATTAGTTTAGTCGTGTGCTCATTGACCTTATATAGAAATCCGCCTTCCATGTCGTATTGCTTACAAAGGGTATATACTTCTTCGTGGGGCATTAAACAGCCATCAAACTCTATATCTCCTAGCTTTACTTTAAATTCAAGATTATACACTTTCTCATAGAAAAAGAGGGGATTGTAGTGTTGCATAAACATCGGAAAACTTAAGATTGCTTCGTCAAGAAAACATTCTGGTGACCAAGTCGTATAAATCGTATCTTTTTTAGCCAGTTTTGGATTCTTATAAAATGAATTATCATGCTCCACAATGTAGCAACCAATAGGCTTGTTTTCAGGTGAGTCAGTCTTAAGTAATTCGTGTACCATCCACTGGACAACTCCAGGGTTCATTCCAGAACCGATAATGGCGGTTAGATTTGAAAAGTTGTCTTTGTACTTTTCAAGGTGCCTAAATCGCTCAATCAAACCAAACCCCTCATATAACTCTTCATTCTCATCAATCATCGTGTTTTCTAATGCTGTGTTCACGTAACTGATTCCTACCTCATCACAACATTTCATCATTTCAACCGTGTCCGCCCAAGAAAGGTCAATAACAACATCTGTTTGACTTGTTTTGAGGTGTTCCACAAATTGCTTCGTGTCTTTCAAATCATATTTATGCAAGATGAATTGACCTTTTAACTGCGGGAATGATTGTGAATAGGTAGATGCATCTTTTTGTTCATAATCAATCAAATGAATTTCACATTTACTCATAATGTGATGAAGTGGATCGTTCTCATTTATTGCAGATTTATTTAAAATAGAGAGAATGCCGTTAGCAACTCCGCCAGCACTACCAAGAATGGTCATTACATAATGTTGTTTCTTCAAAGAAAAACCCCATTTAGTTTTATATATAGCCTATGTATGGGAAGAGGCGATGGTATAGGCAGAGGTAACTGATGAAAACAGGAATTCAAAATGAATCTGAAACATAAAAAGAGGCTGGGACATAAGTGGAAATTTTTTAAAATTAGGTAAAAATCTATATTAAGAAATTGATACTTTATAATTGGTTGAAGTGGAGGGGCGACTCCTGGGGGAACAGCACGAGGGAGAGACTACAGGCTCGAGCCGTGCCCCCGGAAAGCGTCCCCGCAACGGAAATCAATTTAGCATAAGCAAAAAAACATCAAAATTTCTTAGAGAGAAATTTTGATGTTTCTTGTTTTGTCCCAACATCTTAATGGATAGAAAGTAAAATGATTAAACCGGTCGTTGCTTTTTCAGAACTCTCATATTTAATAAGAAAAACCCAATGACGAACCCGATCAGTACCAATAGGTTTGGCCAAATATCAATAAACGTATGACCGCGTGTCATGACATTCTGAAGAGCTTCTGCTGCAAATGTTAAAGGCACAATTCTATTGATAAATTCTACCCAAGTAGGTGCATCGGATAAATCAAACATTCCACTGAAGAATATTTGAGGAATGATGACCAACGGAATGAATTGAATAAGCTGAAATTCGGATCGGGAGAAACTCGAAAGCAGCAATCCGAGCGCGAGCGCGACACTTGCGGTTAAGAGATTGACAAGTAGCAGAATGCCGTAGTTACCATTTTGAGTGACTCCTAAGATATTCACGATGAACAATTGGATTAGAATGGTTTGAATGATAACGAATAAGAAAAAGCCTATAAAATAGCCAAGAACGATTGAAGATCTTTTAAGTGGAGTAGCTAGTGTTCGTTCAAGTGTCCCAGAAGAACGTTCTTTTAAGAAACTGACCCCCGAAATCAGAAACACAAAGAAGAATATAAAAAATCCCATTAACGCAGGGGCTAACTGATCAAATAAATCAAGTTCCGAATCGCCATATAAAAAAGTAATGCTCGATTTTTGAGAGAGTGTTTTAGGCATAGCAACTTTCTCAGGTGTTTGACCAGTAATAAGACTAAGTTGTTCTTGTAGTTGAACAACTATTTCATTGAGAGATTGTATTTGAACATGACTTTTTTCCAGTGTGAGCACCGTTAAAGTACGTTGTATTTTTTGAATGGCAGAAGCGTTTTTCGATACATTACCACCCTCTACAAGAATATGAGCAGTTTCATTTTCAAAAGAAATGGAAGCATCAATTTTCTGTTCAATCATCGCTTTCTTTGCATCATTATTTGTTGGATAAGAGATGACGGTTGCTTCTTCCTTTAGTAATTGGGTCACTTCTTCCGGTAGGTTAACAATGCCAATCGTGACATCATCAGAGCTAGCGCCAAAAATCGTGTACATTAAAAACAAAACAAAAAGAGGGGCAACTAGCATCATGCCAATGGTTCTTTTATCTTTGACGACTTGAGCAATTACTCGCTGCGCAACGATAATAGACTGCATTATACTTCCTCCTTTTTTAGAAATGCATTTTCAATTGAGCCGAATTTTTGTTTTAACATATCGGGAGATCCACTAACAACTAGTTGGCCATTTTGAATTAATAACAGGCGATCACAGCGCTCAGCCTCATCCATAATGTGGGTAGTAATTAGTAACGTTACACCGTTCTCACGGAGTGACTCGAATTCTTTCCAAAACAACTGTTTAAGAGTAGGATCGATACCCACAGTGGGTTCATCCAGCAAGAGAAACGGTGGCTGATGGACTAATGATATGGCGAGGCTAAGCCTACGTTTCATCCCCCCTGAGAAATAACGGACTGGACGATCTGCATCTTTAAGTAAGTCGACAAATGCCAATACGAAGTTTACACGATTCTTTAAAACATCTTTACGTAACCCATATAATTTCCCGAAATAGGCAAGGTTTCCTCGAGCTGATAAATCTTCATACAGTGCATCCGATTGAGCCATGTAGCCAATTTCATTTGAAACTTTTAGTGTAGGCTGTTGATGGCCAAGTACATGTACTTCTCCTTGAGTAGGTCGCTGAAGTCCAATTAGTGTCTTGATTAACGTCGTTTTTCCGGATCCACTTGGTCCAATTAACCCAACGATTTCGCCTTTTTGAATTTGAAAATTAAGATTGGTTAAAATAGACCTCTTCCCAAAGGATTGGTGATAATCTTGAACAGAGACAATCATAGTGACTCCTCCTTTAAGCAACGCATTGTTGCATAATATTCTTTCTGTGGTTAACTTTAAGTATCTATGTTTCATACAAAGGAATCAATTTGCAAAAACGTACTTATCGTTGTTTAAACAACACTTCTTTGCAATTTGTAGATAAACGGGGTGGTAATTCATGAGAAAAGTAGATTTACGTGTAAGGAAGACAAAATTAGCAATTGAAGTATCACTTTTAAAATTATTAGAAACCAAGCAATTTCAAGATATTACGATTCAAAATATTGCAGAAGAAGCGATGATTAACCGTGCTACATTCTACTCCCACTACTCGGACAAATATGAGTTACTTGACCGCTTAGTCGAAGAAAAGCTGTCTGCATTTCGAAATCATATTTACGAGGCTAGGCATGTAAAAGATGGAACCTTATATCCAGAGCGATTTTTATTTGTGATTTGTACAGCCTTTCAAATTGTAGAGCGGGATCTTTATTTTTTTAAGGTTTTATTAGCAAATCAAACCACGAATAACATTAAAGATCGATTTGTGAATATGGTATCAGATATTTTCACAGCACAATTTGATGTGTTTTTTGGCAAAAATGAAACGAATCGAACAATGCCGAAGGAGTTATTTCTACCGTTCATTGTCTCGGGAGTAACAGGTACAATCTTTTGGTGGATTGAACAGAACCAACCATACTCCCCCGAAGAAATGGCTAAATCCTTATTGAATTTAGTTATTAATGGACCCGCGAAAACGATGGGTCTTCAAATTTCGAATTAAGTTGAGATTTATTGGTTAAACCAATTTGGAATACTAAAAAGGCAGTGAGAATCAAAAACTCACTGCCTTTTTCTATTAATGATATGAAAATGATGGGACGTGTAGGGATCAAACTTACAAGCCAATCCATTCCTTTGACAAATACGATGGAAGGACGTAATATTATCTTTAATTAAAGATATCTTAATTAAAAATAAAAAGGAGGTAATACAATGGAGAGCAAGTCATTGAAATCATTTATTATTTTAATGAAAGCATCAAAATCAGTTCAAGAATTGATTACAACAGACATTGCCTCTTACGGCATGCGCACATCTGATTTTGTTATTATGGAAACGCTCTATCATAAAGGAAGACAAACCATTCGACAAATAGCCGAAGCTGTATTGATTAAAACGGGTTCAATTACGTACGTCATCGATAAATTAGAAGATAAGGGCTGGCTGACACGAAGTGATTGCAAAGAGGATCGTCGTGTTGTTTATATAGAATTAACTGATGAGGGAAAACAAGTAATGGATACAATTTTTCCGCAGCATCAACTCGTCATAGAAGATATTTTTTCTGAACTCACAGAACAAGAACACGATGTATTGATCGATTTACTAAAAAGAGTAGGGAAAAAAGTGCCCACACAAAAAGGAGTGACAACAAAATGAAACGAACATCAGGGATTCACCATATAACAGCGATTGTAGGACATCCACAACAAAATGTAGATTTTTACGCAGGAATATTGGGTTTACGAATGGTTAAAAAAACAGTGAACTTCGATGATCCAGGTACGTATCATTTGTACTTTGGTAATGACGGAGGAAAACCAGGAACGATTATCACATTTTTCCCATGGGCAGACGCTTATCCTGGAGTCATTGGAGATGGGCAAGTAGGAGTGACTTCATATGTTGTGCCTACAGGTGCTTTTGCGTTTTGGGAAAATCGATTAGCTAAATTTAATATTGAGTTTTCGAAATCAGAACGTTTCGGTGAAAGATATTTGACGTTTAAAGATACACATGGTTTACAACTTGAATTAGTTGAGCGAGCAAGTGGAGACCAAAGTTCATGGGCTTTTGGAGAAGTGACACCTGATGTAGCCATTAAAGGATTTGGCGGAGCAACTTTGTTTTCAGCTCAACCAGACCAAACGGCTAAATTATTAGTAGAAGTGATGGGTCTTGAAAAAATCGCGGAAGAAAATGGCTTGCTGCGATTCAAATCGTATGGCGATATCGGCAATATAATTGATGTGAAATCATCGCCAAGTGGCCGAGGACAAATGGGAGTGGGAACAGTTCACCATATTGCATGGCGTGCTGAAGATGACGCCGATCAGTTAGAGTGGCGTGAACATGTTGGGAATGCTGGATATGGAGTGACACCTGTACAAGACCGCAATTACTTTAATGCGATCTACTTTAAAGAACGTGGCGAGATTTTATTCGAAATTGCAACGGATCCTCCAGGGTTTGCACATGATGAATCCGGTGAAACAATGGGAACCGAGTTGAAATTACCAGCTCAGTATGAACAACATCGAGATGCATTATTGAATGTCTTAATTCCAATCGAAGTTCGAAATTTAGATAATGAAGGGTGAGGAGAAAATGACAATGAGACATCTTTTTCAACAAGGGAATGACACTAATAGACCTACATTGCTTTTGTTACACGGAACAGGTGGGACAGAGCATGACTTGCTTCCATTAGCATCAAAAGTAGATCCGGAAGCAAATGTACTTAGTGTAAGAGGAAATGTGTTAGAAAACGGGATGCCTCGCTTTTTCAAGCGCTTAGCTGAAGGCGTATTTGATGAAGAGGACTTAGTTTTCCGTACAAAAGAATTAAATGACTTTCTAGATCAAGCAGCGACCGAATATGGTTTTGACCGCTACAATATCTTCGCAGTGGGCTATTCGAATGGGGCTAATATTGCTGCAAGCTTATTATTCCATTACGAAGATTCATTAAAAGGTGCCATGCTACATCATCCAATGGTTCCGAGAAGGGGAATTGAGCTGCCGGACTTAGCTGGGAAACAGGTGTTCATTGGAGCGGGTTCTAATGATCCGATTTGTCCAGCGCAAGAATCTGAAGACTTAAAAGCCTTGTTAGAACAAGCCGGTGCAGAAGTGACGTTGGAATGGGAAGCAACTGGTCATCAACTAACGTTTAGTGAAGTGGAAAAAGCGAGTGCGTGGTATCAAAGTAAATAATCAATCGTATGAAACCAATCAGAAAGAGAGTTTTCTCTAGCTGATTGGTTTTTTTGTTGATATTAAAAGTTAAGTTCACCATATTAAATAAAGGTATTTTGTGTTGGATTTCACCTTATTTTAATTACATCTTTAGTCGTTGAAGAAATAAAAAAATACACCCTGTATAAATGGGGATAAATAGAAATTAATCCTTCCGCGTATAAATAAGTTTAAATCAGTAATAGTAATTCAAATCGCTCAAAAATAGCCCATTTTCTTGAGGTCCTTGTAAACTATCCAAGAAAACTTTATTCTTCCTTCGCTATTTAAATGATCTGGATCAATAAAGTACTCTCTGTTATCAACAAATCTTTGATCACTCATATAATTTAAAAAAGGGACATCTAATTCAAGAGCTTTTAAGTATTGAAAAACAAGTCTGTTCATTACTTCTTCATTGAAATATTCTTGATAAGACTGTTGTACTGGCTCCATGGTTAATACTACTTGGTACCCCTTTTCTCTACAATAATCTACCATCTCTCTTAACTGCTGCACATTTTGTTCAATGTTATTATTTTCAACCGCTTCTCTATATTGTGCTTCTACTTTTTCATACTTTCTTTCCGAATAGTTGTTACCCTTATTTGCCCAAGATTGATGAGAATTCCATTTAAAGTTTTTTAATTTACCCGAGAGTGCAGAATTAAAACGCCCACTATCTAAGCCAGGTAAGTACAAGTAACTGTAATAATCAATTAAACGAAACGGTTCAATCTCGGTGCGATCCAACACCTTATAATAATTTCCTACATAATTGGTCTCAGAATTTGCGAAAGTAATTTGAGAGATGGAGATGATGACTACACCATCAGGTTTAAGATACTTGCCATACTCTCTCAACAATTTAAAGTCGTACTCAATCGTCTGAGCAGGTAGTGCTAAGTCTAGATGGGACAAACCAGTAGGCTTAAAATAATAAGCATACATTGAATGAGATGTACCTAAATTGATGATATCGACGGGATATGGATGTTTCTTAAACGCCAGCATGGCATGGTTTATGTTGTAATCATGAGAATGCTTTACAAAGTTATTTACTGGTATAAACAGTAGAATAACAACAGTAATGATAATTGTTAACTTAATGAGTAAACGTCCCATAGCAAATCCTTTCAATACAGTGCTTCTTTTACTAAAATTACTGAATGACTTACCAATAAAACACATTTAAATTTCCCGTGTAATTTGTATTTAGATTAAAATCCACCATAAACAAAGCCCTTTGCCGAAACGCTGAATATAAGGACTGAAACGATGATGAAAATATAAACTGCAAACCTGGCGAATATCGAGCGCTGCGATAGCCATTCCCATGTTGAATTATGCTTTCTTTCGATATACTGAAATATTTGTAAAATAATAAAGAAAAAAATGAAAATCACTAAATCTAGTAGCGAAAATATTTCAAAGGCTTTCACAATTCCCGATGGTTTCCAGGAGTTAATTGTTAGGAATAGCTGTGCATTTTCAAATGCATGTGAAACGGAATCCGATCGAAAAAAAACTCGTGAAAAGCAAACTAGCAGGAAAGTTATTGTGATTTTCCACCATTTTTGTAGCACTGGAATTCTATCCAATTGAATAAATGAAGCCATTTTTCCACGAAAATGTTTTGAGTAATCTCCAAACACGCGATAAAACCCATGAATTAGACCCCATAAAACAAAATTCCAAGCGGCTCCGTGCCAAATGCCGCTTACTAAAAAAGTAATTACAATTGCGAAATAAATTTCACTTCTCTTCTTTTTCCCCTTACATAACGGGACAAAGATATAGTCCCTAAGCCAAGTAGTGAGCGTTATATGCCATCTACTCCAAAAATCCGCTATCGAAACTGCAAAATGTGGCTGCTTAAAATTTTCCGTCAAATTTATTCCGAGCATTCTTGCACAACCGATGGCTATGTCACTGCATGCTGAAAAATCAGTGAACAATTGTATCGAGAATAGAATAGTAGCTAGTACGATTTGTGAACCAGTAGGGTTAGGACTATCGAAAACACTAGATACAATGGGAGCTAGTCGATCTGCAATTAATGTCTTCTTAAAAAAACCCCAGGTGATTCGCTTCATCCCATAGCTTAAATTTTCATAATTTAAATTCTGTTCAACTTTAAATTGCGGAAGCAATTTCTTAGCACGTTCAATCGGCCCAGCAACCAATTGTGGGAAAAATGCAAAATATATCGAAAAATAGCCGTAATGTCTTTCTGCCTTTTGTTTTCCATAGTAAATATCCACAAGATAACTTACTGCCTGAAATGTATAAAAAGAAATGGCTAATGGCAGTACAATTTCTTGGTATGGTACGGTATAATTCCAATCCATGTATTTTGCAATCGCTCGAAGTGAGTCATTTACAAAATTAAAATATTTAAACCAACCGAGAAAAAATAATAATACGGAAATACCAACTAGCATGACTTTTTTCTTCTGTTTTTTTGTCTCCTGTTTTTCAATTATTATTCCAGTAAAATAAGTAAAAGCTGTACTTGCAAGTAATAACGGTATAAATTGGATACTCAAGGTAGTGTAAAAAGCGTAACTTGCTATTAACAAAAGAATCCATCTCAATCGATGAGGGATTAAATAGTAAATAACAACGACTATTGCGAAAAATAGGAGAAATTCAATTGATATAAAAGTCACTCAATCACCTGATCAAAAATAAACTTAAGATTTTTCATAAAATGAGGCAAAAAATAACTCTAAAGTTGTCCAAGTTGCGTGAATTCCTGAAATGAATCGACGAAACACTTAAGAATAATAAACCATGTACTAATGTAGGTTGCACGGCCTTTCAAAGTATCACCTAGAAGGGGGCACACTCAGTTTCAGATCTTAGTATATATGGTTTAGTCATGTGGATCCCAATGCCTGTTACGGGTTCGGGAAATAATAAATTATTCATATTTAGGTAACTTGGAATAGAGGATTTTTCCGAAATTATTACGTGGGACTTCCTCAATTCTCATAATCTTAAAGCCCTTTAAGTTTAATTTTTCCTTTATTATTTTTTTAATTTGAACACAATCTTCTTTTAATGTGTAAATATACATTTGGTCATCCGTCCCAGCGCAAATACAGTCATGACCATGCTCATTTAAAAGTCCCTCAACTTCATCTAGGCTGATACGATTTCCATAGACTTTAATCATTCTTTTGATTCGGCCAGTTATAAAAAAATACCCATCCTGATCAAAGTATGCCATATCACCTGTGCGCAAAATTCCATTGTTCTCATCTTTTTTCGAAAGATCGAATAATGACTCAGCATACCCCAAAGATACATTTGCTCCTTTGTATATCAATTCGCCGATAACGTTAGGCGCTGTAATTTGGTTGCCATTGTCATCTTCAAGAAACAGCTCTCCTCCAGGAATGGCAATACCAATACTTCCGACTTTATCAAGATTTTTTTCGCTTGGTAAATAGGTCATCCGCGCGGTTGCTTCAGTTTGACCGTACATAGTAAAAAATTGAATCCCTTTCTGATTACATACGATAGCAAATTTGTTCGATAGAATTGAGCTTAATTTTCCACCTGCTTGAGTTAGTTTTTTTATACTTGGCAGATTAAACTCTTCAAACTTCAGCCTATTAAGCATCTCATACGTGAAAGGAACTCCTCCAAAAGTTGTTACTCGGTGCAATCTACATAAGTCCCAAAATTCTTTTTTCATGATAGATGCATCCGTTAAAATTATCGTCGCCCCGCTTATGAAATGACTATTGATGATAGAAAGACCATAGGAGTAATTCATTGGAAGTGTTGTTATAGGCTTATCGTCTGCACTAATGTCAAGGTACTTCCCTATGGATTCAGCATTTTTGAAAATATTTTCATAACTTAAGCGAACAAATTTGGGGCTCCCAGTACTTCCAGAGGTTGTTAAAAGGAGCGCAAGATGTTCATTAAGATTATGTTGGAAAAATGTCGGACATCTAAATAATGTGTAACCTCCAAATACAAATGAACGATCCATTACTTCTAATAGGTCTTTATTTTCACTACTCGCCCAAATGTATGTAGGCTTATAAAGGTTAATCAGTCTTCGCAACCGATCGATATGAATGGATGCATCCAAAAGTACAGGTACAACACGACCTCTAATAAAGCCTACGTAGCCAAATAAAGACTCTTTATTATTTGAACATAAACAAAAAACGAGCGTTCTTTCACCTACTTTACCGCAGATATCGTCAGCAATTTCTACCATTTCAGAGTAAGAATATTCTGCTTCAGCATATACAGCGGTGCGGTTCCCAAACTCCTCAAGTTTTTTGAAACTATTCATTAATAAAGTCCACTCCCAACCGTTTCAATAGCTCCATTCCTGACTGGTAAGAATTGAACTCTGTAATCCATTCAGAATCTAATGAGACATCAAAAACATCCTCAATCTCAGAAATGAGTGTCATATGTCCGATTGAATCCCATTCTCTTGTTACGCCAAGTGCTAAATCCTCACATACATCATCTTCCTCCAAGTCCAGAACATTGATAAATGCATTTCTATATTTTTCGATATTTCTCATCATTTATACACCCTTTCAATAATTACTTTCTCCTAAATCTGTGTGAAGATCTTGTTAGATCACTCAGGAACTATCTCTGACAAATGTTCTAGCGTTCATCAACCAAATTTTGAAGATGATGCTTACGCTTAATGGCTTTTAGTAACTCATCTGTTACTATTACTGATATTTATTTTAATCCCAGTTTCTTTTGTGAATTCTTTATAAATGCATCATGAATATTGTAATGACAGCTTGTATATAAATTTACATCCATTGACTCTGCCTGAGAGTCTTTAAGTGTTTTAAATGAAAATGATTATCATCATCAATTATAAGTCTGTAAGAAGAAATGTCAATATAGTAATCATACTTTGCAATCTTTGCCTTCATATGTTCTACATTCATATTGTTATCCGACCAAATGGTAGGCACATCAAAAGGAAATGAATAATAATTTATATATCCACCATCTTTTTCTTTAAGAATATGGATATAGGATTTGGGTAATCTTACTTTTATTTTTTTTGGTTTTTCTACTACATTATCTGATATGAGTGCTAACTTAATTTTTTTAACCACTAAAAAACTTTCCCAAAAATATCAATATTCACAAAACCATCACGATGCTTTTCTTTGAAGAAAGGCACGTAGAAGCGAAGCAACGAGGAGACTGGAGTATGCCCGCGGACCGCGTTCGTCTAAAACGAAAATTAGCCATTTCTTTATGAATAGAGAAACGAAATGTTTTTCTGAAAAGAAGAATTGAAGTGTGACATGAATCATATCAATATGACCCAATGCATAAACTGTGAGTATTTATTATTGATCCTTGTAGGGATTGATTAACTTATTCCTCATTTTAATGAGCATTTTCAACGTTTTTTATTTAAAAGAAATTCCTTACCTATTCAACGTTGATAGCGTTTTCATTCATTAAAATTAATAAAAATGCACATTATTTGTTGTCAGAATTTTATGTGAACGGTGATTTTGTGATATACTTGTTCGATATCTATAGAGAAATCTTTCAAAGATGAAGAGAGAGGGGCGATGTCATGATAAAGACTGGATATCCAGTTCCGCAAGGATTGTATGACCCAGAGCAAGAACATGAGGCATGTGGAATTGGCATGATTGCAAACATTAATGGCAGAAAAACACATAGTATCGTTCAACATGCAGTGACCATCCTCTGTAATATGGAACATCGCGGAGGTCAATCCGCAGATACAAGTACAGGAGATGGAGCTGGTATATTAACGCAAATTCCTCATCGCTTCTTCCAAAAACAATGTGAGAAAGAAGATATTATTTTACCAAGAGAAGGCGAATATGCGGTCGGTATGGTGTTTCTACCAAAAGATCATGAGATTCGTATGAAGAGTAAAGAAATTTTTGAGCGAATTATTGCCGAAGAAGGTCAAGTATTTCTTGGATGGCGACCAGTGCCCATCAATGATTCGTTTGTTGGAAAAGTAGCAACGAAAACGAAACCTACGATTAGACAAGTATTCATCCAAATGTCTTCAGATTGTCAAGATCAACTGGCGTTTGAACGGAAATTATATATCATTCGTAAGCGCATTGAGCGCGAAATGGCTGCCTTTAGAACATACGATGACGTATACATCTGCAGTTTATCAACCCAAACCATTGTCTATAAAGGCATGCTTATCCCCGAACAACTAGATTCCTTTTTCATCGACTTAAATCATCCAGATTTCAAATCTGCATTAGCACTCGTACATTCTCGATTCAGCACCAATACGTTTCCGAGTTGGAAGCGCGCACATCCAAATCGCTACACCATTCATAATGGAGAATTTAATACGCTACGTGGCAATGTGAATTGGATGCGAGCACGTGAACAAATGACTGAATCGGAATTTTTCAATCAAGAAGATTTACAAAAGGTTTTGCCAGTCATCGATGCGGATGGCAGTGATTCATCCATGTTCGATAATTGTTTTGAATTCCTACACTTGTCGGGACGTTCAATCGCTCATACAGCGATGATGATGGTACCCGAGCCTTGGGCAAATGATCAGACAATTATCGAAGAGAAACGTGACTTCTATGAATACCATAGTACATTGATGGAGCCTTGGGATGGACCGGCTGCATTGGTGTTTACGAATGGGAAACAAATCGCTGCCACACTTGACCGCAATGGTTTAAGACCCGCACGTTATTACGTTACAAAAAGCGGCATGATTGTCCTTGGTTCAGAAGTCGGGGCATTGGATATTTTCGCGGACGATATTGAATACAAGGAACGATTAGCACCTGGAAAGATTCTTTTAGTCGACTTAGAAAAAGGTACGATTATTCCAGACGAAGAAGTTAAGCTGCAAATTGCTTCAGAGCAGCCCTATAAAGAGTGGTTGAAGAATATGACCAATCTCGAAGACTTACCTGAAGCGAGTGAACAGTCACATGTTTACGTTGGCGAGCCATTATTACAACAGCAACTCGCTTTTGGATATACACGTGAAGAACTAACGAAGATTATCAAACCTTTAGTGCTTGAAGGGAAAGACCCAGTCGGATCGATGGGATACGATTCTCCGTTAGCTGTTTTATCGAAAAAACCTCAATTGCTATACAACTACTTTAAACAATTGTTTGCACAAGTAACGAATCCACCAATTGATGCAATTCGAGAAAAAATAATTACGATGGTTGATACAACAATCGGTGCAGAAGGCAATTTGGTTAACCCGAATGCAGAAAGCTGTCGCCACATTCGACTGAAAACACCACTCTTAACGAATCGACAATTAGAATCCCTGCGCCAACAACAAGTAGAAGGCTTTAAAACGGCCACATTTTCGATCCTCTTTTCTGCCAATAAAGAACCGGGCCAGCTTGAGCACGCATTAGAAGAACTATTTGTAAAAGCGAACCAAGCAGTCAATGAAGGAACTACATTGTTGATTTTATCGGACAGAGGGGTGTCTGAACATGAAGCAGCGATACCTGCATTACTAGCAGTTTCGGGCTTGCATCATCATTTAATTCGCCAAGGAACGCGGACAAAAGTAAGTATTTTGCTTGAATCAGGTGAACCTAGGGAAGTTCATCATTTTGCTGCTCTTCTAGGTTTTGGTGCGGAAGGAATAAACCCGTATTTAGCGTTTGACTCAATTCGCGAGTTAATGGTGAAAGGCGAACTATCAATGCCTTCACTCGAGCAAGCAGAAAATAACTATATCCATTCCGTTACGGATGGCATTATTAAGGTGCTTTCAAAAATGGGGATTTCCACCATTCAAAGTTATCGTGGTGCACAAATTTTTGAAGCAGTGGGCATTCATCGAGATGTCATTGATAAATATTTCACGAGAACCTCTTCGCGACTTGGCGGAATTGGTATGGACTTGATCGAAAAAGAAGCTCTTCTTCGTCATGAAGTAGCTTTTCAAGAAAACCGTGGTGGCAATAAAACCTTGGATGCTGGTGATGAGTTCCAATATCGAGCAAACGGGGAGGATCATCAATACAATCCAAGTACCATTCATACACTTCAACACGCATGTCGCACGAATAATTATGAGGTTTTCAAGAAATACACAAGCATGTTGACGGATGAAAAGGTAAACCTTCAATCGTTGCGTGGTTTATTGAAATTTAAAGAACGTCCTCCAGTTCCAATTGAAGAAGTTGAGTCGATTGAAGCGATTTGTGCGCGTTTTAAAACTGGTGCAATGTCATACGGATCGATTTCAAAAGAAGCCCATGAAGCGTTAGCGATTGCCATGAATCGAGTGGGCGGACGTAGTAATACCGGTGAAGGCGGCGAAGATATTGACCGCTTCACACCTGACGCGAATGGTGATTCTAGACGAAGCTCGATTAAACAAGTGGCTTCTGGCCGTTTCGGTGTGACGAGTCATTATTTAGTAAATGCAGACGAGATTCAAATCAAAGTGGCACAAGGGGCAAAACCAGGTGAAGGTGGACATCTGCCAGGGAAGAAAGTGTACCCATGGATTGCAGAAGTTCGCGGCTCAACGCCTGGAGTGGAATTAATATCACCGCCACCTCATCATGATATTTATTCAATAGAAGATTTAGCAGAACTGATTCATAACTTAAAAAATGCGAATCCAAGAGCTCGAATTAGTGTGAAACTAGTGTCGGCAGTAGGTGTTGGAACGATTGCTGCTGGGGTAGCCAAAGGAAGAGCGGACTTAGTGTTAATCAGTGGATATGATGGTGGTACTGGCGCGGCACCACGGACGAGTTTGAAGCATACCGGATTGCCGTGGGAAATTGGTTTAGCAGAGACGCACCAAACGCTGTTATTAAATGGACTGCGTGACCGAATCGTCATTGAGACAGATGGCAAAATGATGACGGGACGAGATGTCGTTCTAGCGACCCTACTAGGTGCAGAAGAATACGGATTCTCCACCGCACCACTTGTCGTTCTAGGTTGCGTTATGATGCGCGTGTGTCACATGGATACTTGTCCAGTTGGCGTCGCAACTCAAAACCCAGAGCTTCGTAAAAAGTTCACAGGTAACGCAGAGCATGTAGCGAACTTCATGCGTTTTATTGCCATGGAAACAAGAGAATTGATGGCGCAACTTGGTTTTAGAACGATTGACGAAATGGTCGGGCGAACCGATGCACTTGAAGTGAATCAAGCGATTGATCACTGGAAAGCAAAAGATATTGATTTATCTGCATTGCTTTATTCACCTAATTTACCTGCGAAGGTGGGACGTTATCATACCGTTGACCAAGATCACGGATTAGAGAAAACACTCGATTTCCAGGAATTGATTCCAAATTGTAAAAAGGCGATTGAAAACCAAGAGCCTGTTGAATTTACAACCGCCATTCGAAATATTAATCGCGTAACTGGAACAATGCTTGGAAGTGAAATTACGAAACGATACGGTGAAAAAGGATTACCTGAAGATACGATTCGATTGACGTTAAAAGGTTCAGCGGGTCAAAGCTTTGGTGCTTTTATTCCAAAAGGCATGACACTCAAGTTAGTTGGAGATTCGAATGACTTTGTTGGAAAAGGGTTATCTGGTGGGAAAATCATTGTTCACCCAGACCCAGTTGTAACTTTTGCGCCTGAGAAAAACATCATTATAGGAAATGTCGCATTTTACGGCGCATCAGCTGGTGAGGCCTATATTCAAGGAATCGCGGGAGAACGTTTCTGTGTACGTAATAGTGGAGCAAATGTAGTCGTCGAAGGTGTTGGGGATCACGGGTGTGAATACATGACAGGTGGAAAAGTGGTCGTGTTAGGAACAACCGGTCGAAACTTTGCTGCCGGTATGTCAGGCGGTATCGCTTATGTGTTTGACGAAGACGGAACCTTCCACACAAGATGCAACACAGAGCTCGTTCATCTTCAAACGATGGAACACGAAAGTGAATTGCAAGATGTTTACAACATGCTAGAAAAGCACGTCGAGTATACAAATAGTGCGCATGGAAAACGGATTTTAGCTTACTGGGAGAAATACGCACCACAGTTTGTCAAAGTCATTCCAAAAGCGTATTTGAAAATAAATTCACGAATTCAAGCCCTTCAAGATGAAGGATTAAGCGTATTTGATGCACAAATGATGGCGTTTGATGAAAGTAACAAGGAAGCAGCTGGCGTAAAGTAGGTTAGCGGAAAGGAGGAGTGACATGGGAAAACCAACAGGATTTATGGAGTATGCACGACAAACACAGCCTGAACGAACACCAATAGAACGACTAAAGGATTGGCAAGATTATACGTTGCCAATGACTGATACAGAAGTGCGAGAACAAGGCGCACGCTGCATGGACTGTGGCGTCCCAACATGCCACACCGGAATGGAAATCAACCGAGTGACCACCGGGTGTCCAGTGAATCACTTAATTCCCGAATGGAATGATCTTGTGTATCAAGGTCAATGGAAAGAAGCACTGAAGCGGGAGCATGAAAAAAACAACTTCCCGGAATTCACTGGTGCAGCTTGTCCTGCACCTTGTGAAGGGGCTTGCGTGTTAGGAATAAATGAACCACCTGTAGCCATTCGAACAGTCGAACGAGCCATTATTGAAAAAGGCTTTGAAGAAGGGTGGGTCATTCCAGAGCCTCCTGAAAAACGTACGGGTAAGAAAGTGGCAGTTATCGGATCAGGTCCAGCCGGTTTAGCAGCTGCAGCCCAGTTGAATAAAGCCGGTCATTGGGTCACCGTTTTTGAACGCAATGATCGAGTAGGTGGCCTACTTACTTACGGTATTCCAGAAATGAAGATCCCATACGAGATGGTGCAACGTCGTGTGAATCTTTTAGAGCAAGAAGGAATCAAATTCGTCACTAACACAGAGGTCGGTAAGGACTACTCTGTTGAACAACTTCATCAAGATTTTGAGGCAATGATTTTATGTGGTGGCGCAACAGTTCAACGAGATGTTGCTGTTGAAGGTAGAGAGTTGAAAGGCATTCATTATGCGATGGACTTCCTTCATTCCAATACGAAAAGCTATCTAGATTCCAATCATCAAGATGGGCGGTTCTTATCTGCAGAAGGCAAAGATGTCATCGTCATTGGTGGCGGTGACACAGGGACCGATTGTTTAGCTACTGCAGTCCGTCATAACTGTCGCAGTCTCACGCAATTTGATATTTACGATCAAAAGGGATCGATTCGTGATGACGTAGGCAACCCATGGCCGCAATATCCGGTCATTCACCGAATCGAATACGGCCAAAAGGAAGCGGCGAGTAAATTTGGCGAAGACCCAAGAGCGTATGCTGTACAAACAACGCGATTTGTTGGAGACGAACATGGTCATGTGAAGGAAGTTCATACCGTTAACGTGAAGTTGAGAATTGACGAAGAAGGAAATCGAATTCGTGAAGAAATTCCAGGAACCGAAAAAATCTGGCCAGCCGATTTAGTGTTGCTCGCAATCGGATTCAGTGGACCCGAACAAGGACTCCTGCAAAAACTAAACATCGAAACGAATTCAAATTCTACAGTGAAGGCAGAATACGGCAAATACGTAACCAACGTCGAAGGTGTCTTTTCAGCTGGAGACATGCGTCGCGGCCAAAGTTTGATTGTTTGGGCAATCAATGAAGGACGCGAAGTCGCAAGAGAATGTGATCGCTATTTGATGGGTGCGACAGTGTTGCCTTGATAGTAGGGTGAATAATGGCAGTGAGACGGTGGTCTCACTGCTTTTTGTGTTGGAGGAAAATCGTCTAACGCCAATAAAACGGGTTCAAACGCCAAATTATGAGACGCAAACGCCAAATTATCATCAGTTTGCGCTAGAAAAAGTTACCCGAACGACAATTAAATAGAAGATAACGCCATATTCAATGAATTCCCTACACCCATTCAAGAACTTTTACTTGACAGTATAGCCAAAAGTGACTAAAATCCTTAGTGGCTCACCTGTTAATCAGGCAGAGCGGGTAGGGAGAGGGCTAATTAAATAGAAGGTTGAAGAAATGTTAAATTGGATCGATCAGTTTTTTGGTCTGCAAGAGAACGGAACGACTTTTAAGAGAGAAGTAATAGCGGGACTTATCGGGTTCTTTACGGTGGTTTACATTATTGCGGTCAATGCTCTTATTCTGTCCGAGGCAGGTATGCCGCTTGAAGCAGCCATTATTGCAACCATTGCAGCTTCTGTATTTGGATGCTTGCTAATGGGGTTTTGGGGCAACGCTCCGATATTGCTCGTTCCAGGAATGGGAATTAACGCATTGTTTTCTTACACGATGGTCCAGTCAATGGGCTTATCTTGGCAAGAAGCACTAGCCGTTGTTTTCGTATCTGGTTTGATTTTTGTCGTTATCGCATTCACACGTTTTTCAAGCATGCTGAGTGTGGCGGTTCCTCATTCTTTAAAAGAAGCGATTACGGTGGGACTTGGATTATTCCTTATGTTAATTGGCCTTGAAAAAGGTGGAATTATCGAAAAGGGTTCAAGTTCGATTTTAGCTTTAGGTTCCTTTGGTGAACCTCAAGTACTCGCGACGATCCTGACTTTTCTCGTGGCTATTATTTTGTTCATACGAAATGTGCCGGGGAATTTTTTAATCACGATTGTTGTCGGAACCATCATTGCTTCGTTATTTGGCTTGATTGATATTTCTCAAGAAAGTACTTCCACGTTATCATCTGCGGATGCATTCAGTGTATTAGGTGCTTTGTCATTTGAAAGTGTATTGTCTATGACGTTTTGGGTTGCGGTTTTCTCGTTAACAATGGTTATTGTGTTTGAAAATATTGGTCTTGTTCATGGCCAAGTGACATTTATCAATCGGCCAGATCGCTTCAAAAAAGCTTTCCAAGCTACATCGATTTCAGCGATGACTTCAGGTGTTTTTGGAACAAGCCCAACGGTAGCTTCTGTAGAAAGTGCTGCTGGAATGGCTGCGGGTGGACGTACAGGACTAACCACGATTACAGCAGGTATGTTGTTTTTAGGGGCTGCATTCTTTATTCCAATGATTAAACTCATTCCAAATAGCGCCATTGCACCGATTCTCATCATTATTGGTGGATTAATGGTGCAAAATATCCGTAACTTGGATATGAAGGATTTGAGTGAGAGTTTCCCAGCTTTATTTATCGTCGTGATGATTCCGTTTACGTATAGCATTGCAGATGGAATGGCAATTGGCTTCATTTTGTATCCGATTTTAAAAGTCGCGATTGGAAAATGGAAAGAAGTCACACCAACACTTTATGTCATTGCCGGGTTATTTTTAATGAACTTTGTTTTTCATGTAATTGGTTAATAAACAATAAAAGGCATCCAATTAGATCGATAATTGGATGTCTTTTTTAAAAGAATCTTAACCTCGCCCAGCTTCTTTAGTTCAATTGATTTCTGAAATAATTGGATCATGGTTGGAGATGATATCAATCTTATGTTCAATACACGACAAGGAGTAGTGCTTCAGATTTTCAACGGGCATTATCGCCTTTAAATTGGATTCTTTTTGAATAAAATCAAAGTAATTAGACTTGGAATAAATTCGAAATACCTCCCCCTGAAACTGCTCGGCATCATTCCAATTCGTATAATCATCATAGATGACCGAATATGTAATATAATTTGGAAAGTCTATCTGTAATGTCCGCACATTACTATCTGAATGGGGATGTATAAGTAAATCAGTGGTTTCCATGCTTTTATTGATAATTATCCTTAATCTCACTTTACTTGTTCTTACTTCAACAATTTGTTCGAATGAAATATGATAACCTGTTTCATTTACCAAATCTGTAAACCTCATATATACTTCACCTATACTACTAGTCATTCAATACACAGCATCAAATTCTTAAATCACCAAATCTCTCCTTAAACACATGCCAGTTCCTTTTAGTTGTATTACATCTAAGAAACTCATCAATAAACCAAAATATAAAGGCAGAAAGAATTGCGGTAATAAAAAAGAAATTGTCTAACAAGCTTCTAACATCGGAAAATAATAATTCTCTTTCCCATTGAGAAAATAATAAAATTGGGACTATAACAAACAGAGCAGCAAGGAAAAGATGAATCACGAATGCTGAGATTCCTCTAATGATTCCGTTTAGCTTTTTGGTGATCCAATCAGACAAGATGGATGAAGGTAATCCATAAAACAGCAAAATCGGTAGTAAATACATAGCTATGAAAATGACAAAACCGGATGGTTCCAATATGAAATAGATAATCATTACACCGATACAAGATCCTATAGCAGATAAAAACTTTCTACCTATCAAAAGCCTCACCCCAATCATCTAAAGTAAAAAATTTAACTCAAACTATTGGTTTTCTCTGTCCTCTCCAAAAGATAAATAAAGAAATAGCAAAACAAATGAATGAAAACGATCCTACAAACTGTATCGGTAGTTCGCCTGATAATAAATATAAAGAAAGAGGTAAGGAAGCAATCCCTAATGCTAAAAAGCTTTGCCAACTCCGAACAATTGCTGTGTAAAACAAAGCAATAAATGAACATATAATCGACAACCCAAATGTCAAACTAAATAAAGTCACCATGTTCTCCTCCTTCAAACAAATATCCTCTTATATTTTTTAGAAAGAAACACCTTTTAACCAATATACCAACATTAACCATTTGTGCCTATTAATAATGTAGCTAATGCAAATTCACGTCCAAAAACCAAGGGAAATAATGGCAACTATTCCAAATCCAATATGTTAGAATAGTATAAATACTTGATTTTGAGGTGAACAACATGACTGTTCAAACAGAAAAGGTTCTTTCGATTAAAGATTTGACGATGAGTTACGGCTCTAAAAAAGTGTTGAATGGAATTGATTTAGAAGTACATCGAGGAGAAATCATTGGTTATATCGGACCTAATGGAGCGGGTAAGAGTACGACTGTTAAAATAATGCTTGGTCTGCTAGAAGGATATAGAGGCAAGGTTGAAGTTTTCGGGGAAGATATTTCAACTGGAAACTATACATATAAAAGAAAGATCGGCTATGTACCGGAGAATGCTGAAGTCTATGACAATTTGACAGCTAGTGAGTATTTAACGTTAATGGGAGAACTGTATGGGCTCGATCAAAAATTTGCTGAGCATAAGGCTTATAGTTTAATGCATTATTTCGGTATGGAGAAAGTGTTCCATAGCCGAATTTCATCGTATTCCAAAGGGATGAAGCAGAAAGTATTAATTATCTCGAGTTTACTGCATGACCCTGATTTATTGTTTTGGGATGAACCTTTGAGTGGATTAGATGCCAATTCGATGATGATTATAAAAGAAATCTTGATTCAACTAGCAAACCAGGGAAAAACGATATTTTATTCGTCTCATATAATGGACGTTGTTGAGAAAATCAGTAGTCGAATTATTTTGTTGGCCGAAGGAAGAGTAATAGCCGACGGTACCTTTGAAGAATTGCAAAGTCAAAGCAAAGAAGGATCTCTCGAGCAAATTTTTAATCAGTTAACTGGATTCAATGAACATAAGAGTATTGCCGAAAAATTTGTTGAGAAGGTGAAAGAGGGACAACCGAATGGATGATTTTCGTTCGTTAAGGATCTTAGATACTTTCAAGGCTTTATTTATAAAGTTAGACATTGACTATCCAGTAATGAGAAGAATTTTGCAGGTGAAATTGACGTTAGATGAACGTCGCGTACCGAGTATTTTTAATGGAGAAGTTAAGAAGGAAGGCAGTATTTATCTCAAAACGTTAGCTTTGTATGCTTTTTATGGGTTAATCTTGATTCCTTTTATTATCCTAGGCGAAAATTACATGTTTCAAATGAGTTTAGTTTTTGGCGTGATTTTGTTCATTTTAATGACGTCCATGATTTCAGATTTTTCGACAGTTCTTCTCGATTTAAGAGATAAAAGTATTTTAAACACCAAACCGATTAGTAAGAAAACCATTAACGCTGCGAAGATCATCCATGTCATCATCTATATGAGTTTCATCACGAGTGCATTTGTAACGATACCGTTTGCGGTCGGTTTATTCACAAAAGGAATTGGATTTGCGCTTATTTTCTTAGTTGAAATTATCATTGTAAATTTATTTGTTGTTGTTTTAACCGCTATTTTATATTTGCTCGTCTTGCGCTTTTTCGATGGAGAGCGGTTAAAGGACATTATTAATTATGTGCAAATTCTCTTATCAGTGGGCATCGTGGTTGGCTATCAAATCCTGCTTCGTTCATTTGATTTGGCCACTATAGATGTCGAGTATGTATTTAGTTGGTGGCATCTATTCATTCCAGCTTTGTGGTATGGTGCTCCTTTTGAGATGTTATTACATCAACAGTTCTCAACACCTATGATTATCTTTTCAAGCCTTGCCATATGTGTGCCGCTAATCTCATTTTATCTATACAGTCGAGTCATGCCTTCTTTTGAACGGAATTTACAAAAACTAATTACAGAGACGGGTTCCAATAAAAAGAAGTGGGCTGGCATTGATTCGTTCTTTTCAAAAATCATGTGTAGAAGGAAAGAAGAACAAATCTTTTACCGATTCGCTTCCAAAATGATGACTCAAGAGCGGGAATTTAAATTGAGAGTATATCCTGCCTTGGGATTATCTATCTTACTTCCATCACTATTTGTATTTAATGATTTGAGAATGTATTCACTTTCTGAGGTGTCTAACGGTAAAATGTATTTTGCTCTTTACTTCTGTAACCTGATGATTCCAGGGGTCATTCATATGTTGAAGTTTTCTGGGACATACAAAGGGTCTTGGATCTATCGATCGACTCCCAGTCAATACATCTCATCTATATATAGTGCAACGTTAAAAGCTTTTTTTGTAAAACTATATATTCCGATATTTATAATTAATAGTGTGGTTTTCATATGGGTATTCTCTCCAAGAATCATCCCAGAAATAGTCCTCATTTTGTTAGTCGCAGTCGTGCAAATCATCCTGACATACAGGATGATTAACAATGAAGATTATCCATTCTCGCAGTCGTATGAATTTGCTCAAGAGCAACAAACAGCAAATAACTTGCTTCTGTTTCTCATTACAGGACTATTTGTAGTTGGCCACTTTATCGCTTTAAGTATTCCTTTAGGGATTTATATTTATATGGTGATTTTACTCGTAATAATCGTTCTTGGTTGGAGAGTAACATTTCCGAAAAAATGAAAAGCCTTCGAGTTTGGTACTGGTTTAGTACTGATCTCGAAGGTTTTAATAGTACCAATTAACTTATAAAATACTCTCTATACATAACGAATGTTGCAACAAGGGTAATGACGAAATAGATCACTGCACCAATAAAGATAAGTGATTGACCACCAACACGTTGAGTAGCAGCCATTCGAATGCCGGTTTGTCCCTGAATTTGCATATCCATATGACGACTAACTGTATTGTCTTTGCTAGTGAAAATATAAAGAACGGCTATAGCCACAAGTGCAAATGGAATCGATGTATCTATAAAACTTGCAGCAAAAAAGAGAGAGACGACCCAGTTTACGAGGGCTAACATCGATATAGTCAATATTAGAACGATCGCTTTATTCATGAAATAACCTCCATTGTCGTATTTATACAAAATTCAGAAAAATTATATCTTATACCAATAATAACATTTTTTTCCTACAGTAACAGGAATAGTTGTTTCATAGCCATCTTGTATGTTTTGATTAAAGGATAAATTAGTTAAGAACTGGGGGTTTTCGAATGGATGAGTTTGAGTACGATCACCATCTTGGAATAAAGACGGTAGGCTTACACGAAGTCCGTAACCAGATGGTTCATTATAATCGTTATGAGGCGACTCCTTTCGTTGCCCTCGAAGCTTTATTTGAAGAATACAAATTGGAAAAAACAGATGTGGTGGTGGACTTTGGTTGTGGGAAGGGAAGACTCCCATTTTATGTGAACCACCATTTTAAAGCAAGTGTAACCGGAGTCGAAATGAACGGTCAGCTGTATTTGGATGCACTTCAAAATCAATCGAGTTATATGGAGAAACGGAAAAACATGAAGGGTTTTATACGTTTCGAGAATGGCTTAGCAGAAGAATATATAATAGAAGAAACCGATAACCGTTTTTACTTCTTCAATCCATTTTCGATTCAAATTTTCATGAATGTAATCGATCGAATCCTTCAATCTATTGAACAAATAAATCGTCAAGTGGATATCATACTTTATTACCCAACAAGCGATTATATTCAATATCTCGAAAACAACACGGTATTCGAACTGTTGAAAGAAGTTCAAGTTCCTGGACTCTATGCGAACAATGAAAACGAACGATTTGTTATCTATCGTTATAATCCGTAATAGGAATGGAGAAATGAATTATGAAAGAAATGTTAAATTCTAAATGGAAATTTAGCGGGTATGCTTTCTTAATTGCCATTGGAGGAATTATTGGGGCAACAATCGTAGATCCTGGTAATATGTATTCGATATTCGGAGTATTGACGGGTTCTCTGATTATAGTAGTCATTAACCTATTTTACGTTTTGTACAATAATAAACATAAAGAGAATGAAATCGGAAACGAAAAACAATAAGGAATGATGGAAAATGACTAAATTTATAAATGATTTCGTTGGAGCGATATCGGATATTGTTAAAAGTATTTGCTACTTTTTATTTGGAGCATTAATTGTTGGCGTGCTATTCTTCCTTCTTGCAAAGTTTTTTGAATGGATTTTTTAAAAGGGGAATTTGTTTAATTAACGGGAGCTTTACTTCAAGAAGGAGTAAAGCTTTTTTTCTTATTGAACTAACGCGGCAGGTTAGTTCAATAACTACTTGATTGAAGAAAGAGATAAATATGGTCGATTACTTGTATACGTTTGGTTAGATCAAGTCGTTTACTTTAAACGAACTTTTATTACGAGAAGGTCTTGCACAAGTTGCAAAATTCCCACCAAACACCAAATATGTTGATGAATTTGAAGAAGCTCAGAAGGTTGCAAAAAGAGCGAAGATGGGGATGCGGAATTAATGCAAATGTTCATTATGAGTTCAAGTGTTCTTATAACTATAATTATCATTTGGTTGTCACTAGGTTTATTCCATTACGTTCCTTTGTTAAGTGAAGGTTATAACCGCATGATTTATTTATTAAATCGTTGGAGGATGTACTGGCAGGGGACATTATTGTCTTGTGACTAGAAACGATATAAGAAATACAAGTGTGACCGAAATTGTATCTTCAGTCGCTATTTCTATGTATAGAAAGAAGTCATTTATTGCGTTTCAAAAAAACGCAATAAAAATAAAGACTACGGGGCTATACCCGGAGTCTTTGTAATTAATCAAAAGGACGGTGTGATCATAATTATCCATCCTTCCGATCCATCTATATACTGACCAAATTCAATGCCAATTTGATACTGTTCCGTGTTAAGTAGGTTTGGTGAAAAGGAATGAACTGATGAATTAAATGCTTCATCCAAGGGACCTAGCGCAGCAAATGCATCTATTGGAACAGGTAGTGTTTCACCAAATAATTGCTCGTATAGTATTGAATCTGTTGTGGAATAATTACCCATTGGAATGAATCGGGTTCCTATACGGCTTATGAGTGTGGCCATCTCTTCTAGTCGATTGTTTATGGTTAACTTATGGACGCCATTCTCGGTTCGGTAATCATTGATTTTTTGTAGTAGTAATTGTTCTTGTTCATTCCCTTGTTGCTCAGTGAGCCAGACAGTTTTAGGTCTTGGCATTTCTAAGTAATCCTCGGGTATGAATTGTAAATTGTATTTATTAAAATCCCTGTCTAATGTACGTGCATAAAGCCCGGCGAATTCCTGGCGTGTGATGGCTGAATAGGGCTTGAAGGTTTTGTTAGGATATCCCACTGTTATCCCAGCGTTGGCTAATGCACTAATATTTTTTTGGTTAGACATGCTAGCTAGTACATCTTTGAAATTATAATCGATTCGATCAAGCGGAATGTCGTAGGCCTTAGTCAAAATTGTCGCCATTTCGCCTCTTGTCAAATTTCCATTCGGATCGAAGTAGCGCGAACCGTCTTTAGCAATTTTTCCTTGGATAACACCCATATCAACTAATTTTGCTACATAAGAATAATAGGAATGCCCTTTTTTCATATCAGTAAATCCGGGATCAGGGTCATTACCGAGTGTGACGCGAAGCTCGCGAATCAACATAATAACTGTTTGAAGGCGAGTAACCGGTTCATTTACACCAAATGTTCCGTTACTTAAGCCTTGGATAATGTTCCGAGATGACAAATATTTTATTTCATCCTTAAAAGCTGGACCAACGTCCGGGAAAGTTCCTGCGGCATTTACTGAGAAGGGGAAACTAATCAAAAGGGCCAAGGCGGATGCAACAACTGTCTTTTTCCAGTTTTTCATTGTAAACCTCCATTTTCATGTAATTATTTGAATTGATAAAAGTATAACACATATTCCATTTAAACCATTATTATCCTGTTTTAACTACAGGAAATGCAGGTTTATAAGTCGAATTATTGAAGGAGGGTTAGTCCATGGAGTTGATTGTGTACATTTTAAAATTAATAATCCCTGTCTTAACACTTATTGTTTAGGTATGGTTTCTAGGTTTCTTAAAACCATCTAAACAGCAGATAAGAGATAGAAAGGGCATGATGGGTGAGTTACGTGTACATCGTGAGCTTTTTAAGTACACTAATGAAAATAGTAAAAAACCATCTAACGGTAAGTCATTATTAGTAAAAACACGACAACCTTTAAAAAAGAGCGTCCTGTACTTGAATCCAATTATTTGTTGGATTAGGAGGCCTCTGGTTCAGTAATTGTTACGTTATATCCTAGGTTTTCTAATCTTCGAACAGAATATCGTACAATGGATTGTTGTTTTTGTTTATCAAAGTAATCTTCACCTAAGTCAACATACATTTCTTTCCGAGTTAATAGGTAATAGCTGATATGCGATTCGGAATGAAACTAGCTTTGAGTAAACCATGTCGAAGAAGTTTGGCAATCCATTCGGCGTCTTTCACATCCGTTTTGCGACCTGGTACTGCTTTCATATGTTGACCATTCACGACTAAAAACTCGATATTCTCAGCTTCTAGTATGTTAACAATAGGCTTCCAATAGACACCAGTGCTCTCCATTGCAACGTGAGTACAGCCATGCTCCTTAATCCAGTCAATTAACTGTAAATAGGAATACAGTTTTAGTAGAGAACGTTCGAATCTCCTTTCCTTTTGGAGTCATAATACAGGCAGTAATGGGAATCCTTGTGCACATCCATGCCACAGGCATGGTCAATGATTACTTCCATGGTAATCATCCTTTCTACTGAAAATAGTAGTGGAGGCTAGTGCAACAACCAGAGTAGGATTAATCTCCCATGAGTGCTTCCCGTAAGGGAGCGACATTCTGTGATGCACCGTGATCGTTGGAGTCAGACTAACGGTTGGGCTCGAAGCACCAAAGTTGATCGACCTTCTTCTCCTAGCCTTGGTTTTCTTTACCCGTTCTGCACCAATTTTCATACTCTGTGGTGTAGCGCTGGTTTTGCGCCACATGGATGGATAACGGGTGATTTAGTTAAAGATCACTGGGTTGATTAGCAGCCTTTTTTATTCAACTCCCATGAAAATTAAAATCAAAAAAGACCAAATTAAAGTAGACCCAGTAAAACACTTTTTTTAAAAAAGGCTGAGCGGTTTAAAATTAATTATTAAATTGATAGTGGTTCTAATCAAAAATCCTCCCCCTAGTAAAAAGTAGGGTAATTGGCTAGTGAACAACCTGAGTAGGATTAATCTCCCATGAGTGCTACCCATTAAGGGCGCGACAGTCTGTGATACACCGTGGTTGTTGGAGTCAGACTAACGCAAGGGCTCTACGGCACCATAGTTCATCGACCTTCATCACCTAGCCGTAGTAATCTATACCCGTTCTGAATACATTTTCATCCTCTGTGGTGCAGCGCAGGTATTGCGATGCATGTGTGGCTAACGCAGCAGTTTAGTTGAAGTGGTAAAGAAATTGTTTTGGTACTCGATTAGTTAAAGGGCAGGAGGTCTATATGGGCAAAACATCGCTCTATGCATATATTCTATTTAGCGGAAATGATGATTTTCCATTAAATTTAGTTACGGAAAGACTAGACATACAACCTACAAAAACTTGGAAAGTCGGAGAGCTAGTAAAGCCTAACCATCCAAAAAATCAGTTATTACGGTCATATACTGGGTGGCATTTTGAAATAGAAACTAAAGAATCACAAGATTCAGAAGATGTTTTACGTCCACTTTTAGAAGTATTCCAATCAAAGACAGATACGATTAATCAATTAAAAGAAGAATTTAATTTAGATGTAAGTCTAGAGTTAGTCATACAGATTTACGATGGATATACTCCAGGATTAGTGATTTTTCCTGAATTTAGTAAGTTCGCTGCCGAAATAAATGCTATTTTAGACGTTGATATGTATGTGTATTCTTTTAATGAACTAGATGAATAACCGTGCTATTATGATCCACACATAAAAGTTTACCAAGAATATTAATTACTCTTTTACTAACAGGTGCTTGAGTTGAAGGTGAGTAACCTTATTGAACTAACGCAGCAGTTTAGTTGAAGAAGGGACTTGACACTTTTGTTTAATGTTTCACGTCTGCTTTTATAAAAAAGGAGGGGTCTATGGTGAAAATCAGAATAGTCTTAGTTGCTCTTATATTCTTCATCCTATTAGGATGCCAGAATAAAAGCCTTAATCTAGATGAAGATGTTACCAAAGTTGATGTATATAATTGGAAGAGTGAAGAGTTAATAAAATCCTTTGAAGATACTGCCTTCATTGAATCACTTGTTAATAAATTAAATAATGCAAAAGGTGAAAAAATATCAGATACTTCTGATATTGCAGCACCGACATACAAAATAACATTTAAAAACAAGACGGAAATATTGATGGAACTAGGTTTATTCCAAACTGAAAGTGAAGCCCGTTTTATGGATATTGATAATGAAATTATGTACACCGTTGATACAACTAGTCCAATAGAATAGTTAAATTGTTGCACTAAAGGGTGCTTTACTTCAAGAAAGAGTAAAGCCTTTTTCTTATTGAATGGCAGATCAGGTAAAGAGTGATTAAGTCTTTAAAGGGACAATTCATCTATTAGCAAAAGAGCCATGTGAATTTTGGTAATCTAGAGGATTTTACTAGTATAAGTAAAACTTATACTTTACTGATTGTAATGGAGGTGAAAACCGTCACCCAATTCGTGGATGACGGTTTTCTTATAGACAATGCATCATGGATTCTGCTTCGTCCCAAGGAACAGGGTAGCCTTTCCCCTTGGCACAAAAAATAGAAGTAGAACTGTACTCAGGATCAGCATCTTTGTTATAGCCCATTTTCTCAATGACTTCTTCAGGATTATGACAACGGTCATATCCACTGAAAATCATTTGCAAACTTCCTTTGCCATGTGTAAAGGACGCAAACTCAATGCTGTAGTTCATAAACGTTGCAACAGGAACTCTACCTTTAACGATCGTTTTACTGCCAATCGTTTCGGGCGGTTCGAACGTGCCATGTGCTTGCTGGATATCGGAGAAAACTTTACCGATTTGATCAAGCTCTACTCGAATTGTGAAATCATAATACGGTTCGAGCAGCACATTCTGTGCTTTCTCTAAGCCTTGTCGCAATGCTCGATAGGATGCTTCTCTGAAGTCGCCACCCGAAGTATGTTCGTTATGACCTCTTCCTGTGAGTAAAGTGATTTTCACGTCTGTCAGCGTGGAGCCAGTAAGTAGTCCATGATGATTTCGTTCGAATAAATGATGGTGGACTAAGTTTTGATGGCCAATCGACAGATCATTAGCATGGCAGACGTTTTCAAATATAATTCCGCTATTACGTTCAGCGGGCTCAATAAGAAGATGAACTTCTGCGTAATGCTTTAACGGTTCAAAATGTCCATAACCTCTAACGGGTGCTTCAATCGTTTCTTTATATAAGATTTGAGGATCGCCAAATGACACCTGATAATTGAACCGGTCTTGAATCATGTGTTCGAGAACTTCTAGTTGAATGACACCCATGACATGAACGTGGATTTCCTGGAATTGTTCATTCCAGATGACGCGCAAGGAAGGGTCTTCCGCGTCAAGTAGGTGAAAACAGCGCAACAAGTCTTTTACATGAATGGAAGAATCGAACATCACTTTAGAAGTTAAGGTAGGAACCATATCGTATTGAGCGGTTTCTTTATTTTCCCCAATGCCGTCTCCGACAGAAGCTTGTGTCAAACCTGTAATCGCGAATAGTTCACCAGCACTCACTTGTTGAACAGATTCAAATGTTTGACCGTTCACTTTGCGGATTTGTGTGACTTTTTCGGTTAAGCGATGATCATCCGCTCCGTAACTTACTTCATCTCGTACACGCAATGTACCACTCAAACACTTCATGAATGTCAGTCTCGTTTCACTTTCGTGGTAGCGAATTTTATACACTTGACCAGCAAATGGTCCATCGCTTACGTAATTTGTCTGAGTCATTACATCTACGAGTTCCATGCACTCGATTACGCCTGAATCCTTTAAAGCTGAACCCGACATGAGTGGGAAGAACTTGTTTTGTTTCACCAATTCCTTCATTGTCATCATCCATAATTCCTCGTTATAGCCAGATTCCATGAATGTATCAAACAATGTCTCATCCTGTTCAGCTAGAAATTCAATTATAGGCTCGGTCATAACACCATTTTCAAATGACGATGTACAATCAAAGACGTTTTTGGTCAATGAAGTGCGTATATCTTCAAGTACTCGTTCAATATCTGCTCCTTCTTGATCGGTTTTATTCAAAAAGATAAAAGTCGGTACGTGGTGTTTCCTTAGTAATTGCCAAATGGTTTCGGTATGCCCTTGAACGCCATCGACAGCGCTAATGATTAAGATTGCAACATCCATTACTTGAATGGCGCGTTCCATTTCTGGGGAGAAATCGACGTGTCCTGGGGTATCGATTAAATAGTAAGTCGATTCATTAAATTGAAAAACAGCTTGGTCGGCGAAAACAGTAATTCCGCGGTTTTTCTCTATTTCATGACTATCGAGAAACGCATCTTTATGATCGACACGTCCTCTTTGTTTAATTGTTTTTGTATAAAAAGCAGTTGCTCAGAGAACGTTGTTTTCCCAGCGTCCACATGTGCTAATATGCCAATTGTTTTATTCAACATGTCACCTCTGTTCATTTCAAACTCATTGTATGTAATTATAGTACAGTAGATAGATTGAACCTATGAAAAAGGAGTTTTTAATAGATGAAGTTTGTTTCTTGGAATGTAAACGGGTTAAGAGCGTGTGTGAATAAAGGATTTCTTGATTATTTCACCGAGGTTGATGCAGATATATTTTGTATGCAAGAAGTGAAATTGCAAGCGGGTCAAATCGACTTGCCATTAGAGGGCTATCACCAATATTGGAATTATGCATTGAAGAAAGGCTATTCCGGTACAGCAGTTTTCACTAAAATTGAACCGCTGTCTGTTACATACGGTGTCGGAGATATGCCAGAAGAGGCGGAAGGACGTATATTGACGCTTGAATTCGAGCAGTTTTACTTAGTGAATGTGTACACGCCAAATTCAAAGCGAGATCTGTCTCGTTTGCCATACCGTTTAGAGTGGGAAGACGACATGAGGGTTTATTTAAACCAACTGGATGCAATAAAACCTGTCATTCTATGTGGGGACTTAAATGTAGCACATGAAGAAATTGATTTAAAAAATGCGAAGTCGAATAGAGGGAACTCTGGGTTTACGATGGAAGAGCGTGGGAAAATGACGGCATTACTGGAATCGGGATTCGTCGATACCTACAGACATTTTCATCCTATTCAAGCAGATGCGTATACGTGGTGGTCTTACATGAGTAAGGTTCGTGAGCGAAATATCGGTTGGAGAATTGACTATTTTATCGCCTCCAATCAGTTGGTGCCGCGCTTATTGAGCGCTACCATTCATCCACATGTTTTAGGGAGCGATCACTGTCCGATTGTTTTGGAAATAAACGATTAACAAAGAAATATCCCCACTTTTAAAGTGTCTGCATAAGATGAACAAAAAGGGGTGTAACGGAATATGGGCCTTTATATTAATTCGGGAAAACACCCGGACATACTAAAGAATCCAGCAACAGTTGTTGAAGTGAATCAAACTTATTTCAAGCAAGATATCTTAGCGGATATGTTAGAAGCGCAACAAAAAACAAATGACTTACTTCAGCAGTCCTATATAGATTTAAAAGATTCGGTTGAAAAGCACGCCTCCATGCAGACTTCACGGTGGAAATATGTCCAATCTAAAATGAATCATCAAAGACAAATGAATACGCAACAGAAAAATTTAGACCATCAAGTGTTGGAGAAATTAAAGCATGTTGAGGAAAGACAAGGAAAGTTGCAGTCTTCGTTAGAAAATCAAGAGCCATTTACGAAGGATCTTATGAACATGATGACGCAAGCAAATCAAGAGGTTCTTCTCAAATTGATGCAAGCTGAAGAAGCGAATGCACAGCTTCAGTTGAAGGTAGATGAACAGGTAAACCTGCAACTTCAACTGGTTCAACAACTAGCAAAGCAAGAAGAAATCCAAGTGGAAATGGGGAATCGGTTAGAAAACCAGGAAGCATTTATGGAAAAAATCATGCGACAAATCGATTATTTTCGTTCGGTTCTTTTTGAGAGAACCAATTATTTAGCTGAGAAAATTGATGCAGGGTATACAACCTTTACGCAAATGCTTACCGGAAAAGCTCGTGCCGCAAAAGCAGAACAAGTAAAACATGAACCGAAATCCCCTGAAATCGAGTGATTTCATGAACATAAGTCAAAATGCCAGCAACGCATAAAGGTTGCCGGCATTTTTTAGGTAGATGAAACCGTGTAGTCAGCCAAAGCTTCTTGTTCAACTCGATCCAAAAAGTCAGTTACGACCTTATCTCCGGCTTTTTTATTACCCAATTTTAGCATCGCACGTCCAACGAAGTTAATGCCCGTGTTTGACCCGGCATATATGAATTTCGTTTGTTTCTCATCTAATCGTTCTAATGTAAATAATAAGTTCATTTCAAAAGCACCAGCTAAACGGAATTGAATACGTTTGTGTTTTCGATTGTCCGTATCTTCAAATTCGATGATTTCCACCACATACGTCTCTTTTCGTTTACCTTCTTGGTACGTTTGCTCGTAAGTCGACCCCAAAGTACCTGGTTTCTTTTCTAGCCAGCGGTTTTCAACCACTTTTGGCATAATGCGTTGCGCATTTTCTTCTTCAAACAACGGCCATACTACTTCAATTGGTGCATCAATGATTCGTTCTTCTTGCCATTTCATCTATCTGATTCCTCCTGTCCCGAGAGAATGAATGCTTCAATTTCCTGTATTTTTTGCTGTTTTTGCAGAACTTAGTTTTGCAATCGCTCTTTCTTTTGTTTCAATAAAACTTCTAAATCTTTAAATGATTCGTTATTCATCACATCTTTCATTTTCTTAATAGTGCATTCAAAATTCCGTAAAGTTTGAAGCAAGGATGCCAGAAAAAATGAGCCATCATCATAGCAACGATAATGATTGGTTGGATCTACATATGCAGGTTCAAGTAATTGCTCTTGTTCATAATAACGCAACGTCTCTTTACTGAGTCCTGTCATTTCGCTGAATTCACTTATTTTATACATAGGGTTCCTCCTTTCCTATAGCTTAAAGGTTAGGGTGCACCACATAGTCAAATGAATTATTCTTTTTCTTCCACATACTGATAAACTTTCCCTTTGGTTTCTTCACGACTTCGTTCTTCAACAATTTCATCTAAAAAAATGAAGCCTCCAATTACCATAAAGACAATACTCAGTAGATAAGGAATCCATCCACTAATACCACTTAAGGCATACATTAAGCCGGAATTCGAACCTGAAGAGTAAATGGCGATGCACACATGAACAAGCCCAAATAAGATAACACCAGACACAAACAATAGAGCTGCGAATTGTATAGATAATTTTTTCATAAGTCCTCTTAACAACGATGTATCGTAACTTATTCGTTATTTTTAAAATCAAACCCTTTATTAGTGTGAATAAAATGTTTGACATTATACCTAAGGGGGTATATTATATGTTAGGTACACAAGTACAAAAGAGTACGAAGGCTTGAAAAAATGCCAGTTCTACTCTTTATCAAACCCAAGTGGGTAAACTATTGGAGGGTCTTTCATGTTGGCAGATAAAGTATTAGACGCAAAAGGACTAGCTTGTCCAATGCCGATTGTAAAAACAAAGAAAAGTATGACCGAAATGTCATCGGGCCAAGTGTTGGAAATTCATACGACAGATAAAGGTGCATTAAATGATTTAACAGCTTGGGCAAAATCTGGCGGTCATGAGTTATTGAAACACGAAGAAGAAAATGACGTTTTAAAATTTTGGATCCAAAAAGGATAATTTTTTTGTCAGAAATAATACCGTACAGGGTATAATGTGGTAGCAACAAACATAAAATCTAAACGATTCTAAAACGAATCAAAAACAATTTGAGGAGGAACTAAAAATGAAATCAATCACACCAATAGAAGTTGAAAATTTATTAAAAGAAGGAAAAAACCCTTCAATAATCGACGTTCGTGAAGTTGGGGAAGTAGCAGAAGGGAAAATTCCTGGAGCAATCAATATTCCTTTAGGTTTAATCGAATTCCGTATGAATGAATTAGATAAATCAAAAGAATATATTATGGTTTGTCGTTCAGGTGGAAGAAGCGGTCAAGCAACACATTTCCTTGCTAGCCAAGGGTATAACGTAATTAACATGGACGGTGGAATGCTTTCTTGGGAAGGCGAAACTGAGTAATAACATGAACCAAATTTATTACCCGAACGGGTATATTAACTGGGGGTAAATATGGAGACGATTAAATCGGATGTTTCAGTCGACGCAAAAGGATTAGCATGTCCAATGCCGATTGTTAAAACTAAAAAAGCAATGACCAATCTAGATGGTGGTCAAGTATTAGAAATATTAGCTACTGATCAAGGATCACGAGCTGATTTAAAAGCATGGGCTGACAACATGGGTCACCAATATTTAGGCACAGTCGAAGTTGAAAAAGTGTTAAAACATTATATTCGCAAATCGACTGGTGAAGAGGCAGCTCCTCGTCAGCATACACAAGTTATGAGTAATGCCGAGCTTGAAGCTATTTTATCAAGTCAACCGAATGCCGTTGTTTTGGATGTTCGTGAAGCGGCAGAATATGCTTTTAATCACATTCCAAACGCAATCTCTATTCCTTTAGGTGATTTAGAGAAGCGCATCGGTGAATTAAATCGTGAACAAGATATTTATGTGGTGTGTAGAACAGGAAATCGTAGTGATTTTGCTGCTCAACAACTATCAAAACAAGGATTTACAAAAGTAACCAATGTGGTTCCTGGCATGAGTGAATGGACAGGGAATACAGCAAGTCTTTAATGCAAGGTAAACTAACAAATTATCAGGGGGAATTTTAAATGACTAAAAAAGTAGCAATTATCGCAAGTAATGGTGGATTATTCGACGCATATAAGGTTTTCAATATCGCAACGGCAGCAGCTGCTACCGATCAAGAAGTACAAATTTTCTTCACGTTTGAAGGATTAAACTTAATTCACAAACAAGCATACCAACAATTACAAATGCCTGAAGGAAAAGAGCATTTTGCAGAAGGATTCGCAAAAGCAAATGTACCAGCGATTCCTGAACTAGTTGAAATGGCACAAGATTTAGGCGTGAAATTCATTGGTTGCCAAATGACAATGGATGTTATGGGTCTTGAAAAAGAACATTTTGTAGACGGTATTGAAGTGGGTGGAGCAGTAACATTCTTAGCATTCGCTAACGAAGCTGACGTTACTTTAACGTTTTAATGAACAAAACTTATGTTTAGGTAGGAGGATATAAAATTGGCTGTACATGCAAAGACTTCACAAGAAGTAGCAAAAAAAGTTTTCAACAAAGACTCAATGTTCATTTTGGATGTGCGTAATCAAGACGCTTTTCAAGATTGGAAGATTGAAGGCGACAAATTTGATTATTTAAACGTGCCATACTTTGACCTTTTAGATGGAGTAGAGGAAATACTTCCTCAAATCCCTTCAGATAAAGAAGTTTTGGTGGTTTGTGCGAAAGAAGGGTCTTCCATCATGATTGCTGACATGCTTTCAGATGAAGGTTTAGACGTTTCGTATCTTCAAGGTGGAATGAAATCTTGGAGTGAATATTTGGAACCGGTAAAAGTAGGGGACTTACAAGGTGGCGGCGAATTGTATCAGTTTGTACGCATCGGTAAAGGTTGTCTATCTTATATGGTTGTTTCAAATGGTGAAGCTGCCATTATTGACTCTACTCGCATGACTGATATTTATGTAGACTTCGCAAACAAGTTGGATGCGAAAATTACACATGTATTTGATACGCATTTACATGCTGATCATATTTCAGGTGGACGCACGATTGCTGAGAATACGAACGCAACATACTGGTTGCCTCCAAAAGATGCAACTGAAGTTGTATTTGAGTATCAGCCTCTTGAGGATGGAGAAACTGTTCAGATCGGTCAAACGACCATTTCAATTGATGCATTGTACTCTCCTGGCCACACAATTGGGTCGACTTCATTTGTCATCGACGGAACGTATTTACTTTCAGGTGATATTTTATTCATCGATTCGATTGGACGCCCAGACCTTGCTGGTTTGGCAGAAGATTGGGTTGGTGACTTAAGAGAAAGTCTATATAGTCGTTACAAAGAATTGTCATCTGAACTGATCGTTCTTCCAGCTCACTTTATGGTGATTGAAGAGTTGAATGAAGATGGAACAGTTGCTAAAAAGCTAGGTACGTTATATGCGGAAAATCATGGTTTAAACATTGAGGATGAGCAAGTGTTCTGTGATATGGTCACTAAAAATTTGCCGCCTCAACCAAATGCGTATCAGGAAATTCGTCAAACCAATATGGGCATTATGACGCCTGACGAAGAATACCAACGCGAAATGGAAATTGGTCCAAATCGTTGTGCAGTAAGATAATGTAAAAAAGGGAACCTTTGTGTTCCCTTTTTCTTAAGGAGGGTTTTCTATGGATTTATCATTTGTAGTTGTCATTTTTCTGATCGGATTTGTAGGCTCCTATATATCAGGTATGTTAGGTATAGGTGGCTCTATTATCAAATACCCAATGCTTTTATATATTCCACCATTGTTTGGCTTAGCTGCATTCAGTGCTCACGAAGTATCTGGGATTAGTGCAGTCCAAGTGTTCTTTGCGACCATCGGTGGTGTTTGGGCTTACCGTAAAGGTGGTTATTTAAATAAATCATTAATCATCTATATGGGTGGAGCGATTCTAATCGGTAGCTTTATCGGTAGTTTTGGATCTCGCTTAATGAGTGAGTCTGGAATTAACTTGGTGTACGGAATACTAGCTGTGATTGCTGCGGTTATGATGTTTATTCCGAAAAAGAATATTGATGACATTCCATTTGACCAAGTTACGTTTAATAAATGGATTGCTGCTTCATTGGCATTCATCGTAGGGATCGGGTCAGGGATTGTTGGAGCAGCAGGTGCTTTCTTACTGGTACCTATCATGTTAGTTGTACTTAAAATTCCAACGCGTATGACCATTGCTTCATCACTAGCGATTACGTTTATTTCATCCATTGGTGCGACCATCGGGAAATTAACAACGGGTCAAGTTGATTACTACCCAGCGGCGATTATGATTGTCGCTAGTTTAATCGCTGCACCACTTGGGGCAATGGCTGGTAAGAAGATAAACACGAAAATCTTGCAAGTCATTTTAGCAATCTTGATTGCGATTACAGCTATCAAAATCTGGATTGATATTCTATAAGCATTAGCTTGAATAGAAAGAAGTGAAGAGCGTGGCGAATCAAACACTCGTATACTTTGTTTCCTTAAGCTCCAATGCACCAGCAGTACTAACAGAAGCAATCGAAAAAAGTGCGAATCACTCCATTTCAATATTCTTCGATTTAGATGGAGCCCATGTTTTAGACATGCGCTACTTGAGGAAACTCAATCGAACTCATGGAACGGACCTAGAAATGCTTTTAAAAACAGCTATTCAAAGTGGCATTAAACTATTTGGTTGCCAAATGAATGTCTTAATAGCAGATGGCCTAGAAATTATAGACGGTGCTGAACTATCAGGTGTTGCTTCTTTCCTAGAGATAGCTTATGAAGCAGACGCTGTCTTGAGTTATTAAAGGAGGAATCACTTCGATGGAAACAAAAAAAGTGTTAGTACTCGCCATGCACAACGAATTGGAATCAGCATACCCTCCATTGAATATTGCCGTTGGAGCCTCTGCTTCAGGTGCTGAGGTTAGCCTAGTCTTCTCTCGAAAAGGAATAGACATTCTAGCTGAAAATTATGTACCTCTCCCATCAAAAGGACTTGAGTATTTATCAAATGCACTGAAGAATTTCGAAGTATCTTCGGTACACGAATTACTAGAAATCGCAGTGGATCTCGGCGTCCAATTATACGTAGTCGATTTGGATATTCATACGGATACATCATTTAAATTTGATGCAGACCAAGTGTCGATTAAATGGGTATTAAATGAAGCAGCCAAGGCTGATCTGTTTGTTCATTTTTAATAGGGTAGATTAGTAGAGGACAACCATAATACTTAATCAAAAACAGGTGGAGAAAAAGAATTGTTTTTTCTCCACCTGTTTTTTTGCTGTTTATTTTCTGAAATGACCTTGAAGATTCACTGCAATAAATTTCAGCATTTTAATTCTATATAAAGAAAAGAGGTGTCTAAAAAGTCATTTCATATGACTTTTTGGACACCTCAAACATGTTTATTTATAGATAACGATTGATCCTACAGATTTGTCAGCTGATTGACCGTTAACAGTTACTTTTAATCCGTAATTTTGTATGTTACGACCTGCATCAGGCATAAACGAATTGCTATATGTCTTAGAGTCGTCGAACAAACGAACACCTTTTTGACTTGCATAGTCCAAAGTTTGAGTTGGATAAATTAAGTTAAGTCCTGATGTTTTATCCAAACCGAATGCTGCATCCGCTAAATGATAGCGTGTACTTGCTTGAATCGGTGTTCCATCAAAGATATTCCATTGCAAATCAGTATTTACGTTGGCATCGACAACTCCAAGGAAGCCGTCTCCAGGGTGAACGCCAGTCCAGTTATCCGTGTAGCTATCATCGACATACCATACCAATAATCCCTCATCATAGCTCATCAATGACTGCCCACGAGCAATGTTAGCTAAACCAACATCAACGCCTGCGTGATTTCTCCACTCAAGAAGATAGTAATGATTCATCTGTTTGTTACCATTAAAACGCTCGAAACCATTTAAAATGAAGCTAGTAGGATCGGTTTCAGCACCATCTTCTAAAATTGTTTGCCCATCAGCGACTACTTTTACATTATCAGCGAAGAATCCTAGTTCAGAAGTGCCCCAGTCTGTTGCATAACGTAAACGAAGTTGAATGTTTTGTCCTGCATATTCACTCAAATCAAATGATTGTTCAGTCCAACCATTCGAATGACCTGTTAGACCAGGCATTGAATTTAAGATTGTTGGATACGCTTCTGGCACAGCGTCACTTGTCGTGTTTTCATTTCCAAGTGAAGTCCAAGTAGAACCATTATCTGTAGAAACTTGAACAAATGCATAATCCCATTGTTGTTCAATTTGATACCATGAATCGAAAGTTAATTCAGCCGAAGTTTTTCCAGTCAAATCAACAGTAGTTACCATGTTAGTATCGATTTCATCTTGTTGACCACCCCAGAACTCGTAACTGCCAGTTTTAGGTGTGTTAACAAATGTCTCTTTTTTCGGTAAGTTAACTCGTACTGCTTGGTTGTTTTTACCAAGAGGTGAGTTTGCTTGGTCTAATAAAATATTTGTGCCTTTCTTACTAACATCTTCCCAGTTAACTACTTTTGGTTCAAACCACTCTCCACCTAATGTAGCTTGGAAATACTGCTTAGCCCATGGAGAGAAACCTGTCGGCTCTGTTCCAGGTATTTTACCTGCCCATGAACCACTTGCCATAACTGACCAATATGCAACGGCCTCACCTGTTCCAGAGTAAACAGTGTCATACTCATCCGGTAAACCTAAGTCATGACCATACTCATGTGCGAATACACCAGTTGCTCCATCTTCCGGCATAACTGTGTAATCGTAGAATCCAGGTAAACCAGCTCCAAGACCATCCGGATCGACAAATGCTGCTGAACGATGCGACCAAACTGAGTCATCACCTAATGAACCACCACCAGCTTCTTGTCCCATACCAGAGTGAATGATTTGTAAGTGATCGACTAAACCATCTGGCTCCCAGTAGTTGCCGTCTCCATCTAGGTCATGTGAATCTTCTAAATCATAATCTTCTAATGGAACACCAGCAGCTTTTGCAGCAGCGTAAGCATCCCTTACTAAAACCTTAGATCCACCTGGTGCAACATTATCGTGACCACCAGTAGCTCTGTCAGCTCCGTAAAATGCTGCGGTACCAGGAAGTTTTAACCAACCGTATGCTTGTCCTTCAATTGTATAAGTACCGCCCGATTGTTCTTCGTAGTACTGTTTCTGAGAAATAAAGTTTTCCCCATTTGGACCTTCTACACCGTTATCACCAAAAATCATATCTTCGAAATGTTCAGTGTTGTAATCTTCATAATAATTGTCAGTTTCATCTGGTTGAATATTGTTATGCTCAAAGTCTGCGTATTCAACCATTAATGTTAATAGTTTCCCTTGTTTGACTACTCCTGGCGATGAACCTTCTTCAACAGGATCTGGCTGTTTTTTGAGATGGCCATTCTTGTTTCCTTTTCCGTTTAACAGACCGTTATTAAACTCTTTTGCTTCTTGCATTTTCTTATCTGCTGTTTTTTGCGCTTTCTTAGCTAATGGACTCTCATCCTTACTAAAGTTTGTTTCCCCTTTTTTAGCTAAGTATTTTTGTAAGCCTTGTTGTTTCTGTGCTTCTGAAGCATTAGCTGGTATGACACCGCGTTTCATTAATGCTTCTATTAACTTCTCATCATTTACAATTGATAGATCAATAGATCCTGCAAAATGAGAGTGGGTAGAATGTGATACTTTATGGTGAAGAGGTTCTTCTGAAATTGGGCTTGCTAAGCCACCGGACATACCGGATAGCAATGTTCCTGCAAACACAACGGATGTAAGACTAGATTTCCAAAACTTGTTCAACTCATAACCCCCTTAGTTTTATACAACATTAATAGAATATTCAAATAAATAAGTGAACACAATGTGTATATTAAACCGTTTTCTTCCAATAAATATCTAGTCTTATAGCATGTTTAAACATTACTAATACCTATTATTTTCATACAATTTCGTTCTCTTCTATCAATTAATAGCAACCTTCGCCTATATTCAGCATTCTTCACAAGTAAGATTGCTGAAAAAGAGGTAAATAATGCTTAATTCATAACTACATTTACGGCATCTTTATCCGATTGTTTTCGTCTCAATAAGTAGAAATGCTTTTAAGAGGAGGAACAATAGTGAAGAAGAAAGTTGTTTTAGCCGGTGGAACCGGATTTATTGGCCAATACTTCGAAAAGAAATATAAAGAACAGGGGTATGAAGTTTTCATTATTTCAAGGCAGCCCCAACATATCTCTTGGAGTGACCAAGACAAGATAATTTCAACATTAAATGGGGCAGAGCTTGTCATTAATCTAGCAGGGAAATCGGTGAATTGTCGTTACAATGAAACGAATAAAAAAGAAATTATCCATTCTCGAACGGAGACGACGGATACGATTGGCTTAGCGATATTAGCATGTGAACATCCGCCGGAACTTTGGGTTAACTCGAGTACAGCAACCATTTATCGTCATGCAGAAGATCGTCCGATGACGGAAACGGATGGAGAAATCGGGGAAGGTTTTTCGGTGGATGTTGCAAAAGCGTGGGAACAATCTTTATTCGCCTTTCATTTGCCCCAAACACGAAAAGTGGCTTTACGTATTGCCATAGTGTTAGGTGAAGATGGAGGGGTAATGGAACCTTATTTGAATTTAGTTCGATTTGGACTCGGAGGGGTGCAAGGTACGGGTACGCAAATGTTCAGTTGGATTCATATTGAAGATGTGTACCAAATCGTTCAATTCATTCAAGCTAATAAAGAATTGACAGGGGTATTCAATGCGTCAGCTCCTCAACCGGTCAGAAATAGAGACTTTATGAATCATCTGAGAAAAGCGAAAAATCAACGTGTAGCATTACCTTCTCCGAAGTGGATGTTAGAAATAGGTGCTGTATTTATGAAAACCGAAACAGAACTCATTCTAAAAAGTCGCTGGGTTCTTCCCGAGAGACTAGAGCAAGAAGGGTATACGTTTACTTATGCCACGTTAGATCAAGCACTGAAACAAATTGTGAAGAACTAATACAAAACACCTTCCACGAAAATGTGGAAGGTGTTTTTTGTAGTGGGTTTCTCAAGAAGTAGACTTGATTATGAGACGAGTTTGATTGATAAAAGTGTGATTTTGATTGATAAATCCTCAGATTGATTGATAAATGTACGAAACTGATTGATAAAGTGAATTCCTGCCCAAAACAGACTAATAAATGCGTGCAAGCCAACCGGTTTTCACTATTTCCGTCTGAGCGGATTCATGTTTGACTCGTTTTAATTGAGCGACAATGATGACGCTGATTACGACTAGCAAAAACCAAGAACTAATTTTCCCGATATGAACGAGCGACCATGCTGCTTCTTGATTTGGATATTGCCATGCGCCTAAAAACGTTGTGATATTTTCGGCGATCCATATAAAGAAGCCAATCAGAAGAAAGGACAAGGTTAACGACATTTTATATCGTTGCTCAAAGATTTGATAGGTGACGGCGGTTCTAAAGAAGATGACTAATAGAAGTACAGTTAGCACCCATCTTGCATCATAAAGGAAATGATGAGTAAAGAAATTGAGATAAATGAGAGAACTTATTAAGATCGCATAGATGGATTTTGGCCAATTGATGATTTGCAACTTCATTCTTCGCCAACTTTGGCAAATATAGCTTGCAACACTTGCGTACATAAAGCCGCTGTACAAAGGGACCCCCATTATTTTGCTATAAGCTTCCTCTGGGTATGACCACGAACCCATATGAACTTTATATAACTCCAAGGCAAGGCCAATGATATGAAATAAACAAATGACTTTAAACTCATCAAAGGTTTCTAATTTTGATACGAGCATCCCGATTTGCGCCAAAACACAAATAATTAGGATGAAATCATAGCGGGGTAAAAAGGGAATGTCTATAAATTTGGATAAAGCCAAAGCTGCAAATATGATTACGGGAAATACACAAGATAGAGCTTGTAAATAAGTGAATTGTAGAAGATTTTTCATGAGTGTAACTCACCTACCTTTGTAATTTTTAACACGTCCATTGCGGTTATTAATTAGACGTTATGTTGGTTGAAAGGTTCTTTATTCAACAATTGTTTCCCTAGATGCATACGTTATGAATTAAAACCAACTATGTAAAGGGGAATACTCAACATCATGATTCATCCACATACTGAATTACGTTTTATTAATAAAGAAATTGGTTTCGGTGTATTTGCTACAAAATTGATTCCCAAAGGAACGATTACTTGGGCTTTAGATGAGTTGGATCAAATATTAGAGCTCGAATTCGTGAATTCAACTTCATCTTTTTGTCAGGAAGTAATAAAAAAATATGCCTATCGAAATCAAGATGGGTTATACATTCTGTGCTGGGATTTGGGGAGGTATGTGAATCATAGTTTTCACGCGAATTGTATGGGGACAGCCTATGATTTTGAAGTTGCGATACGGGATATCTACCCGGGGGAAGAACTTACGGATGACTATGGAACTTTGAATATAGAAGAACCATTTGCTTGTATCCCAGAACAGGGAACAAAGCGGGAGATCGTGTATCCAGATGATCTGCTTTATTATCATGAAGAATGGGATCGCCAAGTTGTGGAGGCAAGTCATTATTTTGACCAGGTAGAACAGCCTTTGCTTTCCCTTGTGCGACCGGATTTTATCCATACATTTAAACAAGCTGCTGAAAATGGAAAGCTTCGAGATTCAATTAAAAACATTTATTACGACCGTTCGTAAAATCGCCATTTTGAAGTCGAACTCCAATAAATTCGCTGGTTGCGCCAAATTATCCGTTCGTATCGCCAAATTATCGAAGGCTACCGCCATATAACTATCACGGAACGACAGATTATCCTTCCCAAACGCCATATTTCTCAAAATAAAAAGCGCAACCCCGGTAAAACAGGATTGCGCTTTTGAATTCTTCGTTAAACCTCAATAACAATCGGCAATATCATGGGTCTACGTTTTGTTTTTGCATATAACATTTTGCCAATCGTTGCTTTGATGCTTTGTTTTAAGACGCTTCTTTGATTTCGATCAGCAATTTGAATGCTTTGCATGGTCGATAAGACCAATCGATCGACTTCTTTCATCAACTCTTCTGACTCACGCACATAGACAAACCCACGTGAAATTGTATCTGGTCCTGAAATGATTTGTCCATCAACTTTCGAAATGGTGACCACGATGACTAACATCCCGTCTTCAGATAATAGCTTGCGATCACGCAACACCATGTTTCCAATGTCACCAATTCCTAAGCCATCCACATATACATCTCCTGCAGAGACACTTCTAGTGTGGCGAACAGTATCACTTGTAACATCCACGACGTCACCATTTTTAAGAATAAAGATATTTTCACCTTCCACACCAACTGCCTGAGCTAATTGGCTGTGTAGGTGTAGCATGCGGTATTCTCCGTGAATAGGAATGAAGTACTTTGGCTTCATAAGTGTCAGCATGAGTTTGAGTTCTTCCTGACAAGCATGTCCTGAAACATGCATTCCGGTTGCGTTACCTGATCCGTAGATGACATGTGCTCTCCGTTGATACAATTGGTCAATAATCTTAGAGACGCCGCGTTCATTTCCTGGAATAGGGGTAGCTGCAAAAATGACTGTGTCTCCAGGCAAGACCTCCGCTTGTCGATAATTTCCACTAGCAAGTCGTGATAACGCCGCCATAGGTTCACCTTGGCTACCGGTACATAGGATCGCAACACGCTCGGGATCCAAGCGACCAATTTCTTGTGCGTCGATGAGCATGTCTTCCGGCATGTTCAAATACCCTCGTTCAAGTGCGACGGAAATCACATTGACCATGCTGCGACCAAGTAAAGCGATTTTTCGATTGGTTAGTATGGCCGCATCCACAGCTTGTTGTAGACGGTGCACATTAGAGGCAAAGGTAGTGACGAAAATCTTTCCTCTAGCTTTTCGAAATGCTTCTTCTAAATGTCCACCAACCAAACTTTCTGAAGGTGTGAATCCTGGACGTTCAGCATTCGTACTTTCGGATAATAAAACCAGTACGCCTTTTTGTCCTATTGCCGCCATTTCATGAATATCCGCATATTCTCCGTTGACCGGTGTTAGATCGAACTTGAAATCGCCAGTATGGACAACCGTTCCAAAAGGCGTTTCAAAAGCGATTCCTAAACAATCTGGTATGCTGTGGTTCGTTTTGAAAAATGTACAAGAAATTGTTTCAAAAGATAAATTGGAATTTGAGTCAATCAAGTGCAGCTCTGTATCGCGTAATAAGCCATGTTCCTTTAGTTTGATCTCGATTAAACCGAGAGTCAGCCTAGTTGCGTAAATCGGAACATTCATTTGTTTTAAAAAGTATGGAATCCCTCCAATATGATCTTCATGACCATGGGTGACGATCAATGCTCGAACCATTTCTTTATTCTCTTGTAAATAAGAAATGTCTTGGATGATTAAATCAATGCCAAGTAAACTTTCATCCGGAAACTTTGCTCCGCAGTCGATGATGACAATCTCGTTTTCAACTTCTAGCACATACATATTTTTACCGATTTCATTTACGCCTCCTAAGGCGAAAATAGCGAGTGAATTTTCAATTGATGTCAAAATAGAATCCTCCTACTTTTAAATGGCTAACAAAAGTATGGTCAAGCAAGAGTGTTTTTACTCGGTTCGGAATAGGCGAATTTTATATAAAACAAAATAATGTATCATTCTTTCTAATTTTAGCAATACTCTTTTAATCGACTTAAAATCCTCACATATCAACATTCATGCGTTCTTTACACATATTATCCATTTACTTATTTAAATAGATTTGTTACCATTCCGATAAGTTGTCTGACGACCGACAACCTTAAATTCAACTAATTTACGAAAGAAAGCGTTTACTTTCTTTTGTTAAATCAAATACCAATAAAAGAGGTGTCATACATGAATATCATTTGGGGAATAGGCGGGGTTTTTGTTGTTTTAGGAATTGCGTTTTTATTATCAAGTGCTAAGAAATCCATTAATTTACGAACAGTCATAGGTGGATTGACCATTCAAGTTCTTTTTGCATTTATCGTGCTAAAGTGGGAACTTGGACGTGAAGCATTAAAGAAATTTGCTGAAGGCGTTCAAAATATAATTGGTTATGCGAACGAAGGAATAGGTTTTCTATTTGGTCCAGCAGCTGATGTAGAAGGTTTCGGGTTTGTCTTCGCTTTTCAAGTATTGACGGTTATCATCTTCTTCTCTTCTTTAATATCTGTACTCTACTATTTAGGGATTATGCAAGTATTAATTCGTTTCATTGGTGGAGGATTGTCTTGGCTACTTGGAACAAGTAAAGCAGAATCGATTTCAGCTGCAGCCAACATCTTTGTCGGTCAAACAGAAGCACCTTTAATCGTTCGTCCATTTATCGCAAAAATGACAAAATCAGAATTATTTGCGGTCATGACTGGTGGTTTGGCTTCAGTAGCTGGTTCAGTTTTAGTCGGATATGCATTACTCGGAGTACCTCTTGAATATTTACTTGCAGCAAGCTTTATGGCAGCTCCAGCAGGTTTGATTTTGGCTAAAATTATGATTCCAGAAACAGAAGAAGTAGATGAATCAGAATTTGAGCTAGAGAAAGACGACGCTTCTACTAACGTGATAGATGCTGCGGCTAGAGGGGCGAGTGATGGGTTGCATTTAGCATTGAATGTTGGTGCGATGCTTTTAGCCTTTATCGCACTGATTGCACTTGTAAACGGATTATTAGGCGGTATTGGTAGTTTCTTCGACTATGATTCACTTTCAATTGAAGGGATTTTAGGATTTGTCTTTGCACCTCTTGCTTTTGCAATCGGTGTACCATGGGAAGAAGCAGTACAAGCTGGTAGTTATATTGGCCAAAAATTAGTATTAAATGAATTTGTAGCTTATTCTTCATTTGCACCTGAAATTGCCAACCTGTCTCCTAAAACGGTTATTGTGGTCAGCTTTGCACTATGTGGATTCGCTAACCTTAGTTCAATGGCTATCTTACTAGGTGGTTTAGGAGCACTTGCTCCCAATCGCCGAAGTGACATCGCAAGATTAGGTGTCCGAGCAGTAGCAGCAGGAATGCTTGCATCTTTATTAAGTGCAGCAATCGCTGGTATGTTTCTTTAATTAGTAGTCAATTGAGAATTAATAAGTATCAAATTAAAACAAGTAGGGAAAATGATTAATTTTTCTCTACTTGTTTTTGAGTTTTTATTGCAAAACATGTTAATTAGTCAGTTTTTCTTCTAAAATAAAAGCTTCTAGAAGTTCACTTGTAGACTGCATCTTGGAGATGTTTTCAGAAAATCTAAAGAACCTCTAGATATTCAATTGGAACGAAAAATCACCCACTCATTTTAAAACAAGTGAGTGGGTGATTTTGGTTTAATGTGTATGTCTCTTTTCGTAATTAGCGATCGCTTCTTGTCGATCATTTTCAGTAGAATCCGAATTTTGATCGGCAATCGCTTCTTCTTCAAACTTGTTATCAAGCCAAACTTGAACGCCATTTAATGTGAAAAGCAACTGATTTGCTTCTGAGGAATATTCTTTTGCACGATTTGGATTCAAACTAATCCACTCCATTAACCTAAGCTCAATTATCGCTTATTGTTGTTACGCTCGTTTGTACCGTTCCCATTTTGTTTTAGTGTTTTGTTGATGATTTCCGTGAACTCTCTAGAGAATTCTTCTTTTCGAGTAGTTGACGTTGTGGTTTTTGGTGTAGTTTTCTGTGTTTTAGGTGAAGAGGTATTATTGTTGTTTCTTGAATTATTGTTGTTTTGTCCCATTTGTTTCGCCTACTTTCTAAGAATTGTATTCATAAAAAGTATGGCTCAAAATGAGTAGGTCTATGTAAGATAAAATTAGCAATTTACACCAATTTAAGACCGCATGAGTGCAACTCTGTAAGGAAACAATGTGGCAGTCATAATTCCTTCTTTCACAGCAGGATCAGTCTCCATAAATAATCGAGCTTCTTTCTCGGAATCGACTTCAAAAATCACAATTCCAAAACCATCGGAATCCATATTTAATGTTCTTCCTGCTAATATCACCGTTCCTTCTTGTTGTGCTTTCTTTAACGCTTCAAAATGACGAGCCACAATGTCATTTTCTCTATCAGTCCAATTTTCCTCGCTTAATAAAGTTGGAATCAATTTAAGTTGATATAAGAATTGTAATTTCTCCATGAACAAACCTCCAATATACTGATTCGTATATATTCCACACCTACAAACAAATCCCTGCATTTTGAGTTCACGGTATATACCTATGCATGAATGATGGAGTAGGCATATATATAACAATACGCAGTCCTGTCATGTTTTTTATATGAACTTTGATAGGTGTAAAAGAAAGGGGAAGAAACAGAGTGGAAGATAATTATTTGCAATCGTTGGTTGGAAAAGGCGTCCAAATCCATAGAGGAGGACCTGACTCTAACACTGGGAAATTACTTGATGTGACAGAAGATTATGTTGCGTTGCAAAAAGACGATGGAGAAATCATTTACTTTAAAACCTCACATATTAAAAGTATTCGTGAGAATGCCATGATTAAATTTAACTCACTTTTAAATACGGACGAAACTTTATTTATTAAAGCGAGTAAATTTCAAGAAATGGCTTCTCAATTAAAAGAACAAAACGTTCGAATAAATGGCAAAGGTCCGGAGTCCAGGGTAGGGAAATTAGTCGATGTAAGAGATGATTATGTCATCATTTATACAGAAGATGACGGGCTAATTTTTTACAAAGATCAGCATATTAAAAGCTTGAGTACTCCTTTAGAAAAATTGGAGTCAACGAATGATTCTGGAGAAAAAGAAACAGAGCAAAATACAGAAGAATTATTAGAAGAAACAGAAGTTCCTAAGGTGAACACGGAACTTGAAAATCTTCTTAAGCTTTCAGCAGCAGCTAGTATGAATGATTTGTTATCAAACTTAAAATATTCTTGGATTAAAGTGAATCGAAAAGGGCCAGAAAGCGTTGAAGGACTTTTAGTTGATTCGAGCGATCAACATTTAGTATTGGCGGTGGATAATGAGATTCTTCGTATTTCCACTTATCACATTAAAAATTTCAGTGTAAATACCAAAACGTCAAAAGAAGAACCTGAAGAAAAGAACGATTCAAAAGAAGACTCGAAAAATTCAAAAGATGAGTCAAAAGATAAGTCTAGCGAACAAATAGAGTCCAAACAAAAAGATTCAGACAATAATGAGTCAAAAGAACAAAATACGGAAGATGTAAGTGAAGCTCAAAAGTTATTTGAAGAACGCTTAAAAGTAGCTGCAAGAAAACGCAATCGACGTATTCGGAAAAATGCCCTACAAAATAAGAAAAGATAAATTCGTTCTACCTAAACTTGTGGAAAGGAGGGTGGACATGATCATATTTTCGCTATTGATGGGATCAGGTTTAATCTTCTATCATCTATTAACTCCTCCCACCGAAAAGGCAGTGGCTCCAACAAACATGGTGACGAAAGCGAAAAGGAAATTCCGTATTAATGGGGTTCAGTCCAATGCATGATAGTCTCATCGTATATACATTTGCGATTTTTGCCTTAACCACATTATGTATCTTATGGAGACCTCAAGGCATTAATGAAGCAATACCTGCCATAAGCGGAGCGATTCTTTTGTTTATAGCAGGTATTGTCCCTTTACATGATATTGTCTATATCTTTAAGATCGTGAGCGGACCTTCCATTACCATCATATCGACAATTGTCATGTGTATTGTCTTAGAAAGCATCGGAGTATTTCGCTGGGCAGCTTTAAATGTCGTGAAAAGAGCTAGGGGATCGGGTATTCGTCTATTTTGGTCGATTATGCTGTTGTGTTTTTTAATGACCGTATTTTTTAACAATGACGGGAGTATCCTCATCACCACGCCAATCATTTTACACATTGTTCAAATCATTCGTATTAAACCACAGCAAAAACTACCTTACTTATTTGCAGGTGTGTTTATTGCAACGTCTGCAAGTTTGCCGATAGGTGTCAGTAACATCGCTAACTTAATCGGCTTGCAGATGGTCGGTTTGAATTTAGTGTCCTACACGAATTTAGCTTTTGTTCCTTCTATGATTGGAATTGCAACGTTAAGCTTGCTTTTGTATTTGTTATTTAGAAATGAAATTCCTCGTAAAATACCAGACATCCAAGATTCGATATCTGATCCTACTTTTAAAAATCATCCTCTATCAGGTGTGAAAAAAACAGTTGAATCGATGAACTGGTCCCTATTCCGAATATGTATTTTTCTAGTTGTACTCATTCGGGGGAGCTACTTTATCTTGCCGGCATACGGTTTTTCAATCGAATGGATTGCTATTACTGGTGCTTTATTACTCATCGGAATTCGCTGGATCAGTTTAAAAATAAGTCCTGTTGATGTTTTATGGAAAGCCCCTTGGCATATTTTGGTCTTTGCTTTTGGGATGTATGTGACCGTTTACGCTCTAAAAAATACAGGTGTAACGAGTTATATGATGTCCATATTAGATGGAGTTATGACACAAAGTCTTATGTCAGCAAGCTTTGCATCAGGCATACTAATTAGTGTTCTTTCCAATCTCATGAACAATTTACCTTCTGTTATGCTTGGTACTTTATTAATTACTGAAATCGAACTCGACACGCAAACGTTACAAGTGGCCTATATCTCCATGATCATCGGAAGTGATATTGGTGCATTGTTAACGCCTCTTGGAACACTTGCCACTTTGCTATGGATGTTTGTCTTGAAAAAAAACGGCGTTGCGATCACGTGGAGTGCATATTTTAGAGTGGCATTGATGGTCATTCCGATTACGCTTGTAGTCACGCTTATTGCATTAAATATATGGCTCTGGTTGATATTATGAGGAAAGGAGACGCTTGCTATGAGGATTTTCGATCAATATGAAGGGAAAATGATTGAAGTCGAACTTTCTTCAAAAAAACATATCTCTGGAAAATTAATTGAATGTGGTTCGGATCTTCTCGTTGTTCTTACTGGTCAATATTATGCCTATCTGCCACAAAAACATATTCATGTCATCAAAAGGTGTGAAGAAAATGAATATGACATTATTCAGTCTGAGCCGTCGCCCATTAAGCAATCGAGTGATGGATTAACTTTAATGGCCGTCTTAAACAACGCAAAAGGAATATTCGTTGAAGTGGACATTAGTGGGATTGGTGCGGTTTTTGGCTACGTTACGAACGTAATGAGTGACTATTTCGTTTTTTATTCCCCTGCACTGAACCAACTATTCATTCCTACCCATCATCTAAAATCAATCACCCCTTATTTGAATAAAACCCCGTATGACCTTCCATTAACGTCCATGATTTTTCCGGTAAACCAATTGCTCGCAGACAGTTTTACGAAACAAGTGAAACAATTACAAGGTGAAATGGTTCAGTTTGATGGAGGAAAAAATGCATACAAAATGGGTGTCCTTACACATGTGGAAAATGATTTAGCAGAACTCACTATTGGAAATGGTCAAAAACTGTATTTGAACATTTCTCATATCAAATCTGTCCAAAAAGCCCTTGGTTGATTTACGGGGAATAAAACCTCATGCACATATAAATCAGCCACCCTTCGCCAAGTGCCAGGATGGCTGTTTCATTACTGCAAAAGGTTCCAAACTCGTATCCGAACTTCAACTCAGTGATATACTTATTGGAATCACGTTAGACTAAAGGATGAGAATGAATTGAACCAATACACTAGAACCGGTGACTATATTTATACATACGCGTATAAACCGGACGAAGAATCACTGTGTTATTTAGAAATGCGTTCGTTATTTGGAGAAGACACACAAACGAAAGTTATCAAAAGTACATATGACATCAATCCAAGTCGAAGTCCTTTTATTAAAGAACGAATCGAGGTTTTATTTGAAGGAAATGAACTCTCCGATATCCTTAAACAAGTTGAAGTAATAAATATGGGAGAGTTAACATTCAAAGTCCTTTTTGTGAAAATAAATGATTTAGCTTCCAATGAAAAAGTTGAATACAAACAAAAACGAGAAATCGAACGGGAAATCGGCCTAATCATTGAGGGCGAAGCGGATGTTCATCATCCGAATGTTACATTCGGTTTGGTGCCGTTTAAAGGGAAATGGTACTTTGGTTTGTACGAGAAGAACGAAGCTGTTTGGCTGCATCATCAAAAGAAACCGAAAGAATATTCAACTGCTTTAAGCACACGAGTGGCTAGAGCTGTTGCAAATATTGCGGTCCCGAATCCTCAAGGCATTAAAGCAATAGATCCTTGTTGTGGAATCGGGACAGTATTAGTTGAAGCCTTATCGATGGGAATTGATATTGTGGGTCGAGATATTAATCCGCTTGTGGTTCTTGGATCCAGGGAAAATATTGCTCATTTCGGATTAACAGGAGATGTCGATTTAGGACCTATAGCAGAAGTAAAAGAGACATATGATGTCACCATTATTGATATGCCCTACAATCTGTACACCCATGCGACACCAGAGGAACAACTATCCATTTTAAAAAGCGCACGTCCTTTCTCTAAAAAACTGGTAGTTGTCACGATTGAAAATATTGACCATATGATCAAAGACGCTGGATTTGATATTATCGATCGATGTGTCGCAAAAAAAGGGATATTTTCGAGAGAAATCCTTGTTTGTAAATAGAATTGAGTGATTTTAAAATCTGTAAAATAAAAAGAATCCATTTTTAAAAACTAATTAAATGGATTCTTTCTCTATTTTAATGACTTCAACTGCGCTGGTAAATTTGTGATAAATAATTTGCAATGTCACCTAATCTCCAAATAATGAGTACTAAACAAATCACAATGGCAACTAAACTTACAACCTTTATCTTCTCAAAATTAAGCATCTAAAATCCTCCATCTTTTTTTATCCTTATTCTCTAACAAATCCTCAAATCCATTTTTCAATCCTGCAACATCAAACCTATTGATTAAAACTTTATAGATGAAGAAGTAGCAAATAATTCTTAAAAGCAAGTATGGATTGCTTTTATCGTATGGGCTATGATGAAATTGACCTATATGTGACCATATCCAACACTAGCGCTTTAAAACTCTATGAGAAGCTGGGTTTTACTAGGCAACAATAGGTACTGAATAGCAATGGGGTGTTCGTATGTTCGTAGAATGGGACGAGTTAAATGTAATAGCAATTATTCTTGGGACGTTATTGTACATGGTGTACGGTGGGATTTATTATTCAGTAAAACTTGGCGGAGATAAATATCCTGAAAAGAAACAGTTGGAAATGGCAGGGCCAATGAAATATGTCGTTTCAGTTTTTGTGGCGTTCATTAGTTCGTTTGTAGTTGCTGTTTTGGTTCAAGCGACTGGTGCAGAGAGTATCACTGAGGGATTACTTGTCGGATTGATGATTGGTGTTATTATCAGTCTTGTTTATTTGAAAAATCGTTTGTTTGGATTAATGACTCATCGGTCTTTCCTAATCGCAATCGGAGATCATTTAGTCATTTTCACACTTTTAGGAGCACTTCATGGTTTGATGTAATTTGAAAAGACTTGTCCAATGACAAGTCTTTTTTTCTTTGCCTATTTGTAAGTGTCGAGATAGTTCGTTACTTTTGAGAGCAATTCATTCATCGAATCGATGGTTTCTAAATTAGCGATCATTCCTTTTAATACCGGAATTCTCGGTTGCTCTCTTTTTAACTCATCAGCAATTACTTCTAACGTAACCAGCAAATCTTCATCATCCGTTTCGGAAATACATAGGTTTACATATTGTAGTAAAGATTGCTTGGGAGAAATTAAGTTCGCTGGTTGTAATAAATGATTGTTGAGCATCTGTTTATTTAAAAAAGGTGTAGGTTGTTTGGATAAAAGCCCATCTACAATGTCGTCCAATCGGTCGAGAATAAATGTTGCCATTAGTTGATAATCGAGTTGTTTTCGATGTAAGAGGATTACTTCAATATATCCATGAAGAAGCCCTTTGGTCATCACGATTAAATCGATTACATAAGGTTGAACCCTCTCTCCGTATACATCTATGAACATGTGGTGTAAAAGTGTGTGATGCTGCTCTTGCACCTTACCAAGAAGCTCAATCATATTTGAATTCAATGGATTCGTCTGTTCTCGAATTTGCATCAATATGAAATCTGCGTGACTGTCGATTTCCTCAAATTGAATCATTAATAATGAAAGGAATTTTTCTCGTGGCGTGTCGTGTTGTAATTGGTTTAGATTATTTAATCGGTGAGAAAGCTTTTCGAAAAAATATTCGAAAATGGAGATATGCAATTCTTCTTTCGATTTAAAAGATAAATAAAAAGAACCTTTGGAAATCCCACATGCATCTGTGATTTCTTGAATAGAGGTTGATTCAAAACCTTTAATGGCAAATAAATGCATCGCCTTTTCAATGATTAAAGTTTTCTTTTTAGACATATTCATACCCCTTATTTTTAAAATGACCATTAAGTTGGAAGTTTAAGATTGACCTATGAATGACCGGTCAGTTATATTATGGAGTAATATGACCCGTTGGTCAAATAATGTAGGGTGGAAGTGAATAATTAGAATGAATTCCATTATTAACTTTGTATTAAAGAATAAATTTGCCGTATGGTTATTAACAATTGTTATAACCGTCGCTGGCATAACCGCTGGTACGCAAATGAAATTAGAGACAATCCCCGATATCACAATCCCTGTTATAACAGCTACTACGGTTTATCCGGGTGCAACACCTGACCAGGTAGTCAAAGAGCTTTCTGAACCTCATGAAAAAGCGGTTCGTAATTTAGAGGGAGTTAAATTAGTTACTTCATCTTCCTATCAAAATGCATCATCACTCCAAATTGAATTTGAATTTGGGACTGACATGAAAGAAGCTGAGACTGAAGTGGCGGCTGCGCTTAATAGCCTTCCATTACCAGAAGGTGCACAAGAGCCATCGGTTGCTAGAATCAGCATTAATGCGTTTCCTGTTGTCGCATTAAGTGTCTCGAGTGACAAAGAAACTCTTGCTGAATTAACGGAAATAGTAGAAACAAACTTGGTGCCAACACTTGAAGGATTAGAAGGTGTTTCATCTGTTGCTGTTTCTGGACAACAATTAAATGAAGTGAGTTTTAAATTTAATCAAGACAAACTCGCTGAATTCGGTCTAACTGAAGAAACAGTTAAAGGTATTATTAAAGGTTCAGATATTATCTTCCCATTAGGTTTATTCCCATTTGAGGGAGAAGAACAATCTGTTGTGCTAGATGGGAAACTAGCATCAATTGATGATTTGAAAACGTTAGAACTTCCAGTTGTTCCACCAGCTACGAACGGAGTTCCTACTCAACCTACAACTGTTGCACTTGGCGAGGTTGCAGACATTGAACTCGTTGGTAAAGCGGAATCCATTTCACGTACAAATGGTAAGGAAGCGATTGCTGTTCAAGTCGTGAAGTCTCAAGGGGCTAACACGGTTGACGTCGTGAATCTAGTTAAAGAAGAAATGAAGGAGTTCGGAGATAATCATACAGACTTCGAAATCATCTTTACATTAGATCAAGGCGAACCAATTGAGAAATCAGTCGAGACGATGATGAGCAAAGCGTTGTTTGGTGCAGGATTTGCGGTATTGATTATTTTATTATTCTTACGAAATATTCGATCCACATTGATTGCCATCATTTCGATTCCATTGTCATTGTTAATCGCTGTATTGCTTATTAAACAGTTGGACATCACATTAAATATGATGACACTCGGTGCGATGACGGTCGCGATTGGCCGGGTTATCGATGACTCAATCGTAGTTGTTGAAAATATTTACCGACGAATGGCATCTCCAACTGAAAAGTTAAAAGGAAGAGCGTTAATTCGAGAAGCAACGAAAGAAATGTTTGTACCGATTCTTTCTTCTACTTTAGTAACAATTGCCGTGTTCTTACCAATCGGTTTAGTAGGAGGAATGGTTGGTGAATTATTCTTACCGTTTGCCTTAACGATTGTGTTTGCATTATTAGCTTCATTGCTAGTAGCCATTACGCTAGTGCCAATGTTATCGCATTCTTTATTCAAAAAAGGATTAAGTGCAAAACATACGCATTATCATGAAAAACCTGGTAAATTAGCTGGAGCTTATTTGAAAATCCTAAAATGGACTTTGAATCATAAGTTAGTAACGACAATTCTTGCCATAGCACTTTTCGTCGGAAGTTTAGCGTTAGTGCCGTTTGTTGGAACGAGCTTCTTACCTGAAGAAGAAGAAAAAATGATGTACATCACTTATACGCCAGAAGCGGGCGAGACGAGAGAAGACGTGGAAGAAACCGTTTCAGATATTGAAACCTTCTTTATGGAAAGAGAAAATGTTGATAGTGTTCAAGTTTCCATTGGTGGAGAAAATCCAATGATGCCGGGACAAAATAACGGCGCGTTATTGTACGTGATTTATGAAGATGAAACACCAGAATTTGCTGCTGAAAAAGAAAACGTGATGAGTGATGTTCAAAAGTTCGATGCAGCTGGTGAATGGAAGTCTCAAGATTTCAGTACAAGTGGTGGAAGTAATGACTTGAATTATTATGTCTATGGAAAAGACCTGGAGACAATTGAACCAATCATTAACGAGATTGAATCCATTTTCAATGAAACAAAAAATATCAAGAATGTAAGTTCAAGTATTTCAGATTCATATCAAGAACATACATTAGTGGTGGACCAACCAAAACTTATTCAATATGGCTTAACGACTGCACAAGTTGGAATGGCATTAAATCCAAATGGACAGCGTGAAATGTTAACGACGGTTGAACAAGATGGCGATACTTTTGATGTGTATATTGAATCGAATACAGAAAAGCCTGAAACGCTAGATGAGTTATTGAAGAAAACCATTGCTTCACCAATGGGCATGGAAGTACCGGTTGAAGACGTCGTAACGGTAGTTGAAGGGGAAACTTCAGATACAGTATTAAGAAGAGATGGTCAAATTTATGCGAGCGTTACTGGAACATTAACTGCTGAAGATATATCGAAGGATTCTACTGCGATTCAAGAAAAAGTAGATGAAATTGATCTTCCACAAAATGTGGATATTGAAACTGCTGGTGTAACAGCTGATATGCAAGAGTCCTTTACACAGTTGGGCTTAGCTATGTTAGCAGCAATCGCCATCGTTTATCTCATTTTAGTTATAACGTTTGGTGGTGCAATAGCTCCACTTGCAATTCTATTCTCACTACCATTTACAATTAGTGGTGCACTTCTTGCATTATTGATTGCTGGTGAAACAATCAGTATTTCAACCATGATTGGAGCACTGATGTTGATTGGAATCGTTGTAACTAATGCGATTGTTTTGATTGACCGAGTGATTCATAAAGAAAAAGAAGGAACAACGACTCGCGAAGCCATTCTAGAAGCGGGTGTAACAAGACTTCGCCCGATTCTCATGACGGCAATTGCTACAATTGGTGCTTTAATTCCGTTGGCTATTGGAGCTGAAGGTAGTGGTTTAATTTCAAAAGGGCTAGGTGTAACGGTAATTGGTGGTCTAACAAGTTCAACCTTGTTAACGCTTATCATTGTTCCTGTGGTTTATGAATTCTTAAGTAAATTCCGCAAGAAAAAGCTTTCTGAAGATGTAGAGTAAAATTGAAGCGTGTGGAAAGAGAGAAAGTATCCTTCTACACGTTTTTTTATATGGAGCTAGCTGTTTTAAAGATAATCCCGTAAATTTTTCATCAAATCCCGTAATTTTATGTGTTAATCCCGTAAATTTGAAGGCTAATCTAGTAAAAATGGATGCTAATCCCGTAAAACAACGATTTAATGACAGCTGTCATAGTGTAGCAAGCTTTATTAAAAAGAAATGCATAACATGGATGCTTTAACACAAACTATTTTCGATGCACATTACATTGAAAATAGGAGGAATTAGTAAATGACGCAAAACCCACAAGGTCAAATGCATGAAAATATGCATACCGGTCCAGTACCACCAGAAATGAATCACGGCGGCCATGAAATGTTCGATGTTCATGAAGTTTTGGGAGCTGCTATTGCAGGATTAAACTTGTTCACGATTTTACGTCCGCATGTTCAGGACCAAGAACTTCTTACTATTTTGGACAGACAATTCCATTTCATGCAAGAAGAATACAACATCACAACCGAGTGTTTCCGAACAGGACAAGATCCTTCGAAGCGTACTCAAAGATATATGATGAAAGAGAACAACGATTTTATCTTCGGAATGAAACCATCTCCGCCTAAGAAACCGATGCAAACGGCCAATGAAATTAACGATGAAGTGATTTCTGGTTATTTACTAGGTGTTCATAAGTCTGGTGCTTCATTAAAAGCAATGTCTGCCCTTGAAACAACAAACCCAGTGGTTCGTCGCGTCCTAGCGGATTCCGTTCCAAACTGTATCGAGATGGCCTATGAGATGTCTATTTATCAAAATAAACATCATTACTATCAAATGCCGCAATTAGCTCAGCAAGATATGCAACAAATTTCTAATGCATTCGCACCTTCTCATATCCAACCAAATGGCATGACCCAATAAACCTATTACGAAACCTTCTGCATATATGTGTAGAAGGTTTTTTACTGTAATACCAACTTTATAATAAGTATTAAGACCTATATAAATTCAATTAAAACTATCTGAATTGGCACTTTAGATACATAATGTCTATTACATTTGAATGGAATTCCTGTATAATAAAATAGTGAGATAAATCAGTAATAATTTTACAGAAAATTTAATCAAAAGGATGGAATCAAACTCTTGAAGAATTTAAAAATAGGTAAAAAAATCTTGTTACTACTGGCGATTGCAGTTGTTAGTATTTTAGCGGTAGGTGCAACTGGCTATATTTATATGAACCAAATGGCGCAAAACTCGGAAGAGATGTATGATCATCGATTGTTACCTTTGCAATATGTGGATCAGATTAAAACGAACAACCGCTCACTAGATTCCTACACATTAGAATACATACTTAACGAAGATTCAAGCGTAACGAAAGAATTATTAACTAGTACCCAAGAAAAAGAAGCCGAAACAAGAGAGTTAATCGCATCATTTCGAGCTGCTTCTAATACGCAAGTCAATCAAGATCTAATTACACAGTTTGAGGAATTATTTGATACGTATATCACAAAAGTTTACTCTCTTCAAAGTAGAGGTGTCAGTCTCGATAAAGAAGATGCATATGAAGTTTATACAACAGAGATTAAGGAAACTCGTCGAGCATTGAATGAAATTGGTGACCAAATTGGGGCGAATATTATTGCCTCTTCAGAAAAATTAAGTGAGAGTAATAAATCATTTGTGGCACAAGCTTCCCTGATTTCAAACTTAGTCATTCTTTTATCCCTCGTGTTGTTTGGGATATTGGGATGGTATATTGCTAGAATGATTGTCAATCCGATTAAGAAATTACAAGCTTTAATGAAGCAAGCTGGAGATGGCGATTTAACCGTTCAAGGGGATTATCGTTCGAAAGACGAAATCGGTCAGTTGAACGGATCATTTAACGACATGACATCAACCTTAAGAACGATTCTACAACAAGTTACAAACACATCTGAACTAGTTGCCGCTTCTTCTGAAGAGTTAACAGCAAACTCAGAAGAAACAACGAAAGCAACTGAAATGATTGCACATACGATGGAAGAAATGGCGAATGGTTCAACTCAACAGATTCAAAGTGTTGAAGAAACGGTTGTAATTGTAAAAGAAGTTTCAACAGGTGTAACCCAAATTGCCTCAAATGCTAGACAAGTTGAAATTACAGCAAATAAAGCTTCTGAAAAGGCAGTTCTCGGAAATGAAGCAATTGGTCAAGCCATTTCACAAATGAAATCGATTAACAATACAGTGAATGGGTTGTCAGGTGTAGTCAGAGGCTTAGGTGAGAAGTCAAACGAAATTGGCCAGATCATTGAATCCATTACGAATATAGCTTCACAAACGAATTTATTGGCATTAAATGCAGCGATTGAAGCTGCACGTGCTGGAGAGCAAGGCAGAGGATTTGCTGTAGTAGCTGATGAAGTTCGTAAGCTAGCTGAAGAATCGGCTAAATCTGCTCAACAAATTGCTAGTTTAATATCGTCTATTCAAGGTCAGACACATGAAGCTGTTCAGTCAATGGACCAGGCAACAGAGGAAGTTGATACTGGAATTACTGTAGTGAATAAAGCCGGCGAGTCCTTCCAACAAATTCAGCAATCTGTTTCACAAGTGGCAAATGAAATACAAGAAGTGTCTGTAGCGATTGAACAAATTTCTAAGAGTACGGATCAAATCGTTTCGAATGTAGATGTGATTGCTGAAGTATCTGAAACGGTATCAGCAGGTACTCAAAATGTATCCGCGGCTTCAGAAGAGCAATTAGCAAGTATGGAAGAAATCGCTTCTTCTTCATCTGCTCTTTCTCAAATGGCAGAAGATTTGCAAGTGATGATTAATAAATTCAAAGTATAAAGAAAAACCCGCGATCAGTCTTCACTGATTTGCGGGTTTTCGTTTGAGTGCCAATAATCGAATATCGGGCCTTTATTGCCAAAAATCGGATCGGACATAGGGAGCGGGACTTGCTCAATATCACGCAAAACTTGAGGTCGGTCGCTTTCTTCGCCGGTCTTGACGTTGTAAGACATTCCTTCAGGGTAAGCACCTACGATTTTGAAATCATCACTGCATTCTAACTTTTTGTGTCCTGTGCCAGCAGGTAATAGAAGGACGTCTCCAGTTTGAACGGTTAGTTCCTGACCATTTTCGCCACCTATGATTAACCGAGCAGTTCCGGCTTTCACGCCTAAAACTTCATGAGCGTTACTGTGATAATGATGATACGGAAATACGCCATTAACCCAGCTGTTCTTCCAATTATGTTTGTTAAAAGTATCCTCAATGTCTGTGGTTCTACCTTGAAAAGCTCCTTGAACGATAAGGACGGGCAAGGTCGGGTTATTGGGAATGAACCCGTCATCTTTGAAATTAAACACAAGAGTACTCATCGACATCAACTCCTTTTTAAAATACGTGTTAGAAGACATTTACCCAACCTCATGATTAAATAAGCTAAACGAATAGGAGGGAGTCAAAATGACTATCCTTTTTGAAGGAAAGATAGACAATGGGGAAGTCTATCAACTAAAGACTTTATCCCTTGCAAATAGATCTGAAATCCTTTCTTTACAAGTTGATACGATAGCTTCGATAAACACGCCTGATTCTCTTCAACCCTTATCGGAGGGTGAAGTAGACGTTATTTTATCGGGGAAAGGTCTAGTGGCAGGTGTTTATTCAAATGAAGCACTGGTTGCATTTCGTGTCTTACTGGAACCACCATTGGATGAAGAACATTTAGGTTTAGACACCGGTATAAAGAATCAACAATTAAGTGAATGTATTTATCAAGAGATCTCCATTGTGCATCCACATTTTCGAGGAATGGGACTTCAACAATTGATGGGGCAATTATTAATGAAAGAAGTGAAAGAAAAGAATTATCGATTTGTTTTGGCTACTGTTGCTCCATTTAATATTCCCAGTCTTAAAGATAAATTCTCACATGGCTTAGAAATAGCTGCTTTAAAGTTAAAATATGGTGGAATGTTTCGTTATATATTCGTGAAAGATTTGAAGTTAGATTCTGAATTTGGCAAAAGAGAACAACTTATTCCCATGGAAAATATCGAAAAACAACAAGCCTTTTTGGATTCAGGATGGCGAGGGGTGGGAATACAGTATATACAAGACGAGTGGTTTGTCGTTTATAAGAAAAAAGTTAACTAAAGGAGGAGAATGGATGAAGGATTGCATCATTATCGGTGGGGGACCAGCAGGATTGAACGCTGCTTTAGTACTTGGCAGAGCAAGGCGAGATATTTTAGTTGTCGATCATAACAATGCTCGAAATAAAGTCACGCAAGCAGCACATGGTTTTATTACAAGAGAAGGAATCAAACCGTCCGAATTTCGCGAAATTGCTCATCAAGAATTAAAAGCTTATTCATCTGTTGAAATCGTTTCTGAGCAAGTAGTGATATTGGAAACAGTGAAAGACGGATTTAAGGTAACAACTGATAGAGGATATGAATGGGAGTGCCGGAAAGTCATATTGGCAACAGGCGTAAAAGAGAAGTTCCCTAATATTCCAACGCTACAAGACTTTTACGGAACGAGTATTTTTAATTGCCCGTATTGTGATGGATGGGAATATAATGACCAGCCTTTAGCGGTGTTTGGTCGAGTGGATTACACGATACATATGGCGGGAATCTTGAAAAATTGGTCTCAAGATTTAATCATCTTTACAAATGGGGAAGAACTAACTCGCTCGCAAAAGAAAGAAATTCAAAAGTTAAATCTCCAAGTTGAAACAGAAACAATCAAACGATTACACGGCGAAGCTGGGCAATTAACTAGCGTAGAACTAGAATCTGGACAGCATATTGAAAGAGTCGGCGGATTTATAACCCCAGAATTGATTCAAGCGTCAAACCTTGGTCAACAGATTGGACTTGTAATGGATGATATGGGAGGCTATAAATCGGATGAAGTCGGTCATACTGACATTCCTCATTTGTTTGTGGCAGGAGAAGCATCTAAAATATATCCGTCTCAATTAATAATAGCTGCTGCAAGTGGTGTTCAAGCTGCAATGGCGGTCAATGTGGAATTAACTCATGATGGAATATTAGGTAGTAAACCAATAGAGAAAATGTAAAGAAAACTACTATTTTTAATACAAAATTAGATGGAATTAGGTATTATGACAGGTAGAATATTGGTAAAAATTCTTCCATTATTTACAACTAGTAATATAAACTTACCTAAAATGTAACCAAATTTCAGTCATACTGTCATGAAACTGTAATGTTTAAGTGTTATTTTATTTCTATCAACGAGAAATAAAAGGAGACACAACTTGAAAAAATTCAGTTTCGTACTAAGTTTTGTACTAATGTTCCTCGTCGCATTTGCCAATGATTCAGAAGCAGCGTCTTCTGTACACACCGTGAAAAAAGGGGATACCCTTTATAAAATTGCAAGACAATACAATATTTCAGTGGCTTCAATTAAGTTAGCTAACAATTTAAAATCGAATTTAATCAAACCGAGCCAAAAACTAAAAGTTACAAAAAAAGCGGTAGCTAAGGCTAAAGCAAAGGCAAAACCAAAAGCTAAGGCTGCTAAAAAAGCACCATCACGTTCTGATAATGATACAATCTTGAAAGAAATTACAGTTTCAGCATCTGCTTATACAGCTGGTTGCAATGGTTGTTCAGGAATTACTTCAACAGGAATTAATTTAAAGAAAAATCCAGGCTTAAAAGTAATCGCAGTCGATCCACGTGTCATTCCGTTAGGTTCAAAAGTATATGTTGAAGGTTACGGATATGCAATTGCTGGTGATACTGGCGGAGCTATCAAAGGAAACAAAATTGACGTCTTCATCCCTACGAAATCAGGAGCACTTAACTGGGGACGCAAAACTGTGAAAATTAAAGTATTCAAATAAAACCATGATTAAAGCTTGCTTGCCGATAAGGCGGGCAGGCTTTTTTGTTGGCTTGAAATCGTGGTTCCACCATATTGTGTGGAAACAAAGAAGGAAGCTTCTGCCCCTGCAGAAGCATCAAAAATTGGTCTAACGCCAAAAAATCTCTGGCTACTGGTTTGTTGCGTCATATTATTGGCTTGAAACGGCAAATTCTAAGTACCAAACGCCAAATTATTCAAGGAAATCACTATATTAAGCAAAACCAGGATAAAGCATCAAATGTGATAAACTTAGTCACCAAATATCCATATATTACAAACGTGTGACATCTTAATTGCAGGAAAACCTGCAAAATGATACAATTATTACATTGGTAGGTTTAAATTATTGTTTTCGGGGGAATAGTCATGAAGGATTTGCTGCATAAAATAGAAAATTCCTATAAGGAATTTTCAGCAGGGCAAAAGAGAATAGCCGATTTGTTCAAAGACAATCAAATTGTGCTCGCTTTTTCTTCAGCTTTAGAAGTCGGTAAAAAAGTAGAGGTTAGTGAATCTACGGTAATACGTTGGGCACAAAAGCTTGGCTTTAAGGGGTATGCGGAGTTTCAGCATGTCGTGCAACAGAAACTTGCTGAACAACGAATTGAACAAGTCGAAGATGAGGAAACCACGATTTACTCTTCTCCTTCAATTTTGAAAAATTTGCTTGATGCAGATATAAAGAGCATTACAAATTTAAAAGAATCACTCCAAGAAGAGCAACTTCTTCAAGTAGTAGATTTAATTGGCTCGGCTAAGAAGATATATGTGACAAGCAATTTTTTCGATTACGGTCTCGCACATTCCTTTACTCATTGGATGAACATGGTACTCGATAGCACGGAATTATTAATGCAAGGAGATGTTCAGTACTATCACCAGCTGTCTAAAATGACTTCTGAGGATGTACTCATTGCTTTTGCGTTTCCGCGATATACGAAAAATGTTATGAACACCTTGCGAACAGCTAAAGAACAAGGCACAACAATTATTGTCATTACCGATTCATCAGATTCACCTGTAACACAGTTTGCAGATGAAGTTCTGTTTGTTCCGGTCTCTACCAATTTAAGCATAGACTCCTATACAGCGGTTCATGCTTTAATAACCTCCATAATGCGCTTCATTTATGTGAAAGAGCATGAAAAAGTGAAAGCGAATCTTGCACGTATAGATGGTATGTACGACAAAAAAGGTATTTTTTATTCAGCCGAATCCAATAAACCAATTGATGACTAAACACACAAAAGGGGAGATTATTTTGAAGAAAAAATTATCATTTTTAACAGCAATCGCAGCAACAGCTATGCTAATTACAGGGTGTGGTAGTGACAAAGATACAAAAGGTACATCTTCAGGTTCAGGATCTGACATGAATTTATTAGAAGATGGTAAATTGACTTATGCTTCAAGTGGTCTATACAAGCCGTTTAACTTTACAGAAGCTGGTGAATTAACTGGTTTTGATGTGGAAATTGGGGCTGCTATTGCAGAAAAAATGGGATTAGAGCCAAACCCAGTAACAACGCCATGGGAAACAATTACGCAATCACTACTTGGTAATAAATTCGATGTCATTATTGGATCGATGGCGATTACAGAAGAACGTGCTGAACGCGTAAACTTCTCAGATCCTTATTACTATTCAGGTGGAATGATTTTCGCTCCAGAAGGTAGCGATATCGCATCAGCTGATGACTTAGAAGGCAAAACAATTGGAGTAGTGGCACAAAGTACGTATGACACAGCTGCTCAAGAATATACAGATGATATTAAATACTACAACTCAGATGTAGTGGCATTAAAAGATTTAACAGTTGAAGGACGCTTAGATGCAGTTATTACGGCTGACGTTGTTGGTTTTGAAGCCATTGCAAACGGAATGGAAATCAAAGAAGTCGGAGATCCACTTTGGATTGAGCAAGCGGCTGTAGCTGTACGTAAAGATGACGAAAAATTATTAGAGGAAATTAATAAAGCGATTGAAGAAATTGTTGAAGATGGCACATACGATAAAATTTCAAACAAATGGTTTGAACGTAATCTTCTTGATGTTGATTTAGAAGGAATCGAAATTCTGAACTAATCACATTCAGGAAAGGAGTACGCTATGGAATTATTGAAAACGGTTTTTGAGGTATTTTTACAAACTTATCCAGGTTTCCTAAAAGCAACTCTAATCACTTTACAGATTACTGCAGTGGCGCTTGTTTTAGGAACCGTTCTGGGCTTGGTTTTCGCTTTAATGAAAATTTCACGCTCTAAAATATTACAAGGAATTGCTAATTTCTATATTACGATTATTCGAGGAACGCCGTTAATAGTTCAAATTATGTTTTTATATTTCGGTATTACTTCTTTAGTCGTTCTATCTGGATTTTGGGCAGGTGCGATTGCATTAGGTATTCATAATGGTGCCTATATTGCGGAAATTTTCCGTGGTGCCATTCAAGGTATCGATAAAGGTCAACGTGAAGCGAGTAGTTCACTTGGGATGACTCGTTCTCAAAGTATGCGTCGAATTGTATTCCCGCAAGCTTTAAAACGTTCAATTCCACCACTTGGCAATCAATTCATTATCACGTTAAAAGACTCATCACTTGTCTATATTATTAGTGTTCCTGAATTGTTTGCGATGGCTAATAGAGAGGCAGCACAAAATTGGCAGTCACTCGAAACGTATTTAGTCGTTGGGGCTTATTATTTAGTTCTTGTTATGATCTTCACATATCTATTAAAACTGTATGAAAATAAATTGAATGTCGACAAATAAGGAGGGACGCTCATGTTAAAAGGATCAAATATTCATAAATCGTTCGGCGATTTAGAAGTATTAAAAGGCATTGATCTCGAAGTCGCTCCTTCTGAAGTGGTTGTTCTTGTCGGTGTCAGTGGTTCAGGTAAAAGTACACTTTTAAGGTGTTTCAATTTCTTGGAGCATATCAATAAAGGGACGATTGAAATCGATGGTCAAGTAATCGATCCTAAGAAACATAAGCTTTCAGAAATTCGTGCTGAAGTGGGCATGGTGTTCCAACACTTTAACTTGTTTCCGCATATGACGGTATTGGAAAATGTCATTGAAGCACCGATTATTGTGAAAAAAATGAAGAAGGCGGATGCGATTGTATTAGGAAAACAACTACTCGAAAAAGTAGGGCTTTCTGATAAAGCAGATGTCTATCCAAGCAAATTGTCAGGTGGACAGAAGCAACGTGTTGCGATTGCTCGTTCCCTAGCAATGGAACCTAAAGTGTTATTGTTTGATGAACCAACTTCTGCACTCGATCCTGAATTGGTCGGGGAAGTTCTAGCTGTAATGCAACAATTAGCACAAGAAGGTATGACAATGGTTGTTGTGACACATGAAATGAAGTTCGCAAAAGAAGTTGCGGACCGTGTCATCATGTTAGACGAAGGACGTATCATTGAATCAGCTGATCCGGCGACATTCTTTGAGAATCCAAGTCATGACCGTACGAAACAATTTATTCAACTGGTAGACTGAAAAAGCGCGTAGACGAATGTCGTCTACGCGTTTTTTAAAATATTTATAGATTCCGCATCTTCTGCCACGTCAAAAACCACAAAATTTCGTCTAACGCCAGCAAATCAAAGAGTAACGTCATATTACTGGACTGTTGCGCCATATTATCTATTGATAAGATAAAGACATCCTCTTTCACAACAATTGTGGAAGAGGATGTCTTTCTTTCTAATATAGGGGGTCTTTAAAAACGACGGAAACGGTTTGGACGCATTTGGTTTGGAGGAACGATAACAGTTTGATTGATTTGTTCGTAGTAAGTTCTAGGAACATCAACAATATGTTGACGATTTACATTAATCAGAGGTTGGATATAAGGAACCTCCCGTGTTACAAAAGAATCCGTATAGCGACACAAAGGTGGGCAAACAATCGGTTGAACTCCCTGTTGTCTGCAATGGCGTGACTGATTCATAGGTCGATACATAAAGATTTCACCTCCAATCTATCTCTCTTAATAAATGCGAGATAAGAAGATTTGGAAACGGCGGTCAAATCATTTATTGAAGGGGAATTTGAAGTCACTTATAATGAATATAATATGCCTATTAACGGGGAAAGGGTGCGACGAGTGTAGAATTTTATCTTTCTAAATGAAAATTGAATAGATTTAGGGAGTGGACTGCATGAATGATCGTCGTTCTTTTTTGTTTTTATGGGTGAGTCAAATACTCGCTAACGCGGGTGATGTCTTATACATCGTGGGGTTAATTCAAGTTGTGTATGCGTCAACTGGCTCTATTTTAGCTTTAACGTTTATTCCGTTAACGATTACCTTCTCTCGGTTAATCGGTAGTTTTTTAACGCCACTACTATTGCATCGATTTGCTTTACGTCGTATATTGCATGCTTCTATGATAGGGAAAATCGTGGTGTTAGGTGCTGTCTTTTTATTGAAAGATGAAGGCTTGTTATGGATTTTACTCTTAGTTAGTATCATCGCCTATCTTGATGGATGGGCAGCTCCTGTTCGTCAGGCTATGCTTCCTGAATTTGTTGGGAAAGCCGAGTTACCTAAAGCCAATAGCTTAGTGGCAATTTCAGATAACACGGTTAATTTGGTGAGTTGGCCACTTGGAGCGTTCTTTGTCGCTTATTATGGAGGAGGTCCGCTTATTGTCATAACAATTCTTCTCTATTTAATCGGTTGGATTTTAACTTTTGGAATAAAACCAATTCAACAAGTAAAGAAAGCTGTTCATTCCATTCGAGAACAATTGTCTGGAGGATGGACATATAGTTTCTCAAACAAATCCATTCGCCATATTCTCATTCTTGATACGGTAGTCGCTTTTGCGGGAGCGGTGTGGATTTCTTCTATTTTATATGTGTATGTCGACAGCGTTTTAGGCAAAAGTGAAGCCTGGTGGGGATATATTAATGCGTTTTACTCAGGAGGTTTTATCATTGGTGGTTATTTTTTCGCTAAGCTCTCTCGTGTGTCCGCTCATTGGCTCATTCTAATTGGATGTCTTGTAACAGGTCTACTAACCATATGGTTTATCTATCCTGTATTTGCGGTGGTCGCATTGATTTTATCCTTACTCTTGGGAGTGGTTGGACAGTTACAAATGCTTGCCCAGTTGATGGTGTTGCAGACTCAAACGGAAATTGATGAACTCGGTCATGTGTTTTCTGTTCAAACCGTATTAACTACAGGTGCTTTTGGAGTTGCAACATTTCTTTTTGGTTGGTTAGCCGAATACCAAGGCATTGAAGTTACTTTCTATCTATCAGCATTCATCTCAATAGGGGCTGGAGTTTTTGCATTGATGAAAAGAAAATCTCTCACATATGAACTAGTTGAGTAATAGTGAAGCACTTGGAGAAATCCAAGTGCTTTTTAATACCGTAAAAACCATTTAGCACATCGAAAAGTTTGCATTCGAGATATATGGGTACAAATTAGTAGAAGGAGTGTGATCGTGTGACCACAGATGAACAATTAATCATCCGTCTTTGTAATCAAGACCGTCAGTCTTTAGAAGATGTCTATAACCGCTATGAGAAATTACTATGGAATATTGTATCTAAAACAACTACGGAACCCGGCATCTGTGAACAGATCATTACTCAAGTATTTCAAGAATTATGGAACCATCCACAAAACTTTAATAATGGAAGAAAACTTTCTACCCTGCTGATTGAGTGTTGTAAATCTCAACTCAGTTTATTTTCGATGTCAAAAACTTCTTAACTCCTCAAATAACTCATATCTAAATTGCTAAATGCTCTCCTCATTTAAGATTTAATTCAACTGATTAAAAGTCGTATTTCTGAAAAAGGTAGCGAGTATATTTATACACAATTCATTTGTGAGTAATTCCACGAAAAAGCTATTCTCTCATGAGAAATTATTAACACCTTATCCCCAATATCAAGTAATGTTCCACAGAAACTGGAGTCAAAGCCTGATACGAATCACATTTATCACATAATGAATCACTAAATGAATTTGGGTGCTAAGTAACTTTATAGGAAAAGTAAAAACGCATTTTTAAAAATGCGTTTTTTCTTTTTGTTATTATATGGTAATGTTGGATGATGGATCATATTTCTTTGAACGTTGGAAATGGGGGTTTCTATGAGGACAACTTTATCTGTACTGAGTCGTTTTTTATTTGTGGTGATAGGTATTATCTTATTAAGCGCATTTGTAGGGATGTTCACCACTAATGGTATTCATTTGGAGTGGAACGTATTTATTCAAAATATAACGGATATCGTGATGTCTTTAATCTTTCCCGATAGACTGATCATTTTAGGTCCAACTCAATTTGAGTATTCCATTTTTCTGAACTTTTGGGATTACTATTTATACTCCCTTACTATTTTTCTGTCAGCACTCTTCATTTCCTTTGTTATTGGTTTATTCATTACCTATTTCACAATTCTATTGCCCAAAAAACTAATTAATCATATATCCAAAATTGTTTCATTATTAGAATCCTTACCTGATTTATTCATAATCATGATTATCCAATTTACTGTTATTTATTATTTGAATGTAACAGGGGATTTACTTTTCCCAGTTGCTGGTTCATCTCAAACGAAAACTTATTTCTTACCCATAATTGCTTTATCACTAATTCCTGCATTTATGATTTATCGCATCAATCTCCATCTAGTAAATGAAGAATGGGAAAAATCTTATGTGGAGTTAGCTAGAAGTAAGGGACACAACAAAACGTTTATTTTCTTCAATCATGTGTTGAGAAATATAACACCTAGCCTATTTAGTCATAGTAAAATGATTGTTTTGTATTTATTATCTTCAATGGTGATTTTCGAAAAACTCTTCAACATTTATGGAATCTTTACGTTCATCATTACTTATCCCAATCCAAATGTGATTGCCTTTACATTAATCATGTTCTTTGTGCCTGTTTTCGTATTATATGCCATAATCACGAACTTAATAGAAAAACAGACCGGCAAAAGATTGGAGTGGTGAGTTAGATGAATTTAATGAAAAAACTTCTATTAAATAAATTATTTCTAACCGGCTTTGTCATAATTAATGGCTTATTCCTTGTTAGTATTTTTTACTTTATCGTTTTTAAGGATCATATTCCTACAACTTCGTTACTTTTTGCGGCTGACGGAAAGCCGTTACCTGCACCATATAGTCTTAAAATATTTCCCCCATTTGGAACAGATAGATTTGGACGGGATTTGTTAATTGTGATGATAGTTGGAACCAAATATACAATTGTTGCTGCATTAATCATTACATTCTTACGAGTTTTTCCTTCAATCATTTTCGGTTTAATTCTTCATTTTTATTTTAATAAACTCGAGAGACCATTCAAATCTATGGTTGACTCATTAAATTATTTTCCAATGACCTTGCTTGCCTATCTTCTCTTAAATGTGATTCTCATACAAGATGTCAGCATGATCTTAGTTGATGGGGCACTGGTTGAAGGAGCACAGCCACTCCCTTATTGGCATCGTGTTGTATTATTTATCATTATATTAGCCTCACTTTTCATTCCAACGAATTCGGTATTAATCGCAAATGAAGTGAAGATAATCATGAACAAAGAATTCATTGAATGTTCTAGAGTTTTAGGTGCTACTAACTGGAGAATCGTATCGAAACATATTAAGCCCTTTTTAGTCCCTCAAATAGCGATTATTTTTATTCGAGATTTTATTCAGTCGCTCATTTTAATGTCGCATTTGGCTGTACTGGGATTATTTATAGGTGGGTATTATTTCCGAGATGATTTATTTGGCCAAACACAAAAGGTGTCTTTATCAAACGAGTGGGCAGGATTGCTAGGCATGTGGTGGGAATTCCTTTGGACAACTTATCCCTGGATTTCCTTCATCCCAATTTTGTTTATTACCATTCTGATCCTATCTGCTAAAGGCATGATGGAAGGTTTAAAGGTGGAACTAGCTTTGATGGATAATTTAAGAGAAACACCTTTAAAAAAGGAAGACCTACTATTACCAGAAAACGTAGCTCCATTTGAAAGAATAAGAAATTACTCGAAATGAATTTATTGTCACACTCTAAAGGCAAGACAAATTTATATTTAACTTTTACAAATGCATAATACCACAGCATTAAAGATAAAAAACGCTAACAATCGTTAGCGTTTTATTTATTCTATAAAACTTGAAACCTTGAACTGAAGTGCTCCGTCTAATGTTCAACGTTTTACAGGAGGTTGGAAAATGGATGTTATCGAGTAGTGAGAGTTCAGAGTTTAATAATCATTTCTTTTTTGAGGACTTAGTTGACCAATATGGTGAAGAACTCATGAGATTGGCATATACCTATGTGAAAAATAAGCAAGCAGCCGAAGATATTATACAAGATGTCTTTTTACGAGCATACGAGAAAAGAGAAGCCTTTAAAGGTCATTCAACTTATAGAACCTACTTATACCGTATGACGATAAATCGTTGTTACGATTATTTAAGAAGTTGGTCTTATAAAAATGTAAGAATTTCAGATAAACTTAGTTCATTTTTTCAAAGTGGAAATACTACTGAAGGTGAAGTTATTACAAACGATGATCGACACACGATAGGGAAAGAGGTCTTGTCTTTAGATCTCAAATATCGAGAAGTGATTGTTCTTTACTATTATAAAGAGCTAAGTATTGAAGAAGTTGCAACAATTTTAGCTTGTTCGAGTAATACCATTAAAACAAGACTACGCAGGGCTCGTGAACAATTAAAAGTCCATCTTGAAAAGAGAGGAGAACTATAAATGGATGAGAAAAAAATCAAAGAAAGCATTGAACATTACATTGGGAAAGAAAGACTATTTACTAACCAATTAAGAAATCGAGTTCTATCCAATGCGCGTAAGAGTAAGCCTCAGCGAATTCCTCTAATAAATAGGTTATTGCCTACATTTACATTGTTATTTCTTAGTATTGGGGCTGTCATTTTTGTTTTCTTCTCTATTGGACAAAATGATGAACTTACTACTGCAAATAAAGGAAATAATGAAACAGTAGAAAGACCTGAAATAGTAGAACCTGTAGATCCTAGTCACCTTGTAATGGAATTGAGTAGCCACGGGGAACAATTTCAAAACTTAGAGGATGATTTAAGAAAAATTATGTTAACCCCAAATTCAGAATTAGGAATTTTAGAGTCGATGAATGATTCTATTAATGGTGTTTCTATTGATGAAAAAGGCATGGTACTAGTAGAATTCAAAGATTTTAGAAGTGAAATTCCTAGTCCTTCTTCTGAATTAAAAACTGCATTTTTAGGGACACTTTATGACGCTATATTTAAATATTCGGAAGTTAAATCTGCTCAATTTAGTTTTGATGGAAATCTTACTGCTTGGCAGGAGTGGATAGGAATTATGGAGCCTATGTTAAGACAATATGTTTTTGATTTAAATACACATGGTCAAGCATTTCCTGAACTAGAAAACGATTTGAACAATCTTATGCAGGATGGTTATAAAGAATTGAGTTTTCGAAATACTGAGGTTTTGAAGAATTCGGTAAATGGTGTGTCGATCAATGAAGAGGGAATTGTTGTAATTGAATTTAAAGACTTCCGTAGTGATTTTGGAAGCCTGACTTCAAATGAAAAAGGTTTATTCCTCGCTCCTTTAAGTGATATTGTTTTTAAATATCCAAAAGTAGATGCAGTCTACTTTACATTTGAAGAAAGTTTTAACGATTGGTGTGAATGGTTAGAATTTACGTACGAACCAATGAATCGATATGGTGAATCACTCGATAGGGGTGAATTAAATGCTGATAGCCCTAATTTTTATTCTCTAGAAGAGTTAGCTAAAATGACTCCAGATGAATTAAAAGCAATAGGTTACCCTAACCCAAATGAGTTTGAAGTTAAATCTTTAGTAGCCAAACACCCATATTACAAGGATATGTATCAAACTCTTCTAGATGGGAAACCAATTGATGACGAAGCAGCAGCGGGCATATTTATTTTGTATTTAGAAGGGCTTAAGAATAAAGATTTAAATGAAGTTAAAAAGTATGCACAGAATTCAGTTACGGATACTGACATAGAAACGCTTATTGAAATGTACCAAAATATTGATTACAGTTCATTTTCTATTGAGAGTATTATTAATAGCGAAGGAGAACCTGTTACAGAAGTTAATCTAAAGTTTAAACAAAAAGACGGTAGTTTGAGTTCTAGGCAGCTTTTTATTGAGTTTTATGTGGATGAGATAAGAATTACGGAATTTCTGTGAAATTATTAAGGACACCTGACATTTCGCGATTACTTAATGATTTGGAATTTCAAGTCCTTACTGAAGATGTGAAATTGATGAAGTAATTAACGATCCAAAGAATATGGACTTACTCGAAATGAATACCAGGACAAAGAAAAAAGAGTGCAGAAATGCACTCTTTTACCATTCAATGTCTTCTGGGTATTCAGCTGTAAGTGCTAAATCATGAATTGTACTCTTGGTAACGTTGGCAGATTTAATGACTTGATTACGAAAAGCTACATACTCATTATCTTGAACAGCGAGTTTTAAGGCATACTTTCCTAAACTTTCTTCACGCTGTTCTTTGGTCATTTTAATGTAGTTTAAATTTAACACGTCGACAAATTGAATGGCGTACTTATGCACATTCGTTTCTTGATTGCTTAGCAATTTCATGAAATTCTGAAATTCTTCTTCATCAAGCGTTTCACTTAAGGATGCACCAATCGCTGATTGGAACTTGCGAATTGTTGTTACGTGAGCGTCGAGTAAAGGGAATGAATGATTCTTTTGGTATAGCTTGATGAAATCGTTTAAAGCAATCGCTGCAAAAATGAGTTCTGGCCATAATATTTCAACCGTAAAATACACATTTTTTTCGGGTGCCACCAAATCGTGTTCTTTCATTGAATCTTTATGAAGACCGTTCCTAACAAATTCAATGTTACGCTCTCCTTGGCTTGCTTGGCGGAAGTCATGACAGACTTTGAGGATGCGTGCTCGTGAACCCTCTAAATCATAGTATTTTCCTTCTTCACCAATCACAGCATAGATAGCGTGATTGAGTTCATCGAGATCCCAATAGTCTCCGCTTACAATGGCGCCTGTCAGATTTTTAGTATGTGTAATTGATAGCATCTAAATCGCCTCCATCTCTTACTCTTCTATTACCTCTTTGGCGTATAGTTAAGCATGGAAAATAATTCGCTTAATTCATCTTTCGTTAGTTCGCGCCATTGTCCAATTTGTAAGTTATCAATTGAGATGTTCATAATGCGGACACGTTGCAAGCTTTTTACCTCATAACCGAGAGCTGTACACATGCGTCGAATTTGACGATTCAGTCCCTGCGTTAGCGTGATTTTGAAGATATTAGATGACAATTTCTCTACTTTACAAGGGAGTGTTTTGGTATCTAATATTTCTACACCTTCTGCCATTTCTTGAAGGAAATCCTGTGTAATTGGTTGATCCACCTTCACAATGTATTCCTTTTCATGCTCATTTTCAGCTCGAAGAATTTCATTCACAATATCTCCGTCATTTGTTAATAAAATCAGACCATGTGAATCTTTATCGAGGCGACCAATATGAAAAATACGCAAAGGATGATTGACAAAGTCGACTATATTCCCTTGAATATGACGTTCTGTCGTACTAGTAATACCAACGGGTTTGTTTAAAACAATATAGACATAAGGGTCTTCATGTTTAACTAAATTTCCGTCTGCACGGACCTCATCCCCAGGCTCAACTGTGCTACCTAGTTCAGCTTTTACCCCGTTTATCGTAATTCGGCCATCCTCGATCCATTTATCCGCACCGCGTCTAGAAACGATTCCAGCTTCACTTAAATATTTATTGATACGCATCTATCATCACCTGCTTTTTTTAGTACCTTCATTATAACCTATTATGAAGAGTTGTATGATTCAGGTGAGTCAGCTGACATTTGGAATTCCCTACCTTTAAAATAAAGACTATGATACCATTTGAATAAGAGTGAAATTGAGGAAGGAGGACTTATTTTGAGTGAAGAAAAAAGAGGTATTTCTTCCGAGTTAAAAGAGTTACTTTCCATACGGCATAGTGTAAAAGAATATAAAAAAGATAGTTATCTATTTAGAGAAGGCGATTCGATAAAAGGTGTTTATTTCATTCAACAAGGGAAAGTTCAAATTGGTAAAGTAACTTCTGAAGGTAGAGAATTGACCTTGAGAATATGCGGAAGAAACCAATTGGTTGGGGAAGTGACGCTCTTTTCGCTAGACGCTAAATATATGTTAGATGCAAAAGCATTAGAGGATGTTACGTGCGTCAAAGTAAGCATTGATGACCTTGAAAAGGAATTAGCTGAAAATGCGGATTTAGCAGTTGCCTTTATGAAATGGATGGGTGTGAATCATCAAAAAACCCAGACTAAATTTAGGGACTTACTTTTACATGGGAAAAAGGGTGCGCTATATTCAACCTTAATCCGTCTTACGAATAGTTATGGTGAAAAAGATGATCAAGGTATTTTAATAGATATGGTGTTAACGAACCAAGAACTGGCTAACTTCTGTGGAATGACAAGAGAAGTGGTGAATCGGTTATTAAACGAGTTGAAAAAACTTGGTAAAGTATCCATGTTGGATGGGAAGATTTACGTTCATGATCTCCAGTATTTAAAAGATGAAATTCTATGCGAAGATTGCCCAATAGCGTTTTGTAAAATTGATTAACAAGCGATTTGCCCTTCGAGGTGAATCGCTTTTTTTTTGTCTATTTATTGACACTTGAATGAAAACCGTCTTGAGTGTGATAAATGTCACAATGATTTACCTCTTAATCAATTAGGCTGAACATAACATAATGGAAGAATGAATTTCGAGGTGAGGAAATTGAAGAAAAAGAAGCCAGCTAAGGAAGAGAATTTAAAAGGAACATTCGTAAGCGTCATGTTTGTTGGCGTAATCATCATAGTCATGTGGGTAGTCGTTTATTACATGTATGTAGCACGTTAAATAAGGAGTGGAAAAAATGCATCTTCATAAATTTGAAAAAATATGGTTGATTTTTGGTATCGCATCACTTGTTGTTTTCTTAAGTGTTGTAGGTATCAGTGCCTTTTCTCATGGCCATACGCCTGCAGGAGGAATGGACACGATTGATCCGAAAAAAGTAAATGAAATAGCACCATTTGATAACCCAGGAGTTACGCAGTTAGATGATGATACTTATCAAGTGGCGATTGTTGCGATGGCTTTTAGTTACACGGCACCTGAATTGAAAGTACCTGCTGGAAAAGAAATCATTTTTAAAGTAACGAGTACAGATGTTGTTCACAGTTTTACGATAGATAACACGAAAGTGAATATGATGGTCGTTCCGGGTCAAATCACAACGAAGTCATATACGTTTGATAAACCTGGTAAGTATTTAATTCTTTGCAATGAATACTGTGGTTCTGGACATCATTTCATGTCTACAGAAATTGAGGTGTATTGATCATGATTGCTGCACAAGATCGCAAATTAGCTCTATGGAATATCGGCGTTGCTTATATCGCATTCCTTATCGGAACATTATGCGGATTATTACAGGTTTTCATTCGAAATGATGCCCTGCAATTACCAAGCTGGTTAGATTATTATCAAATTTTAACGGCACATGGTGTGCTACTTGCCCTTATTTTTACGACATACTTTATTTTTGGATTCTTTGTTACAGGAATGAGTAAAAGCTTAGGAAGTTTCGGACCTAAAGTTCTTCTTTATTCATGGGTCGGATTCTGGGTTACGACAATCGGAACGGTGATGGCGACAGTCATGATCATTTCTGGTGAAGCTTCTGTTCTCTATACTTTCTATGCACCACTTAAAGCAAGCGGATGGTACTATGTCGGCCTTGCATTGGTTATTGTCGGAACATGGATAAGCAGCTTCGCTTTGGTCGGACATTATGTGGTTTGGCGCAAAGCTCATAAAGGTGAATTAAGTCCACTATTTGCTTTCATGACCATCACAACAATTATTATGTGGATTATCGCATGTTTAGGGGTAGTTGCTACGGTTTTATTCCAATACATTCCTTGGGCATTCGGTTGGGTCGATACAATTAACGTTGAGTTAAGCCGTTCATTGTTCTGGTATTTTGGTCACCCCCTAGTTTACTTCTGGTTGCTACCTGCATATATGGCTTGGTATGTGATTGTTCCAAAATTACTTGGCGTTAAAGTATTTAGTGATTCATTAGCACGTTTAGCATTTGTGTTATTTATCTTGTTCTCTATACCGGTTGGATTCCATCACCAGTTAACAGAACCAGGTATCTCGAATTTCTGGAAGTTCTTGCAAGTCGTATTAACGTTTATGGTTATCATTCCATCACTTTTAACAGCATTCTCTATGTTTGGCACATTTGAAAGAGCTGGGCGTAAAAATGGTGGTCAAGGACTGTTTGGTTGGTTTACAAAGTTACCTTGGAAAGATGTTCGTTTTACTTCTATATTTGTCGCAATGGCCTTCTTCATTCCTGGTGGAGCGGGAGGAATTATCAATGCAAGTTTCCAATTAAACGAAGTCGTTCATAACACGATGTGGATTGTCGGACATTTCCACATTACAGTTGGAACACCTGTAGCGATGACGTTTATGGGTCTTACTTTCTGGTTAGTTCCATACTTAACAGGACGTAAATTCTCGAAAGTTATGCAGAAACTAGGTTTTATTCAAATCATCACATGGACAATTGGGATGTTATTAATGTCTACATCTCAACATATTTTAGGTCTTCTTGGCGCACCTAGAAGAACTGCTTACACTGGTTATAACAACCATCCGTCTGCTTTAGAATGGTTTGATGGCATTTTAACAAATCACGTAACAATGGCTGTCGGCGGAAGTATTTTGTTCCTTTCAGCTATGTTATTGATTTACATTGTTGTGATGACAATGTTCTTATCACCAAAAGCTGAACTCGAAGCGGATTTCGTAGAATTCCCAATGGCTGATAGTGACAAAGAACATACACCAAAATTCTTGGAAAACTGGTGGATTTGGATTGGTATCGCATTTGCATTGATCATCATTGCCTATGCTATCCCGTTATACGGCATGATTCACCATGCACCTCCTGGATCAGAAGGATTCAAAACTTGGTAGGAGTTGAGTGAAATGGTCTTAATGTTAATCTCATTTTTCATCGTATTCATCTTATTAGTCGGCATGATTGTTGAATTAAACACATTAGAAGATTGATGAAATAGAAAAGGGACTGTCCTGAAAGTCATGAAACATGACTTTTAAGGGATGGTCCCTCTTTTTATCTAATAAGAGGTGTCTGATTTCCGTTTTAGGCGGACGCGTTCCGCGGGCATGGCTTCAGTCTCCTCATCACTTCGTTCTTCCGGGGCCTTCAGCTCATGCTATTCCCGCTGGAGTCGACGCCTTCCACTTCAATCAAACATTAACAAAAGTTGAAATTCACTATAAAGCATAAAAAAATCTTCATAGAGATTCTTTTTTCTTCTACCTAATCCATTTAGGCTTTATTGTACGAATTTTGGAAGTTGCATTAACTTTTAATGAACTAGTTTAAAGTATCAATAAAATCAATCACCATACCCATCAAATAAATAAGTTGTAATTTTCTATTTTATCTGACAATATTGAAGTGAAGGATTTCCTAGATTAATAGTTTTCATGAAAACTAGTGAAAGCGCATACAATAGGAATTACTCGTACAAAGGGAGGAACATGAGAATGGTATATGCATTTCCAAACACAGAAGGTTCACTCGTAACATTTAAAGAGAAATATGATAATTACATTAACGGTAAATGGACAGCCCCTGTTAAGGGTCAATACTTTGATAACGTGACACCAGTCACTGGTAAAAACTTCACACAAGTTGCTCGTTCAACTTCAGAAGATATTGAATTAGCATTAGACGCAGCGCATGCAGCGAAAGACGCTTGGGGAAAAACGTCAGTAGCTGAACGTGCGGTTATTTTAAATAAAATCGCAGACATCATGGAAGAAAATTTAGAAATGTTAGCTGTAGCTGAAACATGGGATAACGGGAAAGCGGTACGTGAAACACTTAATGCGGACTTGCCTTTAGCGATCGACCATTTCCGCTATTTCGCAGGAGCAATTCGTGCGCAAGAAGGTTCTTTGAGCCAAATTGACGACGATACGGTTGCTTATCATTTCCATGAGCCAATCGGTGTAGTGGGACAAATTATCCCTTGGAACTTCCCGCTATTAATGGCTGTATGGAAGTTAGCGCCAGCATTAGCAGCAGGGAACTGTGTGGTATTAAAACCTGCTGAGCAAACACCTGCAAGTATTCTCGTATTCGCTGAACTAGTTGGGGATTTATTACCTCCGGGTGTTCTAAATATCGTGAATGGCTTTGGATTAGAAGCTGGTAAACCATTAGCATCAAATCCTCGTATCGGTAAAATTGCCTTCACTGGTGAAACGACAACTGGTCGTATGATTATGCAATATGCATCTCAGAACTTAATACCAGTGACGCTTGAATTAGGTGGGAAATCACCAAACATTTTCTTTGAAGATGTAATGGATCATGATGATGCATTCTTAGATAAAGCAGTTGAAGGATTTGTTTTATTCGCATTAAACCAAGGGGAAGTTTGTACATGCCCTTCACGTGCATTAGTTCAAGAATCAATCTATGACAAGTTCATGGAAAAAGTTTTGGCACGCGTTGAAGCGATTAAAACAGGTAATCCATTAGATCCAAACACAATGATGGGTGCTCAAGCATCTAATGAACAATTAGAGAAAATCTTGTCTTACTTGGATATTGGTAAACAAGAAGGCGCAGAATGTCTAATTGGTGGAGAGCGAAACAACATCGATGGAGACTTCACTGACGGTTACTATGTAAAACCAACTGTCTTCAAAGGAAACAATAAAATGCGTATCTTCCAAGAAGAAATTTTCGGACCAGTTGTGTCGGTAACGACATTTAAAACGCATGAAGAAGCACTTGAAATTGCGAACGACACTTTATATGGTCTAGGTGCAGGTGTTTGGTCTCGTAACATGAACACAGCTTACCGTTTTGGTCGCGCGATTCAAGCGGGACGTGTTTGGACAAACTGTTACCATGCATATCCTGCACACGCTGCGTTTGGTGGATACAAAATGTCTGGTATCGGTCGCGAAAATCATTTGATGATGTTAAGCCATTACCAACAAACGAAAAACTTGCTAGTTAGCTACAATGAAAACAAATTAGGATTCTTTTGATTGAAAGGGGAATGACCAATGATTGAACGTGTTATCGCAACGGACGCGACGCTTGAACTAATTGAATTACTCAAAAGCAAGCACGGTCCAGTCATGTTCCACCAATCAGGCGGTTGCTGCGACGGATCTGCACCTATGTGCTATCCAGAAGGCGATTTAATGGTAGGAGACCAAGACGTGCTACTCGGTTCAATCGGCGACAGTCCTTTCTATATGCACAAAAGCCAATACGACTATTGGAAGCATACCCAGCTTATTATTGACGTTGTCGATGGACGAGGTGGAATGTTTTCATTAGAAGGCGTCGAAGGTAAGCGGTTTTTAACAAGATCGCGTGCTTTCACAGACGATGAATTTAAAGAAGTACAAGCTAATTCTAATTAAAGATTTTGCCGCCTCCAGTTTTTCTTTGGAGGCGGTTTTTTAGTGGTGAGATTAGCTGTTTTACGAGATTAGACTTGGAAATTACTAGATTAGGTGCAGAAATTACAACATTAGATGCAAAAATTACAACACTAAATATTCTTCCTCAAGTTGATCGTGATGTACAATAAAAGAAAAGGAGTGAGAGAACATGGGATATATCATGCTGATTATCTTAATTGGTGTAATTGTTTGGACATTAAGCCGATTGTTTACTCATCGCAGACTTCCTCTTAATCAATACACTCCATTCCATGATGCAATGGAAGGTAAAAAAGATGATAGCGATAGATCATCTCTTCATGATACAAAACACGAAGTGGAGTATGAAGAAACAACTCCTAAAAAAGATGATGTAATTTAATACACATGCGAAAGGTCTTACTGCCAGTAAAGGAGTAAGACCTTTTTCTAAATTAAGAACCTGCCCTTTTAAACAAATGATGCAAATGGTAAGGTAATAATAAAGAACAAATGACAGAGGTAATGTTCATGAATAAAGTGCAGACTCAAGATTTTAAATTTAAGTTATTTGAACCAAATGTACAAAGCTCTGGCGGTAAGACCGTCATCTTTTATCATGGTTGGGGAACAAGTGTGGAGAGTAATCATGATGTTGCTCAAGAAATGGCATCTAGGGGGCATAGAGTTGTTGTTCCAGAAATTATTTATCACGACACAAGAAAGCCGTTAGAAAACCATTTCAATATTGAAACTACACAACGTTATTTTTGGAAAACCATATATAAGACAATTGACGAGTTTGATGATTTCATTGAACATTTAAATATTCCAATGGAGGAAGTAATTCTGGTTGGTAGCTCTATGGGTGGCTTTATCGCGAGTGGTATTTTTGCTAATCACAAAAATATAGGTGGTTTAGTCAACATTAACGGATCAGGTTCTTTCCTATTGTCAGAAAAACTGTTTAGGGAAAAGGACCATCGAAATGCACTTACAATTGAAAAAGAACAGGTGATGAAGAAATATAACCCGATTGGTCGAACTACATGTAATGCTCCTGTACTTCTCATGCATGGTGATTCAGATGCAATTATTTCAATAAAAGGACAGCAGGATTATTATCAATATCTTATTGAAAATGAAGGCCGAGATAATGTTGACTTTATAATTCATGAAAATAATAACCATCAATTTTCTTCAGAAATGGTAAAAGATTTACTCGAGTGGCTAGATGAAGTTTAAAGCATAAAAACGCTTGGGTATTCCAAGCGTCTTTCTGCTTCTAGATTGTCACCAATGTATTTAAGAGAGTAAGTATGTGAAAATACTTGGTACTCTTTCTTTAAAATAAGAATAGTGGTGTTCAGCATCCTCAATAACTAGAAATGTTGAGTTCGGTATTTTTTCTTTAACAATATTATAAATCCGTAGGTTAGATTCTAAGAATCCCTTACTAATTCGTTCATCATTTTTTACTTCCGTTTTTCCACTATCCATGTAGAATTTTTCTATATAAGATAAATTTGTGTTTCTTAAGAGCTTCTCAATTTCTTCTTGATTGCGCCAATAAGCTGAAGAAATACTAACCACATTTCTAAAGATATCGGGGTATTTACATGCAGCGTAGGTTGAAATTAATCCACCTAATGAAACTCCTCCGATACTGGTCGACTCGCTTAATGTGCGATATGTAGAATCAATGTAGGGTTTAAGTTCATTTACAATAAAATCTATGTAAGCATCTCCTTTGCCGCCAGTGTAACTTGGCTTACCTAATAACTTCGCGCTAAATTCACCGTCGACCCATGGGCAATACTCGTTATATCTTTCTTCTCCTTCAGTGTTCGTGTCTATACCTACAACAATAATTTCTATCTCGTTTGTATCCAAGTATTCTCTTAACCCTAAAGAAACCCCATTTATAGCGTCTTGATCTTCAAATACATTTTGTCCATCGTGCATATACAGAACTGGGTAATGCTTTGATTTCTTTTCATAATCTATCGGAGTATATACTCGAATTTTTCGTTCGTGATTAAATGCCTTAATTGGTATATCGAAATCTTCTAGCATACTGACACTTCCATCTTCTATATAAGATAATTGAAAGAAAACACACATGAAGACTGTGGTTTATGATTCTAAGTTATAACCACCATTTCTCTTGTGGAATCAAGGCAGTCTGAACATCAAAATTATTATCAAGCCAATCTTTTATTAACGTTTTTTTGACAAGAAATTCGGATGCTGAATGAGAAACGCCGATTAAAGACATTGGTGTTGTTATTGCATAATCTTTTATCTGGTTATATTTTTGCTTCCCATAATCGCTATCAATGTGGCAATGAATTTCTCCGGTAATATAAGCTTGAACACCATAACTTGCAGCTTCCTTCATCCACTCAACTTTGTCGCCACATCCAGCAACAATGGCGATTTTTTCAATATTTCTATGTTTTTCACCTTCAAAATCTACATAGGGAATATCGAAAATTTCTTTTAAGGTTGAAATTAATTCTTCAGTACTGGTTCTTTGTATCGAACAAATTAATATTAAATCACCAAGATTATCTAATGGTAAGAAACCATCAATAACTTCTGCTTTTAAAGATTTAGCAATTGCTAAACTAGTGCCCAATTCGGAATGGTAATCTAACGGAAGGTGGCACGTATAAACAGATAAGTTTTTTTCTTTAATTTGTTCGATAAACTCTTCTTTGATTGGAATAAATCCCCGTCCTCATTGACCTTTTGGGTCTCCACATTCCATTAATATTGGATGATGCATGAATAGTAAATCTCCATCTTTGCCTTCACTAATAAATCTTTTCAAGACATTGTCAGTTGGGAAAACGGCAAGAAAAACTTTATTAATATATGGGGCTCCTTTAATCATTAGTCCATTAAATAATTCAGTAAACTGTTTTTCAAAATTGGATTCCCAATCATAGTTAATAGAGTCGTAAGCAGTAGGTAGAAATCGTTTAAACGAAGAGTCTGCTCCAAAGTTACTGATACCTAATTCTGTGTTCAATTTATTTACCATTACCTCTAGTTCAACCAAATTTTATCCACTCCCTTGGTAGTCATTTGTTCTCAATAGAGGGCAGATTGCAAAATTCCTTCATAAACCTCATGCCAATCCGCATTGTGAGTAGATGCTTCATGTGGGCGAATGAACTTTCTATGAGAAGATTCATAGTTCGCATCAAACGGGTGGACTGTCGTTACATTCATACGGAAAATAGCTTGATAACCGATTAAAGGATAAGGGCTGTCAGAGGTCCAAGTTGGATTTTCAGAGTGATTAACCTCAACGTATCCAAGGTATTCACAGTCACCTTCAACACAAGCTTCTTCTAAAACTTCACGTTTCACACATTCTATTGGAGTTTCGTTTAACTCAATATGCCCGCCAGGAAAATTCCACCCTCGGCTTTTAATATTTACTAAAAGTAGTTTTTCTTCATAAAAGCACATTCCGTGAACGCTTGTGATGTTTTCTGGTTGAGGTGGTTCTAATGTTGGGTTCCATGTTAATTTCACATAAGATTGACCCCAGTTTACATAGACTGTCGTCATGAAGAAATCCTCCATTTATAAATGCATTTTTGAAACTCACCTTCTAAATACATATCATTATCTATAGGCAAGTCGACAACTTCGAGTAGTTCTGCGCCAAGACGAGTACAAGTTTTATTGGAAGCAATATTGTCGGGGTTGCAAGTAATGGTGATTTCATGCATTCCGTGAGCAAGGGCTACTTGTTTAAGCAATTGGCACGCCTTTGCAGCGTAATGGTTTCCTCTATATTTTTTGTTAATTGCATATCCAATGTTTCCACCATAATAAGTGCGTGAATTGGTCCCGATTCGGAGATCTATCGTTCCAATCGTTAGGTTCGTTCCAGATAAATTTATCGCATACCAATAAGCGGGGACATAGTTTTTGTCCACATTTCCAGGTACTTTCCGTTCAATAAGTAAATCAATTTCTTCCCCTTTAATCGTATCGAAAGGAAAGAATTCAAAGGCGGGTTGTTTCAAGAAATCCCCTCAACTTTCTTCGTTAAAGAATCCCTTAGTTTATTAGACGTTCAGGAGTGAATAAATTTGGTCACTCTAAGGCATCAAAAATTCCTTACTTAGATTAAAAGCATTAACCGAAAATAAATGATTAATTTCATTTGTTTTTATTAAACGGCTCATGGTTCCCAAGTCAAACGTATGTACATCAATTATTTCAGTGTCATCTAGCTCTTGTTCAGCAACTAATTCAGCTTCAGTTATTAGAAAGCTATAGACTCTGTTGTTTTGTGTTGCTGGATTCACATAAAATTCACCTAATAAAATAGGCGCAAGATTAGAAACAAATCCAGTTTCTTCTTTTACCTCACGAGCAATTGCTTCTGCCAATGTCTCTTTATTTTCAGGCTTCCCAGCAGGAACTTCAAGAAAACTACTTTGAGTGCCATGGCGGTATTGTTTAACTAATACAACTTCCTTCTTTTTCGTAATGACGACCGCATTGACCCAATCACTATATTCATTTACATAATAATCATGAATGATCTGACCATTGGGTAATTCACATGTATCTTTACGTAAGTTTCCAAAAGGGGATTGATAAACATAATGTGAGCTAACTGTTTTCCATTGTTCCAGTTTCATCATCTCCTAAAACTTAATTCTCTATTTGAGTGAACTTCCTTAAAGCCTTCCAAATTTGCAGGTCGACTTGATCGACGGGACCAATATCTCTTGCTAAGTCCCATAGTGTAATACGATCCATCTCTTCATTTGGAATAAAGTCACTCAGTTCGTCAATCTTACAATAGAAAATTGGATTGTATTTTATGATTTGTTTATCCAGGTTTTTTATTTTAGCGATTCCTTGAAATGTTAGATGCTCAACTTGTTGTCCTGTTTCTTCGAATAATTCGCGAATGGCGCACTCTTTAGGTGTTTCATTTCCTTCTCGTCTACCTGCAGGCAACTCCCATCTATTTCGGAATCGATTATAACCAAAAAGAATCTCGTCACGAACTTGGATGATGGCATATGAGCCAGCTAAGTGGCTATATGAATTCATATCTTTTTCGTCCATACGAATAAATTCAATAAATTGTAAAGTTGGATCGACCATTTCTCATTCTCCTAGTAGATTAAGATGTTTGTTAACTATATTATTCGCTACTACTAAACTGAAAACCTTCCTTTTATATCCAATAAAAATCAATCCAATTTTTTGCAGAAGGAATAACACCATTTGTCATATTCCATTTTTTCCTCATAAAAGCGATGAGCTTCTGTTCTTTGAATGCCTGATTCAAGAGCCATATATTCTACTCCTTGCTCTTTTGCCCATTGATGAATATATATCAACAACTGTTGTCCATATCCTTTTGAACGTTCGTTTTGTTCTGAAACGAAATCATATATGTATGCGTGTAATTTATTATAAAAATTGGTTCGTATAGTTAATCCAATTAATGATTTCATCTGATTTTCTTCATATAAAGCAAAGAGTTGATAGCCTTCTGATGTCATTTTCTTTAAGAGTTTTAAATACTCCTCAATATGTAGTTCCGTTCTTAATTGAGACATTAAAGGGAAGGCATCAATCCACTCTGTATCTACTCTTAATTCTTTAATTCGTATTGAGGTATTTTCCATTATTATTATCCTTCCTAACTTTTAATTTCTTCATTAAACATAACAAAAGAATGTGTTTTCATACAATATTATGCAAATTCTAGTGACTAATGGATATAAAAAAGGTATAATTAATAAAAAATTGATTATTCTGAATTAATCACCGTGAGGAGATCATCATGCCACTAACTAGACAACAAATAAAAGATATTAAAGAACGATCTTCACTCGATCGATTAGATAGAGGAAATGCGGTATATACATATATCGGAAAGTCAGATGAAATTGCATACGTCCTACATTCTCATCGTCCAGATCGATCATTTTGGATAAGATATGAAGAAGAAGAGAAGGAAGTAATTGAAAAATATACGGTCGTTCTCGGGGAAGTCGAAGTTGAACATAAGAACCAGAAGTTTACACTTCAAGCAGGTGAAACACTTGATGCTTCACAATATGAGGATTTAATAACGGTTTATAGTGAATCAGGTGCTGAAATTTTAGTAGAGACGACAGAAAGTGTATTTGAATCAACGTTTACTGATATCGAAATGATACAAAAGGAAGCAGAAGAAATCGAAAAAATAGATGGTTATACATATCAGCACTGTTCAAGGATCAAAGAATATTCGATTGAACTTTGGAAGAAACTCGACCAACCAATTGACCGGGCGACGATGCTAATATGGGGAGCCTATTTCCATGACATTGGAAAGCTGTCAGTGCCTTTAGAAATTTTGAATAAAGCAGGTAAACTTACACCAGAAGAATGGGAATTGATGAAAGCACATACAACTAACGGAGCAGAAATGATGCGAAATCATGAAATTGCTTGGTTACGTGAAGCAGCTTTTATCGTTGAGCAGCACCATGAGCGATTTGACGGAAAAGGATATCCTTTTGGTTTGAAAGAAGAAGAAGTTTCACTAGAAGCATACATAATTGCAGTGGTAGATTCTTTTGATGCGATGACGACAAATCGTCCATATCGCGATGCTTTAACGGTGGATCAAGCAATTGAGGAAATTATAAAAGGCAGAGGTTCACAATTTCACCCGCAAGTCGTCGATGCATTTTTACAATTACTTCATGACCAGCAATTTAAATGGAGATAATAATGAGCTTGGCGGTAGCAAGTGGGTTCTTTTAAAAGATGGCTTTACTTCAGATGGGGTAAAGCTTTTTCTGAAATTAGATATGCTATAAACAGGGATAGAAAAAGAAAAACTTTTTCTATCCCTGTTTATTTATGTTTTTAGTGAATTACTTATTTAATGTTGATAGATTGTAGTGGAAGACGGCGGAATCATCTAGATCCTGTACCGCTAGGCTTTTTTGGTGTGCTATAAATCTGCTTGTCTGCAATCTATTCTTCAACCGGATGCTCTTTTAACCACTCCACCCCAAATTCAATTAGTGGCTTCATGTCGATTAAACGGCTTTTCGCTTGTCCGATTTCACCGAATATGACGGCCTGAGGATGTGCTTGTTCAAAAGCTTCTCCTATTTCCGGGAAACGATCAGAATCACCATCGGTTGATTGAAACTCTATCCATTGACGTTCTCCGTCAACCATCATGGCTGCACCTTGGTTTGTATAGGTTTTATTCTCAAGTAAATGTTCGGATAAGTGCAGAGCTGTACACGAATCATATCCTACGCCAAGTAAGAGGATTTTCACGTCTTCATTTACCAATTTTCCAAGTGGGGAGCTCATACCAAATGAGTCTTCCAGTGGGTGTTCTAACATCCATTCTTCGGCATGTTTGCCCCAAGCCATAAAACTATGAACGGGATGATAGCTTCGAATCGTTTTGGGATGTCGGTGGAAACATTCTGCGATTTTACCCATCCCTCGTAAAGGCGTGAGGTGAGGATGATAGGCAGGCATATGTTGGCGGATTGGTTCATGCCAATCAGCAGGAACAGGAGGTAGCATCCAGTATGACGGTTCCGAGTTCTCTGCAGATTGAGCTGCCATGACAATCGTACCTTCCTCCGTAATCGTTTCAAGCAAGGCATCTATTACGGCTTTCGCTCCCCCTGGTAACCACCCAATTTGTTTTAATGAAGAATGGACCATTATAGAGTCTCCAGCTTTTATTCCAAGTGCATGTAATTGCTTTTTTAAGGTGTCAACGGATTGAAATGATTTTGTGGCTTGTACTGTGTCGAATTCACTCATAAGTTGTTGCCTCCAATTGTTTTATAATTCCATTGTATAAGACTATTCCAAATGAAGGAATGTCAGAAAGTGATTCAAATAAAATCAAAATGAATTCGCCTGTTTTTTTGTTACAATATAAAAGTAAAACTGAACATGATTTTAAGACATCCTATATAAAATTGAAAAAAGAATGGGGGCTCTCAAGTTGGAATTAAAACAATCCGAAATTGAGTGGTGGAAGAAAAGTGTGGTCTATCAAATTTATCCTAGAAGCTTTTACGATAGCAACGGAGATGGGATAGGGGACATTCAAGGAATCATTCAAAAACTAGATTACTTAAAAGAATTAGGAATCGATGTGATTTGGTTAAGCCCAATTTATGACTCACCAAATGATGATAATGGGTACGATATTCGGAACTACATTGAAATCATGAATGAATTTGGTACGATGGAAGATTTTGATGAGCTTCTTGCTCAAGCAAAAGAACACGGGCTGAAGATTATTATGGATTTGGTAGTCAATCATACGTCAGATGAACATGCATGGTTTGTTGAGTCCAAGTCTTCGAAAGAAAGTCCATATCGAAACTATTATGTGTGGGAAAAAGGGGAAGGTGACCAAGCCCCAAATAACTGGGGATCATTTTTCGGTGGCTCTGCTTGGGAGTATGATCAAAATACCGAAGAATCTTTCTTGCATTTATTCTCTAAAAAGCAACCGGATTTGAACTGGGAGCATGAACCACTTCGACACGAAGTATATGAAATGATGAAATTTTGGTTGGACAAAGGAATTGATGGGTTCCGAATGGACGTCATTAATTTAATTTCCAAGCACCCGGATCTTCCGAACGGCGCGCAGAATGAAGGTCAACGTTTTGGTGACGGCAGCCCTTATTATATGAATGGACCAAAAATTCATGATTATTTGCAAGAAATGAATGAAGAAGTGTTATCGAAGTATGACATTTTAACCGTCGGAGAAATGCCAGGGGTAACGCCAGAGGATGCGTCAATCTATACCAACCCTGCGAATAAAGAGTTGAATATGGTATTTACATTTGAGCATATGAGTTTAGATAGTGGTCCGTTTGAAAAGTGGGATCTTAAACCGTTGCATCTGGTGGATTTAAAAGAGAACTTCGAAAAATGGCAAACGAATTTACACGGAACTGGTTGGAATAGCTTGTACTGGAATAACCATGATCAGCCTAGAATTGTATCTCGATTTGGGAACGACGGTGAATATAGAGTCGAGTCAGCAAAAATGCTCGCGACGTGTTTACATTTGCTTCAAGGAACTCCTTATATTTACCAAGGAGAAGAAATTGGTATGACAAATGTGAAGTTTGAATCCATTGATCAATATCGAGATTTAGAAACACTAAATATGTACAACGAAAAAATGGAGCAAGGAATCGACGAGCACAAAATTTTTGAGTCTATTTATGTAAAAGGGAGAGACAATGCCCGAACACCAATGCAATGGACGAATGAAAAGAATGGAGGCTTTAGTGAAGGGACTCCTTGGATTGAGGCAAACCCAAATTTCACAAAGATTAATGTCGCACAAGCCACTCAATCGAAAGATTCGATTTTTGCTTACTATCAACAGTTGATTCAATTCAGAAAAAATGTGGATGTGATTACAACTGGTGATTTCAGATTAATTGACCGAGAAAATCCGAATGTCTTCGCTTATGAACGTAAAACTGATCAAGAATCACTACTCGTCATCTGTCATTTTAGTGATCAAGAAATTCTTTTTGAACATCAAGACATTCTGCCGTATATTGAAAATGGAGAAGTGTTAATTCAAAATTATAAGGATCTTTTGGCGAATAAATCAATTCGGTTACGTCCATATGAAGCCGTAGCTTTTTACTTATCACATAACAAATAGGAATATGGGACAAATCATAGATGGACGAATCCCTAAAATAAGGTATGATTAAAGGATATATTCAATATTTTATAGACTTTAGTTAACTGGAGGGTAAGTGTAAATGGTAGTCCTTGGTGTAGACATTGGGGGGACAAAAATTCGAATGGGAATTATCGATTCGGATGGCCAAGTAGTAGCGGACCATGTGGTTCCTACTCGAGTCCCTCTTTATCCTTTTCTAGAAGAAAACGTTCTAGCATTAATTGAGAAATATCCACAGATTCAAGCAATTGGTATTGGAACACGTGGAATGGTGGATGCTGAAAATGGCGTCATCACATTTGAAACAGAAACATTACCAGGTTGGCAGGGTACTGAAGTGAAATCATTGTTGGAAAAAGCGACGGGTCTCCGCGTTGAAGTTAACAATGATGCAAACTGCGCAGGTCTTGCAGAAGCTAGATTAGGTGCTGCTAAAGGTTTCAGACGTACGGTTTGTTTAACAGTTGGAACTGGATTAGGTGGCGGAATCGTCTTAGATGGTCAGATTTTGAACGGAGCACACGGTGGTGGTGGCGAAGTTGGACATTTGATTTTATATCCAAATGGTCATGTCTGTACTTGTGGACGTCCAGGTTGCAGTGAGCAATATGTATCTGGAACGGCGTTAAGACGACAAATCGGAGAACGACAAATCTTAGATGACAATCATCAGCTGATTTCACCGCATCAATTGTTCGGTATGGCAAACGCAGGTCATGTAGAGGCACTGTCATTAACGAAAAAATTCACAAGTGATTTAGCAATTGTGATTAGTTCACTTCAAGCGGTATTAGATATGGATTGCGTGGTCATTGGTGGTGGAGTTTCTGAATCAGCGAACGAATGGTGGCATTATTTAGAGGAAGCTTTGGAACCTTTATTATTGAAACCACTTACGGTGAAGAAAGCTCAGTTTAGAAATGAAGCAGGGATGCTTGGTGCAGCCTTACTTGTAATAGATAATGGAAATGAAAGCGCTTCGAAAAATATAGAGGATGTGAGATAGATGGCGAAAATAGTATTAGACAATATTTCAAAAGTATACGACAACAAAGTAACAGCCGTTTCGGATTTTAATTTATCTATCAATGATGAAGAATTTATCGTTTTTGTTGGACCATCTGGGTGCGGTAAATCAACAACATTACGCATGATTGCGGGTCTTGAAGAAATTTCTAAAGGTGATTTCTTGATTGATGGGAAGAAAATGAATGATGTACCACCAAAGGAACGCGACATTGCGATGGTATTCCAGAACTATGCCTTGTATCCTCATATGACGGTATACGATAATATGGCGTTTGGATTAAAGCTTCGTAAATTTTCAAAAGAAGAGATTGATGAGCGCGTTCAAAAAGCAGCTGGCATCTTAGGGTTACAACCTTACTTAGATCGCAAACCAAAAGCTCTATCTGGTGGTCAACGTCAACGTGTTGCTTTAGGTCGTGCGATTGTACGTGATGCGAAAATCTTCTTAATGGATGAGCCTTTATCAAACCTTGACTCAAAACTACGTGTGCAAATGCGTTCTGAAATTGCAAAATTACATCAACGTCTAAAAACAACAACGATTTATGTAACACATGACCAAACGGAAGCAATGACGATGGCGTCACGAATTGTCATTATGAAAGATGGCGTTATTCAACAAGTTGGAACACCTAAAGAAGTCTATGACTTACCTGAAAACGTATTTGTTGGCGGATTTATTGGGTCACCATCTATGAACTTCTTGAAAGGTAATTTTGTAAATGGAGAATTCGTTTTAGGTCAACAATCAATTAAAATACCTGATCATCAAGCAAAAGTGCTTGTTGAAAAAGGATATGAAGGTAAAAACCTTATTCTTGGTGTGCGCCCTGAACAAATTACAAACGAAGTAACAAATGAACACTATAAAATCCGTACTTTAGTTGAAGTTTCTGAATTAACAGGTGCTGAAATTATGATTTATTCTACAATTGAAGGCCAAGAATTTATCGCAAGAATAGATTCGAGTGAAATCGTGAATCCTGGTGAAATGATTGACCTTTCAATCAATATGGAACGTTCTCACTTCTTCGATGAAGAAAGCGAAATTCGTATTCGCGTATAAATACAGACAAAATCAGTGAAATCGTTTGATTGTGCAAACGATTTCACTGGTATGATGATGAATAGTAGGTAAACCAAAAACAGGATAACCCCCTGTTTTTTTGGTGTGCCAGAATATTAAAATTAATGAAGAGCAATATATTGCTTATTACTTTAAGCGTTAAATGTGTAATGGAAGGATGTGATCTCTAGATGGATTCAATGACATTTGTATTATTTGGTGCGAGTGGAGATTTAGCTAAGAGAAAAATCTTTCCTGCGCTATATCATTTATTCGTAGATAAAAAAATGCCCAAAGCATTTTCTGTTTTTGGAACTGGATTAGAAGAGATGTCGACAAATGATTTTCAGTTGTACGTGATGGAATCTGTTCAAATGTATTCACGATCAACAAAAGTGGATGAACAACAGCTACTCGAATTTTCTAAAACACTGCAGTATATGCAAATTGACGTAACAAAGCCTGAAGGATACCAACGCTTATTAGCGGGTATTCAACAGACAGAAGAACTTCTAGATATCCCTCAAAATCGAATGTTTTATTTGTCAGTTGGTCCTTCATTGTTTGAGGTTATTGCATACAACATTGAACAAAGTGGCTTAGGTTCGACAATGGGCTGGAGACGGTTAGTCATTGAAAAACCTTTTGGACACGATTTAGCCTCTGCAAGACGATTAAATGACCAACTGAGTAAAGTCTTTAAAGAGGATGAGATTTACCGTATTGATCATTATTTAGGAAAATCGATGGTTCAAAACTTAGCGACCCTTGTTATTTTGAATCCTGTTATTCATGCCATTTGGAATCGTGAGTACATAGCGAATATCCAAATCACGGCAAGTGAAACAGTCGGTGTCGAGGAGCGCGCAGGTTATTATGATCAAGCTGGAGCTATTCGAGATATGTTCCAAAATCATATGTTACAGATGCTCATGATGACGACGATGAATTTGCCGAGAAGTATTAGTGCGAATGATATTCGTTCAGAGAAAAAACATGTCATGGGGTCATTACGTTCTTTATCAAAAGAAGATGTTAGTCTCTCTGTCATTCGAGGCCAATATGAGCAAGGTGAAATTGTTGGCAATCCAGTTGTTGGCTATAAAGATGAACCTGGAATTCCTGAATCATCTAATAATGACACGTTTATAGCAACAAGAGCATGGATTGATAATCCGTTTTGGATAGGTGTGCCGTTTTATTTACGAACAGGAAAACGCTTAAAGGAAAAATCGACTCGTATTGTGATTGAATTTAATAATCACTTTAACAGGCTGTATCCGTTGGTGAACCAACAAGCTGAACCAAATTTGCTTATTATTAATATCGGTCCTTATGAAGGAATTACGATGCAGTTGAATAGTCATAACCAAAACGATCACGGCAAAGTAGATCCAATTACGGTTGAATTCTCTGCAGACACGAAGGAAATGCCTGAAGCTTATGAGTTATTAATCGAGGATGCTTTACAAGGAGACTCTACATTCTTTGCGCACTGGGACGAAGTGGAACTTTCGTGGAAATGGGTGCAGCCGATTCTAGAAGCATTTGAAGAAAATAGCTTGCCTCTACACACTTACTCAGCAGGAACAATGGGGCCAAAAGCGGCGGATGATTTATTGGAAGAGAACGGTTTTGTTTGGAGATAGTTGTTCCTTACGATGGTGAGTCATCGGAATGAGTTGGCTACTGAAGTTCGCAATGTGTATATTGATGCGCGTTCATTATATAATGATACACTTACAGGTAAAGTGACTTAGGCTGCGGATGCCTGAAATTCTGCATCGATATAAAAGAAGGAGGATACGATGAAAATTTATGACATTACGGCTCCTATTTTTGAAGGGATGCCAGTTTACAAAAACAAACCTGAAAAACAACCGAAGATTTCTCGTGTAACGAATGCACATGTAACGGAATCGCGTCTTGAGATTGACGTTCACACAGGAACACATATCGATGCCCCTTTACACATGATGAATGATGGTGCGACTTTTGAAACGATCACACTTGACCAATTGGTTGGTCCAGTTAAAGTTCTCGATTTCATGGATGTTGAAGACGGTATCACGAAAGACGACTTGGCAGCTTTCGACCTTCAAGAGAATGATTTCATTTTGTTTAAAACAAAAAATTCACTTGATGAAGACTTTAATCCAGAGTTTATCTTTTTGAAAGAAGACGGTGCACAATACTTAGCTGAGCTTAAAATTAAAGGTGTCGGCATTGATGCACTAGGCGTTGAACGTAGCCAACCAAATCATCCAACACATAAAGCGTTGTTTGGAGCAAATATTCTTGTGATTGAAGGATTGCGCTTAAGTGAAGTAAATGCAGGATCGTATTTCATGGTTGCGGCACCATTAAAATTAGTGGGAACAGACGCAGCACCCGCACGTGTTATTTTAATAGAGGATTTTCAAGGATAATGAATAAAGGCCGAGTGTAGGAATGTAGATTCCTTACTCGGCTTTTTATTTGGGGAGTGGTGAGGTAGTGAGGTATTCAAGGATTCAAAGGGTGCATTCAAGGCTTCGATGGGTCTGTTCTCCATTTCATTAGGGCTATTCTCGAATTCACACACCTCATTCTAGGATTCGCAGTTGTGATTCAAGTATTCATGAAATCCAATCAATTTCACCCCTACTTTTTCCCTTCATATGTTTGTTTATGTTCATTAAAAAAGGTGATTTCCGCTTTTAATTCAGTGTATTTATCCGCAACGCCAAATCCTTCAGCGAGCTGACGTACGACTTCTTCGTTTGTATGGGATTCAGCGATAGACAACTTCTCAAATATAGGTTCTAACAATGTCATGGCATCTGAACCCTGCACATCTTCATTCGTTAAAGTATTTTTATACTGAACATCTGTCGCATCTTTCTTTTCCTCGTAATGCACGATAATCGCATCTTCTTGATCAGCCACGTCAATTTCAATATCTATTCCTTTGAAGTCAAACGATTCGCCAACTACATTCGCTGGATTTTCACCCGTTTCCGTATCTTCAATATCATCAGCCGTATTATTATTGGTCGTGTCATTTGTGACTTCATCGTCATTTGCACAAGCGCCTAACAAGATGATGGAAATGAGGAATATGGATGGTAATAAAGATTTCATCAACTTTGCCATGAATAAACATCCTTTCAACATATATTAGTATTGTTTTGCCCAATATTAGTGAAACTACTCTTTTAACTTTTTTATTTGCAAACGGTTAAATTCGAAATATTATAATAAATCAAAAGCATAATGTGCTATCGTATTCATATAGGTTAGATAATTAGGGTATATCCTTTATATTGGGAGGTGTTTCTTTTGAGAGAAACAAAATTGTGGATTAACGGTGATTGGCGAGAATGTACGGAGACGTATGAATTGAAAGCACCGTATGATGGGAACTTGATTGCTAAAGTAGCAAAAGGTTCCGCTGAAGATGTTAAAGTAGCAATTGCTGGAGCAGAGCAAGCTTTTCATTCATTCAAAAAATGGACAGCTTATAATCGAGCTGAGATGTTATATAAAGTGGTAACGATTATGCGTGAGCAGAAGGAAGATCTTGCTCGAATATTAGCTTCAGAAGCAGGTAAGCCACTAAAAACGGCACGAGCAGAGATTGACCGTACTATCGCAACGTATCAATTTTCTGCAGAGGAAGCGAAGCAATACCGAGGCGAAACGATTCCAATGGATGCAGCGCCTGGTATTACTGACAGAATTGGATGGACGAAAAAAGAGGCGATTGGTGTCATTTCGGCAATTACACCTTTTAACTTTCCATTTAACTTAGTTGCACATAAATTAGGACCAGCGTTTGCAGTTGGAAACACGGTCGTATTAAAACCGGCTACTCAAACGCCTTTAAGTGCTTTAGCTATGGCTGAAATCTTTAAAGAAGCAGGATTACCTGATGGAGCTTTACAAATTATAACGGGAAGCGGGAGCGAGTTAAGTGATTCGCTTATTACGCATCCTGATGTCAAAAAAGTGACGTTTACGGGCAGCGTTCCTGTCGGATTAAAAATAAAAGAAAAAGTTGGTTTACGTAAGATTACCTTAGAACTTGGATCGAACTCCGCACTGATCGTAGAGCCAAGTGTACCGATTGAAAAAATTGTGAAGCGATGTGCAGAGGGTGCATTTAGTTTTTCTGGACAAGTATGTATATCTTTGCAACGCATTTATGTGAATCAAGAAATCTATGAGGATTTCGCGAAGTTATTCATTGAAGAAACGAAGAAGTTAAAGGTTGGCGATCCGCTCAATGAAGAGACGGATGTTAGTTCGATGATTCACCCAGGTGAAGTGGATCGCATCGTGAAGTGGATTGAGGAAGCAAAATCACAAGGTGCTGAAGTTGCAACAGGTGGCGACTTTACCGACCGATCCCTTTCTCCAACCGTATTGACGAATGTGACGGCTGATATGAATGTGGTATGTGAAGAAGTATTTGCTCCAATCGTCTCTCTTATTCCGTATGACAATCTTGATGAAGCCATTGGTCTAGTTAACGACTCTCAGTTTGGCTTAAATGCTGCTATTTATACGAATGTGTTAACCGATGCCATGAAGGCAGCGGATGAAATTGAAGCGGGAGCAGTCATTATTAATGACATCCCTACATTCCGTGTAGATCATATGCCATATGGTGGCGTTAAAATGAGTGGCTACGGGCGTGAAGGTGTGAAGTTTGCGGTCGACGAAATGACAGAAACGAAATTTATTACAATGAAAACGGTATTTTAACGAGTTGCTTCGGCAGCTCTTTTTTTAATTGGAAAATATTTATTTTGGAAATATTAAACAGGATATTTGAGGTGCTTTGTAGAATATACATAGAACTATTCAGAAGAAATTAATCGATGTTTAAGGAGAATGTCCCTTTGAAAAAACGTATTGGACTATTGATGGTAACTGTTTTCTTATCTTTATTCACATTCACTCAGGTTCTCGCAACATCTTGGGTAGAGCTTTCAGTTGAAGAAGTGGCTGAACGTGCAGATGTGATTGTGTATGGCACGTATGATTTTTCAGATGAATTAACGAATGGCAATGAAATGGTTTTTCACGGAACAGCATTTAAAGTTAAAGAAGTTAATAAAGGTGAATCGGCTAGTCAAATAACGGTAGGCATTGATCCATTCGATATTGGATGGGTGGATGAGTTTCAAAACGACGGGGGAGAATTTCTTTTATTTTTAGAAGAAGGGGAAGATTTTTTATTACCCGTTGGCGGTCCGAATGGGATGATTCAGGTTCAAGATGGTCAAGTGTTTGAAAGTGATGAGGAAAAAAGAGTGTTTTATCAAGACGTATTAGAGAGTTCATCACAAGAACCCAACGTATTAGCAAGTTCTACAGAAGAATCGAATTTAAAAAACCCTACCATTAACATGCTTTTATACATCGGTATTATCTTCATTGTGGGGACAATCTTAACGAGTTGGTTTAAACGATATCAGCGGAATAAAGCATAATGAAAACCTTCTAGAAATGAGGAGATAATAACGAAACAACTAGAGGAAGTAAACAGTGAAATTGAGAGAATGAATAAAGAACTATTAAGCTTTGAAAATCAGTTAGCGGAAAAAACAAAAAAGATGGTGGAATTAGAAGAGTTGGTTGAGTCTCTCAAAAATTATGATAGAGAAAGCATCAATCAGCTTAGTACATTGGTTGCTATGAATGAAAAATTAATTAAACATTTACCTGAAATTACACGAAAGCAAGGTTTTATATTAGAAGTGAATGAACGAGATATGATTGTGGATTATGCTAACTGGGAACAGAAAGCAGATGAACCAAATGGAGGTCATATTGTCGATCAAGAAGGAGATCATGAAAAAGTGAACCTTCACTCAAATGTGGAAGTATACATTTTAAATGGAGCCACAATCGGCTATAAACCCTTTGCTGAGTTTGATCCAACAGATCATGAAGGATTATACGATCTGTACTTTGTAAACAATAAAGTTGTTCTGATTGCCGAAAAATATATCCCTTAATACAAGGAGTTGCAGCTGCAGCTCTTTTATTTTTTGCAAGAAAATGACAATGCCACAAAGGATTATTGGTATAATTTGTAGAATATATCAATAATGTGCCCTAATGGGAGCGGTTTTAGGCTGGGAGGATTACATGAAGTTTTTATTTAAATGGTTCTTGTATAGTGCAATATTTGTGTTGTTTTTACTTATTGGGTATGTACTTATTTTTAGTTTGGACGGTATTGTCAGTGGTGTTGTTTGGCTATTGTTTATCTTCCTATGCTTTTTAATTTTTTGCGCAGGGATTTTTGGATTAGTGATGGGGCATTTAAACTTTATTAAACTTAGGAATCGATTTGAAGTGACTATATTAATGTTCTTTTCCATATTGCTTGGAATTGGTCTATCGGGAGTTTTATTCATTAATGCTGTTCTTGATTATGTAGTAAAGGGTGAAAATTATTCACTGGAGGAAAAGACGAGGTATCTTGCAAGCGAGTTTCTACAAGTGCCATCACAGAAAAATGTTTCGAAAGAAGAACTGAATGACATTACCTACTATTTTTCAGCAGATAAAAAACATTTTGTTGAAAAATTCAATACCTTCCTTTTAACAGAAAAAGAATCGTTCGATCGTGTCTTGGGAAAAGAAAATTTAGATCACCTTATGATTGAAATACATAAAGATTCTAAATTGTTTGATGAGAATTTTTTGGCGCCTAAGGATGTCGCAGGTTTATATCAACCTCTAAATACATCACTACATCTAATTCCAAATGAAGGCACTTGGGAAAATTTATTTCTTCACGAATATACGCACTATCGTATACATCAGTTTTCCCAAAAGCGGAATTTACCATTGCAAAGACTGCCACTATGGTTTCAAGAAGGGGCAGCTGAATTCTTTGGAAATGAAAAAATAGAAGGGATTAATTTAGAAGCTATACAGATATTAGATTTCCATTTACTTGATTCAAGTAGTTCCTTTCAAGAGACAAGAGGTGGAGACTATAATCCATATGAACAAAGCTTTCTAGCTGTGAATTCTCTCGTTAGTAACCATGGAGTCGAAATTATACCTGAGTTAATGATGTCTAAAACGATAGAAGAGTTTTATCTTAATTTAGAAAATGTCATAGGGAAGAGTTTAAGTGAATATCAGGAATCTCTCGTTAGTGATTTATTGGAAAAACAGGAAGCAGTAAGACAACAAATTAATTTAGCTTATGACGCGATTGAAGAAAAGAATTATGAAAAAGCTAAAAGTGTGTTAGCTAGTATTAAAGAAATAGGAAACGAGTGGGATATTGATTTAGCAGAGGATTTAACCATACAAATATACGTCGAACAAGGTTTGTATGAGAATGTAATTAAGTTAATTGAAGTGAAAAACACAAAAAATGATGGATATAAGACCAATAACCTTCTTACATTAACAGAGAGTTACCTTGTACTTGGACATACAGAAAAAGCTGAAGAAAGCATAAAAAAAGCTGAGGAGTCTATCTTGCAAAGTAGTTTAACGCATCGATATATTGAAAAAATAGACTCTGCAATAGCTGCTTATGCACAAATAAATTCTAACAATCCGGTGCCAGGGTATAAAATGCTGATTGAAGAAGATTTAATTACCAATGACTATATTGAAAAAGACTTACTCAAACAATTGAATGCTAAATACACGAATGAATTTTAATCTATTTAAGAGGAGGTTATTAGATGGAAATGCTTATAATGTTTTTCATTGGTGCATTTATTTTATTTATCATTATTGAAAATGCAGTGAGGTTGGGCATCAACAACTCAGTCATTGGTAAACGGTATAGTGAGTTGAAAAGAGAAGAACCTATAATTAATCCAGACACCAATCTAGATTGATTTTTTAAATCCACAAAATTTTCCAATTATCGAAACCAATGACATATTGTAAACGTATGTACAAGTAGGAATCGATCTTATATGGGGGAATTATGTTGAATAACAGAGGAGAACCACGCCATATCTTCATGGTGTTCGCGATATGTTTGATTGTATTTTCACCACTGTTAATCCTTTTTGCACCATTGGTGGTAGGGGAAACGGTGTATTTTGATCGTTCGAATTGGGTCATATACTTACCGAGAATTAATTTTATTTTAGTTGGCTTATCACTACTTTCACTCCTGTTAGGATTGTTAGTACTTTGGCTGAAACACATTAAACCAATCACAATTGCGATCGCTCTTTTATTCACAGTCGCATCAGGTGTACTATTTTATGGTGCGTCCCTATCGTTCACATCTCTAACGGACGATACCATCACACATCGTTTGCCGTTCGATAAAGAAAAGCAAACGTATTCATGGGCAGATGTTCAAAGCGTTCAATACTTTGATAATGAAGACAATTTTGACCTTAAGCCCTACTACGTCATCTACTTTCAAGATAATAACCAGTTGAAACTGGTTCAAGGTGGAATTTTAGATGTCCAAACTAAAATTAGGATTGATCAGAAACTACGAAGTCTTAAAACTCCGGTAGAAGTCATTCAGCAAAAATAGTTTTTCACAACATAGACAAACATAAAGAGGGGCAGATTAGATGTCGAATTTAGAAATACTGGATACAGGAAATTGGCTTGGTGTGCTTACACCAATTCTCATGATAGCTTGTTTTTATTTTACTCTTACATTTTTTGAGTCATTACGTAAAGGTGATGAGCGTGTAACCAAGCAATCTAAATTAGCAGCTACTATTTGTATTGCGTTAGCGTTATTAATACCAGCAATTTACAGTCTTTATATGTATATTTTGATGCATCGATAAAATGAAAATGAATTGAAAAAAGCGCACGCACATTAGAAGAATCTAATGTACGTGCGTTTCTTTTATAATCCTTCTGTATTGATGCGGTTTTCAGTCGCAATTGTTTCGGTATTTTCATTTTTTTCAGATGAAATGTCATTCGAAGATAATTTTAACTTTGAATGTTCATTCTTTTTGTTACGATTTTCTTTTTCTTCATGTTTCTCGTCTTTTTTAAATAAATTCATTGGTTTTCACCTCATAGATTTATTGTTGACCGAATGTGTCTCTTGCTGCATTTTCTTGTTTCGCAGGAGAATCGTTATTATCTGAAGGTAATGACTCTGCGGTTTCAGGCAATTTTTTCTTTTGTGATTTCGGGAAAGCAGCTTTTGCTTCCTTTTTCTTCTCAGCACCTTGAACGCCTTCATTGTAATATTGAACACTTGTCATAGCGCCTTCTTCTACCATGCGATTATCATCTGGATCTGTAGGGTCTGAATGACCTGTTTTTGTCATTTGTGAAGGTTTCACGTTTTGATTAGACATATATGCGTTTGCTTTGGTTTTTAAGTTATTGAATGCTACCATCGCTTTGTCACGGTTTTCTGGTTTTTGTAAGTAAGCATAAGCACCTGCTGCTAGTGCTGCAAAAAGTAATGAACCACTATTTCCTTTTTTTCTCATAAAAAATCCCTCCAACAATCAAATTTAAGTCATATTCTAGGTATACCCTAATTTTGAATTCACACACCTAAAACTTGGAGACAAACAAATTACATTTTGATGGCAATTATTTCTAAAATCTTTAATCTTCATAAAAAGTCATAATATGAAAAAGTAATATTTTATAGAACAAAAAAGCTAGGAAGTATAGAAACTTCCTAGCGAATTTATATAGTATCTTTAGTTATAAAATTTTCATTTATCATAAAGTGCAGATTCTAATAGTGTTTCATCTGTCATGACAAAATTATGAACTTGTTCAAGTACAGTATTTAAGTCAGGTGATAAATGGTCATTTGAATAGGCACAAACTGAAAGTAATTTTGCATTCATGACTACGTCATCAGCAGTGGATTCAAATTCTTTTAGTAAATCTGCATCCGGTTTTGAAGATGCCCATTCCACATGAGCCCATGTGCGAATCGAAGAATCAGGATTATTAAATGAAGACAAATCTTTTTGGAAATGGTGAAGAATGGTTTGTGTGTGAAAATCACCTTTAGCTAGGTAATATTCAAAGTTATTTACTAAGCGAATAGACGGCTTATTTTCTTCACTAACAATTATGTCAATCATTGCTTGAACTTTAGGGAGATTTCGCATACTTTCAATAATCAAAACGTGTTGATTATTATCTAAACCTGTTTTAATAAAATGAGATAAATTATTTAAATAAGCCTCATGGCATTGGAATCGATAAAAAACATGACCTGCTTTCATTTCTTCTAAATCAATCGTATTAAGTACGTCCATATTTCACCTCTATGAAATTTTAGGACTCAGTCTTGATTCTATTGATGACTTAGAATAGTCTAAGTGGCCCCAAATGATTTTTGGATTTAATTTCTATATGTAAGAGTAACATGTCATTTAAAGGGAGTACAGCATATCGATTCACCGTTAATCTGACGATTCTTCCATAAAGGCGTAATCCTCATATTCATTTAGTGTTTTTTTGAGGCTCCAATTAATTCACGAATTAACTTGTAATTACCTGAATGCAGAGCCTCAACGATTCTACTTCCGACAATTACCCCATCTGCAAGTTGACTCATTTCTCGAACTTGAGTAGGCGTTGAAATCCCGAATCCAGCCATTACAGGAACCATACTAAATTTTTTTAATAAAGCTAAATGTTCCTTTAGATTATCTGCGAATTCATTTTGAACACCTGTTATACCTGTGACAGTGACTGCATATAGGAATCCTTCAGATGCTTTGGCAATTTGTTGAATACGGTCAATTGGACTCGTCAAACTGACAAGTTGTATCAATGCTACATTATGTTTCGTTAAGTCTGTTTTTAGAATTTGGCACTCTTCTAATGGTAGATCGGGTACAATTACTCCGCTAACGCCAACGGTATGGCAAGCTTCAGCAAACTCTTGGATTCCATATTGAAAGATTGGATTTAAATACGTCATTAATACAATAGGAATCTGTATTTCATTACGCAAGCGACCCACTTCATGTAAAACGTCTTTTAAAGTAACGCCATGAGCAAGAGCACGTTTTCCCGCTTCTTGAATCGTTGGTCCATCTGCGACTGGATCTGAAAAAGGGATGCCTAACTCAACGGCAGTAGCTCCCGCTTCTTGTAATAAAATAAGTTGTTCACCTAAACGATCCAATCCTCCGTCACCAGCCATAATATAAGGAATAAAAGCTCGATCACCGTTAGTTACACAATCTTCAATCGCGGTTTGCAATAATTGCTTACTCATGGTTTCCACCCCCTAGTGCGTCGCGAACCGTTACGACGTCTTTGTCTCCTCTTCCAGATAAGCAGACGACGATGATTTGATCTGCTTCCATTTGAGTAGCCAATTGACCAGCATAATGAATGGCATGTGCGGTTTCCAATGCCGGAATAATTCCTTCAGTGCGAGCAAGTAATTGGACGCCTTCTAAAGCTTCTTTGTCTGTTACTGACGTATAAGAAACGCGTCCAATTTCTTGTAAAAAACTATGTTCGGGTCCAATTCCAGGGTAATCTAGACCTGCAGAAATGGAATGCGCTTCTTGAATTTGACCTGCCTCATCCTGCAAGAGATGCATCAGTGCTCCATGCAACACACCAACGGAACCTTTCGTTAATGTTGCCGCATGCTTTTCAGTATCGAGTCCTCTACCAGCAGCCTCAACACCAAATAACTTCACTTCCGTATCCTCAATGAAAGGATAGAACATACCCATCGCATTACTCCCGCCACCAATACATGCGACAATCGCATCTGGTAATCGACCTTCTTTTTCCTCGATTTGTTTACGAGTCTCATCCCCAATCACACGTTGGAAGTCGCGAACCATTTTAGGGAAGGGGTGAGGACCTAATACAGAACCCATAATGTAGTGGGTATCGCCAACATTTGTGACCCAGTAACGTAAAGCTTCATTCACGGCATCTTTCAATGTGCCGCTTCCTTGTTTCACGCTAATCACTTTGGCACCAAGTAACTCCATGCGAAATACGTTGAGCTGTTGGCGGCGTACATCTTCTTCACCCATGAAAACGACACATTCTAAATCGAGTAGAGCACAAACCGTAGCAGTCGCAACCCCATGTTGACCAGCACCTGTTTCTGCAACGATTTTTTTCTTACCCATTCGAACGGCGAGCAATGCCTGACCAATCGTGTTATTTATTTTGTGAGCACCTGTGTGGTTTAGATCTTCTCGTTTCAAATAAATCTTAGCGCCACCCATTTTTTTCGTTAAACGCTCTGCGAAATAAAGAGGGTTTTCACGTCCTATATAATCTTTTAAATAATATCGTAGGTCTTTCTGAAAACTTTCATCAATTATTGCTTCATCATAAGCCTGTTCTAATTCAATAACTGCTTGCATTAAAGTTTCTGGAATAAACCGCCCACCATATTTGCCGAAATGCCCCTTTTCATCTGGTTGATTGTATGTTGTCATCATGGTCATCTCTCCTCATCTCTTACTGCGCGAATAAAGGCGCGAATTTTGCTTTCATCTTTACGCTGATCTGTCTCAACTCCACTTGATACATCCACCATATAAGGACGTACCGTCTGTATCGCAACTCGAACATTTTCTGCAGTCAAACCTCCGGCTAAAATCAACTTATCCTTCGGGATATCCTCGCTATCTAGTACTCCCCAGTCAAAGGTTTGCCCTGAACCACCACGAAACTCGATGCTTGGAGTATCAAATAAATACAGGTCTACATCATACGTTAAAGCGTTTTGAACATCTTCTTTTGAAGATATGGAAAAGGCTTTAATAACAGGAACACTAATTGAATTTACATATTCAATCGATTCATCTCCGTGAAGTTGTACATAATCTAATGGCACTTCTTTTGCGTATTTCTCGATATTCTCAATGGTTTCATTTACAAACACGCCAATCTTTACTACATCTTGTGGAGCTACGGCAGTAATTCTCTGTGCTTGAGAGAGAGTGACTTGACGTCTACTATCGGCAAATACAAACCCTATTGCATCAGCTCCAGCATCCACAGCTGCTCGAACATGTTCAACTTCCTGAAGACCGCAAATTTTAACCAAAGTCATTGTGCATCACCAAGCTTTACTTGAAATGAAAGCAGTGTATGTTCGACGTCAGTTGATTTCATTAATGTTTCTCCAACTAAGATCGCACTTGCTCCCGCTTTTGCAACCCTTATTGCATCTCCCGGAGTTTCAATGCCACTTTCACTAATAAGCACACGTTCTTCATGGAAAGGGAACTGTGCCGCAATCTTTTCGGTTTCACTTAAATCGACTTTAAAGGTTTTTAAATCTCGGTTATTAACCCCAATTAGTTTGGATGGGATAGCTAAGGCGCGCTCTAATTCTTCTACATTATGAACCTCAACTAATACTTCTAATTCTAAAGAGGAAGCATAGTCATGAAGCTGCCTTAACGTTTGTTGACTGAGTGCTGCAACGATGAGCAAAATAACGGATGCACCCGCTTCGTAAGCACGATCGATTTGGGAAGAATCAATGATGAAATCTTTACACAACACTGGAATGGATATGGTTTGAGCAACATCTCTCAAATCCTCAATTGAACCTTTAAAAAAGACTTCATCTGTTAGAACGGAAATAGCAACTGCTCCAGATTGTTCATATAATTGAGCTTGTCTGATATGGTTGACGTTGGCATTGATGATGCCTTTAGAAGGCGATGCCCGCTTTATTTCTGAAATGACTTGTAACTGTGTCGCGTTTTTTAATGTGTTAAATAAAGAAGGTTTGCCTGAATGTATGCATGAGTTCTTAAGAATTGGATTGGAAGCTAATAGCTCTTTCACTTCTTGTCGCTTTACTTCAAGAATTTGCTCTAAAATCGTCATCGTCTTACCTCCGATAATTGTCGTTTTTTGCTGTAGGCGATTACTTGGTGAAGTGAGTTATGTGCTCGACCAGAATTCACACTTTCACGTGCTTTGTGAATTCCTTCTTGAATCGTGCTAGTGACCCCTGCTGCAAATAATCCAATCCCTGCATTTAATAAAACCGTATCGAGGTAGGGGGACGGTTTACCTTGTAAAACGCTCGTTAAAATTCGCGCGTTTTCACGTGCATCACCACCTTGAATGGCTTCAAGTGAAGCGGGGGATAAGCCGACTTCTTCGGGATTTAAGGTGAAAGGAATTAAATCGCCTTGATCCATTAAAACAAGATGATTTTCCCCTGCTAAAGAAGCTTCGTCCATTCCATTAGGACCTGTTAGGACGACACTCCGTTTTCGGCCAAGTCGGTGCGATACCGCAGCTAAATCCATTAATCGGCTTTGATCATAGACGCCAATTAACTGTGAAGTCAGCTCAACTGGGTTAGTTAAAGGACCTATTAGATTAAAAATACTGGGCTTACCAAGTGACCTTCTTACTTCTTGGATTTGCTTCATATTTGGATGCATGAACGGTGCAAACAAAAAGGCAATATTTGTGTGTTCGAGCAACTCAGTGATTTCATCAGGTCGGAAATCGAGTGCGATATCAAGCTCCTCTAACACGTCTGCGCTACCTGTTGTGCTCGAAATTCTCCGATTCCCATGCTTCGCAACTTTCAATCCTGCTCCAGCTAAAACGAAAGAGGCTGTGGTGCTAATATTGAAGGTGTTGGCACCATCTCCACCTGTACCACAATTATCAAATACTTCTCCAAGTGGGAGTGGCACTTGAATCGCTTTTTCTTTTAACACGCTGACTAAGCCTGTGATTTCTTCAATCGTTTCACCTTTAAAAGATAAAGCTTGAATAAATTGGGCAATGTCATCTTTAGAAGTTTCTGCAGACAGTAATTGTTCTGCTACTTCTCTCATCTCAAGTTCATTAAGGGAAACCCCTTGTTGAACCTTCTCTAGATACGTTCTCATCTCAATCTCTCCTCTGCCTAGGCTATTTCATTTAAAAAAGCTTGTAGAATTTTCTGTCCATCCTTAGTGCCAATGGATTCTGGGTGGAACTGTACACCGTATAACGGGTAATCGACGTGTTGAATGGCCATGATCGCGTTGTCGTCCATAGATTGAGCAGTTGTCTTTATGCATGTGGGCAAACAAGATTCGTCTAATAGCAACGAATGGTAACGCATAACAGGGAGGGGCTGAGGTAAATAAGCGAACATTCCTCCATTTGAATGGCGCACAACCGAGATTTTCCCGTGCATGATTTGATTTGCTTGCTTTATTTTCCCGCCAAATGCTACACCTAGTAGTTGATGTCCTAAGCACACACCAAGTATCGGAATCGTTTGGTGAAATTGATGAATGATGGCTAACGATTGGTTTATTTCATTTGGTGAACCAGGACCAGGTGATAGAACAATGGCTTTTACATTCATTGACTCAATCTCCTCAATAGATATCTCATCATAGCGTGCCACATGCACCTCTTCACCGAGCATGGATAGGCTTTGGAACAAGTTATACGTAAACGAATCATAGTGGTCAATTAGTAAAATCATGACAACACCTCGAGCAATGACTTAGCCTTATGCATAGTTTCTTCATATTCAGCCACTGGATTGGAGTCGTAAACAATGCCTGCCCCAGCTTGAACATAAGCGGTTTGATTTTTTACCACAAAAGTTCGAATAGCTAAAGCGATGTCTAAATTTCCGTTGAATCCAAAGTAACCAACGGCTCCGCCATATACACCTCGTTTAACAGTTTCGAATTCCTGTATCAGCTGCATCGCACGTATTTTGGGTGCTCCAGATACAGTGCCCGCTGGGAGACAACCGATTAAAGCATCGAGAGGATGGAGATTTGGTTTGAGTGTGCCACACACTTCCGACACAAGATGCATCACATGCTGATATTTTTCAACGGTCATATATTTCGTGAGATGAATGGACCCAATTTCACTAATGCGACCTAAATCATTTCTTCCTAAATCGACCAGCATTCGATGTTCTGCTTGTTCTTTAGGGTCGTTTTGTAACTCGTTTTGAAGTGCAGAGTCATCTTCTTTAGTAGCCCCACGTTTTCGTGTACCAGCGATTGGATTCGTTGTCACTCGATTGCCTTTAATATTCAATAAGCTCTCGGGCGAAGACCCGAGTATGACATGTTCATCAAAATCCACGTAAAACATATAAGGTGAAGGGTTTTCTTTACGTAATTTCCGATACAATGTAAATGGATTTTCTGTAAAGGGTGCTTCGAGTCTTTGGGATAAGACAATTTGAAAAATATCACCTGCGCGAATATGTTCTTTTGCTTTTTCCACTTGGTCGACATAATGTTCTTGCGTAACGTTTGGTGTAAAAACAACAGCAGTTAAAGGTTCATCCGAAGTGTTTTCTTTTATTTCTAATTGCTCCTGAATGTTCGTAAGTTCAGTTGGGTCTGTCCCCTTGTGTATAATCGTTACATCTTGCTTTAAATGGTCATAAACAATAATGGTTTCATACACAAGCAAATGGATGTCTGGCATGTCACGATCGTCCAGCAATTGATTTCCGATGGACTCGTACTGCGCAATTACGTCATATCCAAAATAACCAACGGCACCTCCAGTAAAAGGGAAGTCATCATCGTCATCTTCTGTGATTGTCAGTAATGTTTTCAATACATCAAGAGGTTTTCCAATATGCCGCTTTATTTCTTTTATTCGTAAATCGGTTTCCAAAAGCTCTTTTTCAAACCCTCGATATTCTTTCATTGGATTGGATCCGATAAACGAATATCTTCCAGATTCCTCATGCTTTAATGAACTTTCCAATAAAAATTTTCGATCTCCCTTTAATCGATTGAAAATGGAGATAGGTGTTAATGTGTCGCCATTTATCCGGAGACGGTTTGTTTCATTTACTACACTACTCATGCTCAACTCTCCTCTGCTCAGGCACCGCAGAACGCAAAAAAGTCCCCTGCAAGTGAACAATAAAGTTCATCTGCAGAGGACGGAATGACCGCGGTGCCACCTCATTTAAAAGCCTATTTGGCTTTCACTTTAGGATCTGTAACGTAGATCAGACGTTTTCCCGTACTTCATTCTGGGAAACTCTCCAAAGTCCATTCACGCAATTCGTTTCTATCAGCTTCCACCAACCGCTGACTCTCTAAAAGAACGACCTTACGCTACTTCTCTTTGTCGTTGATTTCTCGGCTCTTCTCTTCTGTACTCAGCTCATCTGTTCTAATTGGCGATGTCGCTCCCGACACCTTCTGCCTTAAATCCCGAACAAAAAAGTTGTTCTCATCTTATTATGTCTAGCTAGTTATGTCAATCATAAACACGTTTTTTGGAAACTCCTGGGCTTTCGCGCGTAGAAATCGAATGAGAGTGAAAGGTTTGGCTTTGAAGGAGCAAGATCTCCAGTTCAAAGAGCAAGATCGTCCCTTGAGAGTGAAAGGTCATGAGTATTTAACTCTATTTCCGAAATCTCTTTGCAACAATTTAAAGAAATGTTTGATGGAACCTCAGAAAACGCTGGACACATAAGGACAAACTACCCTAAATAACGCTCAAATTTCACTCAAAATACCTCACTATCACAACTATGTAATCATTTCGGAAATCGAAAAATAAACCGTATGAAATATGGAAATATTCTAAAAATATTGTTAGAGTTTAATAATCATTTGCAGGGAATCATAGGATAATTAAACAATATCTCCAAAAAGTTAGGAGGAACACTACGATTTATGAAGTATTTCATTTCAATAGACATGGAAGGAATCACAGGATTACCTGATTACACTTTTGTTGATTCATCTAAACACAATTATGAGAGAGCCCGCCGAATCATGACGGAAGAAGCGAATGCAATTATCGAAGGACTCCTTTTAAAAGGCGCAAAAGACATCCTAGTGAATGATAGTCATTCAAAGATGAATAATTTATTAGTAGAAGATTTACATACTGAGGCGACGCTGATTACAGGAGCGGTCAAGCCTTATTCCATGGTTCAATCGTTAGATCATACATATGAAGGTGCTATTTTTGCTGGTTATCATTCTCGCGCTGGTCAACCCGGGGTAATGAGCCATTCTATGACGTTTGGTGTTCGAAATATGTACATAAATGATGTGGTCATTGGAGAACTCGGTTTCAATGCTTATGTTGCGGGGCATTTTGGAGTACCCGTTATATTAGTTGCTGGGGACGATGGAGCTTGCCACGAAGCTGAAGCACTTATTCCAAATATCACAACAGTCGCCGTAAAAGAGTCAATTACGCGACAAGCTGTAAAGACGCTTCATCCAAAAAAATCTCAAGCTTTATTAAAAGAACATGTTCAAAAAGCAGTTGATAACCGGCATTTGGTGAAACCATTAACTCCGCCGAAAAATCCGACCTTAAGAATTGAGTTTAATAATTATGGCCAGGCAGAATGGGCAGCATTGATGCCTGGGACAGAAATTGAAATTGGTACGACGATTGTGAAGTTTGAAGCAAAAGACATTTTGGAAGCGTATCGTGCGATGTTAGTGCAAGTTGAGCTAGCTATGCAAACGACGTTCTGTTAGGGGGAATCGCTAGTGCTCGCATATACAATTAAGCGATTTTTCATGATGATCGTGACAATCTTAATTATTTCGACTTTGACATTTATTTTAATGCATTCAATTCCAGGCTCACCTTTCAATGAAGAACGGACAACCAATGAAACAATTCAAGCGAATTTAGAGAAATTCTATAAGTTAGATGAGCCTTTACCAGTTCAGTACTTATATTACTTAAAATCAATTGTTACGTTTGATTTTGGACCATCTATTAAAAAGCCAAATGAAACGGTCAATGAATTACTAGCAAGAGGCTTCCCGATATCATTTGAACTTGGAATGACGACAATTTTAGTTGCGGTGATTTCTGGTATATTACTTGGAACCTTTGCAGCACTCAGACATAACGGTTTCATCGATTATTTCGCCATGACGTTTGCGGTTGTAGGAATTTCTGTTCCAAACTTTGTACTTGCTACGTTGCTGATCCAAAAGCTAGCGGTCGATTATAATATATTTCCTCCTGCTACCTGGTCGAGCCCTATACATATGGTGCTGCCAGTACTCGCGTTGGCAACGGGACCAATGGCGATTATTGCCCGTTTGACTCGCTCGTCTATGTTAGAGGTGCTTACGCAAGACTATATTCGAATGGCGAAAGCAAAAGGGCTATCACCATTTCGAATTGTGGCTCGACATGCTCTTCGAAATGCACTAATGCCTGTTGTGACGATTATGGGAACGATGCTTGCAGGGATATTAACCGGGACATTCGTAATTGAAAAAATCTTTGCCATTCCTGGGATGGGTAAATATTTTGTTGAAAGCATAAATAACCGAGACTATCCAGTTATCATGGGCACGACCGTTTTTTACAGTACGTTCCTCGTATTCATGTTATTTGTCGTTGATATCGTTTACGGATTACTAGATCCTCGGATTAAGTTACATAAGAAAGCGGGGGATGCGTGATGACAAACAACCACGAATCAACAACCGTATCACCCAATCAAATACCAGACGAGTGGTTTCGTAAAAAAGACAAAGATTTAATCGAAGCAGAAGCTGTCGTACGACCATCGCTCTCTTATTGGAAAGATGCTTGGCGACGACTAAAACAAAATAAATTGGCTATGACAGGGTTAGTATTCCTTGTGATATTAGCGTTACTTGCCATATTTGGTCCGGTTTTTTCACCTCATGCGGTAGATGGAATGGACTTGCCTAATCAAAATCAGCCACCAAGTGCTGAGCATTTATTTGGAACGGATGAAATGGGACGAGATGTCTTTACTCGAACTTGGTATGGTGCTCGCATTTCATTGTTTGTCGCACTAGCTGCAGCATTAATCGATTTCTTTATTGGCATTATTTATGGCGGCATTAGTGGCTATAAAGGTGGCCGAGCTGATGGGATTATGATGAGAGTCATCGAAGTACTATATGGCTTGCCGCATTTATTGGTTGTGATCTTATTGATGGTTGTAATGGGGCCAAGTTTAACAACCATTATTATTGCGTTGACGATTACCGGATGGGTAGGAATGGCGCGGATTGTGCGCGGACAAGTGTTGCAAATTAAGAATTACGAATTTGTAACAGCATCGAAATCATTCGGAGCTAAGACACCACGTATAATTCGAAAGAATTTATTGCCAAATACGATGGGTCCAATTATTGTCCAAATGACTTTGACTGTGCCAAGTGCAATTTTCGCTGAGGCATTCTTAAGTTTCTTAGGGCTCGGCATTCAAGCTCCATTTGCGAGTTGGGGAGTTATGGCGAATGATGCACTTCCTGTTATTTTGTCGGGTCATTGGTGGCGTCTATTCTTCCCAGCGTTCTTTATTTCATTTACGATGTTCGCATTTAATGTCTTAGGTGACGGTTTGCAAGATGCGCTCGATCCGAAGTTGAGGGGGTGACACACATGAATGAACATCAATTAGATCTAGCGAAAGAAATGGAAAAAGAAAAGAGAGATGAGCTCAGTAGAATGAAGAAACAGAGTCAATCTGTTCCTAGTTATAAAACAAAGAAACAGAAAATGATTTCAGATGAAGTCATATTAGAGGTTGATAATTTACATGTTCAATTCAGTACTTTTGGTGGAAGTGTTCACGCAGTTCGAGGAGTGTCATTCAATCTTCGGAAAGGCGAAACACTTGCGATAGTTGGTGAATCAGGTTGTGGGAAATCAGTTACGTCAAATGCCATTATGGGACTCATTCCTCAGCCGCCAGGTCGAATTTCTGAAGGTCGTGTCATGTTTAAAAATCAAGAACTGACCAGAATGACGAAGAAACAGATGCGAAAAGTGCAAGGGGTCGACATTTCTATGATTTTCCAAGATCCAATGACTGCGCTAAACCCAACGTTAACAATTGGAGAACAGTTAACGGAAGGTGTCCGAACACATACCAATGCGAGCAAATCAGAAGCAAAGGAAAAAGCGTTGGATATGCTTCGCTTAGTGGGGATTCCAAATCCACAAGAACGTCTTAAGCAATACCCCCATCAATTTTCAGGGGGAATGAGACAGCGTATTGTGATTGCGATGGCACTCATTTGTGAGCCGGAATTATTGATTGCGGATGAACCAACTACTGCTCTGGATGTAACGATTCAAGCACAAATCCTAGAATTGTTCGAAGAGATTCAACAAAAGACAGGTGTTTCGATTGTGTTGATTACGCATGATTTAGGTGTGGTCGCGAAAATTGCTGATCGGATTGCGGTTATGTACGCAGGGAAAATCATTGAACTAGGCACAAAACGAGAGATTTTCTACACACCTCAACATCCGTATACACAAGGATTACTTAAATCGGTTCCTCGTCTTGATTTACTTGAAGAAGAGCTCCAACCGATTGAAGGAACACCACCAGATTTATTTTCACCACCAACGGGTTGTCCATTTACAGCGAGGTGTCCTTTTGCCATGGAGGTGTGTGAGCATATTCATCCAACTACAACGGTGAAGTCTTCGTCACACCAAGTAGATTGTTGGTTACAAGATGAACGAGCGCAAGCTTTTCGTAACGAATTAAAAGTATAAGTTTGTGGTGGATTTCAGTCCAATTAGTGAGCAACAACTCAAAAAACGGTTGAACGCACTTATGTGCAAAATGATATAGTTCAAACAATTAACCAAGGGGGAACACACATGAAGAAGTGGTTACTATTAGTATTGACAGCGTTGCTAGTTACAGTATTGGCAGCTTGTACGGCGAATAATGATGCAGGTGAAAAACCAGCGGGTGATAGCGACAAAGGGGACGAAAAAACAGAAGAGAAAGTTCTTTACTTAAATAATGGAAATGAACCAACTACGTTTGATCCATCAGTTGGATTTGATGCGGTTTCATGGAATGCATTGAATAACTTGATGGAAGGCCTAACTCGTTTAGGTGATGATCATTTACCAAAAGAAGCAACAGCTGAAACGATTGATGTTTCAGAAGATGGATTGACGTATACATTCAACATTCGTGAAGATGCAAAATGGTCAAATGGCGATTCTGTAACAGCAAATGACTTTTTATATGGATGGACACGTATGTTAGATCCGAATACGGCTTCACCAGCTGCATTTTTAGGCTATTTCATTGAAGGAGCGGAAGCTTTCAATACGGGTGAAGGTACGATTGAAGATGTAGGTATGAAAGTTGTAGATGAAAAAACATTTGAAGTAAAATTAACAGCTCCAACTGATGCATTTTTAAACATTATTACAAACCCAAGCTTTTTCCCAGTTAATGAAAAAGTGGCAACTGAAAATCCAGAATGGTTCACGGAAGCGGACTCATTCGTTGGTAACGGGCCATTCCAATTAGCTAAATGGGAACATGATGTGAAAATGGTATTCGAAAAGAATGCTGAATACTGGGATGCAGAAACAGTTAAGTTAGATAAAGTCGAGTGGGCTATGGTAAATGACTCGAATACGGAATACCAAATGTACGAAGCTAACGAGCTAGATGTATCAGATGTTCCAGCAGAACTATCGGAGCAACTAATGGATAGCGATGAAGTGTCTGTTCAAGATCAAGCAGGGACGTACTTCTATCGTTTCAATACAACGATGGAGCCATTCACAAACGCTAAGATTAGAAAAGCATTTGCACTTGCTGTGAATCAAGAGCAAATCGTTGAATTCGTAACGAAAAATGGTGAAAAACCAGCACACGGTTTCGTATCTTACGGATTCCAAGGTCCGGATGGAAAAGATTTCCGTGATGCTGTTGGGAATTTAGTTGAGTTTAACGCAGAAGAAGCGAAGAAATTGTTAGAAGAAGGTATGGCTGAAGAAGGCTACGAAACACTACCAACTGTGACTTTAACATATGCTACTTCAGATACACATCAAAACATTGCAGTCGCTTTACAAGCGCAATTTAAAGAAGCTTTAGGTGTAGATGTTGAGCTTGCGAATGTGGAATCAAGTGTGTTCGCTTCTGAACAAAAAGAATTGAAGTATCAATTATCACGTTCATCTTTCTTACATGATTATGCGGATCCAGTGAACGCAATTGAGAGCTTTATCACAGGTTCATCCATGAACCGTACAGGTTGGTCAAATGCTGAATTTGATAAGTTGATTGCTGATGCAAAAGCTGAAACAGATCCAGCTGTACGTTGGAAGCATTTGATGGATGCTGAGAAATTATTAATGGAAGAAGCACCGATTTTCCCAATTCACTTCTATAACCAAGTAGCTTTACAAAAGCCAGGTTTGAGTGGGATTGTTCGTCACCCAGTGGGTTACTTAGAGTTGAAATGGGCAGATAAATCTGCTGAATAACTTGAGGTGGTTGCGGCGTTGCAATAGGGCGCCGCACACTTCTGTTAATAAAAGAAGTTATACTAGGAGGTATATCTTGTTTTATTAATAGAAGACAGGATTCCAAAGCAGTCGATTCCGTAGGAGAGCGCTGGGCTTACTGGTCGCTTCACTCCAAATATCGAATGTAGTTGAACCAGACTAACTTGAACGGAAATCATCCGTAACGTTTAATAAAAACAAACAAAAAAAGAGGGGTAATTCATATGCGTATTAGACCACCGAGATTACAAAAAGGGGACACAATTGGAATCATCGCTCCTTCGAGTCCACCTAATCTAGAAAGCTTGCAACGCTCTTTGTCGTTTTTAGAAAGACTTGGCTTAAACGTCAAAATGGGCAAACATGTTGAAAGCAAACATGGCTATCTTGCAGGAGCTGATGATGATCGATTATCTGATTTACATGAAATGCTTGCAGACCCTGCAATCAAAGGCATCATTTGTGCCGGAGGAGGTTATGGAGCGGGACGGTATGCAGATCGAATTGATGTGCAATTAATGGCTGAACAACCGAAAATACTGTGGGGATACAGCGATATCACCTATTTACACACGACAATTGGTCAGTATGCGAATGTCGTGACCTTCCATGGTCCTATGCTCGCTTCAGATGTTGGATTGGAGACATTCCAAGACTTGTCTGCAAAAATGTTCAATCAATTATTTGAACCAATCGAACTTCATTATTCCGAAGCGATTTCACCACTTACTACATTAGGTGGCGGAGTTGCACAAGGAGAATTAGTTGGAGGGAATCTCTCGTTACTCGTTAGTGCACTCGGCACTAAGTTTGAAATTGATACACGAGGGAAGCTGTTATTAATAGAAGATGTGGATGAAGAGCCATATCAAATTGATAGCATGTTAAACCAATTGCGTTTAGCTGGAAAATTAAATGAGGCAGCTGGAATCGTCGTTGGTGATTTTGCTCGTGCAGAACCGAAAAAACGTAAAGAAACCCTTTCACTAGAAGAAGTATTACATCATTATTTGGGAGATTTAAGTAAACCGGTTGTTACAGGATTCAAAATCGGACACTGTGAACCGCATTTTGCTATTCCTCTAGGTGTAGAAGCACGATTAGATGGAGATTCGAAAACACTTACAATTTTACCAGGCGTCGAATAACTGGAGGTGTCCTAACGTGAACATCCTTTCAATTGAAACGGTGCAAGTCGCTGTTCCGCTAACAAAACCTTTTAAAACGGCTCTTCGTACAGTTACTGTCGCAGAATCTATTTTTGTGAAAATAACAACAGATAGTGGCATGGTTGGTTGGGGAGAAGCCCCGCCAACCCATGTTATTACTGGTGATTCGCTTGGCAGTATCCAGTTTGCTATCGAACAAGTAATCGGACCTCAGCTAATCGGTCTAGATTTACGACATTCGGTGCGGGTTTTTCAAAAATTGCACCGCTGTATGGTAGGTAATTCGAGTGCAAAAGCTGCTCTAGATATGGCTATTTACGATTTGCTTGGACAGCAGGCAGGAATGCCTCTCGTGACCTTCCTTGGCGGGTATCGAGATACACTTGAAACAGACTTCACCGTTAGCGTGAATGATGCAGAAGAAATGGCGGAAGACGCTATGCGCTATGTGAAAAGTGGATTTAATGTTTTGAAAGTTAAAGTAGGAATTGACGATATTGAAAAGGATATTGATCGGATTCGAGCGATTCGAGAAGAGATTGGTTTCGATACGAAATTGCGTCTTGATGCCAACCAAGGTTGGGAAGCAAAAGAGGCTGTTCGTGCAATTGGACAGATGGAAGATGCGGGTCTACAAATCGAGCTGATTGAACAACCGGTTAAAGCCCATGATATCGAGGGATTAAAGCATGTAACTACCCATACATATACGCCAATTATGGCGGATGAAAGTGTTTTCTCGCCAAAAGATGCCTTACAAGTCCTACAATTACGTGCAGCTGATTTAATCAATATTAAACTGATGAAAGCTGGGGGCATTTATAAAGCATTGAAAATCAACGCTCTTGCCGAAAGTTATGGCATAGAATGTATGACGGGAAGCATGATTGAAACGAAACTTGGCATCACTGCTTCAGCTCACTTTGCCGCAAGCCAGCCAAACATTACTCGCTACGATTTTGATGCTCCTCTTATGTTAGCGGAGGACATTGTCGAAGGTGGAGTAATTTATGAAGGACGTATTATACGATTTTCAATTGCGAATGGTTTAGGTATAGATAAAGTACGTATGGATGAACGATTCATGCGTAAACAGTAGGGGGATTTCACATGTTAGTTCAAACATCAACAACTTGGGTTTGTTCGGTCGCGGTTGCAACCGTATGGACAACACCAGAATCAGTAAGAGAAATCGATCAACCAGGAATAGACAATCCTGTTCGCATGAACAAATGGATTGAAGCAATGACCAATAAAGAATTACTAGACTTGTGCGACGAAAATCGTGTCCAAACTCAATTATTATTTGGTGAACCTGTGATTGTAGAAGAAATAGTCGGTGACTGGGCAAAAGTAATTTGCACATGGCAGACATCTAAAAAACATGAGCGTGGGTATCCAGGCTGGGTACCGGTTTCACAGTTAAAGGAGCTTCCTAGAATCTCGGATTTCGGTTACGCCAAGGTGCGTATTCCAAAAGTTCAATTATGGACATTAGATCGAAAACCAAAACTGGTTGTTCCATTTAATACGATTTTACCTGTAATCGACAGCAATTCTTCCTTTACGATGGTTCATACACCACTTGGTGATTTACTAGTATGGAGCGAGCATGTTGAAATTTCCCCAGGAATTGAATCTTTTATTGAACGTTCTGGGGCAGAAATCGTTTCCTGTGCAAGTACGTTTTTAGAGTTACCTTATTTTTGGGGAGGCATGTCACCATATGGATTTGATTGTTCGGGGCTGACCTACAATATGTTCAAAGCACATGGTTACTTTATTCCGCGAGATGCTGGTGATCAAGCTATAAACGGTATCGAAGTGGATATGGATGATAAATCGAACTGGGAACTAGGCGATTTACTCTTTTTTGCAACAGTAGGTAAGGATTCCGTTCGACATGTTGGGATCTATTATGGAAATGGTCAAATGATTCATTCTCCATCAACGGGTCTATCTGTAGAAATCATCGAACTAGAAGGCACAAAATACGTGGATGAATTAGTTGGAGTGAGACGATATGCTCGAATAGAGGAGGATGCGTAATGGCTGATAAGGTTTTATTAGAAGTAAAAGACCTAAAAAGACATTTCGATCTAGGTAAAAACCAAATCCTCAAAGCGGTAGATGGGATAAGTTTTGAAATTTACCAAGGAGAAACGTTTGGACTTGTCGGAGAATCTGGGTGCGGGAAATCGACAGCAGGACGTACCATCATGGGCTTATACAACCGTACTGACGGAGAAGTGTCGTATGGTGGTCGTAATGTGCATGAAATGGGCGAAAAAGAGCGATATGAATTTCTGCGCAATATGCAAATGATTTTCCAAGATCCCTATGCGTCACTAAATCCACGCTCGACCGTGTTTGAAATCATTGCAGAACCGATGGAAGTGCATGGTTTACATAAGAAAAAAGAGACTATGCAGAGACGAGTATATCAATTGCTTGAAGACGTTGGATTAAACCGCGACCATGCCAACCGCTACCCACATGAGTTCTCAGGAGGTCAACGTCAACGAATTGGGATTGCACGTGCATTAGCGTTAGATCCGGATTTCATTATTGCCGATGAACCTATTTCAGCATTAGATGTGTCCGTTCAGGCGCAGGTAGTCAAACTTCTACAAAAACTTCAAAAAGACAAAGGGTTGACTTATCTTTTTATCGCGCATGATTTGTCGATGGTTAAATATATCTCCGATCGAATTGGTGTCATGTACTTAGGGCATATGGTGGAGTTAACCACGAGTGACCAACTCTATGCCAACCCATTGCATCCGTATACGCAAGCATTGTTATCAGCGATCCCTATACCAGATCCAGATATTGAGGAATCTCGCGAGCGAATGTTGCTTGAAGGGGAATTGCCGAGTCCAATCAATCCACCATCAGGATGTGTGTTCAGAACACGTTGCCCTCATGCAATGGAAGTATGTGCTCAAGTCAAACCAGCTTGGCAAGAACAAGAACCAGGCCACTATGTTGCATGTCATTTGTATCAAGAAAGCTGAGTGGAGGCACTGAAGCTTTTCTTTCCATAAATCGTTTTGTATGCTGAATTTAAACCTTTTATAAGGAGAGAGATCATGACAAATACGATACCTATGAGCGACTCAAGAACAATACAAACACACTTAGTTTTACCACCAGACACCAATCATCATGAAACGATTTTTGGTGGAAAGGTTTTATCTTACATAGATGAAATCGCAGCCATCACTGCAATGAAGCATTGCAAAAGTGGAGTCGTCACAGCTTCGATCGACTCCGTCGACTTCCTTTCTTCTGCAAGAGTAGGCGATGTGTTAGAGCTAGAAGCAGTCGTCAGCTCAACAGGACGCACATCAATGGAAATTTACGTTCGAGTTCAATCGATGAACTTAATAACAGGAGAAACGAAGTTAACAACGGAGTCGTTCCTAACGTTTGTCGCAATTGACGAAGCGGGCAAACCAATTCCAGTGCCAGGTATTTCGCCTGATACGGAATCGGAAACGCGATTATTTGAATCAGGACCAGCCAGACGAGAACACCGAAAACAACGCATTAAAATGAAATATTAAATTATTGGCGAGCAGCTGTTGTTGCTCGCTTTTTGAGTGGAATTGGGGACTTTGGCGCTTCGCTTCTGAAGGAGTCGCTGGAAAGTTGAGATTCCACTGATGACCTTTCACTTTCAAGTGAAGATCTTGCTCTTTCAGCGGGGGATCTTGCTCTTTCAAAGACAGATCTTTTACTCTAAATCGATTTCTACGCACGAAAGCCCAGGTGTTTCCAACAGAAAAGGCTGCGTTCGCAGCCCTAATTAGTTCTTTTACGTTTCGCTTCTGAAGGAATCGCTGGAAATAGAGAGTTCTTACAATACGGATGACCTATCACTTTCAAGTGACGATCTTGCTCTTTCGACGGGGGATCTTGCTCTTTCAAAGACGACCTTTCACTCTAAATCGATTTCTACACGCGAAAGCCCAGGAGTTTCCAATAAAAAAGACTGCAACCGCAGCCCCAATTAGTTCATTTTCTTTTCTTTTATAGCTTTTGATAATCCAAATAATAAAATCTCTTTTGACTCGATCCTTTTTTTAGTAAATCCATGCTTCTCAATAATCGAGAAGAGGTATTTGAGTCTTTTAAATTCAAAAATTTTCTGCACTCTTCATTAGAAATCTGCGGATTGATGAGCATACAATAATCATGAATGGCCTGAATATGAGCTGTATTAGATTCCAAGCCACATTTCGGACATAGCCAAGTCCTCGGTAGTTTTCGCATCCCAAAGGTATTGCAATTTTCACAGTGTACGACTTTTTGAAATTCTTCTGGAGTAATTTCAAAGTAGTTCGTAATTGGAAACGGTATGTAATTTTTGTGTTTGTTCAATATAAGTTCCATTAATTCTATTAACCTCCAAGGCGTTAATATTTTTTGAGGACGAGGAAGTCGTCTGATAAAACCTGGAATATCCTGAATACTTAATACAGGTATAGTTGTTTTTTCGAATTCGAGTGCGTAATTATATTGTTTAAAGGCAACAGCCTTATAAACAGGTAAATCAAATCCATTCATTATAAGGAAATCATTAAATAAATCTGTGGTTTCTGATACTTGACGTAATGGATTACGGAAATAATCTATCTTACCATTTTTTCTAACTCTTTTTAAACGAGGATTATCGTTTGAAATAAAAATATCTCCTGATATGTTCTTCACTTCAAATATGACCGCGAAATAGGTATTGATATATAAGTAATCAATTTGAAAAACCCCTGATGAGTTTAAGCCTATATCTTGAAATACAAAGTGATTTTCATGAAAGGCATCTTGTTCGAAGTACTGATCCAAGCTTTTTTCGCCGCCAATACCTGCCTTTATACTGTTGATAGATTGTTGAAAATAGTCGATTTGTGGATGGTCTTGTGGGAGTCTCCTGAGCGATGCTTCCATACCGAGAAGTTTATAGGGGAAAGAGCGATGTTTAACAATCAATAATGTAGCCTCCTTTTTAATTAGAATAGCATTTTGAGAACTGACTTGTCCCCTTATTATGGAAAATTGAATTTTGGTCAAAATAGAGTTTATAAATTTAATTTTTGAGCCAATTTCTCAAGAAACAATTTAATTATTGATGCTTATTTAACTAATAAATATGGGTATGTCCATAGAAAAAGAATGATTTTTGATACAAATTAGTTGAAGTTCACTCTTTTAAAGGAAAGCTTTCTCTTTCAAGTGACGATCTTGCTCTTTCGGCGGGGGATCTTGCTCTTTCAAAGACAAATCTTTCACTCTAAATCGATTTCTACGCGCGAAAGTCCAGGAGTTTCCAGTAGAAAAGGCCGCATTCGCAGCCCCAATTAGTTCTTTTACGCTTCGCTTCTGAACGAATCGCTGGAAGTGGAGAGTTGTTACTGATGACCTTTCACTCTCAAGTGACGATCTTGCTCTTTCGGCGGGGGATCTTGCTCTTTCAAAGACATACCTTTCACTCTAAATCGATTTCTACGCGCGAAAGCCCAGGAGTTTCCAGTAGAATAGCTCCAAATAGTTCTTTCACTCTCCACTTCAGAAGAAGTAGAAATCTTCGAATAACAAGCCCAGGAGTTCCGACAAGAAAAGTATTCAACTTACTTAATTACGACTTAATTCCTCTCTTTTATTACCAAACTTGAAACTTTTCTACATTAAAATCGTAATATTAAAAAAGGGGAGAAACTATCATGTTGTTATCTTTCGACAAGTATCAAAACGTACTGATTATAGGAGTATTGCTGTTATACATAGTAAATACGGTCTTCATCCAATCGAATCTGTTTTCAATTATTCTCTTTGTGTTGTTTGTTTTGTTTCAGTTTTTGAGACTTCGAAAAAACATTCAAAAATTATCTTTAATTCAAATTGGAATAATTATTATGATTTTCATTGGAACAATCACTCTTCTCGTCTTCGTGTTTATGTGGCTTAACCACTTAGATAGCACCGGAGTCATCTCATTTTCCGACACTTCCATGTTTATTATCCAAATTGCATTGATTGTGCTATTTTTACTGCCTTTAACGACAGGAATTCACAAATTATATCTCCGATTCACTCAAAGTAGAGCATAAAAAAGGATGTCATCAAAAGATGACATCCTTTTCCGTTATCGTTATTTTCGATATTCAGAGGCTAACATGCCGTATAAATGCATATCATGTCGTCTGCCGTCGCGTTGCATCCACTCTCTGAACGTGCCTTCGTGTTTAAAGCCAAGTGATTCGTATAATTTAATGGCACCTGCATTGTAACTGAAAACACTTAATTGTACGCGATGTAAATTCACTTCATTAAAAGCATAATTTAATAATAATTGCATCGTTTCTTTTCCGTAACCTTTGCTATGGTAGTCAGGACCAAGGGCAATGGAAACCCATCCGATACGGTGTGGCCAAATGATATCCTCGATCGCACATACTCCTAAAAAATCTTCGCTACCCACGGGACGAATGGCAAAGCGGAATGTTTTATCAGAATGTTCTTCTATTAGTTTTTCTGCATTTTTTTCTGACTCTTCTCTGATAGGAAATGCATTATAATATCGACCAAAAGCTTCAACACCGTTCCATACTCGATAGGTCGATAAATCCCCTTTTTTAATTGATGTTAAGCGAATTTTTTTGCCTGTAAACATTAGGTATTCCCCTGTCATAAGTTTTTCTTATAAAGTTTTATTCATTCCATGTCATTTTCTTATTACGCCTCTCGAAGTACAATTTAAGTATAGAAGAGAAGGCGGTGAAGTTAATGGATTTAATTCTACTATATGTCATTGGAGTCGTGGCCACAACGATTGGTACACTTGCAGGTGGTGGAGGTTTTATTAATTTGCCAACAATGCTTTTGCTAGGCATGCCAATACACTCTGCGATTGGTGCCAATAAAGTATCGAATACAGTGAGTTCCTTCAGTAGTTTTTTCACCTTATATAAAAGAAAACAAATTTCATTTAAAGATTCCTACTGGATTATTCCGTTCAGTTTAATTGGCGGACTTACAGGTGGGTGGATTGCCTCGCTTTTATCATCCAAATATTTATTCATTGTCGCTATCGTTTTATTAGTACTGGGCTTTCTAACATCTTTCATTGGAAAAGATAATTTCAGGGGGAATAAAGAACTAACTCTGAATAAGGTTAGTGGTCCCGGACTATACGGAATTGGGATTTATGATGGCTTGTTTGGCCCTGGTCAAGGAACTTTAATGTTGTACTTATTTAGTTATTTAAATGTCGCCTATATTAAATCTGTTGGTCTCGTTAGACTTGCAACGTTCTCCAGTTGTTTTGGTGCTGCAATTAGTTATATTGCTTCAGGTGTCATCATTTGGCCCCTAACACTTGCTCTGATGGCTGGATCCATCACTGGTGCTCAAGTCGGTGTTCGAATTGCTGAAAAGTTAAATCCTCGTTTTGTGAAACCTATTCTTCGAGTCATTACGACTATTTTAATTGTTCAATTAATACTGGAAAATCTCGTTTTTTAAGGAGGGACTGATTTTAGGTCTCTCTTTTTTATTGGAAAATAAATTCGTTCATTGAAAAAAGCAGAATGCATATTTCCCGGGAAATTCTGTGTTTTCAAGATGTTCTTTTGGAATAAAAAGCTAAATATGAAACTTTACTCGGTTTGTTTCGTAAATAAAAACATTGGCGATGCGGAAATTGAACTTTATTGGATACATTTCGTCTTAAAAATATACTACTTTAGATAGGGAAGGTGAAAAGTGTGGAGCAACAACCAATCGTAGAATTGAGAAAACTTTCGAAGACTATTGGGAAAAAGAAAATTATTGATAATTTAAATCTATCTTTATTCCCAGGTCAAATCACAGGGTTTTTAGGCCCTAATGGAGCTGGGAAGACAACAACCATCCGAATGATGTCAGGGCTAATGAAACCGACAAGCGGAGAAGTCGTTGTTGATGGGCAAACATTAACCGAACACTTTGAAGAGACAATGAGTAAAGTGGGTGTCATTGTTGAAAATCCAGAGATGTATAAATATATGTCTGGATGGAAAAACCTGCTGCATTTTGCGCGAATGGATAAAACGGTTACGAAAGAACGCATTACTCAAGTAGTTGAACAGGTAGGAATGCAAAATCGTATACATGAGAAGGTATCTTCCTATTCACTAGGGATGCGCCAAAGATTAGGATTAGCTCAAGCATTGCTTCACCGTCCGAAGTTTCTTATTTTAGATGAACCGACAAATGGTTTAGACCCAGCAGGGATACGCGAGTTTCGTACATATTTAAGGAAAATTGCTGTCGAAGATGGTGTGTCAGTATTTGTTTCAAGTCATTTATTATCTGAAATTGAACTCATGTGTGACCGTATTGCCATCATTCAAAATGGTCAGCTGATTGACCTTAGAGAAATGAACCAAGTAGAGGAAGCTCATTATTATATTGAAGCGCAACCTACAGAACAAACGCGCGAACTACTAATTGCCCAAGGACTTGTTCCTGAAGTTAGTGGATCCGGGTTTATTGCTAAAGTGGAACAAGCTCAAATTCCTTCAATCATTCAAGCACTTGTGGCTGCGAATATGGAAGTTTTTGCTGTTCAACCATTCCGCAAAACATTAGAAGATCAATTCTTAGAAATGACAGGAGGTGGCCAAATTGCTGAATCTCATAAGAAATGAATGGATGAAATTATGGCATAAAAAAGCCACTTGGATTATGGCAGGATTGTTAGTCCTCATCTTGATAGGTGTATCAGGCATTGGAAAATGGGCTCAATCAAATATGATGCAACCAGAAAATCAACCAACGTGGGAACAAAATTTAACTGAAAATCAAGCAGTCACGAAAGCTCAACTTGCTGAACCAAACATTGATAAGGAATATAAAAAGCAATTGGAAGAAGATTTGGCGATTATTGACTATCGGTTGGCGCAAAATGAACCACCAATCGACCCAGGTAGTCGTGAACAACATATTCTAGATTCCCATACAATGTTGTCGTTAGTATTGATGTTTGCGGTAATAGCTGCTGCAAGTATTGTAGCTGCCGAATTCTCTCAAGGCACAATTAAAATGTTATTGAGCAGACCTGTGAAACGTTGGAAGATCCTAACGTCTAAATATGTAACAACTATACTGTATGCGTTCGTTTTAACAGTGATTGCAATAATTTCAGCGGTCATCGCTGGATTCATTTTCTACGATTCAGGAAGTGGCGTATTGCTAGACGTGCAGGATGGAAAAGTTGTTGAGATATCTTATTGGGGTCGAGTAATCGCCTTATATGCGCTACAATTTGTTGGTGTCATTGTATTTACTACCTTTGCTTTTGCGATGGGTAGTGTATTCCGAACAAGTTCATTAGCTATCGGATTATCAATCTTCCTTTTATTCATGGGACCAAATATTGTGTTCTTCTTAAGAGAATATGAATTTACAAAGTATATCTTATTCACGCATATTGATTTAACGGGGTATATTACCGGCAATATGTTCGTTCAAGATATCACATGGCCGTTTTCAGTAACAGTACTGTTGATGTATATGTTGCTGTTTTTATTCATCAGTTACTGGTCATTTACAAAACGAGATATAACAGCTTAATGAAAAAGACATCGTTGCCCATTACTGGGTACGATGTCTTTTATAGTTTTGTTATCATATAACATTAATGACTACCTTACCTTTAGCGTGTCCTTCTTCTAAATATCGAATCGCTTCGGGGACATCATTTAAAGTGTAACATTTGTCTATGACCGGGGTTATTTTGCCGGAACTCAGGAGCTCTTGTATTATGTGCAGGTCGGCTTTTTTACGCACTGCAAAGAGCATCACCATTTTCTGCCTTACGAAACGAGATAAGACTAGAGCTCTGAGTGAACGACTTAAAGGGCCGAGAAAACGTCCCTTATCAGGACCGCCAACTAGGACGAGAATTCCATTTGAGTCCAATACTCGTCTACAATCTGTCAGCGAATGATTTCCTACAGCATCAAAAATGAGGTCATATTGTTGTTCACTGCGAGTGAAATCTTCAAGTGTGTAATCAATTACATGGTCTGCTCCAATTGAACGTACCATTTCTACATTTCGAGTACTACAAACACCAGTAACGATCGCACCGAACGATTTGGCAATCTGAACCGCAAACGTACCTACACCTCCAGCCGCACCATTAATCAAAACCTTTTGACCGGACTGAATCTGACCTTGATCGCGAAGTCCCTGCAACGCTGTAAAAGCAGCAATAGGTGCAGCAGCTGCTTGCTTAAAGGTCACATTGTTTGGTTTAATCACGAATGCCTTTTCATTAGCACAAACATACTCAGCAAACGCACCATCGCAGCCTCCGAATACCTCGTCACCTGGTTTGAATTCCGTTACGTCTTTACCCACAGATTCAACCGTACCAGCCACATCTACGCCTAAACGATTGTTCTTTGGCTTTAGCATTCCCGCTTGTATTCGTAGCACGTAAGGGGTACCTCTCATAAAGTGCCAATCCAAGGGGTTAACGGAAGCAGTGTGAACTTTTAAAAGGACTTCATCGTCTTTAGGAATAGGTTTTTCTAGTTCTTTAAGTTGGAGGATATTAGACGATCCATAATTTGTATAGATAATCGCTTTCATAGGTAGGTCCCCTTAATATTCATTTTAAGCACTAACTTACATGATTTTCTTATCATCTAATTCGACAAGAATTATCATAAGCCTTTAAATTTGAATTTATATGCAATTAAACACTGTGTATGCTATGTAAACATTATTAATTTATATGCCTTTACTTAATGAAAAAGACATCGCAACCCGATAGTGGGAGCGATGTCATTCTCTTATTAAATATCATGAATGGTAGAAATAAGGCGATCAGAAGAACTTGCTACCTGTGTCGTTGCATTGGTCAGTTCGTCTAAAACGGTAGCCATAGTAACGATTTGTTCAGTTGTACGCTCGCTTTGATCTTTAATACCAGACATTGCGTCAACAATTGTGTTAAATGATAACGACAATTGTTGTTGTGTATCAACCGATTCGTTAATTTGTGTGTCTACATGCTGGACGGAAGATTCCATGTTCGTGATGCTTAATTCAGTTTGCTGAATCAAAGTTGAGACACTTTGAACTGCAGATTTTGTTTCCTCAGCTAACTTTCGAACCTCGTCAGCCACGACTGCGAAGCCGCGTCCATGTTCACCAGCTCGTGCAGCTTCAATTGAAGCATTAAGTGCTAGTAAGTTCGTTTGGTCTGCGATCGATGTTACAAGTCCAACGATCTCGCTGATTTTTTGAGAAGAAATTCGTAACTTTGTCATCGTTTCTTCAAGTGTTGTCACACTGTCCAAAATCGATTTCATTTGATTGCTTTGTTGATCTAATAATAATTTACCTGATTGTGATTTTTCTTCAGTAGAATTAACGAAGAATAACCCTTGTTTCGTAAAGCTCGCAATTTCGTCAGATTCAGCAGATAATTGTTGAATCGATGCATTGGTTTCTTCACTAATTGCACCTAATTCTTCAGCAGTTGTGCGAACCGTAGAAATTAAACTCTCCTTGGTATCAGCTGCCTCTTGGCGTATACGCTCATGCTGTGCATCGTACGCCTCGATAACTAACTGTTGCTCGAAATTAAGTACTTTTGTGATCGCTTTAATTGCCAAAATATTGTCAGCTGTAGACATATTTAATGAGAAAATAATATCAGTTAATCCAGAAACAAAGCTTTGGAATGAACCCATATACCACTTCGTTCCAAGACCAATTCGAACATGTACATGTGCAATGGTATGACGTTGGTTTATGTATGCTTGATTAATTTGTCCTTCAAACATTTCGTCTAAATGACGTTTTAAAGTTACTTTTAATCGATCTACCGAACTATTTTTTTGAATGATTTCATTTAAGCCTGAACCATATTCAAGTGCTTTGTAAAAATGAGTTACTAAATCCTCAAGATGAGGTTGGATATGTGGTTGAAGTTGTCGAATGACAGCCAAATCGTTCTTGGTTAAATCTATCATTTGAATCTGCTTCTCTAGTTCCTTATTATGAGATAGGTCTAGAATAACCTGCTCTTGCCAAGTTTGTGGATCTAACACAATTGATTTATTTGTAGCTTTTTTGCTTTTAAACATAGTCACCATGCACGTGTCCCTCTTCCTTTTACAATAACTAAAATAGTCCCTACGTACCTATATATCGACATGAATACTATTTTTTTGAGAATACGTCGACAATAAAGATTAGATTTTATGAAAAGGAGACGCGAATGTGAAAAAATTTCTATCTATAATAAATATCTTATTTTTACTAGTTTTAGGCGGACTCCTTTTTGTATGGATTGATAGAGAAATCGAAAATAAGCGAATTCGAGAAGCAAGACCATTGCCTAGCGGTTTGCATAATATAGTAGAAGAAAAAAGTATGGAATTAGTCGAACAAGCGAATAAAATAGGAATTCCTATCTTAATTACAGACGGATTTAGATCGATAGAATCACAAAATGAAATATACGAACAGGGTAGAACAAGTAATGGGGCTATTGTTTCTTATGCAAAAGGAGGCGAAAGTTATCATAACTACGGACTTGCAATCGATTTCGCCTTACTCAATCAAGACGACTCCATTTCATATGATTTACAAAGAGACTCCAATGGAAATGGAGAAGCAGACTGGTTTGAAGTTGCTCGATTAGGAAAAGATCTTGGTTTTACATGGGGTGGCGACTGGCGTGGTTTTAAAGACTATCCTCACTTTGAATATACTTTAGGCTTATCTATTCGTGAACTACAAAATGGTTGGAGGCTAGAAGATAAAATAGAAGAAAATAAATGATAATTAAAATTGACTGCTTCGACAGTTGAGAAAATTGGAAACTCCTGGTCTTTCGCGCGTAGAATTCGATTTAGAGTGAAAGGTCAGCCTTTGAGAGAGCAAGATACCCCGCTGAAAGTGAAAGATCGCATTGTGAAAGAGCAAGCTCCTGTCTACACTATAAACAGGAGCTTGCTTTCGTTCTATCTATTCAAACACACTCAAATCCACACGACCATCACTTAAAAACTCAACTTCTTCACTTTCTAGTAACATGCGCTGCACCTCGCGTGATTCGTCGTCAGGAACCGCAATTTCTCCTTTTGCATTGACGACACGATGCCATGGCAATTGATGTTTTTCACTCATTGTATGTAAAATACGAACAACTTGACGAGCTGCACGAGGGCTCCCAGCTAGTCTGGCAACTTGTCCATAGGTGACGACTCTGCCTGGCGGTATCTCTTTTAAAATGCGGACAACTTCTGCCGTAAATGGTTGCAATTCGCTCACTCCTCACTCCCTTCATTGTAATCAAACCGTGTTCCTCGTGTCGATACAATATGATATATTACGGGTAACGAATAATAATTCATAAAGGGGTGTCGATAGATGTTTGACTGTAGAGAAGAAGTGTTGGCTTTAACGAAGCAACTTGTGCGGATTGAAAGTATTGTGAATGAGGGCGGGGAAAAGGTTGTCTCACAAGCTATTCATACCCTTATTTCTTCCTATCCATATTTCCAGGAACATACGGATAATGTCATCTATCAGCCAACTGAAGACGATGACCAAGAGCGATACAATGTCATCGCTTTTGTAAAAGGGACGAAAAGTCCTTCCAATAAAACCGTCATATTGATGGGGCATGTTGATACAGTTGGTATTGATGATTTTCAATTAAAAGAATATGCCTTAGATCCTGATGCTCTAGCACAAGCGCTTCACAATGAAGACTTGCCTCCAGCTGTTCGTGCCGATCTTGAGTCTGGTGAATACGAATTTGGACGCGGCGTACTCGACATGAAATCAGGTGTTTCGAGTCATCTGTATTTGTTGAAATACTATTCGGAACATCCTGAAGAACTGGAAGGGAATTTGCTCGTTGTCTTTGAATGTGACGAGGAAGATGGCTCACATGGAATCATTTCTTCTTTAACTGAACTTAAAAATCTTCGAGAAACTCTTGGTTTTGAATATGTAGCAGCGATTAATGCTGACTTTGTATCTCCAAGGTATAACGGGGATCCTAATCGGTACATATACAAGGGGACGGTCGGTAAGTTATTGCCATCATTCTTTATTACCGGATCGGAAACGCATGTGGGTTCATGTTTTGAAGGAATTGATCCTAATTTCATCGCCGCTCATTTGACGCGTCAAATTAGTTATAACCCAGCTCTTTGTAATGAAGCACTAGGAGAGACGACGGTACCACCGGTTTCATTGAAACAAATGGACTTAAAACCAACCTATACTGTGCAGACCGCATTATCGGCATATGTGTATTTCAATTTCTTCATTCATTCATGGTCACCAAAAGAAGTACTCGAATTATTGAAAGTGGAAGCAGCAACGGCGTTCGCAACAGCTTTACATGAGTTCAAGACGCATTATCAAGCTTTCACGCAAGCAAGCGGGGAGCCAATGAATGAAATTCTATGGGAACCAAGAGTTATGACATATGAAGAGATGGATGAACATTTAGTTGATGAACATGGAGAAGCGTACATACAACATATGGATGAATTCAAGGGACAACTGATGTTACAAACCGAACTAGATACCCGCATGTTTGCAGCCCGAGTTGTCGAAGAAGCGTGGAAATGGATGCCCAATAAAAACCCAGCGATTATCGTGTTTTATTCGTCGCTTTATTCGCCAAGAATAGAGCTATCTGGTAAAACCGAAAACGAAAGAAACTTATTAGATGCACTCGAAATAGCTGTCGAGAATGTCCAACCGCATTATCAACATCCGATCGTGACAAAGAACTTCTTTCCGTACATTTCGGATATGAGTTTCGTCGCAATAAGTGATGATGAAGTTGGAATATCTGCTGTATCTTCGAACAACCCAGGATGGGGTACGAAGCATTACGTCAATTACCAAGCCATTCGCGATATCAATGTTCCGGTTATTAATATAGGTCCATATGGACACGATGCGCACAAACAATACGAACGAATGGAACGTAGCTTTACACTCGATATCGTTCCAAACTTAACGAATCAAGTGATTAAAGAGTTAATTGGATAAACAAAATTGACTTACTGAGGAGGTATATTGATGAACATTAGAATGTCGAAAAATATAGGTTTTCAAGTACATGATGTTGAAAAGGCAAAAGAATTTTACTCGACCATTTTTGGAATGAAGGAACCTAATCACAAAGATGTGGATGAGGTAGAATTTAGAACTCTAAACAATTCGATTTACTTAATGGGTGGAAATGAAAATCTCGGCCCTATAATGGAAGTGGTCGTCAGCGATTTGGATGAAGCAAAGAGGCACTTTGTCGAAAATGGCTGTGAAGTCGTTAGGTGGCATGGCAAAGGAAAAGACTGTTACATTAAAGATCCTTTTGGGATGATATTTAATGTTTGGGAAGAGTCATGATTTAGCATTCAGTAAAGAATTAGGCATTATTTAGTCTTCTCGTGGTAAGATGGAGATAGCGTATAAACGAAGGAGCAAACTACATGAAAATTACAAATCATTTATTTGATAAAATTAATGACCCTACAGGAATTATTGAAGGTGACCGTTACGAATTCTTATTAGACCTTGAAATTGATGAGGAAGATGAGTTATTCACAGAAGGTGGCGTTGACCTTCGTGTCATTATAGCTTCAGATGACAATGGTTTGCGTATTGTCCAGTATTACTTCACAGATAAAGGAACGAAAACGACAATGGATTTCGCTCTTGAAGATGATGAAGAAGCTGAAATTTTAGCATTCTGTAAAGAAAAAATGGCATAATTAAAAATCCTTTTAAACCTGATGAATTGGGTTTGAAAGGATTATTTTTTTATTTATGGATATCTGAATAAGAAAAGTCTTAGCTTGCACTATGATGGGGGCAAGAAGCAATTTTCTATTTCCCACACCTTATCACTTTCATTTACCTGTAAAACTCTTGTACCATGTAGAGGAAAAGGAGGGCTGCCAATTGAAGGATGACCACCATGCAAAAATTCAATATACACTTTTTGAACGTAAAATCGATTATCATTACCAACTCCAAAAAATTGCAACCAAGCATGAATTAGTTGTGACTAGAGATGAAGTGATCACGGCTACAACTGCCTTCGGTTTACACCAAGTGCTAGATGTCTCCTACAAACCTTTTTCATCAGAAGCAGGAATCCTGTATCTCCATACGAACCAAGGTGTTTTTCCATTTCATATTCACTCAAATCCTTCTACCTTTATTGAAACTTTTCGGTTATTTAAATAAAGCCTATTCCACAATCAAAAGTTCATCGATAAAGGTTGCCATATGATGCTGAGTCGACTCAGTATATTGTTTGTGATCAATTAAATGGGCGTCTGTTAACACATCCATTGGAATGATTTCGAAGTCGCGATTATTTGTATGATGAGTGTAAGTGGATATGAAGTTTGGTTCGTTTAATGTGATGGTAGATTTCCCTTGAAAAGTCGTTTTAGTTACTTCAATGCCCCCAATCCCACCAATTCGTCTATCTAACCCTATTTGACCGGACAAAAAGTTCCCTAAACTATACATAACAAAAGTCTTCGAACCATCAGGCCTTTCAATCCAATCCATCGGCTGCAAAACATGTGGATGGTGGCCAATAATGATATCCACTCCCATAGTTGATAGTTCGCGTGCGAGTTCAAGTTGAGAGGTACTTGGTAAACTTTCGTACTCATTCCCCCAATGCATCGAAACCACTACAACATCTGATAATTCCTTGGCTTTACGAACATCTTGTTGGATGAGCGGTAAGTCAATTAGGTTAATCAAATACGGTTTATCTTCTGGAACCGGCATGCCATTCGTTCCGTAGCTATAGGCTAAAAATGAAAACGTAATATCGTTTTTCCTCAAAGTTCGAATTTCTTCTCGATCTTCAAATGACTGAAATGCGCCTGTATATGGCATTTGAATTTGATTCCAATACGATAAGGCATTTTGAATGGCTTGTTCACCCTTATCCATCGTATGGTTATTCGCTAGTGTCACAATGTCGATCCCCGCATCCTTCAAAGCATCGCCAATTTCAAAAGGACTATTAAAAAGCGGATAGCTAGAGAGTCCTAACTCTTTTCCACCAATCATCGTTTCTTGGTTTGCCACTGCAATATCTGCACTTTCTAACAAAGGTTTTACTTGTGTAAACATAGGAAAGAAATCATAAGTGCCTTCAGGAGTTGCCGCATCTTTGTACACCGGTTGATGGAGAAGGATATCACCAATAGCAACTAACTTGGCCCTTTTGACGATAGGTTTGTCCAATTTCTTAGGTAGTATCGGTTCAATTTCCATGGCATGGGTGACTGGTTCAACTTCTACATTAAAATCGATGGAAGAGGACTCCTCACAACCAGCAAGGAACACAAACAGGGCAAATAGAATGATATATTTTTTCAAGACATACCCACCTTTTGAGAAATACATGCATGATTACATTGGTTAAATGTATGTCCAATAAGCGAGGGTTATTATGAAAAAGTCATAATTGACAAAATTCAGTCATTCGCATATTCTAACAATGAAAGTACGAAAGAGGAGATTATTTTATGAGTGTGAATGTTCTTAACTAACCCGTTAATTGAATACGGTCTTGAATAAAGCCAAAACCCATAAATTGATTGGGTTATTTAGTATGGGCTTTTCAAGAATGTTAAGAACAAGCATCATAGCAATGAAGAATGGATATGTAATTTCCAGCTATGGCATGTATTTGTCATCGCTTTTTTTTATGCTGATTAGTGAGTGAAGTTTCCGGAAATCAGTATAAGAAAATACATCACTTGCACCATTTTGGTGTAACGTGATTTTCGAATGGGAATTTGTTTTGAGGTAACCTTTAAACTCAATTTGAATTCCCTACGAATGAAGGAAAACACTATCCAGCATAAGTAGGTCAATCTTCTATGCCATCATGAATGTGTTCATGGTGGCTTTTTTTATTTGAAAAAGGAGGAAAATAAATGAATCAACAAACCATTGACGTATTAGGATATCAAGAAATTTTACAAGAGGTAGGGAGTTACGCCATCACCGATCGTGCGAAGAAGACAATTGAGGGAATGCGACCTTCAACCAATAAAAAAACCATTGAACATGCATTAAACGAAGTCCAAGAGGCACTAGAGATTATGCGAATTAGTTCAAGTGTACCGATTCACACACTAAGTGACATGGAACAATATATTGAACAAGCAAAAAAGGGCTTGTATATACGAGCCGACCAATTCACTCGTATTGTATCTTTCTTGGATCATTGCCATAAGCTAAAACGCTTCATGAAAGATAAACAATATGCTGCACCTACTATTCATTTATATGCAGAATCTATTGGTGATTTAAGCGAATTGGAAACTGAAATCATCCGTTGTTTAAAGCACGGCCAAGTTGACGATTATGCCACGAAGGAACTCTCAACGATTCGAAGACAATTAGGTATACTTCTTGCTAAGGTAAAAGATAGAGCTCAAACGATGGTGAAGTCTAAAACCTTCGCACCTTATTTACAGGAAAGTATGGTTTCTGAAAGAAATGGACGATTTGTCTTTGCTGTTAAAAGAGAATACCGAAACAAAGTGAATGGGAATGTGCTCGATACATCAGCTTCAGGAGCGACATTATTCATGGAACCAAAAGAATTGGAAGTCATGCAGGGAGAAATCGACTTGTTAAAAATTGCAGAAGAACATGAAGTCGAGAAAATCTTATATGAACTGACCGAACAATTCCTTGAACATGAAATGTCGATGAGTATTGCGATGGACACGATGCATCATTACGATGTTATTTTTGCAAAAGCGAAACACAGCAGACTAATTGAAGGGCAATGTCCTATTTTAAATGAAGAATACATCATTCATTTAAAAGGAGCTAGACATCCCATGTTAAAAGGGAATGCGGTTCCACTTTCTTTACAATTTGGAGAGCACGATCGCGCACTCGTTATTACAGGACCGAATACAGGTGGGAAGACGGTAACGCTTAAAACAATCGGCTTACTGACCATGATGGCTCAAACGGGCTTATATATTCCAGCTGAAAAAGGGAGTACACTTCACATTTTCCAAAAGATTTTCGTAGATATTGGCGATGGTCAAAGCATTGAAGCAAATCTGAGCACATTCAGCTCACGCCTCGTCAATATTATTGAGATTTTAAAATCTACGGACCAACGCTCTCTCGTGCTGCTCGATGAATTAGGGTCTGGAACAGACCCAAGTGAAGGGATGGCTTTAGCAATCGTCATTCTTGAACAACTCTTTGAGAAAGGTGCAACGCTTTTTGCAACCACTCATTACAGTGAAATGAAGGACTTTGCCGATGCAAAAGAAGGCTTTTTAAATGGTTCCATGGAGTTCGATCTGGAAACTTTGCGTCCTACTTATCGTCTATTATTAGGGCAAAGCGGGAAAAGCCAAGCATTTGATATTGCTTTGAAACTTGGATTACATCCAGATTTAATTAGAAAAGCATATGTCATTTCGTACAAAAATGCGCATCCATTTTCGAATTCGATTCCAAGTGAAAACTTGAAAGATCTTCATTATGTAAAACAAATAACCACCTTTAAACATGATCGAAAACTTCGCAAAGAGGACGTAGAGGATAAAGTTCCGTTATTTGAACAAGGAGACAATGTGAAAATAACTGCTACGAATGAAACCGGAATTGTTTTTAAAGGGCCAAGTAGCAACGGGGATTATATTGTTCAAGTGAAAGGTGAAAAGAAAGAGTTTAACCATAAACGTCTTAAACTTCATATTAAAAAGAGTGAACTATATCCAGAGGATTATGATTTTGATGTTGTATTTAAATCCAAAGAATATCGCAAAGTGAAAAGTCAGTTGGATCGAAAGTATGTAGAAGGTCTAAATTTAGAAGAGGAATAAAAGTGCAAAATAAAGAATAATACAACATATTGTGTCGAAATAAAAATAGTTCACTATATATTGATTTTAAAGGGCTGAAATCATATAATAAATACAAGAAATAAAGTTCTTCGTTTGAATGCTAAACACTTCTTTGTGAAACACTTCTCTGCAATTTGTAACCCAATTTATTTCCTTAATTATATGCATCACAAAATCATATGGGTATGGGGGATGGGAATATGAAAATGAAGTCATTGAGTAAGAGAAGCGTGACATTGATGCTCATAAACATTAAAAAGAAAGAAATGATCTTGAAAGCAAAACGGTATGGTCGAACACATCCTACAGTTGTGAAGTGTAGCCAACAATTAGATGTGTTACTAAATCAGTATCAAGGGATTCATTTATACAAAGATGTTGTTTAATCCAATAACTCCAATTAAAAAAGGCAGAAGAATGGGCTCAATGCCTAATCTTCTGCCTTTTCTATATTTACTGTAATTTAAACTTATAATAAAGAATCTTTCGGTTCTCGAGCATAGAGCATATACACTAGAAAGAACAAGCCGGCACTGAGTAAACGCAGCCCAGAATTTATGTACATCGCAGTTTCAACACCCCACGCATTCAATAGCCAGATGCCCACTTGAGGAGCAAGGAAAGCAACGAGTGCTAACAGTACATTGTACGTCGTAATACAGTAGGTTCGTGAAGCTTCAGGAGACTGTTCAAGTAAAAGGTTAAACAACAGCAACACCACGCCTGATAGGAAGAAACCGGACATTGTTTGCACGATTGTTAAGTAATACAAATTGGTCGATAATACGGTCAAAAATGGAGTGCTCGCCATGCCGATTGCTGCATAAACAAAAACACGAACGTTTGATTTCCGCTCAGCCCATTTTTTCCACAAAGGGAACGTCAAAATTTGCATAAGCATATTTCCCACTGAAAACATACTTATCCAAAAAATTGTCGCACCAACAACCCGAACATGGTAAATGTTGAAAATTCCCCACGCCATTTGCCAAGCAAAATTAAAGAATAACGCAGCTGCTAAAAACCACACAAAACTTGAGTGTTTAAAAATGGACCATTCCATTAATTTCTTTTTAACCAATGGACCGCTTCCAGGAGTACGGGGTTCATCATGCTTCATCAAAATGAAAGCTTCTAGTAATCCAAAACCAAATGCGATGGCAAATAAAATCTGGTATGCTGTTACATTATTAGATTGATCTTTCATCACAATTCCGATAACTAAAGTTGAAACTAATCCAACCATTGTTAATAAACGATTTCGATCACTAAAGAATTCCCCGCGTCTCGATTCACTAATCATGCCACTAATTAATGTTTGCCATCCAATATTGGCGACGGTATTCGGCACACTCATTAAAGCGACAATAATCAGAAATGCCCACGCTTGCATCGATTCGGAAGGAATATAAACGACAACAACGATAAACAAAAACATGATTCTCGCTAACAGTATGGAGAGGGCGACAAGCTTCTTATGTTCGTGAGCCCGATTAAGTAAGATAGCAGCCGGTATCGTCATAAGCAATGCCATCAGAGGGGGAAGAGAACTGATTAACCCGACTTGATAATTCGTTGCGCTTAAAATGGTAATCGCAAATATGGGGAAAAAGTTATTTGAAAAATTCATCGCCACAGTCGATGCCATGCCATTATATATACTTATTTTTTCGTTATATGGACGCATATTAATCTCCGCATAAATTCATAAATTTGATGTTACGCTTTGAATTATATACCTGTTCAAAAAGAATACAAGTCCTTTGTGACACGAAATATTCGTAATCGAAAAATTGGGTTGAATGGACCTAGAACCATTTTGGACAAAAGTCATGTTCCTTCAATTAATCCGTTTAAATCCTGAAATAGAGGGGGTATTCAGAACCGTATCGTTCACTTTTTCACTAATAAAAATTCAATTACCCATAAGAAAAAGAGTTATCAATTTCCTTTTAGAAAGGCAATCGATAACTCTATTTAGTATGTGTTTAGTAATTATTGAACACGTGCAAATCCGAATCCTGACGCATAGTCGTCGCCAGTTGTTGCTCCGTAACCGCCTTTAATATCGTAATTCTTCGCACGATTTTGTAAGTTGGCACGTAATGTTGCATTTGACCAGCTAGGATTTTGAGACCAAAGCTTTGAAGCTAAACCGGCAACGTGAGGTGTTGCCATAGAAGTTCCGCTGATTGTGTTATACCCACCATTATTCCAAGTTGAATAAATCGATGCACCAGGTGCAGAAATTTCTACATCTCCTTGGTTAATGTAATAGTCTCCATCTGTAGAAGCATACCCACGAGAAGAGAAGTCAGCAACTCGGTAAGTACCGTTTTGTTGAACATTTTCAAGAGCCGCAACTGCTACTGCATTTACTAGAGCTCCAGGGTAACCAATCGATCCTTGATAAGGACCTTCATTGCCTGCTGCCGCTACAACTAAAACTCCTTTATTGTATGCGTACGTTACTGCGCTTGCAATTAAACTATCGTTACTAGCAGAACCTAAAGACATGTTAATTACCGTTTTAGTTCCTGTTGAAGTAGCTTGATCGGCTGCATGGCGAATAGCTGCTGCAATATCATCTGAGTATCCTGATCCATTATCACCAAGAACTTTATATGCCCATAAATCTGAATCTGGCGCAACACCATAAATTCCAGCACCGTCACTACCACCGTCAGCTAATGCAGATCCTGCAACATGCGTACCATGTCCGTGGGCATCATTACATACACCATTGACTAGTGAAGTGGCTTGCGTGAAGTCTTTACATTGTTCAACTGTATTTTCCAAATCATAATGATTTACGTTAACGCCCGTATCAAGGACTGCGATGTTAATGCCTTGTCCACCAGATGTTGTTGTTTGACTGCTATTGTTATAGATTGCTTTAATTCCCCAAGGTGTTTGATGAGAAGGGTATTCACCAGCAGTAGCTTCGAACTGGTTCGCTCGAATATCCGTATCAAGTGAAACTTGTTGAACTTTTGTCACCGTAATTTGTTTGTTCTTTTGTAGTGCAACAAATTGTTTTTCGTTCATTTCTGTTGAGAAACCATTTTCGGTTAATTCCCAGCGTGCATTGTATTTATCTTTAAGTGAAGATTTAGTTGATGAATCGGAAGCTTCCACATAAACTCGGAATTTCTCATCACCATTGCTAGTTGTCGTTGCCGCATTTGCACCAACAGTTGGCATTGCTAGACTTGCTGTAAGTAAAAAGCTCATCAGGATTTTTTTCGACTTGTTCATTTGTGTGCTCCTTTTTCTTGTGTATTTTTCTTGCTAAACCAAATCTAGCACACAAACTATATTTTGATTATTGGGAAAATTAATTCGAAATCTAATGAAAACTTATGAGATTAGCTAAATTGTGATTTTCTGCTAATTTATTAAAAATTGAGAAAATAGACATCTCTACGTATAATGAGTCTACAAACTTTGTGAGTAGGTGAAGACATGCAAATAGGCTCATTAATTAAATATCATCGGACAAAACAAAAAATGACACAAAGTGAACTTGCTGAAGGAATATGCTCGGTGCCACATCTGAGTAAGATAGAGAACAATAGCAAGGAAGCCAATGTTGAGACCATAAGACTGGTGCTCGATCGTCTAGAAATTGACCTGCACGATGTGGAAGAAAGTGAATTGAAAGTTGAGGTTTTACTTAATCAGCTTCTTCAAAATATGCTCTATCTTGAAACAGAAAAAGCAGCGAGTACTTTTCTAGAGCTACAGGTGTATAAAGAAATGGTACCTTTCACCAAACACATCTACCTATACGAAATTTACAAATTAAGATATTACTTGTTCACTAAAGACCTAGATTCTGCCGATGAACAGATAAAATGGCTCAATGCTCAACGACAAAATTTTTCCCAACATGAAAGCTATTTACTTTCCTATTTTACTGGGATATTTTTAATCTTGAGGGGGAAATATGAGGAAGCGGATGAGAAAATCTCAGCAATACTTCAAGAGTATTATGAAACAAATACATTTGAAGGAGAAATCTATTATCATCTTGCACTGGTTAAAGGGTATATGTATCAATCCGGTCATGCGATTAATTATGGAAAGAAAGCATTGAATTTTTTCAAAGATCAATTCAATTTCAAAAGAATTCTCCATGTTCAAATGTCTTTAGCCATCAATTACTCGCAATCCAAAATCTATGATGAGGCTTTGGACAATTATCAACATCTCGTAAGGAACACAGAAATGCTGAAAGAGACTGCCCTATTGCCTCATATTTATCACAACATTGGTGATTTAAGACATCGTATGGGTGATTATGAACAAGCTTTGCATTACTTCAAGAAAAGCGCGGTCATCTTCCAAGAAAGAACCGAAAACTATCTTCTCTGTTTATACAATTTAGCTTTGACCGAGTTCAAACTAGAAAAATGGGATGATAGTAAAATCAGCTTCACTTTATTAAATAAAGAAGCAAAAGAAATGAAAGTCTCGCCTTACCAACTTTATTCATCGTATTATTTGTTTCTTTTAAATGATAAAAAACAAAAAGCCATGACTTTCTTAGAAGAAAAGATACTTCCTTCTATAGAAAAGGCTGACGAACAAAAAGAGTTTTATCGATACTTCAGCAAGATTCTTGCGGAGTATTATAAAAACGAAGGTAAATATGAAAAAGCAGTTAAATACATTTTATAAGGAGTGTTATTGATGAAAAAAACATTGATTTTATTATTGATTATCGGATTTGCAAGTTTGGTTAGTAACGATGTGAGCGCAGTTTTAGCCGCAGAACCTGCTGAAACTCAAGATACAGTAGCAATTCGTCCGCCAGTTTGATCTCATAATTTTTAATGGAAAAACTCCCGAGAATAGTAATCTCGGGAGTTTTTGTTTATAGATAAATAAATTGATTTCCATTGTGTGTGATTTTTTATAATACACTTGGTGCAATGCTATGAGCCTAGTGCTTTTCGTTTCGGTGCTCGCTTTCCGCGGGCACGGCCTCAGCCGCTTCATTCGCTTCGCTCACTGCAGGGTCTTCAGCTCGCGCTGTTCCCGCAGGAAAGAATACGACCAAAGATAATTTGGTGTATTCTTTGCGACGAAGCTAGGATAGCGATGCAGGAGCAGATATTTTTCTCGCGCCTTCACTCCAAGCAACTTAAATTGTTTTATAAAGGGCTATGTTAAAGATAAAGGGAAAAATCGCATAAAAAATGAGCTTGGAGATACATCTCCAAACCCATTGTATTTTGTTGTTCTTTTTTACTAAAGCACTTGTTAGTGAAAAAAATTCGCAACTCAATCAGTTTATTTATCAAGTTTTAAGATAGACATTACTTCTCTTTTATATCATCTAATATAGAAATAATTCGAGCATTATCTTTTTTAATTGCTTTAGTTAAATTCCATAAAAAAACAGTAGGTAGTATACCAGCAAAAAGAATAACGAATGTTAACAATAAAATTCTCTAATAGATTATTTGTAGTTAATTAAGTAATTCTGTCTACTCAAATTAATATCCTTCTTGTTGCACTAAACTGCTTCGTTAGTTCAATAAGAAAAAGGCTTCACTCCTTCTTGAAGTAAAGCACTCGTTAGTTCAATAACATTATTCATTTATTTTTTTAATACTCAGGTGAAATTTCATAGTAATGTGTTTGCTTCTTCTTACTATCAAATACAACAGATTTATCTAAGAAGAAATACATTCTAAAGCCATCTTCATCCTCGATAATCTTTGGATAGTTATTTTCCTCATCTTTAACCCGTTTAATTTTATCGTCTGTTATTACTCCATACCGAACATAAAAATCATCAAAGTTAGTAAAGGACCAATTAAAACCATTTTCTGCTTGAAGAGGAAGTGAACCTCCTCCGAAGTACCATTCCCATTTAGCATTGTTCAATTTAATAAATGCATCGTAAAGTTCATTATCTTTCGTATAAAAAACCACAATACCGTCTTTTACAACTTCTAAATGGATTATCTCCTCTATACCCATATTTGTATCTTTCATTTCATCCAGTAATTGTTGTTTAATGGTTGTAGTTTCAATTTTGTTGTTATTACAAGCACTTAATGAAATTATCGAAACAATAGATAAACAAGCAAATAAACATAATTTAATCCATTTATTCATCTTCAATCTAAATCAGCCCCCTTTTCTTTCACTAAACTGCCACGTTAGTTAAATATTAGAAAGTATAAACGAGTTAGCATAGGTATCCCAAAATACCCTATTAAGATGCCGACAATAAAACCCAAAAATAACTCCAATTCAGTAATCTTTTCAAAGCATTTCCCCCAATAAATGTTATGTGCTTAATACCTCTAACTGAACTATCCTGCTTCGTTAGTTTAAGTGTAAAATTTCACAAACAATCCCACCTTACGAAAAATCAACCGTTAATTTTAACATAGCGTTTATAAATAATAATTTGCGGTTTTGCTATAAATCAACAAATGAAAACCAACAGAATTCTCATAGCTTTAAATCGCTATATTAGTTTTACTTTCATCAGAACTATATTTCATAAAGTAAGGTTGAATCAACAATGCAATGAGACCAGTTACAACAATTAACGTGATGGATAATGGAAGGGATAATGAAATAATAGTCGATATAAAACCTGCGATTGGTATTAGCATAGTTAAAATTGATCCTATTAATCTGGAACGGAATGTAATTCGATTCTTTCTTCCACACAAAGGACAAATAATTGGTCGATAAAAAAACCACAATGATTTACTTACCTGGTCCCAAGAAAACGTCGTTCGACATTGATCACATTTTGGTAATCCCATGAGACATCACCCCTAATCTGCAATTTTTCTTTCAACAAAACTCCATACAATGAAGATTAAAATAGCTACTCCCACTACTAAAAGAGACGCATTGAATACGAAATTGAAATCCATCTCTGAAACTGAGCGATATTCGGAACTACCCCTGTCCATAAGTTGATAACTGATATCTTCATAATCCATAAAAACAAAAGCCAAGATCAATCCGAGTATTATTCCACCTAGTATAGAAAATGAAAATTTTCTCATTCAATGGTCCCCCTAAATTATCGTTTACAGTTGTGAAAAAAGGATAATTATTTAAGTGAATTCCTATAAGCCTAATTCTTCAACGGTAGAATTTCTTAGTCTAATTCTCAAACGACGAATTACAAACCAAATTAGCGTCGTACCGATGATAAGCGCTCCAACTTTCAAAGGGATTTGAGTGTATAAATCCGCTTTGGTGTTTAATAGGAGCCATTCTGGCCAAGTGGGATTTAAGTAAGCCATAATCATAGCAAATGAATTGTTAGCTATATGAAATAAGATGGGAATCGCTAAATTGTCTGTTGTTAAATACAATAATGCAGCTATGATCCCGAAAATTGTTGAGCCAATGATATCCATATGTAAGATTCCAAATAAAAAACTTGAGATCATAATTCCACTCCATACTGAGGTTTTCAAAATCATTCGTTTTAGTAACAATCCGCGGAAAATAAACTCTTCAGCAATAGGACCAATAATACATATGAAAAGAATTGTAAGGGCTAAGAAGAATGGATTTTTAGGGAGAAGAAAGGGTTCAAAGATCAGGTCTACTAACCTTGGTGCAAAAGAATTAAGAGTGATAAATTCTAGCCAAGAAATGCTAAGTGAAAAGAGTACGGAAATTGCAACAAAAACTAAAACGGAAGGAATCCATTGTTTTGAACCCTTTATAAATACTACATCAATTAAAGAAACGCTATGTTTATTAAATTGGTATCGAAAGTAAACAACGGGTGCAGCGATATACAAAGCAAATTGGAATGCAAGACCAGAAACATCCTCACTTTCAGAAAATAAAGTCGCTACTACTATGAACAAGATGATAAACAATATAGTGATACCGAATAAATGCCGATTTTTCATTTCTTCAAACATTTCACCACTCCTATCTAACCAGTAATACGTTTATTGGTAAGAAATGGTTTCATTTATAAGGTGGAATACAATAATTAGTCTAACGATGTCCACGATTGATTATCTTTAAAATTCTATTTTTCGATAATCATGCATGTTTCCAATCCCTTCCTGCATAGTCAACTATTTGGAATTGAAAAAGAAGAGTTTAATTCATAATCGAATTAGACTCTTCTAATTTATTTTCTATTTGGCACTCAGCCACCTGGAACAGAGAGCTGTATTTCTGTTTCAATTAATTCACATTGTTCTTACCACTATTCGTCTTTTTCAATTTAACGTTCTGCTCTTTTGTAAAATCCGGTTCCTCGCCGAATTCTGTCCTTAAAGTAGGATTGGATAAAGATGAATGTCGGTCTGTAACCGTGTCGATCTCTTCACTTGGTTTAAATAATAGACCAAGACATAGAAGACCTCCAATCCCCACAAGACCATAGACCACCCTAGACAAGAATGCATCTTGACCACCAAATAACGTTGCAACTAAATCAAATTGAAAAAGACCAATCAACCCCCAGTTAAGTGCACCGATAATAACTAGAGCTAGCGCAAATCGTGAAAGCCCACTCATACATTAATTCCTCCTTGAATTAGAATTTAATTGAATCCGTAATTACCTAAAGTAGATTAGTACCAATACTTTAAATCAGGTATATCAACCTCTGAATAGGTATGATGCAACACCCAAAATACCTTATCGGTAATTGCTTATTGATTCGTACTTATCTTTTACCAAAACCTCTATTTAATACATTTTTATCGATATGAAGACAGGTCTTAAAAAAATGGCTAGTTTTACAAACATTTTTGTATTATCCTTCACATTTTTTAATGCCTTTCTCCACAATTTAAAGGAAATAATTGAAAGGATGTACAGCCTTAAAAAGTCTTCTCTTGAATCTTGCGTTAAAAGTGAGAAATTATGAAAACTTATAATCATTACTTAAAGCAGATAGGTGTAATATGTTACCATTAATGGAGAAGTGTGAGTGGAACAATTTTATCTTATTATAAATGGGGGGAATTGAAATGATTTTACATACGAATAAAATTGGACCTGGAGAGGCATTAGTCTTTTTGCATTCAGGATTACAAACTGGTGAAACAGACTTTATTTACCAGAAAGAATATTTTAATGAAAAATTTAATGTTATTACACCGGATTTGAGGGGGCATGGCCTTTCTCCTTCCGTCGATATACAAAATTATTTTGAAGACTCTGCTTCGGATTTATTAGAAACTCTTAATCATCTTGAATTAGATAAAATTCATTTAGTTGGCAGCTCCTTAGGTTCACTTGTAGCCATTAAGTTCGCACAAATGTATCCAGAACGAATAATTACTCTAACTGTTTCAGGTATTACTACAATTAAACCAGAAAATTGGATGGAAATTCATAATGAAGATGTATCCTATCAAGCTAACTTATTAATAAATGAAGAAGCAATTTCTTACTTCGATCAATTGCATGGACAAAATTGGCAACAGTTTATTCATATGGGGAAGAATGCAAACTGGTATCCATTCGAAGATATGAATATGTTAAGTTCTTGTTCGTTTCCTACATTAATAATGGTAGGTGAAGCCCAACGAAATGAAACAAATGTAGCATTAGAGTATCCTATGAATAATTCAAATGTTCATATTGCTATTGTTCCGCTTGCTGGACATTTGGTACATTCAGATCAGCCAAAAATATATTCGCTTATTTTAGAGGAATTTATTCAACAAAACGATGGTTCAATAGCTAACTTAAAATGAGAAAGAGGTTAATAATTTGATAAAAGCAATCATATTTGATTTTGATGGATTAATTATAGATACAGAGAGTGTTTGGTATGAATCTTACAAAGAAACTCTAAAGAGTTATCAGTTTGACTTACCTCTTGCGGAATTTGGAGAATGTATCGGATCCGACGAAACTGTCTTAAATACATATTTTAAAAAGAATTTAGGAGAAAGTTGCAATGTTGACGAAATTGAAACGCGTGCCTTTGATATCTATAAAACAAAAATGAGTTCCCCTGAAGCACGTATTGGTGTATTAGATTATTTACAAGAAGCAAGTGAAATGGGATTCAAAATTGGTCTTGCTTCTAGTTCATCAAAGGAATGGGTTACAAAATATTTAAAAGAACTTGGTTTGTTAAATTATTTTGAAGTGATTGTCACGCGTGATGATGTAGAAAAAGTGAAACCTGCTCCAGATCTTTATTTAAAAGCTATTAACGACTTGAAAATTGATTCTTCTGAAGGAATAGCATTCGAAGATTCTTTAAATGGGTCAATAGCAGCAATGACTGCAGGGTTAAAATGTGTCATTGTCCCAAATCCAGTAACAGAATTATCAGCATTTGAAAACTACTCTCTACGATTAAAATCAATGTCGGAAAAAAGTTTGAGTGAGGTAATTGAGTTGATTGAAAAGAGTTAAGTATGAATTTCTAAATAAAGTCAATTTAAATGAAGGAATTGATGAACATGTACATAAACTCAATCGAATTTACTGAAGAAGAGAAAAACCATACGCTAGAAACATTTTTTCAAGATGGTCAATTAGTGAAGTTGCCTAAGAAAGAAAAACGAAAAGTAATCATCTTTTTAGAGATAATTAAGACTTTTGAGGAAAACAGAATTTACAATGAGAAAGAGGTAAATGAAGTAATTAAAGCCATTCATGGTGATTTTGCAACTATACGAAGATACTTAATCGATTTTAAACTACTCGAACGAAGCACAGATGGAAAAGAGTATTGGGTGAATAAATCTTTTTCGAGGTAAACGAATGAGAACTTCACAGCGCAAGCAATTTGTCTTAACAGTTATATAAAATCATTTTTGTTGTCCTCAGGTAGTGACATATGAATCAAATGAAAACAGGTGGAGAGAAATGATCGAATTCTATCTATCTGTTTTTGATTTTAATACTTGTCTTTCCGGCAGCATTTTTTAATGTGGCCGCCAATGTTGTTTTCAATTCTATAATTTGTGTCTAGATATTAGTCCGCATTTTTGTGTAATTATATTTACGAGATATTGGATTGAAGTGGAAGACGGCGACTCCTGCGGGAATAGCATGAGCTGAAGGCCCCCGAAGAAAGAAGTGATGAGGAGACTGAAGCCATGCCCGCGGAACGCGTCCGTCTGAAACGGCGAAATCAGACATTTCTTTTTGTATTAAAATGTGAACCATAAAATCATAGATAAACATAAGTCGTACTCTTTTAATGTATTGAGAGATATACTGATTAATAGATGTATACATAGTTTTTTCGATTAAAAAGGAGTTCAATCATGTCTCGACAATCAAATGATTTTCAGAGTTACGTGGATTCACCAGAGAAACAACAACAGCTATATAAAAGAACTTTGTGGATTGTGGTCATGTCCCAAATATTTGGAGGAGCTGGTCTTGCAGCGGGAATTACTGTCGGAGCCCTTATTGCCAAAGATATGCTGGGAACGGATGGGTTTGCTGGATTACCAATTGCGATATTGACCCTCGGTTCGGCTGGTGCGGCTTTTACTGTTGGCCGTTTATCACAACGTTTTGGTCGGAGGATTGGCCTTGCGTCAGGATTTTTTGTAGGGGGAATAGGTGCAATTGGTGTCATATTCGCAGTATTAAACAATAACGTATTTCTATTTTTTGCTGCTTTATTAATTTATGGTGCAGGGACTTCAACCAACTTGCAAGCACGATATGCAGGTACTGACCTAGCAAATGTTAAACAGCGAGGAAAAGCAATTAGTATCGCAATGGTTTCAACTACTCTTGGTGCAGTTGCTGGACCAAATCTGGTTGGAGTCATGGGCGATTTTGCTCTATCAATCGGCGTTCCTACATTAGCAGGTCCATTCATTTTAGCGGCATTCGCATTCATTGTTGCAGGTTTTGTACTATTGATGTTACTTCGCCCAGATCCTTTAATCGTTGCTAAATTTATTGCTGAAGCACAAGACGAGAACAGGGGAACTAGTACTGAGATCTATGAAGGGACGCCATCTAGCAATAAATCTGGCATAGCTCTAGGAGCAACCGTCATGGTCATTACCCAAGTTGTGATGGTTGCCATTATGACAATGACGCCTGTACATATGAGGGACCATGGACATAGTTTGAATGCTGTAGGAATGGTGATCAGCATCCATGTGGCTGCGATGTATCTACCTTCACTGATTACGGGGGTACTCGTGGATCGATTTGGTCGACTGGCGATGACAATAGCTGCCGGAGTTACATTAATGTCAGCAGGGATTGTAGCTGCTTTCGCTTCTGGAGGCTCTTTATTCGTCATGATTACGTCACTTGCACTTCTCGGTCTAGGTTGGAACTTTGGATTGATAAGTGGGACAGCGCTAATCGTTGACTCAACTAATTTATCCAACCGCGCAAAAACTCAAGGAACGCTAGATGTTTTAGTTGCATTAACGGGAGCGTCTGGTGCAGGACTTGCAGGAATGGTTGTCGCTCAAACGAGTTACGCAACGCTATCACTTGCTGGTGGGTTTCTTTCCATATTATTAATACCAGTAGTGATTCAATCCATTAAACACGCAAAGTAAATGTTTTCAATAAAGGGGACTATTTATGAATTTAGATCATGTAAAAATCGAAGAACTAAATGCGGAAAACTGGTACGATTGTTGCGGGTTAGAAGTTGAACCGAGTCAATCAAAATACATAGAGTCAAATGCTGTATCGATTGCTCAGTCAAAGTTTGAACCAACATTGAAACCATATGCCATATACTTTGAAGAAAAAGTAGTTGGTTTTTTAATGTACAATTCGGTTCAAGAAGAGCTTGAAGGAAATTGGATCTATCGAATAATGGTCGATAAAGACTACCAAGGCAAAGGTATAGGGAAAGCTGCAACGAAGTTAATGATATCTGAGATGGCTAAACAGCCAAACATTAAAAAATTAGTAGTCGGATATCATCCTGAGAACAAGGGAGCACATAACCTTTACGCAAGTTTAGGTTTTATCGATTATGGAGATCGTTTCGGTAAGGAAATGGCTGTAGTAAAAAATGTGAATGAATAAAAACCTTTAATTTAAAATAAACAACAAAAAGGCTGTTAGATCCCACGGGATTTAACAGCCTTTATTTACATATCAGATTAGTTGCTCAATCAAACAAATTCATGCTCAAGTAGCGTTCGCCAGTGTCAGGGGCAATACATAATACTTTTTTCCCTTTGCCTAATCTCTTGGCAATCTCGATAGCAGCAAAAACAGCTGCCCCTGCTGAAGGACCGACAAAAACGCCTTCTTCGCGAGCCAGTTTTTTAAAGATTTCCACTGCCTCATCATCTTCTATTTGCATGATTTCATCGTAAACTTTTGTATTTAAGATATCTGGAATAAAACCTGGACTAGTACCAACGAGTTTATGTTTACCAGGTTTTCCTCCGGATAATACAGGAGACCCTTTTGGTTCAACCACGGCAATATACAAATTCGGAAGCTTTTCTTTCAATGTTTCTCCAGTACCTGTAATCGTTCCACCTGTTCCAGCTGTTGCAATGAATGCATCCAATTCACCATTCATTTGTTCCAAAATCTCAAGTGCTGTGGTCGTACGGTGGATATCAGGATTCGCAGTGTTTTCAAATTGTTGGGGTATAAAACTATTTGGGATTTCTTCTTTCAGTTCCAGCGCTTTTTTAATAGCTCCAGGCATTTTTTCCTCATTAGGAGTTAGCACGACTTCTGCGCCAAAAGCTTTCAAGAGATTAATGCGTTCCTGAGTTGCATTGTCTGGAAGCACAAGAATGGCACGGTATCCTCTTGCGGCCGCTACCATTGCAAGACCGATTCCTGTATTGCCACTCGTAGGCTCGATAATCGTATCGCCAGGTTGAATTAACCCCTGTTCTTCCGCCATTTTAATCATATTATTGGCTGCACGATCTTTTACACTCTTCGTTGGGTTAAACATTTCTAACTTCACATAAACGTCCGCTGCATTCTCTGGCACAATCTTATTCAATCTGACGACAGGCGTATTGCCTATCAAATCAGTTATATTGTTAACTGGTTTCATCATGTAACAACCTTTCTTGTTCCTTACTGGTACTTTCTATTGTAGCAAAAACTGTTGGAATTGTATCTTCAGCGGAACTTCGAAACCGGTACAGCTTTTATTCTTCATTACCCAAAACGAGGTTTGATCGAAGAGGTATATTTGAAATGGATTAGTGAAACTATGTTACCATTAATATACAAATCATTGGGGTATAGAAAGGATGTTTTTTGAATGAGAAGAGGAATATGGGCTTTGTTGGTACTGCTGTTCCTAGTTCTCCTTTCGGGTTGTCAAGAAAAGGTGACACCAGAGGAGCGATTAGCGGAATATGTGAAGCATTGGAATAAAGCTGAGTTCGCAGAAATGTATAGTAACTACTTAAATGAAGAAACGAAGAACACATTCAAAACAGAAGATTTTGTGGAGCGTCAAGAAAAGTTATATGGCGACCTAGGAATAAAAGATGTGAAAGTTTCCTATAAAAAGGCTTCTAAAGATAAAGAATGGGATGTTGAAAAACCTGCAACGTTTCCGATCCAAGTGAAAATGGAGACAATAGCTGGACTAGTTGAATTTGAACATAAAATCACGTTAGTGCATGAAACACGAGAAGATTCAGAGAACTGGTATGTCGAGTGGAATCCTTCCTTCATCTTTCCTGAACTGGCGAAAGGAGATGCCATTCGTATACAAACGTCAAAATCGTTGCGAGGCGAGATCTTAGATCGAAACGGATTGCCAATTGCGATAAATGGGACTGGCTATGAGATTGGCATTGTTCCTGAGAAACTTACAGACGAGAACAATAAAGTGAAATTAGCTGATTTACTAGGAATCTCAACTGAGACAATAGATAAACAGCTGAATCAGGGCTGGGTCAAACCGAACTTATTTGTACCAGTTGGTAATGTAGCAAAAAGTAACACAGAGTTATTAGACCAAATTGCTCAATTAGCTGGGGTTACAAGAATGGACACAGCCATGCGTGAATACCCTTATGGCGAAGCTCTGTCGCACTTGTCAGGATATATTGGCGATATTACGGGTGAACAATTAGAAAAGTGGGCAAAAGAGGGTTATACAGAAAGTGATATTGTAGGCAGACAAGGCCTAGAGTTGCTACTTGAAAAGCGTTTAAGAGGAACGGATGGAACCCGCATTTATATCGATAAGGCAGTTGAGGGGATTGAACCAATAACGGTTGCGGAGAAACCAGCTGTACACGGAGAAACCGTTAGATTGACGATTGACGCCGAGTTGCAGAAGTTAACGTATGATTCGATGAAAGGGGAAGCAGGAACTAGTGCTGCTGTGAACCCTAAAACGGGAGAAACACTTGCTTTAGTTAGCTCTCCAGGATTTAATCCAACTGAATTTATGTTAGGAATGAGTGGGGATAAGCTAAAGGAATTAAGTGAAAATCCGTTAAATCCTTTATTTAATCGTTTTAAGGCTTCGTATGCGCCAGGTTCATCAATAAAACCTGTAACCGCTGCGATCGGTTTGGCAGCTGGAACTCTTAATCCGGCTGAAGGTCGACCAATTAACGGAGAAACGTGGCAAAAAGATGCGTCTTGGGGTGATTACCGTGTAACTCGTGTTCATCCTGAAGCACCAAACCCAATTGATTTGAATAAAGCCATGGTCTATTCAGATAATATTTATTTTGCACAAGAAGCTTTAGATATGGGGAGAGAACAACTTGTTGAAGGTTTAACAGGCTTTGGTTTTGGTGAAGAAATTCCATTTGCCTATGACATGAAGACTTCGCAAATATCTAATGAAGGAACGATTAGTTCGGAAGGGCAGCTAGCTGATACTTCATTTGGACAAGGACAAATGTTGACGAATATTCTTCATCTCGCTTCGATGTATGAAGTTTTCCTAAACGATGGGACCATGTACAAACCTACATTATTTTTGGAAGAAGAAAAAGCACAAGTGTGGAAGGAAGGTTTGGTTAATGCTGAACAAGCAGCCACACTCCGCACGAGTATGCGAAATGTGGTTGTAGATGGTTTCGCACAAGCGGCAAATCTTCCGAACGTTCCTCTTGCAGGTAAAACGGGTACAGCCGAACTGAAAGCTGCTGGAGAAGAAGATGGAAAGCAAAATGGTTTTTTTGTTACTTATAACTCAGAAGACCCGCAGTTTATAATGGCGATGATGATCGAAAGTGTAGAAGATAATGACGGCAGTGCATATGTTGCAGAACGAGTTGCAGATATTTTTAAATATGATTATTAATAATTAAAGTTGAAGTGAAAACCATCCATGCTTTTGCGCGTGGATGGTTTTTTCCTTTGTATGAAAATTGTTCAATTAACGAAAGCGTTTATAAAGATAGTTCGAATAAATAAGGCACCCTCCATAGCCCGCCAAGTATGCGAGTAACAAGATGAAAAATCCGTTAACGGTTAGGTTCATGTTTCCGATGTATATCTGACTAAGAATGATATACAGTGTAGCGCATATACCTCCGATATGAGGCGAGTGTTTCATATAGAAATGCATCGCTATAATCCCACCTACAAGTGCAATAATAAAAAAGTTGATTTTAATAAGTAGTGCCCAGGATATTGAGTGATTTACGGAGTTTTCAATAAAAAGTAGTAAGTGTTGCGTCAAATATTGAAAGACTAAGGAAAGGAAAAGGACAGGAAACCAATCATATTTTCTGTTTTTCACGTAATAACCTCCTTTAAACAACTATATGCATGTATAAGGAGTAATTATTAATTTCCCTAAATTGCAGCTGATTCTCCAATACTTCATTCCACAAATTTTTATTGTAGGGTACATGTAGTTCCTATATACTAAGGATAATTATCCTGTATATTCAGATAATTATGAACATTCATTTAGGAATGAAAATAATCTAGGGGGTATTTCATTGAAACCATTAAAATCTTTATCTTCATTTGGAATGATTTTGTTATTGGCAAGTTTCACGTTGTTTGGCTGCGGGACTGATTCATCGAGCGGTGCGGGTGGAGATGGCGACAGTAAAAAGTATGTAATCGCAACTGATGCAACTTATGCTCCAATGGAATATATGGATGACGAAGGTAACATCGTTGGTACCGATATTGATATTGTGAATGCGATTGCTGAGGAATTAGATATTGAGGTAGAATTCAAAAATTATGGGTGGGAACCTTTATTTACAGCCGTACAAAATGGAGAAGTGGACTTTGCAGTTTCATCAATCACAATTACGGATGAGCGTAAACAAACATTTGATTTCTCAGAGCCTTACTATGCAGCGAATCAATTAATTCTTGTTCCAGAAGATTCAGAGGTTGAGAAGTTTGAAGATCTAAAAGATAGCAAGGTATCCGTCCAAATTAATACAACGGGACATGAAGTTGTTAAAGGGTTACTGGGAATGACAAGCTCTAAAATTGTGGCAACTGAAACTATGCCACTTGCTATTAGTGAGATGATTAATGGTAACGCAGATGCGGCAATTGGTGATAACGCAGTTATTAATGAATATAAAAAGAACAATCCAAAAGTGAAGTTGAAAACAGTCGAAGATTCGGCTTTTGAAAAAGAATATTATGGATTAATGGTCAAAAAAGGAAATACAGAACTAATTGAATTATTAAATGAAGGAATTCAAAAATTAAAAGACAATGGAAAATTAAAAGAAATCACTGGTTTTGATGTAGAGTAACAATTTCATAGAAAACATTTTACATCTGACAAGGGTACGGGGGTGATGGAATTGGATTTTCCAGATATCAGATGGGACATTATTTGGAACTATAGAGAATTATTTATTCGAGGGATCTGGATTACATTAGGTCTTACCATTGTTGGGTATCTAGGTGGAATTGTCTTAGGATTATTTCTAGGAATGGGAAAACTATCGAAAAAGAAGTGGATATATTATCCGAGTAAATATTATGTAGATTTCTTTAGGGGTACTCCATTACTTGTTCAAATTCTTTTAATACATTTAGCGATTATCCCTGGTATCTTTGGACACTCATTAGGATACTTCGTATCGGGTTCCGTTGCCCTAATTTTAAATAGTGCTGCATACAATGCTGAAATTATTCGTGCGGGAATTCAGTCGATTGAAAAAGGTCAAATGGAAGCAGCAAGGTCACTTGGAATGCCTAATAATATGGCGATGAAACACATTATTCTCCCGCAAGCATTGCGACGTATGATTCCTCCTCTTGGGAATGAATTAATTGCTTTATTAAAGGATTCATCCCTTGTAACAGTAATCGCTGCAAGTGATATACTCTACGCAGGAAAAGTAGTGGCCGGTGCATATAATCGCTTTTGGGAACCATACATTACGGTGGCTATTCTTTACTTAATACTGACATTCATCTTCGGCAAGTTAATTAATTATGTCGAAAATCGATTTAGTAATAGTTTTGTGCCAAAGCAGAAAAAAGGAATGTTTTCAATACGGCGTTAAGGTAAGGAGGGTGAATGGATGATTAAGATCCAAGGTCTGCATAAATCATTTGGTAAGTTAGAAGTTCTAAAAGGTATCGATTACGAAGTAAAAGAAAAAGAAATTATTTGTGTAATAGGACCAAGTGGATCTGGTAAAAGTACCTTTTTGAGATGTATTAATTTGCTGGAAGATGTTACGGCTGGAGATGTCTATATTGATAAGGTGAAAGTGAATGATCCCGCTACCGATATTAATGCCATTCGTAAAAATGTGGGAATGGTATTCCAGCAATTTAACCTATTTCCACATATGCGTGTATTGGAAAACATCACAATTGCTCCGATAAAAATCAAGAAAATGGCACAAAAAGACGCTGAAGCACTTGCTCATGAACTGCTTAAGAAAGTAGGACTCGGAGATAAAGCCAATGTTTACCCCGAACAACTTTCAGGAGGACAAATGCAACGGGTGGCCATTGCGAGAGCACTTGCTATGCAACCAAAAATCATGCTATTTGACGAACCCACCTCCGCACTTGACCCTGAAATGGTCAACGAGGTTTTAGATGTTATGAAGCAACTGGCATACGAAGGTATGACAATGGTTGTTGTTACGCATGAAATGGGATTCGCAAAGGAAATGTGTGACCGCGTGTTATTTATGGACCAAGGACTCCTTGTTGAAGAAGGAACACCTGAGCAAATCTTTGATAACCCTCAGCACGAACGTACAAGATCGTTTCTGAGTAAAGTTCTTTAAATTGGTTAAACAAGCGACCGGGTTAAGTCTTGGTCGTAAAAAGAATGTGGTCGGCTATTTCTTTCGCTTTCCGCGGACGAAACGCCAGCCTCCTCGGTTCAGCTGAACCTGTGGGGTCTAGCGTGTTTCGTTATTCCGCAGGAGTCTTCAGAAATAACCGACCACTTTTCTATTAAGATAGTTTGTACAGAATCGTTAGTTGAAGTGATTAAAATAAGAGGGACTATTAATTACATCGGCTATTTTTATAAATATAGCGTAATAATTTGTAGCGATCTTCAAAGAATCTAATTAACAAGTAAAAAAACGATTTACGTTCATTTGCTTGTGCAAGTGGAATTTTTTGTTAACTGACTAGAAAGCAAATGTTTTAGGGTACGAATGTAAGAAAAATAATAGCTTGTACCATTTATTTTGATGTCTATTTGTTTTTTATTTCTATTACTTTTGCAGATTGAAATGGAGGCGGCGACTCCGAGGGGATTAGCACGAACTTTAGACCCTGGAGCGGATTTAAGGAACAAAGACTAAGACCGCCACATCACGTGGCAACGTCTTTGAAACCAACATCCTGTTGGCCTCCCCGGAAAGCGTCCGCAGCAATGGAAATCAGCCACTTTAGTCCTAGATTATAACTAAAATAGTTGACTGAAAATAACATGAAAACCAGTCTCGAAAAGGAGTATACTTTATTCAAAAGAAATTCACTTGTGAAGGGGGAGTCATTTCATGCTCGATTTAATGGTCATTATGTTGGAGAGAGTTGGGATGATTGTTGCAGTAGCCTTCATTTTAACGCGATTGGGCTTTTTTAAAAACATGATTCATTACAATAAACTTAATCGGAAACAAGAAGTCACTGCGATTCTGTTCTTCGGTTTTTTTGGAATAATCGGCACATATTTTGGCGTCGCGTTTAACACAGTAACACACCAATTTAACAGTGTCGCAATTGAGATTGCATCAGACGAAGCGATAGCAAACTCTCGTGTAATTGGAGTAGTTGTTGCGGGCTTGCTTGGAGGATACCGAGTTGGAATCGGAGCGGGTTTAATCGCTGGTATTCACAGGATGACTTTAGGCGGGTTCACAGGGATTGCATGTGGAATTTCCACGATCGTTTCAGGACTTGTAGCAGGTGCATTTTATAAAAGAGGAAAAGATATTAAGCCCATAACGGCATTTGCAATTGGTGCTTTTGCAGAAGCGATTCAAATGAGTTTGATTCTTTTGTTAGCAAACCCCTTTGAACAAGCTCTATCTCTAGTACAAGCTATTGGAATTCCTATGATTTTAGCTAATGGAATCGGCACAGCCATTTTTCTATTGATTGTCTATAACGTCATTAGCAATCAAGAAAAAGATACTGCGTTGCAAGCACAAAAAACATTACGTATTGCCAACCAAACATTGGGGTATTTACGAAAAGGCATGAATAATGACACAGCTCTTGCTGTATGTACCATTTTGCAAAGAGAATTATCGCCAAGTGCTGTTGCCATGACGAGTCAAACTGAAATATTAGCACATGTGGGACAAGCGAATGATCATCATAAAGCGAATAGCCCTATACAAACTCAAATTACGAACGAGGTACTTAAACATGGCGAGCTTGTCGTAGCGAATGATCGTACGATTCATTGCGCAGAAGAAGAGTGCTCTCTTGGTGCAGCTGTCATTGCACCGCTCAAACAACGTGGAGAAACCATCGGAACTCTCAAGGTTTACTATCCTTCGGAAAAAGCAATAACTGACGTCAGTGTGGAACTGATTGCTGGTTTAAGTTCATTGTTAAGCGACCAGCTGGAAATAGCAAATGCTGAAAAGGCATATCAGTTAGCGAAAGAAGCGGAAATTAAAGCCCTTCAAGCGCAAATTAGTCCTCACTTTCTGTTTAATACAATGAATATCATTGTTTCTCTTATTCGCACAAATCCCGATAAAGCGCGCAAATTACTTACGTCACTTTCCTATTTCTTGCGTCAAAATTTAGAAGGTACCACAGCAATTAAGGTTTCATTGGAACAAGAATTACAACATGTTAGGGCTTACCTTCAAATAGAAGAAGCACGTTTTGTGGATAAATTAACGATTTCTTCAGAAGTGGATGAACGTATTCTGAATGAAATGATTCCACCTCTTACGTTACAACCCATTGTTGAAAATGCGATTAAGCATGGAATAAAAGACATGGAAAAGGACAGTATAGTTAACATTTCTATTCAAGATATAGGCGCTGAAATTGAAATTAGAGTAAAGGATAACGGTTTCGGTATTCCGCCAGAAAGACTATCGGTTTTAGGGGCTACTCAAATTGACTCTACAATTGGAACCGGAATGGGCTTATACAATGTTAATCGCCGTTTAATTATGACTTTTGGCGAACAAGCGGCTTTGAAAATTCAAAGTGAGGACAATAAAGGGACATGTGTGTCATTCCGCATTCCGAAAATGGAGGAGAATAGTTAATGGGGACGATGATACGAACACTCGTGGTAGATGACGAACGTTATGCGCGGGAGGAACTCGTTTTTCTTCTTAATCAATTTCCTTCAATTCAAGTAATTGGGGAAGCGGATTCTGGCGATCAAGCTGTGATGAAAACAATTCAACTACAACCAGATTTAGTGTTTCTTGATGTTGAAATGCCCAAAATGAATGGAATGGAAGTTGCGAAGGCGTTATCTGAACTAAAGAATATGCCTCTTATTATTTTCGCCACAGCCTACCCTCAGTTTGCAGCTGAAGCATTTCGTATAAATGCGGTAGATTATTTATTGAAGCCTTACGATGAAGACCAGTTAAAACAAGCGATTTCAAGAGTAGAAAAGAATTTAAGTCCTCAAGCGAAGGTGGATGTTGCTAGTAACTTAGGGAAGTTAGCAGTTGAAAAAGACGGAGAGATTGACTACGTTCATATTGAAGATATTTTGTACATGTATCGAGAAGAAAAGGTCACAAAGATTATTACTCAAAAGTGTGAATACGAAGTCAAGACTGCACTTAAAGAATTAGAAAGTCGGTTAACTCCATTTTCCTTCTTCCGGATTCATAAAGGGTATTTAGTGAACTTGAAATATGTGAGTCGTCTAACTCCGTGGTTTAATGGTGCGTATCACTTAGAATTAACAAGTCGGGATGAGAAATTATCCGTCAGTCGTAATTATGTCAAAGGATTAAGACAAAGATTGGAAATGTGAAACTTTGCATCTTATTACGCTAATTCCGCATGTCAATCTCGTAATCTAGCATGATAAATAAAAACGCCCTATTGATTGAAAATTTCAATTACTATAAATGAAAGCGATTTCATATAAGAGAGGGGCGTTTTCATTGTATACATTTTTATTAGGAATAGTGCTATTAGTGGTCGGTTATTTCACATACGGTAAGTTTATTGAAAAGATGTTTGGTGTAAAGGAAGATCGTGCAACACCTGCTTATGTTCAGAGTGATGAAGTCGATTATGTTCCAATGTCTACGACAAAGAACTCGTTAATACAATTATTAAATATTGCAGGAGTTGGACCTATTTTCGGTCCAATTATGGGTGCTTTATACGGTCCTGTTGCTTTCCTTTGGATTGTGTTCGGTGCTATTTTTGCTGGTGCGGTTCATGACTATTTAACAGGTATGATATCTATCCGTAACCGAGGTGCTCATTTACCTGAATTGGCAGGTCAATACTTAGGTAAAATCATGAAACATGTAGTAAATGCATTTGCTGTTCTTTTATTACTATTAGTTGGGACAGTTTTCGTTACAGCTCCAGCTGGCTTGCTATACAACTTAATGGATGGTTGGATGGCAATGGGTTATATCTTGGCAGCTATTTTTATCTACTACATTTTAGCGACTTTATTACCGATTGATAAAATCATCGGTCGAATTTATCCATTATTTGGATTACTTTTAATCATTAGTGCATTAGGTGTTGGTGGTGGCATGATATTTACAGGAGCTGACATTCCTGAATTGACATTGTCTAATTTGCATCCTGATAATATCCCGATCTTCCCATTATTGTTCTTAACGATTTCATGTGGAGCATTATCAGGTTTCCATGCGACACAAACACCAATTATTTCCCGTACAACTCAGTCTGAAAAACAAGGTCGTAAAATTTTCTACGGTATGATGATTGCAGAAGGTGTTATTGCGATGATTTGGGCTGCGGCAGGTATGGCTTTATTCAATGGTCCTGTTGGTTTGAATGAATTATTAGCAGCTGGCGGTCCAGCAATGATCGTAAGTGAAGCGTCGACTATGTTACTTGGAGCTGTTGGAGGAACTCTAGCAATTCTAGGTGTTATCATTCTTCCAATCACTTCTGGAGATACTGCATTTAGAAGTGCTCGAATGATTATTGCAGACTACTTTAAATTAGCTCAAGGTAAAATATTGAGTCGCTTATGGATTGCGCTTCCATTATTCGTTTTATCATTTGCTTTAACAAAAATCGACTTTACACTACTTTGGAGATATTTCTCTTGGGCGAACCAAACGACAGCTGTTATTGCGTTGTTTGTAGGTGCGATGTATTTATACATTGCGAAGAAAAACTACTGGGTTGCTCTTATTCCAGGAACGTTTATGCTTTACACAACAATGACCTATATTCTTAATGCTCAAATTGGATTTAGATTACCGATGAATGTAGCTTATATTGGCGCATCGGTAATAACAATTGCATTAGTAGCATTGTTCTTCGTAGCAGCAAATAAAGCCCGAGCTGATCAAATTCCTTTAGAGGAAGATGTATCAGGATGGGGAGTTAAGACAATTTAAAAATGAACAATGAATACATGAAGAAGAGGCTGTCCCATAAGGTCATGAAAAATGACTTTAAAGGGTGGCCTCTTTTTTATTTCAAATGAGGTGTGTCTATCTTTGGGGCTACTGAATTAATGAAAGTTCCTTCCGCGAGAATTTGCGGTTTGGGAGGTTGGATAAGAAATTTAGAGGATGTATAGCTAACTCTCTATTTACGCATACTTGAAGGCGTAAGGGAGCGTGTATTTTGTGAAGACTGATCCAAAATTCAAAGTTCATTTTTCATTGCTTTTACTAGTAATCGCTGTATTAATTTGGTCTGTGATTAAACCAACTGAATATCTAACATGGGTTGCTGAGTCCAGTCCATCAATCGTTGTCTTGATCATCTTAATCGCTATTTATCGAAAGTTCCGATTAACGACACTTTCCTATACGATTATTGCTGTCTTATCTATTTTGACATTCATAGGTGGTCATTACACCTATTCAGAAGTGCCTCTATTTAATTGGCTACAAGATACATACGATTTAAAACGGAATCATTATGATCGATTCGGGCATTTCCTAAAAGGTTTGTCGGCAATTGTTGTAATGGAGATTTTGATAAGGAAGACGTTATTAAAAAGGGGTGCCTGGCTAAATGGGATTACCATTAGTATCATCCTTGCTATTGCAGCGCTGTATGAAATCGTGGAGTGGTTAAGTACGAAGTTGCCATATGCACAAAAAGAAAAAGAAGATTTTTTAGGGATGCAAGGAGACAAATGGGATGCTCAATGGGACATGTTCCTTGCCTTGGTTGGATCTATTTTAGCTTTAGTCATTTTTTCAAGGTTACTCAACAAGCAGTTGGAAAATGTAAAACACCCCAACTAGACGCAAAGTTTGCGGAGAGTTGGGGTGTTTTTTCATTAGACAATAACAATCTTACAAAAATTGAAATTAATTATATCGCTTTTGTAAAATTGGTTTTAGTCGGTATCCAAATAGGCCAGCTAAAACAGCTAATATCAAATCTTTTGGCAATGGAACGACCATCCATGCCCAAGCCATTTTGTATGAAAATCCTTCTGGTGCTGAAAACCAAAGTTTATAAGCTGCATACATCCAGTTTGTGCCAAATACATAGTTGAAGAGAAGCCCAACTAAACCAGCAACAACGAATCCAACTTTTGATGGGTACTTTTCTACAATATATCCAGCAATATAAGCCACAAAAATGAAAGAAAGAATGAATCCAAATGATGGACTGAGAATCGTATCTAATCCACCAGAAAATTGTGCAAAGACAGGTAAACCTGCTAAGCCGATAAGAGCATATACCAACATAGCAATAGCACCTTGGCGTTTGCCAAGCAACATTCCTGCTAAAATAGCGAAAAATGTTTGAAGAGTAATAGGAACGCCACCGATAATTAAAAAGGAAGCAATATTGGCGCCGATCATCATTAATGCAGCGAACATCGCTGTTTGTACCAGTTGTAATGTGCGTGAATGATTGGTTGATTTAGTTGCAGTAGAGCTCGTCATGTTAAACCTCCATTAAGTCAATTTAGCATCAGTATAATAGAAGTTTAAATTATAAGTCAACCTAATTTTTAATTTAGTTAACACAAAAAATGAAATAAAATATTGGAAACTATATTTCTAATTAATAGAAAATAAGTATAATGTATAAAAGATCTAATGTTTCCAAAATGTACTAAAGAATCGATAGAGAGAAGGATAAGGAAAATGAAAAATAATTTCATTGCACTATCAATTGTTAGTTTAGGTATCTGTATTCTTATTGGGAGCTGGTTAATAGCGGATGGTTTAAAAGAAGTAAATGAACCAATCCCTGCTACAACAATTGAACAAGTAGACTTTTCCAAAGCACAACTCATGACAACAAAAGAAGTAGCCGACTATTTGGGAATCGATCAGGAAGAAATGTATAAGTTAGGTCCAGTTGGGGGGGAGGGATACTCCTCGAGCATCTTACCTTATGTGAAGATTGGCAACAAAGTCTATTATTCTAAATTTGCGATTGATATGTGGTTGCAAAATGCCAATTCAATTAGCGTAGAGTAAACAATCCGTACATCAGAGAAAGAAAGATTTGGAGGGGGAAGTATGAAGGGGATTAACAGTTCAATCACAGGATTTAAAGGATTAGAGGTACCATATAGATTTATTAAACAAGAAAAAACTTCGAACCAGTTAGCCATTTTCCTACCGGGAGAGGGGTATACGAATAGTCGCCCGTTATTTCATTTTACAGAGGATGTTTTTATGAATCATGCGACTGATATATTGGAAATAGATTATCATTACAAAGAAAAAGCTTATGATGATTTCAGTATGGAAGAGATTTGCGAGGCAGTCCAATATGATGTAATAAAGGTGCTAGAGAGCATTCTCGCAGATTCATCTTATGATCAATACTATTTTGTTGCCAAATCATTAGGGACCATAGGGTTAAGCGCGATAATCAATAAACCCGAATTTGAACATGCTAAAATCATTTGGTTAACTCCTTTATTGATAAGAGATGAAGTTTTAGAAGCTATGGTTCATAGTCAGCACAGTGCCTTATGCTTTATGGGAACCAATGATCGAAATTATGAGGTACCTCGTTATGAGCGCATGATAGAAAATCCAAATATCGTATCTTCGTTGATTCCTCAAATAAATCATGGAATGCAGTTCGAGGGTGACACGCTCGGATCAATCGGTATTCTAAAGAATGTCATTGGAGATATCGAGAATTTTGTGAAAAGAACGATGATTGAGAATAAGTGAGAATGAAAAATGCCGTCATGGAAATTTACCGTGACGGTTTTTTTCTGTTATCTAGTAGCCTTGAAAAAATCATAGAAAAGAGTGTTGCAAGTATTGTAGAACATGGTAATCTAAAATTAGAATATTCAAAAACTATTTTTAAAGTATTGTTTGATAGCTTGTGAATTTTGATAGGGACGGTGCCAATATGGAGCTTCTCACAAAGGATTTGCTCATTAATTTTTTGTTTATCCTCTTGCCGTTATTTTTATTGCAATTATTTTATTCGTTAAGATTTGTATATCAAATTGACAAGTTGAAAAATCTACTCTTTACACTTGTTTCAATGCTATCAATTGGACTATGTATGCTCTTTCCATTCGGTTTAGGAGATGGACTAATTTTCGATTTAAGAAGAGTTCCCTTTATTATCGGTGTTTTATACGGTGGACCAAAGATAGGGATTATGCTATTGGCTTTTTTAATATTTACACGTGGCTTATTGGATATGAATACCGGTTTTTATATTACAGCGATAACATTTTCATTTGTAACAGTGATTTTAAGTTATGTTTCAAAGTATTATTTAAAAATTCACGTAAAGAAAAAATTGGTATTAGCTACACTTATGGTTTCCGTATCCATTTCGTTTACTTACCTTATGATTACTAATGTAGCAAAAGTAGAACTGCCAACATCAATGTGGTTCGAATACTTCCTAATAAATATTATCGCGACGTTAATGGGAACGTTACTAATTGAGGTCATTCGCACGAATTCAGATTTACTTGAAAAGCTGATGAAGGCAGAAAAATTAAAAGTAGTTAGTCATTTAGCAGCTAGTATTTCTCATGAAGTAAGAAACCCATTAACAACTTGCAAAGGATTCTTACAACTTTCACATCAAGAAGAAACAGCTCCCCACGTGAAAAACTATATTGGAACTGCCATTCAAGAACTGGATCGGGCTTCTAATATTATTAATGACTACTTAACGTTTGCAAAACCTGCTCCAGAAACAATGGAAGAAATTTCTGTATGTGATGAGATACAAAATGTCGTAAATATATTAACACCATTAGCTAATATGAATAATGTCCAGCTGAAATGTTCCAAAGTAGATTATGTGAAATGTCATATTTCAGGTGATCCCAAGAAGCTTCAACAATCCTTAATTAATATCGTAAAGAATGGGATTGAATCCATGAATGATGGGGGAGTATTAGAAATAAACCTAACATCTGATAATTCTTCGCTTAGAATTGAGATCCGAGATGAGGGCAAAGGAATGAGTCAGCACCAAATTAATCGATTAGGCGAACCGTACTTTACAACGAAGGAAAACGGGACAGGACTTGGTATGATGGTGTCATTTAGTTTAATAAAGGGAATGGGTGGGCAAGTCAATGTAGATAGTGAAGTCGGAAAGTGGACTTTATTTTCAATTGAATTCCCAGTTGTACAATAATTCAAGACGTAATTTTTCCTATATTTCATATAAAAAAAGTGGATGAATTTACATCTTCAGCCGCTTTTTAGTTGAATCACATTCGTGTAGAGTTTTGAATGGATAGCTTGCAGAAGCGGTATGTAGTTATCTTCATTTAACAATTATTCGAATATAAAGGAGAAAGTGCATGACAGGAAAGACACACATCATTGGCGGATTGGCAGCAAGTCTTGCAGTTTCACAGTTTACAAATTTCGATCCCGTTCTTTTAGTAGGAGCGGGAGTTGTCGGTGGCCTGATTCCTGACATTTGTCATGGAGGTAGTAAAATCGGTCGAACGTTGCCATTGTTATCGAAATTGATTAATATTTTGTTTGGACATCGTTCATTCACGCACAGTTTGCTTTTTTGGGTCATTGTCGCAGCACTTTTACATACATATGCATTAAATGAAGCGGTGACTGTAGGGGTTTTAGTTGGTATGATAAGCCACTTCATATTAGACATGTCTACAAAAAATGGAATTAAATTATTTTTCCCATTTACAATTAGGGTGCGTTTTCCTGTAACCACACGAACTGGTGGTAAAGTAGAAGAAGTAGTATTGGCAGCATTGTCTTTGATATCCGTATATTTTGGATACGAAGCATTTGGTTATTATTTTTAAGGCTATGCTCGATCAAAAAAAGTGGTCGGCTATTTCTTTCACTTTCCCCGGAAGAAATGCTAGCCTCCTCTGCTCATCTGTCTAAGACAGCTAAGTAGAGGAGGTTTAGCTTGTTTCTTTATTCCGCAAAAGTCTTTAGAAAGGCCGACCATATTCTTCTTCGTGTGTGTATTAAATATGAACTCGTTTTTTGAAGATAAAACCTGAAAAAAATGCAGGTTTTTTTGTTGTATAAATTCCATCAAATTTCGAATCCTAATCCATGGTAAATAGAGAACCATTTCACTTAGCAGCATCAGGGAATATACGCTTAACAAGCATGCTGAATTCTTCACCTAAACCTTCAATTGGTTCACCTGCTTCGATTTTATCAGCGTAGTCAGTCATTCGATCAACAAAGTCTGGATTCACTGACACATATACGTTTTCCAGATCCGTATTTGTCTCTTTGACTTGATCTCCAATTTCAGCATTAATTTGCTCGATTTCTTCAGAACCTTCTACTACTTCTGATAAATCATCTGTTAATACCGCTGCCACATAGGCATTGTTATTTGTAATAATGACTGTCGCACTTTCTACTTCTTCTAATTCCGTCACTTTTTTCTCAGCTTCTTCGGCTCGTTCTAAATTTGCATTATCCATTTCATCTTCATTTTCCATTTCGTTATTCAAGGTTTCATCTGGCTCTGCATTGTTGGCATTATTATTTGTCGTTTCTTCCGCTTCTTGTGTTCCACACCCTGATAGTGCTAAACAAATCCATAATTTCTTCATTTTGTACCTCCAAATAGTTTGATGCTTTAGGTTGGTCATATATTTGTCCTTTACTCATGGTTTTATTTGGGGATGCAGATGAAACTCAATGAGAAAAACGACTGAAAGGAAGCATTCAGTCGCTTTTGTTCAATTACTATTCAAATAGTTTTTTGTATATCTACTCTAATTCAGCGGATTGAATTACTTTTTGCCCATCAATGATGACATAGAATACTCTGATTTTTACTTTTGATTCCAAATCATCGAAAAATGGTCTTGCTACTTCGGCAAGTCGCATAGCTTCAATCTCGTTTTGAGCGTTGACCACTTCAATGGAATTTAAATCTTGTCGACCATTATAAGTAACGACCTCTTCTTCAACTTTTAATTTTGCATCACTTAAAGTTGTAGCAGTCGCACCTTCCCAAGTGATTTCCTCAGATACCTTCCAGTCTTCTGCTTCCTCTGCAGTTGACCATACCTCAAGTGTATAAGTTCCATTTGCTAGGGAAGCTAGACCTTCGGAGGCATCAACATCCATTTCAAGCGTTTCTCCAGGTTTCAATACGCTTTCTTGAAGCATTTGTGTGTACATTTTGTTCTCCGAGTCCTTGTAAAGTACATCACCGTTTTCATCAATTAGCTGATAATCGAAAAATTGAGCGCTGTTCATCGTTAAGGTTACATCTTTCTCTGTGTCATTTTTAAGCTGGAAGACATATTGATGAGCACCTGCTTCATTTTTAATTAAGCTTGGAACTACAGTACCTGCTACAATCCCTTTGTTTTCATTGTTGCTTCCTGTTTTCGAATCATCACTTTCGCCAGTTGTTCCACAAGCGGCTAACAATAAAACTACACCAGCAGTCATCATCATTTTCCACAATTTCTTCATTGGAATAAACCACCCTTCATTTATATATATTAGTCCGTAATAAGAGTAGAAGAGTTACAACAAAATTAAAATAATTATGTGTTGTAAAAGACGTTGAAACTTTCATACCCGTCATCTCGTATCATGTATCAAATGGTTTTTGGAAGGAATTTGTAGATGAAAAACAACGTTATCTTGCTCGATCTAATTTTTTATTTAGCTTTGCCCTTATTTGTATGGCATGTGTTACGCGACCATGTTGGTGACTACTATGCCATGTTGTTGACGAGTGTACCAGGTATTATGTATACCTTATATCGATTTAAACAAACGAAGAAACTGAATGTTACCGGGACTTTTATTTTGGCGTCTTTAGTCATAGGAACGGTGATTGACTTATTATCAGGATCTGCACTAAGACTTCTATGGAATAACGTATTTTATTCACTTGCTATGGGCGTGTTTTTTATAGGAACAATGCTATTTAAACGTCCGCTGGCACTCTATTTCGCATTAGATATGGCTGAATTACAAGGTCATGAACGGAAATTTAGTAAGCATTTATTTTATCACAAACCTCTATTGCTTATTTTCCAAGGAATAACGCTTATTTTAGCTTTAAGAAGCGGTTTGTTCGCAGGACTTAATTCATGGTTAATCTTAGAATATGGAGTCGAGGCTTTTGATAAAGGAATTTTACTAAAACAAGTATTAGGTTGGGTAATAACCGCCGTAACTGTTATCGGGTTTTTCTATGTAACTAAAGTGATACAAGACTCGCCTGAATTGATTAAGAAAGTGCAAGCTGATCTTTCAGAAACGTAATTTTAGGTTTTATCGAAGAGGAATAGGGAACTCTTATTACTAAAAAAGGAGAGGATTTCTATGCCTTGGAATAAAAATGATTACCCAGATTCATTTAATAACTTGAATGCAGATGTTAGGAATAAAGCAATCGAAATTGCGAATGCTCTGCTTGAAGATGGAATGGAGGAAGGAAGAGCCATTGCCATAGCCACTGAAAAGGCAAGAGAATATGTCACTGGCGACAAGAAGCAAGAGGTCTATCAAGTGAACGCACATACCGATGGGTGGCAATTAACGAAAGAATCGAGCAAGAAAGCTATTTTTGTATCCGAGACGAAGGATACATTACTTGATAAAGCCAAACCATATGTGAATGAAAAAAATGGTGTGTTGAAGGTTTATCATGAAGACGGATCTTTACAAGATACATTGTATGAAATAGATTGATGTTGAGGTTGCCTCGTTAGGAGGTGACCTTTTTTTGATGGTCGCCTAGGATTAGAAAGTTGCTTATTAATGAATAAAAGTTGGTGCTTATTTAAACACAGCCACTATTTCTAGCCCGTAAAATTGTTTGAAAATCATGAATTTTAGAATGTGGTACTCGAATCCTAGAATCGGGTACTCGAATTTGAGAATAGCTCCATCCAAATGGAGAACAACCACATCCAATCCTTGAATACCAACCGCCAAATCGAGAATGCTCCTATTTCAAGACAAAAAAAGCCTCTGCCGCAGCAGAAGCTTCCAAATGTATTTATAAAATTTTATCCAAAAAATCTTTTGCTCTATCAGTCTTTGGATTAGTGAAGAAATCGTTGGGTTTACCTTCTTCAAGTAAGACACCGTGATCTAAGAACAGAATGCGATCAGCGACTTCACGAGCAAAACCCATTTCATGCGTCACGACAATCATGGTTATGCCGGATTTAGCGAGATCTTTCATAACATCCAATACTTCTTTCACCATCTCAGGATCAAGGGCGGATGTGGGTTCATCGAATAACATCAGTTCAGGTTCCATAGCTAATGCACGAGCAATTGCCACACGTTGTTTCTGACCGCCTGAAAGAGTGCTCGGATAAGCGGATTCTTTTTCTGACAAGCCAACTTTGTGCAACAAGTTTCGCGCGCTTTGTTCAGCTGCTTGTTTTTTCACGCCTTTTGCTTTCATTGGTGCATAGGTTAAGTTTTCTAAAACCGTCATATGTGGAAACAAATGAAAATGTTGAAAGACCATACCGATTTGTTGGCGCATTTTATGGATAGGCGCTTTTGAATCGGTTAAATCCTGATTTTCAACGAGAATTTTCCCTGATGAAGGAGTCTCTAACACATTTAAGCATCGGAGAAACGTTGATTTTCCGGAGCCGGAAGGGCCGATTATAGCGACAACTTCGCCTTTGGAAATTTGTGTGGAAATATTAGTTAGTACTTCATTTTTCCCGAAGCTTTTGGATAGGTTTTCAACTTTAATCACTGACCTTCAACCTCCTTTCAATCAATTTGCCAATGGAGGATAGAACAAAGACCATCAACCAGTAAATGAATCCGACAAAAAGCAAAGGTTCAAAACTACGGTAGATGTCTGATCCCACTACTTGAGCACGACGCATTAAGTCCAATACCGAGATCGTTGATACAAGTGCAGACTCTTTCGTCAAGGTGATGACTTCGTTCATAAGCGCAGGTAAAATATTTTTAAAAGCTTGGGGTAAAATGATGTCTTTCATCATTTGTTTATAAGGGATTCCTAGTGCCATAGCAGCTTCTGTTTGGCCTTTATCGACAGCTTGAATTCCCGCTCGAATAATTTCAGATATATATGCGGCTGAATTTAGTCCAAAAGCTAATATAGCTGATAAAAATGGAGAAATATCATATCCAGTCAGTTGCGGAATAGCAAAATAGAAAATCATCAACTGAAGGATTAATGGCGTGCCTCGAAAGATGGATGTATAAACGATGGCAAACCAATTTAATAGTTTAATCGAACCAATCTTACATAATGCTAAGAGTGTTCCTAATATAAACCCAAAAATCAATGCAACAAATACAAATTTTAACGTTACCCAAATTCCTTCTAACATAAAAGGAATATAAGGCGTGATTTGACCAAAGTCTAAATTCATGCCTTACACCTCATTTCTATATTTTACTTTCACGCTAACTTATTCTTCTTTCAACCATTTGTCTTTCAATTCTTGCAACTTGCCGCTTTCTTCAGCTTCTTTTAAGACTTCATTTACTTGGTCAACCAATTCGCTACCCTTAGGGAATGCTACTGCCATACCAGGGGAACTACTTGTTGGATCGTCGAAGCCAGCTAAGCCTTGTTCTTCGATGTATCCTTGAGCTACAGCCTTATCCATATAAGCAACATCAATTTTTTTAGACAATAACTCTTGAATCAGAACGTTTGAGTTATCCACGGCTTTCATTTCAAAATCTACTGTTTCTTTTTGAATTTTCTTAGCACCATCTTCTTGAATTGTGCCTAATTGAACGCCAAGTGATTTGCCCTTTAAGTCTTCGATCGTTTTAATATCCGAATCTTTTAGTGTAATAAACATTTCACCTGAATGATTGTATTCTGTAGAAAAATCGACGTTTTCCTTACGTTTATCTGTTGCTGACATACCCGATAGCACCATATCAATTCGTTCTGTTTGCAATGCACCAATCAAGCCATCAAATTTCATATCTTGAATTTTTAGTTCATATCCCAATTCATCGGCGATGTAATTTGCTAAATCGATATCAAAACCTTCAAAGTTCCCTTCAACATCTCGTGACTCGAACGGCGGGAAATCAGCCGAAGTTGCCATTTCTATTACCTTTTTCTCCCCATCCTTTGAAACGTTAGCACCCTCATTTGTAGAAGACTCTCCTCCACAAGCACCAAGAAGCATTGCACAAAATGTAATCGTTCCTACTAGACCCCATTTTTTCAACATGTATATTCCTCCTTGTTAATGTATATTTATGCGATTAAATGGATTTTAACACGTTATTTATAACGTGTATAGTATTTTTATTCAAAAAATAAAAGTTCCATAATTCTGAAAACTAATGATTAAGTACATGTATTGGAGAGGTTGAAGGGACTAAAAGAGTTTATTTGAAATGATATTGTGAATAAATATGCATAAACGAAGATTTGATTCATTGTCGAATAAAACCCCGCAGGGTATATGTTTTGACACGGGGCTTTGTATCATTACAATAAGGATTAGAAACAAATACGAATGTTGGAGGAAAATATGAAAAAATTATTAGTTTTGGTTGCTATCGTTACATTATTTCTTGCTGCATGTGGATCAGAAAATAGTTATGAAACGATTGAAATAGATACGATTCCACAAAAAATCGAGGAAGGGTACCAAGTGTTAGATGTTAGAGAGCGGTCTGAATATGACATGGGACATATTGTTGGTGCAGAAAATAAGCCACTTTCTGAATTAAAAGCTGGTAACTTTGAAGGGTTGGATTCAAGTGAAAAGTATGTGGTAATTTGCCAAAGTGGAAATCGATCTAAAGAAGCTAGTGAAATCTTAACTGGTGAAGAATACTCAATCTTAAATGTTTCTACAGGCATGTCATCTTGGACTGGGGAAATCGAATAGTATCGAGAAATTGTTAGGTATTTCAAGTTTTAGCATATTAACTAGTTCTATAAGTTGAATTCATTTGCCCACTTGAGCATACTAAATGAAAGATACATAAATTCATTTAGTAGGATGTGAAGCGATGTTTTTGGCGTGGAATGAAATTAAGAAAAACAAGCTCCGATTTGTATTAATCACTGGTGTGTTAATGCTTGTTTCTTATTTAGTGTTTTTCTTATCTGGTCTGGCAAACGGACTGGAGAGCTTGAATCGAGAAGCGGTAGATAAGTGGGATGCTACGGGGATCGTTTTAACAGAGGAATCGGATAAGAGCATGCCTCAATCTTCAATGACCATTGAAGATGCAGACGCGATTGATGCGAATGAAATTGCTGTTATTGGTCAATTAAATGCAGTTGCCACAAGTGCAGAAAATAAAGCAAACGTCGCCATTTTTGGGATTGAAGAAGACAGCTTTATTATGCCTGGAGTAACTGAAGGGGAAAGCTTCTCAAATGAAAATGAAGTCATTGCCAGTGATACATTACTAGAAGAAGGATTTAAACTTGGCGATGAATTAGAATTATCATCTACGGATGAAGTGTTGAAAATTGTTGGATTTACTGAGTCTGCAAGATTTAATGCAGCACCAGTGTTGTATGGCGATTTATCGACTTTCCAACGAGTGAAATTCGGTGAGGCGGCTGGCGAAAATGAGAACCAAATTAATGCAGCGGTTATTCGAACGGACGATTTGTCGAAAGTAACAATTGACGATAACTTTGAATTAATTGAAACCGAAACATTTATCGAAAATCTACCTGGTTATACGGAACAAAGTTTAACCCTCACATTTATGATTTATTTCTTATTTGTTATTTCATCTGTGATTGTGGCTATATTCCTTTATGTTTTAACAGTACAAAAAATAAGTATGTTTGGTGTAATGAAAGCACAGGGGATTTCAAACCGATATCTTGCGAATTCTGTTGTTGCCCAAACATTTATATTAGCAGCAATTGGGGTAGTGGTAGGATTTGGGTTAACATTGTTAACTGGAGCATTTCTACCCGCGGCAGTTCCAGTAGCCTTTGACCTTGTAACCATGATGATTTACGGACTAGTATTAATAGCAGTTGCCATAGTTGGCGCAGTATTTTCTGTCTGGACCATTGTGAAAATTGATCCACTGAAAGCGATAGGGGGCTAAACCATGGCTGTATTGGAATTAAATCAAGTTACGAAATCCTTCGGTGAAGGTCATAAAAAAGTAGAGGCTATGAAAGAAACAGAGTTTAAAGCTGAAAAAGGTGAATTGATTGCCGTTATCGGCCCTTCCGGTTCAGGAAAAAGTACATTTTTAACCGTTGCTGGTGGTCTTCAAACTCCTAGTAGTGGAGAAGTAATTATTAACAATCAAAACATTACAAAGCTGGCTGAAAAGAAGAGGTCAAATATACGATTACAGGAAATTGGTTTTATTCTGCAGTCTTCAAATCTTGTTCCGTTCCTAACGGTTGACAACCAAATGCGGTTGCTCGATAAGGTGAAAAAAGGCAATATGACGAAGGAAGAGTTAGAGCAATTGTATAATGATTTAGGCATTTATGACTTGAAGCAAAAATATCCATCAGATTTATCGGGTGGTGAGCGACAACGTGTGGCAATCGCCAAATCCTTATATAGTAACCCATCCATCCTCTTAGCAGATGAGCCAACAGCATCTCTTGACTCAGATCGAGCATATGAAGTAATGGAGCTTTTGCAAACAGAAACGAAGAATAAAAACACCACAACGATTGTCGTCACTCACGATACTCGCCTCATCGACTATTGTGATAAAGTGTTCAAAATGACTGATGGTGTACTCGCCTTACAATAATAATGAAAGGACCTTTCCACCGGGAAGGTCCTTTTGTCTTTACTGATTTGAAAGAAGGAGATTGGTAAATATAAGTACATTGCTTTCACATGGTTTTTAATGAAATTAAGGCTTCATGAATTAATTGAAGTTTCGTTTCGACACGGTGCATCAAATAGAAGGACACGAAAATCGGAAACCCAACTTCTTGGATAACAGTAAGCCATTCGTTCATTTGTTTTCCTCCTTTTTTTTAAGATAATGTGTGAAAAAGGCTGCACACAAGGAAATTGTGGCAGCCATTTATACTGATATGAAAGTGTGGATTTTGGATATCAGTATTTGAATAGACATAGCTTGCACCACTTTTGGGTGCAAGCTATATTTTGATTACAATTCAGTTACGTTACGTTCAACAATACGCGCCTGATCAGCAGAGACTAAGTTAGCACCGTCTGCGTAAAAGACATTGCTAGCTAACACGCCTTGCATACCACTTACTACTTCTGCTCCAGTAAGGTCTGCACGTGGCTCGTCTACCGAAATCGTAAACTTTTTACCTTGAGCTGTATTAAACAGCATTTCTAAAACTTTCGCCATTGGTCATTTCCCCTTTCAAATTAGTTTTGAATGTTTCCTGTTTCAATCTTTTCTGCAGCTAATAATGGACGAGATGAGAATCCAGCTAAAATCGTTGTGACATCTAATAACTGATCTGCTGTAGACGCTTCATTTACGTTGCGATATGATTTCGATTTTCTGATAACCTTCCCATCTTGAGTCATACCTGCTTCAAACGTCAATCGAACAATTCCTTGTTTAAATTCGATGTTTGCCATGTTTACCACCTCCTTTCATAACATACATAGAAAGGAACTTGTGAAAAGTGGACAAGTTTGGAAAATAAAACTGAAAATATCTGAATCTTTAGATACGGCATAGAGAGGATTTGGTATTCTTATTAATAGAGAGATTAAAACTAGGGCATAGAGAAGGGGACTTTTATTAATGGAACAAACGAAAAAACCGAAAAACGAGATTTGGGAATGGTCGAAGGCATTAATAATAGCTTTTGGACTAGCATTTATTATCCGTTATTTTTTATTTACACCAATCGTAGTAGATGGAGAATCCATGATGCCCACTTTAGAACATGGGGAGCGAATGGTTGTAAATAAAATTGGCTACCAAATTGGAGAACTTCAACGATTTGATATCGTCGTATTCCATGCCTCACAACAAAAAGATTATGTAAAACGTGTTATTGGATTGCCAGGTGATCACGTTGCCTATAAGAATGATCAGCTATATATAAACGGTGAAATACAAGAAGAACCTTATCTAGATTCATTTAAAGCCCAATTGCCTTCAGGAACTTTAACGGAAGACTTTACATTGGAAGAATATACTCAAAAATCAATCATTCCGGAGGGATATGTTTTTGTAATGGGGGATAATCGAAGAAATAGTTTGGATAGCCGTGAAATTGGACTGGTTTCCATTGATGAGATTATTGGAGACACTAATGTTGTCTTTTGGCCGATCAATGAAATGGGTCTTGTAAAGTAAATAGGAGGAACACATGAAAATAACGAATCATTGGAATGAAGTAGATAGTGATTATATTCGAAAAAAACTCATTGAGTATAACCTCACAAAAATACCTGAGGAAGTAAAACATGCTGTGAAAAAGGTTAGTTCAATCCTAAGGAATGATGAAGGAGATATTGTTGGAGGAATTACTGGGAATATTAATTGGTATTCCTTACATATCGATTTTCTATGGGTAGATGAATCTCTTAGAGGAAAAGGTTATGGAAAAGAGTTAATAAAGAATATAGAGGAAATAGCAAAAGAAAATAAATGCCGTATTATTCAATTAGATACTTATAGCTTTCAGGCGCCGGACTTTTATGTCGCGTGTGGCTATAAAATAGTTGGAGTGATTGAAAATCATCCAACAGATTCGATGAATCAATATTATTTAGCGAAAAAATTACTTTAACTATTATTGAAGTGAACGAAAAACTCACCAAAAGGAGCTGTGTTATCCATGTATGAACAAAAGACAAAGGAAACAAATCACAGTGTAATTGAGTTTATTGAAGCGGTTGAGAGTCCTAAAAAACGTGAAGACGCCTATAAGTTATTAGATATTTTCACAGAAACAACAGGGCATGAAGCTAAAATGTGGGGTCCATCCATTATTGGGTTTGGGAGTTACCACTACAAATATCCAACGGGGCATGAAGGTGATGCACCTCTTGTTGGGTTCTCACCAAGGAAAGCTAAAATCAGTTTGTATTTTGCGACAGGCGATACAAAACGTGAAGAGTTACTTCAGAAATTCGGAAAGCACACATCGGGTAAGGCCTGTGTTTATGTCAATAAAGTAGACGATATCGATGTTGATGTTTTAAAGGAATTAATTACCCAGTCTATTAAGTTTTTACAAGACTTATATCCAACATCTTGAGAATCTTTGATTACACTTCAAAATAGAGGTGTTTATGAAGACTACACCCTGGGTTAAACGAACTTTTGCAAGAAGGACAAGTAGAGTTGCAAGATAGATAGTCTTCAATCGTCAGTTCATGGCCACAAGAACCACATAAAATGGCTTTTTGATCGAATTGACTAATAGGCCAAACTTGTGGTGACTCGCAACCAAACTCATTGTGACAAGAGAAGCAAGGATAGTACGTATTGCAACAATAAAACTTGATAGCTATTCGGTCTATTTCAGAATGGTAATGATGGCAACGTGTTTCACTGTCAACATCATTGCCTTTTACTATGTGTCCGTGAATAATCATTTAAAGTCCTCCAAGATTAATTGTCCATACTGAAAGAAAATCGTTTCCAAAAGTATACTACTTGCTAAAAATGCTTGCATCCATAATCTTATCACCTGTCATATGAAAGCAGTAATTGACAGGTGGTTGTTTCGAAAAAAAGTTAAAGTGGATATACGAGGTGATTACATGAATTGGATAGAGTCGCTACAGAAATCAATCGATTATTTGGAAGATCATTTAGATTCGGAAATCAATGTGGAAGATGCAGCAACGGCAGCTAATGTTTCAGTCTTTCATTTCCAACGAATTTTTATGGTTCTTACAGATATTAGTGTGATGGAATATGTGCGGCGACGGAGATTGACTCTGGCTGCGCAGGAGCTAGCATTAAAGACCGTTAAAGTAATCGATGTAGCATTGAAATATGGTTATGAAACACCAGAAGCTTTCGCCAAAGCATTCAAGCGACAGCACGGCATGTCACCGAGTGATGCTCGTTCTTCGCAAAAAGGATTGATCTCGTATAATCGTTTAGTCATCTCAGTTCAGTTAAAAGGAGCATATCCAATGAAGGTAAGAATTGAAGAAAAAGAAGCTTTTAAAATTGTAGGTGTGAAGAGGACTTTCTCTTGTGACAATGGAGAAAACACGAGAGAGATTCCGAAAATGTGGCAAGAAGTTCATCAAAATGGCATCAATGATGAATTGACCCATTTAAATAATGGGGCAGTTAAAGGGATGTTAGGTGTATGTCGCATGATGGACACGTCAACAAGCACAATGGAATATTGGATTGCCACAGCGATGGAAGGTAATGAGATTCCAGAAAGATATGAAGCGTATGAAATTCCTTCAGCAACTTACGCGATTTTTGAAGTGGTTGGTCCGATGCCGGAAGCGATCCAAACGATGTGGGAAAAGATTTATAGTGAATGGTTCCCGTCTAGTTCATACCGTCCAAGTGGATCAGCTGAATTAGAAGTCTATTCAAATGATAATGCCACCAAGGCGGATTACTATTCAGAGATTTGGATACCAGTAGTAAATAAAGAATCGAAATAAGTAAATGTGGCAGAACATTGAATGTATTGAGGACGAATTTTGATTAATTGTCGGTGCAATTCTGTACACCTTCTCGTGGACTATTTATAATGAACGATGTAGAAGCGGGAGGTTATAACGATGAAACGACCACTAGAAAAGTTTCGTACGATGGGTTTAATAGAGGGAGGTTCTCTATTAATATTAGTATTTTTAGCGATGCCACTGAAATATTTTTTTGATTTTCCAGAAGCAGTTAGTGTAGTTGGCGCGATACACGGATTTTTATTTGTCACGTACTGTTTATTCATTGCTTACATGACATTTGTGGTTAAATGGCCATTTATATATAGCGTAATTGCTGTTATTGTCGCGTTTATCCCGTTTGGGAATATTATCTTAGATCGTCGACTTCAAAAATTAGAAATTGCTTAACAAAACACCAGTAGATGTAATCTACTGGTGTTTTCAATTACTACTTTTGTCTTTTCAATACTAAATACACAGTTATTGCAGCTGTAGTAGCATTTAAAAATGTACCCCAAAGTAAATCCACTACAGTTATGAAGATTGGCCAGTCATTTAACGTTGCGAGGTTAGTTAGATCATATGTTGCATAAGTCACAAGCCCGAAAAATCCACCCGTCAATAAAGCATATCTAACACTCTTTTGTTCGATTGAAGGTCGAATGACAAAGAACACTAATCCTGCAATATACAATAAGTAAAAAAGTGCCGCAGCTAACCAATTAACGTCATCTCTTAATAAAAAACCAATTTGATCTTCATATAATTTAGTAGAAATAAATGCTAGCCAAACAATGTCGACCAAGAAAAAAACGACAAGTGTTAAACCATAGATTTTCAAATGTTTAGCCATGTTCATTTTCACGTCCTTATCACTTTATTTGTAAGACGATCGTATCAAACGAAAGCTATGAAAATCGACTTGTAACAATCGGTGAAAACACATTGGCTTTTTAACTGTTCAACACTTTAAGTGTAAAAGCTTTTACATCTAGGGCTGTTTCTTCTTTTTTAACATCTTCTAACATCACATTACGGAAGTAATCAACACTTGCAGGTAATGGTAAATTTAATAATTTTGTTAAAGCTTCTTGATACATTAAGACGAATTCAGGGTCAGTATTTCCTCGCTTTAACTCTGCAAAGGATTCATAGAACTGATCAAGCTTATCAGCAAATTCTAAAATTCGTCCTTCGATCGTGGCGTCTTTTCCTTCCTTCATTCGATCAAAGAAAACCGCTTGAAATTCTTCAGGAATCTCTTCAACAATGAATTTTTCCATCATTTTTTCTTCTACGTGAGCAATCATTTGTTTTAGTTCAGGAGAAGCGTGTTTCACCGGCGTTTTAATATCGCCAATAAATACTTCAGCAAAGTCATGATTAATGGTTTTCTCATAAAGTGCTTTCCAATCAATTACTTCACCATTTCTCTCTTCGATTGTTGCGAAAAACATAGCATATTGTGATACTTTCCAACTATGGGCTGCTACATTGTGTTCTTCGAATTTAAACTTACCCGGACAACGAATAATACGTTCTAAATCATTCATACTTGTGAAAAATCTATGGATTCCCATGAAATAATCGCCCCTTGTATTGTTCATCATCTGAACGTCTATTGTTAGATTCTTTCTAGTATACCCCGTGAGTCGAAACATGCATCCTGTGAATTGCTTTTTAATCGAGGAGATATGTAATTACAACTGAGATGGCGGTTTCTCTAACTGAGATCGGCATAATTTTAACCGAGAACACCGAAATTCTAACTGAGCGACTAAAAAAGGCCGCTAGTCAGTTTTCACTGACTAGCGGCCTCTTTGAATCATTATTTTTTCTTTTTAGAAGCTAATTTACTTAATGCTAATGCACCAGCAAATACGCCGATTGTTGTATTTGTACGTTTGTTAAATACTTGTTTGAATACCAAGTTAAGATTTTGTGGACGCTCAGCTAATCTTCTCATGAAGTAGCCATACCAGTCATCACCAAATGGTACATACGTACAGAAGTTATAACCTTCTTTAGCTAAGGATACTTGCATATCCTTGCGGAAGCCATATAGCATCTGGAATTCATATTTATCTTTAGAGATTTGGTTTTCTTCAACAAATTTCTTCACGTGATTAATCACGTTGTGGTCATGTGTTGCAATTGATGTGAACTTACCATTCAACAAATGGTACTCAATTAATTTAATGAAATTGGCATCAATATCTTGAGTTGTTTGGTATGCGTATTCAGCAGGCTCTTTATAAGCACCTTTTACGATACGTAAACGCAAATTTTTGTAGTTCTCAATGTCATCTTGCGCACGGAAGAAATAAGCTTGAATAACTGTTCCGACATTGCTGTATTCTTTTAATAAAGCATCCATCAAGTCAAAAGAAGGCTGAAGGTGACCGTAGTCTTCCATGTCTAAATTAATATGCATGTCGTATTTACTTGCAGCGGCAACGATTTCTTTTAAGTTTTCGTAACAGAAATCATAATCGATATCTAATCCTAATTGTGTAGGTTTAAGTGAAATATGTGCATCAACTTCATTTTCATGAATTGCTTCGATTACTTCCAAGATGCTGTTTTTTGCTTTAATCGCTTCTTCTCTTTCGAAGACAAATTCACCTAAATTATCAACTGTTGCACTAATTCCTAGAGCATTTAATTCGCGAATGCTTTTAATTGTCTGTTCAACATTCGTTCCTGCAACAACCGTTTGTGCACCTAATTTAAGACCGTATTTTTTTGCAGCAGTCGTTAGCAATTGGTTTTTTGATAACGCCATGAATACATCTTTTAACATGTTTTTTCCTCCTGAAATTAAATCATTCTATGTCATCTTACTTACAATTAATAAGAATCGGTATAGGATCATGTGAATCATGATTAGGTTTTATTATAAATCTTTTTAACGAACATTCCTATTACAAAAATTGATAATATACGTTAATTGTTTCAGTATCGTGAATTTATTATGAAATGGGCACCACAATAGGGTTTATAACGGAACAATATCAGAAAATACAGAAAATATGAAGGTGAATTAGCTAATTTGAAATACTTCTGATTCAGGTAAAGATTCAATTAATTCGGGACCAAATAGGGAGGCAGGTGTGTAACTACCACCGGGAACTGATTGATTTAGTAAGCGCGTGACAACCTCTAACGCACCATAAATAGTTAAGGTGTACACATTTGCAGTTTTTATTCGCACGGTTATTTTTTCGCCTCTTGCATTATGTGCTTCGCCCCAAATATAAGCAGGAGAATTCTGTCGAGAAGATAGACTTGGACCGCTTACTTTTGTATCGATCCATTTATGCAAAAATCGTTGAATAAGGGAAGAAGCTATAACTGGTTTGAACTTGTTTAACACTCGAGTAGCATGCATTTTAGTTGGGGACATTGGAATCCAAGTGTTGATATTAGGAATTCCTGTAGAATAAAAAGCCGTCGAGACATCACCCCAAGGAATGGCGACTGCTGTCTTTGATCCTCTTCCAAAATCAATGATACGATTCTTGGTTCCAAGAGGGAATTCTTTGATGATTCCATCTTGACGTTCTGCACTACCCGAGGCGAGTCCCTGTATCATGGTTTTGAAAGTTCCACGAGAAATTCCAGAGTCGGAATCAAATCCTAGTGATAAATGAGTTGCAGATGGGAGTAACTGTTGCAATTTAAGCGCAACACAGTCCGTTGGAATGACATCGAAACCGACACCCGAACATAGAACGATATTTGCTCTTATGGCACGTTCGGCTATTTCGTTGGAGTGGACGTGCTCAAAAATATTTATTTCTCCTGTGATATCAAGATAATGTGTACCTGCTTTAAGGCATCCTTCAATCATAAGTGAGCTTGTTTTTGAAAATGGTCCAGCACAATGAAGAACTAGATCGACACCAGATAATCCAGCGGTTAATTGATTAAGATGTTCTAAAGGGAACACGCGACTTTCCAGTTGTAGTTTTTTAGCTAACGTTTGAATTTTTTCTTTATTTCTGCCTGCTAAAATAGGGGTTAGACCTCTTTTGGCTGCCATTTCAGCTATTAGATTTCCAGTATAGCCATTGGCACCATATATCATCCAAGTGCGGTTCATGTTCTATTCCTCCAATGAAGATATTTTGAGAGTATTGCGTCCATGTGTAGAATGAGAGTATGAAATCTATTTTGAAAAAGGTGCTTTTATGAAAACTTCCATTATTATTGGAGCTGGAATTTTAGGTTCATCTACAGCCTACCACTTGGCGAAAGCAGGGGCGAACGTTATTGTTGTTGACCGGAAAGATCCAGGCCAAGCAACTGATGCTGCAGCGGGAATTATATGCCCTTGGATTTCTCAGAGGCGCAATAAAGCCTGGTATACGCTAGCAAAAAATGGCGCAGCTTATTATGAAGAGTTAATAGAGCAATTAGAAAGTGATGGGGAACACGATACTGGATATAAACAAGTTGGGGCATTAAGTCTTCATACCGATGAAGGCAAACTTTTGAAAATGCAGGAAAGAGCAACAACTCGCCGTGAAGAGGCGCCTGAAATAGGTGATATTCATATGTTACCAAGTGAAGAAACGATCGCTTCATTTCCTTTATTATCAGAAGAATTTAGTTCCGTTATGATTTCAGGTGGAGCTCGAGTCAATGGACGAGCACTTCGTCAATCATTAGAGAACGCTGCCAAGAAATACGGAGCGAAATTTGTTGAGGGCTCAGCGAGCATATCGCATGACCAAACAGTTTTAAAAGGTGTAATTGTGGGTGATGAATTTTATGAAGCAGATTCAATCATCGTTACGGCTGGGGCATGGGCGGAAGAATTGCTATCGCCAATGGGAATAAACATCCACGTGTCAGGGCAAAAAGCACAGATTGTTCATCTCCAAATCGAGGATGAGAATACAGGCAATTGGCCGGTTATCATGCCTCCAAATGATCAATATATTTTATCTTTTGATGACGGTAAAATAGTGGTTGGCGCGACACATGAAGATGACCATCAATTTGATCAACGTGTCACAGCAGGTGGGTTGCAAGAAGTACTGAATAAGGCGTTAGCAGTTGCGCCAGGTCTACTAGACAGTACATTTGTTGAGACACGAGTAGGCTTCCGTCCTTTTACACCTGACTTTTTACCGGTCATTGGAGAAATCCCGGGATTTACGGGTCTATTATTCGCCAATGGTCTAGGTGCTTCGGGTCTAACAGTGGGTCCATACTTAGGTGCTCAGCTAGCGAAATTGGCGTTAGGGAAAGAAGTTGAAATAGATATATCACTATATGATGTATCTAAAGCGATAAGTGAATAAAATCTATCTCGTGAAATTACACTGAAATTGAAAAGCCATCATCCTGTCCCAAACTGGGGAGAAGATGATGGCTTTTATTATTGAGGATTATTCGGTTCGTCAACTATTTCCATATGATTTTCTCCCCATGAGCACATGGCATCTAGAATCGGTCGAAGCGACCACCCATATTTAGTTAGAGAATAAATAACTTTTGGCGGCACTTGGTCAAATATGGTTCGGTTCACTACACCGTCGTCTTCTAATTCTCTAAGTTGTTGTGTCAACATTTTTTGAGTGATAGTTGGCATGAGTTTTTTTAATTCACTCGTGCGTTTTTCCCCGTCAATCAAGTGACACATTATAACCACTTTCCACTTTCCCCCAATAACATCTAGGGTAGCTTCGACTGGAATATTGTAAGCCATCTATAAACCTCCTTGGAACATTTAATGATCGGTTTTATCTTTACTAAATCTTAGCATATTTCACTTTACACATACTCGCCGAAGATTCTATAGGTACTAAAAAGTGCCTACATTACTTTAAAGTGCGTACTATTCATTAAGGATTAAAGCGAGCATAATAAGGATTGCTTAAGCAGGAAGCATTTATTTCAAAAAGATGTTGTAATTTTAAAGGAGGAATAAAAATGAGTCACTCTCATACAGTTCAAGAAACACAAAGAAATGGAAAATTGGCATTGTGGGCTCTCGCAATCAGTGCTTTCGGTATAGGAACAACTGAATTTGTTCCAGTGGGTTTGTTAGCAACAATTGCAAATGATTTTGATATTGGGATCACGGTTGCTGGCTTTTTGATTTCAGGCTATGCAATAGGAGTAGCTGTCGGGGCACCTATTTTGACGGCTCTTACAAATCGGATTAGCAGAAAATCTTTATTAATGATGTTGATGTTCGTTTTTATTGTTGGAAACATTGTAGCCGCCTTGTCAAATTCCTTTGAGTTATTAATGGTAGCTCGTTTCATAACGGCATTTTCCCATGGTGTCTTTTTCGCAATCGGCGCAACTATTGCTGTGCAGTTAGTTCCTCCACAAAAAAAGGCAAGCGCTATAGCTCTTATGTTTACGGGATTAACCGTAGCTACGGTTACAGGTGTGCCTCTAGGCACGTTAATAGGACAAGCATTTGGTTGGCGTGCAACGTTTTGGGGAGTAGCTGTACTAGGAATTATTGCGATCGTGGCAATTGCATTTTTGATTCCTAAAAATCTACAACAATCACCTCCAGCGAAGTTTAAAGATATGTTTAAATTGATAACGAATACACGACTTTTGCTAGGGTTTTCGATTACTGCTCTAGGATACGGTGGTACGTTTGTTGCATTTACTTACTTAACTCCGATTTTAGAAGATATCGTTAAAATTGATGTTAAGTTAGTAAGTATCGTTCTTCTTGTTTATGGGGTAGCCGTCGCAATAGGAAATGAAATAGGAGGCCGTTTGGCTAATCATCATCCTGCTCGTGCATTACTTTGGATGTTTTTGATCAATGCGGTAATTTTAATTGTCATGACTTTCTTAATTCCTTTTAAAGTGATTGGGCTAATTTCTATTATATTTATGGGCTTGTTCGCATTTATGAATGTGCCGGGTCTCCAATTAAACATTGTTCAACTTGCAGAGAAATATGTACCAGCGGCTGTAGACGTTGCGTCTGCACTAAATATCGCTGCTTTTAACGTTGGTATTGCAATCGGTTCAATTATTGGAGGGATTGTTATTCAGTCAATTGGATTGATTCATACGCCTTGGATTGGGGGAGTCATGGTGTTAAGTGCTGTGGTTTTGACATTCATTTCCCTTAAACTTGAAAGAATATAAATATACACAACAAAAAAACCACGACTTTTTTATCGAGTCGTGGTTTTCTTGTCTAACGATCCAAGTACTGAATCTAATATTCCTTTGCCATTCCCACTTTTAGAGAATTGGTCAACTTGCCCTTTTAATTTGTCTCGAGATTCCTTGTTGCGCATGAGGAACGCTGCACCAAGTCCTAGAGCTGCCATAGTTAATGTATTTCTTCTCATTGAGTAACGCCTCCTGTTCATTTGGATGTACTGGTTTTATTCCCCAAAATAACTCCCATAAACGTTTTTCTTGAAAATTGTTAATATTTGATGGGATGACATTTATCATATATCTTGCATGATACATGCTTCTATTCAAAAGTCTGACCTTTCCCCATAATTTATAATGGAAGCGTTTATGCTGAAATTTTTCATATAAATAAAGGGGTTTTATAAATGAATTCTTCAAAAATTGGATGGGTTACAGATTCCACCGCTACACTTTCGGCTGATTTTATTAAAAAACACAATATACATGTAGTTCCGTTGTTCGTCATTTTCGGAGAAACTTCATATAAAGAAAATATAGAAATTGGATCAAAAGAGTTTTATAAGAAACTTGCAGAATCAAAAACATTGCCAAAGACTTCACAACCTTCGCCTGGGGAAATGATTGAGTTATTCCAGGAGTTAAAAGGGAAGTACGAGCGTGTTATTGCTATTCATGTGACAGGTGCCTTAACTGGAGCGTATTCAGGCGCCTTATCGGCAGCTGCTGAAACAGGTGTGGATACGTTTGTACTTGATTCACAAATTGGTTCATTCCCACTTGGTAAAATGGTTGAACGCGCAGTGGAACTAGAGCAACAAGGGAAATCGTACGATGACATTGTTGCTGAAATTAAAACGTATCCTGCCAAAGCGCGCTTGTTTTTAACACCTGGTAGTTTAGAACAACTTCACAAAGGTGGACGTGTTACTGGAACCCAAGCTGTATTTGCAACGTTATTGAACATGAAAGTAGTTATGAAATTTGATGAAGGACGAGCTGTTTTGTCAGATAAAGTTAGAAGTCATAAACGGGCGATTGGCAAAATGGTAGACTACTTAGAAGAAGAAAAGAGTCATGTAAAAGAAGTAACAGTCATCCATGCAGATAATTTGAAAGAAGCCACATCTTGGCAAACAGAACTTGAAAAGCAATTTAAAGGCATCTCGATTTCTATTACTGAATTAAGCCCAGTCCCTGGATCACATACAGGCCGAGGAACAGTTGGCCTTGCTTGGCTAGGAGAATAAATAGAAAGATCGCAATTTCCAAAAAGGAAATTGCGATTTTTTTATTGATATTTAGTTTTCTAAATTGCGGTATAAGGTTGATTTACTGATTCCTGTAGCCTCTTTAATCTCAGCCGGCGTATATTTTTTACTTTCTACATCAAAATCGCTTTTTTGAACATTCGCATCTGGTTTTTTTAGGTCTGCCAGGCTTAGACAATTCAGAAGCCACTAAACTTTCTAAAATATTTGCCACATGAAATTTTTTTAACAAAAAAATCCACGAGACATGTTCATCTCGTGGAATCTTTTTAAGTTATGCGATAACATTCGTTTTCATTTCGTTAATCTTATCAAATCTTTCAAGAACTTCTTCTTCTGACAATCCATGTTCTACGATGTAGCGGTTGCGGGGATGTGTGCGACATTCATCTGAACAGCTGCGCATGAATAGATGTTCGTTTTCCTCTGAACACAAAATTTTGTCATTACATTCAGGATTTGCACAGTTTACATAGCGTTCGCATGGTGTGCCGTCAAAATGGTCTTTACCAACAATTACGTGCTCAACTTTATTGATTGGAACTGCAATACGTTGATCGAACACGTACATTTGACCATCCCAAAGTTGACCTTTTACTTCAGGATCCGTTCCATAATTGTGAATTCCACCGTGAAGTTGACCTACATCTTCATAACCTTCTTTAACTAACCAACCAGAGAATTTTTCACAACGAATTCCGCCAGTACAGTATGTTAATATCTTTTTACCTTCAAACTGTTCTTTGTTTTCGCGCATCCATGCTGGCAAGTCACGGAAGTTTTTGATGTCCGGGCGAACGGCGCCACGGAAATGACCTAAGTCAAATTCGTAATCGTTACGTGCATCGATGACAATTGTGTCGTCTTGTTGCATTTTTTCATAGAATTCTGTGGGAGTTAGATATTGCCCTGTAATTTCGTTTGGGTCAATGTCATCTTCGCCTAGTCCAAGATGTACAACCTCTTTTTTTGCACGAACATGCATTTTTTTGAAGGCATGCCCATCCGCTGCATCGATTTTCCACATCATGTCGGCAAATCGCTCGTCGCTCTTCATCATGTCCATATACGCTTGGGTTTGCTCCAATGTTCCTGAAACCGTACCGTTGATGCCTTCATGGGATACTAGAATACGGCCGAGTAAACCGATTTCTTTGCACGCAGCCAAATGATTTTGAGCAAATAATACAGGTTCATCTATTAAAACGTATTTATAATATAACAACACTTGATATGCTTTGTTTTCCATTTTATTTAACCACCTTACATTTATGCTAATTCAATCAACAAATATAGCATAAGTCACAATTAAAATCAACATACCCCGTGTGGTTAAAATAGTTATTTAGCTGTTCCTTTTTTATGTTTAATTGAAGCCAGGATGATTGCACCAACTAAAAATAAGCCAAGGTAGCCGACTATTGGATAAAACAAGCTTACTAACTGTGTAAATCCAACAAAGCTCGCAATGTAAGCAGATAGTCCAACCAACACAACAAATGCTTTGAATTTTCGAGTACCCATTTTAACAAATCGAGCAGAAAAGGAGAAAAGCATACCAACTGCTGTATTGTAAATCATTCCAAATAAAACAAAGGACATAAAAATCCCTAATAAGGGATGAATATCATCCATAATTTTAAGCATAGGCATGTCAACGCCAGCTACATCATCAATTTTTGAAAAGATGGTGAAGTGACTCAACATAATCAATACCCCGAGACCAAGTCCGCCAATAAAGCCTCCTTGAGCCGCAATTTTTGTATTCTTCTCTGTGCCGCCCATCACAATTGCCATAGAAGCACCAACAGCAATGTTGAACGAGACATAGTTAATGGCCGACATCCACCAGTTAGGCAAAGTAGTAGGTTGATCAATTGCGATTGTATGTAATTCTTCAAAACTCGTATCCATTGTCATAAAACTATAAACAGCTAAGCCAACAATGACTAACGCAAGAAAAGGTGTCACACCACCTATAATGGCAATTACTTTTTGCACATTTAACATGATTGTGAAAATAACAGCGATAGCCATGATGGTACTACCGAGTACTGCAGATAGACCGAACTGTTGAGAGGAAATGGATCCTGCTCCTGCAATCATAACAACCCCGACACCATATAGCGTTAAGATGATTATTCCATCGACAATCCGTCCAAAGAATTTTCCACTAATACGATAAACGACCTCTTTGTGAGAAGTGGTCCTCATTCTACTGCCAAGGCTAGTCAGATGCATGCCGAGATAGCCAAAGGCGATGGTTGAAATAAATGCTGCGACAAACCCCATGATTCCAAAGCTAGTAAAGTACTGGAGTATTTCTTGTCCTGAAGCAAAACCTGCTCCGACAATGATGCCAATAAAGGCACTTGCCATTTGTAAACTTTTCTTCATGATGTCCTCCCTAGATGTCATTCTCTTTGATAGAAAATACGCACAAATTTCTAAATTTAGAATATGAGCCTTGTAAAAAGGTATCAACAATCCGCCGTTAATTCAATGACCAGGTGGATTTCTAAATGAAGATTGCTCCTTTCTTCACAAATATTAAAAATGTACTCCTACTTTTCATTCATTCGTATACAACTATTTACCACTTGGAAATAATGAACAGTAGATTTGGATGGAGATTGTTTGTATTTCATAATTGATTCTCGTACAATGACGTTTTCTAGAATGCCAAGAAAGAAGGGGAGATCATGTTTGGTTTTAATGATATATGGAAGTTTTTCTTTTCCTTTTTCCTTGTTTTGCCTTTAGTAACGATTCTTCACCAATTAGGGCATATGTTTTTTGCACGCTTATTTGGGGGGAAAGTCAATATGCATATAGGGTCAGGGAAGATTTTAACGAAAATTGGTCCACTGCATATTCGTCGACTATATTTTTATGATGGTTGGTGCGAGTATATTTCGTTATCAAAACACCGAAAAAGATGGAAATTAATACTTGTTTATTTAGGCGGTTCATTATTTAATTTAATGGGAATTTTACTATTGAATGGATTGATTTTAATCAGAGAAATAGAACCTAGCATTTTCTTATATCAGTATGTCTATTTTTCTTTTTACTTTATCTTTTTTTCTCTGTTTCCGATTTGGCATGGGGAGAATCCAAGCGATGGAATGGCGGTTTGGAATCTCATTCGAAACAAACCTTTTAATAATAATCCGACGATGTAGTTATTCGATGTGCTCATAAAAGTTTGTTTGGTTGTGACAAGGGTAAATAGAGGATGTGTGAAATTTACTGAATGTAATTGGTTATAAGGAATTTTAAGGAGGAATAAACATGACAAAGAAAATATTAATGGTATTAACTAGTGCAGATACAATGGGTGAGAACAAACCAACAGGTACATGGTTATCTGAATTCTCGGATGCCTATTTAGCTTTTATTAAAGAAGGATACGATGTAACGATAAGTAGCATTAAAGGCGGAAAAGCACCAGTCGATCCAGGCAGCATTGATGAAAATACACCTAAAGAAACGTTGGATGCTGAGAAGTATTTAGCAGATACAGTTTCTGTGGAAGATGTAAATATGGATGATTATGATGTTCTATTTTTACCAGGTGGTCATGGGACAATGTTTGATTTCCCTGGAAATAAAAAGCTGCAACAATTACTCCGTGAGTTTTACGAGGCAGACCGTTATGTCGTGTCAGTATGTCACGGTCCTGCAGGATTAGTAGGAGCTACGTTGTCGAACGGCGAACCTCTTGTTAAGGGGAAAAAAGTGAGTGCATTTACAGATGCGGAAGAACGAGATACTACGTTTGATGATTTAATGCCGTTTTTATTAGAAAGTAAATTGCGTGAACTTGGTGCTACAGTTGAGACTGGTCCAAACTGGTCAGAGCAATCTGTAGTGGATGGCAAGCTAATAACAGGTCAAAACCCACAATCAACACCATTAGTTGTAAAAGAATTAATTAAAAAATTAGGTTAATGTTAAACGCTAGATTCCTCAGAATCTAGCGCTTTTTTAAAACCAAAACTTAACAGCGAATGGTTTAGTGTTTGTGACAAGTAAACGCAGGAGTAAGAGAGGTATCGATATGGGTATGACATAAAAAAGGGGAGTCCAGTAAGTCATCTTTTATGACTTTTTGGACTCCCCTGTATTTTTTAATGTGAAAATAAATCTGTTGAATGTTTTACATGTTTCTTTGTTTCAGGTTCAACGAAATGCTTGGCTGAATTAATTGCGATTGGTGCTTCACCAAATCCACAGGCGATTAATTTTACTTTACCAGCATACGTGTTACTGTCACCTACAGCGTAGACACCAGGAAGTGTCGTCTCCATCATCGAATTGACAACGATTGACTGGCGCTCCATTTCCATGCCCCACTCTTTCATTTTCCCAATCGAAGAACGGAAACCGTAATTAACGATTACGTGATCAGCAGGTAACAATTCAACTTCCCCTTCAGAGCTACGAATAGCTACATGAGTGAATGCTTCTTCTTTAGGCTCAAAATGATCGACAACATATGGTGTTTTCACTACTACTGAAGACTGACGAAGTAGTTCTAAGCTATGTTCATGCGCGCGGAATGAATCTCTGCGATGAACCAGGGTTACGCTTTTAGCGATTGGCTCGAGCATTAATGCCCAGTCTACTGCAGAATCTCCGCCGCCAAATAGGACAACGTCTTTTCCTGCGAAAGTACCCATATCGTCAACAAAATAATGAAGTTGCTTTCCTTCATATTTTTCAGCTTCTTCTAATTCTAAACGCTTCGGTTCGAATGCACCGTTACCGTTTGTGAAAATGACTGTCTTCGAAAGATGTTTGCCTTCGTTCGTTGTTAATTGCCAAGTTCCATCTTCCAGTCTCACTAAATCTTCTACAGATTCCCCAGTTACAATAGTTGGCGCAAATATAGAAAGTTGTTCAGACAAATTGTCTACTAAATCTTTCGCTCTGATTTTTGGGAATCCAGCTACATCGTATATATATTTTTCTGGATAAAGCGCTGTTAATTGTCCACCGATGTTTGGTAAACTTTCAATAATTTTTACTGACATTTGTCGCATGCCGCCATAAAATGCAGTAAATAATCCCGCAGGACCTGCTCCGACTATCGTTACATCATAAATTTCCAAGTATATTCACTCCTAATTTAAAATCAGACTAATATGAGTTTACCACTAGTCAATCAAACTTAAGTAAAAAATTGTTTGATTTCAGTCTAAAGAATGAGAAAGGTTCAAAATATTATATCTACTATCCTATAATACATCACATTCCGAATGAAATAAAAGGAATCTATTTACTCCTTCTAGAATACAGTCAATAGCAAAAAAATACATAGAAATAAATGAGGTGCATTTAGTGAAAGCCGATGTTGTGGTGGTTGGTGCGGGTCTAGCAGGTTTAGTGGCGGTGGCAGAATTAGTAGCAGCTGGGCGAAAAGTGATGTTATTGGATCAAGAACCTGAAGCTTCATTAGGAGGGCAAGCCTGGTGGTCTTTCGGAGGATTGTTTTTAGTAGATACACCGGAACAACGTCGGCTCGGAATACATGATTCACATGAACTCGCATTGCAAGATTGGTTAGGGTCAGCTGGATTCGATCGAGAAGATGAGGATGAATGGGGAAGGAAATGGGCAAAAGCCTACGTGGATTTTGCGACATATGAAAAGAGAGAATGGCTACATAGTTTAGGAATTCGTTTTTTCCCTGTCATAGGATGGGCTGAACGTGGGGGATACTTGGCTGAAGGGCATGGTAATTCAGTTCCTAGATTCCATATTGTGTGGGGTACGGGACCTGCGATTGTTAAGCCTTTTGAAGACCGACTTCGAGAAGGAATTGCAAAAGGCTTAGTTGATTATCGTCCAAGACATCGAGTGAATGATTTAATTATGCGAGATGGGCGAGCAATAGGTGTGAAAGGTAGTATTCTCGTTGCAAGTGAAGCGAAACGAGGTGAAGCAAGTTCCCGAGAAGTAACAGGGGAATTTGAATTTACAGCTCCATCGATTTTAGTGACGAGTGGCGGAATTGGAGCGAATTTTGATTTAATTAGAAAAAATTGGCCAGAGCGATTAGGTACACCACCAAATAGAATGATTTCTGGCGTTCCAGCACATGTTGATGGACGAATGCTTGGAATTACAGAGAGTGCAGGTGGAAGAATTGTTAACCGCGATCGAATGTGGCATTACACAGAAGGAATTCAAAACTGGAATCCAGTGTGGGAAAAGCACGGAATTCGAATATTACCAGGCCCGTCCTCTATGTGGTTTGATGCGAATGGCCAAAGATTTAAAGCACCCAATTTCCCTGGCTTTGATACGCTAGGTACACTCGAAACCATTCAAGCCACTGGATATGATTATTCCTGGTTTGTTCTGACACAAAAAGTAATCGAAAAGGAGTTTGCATTATCAGGATCTGAACAGAATCCAGATTTAACAGGCAAAAGCATAAAACAAGTGCTTTCACGCATTTTGCCTGGTCCCACTGCCCCGGTTAAGGCATTTATGGATAAGGGAGAAGACTTTGTAGTGGCTAACACACTTGAAGAGCTCGTAGAGGGAATGAATCAACTTACGGGCGACAACTTAATAAATCATGATGATTTGAAAAGACAAATACTCGCTCGTGATCGAGAGATAACTCATAAGTTTACGAAAGATCTTCAAATAACAGCACTAAGAGGAGCTCGGAATTACATAGGGGATAAACTGATTCGAGTAGCATCTCCGCATAAATTTCTTGATTCAGAAAATGGACCTTTAATTGCAGTCAGGTTAAACATCATTAGTCGCAAAACACTTGGTGGGTTGCAAACTGATTTATCCGGACGAGTCCTTAATGCTTCGGGTGAATACATTCCAGGACTGTATGCAGCTGGTGAAGTGGCTGGATTTGGTGGGGGTGGAGTACATGGTTATCGCTCATTAGAGGGGACTTTTTTAGGTGGTTGCTTGTTTTCTGGAAGAGAAGCAGGAAGAGCGATAGCGAATATAAAAGTATCCCCCAAATGATAGATAAGCATCGTTTTAGAAAGAATTTAGGTGACTAAATTCTTTTTTGCTCCTTTTCAATGAATTGAAAAAATAAGAGTTCAAGTCGATTTCATGTTAAGATGGTGAAATTAGATTTTGAACGGAGTCGATTTACCTTATGAAAAATAAAATGATTATCGGTTTATTTTATATAATCGGATTAAGTTTTTTAGCTTTAGGCATTAGTGTCATGATTTTAGCAGACCTAGGAGCTGGTGCTTGGGATGCTATGTATGTTGGGCTTTCTGATCACACTGGCTTATCGGTCGGCACATGGATTTTGCTTGTTGGTATATTTCTTATCCTTTTAAACAGTTTGATTTTAAAAAAAATGCCTGAATTTTTATCAGTCATCACGATCTTGATTATTGGCTCTCTGATAGATTTTTGGTTAATTGTTGTATTCGCATCATTTTCACCAGAAGATTTTGCTCTACGGGTTTTAATGTTTATCGGCGCGATTCTCATTATTGCACTTGGGATTTCAAGCTATTTGCAATCAAATTTTGCACGCAACCCAATGGATACGCTCATGATGGCCATCCAATACAGAACGGGAAGAAGTTTAGCTTTTTCAAAAACGGTTATGGAAGTAACTGTTTTAATTATTGCTCTACTTCTTGGTGGACCAATTGGCGTTGGGACATTTATCGTCACGTTTTCAATTGGACCTCTCATCCAATTATTTATCGGACCAATTACAAGGTTTAGAACCTTTCTTTGCACAGATAAAGTAGGAAAACCAGAAACATCTAATTACTAAAAAAGTAGAGTTCACCTTAAAAGTACATGTAGTCTTCCTGAGCCACCTTATTTCGATTTATTGAGATAAGGTGGCTTTTCATATTTAACAGTTCTATTAAAACGATTTCGTGAGATTCGTAACAATGCATCTCGAATTTTCTAATGTAGCTTAGTAAATAGAACGTCAAACGTTTTTATTTAGCATAGTTAGGGAATACTAATAAAAGTACATTCAATTTGAGGAGGAGATTTTATTGACGAAAAAAGATAATTTTCCCGAATTTGAGCCTGACCATGTGAAGAAAGAAGAACGTGAGAATCAGAAAGAGAAAATCGACGATCATGAGAAGCATGAAAACGAAAACACACATAATCATGAATTTGAACAACATGAAAATGATTTAAAGACGTCGAATTCCTTTGAAGTAGATCAAAATAATCAACAACAATCAACAAAACATGAAACTGATTTAAATGACCCTGCAACTGATATTGCGAATAAACAAGGTAGAAATTTTAATGCCTAGTTGATAGAACGATGATGAACTACAGTTTTACCTAACTAATGCTTAATTATTGACTGCGTATGGACCAGCTTATATACTTGCCATACAAAACTGCAAATTCAACTTCCTATAAGGGGAGTAGCTATACAGCAAAGTCGTCAATACGGGATGTGAATCCTCGGCTTTGTTGGCAACGTAAGTTGTTTGCGAGACCTTACCGCATATTTGGTGAGGTCTTTTATTTATTTTGAGACGTTAAAACCAGATATTTGGTTCTAACGTCTTTTTACTTTGCATTATGATGAATAGGGGGTTACCACATGGATGCCTATCAACAACTAGCCAGTACAGTAAATATATCCAATAAAAACAATCGGCTTCTGTCATATGACGATTCTCTTACCTTAATAGGGACTGGCAGAAGTGCGTATGTTTTTCGAATAAAAGAATCTGATCAAGCAATTAAAATCTTTTTCCCCGAATTTAGACATATTGCAAAAGAAGAAACAGAAATTTACCTGAAATTAAAGGGGATATCCTATTTTCCTAGAATCTACGCTTTCGGAGAAAATTATATCGTTATGGATTACATTCAAGGACGTACTCTATTTGAATGTGTGAATGATGGGGTAGCTATAAAGGAATCACATGTTCGGGAAATTGATTATGCTCTTGAGTTGGCTGCTGGAAGAGGTTTGAATCCATCAGATATACATTTGAGGAATTTGTTTATCACGACAAATGATGAAGTTAAGCTGATTGATGTGGCTCGTTTTAATCAAACGAAAAATTGTAGTCAGTGGGACGATTTGAAGTATGTGTATCATCGCTTTTATTCGAAGAGGATGTTTCCGAAAAAAATTCCCACTGTGATCTTAAACACGTTCGCTTATTTTTATAGAAAACCCATCATTACAAAAGCGTTTAACATGGCAAAAACTAAGTGATTAAAGGCTATGATTTCTTTAAAATAAGGACAACTAAAAAAAGACATCAACAAAAGTCGAGTACCTACTGACTTTTGTTGATGTTTTTTTTACATGTATTCATTTCGAATCGATAATAGGTAAAACCGTTGATTGCTTCACTTCGCGAAGTGCTAAAGTTGTTTGAATTCGAGAAATGCCAAGTTTATTTAGTTTGCGAATAAATGTTTCAAGATCCCGTCGGTCTTTGTTCGCGACTTTTAGAATGTAATCGAATTCTCCAGTCAAACATTGGCATTCCAACACTTCGGGCATATCCACTAAATTCTGTTCAAGAACCTCCAGTTTTTCAGCGTGGTGAATGTCAGTACTTATAAATACGAAACTGAGTAAATCAAACCCGAGTTTTTCTTGATCTAAAATAGCGACTTGCCGATTGATATATCCTTCGTTTATTAAACGTTTAATACGCGCATGCGTTGCAGGGGGTGACAGATTAACGCGTCTTCCTAGTTCTGCATTACTAATGTCTGATGAACGTTGCAAGATATCAAGTATAAATAAATCAAGATTGTCTAAATTTTTGTCACTCGTTGATTCCATTGGAAAAACTCCTTTTTAATTCTTCTGTAAACCCACTCAAAATAATGTTCATTCAGAATGAAATAAAGTTATTTAAGAAAATACATTTGTTTATTTTGAATTTATTAGTATATACAAAATGATATATGGTTAAGAGCGCTTTGATGCTAGAATTATTCTATCGCAAGAATGACGAAGGAGCAATCATCATGCCGTATATCTATTATTTGTTGTTATTATTTACGAGCTTACTTTGGGGTGGGAATTTTGTTGTAGGCAAATCACTCGTTGAACATGCTTCACCGTCTACATTAACCTTATTACGCTGGCTCATTGCGGTTGCCTGTCTAATTCCAATTGTATGGTGGAAAGAAAAATCACTAAGGCCAAACAAAAAAGCGATTGTTCCTTTAGTTTTAATGGGGGGGACGGGCGTTGTATTGTTTAACTTATTTCAATTTGTTGCACTTGATTTTACCTCAGCCACAAATGTTGGTCTGATTTCGACTTTAAATATGTTTTCCATTGCCTTAAGTTCCTATTTGTTTTTGAAAGAGAAAATCAACTTGTTCCAATTAATTGCCATGCTGGTTTCTCTAGGTGGTGTTCTATTAGTTTTGACAAATGGGCATCTCGAAACATTACTAACTTTTCAATTCAATAAAGGCGATTTATTCATGATGGCAGCTGTAGCTGTTTGGGGTTTATATGCTGTATGTAGTAAGTGGGCAATGTCCTACACGACTCCTCTGATGGCAACCATGTATTCAGGGATATTTGGTGTACTCATGCTAGTTCCGTTTCAACTTCGTGATTTTACAATCGAAAAAATCGATGGATCTTTTGTTCAATCGATTCTATATACTGGAGTAATTTCAACAGTCGTTTGCATGCTATTATGGAATATTGGTGTTCAAAAACTAGGAGCAACAACATCCGGTATTTTCTTGAATTTCAATCCTGTTTTCACGGCAATTCTTGCTTTTGTATTTTTAGGTGAAAGCATGACGGTGGTACAAGGAATCGGGAGTCTTACAGTTATCTTAGGTAGTGTCATGTTTACGATGGTTAAGTCAAATCCTCTGCGATCGCTAAAGAGGTTCGAGTGGAAACGCATTCCTCTCGCTGATTCATCGGCGTCATTAGCCCTGAAGAAAGAATAATAAAAGCCGATTGTCCCATTAAAGAGGGCAATCGGCTTTTGTCTATTTAGTTGCTACGCCTTCAATTTCTTCTGTAAGCTTAATTAATTCATCAACCAATTCTCCGATATATGCAATCGTATCACGAAGCGGTTGTTCAGTTGTTACATCGACTCCAGCCATTTGAGCGAGCTCAACAGGTGTTTTAGTTCCTCCTGCTTGAAGTACTTCTAACCAATCCGCTACAGCCGACTCGCCTTCAGACAATATGCGTTTAGATACTTGAGTTGAGATTGTAAGACCTGCACTATATGTGTACGGGTATAATCCCATGTAGTAATGAGGTTGACGCATCCAAGTTAACTCTGCTCCAGAAGTGATCTCAACCGCATCTCCCCAGAATTCTTCTAACACACCTCTTTTGATTTCATTCAAAATGCCAGCATTTACGTTTTCACCTGTATTCACACGCTCATAAACTTTACGTTGGTAGGCTGCCTCTAATAGATGCGTCACAAAATTGTGATAGTACGTGCGAGCAACAATTGAGGAGATAACCCAGCGTTTGAATTTCGGGTCATCCGAGTTTTTAAGTAAATGATTCGCCATTAACATTTCGTTCATCGTTGAAGGTGCTTCAATGAAATATAAAGATGGACGAGAGTTGAAAACGTTTTGTTTCTTATGAGCATTATAGAAATGACCAGCATGTCCAAGTTCGTGTGCCAAAACAAATACTTCGTTCATACGACTAGACCATGAGATTAAAATGTACGGATGTGATCCATATGGACTTGAACAAAATGCACCTGTAGATTTCCCACTGTTTTGAGCAAAATCAATCCATCGCTCATCAAATGAACGATTGACCATATCTAAATAATCGTCTCCCATAATTGCTAAAGCATCATTCATGTATTTTTTAGATTCTTCAATCGTAATTTTCGGTTCATAAGAAGGATCCAATGGGATTTTCAAATCGGCAAAAGTCATTTTATCAAGGCCATGAACATCTTGCAGGAGTTTAGCGTATTTCCTCATGTGAGGAGCAAGCTCGCTTGTAATTAAATCAATTTGACGATTGTAAAGTGATTGATCGACTTCTTGATCGAATAATAAATAGTCGAAAATATTGTCATATCCACGTAAATCCGACGTGGTTTTTTCTATTTGCAACTTCATATCATACGTTTTAGCAGTTGTGTGTTGGTAGTTTTTTATTTGTTTTGAAAAGGAATCAAAAGCAGCACGTCTAATTTCTGTATCGGTTTCAGCTTCCCAATCCCCTTCAAATGAAACATAACTTAATGGGTATTTCATGCCATTCACTTCGAAGTCTTCAAAAGATAAATCGACCATTTTAGTTGTATTGTACAAACCATATGGTGCTGAGAAAGATGAAGAATAAGCAGCTAATGTCTTTTCAACCTCAGGGTGCAACTGATGTGGTTTTTGTCGAATTAATTCTTTCAAATAATGAGCGTATTCCTCAGATTTATTCATCGCTTCATTCAACTCATCCATTGACAACTCAAGTAATTCACTGTCTACAAAAGATAATTTACTGCTTATGGATGCAGCGATTGAACTGAATTTGCCTGAACGCATTTGTGCTTCGTTATCTGTTTGATCAGTGCTGAAAGCTAGACTTGCATAAGCACCAATAGGTGTGAATTTTTCATAAACAGCAGCATACCCTGTTAGGGCTTCTATTGCAGAATTACTGTCTGTAATCTTCCCTTTGAAATTCGAGTGAAATGAATCTACTAACTGAACGAGCTCAGAAATTGCATCTTGATATTCTTTCTCTGAAGAAAACAAATCCTCTAAATTCCAAGTTTCTTCAACTGTTACTTCAGAACGTGCAGGTAAACCTTTAACCATTTGCTCATCTCCCCTTAATGTTACGAAATACGAACTAATTAATAGTATAAAGGTTTCTATATGAAATGTGTGAAAATTAAATTATTTTATTTTCGAAAGTGTAAAATAATACTAGATAGGTGATCTACATAGAATCTAGACTTACAAAAATTGGCCAGTTAACGGCAAAGCATGAAATTGAATTATTAACGGTATTTGACTTAATCAAATCGTATGATCGTGTGGTTGCTGGAAATGGAACGTCAGAGGAAATCATTCTAAATCGATTGTTTATTGCCATAATGAAAAAAGAGTCAGCAGAGCAAGCGATTCATTTTGCTCATGAAGCCATTGAACTCCACGGAGGTAACGGATATATCGAAGATTTCGTCACCCCAAGATTGCTTCGAGATGCACAAGTGCTCACTGTTTGGGAAGGAACTGCAAATATTTTAGGGCTTGAACTTGTGCGTCTAGTGCGTAAATTTGATGCGCATTTGTTATTCGTAAAATTTGTTGAACAAAGACTTTCACATATTAAAACACAGAATAGCAGATTTGAGATTGTTCAAAAGGAATTAACTCACTTAAATGAAAAACTAGTAAAATTTGCGTTGTTGGATGAAAATATTCAAACCCTTGAGGCAAAAATAATTGCTAAGCAAATGGCTTGGATGTATGAGAGTTTAGTTGCAATCGAGGTAGCACATAAATTGGGTGGTAACTATGAATTGCTCGCTGACATTTACTTGGAAAACACATGGAATCTACGAGAATTTGGAGCTGAAGCAAAAAGTTTAAAACTGTTTCTTTAAACTAATCATAATTCTTTCTGTATTACACACCCTAATTGTAATCGTCAAATTAATGAAAGTATTCTTAATAGTTCGCGTTTTAAACGAATAAGCAATTTATTTTGACGCAAGCATATACTTCGGATAAGATAACTAATACCAAGTAAGTTTATCTGAATTAGGAGGAATACAAATGAAAAAGTTTAAATTATGGTTAGTTTTATTAATTGGAGTCCTGATGTTATCGGCATGTGGAACTTCTGATAATGAGGATGCAAGTGACAATAAAGATACAGGTTCAAAAGAAGAAACAACTGATTTACTGGCAAAAGTTAAAGAAGATGGCGAATTGTTAATTGGAACAGAAGGAACTTACCCTCCTTTTACTTATCATGATGAGAGTGGGAAGTTAACAGGCTTTGATGTTGAGATTGCGGAAGAAATTGCAGCACGTTTAGGTGTTGAACCGAAATTCATGGAAACACAATGGGACGCTATGTTTGCAGGACTTGATTCTGAACGATTTGACATGATTGCAAACCAAGTAGGTATTCGTGAAGATCGCATTGAAAAATATGCTTTTTCTGAGCCATATATTTCATCTGCAGCTGTATTAGTTACACACGCAGATAATGAAGACGTTAAAAGTTTTGAAGATATTAAAGGCTTGAAAGCAGCACAGTCACTTACAAGTAACTATGGAGAAATTGCAAAAACAAACGGCGCGGAATTAGTTGGCGTGGAAGGCTTTAACCAAGCAATTGAGCTTCTAAATTCAAAACGCGTAGATGTAACAATTAACGATAAACTTTCTGTGTTGGATTTCCAAAAGCAAAAACCTGACGCAAAAATTAAAATCGTAGCAGAAGCAGACGATGCAGCACAAAGTGGATTAATGTTCCGCCAAGGGAACGACACATTAGTGGAAGCGGTAAACGAAGCGTTAAAAGAAATGATTGAAGATGGAACTTACGACGAAATTTCTGAAAAATGGTTTGGCGAAAATGTTTTGGAATAGTTTTAACATAGAGCCCGATGAAATGGAGCGATATATGGATATCGCTCAAACTTCCCTCCAGCCTTTGCTGGAGGGTCTAGTTGTCTTTACGCTTCCTTTAAGTATTATTGCGTTTATTCTTGGATTAATTCTTGCTGTCTTCACAGCATTAGCTCGTATTTCAACCGTTAAAATATTTCAATGGATTGCACGATTTTATGTGTCGATTATTCGAGGAACACCCCTATTAGTTCAATTATTTATTTTATTTTACGGACTTCCTACATTAGGAATCGTCATCGATCCTTTTCCAGCAGCGGTCATAGGATTTTCATTGAATGTAGGAGCTTATGCTTCTGAAATTATACGTGCCGCTATCCTTTCCATTCCGAAAGGTCAGTGGGAAGCAGCTCAAATGATTGGAATGACATATTCCCAATCGTTACAACGTGTCATTTTACCGCAAGCTACACGTGTGTCTATCCCGCCGTTATCTAACTCGTTTATTGGATTGGTGAAAGACACTTCATTAGCTTCGTTAATTCTTGTTACGGAAATGTTTCGACGTGCTCAGGAAATTGCAGCAACTAATTATGAATTCTTACTTCTTTATGTTGAAGCAGCAGCCATTTACTGGATCATTTGTTTCTTCCTTTCTATCATTCAAGGCAGATTAGAACATCGATTTGATCGATACGTAACAAGATAACTGAATTGAACAGTTGAAAAGAAAGGAGTACTTTATGATTACAATAAATGGATTACACAAGCAGTTTGGACAATTAGAAGTGCTAAAGGGAATAGATCTGAAAATTAATAAAGGGCAAGTAGTTGTTGTAATCGGACCATCTGGATCCGGTAAAACAACCTTACTTAGATGCCTTAATATATTAGAGGTACCAACGTCTGGAAGTATTACAATCGACGATCAAACTACTGACTTTTCAACGAAGGTACCCAAAAAATCAGTCGATTCTTTAAGAAAAAAATCTGCGATGGTTTTTCAACATTATAATTTATTTCCGCATATGACTGTTCTTCAAAACGTCATGGAAGGACCGATTATCGTGAAGAAACTTTCGAAAGTTGAAGCGCGTAAAAGAGCAGAGAATTTATTGGTTAAAGTGGGCCTAGGTGATAAACTCGACTTCTTCCCTCATCAACTATCTGGTGGTCAACAGCAACGTGTAGGCATTGCACGTGCCTTAGCTCTGGAACCAAAAGTGATGTTATTTGATGAACCTACGTCTGCTCTAGACCCTGAATTAGTTGGAGAAGTGTTACAAGTCATGAAGGATTTAGCGGATGAAGGGATCACGATGGTCGTTGTCACACATGAAATGCGTTTTGCGAAAGATGTTGCTGACGAAGTTATTTTTATGGACCAAGGAAAGATTATCGAACGAAGCGAACCAAATGAAATGTTTACACAACCTAAAGAAGAACGCACGCGTCAATTTTTAAATCTTATTCAAGTACATTAAAAGGGCTACCCAAAAGTCAGTGAAAACTGACTTACTGGGAGCCCTTTTTGTTTTTGATAATTTTCCACCAATTAGTTGCGCAAAATTATATAAATCATGTACACGATATAAGATAAAGCTAGAAATAATCCTTCTCTTTTACCTATGGTGTAATGTGTTAATGCAAAGATAAGAACAATCACGGTAAAGGCAAGTAAGACAATAACGTCCGTAAATAAGGAGGCATTTACTCCAATTGGAGAAATGGTAGCAGAAGCCCCTAATACAAAAAGAATATTGAAAATGTTACTTCCTATAATATTGCCAAGTGCGATTTCACTTTCTTTTTTCAATGCCGCAACAATTGAAGTAACGAGTTCTGGAAGAGATGTACCTACTGCGACAATGGTGAGCCCAACAAGTGCTTCACTCATACCTAGAGACAAGGCAATTTCAGTGCTGTTTTTCACCACAAAATCTCCGCCAAACACAATGGCAGCAAGTCCGCCAATGGTGAAGACTAAATTTTTAATCCACCCTCGATCTTTTTCTTCTAAGACTGTTTCAGGTTCTTCAAGGTTATTGCGACTTTTTCGAGCTACTTCAAAAATATAGTATAGGAAGACCGCAAATATAAGTAAAAGAACTAAACCATCACTTCGAGTCAATGCATTTCCAGCGAAGTCTTGTAAATAGTTATCAGCCATTAAAACAAGCAATGTGATAGTAGCTAAAAAAGAAAAAGGGATTTCTTTTCGGATTGTTTGGCTGTTTACTACCAACGGGGCAATAAATGCAGTAGCTCCCAAAACAAATAGGGTATTGAACATATTGCTTCCTACCACATTACCCAGAGATACATCGTCATTTCCATTTAATGCAGCAATGATACTAACGGTTGCTTCAGGAGAGCTTGTTCCAAATGAAACAATGGTTAGACCGACCAATATAGGTGGAACTTTAAGTAATGCAGAAATATTCGAAGCACCTTTGACGAAATAATTGGCACCAATCATAAGTAAAACAAACCCGACAATCAATAAGAGATATGTCATTGCTAGACCTCGTTTTTATTTTTATAGTAACAAATAAAAATAAGGGTTACGAGCATTAGGAATTGGGTAAACAAAATGGTGTAGTTTTTTATAATGTAGATGTAATTATTTGTAAGTAAAATACAACTGAATTGGTAATAAAGTAATGTTTTTAAATAAAAGTGATCTAAACAATCATCAATTTCGTTAGCCTATCAAATGCATTGAAAGGAGGTGAATGACGACGTGCAAAAACGAATATGGCAGACCGTAATTCTTTTTGGTGTTCTTAGTATTCCATCATTTGCTTCAGCAGAAGGCGGATTGCTTAAGAATACGTTAACTACCACGACTGATATTGTGGAGACGACAACGAATCAAGTTGTTGAAACTACTTCTAAAGTGGACGAAGTGTTACCTGTTGAAACGAATGAGCCTGTATCGGCATTGGTGGAAACGGTAAATGAAACCACTCAAAGTGTCACGAAAAATGTAACCGATGAAAAGCCACTAGTGGAAGTGAAACTATCAGAAAAGCCATCAATTAAAGTCAATGCAAACGTAATTGAGGCAGAAGTTTCAACTAAACCAGTAGTGAAGGTGGAAACACCGGTTGCAGAAATTAACGTAACTGAACCTGTTCAAGTTGATGTGGAAACAAAAATTATTCCAACGGACGTAAAAGTTGAAGAAGTTGAACCTATCAAAGAAACTTCATCTACTGTAATTGAAAAAGCAGTAGGTAGTGATGTGGGAGAGACCAAAAAATCAACTATAGTAGAACCGAATGTAAAGCCTGAGTCCGTTAATATTTTTGAGGAAGCAGAAACAGAAGGTATTCAATTGAGTTCAGAAGACACTAAAACTGAAGAGTTTGATTTACAAAATGAACTACCAGTTATTCCGTTTAGAGGCATGGGAAACATGGAACAAATCAAGGTAATTCCCACTATTCCTTCAGGTCCTAGCACTCAAAATAGTCCGAGTTCGGCAAATGTTGGGATAACATTAGGGGTTTTTAACACGTTTGAAGTTGATCAATCGTATAAGACTTTTTCATACTTTGGAAAAGAACGATTATTTTTTGATCAATGGTTAAATGCACCACCGTCACAACCACCTCAATCTTCTCTTTTTACTATAAGTCGAATTTAAAAAACTTATTTTAAAAGGAGAGAATTATAAATGAAAAACGTATTCAGAACTTTAACAATTACAGGTGGATTAGCGGCAAGTCTATTAATCGGAGCAGGTACAACATCTGCAGCAGAAAATGATTCTTTATTAAACTTAAATGATGGTTTAGTAGAGAACTTGAACATTTTCGATTCAAATAATGACAATAATTTAGTGATTGATTCACAAAACAATAGTAGTTCAGATGTGAAAGTTGAGACTACTGATGATTCACTTGACACTACAGTAGATGGAACAACTGAGGGATCAGTTGATGCAGTAGTTGAAAGCGAAGATGAATCAGCGGCAGTAAACGCTGATGGCAATGCTGGTGTTATGAATGGAACAGTCATTGATGAAGAAAGCGATACAGTTTCTTCAACAACAGAAGCGGCTACAGAAGGTTCTGTCGGAGCAGTAGTTGAAAGCGAAGATGAATCAGCGGCAGTAAACGCTGATGGCAATGCTGGTGTTATGAATGAAACAGTCATTGATGAAGAAAGCGATACAGTTTCTTCAACAACAGAAGCGGCTACAGAAGGTTCAGTTGGAGCAGTAGTTGAAAGCGAAGACGAATCAGCAGCAGTAAACGCTGACGGCAATGCTGGTGTCATGAATGAAACAGTCATTGATGAAGAAAGCGATACAGTTTCTTCAACAACAGAAGCGGCTACAGAAGGTTCAGTCGGAGCAGTAGTTGAAGGCGAAGACGAATCAGCAGCAGTAAACGCTGATGGTAACGCTGGTCTTATCAACGAAACTGTTGTCAATGAAGAAACTAATTCTACGACTTCAACAACTGAAGGTAATGTCGGTGGAAACCTAAATGCAATCCTTGAGAGTGATGATTCAACATCAATTTTAGGTGCTGACAACAACACAATCATCACAAATGTTATTGAATCTAATGAAGAAAATGATTCATCATCTTTTGCACTTGGAACTGAGTCTTTAACAAACTTAGGTCTAAGCTCTGAAGAAGCTGATAACGAAGAATCTGCAAAAGTTATGGCAGCTGTATCGGCATTAATTGAAGCACAAAGCACAGAAAATTCTTCACGTTTAGGAACTGAAGTAGATGTTGCATCTATGGTTGGTTTAGATTCTGAAGAAGAAAATTCTTTTACTTCAATGTTAAATGCAACTGCTGGTTTATGGATACAATCGAATGATGAGAATGAATCAAGCGAACTTGGACTAGATCTTGGTCTAGGATTAGCAGCGATGTCACAATCATTCAATCAATAATATTAAAAGAAAAAAATGGAACCCCATGCAAGAAGGGGTTCCGTTTTTTTTGCTGTAAACAAAATCACTTCATTAATCTCTCTGCTTCTTCAGAAACTACAAACGCTAAATCATCATTGCCAAACAATTGAAGGACTTCAATTAATGTACCAGTATCGATTTCTAATTCAAGTGTGTCTTTTTGATCAATAATGACTTTCATAGCTTCGTTCGTACCTTGAGTGGGATAAGCTTTTTGGTAAAGTGCAAAAGGATCTATCTCGTGATTTTGGCACCATTGAACAAATAGTTGAATCATAATTTGTTCATCTTCTTGATATTTTTGAATGATATACTCGGTCATCATTTTTTGGTCCATAGGAGAATCCTCGTTTCGGAAAGTTGTGACGTTTTTGCTCTTTATTTAAACCAGCCTTTTTCTTTAAAACGGGAAATCGCTTCAATGCGATTAGTCACATCGAGCTTATCTAAAATAACTGAAATGTAATTTCGAACTGTACCGGTTGTGATGTATAGTTCACTAGCTATTTCTTTTGTGTTTTTGCCCGTTGCTATTAATTCAAGAACTTGATGTTCACGTTCCGTTAAAGGATTGTCTTCACCGCTATAAGCTAAGTCAACAAGCTCTGGTGCATAGATGCGTCGTCCGTCCATTATCAATCGAATGGAGTTGGCTAAATCTTCACTCGGACTATCTTTTAGTAAATAGCCACTTACACCTGCTTTTCTCGCGCGTTCAAAGTATCCTGATCGTGCAAAGGTTGTAAGGATAATGACTTTACAAGAATGGTCTTTTAATTCCTCAGCAGCATCAAGGCCGCTCTTTACAGGCATTTCTATATCAGTTATAAAAACATCAGGATTTAACTGTTTAACCAACTCAATGGCCTCGGCTCCGTTTGGTGCTTGGCCGACAACTTCTATATCTTCTTCTAAATCTAAAAGAGATCCTAATGCTCCAAGCATCATCCGTTGATCTTCAGCGATAATTATTCGAATCATGACAGTTCCTCCATTTCAGATTGCAGGATTACATGAGGAATACGAATGTTGACCGTCGTTCCTTCAGTTTCAGACACATAAAGAATACCATTAACAAATTCCAGTCTTTCTCTCATACCTCTTATGCCATTGCCGTCTGTATTGGCATTGTCTCTACTTAGTCCAACTCCGTTATCCTGAACTTGGAGAAATAACTCAGTGGAAGACTGTTTGATTAAGACATGACAGAATGTTGCTTGACTGTGTTTGACGACGTTGTTGATGGCTTCCTTCAGACACATGCTTAAGACATTTTCAACGAGTAAAGGTGTATCTTTTAATACTGGATTTCCCTTAACACGAAAATCGATTTCAGCTGCTTTTAGAATTTGCTGTACCCGAACCAATTCGTCTTCTAACTTTCCAACCTGAATGTTGGATACGAGGTCTCTAACCTCTTTTAAAGCAATACGTGCGGTGTGATTTATATCTAAAAGTTCATTTTTTGCTTTAAGGGGATCTTGATCGATTACTCTTCTAGCCAGGTCGCTTTTTAAACCAATTAACGATAGTTTTTGGCCTAACGTATCGTGAAGATCTCTCGCAATACGTTGCCTTTCTTGAATAACTAAAAGCTGTGAAATCTTTTTATTCGCATCTTCTAATTGACCTTCTAGTTTCTCTGTCTTTATTTGATTGTGAGAATTAAAGGGCAACAAAATCACTCCAATTACCCCGATTAGAATGAAAGGAAATTGCGTAACGAAAAGTTCATACTGCGTGAAAAACCCAATACTCACTGAAATCATTGTCGTCACGAGATGAATAACAAACATCGTAATAAAACCAGCTCTGTTTCGAATGTTTCCAATGAAAAAGGCTAAGAATAATGAAAAGAAAAAGTAGCCGAAAAGAATGATGAGGGTGATGCTAATAACAATTTGAAAGGCAACCCAGACATACATGCGCCATCCTTTGGAAATAAAAGATTGTCTATAGGAAAGGAAAAAACCCACAACGAGTAAAAGACCCAATAGACTTTCTAAAGGTGAATAAGATTTGAATATATAAAATAAGGGCAAAATACAAAAAATAATCCATACGTAAATACTGATGTAAGGATTTTTAGGGAAAATGTGATACCACTTTTGCATAGGAACCTCCAGGACATGAAAACGGATGAATTGATTATTAAAGAATTTCAAGAATTAATCTTGTTGATAAAGTCGCACTCCGCTTTTCTAAATAGTATAACAGACAGAAAAACCATTCCATGACGGAATGGTTTTCTAAACTCTTATTTTTCTTGAACGCTAGAGCGTTGAAGTGTTGTTTTCGTGTTGTTCAGTAAATGTTGTATTTCTTTAAATCCAACGAAAGTTTTCTTCGTTTCGTCGTATAAACGGAATCGAATTGACTTCAAACTTGTTTTAAGTGTAATAGTTGTTGCTTGGTGAAGCGGTGGTGTTAGTTCATGAGCTTGTTCTAAGTTATAATTTGGCACTCGTGGGCTTAAATGATGCACGTGGTGATAGCCAATGTTTCCAGTTAACCATTGAAGAACTTTTGGTAACTTGTAGAATGAGCTGCCATCAACTGCTGCTTTTACATAATCCCATTGATCTTCATCTTCGAAATAAGAATCTTCGAATTGATGTTGAACGTAGAACAACCAAATTCCAAATGAACCAGCTACGATTAAAATCGTACCTTGGATAATCGCGAATGCTGGTAAGCCGATCCACCAAATCATACCGCCATATAATGCAACGATTGCTGCATTAATGAAATACGTGTTGTTGCGTTCTTTAGGACGAGCATCCTTGCGGTTGAAACGGTTGGAAACTAAGTATAAAAATAATGGCCCAAGACCAAACATAACGATAGGATTTCGGTATAAACGGTAAGCAAAACGTCTGCCTGGTGATGCTTCGATATATTCGTCAACTGTCATAACCCATACATCGCCTGTTCCGCGTTTGTCTAAGTTACTGCTTGTTGCATGGTGAATAGAGTGATCACGTTTCCACTTTTCATATGCAAACAGGGTCATAATCCCTGTGATTGTGCCTAAAATAGCGTTTGCTTTTTTGTTTTTAAAGAATGAACCGTGTGTGCAATCGTGGAAAATGATGAATACACGAACCACAAAACCTGCTGCGACAATCGCTAAAGCAATTGTTAAGAAAATGGAGATGTCTAAAGCTTGGTAAGCCAAAAACCATAATATGAAGAACGGTGGAATCGTGTTAATAATTTGCTTAACACTTGCAGCCGTATCTGACTTTTCAAATTGAGCTACTTGTTTGCGTAATTGCATTGTTTTTTCTTTACTCATAGCGTCCTCCTTGAATATCTGTAATGTTTGAATTTTCATAAATAAATCCTGTACCTTAATAATAGGCATTAGGAGCAGCTAATAAAAGACACAAACGTCAAGTGAAGAGTATGACAAGTGTCATATAGGTACGGAGTCGGATGGTTTTAATAATTCAGTATAGTGGCGTATGATTTTACTTAAGATGTGTGTCTTATTAAGAAAATACGTAGTAAAAGGAAGGAGTTTTTATTCATGGAATTCAGAACTGAAAGAGATTCTATTGGAGAGATTCAAGTACAAGCAGATAAACTTTGGGGTGCCCAAACACAACGAAGTAAAGAAAATTTTGCGATAGGGTCTGAAAAAATGCCAATGGAATTGATTACTGCCTATGCCGTTTTGAAAAAAGCAGCCGCAATCGTTAATCATCAGCTCGGCAACTTATCGGCTATTAAAAAAGATGCCATATCTAAAGCTGCTAATGAAATTATGGAAGGTAAATGGAATGATCATTTTCCTCTTGTTGTTTGGCAAACTGGAAGTGGTACACAAACCAATATGAATGTGAACGAAGTCATTGCTAATCGGGGTAATCAGTTTTTAGTGGAAAATGAAAGTGAAGAACGTTTACATCCTAATGATGATGTCAATCAATCACAAAGCTCAAACGATTCTTTTCCAACTGCCATGCATATTGCAGGTGTCATAGCGGTTAATGAGAATTTATTGCCAAAACTAAAAGTTTTACATGACACGCTTTCTAATCAAGAAAAAGCTTTTGAGTCCATCGTTAAAATCGGCCGAACTCATCTGCAAGATGCAACTCCTTTAACACTTGGTCAAGAAGTAAGTGGCTGGAAACATATGATTGCAAAGTGTGAACAAATGATTCGAGAAAGCCTTGTTCATGTCCAGGAACTTGCTATAGGTGGAACGGCGGTTGGGACTGGAATTAATGCACATACAGAGTTCGGTGAGCGCGTAGCTAAAGAGATTAGCAAACAAACTGGCTATCCATTTACCTCTTCAGAAAACAAATTCCATGCACTGACGAGTCATGACCAATTGGTCTATGTTCATGGGGCAATGAAAGCCTTGGCTGCTGACGTCATGAAAATTGCAAATGATGTACGCTGGTTAGCAAGTGGGCCGCGAAGTGGGATTGGAGAAATTACGATTCCTGCAAATGAACCAGGTAGCTCAATCATGCCGGGTAAAGTGAATCCAACTCAAAGTGAAGCAATCACAATGGTTGCAACTCAAGTTATGGGGAATGATGTAACGATTGGAATAGCTGCAAGCCAGGGGAACTTTGAGCTGAACGTGTTCAAGCCAGTTATTTTTTATAATTTCATGCAATCTGTTCGTTTACTGAGCGATTCAATCGGAAGTTTCCATGATCATTGCGTGGTAGGGATTGAACCAAACAAGGAGCAACTAGAACAGCACATGAATAATTCTTTAATGCTCGTTACAGCTCTAAATCCGCATGTAGGCTATGAAAAAGCAGCAAAAATCGCGAAACTTGCACATGAAAAAGGATTGACGTTAAAAGAAGCCGCAATGGAAACTGGGTATTTAACCGAAGAAGAATTCGATCGATTTGTAGATCCGTCGAAAATGGTGAAGTAGTACTTAAGGAAGAAAGGATGAATCCAATGCAAAAACAAATTTTATTAAAAAATAGACCTGAAGGAACGCCGACACATAATGATTTTGAGGTAGTTAATGTGCCAATCGCGCAACCTGAAGCGGGAGAAGTCCTAATTAAAACAATCTACATTTCAGTTGATCCATATTTAAGAGGTCGTATGAACGATGCAAAATCATATATTCCACCATTTCAATTGAACGAAGTTCTAACTAGTGGTGTGGTTGGGCAAGTTGTAGAATCCAAGTCATCCTTCTTTGACAAGGGTGATGTTGTCTTAGGGGCACTCGGATGGCAAGAATACTCAATCGCAAATGAAAAATCTGTTAGAAAAATTGATCATACAATAGCACCTGCTTCAACGTACTTAAGCGTGTTGGGTATGACAGGCTTAACAGCATACTTCGGTTTATTAGATATTGGAAAACCAAAAGCAGGTGAAACAGTAGTTGTTTCTGGAGCTGCTGGTGCAGTAGGCTCTATCGTAGGGCAAATAGCCAAAATTAAAGGTGCACATGTCGTAGGAATTGCAGGGTCTGACGAAAAAGTGAAGTTCTTACTTGATGAATTAGGTTTTGATGAGGCAATTAATTATAAAACTCAAAATGTGAAAGAAGCTTTAAAGGAGGCATGTCCTAAAGGAATAGACGTGTACTTCGAAAATGTGGGGGGAGAAATTTCAGACGCGATCTTCCCGCTACTCAATAATTTTGCGCGAATTCCAGTATGCGGTGCTATTTCTTCTTATAACAATGAACAATTAGACGTTGGTCCACGTGTTCAAGGTTATTTAATTAAAACGAGTTCACTGATGCAAGGATTTACAATTGGTAACTACTCGTCTCGATATAGTGAAGGGGCAAAAAATTTAGCGACATGGTTACAAGAAGGTAAGCTCAAATATGAAGAAACGATAACAGAAGGATTCGATCAAACAATTGACGCATTCTTAGCATTATTTGAAGGTGCGAATATAGGGAAGTCACTTGTGAAAGTTTCAAATATAGAAAAATAGACATAAAATCTAACCGCTTTGGATGTATATCCGAGCGGTTTTTCTACCGAATAATTTGTAGTTTTGAAACCTTTTTGCAGGAGCATGCGTATGAAGAAGAGAATAGATAGTAAATACTTAATCATGAAGATAGACTTACATTATAAAAGTGGGGTGGAGAGATGACAGGTACAATTGCAGTTATCATGATTTTTTCAATACCAATTATTGCGATAGTGAGCGATCACTTAAAATCAAATACGAAGCAAAAGGCTAAGATGCTTGCTACAGAATTAGAATTGGAAAAAGTAAAACAGCAAAACTTCATCGCCGAAACAGAAAAAATGCGACTTGAACTCCAGAAGATGCAAATAGATTATGCACATACAACAGATCCTATTTTGATAGAGCTTCAAAAGGAAAAAGCTATTTAATATAATCTATAACAATAGTGGTTGGCTTTTTCTTACAACTTTGGGGAATAGCAATCATAATAGATTCGGCATGCTAACTTTCCTTAATACGGCTATAAATTGAAGAAATAGATTCGAAGGTGTGTATCCTTTATATAAGCGAAGATATTCATTAATATATTTGTATTTTTGATTGAAATGGAGGCGGCGACTCCAGCGGAATTAGCAAGAACTGAAGACCCTAGACTGAGCCATGCGAAGGAAGCGGCTGAAGTCTTGCCCGCGGAAAGCGTCCGCTGAAATGGAAATCAGCCATTTCCTCTAGTTAGAAAAAGAGCTGTCCTGAGATTCACGAAAATGAATCTTGAGACAGCTTCTTTTTGGGTACGTTCTTGTGCAGTTGTTTTATGCGGAATATTTAACAGAGTATGTTAATAAAGCTTCCCTTGACGATAAAGTACTGTTGATAGACGCATGACCGAATGGATGAAACAATTTTGACGTAGTGGGAATGGATCCCCAAAATATTGTGGCAAAATCGTATCCATCGTATGTTTCATCTTCGCGATCAGTTGATTATGAACTTCTTCTTCGCTGAAGAACTGCGTTTCACGACCTTGAAGCCATTCTAGATAAGAAACAATTACACCACCGGCATTTGCAAGGATATCTGGTAAGATGACGACGCCTTTTTGGCTTAAATAGTTATCGGCTTCTTCAGTTGTTGGCGCATTAGCCCCTTCGACTATAATTCCCGCTTTAATATCGGCTTTATTTCCATCGTGTAATTGATTTTCTAAAGCAGCTAAGAATAAAACATCAATATCCATCGTTAAGATATCTTCACGAGGCTGAATAGTCGCTATAATTCCTGCTGATGTCAATTGTTCTTCAGTGCTTGGTAGGTCGCCACGGTTTGAAGCTGTGAATGCAACTAATGCTGGAATATCAAGTCCTTCCGCATTATATAAAGTAGCATTCCGATCACTTACCGCAACCACTTTATTTTTAATATAATCGCAATTATAAGCTTCTAGTGCTGTGACAGAACCTACATTACCAAATCCTTGAACAGCTACAGTTAACGGGCGATTAGCATATGAAAGTGCTGTTTTAGCAAATGGATTTGTCGATACTGATAAATCATTTGCATTCGCATTCAAATAGTCATGCATTAAATAACGGAATGTGAAATAAACCCCTTTACCAGTTGCTTCACGACGTCCAAGTGATCCGCCATTTGCTACACTCTTTCCGGTAAAGCTACCTAAATAAGGCTTTCCGTGATTTATTTTTTTGTATTCTGCCATCATCCAATCCATTTCACGTTCACCTGAACCAACGTCTGGAGCGGGTATGTCTTTATCAGGCCCGATTACATGATTAAAGTAACGGACATACTTAACGCACATACGATGCAATTCCTTGTCGGAGAAAGATTTAGGATCAACCACGATTCCTCCTTTACCACCACCGAAAGGAACATTATGAAGCGCATTTTTTAACGTCATAAGAAATGCTAAGTTCGTCACTTCTTCTTCGTTAACGCTTTCGTGAAAACGAATCCCGCCTTTATAAGGTCCTAAAGCGTCATTATGATGAACACGATAAGAAGGAATTCGGACGACTTCGCCATTTTCTAAAGGCAACCTTAAAAATGATTTATGTATTTGGTTAGGTGTCGATAGAATGGCGTTTAAGGATTTGAAAGCTTTAACTCTCATGTCCTCTTTTAAATCAGGTAAAAATAGTTTATTGTCCATTAATGCATCCAAAGATTGTTGAATAATCGATCTTGTTTGTTCTTCCACTAGTGAAGCACCTCCGCTAAAGTAAGTTCTCTTTTATCTATACCCAAAGAAGACTTCAATAACCAATGATCTTTATCAAATCTAAGCATTTTTAAACTCTTTTTAAACCCATTGCTTCTCTTCGACATCAAAATTCTTTTCTGCCCAAGCGATGCCATCTTCTACGAATTCCACTTTGTAATCATCTTGAACGTCCCAATTTTGATCACACATGAAAACATAATAGTCGTTTTCTTCTTCATAATGAACAATCGCTAAACTCGTAATTGTTACTTCTGTTGTTGATCCATCTTTTTCTTCAAAAAACATCATGCCTAGCTTTTGACCTTCAGGACTTACAGTATGTTTGATGACTAATCCACCGTCCAATTCTTTTGGCACATCTTTCATATTCAAACACCTCTTTCTGTTGTAAGTAGCTTGTCCTTTATTTTTACCATAGTGTAGGTTTGATTACCATTAGAGCTAACATTAGTGCAAGTAGACCTATATAAGTCCATGTCGACGTTTCCAATTGGTTGAGTAACAAATGCTTATCTGGATTCGGTTCTTCCATTTTCTTGAGTTTTGGCGAAAATGCACGGGCTAAAAAGAAAATGGAAATGACCATTAACGCAATGGTTGAAATAATCCAAGGGGTTTTCCAACTCCATGGTCCCATTATAACCAATAGAATGCCTGATCCAACAAGCACATGACCAGCATGTTTAATTAAACGTACGATAGATCGGAAAATCGAAATGTATGCTTTGTCCGTGTGATTATTAGAATGATGCATTTTATTTATTAATGAAAATAAAACAAATAGAGGACCAATTGAAACCACGGCACTCAAAACGTGAATGAAAATAATTGCTACATACAACTCGTTCATAATTACTTCTGAACCTGACTAAATTCATGAACCCATACCTTCATAGTTGGTAACCATGGCATTCCTGGATGATAAGACAAAATGGATTGTTTGTAAGCTTCCACTGAATCATATCCTTCTTGTTGTGCATGTACATCAGTAAGTTCTCCTAGTGATTGATGATAGACTTGATCCACTCTAAACGAATGCCCATCTAACACCATAATCTCTCCCACATCCGCATAACGACCATTTCGGCGTGTTGCTGTCTTTTCACCTTTTAATACTTTTTCAACATCAGATTTCATTGTCACTAATTTTTCAATTGAACATGTTTTTGCTGGTAAATTGGTATTGTGCTGATTTGTCATGTGTTTTTCCACCTTTAATTGTAGTTAGTTAACGTGCATTCATGGGTATCTTGTTATAAAGCATGTTATTACATATTGTACACGTGAAAAGGATCAGAACCAAATTGCACCTATCTCGAAAAGGGGGATTTTCCGTGATTGAAAACACAAATGAGACCGTTTTGGCAAAACAAACGGTCAATCGAATAGAAGAAATAGCAGGGACTTACCCAGGGTATCGACGTGCACACGCAAAAGGGGAGATCTATGAAGCTGAATTTTCACCTTCTGGAGCAGCTGTTTCGTTTACTACAGCTGAACATTTACAAAACACTAATGTGAAGGCGATTGTTCGCTTTTCAAATGCTTCACCTAATCCATCGACACCAGATCAGTTATCCATCATTAAAGGAATGTCTGTCCAGTTTCGCTTACCTTCTGGAGAAATAGCTAATTTAGTAGGTGTTACGATTCCGATTTTTGTAACCAAATCACCACAAACATTTTTTAAGATTTTAAATACAGTTAATTCTTTTAAAGAGGGAAAGCCTCTTTTTAGAGACATGGTAAAACTATTTGCATCATATCCGGAAAGTCGAGCAGCAATACAAATGATTCGCAAACTTGAAAACACAAAAAGTTATGCAACAGCTGCCTATTATGCGATGCATGCATTTTATTTGGTTAATAAAGAAGGGAATCGTGTACCCGTAAAATTCAAATGGATACCTGAAGCTGGGATCGAGACGTTGACTGTAAAAGAAATGGTGGGTTTACCGAAAGACTATTTAGAAAAAGAAATAGAAAACCGACTGGGAAATGAACAAGTGAAGTTTCGATTGGAAATTGTATTAGGTGAACCGGGTGACTTAACCGATGATCCAACAAGGGAGTGGCCGAAGAATCGTCAAAGAATAGATGCGGGAGTTTTATCAATCAAAAGAATCGCGACTGAAGTTAGCGATGACATCGTATTTGATCCAACGGTAATACCTAATGGAATCGAGTGTTCAGATGACGAGATCTTATTATTCCGAAAACACGCCTATACTGTATCTCATGAAAGAAGAAGTAAAGGAGAGTAATACTGTAAGTTGTTTTCACATTATAAAATTTATTAATTGCGCTTGATTGGAAATGAAGGTGGTCGGCTATTTCGTTCGTTTTCCGCGGACGAAACGCCAGCCTCCTCGGCTCAGCTGTCTTTGACAGTTGGCTTGTGGGGTCTAGCGTACTTCGTTTTTTCGCAGGAGTCTTCAGAAATATCCGACCACTTTCTACAAAAGAAGTTTGCAGAGATATTTTGAAGGTGAAAATAAGTAAGCATTCTTATATGAACAAAATGCAAACTGTTATATATATTAGCGATTCCGGTTGATTGGAATGGAGGTGGCGACTCCGGCGGAATCAGCAGATGGTTTGTGCACCGAAAGCGAAGCGGCAGGTGCAAGATCTGAAGACCCTGGACTGAGCAACGCGAGGGAAGCGGCTGAAGACTTGCCCGCGGAAAGCGTCCACAGCAATGGAAATCAACAGTTGTTATTGTCTCCAATCTTGAGAGTTATTCTATAAATTGCTCTGTTGCCATATGCTAAATAAAGAAAAAAACTAAATGTCATCTCTTTGGCATATACTAGCAATTGGCATATGTATTTTTATCATTTGCGTAAAGGAGATTAAAATATGAGTATTGCTGTTATATATGGAAGTACCCGTGAAAACGGAAATACAGAAGAATTAACGGAAATCGTTATTCAAGATTTGGAAGTGGAAAAAATCGTGTTGCGTAACTACGAAATTAAACCGATTCATGACCAACGCCATGAGGAGGGCGGATTCTCTCCGATTGAAGATGACTACGACGGTTTAATAGAACGAATGATGAAACATGACACGCTTATTTTCGCGACACCTGTTTATTGGTATAGCATGAGTGGGACAATGAAAAACTTCGTGGATCGCTGGTCACAAACGATGCGTGATTCAAATTTCCCGAACTTCAAGGAACAGTTAGGAACAAAAAAAGCATATGTAATCGCTGTTGGAGGAGATAATCCTCGCTTAAAAGGACTACCGTTGATTCAGCAGTTCAATTACATTTTTGAGTTTATGGGCATTTCATTCGAAGGTTATGTTTTAGGGAAAGCTAGTCGACCAGGTGATATTTTAGTTGACCAAGTGGCATTTGCTACGGCAACCGATCTAAACTTGAAACTAAAAAATCAATAATCAGCACCAAGTGCCTCGGAGAATATCCGCTGGCACTTGGTGTTTTAAATGGCATATTCACTCAAAATTTCTTCTTTGAACAAAAAAGGGTATTATGGAATAAAATTATTTTTTTCTAAAGGTTTTTCAAAAGGAGATGTTTGAATATGATCAATCGAATTTTTACGATTTTGGTATTTGTAGGAGTTCCGTTAACAGTTGTAGCTTCTCTTATGCATTGGTCCAGTATCACGATGTTTGTTATTTGTTCTGTAACAATCATTGCGATCTCTAGTTTTATGGGACGAGCAACTGAATCGTTAGCCATTGTTAGTGGTCCGAGGATTGGTGGATTATTAAACGCGACATTTGGTAACGCAGTCGAACTAATTATTTCTATATTTGCTTTGCAAGCAGGTCTTATTGGGGTCGTGTTAGCTTCGTTAACAGGTTCTGTCCTCGGTAACTTACTTTTAGTTGGAGGATTGTCTTTCTTCTTAGGTGGCGTAAAGTTTAAACGTCAAAAATTCAGTATTCATGATGCGCGACACAATTCAGGTCTATTAGTTTTTGCTGTGATTGTAGCATTCGTCATTCCGGAAATTTTTTCAATGTCCATGAATGAAGAGAAGACGTTACAAATGAGTGTGGGAATTTCAATTATCATGATTGTCTTATACTTAGCTGGGTTATTTTTTAAACTGGTTACGCACCGTGGAGTCTATGCGCATGATGAACCGACGCCGGATGGCGAACATGAAGAACCAGAGTGGTCTAAAAAGAAAGCCTTAGGAATTTTACTTCTATCTACAATCGCTGTTGCATATGTATCTGAAAACTTAGTTCATACGTTTGAAGCGGTAGGGGAACAGTTTGGTTGGTCCGAGTTATTTATTGGTGTCATTATTGTGGCGATAGTAGGAAACGCTGCGGAACATTCATCAGCCATTTTAATGGCGATGAAAAACAAAATGGATGTTGCAGTAGAAATAGCAATTGGCTCTACTTTGCAAATTGCGATGTTTGTAGCACCTGTTTTAGTTCTTATTTCTTTATTCATGCCAACAGCAATGCCTTTAATTTTCACAGTTCCAGAATTAGTGGCCATGGCAACAGCGGTTTTACTAACCATTAGTGTTTCAAATGATGGAGAATCCAACTGGTTTGAAGGGTTAACATTGCTAGCTGCGTACCTAATTATGGGGATTGGGTTTTATTTATTGTAATAATGGAAGTCTCTTATGTCATAAGTCCTTAGTTTAGTGAATTTTCTATTTTTTGTCGTTTTACAACTGAAACATGATGTATGATAGAAGAACAAAAAGTGGTAATACTTGTACACTGAGAGCTGAACGGGAGGAAAAGAATATGAACGAAGCGGTTGTCTTACATCGAGAAGCAATGGATATGTTAAAGCAAACAAGCAGAACGTTTTTTATTCCAATCAATTTCTTAGAACCTACTCTGCGTAAAACAGTGGCGTCAGCCTATTTATGTATGCGTGCGATAGATGAAATTGAAGATCATCCTAGTATGTTAGCAGAGACAAAACAACACTTACTTACATCGATTAGTACAAGCTTAAAAACTTCATTTGATCCTGATGTTTATCGGGCATTAATTCAACCTTATCGTCATATTCTACCTGCTGTAACTCAAAGACTTGCGGATTGGATTTTGCTTTGCCCACCAGAAGTTGTAGGTAAAGTGAAAGAATCGACTGGCATTATGGCCGAAGGTATGGCTAAGTGGGTAGATCAAGAGTGGAAAATTCGTACAAAAGAGGATTTAGACGACTATACGTATTATGTAGCCGGTTTGGTGGGTTGCATGTTATCGGATTTGTGGAAATGGCATGATAATACAGAGACTGATCGAGAAAAAGCAATTGCATTTGGACGAGGCTTGCAAGCGGTGAATATTCTTCGGAATCAAGATGAAGATTTCGAGCGTGGTGTTCGTTTCTTGCCAGATGGCTGGGATCGAGATGATCTGTTCAGTTACGCGAAGCAAAATTTATCGATGGGTAGCGATTATGTAAAAGATATTAATAACCGTGGAATTACAATGTTTTGTAAAGTCCCACTCGCTCTTGCGAATAGTACATTAAAAGCGATGAAAATCGGTCGTGAAAAAATTTCGAGAAATGAAGTTGAATCGATTGTTGCTGAATTAGAAAGCCAACATTCATAAGATAATGCCAGAGATTTTATTTAGAGGATTTTTAAAACTCCTTTAAATGAATCCCTGGCATTTTTTGTTGAAGACTAACGGGCTTGAATTGATTTACCGAGCTGTGTTAGACGTGATGCGAAATCTTCTGAACGACTTGGAGCACCTCTTAATACATCGTGTATTTCATACGCGTTTGTCCCGTGTTCAGCATAATCTAGTCCCATCTTTTCTTCTTCTTTTGAAACACGGATTGAAGTGAATACTTTTATGAAATAGAGGCTTCCGCCAACTGTAAGTAAAGTCCATCCAACAATTGCCGCTATACCAATTAGTTGAATGCCGAGAATGCCAAGTCCCCCTCCATATAGGGCTCCGTTTGATGTGTCGAATAAACCTACGGCAAGCGTACCCCAAATCCCGCCGATTCCATGGACAGAAATAGCGCCTACTGGGTCATCGATTTTAAGTTTTACATCAAAAAAGCGAATACTTTCAGTCATGATAACTCCAGCAATTAATCCGATTGTAATAGCACCTAATAATGAAACGTTTGCACATCCGGCTGTAATTCCGACAAGCCCACTTAACGCACCGTTTAAAGTTAAAGATCCATCAATTTGTTTGTATCTAAGCTTCGTATGCAAGGAGGTAGATAACACTGCAGCTGAGGCTGCGAGAAGTGTATTTGCAATAATGAGTGGAACTAGAGTTGGATCAGCTGCTAATGTACTACCGCCATTAAAACCAAACCAACCTAACCACAGAATGAAGACACCTAATGCGCCTAGTGGGATGCTGTGTCCAGGAATAACATGAACGATTTTACCGGAATATTTACCGAGGCGTGGACCAATCATCCAGGCGGCAACCAACGCTCCGACAGCTCCAGTTAAATGAACGACGGAAGATCCGGCGAAGTCAATGAAACCTAGTTCTGTAAGCCAACCGCCTCCCCAAACCCAATGTCCGACTACTGGGTAAATGAATCCTGTCATGGCGATAACAAGGAGAAGGTAGGAAGATAATTTCATGCGTTCAGCGACAGCTCCTGAAATAATGGTTGCACATGTAGCTGCAAAAACTGCTTGGAAAACAAAGAAACCAATATCTTCACGACCTAATAATGCAAACCCTTCCGTTCCTATGAGTCCAAAAGTAGATGGTCCGAACATGAATGCAAAACCAACAAGGAAGTAAAGCACTGAACCAATCGAGACAGTCAATAAATTTTTCATAAGGATATTAACGGTGTTTTTTGAACGAGTGAATCCAGTTTCAACCATGGCAAAACCTGCGTGCATAAAAAATACTAAAATAGCTCCCATCATCATCCAAATCATGTCAACAGAACTTTGTACAGCTTCGATTGATTCCATTCGTTTTCCTCCTTAATATACGGCGACAACGCCGCGTTCCTTTGTTCGAATACGTATCGCTTCATCTACGGGTAAAATAAAAATTTTCCCATCACCAACCTCACCGGTTGCTGCATATTCCAAAATTGCATCAACAATCGGTTCCACCAAATGATCGTCTACAATCATTTCCAATTTCAATTTTGCAGAAAACTCCATTTCGTATACATTCCCACGAAAAAGACCTGTGCGACCCTCTTGTCTGCCGCATCCAGCAATTTCGGTAACAGATAATCCATCAATTCCCTCTAGAGCTAATGCTCTACGAACATCTGCAAACACATCTGGACGAATAATTGCTTCAATTTTCTTCATTCTTTTTAGCTCCCTTCTTTTATTTTTAATATACGTTAGGTTTCCTAACATAATAATTTAAAAAAACAAATAAATCAAACTATTTTTAAAATTCATGTAAGTTTTTCTGACATGAAGGGTTCCGCAGTGATTTTTTACGTAAGCAAAATTCTTTTAAGAAAATTTTTCATCGGTTATACTAAGGAGGTTTTTAAGAGGTTTACGTAACACTTTCACAGCAATAAACATGTGATTTTATTGGAAGAGGAGGAGATACATTTGACAACATCATTGAAAGGGAAAAACGCGATCATTACGGGAGCAGGACGAGGAATTGGCTATGCCGTTGCTATTGCTTTAGCTAAAGAGGGCGTAAATGTGGGACTGATCGCTCGCTCGAAAGAACAATTGGAAAAAGTAGTTAATGAAGTAGAAGCGCTAGGTGTGAAGGCTGCTTTCACAGTTGCAGATGTTTCCAAAAATGAGGAAGTTACAAAGGCGACTGAAACCATAACAAATGAACTGGGTGCAATCGATATACTGATTAATAATGCCGGAATTGCAAAATTCGGAAATTTTATGGATTTAGAGATTGATGAGTGGGAAAAAATCATTCAAGTAAACTTAATGGGTGTTTATTATGTGACGCGTGCTGTTTTGCCTGGGATGATTGAACAAAAAGCTGGAGACATTATTAATATTTCTTCTTCAGCTGGACAAAAAGGTGCACCAATAACTAGTGCTTACAGTGCTTCTAAATTTGGAGTCCTTGGTATTACAGAATCGTTAGCAATGGAAGTGCGAAAGCATAATATTCGAGTAACTGCGTTGACGCCAAGTACTGTCGCAACCGATTTAGCCATTGATAATAATTTAACTGATGGAAATCCTGATAAAGTGATGCAACCTGAAGACATTGCTGAATTTATTGTGTCTCAATTGAAATTAAATAAACGAATTTTCATCAAAGAAGCGGGGCTATGGTCAACAAACCCATAGGAGCAGCCACCAAAAAAGCCGTATCCATTTAGGTTAATTCCTAAAAGGATACGGCTTTACTATTTAATTGGGTGTGCTAAACAGAGCTGTTAAAAGTAGAATCCGCGAAACGCGAGATTCTTTTTTTATTAGTATGTTAAGCTAGCTGCCACTAAAATTCCGACAACTATTGCAGCTGAGAAAAGACTAAATCCAATGGCTTTGTTTCCTTTTTCAACTTCATCAGCTAAGTGCATTTTTGGTGTTAATATAAATTCGATGATCCAGTATGCAATTACCTGAGTAGCAATTCCGACTAATCCCCAAAGGAATGCATCTAATAAATTCACGCTATCTGCCCAAACAGTATAGATGACAATAGCTAAACCAATTGCTTTACCCCAAAGTTTTAAAGCGACCGCAATGTTTCCTTCTTGAATTAATGTAAGCTCAGAAAACTTTGTTGTAAATGCAAAAGCTGTTAACCCCAAAAACATTAACCCAATTCCAGTACCAAAATGTGCTAAAAAACTACCTATTGCATCTAATGTCAATATTGACATATTAATCATCCTCTCTATCTTTTCGTTGAATTCCTATTGGTAAAAAATATGATTCGTTATTTGTGATTTCACTTCCAGCTCGTATTCCTATAGCACCAGCTGATTTATTAATCAAGAAACACCCAACCATGAGATGAGCTTTTTTCGTTCCTTTAGTGGTTGTTATATTGGAAACGGGAAGTGGACAAAATTCTTGGAATATCGGCAAAGTATCACTGTACGTTTTCATCGTTTCTTCCATCGTTAAATCACCTAAGCCATTGAAAATTTCTACTGTATCACCCTCACGACCAAAACAAGGTTTTTTTACAAAGGGTTTTTGAAGTTCAATAAAAACATCAGGCTCTAAATAAGTAGGGAGAAAATAACGTTGTATAATAGCGTGCTCTGAGTCTGTGAAAAATTTTTGTTCCTCATGTAATCCCCATATTAGTGCTTGAACCGCTTTTGATTGAAGTAGAAAAGCTGATGGTGGGTTAAGGATGCTCAAATGTCCTTGCTCAACTAATTTCATCAAAGCTTGACCGACATCATCTCCTGATATTGGATCTTTATCATTCACCAAATGTTCTACTGGGTAAGTTTGACGATACAAAATATCAATTCGCTCACCTAGTGGTGTATACAAACCCGCGTGAAGTACATCTGCATCTTCCATTACTTCATCAGTTACTATTCGTAAATTGTCCAAGCTTACATATTCAGAAGGCAAATCTAGTTGTTCTTGCAGATAACGGGTCGTCCATTTGTCTTCAATGTGATCATCATGCGATGTAAAGACGATTTTGGGAGTACCAGGTTTATTTAAAGCTCCCCAACTAGATGCAATGGCTTTTCTCATTTCCATATGTAAAAGCTGCGTACATTCTTCATTTGGGTTTTCTAAGTCAAAATGCCTGCAAATATAAGAATTTGCGTGAAACGTTTCCTTTATGAAAGTGGGAGTATCTGCATTAAATTCAAGAAGCTTAATGGATGTCCCGTTCACGACAAAATCGAGTCTTCCAATAATGTATTCCTGAGGAATAGACTTCACTTTGATATAGGCAAGTGTTTCTTTTGGAAAGCCTAATTGCAATAACGTTGAATCCTCAAGTGTCCGAAGAAGAGGTGCTATCTTTTCGAAAATAAGGCCGACTTCTTTTGCGGCCAGACGAATTTCATCCCAATATTCTTTGGTTTGTACTTGAATATCCAATAAAGCATATTCTTCTTTTTCTAAATCGGGATAAAAATAAGGAATTTCGCTATATACTCGAGTTCTTTCTTTGGAAAATGAAGAGTTAATCACCCTCCAAATCCTCCTTTAGTGCCGCTTCCTATGCCGGATTTGTAGCTTGAAATATGGCTAGAGTACCCGCTCGATTTCTTAAATGCACTTTTACTGCTAAACATATTGCCAAGGAAGTAATACCCTCCATAATGAGCAGAGCGTGTGTCATCGCAATAGTACGTTCCTTCGTCATCATCCCATTCCCAGTCATCGCAATCATAGCCTGTTGGTTCGTCTTGATAAGATTCATTTTGACTGCAGCCAGTCATGCCTAGTGCTAAAACAGATGTTGCAACTCCTGCCATTAGCTTTTTGGTTTTACTCATCTTAATATCCCTCCAATTTGTAACCAGTTTTAATCATATAAAGCACATATACAAGGCGATCCTCATCGATCTCTGCAGAGTCACGTTCCCATTCCATCTGATCGATGTACAAGTAAACACTTCCGATTTGGCTCAGAATCTCCAAATGCTGATCAAACTCATGTTTCTGAATGATTGGATGGTTTTCTCTAAAATTAAATTCTCGAATTTCTAATGTGAGTCTACCATTCAAATTAAATACTTCTTTTTCTTTTTCGGATTCTTCAACTTTTTTTACATAGATCAAATGTAGATTTCCTTCAATTGCTGAAGAAGTTTGTTGATACGTAATTCCATCCTTAACAAAGAACTCGCATTCTCTACGAGTGAGTATTTGATCAAGTTCAATTGAATCATAATGAAAAAGTGGTTCAAAAGAGTGTAGACCTTTGTACAATCGGTATTCTAACGAAGCTGTTGCCAACTCTATATCATCCTTTCATTCACGCAAAGTATAATACGATTGAAAAATGTTAAGGTTTCAATCAAAATCATTCTTTTCTAAGGCTTAACTAGGTACACCGTAGAAAGAGTAAATAATAAGAAGTGACTTGGCGAAAACAAGCATAATTCATTATCTAATTATTTTAGTTAAATTCATATATTTTTCTGACATGATACGAAAAAAAGATTACAATATAAGGAAATGACGAGCGGGAGGAAGTTGGGAAATGGAACACAAATTATACTATCAAGATGCATACATCGAACATTTTTCTTCACGCGTAAAAGAACAGCACCATGATTTAGAGGGGAACTGGTATGTAACTCTCGAGCAAACAGCTTTCTATCCAACAGGTGGGGGTCAACCTCACGATATCGGATTTATTAATGAAGAGCTGGTTACGAACGTGGAAGAAATCGATGGCGAAATTCGACATTATATTCAAAACCCGGTCTTTACCAATCATAGTGAAATTAATGGGAAAATCGATTGGATAAGACGCTACGATTTTATGCAACAGCATGCCGGTCAACATGTGCTAACAGCAACTTTTGTTGAACTTTTTGATATACAAACAACTAGCTTTCACTTAGGAGAAGAATCGGTAACGATAGACTTGAATTGTTCTGAAATTGACGAGGCTCAATTATTGGCTGCCGAAGAGTTAGCAAATCGAATTATTATGGAAAACAGACCGATCGAGACAAAGTGGGTGACGAAGGAACAACTGGAGCAATATCCTCTTCGTAAAAAAGTGAAAGTGGATCAAGACATTCGACTAGTGATTATTCCTGAATTTGACTACAACGGATGTGGAGGAACGCATCCGCGAAATACAGCTGAAATTGCCATGTTAAAAATAATGAAAGTTGAAAAACAAAATGGTCAACTACGAATTCATTTTGTGTGTGGAAATCGTATCCGAAAACAACTACACAAAAAACAAAAAGCGGTTTTAGAAATGGTCCACTTATTAAGTTCTTCAGAAGAGAAATTAGGAGATACGGTTAAAGTTCTGCTGAACCAGAAAAAAGTACTAGAGAAACAGTTGGCGGAAAAACAACAGCTCCTAATCGAGTTTGAATCAAGAGAATTGGTTGAATCTCAGCAACAGGCTTTTCCTTTAATTCATGCACATTATCATGATCGGTCCATTCAAGATTTGCAAAAGCTTGCTCAACTAGTGGTAGCAGAGTCTCCAAGTGTTATTGTTTTACTCATTGCGAGAAATGAGCAACGTCTACAAGTGGTGTTAGGTCGGGGTCAAAATTTGAATGTGAATTTGAAAGAGGTTTTATCCGAAATCCTACCTTTGATTAATGGAAAAGGTGGAGGTTCGGAAAGCTTTGTGCAAGGTGGAGGAATTGATGAGATGGACGTCGTTTTATTCGAAGATATGTGCGTCAATCTGTTAAAGAATCACTTAGCTAGATCAAATGAAAACGTTTAAAAAAAGTAATATAGAAATATGCGATGAAATATGGTATGAATGTGTAAAGATAAACGGTTCGGAAGTTGAGTTATGGAGGAGGTCATCCACTTCATGTGGGAAATGGTGTCGTTAGACATGTACCAAACCTTTATTGAAAACAGTCCTGATGCAATTGTATTAATCCCATTAAACGGAGATGCAATTGAAATGAATCAAGCTGTTTTTCATATGTTTGGCTACACAAAAGAAGAGTTGAAATCAAAAAAATACTCGGATATGTTACTTCCCACTCACATGGAGATGGTGATGAAACAAATTGAGCTAGCTTTACAAGGGACAAGCAATACGTTTAAAGCAGAAGCCCAACATAAAAATGGGAATTTGTTTCACATTCAAGTAACCCTAAATCCATTAATAGAAGAGGGACAAGTAAAAGGTGTTTTTTGTGTTGCTCGAAATATAACGGAACTTGTTAATATGAGGGAAACTTTAAATGAAACGACTGACCGACTAAGTGCCTTGTTTGAGTCCACAGCGGATGCGATTGAAATTCTTGATTTAGATGGACATGTAATAGATGTCAATCCGGCTTTTGAGGGATTGTACGGATGGTCTATTGATGAAATTAAGGGTGAATTTTTGCCGACTATTCCGCAAAATAGATTTTTGGAAGCCAAAAGCTTAATTGAACAAATTAAGGCAGGCAATCCTGTCGTCCAATATGAAACTGTTTGTGTAAAAAAGAATGAGGAATTACTAGAAATTAGTCTTACTTTGTCACCGATACATAATAAAAACGGCGATCTTGTAGGGTTTTCTGGAATCACTCGAGATATTTCCAAGCGTAAAAATCTTGAACGCTTATTAAAAATTAGTGAAGAACGATATCGGAAATTGGTTGAATTGTCTCCAACAGGTATAGTGGTGCATCGAAATAATGAAATACTGTATGCAAATGATGCGGTACAAAAATTATTTGCGGTAGACAATGCTGTAGGAAGTTCTATTTTCGATTACATCCATCCACGTTTTCAAGAATTTACTGAGTTACGATTATCTCGTATAGCAGAAGGTTCTCCAATTGAGTTTGTTAATTTGAAGTTAGTTCGTAAAGATGGCGAACATCTTTACGCCAATATTGGGACTATGAAAATACCTTATGACAATGAAACAGCCTATTTAGCGATGTTTCATGATGTAACCGAATATAAAAAAATGAAAAGAGACTTACAAGAAAGTCGAAATTCTTATAGTGAATTATTGAAAATGTCCCCATTACCTATTTATGTTCAGTGTGAAGGCATTATCAAATATATGAACGAAGCAGGGGCAAAAGCATTAGGCTTTAACCATCCGAAAGAGTTAATTGGTAAGTCCATTTTAGATTATTATCATCCTGATTCGCGTCAAAAGGTAGAAGAACGCATGAAACGTGCCTTCCTCCAAGGTTTTGATGAAGATGATCGATTTGAGCATCAAATGATTCGAGCAAATGGAACGGAATTTACGACTGAAGTGTCAGCTACAGTAACTAAGTTCTTTGGCTCACCAGCCATACAAGTTATTTTTAGAGATATCACGGATCGTAAACAGGCAGAAGAAGCTCTTCGGGCAAGTGAAGAAAATTATCGATTGATGGCAGATAACATGACGGACTTAGTCTCTATTGTTGATGAGTCCGGACTTATGAGATATGCTTCTCCATCTCATTTAGCCGTTCTTGGACACTCACCCGATTTTTATTTAGGCAAGAGTGCTTTTGAAGTTGTTCACCCTGAGGACTTACCATATATGATGTCTGAATTTGAACAAATTCTGCGATCCAATGAAAGTAGAGTTGCGGAATTTAGACATAAGCATACAGATGGTAGCTGGATATGGGTAGAGGCAAAAGGAAAAATATTCATGGATCAAAAAACATTGGAGAGACGGATTATTATCGTTTCTCGGGATGTAATGGAAAGAAAAGCCTTACAAGAAAAACTAAATCATATGGCTTATCATGATGCATTGACGGATTTACCGAATCGAATGTATTTCCAAGACAAAGTGGAAGAAACCATAAAGCATAGTTTAAAGAACAATGAGATGTTTGCGTTGTTATATATGGATTTGGACAAGTTTAAGGATATTAATGACCAATATGGACATGCGATTGGTGATCAGGTATTAATTCAATTTGCTGAAAAAGTGCAAACTTGTTTAAGAAAAACAGACACGATTGCTCGACAAGGCGGAGATGAATTTACTTTATTAATACCAAACATTAATGAAGAAAATGATGCTGTTGTCTGTGCGGAGCGAATTTTAGAGTTATTTGATGAGCCGTGGGAAGTCAGAGGACATTTAATTCAAACCTCTACGAGCATTGGAATTGCCTATTATCCGCAGACTGGAAATGACTATATTGAAATTTTAAAACATGCGGATATGGCGATGTATGATTCGAAACAACAAGGGAAAAATCGCATGAGCATCAGTTGATTGTTTTATTAGAAAAATAAATGCAAGAAAAAACGCTTAAAATTGTTAGATTTAAGATGGGTTAGCCTCTTTCAAATCAAACTTTTTGAGCGTTTTTTATTACAATAGACTCAGATTAGTCAATTGTTAGAAAATTCAGTTGACGACTAAACTTGTAAACGTTTACAATCAAAGAGTTATTTCATAATAAGATTTAAATTGAGCGAACGCTCAGTCGAAGAAGAATGATCAATATAATTGGGAGGAATGGAAATTGACTTTTGAAAATTTACTTGCACCCGAACAATATAATATAACTTCAGAATTAGAACAGTATAAAAATGATGATACAAGGTTAGCTATTCGTTGGATTGATGATGCGGATAATAGAAGAGATATTTCATACAAAGAGTTAATAGAAAAAACAAATCAATATGCACAAGCCTTATTAAAACTTGGAATTAAAAAAGGTGACCGCTTAATGATCATTCTTCCAAGAATTCCAGAGGCATACATGACATACCTAGCTTGTTTAAGAGCAGGGATTGTCGCCATTCCATGTTCAGAAATGCTGCGAAAAAAAGATTTACTATATCGTATGCATCATTCGGGAGCTAAAGGAATAGTTGCACACTACAAAACCACTGCTGAAACGAACTCAATTGAGGAAGATGTCGAAGCTTTACATAATAAGTTGATCGTTGGCGGAAAAGAAGACGGTTGGCAATCTTTTGAAGATTTGGCGGGACACGAAAGTACATCTTTTGAAGCTGTAGACACACATCGTGACGATATGGCGTTTCTATCTTATACTTCCGGCACAACCGGAAATCCTAAAGGCGCTGTGCATGTTCATGGATGGGGCTATGCCCACGTTCGTACAGCTGCCACACAATGGTTAGGAGTTAAAAGTGGAGATATTGTTTGGGCAACGGCAGCACCTGGTTGGCAAAAATGGATTTGGAGTCCTCTCTTATCAACCATAACGTTAGGCGCGACTGCATTGGTATATCATGGGGCATTCGATCCTCTTAAATATTTAAGTATTTTAAAAGAAGAAAAAGTGAATGTGTTATGTTGTACACCAACTGAATATCGAATTATCGCCAAAGTGGAAAACTTGAATTCGTATGAATTAAAAGATTTGCGAAGTGCTGTGTCTGCTGGTGAACCTCTAAACAGACAAGTAATTGAAGCTTTCCAAAATGCATTTGGCATTAATGTTCGAGACGGCTATGGTCAAACTGAAAATACATTACTAGTTGGAACTCTTCAAAACATGGAAGTGAAGCCCGGTTCAATGGGGAAACCGACGCCAGGAAACCCGGTCGATATTATTAATGAAAATGGTGTTTCAACTGCTGTAGGTGAAGTTGGAGATATCGCTGTTCACAGAAGCTGTCCTGCTTTATTCAAAGAGTATTATCGTGATCCTGAACGTACAAATGCGGCGTTCCGTGGAGACTGGTATTTAACGGGTGACCAAGCGTCTAAAGATGAAGATGGCTACTTCTGGTTTGAAGGACGTAGCGATGATATTATCATAAGCTCGGGTTATACGATTGGACCATTTGAAGTGGAAGATGCACTTATGAAACATAGTGCGGTTCAAGAATGTGCAGTTGTAGCAGCTCCTGATGAAATTAGAGGGAATGTGGTCAAAGCTTACATTGTGTTGCGTGACTCTAGTGCAGTTGGAGATAAGGAAGCTTTGATCAAAGATTTGCAAAATCATACAAAAGAAATTACGGCTCCTTATAAATATCCAAGAATTATAGAATTTTTAGATGAGCTACCAAAAACAGCTTCAGGCAAGATTCGTCGAGTTGAACTTCGAAAATTTAAATCTTAAAAGGTTTGCTATGCATTCCCGTTTATAAAAGGCGTCTGAATTTTAGTTTGATAATACAACAAAAGCAGGCAAGAATTTAACAAGATTCTTGCCTGCTTTTCATTTCTGATAGTCATAGTTATAAACTAAGAATGTGTTATTCTTTCTCCTCTAAGTCTTCAATAAGTGCCTTCATCTCTTTAATTTCTTTTCGTTGCGCCTCGATAATACTATCCGCTAAATCACGAACACGGGGGTCGGAAATATTGGCACGTTCACTAGTTAGAATAGCTATAGAGTGATGAGGAATCATTGCTTTCATCCATGAAGTATCATCTATTGTAGATTGACTACGTACTAGTGAAATAGCAATGATGAATACTAAAGCACTGCCAGCGAATATAGCCATATTTACTTTGCGGTTTGTGTACATTTTTAACATGAATGCCAACATAATTATCGCCATTGCAGCACCCATCATAAGTGCCATATATAGACGCGTTTCGCTAAAGAATACATGATTCACTTTATAAGTATTTAAGTACATAAGTCCAAACATAATAACGGTCGATGTTAAAATCATTACGCCAAACCTTGCATAATTGTTCATTGGAAAACCTCCTTGATTTTATGTTCTATAATTACTTTTACCTATAATCTTACTTGTAAACTGTTATTCTCATTTTTATGAGATTGTATTTTAGTAAATTTAGTCGTTGTTAAAGTTGATAAAAAGGGAACGTATGCGCGAAAATATAAAGATAAATAATTGAGGTGTTCACATGAAACCAGTAATTGTTGCAGAAAAGCCGAGCCAAGCAAAAGCATATGCAGACGCCTTCAAAGTCAAGAAACAGGAAGGCTTTTTTGACGTGCAGCCTTGCGATATTTTTCCGAGTGGAGCTTTTATTACTTGGGGAATCGGGCATCTAGTTGAGCTCCGAGATCCGAAGGCTCATAACGAAAAGTGGACGAAATGGTCATTACAGACATTACCGATTATTCCTGATGAATTTCAGTTTCAAATCGCTAAAGGAAAAGCGAAGCAATTCGGGATTATTAAAAAGTTAATACATGAAACAGATACGGTCATAAATGCTTGTGACGTGGATCGTGAAGGATCGAATATTTTTTACAGTATTTTCGATTACACGCGTGCTCGTAATAAAACTATTAAAAGATTGTGGATTAACTCATTGGAAGTAGATGAAGTACGTAAGGGTTTTTTAAGTCTGCAAGATAACCATAAAGACTTACTGATGTATGAAGAAGCAAAAGCTCGACAAATTAGCGATTGGCTAGTTGGCATGAATGGATCGAGATTGTATACACTGCTCATTCAGAAAAAAGGGATTCGGGAAGTTTTTTCAATTGGAAGAGTGCAATCACCTACTGTTTATTTGATATATCAACGTGCCTTAGAAATCGAACGTTTTAATCCAGAGCCATTTTTTGAATTAGAGGGAGTCTTTAAAGCTGAACACGGTGTTTATAAAGGTAAAGTCAAAGGTAAGTATAAGACGCGGGAAGAAGCCCAAGAACAATTAACAAAACACGTAATTGACGGAACAATTCCTGGTGTGATTACAAAGCTTAAAACGGAAGATAAAAGAATACTTCCACCAAAATTGCATGCATTGTCTACTTTGCAAGCAACGGCAAATCGCAAGTGGAAGTATAGTCCAGCAAAAGTTCTTTCAACGATGCAAAAATTGTATGAAAAGAAATTAGTGACTTACCCAAGGACTGACACACAATTTATAACACTAAATGAGTTTGCGTATCTCGAAAACCAAGTAGAATCTTATCAAAAATTAATCCAACAACCATTTGAAGTGACATCAAGAAAAGCAAATAGTCGTTATGTCGACAATACGAAAGTTCAAGAACATTACGCCATTATCCCCACCAAAAAAATTCCGAGTGACAAAGTTTTAGCTGGATTGGCACCTGACGAACGTAATTTATACGAAGAAGTGGTTCGAACGACTCTCGCGATGTTCCATACCAATTATTTATATCAAGAAACAACAGTTCAAACAGACGTAAATGGACTGGTTTTTCATTCCACTGGAAAAACAGAAATTGATAAAGGCTGGAAATCTTTATTTTCAAATGAAAAGGAATCTGCATCTACTAAAGAACCAACTTTACCTCAATTGAAACTTCATGAAGAAGTAAAAAGTAAAGCAACTATTCAAGAAGGTAAAACTTCACCGCCGAAGCCATATACCGAAGGGCAACTGATTGCCATGATGAAAACTTGTGGGAAATTTGTTGAAGACCAAATAGATACGGACATATTAAAAGAGGTGGAAGGACTAGGCACGGAAGCTACACGAAGCGGAATAATTGAAACAATCAAACGACACGGCTATATTGAAGTGAAAAGAAATATTGTGAACATCACTGAAAAGGGAAGAGTCCTTTGTGAAGCCATTGATGGCAATTTATTAGCTAGTCCAGTGATGACTGCGAAGTGGGAGACTTATTTACGCAAAATTGGTAATGGTCAAGGATCATCTGAGCTCTTTTTAGGAAGTATTGCAAAGTATTTAAACCAACTCATTCTAGATGTGCCAACTCAATTAAATGAAAAAACCTTTCACATGACCATTGAAAATCCCGTAACAAGAAAAGAAGTAGCGCTATGTCCAACTTGTAAAAAAGGAACGATCATTTCAAGGAAGAATTTTTATGGATGTTCAGCTTATAAAGCGGGCTGTAAACAAACATTCCCTGCGATTTTTTTGAAGAAAAGGATAAGTGCAAAGCATATAGAAGACTTGTGTGTGAAAGGATCAACGGACGTTGTAAAAGGTTTTGTAGCAAAATCCGGAAAGACCTTTAATGCGAAATTGGAATTAACAAATGGTAAGATAACATTAAATTTTCTTTAGGAGGAAAACGCATGAGCACAAAAACATATCAGTCATTAGTCGATGATCGGATTTTTATTGGTGGCGTAACAGATGTTTCTAATGCAATTGAAAATGAACAAATAGATGTTGTGTACGATTTGAGAGCGGAAGTTTCTGCATCATCAAGTGATATTAGTAAGCATCAACCGATTGTGGATGATGGTGAGTTTCAAGATGAATCCATACGGACTGGTGTCAAACAAATTGTGCAGGATTATCAAGATGGTAAGAAAGTTTTCTTTCATTGCAATACAGGTCGTGGAAGAGCAGGAACTATGGCTGTAGCAACCTTAATGGAACTGCGTTTAGCAAATACGATTGATGAAGCTGAAGCAAAAGTGAAAATGGTACGTCCTGAAATTGATGTAAAACCTCAATTAAAAGAAGCATTAAAGCGAATATACGAAGCCTAATCCGCATAAACTATAGGAAGCGACCTTATAAAAAGGTGGCTTCCTTTTTTCATTTGAATTAAACAATACTAGTGACATTTTTTGACAAAGTGCAATTTTCGTCAAATAGGAGTATACTTAAAACAAGAGAACTTTTAAGAAGAGGTGAAGAATGGAAAATACTCAAGTACCAAATGCCGTTAACAAGGACTTTTTGACAAATGAATTAGGGCTTATTCAACATTTAAATACAACCATCTTTAAGAAACGCGATTTTTTTGTTCTTTCTCCTTCTGTCCAAAACAAAACAAATGTTTTTGACCTACGAGAAGTTAGTTTGAACAAATATAACCGTATTGCACACAATGGCTATTTATTGATTCGTTATAAAGAACGTTTCTTAATTGCCAAACTTGCGAATTTCAGAAAGAAAATGATGCGTGAGGAATTAAAAGCAGCAAGTACTTCTAAGTCTTCTCATTGGAAGTTTATCGTAAAAGAAACTCCAACTCCTCATGTGGTTTGTCAAGCAGACCCAGAAGAGTCATATCCATTACAAGAACCATCTAGCAACCAGTTAATTAAATTCTTCTCATAATAAGCGAAAGCATACGTAGAAAGTTTACGTATGCTTTTTTTATTTATGCTAAATTGATTTCCGTTGCGGGGACGCTTTTTTGTCTGAAGTTTTGAATTCATGCTTATCTTTTGTCAAAAAAGGGTAATCATTAAGAAATCAAGAATACGGGAGTTGTTTAAATGAGTCTACGTAAAATCGAATTATCTAACCTTTCATTATCTTACCAAGATCGAGGCGATGGAGAAGTCATTGTCTTACTTCATGGATTTTGTGGAAGTCACGCCTATTGGGATGATGTTATGCCAGTTTTATCAAAGAAAAACCGTGTAATTGTACCTGATTTACCGGGGCATGGTGATTCAACATTTCCTAAAGGAAATTATCAGCTAGAGTATATGGCTGATACTTTGAAAGAGCTTTTAGATAAATTAGGTATTGAGAAAGTAACGTTATTTGGCCATTCATTAGGTGGTTATATAACTTTAGCGTTTGCAGAAAAATACGAAGAACGTTTATCAGGATTTTCTTTAATTCACTCAACAGCTCATGCAGATTCAGAAGAAGCAAAGGATGGACGAAGTGCTTCGATTGAAAAAGTACAGAAAGAGGGAATAACTGAATTTGTTGATGGATTAATACCAAAATTGTTTGCTGAAGAGAACTTAGAAACGAATGCAGCAGATGTTCAAAAGACGAAAGAAATTGGTTATGGTACATCTGAAGAAGGTGCAATTGGCATGTTACAAGCGATGAAAGAGCGACCAGACCGTAATCATGTCTTAAAAAACAGTAGACTACCGGCTTTATTAATTGCAGGAGAAAAGGATCAAGTGATTCCTCCTGAAAAGACGTTTTCTGTCCGTAAAGACTCTATTTCTCAAGCTTTAATTAAAGGAGCAGGGCATATGAGTATGATGGAAAAACCGGAAGCCCTAATATCTGAAATTCAACATTTTTTGAAATCATAAAATCTATATGAAGAAACCTCCTTGTATATAGGAGGTTTTTCTATTTAACTAATCAATGAGAAAGAGCATGGAAAATGAATTCCATGCTCTTTTAGATTATTTACAGATTCACCGTTCTTCATTTAAAAACATTGGAAAGATGAAACGCGGTCTAAGTCAGTACCATAATAATTCCATCTAAATCCGTTCCAACGATAGCCTGCTATGGATTCTCTGCCAACGAAAGTTGGGTAGAACCAAAACGATCGACCGTTTCGTAACCAAATAAACGTAAAGCGGAATAAACATCCACGAATCGCTCCAGGATCTACTGCAAATGCGCTAACACCACCTCGAGCTTGAGGAGCTTGTTGAGGCGTAAACGATGGAGGCGGTCCTGAAGGAACATTCGATGGGGGACGAACACCACCTGGTAGCGAAGGAAAACCTGGCCCTTGGGATGGTGGTCCACCAGGTCCCGGAAATCCAGGTCTTCCAAACGGTGGCCCTCCTTGTCCAGGGAAGCCAGGAATTCCGAATTGTGGTCCTCCTCGTCCAGGGAAACCGGGCATGCCAAATGGTGAAGAGTCTCTATCTGAAAAAGGGAAACCAGGAAATTGATTAACCAAAAATTTGTACCTCCCTTACACTTTTCTCTTCCTAGTCTATGTACGCAGAATGGAGAAGCTTGGGTAGAGATACACTATTGGTCCAAGAACGCTTACAACACATAAAAATAAACGCATAAAAAGTGACAAAGTGTCCCAAAAAGAATGAAGATGTGAAAAATTTCATGAAAACCTATAGGTGAAATTTTCAGGATATCGGGTTTCGCCGCATAAATGGCACCCCCAATGGTATACATAACGCCTCCGCCAATTAATAAAAGAAGGCCGTTCATACTTAAATGCTCTGATAACGGAGCTGCTAGAAAAACAATAATCCAGCCCATTGCAATATATAAACCGGTGGATAACCATCTTGGAGAATGAAACCAAACCATTTTAAATAAAACACCTGCTATTGCAAGGAAAGCTACAATCGAAAATAATATGACTCCCGTTTTACCTTCTAAAGCAATTAAGCAAAGTGGTGCATAAGATCCAGCTATTAAAATATAAATCATGGAGTGATCTAGTTTTCTAAAATAGGCAATCGTTTTGTCCGTAGCTAGTACCATATGATAGATGGCGGACGTTGAATATAAGAGAATCATACTTAATCCGAAAATGGAGACAGCTATGACCTGTAGAATGGATTCCTCAGTTGAAATTGCTTTTTCCACCATCAATAGTAAAGCGATAACGGATAAACCAGCACCTAAAAAATGTGATAAAGAATTAAACGGTTCGCGAATATAACGATTCATAAAACACCCTCATTTCGATAAGTAGTTATAATAACTACTTATCAATATATAATGAATTCATCATGTAGTCAACATTTACGTTCGAAGGTTTTTCATGTAAAATAAAGACTAAGGAAACAGACATATTTGAGGTGGCGTAATGGAAAATATCAACGATTTACTAGAGAAAATAGCACTCGAAAAGAGTGTCTCATTAGAAGAAATGCCTGAAATAGATTTATATATGGATCAAGTTATTCAATTATTTGATCAAAAATACAAGGAAACAAAACGAAATGAAGATGAAAAAATTCTAACTAAAACGATGATTAACAACTATGCGAAAGGCAAGTTGTTTATTCCAATCAAAAACAAAAAATACTCGAAGAAGCATCTCATCCTAATCAGCTTAATCTACCAATTAAAAGGTGCCCTTTCGATTACGGATATTAAGTCAACGCTACAAATTATTAACGATAAGATCACAAGTGATGACATAAACTTAGATGCGTTCTATACTAGTTTACTTACGCTGCAGAAAACGAATGCAGAAAATGTGAGTGAATCCATTCCACTAAGGCATCAAGAAGTAAAAAGAGTAATGGGTGCGGAAGATGAGAAATTAGAACAAATTATGCTTATCGCGTCTCTCGTAAACATTAGTAATTCGTACCGGAAAATAGCCGAGCGTCTTATAGATGACCTAACAGAACCAGTAGCAATTCCAACTACTGAAACAAACACGAAAAAATAAACAATTGAAATAGTAGAAACAAACACGAAAGTTTAAGTGCCAGGCACCGATTAAGGAGTGACATTATTGTTAGAACAAGCAAGGAAGTATTTACAATCGTATTTTGGATATGAAACGTTCCGTAAAGGACAAGAACAAGCGATCCAACAAGTGTTGGATGGAGTGAATTCCATATGTGTTATGCCTACTGGTGGAGGGAAGTCGATTTGTTATCAAATTCCGGCACTGGTACTTGAAGGTACAACCATTGTTGTGTCACCACTTATCTCCTTAATGAAAGACCAAGTGGATACATTAATAGAAGCTGGTATTTCAGCGGCTTATATTAATAGCTCCCTCAGTCATGAGGAAGTAAGAGAAGTCCTTTACGATGTTCAACGTGGAGCGGTAAAATTATTATATATTGCACCAGAGCGATTAGATTCACAGACCTTCTTAAATGAATTACAAGGAATTCCTGTGCCGCTCATCGCAGTTGATGAAGCTCACTGTATTTCACAATGGGGTCATGATTTTAGACCAAGCTATCGTTTAATTAGTCGAATGACTGAGTTATTTCCAAATACACCGACTGTGTTGGCTTTAACGGCAACAGCTACACCCCAAGTTAGGGAAGATATTTGCAGGATTTTAGCAATAAAAGAAGAACACACAGTTATGACCGGATTTGAACGCGCGAACCTATCGTTTTCAGTGATTCCTGGTCAAGATCGCGAGAAATTCGTAAAAGATTACGTAAAGAAAAACGAAAATGAAGCGGGAATTATTTATGCGGCAACCCGAAAAACGGTTGATCATGTTCACGATATGTTACATAAACGTGGAGTAAAGGTTGCCAAGTATCATGCAGGTTTATATGATGAGGATCGACGATATGAACAAGAGCGTTTCTTGAAGGACGAAGTAGACGTTATGGTTGCTACGAACGCCTTTGGAATGGGGATAGATAAATCCAATATTCGCTATGTCATCCATTATCAAATTCCACGGAATATGGAGAGCTATTATCAAGAAGCAGGACGAGCAGGTCGTGATGGACTCCCGAGTGAATGTATTTTGATGTATGCTTCTCAAGATGTTCAAACGCAGCGCTTCTTAATCGACCAAGCGCAAGATCAAAGTCGAATCCCTGGAGAACTTGTAAAGCTTCAAGGAATGGTTGATTACTGCCATACCGAAAATTGTTTGCAACAATTTATCATTCATTATTTTGGTGATACTGATGCACAGGCGTGTGGACGATGCAGCAATTGTATGGATGATCGCGAAAGCAAAGATGTCACAACCGACGCTCAGATGGTGCTCTCTTGTGTTATTCGAATGGGGCAGAAGTTTGGTAAAATGCTGACGGCTCAAGTCTTGACTGGTTCTAAGAATAAAAAAGTAATCGAATTTGGTTTTGATAAGTTAACGACTTACGGAATTTTAAAACACTACAGTGCTAAAGAAGTGGCTAACCTAATGGAGTTTATGATTTCTCAAGATTTATTAGCAGTAGAGCATGGATCGTTTCCGACAATTTATGTCACAGAACATAGTAAAGATGTACTTAAAGGAAATCGCAAGGTCTTAAGAAAAGGAGTCGTCGTAACAAAACAAATTGCGGATAATGATCCGATGTTTGAAGAGTTACGTGTTCTTCGGAAGCGTTTAGCAGAAGAAGCAAATGTACCACCATTTGTTATTTTCTCAGACAAAACATTGCAGGATATGTGTGCACGACGACCAAAAGATGAAGATGAGTTCTTAACAGTTAGTGGTGTAGGTGCCAATAAACTCGAGAAATATGGCGAAGCATTCTTAGCAGTTATTAATGGATAAATAAAAATGGCCCCTCGCGTTTGCGATAGGGCCATTTTTTATATCTTATAAATTCTGAAGCTCTTTTTAAAACGAATCTATAAAAATACAGTGCTAATCTTGTAAAGGTTTATTCGCTGGAGCATTCTTCGAGACTTCTAACTTCTCATTCCCCATAAAGTAAACAGCGACAACAGCAATTGCTATCGGAATAAGGGACCATAAGAATGTAGCAGATATCGAATTTGACATGGCATTTACGATAACTTCTAAAATATTTGATGGAATTTGAGCACGTTGTTCAGGTTGGAAAACCGTTTGTAAATTATCAATCGTACTCGCTGCTTGATCTCCTGATGCACCAAGCTTCGTTGTGATTTCATTCGTTAATAATTTTGTTTGAAGGGAACCGAATATTGTAATTCCTAAAGCCAAACCAAGTGAACGGAAGAACGAATTTGTTGAGTTTGCTGATCCACGATGGCGGTAGTCCATCTTATGAACACTAGCAGATGGCAATAATGAAAATGAAAATCCAACGCCTAAACCGACTAAAATCATATAAATGGTTAATAACAATCGGCTTGTGTCTGGCGTAATCGTCGACATGAAAATCATACCGATTGCATACACAACGACTGAAATGACCATGATTTTACGATACGTCATTTTTGATTGTGCGAAACCAGCAAAAGCGCTTCCCACAACCGATCCAAGTAACATTGGCATCAAGATAATTCCCGCATTGGTAGCGGATCCACCATAAACAGCTTGAACAAAAATAGGAATGAAAATGGTTAAACCAACGAAAGTAGCGCCATATATAAATGCTAAAACTTGAGATGATGCAAATAAGCGATTCTTAAACATCCAAAACGAGATGATAGGTTCTGATGCCTTCGTTTCAGCCCATAAAAACACAATAAAGAAGACAATGAAAATACTAAACAATGAAATGCTTTGCCAAGATGTCCAGGCAAACTCTTTCCCGCCAAGCTCAAGCCCAAACATCAGACTCACAATAGCTGTCACAAGCGTAATGGCACCTAACCAATCAATTTTAAGCTTCGCATGTTGCCTTGTTTCTTTATAAAATCGAAGAATTAAAATTAAAGATGCAATCCCTATTGGCACATTCACATAAAAAACCCAATGCCAGCTAATAGTATCGGTAATAAAAGCACCTAATAATGGACCTAGAACACTAGAAGCGCCAAACACTGCCCCTAATAATCCCGTCATTTTCCCTCGTTTTTCTGGAGGGAATACATCAAAAACAATCGTAAAGGCGATGGGCAATAAAGCCCCTCCACCAATTCCTTGAATCGCACGATAAACCGCAAGTTGAGGAACAGACTCAGCAATTCCACAAAGAGCTGACCCAATTAAGAAAATAGTTAAACCGAAAACGAAAAATCGCTTCCGACCATACATATCGGATAGTTTACCGAAAATCGGCATCCCTGCTAAAACAGCAACAGCATAAGCAGACGTTATCCACACATAACTCTCTACGCCTCCAAGGTCAGCTAGAATTGAGCCTAGTGCAGTTGCCACAATGGTATTGTCCATAGCAGCCATTAATATAGCTAAAAGTAGTCCAGTTAAGACCAATCGCAAATTTGTTTTATCTCCCATATCGTTTAGCTCCTCTTACCTAATAATAGAAATAGTATATCAGTAGAGTTCTAATAAGAGAATTTTTGAATGGAAATGTAATTCTAAGTAGTTCAACGAAACAACATTTACAAAAAGATATATTCTTTCCATTTCGCCCGCTCGAATTAATAGATTCGACATAATCTATTAATCAAGGAGGTGAAAATAGATGTGCAATAATAATTACAAACAACCTTTAGGATCTATCGGCCGCTGTGATTGTAAATGTCCAAAGAGACCAGAAAGAGATCGCTTTCAAACATTAACGTTTGAAAACTGTGTTCCTTTCGCAGGTCGCTCAAACGTTGATGCGAACATTATCTTTGACGTTGAACCAAATTCATTGCCAGTCGTATTAGCTGGAACTATTGAAAACTTCAGTAGTGACGGAATTAACGTCATTTTTGAAAGAAGTTCTGGTAACGTAACACGTACGATTCTAGCAAACTCTTCAGTATCATTTGTCTACGATGATGTAACACGCGTTTCAGTATTTGGTTTTGGTCAAGAGTATACGGGCTCATTCAAGTTCCAAGCAACGTACACGGTTGAAGTAGAGTAGTTGAACACAAAAGGAGGCATGCCTGCTAGAATTGGCATGCCTTTTTTTGCTCTAAAGCCATATGATTACCTACTAAAGCCATATTAATGATAGTTAACGACATATTATTAAGCCCGAAAGCCAGATTCTCTTTCTCAAACGCCAGATTATTCATTCCAAATGCCATAAAAAACCTCGAGCCAATTCTCAGCACGAGGTAATTTGTATTTATTCAACGATTAATAAAACCTTCGTACCACAAGGGTCAATCGCACGCACGATATTATTCTCTTCCGTAACGACTGCGCCTATTTCTTGCAAACGACTTTCAACCAGTTCACGAGTCTCGATATTTGGATAAACAAGTGAAAACTCATGTAATCCGAGTGTGTGATTATTGCGCTCTATCGCCTTAGGACGACCCCAAGTATTGAGCGCAATATGATGGTGATAGCCATTTGACGAGATGAATGTAGCTTGAGATCCATAGCGGCTAACAATATCAAATCCTAATGCATGCACATAAAATTCTTCAGCTTTTTCTAAGTTCGATACGCTTAAATGAATATGCCCCATGATTGTGCCTGAGGATATGCCAGACCATTCCGCTTTAGTTGTACTGGCAATTAAGCCTTCAATATCAAGTGGATCTACGGTCATTTCAACCTGTTCATTTTGCCAATTCCATGTTTCTGGACTGCGGTCATAATACAATTCAATTCCGTTGCCATCTAAATCATTTAAATATAGAGCTTCACTAACTTTATGGTCAGAAGCACCACTAAACGGATACCCCGTATTGCGGATGTGATTAAATAACGCGCCTAATTCTTCTTTGGATGGAAGTAGGAGTGCCAAATGATAAAGTCCTGCAGCACCAGGTATGTGAAAATTAGTTTGTTGAGATTGTTCTATGATTAATAAAACATCTGATCGATTGGCTGTGAACTCTACTTTATCTTCGGTTTTATTCAAAATGTGTAGTCCAATAATGTTTTCATAAAATGCTGTCGACTTTGTTAAGTCGGACACGATTAAATGGACATGCTTTGGAAAGATTGATGGATGTTGATGGAAAGACATATGCATTCTCCTTTTAAGTTACATTTATAAATTAAGTTACTTTATGTAACTAATGTTAAGGCATGAGTTTATGAATGTCAATAATATCGTTTTGCGAATAAATAGCTTTTCATATGGCAAAACTTTCTTCAAATACAAAACCTTCAAAACGAAGGGAAGTGAACGAATGAAAATATGGAAACGTGCACGACAAGTAGTTGAAAAAAGCAAGAAAAAACCTTCTCCGCCATCACATCAGAAGGAACCTTCACCAGTTTCATTGGACTCTCTTAAAAAAGATCTGACTGATATAGATGATGCTGTTTTCAAAGAGTATCAAACAAAAGATGGACTTGTAACGGTTATCTATTTGAGTTCGCTAATAGAGCCTGTACTTTTACATAAAATTATTATCTTGCCACTTGTAAATGATAAGGGCGATGTAATGAATTCGTTTGATGCAATGGATGGATGGAATAAGCAAAAGATTCTAATGGCCATTGTAAACGGTGACACTGTTATTTTTCATCACAACAAACAGCAATATTTACTCGCTCAAACCTACAGTCCTCCAGAACGAGCAATTAATTCTTCAGAAAATGAAGCAACCGTCCTTGGTCCACAAGACTCCTTCACAGAGTCACTGAAAGCAAATTTATCACTTATCAAAAGAAGGATTCATCAAACGGGGTTAAAAAGTAAAGATTACACAATTGGTCAAGAAACAAATACCAAAATATCGGTTATGTATATTGAGCATCTCGTTAACGATGAAAATCTTAAGAGAGTTCAGGAACGCATTCAGCAATTGGATTTTACTGGTTATGTGGATCTCGTCATTCTTAAACAATTACTTGAGGACAATCCTTATTCTCCCTTTCCTCAATACGGAGCGACATCGAGGCCTGATGCTGCGGTGAATTCCTTGTTGGATGGAAGAATCGTTGTTGCAATGGAAAATAGTCAAACGGTAATGATTTGTCCCTCTTCATTTGTTGAAATGTTTAATTCTCCAGAAGATTATTATAATCGTTGGACAACGGCTACTTTATTAAGAATCTTGCGATTTACGGGCTTCTTCATCACCATTATGCTGACGCCTACGTATATTTCAGCTCTATCTTATCATCCAGGCATTCTTCCATTTGAATTATTGATTATGACCATGGAATCACGAAGCAGAGTACCTTTTCCTCCTGTTATTGAAGTACTATTTATAGAACTAATTATTGAAGTTTTGAAAGAGGCTGGATCTCGAATGCCTTCCAAGGTTGGTCAAACCATTGGTATTGTTGGCGGTATTGTAATCGGGACAGCAGCGGTACAAGCGGGTATTGTAAGTAATACACTCATCGTACTAGTGGCTGTTTCCGCATTATTGTCATTCTTAATGCCCAGCTACCTTATGAGTAATGCCAGTCGCTTTGTGCGTTACATTTTTATTTTGGCAGCTGGATTATTCGGCTTGCTAGGGCAAATGTTGGCGTTAGCCTGGCTGTTGAATCATTTATTAAATTTGACATCACTTGGAACGCCATATATGACGCCTGTTATCCCGCGCTCATGGTCAGATATGTTTGATAGTGTCATTCGTTTTCCATTGACCTATGTTCAAAAAAGAACTGGAATGTCTAGAACAAAGAGAGAGAAAAAACCTACTAAATAGAGGGGTGATTGAAAATGGATGTTACTAAAAAGAAAATTTTGAATGGGTACCATGTGGTATTTCTAGTTCAGAATATTATGGTTGGCATGGGGTTGTTGTCCATGAATAATTCTTTAAGTCCACTTGGGTACAGTCAGTGGTGGGTCCCAATTCTTTTTGGTGTCATTGCAAATCTCACACTCATCCCTATGATTTGGCTTGGTTTACAGTATAAAGATGATGATTTGTTTGATATCCATGAAAAACTTTTAGGGAAATGGATGGGTAAATCCTTAAACTTTTTCTTACTCATATATGCAATTGTTCTTTTTGCGGCGGTCATAGATGGCTACTTAGAACTCGTTCAAGTCTCCATATTGCCAGAACGATCGATTACAGGTCATTTAATCTTCTTCATTTTAGTGACGGTATTTATTGTTAAAGGCGGTATAAAATCACTCGCTAGATTTTGTATATTGACACTTTTCTTAACAGGCTGGATGGCCTATTTTTTGCGATGGGGCTTTGAAAGTGGAGAAATTCGGCACCTCTTGCCACTTTTTAACTTTACGAGTTCGGAGTTTTGGGAAGCACTCAAAAGTGGTTACAATACAATCGTTGGATATGAACTAATCATGTTCTTTTTTCCGTATATTCGTCAGCCTGAAAAAGCCTTTAAACATGCTTCTATAGGCATTTGGATAACGATACTATTCTATTTAGCGGTAGGAATCGTAGGAGTTATGTATTTTACGGAATGGCAACTGGAGCATATACTCTTTCCTGTTTTGAAATTGTTCCAAGCGGTGGACCTATCTTTTGTCGAAAGGATCGATAAGGTAGGAATCACATTATGGGTATTCCTAATATTAACAACTGCTGGAGCCTATTTGTGGATGGCCAAAAAAGGAGTAGATTCTCTTCGAAATAAAAATAGCCAATATCATATTTATGCAGTTGCAATATTGACGTATGTCGTCATTAATCTTCCTATTTCTCAAACTGTAAAAAAAACTTTTTATGAACAAACATTCCTTTTTAGCTATGGTCTAATTTTATGGCCAATCCTCTTATGTCTAGTTCACTTAATCAGAAGGAGAAAAACGAGGTGAAAAAATGACAGTTTATCGATTTATCCTAGTATTTAGTATTCTTTTAGCATTGAGTGGGTGTATGACTAAGCAAGGAACGCAACCGTCTTTAGAAAAACTAGGATTAATTAGTGTTGCTGGTTTCGATTATATTGATAATGACAACATGAGATTGACGGTTATTATGCCGCAACCGGCTCTTGAGGCTGAGAAACATACACAAGTTATTTCTGTTGAAACGGATATGTTGCATAAAGGACTGGTTGACATTTCTTCCCGTGCAGATAAAACAGTCTCTTTGAAGCAACTCCGAGTAGTCTTATTCAGTGAGGAATTTGCTAGAAAAGGACAAATGAAAGAAATGGTTGAGTATTTATTTAAAGATGCGGATGTACGATCAAGTGTATTTGTAGCTGTAGTGAGAGAATCTGCTGAAGAAATGCTGAGAATGGAATACCCAGATAAAGAGAATACAAGTTCTTATATCAACAATTTATTCCACCCGAGACAATACACATTTTTCAGTCCTTTCACAACGATACATGAATTTGTCTATGATGAAACCGATCCTTTAAGGGATACGATTGCTCCATATGTGGAGTTAAAAGATGACGTCATCCATGTAGAGGGACTTGCCATGTTTAGTAACGGAAAAATGGAAACGATTTTCACCAAACAAGAAGGTAAGATTATTCAAATATTGCGTGGTAGAGAGAGATTAAGTGTATTTGCCATTACTCTCGACGAAGAAGGGAAAGAGAAAGTAGCTTTAGAATTTGTGAAATCGAAAGCTAAAGTGAAAGCCGAAAATTTAGAATCCCCAAAGGTTATCTTAAATTTAAAATTTGAAGGTACATTAAGTGAATATGAAGGCGATAAAGATTTAGCCAATAAAAAAGAGGTTGAAACACTTCAAAAAGAAGTGAGTAAGAATATTGAAAATGACATTAGAACATTGTTAGAAAAATGTCAGGGGCTTTCCATTGAACCTATTGGCATGTTTGAAACCCTTCGAATGCGTTATAAAGGAGATTGGCCAATTGGCTTAACGGAAGAATTGTTAGCAAAAGCAGAATTTGAGATAAACGTTGAAACAAAACTTATGAGTGTTGGCGCATTGAAATAAATAAATAAAATATAGAAAATCATAATTGGCATTTTGAAAACTTGAAACTTCGTGTTTTTTTAATCGTATTAGAAGAGACGATTGAATTTTAAGGGGGATAATCGATGTTTAAAAAGTTAGCTGCAGAAGCATTAGGTTTATCGGATATTGGAATTGTGGTACCAAAAGCTGATTTTGATAAGACGGAAGCAGACGATTTTGTTATGCACGAATCAGGAGAAGAAATTTTCTTCTTAATTAAGACAAAAGCAGATGAATATTGTTTTACGAATAAAGCACTCATTCACGTGGACGGGGCAAATGCGGTTAGTAAAAAACGAACATTGAAGCGTTATGAATACGCATTACATCCCATTACAAATGTGGCACTCGAAACGGCAGGTACCATCGATTTAGACGTTGAAATCAAATTCACGATTGGCAGTACACCATTATCAGTTGATATTCATAAACGCTTCTTAACTGAAATTAAAGATCTATATAAAGTGTTGTTTGCGATTTCACTTGAAATTAAAGAAAATGAAAAGAAATATGCAATAGCGGAAAATAGTTTGAGTTATGCTTCGCAATCCGTGGGGCGTATAAGTAACAACGAAGTGACTCCTGCTCAATCGTTTGAAGATATCGCTCGTTTCGCTCACAATTGGTTACATGAGAATCGGATTAAGTACGCTAAGAAGGATTTCAAAGATACTTTCGAACTGTATATAAATCAATAAATCAATGTTGTGAAACCGTCCTTTCTGAATGATCAAGGACGGTTTTTTAAACTGAATAAAGGGAAAACCATGAGTAAGCGGCAAATATATTTCTAATAGAGGACGGTGGAAGAAATGTGTGGACGTTATAGTTTAACTGCTGACTTCCAAGTAATAGAAGATCGGTTTGGGGAAGCCACTTTCGATATAAAGAAATACGAAGAAAGCTATAATATTGCACCTTCTCAAATGGTTCTATCTGTCGTTAACGATGGCTCGAAAAATAGACTCGGGTTTTTAAAATGGGGCCTAATTCCACCGTGGGCAAAAGAATCGAAAATTGGTTTTAAAATGATTAATGCCCGTTCAGAAACTGTACATGAAAAGCCTAGTTTTCGAGAAGCTTTCAAGAGGAAAAGATGTCTGGTCATTGCAGATTCTTTTTACGAGTGGAAACGAACGGACGATCGAAAAATACCCATGCGCATCAAAATGAAAAATGATGAACTTTTTGCGATGGCTGGTTTATGGGAATCTTGGAAATCTCCTGAAGGAGATACTGTTCATTCATGTACGATTTTAACCACAACACCTAATGAACTCATGTCAAACATTCATGATCGAATGCCTGTCATTTTAAAACCATCAGATGAACAAAAGTGGTTAAATCCAGAATTGAATACTTTGGCTGATTTAAAGAAGTTTTTAATTCCTCTCGAAGATGGTCATCTAGAAGCATACGAAGTATCGGACAAAGTGAATTCACCTAAAAATAATTCGCCTGTGTTGATTGAAAAAGTAGGAGACTAATATAAGAAATCTTTATAAGTGTAAGAGGTGAATGACATAAAAATTTTAGAAACAGACAGGCTAACACTCCGACATCTAACTGAGGAAGATGGAGAGTTTATCGTAACCCTTTTAAATGAACCAGATTGGATTAAATACATCGGAGACCGAGGCATTCGTACAGTTGAAGATGCGAAAAAGTACATCAAAGAAGGACCCAGGACCATGTATAATGAGCATGGAATTGGCTTGTACTTAATTGAATTGAAAGAAAACGCACAACCAATAGGACTTTGTGGTCTGCTACATCGTGATTTCTTAAAAGATGTTGATCTTGGATTTGCATTACTTTCTAAGTACTGGGGAAAAGGGTATGCGTTTGAGGCAGCACAAGGCACCATAACGTATGGCGCTGAAATCTTAGGGCACCGCCGAATTGTTGGCTTTACTTCACTAGATAATGAAAAATCCGCAAACCTTCTTCAGAAATTGGGAATGAAAGACGAAGGGACGATAAAATATACGTCTACCTCCGAAGATGTCCGGTTGTTCGCAATTGAATATCAAAAAAAAGATTGAAACGAGCATCATAGCCGTTTCAATCTTTTTTCATTATATGCCAGGAACCCATCCTGGATTTTTTAAGATTCTTTGCCATAGAGGAGTAGGAAGATCTAACTCTTCTTGTTTATCGATTTCAAGCTTCGTGACAATTTCATCTTCGCGACCTTGCTCAATCTTTTGAACCCATTCTGGGTCAATTAATAATTCCCGACCTAACCCAATTAACGGTACTCCAGAAGTTAGAGCTTTTCTTGCATCTTCTGCGGTATAGATCGATCCAACCCCAATAAGCGGAACTCTATCTCCAATGACTTCTTGTAAGAGTTTGATACGTGAACGAGTATCTTCAACGCCTCGCTTAGGTGTAGACCAGAAATCCATAAGAGAGACATGTAAATAATCTAGACTTTTAGAAGCTAATCTATCTACTAAAATGAATGTATCAGCCATCGTAATACCTGGTTCTTCCGGTTCTTCAGGAGAGAAACGATACCCAACGATAAACGATTCTTTTGCGTACTCATTTACAACGCGTTTCACTTCTTCTACAACTGCTAATGGGAAGGTCATTCGCTTCTCTAAGGTTCCACCAAATCGATCGGTACGGCGGTTTGAGTGTGGAGAAAAGAATTGTTGTATTAAATACGTGTTAGCACCATGAATTTCAACGCCATCATATCCAGCTTCAATAGCGCGTCGAGTCATTTCGCCAAAGTCACGAATAATAGCTTCGATTTCATTTTCCGTTAGTGCACGTGGCACAGGTTTCCCTTCAGCTGGATAAGCAACAGCACTTGCGCTAACGACATCGCCGTTTGGTGCAATCTCTTTCGGCACCTGTCTTCCAGCATGGAAGATTTGTAAAATAGCTTTTGCGCCTTCATCTTTAATTGCTGAAGCTAATCGCTTTAAGCTCGGAATCATTTGGTCTGTATGTGCTGCAAACTCACCAGGAAAACCTTGACCATTTGGGGTTCCGTATGTACAAGCAGTAATCACCATACCGACACCTTTTGAGCGACGGATATAATAAGCAACTTCTTCGTCTGAAACTGTACCATCTTCTTTGGAAGAGTAGTTCGTCATTGGAGCCATTACGATACGATTCTTAAGTGAAACACCATTTGAAAAGTTAAATGGTTCTAAGAGTGGTTTGTATTTTTCATTCGTCATATTTATGAACCTCCTGAACGTAGTGTGGAAAGTAAGTATTAAGAAAAAGCATAGTGTCACTTTATGCTTTCGCCATATAGTAGTCAAAAGATATGCCTAAATCTGAATTTATTAGTAGTGTCAGGACGTCCTCTCATCAATTTTTACTCTGACAAATTGATAACACCCAATAATCATTGTCAGCAAAAAACCACCTGCAAAATAGCCAGCTAATACATCACTTGGAAAATGAACGCCTAAATAGATTCGGCTGAGTCCAATTGAAAGAATCATAAAGATGCTAAAAATAGACAAAATGATACGTCCCCAGTTAGCGGGAATATGATGCCACAAAACAAAGGTGAGTATTCCATAAATACAGAAAGCATTCGTCGCATGACCACTTGGGAAACTGTATCCGCCAATTTCAATAAGTCGATGAACATCGGGTCGTGCTCTTTTGAATAATTGTTTTAATAGACGGAAAAGGTAATGTGAACCGAGCAAGACGATAATGAATAGAAGAAGTTTTGATGGATTCTTCAAAAAGAAGTAGAAGATAATAAAAATGACAAAGGCTAAAATATGAATGAAAGACATAGAGCCAATGTAAGTAAATAATTGCATGATATTTGTTAAGAATGAAGTCTCGAAATCTTGAATATAAGTTGTAACTAATTTATCGAAACGATCCATTTTATTCAGACGAACTAAGATAGCTATCAACCCAAATCCAAATGCGAAGAAAAAACTTAGCAATAAAAATAACTTAAAGTTATAAGGCATCTTCATGTATTAGATGATAACTCCTTTCAAGCATTCGATATATGTATATTCATTTATGGTAAAATAGCCAGAAAATAGTAAATAACTATATAATCACATTAGGGGGGATATGTTTGAAGAAAATTATTTTAGTAATTTTCTTGTTAATGTTAACTGCTTGTACGAATAGTTTAGATACATCCGAGTTAGTTGAATCGGAAAATAGTGAGGTAGCCATGAAATTTTATAGTGCACCTTCTGTGGAAGTAGCCATTGATTCATTGCCGTACGAGGTTAATTTACCCGAGCAATTACCATTCAATGCAAAGAAATTCAATTCTTTAGGCATTACAGATTACGGAGGAAAAGGGCTCAATCCAGAAGCTAGTTTTATAACAAGTGATGAAAATACAAATGAATTAATAATTACAACCACAACTGCAAATGTGGAATATCCTGATACCACTCCTAAAGAAATCACATTGAAAAATGGATATCAAGCTTTTTACATGGCACCAAATCGATTAGATGTTGTTGTTAAAAACGTTACATATTTATACACGTTAATAATGCCGGAATTAGAAGAATCTCAAATTGAAGGAGAATTGCTCAAGTTAGCAGAGCAATTAACCGAATAAAAAAGCCATTCAGCAATAGAATGGCTTATCTCATTTATTTAATTCGCATATATTCCACGACTTTTTGATCAATCATGCCACGAGGTTGGACACGTTCATCAAAGTTTTCAATCAAATGATACGACTCAATGGCGTTTAATAAATCATCATGTTCAGAAAGCTCACGCTGTAAATGGCCATTTTCGTATAATAATTCTTGAAGTTCTTTTGCGAGAAAGCCTTGCACTTCAACCACATCTTCAGGCAATGTTGGCTCAAAATACAGTTTATGTAACTTTAGTAATCGAGTTAACTCTTGAACAGGTTCCTCATGATCATCTACTCGTAAATCGATATAGCGGTCATTGTAGCCACCATAACTGCCATTTTCTTTAACAATCAACAAGGCTGCAGATTGTTTCCCGCGGCTATCACCACCCGCTGAATCGCCCGCCAGTAAGGCAGACAACAATCTCTCGGCTAATGAACCTTGTGTTTGTAGGAAAGTTGACTCCATGGCTTCAACCGTATGTTGATCTACTAAAATATTTCCTTGAGCTGCAAAATTATCGCCAGCAAAACCACCAGCCCAATCGAAACAATCTTCTCCAGTAAACGTAACACTTCTTCCTGTAGCATCGATAATACCAACTTGTCTTGAGGCAGATTTGTCATCCGACTGTATTAATTTTTCAAGTACTTGTTGAGGAGAAAGCCCTTTTTCTAAAAGCTCTAGTCCATGTTTTCCATAATCTAAATTCGCCCACGACTGTGTTGCAATGGCTCCGACTCCAGCTTTTGCAAAGGGAACAACTGCTCCAACAGCTAAAAACTTTGATGCAACAGCAACACCGAGCTCTTTTGTTTGTGGATCATATCCAACGATTGAAAATGTCATGTCAATTTCCTCCTTGAGCAATTTGGGTTATTAAACTATTTATTTAAAGCTAGCAATCTACGGTGAGTATCATCATCACAGATAACATACAATATGGCATCTGAAGGAATATTCTCGTCTAATTTTCGATTGATATCCATATGATCACGGTCAGCAATTAAAGTTGCGCCATTTGAGAGTAATTCATGAAAAGCATCCCCATAGGTTTGCCACTTATCATTTCTTGGGACTTCAAACAAATCTTCACCAATACTTCTGCTAATTAATTGCGTCACAATGGTACTGACGTTTTGATGCATGGCTGACCGAACCGCAAGTAAAGATGTTGTTTCTTGAGATAGGATAAACTCATCTACCTTCACATGTGAGAAATTAGGGATTTGTTTTTTTGTCATAATTTCAACTGTCGTGTGGACATGACTTGCCAAACGTTCAACAGTTATGGCAATCGTAAGTGTCTTAGCATCACGCAAAGATGGAATTTGAATGGCATCATCTGCAAAAATAATCACAGATTTGGCTCTTTTAATATTTGCTTGGTTAAACGTTTCTTCTTCGGAAGGATCACCTTGAACATAATGTACTCGCTCTAGTGCAACATCTGTTGGAGATTTGGGTAAAGTATCAATAATCACCACTTCACTCGTTGTGTCAGATGCCAATATTTCATCAACTGCTGTTTCTGTCTTTTTGCCCCAGCCGACAATAATGATATGATTTTCTTTGGTATAAGCCAATTTGCCTTCTTCCTTCCGTTTTCTAAATAAAGAAAATGTGTCTACAATTTTTCCAATGACTACTCCTAGTAATCCGATGCCGAATAAATACATAAGAATGGTAAATAACCTACCTGCGATTGTAGTAGGTGAATAATCACCATATCCAACCGTGGAAAAGGTTGTCATTACAAAGTAAAATGATGTGAGAAGACTTTCAAAAGTTTGGGGCTCTAACATATAAATAGTTACTGTGCAAAATAAGATGAAGAATAATGTGGCTAGTAATAAGGATAAGTTTTTCATTCGAACTAAACCAAGTCCTACTTTCAAGAAAAAATGCATATGGTTATCTCCAATCGCCTGAATCTTTCGATAAATTCTAGTTTACACGTTTTCTATTCAAGGTGCTATAGCAGGGTTTAGCATTTCAATCTTCATTCAAAAAGGTTAGAGGTTGGTTTAGAGGAGATTTACTGAAAACAGCAGGAAGGAATGAACTGATGACCAATATTTTAGTAGACGCAGATGGATGTCCCGTTGTAGATTTAACCATTAAAATTGCAAAGCAGTTCTCCATACCGGTGTATTTGTTCTGCGATACCGCTCATAATATGCAACGTGACGGCGCAGAAACAATCATGGTTTCAAAAGGTGCAGATGCCGTTGACTTTGTTCTCGTGAATCGGGTGAATAAAGGCGATATCGTTGTGACACAAGATTATGGTCTTGCAGCCATGGTGTTAGCAAAACAAGGGTTAGTGATTGACCAAAACGGTCGAGCTTACACAAACGATAATATTGACCAATTATTATATAGCCGACACATCTCTCAGAAAGTGAGACAAGCAGGTGGTCGCATGAAAGGACCAAAAAAACGTCAAAAAGAAGACAACGAGAAATTTGAAAAAGGCTTTAGAGAGCTCGTTGAACAAAATTTAAAAGCTTAAAAATGAATGTAACTTCATACTATTCGAAGCGTTATGCGTTATTAAGTAAGTAGCCAATTTTTTGTTAAAGGGGAAATCCACATGAAAAAAGCGTTATTTTTATTATTTGATCGATATGCAGAGTTTGAAGTGAATTTAGCTGCAATGTTCTTAAGAAGTAAGGGATACTCCATTGAAACATTTACTGTTGAAAATGAAAAAAGACCGATTATTGGAGAGTCGAGCTTTCATGCCTATCCAGATTTAACTTTAAATGAAATTAAAGATGCAAATGAGTATGAGATATTTGTGACACCTGGTGGAAATGTTTTCCCTATACTTGAAAATGAACAACTCCTTTCATTGGTACGTGAATTTCATGACAAAGGGAAGTTTGTTGCGGGCATATGCGCAGGAACTGCATTACCAAGCAAAGCAGGAATTCTTTCAGGCAAGCGTTTTTCTACTAGTTTAGAAGAAAGCGATGAAAATCATAGAGATTTACATGATTGGTCACTTCTACAGCAAGAAGATTTAACCGTTGAAGCGAAAGTTATCACAGCACAAGGAAATGCTTATGTAGAATTTGCATCTGCAATCTTACGTGAAATGAATTTATATGAAGAGGGAGAAGAACAGCAAACACTGGATTATTTTAAAAATCGTATTGTGACTGTTTAATATACACATCTCATAAATGTTGATACATAAGTTAATTTCATTCAATCTCTAAGATTATCGTGAATAATCAACGGAACCAAACGCAAACTATGACTGATTTCTTCTTTTTATTTCAATGAAAGAGGGGTGACGTGGATGAGTAAAAAAACACCGCTTGACGATAAGTCAGCACAAATTCATCACAATTGGACTCGACCAAAAAGAGCAAAATCTCAAGTGAATGGGAATACCGAAGAAACCCAGACGACACAGATTTTAAAAACGAGCGCCAAGATTCACCGATTGTAATAATTTGAATAAGAAGAAGTCATGACCCAGTAAATTTACTGGGTTTTTTTTATGGAAAATAAAGAGTCGAGGAGTTTGTTTGTGCACTGTTTGAACTGTTTCTAATTGCACACATTTTCGACAGATTACATATTATTTTGAAGAAGAGGTGGTGAACGATGAAGGAAGTGATAAATCCAGTTGTAACGGAAGAGCGTGAATGGCGAAAACAGCAAAGAAAGGGTCGCATGAAAGCAGCGTTGACCATATCGTCTCCGTTGTTGTTACTTGTGTTATGGGAATTTTTATCACAATCAGGTCTCATCGATTCCCGATTTTTCCCTCCGCCGACTCAAATTGTATCAACTTTTACTAGCTTGCTAACAAGCGGTGAGCTATTTAGCCATATGGGGATCTCTCTTTTTCGGATACTTGCTGGATTTTTGTTAGGCGTAATTCCCGGAATTATCATTGGTTTGTGTATGGGATTGTATGCACCAATTCGACACTTTGTATCCCCACTAATCATGGCGTTAATGCCCATACCAACACTGGCCTTATTGCCATTAATATTAATCGTCTTTGGCATAGGTGAAACATCAAAAATTGTAACGATTGCAGGGAGTGTATTTTTCCCAGTAGTCATTAATACGGTGGCAGGTGTCATTACGATTGACTCCATCTATATTGATGTAGCCAAAAATTACGGAGCCAGCCAAAAAGATTTCTTTCTAAAAATTGCTTTACCCGGCGCATTGCCAGTCATGCTTGAAGGGATTCAGATGGGGCAAGCAATTGCCTTATTAACGATTGTTGCTGCTGAAATGATGGGGGCACAATCAGGAATCGGTTATTTAATATGGACCTCGTATAGTGCGTTTTTATTGAAAGAAATGTTTGTGGGGCTCATCCTCATTTCGTTTTTTGGCTATTTGTTCTCACTCCTAATCCGAGCTTTACAACGAAAACTTTTACCATGGAGGTGACCAATCTGGAACAAACACCTAAAATTCGAATTCAAGATTTAACGAAAGTTTTTTATAAAAAACAGGACAGTGTGACTGCCCTCGATAACATTTCTATCGATATAGCCGACGGTGAATTTGTCTGTATTGTAGGACCGAGTGGTTGTGGGAAGACGACGTTGCTTCGAATATTAGCTGGATTGGAAAACCAAAGTGCTGGAACGTTTTCGATTGCTAAAAGTAGTGAGGAGCGGCCGTTGCAATCCATGGTATTTCAAGAACGCGGCATTCTTCCTTGGCTAACTGTTGAAGAAAATGTTGCGTTCGGACTAAACATGCGCCATTTACCTGCGTCCATTGTGAAAGAGCGAACCCATTATTTTTTGAATAAAGTCGGGTTATCTAAGTTCGCCCGTATGTATCCAAAAGAATTATCTGGGGGAATGAAGCAGCGAGTTAGTATTGCGCGAGCATTTGCAAACGATCCAGAGATTTTATTGATGGATGAACCATTTGGAGCACTTGACGAACAAAATAAATACATTTTACAAGAAGAGTTACTATCCATTTGGTCCGAGACGAAAAAAACAGTCTTGTTCATCACTCACAGCATAGATGAAGCCCTTTTTCTAAGCGACCGCATCTTGTTGATGAGTTCACAACCAGGCAAAATTTTGAAAGAAATAAAGATGGATTTACCGCATCCGCGAAAGGTAATCGACATTCGATCCAATCCGTCGATGGCCGAAAAGTTTTTAGATATATGGAGTCATTTGCAAGAAGAAGTGCAAGAGTCAAGAAAGTGAAGGGAGCGTTCGGATGAAAAAGTGGTTAGGCATTTTCGGAATCCTGGTGTTATTAATTGGTGGATGTTCAAATGAAGAATCCGTAGATGTGAATGACGACGTGAGTAAAGATAATCCATCAGGAGACTTAGCTCCATTAAGTAAGAAAACGAAAGTGGTTATTGCGGAAGATGGTGCTGCATCCGGAGCGGGTTTTTATATCGCTAACGACAAAGGCTATTTTGCGGATTACAATATCGAAGTGGAATTTGCAACATTCGCAAACAGTGATGATATGTTGCCAGCTCTTGCTTCAGGCGAAGTGGATATTGCGGGCGGTATTTCATCCGCATCGTTTTTCAATGCCATTGCGCAAGGGATAGACGTTAAAATTATTGCAGACAAAGGACATAATGCGGACGGGAAATCTTATTTCACATTCGTCATTGCAGATGACTTAGCTGATGAAATCAAAGATTACAGTGACTTAAAAGGAAAACGTATCGCTGTTTCTTCAGAGCATGGAGTAGATGATTATATTTTCCATCAAATGCTTGATCATGCGGGTCTAACAAAGGACGATGTAGAATTTGTCTTAATGCCTGAATTCGGAAATATGATGGCTGCCATTGAAAATGGTTCGATCGATGCGGCACTTCAAATTGAACCGCTCATCACGACGGGTGTTGCACAGGGGATCCATGTTCGATTTGGAGATGCAACTGACTATGCACCTGAAGCACAAATTGCCATGGTACTAGGTTCGCCGCAATTTATGAATGAAGAGCAAGATGTATCGCTTCGTTTTATGGCTGCCTATTTAAAAGGGGTGCGTGATTATAACGATGCCTTTAAGAAAGGCATTGGCAAAGATGAAATCATTGAAATCATGACAAAATATACAAGACTGAAGGACGCTGCAGTTTGGGAAGATGTTTATGTAACCGGCTTAAACCCAGACGGGAAAATGTTCATCGGCGATATCCGTGATCAATACGAACTGTATAAGAAAAACGGAGCAATTCGCGGTGAATTCAAATTTGACGAAGCAATCGATACAAGCCTCACTGAAAAAGCGGTTGAGATTATTGGGGAATATGAATAACGGAATGTGATTGCCTATAAGGCAACTCATTCTGACTGGACGAACGCGATTTTTGCTCTAAAGCCATAATAATTGGACGAAAAGACATATTATGACTCGCTACCGCCAAATTATCGTCCGCTATCGCCAAATTAATTCTCCCAAACGACAAATTATCGGTAGCCACCGCCATATTATCAAGCAAAAACGAGTTGCCACCATGGCAACTCGTTTTAAGAATATTTATTTTTCCATAAGTGCTTGTCATAGGCTTTGTAGGGGTAAAGAAACATAGATTAGTGTGGTACACTAGAACTATAATTATCAAACTATTCTAACTTTTTCATAGAGAGGGTGGTTCAATGTTTCAGTCTTACAACGTAAAGCCGTTTTTTGATGAAATGCTTGAAGCAAGTGGGAAGCCGAAGAATCATTATCAAAAATTTTATGAGATGTTACATACGTTTACAGAAGAGGAGTTAAAAGAAAAGCATGACATGGCGCAGCTTTCGTTTTTAAGACAAGGCATCACGTTCACTGTTTATCATAATAATGTTGGAGCAGAAAGAACGATGCCTTTTGACTTTGTTCCAATCATTATTCCACCCGAAGATTGGGAGACGATTGAAAGAGGGATGATTCAACGGACAGAAGCACTCAATCGGTTTTTAGATGATGTGTATCATGATCAGCGTATCGTTGAAGCTGGAATAATCCCTAAAGAATTGATTGATTCAAATCAGTATTACTATGCGAAACAAGTTCAAGGATTGAAAGTTCCTTTAAATAATCATATTTTCATGGCAGGCATTGATTTAATTCGTGATGAAAATGGAAATTACTTAGTTCTAGAAGATAATCTTCGAAATCCCTCAGGTATGTCGTATGTCTATCAAAATCGATATGTAATGAGACAAATCTATCCCGAATTTTTCGCTAAACACTCTGTTGAAACTTTGGAACATCAGATGACTTACCTACACGAAGCCATAATGGATCATGCGGCTGCAGGTGTGGAAAATCCACGTGCTGTTTTGTTAACTCCTGGCATGTACAATTCAGCTTATTATGATCATGTGTTTTTAGCACAACAAATGGGACTTCAACTCGTTGAGGGCCGTGACTTAATTGTCGTGAACGACATTGTCTATATGAAGACGATTCGTGGGTTGGAAAAAGTTCATATTATTTATCGTCGCATTGATGATGACTTTTTAGATCCTGAAGCGTTTAGAGAAGATTCTACTTTAGGAGTGCCAGGACTATTGAGTGCCTACCGAAATGGCAATGTAGCGATTTTGAATGGAATTGGTAACGGAGTTGCAGATGATAAGGCAATGTATATTTACGTACCAGATATGATCCGTTTTTATTTGAATGAAGAGCCGATTATCGATAACGTGAAGACTTATCGTTTAGAAGATCCGGTTCAACGTGACTGGGTACTATCAAGGTTGTCCGAATTAGTGGTGAAGAATGTGGGAGCTTCAGGTGGGTACGATATGTTAATTGGTCCGCATGCATCCGTAGATGAAATCGAGACTTTTCGAGAGAAAATCCTAGAAGCACCACATCAATATATTGCACAACCAACTATTCAGTTATCAAGAGCTCCAGCATACCAAGGGGAAGAATTTTACCCATGTCATGTTGATTTACGTGTATTTGTTTTACGTGGAAAGGAAACACATGTATTTCCTGGAGGTTTATCACGTGTAGCATTGAAAAAAGGATCGCTCGTGGTGAATTCTTCACAAGGTGGTGGCGGAAAAGATACTTGGGTTATGAAGTCAGGGGGGAGAAGCTAATGTTAAGTCGAGTAGCGGATTCACTCTATTGGATGTCCCGTAATATAGAACGAGCAGAATTGAATACTCGAGTTTTAGATGTCCAATTAACTCAAATGGTTGAAACATTTTCGGAAGATTCAATTGAAGGCAAGCAATGGGAAATTCTTTTTGAAATATGTTCAACAGAAAAAGAGTTTAGCGCATTTCAACAATCAGAAGCATCAGATGAATCGTATATTCGGTATTTAGCTTTTGACGAAAAGAATGCCAATTCCATATTAACTTGCGTACGGATTGCGAGAGAAAATGCACGCATCAGTCGAGATCATTTACCAAATGAACTATTTGAAGTTTGGAATGATATTTATTTATATGGAGTAGAAGCGGAAAGGGAACCCTTTTCCATTCGGAAATTGAGAAGTTTCTTCCGTAAAGTAAAACTAGCTTCATTAACTGCGCAAGGCATTGTTGAATCTAGTATGTCTCGTGGAGTAGCCTATCGAATGATTAAAATCGGTAAATGGTTAGAACGTGCTGAAAAAACGGCACGTATATTGAATGTGGTTTGCGAACATACCCGCGAAACCCAGTTGGAATATAAAGGTGAAGACTATTACGCATGGCTTTCAGCTTTACGAATGGTTAATGGCTACGAAGCTTATCTTAAGGTGAATCAACCTAAAATGGATCCGAAAACCATTCTGACTTTCCTTATAGCGGATGGTTCATTCCCAAGATCGATTCGTTACAATATGGATCATGTACGTTCAGCAATCGATGCGCTTGAAAACGCAAAAGTAGCCCCTTATTCTGAAAAACTTTACCGTGCTTTGAACGAATTACTGAACGACTTTGACGTCATGACAATTGAAGAAGTTAATTCAGATGGCATGCTTTCGTTTTTAAATCAATTCCAAAATCAGTGTAATGAGATTGGACAAATTTTTTCAAAGACGTATTATTTAATTGAGCCAGAATCTGCACTAATTCAATTTCAGAATGCAGAACAAGATTTACAACCGCTCGTTGAAAGGAAATCGTCTATGAAATACAAAATTGAACACACAAATATTTTCCAATATGATACGATGGTTGACCAAAGTATGAATTCAATACGCTTAAAACCGAGAACGGATGAGTGTCAACGATTGCTCTCATATCGTGCTGAAATCACGCCAGTTTCCTTAACGAAAGAACATACCGATCTGTGGGGAAATAGTGTGGAGTCATTTTTCATTGCCAATCAGCATGATCATTTAGAAGTAAAAGCAACTTCAGTCGTTAGTATTCAAAAAAGCCCTTTTATTCACAGAATTGATTATTCACCCGAAATGAGAGAGATTTTCCATTCTAGTTTGTTTCATGAACATTATTTAGCCTATTTAAGTAACACAGCCTATACATTTTTGACAGCAGAACAAATGAATAAGGTCGACTCAGAAATCGGTGAAATGGTAAATCCAGTTCAGTACTCAATTAATGTCATGGGTTACTTGCATAATCACTTTACGTACGATGGGTCCTCAACTGATGTTACGACAAAAGCATCGGAGTCTTTTGATTTGAAAAAAGGAGTATGCCAAGACATTACCCATGTCATGTTAGGCATTCTTCGATCAAGATCGATTCCAGCAAGATATGTTAGCGGGTATTTATATGTAGGAGAAAATTCAGCATTAATTGGTGACGCAGCTAGCCATGCATGGGTAGAAGTTATGGTTCCAGGGATTGGTTGGGTAGGTTTAGACCCCACGAACAATGTAGAAGCTTTAGAAAATCACATTCGCGTTGGAGTAGGACGCGACTATGTGGATGTAAGCCCTGTTCAAGGTATTTACCGTGGAGGAAATCATAAACTCGACGTGAAAGTTTCGGTTAGCTTAATCGATCAATGAAATAAATAAAGATGACGCCAACACGATATCGGCGTCATCTTTATTTTTATGGTTCGAGATCATAAAACGCGAAGTTCAACACGGTTGCGTCCGTTGTTTTTTGCTTGATACAACTCATCGTCAGCCATAACGTACATGTCTAAAATACGGTTTAGTTGAGATCGCTTGCAATGAATGGCACCAATACTGATAGTGACTGGAAGGGTCTCGCCGTTGAACTGATAGGTCAGGTTTAAGGCGCTAACGGCTTTTCTGATTGATTCAGCACAAAGCTTCAATTCTTCCGCGTCAATACCGTTCGTAAAGCAAACAAATTCCTCTCCACCATAACGGCCAAGAATGCCTTTTTGATTTCCAAAGGTCATTTCCATACATTTCGCCACTTGTTTCAAGCATTCGTCGCCTTGTACGTGTCCGTGATAGTCGTTATAACGCTTAAAGTGATCGATATCTAACATCATTAGGGCAATATTTTGTTCGTCAGAGGATTCCTCCCAAATCTTTTGAAGGTATCTGGTGACGCCTTTTCGATTCGCGACTTTTGTTAATTCATCGTAAAAAACTTCATCGCTTAAATCGAGATTGAGCTTCTCTAATTCGGCCAACTGTTTTTTGTGAAGAACGATTTCTGTCTCTAATTGTTCGTTCATTTTAGAAACTTTTTCTACTTCTTTGCCGGTAAAGACCTTGTTTAATTCAATCTTAATTATTTCAAGTTTTTGCGAAATTACTTGGGTTTCAACTGCTTGCTCCGCAACGTGATACCGCTTGTAATAATCTAGTGCAAGTTCGAATTTTCTTTTTCCTTCATAGTATTCCGTAAGAATTTTATAAATGGAACTCAGTTTTTTTCGAGCTTGTATTTGCTCAGCATGTATAGCAGCTTGATTCAAATATTCTAAAAAACTACTTTCATTTGATGCTTTTTCCATTTCAGCTTTGTTAATCAATACCTCAATGGTATAGAATTTATTCCCGATATGTTCTAAACGCTTTAAAGCACTATCGTAAAAACGTTTAGCCAAAACATACTCTTTTTTTATAAAGTGAATTTTGCCGATTTTATTTTCAACTTCAGCCAAAGAGGGAACATCATCGAGATTGATTAACATATCGTAACTCTTTTTATAGTAGCTATAACTTGTATCATAATTTCCATTCTTTAAATGAATTTCACCGATGTTTTCTAAGATAACAGCCAAGTTCATGTCGAATTGATAGTCTTCTGAAATTCTAAGTGCTTTTTCAAAAGCGATCAGCGCTTGTACTTCATCTCCAACCTCTCGGTAAACTTCCCCTAAATTGTTATACACACGGCTCATAATTAAGTACTCATCTAAACCTTTTAGGTGAAATAAAGAATTTAAAAAATACTCTAACGCTTGCTCATATTGTGCATAGTAAAAGTAGACTACGCCTATTAAATTTAAGGCTTCAGCAACTCCGCTATTATTACCTAGTTGTTCATATAATTTAAACGAATCGTAAGCATGGTCATAACACCGTTTCAATTCTGTCATCGAGCGACATGCTAAACCCATTGCAAATAACGCAGCAGCTTCTTCCATTTGTAAAGAGTTCTCTCGAGCAGCTTGTCGAGCTTTATGAGCAATTTCAAAAGATTGAGATGGATTTTGAAATGCTATTTTCCTAGCTGCATTGATTGACTCCATTAGTTGTTCAGAAACTAAATTCATCTCCATCCCTCCTCGACAAAATTCTATCTACATTATTTCGACATTTTACGTCATTTCACCTTCTTCATATAGATAAAAAGATTGATATTTTTCCTACTTGTACAGGTTCTAAAGTCTCTCAGGGATTAGAGAACGCTGTATTTAAAAAAAGACCTAGCAAGCACCATTTAACGGTGGAAGCTAGGTCAGAGAATGAAGACTAATAAAATGTTGATTTCCATTTCAGCGGACGCTTTCCGCGGGCAAGACTTCAGCCGCTTCCCTCGCTAGGCTCAGTCCAGGGTCTTCAGTTCTTGCTTATTCCGCCGGAGTCGCCGCCTTCATTTCAATCAACTGTAGTCATTGTGTGATGATATCTTACATTTAAATAGCTGTTTAAAAGACTGGTTAATCTAGCGAAGCTATCATGACCACCATTCCAAGTAAGTTAAATAAGGAGCAGTGTCATAAATTTACTTTTATAAACAAACGTTATGCACTTCTAAATTTAGTAAATGTAAACTTGTATCTGGAAAATTAATTAAGAAAAAAAGGTTGGCTATTTATGAAGACTACTGCGAAATAACGAATTACGCTAAACCCCACAGGCTCATCTGTAAGTGGCAGATGAGTCGAGGAGGTTGGCGTTTCGTCTGCGGAAAGCGAAAGAAATAGCCGACTACTTTCATTTCAGTCGGTAATTTATTAATTTATCTATACTATAATTCTTTTACCTACATTCATTGTCTCTCTAAGTTTTTGAAACGATGGCGAAACTGCCTTGTCCGCCATGAATGGCGATAATGGGGCTTAATTCTCCAACCTTTACATCTTGGTTTGGATATCGAGTAATGATCATTTGTTGAATTATGATTGCGGTTTCTTCATCTCCGCAGTGAAGAACCCAAGCTTCAGATTCAGAAGGAACAAAATCATCAATCATTTGGACAAATGATTTTTTTCGAGTTCTTATTTTATGAACGACTTCGATCGAACCATCTTTAAATTGTAATATGGGATGTATTTTTAGGATATTGCCAATTAAAAATCCGACTTTGCTGATTCGTCCACCTTTTAAAAGTTGTTGTAAATCTGCTACAAAAATTCGATTGTTGTAAGTGTAATTACCGTTGTTTAAGGTGTCTGCAATTTCTTTAGGCTCGACTCCTTTTGATGCCAAAACTTTACCCTGTTCTATTAAGTCATATAAAGGCCAAGAAATGATTTTTGAATCTACTAGATGTACCGGAATCTTCGAGTTTTGCGCAACGGATGCTACAGTTGCAAATGTTCCACTGATTTTATTGGAAATTAGAACTGCAATGATAACGTCATATGAGGCTTCTAATTTTTGAAACAGTTGTTCAATATCGAAAACTGTCGGTTGAGACGTTTTTGGAGAAGTGTCTAAGTTATTCAATAACTGATAAAATTTCGATGGCGTTAAGTCGATGCCGTCTTTATAGGAGTTATTTCCGTGGTTTATTTGTAAAGGTAAAACATAGATATGTTCTGTATTTGCATTAAGGGGAATTAAGGCAGAGCTGTCAGTGACCCAAGCAATTTTCATTTTATTTCCTCCATTCGCACATCCGTTCATGCGTTCTCAAGTTAGCGAAAGTATAATAGATTTATTCAGGAAAATAAAAAAGGAATGTGCAGGTGAGTCGAATGTTGGTGATAATTGCTGCAATATGTATGTTTTTGTTTATGAGCACGATCTGGTTAATTGCTGTAAAACTCGATAATTACTCGATTGTTGATATTATTTGGGGAATAACGTTTATTATTACAACGACAGTCGTACTAGTATATACAGGACTATATAATGTGGTGTCTTTAACAATCGCCGCATTGGTACTTATATGGGGACTACGTTTATCTATTTACTTGTTTTCAAGAAATGCTGGAAAACCAGAAGATTATCGCTACCAGGACATGCGTAAAAAGTGGGGAAATAAAGTAAAACAAACAGCTTTTGTTCGCGTGTTTATGCTTCAAGGTACCGTTTCTCTATTGTTCTCATTAGGAATCTTCTTAGGTATTAGTCAAAGTGATAAGATTTTGGCTATGTGGCCTGTGTATTTAGGTGTCATTGTTTGGGTTGTTGGGTTCTTATTTGAATCGATTGGGGACGCACAACTACGTGCCTTTATTCAGAAACCTGAAAATAAAGGGAAAGTGATCACAACAGGACTTTGGAAATATACGAGGCACCCGAACTACTTTGGTGAAGCCACTCAATGGTTTGGGATTAGTATCATTGCTTGTGCAGTACCATTCGGTTGGATTTCGTTTATCAGTCCACTACTGTTGACTTTCTTCCTATTAAAAATATCGGGAGTACCATTGCTCGAAAAGAAAAACGCGAAAAAACCAGGGTATGCAGAGTACGCTGCTAAAACAAGCGTTTTTGTGCCAATGCCACCAAAGAATTAATAAAATAAGCCAAGTCCTAGTGAGTAATCCATGGACTTGGCTTATTTTATACGGATAAGAAATGTAGGTTAACGCCTAAATTGTTAGCACCATTTTGGATGCTTCATGTGTTTTTCTAATTAGATTTCACTTTCTATTTCGTCATCGACATCATCAGTGTATTCATTCTCTAGATCGACTTCGGTATAATCTTCTACGCCTAAAGAAGTTGCGACTTTTTCAATCACTTCTTTTCTTGTCATATCTTTTGACAATGTGGTCTCCTCCTTCTATTTTTTTGTGTTTGTTTTCTCCTTTATAGCCGAAAAACCGAGCTTATAAACCATTTGAAAAGGCAAGTTACGTGCGTATCATTGCATTCATTGAGATAATGGTATAAATAATGAGGGAAGGGTGTTTTATGATGTCGACATATACGGAAATTTCTACTTTGCCTGAATGGGAAAATGTATTACAGAAATCTAAAGATCAACCCGTATTAATCTTCAAACACAGTACGACTTGTCCGGTAAGTGCAGCTGCTTATCGAGAATTTACGTCTTTTAAATCTGACGTTGACACGTACCTCGTAAAAGTTATTGAAAGCAGACCCGTATCGAATGAGATCGAAAGTAATTTAGGTGTTCAACATAAATCACCGCAAATCTTTTTAATTTCAGATGAAAAGCCGGTTTGGCATGAATCTCACTGGAATATAACTGAAAGCAAAATCGGACAAGCGATTGAAAATTATCAATCAAAATAGTGCAAAAAAACCCACTCATTTTTATAGAAAGAGTGGGTTTTGTTTATTTTTTTAGGAAATTATTGAATATTCGTGTTTATTGCTGCGTTTTATAGTAGAATCCATTTAGAAGCTTGATAGACTTGGACATTAAAATGAGGACGTGTGAACGATGGAAGCAATTAACCGTGTAGGTACATATTTAATAAACCATGCTGAAGAAATTTCTCGAGAAATGGTTGAGCAAAGTTTGGCGACTCTTGAAATTGAAGTTACTGAAGATTTAATTCAACTTTCAGTGAAATCGAATGCAGAATTTCTTATTTTATTAGCAGAATCATTTAAAGAGAGTGATGAAGTTGCTGCAGAAGAACTAATTGAGTGGAGTAAAAAATATGGTGAGGAACAAGCTAAATTGTTATCACAACTTTCAGCGATGATTAAACCATATGCTGAAAATCGCTTAAAGTTTTTAAAGAGAATCACTCAAATTTCAATCGACCACGAATTATCGACTGAAGATGTAGTAACCATCAACAATCGTGTAAGTTACTTAATGGATGTCAGCATGATTGAAACGATTTTTGCTTATGAAGCATACAGAGATGGCTTAATGTATGACCGTCAAAAAGAAATTAATGAACTTTCTGCACCGATTGTGCCAGTTCAAGAAGGAATTGCGGTTTTACCATTGATCGGTATTATCGACCAACAACGTGTTCAACATTTATTGAATAATGTAATACCGACCATTCCAACTCTTGAAGTGGAACATTTGATCATTGATTTTTCAGGTATCTTAACGATTGATCAAGAGGTTGCCCATCACGTATTTACAATTCACAACGTATTGCAACTTTTAGGCATACACGTATTATTTACAGGAATTCGTCCCAACCTATCAATGGCAGTTGTTCAAGCAGGAATTGATTTTTCCTCATTCCATACTTTTGCGAGCGTACGACAAGCTATTGAAAGTGTTAGATAAGTCAATTCTGACCGGTATTCAATGACTCGCTAAGTGAAATTAGATTTTATGCCGTAAATATGATAATATAACAGTCTAGATATAGCGAGGACGTGACTGAATATGATTAAGATCGAATTGCCAAAACCAGATTTAGTAATTAGACAACGTACACAAGTAGTGAAAGAAAATGAAGTAGAAATCCCATCAGTATATGGATTTATTGATTTTCATCAAATTCCACGCGACAAAGGTGGACTCATTATGTTCTTCAACAGAGAGAATGAGTTGCTATTTGTAGGAAAAGCACGTAAGTTAAGACAACGTGTGAAAAAACATTTCGAAGACAACGTTTCTCCGATTAAAAATCATCGTGAGGAAGTAGTGAAAATCGAGATCTTTTTCGTGGATGACGCACTAGATCGAGAAATTTACGAAACGTATGCGATTAACAAACTGGTAGCGAAGTATAATGTAGATAAGAAATTTGTTCATCAATGATGAAAAGCTGACTTAACGGTCGGCTTTTCTTTTTGAATAGTATTGATTGAAAATTTAAAAAATAGAGGGATTATGCTTGTCTTTATCGAATAAACATAGGGTAAGACTAAGAAAATGCTGATGAAAGAGGAGGAACTCTAATGACATTTAAAGTTCAACGTATAGAAGATTTGAAGAAAGTCGATGTATCACAGTTGGTAGCGGAAAGTGAAGAAGAGGGTTACCGGTTCTTAACTCGGTTAGTAAATGATTATGAAGATGGAACGAATACGTTCAGTAAAGAAGGTGAAGCTCTTTATGGCGTGTGGGAAGGTCCAGATAAATTAGTAGCTATTGGTGGTATTAGTCAAAATCCTTATGAAAATAAAGATACAGCCCGTTTAAAAAGGTTCTACACGTTGCAAAGTGTAAGAAGACAAGGCGTAGGTTCACAATTGCTTTCTGAATTAAAAAATCATGCAAGTGAAAACTTTAAAGAAATAACCTGTAAGACAGAGTCGGCAAAAGCCGATGCCTTTTATAGAGCGAATGGATTTGAAGAAACACATGATGCACCACATATTACACATGTCATGAAGTTAGGATAGAGGTTAATGAAAGAGGGGAACCAGGGTAGACCTTGGTTTTCCTCTTTTCTATGAATAAATATAGGTTGAGGTCATCCAACTTATCTTCGACTACATCAAAATAATACTGAAGAGGCTGTCCAAAAAATCCGTGAAAATGGATTTTCTGACAGCCTCTTTCTTTTGAACGGCTATATCATACACGAACAATAGGAGCTTTATTATGTTGGAAAATTTCGAGCTAAAGTTGTAATTTTTGATGCTTAATAGATAATGTTGGAATACGCGCATTTGATGAGGTGTAAAAAGCTGATCTCAATATTCAAGTTTAGCTGATTTAATAGTCAGCTCCATCTTTCTTTAATGATTTAATTTTAATTGATATTCGAATTATGGCAATTAGAAATAGCACGAGTGAACAGGACCAAACGAAAATCGTAATCGTGCCAACTCCAATATCTGCTTGAATAGGGAAATTGAAATACGTAAAGATGAGAGCATAAGAGAGTGGGCTACTAATCAGCACAAATAGTAGAATGGTAATCAACCTACGCCATCTAGTTAATAGAGTACTAGAAAAGAGAATTAACGAAATAATTAATGGGATGAGCACTTGAAGTATTAATATCATTATATGAATGGGTTCGGTCATATCTACAACTCCTTTTTAAACTATATGTTTGACTGAGAAAAAATATTAATCTATACTTTAAGTAACTACTTTGCAAAACAAGGTAGTTGAATTTATATCTGCTACCTTGTATTACAATACACTGAGAGCTTGGTGGTTTTATGTCGATTCGTAGTCAATTGCTAAAAGGAATTTTGGATGGATGCGTACTGGCAGTTATCTCGAAAGAACCCGTTTATGGGTATGAACTCTCAAAGAAACTGCAATTAGTGGGGTTACCAGATGTGAGTGAGGGAACAGTTTACCCTGTCCTATTGCGGTTGCAAAAAAATGATTTAATTTATGGTGAAATGCGACCTTCTGAGTCTGGTCCAAACCGTAAATATTATTCTCTTACGCCGTGCGGGATTCAAGCACTCGAAATCATTACAAACGAGTGGCAGCAACTATCTGTGCCGATTAACGCTTTATTAATGAAGGGAGATCCAAATGAATTTAAATGAATTAATTCAACAAAACAATGAAAAAAGAAAATTGTTAAATGAAGAAAATGAGAAGTATTATACGAGCATGGTTGTGTATTTGCGCACAGACCTAACACTATCAGAACAGCATGCAGAAGAAGTGCTAATGGAAATGTTAGATCATATGATAGCAGCACAAAAAGAGGGGAAAACGGCGGCTGAAGTATTTGGCAGTGATCCGAAAAGTTATGCAGATGAACTGATTGAACAGCTACCCCAAGAAGAGAAGCGTGATATGGTAAAATTCATTGGCCAACTTGCCTTTACATTGATGGGATGGTTTTTAGTTAGTAGAGGATTAATATTACTTCTTTTTACATCGTTTACCACAGTTAGCACAACTGTTTATATGATTCCTACTCTGATTATTTTAGCTCTAATTGGGCTAAGTGTTGTCATTGGCGTGAAACTTATTTTTGGCTTAATTCGTAGGTCTGTATTTAATGAAAATGCCAATGGCAAGATGGACATGATAAAAGCTGGATTGTTCGGTGCAGTCAGTTTTGCAGTGATTATCGCAGCAAATATGTTCATACCTGATTTTGGTCCTTCATTTGAATTTCCAGCGTCTGCATCCCTTGGAGCTGGGGGATTGATGTTACTAGTTTCTTGGTTAATGAAACGTAATAATAAGTGAACTTGAAAAGGAGAGCAGATGACTGCTCTCCTTTTTACTTCTATATAAACTGACATAAATACCGAATGTAATCTTCAGCTCTTGATTTCATAAGGCTTGAGGATAATTCAGTATATCCAAGATCAGTCCAGCCTTCGTATACATCCATCTCTTCATCTACAAAATCAAATACACTCAAAATATCCCAGTATGGTGTATATTCCATTGGATTTTCATTTAAATATGCTTTTAAGAACGAATCAGCCGTGTCGACGCCATATAATAAAGCGAAATTTGTGCGACAATGTGCAACATCCACTAATGCAGGCCCTTGACAGGCATTGATCCAGTCCACAACACCACTTAGTTTCCCATCATCCCAAAGAATATTGGTTGGGTGATAATCTCGATGAATAAAGACCGGTTTAAAGGATGGAGTAGAGTGTTGTACAAAATGAAAAGCTTTCTCCCATTCGTCTAGATTAGTGGTCCAGTTCGGAACTTTCATCTCATGAATTGGCGTATACGATGCATACCTCCAAAGAAAGTCGGATGGAATCGGTGTTTGATGAATTCGGTATAAGGTTTTCGCAAGTTGTACCATCCCGGCTTCGTATACACTACGCTCTAACTGAGCTTTTCCTGGTAATGCACTCATTAAAAGGGATGGCGCATCACACTCTTCCGTATTTTCATCTGCAGCTAAAAAAGTTGGAACAGGCAGATCTTCTCTTGAAAGGGCTAGCAGGCTAGCTCGCTCATGAATGATTAAATCTGGTTCTTCAGCTAACCATTCTTTATTCAAAATTTGCCTGGAAACGACGGATGATTGATCGTCTAATAGGTGATGTGAGATGACGGATGAAACTCCACCTTTTAGAGAACTTGTTTTTTGAACCGCTTTTCCTAATTGAAGCTGAATCCAATTTTCAAGTTTTTCATTGACTTGATTCATAACAATAAGATCCCTTTCGCAAGACGCGGGTTTATTTCCCAAGAACTTTCCAAGAAGTTCGAGAAATCTCTTCAAGCTCACCGGTATCGAGCTTGAAAGTTAACGCGCCAACATTATCTTGAGCATGATGTGTTTTAGTAGCTCCAGGTATAGCAAATACGGTGTCACCATGATAATGAATTAACCAGTTCAATGCGACTTGACTCGCGCTAACATTATATTTTTCTCCAATTGTATCAAGTAGATTGATTAAAGGTTTTGTCTCGTTAAGACCGGCTTCTTTAAATTTGCGTTGATAGCGACGAGGTCCCTTTGCTTGTTGAATTAAAGCTGGGTTGTCATGGAACTTCCCTGTTAATAAACCTTGTTCAAGAGGTGAGTAGGCGATAATGGATATGCTTAATTCTTTTGCACGCTCAATCATGCCACTTTCTTCAATTCGACGATCGAGCAAACTATATTTCACTTGATTCGAAGCAAGTGTAAGACCATGTTCTGTTAAGATTCTGTGTGATTCAATCATAGCTTCCACGCTGAAGTTACTAACCCCGATATGTTTGATATGTCCTTCATTCACAAGCTTAATCATCTCAAGCATTTGCTTTTCAACAGATGAAAAAGAAAAAGGTTGATGAATTTGGTATAAATCAATTGGTCTATGATTGAGCGCTTCTTTACGGATGTTAATCGTCTTCGATATCGAAGCAGCCGTTCGCAATGCTGGCCACCATTTCGTTGCGAGTTTTGCATCTTCAGGTGTAACGCCAATAGAATCTAGCGCTTTCGCTAATATTTTCTCAGACTCACCACCACCATATACTTCGGCTGTATCAAACCAATTAATTCCCCCATCTAAGGATGTCTTTATAATCTCTTCCGTTAACTCATCATCTAACGCTCCCCAAAATTTCCCGACCAATCCAGTTCCTTTGCTGAACTGCCACGTGCCAAGACCAATTGCAGAGAGTGATAAATCGGATTGTCCTAATTGTCTTTTTTCAATGTGCTTATTCAACCAATTCATCCCCCATGAAGACAGTTATTTTGAGTAAGTGTACCATTCTATAATGGATGAATGCCATTCTCTAGCTGTTTGAAAGTTTAATTGGAAAAGCACATAATAGGAGACATACAAGCTAAGCGAATCGGGGGAATGAAGAGTGAAAGACGACTTAGAATTTGATATGGAAATGGCAAGAGAATATGACAAGGGAATTAGGCGAGCAATGCCCTCGTATGATGCATTATTTCGAATGGTACAGTCCTTTCTTCGTGCGAATGTGGAAGATGGAGCTAAGCTATTAGTGATTGGAGCGGGTGGAGGAAATGAGATTGTTACATTTGGGAAGGCTAATCCATCATGGACATTTGCAGGGGTAGACCCATCAGAACCGATGTTAGAAGTGGCTCTTCAAAAAGCGAAGAATGAAGGGATAGAGGAGCGCGTTTCCATACATACAGGAATCATTGAAGATCTTGAATTTACGGAACGATTTGATGCGTCTACTTGTTTACTCGTGCTTCACTTCGTAGAAACGATTGTAGAAAAAAGAAGTTTATTGAAAAAAGTAAGAGATAACATAAAACCGGGTTCACCATTTGTATTAGTGTCCATGTTTGGAGATCAAACGCAACCTGAATTTGATGAACGCATGAATTTATGGAAATCCATTTGGCTTGATTTAACGGATTTAGAACTTGAAGATGTCGATGCGATGGAAGAATCCGTTCGAGAATTATCTTTTATTCCTGCTGGACAAATTGAAGAGCTTTTAGAGGAAGCAGGATTTGAACGCATTTCACAATTCTTCTCAACGACGTTATTTGGTGGCTGGATTTGTCATGCTAGAAAATAATGGATAAGAATATAGGTTTCTTTTTAATTCAAAACGGGAACTTCATATACAAAGAGAATTGTAGAGGAAGTGTCCATTATGCATTCGCCATCGAAAGCAGAAGCAAAAGATAAAATGAGAGAAGCAAAACCATGGGTTCGACGTTTTGGTCGATTTGGTTATATGGCCAAAGGTGTGGTTTATGGAATGATTGGGATACTCGCAGCACTGGCGGCGTTTGGTCCTGGCGGTGAAATGACTGGAACGTCTGGAGCTCTTCAATCAATCGCACAAATGCCATTTGGCGAACTTGTATTATGGATTATTGGAATCGGTTTAATTGGCTATATCTTATGGGACTTTATTAAAGCATTTAAAGATCCGGAGAATGAAGGAACTGACGCTAAAGGGCTCATTAGACGAACTGGATATTTCATCAGTGGCGTCATTTATTCGAATCTAGCATTTGGTGCTATTAAATTAGCCAGTCATACAGGAAATGCTGGCGGCGGTAATTCAGAGAAGACGATATCTGCGAAATTGATGGAGCAGCCATTTGGTGTATGGATCATTGGATTAGTAGGTGCCATCATTATTGGATACGGTATTTACGAACTTTATAGTGGTGTAAAAGAGAAGTTCATGTCTAAATTTAAAACGTATGAAATGAATGACAAAGAACGTAAAATCGCTAGGATTACTGGAAAGCTTGGTTTGATATCACGAGGAATTGTCTTAAGCATGGTAGGATTTTTCTTCATTCGTACAGCCATTACACATAACCCAGACGAATCCAAAGGACTTGGTGGGGCTTTGACAGAGTTAGCTAGCCAACCATTTGGCCAATTTTTACTAGCTCTAGTAGCTATAGGATTAATCTTATATGGAATCTATCAAATTATACGAGGGCGTTATCAACACATGAACTTTGGTGATGATCGAAAATAGAATGATTTTTAGTATGGAATGAGAGCTACCACGATAGTAATTATCGTGGTAGTTTTTTTGTGTCTTAAGACGAAAATATTATGCGGATTGCTTCGCTATATTTTCTGGAAACAAATGGTCTTTCGCTTGTAGAAGCCGAATGAGAGTGAAAGGTTGGAGTTTGAAAGTGAAAGATCAGCAAGTGAAAGTGAAAGATCGTCATTTGAAAGTGAAAGCTTTTTCTAGATTACTCGAATTAAGGCTATCCCCTTAGAAGCGTAGCGAAAAAAGCTAATTAGGGCTGCTAAAGCAGCCTTTGCTATTAGAAACTCCTGGTCTTTCGCGCGTAGAATTCGAAAGTGAGTGAAAGGTCCGTGATTGAACGTGAAAAATCAGCAGGTGAAAGATCGTCACTAGAAAGTGAAAGCTCTCCCTCGAATACTCGAATTAAGGCTATCCCCTTAGAAGCGTAGCGAAAAGAGCTAATTAGGGCTGCTAAAGCAGCCTTTGCTGTTAGAAACTACAGGTCTTTCGCGCGTAGAATTCGAAAATGAGTGAAAGGTTTGCAAGTGAAAGCAACTATTATAGTTCCAAGCAATAAGAGATTTGCTGGTGCTGCCTTAGTTTACTGGAAACAATTGGTCTTTCGCTTGTAGAAACCGAATGAGAGTGAAAGGTTGGAGTTTGAAAGTGAAAGATCAGCAAGTGAAAGTGAAAGATCGTCATTTGAAAGTGAAAGCTTTCTCATCTACTACAGTTCTCATGTTTATTTCAACGATTACGAACTCTGTAATTCTCCCAATCATTTAAATTATCTTTCACTTCAAAATAGTTGTGATACGATTACAATAAATGAATTCATTGTAGAGGATGTACAACTATGCGAGTTTATGTAGCACTTATTTCCCTCAGTCTTATTTGGGGATTATCATTTGTTTTTATTTCAATTTTAAGCGAACCAGCGGGTGTATGGGGCACTGTCTTTATTCGCTGTATTGCAGGAGCATTATTGCTGTTGCCATTTTTGTGGTTTAAGCGGAAAGAAATTATTCGTCCGGTTCCGTGGAAAGCTTTACTCGTGGTAGGTGTGGTGAACGCTGGATTGCCTTGGGGGTTGATTGCGCTAAGTCAGACACAAATTAATAGTAGTTTAGCAGCTGTGCTAAATGCATTTACGCCAATCTTCACAGGATTACTAGGACTCGTCTTCTTTGGAGCGGTTTTATTAAAGCAACAATGGATAGGCATAGCAATTGGGTTCGTCGGCATAATTATTATCATGGATTTTGATGTAACTCACTTATTTGGTGAGAGTTTTGTTGGGATAGGGACGATGATTTTGGCCACGATGTGTTATGGCTTTTCGTCGCATTATGCACGTAGACATTTGAAATCGGCAGGCATACTATTCGTTACAACGTGTACGTTAGTTGTGGGAGCGGTGTTTGGCGGTACGATGATGTTGCTAACAAACGCAAACCAATTACAAACACTCGCTCAGAGTATAAATGTGGAAGTGCTACTCGCGATAATTGGTCTCGGATTTTTCGGTTCTGGAATCGCTCATTTATTGTTCTTTTACATCATGAATGAAAGAAGTCCGGAATTTGCAACTTCAGTCACTTATCTAATTCCAATATCGGCCATTTTATGGGGATATTTTTTATTGGAAGAGCCAATTTCAATACATATGATTGTAGGCTTGATTGTCATATTAAGTGGGGTGTATTTAACGACACGACCGCGATTAAAGCTAATTAAGTAAGGGGGAATTTAATATGTTAACGACTAAACAGTTACAAGACATTGAGGCATTGCAAAAGGAATGTGAGGCATTCGATGAACTTCAACTGAAGTTGAACTGGGAAATGCTTCGTAGACGCGATGCAGATCAAACGGATTTTTTTTATTATCATGAGGATGAACTTGTTGCTTTTCTAGGAATTTATCCGTTTGGTTCAGTTGCAGAAATGTGTGGCATGGTGAAACCGAATGAGCGCAGAAAGGGCCATTTTCAACAATTATTTTCTGAAGCCATGGACGTATGCGAAAAGCGTGGCTACAAGAAAATCCTACTCAATGCACCTGCAAGTTCACTAGCGGCGAAAGAGTTTTTGAATAAACAAGGTGCAGCATATGCATTCACAGAACATCAAATGCAGTGGGAAGAAAAGGAGTTGGCAGACGTTAGTGGGTTTACGCTACGACAAGCCGATGAAAAGGATATTGCCATGCGAGTGCGTCTAGATGTAGAAGCTTTTGGTGTAGATGAAGAAAGTGCTACAGCTAATGAGAGTAGAATTGATAACGATGAAGACACTGACATGTTAATGATTGAAGTGGACGAGGAAGTGATTGGAAAAATCCGTGTTAAACGCGAAGACGGAGAAGTTTGGATCTACGGATTTTCCGTTTTGCCGACACATCAAGGTAGAGGAATCGGACGTAAAGTATTGCAACAAGTGGTAAGCGAACAAAGCGCTAAAGGACATTCTGTTCACTTAGAAGTGGAAACGAAAAATGCACACGCATTATCGCTTTATGAATCAATTGGATTTAAAGTGGTCCACGCTCAAGATTATTATCGATATAAATAGAAAAAACGAGTCCACATGACTCGTTTTTTTATTTGGTCAGAGGGCTAAACGCCAATAAATCTCACCGTTGGGACATATTATGGTTCGCTAACGCCATATTATCGTGTCCAAACGACAATAAATGAGCCTCGAAAGCCAATAAATCACAAAAAATCGCCAAATACCATGTTGCAAAAAAAACGCCATTTCAGCGTTTTACATAAAAGTCTCCATCAATTGAAGCAAAACAGGTCCTAATAAAATAATGAAAATACATGGGAAGATAAAAATAACGAGAGGAAAGAGCATCTTAATCGGTGCTTTCATCGCTTTTTCTTCTGCACGTTGTTTGCGACGAATGCGCACTTCTTCGGATTGTATTCGTAAAATTTGAACCATACCAATTCCTAATTGTTCTGCTTGAATGATATTACCAATCAACATTTGAATATCATCCACTTGTAACCGTTCACGAACGCCAGCGAGTGATTCTCTACGGGTCTTGCCAAGACGCAACTCCTCAAGACAGCGCTGGAATTCATCTGCTAAAACACCATGTTTTTTAGAAACTACTTTACTCAACGCTTGGTCAAAACCTAAACCGGCTTCCATACTAACTGCGAGTAAATCGATGAAATCAGAAAGTTCTACTACCGCTTTGTGATTGCGTGATTTGATTTTCATTTTCAGAAAAGCGTGAGGTAAATACATACTTAATGCGACCGTTGCTAAAAGCATAAATAGGAGTTTGCCAATCGAAACGTTCGCTATTACCAGGACAATGAACATGAAAATCGGCAACACGATTAACAATCCAAGTTGTAATATTCGAAACTCAAAAGGCGTCATACTGTATGGTGTACCAGCTTGAAGCAATTTTCGTTCGATTTTTTCAGCTTTACCTCGTTTATTCGTGCGATTAAAACTTCTTTTAAACTGTTTAATACGTGTATCAAATAAACGTTGAAATAACGATTCCTTCGTATTCACACTAGTAGTGATTATTTTCTCTTGACGTTCTTCACCAATAACCAATGCTATACGTTGTTTTCTTGAAAGAATGGCTTCATTTCGTGCCAATACTAAGCCTAATAAGACAAGTGAAATAGTGATGAGTGCAAATAATTCAATCATCCGTTACACCTCGATTGTTGTGATTTTCATAATAAAGAAAAAGCCAATCATCATGGATACAGCACCCACAGCTAGTAGCACAAGGCCAATTGGATTGGTGAATAGTACGAGCATATATGGTGGGTTTACAAGAAATAACATACCCGCTAATCCAAGCGGAAGTAGGGCAATAACCATTCCTGACATTTTCCCTTGGGCAGTTAACGTCTTAATTTGCCCTTGAATTTTAATACGTTCACGAATGGTGTGAACGATTTTTTCTAAAACGACAGCTAAATTACCACCAACTTGACGCTGAATGAGAATGGCTTGGATCATCAAGTCTAAATCATTACTTGGCATTCTCTCTTTCATTCGGTTCAACGATTCTTCAACTGTAGCTCCGTATTGCATTTCTTGGAGGACAATCGCTAATTCTTCTTTAACTGGAGATGGTGACTCTTCCATGACATTTCGTAAGGCTTGAAAGAAACTAAAACCAGCACGTAACGCATTAACTACCGTTGAAATCATTTCAGGTAAATAATTGTTGAATTGCTGCAGGCGTTTCTTTTGCTTCGATCGAACAATTATCTTCGGTAATACAAATCCGAAAATGGCACCAAACACCAGCAACATTATAACTGGCTTGAATAAATAAAATAACAATGCGAAAAAAATGACTGAAATCCATTGAAACATAACGTACTCTTCCGATTTTAATGGAATCCCAGCACGTTGTAGCATCATTTCTATCGATTTATTTTTATCCTTCGCTTTTAACCGTTTTCGGACTTTCTCTTTAGCGGTAGTTAAATCGACTATGCGACGCATTTCTTTCTCGGATTTTGGCTCATCACTTTCACTATGAATGAAATGCTGTAATCGTTTGTTCATTTGTTGTTTTTGGTAAAACACTTTGACTAATAAAGCTAGAAAAAACAAAGTAGATGTGACTAATAGCAATATATATCCGATTAGCGTCATAACGTAATCTCATCTTTTTCAATGAAGACATGAGGAGGAATATGGATTCCTGACGTCTCAAGTTTTTCATAAAACTTCGGTCGAACACCTGTCGGAATTAATTTCCCACGAATTTTACCAGAAGCATCGACGCCAGCTTGTTCATAAACGAAAATATCTTGGAGAACAATGATGTCACCTTCTAGCCCTTGGACTTCAGTGATTTTTACAATCCGTCGAGTTCCGTCTTTTAAACGAGATTGCTGAACAATAACATCTAAAGCTCCAGAAATTTGATCGCGAATCGCTTTTACGGGTAAATCCACTCCTGCTAATAAAACCATCGTCTCTAAACGTGAAATCATATCACGAGGACTGTTCGAGTGACCTGTCGCAAGTGAACCGTCATGTCCTGTATTCATCGCCTGTAACATATCAAGTGCTTCCGCACCACGGACCTCACCAATCACAATGCGGTCTGGACGCATACGTAGTGAGTTCTTTACAAGGTCACGAATGGAAACTTGGCCGTTTCCTTCAATATTGGCAGGGCGTGATTCTAAGGTTACCACGTGATCTTGCGTTAATTGTAATTCCGCTGCATCCTCAATCGTCACAATTCGCTCGTCCGCAGGAATGAAACTAGATAATACATTAAGTGTAGTCGTTTTCCCTGACCCTGTACCGCCACTAACGAAAATATTGAGTCGGGCTTTAACACACGCTTCAATAAATAAAGCCATTTCTTCCGTAACCGTTCCAAACGAAATTAAATCCTTAATAGTATATGGGTCCTTCGAGAATTTACGGATGGTAATCGTCGGTCCATTTAGTGCTAATGGAGGTATAATCGCATTTACACGAGATCCATCCGGCAGTCGAGCATCAACCATGGGACTACTTTCATCAATACGTCGACCAATAGGTGCAACAATTCGTTCAATGACATTTAGAACATGTTCATTATCACGAAATTCGATATCGGTTAATTCAAGACGTCCATTACGCTCACAATAAACACGGTCAGGTCCATTAACCATCACCTCAGATACCGATTCATCTAAAAGAAGAGGGTTAATAGGACCGAATCCTGTTAATTCATTAACTAAATCAGCGGTTACTTTTTTACGGTCAATCGATTTTCGATAAGACTCTTCTTCTTTTAATACTTCTTGAACTAATCGATCAATTTGTTGATCTAAATCATCATGTTCTACTTTCAAATCAATCGTCGCTAATATTTCTTTTTGAATGAGTTTTTTAAACTCTTGTTCTTTTTCTTGATGGACAGCTGTGGGTTTAACAACCTTCACTTCAGGTGCAACAGGTAAAGGAGGAGGGGAAGAAACGACATTTACTCGTTCTTCTACAGGTGTTACTTGCTCAACTTTTTCTGCAACTTCAATTGATTCGTTAGGTTGCTGTTTTTGTTGCAATCGATTCAGTAAACTCAAGTTCATCTCCTCCTTATTTTTTGCGTCCAAACCACAGTTTTTTCGTTCGTTCTTTTCGACTGTCCGTTTCATCATCAGCATGATTATTTTTAACAATACAATCCGCCAAGCGTCCTAAGTCTTTCGCTAAATCTGTACCACTGCGACGACTGACGACAGGTATGCCAATATTTAAAGATTGGCTAGCTAATTTAAAGTTGTTTGAAACAAACTCTGCATCAGGTAATTGAAGCATCGTTGGAATCTCTTCAGGTTTAATTAAACCTTCCATATCGTATCGATTAATGACTAACTTGATCTTAGAGGTATAGCCAAGTTGATCGAATGTTTCTAACAACTGTTTGGTGTTTTTTAATGCTGTCATATCAGGGGTAGTAACGACTAGAATATCATTCGCAATATCGAGTAGGTCGAGAGTGGTTTCATGAAATGCATAGCCACAGTCAATAACGGTATAGTCGTAATGGTCTTTTAACATATGAACCGCTTTTTTCATCACGTCATTGGTTACTAACTCCGCATGTTCAGGACGTTCTGGCGCAGCTAAAACTTGAATGCCAGATTCATGATTTGTTAAATAGTTGGAGATAAGAGAGTGGTCAATTCTTGCAATGTCTTCAGCCACATCTTTCATCGTGACAGATGTTTTTAAATCAAGGGCGATTGCAATATCACCAAATTGGAGCTTTCCATCAACTAAAGTGATGGATAAATATTTTTTTTGAAGCGCAATTGCTAAGTTCGTAGCTAAAAATGTTTGACCGACGCCACCTTTAGCGCTACATAGGGCAACTACTTTTCCTGTTTTCATTTGTCCTTGTAATTCCAAGGTGGCACCTCCCTAATTATTTGTCGTAACTTCACGACGGTGTAGAGTTAAATGTAATGTTCCACTTTCATGTGCTTGCACCAAACTTACGGTATCTTTAGGATCGATTTCGATTGTGACAGATGAATATTCTACAAGCTCATCGTTTTCGTCACGGACCGTCATTTTTTTACCAATCGCTAAAACGCGCACTTTTCCATAAAGTAATGATGTTTTAACGACGGGATCTGTTGTAGATCCGATTATTTCAGTAAATAAAACATCTACAAAATCCTCTGCTTCAATCAAATTTGATACCGATTGAACAAGATTAGCGCGAATGGAAATCGCTTGTTTCCCCTCGGTGATTTTTTTCGAAAGAACGTCATTGATTTGTTGGACAGATTGAACACGAGCGGGAAGTAAGACTTCATCACTTTCAATACGTGTTGTCGCCAATTTACCAATAACTTCATCAACCGTTTTCAAGCTTGAGGCATGGACAGAGGATTTTGGTTTCGTTGTTTCCGTAACCATCTCTTCAGTAATGACTGTATTCTCCTCAATCATTTGAGTAGAAACAATCACTTTCTGAGTTTCTTCAGGTATTTCACTTTCTTTATTTTTGGAAGAAAGTGTGAATGCAAAAACAAGGGTCGTGATCAGCCCCATAACGATGGCTAATAAAAACAATGTGCGAGAACGCATGTGAGCACCTACTCTACTAATCGAATTGTGTATGCACCTTTTTCGGATGCATCATCTAACTGAAAACCTGTACCGACACGTTTTAAGAAAACGCCTTTGATCGTTTTATCTTTGGAATCCATTGGCTCAGAAATATAAAAGTAAGCAAAACCTGTAATTTTCACTTGTTTCATTTGATTGGAATCTTGATTATAAGGAACATATACGGGTATTAATAAAATTCTTGGACAATCTCTAGCTGTCATATCGTTGCAAGTAGAAATCAAGTAATCGACAGCTGTTTTAGTGGGACCAGCAATATTACCGGTTTGCGTATTAATGATATCGCCTATTTTTAATTCTCCATCGAAGCCATACATTAAATTTTGTTCGTATAGTTTAGCTCCGGGTCCTTCAAGTGCTAGTGCACCGAAATAGCCTGTATCGCCTGCAGTTTCATCCACTTTAAGCGTGTATTCATTCCCATAAATAAGAGGTATTGAATCATCAATACCAATAGGCGCAGCTCCTGAAGCTCGTCCCATTTTCCCGACTTCGACAGTGGCTTTTACTTTTACAACCACTTCGTCAAAACCAACAATTGAAGAGAAAAACAATGCGACAGGTTCATTTAAATGAACAGCTACGCTTTTTTCAGGTGTTACATTAATGCTTTGAAGATAGGGGAGTACATCATGTGCATCTAAGATCCCTTTAACAATATTTGTTACAGGTTCACCTGCATTCGTCGTTAGTTCTTGCCCACCAGATAAGGCAGCTGCGTTGGCCGCTTTTTGAAGATTGGCTTTTGACATATACAAATGACCACCATCAACGACTAGTCCAGCAAAAGCTGTCAGCACAAGCATTAAAAAAGCTGCAATCAGAATGATATTTCCTCGTTCATCTTTGTGAAAATCACGAATTTTCATCGCTTAACCTCACTCCACTCGAATTGTCGAATCCACTTCAATATCAATAGGACCATTAATAACTAATTCAGCTAAAGGCATAATGGCGTTCATTTTATAAGAAAGAGTTACAGTGACATCGTCCCCTGATTCACGAATACTATCACCTGGTTTAATCGAAACGACTATTGAATTCCCATTTCCAGCTGTGAAATGTTGTTTAGCATATGACTCCATTTCAGCATCTGTGTAACCAAAACTTCCGAGACGAACGGTTTCTTGTGCTGTAAAATGCATGGTCGAATACGTGTAAGCAACTCGTCCAAGATCAATGATAAACACTAAAAATAATAAAAAAACAGGAATGACAAGCGCAAATTCAACGAGAGATTGACCTTTCTCCTCGCGAATCATAGGCGAATCACTCCTTGGAAAATTATTGTGCATAATGCGCCACCTACAATAGCAACACCATACGGAAATGTTTGATTGGATGAATGATTTCGCACAACGGCTAATTTCATTCCATACGTCATGAGGCTGTTGCGGTGAAATAAAGTCAGCCATTGCTTAGATTTTATTAACCTAAACAAAATGAGAAGGAGTGCAACCACTCCGCCAATAATGGCCATATAAACCGCAGTAGTTAAAATGAAAGCTGGTCCTTGAATGGCTCCGATTACTGCCATTAACTTCACATCACCAGCACCCATGCCCTTCATCATGTATGGAATCAAAAGAATCGCGAATCCAACAATCAATCCTAGTAAACTACTTGTTAGTCCAATCCAGCCATTTGTGAAAACTTGCAAAATCAAAGCGAGAAGGAGGGAAGGAAGCAACACATGATTATAGATTTTTCTGCTTTTCAAATCTGTAAATAAACAAATTGTCATTAAAACGATGAGTAATCCATCTAGTAGTTGCAATCCAGTTCCCCCTTTCGCGAAAATTGTTAATTCATCAAGCTGGTGGAGTTGTTGCTCCGTTACTCTTGAATTTCGCAATAACTTCAGTAAACTTAGCAATAATTTCAGTTCCAAAAAGAACTAGTGTTGCTACAACACCTACAGCAATTACTCCCAATACTAAAGCGTACTCAGCCATACCTTGTCCTTCTTCTTCGTTCATGAAATTCTTGATCCATTGTGTCATGATTATTTCTCTCCTTTTGGTTGTATGTGTAGTTTTTGTCCTTCTTCAAGTGCGAGTTCTTCGATGCGACCTGCTGCTAATTCAATTACCGAATAAGCTTTAGGGATGTGTAGTCCACGTTTTCCTGGAGCGACAAATTGTTCGAGCCCAACCACTACTTGATTGGCATCTAAGTAGACGATGTCAATCGGGTATTTCATAAAATACGTGTGAACCGATCGGCAGGGTTGAATATGAATTCCGGATTGACGAGGAAGTGATGACGTGAATAGAAGTCCCTTTAAACGTTTTCCAAAGGAGTACGCAGGTTTGACATTATTCGCAATCACAGTTCCTTGTACCGAGTCAATCACTTGCACAACTTCACCTCCAACATAAAAAAATGAACCCCGCCTACCGAAAGCGGGGTTCACTAATAGATTAGTAGATATCAAAATGTTGTGATGGCTAATTTTATAAAAGGGGCAAAATGCCCTCTTGAAATCAGTGATCACTCGTTTTGCATCTCTAAAATCTTATGCCCTGTTCTTTCGGTAGCTGGCTGGCAATTGTGTTTGTACACAAGAAGCCCCTGTAGCTTTGCGTCGCTGATTTTCATCAGGTTTGCCTTTATCGAGAATCAGTAACGAAGTACATCACTTATTTCTCTTATTGCCTATAATAGTTGGAGATAGAGATTCTGCATATAGTCTAAACTGTTCCTTTTGGTAAATTTTATGCGTGTCAATAGATGTGTTTTTATTCGCGAAAAATTATAATTATGAGAGATTAGACATACTTCATTAGTCGCGCATATTGATTATATTCACTATATGTTAAAGTGTTTATATAGAAGGAGATGGGCGTATGGACCGTTATTGGTTGAAAATTAAGGAAAGTATTTGGTTTATTCCGACCTTATACAGTTTACTATCAGTGGTTATTGCCATTATTTTTTCAACAATTGATCATTTATATGATGATATTTTGCTTATGTACGTCCCGCGTGTTTTATTAACAACAGTCGAACTGGCTCAAACGATATTAAGCGGTTTGTCTGCAGCACTTTTAACAATGACCACATTTACGTTCTCAACGATCATGGTTGTATTGACAACCTATTCTTCACAATTCTCTCCAAGAACATTAAAGAATTTTGTTCGCGATCCAATGGTGTGGCGGGTATTAGGGGTGTTTATGGGTGGGTTTATATATACCACATTATCTCTACTGTTTATGCAAGAATCAATTTCAGGGGAATCGGTTATTTCATCATTAGTTGGCGTATTATATGCGATGGTTTGCTTAGTGTTCTTCGCGATCTTTATTCACCATATCGCAAAAAATATTCAAGTGAATACGCTCATTGAGAAGCTAACAATTGAAGGGGACGAAGCGGTTGGGTCTTATAAGGAACTTCTAAAGAGAGAAGATATGACAACCAATATAGATGAACAATGGACCGTTAATAAGATGGCTTATCCAATAAAGGCAGAAAGCGATGGGTATATTCAATTATTTAATCTCGAACAAATGGTGAAGGTTGCTCAAAAATATGATGGGCAAATTGAAGTTGAATGTTGTATCGGTGATTTTGTTCAATCAAATACACCAGTAGTTACACTTTATGTGAATGAATCAATTGAAATAGAAGAAAATCCCGCGCAATTATTTACGATTGGAAGAGAAAGAGATACAAGACAAGATCCGGTCTTTGCGATTCAAAAGATGGTTGAAGTCTCTCTTCGTGCTATCTCACCGGGAATTAATGATCCTAATACTGCCATTCATAATATTCATCAATTAGGTAGATTGTTGGGTAGTTATAGCCAATTACCTCAAGCAGATTTTGTGTTTAATGATGTGAAATCAATTCATAGAGTAAAGTTGCGAATACATAGCTTTGAAGAAGTGTTGTATCACACGTATTATCAGTTAAGCCACTATGGAAAAGGGGATATATCCGTTTTGGCAGCCATCTCTGACTCACTAATTAATGCCGCTCAACTGGCTCCACATACAGCAAAAGAAGAACTATGGAAAATTCAATTGTACATGATTGAAAGTATGGATGGGACAGAAATACAGTCATTAGATCGTCAATTCTATCAGAAGAAAATTGATCGTTTAGCGGAGTTAGTTGGAACAAAAACGAAAATACTGAAAAACCAATCTAAAAGTGATTGGGAAGAAGGATATGAATTAAAACCATAGAGGAGTCTTAAGAAATAAGAAACCACATTCTTGGACGTTACTGTTGATTGGAATGGAGACGGCGACTCCGAGGGGAATAGCAGATGTTTTCTGCACCGAAAGCGAAGCGGCAGGTGCATGAGCCTTTAGACCCTGGACTGAGCTCGCGAAGGAAGCGGCTAAAGCCATGCCCCCCGGAAAGCGTCCGTCGCAATGGAAATCAATCCTTTTTTCTTAAATTACTATCCAAACATACATACTTTCTATCAATGTAAAAAAGAGCGCCGTGGGAAGTTGGCACTCTTTCTTGTACTTAATATTCTTTTAGCATATCTGTTTTTTTCTCATCTTTGTACTCGAGTACTTCATGAGAAGGGTCATACGAATCACCATAAAAGTGTTCGTCTTTAAACGTATGGATGTTTTCATACGTCCATTTCATTGCTTTGTAGATTTCTAATTCATCTTGATCTACAGGAGACCAATATAAAATTTCAAGAACTGTGTTTTCACCTGTTGCAAGTGATCGACGAATATAGCCGATACGTGAGGCATGTTTGAAATCTTCACGGGCGTAAAATTTCAAACGCTTTTCGGTGTCAGTATCTTCATAGTTCACAGGTTCTACTTCAAGTAGAATGGCTTTGTTTTTCTCTTTTAATTTATTTAATAACTTTCTACCCAGTCCTTCGCCACGTGCATCTTTAGAGACAAACAAGTAGTCTACGAAGATGAAGTTTTCAAACTCCACGTACATGAGAACGTGTTTTGGTCCTTCGTCTTTCATATACACATTGCCTTTTTCAGCAAGTAATGTCTCCATATGCTCTTTTGACTTCATTTCTTCGACTGGGAAATATTGATTTAGTTTTTCGTACCAATTCATACAAACAGTCTCCTTCCAAAGTTTTAGTTTGCCCGGAGTTTTTGTTTTAAGAGGTTAGATTATAGAGGAACAAATGAGACGGGAAAAAAACCCTCGTTGATATGTATACCCTATTCTTACACTTATAAACATGTTTTAAGAAATTTTTCGCTTGATGGCATTAATCCTTTTGGCATAGCGTCTAGTGAATAGAAGGCAATCCCAATAGATTCGGAAAGATTTGCTTTTAAAGAGCCTTCATATGAATTAGCTATAAAAACAGCTGTAACAGAATAAAACTCATCTCCATTATCCACTTTGTAATAAAACTCTTTTCCTGAAAAAACTTGCTTCAACTCTAAACTCGTGACGTTCAGGTTCGTTTCTTCAAATACTTCGCGTACAGCAGTCTCCTCAAAGCTTTCACCTAAATCCATTAATCCGCCGGGTAAACCAAAAACCCCTTTTTGCCGTTCTTGTAATAAAACATCCCCAAATTCATTTTGAATAATCACGACAGAGCCGGGTAAAATTAAAGGACGATGACCTACATATTTTCGAAGTTCTTTATAATATTCCATATATACCTTCCATTTGAATTATTTTTTACATAGTATACCCTTTCTCCCAATAGATAACTTATACTAAGATATAGAGTTGTTTGAACAACCCCCACTTATCGACCTTACGGTCTGATTGAAGTGGGAGATTCTTGGGAACAGAGCGTACTTATTGACGTATTTCTTTGTCAACAGAGGTTTCTCTTATTGACCAAGCTATCCCCGCAGATTCCTGCGGTTCTACCCTTTTGTTTAAGCCAAAACTAAGGTTCTTAAGCCTTCGGCTAGGATATTTTTGCTGGCATTTATATCTCTATTGTGATGTTCGTGACAAACAGGACAAGTCCATTCCCTTGTTTCAAGGGCTTTCTTGCCATCCTGATGTCCACAATCGGAACATATTTGACTAGACGGAAACCATCTGCTTATTTTCACAATTGTTTTACCATACCATTTCGCCTTGTATTCTAATTTCGATACAAAAGCAGACCACGATACATCAGAGATTGATTTTGCTAACTTATGATTGCGTAACATTCCTTTCGTATTCAAATCTTCGATACAGACAATATCGTGGTTTTTGATGATGTCTGTACTTAATTTGTTAAGGAAATCGTCACGTTGGTTCATTATTCTTTCGTGCAATCTAGCGACTTTTATCTTTTGCTTCTGATAGTTTTTTGCATCAAGAAGGCTTATACCATTGTTCTTAGCATTCAATGCACGTCTTGAAAGTTTCCGTTGTTCACGCTTTAGTTTCTTTTCCATCTTTGATGTGAACTTATTATTGTCAATCTTGCGACCATCAGAAAAAATTGCAAAGTTAGTGATACCTAAGTCTATTCCAATAGATGATTCAGTTTTCTCCAAGTGGTGAACATCTGTTTCGGCCAGAATGGATACAAAGTATTTACCACTAGGATTTTGTCTAATAGTCGCTCGAATAATACGACCTTTTACTTCACGACTTTTTGCAAAGCGAACTAGACCAAGTTTCGGTAATTTTATTTTGTTGTCAACGATGGCTATGTTATTATTTGTTTCTTTCGTTGTGTAGGATTGCACCTTATTCTTTTTAGACTTGAAGCGGGGTGCTTTATTTTGTTTTTTGAAGAATCGTGAATAGGAATCAGCAAGGTTTTTAAGTGAGGATTGAAGGGCAATGCTATCAACTTCTTTTAGCCATACTAACTCCTTTTTTAAATGTGTTAATTCAGCAGAACAAGAGTGGTACGATAATCCTTTGCCAGTTTCTTTGTATGTATCGTTCCATCGCCCTAAAAAACGATTGAATACGAAACGACTGCATCCGATTGTTTTAACAATGAGCATTTCTTGTTCTTTGGTTGGATAGATCCGGAATTTGTATGCCTTATTGACTAACATGATTTTCACCCCTAAAGACACGAATGTTTGTTCTCATTGTACCATCGTGAGGAAAGTTTTGGCTACCGCCAACCGACATCCATCTCCCACCTACTCATTAGGGGCTTCGCCCTTTTCATTCCTTGAGGTGGGAGTCTTCTGTCGGATAAAGATAAAGGATGTGTATAGATTGACGAAAAAGTTGTGGTTTCAAGTGGGTGTTGGCTTACTACTCGCATTAGTAATTATTCGAATGTTTATGGAAGTGAAAGGAATTTTCTCCCCGCTTCTCATTATAGGTCAAACGATTTTCCTCCCACTATTAATTGGTGGCGTACTATTTTATTTAACTAGACCGTTACTTAAGTTTTTAGAATCAAAAGGGTGGGCGAGATGGACAAGTATTTTGGCGATCTTCGCAACGATAGGTTTAGCTCTATGGTTCTTCTCATCCATGATTGGTCCCGCTGTAACGGATCAAGTGAACGCTTTAGTAGAAGATGCCCCTGAGATTACAAAAGATGTTGAAGACATGGTCGACTATGTTATTAACCAAAAAGATCGTTTGCCAGAAGCGATTGAAAAATCGATTGATGATCAATCAGGACGTGTGAATGATATTGCGATGGGCTTTGGTTCTTGGGTCGTGACATTTATTCAAAGCTTTTTCCAAGGATTGTTCCTTTTAGTTTTGGTTCCATTCTTCCTTGTGTATTTGCTGAAAGATCACGAAAAGTTTGCACCTTTTATTGCTGGGTTCTTTAAGGGTGATCGCAAAACCTGGATTCGTAAAACGTTAGTCGATATTGACATTACGTTAAAATCATATATTCAAGGACAATTATTAGTTAGTTTTGCAGTAGGTATCATGTTGTTAATAGGCTACCTGATTATTGGGTTAGAGTATGCGTTGTTACTTGCTATTTTCGGAATGTTTATGAATGTGATTCCTTTCTTAGGGCCATATATTTCTGTTATTCCAGCTCTAATTATTGGATTTGTTCAAGAACCTCAACTAGCTTTATATGTTGCGATTATCATGTTAGTGGCTCAACAAATCGAAAGTAATTTAATTTCACCTAATGTTATGGGGAAAGCACTCGATATTCATCCTTTAACTGTTATTACCGTCATTTTAGCTGCAGGTAATATCGCTGGATTATGGGGCATTATCTTAGCTATCCCTACTTATGCAATCATTAAAACGATCATCAAAAATATATATGCTCATCGAGTAGAAATACGTGATGCTGCTACAAGCACTGTAGACGAAGATTAATAATAAAAATCTCCTAACCGGTTATCGGCTAGGAGATTTTTTAATACTGATAAAGTATATGTTTTGGGATATCAGTATAAGAAAAAACAACATGCACCAAACGGATGCACGCTGTTTCATTTTAATCTGGATAACGTTCTTCGCTAGAAGAATCGTCTTTTGTTTTACGATGATTTTTTTCATCTTTTACTTTTTGATTTAATTCTTCTACAGGAACCGCATCGACTGTTTGCATATCGTCATGCATGTCGAAGAGGCTTTCTTTGTCCGTTTTAACTACATCTGGATTATCTAAATCGCGATGTTTTTCATCTTTACGATTACGTTCATTGAAAGGCTTATTCGTCATAACGAGTCGATCCTTTCCTGACCTTATTTACGCACCATATTAACTAACATATGTGCTAATGCGTGCTGTTGGTCTTTATCGCCTGACTTCCATAATTCTTGCAGTAAGTTTTCTTCACTATTACGTGGTTCTTCATTATTAGCTAAGTATCCAGCAACCATTTCAGCTGTTTTCGCTAATTGCTCTTCACCTAAACCTAATTTTTCACCAGTTGCAACTTTACCGCCTAAATAAGATTTAAAGGTTGAAAAATTCGCTAAAATTTCATCTTTCTTTTCAGGACTTACATTGTTTAATTCCTCTTGAACTTTACCTTGAATGTTTTCCATGTCATTGACACGCTCCTTTTCATCTTCTTACTGTTAGGTTTATCCTATTTGCCCAAACCTAAAACCTACCAATGTGCAAAATAGGTATTATTAACTACAGTAAAGGGCAGAATCCACAAGCTTGTAATCCAGGCACATCCTTAGAAAAACAACAGGTTGTTCGAATTTGTGTATTGAGCAAAAGGGAAGGTTCCGAACCTTTTAGATAGGTAGCGAATAAGGAATGCGAAGATATTCCAGTCCACATGTCATTTTCCTTCAATAAATCAAGAACTTCTCTCGCTATTTCTGCAGTTGAAGTGGTGTTAAGCATTACATGAAAATGCCAAAGCATAAATCCGAAAACATTCTCCCATAAGGTTAGGGGAGAGACGGATGAATAATTTCGTAGAGCATGTATCATCGGTTGAATTTGTTCATGTAAAATGTGATGAACTAATTCTCTTGGCGATATAGAGGAAGTATCTTGATAATCTTTTGTCAAAATAAATGTACTTATACTCATATTGCCGTATTCATTTATTGCGCCAAATTGAACTTGATTTGCTTTGCCCATCCACATTTCCTCATAGGTAATCAACATAACAAATTGAGTGGAGACAAACATGCCATACCTGCGCATGAAGTAAGAGGCAGCAACAGCGTCTTTGTCAATTCCAGTTACCGTTTTTATTACCGGGAGAATATCGACTTGATGTAGTTGCTCCAATGTGAATAAAGGATGCTTCGGTTGGCTAACATATGTGCTATACATATTCAATTGACGGATTTGATCGTTCGTTAGAGTAGTCATAGATTAAGTATACAAATAATTTTATAGAATGTGTTGACTTGCTTACTGATAATGATTATCATTATCGTATAAGGAATGATATTTCTTCTATATTAGTCAACATGTTAGGACGAGTCAGCGACTTTTCTCCAAATTGAAGCTGACATTTCACAAACTTAACCCCCCTCACCGTTAAGTTGTGTATACAAAAGGTTCATGCGCAAACCGTGCGTATGAATCTTTTTTTGCGAAAAAAAACAAGCACGGAAAATCCATGCTTGTTTCTATTTCCTATTTAGAGTGCTTGCTTTTCGTATAATTGAACCATTTCGATAATCACTTTTGTTGCTTTCTCCATGTTATCCACTGAAATGTATTCAAATTTCCCATGGTAATTCTCGCCACCAGTGAAAATGTTAGGTGTCGGCATGCCCATATAAGAAAGTTGAGAGCCATCCGTTCCTCCACGAATTGGTGAAATGATTGGTTCGATTGATAAGTTTTCCATCGCTTCTTGAGCAATTGTCACAATATGTTTTACAGGTTCAATTTTTTCACCCATATTAAAGTATTGATCATTTATTTCAACTGTAATGGCATTAACACCATATTCAGCGTGGATGTCAGCAGCAGCTTTTTCGAAAATCGCTTTTTTCTCTTCAAATTTTTCACGGTTAAAGTCGCGAATAATATAAGAAAGTTTTGCTTCTTCAACATTGCCTTTGAAATTCATTAAATGAATGAATCCTTCGTAGCCTTCTGTTTTTTCAGGAACCTCATCAGTAGGCATATGCGATTGGAATTTGGTTGCAATCGTCAAGGCATTGACCATTTTGTTTTTCGCTGAACCTGGATGGACACTAGTTCCTCGAGCAGTCACTTTCACACCTGCAGCGTTAAAGCTTTCATACTGAAGTTCTCCGAGTGGTCCGCCATCCATTGTATACGCATATTTAGCGTCAAATTTTTCTACATCAAATTTATGAGGTCCACGCCCGATTTCTTCATCAGGTGTAAATCCAACTCTTATTTTACCGTGTTTGATATCAGGATTTTTAATCAAGAACTCCATTGCAGTCATGATTTCAGCAACTCCAGCTTTATTATCAGCACCTAAAAGAGTTGTTCCATCAGTTGTAATTAATGTATGTCCAATGTAATTATTCATTTCAGGGAAGTCCTCAGGTGACATCACAGTATCTTCATTTAACTGGATTGGACCACCTTCATAACAATCAATGCGCTGAGGATTCACATTTTTACCCGTGTAATCAGTCGTCGTATCGACATGAGCCAAAAACCCAATTGTCGGAATGTCTCGGTCTGTATTTGCTGGAAGAGTCGCAAATAAATAGCCATGATCATCTAACGTAATATCTTCCATACCTATGGAAGCTAATTCTTTTTCTAATTCATATAACAAATCCCATTGGCCAGGAGTGGAAGGACAAGTTGTGCTTTCCGCATCTGATTGAGTATCTATTTGGGCATAACGCACGAGGCGTTCGATTAACGTTTCTTGCATAAGTCCAACTCCTTAGTTCATTTCTACATTTAGTTTATCACTTTACTACGTATGACGGAATAATGATTGCTTAAAATCTTGTTTCGATCGGGAATAAAGAAAGTTCTATTAAGTTGATTCTTGGAAAACCTAGCTTTTGAGACTTTTTTTTCTCTTATCTTTAAATTTAAGGACATGAGAAACACGTGGTTCAGTACCAGCCTTTAAACGTGACATATTTTCTTGATGTTTCCAAATAGCTAAGATGAAAAGAGAGAACGCAATCATTATTGACCATATACCCGTGGAAAACCATATGGCGTAACCAACCAATGTTATATACAAAAATAAGACACCTATCAATAAGTAATCAGTAATCAGAGAAATAAGAACTAATCCAAACAATCCAATTAAACCCATCTGCCAATCAATTGCTAATAAAACACCAATGACTGCAGCAGTTCCTTTCCCACCATTAAACTTCATCCAAACAGGATAATTATGACCGATTACAACCATAAAGCTCATTAAAAATAAAAGAGAATTATGATATGCCAATAACGTCTGGCAACTGGAAATGAGTAAAGATAAAATAAAAACCGCTAAAAAACCCTTCCCTATATCAAAGATTGCCACGAGTAAACCATATTTCCAACCTAAGACAATCGTTGCATTGGAAGCTCCTGAATTTTTAATTCCGTTTTCTTTCACATTAATTCCAGATAACGTTTGAGCAATCACGGAGCCGTGAAGACTGCCGATCAAATAACCAACAATAACAATTAATCCGATATACAACAAGATGTTCATCATATAAATTCACCTCTGTATTCTACTAAACGTTTTAAGTAGATCAATAGTTTCGTTTATTTGAAACTACAAGCTTTTTTAAAATAAAAATCACTCGATGCAATGTTTCTTTATTTAATAGAAGTAATACGTTAAAAATATATTAAAATATGAATCTTGAATTCAAGACATTTGGAATGTGCTGGAAATAAAAAAGATTCAAAGTACCTTTAAAAATCCAGTAAAAGGGAATTAAAGGGTTCGCAAGAATGTTTTTGAATAAAATTCAAATATCACGAAAGCTGATATAACAAGCTTTCTAAAGTATTAAAAAAAATAGTTGATGGAACTAGGTTTATTTTCACGGGTCAGGGGAACTAGTAAAAGCAAATTGGTAACAATAGGTTTCTTTGACACTTTAGGAAAGGAAATGGTAAATAGGTAAAGATAACTTTTTTATAGGACTATAGAAATATACCCGTGCCAGTATTGTGGATTATTTTTGAAAAGAGGGATTTGGGAATGTTAGAGGCAAAAAGGCGTGCAGCTGTATTTTTTATATTGGCATTTATTTTAGCGGCTGTAACAGGTTATATGGTTCTTCAAAAGGTTGAGGACTTAAATTCTGAGTTAGGAAAAATGACAAAAGTGTATGTTGCAAAAGAAGAAATACTATCCAGAGATATTATCCAACAAAGTCAGGTGACAGTAATGGAGTTACCGAACAAATTTGTTATTAAGGATTCTCATATTACATCATTTTCAGATTTAGAAAATCGAGTCTCAGTTGTACCATTAAAACCTGGCGAGATTATTACAAAAAATATGATTAAACCGGCATCTAATCTGCAAAATGAAAACAATAGATTAGTAGCAATTCCACGAACCGATAAAATATGGTTTGATCAAGAATTTGTTGCATTAGACCGAGTGGATATCATTGTATCGAGAGAAGTGGATGGTAAACCAGAGACATCTGTATTTATGAAAGATGTTGTTGTTCGATACGCTTTGAAAAAGGGTGAAGATATTCTCGGTATTTCAGTAGAGGTATCTGCAGAAGATGCACCAAAATTAATACATATGGAAAACTATGCGGACCACATTCGTTTACTTAAATCAAATGTAGGTAAAAACAGTGTACCAACTATTGAAGAAGAAACTACAACGAAAGAACAAGCTCCCGTTCAGAAGGTAGAAGAACCTAAGCAAGAGGCTAAACCAGAAAGTAAAACGGAGGCCTCAAAAGATACGACAAAAGATGGGGCTGCTTCAAGCAGTGGACAGTGACAGGGGAAAGAGGCGAAACTCATGGAGTCAACGGTTAATCTCTTGATTGTAAGCGAGAGAGAACAGCATATTGCACAATTAAAGATAATTGCTGAAAATTTTTCAGATCAAGTAACCATAGCTAATTATGCTGATACGATTCGAGAAATGAATCGTGAAACACAGGATATAATCATCGTTTCTCAATATGAAATTGAAGAGTCAGTAGAACTTGTGCAATCCATTCGTATGGTGAATCCCGAATGCTTAATTCTTTTCATTGCAGATTCATCAGACTTCGCATTGCTTCGATCGATTACTCGATCTGGTGCTGATGAATTCTTCATATTTCCAGAAGAAGCAAGTTTGTTCGCAAGTAGATTTCCTACCATGGTTAAAAACTATGAGATTAAAAAGAATTCAATTGAGGAAGCGGCCGTTACGTTTGGTCGTAATCGAGGAAAGATTTTTTCATTTTACAGTGGAAAAGGCGGCAGTGGTCGGACTTTAATAGCTGCATCTGTTGCTCAAACATTAAAGCTAGAGTCGACAGCTGAGGTCATTTTAATCGATTTAAACACGCAGTATGGGGGCATAGAGAATGTTTTCTCGATTGAGTCTAATCGATCATTAGCTGATTTAATGCCTGTTGTAGAAGAGTTGAATGAAAGTCATATTAGAAACGTTTCAGAGACTCAAGAAGATTCAAAGTTAGAAATTTTGATAAGTCCATGTGATGCAGAAATAGCTGAATCGATTGATGAAGTATTTATTGCAAAGTTAATCCGCACATGTCGTCGCTCCTTTGACTATGTATTGATTGATTTGCCCAGTCACATGAATGCACAAGTTGTAACGGCCTTAGAAGAGTCAGATAAGATCTACTATATTTTAGCTCCGGAGACCTCTGCTTTAAAAACATTAAAACAATTTGAGACCTTAAGCTGTCGTTTAGGAATTCCCTTAGTGAATCGAATGGAAATTATTTTAAACGAAGTAGCGAAAGAAAATGAAGTGCAGCAAAAAGATTTGAAAAATGTTTTACGTTACCCATTAATTGGTACCATTCGCCGAGATGTGAAAGGACTTCAGCCATTTATTAATATGGGCGTGCCTGTTCGTAAGGTGGCAAAAGAACGTAAGCTAATTCCCTTTGCGAAAGATGTACGTAAATTTGCGCGAGATGTATTAAAGCAATAGGAGGGGAAGGTAAATGAGCTCACTGTTCGAAAAAAGAAAAGAAAAGCTTGTGCAAAAAAAGCCAACCTCTTATGAATATGAAAATCATCTAGTTGATGAATTAGTTGAACATTATAAAGCTCGTTTATTGCGTGATACGAATTTAGAAGCATTAACACAATTATCATCAGGTGAAATGCGATTAAGAATAGAGCAGTATGTATCAACATTCATGTCGGAAGAAAAAGTGATTATTTCAAGACATGATAAAGAGCTTTTGATTACGAGGATTTTAGATGAGTCAGTTGGTTTTGGTCCATTAGAGCCACTTATAAATGATCCGGACATTACCGAAATTCTCATTAATGGATACCAAGAAGTTTATGTGGAGCGAAGAGGGAAACTTCAAGAAGTAAAGATCGCCTTTAGAAACGATGAGCATGTACGGCATATCGTTGACCGAATTGTTGCACCACTCGGCCGTCGAATAGATGAAAGTTCGCCGATGGTAGATGCCAGACTGCCTGATGGGAGTCGTGTAAATGCGGTTATTTCACCCATTAGTTTATCTGGCACACTCGTTTCTATTCGGAAATTTAGAGCGGATCCATTTAAAGTGGAGGACCTATTGGAATTTGAGTCATTAAATCAAGATATGGCGACTTTTCTAGATGGTGTCGTTCAATCAAAAATGAACACGCTAATTAGCGGAGGAACAGGGTCTGGTAAAACGACTCTCTTAAATGTGATTGCAAGTTCAATCCCTTATGGGGAACGCGTCATAACAATTGAGGATTCTGCCGAGTTAAGATTAGATCGGCCGAATGTTGTTGGTATGGAAGCGCGTCCTGCAAATGTTGAGGGTAAAGGTGAAGTAAGTATTCGTAATTTAGTTCGAAATGCATTACGTATGAGGCCGGATCGCATTATTGTAGGGGAAGTTCGAAGTGGAGAAGCCTTTGATATGCTTCAAGCAATGAACACAGGGCATGAAGGTTCGATTACAACAGTCCATGCAAATAATGCCGATGATGCTTTAAGAAGGGTTGAGTCCATGGTCATCATGGCAGGAATGGATTTACCGTCCAATATTATTCGAGAATACATTGTTGGTGCTTTAGATATTATTATTCAGGCTACTCGACTAACCGACGGTACAAGAAAGATTGTTTCTATTTCTGAAGTACAAAAAACGGATGGCAAACACAGGATTGTAGAAATTTTTAAATTTCAACGTACAGGTTTAACAAAGGATGGAGACGTTGAAGGACATTTTACACCAACAGGGGAGATTCCTCATTGCCTTGACCGTCTACGTGTATTTGGAATAGAAATTGATGAAACATTATTTCGACCGGTCACGAGGGGTGTTTTTGTATGACAGAATCATTGCTCGCGATGTTAACCGTTTTGCTGTTAGTCATTGGTTTTTATTTTTATCTCGGTTATCGCAAGGAAAAACGTGAATGGCGCAAAAACGTCCAACAATTTTACCGAGATGGTGAACGTCGAAAAAGTGTTCTTGTAGTAATTGGTACTAAATATGACCAATCCGAATCTGCAAAGGCTTTAGAAACAAAATTAATCGGTGCGAATATTGGGCTAACACCTTCAGAATTTATAGGAGCGCTAATCGTATCATATATGGGTTTAGTTATAGGCTTACAAAATTTCTTTAATTTGAACATCCTTACTGCCTTGTTTATTTCGTTGTTAATTGTAGAAGGTGGTAGACGAGTCCTCTTCTTAATTCGTAAAAATAAGAAGAAAGAAATGATGGTAGAACAACTACCAGAAATTTGCCGAATATTAGCTAATTCAACTAGATCCGGGATGACGTTAAATCAAGGAATTCAGCTGGTTGCTCAAGAAATTGGTGAGCCAGCCAAATCGGAATTTAAACGTCTTGCTCATGAACTTTCTCTCGGAATCGATTTCAGTGGTGCAATCAGAAGTATGGAAAAAAGAATTGATGATAAAGAATTCCAACTTTTCACAGCTACCATGCTCATTCAAAAGAAGGCTGGAGGAAATTTATACGCAGTACTCGATGAAATGAGCCAAACCCTAGATGAACGCAAACTACTAAAACAAGAAATTATGACAATGACCGCTGAACAACGGTACATCTCATATATTGTTCCAGTGATTCCTATTTTTCTTGTACTCATGATGAATAACGTCGTCGATGGATTTCTAGAACCACTTTTTACAGGCTTAGGTATTATTTTATTAACATTCTTTCTAACAGGAACAATTTTAACGTTTGTAATCGTAAGAAAAATAACGAATATAAGGGTGTGATGAGATGGATGGGATAATCGCATTAACTGTCTTACTATCCTTACTCGCTGTTGCGGTGGCACTCCGTTCCTCCTATGTTTACGGCCAAGAACGAAGCAATTTAAAGGAACAAGTTGAAGAATCACTGTTCATCTATGATTCATTCCATCGGAAAATTACGCGTAAAGAAAAATTCGTTGCGAAAATGTTTAAATTTGCAGATGATTTTGCGGACCTTGGTCAACGAATTAATTTTTTTAGTGAAAATGAAGACGTGAAAAAGTGGTTAATCAAAGCAGGATATCCCTATGAATTGACTATCGAACGATTCCAAGGGATGAAAATCTTCTTAATGATTGTTGGTTTTTTCACTGGCGGAATTTCGCTCATTCTACTTCTGCCTTTCTCGCAATTCATGATTATATTGCTTCCTATTTTCGGATATTTCGCTCCAATTCTTTGGATTCGTTCAAAAGCTAAAAGTCGTCAAGAAGAGATATCTTATCGCTTGCCCGATTTTCTCGATACGATGAGCGTAACGCTGCAAGCGGGTGTTGCAATGGATCAAGCCATTCGTGACATCGTTCCATATTTTGAAGGACCAGTGAAAGAAGAGTTTGGACGTTTTATTCAAGAAATTAGCGTAGGAGTACCAAGGGCAGAGGCATATCGGACTTTATTAATTCGCAATGACTCTAAAGAGTTTCAAATTTTAATAAAGTCATTAATTCAAGGAGAAAGATTAGGTGTTCCAATAGCGGATACCTTTAAACAACAAGCCGAAGAAATGCGAAAGTTGAAAAAAGAAATGATTAAAGAGAAAGCTGCAAAAGCTTCACCGAAAGTCACACTCGTGACCACTTTTATTATTTTACCTTCATCGCTCGTCTTAATTGGTGGTCTGATGATGATCAATATGTTTAACCAAAACAAAGGGATTTTTGATTTATTCCAATAAAAAACCAACATTAAAGGAGAGAAAAACAAAATGAAAAACTTACTTATGAAAGCATGGATGAATATCGTAGTACCAGTAAAAAACGAAAAAGGGGCTCAATCACTTGAATGGTTGGGTTTAGCAGCATTACTGATATTAGTATTGGGAATTGTATCTACAGCAGTTAGTAAGCAATCAGATGGTATTGGTGGAATTATTGAAACCATTATTGGAAAAATTAATGATATGGTAGGCTAATAAGTTCGTAGGGGGAATGACATGAAGTTTAAATACACTATATTAATAATCATTTTATTTATTTTATTAAGTGGATGTAATCCAAACGAACCAAAAGATACAGGCATTGTGCCTGGTGAAAAAATAACGGTGGATTCTAAAAAGCCGGAAGAGAAAGAAACAGAACCAAAAAGTGATGAAAGTAAAACTCCTATTGTTGCAGAGCCACTTCCAGCAACGTTAAACGAATTGGCTGAATTATCTCCAGGATATACCGAGCTTTTATATGCCATTAATGAAGAAGATGAAAAAAAGATTATAGAGCTTACAAAGGACTTACCCAATATTTCTAAAGATGTTTCTAATGAAGAACTAGACAATTACTACAATCAATTATTATCAATCTTTCAACGTGATTTTAAAGGTCCAGAAGATATTATCGAAAAGTTGAAATTTCAATCTATTGGTGATCCGGACATTGAAGATCCTCGAAGACAGTTTAAAGAAAATCTAAACGTCATGGTTATCTTGGATGCGTCTGGAAGTATGGGGAAAAAGATTGGATCACAGACACAAATGGATGCAGCAAAAACTGCGATTCAAAAATTTGTAAATGGTTTACCTAAAGAAACAAATGTAGGACTTCGTGTTTATGGTCAAGAAGGAACTGGGAACAAAGCGGACAAGACTCTTTCTTGCAGTAGTAGTGAATTGTTATATCCTATTTCTCCTTTTGACTCAGAATCCTTTAGTGATTCGTTGTCTCAAGTTAAACCGGCTGGATGGACACCAATACAACTTGCATTAAATGAAGCGCAAAAAGATTTGGCGAAATTTAGTGGGAAAGACAATACAAATATCGTCTATTTAGTTAGTGATGGAATTTCCACTTGTGATGATGACCCAATCGCAGCGGCGAAATCCTTATACGATTCAGATATAACACCTATTGTTAATGTGATCGGTTTTAATGTTGATCGTGAAGGACAGAAACAACTGAAAGAAATCGCAAAAGCTACGGAAGGATCTTATCAAGATGTAACAAGTGAAGAATCTCTTCAAAACGAACTTGATCAAGCAAAACAACTTGCTGAAAAGTGGGAAGAGTGGAAGGAAAGATCAACAAAACAGGTGGGTTATCAAGAAGTGGAAAACAGTAATGATATATTTGTATACATGAGTCATGAAGAAAGTAATTACATTTATCAAAAACAGCAAGTGGGCAATGCCCTAACATATTTATATAAACAAGACAAAATGTCTGAAGAAAGCCATGAATATTTACTTAATAAACACATGGATTATCATCAATGGATTAGGGATGAATATGACAAGTTAAAAGCAGAATTAAAGAGTTTAAATGAAATGAATTCGAAAGAAGCCATTAAGGCTTTGGAAGAAAAATATCAACAAAATGCTTCTAATTAAAACTAGATTTTTAGAATTTTAAATTCATCCATCAAGGAGTTACTCATGAAATTAAAATTCCTAATAAAATTGTGTTGTTTTGGAGTCCTCCTGACAGGATGTACTAATAATAATGAAAATGGGATTAAACCAGTGGAAGAAATAAAAAATGCTCCAGAAGATGAGACTACTAAGTCTGCAGAGAGGGATGTAAACCCAAGGGATATTGAAAACGGTGAAGATGCGCCTACTTTAGAAATTCCATCCTTACCTACTACCTTAGATGAACTCTCGAAAAAACCTGTAGGTTATACAGGGTATTTATCAACAATAGATGATGAAGATATCCAGGTAATAGATAAGATTACAAAAGATCTACCTAATATCTTGGGGAATCCAACCAATGAAGAGCTGGATAAATATTACGAAGCCATTTTAAATGTTTACCAACAAGATTTCATTGGACAAGAAGATATTCTGCAAGAAATGAAATTTCAATCGATTGGAAATCCAGATATCGAAGATCCGCGTATGCAATTTAAAGAAAATTTAAATGTAATGGTAATACTAGATGCTTCAGGAAGTATGGATAAAGAAGTAAATGGTCAAAGCCAAATGGAAGCAGCTAAATCAGCTATTACTAATTTCGTAAAAGGCTTACCAAAGAACGCGAATGTGGGTCTGCGAGTGTATGGACAAAAAGGCACAGGTAGTATGGAAGATAAAGCTCTCTCATGCAAAAGCAGTGAACTTATTTATCCAATCAGTGAATTTGAAGCAGGAGGATTCGAACAAGCATTAATAAAAGTTGAACCTGCTGGATGGACTCCAATGCAACTTGCACTAAATGAAGCACAAAAAGATTTAGCTTCATTCAAAGGGGATACCAATACAAATATCGTGTATTTAGTAAGTGATGGAATATCCACCTGTGATGATGATCCTGTGACCGCAGCCAAAGCCTTATATGATTCTGATATAAAACCTATTGTAAATGTCATTGGTTTTAATGTGGATAATGAGGGTCAAAAACAATTAAGAGCTGTCGCAGAAGCGACCAAAGGAAGTTACCAAGACGTTCAAGATGCGCAAGGATTACAAAACGAATTAGACCAAGCGAAAAAAGTAGCTGAAAAATGGAAGTCTTGGAAGACTTCAACCGAAGGTAATATTGGTCTAGAACACGTAAACAATAAATTGGATATATTTGGATATCATACGGATAATTTTACAAAATGGGTAAATGAGCGTCAGCAAGTTGGATTTACACTTACTTATTTACTACAAAAGAAGGAAAAAATGTCACAAGAAAGTCATGATTATTTACAGAATAAAAATAAAGAATATCATTTATGGATTGAACAAGAATATGACAAATTACGTAATGAGTTAAAACAAATTAATGAATTAAATTATCAAGAAGCAACGAAACTTTTAGAAGAAACATATCAACAAAACAGTACTCCATAAATGGGAGGAGCCTAAATGAAGCGGCGTAAATTATGGAAAAAGCTTTTTGCAATTAATCTTATTGCGTTTTTGTTGTTTTGGACAGCTGGACCTTCTATTGTTCTTGCATCCTTCATTTCACCCGGAAAACCGATCACACCTGGTACACCAATTACACCAGGTAGTCCGATTACAGGAGGCCAATTTATAGCACCAGGTGAAGTTTTAACACCGGGGGAATCTTACGTACCAGGACAACCAGGTTCAAGTGATATTCCTTCGGTTTCGGGGAAACCAATTATCCCAACGCAGCCTTTTACTAACGGATTGTTTATTACGCCTAATTATATAAGCGCACCTTACAGTGGTTGGCTCCAAACCGGGTCACCTATTTCTAGTGGGGAAGCGGGAAGTACGGGGAATGGTCCAAATAGTGGTCAACCTGGAACAGGTGGAACCGGACCAAATGGAGGCCAAGTAGGAACTGGTGGAACAGGCCAAAATGGAGGACAACCAGGAACAGGTGGAACCGGACCAAATGGAGGTCAAGTTGGGACAGGAGGAACAGGCCCAAGTAGTGGACAACCAGGAACAGGTCCAAATGGAGGCCAAGTTGGAACAGGAGGAACAGGTCCAAGTAGTGGACAACCAGGAACAGGTGGAACCGGACCAAGTGGAGGCCAAGTTGGAACTGGTGAAACCGGTCCAAATGGTGGACAAGCTGGAGCAGGCGGGTCAGGACCGGATGGAGGGATTGGGGGATCTGATAAGTCAGGAACGAGCAGTGGTCAAACAGGAAATGGTGGTACAACGGAGAGTGAAGGGCCATCTAATTTAAATGTACTAATTAAAAGTACGGATGATTCAAGAGGATCGATTGTACAAAGTATCAATGTTCTTCGAGATATTAAAACATACTGGTTTGGTTTTGGAGATAAGATAGTAGGTCCACTAGTTGCTTTGAACGCCGGTTTTGATATAAAAAAAATTGAAAGTGGTAGATTACAAGGGAACTATGCCATAAAAGGTAAAGATTCTGTAAAGAACCCTATATTGAATAAATATTATCAAAAATTTAAAGAGTATAAGATTAATGGAGAAACTAAGAAGCTAGGGAATGGAGCCAGGCAAGTAAAACCAGATAAAGTAGATGGTTTTAATGCAGGGAGGAAAATAGCTAAGCCTGGTTCTACAAATAAAACCAGTTGGCAACTAGCAAAAGAAGCAGCTAAATCAAGCGTAGATGATGCGATAAACATTAGATCGAGCAATTTTTTAAGTAAAAGTAATATGCTTAAATTAAATGGACCGGTAAATGTATTACTCAGTTCAGTGAACAGTTTATGGGATTATTCTTCATTTGGTAAAGGGGAAAAATCTAAAATTGGTTATTTATCAACTGATTTTGCAGCTGATATCACAACCGATGTGGCTGTAGGAGTAGGAATAACGGCACTTTCAACTGTAGTAGGGAGCATGGCTGCAGGAGCTGTGGTTGGAACAGCAATTCCGGTACCCATTGTGGGGACACTAGTTGGTGCTACAGTAGGTTTAATAGTAGGTGCAGGTGCAAATTTACTACTTAACACAAAAATTGGCCGTGCCACAAAAACCTTTGTTCGAGATAGTATTAAAGCCGGATATGATGGAACAGTAGAAGTCGGTAAAGGAATTGCTAAGGGAGCGGTAAAAGCTGCCAAAGGCATAGGTGAAGCTGGATCGAAATTCTTTAAAAGCATGGGTTCCATTTTCGGGTAAACATTGAGCAGGCTGGCCATTTAGCGTCAGCCTCATTTGATATATTGCAGAGAGCAGGTGAATGAAACGTGTTCGAAACAAAAAAATTTCTACAAGTATTAGGAATATCGATATTGATTACTGTTATAGTGTCGGTGATATTAGGATTTATTAAAATGGAAAATTACCTCATATTTGTAACTATTCAATGGTTAATGACATATGGGTCCATTGGAATCTTATCTGCATGGTGGATGAAGAAGACTCCTTATTTTTCAGCATATCTAGGAGCCGTTATCATGGCATTATTAAATATGCTCTTTTCATATTTTATCTTTAATATAATGATTTTTGTTGATCCAGAAGGGATTAATCGAAGTCTTTCATGGGCGGTTATCATTGCGATGACAACATCTTTCATCACTCATTATTTAATCAAAAGAACAAAGGGGCAGCCTGTATGATTAAAGCGGTTTTTCAAATTTATAGTCGTCATTTGTACATAATTATGTTCTTATCCATAATGATTATTATTCCGATTACTGCTTTAAACTTTATGTCCATACTTTATTTATATGAAATTGATGAACTGAAATCCCAAACTTACATTGCAGGCTTTTTACTTTTAGTTAACTTTATCCTTTGTGCACCTCCTTTTTTAAAGATAGTGCTAAAAGACTTACAAGATGAAAGTATAAGTTGGAAAGAAGGGCTATTGTTTTTTATAAAACAACTCGGACCTTTGTTTATTACCACGGTAATTTTATATTTAATAGCTCTATACACAATGTGGTTATTTTTTATACCAACTGTGTTAATCCATATGTTTTTGCTTGTTTTCCCGTATTATACAGATTTGGAATCTTTTAAGGATATGATGAAAAATGCAGCATCAACCCTTTTAGATGAGAATATTGGAATTATAGTAGATTTAATTATTGTGTTCTCATCTACATTTTTAGTATGGGGAAGCATGATGTATTTTATGCAAAACTATGAAAACAACTTGTATGGCTATTTATTAATTAGAGTTACCCTAAATGTCATTACCTTACCATTTATTTATATTTATCTTGCAGTGCGATACAGAGCTGAAAAAAATGGCGAGCTAACTGTTCGTGCAGTTGGAGGAAGTTAACGATGATAATAAAATCGACTGGTTACAAAAAACCATCATTATTTAAAAGAGCTAATGTTTTATTAATGATTATCTTAAGCATCTTTTCTTTAGGGTTATATATAGGTATATGGTTTATTAATCGAAAAAAAGATTTAGAAATATTTGATAGAAAACGAACAATTCCTTTTAAATGGTGGAATGTTTTCGTAGCAATTTTATTTGTTTTCATGTTACTAAACATGCTTAAAAACTTCGTCTTTACAGAATATGGATTCTTATACATAGAATCTTTCGATATTATCTTTACATTTTTCATGATGGGGCTAGTAAACTATTCAGCATTCCGAAGCGCGGAGGCATTGGAAGAAAATACTGATATTGAATTTAATCGTGTCTTGCTATTTTTCTTTACAATATTCTACCTTCAACATAAATCAAATCGATATGAACTAAATCATGGATGAAATAATTAATAGTGGGAGGAATAATAATGACTATTGAAATGGACCATCAAAAACAAAAAGTAAATCATCGTTTGGGATTGACCGCAATGATTTATTTTTTTATTATGCTTGCTTCAAGTTTCATGCCAGAAGATACAGTACTCCCTTGGCTAATCATAAACGTTTCATTTTTTTTAATTGTTATGACCATCTTATTTATTCTTTGGAAACGCCATAAAAATGATTCAGTAAGATACTATTCGCTTCAAGTGTATGCCATGTTAATGGGTATTGTTTTCTTCGGTATAACACCGGTGTTTAAGCTTCTTTATGGATCTCTGTCCTTTTGGTTATTACTAGTTTTCACCATTATAGTCTTATCAGTTTCTCATATGATGAAAAATAGAATCGCCAAAAGTTTCGTGAACAAAAAACATAAAATACTTTTAACTATCATGTCAATCTATGTAATTTTACTAATAGTCATTGGTATTATTCTTATGTCTATAATGCGCATCAATGATTCAACAGAAAACACAGGTATGTCAATCCTCTTTTTCCTTGCCAGTTGTTTGTTTATGGTGATGGCTCCAGCATTTCTTGTGAGAGCTAATGAAATTGAGAAATTGAAAAACTAATTTTAGTAATACAAAATATTTGCTATTTAGCTGATGTGAGATTCTTGATGGGGTCTTAATAATTCCATGCTTAATTTAATAGCTATGCCACTTATAATTCGTGAATAAGATGTGTAGGAGACGAAACATGGATAAATATAATAATGATAAAGAGTTTTCTCAGTCTAACTTAGAGCCTCAAACAGTTGCTGACCACCGACTAGGTTTGACGTTTTTTTTGTTTTTTATTATGACAGGTACAAGTTTCATTCCAGAAAAAACTTTGCTCACTTGGATACTAATTAATAGTGTTTTCACTTTTATTTTTTTGGGTATTCTGTTCTTTTTATGGACGAAATACAAGTACGATACGGTTAGATACTATTCATTTCAAGTTTACATAATGTTAATGGGGATAGCTTTTTTTGCAATTACCCCTGTATTTAAGCTATTGTTTGGAACAATGTATTTTTGGATTCTTCTATTTTCAACTTTGGGAATCATTTTAATTTCCCACTTCTTTAAAAATAGAACTGTTAAAAGTTTTGTGAATAAAAAACATAAATTACTTGTGACAATTTTATCTGTATACATGATGGCTTTAATCGTCATTGGAATATTTTTGAATGGAATAATGCATATAAATGAAGCTCCGGAAAATGCAGGTATTTCAATCCTATTTTATTTTATAAGTTTCTTTTTTATGGTTATAGCTCCAATGTTTTTAGTTCGCGAAGATGAAGTGGAAAAACTAAAACTTTAATCAAGCATGAAGAACTCTATGTTCAATAAAGGGAGGAAAATAATGACTATGGAAATGGATCAGCATACCCAAAAAGTAGATCATCGTTTGGGATTGACCGCAATAATTTATTTTTTTATTATGCTTCCTTCAAGTTTTATGCCAGAAGATACAGTACTCCCTTGGCTAATAATAAACGTTTCATTTTCTTTACTTGTAATGGCCATCTTATTTATTCTTTGGAAACGCCATCAAAATGATTCGGTAAGATATTATTCGCTTCAAGTGTATGCCATGTTAATGGGGATTGTTTTCTTCTGTATAACACCGGTGTTTAAGCTTCTTTATGGATCTCTGTACTTTTGGATTTTACTAGTTTTCACCATTCTAGTCGTATCAGTTTCTCATATGATGAAAAATAGAATCGCTAAAAGTTTCGTAAACAAAAAACATAAAATACTTTTAACAATCATGTCAATCTATGTAATTTTACTAATAATCATTGGAATTATTCTTATGTCTATAATGCGCATCTATGATTCAACAGAAAACACAGCTGTTTCAATCCTCTTTTTCCTTGCCAGTTGTTTGTTTATGGTGATGGCTCCAGCATTCCTTGTGCGAGCTAATGAAATTGAGAAATTGAAAAAGTAATGTAATTTTTGAGATGAAAACTTAGATTTAATAATTAGAATAGAGAACATTATCTCAAAAGTGGATCATTATTATTTTGTATTGTTTGGTTACTCTTTTATATTAATTCTTTATACTTATGTATGTGCAGTACAAGATTAATAAATCACCTTTGTCATTAAAGGAGAATTAATTTATGCCTAAACCGTCCATGTGGATTTTTTTTTAATGCCACTTATGCCAGCTCTAATTAGTTTAGCCATCCCCTATTATGATCAGAAATATTTATTCATCACTGCTTTTGTGTATTTTGGTTATGTGCTAATGGTAACTATTGGGGAAGTGATTGGGAGAAGATTCAAAATATTTAATTCTTTAAAGTTCATGGGATATATGAATTTTACAGGTTTCAGTGTCTTCTTTATCATCCCTCTAGTAAAAGTATTTGATGGTAGAATCCTGATTCAGTTTTTACTCATAAGTATATGGCTAATTTTGCATGTCATTTTCGTTTTGAAATGCGAAGTCCTATTTAAAATAGTTATTCCCAGTGCTAATGAGACAAGGTCAAAATGGACGATTGTCTATTATGGAATATTCATTGTCCTATTTGCCATTTCTGGTAGTGGTAACTTCTTAATAACAAGAAATATGAGTGAAATCTTTGGGGAAACCATTACTTTAAGTTACTTAACCAATATATTATATGTGGTTGGTTGTTGGTTTGGTACGTTAGCTGGTGTTATGAGCATTGGTGTACAAGGTAAACTTCCACCTCATGGAATCGAGAGAATCAATAAAAAAGGAAACTTGGAAGTTTAATACTGTTTAAAGTTTAAAATTAGGAAATTGTTATTACGCTAAACCAAACTAAATTTATTTGGTTGTATATCAATTATGGAATTATCAACTATAGATTTGAGGTGATTGGATGAAGCAATTAAAGGTTGTAAGAAATGAAAAAGGTGCTCTAAGTATTGAATTTCTCGGTATTTTACCCTTCTATTTTCTGTTGTTCATACTGTTGTGGCAGGTGGTTGCCTCTGGATATGCCATATTAAGTTTGAAATCTGCAGCTAATGACGGAGCATCTGTATATGCTATGACTGATGATGTTAGTGAAGCAGAAGTAGCGGTTTTACAATCAATTGGTGGAAGCGCACTCTTATCGAATCCAAGCATTTCTATTAATTCACAGGCGAATGGTAATTTTACGATTTCCATTAACGCTGATCATCCACTTGTTTTTGTGCCTGCCCAATGGAAAACCCAAACTGCGGTTTCCCTCAATTCAAAAGCTGCAGGGAAGGTGTTCGTTCCATGAATTACATAAAGAATGAACGTGGTAATTCCGCATTTTATATACTATGGTTATTTGGCATTTCCGCTGTTATTTTTGTAATAGTGGTTAACATTGCAAAAGTCTATGTGGTCAAACAACAGGCAGATACAGCAACTCAGCAAGCAGCTTTCGCAGGGACCGTTGTTTTATTGAAAGCAACCGCAACGGGAATTGAAAAATTTGACGATGACCCTGTGAAATCGCTAGATCAAAAACTTTCTGATTTAAAAACGATAGAAGAACAAGTGAAAGAAAAAGCTGATGGATTAATCGATGAAGGTGAGGATGTCCAACTAGCATATATTCAAGCCTACAATATCGTATTACCTGAAAAAATGGAGAAGTATCCTCTATTCAAAAAGGAAATGGAGGACACATTTAAAAGCGCAGAGCTGAGTGGTGAATTGTTAAGTGCAGTTCAAACGATTATCACTGAAAATGATGCAAATGCTGAGAATGTTGAGGTTGTGTTATCGGAGACTAAATGGAGAGTAGAAGTGAAGGCGGACGCTACGTATTCAACAATAACTGATGGTAAATACTTGAAATCATTTACTTCAGATATTCAACAAAAAGGTGCAGGACCCCCATTAAAGTATTTAGAAAATATTTCATTTAATTAGCCATGCTTCATTTAGTTCGAAGGCATGGTTTTTATTTTTGTCTCTTAAAGAAGGATAGTGTTAGCGATTTATGTAGTAATAGAGATAATACCATAACTATTCTAAAAAGAATTTGATAGTACACTTCATGGTGAAGTTTAGTTTAGTTTTTAGTATCGTTCAATAGTACTCAATTGGAGTACTTACGGGTATGGGTTGCATACATTATTTAATATGAAATGGGTAAAAGCATTAAGTCAGCATTGGAACATATAAAAGTTAATCATATTTTGTGAAAATAGGAGTGAAATGATGGATTCAAAACTACTTGAAAAGGATTTCGAGGTTCTAAGAGGGCCATTTGAATCGGGAAGACAGGGTCCAGGAGCTTTGGCTGGTACATTATTTTTGTGTATATTCTTACAATTATTATTATTTTCACTTGAATACTTTATGGTAGGGAATGCCACAATTTACCCTTATAAAGATCAAATACTTACAGTTCATTTATGGATAACGGTTGCGCTAATTGTATTGTCTCTAATTTATGCATTTCCAGCAGTTTATAAAAGAAGCGGTAAAATACAGTATTTGATATCTATCCTAGTATCTCATAATTTATTTTCCATTTCTTTTTTGATTTGTGCATTATTTTTAATAGGTAATGATGGTGGAAAAGGAACAAATATGAGCTCGGAATCTCTGCTTAATCTTACATATATAGTGTTAAGTACAGGTCTATTAATTTTTATTGTCACGTGTATTCGTTTCTATATTCTTTTGAGAAAAGGAGATTACAGAAAAGGGTCTAAAAAAGATAAGATTCGTGGGCACTTTGAAGCAAATTCTTTATTACCAATGGCGAGTATTTTGGGTATTGGATTGGTTTTTGTCATTCAATATATTGTGAGAAACTCTGCAATTGATGATTTAAACATAATGATATTCATCGTAATTGGAATAGCTCTTTTTTTTGTTATGCTCTTTATATTACCGGAACAGCTAGTCATTTTGTATTGTAAGTATCGTTTTAAGAGCTTTAACTTTAATGAATGTGGTTATTTGAATAGTAAGGATTAATTCATAAGAAGTCTACTTGCATTTAATGATAGATTGAATGGAAAAGAATTTAGAATTTATAACAAATCGATATGAACCAAATCAAGCAAAAGAAAATTTTTGTTCAATAAAGGGAGGAAAATTATGACTATTAAAATGAATCATCCTAAACAAAAAGTCGATCATCGTTTAGGATTGACTGCAATGATTCCCCAACATTTAATATAGAACAGATTTTCTATATGTATGTATGCTGTTTGATTTAAGTGTTAATCTAAAAACAAACCCAAATAAAAAGCCAAGCTCTTATGAAACAAGAGCTTGGCTTTGGTTTTATAATTTAGTTATTTTCATTTTCTTCGCTTCATCTGCTAATGATTTATAGAGAGAAATCATCATTAAGAGCATGATAAAGGAGAACGGGAATGCGGCGACAATCAGCATATTTTGAAGCGCAGTCAAACCATTTGCTGATAATAAAATAACAGCGATTGATGATTGAGCGAGACCCCAAATAACTTTAACTACGTTTGAAGGATTCAATGATCCATTTGTCGTCTGCATACCAAGTACAAAAGTTGCTGAATCGGCAGATGTAATGAAGAACGTGCTGATTAAGATGACAGCAATTATAGATAGAACCATCGACATTGGCAATTCATTAAATACGGCGAACAATGTTTCTTCTGTAGCTAATTCCATACCAACTAAATCTTTTACTTTGTCTTGAATATTAATGGCTGTTGTTCCAAAAGCAGCAAACCAAAAGAAGCTAACAATAGATGGAAGCAACAACACACCTGTTAAGAACTCACGAATCGTGCGTCCTTTCGATACGCGGGCAATAAAGATCCCAACGAATGGTGACCAAGAAATCCACCAAGCCCAGTAAAAAATAGTCCAACCATTAATCCATTCACGGTTTCCAGCATCAAGTGGTGAAGCACGGAAACTCATGCGAACAATATTTTGAATATAACTACCTAACGTGTCTGTAAACATGTTAAAGATCAGTAATGTAGGTCCTAAAATTACTACCAAGATGAGTAGAATAACGGCTAAAATCATATTTACATTCGATAAGTATTTAATACCTTTACTTAAGCCAGACCATGCTGAGATTAAGAATAAAACAGTTACTACTGCAATGATAATGACTTGAACGCCAAAAGTATTTGGAATTCCAAAAATGTAAGATAAGCCACCGTTAATTTGAACAGCACCGAAGCCAAGTGTAGTTGCGACACCGACTACAGTTGCAAAAACAGCGAAAACATCTACTAAAACGCCCAAAGGACCGTTCATTTTGTCTCCGAAAATCGGCTTCAATGTTGCGGAAATTAACCCAGGTTCTCCTTTACGGAACTGGAAGTATGCAAGCGCTAAAGCGACAATCGCATAAATGGCCCATGCATGTAATCCCCAGTGGAAAAACGTATAACGCATGGATTCTCGGAAGGCTTCCCGTGTACCGGGATCAGCAGTAGCAGGGCTTATTGCATAATGTGATAAAGGCTCTGCAGCTCCCCAAAAAACTAGCCCTATGCCCATCCCTGCTGAAAACAACATAGAGAACCAGGAAATTCTTGAATACTCAGGACGATCTGTATCTTTTCCTAAGCGAATTTTTCCAAACGGACTAAAAATAATAACCAGTGTAAACAGTACCATGATTGACACCAGCGTTAAATAGTACCACCCAAACGAAGTGGTTATAAATGATTGCATGTTTCCTGTAATGGTTTCAAAACTTTTAGGTGCTAAAGCACCATACCCGACAGCTAGCACGACAAGTGCTAATGTAAGCCAAAAGACATTTGTAATTTTCTTCATGTTTCCCCCTCGATTTTCTATTTTATTTTTGTGACACAGTGGTTCACCTTACGCAACTTGCTACCTATTGTCAAACAGGTTGTTTACTAAAGTATGCGTAATGTTTTATTTTCTAGTCATTTCACACCGGAAAAAGGCACAAGGTATTAATACCTGTTTTAAGATAAGTTTAAACCTATTTTTATACTTAAATTTAATCTTCATCTTTCACATCAATGTCTTCAGGTATCGGCGTATTTCTCCATTCATCAATCTGTCTTTTCATTTCTTCAACTTGATCTAAATGTCTCTCGAATTGTGCTTGGTTAATCAAAAACTGGTCACCGTCATGAACTGCTTTAATGCGTCCTTCTAACACATAATCTCGTACTTGATGGATTGGCATAGATAAATAAACGGCAGTTTCTTCTATTGTTAAATACATAAACATATCACTCCTCTTACTTGTAGTATAGATGACGAAAATGTGTATCTCAATAAGTACAATATATGGTAAAGTACAGTCAATAACATCTAGAGGTGACGACATGAAAACAATCATTCCATATTTGCTTGTCCTATTCGCAGCGATTCTTTGGGGGACAACTGGGACAGCTCAAACTTTTCTCCCACAAACGGCACAGCCTCTAACCATCGGGGCTTCACGCTTAGCAATTGGAGGATTCTCATTACTTATTATCATGCTGGTCATGAAGAAAATTAGTTTTGGCACCTGGCCTTGGAAGCTAACGATTATCGCAGCGATTTGTATGGCTTTATTCCAACCATTATTTTTCACTTCAGTGCGAGTGACTGGAATTGCCATCGGAACAGTTGTAGCGATTGGAAGTGCCCCTATTTTTTCTGGATTAATCGAATGGCTATTTCTGAAACTCAAACCTTCACGGGCGTGGATGATGGCCACTGCGCTTTCAGTAATCGGATGTGCTTTATTGTTTTTGAATAAAGATGCGCTTACTGTCAATCCAGTTGGTGTAACATTATCTTTATTCGCAGGATTCGTCTTTGCGATTTACACGGTTGTTAGTAAATTTTTATTAGCCAAAGTAGAAGCCATTCCTGCAGTAGCAATGACTTTTTCAATTAGTGCATTCATGCTAATGCCTTTTTTATTCATTTTCGACAGTTCATGGGTGGTTGAACCCAAGAATATAGGAACGATTCTATACTTAGGAATTATGACCACAAGTGCTGCCTACATATTGTATTTGTTCGGATTAAAAAAAGTTCCTTCTTCTTCAGCGGTCACGCTAAGCTTAGGAGAGCCACTAACAGCGGCGGTATTAAGTGTCGTAATTGTAGGAGAAGTCCTAAGCCCGATATCCTGGCTTGGTGTCGTTCTTTTACTTGGTGGGATTATCGTTCTGACATTTAGCGGAAGAAAACGTACGAAACAATTTGAATAAGGACACGGTGGATCCATGAAAATTGAAGTGGATGGGGATTTATTTAAAGTGACGGTATCAGTACAGACTATATAATATTATGTGGGGCTGTTTCAAAAATCATTTTTAATATGATTTTTGGATCAGCCCCTTTTTTTATTCAAAAAATAGGGCTGATTAAATCGAAAAAACTCATTCGAATTGGAATGATTTCAATCGATTGACTCATCCTTTCTAAAAGGAGATGAATTCAATTATGCGGAAACCGATTATGTTACTAGGAATGGCATTATTAGCACTGGTTTTTATTGGACTTAATTTTGCTAACAGCGAGCTTTCAACTTTAGCTCAAGAACAACAACACGAAACGCCTTCTTATGCGAAGTGGGGATTACTCGCTGTAAAAGAAACGAAATTGAAATATCCAAATGCAGACATTATTGACTATCTACATCAAGGAAGAGAAATCAATGAAGATTCAACATTTGAAAATTTCAAGCTTTGGTTAAAAGAAGGTGACAAGGAATTCGGTGTCTTTGTAAGAATTGAATTCAATTCTGATACGGAAGAATTAGTTGGCATTGAATTTGAAGAAACGTCTAGATAATGTCATATGAGAATTTATTTTAGTTGAAATAAAACATGTAAAAACCTATTAAAAGTACGCCAATATCTGCAGAAATATGAACAATCCAACCGGGATAGATGGTCCCACTTGTTTTATTCAGCCATTGGAAGAGTAAGCCACCGATAAACAGGCCAATGACAGCAATCAGGAGAATTGGCCAATCAAACCATGGTAAAAAAATAGCGATATGGTAAATGGCGAATAAGAAACTTGGCACCAACCACTGCCATTTGGTTTTCTGAAATAAATCAACGAGCCATCCCCTAAAGAAAAACTCCTCTATAAAAGAATTGCCGAACAAGATATATAATGCCACAAATGGAAATATTGATGCGGTAACGCCTACTCTAGTTTCAAGATCCATTTTCAAGGTTGCTAAATCGATATGATCTCGAAATAGAATAAAGGCACCCAATATGGTAATCATTGTGAAGAATCCTAAAATTAATGGATGAACACAATGATTCTTCTTCAATTGCTGTCTATTCAGAATGTTCCCATTCATGCGGATTATATAAATAAGTGGAAGCACAACGAATAAAATAATTTTCGCAAGTGTCTTCCATATGTAGGTTACTTCAATACCTTGCTCAACCCATAACAAAATCAAAATACTTATGAAAGGGTATACTAAGACCCAATTTTTCATGAAAATCACTCCCATTTACATGGACGAATCTTGTCTAAAAAGGATTCGAAGTGGGTAAATACAAATAGTCAATAAAGTGAAGAAGGTGACTGAATGAAGACTTCAAAATGGATGGATTTACGCGTGCGTTTTCGTCATATAATATTTGCTGTTACTGGACTAGTCGTGTTAGTAAGTGTTTCCACCATTGGATTTATGACAATTGAAGAATTATCTTTTTTTGACGCATTTTATTTAACAATTATTTCATTAATGACGGTTGGATATGGAGATATCGTTCCAGAATCAGAAGATGGAAAGCGATTTGCCTTACTATTAATTCCTTTCGGTGTTGCAGTCGTGACCTATGCAACAGGTGCGGTCGCATCTTATTTCATTGAACATCAACTTTCAGAAAAGGTGTGGAATAAAAGAATGGAACATTCAATAAAAAATTTAGAAAATCACATTATTGTTTGCGGCTTGGGTCGAGTAGGAAAACAAGTTTTTGAACAACTTCAAGAAGAAGATATCCTGGTTGTCTATATTCATGACTCAGAAGAGGAGATGGTGGCAATTCTTCCTGAAGGAACACTGCGTATTATAGGGAGTCCATTAGAGGAGGGTGTTCTTAAAGAAGCGAATGTGGAAAAGGCTCGAGGATTAATTGCGGCATTACCAAGTGACTCAGATAATGTGTTTATTACGATTAAATCTAAAGCGTTAAATGATGATTTAGAGGTAGTAGCACGTGTAGAAAACGCCGGTTCAGAAGAAGTGTTATTAAGAGCGGGAGCGAGTCGGGTCGTAAATCCTTCTACAATTGGTGGAAGAGAATTAGTAAGCTCTGTTCTACGACCTGAAAGTACGGATTTAGTAAATTTATTGATTCATACAAAAGAAAAAAATCAAGCTTTAGAAGAGGTGAAACTTGAACAAGCATGCAGTTTCGTAGGCAAAAACCTGAAAGAAGCCGCAATCCGTCAAGATATGCATGTGACTGTGTTAGGGATTCGAAGAGATGGAGAGCTGATTAGTAATCCAGCTGCAGAGGAAGTATTACAAAAAAATGATGTGTTAATTATTTACGGAGAAAAAGGAGCAAGTGAAGCGTTTAAAAAGAAATGCGTAGGGTAAATAGAAACAGATGAAGAGTTTAAATATTTTGAAATTAAAAGGAGGACACCACATGTATGATCGTTTGTATTGGAGAGATACACTCTCATTTTTACCAGAACTTTTGCTAGCATTACTGGTATTATTAATTGGATTTTTTGTAGCAAAGTTCTTGGAGAATTTAACGTATAAAGTTTTACGTAAAGCTCGTGTAAATGAACGCTTAGGGAATAAAAATGAAAAATGGACGGTTGAAAAAGTTATTAGTAAGGTCGTCTTCTTTATCGTTTTGATTCTAGCATTTGTACTATTCTTTAATATTTTAAACTTGAATACAATGGCAGCACCATTTGTCTCTATGTATTCAGGATTAACAGGCGCGTTCTTAAACATTTTAAAAGCCGGATTAATTTTATTATTTGCGTGGGTATTAGCTACCATCGTGAAGAAAGTAATTTTAATGGCTGGCAATAAACTGAACTTGAACAAATATACTGGAAAAGCTGGTGTTGAACCTACTCCCGCTGACCAAGCAAAATGGACTGAAACAGCAGCTAACGTTGCTTATTATTTAATCTTCTTACTGTTTATCCCGGCTATATTAAATGCGTTAGGGATTGACGGGTTAAGCGGACCATTTGAAGGTATGTTAGAAAGCTTCTTTACATTCATTCCAAAATTAGTATCAGCAGCAATTGTCTTCTTTATCGGATTATTGGTTGCTAAATTAGTTCGTAATTTACTTGAGAAATTCTTGCAATCTGCAGGCGCAGATCGCTTGGCAGACCGTTTAAATATCTCTTCTTTCTTTGAAGGGACAAGCATTAGTAAAGTTGTAGGAATCATCGCGTTTATCCTAATTATGATTCCAGTTTCCATTACTGCTTTAGAAATCCTAGATTTAGATGGAATTTCTCAACCCGCAGTTGGTATGCTAAATGATATTTTAGCAATGTTACCGAAAATTGCGGTTGCAATTGTACTAGTATTAGTAGGTATTGTCGTTGCTAAATGGGTGAAAGACATTGTAGTTTCATTACTTGAAAAAATGGGTGTAAACTCAATCTTCGGGAAAATGGGCTTCAATTCCGGAACTGGTTCAGCTCCATCATTTGCTAAATTACTTGGAACAGTCGTTCAAGTTGTAATCATTCTATTATTCGTAGTAGAAGCACTACAATTACTTGAACTTGAGTTTATGGTGACTTTAGCAACTGGTATCTTTGCTTACTTGCCATCAGTTCTTGCAGCAATTATTATTCTAGCTGTTGGATTCTGGTTAGCTAACTTAGCAGAGCAGTTAGTTGGAAGCGTAATGAGTCATTCATCTGGTTCACCACATGTACTGCGTTACGTAGCAAAATATGCGATTCTAGCATTCGCATTCTTTATGGCTTTAGATCAATTAGGAATTGCTGCATCAATTATTAACTCAGCCTTCATTTTAATTCTGGGTGGAGTTGCCCTAGCGTTCGGCCTTGCATTTGGTCTTGGTGGACGTGAACATGCATCTCGCTATTTAACGAAAATGGAAAAGAGTTTACAAGATGCAGAAGTTTCAAAAGAAAATTATAAAGCTGAAAAAGAATCAATTAAAGAGTCAATGAAAGAAACGTTTAAAGATGCATCGAAAAAAGAACAAAGTTTATATGGTACTACACCACATGTAGATGAAGTTCAAAATGCAGCACCAATCAATCCAATCGAAGAAGGATTTAATACGCCAGCTTCTGATGAAGTACATCCATATGATGAAACTCCTCCAAATGAGGGTTCAACTTTTAATAAGGATGCTCATGATAGTTGGAACAATACGAAACCGAAGGACGATCCTTTCCGTCCGTAAGTTTTCGTGAAAGACGGAAACAGCAACAGCAACTCCTTTTCACTAAGGGGTTGCTGTTTTTTTGTGAATAGAAATTGACAATAAAGACCCAACTGGTTTAGTTAACAAAGAGCTGAAGCTTGCGTTACATCCGTGGAAAGCGAAAGAAATAGTCGACCAATTACTTTTTAGAGAAGAATTTAAGTTGCACTATAGTAATCTTTTTCTCCTTTCACTTCGTTAGCTAGAAAACGAATAGAAGAAGGAGGAGTTAAAATGAAATTGTCTTTAGGAATGATAGTAATCGGAGGTATTTTAGTTCTTGGTGCATGTAGTGAGAAAGAACAGCCTGCTGAAAATAACACGATGGAAGAAGAAGTAGTGGAAGAGAAGGTAGTTGAAAAAACAGAAACTCCTGAAGTAGAAACGGACGAAGAACCTACAACTGACATGACTGAAGCAAATGTTGGAGAAGCATCACCTTTATTGGGAAAAGGAGAGTCGACTAGTTTTGTTTTCAATGAAACAGGAGAATTCTCTATTTATTGTGAGCCTCATCCAGTGATGAAAATGAATGTAGTTGTTGAAGAAGGTGCGGAATTATCAGATGCTGTTTCTTTAGAAATCGAGGATTATGAATTTAGTGAAGAAACCATTATAGTAGCTCCAGGAACCGTTATTACTTGGACAAATCAAGATTCTGCACAACATAACGTTGCTTTTGAATAAGTAGGTAATGTCTTTTGGGAGATAAATTTAGGTAAATAGTTCATTTTTGATTTCTTTCTTTCATTGATTCCGCTACGCTTAATAAATACTGAATCAATGAGGTGTGGAGAAATGGAAATACTAGGTCAAATGAACTTTGCACGTATTTACACACAAGGTAGACTTCAATTAGTGAAAGAAGAACAATGGGATATTCAACCTGAAGGATTTCATAATACAATTCGCTGGAATGTCGGACATATTTTTGTCTCGATGGAAACATTGGTACAAAGAGCGTTACCGGAGTATGAACCAGTTCACGCGGAATGGATTCCATTATTTGCGCCGGGTACGAAACCAGCTGACTGGACAGTGAAACCACCAACAAATGAGGAATTGCTAACTGCACTCGCAGAACAACCGGCACGTCTTAAAGCTGTGTTAGAAGGTAAGTTGAACCAAACTTTAACCGAATCTATGAAGATCGGAAATTTACATGAGATGGCTACAGTAGAAGCACTTATGCAATTTGCTGTCTGGCATGAAGGCATTCATTCGGGCATCATTTCGGCAATGAGCAAATTTAACGTCTATTAAAAAAATGGTCTCAATTCCAAGATTACTTGGGGTTGAGACCATTTTGACGAGTAAAACGATAAAGGTGACGAGTAAAATCCAAAAAGTGACGAGTAAACAACAAAAGTTGACGAGTAAAACGTCAAAAGTGACGAGTAAACGTAGCTACAATTGTCTGGCATGAAGGAATTCATACGGGTATCATTTCGGAAAAGTGTCTATTGAAAAATGGTCTCAATTCCAAGATTACTTGGGGTTGAGACCATTTTGACGAGTAAAATGATAAAGTTGACGAGTAAAATCGATAAAGTGACGAGTAAACAACGAAAGTTGACGAGTAAAACATCAAAAGTGACGAGTAAAATCAACAAATCGACACTCCCAATGCAGATCAGTCAGTTAACTCTTCGGAACCAGCCCTTGTTGAAAAGCATAAACAACTGCTTGTGTCCGGTCCTGTACATCAAGCTTTGAAAGAATATTGCTGACATGCGTTTTGACCGTCTTAATTGCGATAAATAATTCATCCGCTATTTCTTGATTGCTGCGACCTTTTGCTATCAGTAGCAGAATTTCATTTTCACGGTCGGTTAATTCTTCATGAAGAGGACGTTCGTTGCCATTTCTCATGCGTTTCATCATTTTGTTCGTGACTTCGGGTTCTAATACCGCTTGGCCATTCATGGTTTCCCTTATTGCGTCGGCAATTTGTTTGGCTTTGGAGGTTTTCATAACGTAACTAACAGCACCTGCTTCCAGGGCAGGGTATACTTTGTCGTCATCAAGGAAGCTTGTGACGATCATGATTTTAGCTTCAGGCCATTGGTCAATAATCGCTTTTGTCGCTTCAGCCCCATTCATGATCGGCATGACCATATCCATCAAGACAACATCGGGTCTCAAAGATAAGACGACATCAACTGCCTCTTGACCGTTCGTCGCTTCACCAATCACTTCCATATCCGCTTGTGCTTGTAAGTATGCAGACACACCAATCCGCACCATTTCATGGTCATCAACTAATACGATTCGTATCATTTATCTTCACCTTCTTTTTCAACAGGTACTTTCACTTCTATAATCGTTCCTTGAGATGGAACGGAAACGACCTTGCTGGATCCACCCATCTCAATGGCTCTTTCTTCAATATGCTGAAGACCATATGAACCGGCTTTACCATCTTCATTCCTGAATCCAACGCCGTTATCTTGCACGCGGAAAATGGCTAAACCATCTCTTTCGATGAAAAGGATTTCCACTTCCGTAGCATTTGCATGACGCAGTGTATTGGAGAGTGTTTCTTGTGCGATTCGGAATAAATGATCTTCCGCACCTTTTGATAAAGCAATATCTTCTAAACGAAATTGAATGGAGAAATGGACTTTTTGTTGTAGTTCAATAAGTAACTCTTCTAACCCTTGAGCCAAAGATTTGTTATGTAAAGCAGCTGGTCGCAAATGAAGTAACAGTGCTCTCATTTCTAATTGGGCTTGTTGTACCATTTTTTCAGCTTGCAATAATGGCTGAGAAACTACTATTTCATCATCTTCCTGTTCGGTAATGGCAGAAAGTAACATAGAAGCTGCAAACAACTGTTGCGACACAGAATCATGCAATTCTCTAGCTAGGCGTTGCCTTTCTTGTATAACGCGTTCTTGGATACGTTTGTCTTCACCTTCCGCACGTTCATCGGTTAGCCTTTGTAGACTGCGTTTTTGCGTCGATACTAATTGAAATACGTCACTCATTGTTTTATTCAATTTGGCATGCACATTCGGTACATCCACTTTACTTATTTGCTTTTCAGATTCAATTGAATGCCGTAAATACCGCTCAACAATCCGTTCTTTTTTAGAAATCTGTAATGTCGTCGATGTGGAAATAAAGAAGCTGATTCCGATAACCCCAACCAAAATCCATACGCCAAACGGTAAATTATCATCTTGTATCTTCCAAAGAAGATCCCACTTTTCAACTGTCGGCCATCCCCAAAGTGAAAACAGTAAAGCGAACACGCCAGCTGCTAGTAGAAATGCAATCGTGAATACGCGACTAATCCATCCGTTCATTTACGAATCACCTCAACATCTCCAAGCCAAGTAGATACGGAAATTAAAAGTTCCGCAGTTGAAGCAGTCTGTGTTTCGTCATACCCATTTTTACAGGTGATGGATTGATTCCATAATCGTTTTTTCTGACCGCCAAATAATCGAGCATCCCCTAGTAATGTTGAGTAATGAATGCGAACAGGGACTTCGTATGGAACGACAATTCTAATTTTTCCAATGCCATGTCGAACAGAAATTAGGGAGACATCTTTTGGTAATACGGTTTGAGTTGCGTCAATTGTAAGGTTCCCGTAGATTCCTTGAACATGAACATCTTTCCATTCATATGCTTGAAAGGGAGTGCTTTGAACAGAGAATAATTTATTTTGAATGATGGCATTCGACGATTCCATCTCATCACCAAGAAAAGGTTCAATAACTTGATGTGTTTCGTCACCTTTCCACAAACGGACTAAAATATAAACAATTGCTGAAGCAATTAATAATCGTAAACTCCACATGGAGAGAATAGAGATACCTAAACAAAAAATTCCTCCCCAAAACATAAGTCGACTTCGTTTTCTAAGGCTGAAGTAAATTAACCCGATCCCAAAAAGAACGAATAATACGCTGCCGTTATGGAAAAACATCGCTTCCACAAAAACAACTAAGAACGCCGCAAGTAACCAAAAAGTTATGCGATCCGTTGAAATTTTTTGCATCCTTATTCCTCCTTTTTCGAATCAGGTAATGATAAAGAAAAGGAGAAGACGAGTGCCTTCTCCATCTAAGCTAAGTTTACACAATTTCTTGTTTGGCGTGTTCATTTTTTTGAGCGTCATCCGTCAGTTGTTCTAAACGACGTTCCATCGTAGAAACTTCATGATCTTTTTCGATTTTATTGCCAAGTCGGTTAATGAAATGTTCCATATCGTCGAAAGTGACCAAACGCTTTTCAGCCTGTTTAGCAGATTCAGGTTGTAAAACACGATCCATTTGATGGTGGGCACGTGTGACATTTTCCTTGCCCATTAACTGTAGCTGACGAACTTTCATATCCTTCACTTTGTGTTTCATTTCTTCATACTTTCGTTCTAATCCAAACAACTCTTCAATCGTACGGGTAATACTATCTTGTAATGTATTCGCACGGTTTTCATAAGCTTGGACCTCTTGCTCTGCAAATGCGATTAATTCTTGTTGATTCGTTTGACGGGCTAGGTCAGCTTGTTTTGTGCGTTTTTCAAGCATAACTTGTGCTTCTTGAAGTTCTTTCTCCAATTGAAGCTTTAATTGAGCTTGACGGTCAATCCATTTACCCGTTTGAGCGGTTTGTTTTTCGGCTTCCCGAATATATTGATTTAACATGGCGATTGGGTTTTGTTGTTCTTTTTTATCAAATGTGCTGTGCAAGTCTGCTTCGAATGCGTATTTAAATCGTTTCCATAATGTTGTCATGTGTAGTTCCTCCTATTTAGTAAGTTCATCCCATTGTTTTTCAAAGTTTGTAAATGGGTCAGCTGAGTAAGGTGTGCTTGTTAAAGTCATTGGCTTTTGTTTCCATTCACGAATGACATACCATAATGCCAAGATAGCTAAAATTCCGAAGAAACCTGGTACGTTTGCTACTGCTGTTAATAAACCAACAATCCCAACTGCAATCCAGAAAAACTTAGATAGTTTTGATTCTCCTTTTAAATAAAAATGCATGCCTGCAAAGACAAGTAATGCTGACAATGCAAGACCTAGTAAGGAGCCTAGGCTAGCAAGTGCGACAATCCCAGCGATTGTTCCGAGTACAATTAATCCGAATTTTTTCATGTTTTTGTTTCCCCTTTCAATTTGTACCCTTATCGTACCAACGCTGGAGTTTTTACCAAACGGGCTTGGAATGCATTTTCTTCTAAGACTTGAGGTGTAGTTACTTCTAAGATAGTGGTAGAAAGTCTTCCAGTTTTTCGGTAGAATGATAGTGAGTGAATATTCATTCAATTTTGAAATTAAAGAGGTGTCCCGATGAGAGAAGTCGTGATTATAGAAGGTATTCGAACAGCAGTCGCAAGAAGAAAAGGAAGTCTATCGCATACGAGAGCTGACGATTTAGCCGCAATGGTTTTAGATAAGCTTGTTCATAAAGCTGGCGTTGATAAAAGCCTAGTAGAGGACGTTATATTAGGTTGTGTATCCCAAGTGAGTGAACAAGGTGGAAATATCGCACGAACCGCTGCCCTTATTGCAGGTTTCCCTTCATACGTTCCAGGCGTTACGATTGATCGTCAATGTGGTTCCAGTCAACAAGCAGTCCATTTTGCAGCTCAAGCAATTGCTTCAGGTGATATGGAGATTGTCATCGCGGGTGGAGTAGAGAGTATGACGCGCGTCCCTATGTTTTCAAACATGGGTGATTACAAGCCAAGTCCAAAACTGACGAAGTCATATGAAATTATTAATCAAGGATTATCAGCTGAACGTATAGCGGAGAAATGGGATTTATCTCGTGAAGAGTTAGATGCCTTTTCTGTGCAAAGTCATGAACGTGCACAAAAAGCCATTCAATCAGGACACTTTGAAAAAGAAATCATTCCATTAGAAGTTGAACAAGAGGATGGATCTACCAAAACTTTTTCTTTCGATGAGGGTCCTCGACCAGGAACGACAATGGAAGTACTCGCAGGACTGAAAACGGTTTTTGACCCTAATGGACGCATCACAGCAGGGAATGCCAGTCAGATGAGTGATGGAGCTTCAGCGGTGTTGTTAATGTCACGTGAAAAAGCGGATGAGCTTGGGTTGAAGCCTCGTGCAAGAATTGTTGCACGAACGGTTATCGGTTCAGATCCAACTTTGATGTTAACTGGGCCAATTGCTGCGACTCAAAAAGTATTAGCAAAAGCCAATATGACAATTGAAGACATGGATTCTTATGAGGTAAATGAAGCTTTCGCACCCGTACCACTTGCGTGGTTAAAAGAAATCGGTGCTGACCCAGAAAAGCTTAATCCAAATGGTGGAGCCATTGCACTTGGACACCCACTCGGTGCAACAGGTACGAAGTTACTCGTCTCTTTATTACACGAATTAGATCGCACGAATGGTCGTTATGGTTTGCTTTCTATTTGTGAAGGAATGGGCATGGCGAATGCAACAATCATTGAAAGGCTGACTGACGCGGAGGGTAATGCATGAACATAAAAGAAATGGTATCAATTGTAACTGGCGGTGCTTCTGGTTTAGGTGAAGCAACTACGCGTCATTTAGTTGCAGGTGGTGGGAAAGTCGCTATCTTTGATTTAAATGAAGAACGTGGGCTTGCTCTTGTTAAGGAGTTAGGGGAAGAGAACGTATTTTATTTACAAACAAATGTCACGGATGCTGAACAAGTTGAAAAAAATGTTGCAGCAGTAGTCCAACGTTTTGGTTCAATAAATTCTTTAGTGAATTGTGCAGGCATTGCGACACCTGGAAAAGTAATTTCTCAAAAAGGACCAATGGATTTAAGTCGCTTTGAACAAATCATTCAAGTGAACTTGATTGGCACATTTAATGTGTTACGAGTTGCTGCGCATGCGATGCAACAAAACCCACCGAACGAAGAGGGTGAACGGGGCGTTATTATCAATACCGCTTCGGTTGCAGCATTTGAAGGACAGATTGGTCAAGCGGCATATAGTGCATCTAAAGCAGGTGTCGTAGGCATGACATTACCAATTGCACGTGAATTTGCACGGGATGGAATCCGCGTAATGGCAATTGCGCCAGGACTAGTTGAAACGCCTTTATTTGCCGGATTGCCTGAAGATGCAAAAGAGTCTTTAGCTCGAACAGTCCCTTTTCCGAATAGACTGGGCAAACCGAGCGAGTATGCCATGTTAGTTGCAAGTATTATAACGAATCCTTTATTAAACGGAGAAGTGATTCGACTAGACGGTGCCATTCGTATGCAACCGAAATGAGGAGGAAGTTTAATGGGTAAATATCGATTTGAAACCGATGAACATGTCATGTTCCGTAAATCTCTTCGCAAATTTATGGAGAAAGAAGCTATTCCTCATTTCGAGCAATGGGAAGAGGATCGTTTAATTCCAAAAACATTCTGGCGTAAATTAGGTGAAATGGGTTACCTCTGTCCGCAAGTAGATGAGGCCTATGGTGGTTTAGAAGTTGATTTTCGCTATGCGGTAATTATTGGTGAAGAAATGGAACGTGTTGGCGCAAGTCTGACTGGCGTTGGGCTGCATAACGATATTGTTGTTCCATATATTGAAGCGTACGGTTCAGAAGAGCAGAAATCGCGTTGGCTACCTGGATGTGTAACGGGTGAGCATATTACGGCGATTGCGATGACTGAACCTGGAGCGGGATCCGATTTAGCTGCGATTCAAACGACTGCTGTGCGAGATGGTGATACCTATATCGTGAACGGATCAAAGACGTTTATTACAAATGGCATCAACGCTGATTTGGTAGTTGTCGCGGTGAAAACTGATACGGAAATTGAACCAAGGCATCGCGGCATCAGTTTACTTGTGATAGAAGAAGGAATGCCAGGATTTACGCGGGGGCGCAAGTTAAATAAAGTCGGTATGCACGCACAAGATACCGCTGAATTGTATTTTGAGGATTGTCGAGTGCCTATAGAAAATCTACTTGGCGAAGAGGGGCAAGGCTTTACGTATTTAATGGAGAAACTTCAACAAGAGCGACTAATGGTTGCGATTTCAGCACAAACCGCTTCTGAAGATATGGTAGAAATGACGCTTGAATATGTAAAGTCACGCAAAGCATTTGGCAAGCCAATTGGGTCATTTCAAAATACACAATTCAAGATGGTCGAGATGGCGACTGAAGTCGAACTTGGTCATTCCTTCTTGGAGTCCCTAATCGAAGATCATATGGCTGGGAAGGATATCGTATCGAAAGTGTCCATGGCGAAGTATTGGCTAACTGAAACTGCGAAGAAAATTTCTGGTGAATGCCTGCAACTTCATGGCGGTTACGGTTATATGGAAGAATACAAAATCGCGAGGAGATATCGAGATATTCCCGTTGCCTCGATTTATGCAGGTAGCAACGAAATCATGAAAGTCATTGTCGCGAAAAAAATGGGATTATAAAAAGGTAGCTGCTTCTTCACTGGAGCGGCTATTTTTGTGAAGGTATCACCTAGTTAACTTGCCAGTGAGACCTGTTTGATTGATAAATGTGCCATTTTGATTGATAAATCGCTCGTTTGATTGATAAATCCCCAGGTTGATTGATAAATCATCAAAACTGATTGATAAATGTTCAAAATTAGACCAACCCCTTAAAATTTGTCTCATTAACCAAGTAAACTCTGCATTGAAACAAACTTCTCTTAACTAGAAGCGAAGCGAAAACAAAACCAATTGGGAGCCATTTCGCTTTACGCTCCATGTCTCTTTTCTGTTGGAGCGCATTGAGATAGCGGATTACCTAGTTAACTAGGTGGTGAGACCCGTTTGATTGATAAATGTGCCATTTTGATTGATAAATCGCGAGTTTGATTGATAAAGGTTTGCGACACATATTTTATCGCAATCCTCCTAAATAAATTTGCTAGTGAGACGCGTTTGACCGATAAACCCACGATTACACCTAATCCAACCACGTATTGCCATGAGCTCTTGCGCATATCATGGTATACTTTCCAAAAACGCTGAGGAGGAACGATCATTGCCGACGATGATGCCTGGAAGTTTAACGAAAGACTTAACACTTACGGTCTATAATGATGGATTTGCCCTGGTCAGAGAGGTTCGAATGATTCCTCCATTGACTGATGATCAGTTGGTATATTATCTCGATGTCCCACAGCAAATTGAAACGAATTCTCTTCAAGTAAAAGGTTTATTGGTCGCGGAACTAAACTATGAATATGATTTGGTAGATAAATTTAAGCTTTTAGAAAAATATATGGGAAAAGAAATTAAACTCGTCAATAAAAAAACGGGTGAGGAGAAATCCTACCTACTCATTAGTGCTCAAAATGGGCTAATTCTTGAAGACCTTTTAACGCATGAAATCATCATTGATGCGGAAGGAGAATTGCGGTTACCTGAGTTGCCGGATGATCTTATCCTTAAGCCTACGCTTGTTTGGCGAATAAGAGAAAAAACGGCGGAGGATACACGCGTGACATATTTAACGGGTGGTCTTAGCTGGGACGTCGATTACGTTGCACAAATTCGTGAAAATGATTTTGATTTAACAGCATGGGTCACTTTAACTAACAATTCGGGCATGACTTATACTGATGCCACGTTAAAACTGATGGCTGGAACTGTGAATCGCGCGGACGATTATCGTCGTGAGCAATTGAGGTTTGCTGTAACGGAACAAATGACCATGCAAGCAGAGCAACAAGCGTTCGCAGATTTTCATTTATATACCATTCCTGAAAAAGTAACATTGAAGGATCGCCAGCAAAAACAAGTTGAATTGTTTACAGCCCCTCAAATTGAATCGAAAATCATCTATGAAGTAAATTCTTATCAATTACATCCAACGATTTACTTTACATTTTTGAATAATAAAGAGAATGGTCTGGCCGTCTCACTTCCGCAAGGACGATTCAAATTATATAAAGAGAATCCGGTGGATGGATCTACCGAATTTACTGGAGAAGATACGATCGCACAAACAGCTGTAAATGAATTGGTGAGGATTCAATCGGGTGAAGCATTTGATATTACAGTTGAAAGCGACATCGTGGATGAATACAAAAATGGTGTATATGTATTTGAAGAAGTCGAATACGAGGTGCGCAACCAAAAAGAGGAAGCGATTGATCTACTGATTAATCACAGCACAAGTTACGGTATTTATGAAGTGGTTAAGTCTACTCATGAGTGGGTACGAAAAAACGGAGACATTCAGCTGACAGTTCCAGTTGATGCAAAATCAGAAGAGAAGGTGGCATTTACGATTCGATATGATCGATCTCGTGATGTGAAGGTGCAGTAAACGTATGAAAAGAATTAGCATTGGTACTTCAATCGTTGTAATTTATGGACTTATCGTGTTTTATTTCGGCTTCGCTACTTTTAATTGGTTGCAAACATGGGGCGTGTCCATTCATCCGCTCCTTTTTGCAGTCATTTGGTTTGCGATTTCATTCGGCTATATGATTGGTCGAGTGAGTCATTCACTCAAGGTGTTTACGATAATCGGTTCGTACTGGTTTATTGTGATGCAATACGGGTTGATTCTTTTCCCTCTTGCCACAATTATTTTTATATTTAGTCCATCTGAACAGACATTATTTATTGTCGGAAATGTTGTGGCAGCGATTTTCTTAGTGATTTTCGTCGCGGGATCCTTCTATGCGTTTTCACCTGTCGTACGTCATCAAACTATCCAACTAACAAAGTCTATAACTGAATTGAATGACCTAAAGTTGATTATGGCATCTGATTTTCATTTAGGTTTATTGTCCAATAAAAAGCATTTACAGCGGTTCGTGAATTTGGCTAATAAAGAAAAACCGGACGTCGTCTTATTAGCTGGCGATTTAGTAGATGATGATCCTATTTGGTTTGTGAAAGATGGCATGTCGAGTGTGATGAGACAGCTGAAATCCACATATGGTATTTATGGGGTAGTTGGAAATCATGAATACTATGGACGTAAAATTCCTTTATTAGTCGAAGAAATGAAAGATGCAGGCGTGCAGATGTTATTAGATGAAACCATTTGCGTGGGAAATGCGTTCTATGTAACAGGAAGAGAAGATGTAACCAATCGAAAGCGAAAATCGCTGGAGGAGTTAGCGCCTGAGAATGCAGGGTATCCATGGTTTGTTATGGACCATACACCGTTGAATTTGAAAACACCTTCAGAGTTAGGTGTTGACGTTCACGTTTCAGGTCACACACATCTAGGCCAAATGTGGCCCAATCATTTATTCACTCGTCGTTTGTTTGAATTAGATTATGGGTATATACATAAAGGTTTGATGCATGCTTTTGTTTCTTCAGGCTTTGGATTTTGGGGTCCGCCTGTTCGGTTAGGTTCTCGATCAGAGATTTGGTCAATTACGGTTAAATTTGCTTCTAAAGAAACGGTATGAAAAGCGACATAAACTTGTTACGATAAGTAAGAAGAAAAACTAGGTAACGGTTGGGGGCTCGACATGGAAAACTGGATTACGGATATTATGAGCCAGTACGGCTATATTGGCATATTTTTATTGATTATGTTAGAAAACATATTCCCACCCATTCCTTCAGAGGTCATTTTGACGTTTGGTGGTTATATGACCACGCAATCAGCGATGACGCCACTTGGAGTGATTTTAGTATCAACAGCTGGATCTGTCGCAGGTGCAATCATTCTTTACTGGATTGGTTTGCAATTGGACGTCAAAAGGCTTGAAAAGATCGTGGATCGATGGGGTAGAGTCTTACGTTTAACAAAAGCAGATATACATAAAGCCGATTCATGGTTTGATAAGTATGGAATTTGGACGGTTTTATTTTGCCGACTGATCCCATTAATTCGAAGCCTGATTTCGATTCCTGCTGGGATGTCTAATATGAAATTTGGTCTATTCTTGTTGTTCACAACGGTTGGTACACTAATTTGGAACACGATTTTGGTTTCAGTTGGAGCAGCGGTAGGGGATAACTGGGAGTCAATTGTAGGCGTTATGGATGTGTATTCAAATATTGTGTATGTATTAATTGTCATCGTGGGATTAGCAGTCATTTGGTGGTATTTGCAATTTAGAAAAAGAAGAGCATAAGGAGATATTATGGAATTATTAGAATTACTAAAAGCGTTAATATTAGGTTTTGTTGAAGGAATGACCGAGTTTGCGCCTGTATCTTCTACAGGTCATTTAATTATTGTGGATGATATGTGGTTAAAAACTTCGGAATTCCTAGGGAAATACTCAGCAAATACATTCAAAATTGTGATTCAACTTGGATCGATTATGGCTGTAGTTGTTGTCTTTTGGAAGCGTTTATTCAGTTTAGTTGGTCTTTATAAAATGAAAGACGTAACACCAGGTTCACAATTAAAGCTTACACACGTTTTAGTAGGGTTGATTCCTGCAGGTGTGTTTGGCTTATTGTTTGAAGATTTTATTGATGAACATTTATTTTCAGTAGAAACAGTTCTAATTGGCTTAGTTGTTGGTGCCATTTTAATGATTATTGCGGATAAATATGGACCAAAAAATCCTAAAACAAAGACATTAGATCAGATTACATATAAACAAGCATTTTCTGTTGGACTTGTTCAATGTCTATCATTATGGCCAGGATTTTCACGTTCAGGTGCCACGATTTCTGGTGGTGTATTGTTCGGAATGAGTCATCGAACTGCAGCCGATTTCACATTCATTATGGCGGTTCCAATTATGTTTGGTGCAAGCTTTGTATCTTTATTTAAAAACTGGGATTATGTTAGACCCGAAGACTTATCTTTTTATATTGTTGGATTCATTAGTGCTTTTGTGTTTGCACTCATTTCAATTAAGTTCTTCTTAAAGCTAATCGAGCATGTTAAATTAACACCATTTGCGATTTATCGTTTGGTATTAGCAGCAATCCTATTTGTCATTATCATTATGTAAGTAAAAAAGACGACCGAAATGGTCGTCTTTTTCTATTTCTAAACTCCTAGTTTCAACAACATGAAAAAGAATATTAAAAAAGGACATAGGTAACAAATTGAAGTATACTATGAGTAAATAGTCAGTTGATTTAAAAATCGTTGGGAGTGAGGGTTATGGAACTCGAAAATATTTTAATATATTTCATCACCTACATTGTTCCTGCGTCCCTTATGCTTGCTTTTTCCTTTGTTATTCTTACAAGAAATATAAACAGTATCGAGCACTGGCTAGGGTTTGCTCTCTTGAATACGTTCACCATTTTGTATATGTCAGAATTTATAAGGCACCTCCTACCAGAGAAATATAGCGTTCCGATTGAAACGTATGTTTCTACACCGGTAGGAATTTCAGCACTTTCTTTTGCCCTTCATTTCTTTTGGAAAGTATCCTTAGGAAACGACGACCTGAAATCATCAAGGATGCCTGTTTTATTTTATATTCCATTGGTAGCAGGGATTTCAATTACATTACTTATTGAGAGAAAAGATTTAGAAAAGCCTTTAGATGTTCATGAAATATGGATTTATTTTGGGCAAGATCAAGCTAGTTTTTTCGCATTAATTGGGATTAGCTTGTTTTTAATCCCGTTTAATTGGATGTTACGAAAAGGTATTAAAAGAACACACACCTCACAAGATCGTCAATTATTAACCTTTTTAGCAAAAATAATGGCAGTATCGTTTTTATTGATTTTAATAGTAGCTATTCCAGCTTTACAATACATGTTACCACCAAAACCGTATCAATTTATTGGTTTAATCCTTGGTTGGGGAATTGTTTATAGCATGTATAAATATAATTTCTTATCACCTATGAATAAACAATATGAGACCTTGTTCAATATGCAAACCAACTATATCCTAATTTTTAATTCTAATTGGGAATTAACAGATTGGAATGAGCCTTCTGCGATTTTTAATTTAAAAATAGGATTGTCATTTGAAGAAATCTTACGCATTTATCATGTGGAAGAACACATCGAGAGGTTTAAGACTATGCTCGAAAAATCTGATGGTATCCATGAGTTTCCCCTAAGTGTTGATTTTGGAGACGAATCGGGTCTGCACCATTTACTTGTTGATGGAAAACGATTTATTAAAAATCGAAAAGTTGCTTATTTCTATTCTGCACGTGATGTCACGAATGAACGCAAAGCAATGGACCAATTAGAATATGTAGCAAATTATGATCAGTTAACAGGTGTCGCGAATAGAGGTGCTTTTGTGAAATTCGCCGAAAAATATATTCGAGATAATCCGGATAAATCAGCTTATTTCGGTCTGATTGATTTAGATCACTTCAAAGGAATAAACGATTACTATGGACACCATGTGGGTGATCAAGTGTTACAAGAAACGGCAGATATATTAAAACAATTTGTCGGGCGAACTGGAATCGTAGGAAGACTTGGTGGAGATGAATTTGTTCTTGCTATTAACGACATGGATGCCTTCCAAAGCGCAGACATATTAATATCTAGATTGAAGGCATTATTTAAAATCAATGGGTTAATTATTGATGATGATCTGATCCCAATTGTACCGAGTGTTGGTATTAGTATTTTTCCAAGTGAAGGAAAGACCTATGATGAGCTTTACATGCTAGCGGATGAGCGCATGTATCATGATAAAAACGCAAAAAAATCACCAAATCAGGAGCGTAGGTAATATGCCAACTAAAACCGTTCCAGTTAAATAAAAAATTGACTATTTACGAAACAAACACAATATGTTAGATTTAATTCACAAACACACACAATATATAGTATGCAAACGAAAAAAGGTACCATGTATGGTTTAAAAGGGAATTCGGTTAATGCCGAAGCTGTCCCCGCAACTGTAAGTGCGGACAAATGTTACACATCCACTGTGAAAATTCACGGGAAGGGTAACAGGAGGAAGATGCACGAGCCAGGAGACCTGCCTTTTTTCGGATAAGCAACACTTTCTTCGGGGGTTGAGGAGTGGAAGCGAGCCTGGTTATAAGGCGATTTCCATTACCTTATTTAACCTTTTTTGACTCAATTCCATTTACTTAATTTTGAGCGATAGCTCAGCCCAAGAGGCTGAGCTATCGCTTTTTTTATACGAATCTACTGAAAGACACAGCTTACACCAAATTGATGCAAGTTGTGCATTCTACTATTGTGTTAAAGGGTTTAGTGAGAGGAGTTTGGTTCTTTTGCAAAAATTATTTACGATTAAAGAAGAGGTACTTGACCAATTAAATGAGGAGTATGGGTTTGAAAAATTACTTCCTCTAGAACGTGCACATGCGAAATGGGAAAAAAAGAACCCCACTGGAACAGATGAAGAATGGGCAAAGGCAATGGTTCTCGAAGTTCTTAGTCAATTGGATGAAGCAGAGCCATTTTGGACATTTGTTGCTGCGCGAATATATTTGCACCACATATATGTAGTGATTGGTAAGGTGCGAAATTTGGATACTCTGCACGTATACAATCACTTCTATGAGCAAGTCACTCAATTAACACGCAACGGGTTGTATGATGATCGGTTGTTACAGGCATATTCGAACGAAGAGATTGTTGAACTTGGCTTATGTCTTAATTCAGAGAGGGACAAGCTTTTTACATACATCGGCTTGAAAACGTTAATGGACAGATATGTAGCAAGAAACTTTGATCATTCACCTGCGGAATTGCCTCAAGAACGGTGGATGATCATTGCAATGACTTTAATGCAAAATGAGACATATGACCGGCTTGAAAAGGTCAAGGAAGCATACTGGGCAATGAGTAACTTATACATGACGGTTGCTACACCTACACTTTCAAATGCAGGAAAACCACATGGGCAATTATCTAGTTGTTTTATTGACACAGTGGATGATAGTCTGCAAGGAATTTACGATTCCAATACGGATGTAGCGACTCTTTCGAAATATGGAGGCGGAATCGGTATTTATATGGGGAAAGTAAGAAGCAGGGGCTCATCCATTCGTGGATTCAAAGGGGGATCAAGTGGTGTATTACCTTGGATCAAGCAACTAAATAATACAGCGGTAAGTGTCGATCAGCTAGGTCAACGTCAAGGAGCAATCGCTGTATATTTGGATATTTGGCATAAAGATATCCTACCTTTTTTGGATTTGAAACTGAACAATGGGGATGAAAGGCAGCGAGCACACGATATTTTCACGGGTGTTTGTTTACCTGATATTTTTATGGAGAAAGTAGATGCTCGAGAGGATTGGGTTTTATTTGACCCACATGAAATCCGAACGATAAAGGGGTATTCTCTTGAAGATTATTTTGATGAAACAAAAGGGGCAGGAACATTTAGAAAGAAATATGAAGAGTGTGTAAATGATACAAGACTTTCTCGTGAAATAGTTCCTGCAATCGACTTGATGAAACGAATTATGAGAAGCCAACTTGAAACAGGCGTTCCATTTATGTTTTACAGAGATGAAGTGAATCGAAGTAATTCTAATAAACATCAAGGCATGATTTACAGCAGTAACTTATGTACTGAAATTATGCAAAATATGAGTGCAACAGTATTTGAATCCATTGCGATTGAAGACGATGTGATTATAACTAGAAAAAAACCTGGAGATTTTGTGGTATGTAATTTGTCATCTATTAATCTAGGGAAGGCAGTACCCGCAAATGTGTTAGAAAGATTAATCGAGATCCAAGTTCGTATGCTCGATAATGTCATTGATTTAAACATGATTCCTGTTCCTCAAGCAGAGCGAACAAATGCCAGGTATCGTGGAATTGGATTAGGGACATTTGGTTGGCATCATTTACTGGCACTCAACAGCATTCGCTGGGAATCGGATGAAGCGGTTGAGTTTGCTGATAACTTATATGAAGAAATTGCGTATTTAACGGTTCAAGCGTCAATGAAATTGGCTCAAGAAAAAGGAGCTTATCCACTATTTGAAGGGTCTGATTTCCATACGGGTGCTTATTTTGAAAATAGAGAGTACACGTCAAGGAAATGGAGAGATTTGCGCTTCGAAGTTGCAATGAACGGAATGAGAAATGGTTATTTAATGGCTGTAGCGCCAAACTCAACGACGTCCATCATAGCGGGTAGCACAGCTAGCATTGACCCGATTTTCCAAAAAAGTTATTCGGAAGAAAAAAAGGATTACAAAATTCCAGTGACAGTTCCTGATTTGAATAAAGAAACAACTTGGTTTTACAAGTCAGCTTATTTTATAGATCAACATTGGACGTTAAAACAAAACGCAGCGAGACAAAGACATGTTGACCAGGGAATTTCTTTGAATTTCTATGTGCAAAATTCAATCAAAGCAAAAGAATTACTCGATTTACATATGGATGCATGGAAAAGTGGATTAAAAACGACTTATTACGTTCGGTCCACGTCAATTGAATTACTCGAATGTGAATCTTGTTCAAGCTAAGGAGGGAAGAGAAATGACGACTATTAATAAGCGAAAGCTCATGGATATCGAAGCACCGAATCGGTCGACAGGTATCGTGAATGGGTCCTCCTCTAATGTATTAAACTGGGATGATGTACGTTTTGGTTGGGCATATCCAAAGTACAAACGTATGCTGGGGAATTTCTGGACCCCGTTTGAAATCAATATGGGAACGGATGTAAAACAATTTTCAATACTTAAGACTGAGGAAAAAGAAGCGTTTTTGAAAATAATTGGCTTACTCGCTTTACTCGATAGCATACAAACAGATTTTGCTGGGAAGGTAGCCGATTACTTAACGGATTCGAGCTTGAATGCCTTGATGATTATTTTAGCTCAACAAGAAGTGATTCATAATCATTCGTATTCATATGTATTGTCTAGTTTGGTGACGAAAGCTGAGCAAGATCGTGTATTTGACTTTTGGAGGACGGAGCCAGTTTTACAAAAGCGGAATGAATTCGTGATGAAGGGGTATGAAGAATTCACCAATCAATCGAATGTCGATTCTTTATTAACAACAATCGTCTATGACGTTGTTCTAGAAGGATTGTTCTTTTACTCAGGTTTTGCCTTCTTTTATCATTTGGCTCGACACCAAAAGATGGTAGGAACAAGTACAATGATTAACTACATTAATCGTGATGAGCAAATTCACGTCGATTTATTTGTCAAAATCTATTTGGAGTTATTAGATGAATATCCAGAAATGAATACGCTAGAGAGAAAAAGAGATGTAGAAAGAATATTTAAAGAAGCAGCTGAGCTAGAAATCGAATGGGCAAGAGAAATCATTGGAAACAAAATCGATGGACTTGATGTGGAGGATGTGGAATCCTATATTTACTTTTACGCGAATGTCCGATGTACACAACTAAAGAGTGAACGGCCATTTCCTGCCTATCGAAAAAACCCTTTGAAATGGATTAAAGCATACGAAGAAGTTGATTTAGGTAAGACTGATTTCTTCGAACAGAAATCGAGGCAATACGTAAAAATAAATGTCCAGGATAATGGCTTTGACGACTTATGAAAAAAAACAAAATTTAGAAGGCTTTTCTATTTAAGTTATCGAATCATATATACGTATGATTCATTAATTGATGAAAGGGATGTCCTTCAATGAAACCAATTACGCCTTATTTAACTTTTTACGGAAATGCAAAGGAAGCAGCGTCTTACTATGAACGTATTTTTGATTTAAAAAATGAAGGCATGATGAAGTATAGTGATGGCGATTTCCCAACGCCTCCTGAAGCAAATGACTTAATCTTGCATTGTCATTTATCGAATGGAAACTTCGATTTGATGTTAGCTGATTCACATACACCAGGTGACGCGGGATCTACAAATGTTGCACTAATGATTGGTTGTGAAACGGAAGAGGAAATAAAACGCTTGTATGACGAATTACTAACTGATGGAAGTGCAACAATGGAGCTTCAAGATACATTTTGGGGAGCAAAATATGCAAAGGTAGTCGATAAGTATGGGTATACATGGGATTTAAATTACCAGAAAGCTCAAAATTAGATAATGTTAAAGTGGCTGTATAATAGTCTTTAATTAAAACAGGGTAGTAAAAAGCGAATCGTTTTTTACTACCTGTTTTTTTGTTTGAATTTTATCACCTTGATCAGATGGCTTCATTAAAAAAAGAAACGTCTTTAAGTGTTGGTAACACTTAAAGACAGTCTCTTTTCATGATTATTCTTCTTCATTAATGATAACGTTTCGACCTTTAAGTTTTAAAATAAGCGGGATAATTAACCATGCAACTGCCGCTATGATAAATATAAGTGACATTGGTTTCATAACGAAAATAGAGAAGTCTCCATTCGAAATAGTTAATGCTCGTCGCATATTGTTTTCAATCATCGGCCCTAAAACAAGAGCCAATACAAGTGGAGCTAAGGGATAATCGTTTTTAGCTAATAAATAACCAAATACACCACAAGCAAGTAATAAGTACAAATCAAATGTTGTGTATTGAACGGCATATACGCCAAAGAAAGAAATCGCAACAATTATCGGTAATAGATATTTCTTAGGTGTCTGTATTATTTTCGCGAAAACTTTTACCAGGGGCATGTTTAATACCAATAACATTAAGTTTCCAATAAACATACTAGCGATTAAACCCCAAGCTACTTCAGGGTGATCTTCAAATAACAAAGGTCCTGGCTGGATGTTGTACATGATCAGTGCACCCATCAGAATAGCCGTTGTTCCTGAACCAGGAATTCCTAAAGTTAACAAAGGAATCATTGCTCCACCTGAAGCGGCATTATTCGCTGATTCGGGTCCAGCTACACCTTCAATTGCACCGGTACCAAATTTTTCTGGATGTTTACTAAACTTCTTCTCTGCTATATAGGAGAAGAAAGAGGCTAGAGTTGCACCAGCTCCCGGTAAAACACCAATGAAGAATCCGAGTAATGAGCCACGAACAATTGGTTTTGCACTATCCTTTAAATCTTGTTTAGTTGGCAGAATCCGATCGATTTTAGCAATGGCACCATCTTCTTTATCGCGTTCAATGATTGTTTTAAAGACCTCACCCAATGCAAATAAACCAACGGCAATTGTTAAAAACTCAAGACCAGAATATAAAATGGGTAAATCATATGTAAAACGAGCAATACCTGAAACTGCATCAATTCCAATCGTAGCGAGTAACAAACCGAAAACTGTCATGATTAACGCCTTGGTCATTGATTTCCCAGCTAATCCACTAACTGCTGCTAGTCCTAGAAGCATCAATGAGAAGTATTCGGCAGGTCCAAATTTGAGTGCCACATTGGATAACGGTTCAGCTAATAAAACCAATCCAATTAAAGATATGATTCCCGCTACAAAGGAACCAATCGCAGCAATGGAAAGGGCAGCACCTGCGCGACCTTGTCTAGCCATTTGATAACCATCAAGCGTTGTCACAACAGAAGATGATTCACCAGGCGTATTTAAAAGAATGGAGGTAGTGGAACCTCCATACATTGCTCCGTAATAAACACCTGCAAGTAGAATAATAGAACTTGCGGCAGCAGCTTCTGTTGGCATACCAGAAGTGAGCGTTGCTGTAACAGGTATTAAGAGAGCTACCCCACTCATTGGACCAATCCCTGGTAAGACACCGACTGCTGTTCCAATTAAGACCCCAACAAAAGCAAATAGTATATTCTGCCATTGAAATGCGACTGCAAACCCATTAAAAAGAAAATCTAACGTAGTCATACCAAAACTCCTTTCACTTTAAAACTCTGGGAATCCAGGTAATGATCCACCAAGAAACTCTGCAAAAAAGTAATACACACCGATAGAAAAGAAACTAGCGATGAGAATCGTGCTAATCCATTTCCCACGTTCCATCGTTTGAAATGCAACCAATAAAAAAATGAATGTTGATATCACATAACCAAGTGGTTCCAAAATAGCTGCATATACAACTGCGCTGATAAAAATAATTACGAATTTCATATATTGAAGAGGTTCCTTAGAAGCTTCAACATGTTCGTATTTCATGGTTTCAAAAAGTAACTTAATACTTAGCAAAAGTAGGATAATTCCTAGAGCCATTGGGAAAATATTAGGTCCAACTGAAGAACCGTAAGCACTTTGTGAGATTGAACGACTTTCAATCACAAATAAAAGACCAATCAGTAAAAAGACGATACCCGCAATTCGATCGAACGTTTTACTCATTATTCTTCACCTCCTGAGGAAAACGGCGACTCCTAGAGCCACCGTTATAGTATTGTCTAGCTTCAAACGCCAGTCTCACTTTCACTTCATAATCAAACTGAATGATTCATTTCATCTCGTCAGTATCGTGTGAGAGTGGCGGTTTGAGCATTATTTTTGCATATCTAATGCTGTTAATAATTCAACGATTACTTTGTCTTGATCTTCTAAATAAGTCGTAAAGTCTTCAGCGTTACGATATTCACTTTGCCAACCATTTCTTTCAAGTTCTGCTTTCCATTCATCTGTCTCTACTAATTCATCTAACTTATTTGTCCAAAATTCAAATGCATCATCAGACATGTCTTTAGGACCGAATAGCCCGCGCCAAATTGTGAATTCAGCATCGATACCTTCTTCTTTGAATGTTGGTACTTCACTTAATTCACCTTCTAAACGATCTGCCGAGCTAACCGCTAAAACACGAACATCTCCGGATTTCACATATTCAGCGATTGTTGAAGCATCTGTTGCAATAACATCCGCGTTGTTTCCTAATAGAGCAGCAATTGCTTCACCGCCACCATCATAAGAAACGTACTTAACCGACTTTGGATCAATTCCATATTCATAGGCAGGCAAAATCCCGACTAAATGATCCATTGATCCAGGTGCTGATCCACCAGCTAACGTTACCTTCGTTGCATCCGCTTTAATTGCGTCTAAAACATCTTTTAATGTTTTGAATTCTGAGTCCGCTTGAACAACGATAGCTCCATAGTCACGTGTTAATTGAGCAAGAGGTTTCGTATCTTTGTATCCATAAGGACTGTTGCCTTCAGCTTTATTGTTATTTATTAAAATCGGCGGTGATTTCACCATTAGTACATAATCATTTTTGACTTCCTTCGTTGCAAACTCTGCCATATAAACAGCTCCGCCGCCACCAGGTTTGTTTTCAACCATAATAGATTCATCAACTAATTTTGTATCACTCATTGTTTTAGCAATAGAGCGAGCAGTTAAATCCCATCCGCCACCAGCTCCAGAAGGTGCTACAATCGTAATGCTTTTTTCAGGATAGTTAGATGAAGCGCTTTCATTTCCTTCTGAAGAACATGCTGCTAAGCTCAATACCAAAGAACTGGCAAGTGCAACTGTCGATAATTTTTTCCACATAAATCATTTCCCCCTCGAATGAAATAGAAAAGACAGCGCTTTCATAGCGCTGTCATCAATTTATCAGAACTTTTATGCAATTCAATGTTTTGGGTCATAAGTGGAATAAAAGGCATTCTATCCATTTTGTTCATATTGTTCACGAGGTTCTCGGGAAGTATCGTCTTTCGGGTCGACCAATTGTGCCATAGATTAATTCCGCTGTTGCTTGGTTTTCTGAAACTAAGTACTCCAAATAACGTCTGGACGAACTTCTACTCAGTCCGCTTATCACACCAAACTTCTCAGCTGTTATGCCACTCGTTTGCTCACTTAAGTGGAAAAGTACCTTTTCCATTGTTTTTGGATCTATTCCTTTTGGTGTAAATATATTTTCAGAAGGGAGAACGGTTTTTTGTTGGTTCCATAACAGGTGGATCGACTCTTCTTCTAAATGGCCAGAGCTTGAAAGAGTGATTCTTTTTTCTTTATAGGAGAATAAGCTTTCTTGAAAACGATCAAACGTAAGAGGTTTCAATATATAGTCGAAAACGCCACCCCGAAAAGCTTGTTTTACAACGTGAACTTCAGATGCTGCTGTTATGAAAATAATATCTGAATCTGGACTCTCTTTTTGGATGTATGCCAAAAGTTCTGTTCCCATCATGTCAGGTAAATAGACATCAAGTAGGATCAGGTCTGGTTTCAATGCCGAAATCCAGTCTTTCGCATCGACGCCTGTGTGAGCAGATCCAACAACCTCAAAACCTTCAATTCTATCAATAAAGCGACGGTGAATATCAGCAATTCGAAGATCATCTTCAACAATTAAAATTTCAATGACTTCCGCCATGCAAAAAACCTCCTTTTGGAATCGAGATGATGAACAAAGCACCACCTAAATCGCCTTTTTCAATCGATGACACACCACTTAAATCATTAATATCACTTGAAACTTTCATTAAGCCATATCCGCGATCTTGGCCTTCTTTCGTTGAAACACGGGATGTGAAAATAACTTCCTGTATGACGGGGCTAAGACCTTCACCAGAGTCTTCCACTTCCAATAAAATCTCATTTCCATTATCAGTGATCAGCAAACGTACGATTCGCTCAGACTCATCCAAGTGCTCTACTGCCTCAAATGCGTTTGTTACTAAGTTGCCAATAATCGATACAAATAAGCTTTTTTCCAAATGTTTGGGCAAACTATTCAGCTGGCTGTCCTCATCTAAAATAAATCGAACCTTTAATTCCCGAGCTCTATTGAATAATCCAATCACAAGACCTCCTAAGTAAGGGTCTTGTAGCCTCTTGGTAACGAAATGAATCAGAGATTGATGCTCTTCGGTTTCATCATGTATAAGATGGAGTGCTTCTTCTAACGAATTTAATTGAATGAGGCCACTAATCGTATAGAGGAAATTTTGATATTCATGTGTTTGTGCACGTAATGCCTCCGTATATTGCTTAACTTGTGACAATTCTGTTGTCAGTTGATTGAAATCTGCCTGTAAACGGAAGCTCGATACAGCTCCAACAATCTCATTCCCAACTAATATAGGGATACGGTTTACAATTGTTTCTTTTCCTCGAATTTGCATACTTCTGTCAAACTGTTTTTCTCCAGTCTTTAAAACTTGAGGAAGGAGGGTATTTGGCAGTATTTCTTCAACACGACGACCAAGTAGATACGTATTTTCAGGAATGGATAACATGTCAAAGGCTGCTTTATTGATCATAGAAATTCGTGCATCTTTATCGACCATAATAATTCCTTCTCTTACGGATTCGATTAACGTATTACGTTCCGTGAAAAGGTGGGCTATCTCAGTTGGTTCTAAATTGAAAAGCACTTTCTTTATACTTCTAGCAAGAATAGAAGAACCAATCACTCCTAATAAAATGGCGATTAACACGATGGTGATGATCGAATCTACATAACTAAAAAAAGTATGTGAGATATCATCTTTTAAAAATCCAACAGATATTACCCCTATTATTTTGCCTTCCAAGTTCTTTATGGGAGCTTTCCCTCTTAAAGCAGGACCGAGCGTACCAGTTGCTTCAGAGATATAGGCTTCTCCTTTTACTAAAGCTCTTTCATTATCGTCACCAACCATTTTTTGTCCAATTCGCTTCGGCACTGGATGGGCATATCGAATTCCTTGTTTATTTCCAATTACTACATATTCTGCACCAGTAAGTTTACGAACTTCTTCTGCAATAGGTTGTAAAACATCTGACGGATTAGTCGATTCGAAACCAACAACAACATCAGGTCGGCTGGCAGTTGTCACAGCAATGTTAAGCGCTCGATTTCCTATTTGCTGTTCAATACTTTCTGACATGGTGAAATAAAACGAAGTTCCAATTAATAAAGAAATGGCCGTAACAAAAAGAGCACCATAAACAAAAATTTTAGATTGAAGGGTTAAATTTCGCAAAAGCTCACTCTCGTTTCATATAATTAGTGCTATTATGACGAGTCCATCAAAGATTGGCAAGATATGAAATTAGACAATCGTATTTTAAAAATGAATAGAGTGACAATTATTTGAATAAAAACTATAATGAAAAAAGTTTAAGTAAAAGGAGAGATTCATATGAAAAGAACAACATTGACTTCATTATTCAAATCGGAGGGCATGTTGATATAAAATATGATCTCCGATTTGATTGTACGCAAATTGATCATATCGGAGGAATTTTTAAGTGAGTATACAAAATTTTTATTACACCGTGACAAGTACACGGTCATTCTTTATACAAATGGTTTTTACGTTAAATGCAATCTATTACGTAATGCAAGCAGATTTAAATGCACTTGAACTTGTATTAATAGGAACCATCATGGAAGTTTCTGTCCTATTATTTGAAATGCCAACTGGATTATTTGCGGACCATTTTGGCAGGAAGAAATCGTTAGCTCTAGGAACTTTAATAATAGGACTTGCACATGTCTTAGAAGGAAGTATGCCTGAATTTTGGGCGATTGCGGTTGCTTCTGCGATGTGGGGAATCGGATGGACTTTTATAAGTGGAGCCGAACAAGCATGGATTGCGGATGAATTAGATGGAACTAATTTAGAAACAACTTTTTTGAGAGGTTCACAATTTTCATCATTCGCGAGATTTTCAGCTATTTTAGCAAGCGTTGGAATCGCCTTGTTATGGACTGTCCAAGTGGCAATTTTATTTGCAGGATCGATGTTAATTGTTTTAGCTGTGTGGGCATATGTGAAGCTACCTGAAACGAAATTTGTAAAAATCACTCGAGAGATAGGCGTCTCAGGTGTGGCTCATATGATGACGACAATTCAATCGGGAGCTTCTCAAATACGTGGAAATACGGTATTGGTGACTATCGCGATGGTGACACTATTCTGGGGATTAGCCAGTGAAGGGTTTGATCGACTATACGGAGCGCATTTCATAACGGATTATCAACTATCTGAAAGTGAATCGATCTATTGGTTCGGAGCATTTTACGCGGTTGCATTTTTATTGAATATTGTTGTGCTTCGTGTGGTTGAAAGAAACGTGAACGGTCGATATGCTGAAGTGTTAATTTTAGCAAATACGGTGTTAATTGGAACGATGATTGTTTTCGCTTGGACTGGTCATTTCTGGTTGGCAGTAGCGATGTATTGGGTCGCAAGTGCGCTGCGCAATGTGAATTATCCTCTGATGAGCATCATTACGAATGAGCGAATAGAGTCGAAGGGAAGAGCTACGACGCTTTCGATGTTTGGTCAATTAGATGCATTCGGGCAAATTGCAGGCGGACCCATTGTCGGTTTGCTAGCATTGTATACGTCTCTCTCTGGAGAGATTACTGCATCAGCATTACTCATTGTCCCGGTGATTTTTTTCCTTTGGCGAATGAAGGGCAGAATGACGGTCTCATAAGTCGTGTTAACTTGGTTGTGAGATGGGTTTGACGAGTAAATGTGTAAAGTTGACGAGTAAAATTATAAAGTTGACGAGTAAATCCCAAGAAGTGACGAGTAAATCTCAAAAGTTGACGAGTAATTCCAATCAAGTGACGAGATAACTCAAAAAAAGCTGTGCACCAGGTGAAAATCACCCTGTGCACAGCTTTTCTTTATTTCCCGCCTAAAAGGTCAAACAGTCCGCCAGTTATACTTCCTTCGCCCGGTGAACCTCCACCTGGAGTTTGAGGAGCTGCTGCAAACACGCGGCTCGCTAAACGGCTAAATGGCAGGGATTGAACCCAAACCGTTCCTGGTCCACGTAACGTTGCGAAAAACAAACCTTCTCCACCGAACAAAGCGGTTTTTACGCCTTTCACCATTTCGATGTTGTAGTCAACGTCATGCGTCATGGCCACTAAACAACCCGTATCCACACGAAGCACTTCACCAAGTTGTAAATTCTTTTTATAAATGGTTCCACCTGCATGTACAAAAGCCAGGCCATCCCCTTCAAGCTTCTGCATAATAAAACCTTCGCCGCCAAAGAATCCAGCTCCTAATTTACGTTGGAATTCAACGCCAACTGAAACTCCTTTAGCTGCAGCCAGGAAGGCATCTTTTTGACAAATAATTTTGCCGCCCATTTCACTTAAATCCATCGGAATGATTTTGCCTGGATAAGGAGAAGCAAAGTATACGTGTTTCTTACCAGAACCCGTATTCGTGAAAGTTGTCATGAATAAACTTTCACCAGTAATCAAACGTTTACCAGCACCCATTAGCTTTCCAAGCATACCGCTTCCAGCTGATCCTGACGATCCATCACCAAAAATCGTTTCCATAGAGATTCCATCTTCCATCATCATTAAGCTACCAGCTTCAGCTACTACGGTTTCATTCGGATCTAATTCAACTTCTACAAATTGCATATCATCCCCGTGTAATTTGTAATCAATTTCATGATTGTTCATACATATTGCCTCCTTAAAATTCAAACCTATACATTCATACGCTTCGGGAACCAAAAAGTTTCATTAAACGCCCTATTATAGGAATATTCCGATATTTAGAAAAATAGAAAAGGGATAGGGTGTCTTTTGTCGAATAAGTAACTGAAAGCGTTTTCAATTCGAAAGGGGTAAATAACATGAAACTGAAAAATTACATCGGTGGAAAGTGGCAGGAAGCGGGAGATGCGAAATATGTTCCTGTTACCAACCCAGCAACAGGAGAAGAATTAGCGCAAGTGAGATTATCAACTAAAGGTGACGTTGATCTCGCAGTTGAAGCTGCAAAAGAAGCTCAGAAAAAATGGGCACTTGTACCAGCGCCGAAACGTGCAGATTATTTATATGAAATTGGCCGTATTATGAAAGAAAAGAAAGAGCATTTGGCTCAAGTACTAACAAAAGAGATGGGCAAAGTGATTGAAGAGGGACGAGGCGAAGTACAAGAAGGAATCGACATGGCCTTTTATATGGCAGGTGAAGGACGCCGTTTGTTTGGGGAAACCACTCCGTCTGAACTAGCTGATAAATTTGCGATGAGCGTTCGTGCACCGATTGGCGTTGTTGGTCTCATTACACCTTGGAATTTCCCTGTTGCGATCGCGACGTGGAAATCATTCCCTGCAATTGTGGCGGGTAACACTTTCTTATGGAAACCAGCAACAGAAACACCCATGATGGCATATGAAATGGCTAAAGTGTTCGAAGAAGCTGGGTTACCTGCAGGTGTCGCGAATATTGTCTTTGGATCCGGTTCGGAAGTTGGTACAGCGATGATTGAACATCCAGACGTGAAAGTGATTTCCTTTACTGGGTCAACGGAAACAGGAAGATCTGTTGCAGAACTTGGTGGACGTCATTTAAAGAAAGTATCGCTTGAAATGGGTGGGAAAAATGCGGTGATCGTCATGGAAGACGCGGACCTAGGATTGGCTGTTGAAGGGATTCTGTGGAGTGCATTCGGAACAGCTGGTCAGCGCTGTACAGCATGTAGTCGAGTAATCGTTCATAAAGATATAAAAGAGGAACTTGAAAATCGTCTACTAGAAGCGATGAAGGTTCTTTCAATTGGGGACGGAATGGACGAATCCGTTAAAATCGGCCCAGTGATTAATAAAAAAGCGTTAGATAAGATTCATAGCTATGTTCAAATTGGGAAAGAAGAAGGAGCCACTCTTTTAGTTGGTGGTGAAATTTTAGACAAAGATAATTTATCTAAAGGAAATTACTACGCTCCGACTTTATTCACAAATGTGGATCGAGATAGTCGAATCGCTCAGGAAGAAATTTTCGGACCGGTTGTTTCGTTGATTGAGGTATCTAGTTTAGAAGAAGCGATTGAAGTGAACAACAGCGTGACATTTGGATTGTCTAGTTCTATTTTCTCTCGCGATGTGAATAAAATCTTTAAGGCACAACGTGATTTAGACACGGGGATTGTCTATGTGAATGCAGGAACAACAGGTGCAGAAATTCACTTGCCATTTGGCGGTACGAAAGGTACGGGCAATGGACATCGAGATTCTGGTGTTGCGGCACTCGATGTATATACAGAATGGAAGAGTATTTATATAGATTTCAGCGGGAAATTGCAAAGAGCTCAAATCGATAATTCTTAACTTCAACACGAGAGTCTAATCAGAGATTTACAAAGGGGATGTTGTAAATGAAGGTAGTCGTATTAGGTGCAGGGTTAATGGGGAAAGAAGCGGCACGCGATTTAGTGAAAAGCTCTAAAGTCGAAAAAGTATTTTTAGCAGACGTTAAGGTGGAACAAGTTCAAACGTTTATAGATAAAATTGGAACCGATAAAATTGAAGCAGTTCGTTTAGACGCTAATAATGACACGGAGTTAAAAGACATCATGAGTAAAGGTGACGTTGTAATCAATGCGCTATTTTATTCGTTTAATGAAAAAGTAGCCCGCACAGCAGTTGAAGTGGGTGTACATTCCATCGATTTAGGTGGACATATCGGTGGTGCAACTGATGCTGTTTTAGAGTTAAAAACACAAGCCGAACAAAAAGGCATTACACTCATTCCGGATTTAGGGGTAGCTCCGGGAATGATCAATATATTGTCTGGGCACGGTGCAAGTAAGCTTGACGAAGTGAAATCGATTAAGTTGTATGTTGGTGGAATTCCGGTTGAACCTGAAGGTCCTTTGAAATACAATATTGTGTTTTCATTAGATGGCGTGCTGGATCACTATACAGATTCTTCACATGTGTTGCGTAATGGCAAACTAGAAGAGGTTGCTTCTTTAACAGAAATTGAGCCGATTACCTTTGAAGACTTTGGAGAGTTGGAAGCATTTCACACGTCAGGAGGGACTTCAACGTTAACGAAAACCTTCCCTAATATTGAAACGCTTGAATACAAAACAATTCGATATGCTGGTCATGCCGAGAAATTCAAAGTATTGGTGGATCTTGGTTTAACAAATAAAGAAACGATGGTTGAAATCGATGGCAAGCAAGTAAGCACGAGAGAAGTCTTAAAAGCAGCACTTACGCCTGGATTATTATTAGGCGATAAACAAGATGCTGTACTACTGCGCGTGACGGTATCAGGCATTCAAGCTGGTGAACCTGTTACGTATGAATACGAATTAGTGACGAAGAAAGATATGGACGATCAAGTAACTGCGATGGCGAGAGCGACAGCTAATACGATTTCGGTAGTGGCACAAATGATTGGCAATGGAGAAATCACGAAGCGAGGCGTCTATCCGCCCGAACAAATTGTTCCGGGTGATGCATATATCGAAGCAATGAAACAAAGAGGCGTTCATATTAAAGAAACCATACACCAATCAACTTCGGTTGCAAACGGATAACAGGAGGCAAGCAACATGAACTTTGAATTTTCAGAGGAACACCAATTACTTCGCAAAACAGTACGCCAATATGTAGATGATGAAATTATTCCACATATCGCCGAGTGGGATTCGACAGGTGGATTCGATCAAAAAGTATGGACGCGATTGGCTGATTTAGGATTTATGGGTGTTTGTGTGCCAGAAGCATATGGTGGAAGTGGCATGGATTACAACTCACTTGCGATTGTTTGTGAGGAGCTCGAAAGAGGAGATACCGCTTTTCGAACAGCTGTGTCTGTTCATATTGGGTTGAACTCAATGACTTTAATGCAATGGGGAACGGAAGAACAAAAACAGAAATATTTAGTGCCACAAGCGAAGGGCGAAAAAATCGGTGCATTCGGTTTAACAGAACCTGGAGCGGGATCCGATGTAGCGGCTATGTCGACAACGGCTAAACTTGATGGCGATCATTATATTTTAAAGGGTCAAAAGACTTGGATTTCTCTATGTGATAAAGCGGATCATTTTCTTGTTTTTGCGTATACGGATAAATCGAAGAAGCATCACGGCATAAGTGCTTTTATTGTTGAACGAACGATGGAAGGTTTCTCTTCAAAAGCCATTAAAGGAAAATACGGCATTCGTGCAGGAAATACGGGGGAAATTTTCTTCGATGATATTCGAGTGCCTGTTGAAAATCGAATTGGTGAAGAAGGCGAAGGCTTTAAAATCGCTATGTCGGCATTAGATAATGGTCGATTTACAGTAGCTGCTGGTGCTGCAGGGCTTATTATGGCTTGTATTGAAGCGAGCGTGAAGTATTGCAATGAACGAGAAACGTTTGGAAAACCGATTGGCAAACATCAACTAGTGCAACAAATGATCGCGAAAATGGAAGCGGGACTGCAAATGAGTCGCTTGCTAGTTTATCGTGTGGGTGAATTAAAAAATAAAGGCGTACGAAATACACGAGAAACATCCTTGGCGAAATGGCAAGCATGTGATTTTGCGAATCAAGCAGCGGACGACGCAGTGCAAATACACGGAGCATATGGTTATTCGGATGATTATCCTGTAGCGAGATATTTGCGTAACTCGAAAGCGCCTGTCATTTATGAAGGCACTCGAGAAATCCATACCATTATGCAAGCCGAGTACGTGCTAGGTTACCGTGAAGATAAAAAATTATCGAAGATGTTACCGAAATGGCCATTTACAATTGACCAAGAAAAATGATAGAATATTCACAACTATAATGATCGGTGGTGAGAAAGAATGAAAAAAGCTGTGAATGCACATGGATTTATATTGGAATTTTTATCTACTTCATGTGCGATTACGCATGATATTTCGGCCAACGGGACAGGTCTGTCCACTTTCGGAAAATATCATACACTTCACAGCTGATAAGTCATTCTTTCCTTTATTCATGAAGGCAAAGACTGTCTGATTTCAGGCAGTCTTTTTGTTTTGCTTCCAGCTGTGTTTTAACTAAAAAGGAGCGAACATCATGATATGTACAATACAAGAAATTAGCAAAATGCTTGGCGGGAATTTAATTTTTGAAAACCTTTCGCTAGCAATAAAAACGGGAGATAAAGTCGCTGTCGTTGGTCGAAATGGAACAGGAAAAACAACATTATTTAAATTGATCGCTGGGATTGAAACGCCAGATGCAGGGAGCATCCATTTCAAAAAAGGAACTCAAATTGGTTATTTAGCGCAAATTCCTTCCTATTCAGAGGAAGTGACTGGACTAAATGTATTAACCATGGCCTTTGAGGAATTACTTCAAATGCAAAATCAAATGAGCGAGCTTGAAGCGAAAATGTCGACAGCTAATCCGGATGTAATGGAAAAACTGTTGAAGCAATATGGCAATATTCAAGAACAATTCACACTTCGGGATGGATATTCTTATGAATCAGAAATCGACAAGGTCATTCAAGGGTTGCAGTTACAAACTTTTGTAGATCGACCTTTTAATACACTTAGCGGAGGAGAGCAAACCAAGGTTATGCTTGGTCAAATGCTCCTAACAAAACCGGACTTGTTATTACTCGATGAGCCGACGAATCATTTGGATTTATTTGCAGTGGAGTGGTTGGAGCAATATTTGCGTGACTATGAAGGAACGGTTGTCAGCATTTCACATGATCGCTATTTCCTCGATCAAGTGGCGACAAAAATAGCCGATTTAGAAGATGGTGAATTAATTTTATACCACGGGAATTTTTCTGACTTTGTGGTGCAAAAGGAAGCCCGAATAATGAGGGAATTCCAAGAATACGAAGAACAACAGAAAAAAATCAAGAAGATGAAAGAAGCCATTAAACGGTTGAAATTATGGGCAAATGAAGCTGTGCCACCAAATGCAGCGATGCATAGAAGAGCACGGAACATGGAACGCGCTCTTGAGCGAATGGAAAAAGTGCGTAAACCGTTAATTGATCCAAAGAAAATGAATTTATCATTTGAAGCTGCCCCAAGAAGCGGAAAAGAAGTCGTCATTATGGAACAGGTAAAGAAGTCTTTTGGTGACAAAGCCTTACTTCATCAAGCTGATTTTAATGTGCGATGGAAAGAACGAGTGGCCATTGTCGGTCGAAATGGAACAGGCAAATCGACCATCTTGAAATTATTAAGAGGTCAACTAGATGCAGATAGCGGGATCGTCCAACTAGGAAGCAATGTTCGAGTAGGGTTCCTCTCTCAACATTTAGAAATTGCGGATCCGAAGAAACGATTAATCGATGAGTTCCGCAATGAAGTGAACGTGTTTGAAGGAGAAGCAAGACATATATTAGCTAAATTCATGTTCTATGGTCCGGACGTGTTTAAGCGAGTCAGTGATTTAAGTGGTGGCGAACGCATGCGCCTAAGACTCGCACAACTCATGCATCAAGATGTCAATTTACTGATGCTCGATGAACCAACCAATCATTTAGACATTGATTCATGTGAAGTACTAGAAGAAGCATTGGAAGACTTCCAAGGCACCATATTAGCGGTTTCCCATGATCGCTATTTCTTGAATAAACTTTTCCCACGAACCGCATGGTTAGATAGTGGAAGGTTAACTACTTTTGAAGGACCATACGAATGGGCTCGTAAAAAGTGGGCAGAGCAACAGGTTTTATTGGAAAATGAAGCACCTGCATTTGTACCAGTTGAGCGAGTGAAGGCTGTAAAGGTTCGAAGTGAAGAGCCACGATCGTATGAAGCGGAAATTGCAGTGCTTGAGAAAGATATCGCAGCAATCGCAGCGCAAGCAGAGGGCGAAGAAGATTGGGAAGTTTACGAATCATTGATGGCTGACAAAAAGAAACTAGAAGTGAAATTAGATGACTTGATGGCCGAGTGGTTCAAACATGAAGCTTGATGATTGATGGAATAGAAGGGAGAAGCGGAATCGTGAAAAACGGTTTCGCTTTTTTCTTATTTTGAGGTCATTTTGGGATGAAACCCCACTGATGTAGTGAAAGTGGCGGTATTCGAAGTGGATGTTGATTTGTGTTTGGGTTTGAACGCCATATTATGGTCTGTTCTATTGATGTCAACAACTACAAAAAAACCGCCTTCAAATTAAAAGGCGGTTTAAGGACGGGAATATAGATTTTATTTAAAAGAAATATAAGCCGATGCTGATAATTACGCCGCTTAATAATAAAACGAACACGCAATAACCCATGATGTCTTTTGCACGTAAACCAGCGATTGCTAATGCTGGCAATGCCCAAAATGGTTGAATCATGTTTGTCCAAGCATCTCCCCAAGCTATAGCCATCGCAGTTTTTGAATAACTTACGCCAAGTGTTTGAGCAGCGTCTAGCATAATTGGTGCTTGCACAGCCCATTGTCCACCACCAGAAGGAACGAAGAAGTTAACAATTCCCGCTGAATAGAATGCAAAAAGAGCAAAGGTGTTTTCATTTGAGATGCTTACAAATGCTTCAGACATAACTCCAGCAAGACCTGATGTTACCATCATACCCATTATTCCAGCGTAGAATGGGAATTGAATAATGATTCCTCCTGCAGTTTTCACAGCATTTGCTACAGCCGCTAAATATCTTTTAGGTGTTCCGTGGAAAATGATTCCGAGAACAACGAAGATTAAGTTAACGATGTTAATATTTAAATCGAATCCTTTAGTAGCGAAGTGATAGCCTAAATAGACAAGCCCTAGTGCTCCAATTAAAATTGACAACACGTAGCTATTTTCCATTTTAGAAGCTGGTGTTAAATTATTCGTTTCCTCAACTTCGATTTCCTCCACCAATAAAGCTGGATCGACAATGAATGTGTCTTCTTTCCTTGGCATCATCCAACGATTTAATAATGGCACAGAAATTAAAAGTAAGACTACGATAATTAGATTATAAGTAGAGAAAAGAGTTTCAGAAGTAGAAATGACACCCATTTGTTCAGCAAATGGATGACCATCTGTAGCGATTGACAAAGGTATCGATCCAGCCAAACCACCGTGCCAGATGATGAAACCTGAATAGGCACTGGCAATCAGCAAACGATAGTCTACGTTAGGTACTTGACGAGCAATTTCTTTGGCGAATAAAGCACCGATTACTAACCCAAAACCCCAGTTAATCCAACAAGCAACTAAAGAAACAACACTGACCAATAGAATAGCAGAACCAGGTGTTTTTGCTCCTCGCGCCATGCTACTAAGTAATTTTTTAAAGACTGGGCTACTAGCTAAAACGTGACCAGCTACTAACACGATGACCATTTGCATTGTAAATGCTAATAAGCCCCAAAATCCATCTCCCCAATAAACGACCATGTCTAATGGGCTTGAATCAGTTAATCCAATTCCTAATAAGAATACAAGCACTGTTAATATAGCTACAAATATGTATGGGTCAGGTAAATACCGTTCCATGAGTGTATTCGAAAATCGTGTAAGAGTCTTCATTATTTGCCCCTTCCTATAAATCTCCCGTCCTTTGAATATATTATCCTATATTCTAACTATCCGCTAGACGAATTAAATGATTGCTCTGAAAACTAAAATAATTCACTAATTAATGAAACGAAAATCGATTATTGGAAGTCTAATCCATTAACAATCGGAAAAGAAGGGGAGAGACAAAATGAAAAAGAGAAGCCTGTGGCTCTTATTCGCAGCGGGTATCACGGTATTGGTGTTAGCATTCGGATTTATGATTGATAAGGTGACAGTTAGTGCTTCACCTGTGGCATTAACAAATTCAGGTTGGAAAGTGAATTTTTCGTCACCTTTAAAAGAAACGGCAATCATCGATGGGAATTTATATTTAGTTGATCAACAAGGGATTGAACCAGAATCGACGATTACGATGACTAATCAAAATCGCACTCTTGAAGTGTCGGGATTGAAACCAGGTTCATACAAATTACACATGAAACGGGAAGCGCTTCAAGGTGGTTTTCTCAAAAACATAGCGATTAATGAACTATCGTTTATCGTTCAAAAAGATTTACAACCGGTTAAATCTGAAAAAGAATTAAAAGACTACTTCGCAAAAATCCAAAAAATAACGACTCAATTCAATGTTGATGAAGCAGAATCTGTATCTTCGGAGGAGTCGGCAATGGATAGCAAGTCGTCGGGTTCAGGAGAAGGTGTAGGAGGGGAAGTCGAGTATTCAACTACTAATAACCAAGTTGAAGGGGTGGATGAATCTGATTCTGTGAAAACAGACGGTTCGTATATTTATTCGATTGGCAACGGGCGTGTGGTGATAGCGGATGTTCGAAGTCCTGATGCGATGCAAAAAGTCGCAGAAATCCCACAGGATGAAACTTTTTTCCCGACACAGCTATTTTTACACGAAAAAACACTTATCGTATTTGGCGATAAGCATGTTCCATACGATTACTCAGATACTTCTGGGTCAAGTGAAAAAACGATGATGCCATTTAATAGTTCGACCAATGTTCGTTTTTACGATATTCAAGATGCCAAATCACCAAAATTAATACGAGAAATTGGATCTGAAGGCTATTTAAATGGGGCTCGTAAGAAAGATAATATGCTTTATTTTGTAACCAATGTGGCTTCCTATTTTAGAATGTCTACTGAACAAGACGATCTAGAACTTCGCCCTTATATATACGATAGTGAAGAAGGCGAAAAAGCTTCTCCCCTTTCGTATTCAGATTTATCGATTCTGCCTGGGACACTGGATGCGACTTATAGTGTGATCACAGCCATGGACTTAAACAATCCAAAAGAATCTCAAATCACAACTAAAGGATATCTCGGTAGCAGCCATTCCTTGTATATGTCGAAAGAAGCTTTGTATTTAACTGCACCCATTTATATGTCAACTTCAACAGAAGGCAATAACGCCTCAATCGACATGATGTGGAATCCACAAGAGAGCAATACGGAAATCTATAAATTTAGTTTAGACGGAACGAATGTTAAGTTCGTGTCGTCAGGTGAAGTGAATGGTAGTTTATTAAACCAATTTTCAATGGATGAACACGACGGGTATTTCCGAATCGTTACGACAAAAGGATTCGCTTGGAATGAAGAGACGCCATCAGAAAACAATTTATTTATTTTAGATTCCGGTATGAACCAAGTTGGTTCAATTGAGGGGTTAGCGAAAGGCGAGCGCATTTATTCAGCTCGATTCATGGGGGATAAAGCCTATATGGTTACGTTTAAAGAAACTGATCCTTTATTCGTCATGGATGTGTCAAATCCAACTTCACCAAAAGTATTAGGCGAATTAAAAATTCCTGGATTCAGCAATTACCTACACCCACTAGATGAAAATCATTTAATTGGCTTTGGATACGATACGTTTTCAAGAGACGTTGGAAATGGGCAAACAGCGATTATGACTGGGGGGATGAAGGTTTCCTTATTTGATGTATCTGATTTCGCCAATCCATTAGAAAAGGATGTAGAGATTGTTGGTGGGCAAGGAACGTCGAGTCCGCTTCAATACGATCACAAGGCTTTATTCCAACATCGCAAAAACAACTTATTTGGCTTTCCAATCACTGTTTATCGAGAGGGGAAAGATGGATATGGGGAATATACAGGTCAAGGAGCGGTCGTATACGAAGTTACCGCTGAAAAAGGAATTCAAGAAGTTGGGAATTTAATTAAAGAAAAAAATCCGCAAAGTCCATATGAAGAATGGGAAAAATCAATTCAGCGAATGATTTACGTAGGTGACGTCTTATATACGATTTCTATGGAAGAAATTAGAAGTTATGATTTAAAAACGTTTAAAGAAATAGGTGTTGTTTCATATTAAAGAAAGGCAGACTACTAACGCGTAACGCTTAGTGGCCTGCTTTTTTTGTGATTTAACTGTACTTTGCAAGATTTAAGCAAGAAGAAATAATAGGTTGAAGGAAAAAAATTCAAAAACAAGATTGACAACTAAGTGTATTAACCATACAATACACTTATAACTGTGTGAACCACTTAATACACACACTAAAGAAATGATGTAGTCCACGTCAAATTACGTATAGGAGTTGCTTTGATGAATGTGAAGTTTAATAATCGCGATCCCGTCTACCTGCAAGTTATTCGGAATTTTAAAGAGAAGATTGCAAACGGAGAATTAGTCCCTGGAGATGAAATACCGTCAAGACGTGAGTTAGCAAACATGTTAAAGATAAATCCTAATACTGCACAACGTGCTTATAAGGAAATGGAGGAACAGGGTTTGATCCATACAGAAAAAAATCACCCAAGCAAAATTACAACGGACATGAAGATCTTAGGGATGGTAAGAGAAGAGTTGCTAGTTGAAGCAGTAGATACATTTGTGGCATCCGTAAGGTCAATAAATGTTCCAGTAGATGAATTATTGAACTTGGTAAAAACAAAATACGCAGGAAATAATGATGATAAGGGGGCTTGAAAATGATTGAAGTAAAAGATGTTAAAAAAAATTTCGGTCGAAAAAAGATTTTAAAAGGTGTTTCATTTACTGCTAATAAAGGTGAAATCACTTGTTTAATAGGAATTAATGGAGTGGGCAAAACAACAATTTTAAATGCCATAATGGCACTTACCCCAATTAACAATGGAGAAATTTTAATAGATGGAGAAACCCTTCATAAAAAAACGTTTGAAAAAGTCACCTTCATTCCTGATGCAATAACGATGCTCCCACACATGAAAATTTCAGAGGCGATGGAGTTCATGAATGACTTTTATACATGCTGGAACCAAAACCGAGCAACGGAATTACTTGGCTTTTTTAATTTAAATGTATCCGATAGAATATCTTCCTTATCAAAAGGAAATACAGCAAAAGTTAATTTACTGCTTGGTTTAGCAATGGATGTTGATTATGTATTAATGGATGAACCTTTTTCAGGAATTGACATGTTTAGTCGAGAGGAGATCGCTAAAGTGTTCACGAGTCACTTAATTGAAAATAGAGGCGTTATCATCACGACTCATGAAATAGGTGATATTGAACATTTAATTGATAAGGTAGTGCTGCTCGATGAAGGGATTGTCATCAAGGAGTTCAGCGCGGAAGAAGCTCGTGAAGAGGAAGGGAAATCAGTAGTAGATGTCATGAGAGAGGTGTACCAGAGATGAAGAATTTTTTAAAGTTGTTGAATTTTGAATTTAATCGTTCTGCGAAATTATTTGCAGTTTTACTAGGGATTACACTAGTTACACAAATTGTGGGAGTCATCGTATTGTCGAAAAAGTATTTAAGCATGGCCAATGAAAGAATATATGAAGATTTAATGCCAAAAGCGGAATTTTTATCAAACTTTGGTCAAATGAGTTTTCTATCGGTAGTAGGAAGCGGATGGTTTCTTGGTCCAATTGCTTTATGCGTAGCAGGCGTAGGTTTCTATATTTTCATCATTTGGTATCGTGATTGGTTCGGGAAGAATACATTTATTTACCGATTATTAATGCTACCAACAACTAGATTGAATATCTTTTACGCTAAAATAACAAATATTTTGTTATTAACATTTGGTTTTGTAGCATTCCAACTGATTCTGATTCCATTAGAGGCAACAGTTTTGAAATGGATGGTGCCAAAGGAATTTCGAGTAGATTTAACTGTCCAAGAAATTATAAGTGGCATGCCCGGATTAAATATATTCATGCCAACAAGTATTTTTGGCGTTATCGTATATTATGGAGCAGGATTTATGGTAGTGTCCATTCTGTTTACGGCAATTTTAATGGAAAGAAGCTATAAATGGAAAGGGATTTTTGCTGGAATCATCTATAGTTTAATTGCCATAGCTGTATTTATTTCACCACTATTTTTGCAAGAATTTATCTTGAATGACTTTTTCTATCCAATGGAATTATTTTTAATGGAGATTGCGATGGGAATCATCGTACTAGCAGTGTCCATTTGGATGAGTGGATTCTTATTAAAGAAAAAAATAACGGTATAGGGGGCGTGTAGAAATGAAGAAGTATTGGAAATTCACAGCAACTATAGCTGTTATTGTACTTAGCATTGGGGCATTTTATGTCAATTCGGCTTTGTCAGCTCCACAATATCCAGAATTTGCGATTAAAAAGCAGAGCGGTGACGCGGAAGAAATAAAATCATTGATGTTGGAAGGGGGTTATCATGAAGGAAATGCTATGAGTTATACGAACACGCATTTAAAAATCACTTCTGATGGCTCTGAAATTCGAAATGGTCTATCACTTGTAGATCAGGTTAGAGGACAACCGTCGCCAGTCATCAAGGATTTACAGACGAATTATCGTGATTTTATGCGAGGAAAAAGTCAAAGCATCAATTCATTTTTTGAAAACGATGAGTTGCTAGCGTATGCAGATGTGAAGTATAAAATTAGCGCATCTCACTTAAGAGACTTTAAATTTGATATATCCATATTAACTAAAGATGAAGGCAAAACAACTTCCTTCAATATTAACGTTCCAGACGCATCCGCAGCTGATTATATATTTGTCGAAGATGTACAGGTTATTGATAACGAGTTGAAAGTGATTTCACAAAATACGATGAGAAAGAATGACAAATACTTTACTGAAAAACATGTCTACACTCTCGACATATCGGCTGGAACGATAACCAACAACGAAAAGATTTTATCCATTCCTCAAGAACAAGGTAATTCATATGTTGATGCTCAATTAATCAATACTAATCCGTTACAGGCTAATGAAAATGTTGTGTTTTTAATAACTCATAGCACTTTAGAAGAAGGATTAGATGGTTTTAGAGAATCGAATTCGAGTAAAGAGATCTTATTCTATAATTTAAAAACGCAGAAAACAGATACCATCGAAATGCCAGAGAGTTTGAATGACAATCAAGTTAGTTTTTTGGAAGGTTCAACGATTTATTTCTCGAAATTTAGTGAGCAAAATCTAATTGTGACTCCTTTTAGTGTTGAAAATCATGAAGTTGGTGATGAGTTTACAATCCAGTTATCAAATGAAATAAGCGATGAGGTTCCACCACTAATAATCGTCAAAGAAAGTAAGTTATATGCTGTATCCCAAATTATGAATTCAAAAACGAACGCAAGTGTTGCTGTAGTTAATGTGAAAACAGGAGAATCGCTTTATGAGGGTGAAGTGGTAATGAAAAACTCTCCTAAAAGTTTTCAAGAGTTTGAATTATATATGTACGAGATGACTGTTAATTAGTCAGCTTAAACTTAGTGTTATTTAATGGATAGCTTATTGAAAGGCCGTCAAGCTTATATTTTAAAAAGATGACTTCAGTATTTTACTGGAGTCATCTTTTTTAATCACACTACTTATATGAGAATTTTAAAGTAACATTCTTCACCACCTTGGACTCTAGCTTCATTCCAAAAGTTAGTCCGTAACGCTTAGTGGCCTGCTTTTTCTGTATGTTCAACGGGTATATGTTCAAATGATGTGACATCAAATAAGCCTGTGTCTGTTAATTTCAATGAAGGAATAACAGGCAAACTAAGAAATGATAAGGTCAACATTAAATGGTAATCAAGTGTTGGGTGAATCGTATGGAGTGCTTGGTGCAACTTGTAAAGATCATGGACGGCTTGCTGTGTAGGGCTTTCGGTCATTAAACCGCCAATAGGTAAAGCTAAAGAGGCAAGGATTTTACCTTCATCAACGACTACCAAGCCGCCTTGCATAGATTGAAGCTTTTCTAAGGCAACTAACATATCCTTGTCATTGGTACCAAGGACAATCGCGTTATGTGAGTCATGTGCGATTGTCGTAGCAACTGCTCCACTTTGAATGCCGAAGCCTTTCACGATTCCTAGTCCAATCGTGTGCTTATGGTGATGACGTTCGATGACCGCTAATTTCAATTGGTCTTGATGAATGTTAGGAATAAATTTTCCTTCTTTAACATCTACTGTTTCAATGACTCTATTTGTTGTCAGTTGATTGGGGATAATTTCGATCACATTTGCAGTCGAACCCTCTGAAAAAGGGATGGCTAAATCTGAGGCTGTCAATGAAGGCAAGTGGACGGATTGTCGAATTCGGTTTGAGTAATCCGTTTTGCTAGCTGTTGGAGTTGTCATTTCACCACTATGTGCAACTTGAACGCCTTTTTTCCATACAGAAGATATTTCAAGAGTTTCTAGATGATCCAGCATAACAAAGTCCGCATCAAATCCTGGGGCTAGTGCTCCTTTGCCCTTTAACCCGTAGCATTCAGCTGCATTTATGGTCGCAAGTTGAATTGCTTGTAATGGGTCCATCCCCGCTTTAATTGAAAGTCGAATCGCATGATCAATGCTCCCTTCATTAACTAGTTCATCTAAATGTTTATCGTCGGTGCAATATAAGAACCTACGTGCATTTTGGACAGAAACCGCGGGCAAAAGATCCTGTAAATTCTTTGCGGCAGACCCTTCGCGAATCAATACATACATGCCTTGCTCAACTCGATTAAGTGCTTCGTCAGCTGAAATGCATTCATGATCCGTTTGAATTCCAGCTACTCGGTATCCACGAATTTGATCATGTTGTAATCCAGCCCCATGACCATCAATTCGCAAACTTGCCCGTTGCGTCATGATGATTTTCTCTAGCATATCCTCATTCCCATTTAAGACGGCAGGAAAATCCATGACTTCTGCTAATCCGATTACGGAAGGGTGAGCTAATAAGGGAGATAAATCTTTAGCTTGAAGAATAGCGCCTGCATGCTCAAATGAAGTGGAAGGTACACAAGAAGGAAGCATGACATAGATATCCATTGGACTTTTTTTGGCATCATCTAACATGAATTGAATCCCCTCAATACCTGCCACGTTAGCTATTTCATGAGGATCAGTAACGACTGTGGTCACGCCATGGGGCAATAAAACATCTCCGAATGCAGAAGGAGTTAGCATAGAAGACTCAATGTGGATATGCCCATCAATTAATCCGGGAATCACGTAACGTCCCTTCGCATCCATTTCACTCAAGGCTTGAAATGAACCAGTGCGATCCACGGCAATAATGACTCCATCAGAAACGACTAAGTCAGCTTGAATCCAGGTCAATGAAAAAACGTTAGCTATTTTTGCATTTCGAAGAATGAAGTCAGCGGGAAGAGATCCTTGTGAAATGGCAATTCGTTTTTGGAGTATGTGAATGGATTCCATGAATGATTGACCTCCTATCGAAAAAGTTCTTATATCTTATTCGTATTATTGTACAGCGTTTGATGTGTTAGTTGTAGTTTCAGTACCTGTTTTTAGAGTCATACAAAATTTGTTTTTTAGACGCAGGTTCGATAATATGATGCAAAAGGTATTTTTGAAGGGAGTGGGCAAAATTGCTAAATGAGAAAAATGATTTGGCCATTGACTGTTGCCTGCTAGCAGGTCGATTAATGATTGAAAGTGGTGCAGAAACGTATCGGGTTGAAGATACGATGACACGAATGGCGATTTCGCAAGGTTTAATCGGCACTCAAAGTTTCGTGACACCAACAGGAATCATGTTTTCGTTAGGTAAGGATGGTTCCACAAGATTAATGGCAATTCGTTTAAGGATTACGGATTTAGAGAAAATAGCATTGGTCAATCAAGTTTCTCGTAAATTGACCACCACCGAATTGACAATTGAAGAAGCCTATGAGGAATTGCAAAGAATTGCTAGCGCGAATTTATTGTTTCCTTTTTCTTGGCAATTAATCGCAGCAGCTATAGCGAGTGGATGCTTTCTTATCCTGTTTGAAGGAACTGTTTGGGACGTACCAGCAGCTACAGTTGCAGGAGGATTAGGCTTCATTGTCGTCACTTTAATACACGAGTTAACGAGAGTGAAGTTTTTTGCTGAATTCATTGCGGCTTCTATAGTGGGACTAACCGCGTTTTTATCCACCTTTTTAAATCTCGGTCAAGACTTAAATATTATTATCATTAGTGGTGTAATGCCGCTTGTTCCAGGACTATTAATTACAAATGCAGTTCGCGATTTAATGGCGGGACACTTTGTTTCTGGTGTTTCAAAAGGTGCAGAAGCATTACTAACCGCATTTGCCATAGGTGCAGGTGTTGCATTGGTACTATCATTTTAGGAGGGATGTCATGACGTGGATTATACAGGGCATTCTAAGTTTCATTATTGCTGTGTCGTTTGCCATTATATTTAATGCGCCGCGTAAAAAGGTCGTAGCATGTGGAGTTGTTGGGATGAGCGGCTGGATGATTTTCAGTGCTTTTACAATGGTCTCACAAGATCAAGTGCAAGCTTCCTTTGCTGGTGCATTTGTGGTCGCATTAGCGGCACATATATTATCGAAGCGATTTAAAATGCCAATGATTATTTTTAGTGTACCGGGTATTATTTTACTCGTACCGGGTGGTCTTGCGTATAACGCCATGCGGAATATTGTTGAAAACGATTATTTAACGGCAATTGCTTTTGCTTCGAAAGCATTTATGACGTCAGGCGCAATTGCTATGGGTCTCGTATTTGCAGAAGTGTTAATGCAATTGATTTTTAGATATATGGCCAAAAGAAAAACTGTTATTGTGAAGTGAAATTCACATGACAGTTTTTTTGTGCTTGTTTTATAAGTCATTTCATGAATAAGGGGAGTCACTTTTTGATGTGGTGATTTCCGTTTCAGACGGACGCTTTCCGCGGGCATGGCTTCAGTCTCCTCGTCACTTCTCGACTCCGGGGTCTTCAGCTCATGCTATTCCGCTGGAGTCGCCCTCTTTCACTTCAATCACCAGAAATCGATGTAAATATAAATATAATGATATGCTTGTTTGCTTATATGAGGTTATACACAATGGAAAAGGATAAATAAATACTTACTTAAACAATCATTTTTGTACATCCGAAATTAGCATTTCTGGTCGCTTCTATTAACATGCTCTGTAAACTATTTTAATAGAAAAGTGGTCGGCTATTTCTGAAGACTCCTGCGAAAAACGAAACACGATAGACCCCACAGGCTTAGCTGTCAGACAGTTGAGTCGAGGAGGCTAGCGTTTCGTCCGCGGAAAGCGTAAGAAATAGCCGACCACTTTTTAAGTGTAATTATATTGAATCAGGAATTTTTTGATGAAATTGTTTGTTCTAAGTCATCAGATGTGACTGGGTGCCCAATATAATATCCTTGCAGTGCGTCACAACCAAGCTCTTTTAATAGCTCGAACTGTTCAAGTGTTTCTACACCTTCAGCTAAAACTCGAATACTCATTGATTTTCCAAACTGAATCATACCATGGACTAATTTCTGAAGCTTTTCTTGCTGCATAATTGATGATATGAAGGACTGATCAATTTTGAGTTCAGAGATTGGTAACAACTGCATGTATCTGAATGAAGCATAGCCTGTCCCAAAGTCATCTAGTACAAATGCAACGCCATCTTGTTGCAATAAACGCATTTGACGAATAATTGATTGTTCCGCTTCAGCTTCAAGGGCAAACTTTTCAGTAATTTCAATTTGTAATAGGTGAGCAGGACAACTGTATTTTTCAAGAGTTTGGCGTATTTTCTTGACCATATTATGATCACGGAATTCGCGCACAGATGAGTTAATACTCACTTTTAATGGACGACCTTCTTTTTGCCATATAGCAGCTTGTTTACAAGACTGTTCAAGCATAAACGTCCCAATGTCATGAATCATACCTGACTCTTCTGCGATTGGTATTAATTCGTTAGGATGCACAGTACCAAGCACTTCATCTTCCCAACGTACTAATGCTTCCACAGTGTGGATACTACCTGAACGGACATCAAGTTGTGGTTGATAGTAAACTTGTAAATCCTTGTGATGCAAAGCTTCTATCAATCGTTTTTCAATCGTTAATTTACGACTAAGAGCTTGGTGAGTCGATTTCGAAAGACTCACAATATTACCTCCACCATCTTGTTTCACTTTATGAATGGTTGCGTTCGACGCTTTCATTAAATGAAGGAAAGTGGATTGATCTTCCGGGTATCGTGTAATACCACCACTAATTGAAATCGGAATAGCGGTGTTGCGAATATAAATTGGATGTTGTTTTAAATAAGTTAAAAATCCTTGTATGAACCACTCACTAAGAGGGGTCAGCACAACAAATTCATCAACACCAACTCTTGCAATATCGCTATCTTGGAAATACATTTTCATACGTTTAGCAAACTCTAGTAAAAGAGTTGTTTCGGAATCTTCATCATGCATGTCTTTTAATGTGAAAAATTTGTCGATATCTAAAAAAACAAACGAAAAATGACGTTTTTCTTCTATGAAATTTGAAACGATATATTCCAAGCGATGACGATTCATCAAATTGGTCTCGGGATCTACGTAAGCGATTTGCTCTAGATGCGTTTGAAGTCGTTTTTTCTCTGTAATATCTTTTTCTAAAATACAGTAGTACATAGTGTCATTTGAAGATGCGGTTACTGGAATGGCTGTCATTTCGACCCAATAGGTTTCCCCATCTTTTGTGATTTTCTCAACCGAACCTTGCCACACTCGATTACTCTTTAAAGAAGTCCAGATTGTATTGGCAAACATTTCACCAGTTCCAGGAGGGAATAGTTGCCAAAAGGATTTCCCTACTACTCTTTTTGGTGTCCATTTACTCGTTTTTAAAAATAAATCATTTGCATAAATAATTAGACCTTCTTCATCAATATAAGTGAGCATAAATGTTTGATCTAAACCGTTCTTAATACTCGCCAATTCCTGAGCGCCTGTCGTGTCATTGGTAATAGTTGAATTATATTGTTCAAATAAAAACATAACGCATCTCTCGTGATCTATCGTTAACGATTTTAAAACAGCAGAAACGTGAATTTCTTCTCCCTGCTTTGTATGTAAAAGAAAATCTTCAAATCGAATAGGATCGATACTTCTAAGCACTTGATCCCAAGTAGCCTTATGCATCGCCGATTTCTCTTCTTCGATAAAAGGATAAAATTGGCCAACGACCTCTTCTGCACGATAGCCAAAAGTTTTTTCGGCTTCTCGACTCCACCAAAGAACAATCCCTTCTTTAGTTGTCAGCATCATTGGAAATGGTACGTGGTTAAATACTTCGTTCCCTGATTCCAATATTTGTTGCAATCGATTCATATTTAAGGACTCCTTGTAAACCATACTAATTTATATTATAAAGAAGTCTTACGATTACGTCATTAATTTGAAAAAAGTTTATTCTGAAAAATAAAGAATTAAATATTTTTGTATAACGATTTTTGTATGATTCTCGGAATTTAGGCTTTTATTTAATTAAAAGAGGCATCATCTAAAATGGGACAAATCAGGATGTCCGAGTAAAAAGTGATTTGGTTTTCCATAGAAATCAGGTTTACCAGTAAAATTGTCGATAAATGGTTGAGAATAAAATATTTTTAATAAACTGAGAATTTATCTGTGAGAAGAGTAGGATATAAGTTATGATATATAGGTAGGTGGTCGCATGGAACGGTTAAAAGGTATTGGATTGATTGTCACAGGCGCTATGTTATGGGGTGCAACCGGGCCTCTAATGGAATGGATCTTAAATAATTCACCACTGTCAGTGGCATTTATGTTGACCTTGCGATTATTTATTGCAGGATTCGGTTTACTATTATTTTTAAGTCTTCAGAAGAAGGATATTTATCAAATTTTGAAAGATTCTTATTGGGTTAAACGTCTCTTAATTTTTGCGGTATTCGGCATGCTTGGCGTTCAATTCTCTTTTGTAGCTGCAATTGAAGCTAGTAATGCAGTAGTTGCAACACTGCTTCAGTTTTTAGCACCCATTTTTGTCATCCTATTCGTCTCTTTGAGATTGAAGAAATGGCCACCATCGATACAGGTAATAGGAATTATCGGGACGTTATTTGGCTTGTTTTTGCTATTAACGAATGGCACATTGTCAACGCTCCTTATTAGTCCAGAAGCCGCTGCATGGGGAATCGCTGTTGGGTTTTCTTTTGCTTTTTATATTCTATATCCCACCGCTTTAATGAAAGAATGGGGCGTTATTTTAGTTGTGGGTTGGTCAATGTTAATGGGCGGAATTATTTTGGGTGTTGTAACAAGAATTTGGGAATCATCTGAGTGGATTTATTTGATGGATTTGAAATTAGTCTTGTTGCTACTAACAATTATTATTTTCGGTACGTTAGCATTTGTTTTATTCCTAAGCAGCATGAAATACATTTCAGCTACAGAAACAAGTATTCTTTCAAGCATTGAGCCTTTAACAGCAATGGTGATTTCAGTCATTTGGTTAAATCAACTATTAGGTATGTGGCAATGGGTTGGTGCGATATGCATGTTGTTTTTTGTCACATGGTTATCAATTTCCGGTAAAAAATCGTAAAGTTTTACCGATACAATTATTATGACACGAGGAAGCAGGGACTAATATTATGAGTAAATTAAAAAGAAATCCATTCAAAAGCTCTAAAGTCAAAGTACCCAAAGTACCCAAAGTTAAAAAAGTGAAAGAACCAAGAGTTGGACTTTCAAAATTTAAGATGAAAGCTCCTAAATTCAGAAAATCAAATGCTAGATTTAACATTCGAAAGAAATTAATCATCGCGTTCTCATCTATTATTCTATTATTTTTAATTTTAAGCGGAATTGCTGTTTACAGTACCATTGTGCTGAATGACAACACAAAAGAACTTAATACGCGAATTTTACCTCGAGTAGACGCAGTGAAGTCTTTAAACTATCGCATGGAAAATGTTATGAGTTTAACGCAAAGACATGTTCTATCAACTGATGTAACAGTTAAAAGAGAAACGTCAGAACGCATTGATGCGCAAGTTCAAGAAATTAATACGTTGCTTGAAAGCTACGGGAAATTACTTCAAGACCCAATGGCCATCAATTTACATGAAGATATTGTGAAGAAATGGGATCAATACATAGAGAAAAACAAACAAGTACAAGTGTTTAGTACAAAAGATAATACAAACCGTGCAGTAGCCCTTACTTACGAAGGAAATGTTCAATATGATTCTATCCAAAGAACATTGGATGAGTTAGTGTATATCGACTTAGATGAAGCTGAAAGATTAGAAGCTAAGAGCAGCAGTACGTTCAATGGCGTTATGCTAGCACTAATTATCAGCATTTTGTTTGCTATTCTTGCAACTGTGGCGATTGCCGCATTCTTAACTCGTTTAATTCGTAAACCGATTGGATTGTTAACCGATCGATTTAAAGCGATGTCAAATGGAGATCTAACAGTAAATCAAATTCAAATCAAGAATAGAGATGAATTTGGTGATTTAGCTGGGCATTTTAATACAATGCTAATGACCCTTCAAAAGCTTGTAAAAGATCTACAAGCATCTATTTCAACAGTAGCAATTTCGGCTGAACAAGTTTCAATGAGTGCATCTGAAACGAGTCGCGCAACAGAGCAAATTACAGAATCGATGGCTGATGTATCGGAAGGGGCAGACGTCCAAGCTGAATCTGTTCGTCATGTAAGAGAATCGATTGGTGAAATGTCGACAGGTATGGAACAAGCTTCCGTAGCGATTCAAGACGTTTCAGATAAAGCTGTATCAACGACTGAGTTAACAACAACGGGTCTTCATGTAATGGAAGAAACACGTCAGAAGATGAATGAAATCCGACTTGTTTCTGAAAAAACGGCAGATGTCGTAAGTGGATTAAGTGTGAAATCCGAAGAAATTGGTCAAATTGTCGGTCTTATAACTGCTATTGCGGAACAAACGAATTTATTGGCATTAAATGCAGCAATTGAAGCTGCTCGTGCTGGAGATCATGGACGAGGATTTGCGGTTGTAGCCGATGAGGTTCGAAAACTTGCTGAGCAATCTGCAAATGCTGCAAAAGATATTAACTCTCGAATTAGATCAATTCAACACGAAGTTAAAGAAGCCATCGTGTCTATGCAAGGTTCAACGAAAGAAGTCGCGCTTGGAATTGGCTTAGCTGAAAAATCGAGTGAAAGCTATGACGAGATTGCCAAGATGATTGGCGAAGTTTCTGCTCAAACAGAAGAAATCACAGCTATCTTCCAACAAATGAATGCATCAGCTCATCAAATGGAAGGACGCGTTCGTGAAGTTGAATCTCTTTCAACTGAAGCATCTGAACGTGCTCAAACAGTTGCAGCGGCAGCAGAAGAACAAAATGCATCGATGGAAGAAATCACATCTTCAGCAGACGTATTGAACGGACTTTCAGGAGAACTGAAACAACTCGTACAACAATTTAAGATTTAATGTAGGTGGGCTCCTTCTGAAAAGAGGGGGCTCTTCTTTTTGGGTAATTACAACCAAGATCGGGGGAATTCTAACTGAGATGGCCAAAATTCTAACTGAGACCGCGAAAATTCTAACCAAGAACCCCAGACTTCTAACTGAGCGACTGCTCACCAACAGGAACACCCGCGACGCGCAAGCGAGTGGGACTATTCAAGATCTTTAAAACCTGATTTGGACTGCCCACAATGCTTGGCAGTCGTTGTTCGTTGGTAAAGCTATGTACAGTCTGCAACTTCTAACAATTACAACTGAGATATCGATTTTTCTAACTGAGATGGCCAAAATTCGAACTGAGACCGCGAGAATTCTAACCAAGAACCCCAAAATTCTAACTGACCGACAGTTCACTCACAAAAAAATGCATATTTATCGTGTCTATAAGATACCCCAATTCTGTTCATTGTGGCATAATGGGAACAATCAGATAATTAATTCGTAGAGCGAAGAAGTTTCAGGAGGCACAATGATATGAAAACCGTCTTTTCGTATGTAAAACCATATAAATGGCCAATAGCTGTAGCACTATTCCTTATGCTTACGGAGCTTGCGGTCGAACTTGTCCAGCCATTGTTAATTGCCAAAATAATTGATGATGGAATTTTAAAGCAAGACCAATCAGTCATTTGGGTTTGGGGATCCGTGATGATGGGGATGGCGTTCTTAGCCTTTCTTTCAGGAGCAACTAACTCTTTCTTTGCTTCCCATGCGGCGCAAAGCTTTGCGTTTGACTTAAGAAGTGCGCTTTTTAAACAAGTACAACAATTTACGATGGCGACTTTTACACGTTTTCCTTCCTCGGGTCTTATCACACGATTGACGAGTGATGTAACCATGGTCCAAAACGTATTGTTTATGAGTCTTCGTATTATGCTACGAGCACCACTCCTTGTGTTAGGAAGCTTAATCATGGCTTTCATTGTTAATGCATATCTTGCCATGTTTTTAGTAGTAGCAGTACCGTTTCTTATTATATTTTTATACATAATGGTTAGAAAAGGAGTGACGTATTTTGCTCGTGTTCAAGTTAGTCTGGACCGAGTTAATCGCGTTCTCCAAGAAAACCTTCAAGCTGTTCGATTAATCAAAGCTTATTTACGTGGCAAATATGAGTCTTCACGGTTTGAGCAAGTATCTGGATTATTGAAAATGGATACGGTGAAAGCATTACGAATGATGGAAATCATTTTACCGCTTCTTTTATTCGTCATGAATGTCAGTTTGCTTGCAGTTCTGTGGTTTGGTGCGGATCGAATACAAACGAATGATGCACAAATAGGAGAGCTTGTAGCGATTGTCAATTACGCGATGAGAATGACCGGTGCCTTTTCAATGTTCGCTTTTATTATCATGGCGGTGGCTCGAGCGAAGGCTTCTGCTGAACGTATGGAAGAAGTTTTGCTGGTGAATGAAGGGCTAGAACGCAATGAACAAACAGGTGAAATGAGAAAGCTCGCAAACGGAGAAATCACGTTTAAAAATGTTTCCTTTAACTATCTGAATACGAAGGAACCTGTATTAAAAGACATTAGTTTCTCGGTGAAATCAGGTGAAAAACTCGCCATAATGGGAGCGACTGGTTCTGGTAAATCAACCTTGCTTCAACTCATAACTCGGTTCTTTGATGTAACAAGTGGATCAGTTGAAATCGATGGGAAAGATGTGAAGGATTGGTCTTTGGATCAATTAAGACAAACCATTGGATTAGTTCCTCAACAGTCACTTTTATTCTCGGGGAGTATTTATCAAAACTTAGCATGGGGCAAAATAGAGGCTTCGATTGAAGAGCTAGAACAAGCAGCCAAACAAGCACAAATTCATACATCTGTTGAACAATTTACAAAAGGATATGAAACACGTGTAGGTCAAAAAGGTGTAAATCTCTCAGGCGGACAGAAACAGCGTTTATCCATTGCACGAGCTCTAGTGCGTAAACCAGAGATTCTTTTGTTAGACGACAGCACGAGTGCGTTAGATGTTAAGACGGAAACTGCTCTATGGGAAGCACTTGAAAAAGAGGACGCTACGATGTTAGTTGTGACTCAAAAAATTAGAACAGCCAAAGGAGCAGACCGTATTCTTCTTCTTGATAATGGCCGAATTTCAGGATATGGCACGCATGAAGAGTTATTAAGAAGCTCTAAATTGTATCGTGAAATCGCAGAGTCTCAGCAAGAATTGGAGGTGTATGAAAATGCGCAACATACTCTCTAAACCATTTGGCTATGAACCAGTTCTTTCAAAGGAAGATATTAAACCAGTCAAGAAGAAAAAAGGTGATCGACCGAGTGACTGGCAATTTGTCTTTAAACAAATTTGGAAGTTAGTAGATGAGCAACGGTTTCTTCTCATAACGGTTTTACTGCTTGTTGTTATTAGTTCTGCACTAGCGTTAATTGGTCCTTTTCTAATCGGGAAAATTATTGATACTCATATTGTCGAAGGGGAATTTGCAGGCATGCAATCGAAGATTGTGTGGTTGATTGTCATTTATGTGTTCCTTTCTATATCGATGTTTTTACAAAACTATTGGATGATCGGTATTGCACAACAAACGATTTATCGTATGAGAACGAGTTTGTTTGCTCATTTTCAAAAACTGCCTGTTTCGTTTTTTGATAAACGACAGCATGGAGAGTTAATGAGTCGTGTAACCAATGACATTGAGAACGTCAGCTCCACGCTCAATAGCTCATTTATACAAGTGTTTTCGAGTATATTAACGTTAACTGGAACCGTTATTGTTATGCTCATTTTGAGTCCATTACTTACCCTTTTAACGATGACCATCATTCCGGTTATGTTTATTGCCATGAAGTGGATCACTAGAAGAACAGGCAAACTATTTAAAGAGCAACAGCAAGCTGTGGGTGATTTAAATGGAATGATTGAAGAGACAATTTCAGGCCAACGAATTGTAAAAGCCTTTTCACAAGAAAATCGAGTCATTGATGAATTTACGGTGAAGAGTGAACGTCTTCGTAGAACCGGCTTTTGGGCTCTTACTTATTCAGGATTCATTCCGAAAGTCATGAATATGTTGAATAACGCGAGTTTTGCCATTGTGGCAGGTATTGGTGGCTTGCTCGCGCTAAATGGACATGTAACGATCGGGACGATTGTTATCTTCTCTGAATATGCGCGACAGTTTACGCGTCCTTTAAACGATTTGGCGAATCAATTTAATACGGTATTGTCGGCAATCGCAGGTGCTGAGCGTGTATTTGTCATTATTGGTGAACCGATTGAGAAAGATGATGCAACAAAGTATCAAGATATGGTGCTTAAAGGGAAAGTGGAGTTTGATAATGTTTCATTTAAATATGAACAGACGGATGATGAACACACGATTCGTCATGTGAATTTCACTGTGAATCCGGGAGAAACGGCTGCTTTAGTTGGGGCTACTGGGGCTGGGAAAACAACGATTATGCAGTTGTTAGCACGTTTTTATGAAGCTAATGAAGGTCAAATTCGAATAGATGATATTCCGATTCAGGAGTTACCAAGACAGACATTAAGAAGTCAAATTGCTTTCGTATTACAGGATCCATTTCTATTTGAAGCAACCGTGAAGGAAAACATACGGTACGGGAAGCTGAATGCTACGGATGAAGAAGTGATGGAAGCTGCGAATAAAGCCAATGCAAATGAATTTATTGCGAAACTACCACTGGGGTATGACACGATATTAACGGCAGATGGCGGAGAAATCAGCCAAGGACAAAAACAATTACTTTCAATTGCAAGAGCACTCATTGCAGACCCTGTCATATTACTGCTAGATGAAGCAACGAGTAGTATTGATACAGTGACAGAAGTGAAGATTCAAGAAGCACTTGAACGTCTTATGGAAGGCAGAACGAGTTTCGTAATCGCACATCGTTTGAATACAATCCGACAAGCAGACGTTGTGTATGTGCTTGAACAAGGAGAGTTAGTGGAATCTGGAAATCAAGATGAGTTAATCGAAAGTAAAGGCTTGTACTATCATATGCTTGCTGAATCTAAAATCTAAAAAGAAGGTGGACTCAAATTGAGCTCCACCTTCTTTTTAATTTGGTAATGGGGTTGGTGTAATCTGTTTTCTTCTTTTAGGATTAAATCCGCCAAGGAATAAACGACCATGAGGCACAAGTTTTTGAATGACAATCGAAGCGACGATTGGCACAATAAGCCCAAAGGCAGTAAAGCCAATTAAGCCGTATTCAAAGTAATCGTTCAACACAATATCCGTGAAAATATGCAAATACATAATTGAAATAGAGTGTTTCTCAATTTTTTGCAACCAGGAAAGTGAAATCTTTGCCGTAATGCGTTGCATTAGACCGACAAAAACTAATGTGATTGATATGGGAATGAGTAGATCAAGCGTAAAGTGTTCATAACGTAAAAACTTCATACTTAAATGATAGTCAATGACCTTGTACCAATCCAAAGTAACTGCTGAAATACTTCCTATTAAACCAGCAATGAACCAAGGTGTGGTGATATTCATCCAAATATGTTTCATATAGTAACCGAGTGCGAAATAGACGACTGCCATAAGTGCTACATCGATATTCCAAATCATTGGGATTGTTTGAGAAGCTTCGTCTGGTGCACCGCCAATCACGCGCATTGCAAACAAACTTTCAATATGTGCAATTAGATAGAATACCGACAAAATAATAATTTGTTTCGTACGATTGAAATACTTAGTCATCCATAAGAAAAACAAGAATGTAAAGAATAGTGTGGTGACAAACCAAAACACACCATAAGCTCCACGTGCGAAACGGCCACCAATTACGAGTGTCCATAAGTCATTCAAGTACCACGAAAGCTCCATATTTCCTGAACCGATTTCCATCCCATAACGGATAACAGTAATCGTTACAAGGAAAAACAAATATGGTACGATAAGCTGCATAAAGCGTTTGTAGATGATTTCTTTTGATTTGCCTTTTTCCAAAACAGGCTTAAAAAATAGCCCACTTAACAGGAAAAACGCAGGCATATGAAACCAATATATATACTTTCCTAATGGGAAATCTAATTGTCCTGGATAATGTCCAATGACGACTAAAATCATCAAAAATCCTTTTGTGACATCTACCCAATTTAAACGTTTCTTCTCCATGTGAAGGCTCCTTAAAATATCAAACTTTTGTTATTATATAGCCTTTTCCATAGAGAAATAAACCGTTGTTATGAATTTGACACGGGCTTGACATACAAATGATAGAAAGGTGGAAAATTGTGTGGATATTTCCTTAATGACTGTTTCATTTCCTGTCGATCAAGAAACAGCGAGAGAAATCATGGTACTCATTCAATTAACTGAAAAACAGGACCAGCTTTCATATGAGCAAGTACTTAATCTGTATGCGATGACAGATGAATCTGTTAAAGGGTTTGCAGTTGTAGCATATGATGAAGAAGTATTAGTAGGAGTCGTATCCGCTATTGATATGATCGGTGTTCATTCTTATGAATGGAGCGGACTAGTTCATCCACGCTATCGAAAGCAAGGGATTGGCACGGCTTTAGTTTCGACGTTAAATAAAAATCTTGAAATGCGTGGGGCGGAATCAGAGTTAGCACTCGCGATTAAAGACGCTCCGAATGCCAAGCAATTTTTGGATTCATTAAATTACGGATGGAATTTCTCGGAAGCAACGATGCAAGCAGCCCCTGCTGAACAGAAATCAGATAGCCAAGTTAACGTGCAACCTTTAACAAATGAGCATGATGAAATTACGCAAATACTGATGAATGCATTTGGAGATACTGAAGAAGAAGTACACACCCTTTTGAATTTCAATGAGTCAAATCCGAGTCGCCATGTATACGTAGCAAAGATAAATGAGACTTGTGTAGGAACTGTCACGGTTGTAGAAGACGATAAGTCGTTTTGGATTACTGCGCTTGCAACAGATGCGTCTAAGCGAGGGCAAGGCATCGGTTCTGCCATCTTGCATTTTGTATTGAGAGAAGCGAAAAATCGAGAAGTAGAAAAGGTTATGTTGGATGTAGAAATCGATAATGCGGGAGCACTATCCATCTACGAAAAAGCAGGATTTAAAACGAATTTACAAGTAGATTATTACGTAAAAACCACTACTAATTAAACAATGTACTGGTTTCAGACTGTAGATAAATAAAAAAGTGTTGATTTCCATTGCGACGAACGCTTTCCGGGGGGCATGGCTTTAGCCGCTTCCCTCGCGAGCTCGGTCCAGGGTCTAAAGCTCATGCTATTCCCCTCTGAGTCGTCGTCTCCATTCCAATCAACAGAAATCGCTATGTACAGAAATATAATAATGTGCGTTTTTGCTCATATCTACTACTTAAATTAGCAGATCTATGGTTGTAAGCATGACGTTACATACTATTATTGTTAGGAAAGTGATTGGCTATTTCTGAAGACTCCTGCGGAAAAACGAAACAGGCTAGACCCCACAGGTTCAGCTATCAGAGCTGAATAGAGGAGGCTAGCGTTTCGTCTACGGAAAGCGTAAGAAATAGCCGATCACCTTCTTTTCAGATTAAGTGCAATAGATGAGAAGTTAAAATTTCAATATAAACTACAATGCTTATGTCTTTATTCTCAAACCACCACTAATTAAATTTGGTGGTTTTTTTATGTTTTAATTAGCAGCGACAAACGGTGGAAGGGGATCTTGGAACTTTGTCCAGTCACTCTTCATTTCTTCATCAGTTAATAAGCAATTATCAAGTTGCGATTCAATCTCCGATTGATCCATATCTAGTCCAATCCATACCATTTCCGTTTGTCGATCTCCGTGTATATCATCCCAATTTAAGCTGATCGTTTCATCTTCAGCCATAATTTGCTTTTGTTCCGCTTTTGATAAACTCGCAATCCAATAGCCAGCTCCTTGGAACTGCAAAGAGTTTCCTGCTTGGGAAAGTAGACCGGCCATCTTATTTCTTGTAGCAAGCCAGAAAAACCCCTTCGAGCGAACGATTTCTTGCGGGAATGCACTAAGCCAAGCATTCCATCTCTCTGGATGAAAGGGACGTTTGCGTTTATAAACAAATGAGCTGATTCCATATTCATCTGTTTCTGGAATATGTTCTTCATTTAACTCCTTCATCCATCCAGCAGATTGACTTGATTTTTCAAAGTCGAATAAATTTTGATTGAAGATTTCAGAAGGATTTACAATCCCATTTTGAATAGGAATTAAAATGGCATCTGGGTTCATTTTTGTCAAAAAGGATTTAAATGCTTGTACATATTCGCTGGACACTAAATCGGTCTTGCTGATTAAAATGATATTTGCAAATTCAATTTGATCGATTAATAAATCAGATACATCACGCACGTCATGTTCGTCATCCGTTTGTTTTCGCTCCAAGAGGGATTCTCCACTTTCATAATCACTCCAAAAACGAAAAGCATCGACTACTGTAATCATACTGTCTAAGCGACAATATTTAGAAAGATCAATCCCAACTTTATCGTCTATATATGTAAATGTTTGAGCCACTGGAATAGGTTCAGAAATTCCCGTAGATTCAATAAGAATGGCATCAATATTGCCTTGTTTTGCTAGTTTCTCAACTTCAATCATTAAATCTTCACGTAATGTGCAACAAATGCACCCATTCGTTAACTCAACTAATTTTTCTTCTGTTCGAGAAAATCCCTTGTTTTGTATTAATTGTGAATCAATATTAATTTCACTCATATCATTCACAATAACTGCGATTTTCTTTCCTTCTTTATTTGCTAACAAATGATTCATAACCGTTGTTTTACCTGCCCCTAAATATCCGCTTAAGACTGTAACGGGAATTTGGTTATTCATACTTTCACTCCTTAAACCTAAATAGTAATCATTACGATTTAAAGATACACGTATTCTTATAAGGTTGCAAGAGTAAATAAAAAAACCGCTTCTTCAAGTTAAGAAGAAGCGGCTAAAAATCCTTTTAATTATTCAGTAGAAAATGAGAATAACTCGGTCCAATTAAATGAAGTTCATGCATGGGTCTAGTCATAGCCACATACAAAAGTTTGCGATCGATTGAATGTGGTCTAAAAGGTTCGTCAAGAGACGTCACCAAAACAGCGTCGAACTCTAATCCTTTTGCCAAATGACTCGGAACAATTAATAACTTCTGCTGATCAATGTCAGAGTGATCGGTTAATAATTGAACCGGAAATTCCTCGTTTAATATATGTGCAACACGAGCAGCTTCCTTTGTGGTCTTACAAATCAGTGCGATGGAATGATGCCCACGCTCTCTTATTTCAGTCAGTAAACTCGCTATTTTCTTTGCATCAATTTCTTTCATTTCATGAAAAACTGGTGGAATGCCATGGCGAACTACGGGTTCAACAAGTGGCAACTCTTCCTCCATTTGAAGCAAAATGGTATTCGCCATTTCCATTATTTCAATCGTTGTTCGATAACTCTTTTGGAGAGTTGTATAGGTCGCTCTAGGGAAAAGTTTGACAACTGGATCCCATGAAGTCAACGCTCGGTAACTGTGAATGCCTTGGGCTAAATCGCCGACCATCGTGAACATATCCGTATCCAGTCCTTCTTTTAATGCAGCAAGTTGAAAAATACTGTAGTCTTGCACTTCATCAATAAAAACTACACGCATTTTCCATTGGTCAGAAATTCCTTTTACTTTTGAATGAAGATAGTAAAGGGGAGCCAAATCTTCTAATTCCCAAGTATCGCGAACATGATGCTGATGGAAAGATTGAAGTTGCTCTTCGTTCCAACTCGATGCATGCAATTCAAAAAATATGGAATCACTCACGAAATTCCGATACATCGTTTTGATGGAAGCTTTTTTGAAACGTCTCATATAAACCGAAGCGGTTGATTTTGATTCTTTTTCAATTAATGGAATACGTCGATCGCGTTCATCAATGAATTTTGTCACTTCGGATTTCCGTTTTGCGTCATCCCGTATGCCAAAGAGTGCTTTGTCTAATGCATCATCGTATTTTTGATTTAACATCAACAAAATTTCTTTCTTTTTCTGACGTACATGTGAAAGTAAGATGTTTTTAATTCGTTCCAACCGTTTTTCGATTGGCATATAAGCGAAATCTACCAGGAATAGTTTCTTAAGACGAGCACCCTTCATGATTCGATATTTTTCAATGAAAATATCTTCAAATTGAGCGGCGATTTCTTTTTCGTAATTAGTTACATACAAATCGAGTAAATCCCTATAGTTTAAGGATCCCTTCATTTGTGAAAGCCAAAGCATCTGCGCATCTGGAACTGTTTGCTCTGTCAATGCAGCCAATTTTAAATTAGAATCCGATAATTTCACTTTAATGCCAGTTGCTTGTAGGACGTAATCAGCATAGGTGGTTTGACAAATTTGACTAACACCTAGTTCAGGCAATACATCGGCAATATAGTCCATGAATAATTTAGAAGGGGCAAGAATCATTAATTTGTCAGCAGGAAAGTGTTCACCCATTGTGTAGAGGAAGTAGGAAATACGATGTAGAGCAATTGTTGTTTTCCCACTACCGGCCGCACCTTGAACGAGAATAGGTTGTTTTAAGTGTGCTCGAATAATTTCATTTTGTTCAGCCTGAATCGTCGATACAATCTCAGTAAGGCGAACGTCGGCTTTTCCGGCCAGTGCATCTTGAAGCAATTCGTCGTTGGTTGTTAAATCGATATCACGAACGGATTGAAGTTCGCCTTGTTCAATTATGTATTGCCGTTTTGAAAACAAATGACCAGAAAATCGTTCTTCTCGGACATCATACTCGATGTCGCCGAGTCGTCCATCGTAGTAAACGTTTGCGACGGGTGAGCGCCAATCTACGATAATCGGTTCTTGCGTTTCGCGATGGAATAAAGAGGTTTTTCCGATGTACAACATTTCACTGTCTTCGCCATCTTTTTGAAAATGAATGCGTGCAAAATAAGGCTTTTGCTGAATAGCTTCGAGTCCTTCTTTTTGGGACCGAGCCATTTCAAAAAACCGAGCATTCGTTAAAATATTCATATAGCTTAAACTGGAATCTAAGTAATCCAAATCGGCCATGGCGTGACGAATATTTTCTTGCGCAGATTTCACATCGCGCATGGATTCGTCGAGGAGTTGTTTCATATAGTGTTTGGTGTAAGTCAGGCGCTCTTGCTCTTGTTCAAAATCAGGATGTTTCTGTGTCATACAGTCCTCCGCTATTTTGATTTTTGCGTCCTGCAATTCGTGATGGGTTCTTACAGTACATCTTAAAGCAACAGCTAACACCTAAACTTTAGTGTCGGTGTCGAGCTAGTGAGCTGCTATTTTAGCAATACTGTTGATGTTGGGGTTTGAAAACAGAATTGAATCTTATCATATGAAATTAACAAGAGCAAGTAGAATTTTCAATAAATTGCAAGAACTCTGTTAATGTAGAAAGATGCATGTCATAATCTAAGTAGATGAGATCGAGACGAAGTTGAGCTGAAGGAGATTGAAAACATGGAAAAGCCAAAAATGGATCATGGTCAAAACTTTGCTGCTCAAGGAGAAGCGGGACTACATACGGATTTTAAAGAAAATATGACATATGGTGAATACCTTCATTTAGATAAACTATTATCAGCACAAGATGGATTAACGAACCATCATGATGAACCATTATTTATCATGATTCATCAAGTGTCAGAGTTGTGGATGAAACTAATTTTGCATGAGTTAGGTGGAGCTATTGCTTATATTGAAAAGGATGAAGTGCAACCAGCACTAAAACAATTGGCTCGTGTGTCAAAAATACAAGCTCAAATTATTCAAGCATGGGATGTCCTATCTACATTGACGCCAGCAGAATATATGGAATTTAGATCATCTCTAGGAAATGCTAGTGGTTTCCAGTCTTATCAGTATCGCATGATTGAATTTGCTTTAGGTTACAAAACGAAGCATGTTCTTAAAATATATGAAAAAGACGAAGAATTGTTGGGCATTTTAACAAAGGCTTTTAATCAACCTGGGCTTTATGATGTAGCGATTCGTAAGCTAGCACGTAGCGGCTTGCATATTGATGAACATATTTTAAATCGTGATGTTTCAAGCCCATACGAACCAAATGCAAGTGTTTTAGAAGCATGGAAAACGGTCTATCGAGATGTAGACTCATACTGGGAACTGTATCAATTAGCTGAAAAATTAGTGGATATAGAAGACTGGTTACAGCAATGGCGTTTTCGTCATATGAAGACAGTGGAACGAATCATTGGGTTTAAAACGGGTACGGGAGGTTCATCAGGAGTTCATTACTTGAAAAAAGTGTTGGATCAATATTTCTTCCCTGAACTGTGGACTTTACGGACTGAAATTTAAGGGGTGACAGGATGAAAATATATGCACATCGAGGTTCATCAGGAACACATCCGGAAAATACAATCGCCGCTTTCAAAGCAGCTGCTAAACTTCCGATTTTCGGAGTCGAGCTGGATGTACATTTAACGAAAGATGGAGAGGTTGTCGTAATTCATGATGAGTCCATCGATCGAACTTCTACGGGCACAGGTAATGTGAAAGACTTAAAGTTAGCTGAACTTAGAGCACATGATTACGGCAGTTGGTTTTCATCAGAATTTGTAAATGAATCAATTCCAACATTAAAAGAAGTGTTGCATGTTTTTAAAGACACATCTCACCATATTAACATTGAACTAAAGTCAGATATTTTTCCATATGAAGGATTAGGCAATAAGGTATTACATGAAATTGAATCACTAGGAATAGCAGACAGAGTCGTAGTATCTTCTTTCGATCATGAAGCAATTCGTGAGTTTAAGAAGAGTGCGCCTCATATAGAAGTCGCTTTATTGACGATGGAAGTATTAGTGGATGCATATGATTATGCTCGGTTTATTCCAGCAGATGCACTTCATATTTTTTTACCAGCAGCTATGAGGAAAATGACAAAAGAAGCTTTGTTAAAAGGATCAATCATTCGCGTTTTCACTATAAATGAAATCGAGCACGCTCAAGCGTTGCAAGAGATAGGTGTTCACGCAATCTTTACAGATTACCCTGAAAAGATGATGAATTTTATTGGTCCGCATAAGTGAAAAATGAAAAAATCCTCATTGCCTTTAACGGGCAGTGAGGATTTTCATTTACCATTTAGCTAAATGTTCTTCAGAACTTCCAAGCATTTGAGTGATGGCTAAGCTTGACCCATCTTCTAAATTCAAAACACCGTTGAAGTAACCGACGAGTTGATGCACTGAAGATGTGACTAAGCGTGCATCCGTTTTAGCAACACGTTTGAAAAAGGGAGTAAATGTTAAGTCAACGTCCTTAGAAAATTTAGTTCGAATGCGCCATGGTTTCATAAAATCATTTTGATCATACTCAAACAAAACATCTTCATGAATTTTAGTCATTCTTCCATCCACGAAAATTGCATTTTCCGTCATCCCAGTTCCATCGGTCCATTTCCCACCAAAGTTTAAGCCAATGCGCTGATCCCCAACTTTTTGAGATGCCATCGCCCAGTTCCAATGTGCAGATCTCGGCCAAACGCCGCGTCCATAATCTAAAACGGCGAAGCTTTCTTCTGGGTTAAATTTATAACGTTTTTCTCCAATTTTCACAAAGCCACTTGTTGGAAGTGTGTGATGCTTAGCAGTATGTTGGAAAAGTTGTCGATTCCATGGGATGACCACGTTTAAAGAATCATCATTTTTCGGGTGTTCAATATGCAGATCTGCATGAAGTAATTCACCATCGAAATCTGAAATTGTTACGGTCATATGTGTTTCGCCTTGCATATGTAAAAGTTGAATGCTCATATCGTTATTTGTAAATTTTACTGTTTCTAAAACCTTGCTCGGCATATTAACCCGTTGTCCAAGTGGAATGGTAATTGTTTTCTCGAAAAATCTTTGAGTTTCGTAATCTAAGAAATACACGAAACAGACAGCTGCATAATCCAGATGACTAATCGTTGCTGAGAAAAGAATATCTTCACCATACACGCACCAATAGTTCCACTTTTTCTTGCGCATAAAATGTCCAGTTAAATTGCTATCGATAATCGGCTGTCGAGCAAATCCAATGGCAGCCGGATTTAAATTCCCTTTTGAATCACATAAAGAAACTGGTGTACTGATTTCACGTTCTGCATGCTGTTGCATTTTCTGCATCTCTGACACCCTCTCGCACCTTGAATCAATTTCCATTTAAGGTATACTGTACATTGTAACAAAAATCTGAAAAAAGCGGTATTGACTCACTTTTTTATTTCTATCACGCATAGAATTTTGGGGGCTTAGCTCAGCTGGGAGAGCGTTTGCATGGCATGCAAAAGGTCGTCGGTTCGATCCCGATAGTCTCCATCTATATTTTCTTCCTGAAACGACAAAGAATATTTGTCGTTTCTTTTTTTATTAAAAATAGCATTACTTTTTTTATTAATTTTTTGATAAAAAATAGATATCATTTATGAAAATTATAATATAATAGACTTAAATAAGTTTACACTTATAGTTCTATTCGTATGTACATTTATTATTTGTGTTATTAGGTAAATATGAGGGAAGTGGATATTGAAATGCGATTAGTGAACATAAATAGTTGCCAACCAGGAATGCGAATAGGGAAAGCTATTTATAATGACAAGGGAAAAGTGCTGTTAACTCAAGGATCCAAACTAACGGAGCGGTTTATCACGAAATTAAAGAAATATCATATCGCTACAATTTACATAGAAGACCAAGCTTCAGAAGGTATCGAAATCGTGGATTCGATTCCTGATATCGTTAGATTAGAGGCAATGGAGACGATTACGGAAGGCTTTAAAACGATTTCCGAATTCAGCTCAAACCGTACCAACCTTCAAAATATGTTGAAATCTGGAAGAGCCATGCGTAGCTTTCAAAAAGTATTTCGAGATATTTATAGTTGCATAAATACTAATCAGGATGCACTTAACCTTCTAGCTACGACTAAAATGCACGAAAACTATGTATATAATCACTGCTTAAACGTATCGATCTATGCGTGTCAATTGGCCATCGAAAATGGGTTGCCATTAAAGAACATTGAAGAAATCGGTTTAGGGGCAATGTTACATGATATTGGACAAGTATATGTGCCCCTTGAAATACTCAACAAACCAGAAGAGCTAACCAAAGAAGAATATGCACAGGTTCAAACCCATTGTGAACTAGGTTTTGAAATGCTAAGAAAAATGCATGAAATCCCTGTAACTGTTGCTCATTGTGCTTTGCAACACCATGAAAGAATTGACGGTTTAGGATATCCGAGAGGGTTAAAAGATGATGAAATTCATAAGTACGCAAAAATTATTAGTGTAGTTGACGTATTTGATGCATTAACGAACCCAAGACCATACCGACCAGCAATGTTACCCCATAAAGGGATGGAAATACTTTATGCCGGGAGCGGGACGCAGTTCGATAGCAAACAAATTCATTTATTTAAAAATTCAATTGCACTATACCCGCCAGGTTTAACTGTAAAATTAAATGATGGACGAACAGGCATCGTAACTAAATACAATTATCAAGCGGTCGGCCGTCCGGAAATCAGAATTATTAGGGACGAAGAACAAATCGACGTAACTCCATATGAAATCGATTTATCCACAATAGGAAATCAAACGATTGAAATTGTGGAAGCTGATGCTTTGTTATAAGTACATCAATTTCTAATATCTAATTTATTGTTGTTATCAACGAACAACTGGGTGATAATACCATTAGTAGATGGAATTGGAGGTTGATGACAATCGCAGATAAAAAACCACTCAAATTTAACAAAATTCAAAAATCGGTTTTACTGATTGCCTTTATTGGACTGATTGGCATTCTTATATATATGAAAATTAAACCAGATCTCCAAATCATCGTTAACAAAAAGGATGTTATTGTTAATGAGACTATTGAAAATGATGGAGAAAAATTCATTGAAATCAAGGATAAAGAAAAAATTGATGTCAATGAACTATTTCCAGAAACAATGACAGATGGAGAAGTTCAAAATGCGATTCACCAAATGTCTCATCAAAAAGTAAAAGCTGATAAAAAGTGGGGCATGATTCCACTAACCAAAGAAAGAGTCGTACGCTTGATAGATGTTGTAGAGGGAAATAAAGATAACTTTAAACATGAAAGTACGTATCTGAAGATCTTAAATCGCTGGAAAGAGGATGACTTCAGTAGAGTGGATGAAGATCACAATAACATTTGGTCGCTACAAAACGGTACAGTAGGACGTGCTACTGGAATTTTAACGTATGAAGAGGAACTACGTTTTATCTCTAAATACTTTAATGTTAATTAAATAAGTACAGAACAAAACCCCATTCAAGTGAAACTCCTGAATGGGGTGATCTTTTATTTCTAGTAAAGTTCTAGAGACTTAAACCTTCATTAAATTCGGTTCAGTACATTCGTTCAATTTTGTTCGGTCAAATAATTCTTCCCCAAACCAAAATCCAAATGCAAAAATCATTGAAAGTACAATTACAATGACGGCTAGCACGTCATAAGGCTCATTATATAAAGAAACCATGAATCCGATTAGAATCGGCAACCATCCTCCCATTACAATATAAACGAGAAGTCTCTTTAAAGCCGGCCATTCCTCATCGTCATGAGTCAATTGATGAGCCATCCATGCAACAGGAAGACCATAAAAAATCAAAAATGGAAACGCGTATACTGAAAGTAATATAGCTTTGAGGTCTCCAAATAAAATGATGAATCCGATTCCCCCAATAATCATCGATACAAAAACACCAAATGCCGTTCTTCTCATACATCGACACTCCATTCTAATTTTACTCTCATACACATAACCTTTCACTAGGAGGGATTCAATCTGTATAATCGTGAAGCTGCTGTGCAATATGCAAATAAGTGGTGGAATTCATACAATCCTGCTTATCCTATCTTTGACGTTGATTGCACGAATTATGTTTCGCAGTGTTTAAGAGCGGGTGGAGCACCGATGAGAGGATACCCAAATCGTGCACAAGGTTGGTGGGTGCAAGGTGGAACATGGAGTTTTAGTTGGTCTGTTTCACATTCATTTCGATGGTATTTAGATACTTCCACAAAAGGGTTACGTGCGAGAAAAGTGGGATCTGCAAGTGAACTTCAATTAGGCGACGTCATTTGTTATGACTTTGAAGGAGATGGAAGGTTTAATCACTCCACTATTGTTACGGGATTTGATGGTAATGAACCACGCGTAAACGCACACACAAACAATAGTATTAATCGAGATTGGCGCTATACAAACTCGATGGCATATGAGCCGGGAAAAACAACTTATATCTTCTTTCATATATTAGATTCATTCACATAAGTAAGTTTGTAGGTTTGACGAGTAAAAGATGAAATGTGACGAGTAAATTCCCAAAAGTGACGAGTAAAGTTTCAAAGTTGACGAGTGAAATCATAAAAGTGACGAGTAAACTTATTCATTACAAAACAATATAATTTAAAAAAGGTTCAGCTAGTCATTTCTCATGACTAGCTGAACCTTTTCAAATTATTTATTTCACAGGGACATGCCACAATGCCGCTATCGTACCTTCACCAGCATGAACTGCTAGAACCGAACTGATTTCTCCGATTCGAACTTCTAAGTCAGGCGTTTTTGCTTGAATTAAGTTTTTAATTTCTTCCGCTTGCTCAGGGACGTTTCCGTGCATTAAATCGATCGATCGAGTACCGTCCTTTTCATAAGACTCAACCGCTTTATCAACAATATAATTCATGGCTTTCTTTTGAGAACGAACTTTATCTAATGCTTTTAATTCGCCTTGTTCATTTAAATGAATGATTGGTTTTACTTGAAGTAAACTTCCAAGGAAGAATTGAACACCACTCATGCGTCCACCTTTATACAATTGATTTAGATTACCAATTAGTATATAGTTTCTTAGGTTTTGGACTTCAATTCGTAACTGAGCAGCAATTTCATGTAACTCCATGCCGCTTTCTTGTAAGAGTAAACCGCGTTCAACAAGTTTGGTAATACCCGAAGAGAGAGCAAAAGAGTCGACAACTTCCATTTGAACTTCAGCAATTTCAGCTCCAGATTTAGAAGAGCCAATCGTTCCACTTAATTTTTCAGAAACGTGAACCGCAATAATGGCCTCATACGCTTCACTTATTTTTTCATATAATGTCGCAAATTCACCAGCAGCCGGTTGAGAAGTTTTAGGAAACTCTTCAGCATTTCGGATGCGATCATATAATTCAGTTGTTGTTAAATCAATTCCATCAGCATATTGCTCTTGTCCAAAGTGAATATTCAATGGTACTACAAATACATCAGGGTGGTTTGCTAGCACAGGACTAACATATGCGGTACTATCCACTACCCAGGCAATTGGTTTCTTTGTCATTATAAAACATCCTATCTATATGAAAGTATGAATATTATAATTATTATAACATTAAAAGTATTTAATCAACCTAAACTCTTATTTTCAGCCAAATAAAGTTATGCATTTGATACTATTTTCTTTCATCCAAAGACTGTCGGAAATCAAATCGATGTCGATACAAGATAAGACCAATAGCGATTAGAAGGGGCCACATATTTGTTCCTTCTTGTGTCATGAAGACTGTTATAATATACGTAATATAACCAAAAAACATGCTTAAAGTGGCACTTTTTAAAAATGGAATAAATAAAACAAATCCTAAGATAAATGAACAGAATAATATTGGATTAATAGCAAGTCCAACGCCTATAAAAGTAGCGATGCCTTTTCCGCCTTTACCTTTTAACCAAAAAGGATATAAATGACCTGCAATCACGAGTAATCCGGCTAGTGCAATGATCCATAATGAAAACTCAAAATAAAAACCAGCAACTATAACAAGTGCTCCTTTTATTGCATCCCCTAGAAATGTCATGAAAAATGCTTTCTTCCCAATGACAGCTCCAGCATTTCGTGCACCAAGATTTCCACTACGGTGTGCACGTAAATCGATTTTATTTCTCTTGCCAACCCACCATGCTGTCATAAAGTTTCCAATGAGATAGCTTGAGATCCAATAGACAATCATATAGTACCCCCTGATTCGTCTTTCTTTCTATTATGAACGAAACCACTAAATTGGGAAATCAAAATAAATAGAGAGGAGGGTGTTTATGCATCCTATGTTGAAAATTACATTAATAATTGTTCTCCTTTTAACAGGATGCGCAACGCCAACTATACAAAATTCCAATGACATGATCGCGATTAATGGGGAATTGGATTTGACCAATAGTCCATTGAATGAGGACGAATTGGTCTTACTCAATGGAGAATGGACTTTTTACTGGGAACAGTTTTTAACAGAGTCTCAAATTGAAGAAACGAATCAATTAAAAACGCCTCAACTTATTTCCGTTCCGAGCGATTGGACATCACTTACGAATGATCGTAATGGGTATGCGACTTATTCATTAACACTTCAAATCCCAGAAAATCGGTTAGGAAATGTTATGGGGATTTACATTCCACATCAATATTCCTCATACTCATTAATGGTTGATGGAGTTAAAGTTGCCTCTAATGGATTTGTTGGAACATCAAGACAATCAAGTGAAGCTGCGTTTAAAAAGGAAGTTGCCTTTTTCACCCCTAAAGATACGGAAGTACGTTTAATCATGCATATTGCTAATTTTGAACACCCAATCGGTGGCGCAAATAATCCGATTTATTTTGGGGCAGCTAATGCTGTGACTGCTTATTACACCGAATTAGTGGCTTCTACTTTATTTGTCATCGGTGGAATTTTAATTATGGGAATTTACCAATTTGGTATTTTTGCATTTAGAAGACAAGAAAGAGCCTTTTTGTATTTTGGTTTACTAAGTATTTTAGTAGCCTTACGAGCACTTTTTGTGGAACCTTTGTTTATCGCTGTATTGTTTCCAAATATTTCGTGGATTTGGCAGCATCGATTCGAATTTCTCATCATGTATGGAGGCTATTTACTATATTTATTCTTCCTGCGTAATTTATATCCAAACGAAATGAAAAAATGGGTGATACAAGGTTCAGTTATGGTCACGTCCATCTTAATACTGCTCACTTTAGTTGCAAATCCCGTTTATTATCGGAATGCTTTTGACTACTTCTTAATACTTGCAGCCATTACCATGATTTACACGCTCTATGTGTTAATTTTATCGGTTAAAAGAAAAAGAAGAACAGCTGTACTTAACTTAACAGCTAGCATATTTTTCTTTATTACTGTACTAAATGACGTATTCTTATCACTCGATTGGATTGAAGGTTCTAATATAGCGACGTACGGATTCTTTATTTACATTTCTGTGCAGTCATTAAATTTAAGCCGCAATTATGCACAGAAGTTCCAGGAATCTGAGAACTTAACTAGTGATCTCCTTCATTTAAATCAAACGTTAGATGAAAAAATCGAACGAAGAACACAAGAGCTTAGCAAAACCAATGCTCGTTTAAAAGAATTAACTTTACTTGATGGATTAACAGGTGTGAATAACAGAAGATTCTTTGATGAAAAAATGAAGGAACTTTCGATGGATGCTATTAAGATTGGATCACCGTTGACTCTGTTGTTAATCGACTTAGATGAATTCAAAAAATATAATGATAGCTATGGACATGTCATGGGTGATGAGTTAATTAAAAAAGCTGCAACCATGTTTAAAGAAATAGTGGGCAATGATGGATTTGTTGCTCGGTATGGGGGAGAAGAATTTGGCATCATTCTTCCAAATATGAGGGAAGAAGAAGGCAGACTAATGGCCGAGAAGATTTGTAGGGAAATGAGAAATGCGGAAGTTGAACATAAAACCAGTTCAACTATCGGAGTTGCGACGATTAGTATTGGCGGTACTTCTTCAAGCGTCCATGACTTTAATAAGCCAAATGATTGGATTGAACAAGCAGACAAAGCACTTTATGCTTCTAAGATGAGCGGGAAAAACAAAGTGACGATGATGTGAAGATATATAGAAAAAGGCTGTGAGATGACTTGATAAAAATCGTCTCGCAGCCTTTTTATATTTCATCGGATAATGCATTCCGAATATCTAAAAATGTATCAATGTTGCCTAAGAACAAATCGATAAGAGTAGGGTCAAAGTGTTGGCCTCGTTGTTCCTTTAAGTGATCGATAATATCTTGAAGCGGCCATGCTTTTTTGTAGACTCGATCACTCCCTAAGGCATCGAATACATCAGCAATGGCTGTTATTCGTCCGAAAATATGAATCTCTTTTCCAGCTAACCCATTTGGATAGCCAGTTCCGTTCCATTTCTCATGGTGTTCATGCGAAATAATCGCAGCCGTTTTTAATAAGTCACGTTGTGAATGTTTAAACACATAATATCCAATTGACGTATGCGTCTTCATTAACTCAAACTCTTCGTCTGTTAATTTTCCAGGCTTTAATAAAATATGATCAGGAATTGCTACTTTGCCGATATCATGCATTGGTGAAGCTAATTTTAGTAGTCTCGCTTGCTGTTCAGGCAACCCTGCTAATTTAGCTAGTTCATATGAATATTTCGCGACTCGTCGAACATGATGACCAGTTTCCTTCGAACGACTTTCACCGATTTCACCCATCGTTTCAATCATTTCTTTTTGCGTTTCTATTAATTCATTTCGCAGAATGGATGATTCAAAGGACTTGCCTGAATACGAAGCAGCTAGAGTTAATACTTCGATATCTTTCTCTGAAAATGTTTGACTGGCGGTCATTTTATTTATAGCTTGAAAGGCGCCTATGATTTCTCCTTCTGAATTACGAAAAGGGATACAAACGACAGACTTGGTTAAATAACCGGTGCTCCGGTCAATCGCATCATTAAATCGCTCATCCTGGTACGCATCTTCGACTATGACCGGTTCTCCAGTCATAAAGCTATGGCCAACAAAGCCACTATCTGCAGGAATAACAACCTTGTCGATGCCATGTGCTACAATGGTCCATAGCTGATGTTCAGCGGCGTGATAGAGCCAAACAGTACAGCGATCTGCAATGATCAGCCGTTTACCTAGGTCAGCTAAAATCATCAGTAACTTGTCTAAATCGTTTTCAGCAGTTATTTTTCCCATGTATTCAAAGATAACAGCGAGCATTTCTTCGGACTGTAGCTCGTTTTGATCACTGAAGTTGGATATAGGTTTATCATTTGTCATCATGGAAAATCCTTTCCTGCTTAAAAGCGGTTCTTTTTTTCTTGTCGTTTAGTTGGTATGATAATATTACCATAGGATTATTGAATGACATAGTAAGGATTCGTGGCTGGAAAAATAGTTCTTTAGCACTTAGGAGGATCTTGGATGACGGTGTTTAGTTATATGTTAATCGGCCATTTTATCGGCGATTATTTGTTTCAAACGAGTTGGATGGCAATGAATAAAACCAAACAATGGATTCCACTTTTGGTCCACTCTTTCATATATACACTAATCGTAACCGCCGTAGTCTATTTGGATTATGGATTATTACCTTTAACTGCTATTATACTTATGATAGGTAGTCATATTATTTTAGACCGTCGAACATTCGTGCAGTGGTGGGTAAAAAATGTGATGAAAACAAATGGAAAAGATGCTGGCTGGTTAATCATAATGGCTGACCAAATCTTCCATCTCATTATTTTAGGTGTGATTGCACACATTTGGTTTTAACTTCAGCAATAAAAAGGAGAACATACAATCATGAATGAACAATCTTTATCAATAAGAGATGCGATTCTACAAAGACGCTCAATTAAAAACTTTAATGGACAACCAGTAGAGCGTGAAACTTTAATATCTGTGTTGGATGATGCAAAATGGGCTCCAAATCACGGAAACCGAGAACCATGGCGCTTAGTCGTTGCTTGCGGAAAAGAACTCACTGAATTACATGAGCTTTTACGTGAATTCGGAGTACCTAAATGGAAAGAGCTTTCTGAAGAAGATTTAGTAAAAAACATGAAAAAATTCACTTCACCAGGTGGATACGCGTTTATCATCGTACCTGAAGATGCTCGTCAAAAAGAACGTTTAGAGGATTATGCTGCAGCTAGCGCATACATTCAAAATGCACAATTACTTGCTTGGGATTTAGGGATTGGTTCATGTTGGAAAACACCTCCATTTATCGATGCACCGAAATTCCGTCAAGCAATGGGAGTAAAACCAGGAGAGCGTATTATTAGTATGCTTCAATTCGGTTACTTCGATGAAATGCCGAAAGCGAAACAACGTAAGGAATCGGAAGAGTTCATCTCTTTCTTTGGCGCAACTGAATAAAATACGAAATCCCGAATCCTGCATACAATATGCGGATTCGGGATTTTATTATTTCACTAATTCACTTGAGTTAAATTTCGCTAGTTCATAATAGTAGTCGCCAATAACGCGCAAACCTTGATCGAAGTTTTCTAAATGGAAGTGTTCATTTGGTGCATGGAAATTTTCTGAAGCTAAACCAAAGCCCATTAATACAACAGGTAAACCTAAAATTTCATCAAAAGCCGCAACGATTGGAATCGAGCCGCCTCCACGAACATAGGAAGTTGGAACTTGGTATACTTTTTCGTACGAACGACCAGCCGCTTGAATCGCAGGATGGTCAAAAGGAGTGATGAATGGCTTTCCTTTATCAAATTCCGTGACTTCAACATTTACTCCAACTGGTTTATATTTTTCAATATGTGCTTTTAATTTCGCTACGATTTCATCTGGATCTTGATCAGGAACTAAACGGCAAGTAATTTTCGCACCAGCTTCAGCAGGTAATACGGTTTTAATTCCTTCACCAGAAAATCCACCGAATACACCATTCACTTCTAAAGTAGGGCGGATCCATGTGCGTTCTAAATGTGTGAATCCTTTTTCACCAAATAATTCATCGACTTGTAATTCTTTTTTGAGTGCCTCTTCATCAAAATCGAGTTCTTTATATGCTGCACGTTCCTCAGCTGTTGCTTCACGTACATTGTCATAAAAGCCATCCACTTGAATAGTGCCTTCTTGATCACGGAATGACGCAAGTAACTCAACTAAAGCGTGGATTGAATTTTGAACCCCACCACCATATAGTCCTGAATGTAAGTCGCCTTTAGGACCTTTCACTTCAATTTGCACTCCTGCTAATCCTCTCAAACCATAGCAAACTGCTGGTTTTCCTGGTCCTTGCATTCCTGTATCAGATATAACAATAATGTCGGCTGATAGTTTTTCTTTATTCGCTTCTACATATTCAGGAAGATTCGGACTACCGATTTCTTCTTCACCTTCAATACAAAACTTAACGTTTACTGGCAAAGTGCCATTTGTTTTGAATAAAGCCTCGATTGCTTTTACATGCATATATACTTGACCTTTATCGTCACTTGCTCCGCGAGCATATAATTTATTATCCCGGACGGTAGGATCAAAAGGTTCTGTTTCCCAAAGGTTCAATGGATCAACGGGTTGCACATCGTAATGTCCATAGACCAAAACAGTGGGTTTACCTTCTGCATGGAGCCAGTCAGCATAAACAACTGGATGACCTTTCGTCTCATCTATCGATACATTTTCTAGCCCAACATCTTGTAATGATTTGGACAACCACTCAGCTGCAGTACGCATATCTTCTTTATGTTCCGATAAAGAACTAACACTTGGGATGCGAAGAAACTCTTTTAATTCATCTAAATGTTCCTCACGTTTTGTTTCAAAATAGCTGTTCAATTCGTTTAAATGACTCATGATATCCCTCTTTTCTAAATAGTTCGAGAATAGGAGTAGTATATCATAATCATTTCTTGAAATCCGTAAAGCACCGCTTAGTTATTCAGATAGAAATTTTGAATGATCACTGAAGAGATGTATAAAGTAAGAACTCACTTTAATATTTTTATTAAAAATGAATTCCCATTTGAGACATGGAAATTCTGAATATGATATAGTTATAGATATTGAAATTGAGCGGGTTTTTTGACTCATATAGGAGGAAACACGGTTGGAGTTTATAGGTTTAGCCATTAGTTTAGTGTTGTCGTTTTTCTTTTCAGGTAGTGAAACGGCACTCACAGCAGTAAATAGGATGAAGGTCCAGCTTCGTGCTGAGCAAGGAGACCGTATGGCGCAAAAGCTCCTCGTGCTCATTGCGAAACCGGACCGCATGATTACGACGATTTTAATTGGTAACAACATCGTAAATATTGCCATGCCTACATTATTAACGTTAATTGCTTTAGAATACGGTTGGGATATTGCCATTGCAACCGCGATATTAACATTAATTATCATTATTTTTGGAGAAGTACTTCCAAAAACACTAGCCGTTACATTTGCTGATCGTATTGCGTATTTGGTAGCGCCGATCATTGCTTTACTTGTTCAAATTATGCGTCCAGTTACATTCTTAATTGCAAAATTTACGAACGTTTTTATTCGCATAATTTCTAAAGGCGCAGTGAAAGAAGCAACACTTACAAAAGAAGAGCTTCGTACAATGGTAGATATCGCTTCTACGGAAGGAACATTTGAAGAAGAGGAATCAGAACGCTTAAAAGGTGTATTAGATTTTCCAAATAAAGATGTTCAAGATGTATTGGAAACACACCGTATGGAAATTGTAGGAATTCCTGCAAACGCTACATATGATGAAGTTCGAGATATTATATTGGAACATTACTATACAAGATATCCAGTATATGAAGAAAGCATGGACCATATCGTCGGAATGTTTTACTCAAAGACATTTATCGAATGGTCAATGGATCCAACCCTTGAATTAGAATCGCTTATCGATCGTGATCCGCTTTTTGTTGTTCAATCGGTCAGCGTTGAAAAAGTGTTTAAACAAATGTTAGCCAAGAAGAAACACATGGCTATCGTATTAGATGAATATGGTGGAACCCTAGGAATCGTTACGCATGAGGACATCATCGAAGAAATGATTGGACAAGAAATCGAAGATGAATCGGATGAAGATGAAGAAATCTTGGTTTTTGAAATGACAGAGCATCGACTTATTTGTCACGGTCGCCTTGAAATTGAAGATGTGAATGAAATGTTCAAAATCGAAATTCCAAATGACCACGACACCATCGGCGGATTTGTCCTTCAACAACTAGGACATATGCCTGATAACGGAGAACAATTCACTTATGAAAATCTTCGTTTTGAAGTAAATGAGATGGACCGAAACCGTATTATGCAATTAACAATTACAATTCAAGAAGAAAAAGAAGAAGAGGAAGAACAGGAGGACAACTAGTCCTTCTGTTCTTTTTTTGCTTTATTACACGTTTGTAAGAATTTTGAAAGAGATTCCGATAGAGGGTAAGGTTCGTCTTTGGCAAAATAGAGGTAACAGCAAGGACGAACGGAGGACAATAAAATGAATGTTACACTTAATCATGTATACGACGAATACAATCGGTATATGTACCATCTATGTTTAAAGTTAACTCGAAACCAAACAGAAGCAGAAGACTTGATGCAGGAAGTATGGTTGAAAGTAGTCAGATATGAAACGAACGTCAAAGATGTTGATCATCTTAAAGCATGGTTAACAACCATCTGTATGAATACATTTAGAGACCGTTATCGGAAAAATGTGCGAATCAGTAAGCATGTAATGAATCAGCCAGAAACACTAGATGTCCCGGTTCTCGATTTAGTCCCAAGTGAAACCCTTTCATGTGAAGACCTTTTAGAAAAAAGCGATTTATCACAAATGGTACGAGACAAAATTTCGGAACTCGACTCCATTTATCAAACAACAGTCATGTATTTCTATGTACATCAATATTCACTAAACGAAATTGCAGAAATCATGAAAGTATCAATAGGAACAGTGAAATCCCGCCTATTCCGTGCAAAACAGCGATTAAAAGAAATGCTAATTGCCGATTCCGCGATTACAGACTATATCCCAGCTTGATTTTGAATAAAGCATAGCCTCAAAAAAGGGGTTATGCTTTTTTGTATGGTTGAGTAGTCGCTCAGTTAGAATTTTGGTGTTCTTGGTTAGAATTATCGAGGTCTTAGTTAGAATTTTGGCAATCTCAGTTAGAAAAATCGCTATCTCAGTTGTAATTGTTTAAAAGAATACGCCAACAGTAAACGCTGCTTAAGCGAAGCGAGCAGCTCCAATTCATGTTTTAAGAACTGAAATGCACCGCCCGCTAACGTCTGACGGGTGTTTACTGTTGGGTGAATCACGGCTCAGTTAGAATTTTGGTGTTCTTGGTTAGAATTATCGATGCCTCAGTTAGAATTTTGGCCATCTCAGTTAGAAAAATTGCCATCTCAGTTGTAATTGTTCAAAAGAATAAGCCAACAGTAAACGCTGCGTAAGCGAAGCGAGCTGCTCCAATATGTTCATGCCATCATTTGATTCAAAACTTTATTTTTATAAATCTGTTTTCTGGGGGTTATTTGGGTTTGTTAAAACAGATAGACGGGAATATCCGTAGTAATACATTTGTTTGATGAGGGGGAACCGCGGATGGCTAAAAAGCCGCGTAAAGAATGGAGCAAGCGTAAGCGTATTATCATGGGCTCAATAGGTGTTTTCGCATTAATATATATCGCCGTTATTTTATGGCATACATTTAAGCCTTTGCCTGAAGGAATTTCATATAAAGGAGAACTGCATAAAACAGACAATATCGAAATGATAACGGATTTAACGTTTGCACAAGATAAAAAAGGGACGGGCATGGTTCATGAACTCAATATATTTGACGAAGTCTACCAGATGATTGAGGAAGCTGAGGATTTCATCGTTGTCGATTTTTTCTTGTTTGATGGTTTTTACGATGAAAAAGAAGATTTTCCGAAGATTGCAGACACGCTATCTTCTAAGTTAGCGGATAAGAAAAAAGAAAATCCGGATATGCCGATTGTATTTATAACAGATCCTATTAATCGTGGTTATGGATCATATGAAAATGAATGGTTTAAAAAGATGAGAGAAGCTGGTGTTGAGATTGTCTATACTGATTTGGATCCTTTAAGAGATTCTACACCTGTTTACTCAGGCATCTATCGAATTTTCTTCCAATGGTTTGATATTGGTGGGAAGGGATGGATTGATAATGCAATGGCAAGTGATGCACCAAAAATGACGGTTGCATCTTATATGACTTTATTAAACGTAAAAGCCAACCATCGAAAGGCAGTCATAACGGAGAAAGAAGGAATGGTTACATCTTCGAATCCTCATGATGCGAGTGGATTCCATGGCAATATTGCATTGAAGGTGAGTGGGCCAGTATTAAATGATATTTTGGAAGCGGAAGAAGCTGTTTCGCAATATTCCGGTGGTCCTGAACTTCCTCGAGTAGATGAGGAGAAATCAGATGGACAGTATGAGGTTCAATACCTGACGGAGAAGAAAATTCTAGATGCACTGCTTGCTGATTTAGAAAACACGAAAAAAGGGGACAAAATTTGGTTAGGGATGTTCTTCATTGCGAAGCGAGATATTGTCACTACCTTAATTGATGCGGCAAATCGCGGAGTAGAGATTAACGTCATCCTTGATCCGAATGAAAACTCTTTTGGTCAACAAAAATCAGGTCTACCCAATCGACCAGTAGTTCAAGAAATGGTTGAAGATACGAATGGGAAAATGGATGTCCGCTGGTACAATACCGTTATTGGGCAGTATCATTCGAAAGCAATTTGGATTCAAAATGAAGAACATACCATTATTTCAAATGGTTCAGGAAACTATACAGATCGTACACTAGATAACTATAATTTAGAGGCGAATCTTAGAGTAATTGCCCCAAATGACAGTGAATTGGCAACAGAAATGGAAAGTTATTTTGAAAGACTATGGAACAATGAAGATGCCATGTATACAGTGGAACTTGAAGAATTCCAAGATGAGTTTACAGTTTGGCAACGTGGTATCTATTCCATTCAGAAATTGTTTAAAGTGACAACTTATTAATTGGCAGGATTGCAAATAAGAAATAAAAAGTTCTATGCAGAAAGGTTGCATAGAGCTTTTTAGCGGAAAATAATTGTGTGAAATTCATGAATACTTGAATGAGGCATTCGAATTCGAGAATAGCCCGCATGAAATCGAGAATGCACCCATCGAAATCGAGAATCGACACAACCAAATCTTGAATACCCCCAACGAAATCGAGAATAACCATAACCATCTCCAAATCACTAACCGCAAAAAAAAAAGGATTGCCTCATCATTAAAGAGACAATCCTTTTTAAGTATTATTCGATTTCTTTTTGTTCGCCCGTTTGGAACCATTCTTCTACGTTCCAAACTTTTGTTGCTAATCCTTCATAGAAGTCCGGTTCATGGCTAACAAGGACGATGGTGCCTTTATATTCAGTCATCGCACGTTTTAATTCTTCTTTAGCGTGGATGTCTAAATGGTTTGTCGGCTCATCAAATAGTAACCAGTTGCTTTCTTCCATCATTAATTTGCATAGTCGCACTTTTGCTTGTTCTCCACCACTAAGGCTGCTCATTGGACGTGAGATATGATCGTTTTTCAAGCCAGTACGGGCAAGTGCTGCACGAACTGCGCTTTGCTCCATACTCGGATACGTTTTCCAAACTTCTTCAATCGGTGTTTCATTACCAGCTTTCACTTCTTGCTCGAAGTAAGAAGTCACTAAGTAATCTCCACGAATGACGCTGCCACCAAGAGCAGGGACTTTGCCTAAAATAGTTTTTAGTAGGGTCGATTTACCGACACCATTCATTCCAACTAGCGCGATTTTTTCGCCGCGTTCGATTGAAAATGATAATGGTGGAAGTAAGGGCTTATCATAACCGATAACTAAATGATCCGCTTCCACTACATAACGACTTGGACTACGCGTTTCTTTAAATCCAAACTGAGGTTTTGCAGCTGTTTCTGGACGGTCAATTCGTTCGATACGATCCAATTGTTTTTGACGTGATTTAGCACGGCCAGTTGTCGAGTAACGTGCTTTGTTTTTGGCAATGAAATCTTCTTGTTTTTTTATGAAATCTTGTTGCTTTTCATATGCATCGATATGTTGGCGTTTATTAATTTCAGCAAGTTCTAAAAACTTCTCATAAGTTGCTGTGTAACGTGACAGCTTAGAGAATTCCAACTGGAAGATAACGTCAACATTTCCGTTCATAAATTCCGTATCATGTGAAATCAATAGGAAAGCGTGTGGGTAGTTCTTTAAATAATTGGATAACCAATTAATATGCTCTTCATCTAAATAGTTAGTAGGCTCATCGAGTAACATAACTTTTGGTTTTTCTAAAAGCAGTTTTGCTAATAAAACCTTCGTACGTTGACCTCCAGAAAGAGCGGAAACTTCACGATCTAATCCAACAGCATCTAAACCAAGACCACGTGCAATTTCTTCTACTTTCATATCAAGAGAATAGAAATCACCTGCATCTAATGCATCTTGAATATCAGCCATTTGTTCAAGTAATTCTTCTAATTCTTCAGGTGTGGCGTCACCCATTTTACTTGTGATAACATTCATTTCTTCTTCTTTTTTATAAAGAGGTAAGAACGCATCACGTAATGTATCGCGCATAGAGCGGCCTGGTTCTAAGCGAGTATGTTGGTCTAAATATCCATAATGCGTGCCAGGTAGCCATTCCACTCGACCTGAATCATGAATGATTTCTCCTGTAATTATGCTCATTAGGGTTGATTTACCAACGCCATTGGCACCAACTAAACCTACGTGTTCCCCTTCAACAAGGCGGAAAGAAACGTCTTTAAAAAGGGTGCGGTCACCAAATGTGTGTCCTAAATTATCTACTGTTAATAATGCCATGTTTCCATTCCTCCATTAAAAAGCTCGCGGGCATGTTACAGCGCCGCGAGCTTGTTGTTTAGTTCTGCGAGTTGTACTTCCATATCTGCTAATCGTTGCTCGGCTTTTTCAAGCATGGCCGGATGTCCCGTAGACTCCAATTTTTCCATGTCGCCTTGCAATCGTATATAATCCATTTTAAGTTCTGCGATTTGTGCTTGAATTTCTGAAGCATTCATATAGGAGGAACTCCCCTTTTTTCTACATTGTATCACAATTTAGGCGTTTCTTGTCACCTCTGAAGACCCTTCTTGAATGATTTTTTCAATTAAACGTAACATGTTTTGATTATTGCTACTTAACTTTAAGGAAAGCTGTTTTTTTACGGCTTTTCCACTTCGATTATGATGTAGGATAAATTCCATCACCGCTTGTTGCAAATGAGACTGTTTTAACTTTCGTCCCAATCCAAGATGGACAAACCCATTATGTTCACGAGGGAAACCGTGCAGTCCTTCTTTTTCGTTTTGTGCAATGACTATACATGGTTTTCCAATGACCGCCACGTAGTAAGGTGTATAGCGTGCATCGCAAATAACCATGTCGCACTCACTTATACTTTGCAAGAAATCATCCGTTTCGATAATGCGGGTCTGTTTTCGTCCGAGTGCCATCATTTTTAATTCATCTCGCTTATGGCGATAGTTAGAATGAAGCAAAACAGTAACAGCTAATGGGATTTGTAAATGCAGGAGATGTCGAAGTATTCGGTAGGATAAATTATCTTCATCTTCTTCTGTAAAGGCAACAACGATATGTGGCAACGGTAAAGCCTGTGAAGGACGTAAGCCGAGTTGTGCATAAGGCTCCAATTCATCTGGGACAATAAAACCACTATGACCTGTGACGTAATTAGAAGGCAATGCTTCGCGTTCCTCACGGTAAAGGGTTTGAATGACGCGAGAAGCTTCTTTTCCACCTTCGCCAAAATCATCAAAGTGAATGGTTGTTGGAATCACTTTTTTAAACGTTTTACTTTCTTCAAGATCCGTATCAAGTCCATCTGTAATCAACACATCTGCTTGAACATCTTCTAATAATGATTCTAAATCGGAGTGCTTACTAAATAACAACGGTTCAATCCCTTTGAGGCGTAAAGACTCGACTACTGAAGTGTGTTTTTGATTCACTAGGAAAAGTATATGATGAGATGCTAAAAATTTGGCAAGTTGAATACATCGACTTAAAGGGTAGCCAGAGTGACCTACATAAAAAAGAATTGTTATTCGTTGGAACGGTTTGTCCATTAAAATCCCACCTTTCATGTACTTCTTAAGGTATGGGAAGCTCGAGGAATGTATGAATAAATATTCAGAAATTGTCTCGGCATATGGTAAACTTTAATCATTCGTTTTGACTTGAAAGGGTGACTGAGTTGGAAAAAAGATCTGCTATTGTAATTGGAGCAACGGGGCTAACAGGTAGCCATTTAGTGAAGTGGTTGTGTGAAAGTGAAGCATACATAGCAGTTCATATCATCGCAAGAAAGGCATTATCCTATGAGCATCCGAAATTAGATGTGCTCGTTAAAGATTTTGATACCATTGAAGAAAACGATCTTGAGGTTGCTCATGACTTTTTCTGTTGTTTAGGAACAACCATTAAAACAGCAGGTTCAAAGGAAGCGTTTGAAAAAGTGGATTTGACCTACCCAGTCCAATTAGCATGCATGGCTAAGAATAAAGGCGTTAGCCATTTCTTAGTTATTTCAGCGATGGGGGCAAATCCAAATTCAACTGTTTACTACAATCGAGTTAAAGGTGAGATGGAAAAACAGCTGATTGATTTAAAATTAAAGAAATTATCGATATTCAGACCTTCTTTATTAACGGGAGACCGAAAAGAGTTTAGACTAGGGGAACGTATTGGTGAAAGTGTTATGCAAATCGTTAATCCACTGCTCTTAGGTCCTTTGAAGAAATACCGATCCATTGAATCTCAACAAGTAGCGTTTGCTATGATGCAAAAGGCGATATTAGGTAACAATAAACCGGTGTCCATTTATCAGTCCGATGAAATTGCAGCAGTTAAAGCGGTACTTCCAAAAGAAGAAAAACCCATTCCAAGGGAACAATTATTTAATTGGGAAAAACGTGAAGGTGTATTTGTTGAAGAAGATTTAACTACTGAAGTAGTGGATAAACCATTAAAAAAGGAGGAGTGATTCCATGCTTGATTCGCTATTATTTGATTTAATGTTCGTCATCTTTTTAGGAATCGCTTCCCAGTGGGTAGCATGGCGAACGAGAATGCCGGCGATTGTTCTTATGTCGATTGCGGGTCTATTAGTGGGGCCTGTGTTCGGATGGATAAATCCAGAGGCAAGTTTCGGCGAGTTATTTGGTCCGATTATTTCCTTAGCAGTTGCTATTATTTTATTTGAAGGAAGTTTAAATTTAGATTTTCGTGAAATAAGAGGGTTTAATAAACCGTTGTTGAGAATCGTTACGTTAGGTGCATTTATTGCCTGGATTGCCGGTTCGCTAGCAGCTCATTATTTAGCAGGTCTTTCACTTGCAGTATCCTTTGTAATCGGTGGATTATTCATTGTAACCGGTCCAACCGTTATTTTACCGCTACTTAGACAAGCGAAGCTAAAGCCAAGACCAGCGGCGATTTTAAAATGGGAAGGGATCGTAGTCGATCCTTTTGGTGCATTATTAGCTGTTTTTGCATTTGAATTTATACAATTCATAAACAAAGATGTAACACTTCAAGCCTTGTTAACGTTCTTTGCCGCTTCCATTTTTGCTGCGTTACTTGGGGTACTCGCAGGTAAAGGATTAGGTTGGATGTTTGAAAAAGGGAATGTCCCTGAGTTCTTAAAGTCGCCGATGGTGTTTGCTGTTGTGCTATTTACATTTGTTATATCGGATGAGATTATGCACGAAACGGGATTACTCGCAGTAACCGCTATGGGGATGACGATGGCGAATTTACATATTGCCTCTATTCAGGATATGCGACATTTTAAAGAAAACATTACTGTTTTATTAGTATCGAGTATTTTTGTCATGTTGACGGCGTCTCTGCAACCAGAAACTCTACTCCGTATATTTGACTGGAGAATTATTTCATTTGTAGCAGCTATGTTGTTTGTTGTACGACCATTATCTATTTGGCTTTCAACGATTGGAACCGATCTTACCAATAAAGAAAAGGCACTGATTGGATGGATTGCTCCTAGAGGAATCGTTGCGCTTACAGTGTCTGGGTATTTTGCAAATGTTTTATTGGAAAAAGGCTATGAGGATGCTGAATTATTAACCGCACTTACTTTTGCACTTGTTTTCTCTACAGTTGTCGCGCATGGTTTTACCATTGGGTGGTTTGCGAAGAAATTAAATTTAGCTTCTTCCGAAAGTCCAGGTGTATTAATCGTTGGTGGAAATCGTTTTACAACTGAACTAGCTAAATCTTTAAAAGATCTAAATCACCAAGTGTTAATCATGGATAATTCATTTTCCCACTTAAGTGAAGCAAGAAAAGCTGGAATTCCTTCGCAAATGGGCGAAATACTTTCTGAGCAAACCGAATACAATGTGGATTTAACTCCGTACCCGATTTTGATTGCGGCTACGGAAGTGGATTCCTACAACGCACTAGTATGCTCAAACTTTGTTCCCGAACTTGGACGTAATGCGTTATTCCAAACAGCGTTACACAAAGGGGATGTAAGTGATATTAATCAATCACTTGGCGGTAGCATCTTATTTAATCCAAACGAAACCATTTATAAATTGAATGATCGAATTTCAAGAGGTCAAATCATACGTAAGACCCCAATAACGGAGCAATATACGTATACACAATACTTAAAAGAACGAGAAGAAGATACGCTTCTTTTGTATTTGATGAGAGAAAATGGAACACTTGAGTTTTATTCAGTCAATAATGAATTACAAGCAGGTCCTGGTGATACGGTTATTAGCTTAACGCGACCGACAAAAGAATTAGTCAAATTACAAGAGCGTATTGAAGCAGACCGTTCTAAACAGTCTCAGTCAAAAGAATGAACTTGGGTTGAATAACATGTCGTGCATAGGTCAACGTGGTTCGTTTTGATACAATAGAAGAAAGAACTACGTTTGACTAGGAGGATGCCAAATGAAAATTTTGCTTATTGATGGAACAATCATTGGTTCGAAAACGGGAGCTATACTCGAGCAAGTGAAAGGATATATTGAAGACTTGAATGGAGCGCTTGAACTAGAAGTGCTAAAACTAGCGGATTATAACCACCAATTTGTAGACGGACGACCGCTTGGTGAATATAATGCGGATATGCAAAAGCTTGTCCATAAAATTGAGGAAGCGGATGGCTATATTTTAGCAACACCTATATTCCAAGGGTCGATTCCTGGCGTATTGAAAAATGCCTTTGACATGCTTCATCCGCGTGCGATGAGATACAAACCCGTATCAATTGTCGCGAATGGTGGAACATATCAACATCATTTGGTCATTGAAAATCAATTGAAACCAATTTTAGATTATTTTAGATGCTTAGTGACACCAAATTACGTGTATACGCATACGAGTCATTTCGGTGAAGGCAATGTTATCGTGGATGAGGATGTACACGATCGATTACGTGAGTTAGCACGCGTTTTCGTTCACTATGCAGAAATGGGTAAAAACTTATCTAAAGAAACCATTGATCTCCCTTAATGGCAGTTTAAAAACCACTTCGTTCAATAGAATGAAGTGGTTTTTGTGTTTTAGCAACAATAGGGAAATTGAAAACCTTTCTTTTGAAAAATCGTCAAACCTTGAATTATAGGCTATAGCTATTCTTCTTTGTAATATGTAATATGTAATCTAAAGTCTATTTAATAATCATTGGAGAACCTATGAATCCTTTTATCCCTAACACAACTTTTCGTTTAACTATGTATATCTTGGTTTTGAGTGTAGTATGTTCAAGTTTCATTATTTTCCCTACTTTTTACACCGATTTATACAAACCTATTCGTCCGAGCCATACGAGTATACATTTGCTATTTGAAATAGTATCTATTTTCATTGCGATGAGCATTGCCATTCATAGCTGGATTACATATAAAGAAGGAAAAATGCATTTCCCTATCATACTTGCTGCTGCTTTCTTCTCCGTTGGAATTCTTGATACCTTTCATGCTCTGACATTTCAAGGGATGCCACTGTTTTTTATTGAAAGCACTCCAATGACTTCCACTTGGCTATGGATCTTCGCTCGACTAACAGAGAGCTCAATTTTAGCAGTTGTGGTCTTCATACCAAAGTTGTTTAAGCGTCTCGATCGAAATATAGCATTTTTGGTTTCCACAATCTATTCCATTGTATTAATAGGTATTGTGTTCTCTTTTTATAAGGAACTGCCGGTGCTTATTGTGAATGGTGCTCCGACATTAACAAAAATCATACTTGAAATTATCACTGCTTTATTCCATCTTCTGGTTATTTTTCACTTACTTAGAAATACCAAAAAATTTAATGATATATTCATTCGTAATTTTTATATCATTGGGGCTTTTTCAATTGTACTGTCATCCGTATTTTTCATTCAATACAAGTCGATAGATACTTATTTACACACAGCTGGACACTTATATAAAATAATTGGATATTCCATGTTTTTCATCGTATTATTCATCGTCAGTGTTAAGGCACCGTTTCTCAATATTACTCGGTTACATGATCGAAACCGAATGATGTTCAATATGCTTGAACTTGGGATCATTGAAACAGACTCAAGAGGGGCCATTCAATATGTCAATGCGTCTGCAAGGCAGTTATTGCGGATACCTTCAAGTTTAGAAGAGACATTGATGATGAACCAATTTGAAAGCAAAGCGACTAAAGGACAAAAGTACGAAGAGATTAAAACGTATACCGGAGAGGGAATCCCTGTTGAAATTGACCGCTTTCCTTTGATAGAAAACAAACAAATTATCGGCTATTTTTATACATTACGAGATTTACGTGAATCAATAGAAAATGAGCGTTTAGCAAAAGAGAAGTTAGTTACCGATTTTGAAATTGAAACAGCTGCTGCTGTTCAAAAGGACTTCAATTCCGAGATCTCCTCAGGTGAGCAAATAGGTTTTGTTTCTTTCCCTTTCAAACGATTGAATGGTGATTTTTATAATATTTTAAAACAAGGAAGCAAAACGATGGTGACGATTGCCGATATTAGTGGGAAAGGCATTCCGGCTGCTATTCAAACATCCTTGATGATTGGTGCAATTGAACATGTTAATTTACATCAAGAAAAACCTGATCAATTTGTAGCCTTTATCAATCGAATGTTTTCTAAATATAGTAAATCTGAACACTTTATGACTTTATTTACGATGATTTATGATGAAGAAACACAAATTCTTCAATATTGCTCTGCAGGTCATGAACCTTCACTTGTTTACAATAAAGAACGAAATGAATTTGATTTCCTAGAAACAAAAGGAGCAGCAATCGGCTTCTTTAAAGATGCCAAGTATGAGACAAAGACGATTCAACTTTCAAAAGATGATATAGTCGTTCTTTACACAGATGGCTTAATTGAAGATCGTCGAAGACTGGAAGATGATCTATTCGAAGACTTGATGTATGCGATTCGCAATATAGACTTAACGTTACCTGCAGATACCATATCAAAACATTTGATTACTGAGGTAGAAAAAAATCGCCTAGGTGATATTCACGATGATCGTACAGTTGTCGTATTAAAATCATAAAAAGTAGATTACAGTCCTATGGGAATTCTTTAGATTGTGCATATATAATCAACCGCAAAAATCAGTCATTCACACATTGTGAATAGACTGATTTTTGTTTTGAAACAGTGAATTAGTTTTTGGAAGGTATTCCGTTCTCTCTATTTTAAAAGCCAGTCTCAACGTATTCTTTCGAACATTTTAGAATCAAAGGAACTTCCGTTATAATTAAACACATAAGAAAGGGGCGGACGTATGTCAAAGTCAGTCGTATTAGCAGAAAAACCTTCCGTAGCGAGAGATATTGCACGTGTGCTCGGATGCCATAAAAAAGGAAATGGATTTTTAGAAGGAAATCAATATATTGTAACTTGGGCCCTCGGTCATTTAGTGACACACGCAGACCCTGAGCAATACAACAATAGCTTTAAAGAATGGAAGCTCGAGGACTTACCAATTATTCCTCAACCATTCAAACTCGTTCCAATCAAACAAACAATGAAACAATATAACGCTGTAAAATCACAACTATCAAGAGCGGATGTAAAAGAGGTTATTATCGCAACTGATGCGGGGAGAGAAGGAGAGCTTGTCGCACGTTGGATTCTAGAAAAAGCTAAATGTCATAAACCAGTGAAGCGATTATGGATTTCTTCCGTAACGGACCAAGCGATTCAAAAAGGATTTAGAGAATTAAAAGATGGAAAAGCATATGAGCACTTATATCATGCAGCAGTTGCTCGAGCGGAAGCAGATTGGGTTGTAGGAATTAATGCCACTCGTGCATTAACCGTTAAATACAATGCACAACTTTCTACTGGACGTGTACAAACGCCAACACTTGCAATGATTGCAGAGCGTGAAAATCAAATTCGTGACTTTAAACCGAAAACCTATTATGGGCTACAAGCTCTAACCGGAGAAGCAACCTATACGTGGGCGTTCGGTCAAAACAACCAAACACAGGTGTTCAATAAAGACCAAGTAGATCAAGTGTTTCAAAAACTGGCAAATACACATGACGGTAAAATTATTGGGATTCAAACCACATCCAAAAAACAACCAGCACCACCTTTATTCGATTTAACCGAACTACAAAAAGAAGGACACCGAAGATTTGGTTGGTCGGCAAAAGAAACGTTAAATACATTGCAAGCACTTTATGAACGTCATAAGGTCGTCACATATCCTCGAACAGATTCCAAACATCTATCAAGTGATATGAAGTCGACACTAAAAGAGAGAATAAAAGCAGTTGAAGTCCAACCATACCGTGCCGTCGTAAATTCCATATTGCGTTTGCCTCAAATTGCTCCGCAAAAAGGAGTAATAGATGATGCACGTGTAAGTGATCATCATGCGATTATCCCAACTGAAGTGACACCTGTACTTCAAAACTTATCAGACAAAGAACGCAAATTATACGATTTAATTGTAAAACGCTTTTTAGCTGTCTTTCTTGGTCCATTCAGTTATGACCAAACTGTCATTACATTAGAAGTGAATGGTGAAAAATTCACGGCAAAGGGTAAAACCGTACGAGATGAAGGTTGGAAGCGGGTGTATCAACAGGAAGATGAAGAAGAAGTTGAAAGCACTTTACCTCCTGTTCAAAAAGGTGATTCAATTGAGATTCGTGCGATTACCATGACGCAAGGAGATACCAAACCCCCTGCTCGATTCAATGAAGGAACATTGTTAGCGGCGATGGAAAATCCGACTGCGTTTATGTCAGGCGAGTCAAAAGAAATAATTCAAGCTATAGGTGAAACGGGTGGACTAGGTACAGTTGCAACGCGTGCTGATATCATTGAGAAGCTATTTAATTCTTTTGTTATTGAGAAAAAAGGCAAGGATATCTATACCACTTCAAAAGGTAAACAATTATTGCAACTGGTTCCTGAAGACTTAAAATCACCTTCACTAACTGGTGAATGGGAACAGCGATTGACGAAAATTGCAAAAGGAACATTAAAGAAAGATGTATTCGTAAAAGATATGATTACTTTTTCCAAAACGGTAGTCAGTCAAATTAAACAAAGTGATCAAAAGTTTAAACATGATAATGTTACTGGCAAAACGTGTCCAGAATGTGGGAAGAACTTATTAGAAGTGAATGGGAAACGTGGAAAAATGCTTGTTTGCCAAGATCGTTCTTGTGGTTATAAAAAACAAGTTGCTGTTCAAACAAATGCACGTTGCCCAGTTTGTCATAAACGCCTCGAAATGCGTGGCGAAGGGGAAGGAAAACTATTTGTTTGTAAATGCGGACACCGCGAAAAGCTCTCAGCTTTTGAAAAACGTCGTGAATCTTCTGGCGGTGCAAAAGCAAATAAACGTGACGTCCAAAAGTATTTAAAACAACAAGATGAGCCTGAAAATACAGCGATGGCTGAAGCCTTAAAAAAATTAATGCAAAAGAATGATTAAAAAAGTTAACTTTTGTTTTTTAAAATTAGGTATAAAGACTCTGGTATATCACTTTTTGACTAAGGACTTAAGAATGTTTGAGAAGTCTGACAATGGTGGTATACTAACCCATAATATAACAGTGGAAAAGGGGTGAATTGCATGAATTTAAGCGCAACCATAGGCTCTAGTTTTATGGATCGAGATGTTGCAAATGATCACAGAAAAAAGTTGAATCTACGCCGCGAAGTTAGTGATACGTATAAAAAACATTCGGATTTTTATCAGTCTAAAACACCTACATTATCAGAACTAGAAGATTTATTCTTAGGGAAGATGGAATTAGACGGTGATACAGAAGAAGTAGCTGATGCTGTTCGTGTGTATCAAGAAATTGAACAACAACCGAAACATACACTAGCCTTTGGTAACGCGCCAATTCAAGCAATCTCGGGTTCTACTCCAGAAGAAACAATTGAATTATTAGAGCATGTTAAACGCGCTGCTCTATCTTCTGCAGAACCTTCAGTGGAAGATTTACGTTTAGCGGCAAGTGCGTCAACTCGAATTCAAGAAGCTCAAGCGCAAGTGGATTTAAATGAAATTGCAGAGTCTCAAATAGAATTCGAAGCACAAAGACAAACAGAAATTCAATATGAAACAACAAATAAATCGATGCAAATTGATTTTCAAGAACCACAAAATCCGTTAGTTGAACAACAAAAACACAAACAACTTCGTTTGTTTGAAGAAGCGATTTCGAAATACTCATTCCATGTTCAAATGAAGCAACAAGGATTCCAAATCCAGCAACCAAGCTTTTACCGTATTGCTTAGGAGTTGAATAAAGATTGGCGAAAGCTAATAAAACTACAAAAACGAATGCTATCAGACTGTTAGATCAACAATCAGTTCCTTATTCGTTGCATGAATACAACGTAGTAGATGGTCAAATAGATGGCGTTTCAGTTGCAAATAAAATCGGACAACCTGTTGAAATGGTCTTTAAAACATTAGTAGCTTCGGCTGGACCTGGAAAGGTTTATGTTTTCTTAATACCAGTAGATAAAGAATTAGATTTAAAAGCAGCTGCTAAAAGTGCAGGTGAAAAGAAAGTAGAACTAATACCGGTTAAGGATTTACTTGGATTGACTGGTTATATTCGTGGGGGATGCTCTCCACTAGGAATGAAAAAATTATTCCCTACTTTCATTGACCTATCTGCAAAAAGTCTAGATGAAATGATCGTGAGTGCCGGAAAAATTGGTATGCAAATTCAGTTGAAACCGACGGATTTAATTGCCAATACAAAAGGGGAATTTGCATTAATTGCCCGTGCCTGATAATAGCCTATCCAAAACTTTAATACTTGTTATAATAGATAAATGAGTAATGCCATTCATGTCATACATGGATGGTTTTTTTACGGATAAACAATAGAAGAGCATGACAGCAGCTCTTAGAAGAGACTTCAACTTACTCACAGTGAGGTTAAGCTAGAAAGAAGGCAGTTCACATGAAAGTTATATATTGGAGGTGGCTATTTTTCATAGCCGGTCTAATCATTCTTGCATTTGGTATTTCATTAACAATCAAAGGACAACTTTTAGGGATTGGCCCATGGGATGTTTTGCACGTGGGACTTTATTTAAACGTAGGTTTAACAATAGGCAGTTGGTCCATTATTTCGGGATTAGTGATTGTTATTGGAACTGCGATAGGTACGAAGAGGTTCCCAAAAATAGGAACATGGCTCAATATGATTCTGATAGGATTGTTTATCGATTTCTTTAATTGGTTACTTCCTGATTTGGCCAGTTATTTTGGACAAACCATCTTTTTTGTTGCAGGTGTTTTGATCATGGGATTAGGTGTAGGGATATATGTAGCACCCAATATGGGGGCAGGACCACGTGATAGTATCATGATCCTCATTGTTGAAAAGACCGGATGGACTGTAAAAAGAGTACGTACTGGAATTGAAATCGTAGTTGCGATTGTTGGTTGGATGTTAGGTGGTCCAATAGGGTTCGGAACAGTAATCATCGCTGTTACACTCGGACAAATTGTTCACATGACGTTACCCATGGCGAAAAGTTGGTTGCATAGATTCACGAAGGAAATCGAAATTTAGATACAAAGTGTGCACCCAGTGCATGCTTTTTTTCGTGCGTTGATTTAATAGATTGTGAATGGATTATGGCGGAAAGAGAGATTAATATGGCGATTCGTATAAATTATTTGGCGTAGGCGAGGAAGATTTTGGCGAAAGCGGCGGATAATTTTGCGGTAGAAGTCATTAATATGGTGTTAGCGAAAACTGAACATCTTTTCATCATCTTTTTCATATAGTAGAAACATCTGATATTAGAAAGGGTGGATACATTGAACGGAACAATCACACATCAATTTGGACGGGCTTATACCGGTCAAGGCGTCAAACACATTTATAATGAATTAATTGGAGAAGCACGCAAAGTCTATTTCATAAAGTCCCCACCTACATTTCGGTTGTCTGAACTATTTCGACAAGTAGGCTTTCATTATTTAAAAAGAGGTTATGATATTGAGTGGTTTCATGATCCTTTGCATGCGGATGTTTTAGAAGCTGTATATGTTAAAGGAAACCGGACGCTATTTTTACAAGCAGCACATCCATTATCATTTGAACCCAAATATTATGGTAGCACCCATCAAGTCATTTCCTTTTATGAAGCCTATGATGATGCAAAATTAAAGGAACATGGTGGGTTTTTAAGAGAAAAGACCATTCATAGTGAACAATGGTTAGCTAAAATGTTGCATACGATGTCAAAAGCTAAAGAAATTCATGATGAATGGGAACAACCATATATTGTTGGAATGGATTGGCAGGCATTTGATCAGCAAGCAGAGGAATTGTTTGAAAACGTCTTTTCTTCGTTTAATTTTAATAAAGAGGCTCAAAAAACGCATCGACTAATGGGAACAATCACGCCAGAAGGAGCAAAAGATCATTTTGCTTCCTTAACTAAAGGGGTAAAAAGACGCATTTTCATCAAAGGGTATCCAGGTAGTGGTAAATCAACCATGATGAAGCGCTTTGCAGCAAAAGCCGAAAGTGTAGGACTAAATACACAGTTGGGGTGGTGTGGTCTAGATTGTAACAGCATAGATTATGTGTATCTACCAGAGCTTCAGACCATTCTTTTTGATAGCACAAGTCCGCATGAATACGAGCCTGAACGTTCGGGAGACGAAATATTAGATGTTAGAAAATTCCGCGAATTAAATGAAGAAGAACAAACACTTGTGGATCAAATAAAAGAGCGTTATCAAGAAGAAGTAAGGGTCGCAACGGAGTATTTACAGGTGTTTTCAACGGACGAAGAGACTATAAGAGAGACTATGGACATGTGTGTAAATAACTATAAATGGCGAGAAATAGAAGATTCTGTATATCAAATGATAGAGAATATTTCCATTTGAAAATGATAGATTTACCGCATTTTTCTGAATATTCACGCGTGTTAAGCTTGAACCCGACGAAGAATTAATGTTTTAAATTCGGAGGGGGAAATAAATTGAATAAGAAAAAAATTCTTTCTATCGTTTCAACTGGTGCACTTGCAGCTTCATTATTTGCACCTTTCGCAACTGCTCCTGCAGAAGCAGCAAGTCCATATTCAAATTTTAACACAGCCAAATACGGAGATCGCGTTGATATCGACGGTTATTTGAATAAACTATCGACGAGCGATAGTTTTCAAAAGCAAGCAGATCAAATCATTAAAGCTCAAGCTGATGAATTACCAGCTGATGAAGAAGAAGCTTCAGAAGAAAGCCCTTTTACGTTTGATGGAGGTACGAAAGTATTCCTTGACCGTAACTTAGCTTTGAAAGAATTTACTTTACGTAGTGTAGGAGATAATGTTGAAATTTGGGTTGCAAAGAATTTGGCATACGGTCCAGATAATCCAAAGCCAGCAGATGTTGTCACACAGGAACAAGCGGATAAATTACGTGATGAATTTGATTCGAATATTTATCCTGTTGCCACTGATTTCTTTGGGACGCCAGATGCATTAGATGGATCAAACTCCCCCTTACCCGGGATGTTGGGTCTTCCTGAAGATTACTATGAAGGATCTGACAAAATCATTATGTTAGTAGATAATGTGCAAGATGAAGGCTGGAATGATCCAAGTTATCCATTCTTTGTCGCAGGATTCTTCTGGCAAACACTTGAAAACTATATGGACCGAAACATTGTAACAATTGATTCGAATTCATGGGAAAATCGTTTAGAAGACACGTTTTTCGGAACAACAATCCATGAACTTCAACATTTAATTCAAGCCGATAATGATGGATCTGAAGAAGCTTGGTTAAATGAAGGAATGTCTACATTCTCTGAATTCTTAGGTGGGTATGGCCACGGAGAAGGATCAATTAATTTCTTCTTAGACCATCCTGAAAATTCATTAGTTAACTGGGATGAGCATGGGACAGCAGAAACTGGTCCTGAAACAATTGCAGATTATGGTCAAACATATTTATTCCAACTCTATATGTATGATAAATTTGGTAAAGAGTTTATTCGTAACTTAGCGGTTGATGGAGAAAACCAAGGCATTGCTTCTATTGAAAAACAATTGGAATTAGCAGGCACTGGTAAAACATTCACTGATGTATACCAAAACTTTATGACTGCTCTTGCATTAGACGATGATAAAGTTAGCAGTGATTACAAGTTTGATAGCATTGACCTTCGTGACATGCCGATTAATGCTGCTGGGGACAAACGTGGAAAAACGGTTGATTTCGAGAAAGCATTAACATTTGAAAAAGAAGGCGTGCCTGCATGGGGTGGCGATTTTAAATCTCTTGATTTCTCAAAAGAAGTCAAAGGATTAAAGTTTGATGGGACAGATTTTTTACCACTTCAATGGAATTCGGTTTCGGATCCTAAAGGTTCTGAAGAACAAGTTTTAACTGCAAGTAGTTCTTCAGAAGCCGATAACGCTTTAATCTTTGAAGCTACTGTTCCTGTGGAAAATCCTACGCTAACGTTCGATCATTTTTACGAAATAGAAGATGGTTGGGATGCTGGTGTCGTACAGGTTTCTACTGATAACGGAGAAACATGGACGTCATTATCAAATGAAAACACAACGTCTGAATTCGTACCCGAAGTGTATCCAACAATTATTGAAAATGCACCAGGATTCACGGGCTTTGCTGAGGACTGGGCAACTGAGTCATTTGACCTTAGTAAATATGCGGGGCAAGACGTATTAGTATCCTTCCGTTACATGACAGACTGGGGCCATGAGGATGCAGGATGGTTTGTTGATAATATTCAAATTGGCAGCTTTACGGCAGATGGATCAACTACTGAAAATTTCCAATCGTTAGGCGAATTGAAAGGTGAATATGTTAATTATGTTGTTACTTTCATTCAAACTGACAAAAAAGGAAAACAAAAAGTAGTTCAAGTTGATCCGTTTAATGTAACAGACGTGAAAGCGATTGAAATCAAGAAACTGCTTAAAGAAGGTAATGTTAAAATGATTACTTCGTATGCGGCAAATCCGGGAGATTTAACGCCAGTGAATTTCACTTATGAAGTAGAATTTAAAGATGAAAAAGGAAAAGAAAAGAAAGATAAAAAGAAAAAGAGTAAAAAATAATTAAGATTTCAAAGAGCGGGCTCAAATAGAGCTCGCTCTTTTGTGCGTATAGATTCGTCGTATGTTAAAATACTATGTATCACGACAATCGAAAGGAAGATGATTTTGTCTAACGTACTAGATGCTTTTTTACAAGAAAACTTACAAGAACTGCGTGACCAAGGGTTATATAACGAAGTGGATCCTGTAGAAGGTCCTAACGGAGCGAAAATTCAAATTCGTGGAAAAGAGTTAATCAATTTATCCTCAAACAATTACTTAGGCCTTGCAACAAACGAAGACTTAAAACGCATAGCAAAAGAAGCTATTGATAAATATGGCGTAGGTGCAGGTGCAGTTCGATCAATTAATGGAACACTGGACTTACATGTGAAATTAGAAGAAAAGTTAGCAGAGTTTAAAGGAACTGAAGCAGCTATTTCGTACCAATCTGGTTTCAACTGTAATATGGCAGCTATTTCTGCAGTTATGGATAAAAACGATGCCATTCTTTCGGATCAATTAAACCACGCTTCAATCATTGATGGCTGTCGTCTATCGAAAGCTAAAATTATTGCGTTCAAACATTCCGACATGGAAGATTTACGAGCGAAAGCAAAAGAAGCGCAAGAGTCGGGTCTGTACAATAAAGTTATGGTCATTACTGACGGCGTATTTTCAATGGATGGGGATATTGCGAAACTTCCTGAAATCGTTGAAATTGCGAAAGAGTTTGATTTAATTACTTATGTTGATGATGCTCATGGTTCAGGTGTTACTGGTAAAGGTAAGGGGACCGTTAAACACTTCGGTTTAGAAAAAGATATCGACTTCCAAATGGGTACACTTTCAAAAGCTGTTGGAGTGGTAGGCGGTTACGTAGCTGGTAAACAATCGTTAATCGATTGGTTAAAAGTACGCTCGCGTCCATTTTTATTCTCTACAGCAGTCCCACCAGGTGATGTAGCCGCGATCACAGCAGCACTTCAGATGATTATCGATTCAACCGAGCTTCACGACAAGTTGTGGGATAATGGAGATTATCTAAAAGCAGGACTTAAAAAATTAGGTTTTGATATCGGTGCATCTGAAACGCCGATTACACCATGTATCATTGGTGACGAAAAATTAACTCAACAATTCTCGAAACGACTATTTGAAGAAGGTGTTTATGCGAAAGCCATCGTCTTCCCAACGGTTCAAAAAGGGACAGGCCGTGTTCGTAATATGCCAACTGCCGTTCACACGAAAGAAATGTTAGACGAAGCCATCGCGATTTACGAAAAAGTAGGAAAAGAACTAGGCGTTATTCAATAAAACATCTCAAAAAGCATCAAGGAGTCTCTAAACTTAGACTCCTTGATGCTTTTTTGTATGTTTGAGGTTACGTGAGAAGTCTCAGTTAGAAATATTGGGTTCTTGGTTAGAAGAATGGCAATCTCAGTTAGAAAAACAACGATCTCAGTTAGAATTATTGCCATCTCAGTTGTAATTGTTCGCACACTGCACAAAAAATCGATTAGCCATAATCGGCTAATCGCTTCTTAAAATGAATAGGATGAAACGTTCTAGCTGACACTTATATAATCAGATGCGTCCCACAGAATGGACGACAATATACTTTTGGATTCCACGAGATTGGGTAATTGCCTGTTGTGCTTCTTTTTCAAACAACTCTTGTTGTCCTTTCTCTTTTGCGTACAAGGCATGTAATGCATGAATCATCCATTCGACGCCTACATTTTCTTCGTGTCGTGCGGCTTCTTCGAAATTTCCTTGTTTGGCAGCAATCAGTGCAGCGTAATAAGATTTTAAGGGTTCAGAATCAATCCGCTGAGCATACGTATCCGCGGCTTCAATATTTTTTAGGTGCAATGCTAAAAGAGTTTTATATACATTTTGCATGTAAGGCTGTTTGTGTTTTTCGATTATGGCACGTAAATTTTCTTCGATTTCGACTTCATTGCCATGAGCCAAAGCCAATGGGTAAGCAAAGATTGGTTTCTTTTTATTTGCTTGGATATACTTCTCAATGCTTTTAAGATTGTTTGAGCGATAGATTGTATATAAGGTAGGGAGTAGATTGAATCCCAAGAAAAAAATGAAGACTGTCAGTATAATCACCGGTAGGGGAAACTGAAACGAAAACAATAAAGTAGCTAAAATGAATGTTAGTACGAAAGTGACACTGGTTCTGTAAATGTTCATGTAATGAAACGCCCTTTTTAATTTTAAGTATATCAAACCAGCAATATAAAAGAATGGACTATTTCCATTATTAAGGTCTAAGATAAATCGTTGTGTATTTACAATGAACACTTTATAATGAGTGGTGGTTAAAAGCTTTTATATCAACGTTTTATTGGAATAATATGTACTCTGTAAAAACACAAATGTTTTATTCACAAGGAGAGATTTCATTTGAAGAGAATTATGATAACTGGGGCTTTAGGACAAATTGGTTCGGAGCTAATCGTTAAACTACGTGACATTTATGGTGCTGAAAATGTATTGGCTACTGATATTCGTAAGACAGATTCTCCTGTCGTAAATGACGGTCCTTTTGAATTATTGGATGTAATGGATTTAGAAAATATGCGAAAACTTGCGAAAGATTTCGGTGCGGATACGATGATGCATATGGCTGCATTGTTATCTGCTACAGCTGAAGCGAAGCCTTTGTTAGCATGGAACCTCAATATGGGTGGTCTTGTTAATGCACTTGAAACATCTCGTGAACTTGGTCTGCAATTCTTTACTCCGAGCTCAATCGGTGCATTTGGTCCTTCTACGCCAAAAGACAATACACCTCAAGATACTTTGCAACGTCCAACAACGATGTACGGGGTGAATAAAGTAGCTGGAGAATTACTATGTGATTACTACTTCCAAAAATTTGGTGTGGATACACGTGGCGTTCGATTCCCGGGATTGATTTCTTACGTAACTCCTCCTGGTGGAGGAACGACGGATTACGCAGTGGATATTTACTATAAGGCGTTAGAAGAAGGTAAATATACGTCATATATTGAAAAAGGTACATACATGGATATGATGTACATGCCGGATGCTCTTCAAGCGATTGTCGATTTAATGGAAGCGGATGCTAGCAAGCTTGAGCATCGTAATGCCTTTAATGTTACCGCAATGAGCTTTGAACCTGAGCAAATTGCAGCATCTATTCGCAAGCATATACCTAATTTTGAAATGAACTATGAAGTGGACCCGATTCGTCAAACGATTGCCAATAGCTGGCCCGATTCGATTGATGCAAGTGCCGCAAAAGCTGAATGGGGATTTAAGGCGCAATATGATTTAGATGAAATGACGAAAGATATGCTAGAAAAATTAGCAGCAAAAATGAAATAAGTATTACTAAACAAAGCATGTTCCTTTTGAAAGGAGCATGCTTTGTTTTTTTGTGAACTCATCTCTAATCAGTTAAAAAAAAGCTGACACCCTGTTCATCAAACAGGACATCAGCTTTTTATTTTTGAATGAAAAAAGAACTCAAAGTTTATTGGTAAGACAATTCCTTAATTAAAACAATAAATGAGCAACACCAGCGATAATTGGTAATGCAATGACTGTACGTAGAATGAAAATAATCAATAAGTCTAAAATGTTCACGGGAATCTTAGATCCTAATAGTAATCCACCGACTTCAGACATGTAAATTAATTGTGTAACCGATACAGCTGCAATAACGAATCGAGTTAATTCAGATTCAATCATTTCGCCACCTAATAGTGCTGGAAGGAACATATCGGCAAACCCAACAACAATCGTTTGAGCTGCTTCAGCTGCTTCAGGAATTCCTAGTACCATTAACAATGGCTCAAACGGTTTTCCTAACCACACGAATACTTCTGTGTAAGTAGCAAGGATAAGCGCAATTGTACCAAATGCCATAACGACAGGTGCAACACCCATCCACATGTCTAATACATTTTTAAGACCATCTTTTACGAATTCAACAATTGAACGGTTTTTATTTGCCTTCGTTAAAGCATTTTCTAAACCATGAGATACTACATTGTAACCTTCAGGAAGTGCTTCGCCAGTCTCGTCATATGGACGACCATCGATATATTCATCAGGTTTACGAGATAATGGGAAGATACGTGGCATAATAAATGCTAATACAATCCCTGCAAACACAACAGTAGCGTAAAATGGAAGGAAGTAACTTCCTAGACCAACTTCTTCAATAACAACGATTGAGAACGTGATCGACACAACGGAGAAGGTTGTTCCGATAATAGCTGCTTCTTTTTTCGTATAAAAGCCTTCTTCATACTGCTTGCTTGTTAATAAAACCCCAATTGTTCCGTCGCCAATCCATGAAGCTAATGCATCGATTGAAGAACGACCCGGTAATTTGAAAAGGGGACGCATGATTTTAACCATCATCGTACCGAAGAATTCAAGTAACCCAAAGTTTAATAACAAAGGTAATAGTAACCCTGCGAATAAGAAGATTGTAAATAAGAATGACAACAAACCAGTAGGTGATAATAATAAACCACCAGTATCTTCACTTCGAACCATTTCAGGACCAATATTTGCAACAACCATTACCGCAAAGACCGCACCAATGATTCGAACAATCGTCCAGAACCAATTCACTTGAAATAACTTTTCAAAGAAGGTTTGATCTTCTGGTTTTACATCTTTTTTAAATAAATAAAGAATGGAGCCAAGTGCCGCAAGAATCATGACGATAGTTACTGTCCAAGGCATAATCGGTTCAACTATACCTGCAACCATGTTCGCTAAAATGGCAACTGGAATCTTCCATTCGCCATCAAATTTGAATGGAATCATGAATAAGAATATTCCGATAATTGAAGGTATTAAGAATAATAACCATGTAGATAGTGAAAATTTCTTCAAATCTGACGCCCCCTAAGATGTATAATTATTCATTTTGATAATTCTCAAATAATGATACTTGTCGAAATAGAAAATGTCCACAATTCTTTATAAACAGAATTTGGTACATGAACAAGAAAAAACCTGAAAATACCATTAAAAAAGGTATTTTCAGGAGTTCATTAAAACTCACTTTCGAAATCATCGTGCCAACGATAGTTGAAAAATCGTTCGTACGTCAACCAGTTCTCAGCCTCAGGTTCTCCCTCAGCCAAGCGTTTATCCATCTCAGCTAACATCCATGCCGTTTGAGAGATATGTGCACGCATAGCCCCTAACTTTTGCTCACGCGTGTCCCTAATATCATGAATAACATCAGGTTCTCCTAATTCATCCTTCGTATTGTTAGCAAATGCGACAGCATATAATTTTGGACGATCCGCTTCTTTTATTCGACGTACAGCACGAACGACAGCACGAGCAGTTGCCTCGTGATCAGGGTGAACTGCGTAATTCGGATAGAACGTAATGATTAAAGAAGGGTTCGTTTCGTCTATTAGCTTTGTCATCATTTGAACCATTTCTTCGTCATCTTCAAACTCAACGGTCTTATCTCGTAATCCCATCATACGTAAATCGGACAAACCCATTGCTTTTGCTGCGTCTATTAATTCTTGTTTTCTGATATGGGGAAGTGATTCTCGTGTAGCAAATGGCGGATTTCCTAGATTACGGCCCATTTCTCCAAGCGTTAGGCATGCATACGTGACGGGAATGCCTTGTTGTATATAATTAGCGATTGTCCCTGATACACCAAATGCTTCATCATCTGGGTGGGGGAAAACAACTAAAACATGTCTTTCGTGTGGAAGTGTCATTTTGGTTCCTCCTTCTTAATACGTAAATGGGGTTTCGCTAATTTGTAGAGCTACTGCTAATTTACCTGTAGAGTCATGACCAGCCATTAATAATCGACCATGCTCATCCAGTTCGTAGTGAGTAATTCCTTGCGCGTACACCCAACCGTGGGGTAATTTAAGTCCCACTCGATGTGGATTTTCTCCCACAACTTTTCCTAATTCATAACGAACGACAATATTGCGAATAAATGCACCTGCATTAAAAACGGTTTCGTCAAAATGTGACGCATAAGCACCATTTGTCGTTTCAAGGTGTATATAAACATCTTTATTAGCAAAGGAATTCAACAATTCCTGCAATTTTTCGACTTGTACAATTTCCATTAATTAATTCCTCCTACTCACTTTCAAAGTCCTAACACTAAGTATAGTGAATTCGAATGATGAAAGCGATTAGCTTGCTTGAGAAAATCAATCGGGAAATTTTTCGTAACTCGAAATGGAAATATGATATTATCGAACTATCAGATTTTTTTGAATTGATTAGTAGATACAGATTCAAAGGAACTTCAGGGGGATACATATATGAAAGGTTTTCTAAAATGGGTGTTTCAATTCATCGTTGCGCTCATCAGTATTTTACTGATTAGTGGGGCTCCATTATTAATTGCGGGCTTTCAAAAAGGAGAATTTCTTTGGAGGGAATACGTAGACGCATTAAAATTTCATGTCGTTACAATCATAAATATCCGTGAACTATCGATCGAATATTCAACGGGCAGAGTTTTTAAGGAAGTTGCTGTCTTTCCGAAAATTATTGAATACATGACGTATTCGCTCCAACTCTTATTTTTGGCACTCGGAGCGGCGATCCTTATCGCTATACTTGGAACATTTATTACGATGATGTTTAAAGAAAGAGCGAGATCTCGAGTGAAACTGATATTTTATTTTTTAGAGTCGTTACCTGATATTTTGATTATCACATTGGCTCAATTAGTGGTCGTCATCATTTTCCAAAAGACCGGATTCCTTGTTTCTAAAATTGCCGTGATGGGTGACGAAAGAATCTATTGGCTCCCAGTTTTATGTTTGATGATTTTACCGATGATTCAACTGTATCGGTTAAGCATGATAACTTTCGAGTCCGAAGAAAGGCAGTCATATGTTGAACTTGCTAAGTCATTAGGGTTTAGTAAATCGTTTATCCTATTCATGCACATTTTCCGAAATGCAATTATCAGTGTCTTTTTCCAGTCGAAAAAGACGATGTGGTTCATGTTATCCAATCTATTTATTCTCGAATTAATGTTTAATATTCCAGGAATTATGTTATTTATGTATGACAATTTAAGCGGAGTTCTTTTCCTTATTACTGTATTGAGTTTCTTCGTGCCGATTTTCATTTTATACAGTATTGGTGAATGGTATTTCATACGCCGACTTAGAAGAGGGGAGGCGGTATAATGAAGTCAGTTTGGAGACAGCCTTTATTTATCCTTGGATTTGGCATCATCTCGTTCTTTTTAGTAGGTAGTTTTCTATTTGAATGGATTTTCGGATCCATTCCTAAACAAACCTTTTTCATCGAAGAAAATGGTCGTGCAGTAGAAGGACCACCGATTTCACCCTATTGGAAGCATCCACTTGGCACTGACGAATTCGGCTATGACATGTTGGCGAAAATTATGATTGGTGCAAAGTATACGATTCTCGGTGCGATGGCCGTAGCAGCTATACGCATGATCATTGCCGTTCCGCTTGGTTATGTGATTGGAACGTATTTACAGCGTCAACGCTCTTGGATTAACGGAATCATTGATCCGATTCACTATGTTCCAATGACGATTTTTGCGGTCCTTTTACTATCACCTGTTCTTTGGATGCCTATGGAGGGGTTTACCACTACTGTCTTTGAACGTGTGGTGATCCAAGTGGTCATCATGGCAGTAATTACTGTGCCAATTGTCGCTTCGTTAATTGGGAATGAAGCTAACTTGCTGTATCAACAAGAATACATATTAGCAGCAAGAACGCTAGGAGCGAGTCGTCGCAGAATCATTATTCGCCACTTGGTACCCCAAATGCGAGAGAAAATGGCTGTTCTATATGGTCAACAAGTTGTGGAATCGCTCATTGTTTTTGCTCATTTAGGATTACTTAAGTTATTTTTAGGAGGAACATTGGTAAGTTATGATCCATTGTTCGGAGATCCGCCAAAGTCAATTGCTTATGAATGGGCAGGGCTCTTTGGAAACTCATTCCGCTATTTGCAAGGAGCCCCATGGCTTCCACTAGCACCGGCGATTAGTTTTGCGCTCGTCATACTTGCAATTGCCGCAATGATTGAAGGGTATACGAGAGCAACGAATGGTCAAGTTAATATTAAGAGACGGAAAAAAATGAAGTACGTTTCAGAAGAAGTGGTCGAGTGGAACCAACAACAACTAAAAGAAAAATTAGTATTGCTTCAGTCGAATAAAAACAAATAGGGTAGCTAAAAAGGAAACCGAATTTTGGTTTCCCTTTTTAATGGAGTGGTGATGGAGTGAAAATGGTGTAACGCCATAAAAATAATCGTTTGCGCCATATTAATCGATCCTTGCGCCAAATTATGATTGCGAAACGACATATTCCAAGTTTCCAACGACAAAATAATCGAGACAAACGCCATAAAAAAACACACCATCATTTTTGATGGTGTGCCTCATTGGTTCTTCTATATTTCAGATGTTGTGATTTCAGGTGCACCAAAACGATTTTTCGCTCCATGCATAACTGGTCCAACATATTCGTTTAATTTCCAACCGTTTGCAATTGCAGCTGAAACGAATTTTTTCGCTTCTAATACGGATTCGTCTACCGCTAGACCATTTGCTAGGTTCGCTGTAATAGCTGCAGCAAATGTACAACCCGCTCCATGGTTATAAGAAGTATCCGTCTTTTCCGATTCTAACAATGTGAATGTTGAACCGTTGTAGAATAAGTCAACGGCTTTCTCATGCTTCAGTTGTTTGCCGCCTTTAATGACCACGTTTTTAGCACCAGCCGCATGAATTTTTTCAGCAGCACGCTTCATGTCATCAATTGTAGTTAAATTTCCTAGTCCAGAAAGTTGACCCGCTTCAAACAAGTTCGGAGTAACAACTAATGCTCTAGGTAAAAGAGTTTGAACCATCGCTTCTACGTTTTCAGGGAATAACGCTTCGTCTTCACCTTTACATACAAGAACCGGATCGATGACAACTTTTTCTAAGCCTGAACGATCGATGGCATCTGCTGCTGCTTTAATAATCTCTACAGTAGGAAGCATGCCCGTTTTAATTGCATCCACATTCGTAGATAACGCAGTCTTCAATTGAGCTTGTAAAGTTTCAACTGGAATAGGGTGAATACCATGACTCCAACCTTTATCCGGATCCATTGTTACGATAACTGTAAGAGCATTCATTCCGTATGTGCCATGCTCTTGGAATGTTTTTAAATCAGCTTGTATACCTGCGCCACCAGATGTATCAGACCCGGCGATTGTCAGTGTTTTTTTCAAAGTCATTTTAGTCCCTCTTTTCATGTTAGTTCTAGTTCTATACTATCAAAAGTAGGCAGAATTTCAATTAAGGTAGCTTTTCCGCTTTTATTAATTTAAATACCATAAATCCGATTCCAACCATCAATAAGATGGAAACTGTGCCGAACATCCATTGTCCTTGTGTGAGTAATCCATAAGCAAAGAAAGCTAAAAATAAACTCATCAATATCATGCCTAGCGTGAAACACCCAAATCCAAGTGATTTTGCTCGCTCTGGAACTTGGCTTTCTGCTTTTGTCGATTGTTGCACATTCCTTACTTTCTCACGCCACTGATAATCCGACACGATTCTTCACCTCTTTTTGTATCCTATCACGCGCGTCTAAGTTGTTCAATTTGAAACTTTCTATTATGGTAAACGTACTAGATTCATAGCGAATATAAGAGAATGGGGGAGAATTATGTCTAAAGAAAAGAGAATCGAAGAAATTGAATTCCTTCTTAAAGAACTAAAAGCACAGGATGAAACTGCAGTGACCGTTGACAGTGTAAGACCCCAGTCTTCAGGATTTTGGAAAGTTGGCTCCTTGTTATTATCGATTTGGACACGCAAGTTTTTATGGATCGCTGCGATTTTACTGGCTTTAATCGTTAGTATTCCCTTCTTAACGATGTGGATGTTAAAAGGCAGTACATTTACGGAAAATAAAGGCGCATTCCTTGAACAAATACAATCACTAAATGAGCTAGCAACAGCTGAAGCTTATACGAAAGTAATCGTTGAACGACAAGATAATCAGTTGTTTGGACAAGAAATTGGAATTGACTTGCCTGGGACAAAACGTCAACTACTGGTTGTAATTCCTGGGTCAATAAAAGCTGGGATTGACTTCTCACAAGTAAAAGCGAATGATGTGACATTAAATGAGGAAGCAAAAACAGCTACCATTATTCTACCGAAAGCTGAATTCCTTGGAGGACCAGAGATTTTATTTGACCAAGTGGAGGTCTTTTCATATGAAGGAGCGTTTCGACAAAAAGCAAATATCGAAGAAGCTTACGAGTTAGCTGAAGAAGCAGAAAAACTAATGATAGAAGAAACGTCTGCACAGGGAGTATTGGAACTTGCTGAAGAAAATGCCGCAAGATCCGTTTCGGATATGTTTTCGTTAGTAGATTATCAAGTAACTGTTGAGTTTGAGGAGTGAACATCTTGTCTAAATTAATCTTTCAAAATGATTGGCAGGAAGTACTAGCTGATGAATTTGGAAAACCTTATTATCTAAATCTGCGGGAAGAGTTAAAAGATGAATATGAAAACGAAACTGTTTTTCCTGAGATGGATCATATATGGAATGCCTTTCATCAAACGGCCTTTCAAGATGTAAAAGTTGTCATTTTGGGACAAGATCCTTATCACGGTGAGGGTCAAGCGCATGGGCTTAGTTTCTCGGTAAAAAATGGAGTGAAGCATCCACCAAGTTTACGCAACATCTTGAAAGAATTACAAGATGACTTGGGATGTGAGATTCCACTACATGGCAATCTAACAAAGTGGGCAAATCAAGGGGTTTTATTATTAAACACGGTCTTAACCGTCCGACAAGGACAAGCCCATTCTCATAAAGGAATCGGATGGGAGACGTTCACGGACACAGTGATTCAAAGGTTATCTAATCGAGAGATCCCGGTGATTTTTGTGTTATGGGGAAGACCTGCTCAGAAAAAAAGAGGACTTATTAACACCTCACGGCATGTCATTATCGAAAACGTTCATCCAAGCCCACTAAGTGCACATCGAGGATTTTTTGGAAGCAAACCTTTTTCGGCAATCAATGAGCATTTAGTAAACTCAGGTTTAACCCCAATCGACTTTTGCTTAAATGAAAATTCATGGTAAAGTGATAAGAGAAAAAGGAGTGTGAGTTCACTTTGAGCGTGAATTGTTTTCAATGTCGCCATTTTTACGTCACGTGGGACACACGCCATCCTAGAGGTTGTCGAGCTTATCAATTTAAAACAAAAGAATTGCCGTCAATCGTTGTGAAGCGATCTTCTGGCATGGAATGTATGAATTTTCAATCGAAACCAAGGGAGGCAGGTAAGTCATGATCCCACTTAGCCGAATTATTTCAGAAATAGAAAAGCACGCATCGTCAGCCAATAATCAAGACGACTCTGTTGCCCGCGAGACGTTAGTGGCCATTCGAGCGTTATGCGATGTTGCATTAAGTGAAAGTCCTAAAGTAGTCCAATACCAATCGACTCGTCAAATAGAAGTGCCTATGATTCGTCAAACTGAATCACCATCACTTAGACCTGCGGAACCGTTAAAAGAAGACGGTGCAAACGGTGATTCGTTATTTGATTTTTAGTTGAAAGAAAGAAAGGAATGTAGTCATGCCATTTTTCATTATTGCTGGTGCTATAAATGCTTTTTTAGCAGTAGCATTTGGAGCTTTTGGAGCTCATGCGTTAAAAGAAAAACTATCCGAGAAGTACTTAGCCATTTGGGAGACAGCCGTTCAATATCAAATGTATCATGCGATTGGATTAATCGTTATTGGGATTTTAATGAGCCCAAGCATTATCGGCCATGTATCACAACTTAGCTGGGCAGGATATTTAATGCTTGCTGGAATCGTGATTTTCTCTGGCTCATTATATGTTTTGAGTTTAAGTGGAATCGGCATTTTAGGAGCAATTACACCAATCGGTGGCGTAGCGTTTCTGATAGCATGGGTTTTAGTTATTGTTGCTGTTGTTAAACATATGGGCTAATAGGGGGATGTTCTCATTTAGAGAGCATCTTTTTTTATGCCGCAAATTACAGTAAAGCAAAAAGGAGAGATTGCGTTCGGAAATTGAACGGAATCTCTCCTTTATTAATTGGATGCATTTAAGCCACTCTTAAACCTAAGATTTCCAGTAAACTCATAGGAGTTTGCCTTAAATTAAAAGTAATTAATTTCCTCATCGAATGTAACGTAATCTAAGTAAATCATCAGCATTAAGTATCGCTTACCTGTTTTCGGATCGCTGACAATAACATGATCACGACCCGCAGTTTCGATAATGCCTGTAATAACTTTTGCATTCCACTCACGGTTATTTTCAAAGGTGAAGTATAAGGTCGCAAGCTTTCCTTTATTCAGACGAAGAATGTTCTCGATGTAAGATTCTTCCGCTGCAGCTTGTGGTGGTCTTCCTCCTGCAGGGATTTGTGGTGGGGTTTGCTGCATTTGTTGAGCATACGCCGGGTTCCAATAATATTGTACCAAGTGATCATCCTTTCAAATTTATACTCTTGGGCAATCTTGCGCTGTTGGTGAATAGAAACAGTGTGCCTTAAAACGCCCAACATTCCATTGGTTATACCATTGTGGGGGACATTCGCCAGGGGGTTCAAAAAACCATAAAGATCGAGTGCCAGGGTGGAAACGTTCACCAGCAACAACCCTGCGTGCCAATGCTATATCAGCTTCCCGTGCACGTTGATAGAAGTAGGATTTAGTGGTTGCTTCAAAACCACCTGGACTTTGAAACACCATATCTTGGATGTCTCGTATCGCTTTAAAGTCCAAACAGTCAGATATTATACGGTTGATGCCGACATTTCCTACTAACAACATGCCTAACTTTCCTTCACCTTCCGCTTCAGCTCTCATGAGACGGGCAAGTGTTTGAATGTCCTTTTCAGTTGCGCGAACAACCGCCACAGCACAACCTCCTCCATTTCAACATATGAAATACATTTAAAAATAGAACAAAAAAAGACTACGCATGCGATGCGTAGCCCACTTGTTTAAACATTTAAAAATTCAGTTGTTTTATTCGAATCTAACAACGTTCCAACGAAAAATGAACCGAACTCAGCAAAGCGAGCACTTACTTCATCAAAACGCATTTCGTAAATCAATTTTTTAAATTGAAGTACATCATCTGCGAATAAAGTAACGCCCCACTCAAAGTCATCAAATCCAATTGAACCACTAATTACTTGTTTTACTTTACCTGCATAACCGCGACCAATCATACCATGACTGCGCATCATTGACTTACGATCATCCATTGCAAGCATGTACCAGTTATCATCTCCGTCACGACGCTTGTCCATTGGGTAGAAACATACATACTGCGTGCGAGGTAGTTCAGGGTACAAACGTGAGCGAACATGAGGATTCTGATAAGGATCTTCATTTGATTCGCCAGCTAAGTAATTTGAAAGCTCAACTACTGACACATAAGAATAAGCAGGAATTGTATATTCTGCAATCGCCAACTTGTTGAATTTTGCTTCATGCTGCTGCAACTCATCCATTGTTTCGCGTAAAGTCATCAACATGAAATCAGCTTTTTGACCCACGATTGAGTAAAAAGCATGGCTTCCTGTTTTTGCTTCATGCACGACATTTAATTCTTCAATAAACCCTAAAAACTCGTTAATTGCGGCTGTACGTTCTTCAGTCGATATTTGCTTCCAAGACGTCCAATCCATTGTACGGAAATCATGTAATGCGTACCAACCATCTAAAGTTTGTGCTGCTTCATTCATGTATGGGACACTCCTTCTTAATAAAAAATCTCAAAACAAGTGTAGCATAAAACCCTTTGGGATTCCTACAATGTCACCATTCAGACATGACGAAGTATGACAAATTCGTGTATGCTTAAAGAAAAGCGGAGAAGCCTGAGACAGCTCGACACCGGCGCTGGAAGAAACGACTCGAAAGCTTGCTTTCGAACGAGTTTCTGAAGCTTAGGTGCGAGCTAGGCTTCGCAGCTAGACAATAAGAAAAGCGGAACAGGCCATTCTAGACCGACTCCGATGGTGGAACCGCTGAATCGAAAACCAGTTTTCGAATGAAGTGGTGAAGCAGAGGTGCGGTCTGGCCTGTGGAGCTAGACAATCAGAAAAGCGGAGAGCGCCGTTTTAGCCTGACACTGGCGCTGGAAGGTCCGATGCGAACGATGCTTTCGAACGAGACTTCGCAATTAGACAATACTAAGCCATAGCTAGTAATGATTATAAAAAAACCTATAGGTACTTTTTGAAAGGGTAGATGCCACATGACAAACTTTATGGATGAAATTAAACAAGCCATTTCCAATAAAAAAGTGAAAATCGTTTTACCTGAAGGAACAGACGAGCGTGTATTAAAAGCTGCAACAATGTTGCAGGAAGAAGGCATCGTCACACCGATCTTAATTGGAGCAAAAGAGCTTGTGGAAGTTGCTGCGAATCAAGCAGGAATAAATTTAGACGGAATTGAAATTGTTGACCCAGTTCAGTATGAGCAACTTGAAGAGTTAATAGAGAAATTCGTTGAGCGTCGAAACGGCAAGGCGACTCATGCTCAGGCGAGAATTCAGCTGAAAGATGTGAATACGTTCGGTACCATGTTAGTTTACACGGGATATGCAGACGGATTAGTAAGTGGGGCTGCTCATACAACAGCTGAAACCGTCCGACCGGCTTTACAAATTATTAAAACAAAACCAGGAGTCTCTAAAACGAGTGGTGCATTCATCATGGTTCGAGGAGAAGAGAGATTGGTATTCGCGGATTGTGCCATTACCATCGCACCTACGAGTGAAGACTTAGCTGAAATTGCGGTAGAAAGTGCAAAAACAGCAAAAGCATTTGGTATGGAGCCAAAAGTAGCGATGCTATCGTTTTCAACGAAAGGTTCAGCTGTTTCTGCTGAAACGAAAAAGGTAGAAGAGGCAACTAAACTCGCACAAGAGAAATCACCTGGATTACTGATTGACGGTGAATTCCAATTTGACGCGGCTTATGTGCCTGAAATTGCCGGAAAAAAAGCACCAGGTTCTCCGATCCAAGGTGACGCCAATGTATTTGTGTTTCCATCCCTAGAAGCGGGGAATATCGGATACAAATTAACCGAGCGTTTAGGTGGGTTTGAAGCTCTTGGCCCAATATTACAAGGCTTAAATATGCCAGTTAATGATTTATCAAGAGGTTGTTCTGCAGATGACGTTTATAAACTCGTCCTGATGACAGCAGCCCAAAGCATGATGTCAGGAGAGTAAATATGTCAGCGTTTGAGGATTTATTTGTTAATAAAGAATGGCGTTTTTGGGATCAATCGATGAGTGGTCAATCGAGCTCTGCGCTTGAATCGTTTGCGGCAGACGACATGTTGTGTGAATTAGTTGGGAAGAGTGAATCTTTGCCAACCATTCGGACATGGGTACACGACCAAACCGTCGTATTAGGAATTCAAGACCATCGTCTTCCCCATATTGCAGAAGGCCGGGAAGTATTAGAACAACAAGGATACCAATCCATTGTTCGAAATTCAGGTGGACTAGCGGTTGTTTTAGATAAAGGTGTGTTAAATGTATCGATTGTTTTATCAGAAAAGGAAAAAGCGTTAGATATCGGAGCAGGTTACGATATTATGGTCGAATTTATTCAACATATTTTTCCTGATTATGCCGAAAGAATAGAAGCTTATGAAATTGTCGGTTCGTATTGTCCAGGTTCCTATGATTTAAGTATTGATGGAAAGAAGTTTGCCGGCATTTCACAAAGACGTTTACGATCTGGAATCGCCGTTCAAATCTATTTATGTATAGAAGGAAGTGGCTCCAAAAGAGCTAAATTGATAAGAGATTTTTATGCTGCTGGACTGCAAGGAGAGACAACAAAATTTATATATCCTCAAATTGTTCCAGAAGTGATGGCGTCTCTAAGCGAAATTACAGGTGAAGAAATTACGGTTCAAGATACAGTGATTCATATTCAACGTTTTATGAACCATGTCATGCACAATGTTCATATGCAATCCATCCAACCGAGCGAAACGGATTTGTATCTATATTACTTAACCCGAGTGGTTGAACGAAATCAAAAAATGTTAAGTAAAATAGGGTGATCCTATTAATTTAGTAGAAAAACACAGTTTGCATCCAAAATGGTGGAAGCTATGTTTTCTCTTATACCTATCCGTAATCAGTACAAAGAAAAACCGCCAATCAATTGACTGGCGGTTCTTTTACGACTAAATTTCCGTTCTTCTCCATTTGAAAAACAGGTGAAACATTTTCACTATCATCATTTAACGTCACTAATCGTCTTGCGCGATTCATGATATGAACAAATTGCTCATAATCTTCTCGAATTGTTGCATTTTCTTTTTCTAATCGTTCAACTTCACGCTCTAACTGACTCACTTTTTCTTGTGAATGAGAAAGTAGAGCACGCCATCTAAACGATTCGCCTTCACCCGTTCCATTTTGTTGCAAGCGTAGTAAATAAGCAATGACCACATCTAGCGATAGGGCAGAAAGCGGAATTTGAACCCGTTCTTCTTGTGACTCGGGTTCACGACCTACAAGAAAAAGAGATTGACCGCGACGTCGATATTCTTTGCCAAGTACACGCATTTTTTGCTTTCTGTCTTTTTTCGCTTCTTTTAAGTCTTTCTCGTATTCTCTTCTTACAACCGCGTTCCAGCGAAATCCGCAAGCAGCAGCTGTTCGATTTAAAGCATCTCCAGCTTCTTCAAACGCATTTAACTGTGTACTGCCTTCGCGCACGTGACGTAAAACAGTTTCTGCTAATAACTCATCGTTTTCATCCAGCCATGCATCTTGCCGCATTTTAACCATACTTTTCCCTCCTGAATTGTTCATAGTTTCGATGTTCTACTCCAAGCTTGTACAAGATTCACAGTATTTATTCATGCCAACCATTTGATAGGCTTGAATAATAAACAAAACTTACGGTACAATGACGAATAGAATTCGTAGACAAAAAGATGTGTAGAAGGGGTTGTTGACAAATGGCAAATGAATTTCGAGTTTGCGATGATTGTCAGGCCGTCCATTTAAAAACATTGATTCCAAAGTTAAATGAAATCGACCCGAATGCAACGATTGATATCGCATGTCAGTCTTACTGCGGTCCTGGCCGCAAAAAAACATTCGCCTTTGTGAACAATCGCCCAGTGGCAGCGCTGACAGAAGATGAGCTAATGGAAAAAGTCCGTACTAAACTAAAAATAACAATCTAACACCGCCAAATTTGGTGGTGTTTTCTTTTTTTTTAATGAAGATTCGGAGTCTCAGTTAGAATTTTGGCGATCTCAGTTAGAAAAATCGCGGTCTCAGTTAGAAAAATCGCAGTCTCAGTTGTAATTATTCTATAAACTATTTTTTCCATTTTTCATTCACGGATAGTGTGGTCATTCAGACTTTACTTGTTATAATAAAATCAAGAAAAAAGTTGCCAGAGAAGAGGGATTCTTATGAGTTATGCAACGCAGAAAATGGCTGAAGAAAAAGTCTTTAAAGATCCCGTTCACCGATACATACATATACGTGATCAAGTCATATGGGACTTAATCGGCACAAAAGAATTTCAACGATTACGCCGCATTAAACAATTAGGGACAACCTATTTAGTTTTTCATGGGGCAGAACATAGTCGGTTCCATCATTCCTTAGGGGTTTATGAAATCGTCAGACGAATAGTGGATGACATTTTTCAGGGGCGTCCAGAATGGGACGAGTCTGAACGATTGGTTGTACTTTGTGCAGCCTTGCTTCACGATTTAGGACATGGTCCATTTTCTCATGCATTTGAAAATGTGTTTGACCTTGATCATGAAAAATTCACACAAGAAATTTTAACTGGACCAACGGAAATTAATGCGATCTTAAGCAAAGTTTCTCCTCAATTCCCTCAAGACGTGTCGGATGTTGTAGCGAAAACGTATGCCAATAAACAGGCGGTTAGTCTTATATCAAGTCAAATTGATGCAGACCGAATGGATTATCTGCTGCGAGATGCGTATTTTACGGGTGTAAGTTATGGTCATTTTGATATGGAGAGAATTTTACGCGTTATGCGTCCGAGAGAAGAACAAGTTGTGATTAAATACAGTGGGATGCATGCTGTGGAAGACTATATTATGAGTCGCTACCAAATGTATTGGCAAGTGTATTTTCACCCCGTATCACGTAGTGCAGAAGTGATTTTAACAAAAGCCTTGCATCGAGCAAAAGAATTAAGTCAAACGGATTATCAATTTAGTTTTGAACCTCATCACTTTAAAAGCTTTTTTAATCACAGCTTCAATTTAGAAGAATATTTAGCTTTAGATGAAGGCATTGTGATGACCTATTTCCAAGCTTGGATGAAAGAAGAAGATGAAATCTTAGCCGATTTATGTGATCGGTTTGTTAATCGAAAGCTTTTCCAATACATCGAATTTGATCCTGCAAAAGATTATCGGAAGTTGTCTGAGCTAGAGCAGCTATTTAAAAAAGCAGGAATTAATCCTGACTATTACTTAGTGTTTGATTCTTCTTCGGATTTACCTTATGACTTTTACAGACCTGGTGAAGAAGGAGAACGAGTACCAATTCATTTGTTAATGCCGAATGATGAGCTCCGTGAATTGTCCAGATCCTCTGAAATTGTAGAAGCAATTTCAGGAAAACGCCGTTCGGATCACAAGCTTTATTTCCCAGAAGATTTAATAACACCAGATGGTAAAAAGAAAGCATTGAAAAAACAAATATTACAAGTACTTAAAGGATAAGCTGGAGGTGCCTTTTTTGTTAGAAGAACATGCAAAACTCGTAGAATTCATTCATCTTGCTGGTGAAGTAAGCGGAAGAAAAAAACTTCAAAAAATGGTGTACATTGCGAAAAAAATGAAAATGCCTTTCCACGAAAAATATGAATTTCATATATACGGTCCCTATTCAGAGGAACTGACATTGCGTGTTGAAGAATTATGCGGCATGGGTTTTTTGGCTGAGCAATTAGAAGACAAAGGTTCGTATGTGAAATACACATACGCTTGTACGGATGAGGGGCAACAATTTTTAACATCGATGAATCGGAGTCATGCAAAATTATCAGTATGTGTCGACCATTTAAACGAGAAAAGCTCAAGGTTTCTTGAACTCGTATCGACACTGCTTTACTTCGATCACCTCTCACGTGAACAACAAATTGAGAAAATTCATGTCGTGAAAGGGAAACTCAATTTCTCTGAAGAAGAAATCACGCAAGCGTTCATTTTCATTAACGAATTAGAAACGTGTTTGAATTAACTCAAATTATCAAAGTTAAACTTCACTGTTGAAGTTGGCTCTATTTTTTATCCTCTTTGGAACAAAATGAATTTTTTGCAGGGATACATGTTGATTGGAATGGAAGCGGCGACTCCGAGAGGATTAGCAAGAGCTTTAGACCCTGGACTGAGCTCGCGAAGGAAGCGGCTAAAGCCTTGCCCTCCGGAAAGCGTCCGTTGCAATGGAAATCAACACTTTTTATTTGTCTCTAATAAAAAAGGAACCGCATAAACGGTTCCTTTTACATGCTATTTATCACTGAATAATTTGCCTGCTACTGCGTAGTGATTCTTTGGCATATCTTCAATGAATACCACCACATTTTCAATAGGTGCATTCGTAGTTTCGGCAACAGCCGCAGATACTTTTTCAACAAGCGCTCTTTTTTGATCGTCAGTGCGACCTTCTAACATTTTTACAGTTACATAAGGCATTGGAGGTCCTCCTCTTTCACAAAAGTTTGTATATTCGCTATAATAACAGAACGGAGGTGACATACGCATGACAAATGAAGAAAAGCCTAAACAAAAACTTGGATTCACCATCATAAAAAATGATCCTACCGACGGACATGGCGGTTTTGGAATTGGATCGCTTACACTTGAACATGTGTCACCAGTAATCATCGATGTCGAAGAAAAAACGGCAAAAGTTGAAATAGGTGCGATGCATGCACGAAGTGATACGGAGCGTGGAATTAAATTCACCACCAATCGTGAAGATTCTGCAGGGGGCAAACTATTTTGGCTTGTCTGGGTAACCATTGACCATAAAGCTGAAGGACCTTACTATGCTGGAGTTACCGGTTGTGAAATGGTTATTAACCGTGAAAAACGAAGAGGTTTTAAACTGTTAGCTGATCATGTGAATCGTATGGATAAATCGATGAAACGTCATATCATTGTTGAACATATGGATGATGAATCTAAAAGAATCTTGAAGGAGTTTCTTGTTTCACATAACCCTGAAATGTGGGAGAGAAGCGAAGAAAAACTTCACCAAGAATTAAATGTATAATAATTCCAAACAGTTGTACAAAATGTGACATTCTATACTTGATGGGATATATTGTTGAATCTCGTCACAAAAGCAAGTAAACTGAACGTATAGCTTATTTAATAGTGAGCTAGGACAATTGGAGACGCGTCTGTACATGAGAGTTGTGGGACATTTGTGACAAACCCAAGCCGAATGCCCCATGTTTCTCATGTCGCGCTAACCAAAAAAGCTTTCTGTTCCATTCGGAGACATTTCCGTGGAAGAGAAAGCTTTTTTGATTGAATAAAGATGTTTGACGAGTAAATCGGTAAAGTTGACGAGTAAATTTCAATAAGTGACGAGTAAATCATCAGAGTTGACGAGTAAATCCCCAAAAGTGACGAGTATCCTCATAAACCGGACGAGTAACCGCGCACATCTGCCTTAATCATTCGTCAAACAATGAAAACGGGAAGATCGACCAGAAATCAGAATCCATATCTACTTCTCCGCTGCGTTCTTTAATTTCATCGACGAGCGAACGTTTCAATTTTTTATCCGTACATAATCGTTTTGGAACATCCTTTTCCTTCACATACAATAAGCGTTGTTTCGAACAAGCTGAAACCGCAAGACCACCCGTTTCAATATCCACAATGACGCCTCTGACACCTTTAGGTGGAAGGAAAGGTTCGGGATTTATCCCTTGGTGTGCTTTTTCCATGAAATCAATCCATATATTTTTGGTAGCTTGATGATCCTCGGCAAGTTTTAACTCAGTAGCTTGATCGTATCCATTCCAAACACCAGCCGTTAAAGTAGGAGAATACCCGATGATGACTTGGTCTGAGATCGTTGTTCCTGACTTAGCGGCATATGGACGCGTTTGTTTTCCACGAATAGATAAGCCAGTGGCCGGAGCATAATCATTAAAAACTGGATCGAACATGCCCGTCATTAAATGAGTCAAGATGAACGCATCATCTGCTTTCATGATTTGTTCTTCATCTTTACGTTCTTGAGGCTCTGCTTCGAAAATGGTTTTTCCATCACTGTCTTTGATTGATAGAATCGTTCGTGGTGGTTTTTTCAATCCGCCACTCGCTAGTTGGTTATAAGCTCCTGTTAAATCTTTCAACGTTACTTCGGCTGTACCAAGGGCCATCGATGGCGTGTGTTGAATAGTAGCATCGACACCAAAACGTTTCATCATTTGCTCGAAAGGTTTATAGCCTATTTTTTCTAACGTTTTCACTGCGTAAATATTATCCGAAATGGCTAAAGCCTGTGCCAATGAAATCGGATGTTCTGCAAACTCACCATTTACATTTTTCGGCTCATATTGCGATCGACCATCGTCATAGGTGAAAATGGTTTTCTCGCTTTCCATAAATGTTAGGGGAGAGAAGCCTTCTTCTAAAGCTGCAGCATATAAAATTGGCTTTATCGTCGATCCAGGCTGTCGTTTCGCTTGTGTGACGCGATTATAGGGACTGTTTGCATAATTGCGGCCACCGATGAGAGCAGTTACATCTCCTGTATTCGGTTCCATACTAACAAATCCGACTTCTAATCCATTCGCTGGCATCCACGCAGCGACCGCTTCTTCCGCTGATTGTTGATGATGTTGATTCAAAGTCGTTTCAATTGTCCATCCGCCTTCAGCGATAGCTCGACCTTCTTTTTTTAATAGTTTTTCTGCTTCTTGCCATGCTGCATCTAAAAAGAACGGGGCGACACTTTTCGTTGCGATCCATTCTTTATTCTTCAAAACAATCGGTTCTTCTTTCGCACGTTTTTGTTGTTCCTCATTTATTATTCCTTGTGATTTCATCAATGAAAGAACCAATGCTTGTCGACCATAAGCCTTTTCTTCATTTACTAATGGAGAAAATGAGCTCGGTCCTTTTGGTATTGAAATGAGAAGAGCGGCTTGTGCGAGTGTGACATCCTTGCTTGGTATTCCAAAATAAAATCTACTAGCGGCTTCCACACCGTACATGCCATGACCAAAATAGACGGTGTTTAAATACCCTTCAAGCAACTCCTCTTTGTCGTAAAAAATCTCCATTCGATAAGCATATAACGCTTCACGTGCTTTTCGAGTCCAGGTTTTGTCATGAGTCAAATATAAATTTCGGGCATACTGTTGCGTGATGGTACTAGCACCTTCGACTTTCCGCATGGCTTTTACATCTTTTAATAAAGCCGAGGCGATTCGAGTATAGTCAAATCCGTTATGTTCATAAAACTCTTGGTCCTCCGTAGCAATGATCGCTGATTTGATATAAGGTGACATTTCATCAAGGGAAACCCAGTACCGTCGTTGTTCTGAAAAACGATCACCGATTGAATGACCGTTACGATCTAAAAACACAGTCGCTTTAGATACCGCAAGTGAAGGCGGTCCTTGTATTTGAGCATAAATACGAAGTGCTAAAAAAACCGTGCAAATTGCGCTCGCAACGACGATTGAGGACCATATAATACTGCGGACTTTTTGGTGTCTCCGCATTTTTTTTTGATATTGGATCCGCCGCATTGGTTATCGCTCCGTTCACTGTAGCTTTTTGCTAGTATGTGAACAAATGGTTCATATTAAACGGATATAAGTGTGAAACAAATAGCAGATATTGGCGAATAAAATAAATGGATTTTCGAAAAATATGATCGAAAAAGGAAAAAATAGTTGCACTTTTGCTGAAAACATCTATACTTTTCCTGTATTTGTTTTTCGGCAGACCGCGTTCACTTTTCGCTACATGCCGGGAACGGATCCACTAACCTCGTAAGTAAAGGAGAATGCAATTATGGCTGGATTTTGGTTTACAGAAAAACAAACCGAGAATTTTGGCATTACGATGAAGGTGAACCGTACCTTGCATACGGAGCAAACGGATTTCCAATTGCTCGAAATGGCGGAAACGGCTGAATGGGGCAACATGTTATTCCTAGACGGCATGGTAATGACTTCTGAAAAAGATGAATTTGTTTACCATGAAATGGTGGCACACGTGCCTTTATTCACACATCCAAACCCTGAAAACGTATTAGTAGTCGGCGGTGGTGATGGTGGGGTAATTCGTGAAATCATGAAACACCCACAAGTAAAAAAAGCGACACTTGTTGACATCGATGGCAAAGTAATTGAGTTCTCGAAGAAGTATTTACCAACAATCGCATCTGAACTTGATAACCCTCGTGTAGATGTTCAAGTTGGCGATGGCTTTATGCATATTGCTGAATCAGAAAACAAGTATGACGTGATTATGGTTGACTCAACTGAACCTGTTGGACCGGCAGTGAATTTATTCACAAAAGGCTTCTATGCAGGAATTTCAAAAGCGTTAAAAGAAGACGGGATTTTTGTCGCACAATCGGACAATCCTTGGTTCACTCCTGACTTAATCAAACAAGTTCAAAAAGATGTGAAGGAAATTTTCCCGATCACTCGTTTATATACGGCTAACATTCCTACGTATCCATCAGGTTTATGGTGTTTCACTGTAGGTTCTAAAAAATATGATCCATTAGAAGTGGAAGATGCTCGTTTCCACGACATCGATACGAAGTATTACACGAAAGAATTGCACAAAGCTGCATTCGTTCTACCTAAGTTCGTAAAAGACTTGGCGGGGGAATAAAGAATGAGATTTGATGAAGCCTATTCAGGCAATGTGTTTATTAAAAGTCATCCAAATTATGATGAATCACAAGCAGTTATTTATGGAATGCCTATGGACTGGACAGTTAGTTACCGCCCAGGTTCTAGGTTCGGCCCGCAGCGTATTCGCGAAGTATCCATTGGTTTGGAAGAATACAGCCCATATTTAGACCGTGATTTAGAAGAAGTAAAATATTTTGATGCTGGCGATATTCCATTACCATTCGGTAACCCTCAAAAAAGCTTAGATGAAATTGAAACGTTCGTAACGAAATTATTAGCTGACGGAAAAGTGCCAGTTGGTATGGGTGGCGAACATTTAGTTTCATGGCCGGTAATGAAAGCAGTTGCTGCAAAATATCCGGACCTAGCAATCATTCACATGGATGCACATACAGATCTACGTGAATCGTATGAAGGGGAAGCTCTTTCCCATTCAACGCCAATTCGCAAAATTGCACATCATATCGGACCGAAAAACGTCTATTCATTCGGAATTCGTTCTGGAATGAAAGAAGAGTTCGTGTGGGCGAAAGAGAATGGCATGCACATTTCAAAATTTGAAGTGTTAGAGCCATTAAAAGAAATATTGCCAACACTTGCTGGACGTCCAGTCTATGTGACAATTGATATTGATGTTCTTGACCCTGCACACGCACCTGGAACAGGTACAGTGGATTGCGGCGGCATAACATCACGTGAATTATTAGCGTCGATTCATGCCATTGCAGGTTCAGACGTAAACGTAGTGGGCTTCGACTTAGTTGAAGTAGCGCCAATTTACGATTCATCAGAACAAACAGCTAACACTGCAAGCAAACTCATCCGTGAAATGCTTCTTGGTTGGGTTAAATAAAACATAAAGAAGACCTTGGAACTTTTTAAAGTTTCAAGGTCTTTTGTGTTCACTAGTTGTGTACGTGAATGTAGTAAATTATTTATCTAATCTAGTAAATCTAATGGTTAATCTAGTAATTTTGACAGCTAATCTAGTAATTCTGAAGACTAATCTAGTAAAGCAATCTTATTTGAGTTTCCACATATGCAATACGCAGCTCCTAGTTAACAAGAAAAGCGTGAAGCTTTCTCCAGTAAGAGAGCTTCACGCTTTTTTATTGGTATAATGAAAAACTCGATTTCGGCCAATGGCTTTGGCTTCATACATAGCGCTATCTGCAGCTCCATACAACTCTTGCAGAGTAGACCCATTATCTGGATAAGAACTGACACCTACAGATACCGTGATGCCGATTTCATTGTCCCCCGAAACAGGGAAATCTGCACGAGCAACCATCGATCGAATCTTTTCAGCCATATGAATGCCCATTGCAGGTGGTGCATTTGGAAGCAACACTGCAAATTGTTCGCCACCATTTCGTGCAACAATGCCTTCCTTAGGGGAAACTAAGTTTTTTAAACGCTGAGCTAATTCTTTCACGATTTCATCCCCAACAGGATGGCCGTATAAATCATTGACCTTTTTAAAGTGATCAATATCAATGGATATGAGTGAAAAAGGTTTTTGTTCCTGCGTTATACATGCTTTCGTTATTTGATGGAATTTCCGGTTGTTATATAGGCCTGTTAAATAATCCGTTTCAGATAACAATTCAATTCTACGGATTTGATCAAAGTGATTTTTCAGCTCATCCAATATAATCATTAAGATAAAAAAGGAGAAAGTAGAAAATAAAATAAAATACAAGATATGAATATAATTCGCGTTATTGAGGTAAAGAAGAGCGCCAATTAATATGCTTGTCTGAATGGTTGTGTAAAAAAAGAAGTACTTAGCATTTTTAAAGTTCATAGGAAATTTGAAGCTGAAACCGCCAATGACCAACCCTAGTGTTATCGCATTGACTCCAGCCACAATAGAAATCGGGGTTACATCATACATCAGCATTCTTGACAAACCAATAATGAGTCCACTAATAATGGGAGCAATCGGACCACCAAATAAACCAGCAATGACAATGATGACATGCCTAGAATCGACAATCATCGTATCGGTTACTTGTATGGAGGATTCCATTAAAATAAAACCAGTAACGCCAGCCATAATCCCAATCATATATGGATGTGAATTAGGGAATGGCATTCTAAATCGAACTTGATCTTGAAAAGGCCAATAAGATAAAACGGCAAAAGAAAATAAAATACAAAAGTTGACAATTAATTCAAGAAGCATGACCTTTTTCCTCCGAGTATGTATGGTAGATTTAGTATATCATACCTAATTCCATCCATTACAAGTAAAATGAGTATTCAAAAGTAATGGATTGACCAAATATATTGTTTAATTGATATAAAGAGCTAAAATCGCTTATAATAAAAAGGTTATCAATAAAAAGGAGCTGATGGAAACGTCATGACTAAACAAGTAAAAGTGAAATTAAAGACGACCATTCAGCAGCCAAATGAAGAACCGGAAATATATGAATTATGGTCTTCTGGAACTTACATCGAAAAAGGTGAACATTCTTATTTAAAATACGAAGAAATTCAGGACCAACAAGTGATAAAAACGACTGTTAAAATGGGGTCAAGTCAAGGTCTTATTTTTAGGAGCGGCGCCGTTAATATGCGTTTGCCATTTTTAATTGGGGCAGATCAAACAGGGAATTATGAAAGTGAATTTGGCACATTAATCGTAAAAACCAAAACACGTCAAATGACGTTTGAATTAAATGAAGACCAGGGACACTTCCTGGTTCAGTACGATCTAATCGTCGGTGGACAGCCAGTTGGCGAATACACCCTCGAATTTAATTACACGGAGGTATCGCCATGAATGCAGTAGAACAAGTACAACATGTCGTGAAAACGGCAATTCAACAAGCAGTTATAAAAGCAAAATTAGCAGAAACAGAAAATGTTCCCGCTATCCATTTGGAAACACCGAGAGACAAGACCAATGGTGATTACGCGACAAATATTGCGATGCAATTAACGAAGATTGCCAAAATGCCACCCCGTGCAATCGCTGAAGCTATTTTAGAAAATCTAGATACAACAAATACACCAATTGAAAAAATTGAAATCGCAGGTCCAGGATTTATGAATATCTCGCTACGTAAAGATTATCTAGCAGATGTCATCAAAGCTGTTATCGAGCAAGGGTCAAATTACGGACGTTCACAAGCTGGCGCTAACGAAAAAATTCAAGTCGAGTTTGTTTCGGCAAATCCAACTGGCGACCTTCACCTTGGACATGCACGTGGAGCATCTGTTGGTGATTCATTATGTAATGTCTTAGACTTCGCCGGTTATCAAGTATCTCGCGAATATTACATCAATGATGCTGGGAATCAAATCAATAACTTAGCGTTATCTCTAGAAGTTCGCTATAACGAAGCGTTAGGAAAAGACATGGAAATGCCGGAAGACGGATACCGTGGTCAAGATATTATTGATATTGCAAGCGCACTCGTAGCTGAACATGGAGATGCTTTATTAGCAAAAACAGAAAAAGAACGTTTCGATTTCTTACGTGCACACGGTTTGAAAATCGAATTAGCGAAGCTGCAACAAGATTTAGCTGATTTCCGTGTCAACTTCGACAGCTGGTATTCAGAAACGTCGTTGTATGACGGCGGCAAAATCGAAGTCGCATTGGATAAATTGAAAGCCAATGGACATGTGTTTGATGAAGAGGGAGCGACTTGGTTCCGTTCTACAACATTTGGCGACGACAAAGACCGTGTATTAATTAAAAACGACGGATCCTTTACGTATTTAACGCCAGATATCGCCTACCATGAAGACAAAATCTCTCGTGGTTATGATCAGTTAATCAACATTTGGGGAGCGGACCACCATGGTTACATCCCACGTATGAAAGCAGCCATTCAAGCGTTAGGTTATGACCGTGATACGTTAGAAGTCATGATTATTCAAATGGTTCAACTATATAAAGATGGCGAAAAAATGAAAATGAGTAAACGTACAGGTAAAGCCGTGACGATGCGTGAATTAGTGGAAGAAGTCGGCTTAGATGCAGTGCGTTATTTCTTCGCGATGCGTTCTGGCGATTCACATATGGACTTCGACTTAGATTTAGCTGTTTCTCAATCGAACGAAAACCCGGTTTACTATGCACAATATGCTCATGCTCGTATCAGTTCCATTTTACGACAAGCTGAGGAACAAGGCTTTACAGCTTCGACTGAGAACTTGAATTTATTACAAGCTGAAAAAGAAATTGATGTACTGAAGAAAGTGGGAGACTTCCCACAAGTCGTAGCGGATGCAGCGAAAAACCGCTCACCACACCGCGTGGCTAATTACATCCAAGAAGTAGCGGCTACATTCCATAGCTTCTATAACGCAGAAAAAGTGTTGGATCCTTCGAATGAAGACATGACACGTGCACGTATCGCACTTATCACAGCAGTTCGCACAACAATTGCCAATGCACTTCGTTTGATTGGCGTTAGCGCACCTGAGAAAATGTAAATGAAATAACTTAGCCATTCCGTTAAAAGCGGGGTGGCTATTTTTAATGAAAAAATTATGTAAATGAATATGAGTTGAAGGTTTTCGCATGAAATAGCAAGATCTTGCATTGAACGAGCAAGTTTCTAAAATAATGATGCTGAATAAGAAGTTCTTCTCAGAAGCGAAGCGTAAAAGAGCTAGTTAGGGCTGCTAAAGCAGCCTTTGCTGTTGGAAACTCCTGGGCTTTCGCGCGTAGAATTCGAAATAGAGTGAAAGGTCCGCGTGTGAGCGTGAAAGATTCCGTTTTGACCGTGAAAGGTTGGTACTTGAAAGTGAAAGCTTTATCAAGTTCAGTTCGGATAAAGGATACCCATGTGAACGTAAAAGACTGCTCTGTAAAAGAGCAACCACCACTCGCAATAACCAAAATCAATCTTCATCGCACTCTCCTTGCCGCTTAAAAAATCCCTCTCGACACGCTCAACAAATCATGTATAATGAAAAATGAATTACATAGCTTTAACACGAAGGTGCTCTGCTTCAATCGCAGAGTTAAAAGGGAAGTCGGTTTAAATCCGACGCGGTCCCGCCACTGTATGTGTGAGGAACGTGCATCAAGTCACTGAAGTCGAACGACTTTGGGAAGACGCACAATCCATTGACCACAAGCCAGGAGACCTGCCTACGTGCTAACACTCAGCAACCCTACGAGGATAGGAATGGTGTGAATCGACAGCAGTTACGCATAAGCGTGCTTGCTTTAATTCAACCTCCCATCCTCCGACATTGCGCGGAGGATTTTTTGTTCTTCAAAAACCACAAACATCTAGGAGGAAACCACAATGAAAAAGTTTTGGCAATTAGCATTAACATCATTATTGGCAGTATCTTTATTAACCGCATGTGGACAAAATGACGCTCAACCCAAAGAAAACCCAACGGATAACACGTCTGTTCAAGAAGAAAAAGCCGCTTCTTATCCAATGACACTCACTGACGTAACTGGAAATGAAGTCACGCTTGAAGAAGCACCTAAAGCAATCGTATCTATGATTCCAAGCAACACAGAAATCCTATACGCATTAGGCTTAAATGAAGAAATTGTCGGCGTATCAGATTATGACAACTACCCTGAAGAAGCCGCTTCAAAAGAGAAAATCGGCGGGATGGAATTTAACGTAGAAAAAATCATCTCATTAAATCCAGACTTAGTGCTTGCACATGAATCAGCTTTAGGAACATGGGATGCGGGGTTACAACAACTTCGTGACGCTGGTGTTCAAGTGTACACAGTGACAAACGCTGAAACGTTTGACGCAACATACGAAACCATTCACGAAATTGGTGAAGCAACAGGAAAGACAGAAGAAGCGACGAAAATCGTAGAAGACATGAAAGCGAAAATAAAAGAAGTGCAAGACAAAGTATCTGAAGTCGATACGAAAAAGAAAGTGCTAGTGGAAGTGTCACCAGAACCAGAAATTTACACACCAGCTGGAAACACAATCATGAACGAAATGTTAGGCATGATCAATGCAGAAAATCTAGTAGCTGACCTGGACGGTTGGATTAAAATTGATCCAGAAGAAATCGTCAAACGAAACCCAGATGTCATTCTCACAACTTATGGCAATTACACTCCTGACGCGGTGAATCTTGTGTTAAACCGAAATGGCTTCTCAGATGTAACGGCTGTGAAAAACAAAGCGGTTTATGACATGGATGCGGATTTGACGGGACGCATGGGCCCTCGCCTTGCAGACGGCTTAGAACTTGTAGCGAAGAATGTGTACCCTGAGGCTTTTAATGAATAAAACCGGAATCGCTTATGCAGTTTCCATCTGCGTATTGATCGCGGCTGTGATTGCTGGTGTGACCATTGGAACCGTATCGATTCCAGTATCAACTCTCTGGAATCGACAAGCGGATCCTGCATTATCTAATATACTTTGGAACATCCGTATGCCGCGTGTTGTCTTAGCCGGATTAGTAGGAGCTTCACTCGCAATAGCGGGTGCGGCGTTCCAAGGTTTGCTTAAAAATCCACTAGCCGATCCGTACACATTAGGTGTGTCATCCGGCGCATCAGTTGGCGCAGTAATCACTTTGTTCTTTGGAATCTCCATGCCGTTCTTCGGCATCTTTACACTTCCCGTTTTCAGCATGGCAGGTGCTTTTATTACCATGTTAGCGGTAATTGGGTTTGCAAAGCTTGTCGACCGCTCCATGAAAATGGAAACGATCATTTTAACCGGAATCATTTTTAGTTCATTCTTAGGTTCAATCATTTCGTTAATGATTGCCTTAACTGGCGAAGAACTTAGACAAATCATTGGCTGGATTTTAGGTAGTGTTTCGATGCGTGGTTGGGATTACGTGAGTATGGCGTTGCCATTTATCATAATAGGAACGTTATTACTCTGGGTAAACAGAAGAGAGTTAAATGCTTTAATTTTCGGAGAAGACCGTGCGAAGCATCTAGGAGTAAACGTCAAAAATCGAAAAATGATGATCTTAGCTGGTGGCTCGATTTTAACGGGAGCGGCAGTTGCGGTATCAGGAACGATTGGCTTCATCGGACTAGTAGTCCCTCATATGATCAGACTAGTTTCGGGTGCGGACCATCGCCAATTACTCCCATTATCATTTATAAACGGGGCATCTTTGTTAGTTCTATGTGATTTGCTTTCACGCACTATCATTGCACCAACAGAACTTCCAATCGGAGTGATCACTGCGTTTCTAGGCGCTCCAGTGTTTGCCTTTATTTTCTTCAAACAACGACGAACGGGAGGTGCGTAATTTGTTACAGGTCGACCAAATATCTGGCGGTTATCAAGGCGCACCCGTTGTTAAAAATGTTTCATTCTCGGTCGCAAGAGGGGAAATGCTTGGAATTCTAGGACCAAATGGGAGTGGGAAATCGACTTTACTAAAAGTCATGAGCGGCATTCTCGCTTCATTAACTGGAAGCGTCCACATTGATGGGAAATCGCTCACTTCATTCCAATCGAAACAACTCGCTAAGCAAATGGCCGTTTTGCCACAACTACATGCACATGCATTTACTTATACCGTTCGAGAAACGGTGTCACTTGGCCGCTATCCACATCAATCTGGATTGTTTTCATCCTGGTCAGCGGAAGATGAATCGGCTGTCATCGAAGCCATGCAGCTGACGGACATCACTCAATACGAAAACACCTACCTCGATGAGTTATCTGGCGGGGAACAACAGCGCGTCTTTGTCGCACAAGCACTCGCACAAAAAGCACCGATTTTACTGCTAGACGAACCGACGAACCATTTGGACATCGCACACCAAAAGCAATTACTCGACACTATTAAAACGCTCTGTTTAACAAAAGGACTAACCGTCGTCTCCGTTTTCCATGATATTAATCTCGCTTCGCTTTACTGCGACAGATTATTGATGATGGACCACGGAACGATCCAGCACATAGGTGAACCACATGCCGTGTTAAAAGAAGAACAAATCATGGACATCTACAAAGCGCGAGTCGTCAGCCATCCACATCCAGAACTACCCAAACCGCAAATCACGCTCTTGCCAAATATCGAAAGTACGAAAACCATGCCTTTGGTTAATCAATCACACTTCCGAATCACATCCGAATTTGTGATTCTACAAACGGAAAACCCACTAAAAACAGTATCTTCCGCAGTAGTCAACGCAGGTTCCGGTTGGTATCGTAACTTTGTTAATCGACACGTCCCGCCTACCTATGAGCATGAAAATAGTATGGAAGAAATGACTCAGTACCTACAAAGGCAAGGATTGTCAGCCACCGACACCGTCGGAATGATGACAGCCATTCAACCAGACAAAGTGGTTATTTCCGATTATTATGGTGACTTTGGACAAATCACAATAGCTGTCACAGCAGGAATTGGCAACGCAATAGATGTCTCAAAATCATACGAATACACGCGACAAGCACCAGTTGGAACAATCAATACCTGGATTATCATTAACGGAAAACTCTCAGAAGAAGCTTTTATCCAAGCAATGATTACAGCAACAGAAGCAAAAACGAAAGCCCTCCAACATATGCATGTGTTAGATCCCTACAGTGGAACACTTGCAACAGGTACGCCAACAGACAGCCTACTGGTAGCCGCAACACAAATCGGAGCCGACATTCCCTATGCAGGCCCAGTAACCGAGTTAGGCAAACTTATCGGCCGCGGCATCTTCGAATGCACCATAAAAGCAATCAACAAAACCCAATCGTGAAAATGCGATTGGGTTTTGTTTGTTTTTGTCCGAAAGGAAAATCGTACACATAAAATTGTTCAACAATCTCAAAATTTAAGAATCTTCACATTTCTGTTGACTGAATGCTCATTCAGTTTTAAACTGAAGATAAGCATCGACATAACAAAGACTATCTACTAAACTGTTGTTATCTGATTAATAGTATTTTTGATTTTTTTTAACGAGAGGGGAGAATACAATGAATTACCTTTTAATTGCAAACTGGATTTTATTTATCGTTGTAACCGCTTACGCACTTGGGTTATTCACGTATTTATTGAAGACACGTTACAGCTACATCAAACTCGGACAAAAAGTTGAATTTGATGACAACGTAAAAGAACGTATCCGTAAAATCATGGTCAATGTATTTGGCCAAAAGAAATTATTGAAGGATAAGAAAAGTGGAATTATACACGTCATGTTCTTCTACGGATTCCTACTTGTACAAGCTAGTGCCATCGATTTTATTTGGAAAGGATTAAAGCCTGGATCTCATTTACCTCTAGGTCCTTTATATCCAGCATTCACATTCTTCCAAGAACTTGTGACTTTAATGATTTTAGTGGCTGTTGTTTGGGCATTCTACCGTCGCTATATTGAAAAGCTTGTTCGTTTAAAACGTGGTTGGAAGTCAGGCTTAGTCTTGATTTTCATTGGCGGATTAATGGTTTCTGTTTTAATCGGAAATGGGATGGGCATGATCTGGCATGACCACGCCGCAACATGGGCGGAGCCAGTCGCTTCAGTAGTAGCTACAACCTTCGGATTCTTACCGGACGTTGCTGCCATTACAATTTTCTACATTATGTGGTGGGCTCATTTACTATTCCTTTTAACTTTCTTAGTTTATGTACCACAATCGAAACATTTCCATTTAATAACGGGTCCTGTCAACACATACTTCAACCGTACAGACAACGTCGGTAAACTTCGTCCAATTAACTTTGAGGAAGAAGAAGATGAAGAAGCAGGCGAAGATGAAATGCCATCTTTCGGTGTTGGTAAAATTCAAGATTTAAATCAAAAACAAATGATCGATTTATATGCCTGTGTAGAATGTGGTCGTTGCACGAATATGTGTCCAGCAACTGGAACGGGTAAAATGCTCTCTCCAATGGACTTGATTACAAAACTTCGTAACCACTTAACGAACACAGGTGCCGTTATGACGCAACAAAAGCCATGGGTTCCAGCAATGGCTTTCGCGAATACACAAGGTAACCAATTAGCAGTCGCTGCTCGAGTTGAAGGGGCAGTAATTGAAGATATTTATAACCCGGCTTTAATCGGTGACGTGATCACTGAAGAAGAGCTTTGGGCTTGTACGACATGTCGTAACTGTGAAGACCAATGTCCAGTTATGATTGAACACGTATCTCACATTATCGACTTACGTCGTTACTTAGTAATGACAGAAGGTCGCATGAACCCGGATGCTCAACGTGCAATGACAAACATCGAACGTCAAGGGAATCCTTGGGGACTTAACCGTAAAGAAAAAGAAAACTGGAGAGACGCACGTCCAGAAATCAATATCCCAACAGTTAAAGAATTATCAAAAGCTGACGAAGAGTTCGAATACTTATTCTGGGTTGGTTCAATGGGTGCTTTCGATAGCCGTTCACAAAAAATCGCTCTTTCCTTTGCGCGCTTAATGAACGAAGCAGGCGTGAAGTTCGCTATTCTTGGAAATAAAGAAAAGAACTCTGGTGACACACCTCGTCGTCTAGGAAATGAATTTTTATTCCAAGAACTTGCAACAAGTAATATCTCTGAATTTGAAAAAGCTGGCGTAACGAAGATTGTCACAATCGACCCGCATGCTTATAACATTTTCAAAAATGAATACCCAGATTTCGGTTGGAGTGGAGAAGTTCTTCACCACACTGAAATGCTGTTTGACCTCGTACAAGAAGGTCGCTTAAAACCACAACATGCAATCGATGAAACAATTACATTCCATGATTCATGTTACTTAGGCCGTTACAATGACGTATATGATCCGCCACGTGAAATCCTACGTGCTATCCCAGGAGTGAAACTCGTGGAAATGGACCGTAACCGTGAAACAGGAATGTGCTGTGGAGCCGGTGGTGGTTTAATGTGGATGGAAGAACATACAGGGAATCGTGTCAACGTAGCCCGCACAGAACAAGCACTTGCAGTAAACCCAACCATGATTTCATCAGGTTGCCCGTACTGCTTAACAATGCTCTCTGACGGAACGAAAGCAAAAGAAGTGGAAGAAACAGTAGGCACTTACGATATCGCAGAATTACTAGAACGCTCAGTACTTGGCGATTACCTACCACCTGTTGAAGAAACAGAAGAAGCACCAATCCTTCAATAAACAGAGTAGATTGATAAATGTATAAAAATTAGATACAATAAAGTCAACTGAAGAGGGAGTCTTGCACTCCCTTTTCGTTTGTCTGCAAGTCGAGCGAGCGTTCAGTCAATACAATAGTCCACAGCAGTGGACTATTGTATTTGCGTCGAAGCTAGCAAAGCGATGCAGACGCAATAAAAATAAAGCGTCGAAGCTAGCGAAGCGATGCAGACGCAAGTAGCGTTGATCTTGAAACATTGATTTAATAACTAAAACAAAAAACTCCACTGCAAAGTGGAGTAACCTTTTTCTTTAACTCACACAAAGAAAAGTCAGAATATTTTTATTTGAAAAACTGTAAGCGTATACAACCATTCATATAGGGAGGCAACAATTATGACAAAAACAGTTATTTTAGATGGCGCACGTACAGCTTTTGGGAAAATGGGTGGCGCACTTTCTACTCTTTCAGCTAGTGATCTTGGTGGAGTAGCCATTAAAGAAGCTTTGAATAAAGCCGGTATTGCTCCTGAATCAGTTGATGAAGTCATCATGGGTACAGTTTTACAAGCAGGTCAAGGGCAGATTCCTTCCCGTCAAGCTGCAACTAAAGCGGGTATTCCATGGAGTGTTAAAACCGAAACAATTAATAAAGTGTGTGCTTCAGGCATGCGTGCAGTAAGCCTAGGCGACCAATTAATCAGACTTGGTGATGAAGAAATCATCGTTGCTGGTGGTATGGAATCGATGTCAAACGCACCTTACTATTTACCAAAAGGTCGATTTGGTTTACGCATGGGTGATGCTCAAATGATCGATGGCATGATTTATGATGGATTATCATGTGCATTTACACCAGAGCGAGTGCATATGGGCACATACGGAAATTCAACAGCTGAAGAATTTACCTTAACTCGTGAAATGCAGGATGAATGGGCAGTTCGCAGTCATGAATTAGCATTTAAAGCAATGGATAACGGTATCTTAGCGGAAGAAATTACACCAGTAGTGATTCCACAACGTAAAGGCGATCCAATCTCAATTGATACAGATGAAGCACCACGTCGCGATACGTCGTTAGAAACTTTATCGAAATTACGTTCAGCATTTAGTAAAGACGGTTCGATCACTGCAGGGAATGCACCTGGGGTTAATGACGGAGCAGCAGCACTCGTCTTAATGAGTGACGAGCGTGCAAAAGCTGAAGGGAAAACGCCACTTGCTTACGTGGTAGCTCATGCAGAAGTCGCAATCGAGCCGAAACATTTCCCTCAAACACCAGGACTTGTGATTAATAAACTTCTTGAAAAGACAGGCAAAACGCTTGAAGAAATCGATTTATTTGAAATCAATGAAGCATTCTCAGCAGTTGCACTTGCTTCTTCAAAAATAGCGAATTTAGATCACACAAAAGTAAATGTAAATGGTGGGGCAGTCGCATTAGGACATCCAATCGGAGCGAGTGGTGCTCGCATCATTTTAACGCTAGCTTATGAATTAAAACGCCGCGGTGGCGGAATTGGTATTGCAGCAATCTGTTCAGGTGGCGGCCAAGGCGATGCCATTATGATTGAAGTACCAAAAGCATAAGTACTGTCTTTAAAATTTAAGGAGGCTAACATATGAACATCCAAAAAGTATTAGTAATCGGAGCGGGCCAAATGGGATCTGGTATTGCGCAAGTTTGTGCGCAAGCTGGATTCGACGTAAAGCTTAACGATATGAAAGACGAATTTTTCGAACGTGGACTTGGCATCATTACGAAGAACTTATCACGCAGCGTTGAAAAAGGACGTATGACGGAAGATGAAAAAACGAAAGTGCTATCACGCATTACGAAATCTCTTGATTTAAATGATGCGAGTGATGTGGATTTAGTTATTGAAGCTGCTGTTGAAAACATGGAAATCAAACAATCGATTTTCAAACGTCTGGATGAAATCACACCAAAACATGCAATTTTAGCTTCAAACACATCTTCACTTCCAATCACAGAAATCGCAGCGGTAACAAACCGTCCGGAACAAGTAATCGGAATGCACTTCATGAACCCCGTTCCAGTAATGAAGCTCGTAGAAATTATTCGTGGTCTTGCTACTTCAGATGAAGTCTACACAGCTATTGAAGAAATGACGAAGAAACTAGACAAAGTACCAGTCGAAGTGAACGATTTCCCAGGATTCGTTTCTAATCGTATTTTAATGCCAATGATCAATGAAGCCATTTACACTTTGTACGAAGGTGTAGCGACGAAAGAAGCCATTGACGACGTGATGAAAATGGGTATGAATCATCCAATGGGACCTTTACAATTAGCCGACTTCATCGGTTTAGATACTTGTCTTTACATTATGGAAATCTTGCATGACGGATTTGGGGACAGTAAATATCGTCCATGTCCATTACTGCGCAAATACGTAAAAGCAGGCTGGTTAGGTAAGAAAACAGGTCGCGGTTTTTACGTTTACGAATAGGAGGCGCTCAGCTTGGAACTGAAGTTTACAGAAGAACAATTAATGATGCGCAATATGGTTCGTGACTTTGCCAAAACGGAAATCGAACCGTTTATTGACCAAATGGAACAAGGTGAATTTCCTCGTGAAATTTTAAAGAAAATGGCCGGCTTAGGTCTTATGGGAATTACTGCACCAGAAAAATACGGCGGTTCCGAAATGGATTTCCTAAGTTATATCATTGCCATTCATGAGCTATCAAAAGTGAGTGCAGTAGTTGGCGTAATCCTATCAGTACACACATCGGTTGGAACGAATCCGATTCTTTATTTCGGTAATGAAGAACAAAAACAAAAGTACGTGCCGAAATTAGCATCTGGTGAATATTTAGGAGCGTTCTGTTTAACAGAGCCATCTGCTGGTTCGGACGCTGGTTCAATGAAATCCAAAGCTACAAAAGATGGAGATTTTTACACACTTAACGGCTCGAAAGTGTTTATTACAAATGGTGGAGAAGCCGATGTTTACATCGTATTTGCTTCAACAGATCCATCTCAAGGGTCTCGAGGCGTGTCCGCTTTTATCGTAGAAAAAGACACTCCTGGTTTAATTATCGGAAAAGATGAACACAAAATGGGCTTACACGGTTCACGAACTGTTCAACTTACGTTTGAAGACATGAAAGTACCTGCTGCAAACCTTTTAGGTGCAGAAGGAGAAGGATTCAAAATCGCCTTGGCTAACTTAGATGTTGGTCGAATCGGAATTGCAGCCCAAGCTCTAGGTATTGCAGAAGCAGCTTATGAAGCAGCTGTTGGCTATGCAAAAGAACGTGTACAATTCGGCAAACCAATCGCAGCTCAACAAGGTGTCGGTTTTAAACTAGCCGACATGGCAACTGCTGTTGAAGCATCTAGATTGTTGGTTTACCGTGCAGCGGATCTTCGTTCTCGCGGCATCTCATGCGGTAAAGAAGCTTCTATGGCAAAACTATTTGCTTCGAAAACAGCAGTAGAAACTTCAATCGAAGCCGTTCAAGTATTCGGTGGATATGGCTACACAGAAGACTACCCAGTAGAACGCTATTTCCGTGACGCTAAAGTAACGGAAATCTATGAAGGAACATCTGAAATTCAACGCATCGTAATCGGCAAACATCTTTTGAAATAAGAGCTAAATATAGGTTTGAATTACATCTTAACGAAGCTTTCCTTAATATGTATTTTTTAAATACAAACATAATCGTTAAGTATAATCCGAAGTCTTCAATGTATCGCATATTCCATTTGTAATTACTTTTTATTTGATTGGAGCGGAAGGTGGCGACTCCAGCGGGAATAGCGTGTCCAAGTGAGACCCCGCAGTGCGCGAAGCGAATTTTTTGGATTTGCGACGAGTAATCGCAGGAGCAAGCGAGAAGGCTCACGGACCGCCCGCGGAAAGCGTCCGCCTGAAGCGGAATTCAAAGATATATAAAATTAACTAAAAACATAAAAGGCGGGAATAAAAATGAACTTTAAACTATCAGAAGAACATGAAATGATTCGTAAAATGGTACGCGACTTCGCAATGAAAGAAGTAGCACCAACAGCTGCAGAACGTGACGAAGAAGAACGCTTTGACCGAGACATCTTCGACAAAATGGCGGAACTTGGCTTAACAGGTATCCCATGGCCGGAAGAATACGGCGGAATCGGATCAGACTACTTAGCATACTGTATCGCAGTTGAAGAACTATCACGCGTTTGTGCATCTACAGGCGTAACACTATCCGCTCATACATCATTAGCTGGATGGCCAATTTTCAAATACGGCAATGAAGAACAAAAACAAAAGTACCTTCGTCCAATGGCAGAAGGAACAAAAATTGGCGGATACGGTTTAACAGAAGCTGGTTCAGGTTCTGATGCTGGTGGCATGAAAACAACAGCTAAATTAGATGGCGACCACTATGTATTAAACGGTTCAAAAATCTTTATTACAAACGGTGGAATTGCTGATATTTATGTAGTATTTGCAGTGACAGATCCAACTTCAAAACATAAAGGTACAAGTGCATTTATTGTTGAAGCGGACTTCGAAGGATTCTCTGTAGGGAAGAAAGAGAAGAAACTTGGAATTCGTTCTTCACCAACTACTGAAATTATTTTTGATAACTGTCGCATTCCTAAAGAAAACTTGCTAGGTGCTGAAGGCGAAGGATTCATTATCGCGATGAAGACACTTGACGGTGGACGTAACGGGATCGCTGCTCAAGCAGTCGGGATTGCGCAAGGTGCATTAGACGCTTCGGTTGACTATGCGAAAGAACGTGTTCAATTCGGTAAGCCAATCGCTGCTAATCAAGGGGTTTCATTCAAATTAGCTGACATGGCAACGTCAATTGAAGCATCACGTTTGTTAACGTACCAAGCTGCTTGGTTAGAGTCTAACGGATTATCTTATGGGAAAGAATCCGCAATGGCGAAATTAATGGCTGGTGATACAGCTATGAAAGTTACAGTTGAAGCGGTTCAAGTGTTTGGTGGATATGGCTACACGAAAGATTACCCAGTAGAACGTTATATGCGTGACGCGAAAATCACTCAAATTTACGAGGGTACACAAGAAATTCAACGTCTTGTTATTTCTCGCATGCTAACGAAATAAGTGGTGATTGAGGTGGAAACCAAACGTGAAGTGCAATCATCTGTTAAAGATGAAAGCCTAATTGCTAAACGTCGAATTCAAATGATCCGTGGAGCGGTTTCACTCTTCAAACAGAAGGGTTTTCACCGCACCACGACACGCGAAATCGCAAAAGAAGCGGGTTTTAGCATTGGCACATTATATGAGTACATCCGCACAAAAGAAGACGTTTTGTATTTAGTATGTGACAGCATTTATGAGGAAGTGCAGGAGCGCTTGTCGACCCTGCCTGCTCAAGCTGGAACTATAGACGGACTCGAATCAGCTATTCGACATTATTATCTTCTGATCGATGAGATGCAGGATGAGTTTGTCGTCATGTACCAAGAGTCTAAATCTCTTCCCAAAGACGCTTTGCAGTATGTGTTGAATAAAGAACTGGGCATGGTCGCAATTTTCGAAGAAATCATTGAAAATTGTCGATTATCTGGTGATTTACACATCGCACAAGAGGACGTTAAACTTGCCGCACATCATGTGGTCGTTCAAGGTCAAATGTGGGCGTTTAGAAGATGGGGTCTTCATAAAGATATGACAATTGACGAATTTATTAGCGTGCAAACACGATTTTTATTACAAGGGATTCAAAAGAATGGGGGAACAGTATGACAGCAACAGTAGAAGTTTATCGTCCAACAAACCATGTTCGTTTTGTAACGGCATCAAGTCTTTTTGACGGTCACGATGCATCGATTAATATTATGCGTCGTATTTTGCAATCAACAGGATCTGAAGTCATTCACTTAGGTCATAATCGTTCAGTTGAAGAAGTTGTGAATGCAGCGATTCAAGAAGATGCGAACGGAATTGCCATTTCATCTTATCAAGGTGGACACGTTGAATACTTCAAGTACATGCATGATTTATTAGCAGAAAGAGGGGCTCCACATATCCGCATTTATGGCGGTGGTGGTGGCGTAATCATCCCGAAAGAAATCAAAGAATTACATGATTATGGTATTGCGTGGATTTTCTCACCAGAAGACGGTCGTACACTCGGTCTTCAAGGGATGATTAACCGTATGGTAGAGGATTGCGATAAAGCCATTGATACGAAAAATGCAGTGGAACAGTTAGCGCAAGCAGATACGGAACACCCTGAAGTGTTATCACATTTAATCACTGTCGCTGAAGACGGGGTTAATAATGAAAACAGCGATGCTAAAGCATTAGTTGAAAAAGCGCGAGAACTATCAAAAGGAACGCCTGTTTTAGGTATTACTGGAACGGGTGGAGCGGGTAAATCAAGTCTTACGGATGAATTAATTCGTCGCTTCCTTTCAGAGTTTCCGGATAAAAAAATTGCGGTATTATCCATTGACCCAACGAAACAAAAAACAGGTGGGGCATTACTTGGAGACCGTATTCGCATGAATGCGATTTTCAATAAACGCGTATTTATGCGCAGTCTTGCAACACGAGGTTCACGTACGGAATTATCAGGTGCCATTAGCGACGTTTTAGACGTTGTAAAAGTAGCTGGCTATGATTTGATTGTTGTTGAAACAAGCGGAATTGGACAAGGGGACGCTGAAATCACGAACGTGTCAGATCTTTCTATGTATGTGATGACAAGTGAATTCGGAGCTCCATCACAATTAGAAAAAATCGATATGATTGATTTTGCTGACTTGATTGTTATCAACAAATACGAACGTAAAGGTTCGGAAGATGCACTGCGTCAAGTTCAAAAGCAATACCAACGCAGCCGCGGTCTATGGGATGCGAGTCTCGATACGATGCCTGTTTACGGCACAATCGCGAGCCAGTTCAATGATAAGGGGACCAATTCTTTATTCGCAGCTTTAGTGGCTCGTGTGAATGAAGTGTGTGGAACTGACTGGCAGACGTCTTATGAACAATTCGTGAAAACGCAAAAGCAAAATGTCATCATTCCAAATGATCGTCGTTACTACTTGCGTGAAATTACGGATGCAGTTCGTGGTTATCACAAAAAATCCGATCAACAAGCTGGTTTAGCTCGTCGTTTGTTCCAACTTGAAGGAGCGATCGAAGCGGTAAATGAAAAAGCACCGGATGATGCATTAGTTCAATCATTAACTTCTCTTGCAGAAGGCGTGCGTGATGAATTAACTGCTGAATCGAAACGAATTTTAGATAACTGGAAAGCTTTAAAAGAAGCGTATGCAGGTGACGAATTCGTTACAAAAGTGCGAGACAGAGAACTTCGTACGATTTTACGTACGGAAAGTTTATCGGGATTGAAAGTGCCTAAAGTGGCATTGCCTAAGTTTGTGGACTACGGTGAAATTTTACGTTGGGTATACAAAGAAAACGTTCCAGGTTCATTCCCTTATACGTCTGGCGTATTCCCATTCAAGCGTGAAGGGGAAGATCCAAAACGTCAATTCGCTGGAGAAGGAACACCAGAACGCACAAACCGTCGTTTCCATTACTTATCAAAAGATGATGATGCGAAGCGTCTATCGACAGCATTTGACTCAGTAACTTTATACGGTGAAGATCCTGATGAACGTCCAGATATTTACGGGAAAGTTGGAGAATCAGGTGTAAGCATCTGTACACTTGATGATATGAAGAAGCTGTATGATGGCTTTGACTTATGCGCGTCAGCTACGTCTGTATCGATGACGATTAATGGACCAGCGCCAATTATTTTAGCGATGTTCATGAACACAGCGATTGATCAACAAGTGAAAGTGAATGAAGAAAAATTCGGTCGCACATTAACGGTTGAAGAATTCATGGAAGTTCGTCAAACGACACTACAAGTCGTTCGTGGAACGGTTCAAGCAGACATTCTTAAAGAAGACCAAGGTCAAAATACATGTATATTCTCTACTGAATTTGCACTTCGCATGATGGGCGATATTCAACAATACTTTATTGACCAAAAAGTGCGTAACTATTATTCGGTTTCTATTTCTGGCTATCACATTGCAGAAGCAGGAGCGAACCCAATTTCCCAACTTGCTTTCACGTTGGCGAATGGTTTCACATATGTGGAGTATTACTTAAGCCGTGGCATGAACATTGATGACTTTGCACCAAATCTATCATTCTTCTTCTCGAATGGTTTAGATCCAGAATATACGGTTATTGGGCGTGTTGCTCGTCGTATTTGGGCAGTAGTTATGCGCGATAAATATGGCGCTAATGATCGCAGTCAAAAACTGAAATACCATGTTCAAACATCTGGTCGATCATTGCATGCGCAAGAAATCGATTTCAATGATATTCGTACGACTTTGCAAGCTCTAATGGCATTGCAAGATAACTGTAACTCTCTTCATACAAACGCATATGACGAAGCCATTACAACACCAACAGAAGAATCTGTTCGTCGTGCCATGGCTATTCAAATGATCATTACAAAAGAGTTAGGTCTTGCGAAAAATGAAAATCCATTACAAGGTGCTTTCATTATCGAAGAAATGACGGATCTAGTTGAAGAAGCGGTATTAACAGAGTTCGATCGTATTAATGATCGTGGCGGTGTTCTTGGGGCAATGGAAACTCAGTACCAACGTGGAAAAATCCAAGAAGAGTCGATGCATTATGAAATGTTAAAACATACAGGTGAATTACCGATTATCGGTGTGAACACGTATTTAAATCCAAATCCACCATCTTCAGATGATATTGATAACATGGAGATTGCGCGTGCAACAAGTGACGAAAAAGAAACACAAATTCGCAACTTACGTGCATTCCAACAACGCAACTCATCTGAAGCAGATGCAGCTTTAGCAAAATTAAAAGAAGTAGCAGTAACAGGTGGTAATATCTTCGAACAATTGATGGACACAGTAAAAGTGGCATCACTTGGTCAAATCACAAATGCTCTATATGAAGTAGGCGGACAATACCGTCGTAATATGTAAGTTCAATAACAAAATCCCGCTCCAAGGTATTTAACCTGGAAGCGGGATTTTTTTTGTTTATCGGTCAAACTCTTGTCGCACAGACATATCAAAGCATTAATACTAATACATCGCTATGTAAACCATCTATTTGTCATATTAAACGGACCGCTTATTTAACTTATCTGTATTAAATTTCTTTAAAGAAAAAATTCAAACTACTTTAGATATGGAGCAAAAAAGCGTAGACTCCAGAGGGAAAAGCGTAGTGGCGAAATCCACTCGGACGTTAAGTCCGAGTTAGTTCGGCGCAAGCCCGCGGAAAGCGAAGCTATTTTGCGAAATATCATCAACCACATTTACTATTCTATTTTTAAAAGAAATAAGGTCCAATTAAGATAACCAAAATTGCTAAATTAAGTAGAGTTGCATGCACAATGGCACGGTTTGCATTGTCTTCAATGATCTTTGTTCGAGACAAGATTAGAGGTAATACACTCACAACACTTGCGATGAACAAAAGTAGATAAAGATGCCAAGTTTCCGATAGATAAGGAATTTTAGTAACAATAGAATCTGCATGAAGTATTTGTGAAAATACTAATAATTGACTGATGAACATTGTGGCGATATAACTACCATACATCAAAGGAGATACATGTCGATTTCCTCGTTTTTGAAGATGTGTCCCAGTGAAATAACTGATGAAAGTAGCAGGCACAATCCATAAGAAAGAAAGTAGCGCCAGTAAGATCCCCTTAAATGATTGAGTGAAAAACGAATGGAATGCTTCCTTCGCGTCACCTTTTAATCCATTTTCACTCAGCTCTCTTTTTTCTTCACTTGAAGAAGAGTACATCAATTCATTGTTTAATTTTACATTTTTATAAAAAATAATCGTTTCTTCATTTAACATGACGGGGTGGCTATAAAAATCACCACTCTTTGTCACAACTGATGCTTCGATACTTTCTGGATTCAACTCACCAACAAATATATGATTGCTTGATCCAGTTTTGGTAGACATAGTAGCTGTAAATGTTAGGTATGGTGTACCTTGTCCATTAAATATCATTGGATTATTCATATCACTAAGTTTTTCACCAGATACTTTATCAACAAATGTGATCTCTGAAAATATAGGATCTTTTGGAGTTGTTTTAGATATATTGGCAGTTCTAATGTATTTATGACGATCACCAGCTGATTTGAGACCGATTTCTAGTAAAATTGAATATTCATTCGCATTTAAAGCGAATACATGCATGGAATGTAAATTCTCATTCGCTTTTGTTTTAAATTGAGCAAAAGGTGTAAGGGTTTCATTTGCTTGGTTAATGATGACGGTATTTGTGATCACAGACTTATAAACGACAAAGACTTGATCCTCTACTATAAAGCTTTGCCAAACCGGTTCCTCTGTTACATATTCTTTCGGTTCTTGATTGTCTCTTTGAACGACTAATTTGTTGTCCGTTGTCCAATAAACCAAAATATCTTTAGATTTTATAAAATCGATTACCGAGGATGATATAGGTACACCAGTATTTGGATTGCTAGAACGAAAAAGGGTCTCGTCTTTAATGTAATAAGTAGAATCTCCGTCCGTCCAAGCTTGTGTTCGATAATTAAAATCGGTTTTCGACCATACTTGGTCACAATTTAAATTTGTATCGCAGTCGACATAATCCCAACGATCAAAAGAAATTCTGCTTATTCCAAATCCATTTTCAGTAGGGACACTTTGTAGTTTAAAATAGTCCGTTCCTTTTCCATCAGTGGGGAAAGAACGACTCCATTCAGGTGAAGGAGGTTGCTTTTGTTCTTCTAAAGCAATGGAATATTGAAAACTTAAAAATACAATGATGAGTAGAGTCGTGATGAGTTTAAATGATTTATTCATAATCAAGTCCTTTACATTAAAAATTGATTTTTCATTCATTATTACATAATTAACCATCGTTTTGTGTTTAAATTTCAATAAATCTAATAGAAAATCCCGTATCCAAGAGTTGATGTTGGATACGGGAATGACGGTTTTTGTCATTAATAGAAATAAGGACCAATCAATATTAATAAAATAAATAGATTTAAAATTGTGGCATGGACTATGGCGCGATTCGCATTGTCGTCATCTAGTTTTGTAAGAGATAGAAATACTGGTAGAACACTAACAATAGTTGCAATCAGTAAAATCATGTAAATATGCCAAGTTTCTGAAAGATAGATCATTTTACTAACCATTGTTTCTGGATGCAGCAATTGTGAAAAGAATAAAAATTGTGTGATTAATAGAGTAACCATATAAGCGATATACATCCATAAGAATTTTAACTTATTCCCATATTTCCCCAGTTGATTCACGACCAAGTAACTGACGAAGGTTGCTGGAACAATCCACAGAACGGAAAGCATTGCGAGTAAAATCCCTTTGAATAAATGTGCAAATAATAAATGGAAAGCTTCTAATGCATCTCCTTTTAAACCGTTGGCACTAGCCGCTCTTATTTCCTCGAGCTTCGAAGAATACATCATGACTTTACCCGAACGAGTTTCTTTATAATATATAATCGTATCTTCATTTATTATAAGTGGGTGAGAGTAATAATTATCACTTTTTGAAACAGCAGAAGCTTCGATTATTTTAGGATTAAATTCTGCTACATAAATATGATTGCCTGAAGATTTAGTAGCTGAGAACGTTAATAAAATTTTGTTGGTTCCTATAAAGAAAGAAGGATAATTCATATTCCTTAATTTTTCACCCGACTCTTTATCAAAAAAAATGATATCGGACAGTTTATAATCATCTGGATTTGTTTTAGATAAGACTGCTGCTCTTAGGGTCTTCTTGCGCGAGCCAGCCTCTTTCATCCCTATTTCTAGGTGAAGAACATATTGATCTTCATTAAGAGACAACATGCCCAACGAATGAATTGTCTCATAGGATTTCGCAATAAAATGAGTGTAAGGGGAAATTGTTTCGTTTACTTTACTGATGCTCACTTTATTCGTTTTGATAGACTTACTAACAATAAATACTTGATCATCGACAACAATGCTTGACCAAACTGGCTCATCGGTGACATATTCTTGTGGTTCATCAGTGCCTTTTTGAACAACTAATGTATTATCCGTTTTCCAATAAACCAAGATATCTTTGGTTTTTGTAAAGTCCACGACAGAGGATGAAATAGCAGTGTTTACTCCATGAGTTGTGGAACTAAATAGAGTATCATCTTTAATGAAATAAGTTATATGACCGTCTGACCAAGTTTTCTTTTTATAATTAAAGTCATCGATCGACCAAAGTTCTTGGCAATCTAAATCGTATGTACATTCAACATAATCCCATTGTTTGAAAGTTGTTCGACTAATGCTATAACCATTATCATTTGGAACACTTTGAAGTTTGAAATATTTGCTTCCATGATTATCAGTTTCAATAGATCGACTCCAATCTGGTGAAGGAGGCATTTTTTGTTCTTTTAAAGCAATCGAATACTGAAAGCTTATACAGATGATAACCAGTAGAAAAGTTATGAATTTAAATGATTTTTTCATAGTATCTTCCTTTTCTGTCAAAAACGAATTTTACTTATTATGCCATACTAGGGCGGTTATGGGTTTATTAATTTCAAATAATTACGAAAATGATGTTTGAAATGGACACCTATTGCACGATTTTAGGTATAATAAACCTATTGGAATGGGGAGGATGTCATATATGAAGAATGCGATGCACGTGGTCGTGATTGTGGGATGTTTAATCGTGACATTTTTCTTGTATAATAAACAAATGGGTTCAATACCACTTCTTCTATTGTCCTTCTATTTGTTTTTTTATGGATGGCAAAAACTCTATCATGCAAAAAACAAGAAATGACGGTAGCATATTAAGAGATAGATTGTATATAATGGGTATTATGCTTAGGCAAGTAGAAAGGACGTGTACGAGTTGAAATTTCGTGAAATGACAAAAGAACAACTAAAAGAAGAATCGTTTATCGATTTGGGATATGCAATACTAGAAGAAAAGCATGAATCATTAACTTTACAAGAGTTGTTAAATGAAATTCAAGCTTTAAATGGTTTCACAAATGCTCAAATGAAAGAGCGCATGCTTCAATACTATACAGATATGAATATTGATGGACGCTTTTTAGCGATTTCTGAAAATCGTTGGGGGTTACGTGAATGGTATCCTGTAGAACAAATTGAAGAAGAAACTGCACCAACTGTCAAAGTCCGCAAGAAAAAAGCGAAAGCAACTGCTGACGACGATGATTTAGATGACACAGATGATGACGAAATCACATTTGAAGAAGACTTCGACGAATTCGTTGAAGTGGATGCTGACGACGATGATGATGACGACTTCGACATTGATGAAGATGATGAAGATGAAGAAGAAGTTGCTGAAATCGAAGTAGAAGTAGCGGTTGACTTAATCGAGACGGATGACGATTTCGAAATCGTTGAAGATGAAGAAGAGGACGAAGACGAAGAATAGGTCTTGACTTATTTAGCCTTTCCGATTACTCTTTTAATTGGGCTCCCTAAAAAGGGAGATTGAACGCTTATATAATGCGCTCCCCCTGCAAACACTGCAGGTGGGGCGCTTTTTTTATTGAAGAGTGAAAAGTGCGACAAAAGCGCTCGTAGCTAGACATGAAATTTCTATATAAAAGTCCTACCATTTTAAAATACCGAAGGAGGAATTTGCTTTGACTAAATATATTTTTGTAACGGGTGGAGTAGTATCATCACTCGGAAAAGGAATCACGGCAGCATCTCTAGGCCGTTTATTGAAAAACCGAGGATTGAATGTGGCCATTCAAAAATTCGATCCTTATATTAACGTGGACCCAGGAACGATGAGTCCTTACCAACACGGTGAAGTGTATGTAACGGACGATGGTGCTGAAGCGGACTTAGATTTAGGTCACTATGAACGTTTCATCGACATAAATGTGAGCAAATTCTCAAACGTGACAACAGGTAAAGTGTACTCGGCTGTCTTGAAAAAAGAACGTCGTGGAGATTACCTAGGTGGAACAGTTCAAGTAATTCCTCACATCACGAACGAAATCAAAGAACGTTTAGTACGAGTTGCAAAAGAAACAAATGCAGACGTTGTTATTACTGAAATTGGTGGAACGGTTGGAGATATCGAATCACTTCCATTCTTAGAGGCAATTCGTCAAATGAAAGGCGATTTCGGTGGGGATAATGTTATGTACATTCACTGTACATTAATTCCTTACATCCGTGCTGCCGGAGAAATGAAAACAAAACCTACGCAACATAGTGTAAAAGAACTTCGCAGTTTAGGAATTCAACCAAATATTATTGTCGTACGTACGGAACATGCAGTTCCTCAAGATATGAAGGATAAAATTGCTTTATTCTGCGACATTAAAGCAAGCGAAGTAATCGAAGCACGTGACGCAGAATCCTTATACGAAGTACCTTTAGCATTACAAGAACAACATATGGATCAAATCGTCCTGGATCACTTTGGAATCAAAGCTCCTGAAGCTGACATGACAGATTGGACTGCTTTAGTAGACCGTGTTAAAAATCTATCTAAAAAAGTTCGCATCGGTTTAGTTGGAAAATACGTTGAGTTACAAGATGCTTACATTTCAGTTGTTGAAGCAATGAAACATGCCGGATTTGCATTTGATGCAGACATCGAAGTGAAATGGATCAATGCTGAAAATGTAAATAAAGACAATGTTACTGAATGGTTAAACGATGTAGATGGTATTTTAGTGCCTGGTGGATTTGGAGACCGAGGTGTAGAAGGTAAAATTGCTGCTACAGAATACGCTCGTATAAATAACGTACCATTCTTAGGGATTTGCTTAGGTATGCAGTTGGCAACTGTTGAATTCGCGCGTAACATCTTAGATTTACAAGGTGCACATTCGTCTGAATTAAACCCTGCTACACCGTATCCGATTATTGATTTATTACCAGAACAAAAAGACGTCGAGGACTTAGGTGGTACATTGCGATTAGGTCTTCAACCATGTAAATTGGTTCCTGGAACAAAAGCGCATGAAGCTTATGGACAAGAACTTGTTTACGAACGTCACCGTCACCGTTATGAATTTAATAATGAATACCGTGAGCAATTTGAAGCTGCAGGCTTCATTTTCTCAGGAACTAGTCCAGATGGCCGATTAATTGAAGTGATTGAACTAGCAGATCACCCATTCTTCGTTGCTTCTCAGTTCCACCCAGAATTTATCTCTCGTCCACAACGTCCACAACCATTATTCCGTGAATTTATTCGCGCATCGGTTGGGGAATAAATAGATTGAATTGAAAAGGGTGTCCCATACGTCACGTTACGTGACGTTGGGACACTTTTTTGTATGGATTGATTTGAGTTTTTTGGTTCTCAGTTAGAATTTTGGGGTTCTTGGTTAGAATTATGACGTTCTCAGTTCGGAGAATCGCAATCTCAGTTGTAATTGTTCAAAAGGGTAAGCCAACAGTAAAGGCTGCGGTAGCGAAGCGGGCAGCACCAATTTGTGTTTTTAAGATCTGAATTTCCCACCGTTATCCTTTCCGATGAAACATCTTCGAATAACCTTAGAAGTACACGGAATTTTTAAAAGTAGAAAAACTGATCGATTATTATCTGCGACGGATAAGCGTGAGATTTCTTGTGTCGTTCCTATTAATCTATTAAAAAGTAAACAAAATATTTTTTTTGCACATTTATTACTGAAAAAAGAAGGATTTTTGGTAGAATTGTAGAAAAGTAAGTTGAATGGGTAAAAAAGGGAGTCTGGTTATCGTGAAAAAATTGTTAATCGTAGACGATCAACAAGGAATTCGTCTTTTATTAAATGAAGTTTTTAAGCGAGAAGGGTATGAAACGTTTTTAGCGGCAAATGGAATTGAAGCTTTGGATATCGCAGAGCGTATAAAACCGGATGGCGTTTTATTAGATATGAAGATCCCTGGTATGGATGGAATAGAAATTTTAAAAAGATTAAAATCAAAAATGCCTGAGGTTCCTGTTGTTATGATGACCGCTTATGGAGAACTTGACTTAATACAAGAAGCAATGAAATTAGGAGCAGCTCATTACTTTACAAAACCATTCGATATTTACGAAGTTCGGGACGCTGTAAACGCAATGTTACAAGATTGAAACAAAGCAGCTAGTGGCAATCACTGGCTGCTTTTGGTATGATAAGAGATGGTTAAACAACGATAATTTACTTCCTATAGATGAAATGGAGGATTTCTCAATGGCACTAGTATCAATGAAAGACATGATGATTAAAGGAAAAAAAGAAGGCTATGCAATTGGACAATTTAATATTAATAACTTGGAGTTCACGCAAGCCATTTTACAAGCAGCTCAAGAAGAACAATCTCCAGTAATTCTAGGGGTTTCTGAGGGTGCAGCTCGATATATGGGTGGTTTTACTACAGTAGTTCATATGGTAAAAGGTTTAATGCATGATTATAAAATTACTGTTCCAGTAGCAATCCACTTAGATCATGGTTCTAGTTTTGAAAAATGTAAGGAAGCAATTGACGCTGGATTTACTTCAGTTATGATTGATGCTTCTCATCATCCACTTGAAGAAAATATTGAAATTACATCTAAAGTAGTGGAATATGCACATGCTAAAGGAGTATCAGTTGAAGCTGAGCTAGGTACAGTTGGCGGACAAGAAGATGATATCATTGCGGATGGTGTTATCTATGCTGATCCAAAAGAATGTGCAGAGTTAGTAAATCGTACGGATATTGATTGTTTAGCACCAGCATTAGGTTCTGTTCATGGACCATACAAAGGTGAACCAAACCTTGGCTTTGTTGAGATGGAAGAAATCTCTAAACTATCTGATTTACCACTAGTTCTCCACGGTGGTACTGGAATTCCAGTAAAAGACATTCAACGTTCAATTTCACTTGGAACGGCAAAAATTAATGTAAATACAGAGAATCAAATCGCAGCAACAAAAGCGATTCGTGATTTCTTAAATAACGATCCGGATGCTTACGATCCACGCAAGTATTTAATCCCAGCACGTGATGCGATTAAAACAACTGTGCAAGGAAAAATGCGCGACTTTGGAAGTGCAGGGAAAGCGTAAGCTGAATAATCTAGAAAATGACTAACAAGGAGAAGTGTCCGTTGACATTGTTTGCGGCCTTCTCCTCTTTTTCCATAAATAGGAGGCAATACTTATATGAAGTTTTTTATTGATACAGCAAATTTTGAAGAAATAAAAGAAGCGCATGCGTGGGGAATTTTATCTGGTGTTACGACAAACCCTTCACTCGTTGCAAAAGAAAATATTTCTTTTCATGACCGTTTACGCGAAATCACTACACTAGTTGAAGGGTCAGTCAGTGCAGAAGTTATCGCTTTAGACGCTGAAGGCATGATTAAAGAAGGACGCGAATTAGCAGCTATCGCACCAAATATCACGGTTAAATTACCGATGACACCGGATGGCTTAGCGGCATGTTCTGTGTTTTCTAAAGAAGGCATTAAAACAAACATCACATTAATTTTTAGTGCCAATCAAGCACTTCTAGCAGCACGCGCTGGAGCAACTTATGTATCACCATTCCTTGGTCGATTAGATGATATTGGTCATAATGGAATGGATTTAGTTGGCACGATTGCACAAATTTTCGAACTGCATAACATTGAAACTGAAATTATTGCAGCTTCTATCCGTCATCCTCAACATGTAACTGATGCAGCCTTACATGGCGCACATATTGGCACAATGCCAATTAACGTAATGAAACAAATGTTTAAACATCCTTTAACGGATAAAGGAATTGAAGGATTTTTAGCGGATTGGAATAGCCGAAAAAGTGCAGAATAAGTTAACTCTTGAATTGATTGTAGGTGAATGATAATGGATGTATATAAAATAAATGGACAAAAACGTTTGCAAGGTACCATCAAAGTAAGTGGTGCGAAGAATAGTGCAGTTGCTTTAATTCCCGCTTCCATTTTAGCTAATTCGCAAGTGAACATTGAAGGATTACCTGAAATTTCTGATGTATGGACATTGAAAGAATTGCTAGAAGAAATCGGTGGAGAAGTGGACTTTGCAGATGGAACGATGTCAATCGACCCGTCAAAAATGCAAGGGATGCCTTTACCTAACGGGAACGTGAAGAAACTACGCGCTTCTTATTATTTAATGGGTGCAATGCTTGGTCGATTTAAGAAAGCGGTTATTGGACTTCCGGGAGGATGTTTCTTAGGACCTCGTCCGATTGATCAACACATTAAAGGTTTTGAAGCACTTGGTGCAAAAGTGACGAATGAACACGGCGCTATTTATTTACGTGCTGACGAATTACGTGGAGCTAAAATTTATTTAGACGTAGTTAGTGTTGGCGCAACAATTAATATTATGTTGGCAGCTGTCCTTGCTAAAGGGCAAACTACGATTGAAAACGCTGCGAAAGAACCTGAAATTATTGACGTTGCTACACTTCTTTCGAATATGGGCGCTAAAATTAAAGGTGCTGGTACGAATGTCATTCGTATCGACGGTGTTGAAGAACTACATGGTACAAATCATACAATTATTCCTGACCGTATCGAAGCGGGTACGTTTATGATTATGGCAGCAGTAGCAGGAGATGGAATTACAGTTGATAACGTGATTCCTTTCCACATGGAAGCTGTTACAGCTAAACTTCGTGAAATGGGTGTAACGGTCGAAGAAGGCGAAGAGAGTGTCTTCATTCCAAAAGCGGAGAATTTAACTGCAGTTGATGTGAAAACACTCGTATACCCTGGATTTGCAACAGACTTGCAACAGCCATTCTCTGTTTTGATGACGCAAGCAAAAGGTTCTTCGGTTATAACGGATACGATTTATTCTGCCCGCTTTAAACATATTGATGAACTGAAACGCATGAACGCGAGTGCTCGAGTAGAGGGAAGAACGGCCATCATTACAGGTCCTACGAAGTTAGAATCTGCTTCGGTTCGTGCTTCTGATCTACGTGCTGGAGCTGCGTTAGTTCTTGCAGGTTTAATCGCTGAAGGCGAGACAGAAATCCATGAAATTTCACACATTGAGCGTGGATATAGTTCATTGATAGAGAAATTACAAGGTCTTGGAGCAGATATTCGACGAGAAACACTGCCTGAGGAAAAAGTTAAAAAGTTTGAAGACGAAACTCACTAAAAATCGCATCTTGCCACTTATGTTACAATGGAATGTGGATAATAAAAGACCGATTTTAAACCGGAATACGGGAGGACTAACAAAATGGAACGCAGTTTATCGATGGAATTAGTACGTGTAACAGAAGCAGCAGCAATTGCTTCAGCACGATGGATGGGTCGCGGCTTGAAAAATGAAGCGGACGACGCAGCAACTACAGCAATGCGTGACGTTTTTAACTCCATACCAATGGAAGGCGTTGTCGTTATTGGTGAAGGCGAAATGGATGAAGCACCGATGCTTTATATTGGGGAAAAACTAGGATTAGGCAATGGCGGTCCACAAGTGGATGTGGCTGTTGATCCCCTAGAAGGAACTAATATTGTGGCTTCTGGCGGCTGGAATGCATTAGCAGTTTTAGCCATTGCAGACCGAGGAAATCTGTTAAATGCTCCAGATATGTACATGGACAAGATAGCAGTTGGACCTGAAGCAGTCGGCAAAATAGACATCAATGCTTCTGTAACAGATAACCTGTTAGCAGTTGCACGTGCTAAAAACAAAGACATTGAAGACGTGGTAGCAACCATTTTGAATCGTCCAAGACATCAAAAAATCATTGATGAAATACGTGCTTCAGGAGCACGTATTAAATTAATCAATGACGGTGACGTAGCAGGAGCTATTAATACGGCTTTTGATGAAACCGGTGTAGATATTTTATTTGGAATGGGTGGAGCACCTGAAGGCGTAATCGCAGCAGTTGGTTTAAAATGCTTAGGCGGTGAAATTCAGGGTCGACTAGTTCCTCAAAATGACGAAGAATTACAACGTTGTATCCGAATGGGACTCGATGTTAGCAAAGTATTCCGAATGGAAGACTTAGTTAAAGGCGATGATGCCATTTTTGCTGCAACAGGCGTAACGGATGGTGAACTCCTACGTGGTGTTCAATTTAAAGGTGCTTATGCAGAGTCACATTCACTAGTTATGCGTGCAAAATCAGGTACCGTGCGTTTCGTAGAGGGACGACACAGCTTGAAGAAAAAACCTCATCTTTTGATGAAAGACTAACTTCAAAATTAATGTCTGGTCTTTAGGGGCCAGACATCTTCTACGTATATCCTTTTCTTTGGAATGAATCCATTCCACACAATTCACCCTGCAAAAACACAATAAAATATGAATAAGAGTGGTGCACTATATGTCTACATTGACCATTGCAGAATTAGAAAATATGACGTTAAAAGAACTTTATGCGTTAGCTCGTAAATTTAAAGTATCTACTTATAGCAAGCTGTCAAAAAAAGAATTAATTTTTGCTATATTAAAAACGCGTGCTGAGCAAGAAGGCTTCTTCTTTATGGAAGGTGTCTTAGAAATTATCCAATCTGAAGGTTTCGGATTCTTACGACCTATCAACTATTCTCCGAGCTCAGAAGATATTTACATCTCAGCCTCTCAAATTCGTCGTTTTGATTTAAGAAACGGTGATAAAGTGACGGGGAAAGTCCGTCCTCCAAAAGAAAACGAGCGATATTACGGATTATTGCAAGTGGAACTAGTAAATGGAGAAGATCCGGATCTGGCAAAAGAACGTGTTCATTTCCCAGGATTGACTGCGTTATATCCAGACCGTCATATTAAACTAGAAACAGAACCTAATAAACTTTCTACTCGCATCATGGATTTAGTTGCACCAGTTGGTTTTGGTCAACGTGGATTAATCGTTGCACCTCCTAAAGCAGGTAAAACGATGTTATTAAAAGAAATCGCAAATGCCATCACAACGAATTATCCTGAAGCTGAATTAATTGTTTTATTAATAGACGAGCGTCCTGAAGAAGTAACAGACATTGAACGTTCGGTAAACGCCGATGTAGTGAGTTCAACATTTGATGAAGTTCCAGAAAATCATGTTAAAGTTGCTGAGTTAGTTTTAGATCGAGCGATGAGACTCGTTGAACATAAGCGTGATGTGATTATCTTGATGGATTCTATTACCCGTTTAGCACGGGCGTATAACTTAGTTATTCCACCAAGTGGTCGAACACTATCTGGTGGTATTGACCCGGCAGCATTCCATCGTCCAAAACGTTTCTTTGGTGCAGCTCGTAATATTGAAGAAGGCGGAAGCTTGACGATTCTAGCAACTGCTTTAATTGACACAGGTTCACGTATGGATGAAGTCATTTACGAGGAATTCAAAGGTACAGGGAATCTTGAGCTACATCTAGATCGTAGTTTGGCAGAGCGTCGTATCTTCCCAGCTCTTGATATTCGTCGATCTGGAACGCGTAAGGAAGAATTATTAATTCCTTCAGACCAGTTAGACAAGCTATGGGCTATTCGAAAAACATTCTCGGATTCACATGATTTTGGAGAGCGTTTCTTGAAAAAAATGCGTCAATCTAAGTCGAATGAAGACTTTTTCGAGCAATTAAATACCGATATGAAAGAGAAACGTAACGGTAAAGGGTTAATTTAAATAAAAAAAGGATGTAAATCAACCTCTTGATTTGCATTTAACTATTTGATATACTGTAAGTCGGTACAAAAACCATATTCTGTGACATATGCGACTGGAATTGAACGGGTCGTGTAAGGTGACAGTTCAATAACCAACTCTGTTCCAGATGGTACAGGGCGAGAGGAGAATTTATTTATGAAACCAGGAATTCATCCAAATTACAAAGTTGCAACAGTTACATGTTCATGTGGTAACTCGTTTGAGACAGGTTCAGTAAAGGAAAACATCAATGTTGAGTTTTGCTCAGAATGTCATCCATTCTATACTGGCCGTCAAAAATTCGCAGCAGCGGATGGCCGTGTTGATCGTTTCAACAAAAAATACGGTCTTAAAGAAGAAATTCAAGAGTAGTAATCAAATACCCGCGTAGAGCATCTGCTCTTCGTGGGTATTTTTCTTTTTTAGATAGTTTTTTGTTTGTGTGGAAATCTCAGTTAGAATATTTGACGTTTTGGTTAGAATAATGAGGATCTCAGTATATATTGAAACGAATTCATATTAGTGGTCATACTAAATCTAACTAAACAAGTAGATAACCGAAATGACACCCTTAACACAACTTCTCTCGAAAATAAAGAGAGGTAATGTAAAAAGAATTTCGGTATGATAGGGAATAGAGAGTTTTGAAAGGAGTGTCTTCTATGTACGTGATGACACAATCTGGTTGGGTAGAGGTTATTTGCGGAAGTATGTTCTCCGGGAAATCTGAGGAATTAATTCGTCGCGTAAGACGCGCGCAATTTGCAAAACAAAAGATTGCGGTGTTCAAACCGCGTATAGATAATCGCTATAGCGAAGAAGAAGTCGTAAGTCATAATGGAACTAAAGTAATTGCGATGCCTGTAGAAAGTTCAAAAGATATTTGGCCGCATATTTCGGACGAGTATGATGTGATCGGAATAGATGAAGCTCAATTCTTTGATGAAGGCATTACAGATGTCGTGCAACGATTAGCAGATCATGGTTTCCGTGTCATTGTTGCTGGTCTTGATCAAGACTTCAGAGGCGAGCCATTCGGTCCAATGCCTAAAATGATGTCGCTAGCTGAACAAGTGACGAAGCTTCAAGCAGTTTGCCAAACGTGCGGATCACCTGCAAGTCGGACGCAAAGACTGATTAATGGGCAGCCTGCAGGTTACGAAGATCCAATTATTCTGATTGGTGCAACGGAAGCATATGAGCCAAGATGTCGCCATCATCACGAGGTGCCGGCGGGTGTAACGCATCAAACAATCCTTGCATATGACAAAGAGTAGCGAAAGCTGCTCTTTTTCTATATAATTATACTGTTAAAGAGATAAATGAACGGATGAGGTGATAACATGTTCGACCGCTTACAATCGGTAGAAGACCGATATGATCGATTAAACGAATTACTAAGTGACCCTGATATTGTTAATGATACGAACAAGTTACGCACACTTTCTAAAGAGCAGTCTGACCTGCAAGATACAGTGGATGCGTATCGCGAATATAAAGATATTAAAGCCCAATTAGCTGAAGCGAAAGCGATGCTTGAAGAAAAGCTAGATCCGGATATGCGCGAGATGGTAAAAGAAGAGGTTAATGAACTTGAACCGCAAATCGAAGCGATTGAAGAACGCTTGAAACTTCTTTTAATTCCAAAAGATCCGAATGATGATAAGAACGTAATCATTGAGATTCGTGGAGCTGCTGGAGGAGATGAAGCTGCTTTATTTGCAGGAAACCTATTCCGCATGTACAGTCGATTTGCAGATGCTCAAGGCTGGAAAGTGGATGTTATGGATTCTTCACCGACTGGAATTGGTGGTTACAAAGAAGTTATCTTTATGATTAACGGAACTGGTGCTTATTCGAAAATGAAATACGAAAACGGAGCACACCGTGTACAACGTGTACCGGAAACTGAATCTGGCGGACGTATTCACACGTCAACAGCAACAGTTGCGTGTTTACCTGAAGTAGAAGAAGTAGACGTAGAAATTCATGAAAATGATATTCGTACGGATACGTACGCTTCATCAGGTGCCGGTGGACAATCGGTAAATACAACGATGTCAGCTGTGCGTTTAACGCATATTCCGACGGGTACGGTTGTAACGTGCCAAGATGAAAAGTCTCAAATTAAAAACAAAGCGAAAGCAATGACGGTTTTACGTGCGCGTGTTGCTGATAAATTCCGTCAAGAAGCGCAAGCTGAGTACGACTCTGTGCGTAAGTCAGCAGTTGGAACAGGAGATCGTTCAGAACGAATTCGCACGTACAACTATCCACAAAACCGAGTGACTGATCACCGTGTTGGTTTAACGATTCAAAAGTTAGATCAAATTATGGAAGGTAAATTGGATGAAATCGTGGATGTATTAATCTTAACGGATCAATCAGAACGATTAGATCGGATGAACGAATCAGATGTATAAGTATATATATGAGGCCCTATCTAGGGCTTCTTCTTTTTTAATTGAAAACAAAAGAGAAGAACCTGTTGCTCGATTGCTGCTTCAACATGTTTTAAACAAAACGCATGCTCAATTACTTGCGGATATGCGAGAACCAATGTCAGAAACTGAGTATGAACACTTTTGGTCGCTCATTGAAGAACATGTAAAAGGAAAACCGATTCAATATCTTATTGGCTATGAAGAATTTTACGGTCGCATCTTTGAAGTGAACGAACATGTATTAATTCCACGTCCAGAAACGGAAGAACTAGTTTACGAAACAATAAATAGAGTAAAATCTCTTTTTTCGAATAAAACAGATGTCCAAGTGGCAGATATCGGAACTGGTAGTGGCGTAATAGGTATTTCTCTTAAACTGGAACAGCCTTCATTCCAGGTAACTGTTACTGATTTATCTCAAGATGCACTAGATGTGGCGAAGAGAAACGCTAAATCACTAGGAGCAGAGGTTCATTTTAAACAAGGTGATTTATCTAAACCAATCGCCCATCAAAAATGGGATGTTGTTTTATCTAACCCACCTTATATTGCGTTTGAGGAAGCGGAGACTCTATCTGATAGTGTGTATGAATACGAACCACATTCTGCTTTATTTGCTGAAGAACAAGGTCTGTATTTATATAAGAGGCTGTCTGAAGAGTTGCATGCATTGATGAATAAACCTGGACTAATTGGCCTTGAAATCGGTCACGAACAAGGACCGACCGTGCAAGAATTTTTTCAACTAGCATTCCCAAAAGCTAAAGTTGATATAGTAAAAGACATTAACGGTAAAAATCGAATGATATTTTGCGAGATAAGTGAATAAAGTATCCACACCTTGTCCACAATAGGGGCAAGGAGGCGAACAAAACATGTTGCCAGATTACGAGATTATTAGAAATGAATCACCACAATCGAAAAGATCCCCATGGATGGAACTCATTTTTTCTTTATTAATCATTCAAACGATGTTGTTCTTATTGCCAAGTGCGATTGGGGCAGCGGAAGCAATACCTGCTGATGCGATTCATGTACGAATTGTAGCAAATAGTAACACGCAAAAAGATCAAGAAATGAAGTCATTAATTCAAGAAGAAATTCAACCAATTTTAGTTGAAGCCATTGCAACTGCAAAAACGGCAGAAGAACTTGAAAATCAGTTGAGCAGTTTAACGAATGAAATGACAAAGCGTGCTGGGAAAATCACGAAAAAAATGATTCAAATTCAAGTAGTAGATGCACTTATTCCACCTAAAAAAGATGGTTCCATTTTTTATTCACAAAATGTACAAAAAGCATTAGTTGTTACGATTGGTGAAGGTAAAGGGGACAATTGGTGGTGCGCATTATTTCCAAAAGTCTGCTACCGTGATGAAGAGCCGAAAGAAGAACCAGTGAAGTTTTGGACGTGGGAGTGGATAAAAAACAAGTTTTGGTCGTAGTTATCCACCGATTGTTCACTACTTATCCACACTATGTGTATAACTAATGGAAAAACCGCGACAGAAGGGAGTTTGACAATTGGAAACTAAACGACTAATTGTGGATAAAAATGTGCATAACGATTTTCCTTATTCACAGGCTGTGGATATGCTTCGTGCTGGTGAAGTTGTGGCTTTTCCAACTGAAACGGTGTACGGCTTAGGAGCTATTGCAACGAACGAAAGTGCAGTTGCAAAAGTTTTTGAAGCGAAGGGTAGACCTTCAGATAATCCTTTAATCGTGCATGTGGGAGACCCTCATGATATTGAGAAATACGTTCAATCGATTCCTGAAAAAGCGAAACGTTGCATAGACGATTTTTGGCCAGGTCCTTTAACGATTATTTTAAACGCGAAACCATCTTTATTTGCCTCTAATGTCACAGCGGGTTTATCCACAGTTGGCTTGCGAATGCCGGATCATCCAGTTGCGCTTGAGTTGTTGAGAAGGCTAAAGGAACCACTCGCTGCCCCGAGTGCAAACCGAAGTGGAAAGCCGAGTCCAACAACAGGAAAACATGTCGAACACGATCTTCAAGGTAGAATTCCATTAATCTTAGATGGTGGTGCGACAGGTATTGGGTTAGAATCTACCGTTGCTGATTTTACCGTAGACCCTCCAGTGATTCTGCGTCCAGGTGGCGTTACCGCTCCAATGTTGCGTGAAGTAATTGGGGAAGTGATCGAACCGAAGAGTGAACATGAACAAGACAGTTCAGTACCAAAAGCACCTGGTATGAAATATGCACACTATGCGCCAGATGCACCTGTTTATTTAATAAAACCCGAGACATCTGTTATAACTGCAGCCATTAATGAGATACATAACAATGGTCAAACGGTCGCTCTATTAGCGCCAGTTACATGCAAAGTTGACGCTGCAGATTGGTTCTTTTCGTTAGGAGATGGATCGAATCTGGATGAATATGCTCAATCGTTGTATGCGCATTTAAGGGCATGTGATGAGACGACTGCTGATATCGTGTTAGTCACAGTACCTCAAACAGATGGTGTAGGCACAGCCATATTAAACCGTTTAGAAAAAGCGGCAAATGGAAACTGGTGGATATCCTAAACTCTTCAATATTTGCATATAGTAATACGGATGCAAAAGATAGGAGAGATGTTATTTGGGTACAGAGTTGTTTGCTGGAATTTTGACGGCATTAGATGTCGTAGCACTATATAGTGTGTTACCAAAAATAAGAACACCCCTTCTTCTGGCCATTTGGACCGGAATCTTACATATGATTTTTCCGTTCATCGGCTTTTTAGCTGGTGAATGGATTACTCACCTTCTCCTCGAAGGTGGACGATGGATTTCATCCGTTCTACTTTTTCTAACAGGACTTCATTTATGTTTAAACCAACACAAACCAACTCCTTCCTATATTCCTCCCGCTTTTCTTGCCTTAATTGTCAGTATAGACACCTTTTCAGTTAGCCTTTCTTTTGGTATGCTTCATTTACAGAGATGGGTCTTTTTAATTAGTGCTGGTGTTTTTGCATTTATTTTTTCATACATAGCACTGAAAGGTAACTTTATTAAAGGACCGATTCTCACAAGAATATCTGGGGTATGCTTAATTATTTTGAGTGTGCTCACATTTTTAAGTAAATGAGGGATTACATGAATATTTACTTTATCTGCACGGGAAATACATGTCGAAGTCCAATGGCTGAAGCATTGTTTCAAGCTCAAAACATACCAAATATGGACGTTCGATCTGCCGGAATTTACGCGATGGATGGAGGAGATATTTCGGAGAATGCCAAACACGTCATCTCGAATAAAGGCATCGACTTCATGCATTTTTCTCGTCAAATAAGCGAAGAGGATTTACAATGGGCAGATTTAATCTTAACGATGACAACTGCTCATAAACAAATGCTCGGACAAGCTTTCCCTTATGTGATTGAGAAGACGTTTACACTTAAAGAATATGTAAGACCATATGGATCACATGATGTTTCGGATCCTTTTGGTGGTGATGTTCAAACGTATCAAAAAACCTTTAACGAATTAGACATTTTAATAGAAGAACTCGCAACTAAGATGATGGAGGCATGAACATGAAAGCTCAAGAACAGAAACGTAAGTTTGGATTGAAAAGTAAGATTGTTTTATTCGTCGTTACGTTAGCAGTAATTACTTATACAACGAGTGCTTTGTTTATCAACTATCTTCAACCCAACTTTTTTCCGGAAATTAATTCGTTTGTCTTTGAACTTAGTACATATGCATTAGGGATCCTATGGTCTGGTATTTTAGCTTATTTCTTCAGTTCTTTATTAGTAAAACCTCTTCAAAACTTAGAACAAGTTGCGAACCTAGCAGCCCAAGGAAAAATAGGGGTTGATGTGAAGATTTCAAATTCAACCGATGAAATAAATTCTGTTGCCATTGCTTTTCAATCGATGCTGACGAATATGCGACAAATGGTTGATAGTATTGAAGATAATTTCGAACGCACAAATAAAACGGTCCAACTGCTATCAACTGAAACATCAGCAGCATCCGCTCAAGCTGAGACCATTTCGTATACCATATCTCAAATTTCTCAAGGAGCAGAAAGTTCAGCTGTCTCCATTCAAGATACCGCTGAGTCCGTTCAAGAAGTACGAATATTAGCTTCTGAAATGAATTCACGTGCTGAAAGTTCTTCTCTTCATTCAAAACAAATGATTACTGAACTTGAATCTACGACTGTTATCATTCAATCACTCGTAAATGGCATTCAACGAATTGCTACAGGAAGTGAATCTGCCTTAGGTAACATCTATACACTCGAAGAAAATGCAGGAAAAGTTGAACGCATTATTGGTCTTGTAGGTGATATTGCCGCTCAAACGAATTTATTGGCATTAAATGCTTCTATAGAAGCTGCAAGAGCAGGTGAACATGGCAAAGGCTTTGCCATTGTCGCTGAAGAAGTTCGTAAATTAGCTGATGAGAGTGCGAATGCTGTTAAAGGAATTTCAGAACTAATTCATGCCATTCAATCGGATGTTCAAACTGTCGTTACGCAAATGACAGAACAAGTTTCATTTGCCGTAAATGAAGCAACACGAGTTTCTGAAACCAATGAAGCCGTTGAAGGAATGACGAGTAAAATTCATGAAGTAGCAGAATCAGTCGTAGAAATTTCAGGATTTGTTGAGAAGCAACTAAAAAATATTGAAATGACTGCCCAACAATCTCAAGAGGTAGCAGCAATTGCAGAAGAAACGTCTGCTGGAGCTTTAGAAGTAAGAAGTGCAACAGAAGAACAATCTAAATCGATTGAACACATCGACCAATTGTCTGCAGAACTAAAAGATCAATCTCAGCAATTACATAAAATGATTCAACAATTTGATCGTACAACGAGCGAAATTTAACGAACTCTTTTGGACAAGTTGGTACTTTTTATTCGAATAATGATAAGATATTCATGAGGTTGAAAAGAAAAGAGGGACTCTGATGAATATTGCTATTTCTTCTGATCATGGCGGAAATAATTTACGAAAAGAAATTACAACGTTACTAAACGAACTTGGACATACGTATCAAGATTTCGGTCCTCAAACAAGTGATTCGGTTGATTATCCGGATTATGCAAAACCAGTATCTGAAGGTGTAGCAAACGGAACTTTTGACCGCGGTATCTTAATTTGTGGTACGGGAATTGGCATGTCGATTGCTGCTAATAAAGTCAAAGCCATTCGTTGTGCACTTGTGCATGATGTTTTCAGCGCCAAAGCAACAAGAGGTCATAATGATTCAAATATATTAGCAATGGGTGAACGAGTAATTGGTGGAGGATTGGCACGAGAAATCGTCCAAACTTGGCTTGAAGGAGAATTTGAAGGCGGTCGTCACGAGCGACGCGTTGAAAAATTAACAGCACTAGAAAACGAATAAAGGGGAATCGTTGGATGGATGCACATACATTGTGGCGTTTACAGCTTGAAGAATTATTAGCTGAGTTAAGTACCCAAGTCGTATATCATCCGGGTCAGCTGTTTGTTGTGGGGTGTTCTACATCTGAAATCGTAGGAAAACGTATTGGATCAGCAGGCGGTTTAGAAATAGCCGAAGCCTTATTCCAACCACTTCATTCATTTGCAGAAAAGCATCAACTCCATTTAGCCTTTCAAGGCTGTGAACATATTAACCGAGCGTTAACGATGGAAAACCGAACAGCTCTGACGTACAAACTCGATCCTGTTTCGGTTATACCGGTTCAAAAAGCAGGCGGTTCAATGTCTGCCTTCGCCTATACTCAGTTTAATGAGCCAGTCATCGTCGAATCCATTCATGCCCATGGTGGCATTGATATTGGTCAAACGTTAATTGGCATGCATTTAAAACCGGTTGCGGTGCCTATTCGAACGTCAGTCAAACAAATAGGTGACGCGGTTGTTACAGTTGCTACAACTCGTCCTAAATTGATTGGCGGAACACGTGCAATCTATCACATCAAGAAGACATAAAGGGGATATGGACTCATGAAAAAAATTGCCGAACAAGATCATACAGTATTTGAAGCGATGCAAGCTGAAAAGACACGTCAAGAAGCTAATATCGAACTAATTGCATCTGAAAACTTCGTTTCTGAAGCAGTAATGGAAGCGCAAGGATCAGTGCTAACGAATAAATACGCTGAAGGATATCCAGGGAAACGCTACTACGGTGGTTGTGAACACGTGGATGTTGTTGAAAATATTGCACGCGATCGCTTAAAAGAAATCTTTGGAGCGGATCACGCAAACGTACAGCCACACTCTGGTTCACAAGCAAACATGGCGGTCTATATGACAGCACTTGAACAAGGGGATACCGTATTAGGGATGAACTTGTCTCACGGTGGTCATTTAACGCACGGTAGTCATGTGAACTTCAGTGGGATTCAGTACAACTTTGTTGAATACGGTGTGAATCCAGACAATGAAATGATCGATTACGAAGACGTTCGTTCTAAAGCTTTAGAACACAAACCTAAAATGATTGTTGCTGGTGCTAGCGCGTACTCTCGCGTGATCGACTTCGCTAAGTTCCGTGAAATCGCTGACGAAGTCGGTGCATATTTAATGGTCGATATGGCTCATATTGCAGGATTAGTGGCAACCGGTGAACATCCAAACCCAGTACCACATGCACATTTTGTGACATCTACTACACATAAAACATTACGTGGACCTCGTGGAGGACTTATTTTATGTACGGAAGAGTTCGCAAAGAAAATTGATAAAACGATTTTCCCAGGAATTCAAGGTGGACCATTAATGCATGTAATTGCTTCTAAAGCAGTCGCATTCGGTGAAGCGCAACAACCTGAGTTCAAAACATATATCCAACAAGTCGTAAAAAATGCAAAAGCGCTAGCTGAAGCATTCATGGCTGAAGGGATTGAAATTGTATCAGGTGGAACAGACAATCACTTAATGCTTGTAAACCTTCGCTCATTAAACCTTACAGGTAAAGTAGCTGAGCACGTGTTAGACGAAGTTGGTATTACGGTTAATAAAAACACGATTCCTTTTGACACAGAAAGTCCATTTGTCACTTCAGGTATCCGAATTGGAACGCCTGCAGTTACATCTCGCGGATTTAAAGAAGAGGACATGAAAGAAATTGCGACAATCATGGTTAAATTATTGAAGAACCATGAAGATAGTGAAGTGAAGAAAGAAGTAGCTGAGCGAGTAGCAGCACTGACTTCTAAATATCCACTATATAAATAAAAAGTTAGATAATTAATAGAAAGAAAGTCTGTGGAATTCTTCGTTTGAAGAAGGAAGCAGATTTTTTTTGATTAGAAGTTATGAGTCTTCGGATAGTAGTATAGGAAAGACGTGGGGTTGTAATAAGACCAATATTCTTCAATATCTATAATAAAAGTTAGGGATAGAAAAGAATATGGATTATTCTAAATTTTCACTAATTTTACCATTCGAAAGTAGCTTTTTTATATAGAATCTAATAGGATATAAGTATGACTATAACTTTAGGGGTGAAAGGTATGCAGACGAATTATCCAAAAGAGTTGAGCAAAGAAATGTTATTTGCATGGTTGCGACGTTTAGGTGAGCAATATCAAACTAGCTTTGTCGTCTCAGATCCTGATTTACCTGATAATCCACTAGTCTACGTAAACGATGCTTTCATTCGAATGTCTGGGTACCATAAAGACGAACTAATCGGTAAAAACTGTCGATTTTTACAAGGTCCAGATACGGACATAGGTTCAGTGAAATTCCTGAAATCAAAAATGGATAAAGAAATGCCTGTACATACTGAAGTATTAAACTACCGTAAAGATGGTACCCCTTTTTGGAATGAACTCGTTATTCAACCACTTAGAGATGAAGCAGGAAGGTTATTATTTTATATAGGTTTGCAACTTGATGTAACAAACCGCAAACAAACAGAGGCACTTTTTCTCGTCCAACAAGAAATTTATCAAGGAATCGATAAAGGGTACGCCTTAACGATTCTTTTACAAAAAATTTGTGATTTAGCTGAAAGCTTCTTCCAACAAGGTACTAAATGTTCCGTGTTATTGGTTGATGAGGAGGAACGATTAGTAGTAGCTGCCGCTAAATCATTGCCTAGCGAATTCAATCAAGCAATTCATGGTCGAAAAATCGGACCTAATGCTGGGTCTTGTGGAACGGCTGCCTACATAAAAAAGCCTGTTATTGTGACGGATATAGCAACTGATCCATTGTGGACAAACTATAAAGATATTGCATTGCCTCATGACTTACGAGCATGCTGGTCTATGCCGATTTTGACTTCTGATAATAAAATAGTAGGAACATTTGCAACTTATTTTTCTACTATTAATAAACCTCGTGCAGTAGATTTAGAATTTATTCAGCGTCTCATTCCTCTTATTTCATTGTCAGTTAAGAATGCAGAGCATCAAGATGAAATATTAAGACTGGCTTATATAGATTCAGATACTGATTTACCTAATCGTCACTATTTTACGAATGAACTGAAAGATGTATTAATAGAAAGAAAAACCGGTTGTATCGCCATTCTTGAACCTAGTGAGTTTGCAAAAATTGTTGATATATACGGCAGACACGCCGGAGATGATCTCATAAAACAATTAGGGCAAAGAATTAGAAGAACATGCAAAGGAACTCACGATGTCATAGCCAGATTTGCAAGTTCTGCCTTAATTTTCGTTAGTGTTCTTCCATTAAAAGACGTAGAATCTTATGCTACTAAAATCGCCCAAATTGCAACTGATCCTTTTTTAGTAGCAGATGCCGAGGTATTTGTTACGCTTAAAATGGGTGTCACGACCTTTACAAAACAAGACAATTCAGCAGAGGAACTCATTCGTTATGCGGATACGGCTTTATCAGATGCAAAAAAACGATTGGGCAATTCCATCTCTTACTTTGAATCAACACAAGATGTGGCAGCGAAACATGAGATGACGATTTTCAACCATTTGTCGCATGCGATTCAAAGACAAGAATTCGATATTCATTTACAACCAAAGGTTAATTTATCGACTGGAGAAATTTTCTCTTTTGAAGCATTAGCAAGGTGGACTTCACCTGATTTAGGGATTATCCCTCCTAGTGTATTTATTCAAGCTGCTGAAAACGCAGGAAAAATCAGAAGTATCGAAATGCAAGTTCTTCATAAAGTTTTAAATTGGCTTTCTAACCGAAAAATCGAAGGACAAAAACTATACCAAGTGGCGATTAATGTATCGACAGATCACTTTTTTCATCCGGATTTTATAAATGACCTTGTGAATACTTTAAAAGATTATAAGATTGATCCTCAATATATTCGAGTTGAAATTACAGAGAGTATTGGATTAGTAGATTTTGAACTGGCAAAACTCATATTTGGACAGCTTCGATTAGCAGGATTTGAAAGTTCAGTAGATGACTTTGGAATGGGCTTTTCTTCATTAAGTTATATTCAACAACTTCCATTTACGGAAATAAAGATTGATCGAAGTTTTATTTCTAAAATTGATCATGAAGGTACTCTAGCAATTGTCCGCACGATCATTCAATTAGCGAACAACTTAAATATGGAATCGATCGCGGAAGGAATTGAAACGGTCGAACAATTAACGATATTAAGGTCAATGGGTTGTCAGAGTGGACAAGGATTTTATTTCTATAAACCGATGCCAATAAATAAAGTTGACGAATTATTGCGTCTTCAAATGTAATGTAAAAAACACAGTCAGGCATCTAGCCCTGCTGTGTTTTTCTGCTATAATAGATGAAGTTTGAACATAAGGAGATGAACGGAATGGGAAAAGTATTCGTTTTTGATCATCCATTGATCCAACATAAATTAACGTATATTCGAGATAAGAAAACTGGCACAAAAGAATTTCGTGAACTTGTAGACGAAGTTGCTACATTAATGGCTTTTGAAATTACGCGTGATATGCCACTTGACGAAGTAGACGTGGAAACACCGGTAACAACAGCGAAAGCAAAAGTGTTATCAGGTAAAAAACTTGGTATCGTTCCAATCCTGCGTGCAGGTATCGGGATGGTTGATGGAATTTTAAAATTAATTCCAGCTGCAAAGGTAGGTCATATCGGTCTATATCGTGATCCACAAACTCTAAAACCGATTGAGTATTATGTGAAATTACCTGCAGATGTTGAAGAACGTGACTTTATTCTAGTTGACCCAATGCTTGCAACAGGCGGTTCTGCACTAGAAGCCATCAATTCATTGAAAAAGCGCGGAGCAAAAAATATTAAATTTATGTGCCTAATTGCTGCGCCTGAGGGAGTAGAAGTGATTCAAGAAGCTCACCCTGATGTAGACATTTACATTGCGGCACTTGATGAAAAATTAGATGACCACGGTTATATTGTTCCTGGACTAGGCGATGCTGGTGACCGTTTGTTCGGTACGAAATAAGTAAGGATGTGTGTGATAAATGAATAAAAAATGGAAAGTAATGACGATTTTCGGAACACGACCGGAAGCCATTAAAATGGCACCACTAGTACTTGAACTGGAAAAGCATTCAGACGAGATTGAATCGATTGTGACCGTAACAGCTCAACACCGTCAAATGCTTGATCAAGTTTTAGATACTTTTGGAATTACACCGGATTTCGATTTAAATATTATGAAAGACCGTCAAACATTGATAGACGTTACTACACGTGGATTAGAAGGCTTGGATGCAGTTATGAAAGAAGCCAAACCTGATATCGTTTTAGTTCATGGGGATACAACAACGACGTTTATTGCTAGCTTGGCTGCATTTTATAATCAAATCGCTGTGGGTCACGTGGAAGCAGGATTACGTACATTTAACAAATATTCACCTTATCCTGAAGAAATGAATCGTCAACTGACTGGTGTCATGGCTGATTTACATTTTTCACCGACAGAAGTTTCTGCAGATAATTTACGCAGAGAAAATAAACCAGAAGATCGAATTGTGGTTACTGGGAATACGGCCATTGATGCACTGAAAACAACTGTGCGTGAAGAATATACGCATCCTGTACTAGACAAAATCGGTTCAGACCGCATGATTTTGTTAACGGCTCACCGTCGTGAAAACCTAGGACAACCTATGCGCAATATGTTCCGTGCAATTAAGCGATTAATTGAAGAGCATGATGATGTGCAAGTGGTTTACCCAGTGCATATGAATCCTGCTGTAAGAGAAGTTGCGAATGAAGTATTAGGAAACGATCCTCGAATCCATTTAATTGAACCGCTTGAAGTATTAGATTTCCATAACTTCGCAGCACGTTCATTTATTATTTTGACGGATTCAGGTGGCGTTCAAGAAGAAGCTCCTTCATTAGGAAAACCGGTTCTTGTATTACGTGATACAACAGAACGTCCTGAAGGGATCGCTGCAGGAACACTGAAGTTAGCAGGTACAGATGAAGAAACTATTTACGGAATGGCGAAAGAGCTATTAACTGACGAAGCGGCATACGCTTTAATGTCAAAAGCCTCTAACCCATACGGTGATGGCGAAGCTTCAAGAAGAATTGTCGTAGCTTTAAAAGATTATTTAACTAAAAATTAAATGAAAAAGGAACTGCTTTTGCAGTTCCTTTTCGTTTGTAGACAAAAAAACGCTTGAAATCGATTGAGTGGATAACAAGAAGGCGTCTAATTGAATGGTTTTGATTTTCGCTGCGCTTCTAGTTAAAAGAAGTTTGTTTCAATGCAAAGTTTACTTGGTTAATGAGACGATTTTTATGAAGTCGAATTGCTATTGTGGATTTATCAATCAAACTGACGGGTTTATCAATCGAATTAGAGATTTATCAATCAAACTGGGCCATTTATCAATCAAACACGTTTCGTAGCCAAGTTAACTAGGTGATCTGCCAACTCAATATCTCTTCAACATTAAAGAGACATTTCGCGTTCACCGAAATGGCATCCATTTGAAAGGTTTTGTTTTTCGCTGCGCTTCTGATTAAAAGAATAGTGCCTTATAAATGAAAAAATGATGTAGTTGAAACTAATTATATTAAAAGTGTTTAACTTGATATGAGGAAAATTGAATATTAGTTATATTTGCAGTGATTTATATTGATTGAAATGGAGACGGCGACTCCAGCGGAATCAGCACGAACTGAAGACCCTGGACTGAGCAAAGCGAGGGAAGCGGCTGAAGTCGTGCCCGCGGAAAGCGTCCGTCGCAATGGAAATCAACAGTTACATATCAAACGTTTTATAAGAGATATTTATAGAAAATATAACAACTCATCCTGCTGTGCCTAAAATTTGTCGACAATATGTCGAGCCCTTGTAGTTTGTGAAGTTTTTCACGGGAATCAATTGACATCAAATTACCCCTATTGTATGCTTACAAAGGGTATGAATGAGAGGGCTTTCATAGAGAAATTATGTGAAGAAACCTTGTTATATCTGCTTTCTACTAGATTCGCGGTTTTTACAAAACTTGCAAAAAACGTGAGGATCATCATGCGTCCAAATCGACGTCCTTTACACGCAATGGCCCTTTATTCGGCTATTGTCTCACAACTTGTTGGTTCTATTTTAATCGGTGTGTACACAGGTATGTGGCTCGACAGCAAAATAGGCACCACCCCGTTATTTTTAGTGCTATGTCTGTTCATTGGCCTTGCTGCTGGTGTAACAGCCGTAATTCTGTCCATTCGAAAATACGATTCAGGAGATACATAATCTATGCAAGGTTTACAGCAAGTATATCAAAGGCAAAAGAAACTTATATTTTTTTTGCTCGCATTCTGTGCACTTGGCTGGGGTTTTACTCCATACCAAACTGTGTTTGCTGGCTTAGCATTAGGCGCCCTCTTTGGGTTGTATAACTTTTGGCTCCTCGTACGGAGATTGGAAAAATTCGACCGCTCTTTAAATGAAGGGAAGAAAGTCAAATCTCTCGGCACTGCTATGAGGTTCGCCTCTGGAATAGCGGCTGTGGCGGTTGCGATGTCTGTTCCTGAACAATTTCATTTAGGAAGCACGGTCATTGGGTTGATGATTCCGTATGTTTACTTACTTGTAGACAGAATTGTATACCATGTGAAACACCATTAATCGAATTGTGAAAGAGAGGTGAATGCATCGTGCATCATGAGAATCCGACGGTTACATGGCTTGGACTTACGTTCAATCTGTCTAACGTTTTGATGCTATCAGTTACCGCACTAATTGTTTTCTTAATTGCTGTGTTTGCTACACGTAAATTGAGTTTAAAACCAACTGGTATGCAAAACTTTATGGAGTGGGTAATGGACTTCGTAAAAGGTATTATCAAGAGCAACATGGACTGGAACACAGGTGGTCGTTTCCATGTGCTTGGAATTACACTAATTATGTTTATCTTTGTGGCAAACATGTTAGGTCTTCCATTCGCTATCATAGTTAACGGAGAGTTATGGTGGAAATCACCAACAGCTGATCCATTAGTAGCTATGACACTTGCAACAATGGTGGTTGTTTTAACACACTACTATGCGATTCAAATGAAAGGGTTGAAAGAATACGGAAAAGACTACTTACGTCCACTTCCATTCTTAGCACCTTTAAAAGTAATTGAAGAGTTCGCGAATACGTTGACACTCGGTCTTCGTCTTTACGGAAACATTTATGCAGGGGAAATCCTACTCGGCTTACTAGCTGGTATAGGTGGAGCAAGCTTCTTAGGCTTCTTCGGAGTTATTGTGCCAACACTTGCTTGGCAAGGTTTCTCGATTTTCGTTGGAGCAATCCAATCGTTTATCTTCGTTATGTTAACGATGGTTTATATGGCTCACAAAGTGAGTCACGACCATTAATATACTGTTCATTCATTTGAGCAAATAACACAAAAAAACACATATTCCAAGGAGGAAATTTTATTATGACAGGTTCAGTAGGTTTATTAGCAGCAGCTATCGCAATCGGTTTAGGTGCACTTGGTGCAGGTATTGGTAACGGATTAATCGTTTCAAAAACAGTTGAAGGTATCGCTCGCCAACCAGAAGCTCGTGGCGTTCTTCAAACAACAATGTTCATCGGGGTTGCATTAGTTGAGGCACTTCCAATCATCGCTGCAGTTATCGCGTTCATCGCTTTAAACGCTTAATTTGTAGTCGGTTTTATAAAATGGCGAAGTTGATCCTTCGCCATTCTCTTATGAAAAGATACTATTTAGTAACTTTAAGTTGGAAATACATCTAATTAGATTCACACATAGAATGAAGCTCTTGAAGGGAGTGAAACAATCGTGTTTTTGGATTATCTCGTATTGAATGCGTCTGATGGTCATGAAGTTAAATTCTTGAACACAGGTGACATCTTTGCTACTTTGATTATTTTCATCATCTTGATGCTCCTTCTGAAAAAATTCGCTTGGGGCCCGTTGATGGGAGTAATGAAGCAACGTGAAGATTTGATTGCGAGTGAAATTGAAGCAGCTGAAAATAGCCGTCAAGAATCACAGCAATTATTAGAGGAACAACGTAGTTTGTTGAAAGAAGCACGTACAGAAGCACAAGCGATTGTTGAAAACGCGAAGAAACAAGGTGACGTACAACGTGAAGAAATCATCACTGTTGCACGCGCTGAAGCTAGCCGTTTGAAAGAATCAGCTGTCCGTGAAATCGAAACAGAAAAAGAGAAAGCGATCGCAGCAGTTCGCGAAGAAGTTGTCTCTCTATCTGTTCTTGCAGCATCTAAAGTTCTTGGGAAAGAAATTTCTGAGGAAGATAACCGTGCGTTAATCGAAGAAACGATTGCGAAGGCAGGCGATGTAGGGTGAGTCAATCAACTGCAGCCAAACGTTATGCTTTAGCATTGTTTGAATTAGCACAACAACATAATCAATTAGCTTCTATTGAAGAAGATCTTCGTGAAGTGAAAGTGGTATTTAAAGAAAATCGTGAATTGCAAGTTTTGCTTGCAACACCGAAACTTTCTTTATCTCGCAAGAAAGAAATTATCCGTGAATTATTCGCGAAAGCCAATCCACTTGTTGTGAATACACTTCAAGTATTGATTGACCGTAGCCGAATTAACGAAACTGTTGCAGTTGCAACTGAATTCGCTAAACTTGCCAACGAAGCTCAAGGCATTGAAGATGCTAAAGTATTCTCAACTCGTCCATTAACAGATGATGAGCGTACAGCAATATCTTCTGCATTTGCGCACAAAGTAGGCAAGCAATCTTTACGAATTGAAAACGAAATTGATCCATCACTTATTGGTGGCATGCGTCTTCAAATCGGTAACCGTATCTTTGACAGCAGTGTTAGCACGAAGCTAGACCGCTTGAAAAAACAACTTATTGGTTAATATTATGAAATGAAAGAGGTGACATACATGAGCATCAAAGCTGAAGAAATCAGTGTTCTGATTAAGCAGCAGATTGAAAATTATCAATCTGAGATGAAAGTTAGCGATGTTGGTACAGTTATCCAAATTGGTGACGGTATCGCTCGTGCTCATGGTCTCGACAACGTCATGGCTGGAGAGTTAATTGAATTCTCTACCGGTGTTATGGGTATGGCACAAAACTTAGAAGCTAACAATGTTGGTATCGTTATTCTAGGACCATATTCAGATATCAAAGAAGGCGATGAAGTACGTCGTACAGGCCGTATTATGGAAGTACCAGTTGGACCAGAATTGATTGGCCGTGTAGTCAATCCACTTGGACAACCAGTTGATGGGTTAGGCCCAATCAGCACAACAAGAACTCGCCCGATCGAAAGCCCAGCACAAGGTGTTATGGCACGTAAATCGGTTCATGAGCCATTACAAACAGGTATTAAAGCGATTGATGCACTTGTGCCAATCGGTCGTGGTCAACGTGAGTTGATTATCGGTGACCGTCAAACAGGTAAAACATCTGTTGCGATTGATACAATTCTTAACCAAGCTGACCAAAACATGATTTGTATTTACGTAGCAATCGGACAAAAAGAATCGACTGTACGTAACGTAGTTGAAACGCTTCGTAAAAACGGCGCTTTAGAGTACACAATCGTTGTTACTGCTTCAGCATCTCAACCAGCTCCATTGCTATTCCTAGCTCCTTATACAGGAATCACAATGGCGGAAGAGTTCATGTTCGAAGGCAAGCACGTATTAGTTGTTTATGATGATTTATCTAAACAAGCTGCGGCTTACCGTGAACTTTCACTATTACTTCGTCGTCCTCCAGGTCGTGAAGCATATCCAGGGGATGTATTCTACCTTCATAGCCGTTTATTAGAACGTGCTGCGAAATTGAATGAAACACTTGGAGCAGGTTCGATTACAGCTCTTCCATTCGTTGAAACGCAAGCTGGAGATATCTCTGCTTATATTCCAACAAACGTAATTTCGATTACAGATGGACAGATCTTCTTACAATCTGACTTATTCTTCTCAGGTGTTCGTCCAGCAATCAACGCGGGTCTTTCAGTATCACGTGTTGGTGGTTCAGCTCAAATTAAAGCAATGAAAAAAGTTGCGGGTACACTACGTCTTGACTTAGCTGCATTCCGTGAACTTGAAGCATTCGCACAATTTGGTTCTGATTTGGATAAAGCAACTCAAGCTAAATTAAACCGTGGTGCACGTACAGTAGAAGTATTGAAACAAGACTTGAACAAACCAATTAAGGTTGAAAAACAAGTTGTCATTCTTTACGCTCTAACACGTGGTCATTTAGATGATATTGCCGTGCAAGATATCGTTCGTTTCGAAAACGAATTATATAGCTGGTTAGATTCAAACCACACTAACGTTATTGATCACATCCGTACAACAAAAGATCTTCCTGCTGACGAAGACTTAGTAAACGCGATCTCTGCGTTTAAGAAGACATTTGCTAAATCAGAATAATCTTTTTGGATGAATAAAAAACGATAAGGTGGTGAAATACCAGTGGCATCATTACGCGACATAAAAAGCCGAATAACATCGACTAAAAAGACAAGTCAAATTACAAGAGCTATGCAAATGGTGTCGGCTTCAAAATTAAACCGTGCAGAGTTGAATGCGAAATCATTCGTACCTTACATGGCAAAAATTCAAGAAGTCGTTGGCGCAATTGCATCAGGAACACAAGACAGTGGACATCCAATGTTAACTTCTCGTCCTGTAGCAAAAACTGCTTACCTTGTTATTACATCTGATCGTGGACTTGCCGGTGCATATAACAGTAACGTGTTACGCGTTGTTACAAATGCCATCCGTGAACGTCATACATCAAATGATCAATTTGTCATCTTTGCAGTTGGCCGTGTTGGCCGTGATTTTTTCACGAAACGCGGATTTTCAGTGATTGAAAGTATGGTCGCATTGCCTGACCAACCTTCATTTGCTGATATTAAGGAAATTGCGCGCAAGGCTGTTGGTATGTTCACAGAAGGTACGTATGATGAACTTTATATGTACTACAACCATTTTGTTAGCGCCATTCAACAAGACGTTACAGAGAAAAAGGTGCTACCTTTAACTGACATCGAAACATCAAGTTCAACTGCTTCATATGAATTCGAGCCTTCTGGCGATGCAATTCTTGAAGTACTACTTCCACAATATGCGGAAAGCTTGATCTACGGTGCTCTACTTGACGGTAAAGCAAGTGAACATGCTGCACGTATGACAGCAATGAAGAGTGCAACCGATAACGCTAGTGAATTAATTAGTTCATTAACATTACAATTTAACCGTGCACGACAAGCGGCGATTACCCAAGAAATTACGGAAATCGTAGGCGGCGTAGCGGCTCTAGAATAGAAGTATTAAGTAGGACAGGAGGGTACAAGTATGAACAAAGGACACGTTCTTCAAGTAATGGGTCCCGTTGTTGACGTTAAGTTTGACAATGGACACTTACCAGCAATCTACAATGCTTTGACAGTTACGATTGAACGTCCAAACCAAGAACCTACAACGTTAACTCTTGAAGTTGCGTTACATCTTGGTGACGACTCTGTACGTACAGTTGCGATGTCATCTACTGATGGCTTAAAACGTGGTGCTGACGTAACAGACGCTGGTTCTGCAATTACAGTTCCAGTTGGTGATATCACATTAGGTCGTGTATTTAACGTACTTGGTGAAGTAATTGACTTAGGTGAAGAAATTCCGGCTGAATTACGCCGTGACCCGATTCACCGTTTAGCTCCAACTTTCGAGCATCTTTCAACTGAAGTTGAAATTCTTGAAACAGGTATCAAAGTAGTAGACTTATTAGCACCATATATTAAAGGTGGTAAAATCGGTCTCTTCGGTGGTGCCGGTGTTGGTAAAACAGTTTTAATCCAGGAATTAATTAATAACATCGCTCAAGAACATGGTGGTATCTCGGTATTCGCAGGTGTTGGTGAGCGTACGCGTGAAGGAAATGACTTATTCCATGAGATGAGCGATTCAGGCGTTATTAAGAAAACAGCAATGGTATTCGGTCAAATGAACGAGCCGCCTGGTGCACGTATGCGTGTTGCCTTGACTGGTTTAACAATGGCTGAGTATTTCCGTGATGACCAAGGTGCAGACGTACTATTGTTCATCGATAATATCTTCCGTTTCACACAAGCAGGTTCTGAGGTTTCTGCCTTACTAGGTCGTATGCCATCAGCCGTTGGTTACCAACCAACACTTGCTACAGAAATGGGTCAATTACAAGAGCGTATTACGTCTACGAACAAAGGTTCAGTAACGTCGATTCAAGCAATCTACGTACCAGCCGATGACTATACGGATCCAGCTCCTGCAACGACATTTGCTCACTTAGATGCAACAACTAACTTAGAGCGTAAACTATCTGAAATGGGTATCTACCCAGCGGTAGATCCTTTGGCTTCGACTTCACGTGCATTGTCACCTGAAATCGTTGGTGAAGAACATTACTCAGTAGCTCGCCAAGTTCAATCTACACTTCAACGTTACAAAGAATTACAAGACATCATTGCGATCCTTGGTATGGATGAGTTATCTGATGAAGACAAGTTAACGGTTAACCGTGCACGTCGAATTCAATTCTACTTATCACAAAACTTCCACGTAGCTGAGCAATTTACAGGTCAAAAAGGTTCTTACGTTCCAGTTAAAGAAACAATTCAAGGGTTTAAACAAATTCTTGAAGGAACATATGATCACTTGCCTGAAGATGCATTCCGTTTAGTGGGTCGTATTGAAGAAGTAATCGAAAAAGCGAAAAGCATGGGCGTTGAAGTTTAATAACAGGGACCAGGAGGGAAAAAAATGAAGACCATCAAAGTCAATATTGTCACTCCCGACGGCCCGGTATACGATTCAGAAGTCAACATGATTATTGCTAATACTACTACTGGTGAAATCGGTATTTTACCTGGTCACATTCCGATGGTAGCTCCTCTAGAAGTGAGTGCTATTCGACTGAAAAAAGATAATCAAACAGACATCGTCGCAGTTAGTGGCGGGTTCCTTGAGGTTCGTCCAGATCAGGTTTCTATCCTTGCTCCATCAGCTGAAGTCTCTAGTACGATTGATATCAACCGTGCTAAAGAAGCAATGAAACGTGCAGAAGAACGTCTAAACTTATCAAAACAAGACGACGTCGATTTCAAACGTGCGGAATTATCGTTAAAACGCGCAATGAATCGTATCAACGTTAATGAGGGTAACATCTAATCTTTAAGCAAAAAACGGGCAGAGGAATACTTCCTTTTGCCCGTTTTTTTGATTTTTTAAATTCGACTTTTCATTTAAGTAGTAACATGAATGATCACGTGAACGCTTTGGCTCTCAAGAAGTACAAAGTGTGGATTTTATGAATGTGGAAAATGAAAAATGGAGAAGATTTACTTAAAGTATTTCCTGTATATTTATGAATGAAAGAAGGGGTTTATATGTTTGAAGCAATGGGACAACAAGCAGTACTTGGTATCATATCTCATGTGTTTTTTATTGGAGTATCCTTTTACGCTCTTCAGGCATTAATGATTGATAAATTCATTAAAAAGAATCATGTCTTCCAAGCTCAGCTACTATATATATTTTTGAGTATTTTGATTGGGACATCAGTCTCGAATTTCTTTTTAACGATATCGGGTTGGTCTAACCAATTACCTTATTTATTTCAATAAAGTTCTCTTCATGTCCAGGCATATGAAGAGAGTCGTATGTAAGGACATGAAGAAAACTTGTATTACCCGGGAAATAATTTGTCGAAACAGGTTTCGCATATGTATTGGTAGGGAACAGATTATTATAATGCATGCGCGCATAGATAGATAGTTTTTTAGAATTGGGAATGTACCGACACAAACATCCTGTGACTTACGTATCATATAAGGCAGGGAAAACGACAAAAAAAATTAAAAAAATAAGGGCATCGGTCCTTGTTTAAAAAATGAAATGCCTGTAACATTGGAAATGTTTTAATTCCTAATTAATGACATCATACAAGTTGAAAAATGAGAGAATAAATAGAAAATTACTAAAGAAGTTGGAGGGTCAAACGGTGGATAAAATAGTTGTAAAAGGTGGACAAAAGTTAAAAGGTAAAGTGCGAGTAGAAGGTGCAAAAAATGCGGTGTTACCGGTTTTAGCTGCAGCATTACTTGCTTCAAAAGGGAAGAATATCATTCGTGACGTACCTAATTTAGCAGATGTATATACGATTCATGAAGTTTTAAAAAGTTTAAATGCAGATGTTCAATACTTTCCAAAGCAAAACGAAGTGGTGATTGATTCATCAGCAACATTATCAAGTGAAGCACAATTCGAGTATGTTCGTAAAATGCGTGCATCTATCTTAGTTATGGGACCTTTATTAGCACGTAACGGTTTTGCACGAGTAGCACTTCCAGGTGGTTGTGCAATCGGTTCACGTCCAATTGATCAACATTTAAAAGGATTCGAAGCAATGGGTGCTGAAATCTCATTTGGACATGGTTATGTTGAAGCTAAATCTGAAGGTAGATTAAAAGGTGCTAAAATTTATCTAGATTTCCCAAGTGTTGGAGCGACAGAGAACATTTTAACAGCAGCTGCGCTTGCAGAGGGAGTTACAATTCTTGAAAATGCAGCAAAAGAGCCAGAAATTGTCGATTTAGCGAACTTCATTAACGAAATGGGTGGTCGCGTAATTGGTGCAGGAACTGACACGATTCGCATCGAAGGTGTAGAAGCACTAGAAGGCGCAGTTCATCATATTATTCCTGACCGTATCGAAGCTGGTACTTTCATGGTCGCTGCAGCAATAACAAATGGGGACGTTATTATTGAAAATGCTGTTCCAGAACATATGGCAGCCTTAATTTCTAAGATGGAAGAAATGGGTGTCAAGATTAATGAAGAAGAAGAGGGCTTACGAATTCGTTCTTCTGGAGAATTAACTTCGGTTGATATTAAGACAATGCCGCACCCAGGTTTCCCAACAGACATGCAATCACAAATGATGTCGTTGATGCTAACTGCTACTGGTACTGGTATCGTAACTGAAACTGTGTTTGAAAACCGCTTCATGCATGTGGAAGAATTCCGTCGCATGAACGGGAATGTAAAAATTGAAGGCCGTTCAGTGATTATGCAAGGTCCTTCAGATCTTCAAGGTGCAGAAGTTGCAGCAACGGACTTACGTGCAGCAGCAGCTCTTATTCTAGCTGGATTAGCTGCAGAAGGCGTTACTCGTGTTACTGAGCTATACCATTTAGATCGCGGTTATGTTAACTTCCATTTAAAATTACAAGCATTAGGTGCAGATATTGAACGTGTTAATACTGAATCAACAGATGAGAAAGTAATGCAAACCGTTTAATTCACTTATATTCATACTATTCCTAAAACCGTCTTCTTATTCTTATAAGAAGACGGTTTTTTTGCGCTGATAATACAATATTTGATAACGGATTTCAGTAACCCACCGGAAAGCGTCCGCAGAAATGAAACCAACCACTCAATTTTGTTTTTCTAGGGTACTAAATAAATGGGATATAGTCATAATTATTGCAAGTAGAGAATACAGTTCACATATGAGATATCTAGCCATTATTATAGCCTGCCTCTGTCTCTTTTTACTGCCACTGCAATTAATAAAGAAAAATCCCACACAACCCGAACTACAAACAATTTCAACCAATGCGTGCCCAATTTCCATTCAAGTAGAAGGAATAGCCGAACCTCTTGAGCTAGAAGAATATATTGTAGGTGTAGTCAGTGCTGAAATGCCTTCTTCATTTCATCTAGAAGCATTAAAAGCTCAAGCGATTGCAGCGAGAACGTTTGCTTTAAAAACGACTAACTATGGCGAAAAACCTATTAAGCCTACTGTGTCTCATCAAGCTTTTATTCCAAAAGAAAAACAAGCGAATAACGAAAGGGTAGTAAAAGCTGTAAAAGAAACTGAATCACAAATACTGAGTTATGAAAACCAGCTGATTACGGCTATGTTTTTTTCAACCAGTAATGGCGCAACGGAAAGTGCAGAAAATTATAGTGGGTTTGAAATCCCTTATCTAACTTCTACTGAAAGCATAGGGGATTCGATTTCTCCAAAATTTCAACAACAGCAAACATATACGTTGAGCGAATGGAACAAAGCTTTTGGTTTTGTATGGTCTGCAGAACAGCTTCAATCGATTGTCTTGGAAGAGAACGAATCAAAGCGAATTCAAACAATGAAAACCGACCAACATAAATGGACAGGTCGTGAAGTTCGTGAAATTTTAAAATTACCATCCACTGATTTTGATATTTCAATAGATGAAGAGTTAATTACCGTTACAACGAAAGGATATGGTCATGGAGTTGGTATGAGTCAATATGGTGCAAACGCTATGGCTAATGAAGGAAAAAAGGCTGAAGACATACTCTTTCACTACTATCAACAAACAGAAATAAAAAATTTCCAAACTTTACATTCAGCATGTTTAAAATAAGTTACCTCTGACAACACTAGCAATTAGAGGTGATGAACATGCGAGAGGAAAAATCTAATAATCCTTCTCTACCGAAAAAGAATAAAAAACAAGGTTGGCTTTGGCCGGCAATATACGTAGGGTTCTCATTGTTATTCGTTGGGATGATTTGGGGCTATAATGCGTATGTAAACACTGATGATGAAGTGGCTGGAGATTGGCCAAGAACTGAGGGCGTCGATGGATCAGATGAAACGGATCTAGCGGTTAATGCTCAAAATGAAACAGTTAAGTTTCCATTTGATGAAGATTTATTGGATCAAATGACCGTAATACAAGATTTCTATGATGTGACAGCGGACGAAGAAACACGTGAAAACTCATTACTCGTGTTTAATCAAACGTATGCTACAAACAGTGGACTATCCATTTCAATGGATGGACAACCTTTTGAGGTTTTAGCGGCACTGTCGGGAACGGTTGAAGAAGTGAATCTTGATCCGTTTACAGGTGATGAAGTTGTTCTTAAGCATGAAAATGGATTAATAACCAAATATCGCTCATTAAGTGGGATCCTTGTGAAAAAAGGCGATGTAGTAAAACAAGGCCAAGTAATGGCAACGACAATTGAAAATGATTGGAACCCAACTGCAGGAATCCATTTACAATTTGAAGTTCTTGAAAATGGGGAAGCTGTAAATCCTAGAGACTATTTAGCGTTCTAATCACGGAGAAATAGGCATATGGTGTAGAAATAGTTCGTACAGGAAAGAAAGGATGCGGTCGTGCACGAACAAATTCGAAACCGCTGCCTGCGACTCGGTGAAATGGTGTTAGAAACAGGATTAACTGTTCGGGCAGTTGCAAAAAGTACCGGCTATTCCAAAAGTACGGTGCACAAAGATTTAACCGAACGACTTCGACTGGTCAATGAAAGTCTTGCAAATGAAGTAAGTGAAATTCTCGCCTACCATAAGTCAATCCGACATATAAGAGGTGGAGAAGCAACAAAACAAATGTGGAAGCAAAAAGAAGAAACCGCAACAGAAATGCCATGACGGAATATACGTCATGGCATTTTTATGTGGAAAGTATGAATGTAGGATTTGTTGGAATCATTAGGATTCTATATATCTATTCATATATGAGGAAATGATTTAAGGAGTAGAAACCTTATGCAACCGGTTTTGCAGTTCATTTAGGGTGTAAGAAATCTAATAATACTGGGAAAAAGGATGTATTTAATTGAGTATTATGATAAAATATTCAGTTAGTAGCGTAAAAAAGAGATTATACATATAAAGGGAAATTGGGAAGGAGAAACATGGTTCATGTTTGCTAAAGATATTGGGATTGACCTAGGAACGGCAAATGTACTTATCTATGTAAAAGGAAAAGGGATTGTCTTAAACGAACCCTCTGTAGTTGCGATTGATAAGAAAACAAAACGTGTATTAGCAGTAGGAAATGAAGCGAAACAAATGGTCGGTCGTACACCGGGGAATATTGTTGCTATTCGTCCATTAAAAGACGGAGTTATTGCTGATTTTGATATTACAGAAGCAATGCTTAAATATTTTATTAATAAATTAAATGTTCGAGGATTCCTTTCAAAGCCACGTATTTTGATTTGTTGTCCAACGAATATTACAAGTGTAGAACAAAAAGCCATTCGTGAAGCAGCTGAAAAATCTGGTGGTAAAAAAGTATACTTAGAAGAAGAGCCAAAGGTAGCAGCGATTGGTGCTGGGATGGATATTTTCCAACCTACGGGTAATATGGTTGTTGATATTGGTGGGGGAACAACGGATATTGCTGTTCTTTCAATGGGTGACATCGTAACATCTGAATCGATTAAAGTTGCTGGCGATGTTTTTGATAATGATATTTTACAATATATTAAAAAAGAATATAAACTCTTGATTGGTGAGCGTACCTCCGAAGATATTAAGATAAAAGTCGGAACTGTTTTTGCAGGAAGTCGTCATGAAGAATTAGATATTCGTGGACGTGATATGATCACGGGGCTTCCACGTACAATTACCATTCGTTCAGAAGAGATTGAAAAGGCATTGAAAGAATCCATTTCAATGATCGTTCAAGCGGCAAAAAATGTGTTAGAAAAAACGCCTCCTGAATTATCAGCAGACATCATCGACCGCGGTGTTATTTTGACTGGCGGTGGAGCATTAATGCACGGGATCGATTTACTTCTTGCTGAAGAACTAAAAGTACCAATCTTCCTATCAGAACACCCTATGGACTGTGTTGCGATTGGAACCGGGATTATGTTAGACAATATCGGAAAAGCTTCAAGCCGACTATGACCAACTGCCCTTGTGTGGCATAAGAATTTATTTGTATAATTAACATAACTAACTCGAAAGTGGTGACGATTTTGTTCCGAGGATTTTATACTGTGGCGTCTGGCATGATTGCTCAACAACGCCGAACTGAATTATTAACAAATAATATGGCAAATGCCAATACGCCTGGTTATAAAGCGGACCAATCTGTCATCCGTTCGTTTCCGGATATGTTAATGTCTCGATTAGGAAATACGCAAATTCCAACCGACGATCCACTTCAATTAAAAACGATGAATCGTGTGGGAGCCATTAACGCAGGTGTTTACATGCAAGAAACTCTTCCTTTATTTACCCAAGGTCAGATAAATGAAACAGAGTTAACAACAGATGTTGCACTAATCGATGGAAATGTGCCAACGAATCCCGCTACAGGGAAACCCGGAGCATTTTTATTTCGCTTAGAAAACCAAGGACAAGGTGAATCGTATACTCGTAATGGGAATTTCACTTTAGATGGTCAAGGGTTTTTAGTGAATCCTCAAGGACTGTATGTTCTTTCCGATGAAGGTACACGTATTCAACTTCAAAATGATGATTTTTCAGTTGTAGCGGATGGACGTATTTTAGTAGATGACGCAGAAGTTAATAGAATTGGCATTTCATTTGCAGAAAATCCTCAAGCCTTACTTAAAGAAGATAATGGATTATTTAGAACAGCAGATGAAGCTAATTTACCTTCTGCTTATACAACACCAGAAGCAACCTTCTCTATGCAACAAGGATTTTTGGAAGGATCCAACGTGGATTCTGCACGCACAATGACGGATATGCTAACTGCTTATCGTGCATTTGAAGCAAACCAAAAAGTTCTTCAAGCGTATGATCGCAGTATGGAAAAAGCAGTGAACGAAATTGGACGCGTTTAAAACCTATAGAAAAGGAGGCAACGAATGATGCTTCGAACGATGATTACTTCTACTAATACAATGTCTCAATTGCAACAGCAGTTAGATACAATCGGAAATAACTTATCCAACTCAGCAACTACTGGTTACAAAGCGCGCGATGTGAAATTCCATGAATTATTGTATCAGCAATTCAATAATGACAAATTGGATCGTGCCCCTCGTCAATCACCGACAGGTATTCGATATGGCGTAGGTGCAGTACTTGGACAAGCTGAAATGAATTGGAAGCAAGGAACACTTCAACCAACAGGTCGTGAATTAGACTTTGCTTTTTCAGAACCAAAACAATATTTTAATATTTTAATGCCAGACGAAGCAAATGGTACAAAAACAGTCTATACAAGACAAGGTGCTTTCTATATGTCACCTATGGAAAACGGCCAACTTATGCTTGTTAATGGCGAAGGTTATCCAGTTGCTGACTCAGAAGGTGCACCGATTGTGTTAGAAGAAAATGCATCAAAATTCACAATTTCTGACGGTGGTAATTTAACGGTTAGTTATCCAAATGGCACGACAACGCAAACACAGTTGGCTGTATCCGTATTACAAAAACCTCAATTCATGGAAAACTTATCTGCTGCTTATCTCGGCTTGCCTACAAATTTAGATGAGTTGGGTGTTACCGAGCAAGATATCTTAACAAATTTACAAGGGGCAGATCGTGCTGAAATAGCGATGCAAAATGGAACGCTTGAAGCATCAAATGTCAACATGTCCAAAGAGTTTACAGAATTAATAAGTACACAACGCTCTTACCAATTTAATGCTCGTGCAGTGACCATGGCAGATCAGATGCTTGGACTCATAAACGGGATTCGATAAGGAGAACTAACGAATGACGGATGAAGTAAAGGACGAACAAAAGGTTCAGCATACATCAAACGCGTCAAAGCGAAAACAGCATCAAGCTGCCAAAGCGGAGTCGGGCGAGATCAACAAAACATGGTGGGTTCAAATTCGTCTCTTTCCGATTTGGCTACGCATTCTTCTCGTATTGGCTCTGCTTTCTGGTGCTATTGCAGCAGGCTTGATGATTGGCTACGGCTATATTGGTGACGGTGAGCCAAAGAACGCTCTTAAATGGGAAACATGGCAACACATTTTAGATATCATGAAAGGCAAGTAAAAATAACTTGCACATGCTGGATGAAATAAAAATCGTGGGGGAATAACAATGTTATCAGCTGAACAAATCCAAGCGATTTTACCACATCGCTATCCCTTTTTACTTGTTGATCGCATCATCGAAATCGAGGATGGGAAACGTGCTGTTGGAATAAAAAATGTATCGATTAATGAAAATTACTTTAATGGTCATTTCCCGGGATACCCAGTAATGCCTGGTGTATTAATCGTTGAAGCTCTTGCCCAAGTAGGTGGAGTTGCTTTATTAAATAAAGAAGAAAACAAAGGCAGATTAGCATTTTTAACAGGAATTGATAATTGCCGCTTTAAACGCCAAGTTGTTCCAGGTGACCAACTTCGTTTAGAAGTTGAATTTATTAAGCTTCGTGGAGCAATGGGTAAAGGACATGCCATCGCTACAGTAGATGGGGAAATTGCTTGCGAAACTGATATATTATTTGCACTAGGACCTGTTGTCCAATCAGAAAAATAAAAATACATATAATTATGAGTTGTTTAATGCTGGCTGTCTGCGGGAATACTAACAACAGACGGTGTAGCCTTTCATCGTAGGAGGTTAACGCTTCATGTATAAAGAATTATCAGCTGGAGTAAAGAGTAGTATCACTCGATCCATCACATCGGTTTTTGAAAATTATATGGCATCCATCGCATGGGATGAAAATCGATTCCAAATGGAAGATTTCATTCATGCATGGCGTACGTATATTAATGAGTCAGCAACATGGACAGATAAAGTATCAGATGAAGTCAAACAAAGTCCTGCTTTTCACGAGGAAGTTGCTAAGAAAATGAATCAAGTTATCGACAAAATCTTGAATGAGCCACCGTCTGAGCAACAAATTGCAAACATCGAAATGATGCAAGAAGAAATGAACACTCACTATGATTATGCGTGTAAAGCAGAAGCGGCATACGTCGAATCACTTTTAAAAGAAAAACAAAACGCATAATCGGATAGTTCTTTCCTTTCCCGGGCAACCTACCATGAATCACACACTGTGTGGTGAATGAACCGGAGAAAGGAGGGAATTTTTTTATGTGGAAAAAAGCATCAATCCTATTCGGAATGAGTGCACTCATGCTTGTAGGTTGTAATAACGACGACTTACCCGAAACAAATGAAACCCCAATGGAAGACATGACAGAAGAGCGAGAAATGGTCCCTGAAGATAATAATGGAACCGACGTGAATCCAGAAAATGAAGATACGAATCTTGATGAAGACAAAGACATGATGCAAGATCAAAACACAGAAGAAGAGGAAATTCTTGAAGATGACTTAGATGCACGTGATGCAGACGATAAAGATCAGTAATGGATAATTGAGCGATGCCACTGAATTAATTTCAGTGGCATTTTTTAAAGTGTTTGATGGTGGTGACTGGCTCAGTTAGAATTTCCGGGTTCTTGGTTCGAAATTTGGAGATCTCAGTTAGAAAAACAGCTATCTCAGTTGTAATTGTCACAAATAAGAATTAAAAAGGCATAACACCATTTCGAGTGTTATGCCTTTTACTATTTTTGCTGATTTGCTAAATCTTTTTTTAATTGCGGTCGAGACCGCATATCTGCTTCGAAGCGGGATACAAGTTCGTCTCCGGACAACCCATCAGATATGAGTTCGCTCAGTAATTGTTCTGCATATTTGCGTCTTACTACTTTTAATGTGCCTTTTAATAACACGGAAACATAGTCACCAATTTTTTTGATTGAATATACAACGACTTCGAAGGTAGCAGGTTCATTTTCTGGATATGAAATAACGACTTTTACATCAATTACTTCTTTTGACTCTTCAAATTGTTCAAAAAAAGTACTGTCGTTCTTATCAATATACATCTCTAAAATCCACGCTCGATGGCTGTTTTCTTGGTTAATAATAATGCCATCAACTAGTGGAATCGGAAGAATTTCATCGTTATGAACCACTGTCATAGACAACATTTTAAACGTTTTCACCAAATATCACAGCCTTTCATGAAGTGTTAAGTATGTTTATTATATCACAAGATTAAAATACTTGAGGAATTGGGTAACTTCGTCATTTCGAAAAGGCACTTAACCTTACTCTCACATGCGAATATCCAATAAAACCTTTTTTTAGCGTAGCTGAAAATGGAATTATTAGAGGCGAAAAACTAGGCAAAATAAATTTTTGCCTAGTTGCAAACAATTTAAGGTTGTCGATAAGATACGAAATATAGCGAAGGAGGGAGGTGAATAAGTGAATCAAGTAGGGATGATTGGCAGAATTACGAAAGATCCAGTGTTAAGACAGTTGTCTGAAGGACGTGTTCAAGCAAGTTTTGTTTTAGCTGTTACGAGGACTTTTAAGAACCAGAAGGGTGAAGATGCCGATTTTGTTTTGTGTACAGTTTGGGGTAAACTGGCCGAAAACACCGTTAAGTATTGTGGGAAAGGATCTTTGATTGGAGTCAGTGGGCGAATACAATCAAGGTCTTATCAAAAAGAAGACGGGAGTCGAGTATTTGTTACGGAAGTTGTCGGTGAAGAAGTTCAGTTCCTAGCCACAAAACCAAAAGTAGAAAACAATCACGATGCGACGACAACAGCACCAGAGATAGAACTTCCAAATGATTTTGTTTTTACAGAAGAAGAACAACGTGAGTTACCAATAACTTAATGCATGAAAACCGCGGTTGACCGCACCGCTGGTTATTTTGAAAATCAATTGCACGGTACTTCTATACAAGAAGAAAGGAATTCATCCAATATGAAAGGTTCTCCTGAACATCTCATTCGAATGGAATTACATATGACACAAATGATTCGTATCATAGCGAATTTGAATGAGCGCATCCAAGTTCTTGAAAGACAACTTCAAGAACCCTTAATAACGATTCCGAGAGAAAGATAGTACCTAAATCGAGAGAAAACCGGCCGATAGAAGCACGGCCGGTTTCAAAAATAAAACTATCCAAATGTTAATAAATCACGTAAATCATTGTCATCAAGTTCTGTAATCCATTGACTTGATTGAATGAGATCTTCAGACAATGCTTGTTTATCACTTAATAATTTGTCGATTTTTTCTTCAATCGTTCCAATCGTTACGAACTTATGAACATGAACAAATTTAGTTTGTCCAATACGGTAAGCGCGATCAGTCGCTTGATTTTCAACAGCTGGATTCCACCATCGATCGGCGTGTAGGACATGATTTGCAGCCGTTAAATTTAAACCAGTTCCTCCTGCTTTTAAAGACAGTAGGAAGACGGGGAATTCTTTTTCTTGGAATGCTTCAACTAAGTTATCTCGTTGTTGCTTTGGCATACTTCCACTTAAGAATGGCGTTTCAATGTCATACAGCTCAGATAGACAATGTTGGAGTAAATGACCCATTCCAATATATTGTGTGAAAATGAGGCATTGCTCACCGCGTGCTGCGATTTCAGCCGCAAGCGTAACAATTCTAGCTAATTTTTCAGATCGCTCCATCATATCCTCGGCTGGTCCAAATCCCTCTTTCAAATACAAAGCTGGGTGATTGCACAATTGCTTCAGCTTGCTTAACATCTTTAAAATAAGTCCTTTTTTCTCGAATCCTGTCAGAGTTTCGAGTTTAAACAACGTTTCCTGTATTAAACTTTCATATAAAGCAGCTTGTTCTGTCGTTAATGGACAATACTCTCTTTGCTCTTGTTTGTTTGGTAAATTTAATAACAAATCTGGATCTTGTTTCGTTCGACGCATTAAAAATGGTCGTATCTTGGCACGTAACTTTCGTTTATGCTCTTCTGATTCATCTCGTTCAATTGGGGCAATAAACCCTTCTTGGAACTTACTGAAATTCCCTAAATACCCCTTGTAAATGAAGTCGAAAATAGCCCATAGCTCTGACAATCGATTTTCTACTGGTGTCCCCGTAAGTGCTAAGTGATGAGCACCTTTTAATTTGCGAATTGCACGAGATTGCTTCGTGTGCATATTTTTTATGTTTTGTGCTTCATCTAATGTCACGCTTGCCCAAGTTACTTCGCTTAATGATTCAGCATCTTGTGAAGCAGTTCCGTATGTGGTTAAAACGACATCTGGCTTAATTTGTGCTAACTCAGATGCAAAGGATTCATCCTTAGAACGAAGTTGACCATAATGTACGTGAACACGTAAATCAGGCGCAAACCGTGCCAGTTCTTTTTGCCAATTTCCTAGAACAGAAGTTGGACAAATAATAAAAGAAGGATCCTGGACGGATTGTGTGCGGTGTATATGCAACAAATAAGCGATGAGCTGTACGGTTTTACCTAATCCCATATCATCCGCTAAACACACACCAAATCCTTGTTCACGCATAAAGACGAGCCAGTCAAATCCTTGTTGCTGATAAGGACGTAAATCAGTTAATAAAAGAGGAGAGACCGTTGTAGTAGGCAATCCTTTTTTATCCTGTAATTGCTCAAGGTACTTTTGAAGAGATTGAGTTAATTCAAATTGAAATAACGGATCTTCCTCTTCTTCTAAATCATCTGGATTTAACGTTAATTCCTCAGGTAATTCTCGGAACAGTAATTCCTTAACAGTCCAGTTTTCAGAGTCCGTTTGATCCATTAAGGCTCTAATTTCATGCATCCATGTTGAATCAATTCGGAACCATTCATTTCCAGCGCGAATAAATTCGCGATTTTCATCAACCATTTGCTTAAACTGATCTTCTGATATCTTTTGTCCATTTAAAGAGAAATGCCAGTCAAACGTCAGGATTTCATTTAAACCTGCCGTGGTTTTAAATGATGTTGTATTAGCATTTGACTTAACTCGGAGTTTTGACTCTTTAACAGCTTTCAACCATGAAGGTAGAATCACGTCAAAACCTAATGCTTGTAATCGAGCAGCATCATCCCTTAAAAATGCACGAACATCTAAGTCTGATAAAGTTTTCGAAAGAAACTTGTTTGAATCAGCTTCTATATTTAACAAATCAATCATTTGTTCTTGAGTTGTTTGAATGAAAGTCCCGAACTCTCTCCATTTATCAGGTAAGGCGTCTGTTATATCTGCCTGTTTTTTTCTAAATGGCGGAGTCCAATGAACAGAGCTTTTCTTACCACGAACAACAGTCTCTAACTGCCAGTCTTCTGAAAGTGATTCAGGTTCACTCAATCGAATAGCTACTACAACATCTGATTGTTGGTTTTTAGATTTGATTGGCCAGCCACCTTGTTTAAAGAAGGGCACCAGGCTAGGAATATCCGTCATTGTTAATCCAGCACCATAAAGCTTTTGTTGAATAGCGCGTGATAACACAAATTGACCTGATTCTGATAACTCAGGATAATCAATGACTAATCGATTCTCATCCAAAGTAATGGAATCCCACAAGTTTTCGTCATTCCATGCACTAGCTGTATTCTCAAGTGAAGCCAATAGTTCTTGATCGGTCGGTGAATGACCATTAACTTGGACAAATGGGTGCTTTGTATCACTTGAAAACATTTCAATCATATCGAGAGCAGTAAAATGAGCCGCTTCATCATGATGTAATCCATAAAAGGAAGCTTCATGTCGAAATGTTAAAAATGGAACCCATTGCTCCACAAATAAGCGCATCCCCTCATCGTTGTATGCATGGAGTGTAAAAGTGCCTTCGTCACTCGTTGCAATCGAGATATGCAGTTGTTTTAAGAATGGTGATACACGAGAAGGATTGTTTGTCATAATGATAAGTTTCCTTTCTGTATCTCTTCTTGTAGTGCGCGTAAACGCTTATATTTTGATTGAATTTCCTGTACATAGGAATTCCAATAATCTACTTTTCCACTTTTCTTCGCAGCCGCTTTCATCTTCTTCCATATGCGCACTGCTTGTTTATAACTATGACGATTTCTTTCACGTACTTCTTTAATAGCTAATACATGGTAAAGAGGTAATGTACTTTCAGGCGATTCTTGAATGACCGTTTTCATTCCACACGATTCTGCGTAATCCAGCGTCGAGGAGAATCGATGGTGTAAAGCAACCCAGTCATCAAAACGTTGTTGATCAATTAAGAAATCAGAGTATGCACGCAACCCAAAGGAACCGAATTGCCAAAACAATTCTTCTCGCTGATCGTCAGGCATTTCAATTTGCTTATATAAACCATATAACTGAGAAATGATCTGTGATCGATTCCAAGGTGAAAAACTCGAATTAACAAATTCGTGTATAAAAGGACGAATTGCTGTTAACAAAATTTGCAATGAATCTTGATCGTTCAAAGACTCTGCAAGTTTTGCTACATAGATCCATTCGACTAACTGTGAAGAGTTAATGTCTTCTACAAGAGTCTCGAGTGAATCCTTTTTTTGTAGAAGAACATAGAAGAGAGCTAAATACAGAGAAGAGTCACTTTGATTCGTTTCGAAAAAGACCATTTCATTTTCACGCATTTTCTTCTCAGTAAATAGATGTTCCCAAAATAAGCGCACTAACTGAAATCTTAAAGCGAAAAGTCCATTTGTATTTTGTGCAATTTCTCGAATTTGCTTTGCAAGTGAGTCGTAAAAAGGATCAGCTGCAAATAATCGCGGTTTATTGGCAAGAGATTGCATTTCATGTTGAATGTTTTCAATCTCTGTTTGAATGGTAGTTCTTAGATGGAACAATTCATTTTCTTCGATTTGGGTTAGGAGAATTCGTAAAAGTACTGTACTAGTGAAGAGACGGTATAGGGGTTGCCATTCCCGTTCAAAAGGTGTGAATTTTTTGATTCGCTGTTGAATGTTTTGAATGGAATAGTCAATACGATATCGTTCTTTCCAATTAGCATCAGCAGAGACTGCGTGGAAAGTAGCTTCAACAACCGTCTTCCAGCTTTCAGGTGTCCGTTCATTAGCTAATAAGGATAATTGTTCGGTTTTCTTAAGACGCCATTGCTGTAGCCAATCGGATAAAGATGACTTTTGCTGATACAAACTAAAAATAACGGCTAACCGATGTCTGCAAAACTCATCAGCAGGACAAGAACAAAATGATGCTTCTTCGGTAATTAATAGACGGACCTGTACAGGGACGACATCTTGGACAACTCCGTCAATTCGATGATTATAAGGGTCGTAATTGGTAACTTTAATAGCCCCATTGCGAACAATAAAGGCGGCACGTCGGACAAGCTCCTCATCTTCCGAATGAGAAGGATGCAATGTATCATATATTGTCGCCATCCATCGCTCTAATTGCGATTGATAACGCACAGTTAAATTAAATAAGGATTGCGTCAAAGATAACATCTCCAAAAAAAAACTTTCCTTTCATTATACGGGTAAAATGGTGCATCCGTAAATGAATGAGGAAAGAATTAGCGTTGAAATGCAATAAATGATTTCAACATTTGAATAAAAGGCTCTTGTTTATCGGCCGGTAGTTCATTAAATACATGGAAATATTGAAAGTAAATTGGATTGGCCTTATACAGATCCAAAATATGATCAGTAGAAAATTCATCGTAATCATCTGATTTTTCCTTAGCAATAGGAAGGTTTCTGATCGTCAATTCTTCAGGATGGAGAAGTGCATTGACAAAAACATCTTTTGGAATCCCGTAAATCTTACACATTTGCACGAACATTTTAATTGAAATTTGTGCATTGTTATTCTCGTATTTTGATAATGCAGAAGGGGTAATACTTAACTCCTTAGCCGCCTCAATCTGACTCATTCCAGACATATCTCTGTACTGAACAATTAGTTGATAAATTTCCATTTCATCTCCACCTTTTAACACAAACCATACAAAAAACAATGGCTTTAAAATGCGAAAATGAAGAATTGGAAATTCTGATTTCTACAATGGAAATTCTATTTCGGAAATAAAGGATTTTTGATATGATTGAATATAACAAATATTCTAATATTTGTTATTAATGTACTTATAACATTTGCCACGGAAAGGTTGATTGTATGCCCACGCTATGAAGTGCAATTACCGGGATTAGAAAAGAGTTCAAAGAGAAATCAGTTTGGTCGTCAGGAGTTCCTCGTTTACGTGACTCCTAAAGGGAAAAGGAAGTCGACAATCGTTCAGTGTAAGGGGAATGGAAAAACAATCATACATATGATGAACTTCGATTGTTGTACCATAATGAATTTAGAAATTGATTTCACAAATAGTATTTGTTCTTTTGAAAGTAATTCAAAATTAGATGATCAAATTCCTGCATTATTAAAAAATATTTTAACCGGATTTCTAATTCAATATCATACCCAGTCAATTGCATTTTTCACATGTGGAAGACCGGAAAAATAATATGAAAATTAGTCATATCTTAAAATTCTTAGTTATTTGAAGTTGGATATGACTTTTTTATGCGAAGTTTCTATTATGATTAAGAATTTTTTACAACAAATTTAGTTATTTAGTCACAAAAATAAATTGACAATTAACATTTAGAGGGTATAATTTACTATTGTGTCTATATATGAGGAATATTATTACATATCAAAATACGACAACAATTTAGTAAGTGGAAGGAAGAAAGCATGAAGATTACATCGATATTAAAATTAACAGCAGGAATACTAATTACGTTATTTTTATTTACTGGATTCAATTTATTTTCATTAAATAACAGTATGGAAAATTTAGAACAAGCAGGAAAAGTTGAAAAAGAATCAATAAGCTTATCAAATGAACTACAAGGAGCATCCGATTATTTAACAAATGAAGTACGAGCATATGTCCAATTTGGTGATAGTGTCCATTTAGATAATTATTGGAAAGAAGTAAATGAAACAAAGACTCGTGATCGTGTCGTAACAAGACTTCAAGAACTCAATGTGCCTGATGAATTACTCAATCTTGTAGAACTTGCAAAAAACAATTCCAATGATCTTATTTCATTGGAAGAAAAGGCAATGAAAGCAGTTGAAGAAGACGATTTAAATCGTGCAAGAGGATATGTTTTTGGAGCGGACTATCAAGTCGGGAAAGAAAAAATCGAAAAACCTATAACTGAATTCGAAGAAAAATTAAATTCATGGGCTGCAGATCGAGCAAATGCTGCAAAACAAAAAGTTGAATTTAATTTGTTAATGCTAAATATAGCATCTGCACTCGTCTTACTTGCTATGATTATTACGTTCATTATTCTTTTCTGGAAAATTAAGCCCTTAAAAACTTTAAATAGCTACGCAGTTGATATAGCTAATGGAAACTTATTAATGGAAACACTAGAAGGGAAATCTAAAGATGAAGTTGGCGAATTAACGACCTCATTTAACCAAATGGTAATTAGACTTAAGTCGCTTCTATCATCAGTTCATCAAGCAAGTGAAAATGTCGCATCTTCTTCAGAAGAACTTCAAGCTAGTGCTGAAGAAACTACTTTTGCAACTCAACAAGTTTCATTATCAATTGATGAAATTGCAACTGGTGCAGAGAAACAATTGTCCAATGTACAAGACAATCTTGATTCGATTCAAGAAGTTGCAAAAGGGATTCAATTAATTGCAAACACGTCAATTGAGGTATCTAAGTCAGCAGAGGATACATACCAAAAGTCTGAAAAGGGTCAAACCAGTATTAAGCAAGCCATTCAACAAATGAAAGAGATAGAATCAAATGTTGAGCATACAGCAGGTTCCATACAAACACTGGAACAACGTTCTAAGGAAATAGAAAAAATCGTAGTAGCTATTACAGATATCTCATCTCAAACAAACTTATTAGCTTTAAATGCAGCAATTGAAGCAGCTCGAGCTGGTGAGCATGGAAAAGGATTTGCTGTTGTTGCTGATGAAGTAAGAAAATTAGCGGAGCAATCTAGTGTTTCCGCACAACAGATTACGGATTTAATCCAATCAATTCAAAGCGATACAGTTCGCACAGTAAGTGAAATGCAAAATGTTACTAATCATGTGAAAACAGGAGTTATAACCATTGAAGAGACAGGCATGGTCTTTAGTGAAATCTTACATTCAACACAAGAGGTTTCTTCACAAATTCAAGAAGTGAGCACGATTTCAGAACAAATGGCATCAAGTACGCAAGAGATAAACAAATCAATTAAATTAAGTTATGAAATATCTGAGATTTCCTCTGCTAAGTCACAAAACGTCGCTGCTTTAGCAGAAGAACAGCATGCTTCAATGGAAGAAGTAGCTGCATCCGCTAACACTTTAAGTGAGTTGGCAGTTACATTAAAAGATGAGCTAGAAAAGTTTAAGTATTAAGTAAGAATTAGATTTTCATTATGAAAATACCACCACTTCCCTGGTGGTATTTTTGTGTTTTCTGATGATATCTAACTTTTATTTAGAATATATTAGGAGTCTCAAAATATTTCATTTCAAACTGTAATTTTCTAGATTTATCCTGCACGTTTTAGGGTATAGTGTGATAAACTAATAGTAATCAGAATATTCTGCTAAAAAAGGAGGGGGAACAAATGTTACATGTTCAATTAATGAAACCGTTTTATACAAAGCAGGAAGGTCAGACAATGAAACTGGTATTTGCCTATCAGTACTTCTCAATTCGTAAGGATGAAGAGTTATTTCACTTCATTCCCGTAGAAGGAAAAGAAATCATTGTAAATCTTAATACGTATCAAGTGGAAAATTTGTCAGATGTGTTTGTGTTCCAAAAAGGAAATCGCTTTATCCGCTTACCACTCTATCAATTATTGCTTGTGTCAGATATCCATATTCATTTGCAAACAATTTTGCAACATGGAAAAATGGAGGATTCAGAAATTATGTCCGACGTGTTAGAAGAAGCGGGAGAAGCAATTCATTCTTTAGAAGAGGGATACCGTGATCGAATGATTGATTACGCTCTAGCAAATAGAGATGAAGACTTGTTTCAAAAACTAATTCAATAACCGTGGAGGCCATGACATTGAAATTTCATGCTGAGTAGAAACACCTATCGAATGTTAAAAAACGATAGGTGTTTTTGTATTGTCATTTGTAGAATTTTTACAACTAACGTGCTATTTGGCATGCATTCAAAATAAGGTAATGAGTGCCTTATAAAAAGTTCTCAGAAAATTTACACTAGTAGATGGAGTTTATTTTAATAGGGAATATTTCATTCTTGTCAATCATAACAATAAGTTTACACAACATTTATATTCCCATAGTAAACGTCTGATAGAATCAGATCGTGTAAAAACTAATCGTCGAGGAGTGGAAGTAGATGAAAAAAAACAATTGGACAAGCGTCGTTAGTAATATCGTCTTCTCATTTTTACTTGTCATGTCAACAATCGCACCATTTATTACTACATCAAATGTACAAGCAGCGGAGCCGATAACGGTGGCAGAGGCTATAGCCAATAATTCTGGAGCGGCTACGGTTAAAGGATTTATTGTAGGAACGGCAAGTAGCGGGACAAGCTATGACCAAGAAGCACCGTTTACAGCCGCAACTAATGTGGGATTAGCAGACGATCCAAATGAAACGGATGCGTCTAAGATTCTTCCCGTTCAATTACCTACCGGGTCAGTTCGTGCAGGAATCAATTTAGTAGATAACCCTCAAAACTTTAAAGCTGAAGTAACGATTTCAGGAACACTTGGAGCATACTTTTCGGTTCCTGGCTTAAGAAGTGCAAATGCATTTTCAATTATTTCGGAAGGTGAAACACCACCACCTCCACCTGAAGCTGAGGTATTAGAAAACATCGCTGCTGCTCGTGCAGTAACAGACGCTGACAAACTTATCAGTGTTACTGGAACAGTTACAACAGGAATTGGATTCTGGGGTGGTAAAGCATTTTATATCCAAGATGATTCCGCTGGTATTTATGTTTATACATCAGCAGCAGACGTTAGCCCAGGTGACATTGTTGAACTTGAAGGTAAAGTAAGTCCTTATAGTGGCGAACTTCAAATTCAACCATCGAAAATCACAAAAATTTCATCAGCGAACACTTTACCAGCTACACAAGAAATAACGCCAGCTGGTGTCAATGAAGAGACGCAAGGTGAACGTATTCAATTGAACAATGTAGTCATTACTAACTTAGAAAAAGTAAACGAGTACGGAACGTTCGAATTTACTGCAACTCATGAAAATGGTGAATCGGTTGTTATTCGTAACGATAATCGTAATGGTCTAGACTATGCTACATTTGCTCAGCGTTATAAAGAAGGCGAACTTGTTAATATCTCTGGTATAGCCTCTAAATACAATACAACGTACCAAGTGAAAACATTAGGTCTTGAGAGCTTTGATTTGGTGAATAAACCCGCTGTTTACACGGATATTTATCCAGGTACAGTTTCTGAAGGAACTGAAATTACATTAATTACTCCGATTGAAGGAGCGAAAATTCACTACACAGTTGATGGATCAACACCAACTACAGCAAGTACTGAATATACAGGCCAGATTGTATTAACTAAAGACACAACAATTAAAGCCATTGCTGTAAGTGATACAACGTCTGAAGTGTTCTCATTCACTTACAATGTGTTGAAAGTAAATGATCTTCAAATCCGCGATATTCAAGGAGACGGTCATTACTCAGATTACACAGGGGCGACTGTAAATGAAATCACAGGTGTTGTTACTCATTTATACAACTCAGCAAACTTTGTCATTCAAGACGTGACTCCAGATGACGACAACACAACTTCTGAAGCAATCATGGTCAATAAATCATCAAATGGCTTTAAAGTAGGCGACGTAGTAACTGTCGCTGGGACTGTTGAAGAATGGTATTACGAAGGCTATTCAGATATGAAAGATAATGATTTGCCTATTACTCGCATTCGCGCGACTGATGTAGTGGCAAATGGAACACACGAACTACCAGCACCATTAGTTATCAATAAAGACGTTTTCCCACCTACTGAAATCATCGACAACGATGGGTTAACTTCATTTGATCCAGAAGAAGATGGAATCGATTTTTATGAATCAGTGGAGTTAATGCGTGTTGCAGTATCAAATGCAAAAGTAGTAGGACCTCAAAAATACGGAGAAGTAATCGTAGTTTCAAGTGATTCAAATACAACGTTCAACGACTTTGGCGGTATTAATTTATCGGCAAATGATTACAACCCAGAACGAATTGTGGTTGATTTTGATAATGAAAGCTATATTGCTAAAGCAGGAGACTTCTATGCGGAAGAAATCGTAGGCGTATTCGGATTTGGCTTTGGTAACTATAAACTTTGGGCAGAAGAATCAGATCTTCCGGAACTTAATGTTTCTGAACGTCCAGATGTTGTTACTGACATTGAATTCAAAGAAGATGAATTAACAGTAGCTGCGTATAATGTGGAGAATTTCTCTACAAATACAGAAAATACACCAGATGAAAAAGTAGAAAAAATCGCAAAATCTTTCGTTGAAAACATGAAATCACCAGACATTATCACGCTAGTAGAAGTTCAAGATAATGACGGACCAACTCCTTCAAACAACTCGGATGCTTCTGCAAGCTATGAACGTCTAATCGCTGCGATTGTTGCAGCAGGTGGACCAGCTTATGAATGGACTGACATTGCACCAGAATACAACCAAGATGGCGGACAGCCCGGCGGTAACATTCGTGTAGGCTATTTATACAATCCAGAGCGAGTATCACTATCCGAAGGTACAAAAGGTGGCTCAACTGAAGCGGTTGCTTGGGAAAATGGGGAGTTAACGTTAAACCCTGGCCGTATTCTTGATTTGCCACAACAAAATACACGCAAGCCGTTAGCTGCACAATTTGAATTCCAAGGTGAAAAAGTAGTCGTTATAGGGACTCACTTAAACTCAAAAGGTGGAGACCAGCCTTTATTCGGCAAAAACCAACCACCATACCTTGGTTCAGAAGCAGAACGCATTGAACTTGCAACGATGATCAACGACTTTATTAAAAAAGGCCAAGCACAAAATCCAGATTTAAAAGTGATTGTTGCTGGGGATATGAATGATTTTGAATTCACACCAGCTCTTGCAGCACTTAAAGGTGGCATTTTAACAAACATGGTAGAGAAAGTACCAGCAGGAGAGCGTTTCTCTTACTATTACCAAGGGAATTCACAAGTACTTGACCATGTGTTAGTGACGAATAACTTAGCTGATCAAACAGTGATTGATATGATTCACATCAATGCACTTTATATGGAAGAGCATGGTCGTGCATCTGACCATGACCCAATTTTGATTCGTACTTCATTGAAAAAACCAGCAGACGGTGTGGTTGAAGAAGGGGAATGGGAAGAGGAAATCACAAACGGAGAAGTTCGCATTTCGATTCCTGAAAACGAGTTATTTGAAGAAACGTCAATTGCTGTATCTGAAGACAAATTAACTTCATTAATGGAATCTGGAAAAGATGTTGTCCTTGACTATGGACAATTAGAAGTGAACCTTGATCCAAATCATGTAGCAAAATTAGTACAAGAAGCGGACGGTGCCGTCACATTTACGTACGACCAAACGGCCGATGCTGACTATGTAGAAAGTAGTAAAGGCAAGCATTCTGAAACTGTATTGGTGGATCCATTTGCATTTGAAATGACAGATGCGAGTGGTGATGAAATTGAATTAACTGGACATTTATCGTTCGTATGGGATTTCAGCGAACCAATCGATCACAGACATATGAAAACATTTGAGCTTGATGAAAAAGGGAAGTGGAAAAACGCTCCTGTTACATCAAAAGGTTCGAAGTGGACATTTAAAGTGAAAAATACGGATGCTATTACAATCGTAAAAACAAAATAAGCATGAAAATAAGCCCTTCTCCGGTTCTTTAAACGGGGAAGGGCTTTCATGTTGGCTTTTCCATTTCTTTATCACTCCTATATAGAAGAAATTACATATAACAAAAGCACGGAAACACTTGAACCTACAATGCCAAAGACAATATCTTCTTTATTAACTGATAAAAACTTTTCAATGTTCATGATGTCACTTCCTTCTATCTATTTCTTTTGTTGCGACTGAACGGTCCTTCTATATCTATTTGTACGAATGAGAAAACTAATTGTTACAGGAAGAATGCCCATATTAATAAAAGAATAAACTTATTTTTTTAATATAATTTTAAAATTGCTATATCGACTATAGGCAAAATTCAATTTTCCGCCCTATTTGATTGTCAAAATACTAGTTTGGGTCATACGGAGTGGCAAAATACAACTTTAAGGTAATATATTCCATTTCATGATTCTTTCTTTTATAATAAAGAAGAGCTATAAACCTCTTCATTAGGGTGGAGTATTTATAGAGATTGCTAATTCCATACATAGATCTTGCAAATTTCGATAGATCTCATTCCTATTTCCCCATTCGCAAGACATGGCCAATTGAATGGGAGAAAGCCATCTGCCTAGCCTAGGGGGGTTAGGTCTCACTTCTCCTAATAAAGTAAAAAAACGTCAAAATTCCTTAAAATTATGCATCATATGACATATGTACTGAGTATTTCTCATCAGATTTGCTAAAATACGACCCTTTGTAGGTTACAAGCGTTGTCGTTATTTGGTAAAGTAGAGAAAGATTAAAAGCATATGGTAGGTATGAGAAGGGATTTCGATGACATGATTTTTGATTTTCGATTTTGGAGATATTTTTCTAGACAGCAAGAGTTAATCGATAATCTTGCAAATGCACAAATGAGAGACTTTAAGACACGCGTTTGGATGGTAGGTTTACTGGGACTTCTATTATTCGCTGTACGTGAATTTTGGGGAATGAATACAGAAAATCTTACGTCAACTTTCGTGGTGGCTGGAAGTGAGGCATTTACTTTGGCTCGCATTTTATCTTTAGTGGGTATATTGATATGGGCTTTCATTTATATGGCATTTCACTTTTTCGGGATTGCATTTTTATTAAACAAGCTTACGCACATTGAGTTATCTAAACTCGCTGTATTGCAATTATATGTAATTGGCATTCTATTAATAGAAAAAGCTTTAATGTTTATCATCTTTGTCCTTTTAGGTTTCACCACGCCAGTGTCCCTATTTTCTTTTGGACCTCTAGCAGGGACCTTTTTAGAACAACCATTCTTCATCTTTTTCTTTAATCAGTTAACAATTTTTACAGCACTCATCATTGCGCTTCAAGTTCGTTTCATTCGAGCTTTTTCAGATTACAAATCTTCACACATCTTCTTGTTAGTGCTAGCTATGCATGTTTTGATGGCACTTATTACAGCGGCAGTTGGTTTCATTCCATTTGAAGAATGGTATGTCCGTTTTATTGAAGGAGGTGCTGACGTTGAATAAATGGGTAACGATTGGTCTCTCAATCGCAATTGCAGCATTTTTAGGTGCGAACGCAATTCTATTATTTAGTGAGAAAAGCATTATTCCAAAAACACTATACGTTCATGACTACGAACGAGTAGCAACAGGTTCATTCGAAGAGCAATTACCGAAGGAATCTTTAGTCGCTCCTGAGCAAATTACAACTGTGTATGTCAAAGATGAAAACACAGTTGATGGCTGGCTTGTAAAAGAAGGCGATGTAGTCCAAACGGGGACTGAACTAGCCCAGTTAAATACGGCTTCAGCAGATGAGCAACGCGCGATTTGGGAAGCAGAGCGTGAAGCATTAGAACGTCAACTAACGGATATTAATAGCACGATCAGTTCACTTGAGTCAGATCGCTCTCGAGCGCAATCTGACAATTCCTCAGATGCCAATCAAACCGATAGCATTATTGGAGGTACGGATGAGCAGCCTATCGAAGTGGACATTAATGTGGATGTAGAAGTTGATGTTCAACAAGACGGTGCCTTTGCCCAAGCTATTTCTCAAGCGGAGCAAGAACTAGCTGAAGTAAATCGACAATTGGTTGTGGTGGATGCGCAGCTTGCACAAGAAGGCGCAACAGCCATTATTAGTCCAGTCGAAGGCGTCGTATCAGACATTCGAGATGAGAACGGACAATTAGGTGTTGATCTTTATAGTTCGCAGAAAGTCATCGTGACGTATGCGACCGACGAAGAATGGCAAGACATTCAAGCAAATGATCGCGTAAGAATTCAAGCGGACGGATTAGAAACATCAGTTGAAGGCGTTGTACTTTCTGTTTCTCAAGTACCGGCGACAGATTCTGAATGGTTGAAAGCTTATCAAGCATTAGATCCGAAAGAACAAGCAAATCCATTAGCTTATTATGAAGTACGTGTTCAGCCAAACGAGCCAATTGAATCATTGCCTTTCGGAAACAATACAAACTCACTTATCTTGGTGAATGAAGCGAAAGATGCGGTATCAGTCAATTCGGCTTGGTTGTACGATCGATTTGAACAAAATGCCATAGCTCATATTGTCTCTACAAATGGCTTTGCCGTTAAAACACCTGTTAAAATTGCATTTGATTGGAAAACAAGGTCGATTTTAAGTGAGGGAATAGCAGCCGGATCGGTTATCGTCTATGAACCATCGATTAGCGATTACCGATATGCTCCAGCCATTTTCTTCCCTATGCCAATGGATCTTCCTACAATTGATTCCGTTAAAGATGCAGGTTGGAAATTCTATATGAAACACTTAATCTTTTAAAACGGTGCCAGGTACACAAACATTCACGTTTGTTTAAACAAACGCAATAGTTTGAGTACCTGGCACTTTTGCATCTGAAACAGGTGAATCCTTGAATATATCGCGTGAATTCAAAAATATATACGTCGAATCTTGAATGGCATCCATAAATCCTCGAATAACACACTCAAAATATAGAATGTCATTCCCTCAAGAATCCTCGCATTTGGTATGATAGAAAAAAAGATTTATAAAGGAGCATCTTACGATATGCAAACGTTTGATCAGTACTTTTTAATGAATACCCAAGATGTTATGAATTATGTGAAGACCCATGTGGATTCTTTTAGAGATGTCAATGCAGACGCGATAAGCTGTGAAGAAATCGGGGATGGCAATCTAAATTATGTGTACCGAGTTGTGAACAAAAACTCGAATGATTCCGTCATCGTCAAACAAGCGGGTACAACTGCTCGCATTTCAGACGAGTTTGTTTTGTCTACAAGTCGCAACAAGATTGAAACGGAAGCTTTGCAGTTACAGCATGAGTTAGCGCCAGGGTTAGTACCAAAGATATTCATTTTAGACGAGACGATGAGCTGTTGTGTGATGGAGGATTTGTCCCACTTAACGATTATGCGGACGGCACTCAATCACTTTGAAACGTTCCCAAAATTTGCGGAACATATCACGGATTTTTTAGCGAATACACTTGTTAGAACATCGGACGTCGTGATGAATCATAAAGACAAAAAAGCACTTGTTCAAGCTTATAGTAATCCAGAACTTTGTGAGATTTCAGAGGACCTTGTCTTTACAGAACCTTTCCATAACCAGTTTAATCGCAATGAAATCACCCCAGGGAATGAAGCGTTTGTTCAAACTCTTTTATATGATGATGTAGATTTACATGTACAAGTAGCTAAATTGAAATTCAAGTTTATGAATCATGCTCAAGCTTTGATTCATGGAGATTTGCATACAGGATCTGTATTTATTGACCAAAACGATACGAAAGTCATTGACCCAGAGTTCGCCTTTTTTGGACCGATGGGATACGATATCGGCAATGTGATGGCGAATCTAATTTTTGCATGGGCACGCGGTCATGCATACGAAAACCAAGAGTTCACGAATTGGACAGAACATACGCTAGTTGATGTAATTGAACTGTTTTCGAATAAATTCGTTCTAACATGGGATACCTATGCAACGGAGTTAACGGCAAAAAACAAGGATTTTAAACTCGACTATTTGAATGAAGTCCTTCAAGACACTGCTGGTATGGCGGGACTAGAACTTGCAAGACGTATTGTCGGATTAGCGAAAGTAAAAGATATAACGAGTATAGAGCCACTTGAAAAACGCTTGCAGGCAGAACGAATTTGCTTGCGCGTTGCGTATGAATTAATTATGAATCAAACACAGTTCGATACAGGAGAAGCTTATATTGTGGCACTCCAAAATGCACGGCAGGAGGAAATGAAATGAATGAACCACTAAATCCAATCGAATGGAAAAACGATGCACTCGTTTTACTCGATCAAACGAAATTACCGAATGATATCGTCTATGAGGAATTTACGACCGTAGAAGGTGTATGGGATGCCATCGTCACGATGAAAGTGCGAGGAGCACCAGCTATTGGTGTGGCTGCAGCGTACGGTGTCTACCTTGGCGTTCGCGATGTCACGAGTAATATAGAAGAAGAAGTTCAAAAACACGCAGCTTATTTAGCGACATCTCGTCCAACAGCAGTTAACTTGTTCTGGGCACTGGACCGAATGAAAGCGGTCAAAAGTGACAGTCTTAAAGAGGCTTTATTGGAAGAAGCAAAAGCGATCCATAAAGAAGACGAAGAAATCAATCGTGCCATTGGAGAAAACTTATTAACCCTTCTAAATGATGGCATGGGCATTTTAACGCACTGCAATGCGGGTTCATTAGCAACGTCTAAATACGGAACAGCAACCGCGCCGATGTATTTGGCGAAAGAAAAAGGATGGGACTTCAAAGTATATGCGGATGAAACTCGCCCGCGCTTGCAAGGGTCGACGTTAACCGCTTTAGAGTTAAGCAGGGCAGGTATTGATGTGACGGTTATTACAGATTCGATGGCGGGCATGGTGATGTCGCAAGGCAAGATTCAAGCAGTCATTGTAGGGTGTGACCGAGTGGCAGCAAACGGCGATACGGCAAACAAAATTGGTACCCTCGGAGTGTCGATCTTAGCGAAGCACTATGGCATTCCATTCTATATTGCGGCTCCAACGCCAACCATCGATTTACAAACGCCAACAGGTGCTGAAATTCCGATTGAAGAACGAGACAAATCAGAAGTCATTGAAGGATTCGGTAAGTTAACCGCTCCGGCACATGTCAATGTGTATAATCCAGCATTTGACGTAACACCAGCAGAACATATCACAGCAATTGTGACTGAAAAAGGGATCGTACGTGCACCATATAAAGAAAATTTAGCGAAACTTTTGGGGTGATTCATATGTTCATGAAGGAACGTCAACAAATCGTAGATTATTGTAAGTTGATGATGACACGAGGCTTAACGAAAGGGACTGGCGGTAATATCAGCATTTTCGATCGAGAGTCCGGACTCATGATTATTAGTGCGAGTGGGATCGACTATGATGTCATGACCGCAGAAGATGTCGTAGTTGTGGATTTAGAAGGGAATATAGTGGCTGGCACTAAAAAACCATCGAGTGAATTTCAGATGCATGCAATTTTTTACAAAAAACGTAGTGATTTAAATGCCATCGTCCACACGCATTCACCATTTGCGACGACGATCGCTTCATTAAGATGGGATCTACCAGCTATATCTTACTTAGTCGCTTTCTCGGGCAAGAACGTACGCTGTGCCGAATATGCGAGCTTTGGTTCACAAGAACTCGCTGAACATGCTTTCGACGCAATGGAGGACCGTCAAGCCGTCTTACTAGCTAATCACGGACTACTTGCAGGAGCTGCGAATATTGCAACTGCTTTCACCGTAGCAGAAGAAATTGAATTTTGCTGCGAAATCTACACGAGAGCTAAGGCAATCGGTGAACCTGTCGTACTAGACGACACCGAAATGGAACACATGGCTGACAAATTTAAAACCTACGGACAAAAATAAATAGGTGCCAGGTACTGAAACAATCATGAATGTTTAAACATTCATGATTGTTTCAGTACCTGGCACTTTTGTGTCTCATTTGGGTGAATTATCGAATACAGGGGTCGAAATGGAGAATAGAGCGTTGAATCCTTGAATAGACGTCACGAATCCTTGAATCGACCCAATGAAATCGAGAATGACATACTCGAATCCTTGAATACACGAAAACCAGTCAATTCGAGTGTTTAGATACCCTAGAGTTATGGGTAAAAAAGAACATAGCATTAAGATAAGGTAGGAGGAACGGTATATGAAGAAACGTGTTGTAGGTATTTATAATAGTGAAGCTGCGGTTTTATTGGAAATTGATAAGCTTAAAGCACTTGGCCATAATGAGGATTCGATATTTGTGTTAGCAAACGAACATCGAAGTGAGTCGATTGTTAATAAAGCTGGGATACAAGCAGAGAAAATTCCGGAAAATGGGGAACCTGAGCCACATACCACAGGGTTTTTCAGTAAAGTATTTTATGCATTAGATTATGAAACACAGCATTCTGGTGTAGCGAGTGTCTTAAAATCAGCAGGAGTATCTGCGGATGACGTTGGTTCTTATGTATATAAGATTGAAAAAGGCGATTTAGTTTTGCTTGCAAGCGAAGATGCTCCACGCCAACCGTTTTCTGATGAAACGGACAGTGGTTATGCAAATGAAGAACAGTCGATGTCGTATTACGAAACAGCAAACACTGAACTTCCGAAAACGACATTTAATGAAACGACTAGCCGTCCATTAGTATCGAAAGACCCTCAATTTGTTCCTGAAGACACAATCTATCCGATTTACCATGATGAAATTTATGTAGAACACGTAAATTTTGAAGAGCCGACATCAACAACACTTGAAAATTCAGACGAAGAATTATACCGAGTGCCCATATTTGAAGAACGTGTTCAAGTCATTAAAGAAAAAGTATTAACTGGTGAATTAATCGTAAGAAAACGTAAACTATAATACGTAACTACCCTTTAGAATAAACTTCTAAAGGGCTTTTTTCTGCCAATAAAAAACATCTTGTCCATGGAAGAACAAGATGTTTCAACGATTTTATTAATGACGCACAATCGGCATCGAACAGCATCGGAAAGATCCACCTGATTTGATAATCTCAGAAAAATCGACTTCCAACACTTCATAACCGCGCTGTCTCATTTGATGATTGACATCAATATTTACAGGCAAACTAAGCACACGATTTTGACCAATAGATAACACATTCGTACCCATAGAGAACTGTTCACTTTCGCTCACTTCAATCAAATTGTACATCTTTGATAAACGGTCGACGACTTTTTGATCAAGCGCATCAGAGAAAATCAACGCATCAGTCGGCGAAAGAATATTGAACACACAGTCAAGATGCAAATACTTTGGATTAAAAGGAATCGGAAGAATCTCAAAATCAGGCAACTCTTTCTGCAAATTTTGAATCGCATTCATACATGTTCGGTGACTAATGCCAATAAACACTCGTTGACCGTCGACAATGACGTCGCCACCTTCAATTGAATGAGTGGATAACTTTTTATACGCAATGTCATGGTCTTTCATCCAATTGGCTAAAACTTTTTCTTCGCCTTTGCGAATAGGATTTGCCATTTCTGATATAAACAATTGGTCGCCAAGCGTGAATCCTATATCTCGCGTAAAGACTTGTTCCGGATGATCCTTACTCGGTTGTAGTTTAATTACTTCCACACCAGCATTACGTAGTGTTTGTTCAAATTGATGGTGTTGTGATATGGCTAGAGAGCGGTCGATATTTTCATGCATATATTTTTTTTGTACATCGTTAATCACTTCTTTAATTTCCATGAATTGAGGCTCACATAAGACTACTTTTTGAAGTGTGCCATATTCACTTTCACAATGTGTCTGGGCTTGTTCTTGTATTAACTTCTCCATGTCTCATCCTCCAGTTTCAAAAACTCATTCCTTTTCTATTCCCTTAATTTTTCAAATCATAACCTATTTCCAAAAATTTTCTTCCAGTTTTTCGAATACGATAGTTTCATGAAATTTCGGATTGGGTAAAGACTAACCAATATGATTGTTGTAAATAAAGAAGGATAGTGGAGGCGATCGCTTGATTACGAAGGAAAAAGCGTTATTAACGAAAGAAGATTTCCAAAATAGAACCGACTTACCAGATTGGCTATATAAAGAATACGAAACATTTCATAACACGGTGACGGATAAGACGTTTCCATGTTTTTTTGGGATGAGTGGCGAATTAAAAGGTGAGCTCCGCTATGCATATATTACGCAAGAAGATTGGAGTAACTTACCAGCAGCAGTTTCTGGGTTTTTAGATTTATTTAAATTACCAAACTACAAACGACACGGTCTCTTTGTATTTGTTGAACCGTTTGAACAAGAAGGTTCGATTGAGGATTACCGCAAGCAATTTTGGGACATCCTTCAATACTTGCACGAACAAGATGAAGTAGAATGGCCAGAAGACAGTCCGAGAGACCCTGACCATTACTTATGGGATTTCCGATTTGACGGTGAGCCAATCTTCGTGTTCGGAAATGCACCCGCTTACAAGAAGAGAAAGACACGCCATCTAGGAAATTCAATGGTGTTAGGATTCCAACCTCGTAAAATATTCGAAGGCTTAGAAGGAACTGAAAAAGGTGGCATTATGTCACGTGAGAAAGTTCGTAAACGTGTGGAAGCTTGGGATCAACTACCGAAACATCCGGACATCGGACATTTTGGCGACCCAACCCATAACGAATGGAAACAATCCTTCATTGGAGACGACATCGAACCAATCCAAGGCAAATGCCCATTCCATCATAAATCAGAAAGTTAGTTACCAATCCCCTTTGATAGAGGGGATTTTTTTGCGAATAAAAAGGTAAGAATAGGCATTATTTCATTCATGACAGAAATATAACCCATTCATTTCATTTCCTTCGTCCTCTACAACCAACCCGCCAATTATGGTAGACTAAACAACTGATGTTGTAAGGAAAAGGACGTGTAAATATGGTAGGAAGAAATGATCCATGCCCATGCGGCAGTGGCAAGAAATTTAAAAAATGTTGTGAATCAAAACAATCCATCACGATTGAAACGGTGCAAGCTGAAGAATTAGAAAGAGTGTTACAAACTTTCTACGATGAATATCCAGAGCGAAGTGATTTACCTGCGTTATTAGAAGTAATCACGAAGTGGAAAGCTCAATTAGATCCATATTTAGAAGGGGAAATGATTGAAGCGATCGCAATCGATGAGTTCTTTTTCCATACAAAACCCGAAATTTGGACTCAATATATAGAAAAGCAACACAAAAAAGCCGTACGTCCAGCCGTTCAAAATCTACTGGAAACGTGGAAAACGCCGGATGTTTTAGTTGGGGAAGTCATCCAAGTAGAAACGGACTATATGATAGTGAAAAATATCCTGTCAAATAAAACATTGCAATTACGCCGTGAAAGTCCAAAGCCTATCCCAACTGGCGTGCACTTATTCAGTTTTATTTTGCCGGATGTGACGTTAAAAGAAGATCACTATTTAGCAGTTTCTAGTCTAGTCTTTATTCCAACAGATCACACAAAAGTGGTCCAAGAATTTGTGAAGGAATTTGAAGCGCAAACAGAAGAGTCTTCATTCGAATATATGAAGAATCAGATACTCGATTTCTGGCTGAAACTTTGTAAAGATGGATACCAAGGTGGGGAGTTCACTGATTTCGAAGCGGGTGTTCTGCTCGAAGCGATGGATTTCTTAGATAAGCGTGGTCGTGAATCAAAAGCATTACTCGAGATCACGGAAGACTTTTTAATTGAACAACAGCCGAATGCACGTAAATTTGCCGCGATTGCAGCTGGAGCCATTCGTTTTGGTCAAGAAAAAGAGTTGTTTGAAGGTCCTTACTTTACAGTGAAAGAAATTGCTGAACACTTCAAAGTTTCAACCTCGACAATGAACAAATACTATACCGATTTATTGGCGTATGACGAACGAGTAAATGCAAACACATAATCGAATATAGCAATAAGAAAACCACTCAACATCTATTGAGTGGTTCTTTCTTTGTCCAAATGTTCTTGAAGGACGGATTGTAGCTCTTCTAACTCAGCAGGATCCACTAAGTAGTACCAAATCTGTTGCATCATCTCATCCGTACCTTTTTGAAATGAAAGGGACTCAACCTCTTTCAAAGAATCTACATAATTTTTTTGAATGAACTTCATTTCGTCAAACGTTAAATTAGTCCGAACATGATCGCTCACTAAGTCTAAAACCTCTCGATACGCGAACACGCTTTGCAAGCTAGCAGCTTTATTCACAATTGCCTGCAATACCAGTTTCTGCCGCTCTTGACGGCCGAAATCTCCATTGGTATCGTCATATCGCATGCGAACGTAGGACAAAGCTTCTTCACCAGTTAACTTGATTTCCCCTTTTGGATAATGAAAATCATCTACCTGAAAAGCGAGCGAATTCGTCACTTGGACACCATCTAGCGCATCGATTAGCCCAACGAATCCTTCCATATTAAGCGAAATCACATAATCAATTGGAATATCTAAAAAATCTTGAACCGTTTCATGCGACATCTGAACGCCACCAAAGGCGTACGAATGGTTGATTTTGTCATGGCTAGGTCGACCCGCAATCGGCACATACATATCGCGAGGAATACTGAGCATCTTGGTTGTTTTAGTCTCAGGATTGACGGTAACAACAATCATCGTATCAGAGCGACCACGATCATCCTCCCGCTCGTCAATGCCTAACAATAGAAAGGAAACTGGCTCTAATGATTTCACGGAGAGTGGTTCAACTTGTCGCGAATTTAACTGCAACGGAAGAGGTTCATGTATATTCACAGCAGTACTTTTGATGGAGGAATAAAACCAGGAGAGCAGTATGATTGAAAAGGTTAATAAAACACCTGCGACGAGTAATACGATTTTCTTCCACGACCATTTCCTCATTTGAATACACCCCCTACAAGCAATGTATCCAAAAATGTAGATTTTTAGAATGTGAATAGGAGAAGAAGAGGTCGCATTCTCCATTTCGCAGGGTGTATTCAAGGATTCATAGGTGTCATTCAAGGATTCGATAAGGGTATTCTAAAATTCACCGATTTCACACAATTCCAGACCGTCAAAACGTCGGCAAACAGTCAATGTACGATAAATCTCTCCAATAAAAAACCACAGTGGATGGCTTCCACTGCGGCATACGGTTGATTAAGATCCAACAAAGTCTCCACCATCAACATGGATGGTTTGACCCGTCATATAGGTTGAATCGGATGAAGCTAGGAATACGAAAGCAGGAGCGTTTTCAGCTGGTTGCCCTCGGCGTTTCATCGGTGTATCCTGACCTTGTTTTTCCACTTTTTCTGCATCAAATGTGGCAGGAATCAACGGTGTCCAAATCGGTCCTGGTGCAACCGCGTTTACTCGAATGCCTTTTTCTACGAGATTCAATGCAAGAGAGCGGGTAAAGGACGTAATGGCACCTTTAGTTGCTGAGTAATCAATCAATCCTGGCGATCCACGGTAAGCTGTGACCGATGATGTGTTCACAATCGCATCACCCTTTGTCATATGTGGTAAAGCCGCTTGTGTTAAATAAAACATGGAGAAAATATTCGTCGAGAATGTTTCGTGTAGTTGATCGGGTGTAATTGCTAAGAAATCATCTTGAGGAAATTGTTTCCCTGCATTGTTCACAACGATATTAATTTGACCAAACTCCTTCATCACTTGATCAACAACATCGTGACAATTTTCATCGTCACTCAAATCTGTTGCGATTTTCAATGCCTTTTGGCCATACCCTTCAATAAGTTTCGCCGTTTTATCTGCATCCTCATCTTCATTCAAATAAACAATCGCGACATCTGCACCTTCTTTCGCATATGCCACAGCAACAGCGCGACCAATCCCGCTATCGCCACCCGTAATAATCGCTACTTTGCCCTTCAATTTGTCTGAGCCTTTATATTGTGGATCATCATAAATCGGAGCGGGAGTCATTTCAGCCTCAATACCAGGCTGCTGATTTTGCGTTTGACCATGAGTTTTTTCATCGGCTTTTTTTAACGTTGCTTCTTTCATATAAATCATCCTCCTTGAGTATCGTCATACCCAAATGATTCCCAAAGTGCCTGGTACCCAAACATTCATGAAATTCACGAAAGTTTAAACAAACATAATTGTTTGTGTACCTGGCACCATCAAGAAGCACCATCAAGACGGACTCAACTGAGTTAACACACCAACAATTAGAAGAATGAGAAGTGCAAGTCCGCTATCGAAATACAGAAACGTTTTGTTCGTCAAATCATGGTTGATTTTCATATTTCTTCGAATGAATGCACCAACAATAAAGACACCGAAGACGGAGAGTATTTTTGCTGATAACCAATAGCCCCATGTTGTTGTCCATAACGCATCAATAGACGGTGCTAGGATGAGTGCATAGATTGTTCCAGTGAAACTTAACGCTAACATACTGAAGAGTGCTGCTCGTGAGAACACTGGGAGGAAAACGCTTGTCTGACCTTTTTTCCATAAATGCAGAAGAATGAATAATCCACCAATCCACACTGCTGCTAATCCGAGATGTATAAAGTTCAGACCAACCGTTACAAAAGGAAGGTCGGATGCGACTGCATGACTATTTAAACTTTTCAATAGAAGCAGAATCGCAACAAAGGAAAGGTCAATAATTCGATTTCGTCCAACGATATATAAACCAATCACAGTCACCACAAGAGCAGCTGTCCAATACTGGCCAACTTCGGTCCGCAAAAACAAATCTCCCCAAGTTAGGTGGTCAAAAACGGTTAAGAAATCTCGTGCTTGTAACCATGTGAATAAAAACAATAGAGCTAAATGGAGCAACTGACTAGCTGGCACAAACCGTGTATAAAAACCCTTTGATTGCCAAATTAACAAACCTGATAATAACAGTAGCGAAGTGATATACATGAATTTTATAAGGGCTGATAAAGTCGAAACACTCGAATTCATTGGCTCTGAATCATCAATAGAGGATTTTTCCTCGCTAGCTAACTCCATGTCCATCTCTTTATCAATAATTATGTCTTCCGTGATTACTTCTTCCTCAATAGTTGTTTCTGAAGGAATCGTTTCTTCAACAACATTTGCTTTATTCACCGTAAAATCAATGACACCTTTAATAGGATGACCATCCTTAGAAATCACGGAATAAATGATTTGGAATTGCCCTGATGCATCGGGTATGAGTGCTGCAGATATTTCATTTTTATCTGAATTAATCTCTGCGTCGCCATTAAGAATAGACATACCATCTTGAGTACGAATGTCAAGTTCGAATATGGAAGGATCAATAGACGTCGTAAAGGTTAAGCGAACCTCATTTGGCATGGTTTCTAGAACATCACCTTGAGCAGGCGAACTTGATGAAAGATCAGCATGTGCGCTAGCCGTTAACGCGTATGTGAATATGCTAAATATCAACACGAAAAATATGCTCCATTGTTTCATCTTAATCACTCTTTCTCTTTTTCTATAAATGCTAGCTAAGATTTACTAGCTAACGATTGAAATCCACAAAAAGATTAACTCATTGATTTTTTGTCATTATTTAGTGAAAAAAATATGTCGAAATTTGAAATATTTGATGAAGATTCTGACAAATGGTGGTATATTAGATGCAGAGTTGAATTGAAATTAGGGGGTACTATTTCTTATGCAACAATCCATTACGGTACTTCATATTAATGCAGTTACGCATGATTTCACAAACATGATGAATAACGGGAAAACCAGTTCATTTTTAAATGAAGAAATAAAAACTATGATTCTACAAAAAATACATACTGCTAGTTTTGATAATTTTAAAATAATTATGGCTTCGCAAACATTCGAAGTTAGACTTGGTCAATATAATGCAAATCATTATATTTGCTTATTAACCCCACATTTACAAAGAAGTGTCGAGCATACAGTTGAATTAGAAATCAAATTACGAGATCAACAAACGAAATTATTTGAATTAGCTAAATCACGTAATATATCGCGAGAAACGATGGTTGATAGTTTACAAAGTGTTTGTGAAACGGTCAGTGAATTAATTGATTGTGAGCGAATTGGTATTTGGTTATTTGATGAAGATCATCGCGTATTAACCGCACAAAATGTCTATGATCGTCGCTTTTCTTCACATTCGAATACAGCTTATTTAGATATCCTCGAATTCCCGATTTATTTTCAAGCCGTTAAAAGTTCAAGGGCACTTGCTATAAATGATGTAGCAGAAGATTTGAGAGTCAGTGAATTGTATCCAGCTTATTTCGAAAGCATGGGTGGTATCAAATCGATGTTGGATGCGCCGATCATCTTGAGTACTGGAATTGGTGGCGTATTATGTTGTGAATCTTTAACGAAGCGTGTATGGACGGAGTTAGACCAAACGCTTGTAGGAACTTTAGCTGACATGATTGCGTTTTTATATGAGCGAGTTTCGCGTATTGAAGCCGAAAATCAAGTGCGAGATTTAGCGTATGTCGACCAATTGACGGGTTTGCCAAATCAAAATGCGTTTATTTCTAAAGCAAACGACGAACTAAATGCGAATCAAGATATGATTTTCGCCTATTTGCAACTTGATCAATTCTCCAATATTCAAGATGTATTAGGCTTTGAATATGGGGAAGAAGTGTTAAAACAAACAGCGAGTCGTTTGACCACCATTTTCCCAGAACCTGCCCATGTTGCTCGAATCGGGTTCGATCATTTTGCGGTTTGTTTCAATAAAAGCTGGGTTCCTCATTACGAGACAAATCTGCTGGATTTAAAAAAACCGATGCAAATCGATAATCAGGAAGTGTACATAACCTATAGTTACGGGGTCAGTGAATATCCAACGCACGGGTATAATGCGAAAGAGTGCTTGCAAAGAGCTCAAATTGCTTTAAACGATGGCCGAAGGTATTTGTCTCGTGGCGTAACGGCTGCTTTTATTCCAGATATGATTGAGGTTTCAAAATCCGACCTCCAAGTGGAAATGAATTTACGAAAAGGCTTAGATTTCAACGAATTTATGTTGTATTATCAACCACAAACGAACTGCCAAACCAATCAAGTAGTGGGATTTGAAGCATTGATTCGCTGGAACCATCCGGAGCGGGGCATCGTTCCCCCAATTGAATTTATATCATTAGCGGAATCAACGGGATTGATTCTTCCGATTGGAGAATGGGTCATTCGAGAAGCGTTTAAACAGTTACAAGAATGGAAAAAACAAGGTCGAAATCAATTTACGCTTTCTGTAAATATTTCACCACGTCACTTTTTACACGAGAGACTTGCCCCATTTTTAGAAACTTGTTTACATGAATACGAAATACATCCAGAAAAATTAATGATTGAAATCACTGAAAATGTAGCGATGAAAGATTATGTAGCCGTGCAAGGTCGAATTAAAGAATTACGTGACTTAGGATTTTCAGTCAGTATTGATGACTTTGGAACAGGTTTCTCTGCTTTCGTTTACTTGCAACATTTTCAGATTCAAGAAATAAAGATCGATCGAAACTTCATTCGCGAAATCGTCGAAAACCCAAAGAGTTTTGCGATTGTCAAAACGATTGTTGAGCTAGCAAAATATTTAAAACTTCGGGTCGTTGCGGAAGGAATTGAAACAGAAAAACAGCTCGAAATGGTTCGTGACATCGGCTGCGAAATCATTCAAGGCTACTATTATTCAAAACCATTGCCGATACAAGAAGTTGAAGACTGGCTCGCACAAAGAGTATAAAGAAAAGCCCTTCGGTTATTCCGAAGGGCTTTCGTTTTGCTTCATATAAAAGGCGAACTGATTCTTACCATTCCGTTTCGAGTCATACATCGCTTGGTCAGCATGTTGAATCAACTGATCAAAAGTTTCACTGTCCTCAGGCATACGACTGATACCTATGCTCGTCGTTATTCGAGCAATAATGCCATTAATGTCGTACGGTTCGGATATGACGTCATTTAATAAGTCCCCTAATTTTTCGAGTTCACGATAACTTAATTGCTGTACTAAAATGACAAATTCATCCCCGCCAAATCGTGAAATGATCGCATTCTGGTGAATGATGCTAGTCGTGAGTCTAGAGGCGACTTCCTGAAGTAACATGTCTCCAATCGTATGACCATATCCGTCATTAATATATTTGAATCCATCTAAATCCAGAAAGAACAGAGCAAACGAATTGTCTTTTTTACTCATGTCATCAAAATCTTTTTTTAGTTTAAAGCGATTCGGTAGTCCCGTTAAATAATCATGATAAGCAAGGCGTTTAATTTCTCTATGAGATTGCTCTAACGACTCGAGAAGCTCATTGGTTGTATGTTCTAATAGGAAGATTTCGTCTTTGTTTTTACGACTATGTTTCAAACGATTAGATCCATCTTTTGATTGATTAATATCTTTTAACTGAAAAGAAAGGTTTGTCACCCTCGAAACAATCAGTCGGTCCATTAATATGTAAATTAGAGCGACTAAAAACAAAATCATCAAAAGGAAGATAACAAAAAGGTCATTTAAAGTTTTTGTCTTTTGCTGGAAATAATCTCGATCATCTAGTAGGACAAATTGAGCAAATTCATTTTCAGACGCCACTGGAATAAAAACGGAGCCATCCATTTCTTGATTGTTCAGCATTTGAATTTCATGGGTAGGAAAAGCAATTCTTTCAACAATCGTTATGTCTTTTATTTCTAAAGATAGGGCATTTTCCAACGTATTTAAAAATGCTTCATCTATATAGCGAACCATTGCTAATTTTCCGTTTGTTTCCTCTTCACCTGAGCTCGGGTACGTGTCTTGAATATCAACGTAGGCAAGTCCAGTCGACGTATTTACAATAAAAGCAGAGTCATTTTCCTCATACGTAACCACTAGATTTTGTACCACAGCTTTCAGTTCCGATGGAATTTCTTCAATACCTTTACCAAATAAAAAATTGCCTCGATCATAGAAAAACATATAATCAATTTCATTGTTTTCAAATGTGTTCATTTGCAAATTCGACTCAACATACATGGGTTTATTTCCTGCTATAAAATCATAAGTGTCGTCCCAAATTGCCCAGTCTAAGGTTAGTCTTTGTAAACGTTCACCTTCAAGATGCAAATAATTTTCTAAGCGAATTAACTTTTGTTCCATTCGATTTTTATCGAGCTGGATCCCATCTTTTATTAATAAAGGGCGTGTCGTCACCATAAGGAAAACGAGAAATAAAATCATGGAGATTCCAATGATAAAAATAGTTTGAACTTTGAGTTTCACATGGAATCACCTCGATTTGCGATATTATGAATTAATTATACTTGGAAATTTAAAAACTAAATAGATAGGTTAAGAAATATTTATCCGAATAAACAGATACGTTTCTTAAAAGATGAGATGGGTATAATGTTTATAAGACAAATAAGTTTTTAAGAGAACGGAGAATATATAGATGAAACCAATCGTTGGAATTACTGCAGAAGTAAAAGAGGATAATAGTTATTACATGCCACCTGTTTATGCGAATGCTGTGACACAAGCTGGTGGAATTCCAATGCTTATTCCGCTTATTCCAGAAGAAGATATTGACGCTATGTGCGAACAGATTGATGCACTATTTTTAACAGGTGGAGAAGATATAGACCCAAGTTATTATGGTCAAGATCCCCATATTCATTTAGGTAAGATTGCGCCTAGACTTGACGCAATGGAACATGCTCTCGTTCAAAAAATGTTGGAATTAGACAAACCATATATCGGGGTATGTCGCGGATTACACATGTTAAACGTGGCGACTGGCGGATCCCTTTATCAATCCATTCATTCTCAAAGAGAAGAAGAAGTGATGCAACATAAGCAAACAGCTGAGCGAACACATCGCTCGCATCCAGTGAAAGTGGAAAAAGACAGTCGCATGTTTGAGATGCTACAAGAAGATGAATTTAAAGTGAATTCATACCATCACCAAGCCTGTCATGAAGTTACGGAGCCACTACGTATCGTAGCTCGTGCGAAAGACGGCATCATTGAAGGGGTAGAAAGCACGGAACATTCATTCGTTTTCGGTTTCCAATGGCACCCAGAAGAATTTGCTATGGCTGGCGACGAAGCGTCAAAACGAGTTTTCAAAGCTTATATCGATGCAGCAATCAAACGCAAAAACAAAGATAAATAAAAAGGTGCCAGGTACTCACACAATTCGTGAGTGCCTGGCTTTTTTGATGGATTCTCCATGTGGTGATGTTGCTTCGAGGATTCGAAGGGTGCATTCATGATTTCATTGCTCCTATTCAAGAGTTGACCGGGTCTATTCAAGGATTCAATCACCACATTTTAAAATTCATCTTTTTCACAAAATTCATTTACATGGCAGGAATTGTTAATAGGAAAAGAGAATAAATAATATAAGAAGGGAAGTGCAGCTGTGCAAAACACTGTGGGGAAAATCCTGTTATTCGCAGGTTTTATTGTCGTAGTGATAGGGATTTTACTCTCAATTATAATGATGAGTAATCGAGCGATTTCGACAGATTATGGAATCGAATATGTACAAGTAGATGGTGGATTCATTATTTCGTTGTTCATTGGTCATATAGTGGTAGGACTAATCCTAATTGGACTTAGTGAAGTCATTAAACTCCTTCAGCAACTTGTGAATAAACAAAATGGCATTGACGAAAACATAGCCATGGAAGAAAGAGAAATACATACGAATGAGCAATCCCAAAACTCAGTATCCGATCTTTCTCGAGCTGAAATCATGCAATATTATGCTGCAAAAGGCATTCAAATTGAAGAAGTTTATTCGACTAATCAAGAAGACATTTACGCAGTGACGTATGGAGAAAATCAAGATTTAGTTGAGCTCGGAGGATTTAGTCCAAGGATTGTTAAGAAACAATAACTTTATGGTAATAAACTCAATGCAAACGTGTCATTTGGTCTCCCAAAAAGACACGTTTTTGCTCGTCGAATTGCGTGGAAAACGTGAATTTTAGAATGTGCACCACGAAATCAAGAATAGGTAGCAGGAAATCTAGAATCACACCAACGAGTCATTGAACACACCATTTGAATCCTTGAATAACACCCGCGAAGTCGAGAGTAACAACATCATCCCAAAGAAAAAAGGCTTACGACAACCATCGTAAGCCTTCCAAAACACTCTATTTAGCCTGTAACTGTAGGTTTTTAAAATAATCCTCGATAATGTCTTCGTCAGAGTGAGGAATATATTCCCCTTTGACAATTTGGCATCCATTAATACAACCGCTTGTCAGCAACACGATATCTCCGGGAAGACTCGCTTCCAAAGCTTTTATAACGGCTTCTTTACGAGATGGTGCAGTTAAAACTTCTTGTAAATAAGGTTCTGAAAACCCTGTCAATACCTTATCTACCACATCCCAAGGGTCGTTATAGCCTGGATGATCGACAGTTACGACGATGACATCCGCTTTTCCTTGAGCAGTTTTGGCCATTTTTGGCATTTTTGCAAAATCACGAATACCAATACCTGCTATTAAAGTAATTAGTCGGTGATGAGGCAATTTTTTAACGGCAGCCATAATCGCATCTAAAGCAACAGGTGTGTGTGCGTAATCTAAGACAATTTTTCGATCTTCTGGACCATGAATCACTTGGAATCGACCTTCAACCTGAGTCATTTTTGGCAAAGCGGAAATGATGGTTTCGAGAGCAACATCTGAAAGCAAAGCCGCACCAATTGCAGCAACTAAGTTCCCCACGTTAAACTCACCATAAATTGGCACTGCTAAGTGATGCACTTGATCTTCAATATACAAATCGAAAGTAATGCCTTCCGCAAAATGCTCAACATTCGTCCAAATTAAATCTGCATGTGAATCCATTTGGTTGGAATACGTTAAATGATCATTTTCAATCGAATGAAGAATATCTCGTCCCATTCCTTCATCGTCGATATTAATTACACTAGCTTTCGCTTGTTTGAATAAACGAAGTTTGCAGGCTTTGTAATGAGAAAACGTTTTATGATACTCCATATGTTCTTCAGAAATATTCGTGTGGATTGCCACATCAAATTCGAAAGCCCCAACTCGGTATTGATCTAGCGCAATTGAAGATACTTCCATAGAGGCAGCTCGATCGCCAACATTAACTAAATGTCTAAAAATGGAGTGAACATCAGAAGACATTGGGGTAGTCGGCGTGCTTTTTTTAATATTTAATTTTTCTTTTGATGTAAAAATACCGTTCGTCCCCATAAGTCCACATGGAAGACCAACTAAGTTAAATAAATCTCGAACATAAGTTGAGACGGTCGTTTTACCGTTAGTACCAGTCACACCGATCTTGATTAATTCTTCATGTGCATGCTCATAGTATTCTGCAGACGCATAAGCAAGAGCATGGCGAGAATCTTGCACGACAATAAATGTGATATGTGGATAGGCATCATATATGGCAACGAATTTATGTAAATCGGAACCAACAATAGAAGTGGCACCGTTTCCAATTGCTTCTTCTATGTACAAATGCCCGTCTGTTTCTTCTCCAATAATACAGAAAAAGGCTGATTGTGGTTTAACGTCACGCGAGTCATAAAAAATGCCCGTCGTCTCTTGAGAGTCAGGTCCATAAATACGGAGCGCGTTTATTTGTGGAAGATTAGTCCATTGAATATACATGAAAGGCTCCTTTTTACTCAATATCTTGAAGATTAATTGTACCATTATAAAAGCGTGAACTGTACCACGATTCGACAAAATGCGAGTTTTGTCCTAATTATTTTCGATTACCTTTTCTAATACCCATTCCTTGTTTTTTAAAACGCTTTTGCTAATAAATTTAGTATGTGAAGGAATTAAATAACCATGCGAAGTTTGTTAGACTTCTTTGATTGAAATTAGTAAAAATAAATGGGAACTATATTCCGTAAAATAAGGGCATAATATTGATGGAAATGTGGCTGATTTTCATTGCAGCGGACGCTTTCCAGGGGACATGGTTTTAGCCGCTTCCTTCGCGGTGCTCAGTCCAGGGTCTAAAACTCTTGCACCTGCCGCTTCGCTTTCGGTGCACAAACCATCTGATAATCCCCTCGGAGTCGCCGCTTCCATTTCAATCAGCAAATTACTGAAAAAATTCCACTAAAGATAGTACTAACAAATTTAGGGACAATTAATAGGTATAGTATCTTCCATGTGTTTTGGCATTGATAATTTAAAACAATCATTGGTCAATCTTTATTTTTATTTACTATCTTCAACTACTATTGCTAATTTCAGATATACAAATTGCATATATCCTATCATTAATTTGGTTTTAATTGGACTGTTAAAAAAAAAGACTTGCAAATCCTTTATAAAACTATCATATGTTGAAATAGCTATGTATACAGAGGCTCTAGGTGAAGTTTGCATTATTTTTTTCGACATAGGGTTATTACAGATTCTTGTATAAAAAACGATAAACATTGAAGTGAAAGTCGGCGACTCCTGCGGGAATAGCATGAACTGAAGACCCCGGAGACGAGCTTGCTCGTCGAGGAGGCTGAAGTCATGCCCGCGGAAAGCGTCCGACTGAAATGGAAATGAAGAATACTGCGTACAAATTAACCTGCATTGTATATAAAGGTGGCACAAGCCTCATCTCTAGTTTCTGCATCGCTACGGTTGAAAATGCTCTGAGTAAATTAACAATGACATAGTTTTCTTTAAGTAGGTATTGTAACTAAAGGGAGTATAAAGTTTTCCTTAAAAGAAATATGGTTTACAACTGAGAAGTATCTCCAAAAGTCTAATTAAAGGATTTTCTTCGACATGCGAAGAATGTAAAAAAGAGGAGGCGATTAAAATGAAAATACTAGTAATCGGTGGCACATCTTTTATTGGCAGACATTTAGTAGAAGCGTCCATAAAAAATGGACATGAAGTGGTTTTATTTAATAGAGGGAAAACAAATCCGGGAGTGTTTGAAGGCATTCGTCATATACAAGGCGATCGCAGAACTGATGACCATTTACTTGAAAATGAAAAATGGGATGCCGTCCTTGATACATGTGGCTATACACCTAATGATTTAACACCAATTTTAGAATCAGTCATGAATAACACAAATACGTACATGTTCATTTCAACGATCTCAGTTTATGATAATTATGAACAAGGACGTCCAGACGAAGAAAGCTCAATGCACACAAACCAAATTGAAACAGACGAAGTTACGGGTGAAACGTATGGTCCGCTAAAAGTAATGTGTGAAGACCTTGTCAATGAAGCATTTGGCAATAAAGCATTAATTATCCGTCCTTGTATCGTAGTTGGACCAAATGACCCGACCGATCGCTTTACCTATTATGCGATGAAGGGAGCAGAGTCAGGTCCTGTCGCACTTCCAGGCGGTCCGGAATCGAAGCGTATGGTCCAGTGGATTGATGTTCGTGACATGGCAAAATGGATTGTCTCGATGGTTGAAGAAGGCAAGACAGGCACATTTAATGCAGCTTCAACCCCAATAACACTGGATGCTTTTATAGATGAAATCTCACTGAATCCTGTAGAAAAAGTTTGGATTTCAGATAAAGAATTAGAAGAACATGATTTAGGTACACGTAGGTTTCCATTCTGGATGCCAATATCTGAAGAATATCCAGAGGGCTTCTTTATTGTGAAAAATGATAAAGCAGTGGCAGAAGGATTAACTTTTAAACCACTATCAGAAACGGCTGAAGATACCCGTAATTGGGCTGGTGATCGTGAGCTAAAAGCTGGTCCAACAAAAGAAATGGAAGAAGCGCTTCTCAAAAAGAAGTAGTGTATTAGAACGAAATTTCTTTGAGAATAGTAGAAAATTGTTGTATACTTATACCAATAAGACTAGGTGGGTCAACACCTAGTCCGACAATCGCTTCGCTTATGGAGTGGTTGGTCCAGTTTGATACAAGTAACCGTCTCGCCTTACCAGTGGGGACGGTTATTTTTTATTGATGAACAAAATGATCAATGTGACAGCTATTGAGAAGCCAGCAAACATAACAGTCGCGAGCTGCATAAGTAAGCTCAGGGATTCAAAACTTGTCATAAGCATGACCTCCCTTCTCCTGAAAGTGACCAGCCTGTCCATTACCAACGATTGTTCACTAATTATACCACAAAATAGAATGTATGTTCGTGTTTTGAATAAAAAACAGAACAACTTGGATTTAAAATCCAAAAGTTGTTCTATGAACTTACGTAATTTGTAAATTTCCGTTAGCATCTATTTTAGCCATGATTAAGTTCGCACTACTTGCAAAGGCATGTAGTCGATTGCCGATTTGAATATTCGTATTGGGATGTGCGTACCCAATGCGTATAACACCGTCAGCGGGAACAGTGATTACCGTCTTAACCCCGACCTCTGATCCAACCTCATCTAATGTCACATTGCGACCTGCATGAATTTCGCCTCCGCGGCACACGCCACTAACTGTGACATCATTTCCAGCCTTCAACAAACTATGATAGACGCCGTGCCCATTAACTATAATATTTCCACTGCTATAGAGAGAGCTATTAATCGCATATGGAACACTTAAAAGTGATTTCGGTTCAGGTGGTACACGATGACTTTCGTAAATATGTCGAATTTCTTCCGTTAACACTTCGTAATCAGCGATATTTTGCAGTGGACGATGTGATAATACGATAAATGCTTGGTACAGTCGCTCCGATAAATTTAGCCATTCCTCATCGACAATTTGGGAATTCGTGCGGACATTCGTCACGAAATTCTGCACAATATCACGAAAATCCGTATATTTTTTCTCGAATAAAAGACGAAGTAAATGATTTAATTCAGAACTGGATAGATCATTCGTTGATAAATTTCGAACGACCATTAATTGATTAATGGCGATGAGCATATTGTCGGCATACTTCAAAATAACCTTCAACTGTTGCACAAGTTCTGATATAACGAAGTTTTCTCGACCAACACTTAATGTACTGGAAAAGACGTTATCTGAGACGTGAATGGATTGACCGGATTGCAAATTCGCTTTAGTGATCGTTCCTTTCACATAAATCCGACCAGCAGCTTCAACCTTCATTGATTCCAAAACATCTCCAGTAATTCGAACATCCCCATGGAAATGTATATTTCCCGATTCCATACCGACGTCACCGTTATGAATGAATTCTTGAATCACATCAACTTTTACTAGTTTTCCACGCCATTCGATGGTTGGGCGGCCTGCATTAATACCCACGACTTCATCGTCTTTAATCGTCGTGTTTTTTCCGGTCCGAATGATGACTTCATAAACGTCTTTCGGTGGAATCACATTGCCAAACAAATCTTGGCCTGCAATTCCTTTCACTGCAGGAACACGTTTTGCAATGACGGTTCCTTCTTCAACATTTAAAATTTTATGTGTCTCTCGAAAATCTACTCGCTCATTTTCATTTAAAGGAACTTTTTCTTCCTCGAAAATATCTTCTAAAAAGACCTCGATGTCTCCGTCTTTCCCTTGTTGAGGAGGAATTCCTTTAGCGACAATAATTTCTTTTTTCGTAACGGTTGTAAGAGCCTCTTGAATGGCACTTTCATTTATTCGACGGTCAATACCTAATGATTGCAGCTTTAACAGAATATGATCCCGTTTTAAATCATTGAAGTAAATGGTTTCTTCTTGCACTTCAATCGATAAATAATCGGAAAGAGGCGCATCTTGAATCGATCGTTTTACTCGTTTTCCAGGAATCACGATTAACATCGCCACTGTATTTTGCTCAATTAAATGAATGGTAAAGTGTGTAGAAGTCACGTCATCTGAAATAGAAACCTTCACATGATCTCGTCTCGAAACAGCTAATCGATCCTTTACTTCAATCCCATTTACCATGAGCTTGACATTTCTCCCAGGGGATATAACGGGATATTTGCGTTCATGTTCATTAACATACACAATCCCCGCATCTATCCAAACGCCAAATGGTAAATCCTCTCCATTAATAACGGGTGATGGGAAAGGCTTTGAATCCTCCATATCTTCTTTTAAAGTATCGAGTGATGCACTGACTTCATCCGACAAGAATATATCCAGTAATTCTTCCATGTTTTGTTTTGGCTCGGGCTTAGGTTGAACGGGTGCAGCTTGTTCACCTTGAACAGATGTATCTAGAGGGGGAGGGGGTGCTTTTTTAGAAACCGTGACTTCAGCCAATTGTTTTCTTAAGCCAAATAGACTACTCCGAGGAGAAGAAAGAACGTCAATGGCAACCTCATCAATTGTGCAATTCATGATATTTAAAGCAGTTTGAACAGCTTCTTCAATGGTATCAGCTTTAATTGTAATAGACGGTCCCAAGTCAATCACCTCACTTTAAGATGGATTATAATTTTTGCGAGTAATAACATACTTATCTTCAAATTCATCTAAATCGAGCGGTCGGTCGGTAATAAAACCTTGTATAACCGGACATCCATGCTCTTTTAGAAAAAGTAATTGCTGTTCCTCTTCGACACCTTCAGCAATAATCTCGCATTTTAAGCTCGTTGCTAAATGGATAATGGATTCTAATATCGCTTCAGATCGATGATCATGTCCGATACCTTTAATAAAGAATCGATCGATTTTAATGCAATCGACTGGGAAATAAGTTAAATAACTTAACATCGAAAAGCCAGTTCCAAAATCATCAATGGCAATCGTAATCCCTTGCTTCCGGCATTCATTAATATTAAATAACGTCATTTCAGAAGTGACCAATTCGGTTTCCTCTGTAATTTCGAGTTCAATCATGGATGGAGGGATGTGGTAACGATCTAACAAATCAAACAAATCATCAAAAAACGACTTTTGTGACAATAAATACGGCGTAATATTAATCGAAATCTTCTTATCGAACTGATAGATTTTAATCCACTTCGAAACACGTGCAAAAATTTCAGCCAATAAATATTGAGTCAGCTTTAAAATATTTCCGCTATCTTCAGCAATTGAAATGAATTCGAGTGGCGATATTTGCCCCAGTGAAGGGTGACTCCAACGCGATAAAACTTCTAAACCAACGAGAGAATTAGTTTCTATATTGATTTGAGGTTGCACGACAAAGTAAATCCCATGTTTACGAAGATCTTCTCCTAACTCTTGCTCAATTAGTAATCTTCGTGAAATCAATTCTTTCATATCGGAATGATAAAACGAATAACTATTACCTCTCGTTCTCTTCGCTTGATACATAGCGGTATCAGCAGCACTCATTAACAAGTTCGCATCTCGTGCATCATGTGGATAGGATGCGATTCCAATACTCGCAGTTAAACTAAAAGAGGAATGTGAAGTAATGAAAGGTTGATGAAACGCACTAAGAACATAGTGAACGTAATCCTTTAAGTAGTCCGGATTCGTCTCAAAAGTTAACACTAAAAACTCATCGCCACCAAGTCGACCGACAATACTTTCATTTCTTAAATGCCTGCTAAGTTTTAGACCAACCTGTTGAAGTAACTGATCCCCTTTTTCATGTCCATAAATATCATTCACATTCTTAAAACCATCTAAGTCTATAAACAGTAGCGTACACGGTAAATCTAGGGCAATTCGTTCAGACACAGTCTCTATAATAGAACGACGATTAGGCAAATTCGTTAACTCATCATAATAAGCAAATAACTTTAAGCGTTCTTCTGTTTTCTTTTTATCTCCAATGTCTTTAAAATAAACCGAAATGCCTCCATCTTTCTGAGGATATGCATGAGCTTCAAACCAAGTATTTAAGGGAGGATAATAAGTTTCAAATATGGTTGTTTCGCGTTTTTCCATCGTTTCATGATATTTCGTATAGGAGATATCTTCCTTAGCTTCGGGAAATTCAAGCCATATGTTTTTACCGATTAACGTTCCAAACTCTCTGCCGAGTAAAGAGTAACCAGCTGTGTTGAGAAAACTAAATTCCCAATTGCTATTTAATGAAAAAAAGGCATCGGTCATAGATTCCAAAACATCTTCTACAGCAGAATGTTGAGTAACGATTTCGGTGACATTTTCGTGACGAATCATGATTAAATTGTCAGCCAAACTTTTCACATGCATACAGTACCAACGTTCTTCAGTTGGTGAAGGGCACGGATATTCTAATGAGAATTCTTCAATATTTTGTTGCATCACTTGGCGAATTCCATTGACTTCATATGTATTGTTACCTTTTTCAAGAACGTCTAAATAATTCACTCCAATGCCGGATGTCTCAGCTAAACCGCCGTTTTCAAGTGTGAACAAATCCCAAGCAATATTTTTATACTTAATGAAACCATCCTGATTAATAATGGCGATTTGATCAGGCAAAGCATCTATAATTTTTTGAAATGAATTCTCCATAAATTACTCTCCCATCCAAATCCAATATAGCATTTCTATGAATCTACTTATTTCGACAATATTCTCATATTTCCTTTATTTACTTCTATAAAAAATCCCTTCGCACTTTAAAGTGGAAAGGATTTATGAAACATATAAATGGGGTTCCCATTTTGATGCAGAGGGTTGATTCTAATAAAGTCGACCAAGTGATTTTTGTTTATAAATCATCACAATCATGCGCTGTCTTTGTTTCTCAATCGTATGTACAGATGCATTCACAACGATTTCTACTCCGTTGTCATATTGAAGAATTGTAGATTTGTCTGTATGTTTTTTTGACTTAAAAGAATGATTGAATATCCACATACATTCAGCATTCAAAGGTGACATCGTTGGAAAAGCAAATATGCCATTTTCTGCAACGAGCAAAGGTGTTTTTCTATGAAATGAAGTTTGGTAACGAGAGGCTTGAATACGACCTTCATATGTCGAAAAATAGCGCATGCAAGCTAGATTTAACAGCTCTAGTTGTGAGAACGAGGATGTGTAAGAACCATGTGTTGTAATGATGTGTGTTTTTAAAGCATTTTCGAAGATAGGTTGGACGACCAGAGTGTCTGTATCGATCCGTAAAGAGTCACAAGTGCGCAAGAAACAACCTCCTAAACGTGGTAATTTGAATGTAGCATGACAAAAGTTTTTTAACAAGTCAGAAAATACATATTATTTGGAATTTTTGTAGGTTCATTGGATATTTATTAAGTAGTCGAAACTTGACGTTTCCTCAAGAGAAACATCACAAATTGTGATTCGAATGAATCGATCCTATCTACTAAACTGAAGCCACCTGGGAATAAAGAAGCGTGCACGCTCCAAAGGAAACATCCGGTGGAGAATTTTGAAGAAGTATTAGAACAGTACGAGCCAATGATATACGCATGTATCCGAAAGTTACGAATCTATAAAAATCACTCGGAATTTGTACAAGCAGGTCGAGTTGGTCTATGGAAGGCACTTCAACGATATGAAAAAGACCGAGGAGACTTTGCTCCGTTCGCCTATCGCTCAATCTATGGCAGCATCCTGGATGAATTGAAAAAATCGTATGCCAATGAACAACAGGCAGTGCCAACTGAGAAGGATGTGTTAGAAAGAATCATTGGGTTTAAAGAGGAAGTGGTTGACCAAGATAACTCCATAACAGAAGCTCTATCTCACTTGAATCCTACAGAACAACAACTGATTCAGCTTATATTTATAGAAGAATTCTCTTTAGATGAAGTAGCAAGTATATTAGAAATGTCGAAAGAAAGTTTGAAGAAAAAGAGGCAACGCACGTTAAAAAAGTTGAAAATCTACTTGATGGTACCTGGCACCGAAACATTCATGAAATTTTGAACAATTGATATAATTCGAGATATTGTAAAAAAAACTATGTTTTATTTCGAATAAAAGAGGTATGTTAAAAGAGGATAGAAATCGAACATTACTTACCTATTTTTGTAACGAAAAGGAGCAGGCACCGTATGCATCGAAATTCTCATTTACATGATTACTTATTAGATAAAGCGAAGCAACTTACAGATGACTGGTATGCGGCAATTGATAAGTCAACTGCCGAAGGTGTTTATGCTTCTTCGGATCCGAAGGTCATCGATAAGTTAAAAAACCAAAACTTTAGATTCCACGAAAACTTAATCGGTGTTTTCATTCGAGAAGAAGAGTCTTTTTTCAAGGAATTCGATGAATGGATACTAGAAATCGCTAGTGATTCTGAACATTTACGAACCCCTACTCATGTCATCTTTAAGGAATTTCTAAAAGTGCAAGATCAGTATTTAGAAATGCTCAGAAATTATTCGATTGCGAATAAAGGCAAATACACAACTGAAGAGATTTTTACGTGGGGTCAATTAATCATCAAAGCGTTCGGAAGAATCACTTCTCGATTCGTTGAAGAGCATGATGCATTAGCCTTAAAACGCTTAACAAGCCAACAAGCAGTGATTAATGAATTAAGTGCGCCTGTCATTCGCCTAAACAAGGGAATCGGTTTATTGCCAGTAGTAGGAGATATCGATACGCAACGTGCAAAATATTTACTTGAGAACACCTTAATGGAATGTGGAAATAAAAAAATCACACATTTATATGTTGACCTTTCTGGCGTAACCATGATTGATACAATGGTTGCGATGCAAATTTTCCAGTTGATTGATGCATTAAAAATTGTCGGAGTGGCAACAACATTGTCGGGTGTTCGACCTGAAATTGCAATGACCGCCGTTCAACTTGGCGTCAACTTCAATGAAATACAAATCACCGGAAACTTATCTCAAGCTTTGAAATTAAATTAATTAGAGAAACCTTTGTCCAATGGATGAAGGTTTCTTTTATTACAAGAAGATTAAATATTGGGAATCGTGTTTAAATTTAAATTCACTTGGGGTAGATAGAGTGTACAACAAAAAACACTTAGGAGGTTCCACCATGAGTAATGAAATGAACCGAAGAATTGAAGTAGCTCGCACAGAAGAAGAATTATACAACAAACTTGAGACGTTAACATCACAAGGATATAAAGAAAGTGATATTCATGTTGTGTCGAAAGATCACGGACATATCCACACGTTAAATAAACACTCAGAAGTTTCGACACATGAAGCGGGAACAGTTATGGATAAATTCAAGTCTTGGTTCACAGGTGAAGATGCTGTAACTGAAGGTCTTCGTAAACTGAATTTAACAGAAGAAGAAAAAGGACGGTACTCTCAAAATGTAGCGAATGGCGGATTCCTTCTTTACACAGACCATGTAGTAACGGATGCGAAAGACCATCAAAACGAATTCGAAGAAGGTTATGACACATTCGGTGCGACTGGTAATAGTTACGAGTCATATCATGGCGAAGAGCGCTCAGTTGTTACAAATGAACCTGGTTTTGAAGAACGTATTCAAAGCGAAGACCCACAAATGACGGCGACGTCTGGTACAGCTTTTGTGGATACACGTTTCAATGAAACAGAAAGAAACGAAACGCCAGTAAATGAAACAACAACATTTGGTGCAGAAGAACCTCGTGGCGAATACAAATTTGAATCAAAACACGATGAGCCACAAAGTGAGTATGCAAAAGAACAAGGGTTCACGCCGTCTAACAATGAGCTAGTGAATGAAACAGATGGTCGTTTTGACGAACCAATGGACCGCTTCGAAAGAGGAGAAACGTTTGCAACTAGTCCTCACTTAGCGAGAGAAACGGATCATATCGGTCATTCGATGCAAGAAGACAAAGTGACACGTGAACACCGACCAACGATCAATGAAGCAAATGATGGTGCAGAATTTAATTCGAATGAGCGAGCTGAATTTAATACAAACGAACCAATAACTGAAAATCATAAAACAGAAGGATTCCAATCTCCAGGAACTGATCCGAATCTAGGACCAGCAGCATTTGGAGATGTTGAAAATGAAATGCCATCTGGCGAAATGAAACATGATTTCGAGAAAGATCCACGTATCAACGACGAAAAATTTGAGTCTGGCTATGAAACAAATGGAGACGGCAATGCCTTCTCATTTGATACCGACTCAACGAACAATGAAGTCCTTACAGGCGGTGTTGATGACGACGAACAAGAATTGGCTAATGATCAATTTAAAGAAAAAATTGATAAAAACCAATATCGTTCAGATCATAATCCACCACCAACAACAAAACTATTTTAATCATATAAGGTGATCCCCACCATATATATGAAACGTCCTACAGATGACAGAGTCTGCAGGGCGTTTTTTTACTTTGGTTGTTAACTCGTTATACTGACATTCTCCATTTCGGAAGGTGCATTCAAGGATTCATATGTCTCATTCTACATTTGACGAGCAACATTCCAGGATTCGCACGGGCTATTCAAGGATTCAAGGGTCACATTCTAGTATTCACGATTTCCAAACAATTTGAACCCGTAGAAATGGTGCCAGTTTGAGAATCAAACTGGCACGTTTACTGTTGTTTTGCCTTCCAGTCTCATAGAGGGCATTCTCCATTTCGGGGGTGGCATTCAAGGATTCACATACGGCATTCTATATTTGACGAGCAACATTCCAGGATTCGCACGGGCTATTCAAGGATTCAAGGGTCACATTCTAGTATTCACGATTTCCAAACAATTTGAACCCGTAGAAATGGTGCCAGTTTGAGAATCCAACTGGCACGTTTACTGTTGTTTGTCTGCCAGTCTCATAGTGCCATTCTACATTTCGGGTTTGGCATTCAAGTAATCGCATTTTATACAGGAGTTGATATTAATCGAAAGACAAGTAAATGTTAAATTTTCCAAAAAAATATTATTAACTAAATAGTAATCTAAAAGCTTCTTTAATTCGTATATATATGTGTGCTTCATTAGTCCCGTATGGAAGTTTTAAATTATAGGTTAAAGGGAACACATTGAGATAAGTAGGAGAAATACTAATTATAGTATAATTAGCATATATAAAAGGGGGTGTTCAGGATGATTACACAAAAAAGTTCTCATTATTTTAATCAATTGGACAAGGTGGCAGAAGACGTCATTACTTTACTAAGTGAAACAATGGATGTTAACACAATATTTTTAGCAAGTAATGATCGGTACTCCAATTTTATCGTCAAAGCTTTTAACCGAAAAGCAGCCTTATTAAAAGAAGGAGAGAAAACTCCTTTTGAGGATGTGTTGTGCAAACTCGTTGTCGATAACGATTCAGAACCAATCGTGATTACCAATCTAGCTGAAAATCCCTTGACGATTAATCATCCTGTCACCTTAAACGTTGGAAATGGTTGTTTTTTAGGAGCACCTATTTACAAAAGTGATGGAGAAATTTACGGTACAATTTGTGCTTTCGATACAAAACCTTATGATTTTACCGCTTACGATGTTCGACTTATTAAAACGTTAAGCTCTTTATTAAGCCAAACGATCATCCTTGAAGATCTAATGTTACATGACCATTTAACCGGTCTATACAATAGCTTTTATTTGAAAGAATTCTTTAAACAAGAAAAAGAAGCAGGAAAACAGTTCAGTCTACTTTATGTCGATTTAGACCGATTTAAAGAAGTCAACGATGAGTACGGACATGATATTGGCGATGAATTGCTGAAGAAAGTCGCATCTTTATTCAAAAAGACAGCTCCTAAAGATAGTGTAGTAGCTCGAATTGGCGGCGACGAATTTGTCTTCCTTATCCCTGTCTCCTCAGTAGAAATGATAGAAGCAAAAAAAGTGGCTGCGGATTTATTTGATTTATTGACTACGCAAACGATAGAAATAGAAGGAAAACATTTGTCGATTTCCGCAAGTATCGGAATGACATACGCATATCCAGGCAAACAATTAAAAGAAATCATGAAAGAAGCCGATATGGCGATGTATGCGGCAAAGGGAAATGGTAGAAGCCAGTTGCAAGTTCATTAAATCTATTTTCAAGGGATTTTTTATTGGAGTAGAATCTGCTATTTAAAAGTTTTTAGAAAAACTTCTGTACTAGATTACTGTTGATTGTAATGGAGATGGCGACTCCAGCGGAATTAGCACGAACTGAAGACCCTGGACTGAGCAATCGCGAGGGAAGCGGCTGAAGTCGTGCCCGCGGAAAGCGTCCATCGTAATGGAAATCAGCATTTTTTTACAAATATCTCACTCGTTAAATTCAAAATTCACAAAAAAACTCAGATCCCCGTTTAATGGGAATCTGAGTTTTTAGTTTTATAAATAATAAATCCGATCAAAGCGCCTATAATCCCTGGAATTAACCACCCAATCCCTTCATTATAAAGCGGTAAATGACCTAAAACATTATCAACAGCAGGGAACGTAATGGATGCTGCTTTTAACCCATCAAAAATACTTATAAAACTTGTGAAAATCAATGCCAATGCATAAACAATTGGTGCACGATTAAACGATCGATCCACAAAGGACAATAACATCAAAACAATCGCCAATGGATAAATCGCTAACAATACAGGAACAGAGAAGTTAATCAGTTGAGTTAACCCTACATTTGCAAACAAAGCACTGAATCCTGAGAAAATGAAAACGAATGAACGATAGGAAAGCGATGGAACAAGCTTCTCAAAAAATTGAGAGGCAGCTGCAACCAGTCCAATCGAAGTGGTTAAACAGGCTGATGCAATCGTCAACGCTAATATAATGCTACCAAAGCTTCCAAATAATATGTTTGAAGAAAGGGCTAATATAGAGCCTCCGTTATCTTGGACACCAATAGCATCAACGCTTGTTGCGCCAATAAAGCTTAATGAAATATATACAATAGACAACCCAATAGCTGCAATGACGCCCGCCATGATTGTTGCTCTAACCAACACTTTCGTATCGGAAACACCTTTATCTTTAAGTGCATGGATGACCACAATACCAAATACGAGTGCCGCAAGGACATCCATTGTTAGATAACCTTGTAAAAAGCTTTCGAAAAATGGTGCTTCTTTATATGCATCAATGGGTGAACCAATTTCCCCCATTGGAGTGATAAAGCTCTTTATTGCTAACAACCCAATGACGGATATTAAAATAGGTGTCAAAATTTTGCCTATTCGATCAACTAATTTCGTTGGATTTAAGGCGAATAAAACGGTGACTGTGAAGAAAAGGATACTGAATAGTACCAGTGGCCATTTTTCAGATGAGATTGAGTCTGATAAAAACGGCAATACGCCAATTTCATAAGAAACAGTAGCCGTTCTTGGAATCGCGAACAACGGACCAATCACCAAGTAAATAACGACCGTAAAGATGATTCCAAATAACGGATGTACTCGACTAGCGATTGATTGAAGGTCTCCGCCAGATTTCGCAATGGCAATCACGGCAACCAAAGGCAGTCCAACACCAGTTATCAGGAAGCCAATGATGGAGATAACTAATTGATCGCCGGAAAGTTGACCTAATAATGGAGGGAAGATGATATTTCCTGCTCCCAAGAATAAAGCAAATAGCATTAAACCGACAACAATGTTTTCGCTTATCGTCAGAGAATTTTGTGATTTCATTTTATAAAAACTCCTTTGTTGTAGAAGGTGTATCAGTCGCCTATTATACAGTACTGTCATAGGTAGAATGCAAGGAATTGTGACAAAAGCGAGAAAATTCACAACTTGAAACACCGAAAATGTACAAGAAGTTCCATCTATGGAACTTGCTGAGGTGAAATATGAGTTGTGATGAGTCTTCCAATAAATTCGGTCAATTATTTCGACACATTAAGTGGATTTATTTCCCGGGGAATACTTTTGGCAATCTTGACGATATCTGTCCGATTTCTTCAATAGAAAATAGCGAAAATTATTATTGACTGAATATTCTTCGTACTCTATGATGAGATTACTAATCATCGAACGGACTTTATTGAATGGGGGAGCAAGAACGTGTTGAAAAAATTCGCTATTATATGTCTCATTGTGTCATTCATTGGGTTAATCGTTACGCCAACAGTAGAAGCTGCAGGTTGGAAAAAAACACATATTTCGTCCATGGCTCAATTGAAAAAGTCAGCGATTTTCTTGAAGAGATCCCAGGCCCCAGTGACTGTAACTGAACCGATAGCTCCTCCAGTTTCTGCAAATGGACAAGTTGTCTATGCAGCACTTGCATCCATAGCACCTAATTATCTAGGAACGCCTTACGTTATGGGTGGTAAACTACCGACTGGTTTTGATTGTAGTGGTTTCATTCATTATGTCCATAATGAAGCGGGATTAAATATCATTCGTAAAAGTAGTGCAGATTATTACAAAGACGCAACGAAAGTGAATGTACCTCAAATTGGGGATCTAGTATTCTTTAAAGATACGTATATAACGGGAATCTCACATATGGGTGTATATATTGGCAACAATCAATTCATCCACGCTGCTTCAAGAGGTGTCGAAATTACAAGCCTTGACAATAGCTATTGGAAATCCCATTTCGTCGACTTCCGACGTTTTAATGCCGTAACAAATTAAAGGTGCCAGGTACTCAAACATTCACGTTTGTTTAAACAAACACGAATGTTTCGGTACCTGGCACTTTTGCGTATTTCTACTAAAATATTAATATCTTGAATTGAAGAGTTTAGACTAGGAAAATTTGGGTATACAGGGCATACTAAGAGAATAAGAAGTCACAACTTAGAGTTCGGAGGGAAGCAATATGGACGATTATAACTTAGATGCATCGGCACTAATAAGAGCGAAATCGCGACAACAGTATTGGTCATCAAACCGGTCCACTACCCCGAAAAAATATCAACCTTCTATGAAAAAAGCAGTTGATTATGTCGTACTTGACTTTGAAACTACCGGCCTTCGCGCTGGCGCAGATCAGATTATTCAAGTGGGAGCGATTAAATACAACAATCATGAACAAGTAGCCATCATGAACCAATTGATCAATCCTCAACGGGATATTTCATCTCGAATTACATCATTAACAGGGATTTCGAATGATTCCGTAAGAAACAAACCAACCATCAGTTCGTTTATTCACCAACTAATTGATTTTATTGGCGACTACCCAATCGTGGCGCACAATGCCTCGTTTGATATGGGCTTTTTATATGCACTCGAACAATACACAGAAATACCACGATATGCTGTAATTGATACGCTAAAGCTCGCGCGAAAAGTCATACGTGAAACACCTAACCACAAATTGACGACACTGGCTCAATTTTTACGACTCGAACACAACGCCCATGATGCAATCGGCGATTGCCTAGCCACAGCTCAAATTTATCAATATTGCCTACGTTTCTCCACATAGTCTCCTAGACTCGGTGGAGTTTTTTTATGCCAATAAAACCTGGAGTGCAGCAGTCGATTTTTGAGGCATTCTAGAATTCGTAGTGTGTATTCAAGGATTCATCGAGTGTATTCTTCATTTCGAGCACTACATTCTAGACTTCACCGACCCTATTCAAGGATTCGACCACCACATTCTAAAATTCATGTTTAACACACAATTCGCTGCGTTTGAAATGGTGCCAGTTGGCGCAACCAACCGGCACGTTAACTGTAATTGAAGCAATGTCATAGATTCTTCATTTCGCAGTGCCTATTCAAGGATTCATCGAGTGTATTCTTCATCTCGAGCACTACATTCTAGACTTCACCGAACGTATTCAAGGATTCGACCATCACATTCTAAAATTCACGTTTTTCACACAATTCGACTGGCATGAAAAAGTGCCAGATACACAAAAATTCATGAACGAATTTTGTGAGTACCTGGCACCTTTTATTTATATTTATCAGGAATATCGTATGCAATTTCACCAGTCTCCGTAAACCGAGCTAATAATCGACCATCTTTGACGATGCGAACGATAATAGCATTCCCAGTCTTAGATTGACTCAGATCTGATGCACTCGTGATGGTTTCTTCGGCAACAAACTCGATCTCCGAATCTTGTACCATTTGCTCATGAATGATAATTTCTTCTCTAGTTAATTTTAAGGGTTCTTTGTCTACATTTGTGGCTGCGTATACATCGATTACCCAGTGACCATTTTCTTCTGTCGCTGTAAGATAAACATTATGGTTACTTTTATAGACAATTTCTTCTACTAGTTGAAAGGTTTTTATCTGTACTTTTTCAGGTGTATTTTCGATTATTTCCATACGGGCATCCATATTGATATCAGGTAAGAATCCACCCTCACCGCTGGCTTCAAACATCCATTGAAGGAGTTGAGGTAATTGCGTATTTAACATTTTATTTGATATAAGTTCATGGATACTCTCAGGCAAATTTTCCATCACTTTAGCTGTTTGTAATTTGGGACTATAAAACTCTTCTTCTGTAAAGGTCAAAGTCATGTGTGTATCAATAACCAATTGACGCATTTTCTCGAATTTATCCATAATCGTTCGGATTTCCGATTCATTCAACGTTTCTTGAGTTTCAACAACTTCTACTGGTGTTTGATCGACCGTTTCAACAACTTCGACTTCTGCTGGTTCATCCGTATCAACAATTTCAACCTCTTGCTTAACGGGTTCCTCAATTTTGGGCTGTTCTGACGCATTTTCTTCAGCACAGGCTGATAAACATGCAATAGTAAGTAACAATAAACTAGTTTTCTTTAACATCCAATTCCTCCATATATTTGAAATTTACATTTATCGTAACCTATATACTTGATTAACTGCAATGAATGTCACGTAACTAAAGCGATAATGAAACTGAATGTTCAAATAATTTTGGTATAATGGTTAAAAGGAGTGATGCGAGTGGAATCGTTTCATGTACATCAAACGGCTGAAAGAACTTTGCGCTATGCATTTGCTCCAAAGATTGATCCTGAAATTCACCGCCAAGTAATTCGTTTGCAAACTCTTGCACTTACATGTCCAGAAGTTCTCGAAGCGGTCCCTGGTTATCACACGCTTACTCTCTACATCAATCATGAACGAAACATTTCATCAGTTCAAAATCAAATCTTACAAGGTTGGAAAAAAACCTTGAATCACATAGACGATGAAAATAAGACTCACTTAATACCAGTTTGCTATAACGGGGAAGATTTAGAACAATTTGCTCGCGCAAAAAACTTAACCGTACAACAAGTAATCGAAATTCATACGTCAGTCGAATACACCATCTATATGATTGGTTTTCTCCCTGGATTTCCGTATCTTGGCGGGCTCGATGAACGCTTGCATTTACCAAGGCGAGAGGTGCCGAGGAAGTCCGTGCCAAAAGGTTCAGTGGGAATCGGTGGTTCTCAAACGGGCATCTATCCAATTGAAAGTCCTGGTGGCTGGCACTTAATTGGACAAACTCCTATCGACATTTTCTCTGCAAATTCTTTAGATACTCCATTTTTATTCAAAGCGGGGGACCGTATTCAATTTACCGAAATCACTCAAGATGAATTTCAAAATTATTCCGGAGGTGGCGTCATTGATGAAGCGAATTGATTTGAATGCTGATGCAGGCGAAAGTTTTGGTGCGTACAAAATTGGCAATGACGAGGCACTATTTCCATTAATCAGTTCTGTGAATATTGCTTGTGGGTTTCATGGTGGCGATTTTAGTGTGATGCGACGCTCCGTTTTATTGGCAAAAGAACATGGCGTTTCGATCGGTGCACATCCTAGCTATCTAGATCTACAAGGGTTCGGCAGACGAGAAATCGCTTTGACACCTGACGAAATTTATGACAGTCTCATCTATCAAATCGGTGCGCTACAAGCATTTTGCCACGTAGAAGGTGTCGAGTTGTCGCATGTAAAACCTCATGGTGCATTATATAACCGCGGAACAAAAGACCGGGAAGTGGCAGATGCAATTGCCAACGCAGTCAAAGATTTAGTACCAAATGGCATATTATATGGACTCTCCGGTGGTCAACTAATTGAAGCAGGACAAGCCGCTGGTATCCAAGTTGCACGCGAAGCTTTTGCTGACCGTGGGTACCAAGTGGATGGCACATTAATGCCTCGAAACGAGCATTGCTCCGTTTTAAGGGATTCTTCCGTTGTGTTGAATCAAGTCAAACAAATTATTCTAGAAGGATATGTTAAAACGGTTTCTGGTGAGCGAGTTGAGATGGAAGCGGACACGATTTGTTTTCATGGTGACGGAGCGGGTGTCGTGGAACTTTTAGGCGCAGTCCGGAATTTATTAACACGAGAAGGTATCTCGGTACAAAAGTTGGATCCAACGATATGAAGCTTTTTGAAATTGTGAAACCTGGGATACAGACGACCATTCAAGACCACGGCCGTTTTGGCTACCGGGCGAATGGCGTGCCCATTTCAGGACCAATGGATCGTTTTGCATATACAATGTTAAACGATCATCTTTTGGGCAATAAACCTTCGAGCGCTGTACTCGAAGTGTGGCTTGGAGGACTTGAACTGATATGTCTTGCCGACTGTGAGATCGCCATTACCGGTGCGAAGGTAAACATACATGTTGATGGAGCAACACAAGAAATGTGGAAAGTTATCCGAGTAAAAGCTGGTCAGATGGTCAAACTAGGGCAAGCAGAAGAAGGGATCATCGCATATTTAGGTATACGTGGCGAGCTTGAAGTCGAAAAGTGGCTAGGATCTTCGAGTGTTTATTCTAAAGGAAAAATGGGACGACCTTTTAAAAAGGGAGATTTTATCGAAGGAACACCTACTAGCGGTACTATTCAAGGAATCGTCCAATTAGAGCGTCCTGTTTTTTCACAAAAGCTGACTATAGAAATTTGGCCGAGTGTGCACAGGTCTTTATTCAAAAACGAGAATTTCGAAGGACAATATAAACTGAAATCCGGTGACCGAATGGGGTATATGTTCGAAGGTCCACCAATCGAATTCCATTCATCTGGAGATATTTTGTCAGAAGCTGTTGAACCTGGTACTATCCAAGTGAACAATAAAGGGCAACTCATTGTCCTCATGGCGGACGCTCAAACGACAGGGGGATATGCCACGCTTGGTAAAATTGTTGAAGCTGATTTATGGAAAGTAGCGCAACTGCGACCAGGCGGAGAAATTCGGCTGAGGGACAGGCTAAAATAATCATTTACTTTAGTCCGATAAAGGATTAAGATATTCCTATTGTTTTTCGTTTTCCGAAAGAATAGGTGAGGTGCAATCCGGATGAATCAGTGGAAAATTTATGGCATACTCGTTTTTGTCATGTTCATATGGGGGTTCAACTTACCCGCAGTCAAATACTTAGTAAGTGAAGTTCAACCGGTCACAATGACCGCGTTTCGTATATTTGTCGCAAGTTTAACGGTGTTTGCGATTTTAGGCGTATTTAAACTCGTTCGAAAACCAACAACGCAAGAATGGAAATACATTGTGCTCGGGGCCATGTTAAACGTGGTGGGGCATCATTACTTCTTGTCGATTGGGTTAACACAAACGGCTGGATCGACAGCTGGATTAATTTTAGGAACAGGACCGGTATTAACGGCGGTACTCGTTTCTTTATTATTACGCATCTATCCTTCGAAACTTCAGTGGCTCGGATTCGTCCTAGGTCTTGGTGGCGTTAGTGCGACCATTCTAGCTGGCGGAGAAGGAGCGGGTGGATTCTCATTAGGCGACATTTTCGTGTTTTTAGCGATATTAACGCAAGTGTTCAGTTTTATTGTCATTAGTAAAGCTGCAAAAACGTTGGATCCACGCTTATTAACGGCGTATATGTTCCTGGTTGGATCGGTTGTTTTATTTTTAATCAGCCTTGTTCAAGAACCTGGTGAAATCGTCGAATTCTTCGACGTGCCACCGCTGTTTTGGTTAGCATTCTTTGGGAGCGGCATGATCGGAACAGCCGTTGGACATATGTTGTATAACTATTCTGTCGGTCAAGCAGGCCCATCAAAAGCGGCCATCTTTATCAACCTAAACACGCTATTTACACTAGTCGGATCTTCCGTTTTCTTAGGGGAAGACATCACAACAAGACATATCTTCGGTTTAGTCCTTATTGTTGCTGGCGTAATTTTCGGATCCGGTGCAGCAGAGGACATGTGGAGAAAACGCAGAAATCGTTCGAAGGAACTTACTGAAGAATAACTTTTTTGAATAAACAAGATTGCAACTGAAAGGAAGATTTCTAAATGAAGAAGTTTCTAATCGGAACAATCATTACATTAATGATTTTAGCTGGACTAGGTTACGGTCTTTATATATTTGGAACGAATACCGCTTCCGAAAAAATTGTCGATGACTACACAGCAAATTTAGAAGACAGCGGGCAAATGAATGACGTAAGAACAATGATCGAAAGTGATCCTGAACTGTTAGCAATGATGGAGGAAGCAAAAGCCGCTGATCCAAACACATTGCCATTCACCACAAAAGGCGAAGCTACTCGCGTATTGGTAAACAAACTGGGTGTGTCTAAATTGAAAAATCTTCAAGCAAAAGCCCAATCAGGCGAAGCATCCAAGGAAGAAATTCTTCAAGTCTTACAAGAAAATCTGACTGAAGAAGAAATGCTAGCGCTGCAAAAAATAGCCTATGAAGAAATATATAATCAGTAACCACTCTTAATGTAGAGTGGTTATTTTTTTGCAATAACTAGTCCTTTGAAACAAAAAATAATGATTAAATATGTATATCTATAAATGTGTAATAAAGTTTGCGATAAGAAGATGTTATAATAATTCAAGTAATATCTAATTCTTGAAAATTTTTGGTAGGTAAGGTCTTACAAGGAAATCTGACTGAAGAAGAAATGCTTGCACTTTGTGACGAAATAAAATACATAAGCAATACAAATATTGCTTCATAGACTTCATGTTACAAAATATCGAATAATAAGAAGAGTTTTGGTGCGAAAAAGGATTCTCAGGCAAGGACCGTACAAGTTGTTTACTAAGAAAACTAAGGAGGATACCAAAATGGCATTACAAAAATGTCCCGAATGCAACAACAGCGTATCAACAATAGCAGAATCATGCCCGCAATGCGGTTACCCAATTCGTGCAAAGAAAATAGCAGTAACAAGACCTGTAGAACAAGTAGGTTTAACATTTTGGGGTGTAGTCGGTGCAGTGATATTAGGAATTATACTAATATCTTTATGTTGAAAATAGAAAGACAGAACAAATCGTTACTACTAATGAGTACAACATTAGGCATAGCGGTTTTAGTTTTGTACACTTTCAATAAAATGTACGTACAAACCCACACAGATAATATATTAATAAAAAATCACCTTAACGATGTCTTAGCAGGAATATTACTACTTTGCTATATAAACGCACTAAGCATAATAAGTAACCAACCTAAATTGATTGTAACAAGACTAAGGACGATAGCTTTATTAACCCTCGCATCAGGACTATTTTGGGAATACATAACACCCCTATACTTAAGCAAAAGCGTATCAGACCCACTAGACGTAATAGCTTATATAGTAGGTGGAGTTTTATATTGGATACTGACTAAAAAGGAGTGGACATTAAAACGTCTACGGACAAAATTCACCAACTCAGAATCATAAACCTAAAAGATAAAGAAAAACCAATAGCTATATTGAACAAATACGTATCAATTGGGTTATCAACTATTGAAAATATAACAAATCTAGTAGCATTCATAAGTGTATACGTATACAAAGAAAAGGAAGTTACAGTAGGGGTGTTAACTTTATAAATGATTGCATTCGAAGAAATATATAATCAGTAACCGCTCTTACCATGGAGTGGTTATTTTTTATTCTATAAAGAACCTTTAGTATAAATCACTTAGAAACTATGAAATTACTCGTACAAAACAGTGCAGAGATTAATGCAAAAGTTCAAATAGAACTGTTATTGAAACTCTTTTCTTAAATAACCGTATTGAAGTATAAAACTAGCTAAAGGAGAGTGTATCAATATGTCTATTAAAATAAAACAATGTTGTGATTGCAATTCCTTCTGCAGTAATTCAGCATCAAAATGTCAGGTTTGTGGAAGCAGCAATATAGTTAAGGGAGGTTATACATCTAAAGAAGAGAGTCAAAGAAAGCTGAATGAAGCAACGATCAAAAATGAACAAAGCGAAGTAATACAATGTTCAGTTTGTTGCTCGCCAGTGCCTATTAAAAATGGCAAGGGTTATTGTGTTTTTTGTGATAATGAAATTGACGTTTACTTTAACTCTGTTATATAGGATTAATCCTTGAATCCACCCTATGAATCCTTGAATCCCTGCCTCCGCGAAATGAAGAATTCAAAAAAGCAAGATTACCAGCAGTATACGGCCAGTTGGAGATACAACTGGCACCATTTCAGCACGTCAAATTGTGTGTGAAAAGTGAATTTTAGAATGAGTGGGTCGAATCCTCGAATAGAGCCGACGAATTCTTGAATCACCCTGTCCAATCGTAGAATCCACCGTGTGAATCCTTGAATACTACCCGTGAAATGGAAAATACAGTTCATCAAGATTACAGTCAGTTTACGTGCCAGTTGGAGATCCAACTGGCACCATTTCAGCACGTCAAATTGTGTGTGAAAAGTGAATTTTAGAATGAGTGGGTCGAATCCTCGAATTAGGCCGACGAATTCTTGAATGCCCCTGTCCAATCTCTTAAGCCCCCTTAAAGTTTTAGACACCATAAATCTTACGAGTTAGAATTAACTAAACAAGTGAGCGGATGAATAAAACGGATGGAAGGGGAAAAAGATGGCTTATCAAAAAATTGGTGTTGTAGAAGATGTGAAAAAGAAATATGTTCGAATGGCTCTTGAAACCGGTAACCATACATCTATTGCACGAAAAGCTGGAATTGATAGTGGGACATTTAGAAAGTGGTTTAGAGAATACCGGGATGAAGTTAGTGAGCAGATGGAAAAAGAAGATATTGTCATCCTTTCGGATGAACCGACTCATGAAGAATTACAAAAGAAATACGATCAGGCTATGAAATTACTTGGCGAAAAAGAATTGGAAGTGGCTCTCTTACGGGATATCGTAAAAAAAAAACACTTCAATGTAAAGGACCAGTTGGAACCAGTACGACAGTGGCATCAAGAAGGATTTCCAATCAAACGGATGATGAAGTTCCTCCACTTAACCCGTTCGATGTATTACTATCAAAAAGTTTCTAAAGCTACTGCTGGTGATGATGAGCGCGGCCGTCCTTATCCTGGTTTTTCCGTAACCAATAAACAGGAAAGAATATCGGACGAACAAATTCAAGAGTTTCTGATGGAAGCAATTGAAGGTGAAGAGGAAGCGTATGGCTATCGAAAGCTTACTCATCACTTAAAAACGGTTTATGATTTAAAAATTAACCCTAAAAAGGTTTACAGACTCTGCAAAGAAATGGGGATTCTCTTACCGCAGCGCAAGAAAAAAAGTAAGCACCCACGTCGATTGGCTAAGAATCACATTATCACTGGTCCAAATCAGTTGTGGCAACTAGATATCAAATATGGATCCATAGCCGAAAGTGGTCGCTTCTTCTTCGTCGCAAGTGCAATTGATATATTCGACCGTTCAATTGTAGGATATTATCGAGGTTCTGAGTGCAAAGCGCCAAGTATCACAAAAATGCTTGAAGAGTCCATTTTAAGACGTAATGTCCCTATTCCAAAGGAAGAGGATGACTTAGAGTCACGCTTAATCATACGGACAGATAATGGTCCACAATTCGTCAGTAATCACTTCGGAGACTTTTGTGAAAACCGTGTGTATCATGAGAGAATACCTAAAAAATCGCCAAATTCAAATGCCTATATTGAATCCTTTCACAGCATTTTAGAACGTGAATGTTTTCAGCTGCATGATTTTGAGTGTTTTGATCACGCATATGAAAAGTTAGATACTTTCATCGATTTTTATAATGAACGTCGCTATCATGGTAGCTTGGGATACTTATCTCCGAGCCAGTTCTTAGAGCGCTTTTTAAAGAATAGAAACAACCTATTAAAAATTGGTTGTTAACTTCTTAAAAGAGGGTGTATAAAAACAGGGGGCCAAACCGCAATCCTAGAATCCACCGTGTGAATCCTTGAATACCCCCCGCGAAATGGAGAATACACACTCCCGATCACCACATAAAAAAACCACTCCCCTAAGGAAGTGGCAATCAACTGTCTATCGATTCATACGTTCGGCGACCTTGTATGCATCATACATGCCCCAAATCCATACGATAGGATAAGTGATGAATCCGATTAATACGAACATCAACAAAGCATTAACCATTTGAACGAGGATTAAAATAATCCCTTTCACGATCTCACCATTATATATTTGCCCAACACCTGTCCAGAAAAAACTTAAGACAGCTGCAATACCAGGGTTTCTTAACATCATAAATTCCTCCTTAACTCTCTCATACTTAGTATACGTATATCTTCAATAAAAGTTTCAATTAAACGATTTTCACTTATCAAATTCCCCTTAACAAAACTCTTTATTTCAAATTAAAGACAACACTATACAAACAGTGCGGAAATGTTAACATAGAGTCAAAAGATTTCTTCATTTTATGAGAAGGGCTGAAGCCAGATGCCGATTACGATTAATGAGCGTGTGAAACAGATCTCCGTGTCGGGGATTCGTCAATTTTCAAACCAACTTGTGCATTACCCGGATGCTGTCAATTTAACGATTGGTCAACCCGATTTCCCAACACCAGAAAGTGTCAAGACTGCAGGAATGGCGGCCATTGCAAATGATATGACAGGCTACTCGCATAATGCGGGACTGATTGATTTACGAAATGCCGTCAGTCAATTTTTCTATGATAAATATAACTTTCATTACAATGCGGAAAACGAAATCATAATCACGATCGGTGCGAGTGAGGCGATCGACGCAACGTTCAGAGCCATTTTGACTGAAGGCGACGAAGTGATTTTGCCGGCACCAATGTATACAGGATACGAGCCGATTATCACGTTGCTTGGTGCGAAAGTGGTCTATCTCGACACTTCTGACACGGATTTTCAGCCTTCTGCCGAGCGGTTAGCTTCATTAATCAATGAAAAAACGAAAGCGGTACTTTTCAACTTCCCATCAAATCCAACGGGTGTCACGATTGAACCGGCGCAAATGGATGCATTGGTGGACGTATTGAAACAACACGAAGTCTTCATCTTAACGGATGAAATATATAGTGAAAACACATTTAATGGCGAACATCGTTCGTTTGCATCTTATAGCGAACTACGCGATCGACTTTTTTTGATACACGGTTTGTCGAAATCCCATTCCATGACCGGATGGCGCATTGGTTTCTTACTCGGACCGCAAGAATTTATGCAGCACGTTATTAAAATTCATCAATACAACACAGTTTGTGCACCTTTGCCAAGTCAATACGGGGCAATCGAAGCTTTGACAAACGGACGCGATGTGCCAGCTGCTATGAATAAAGAATATATCGAACGACGCGATTATTTGTACGGACGATTAATCGATATGGGTATTGAGGTTGTAAAACCTAATGGAGCCTTTTACATGTTTCCTTCTATTAAAAAGTTCGGTATGAGTTCATTTGACTTTGCGACGAAACTATTAAAAGAAGGCGGTCTTGCTTGCGTACCAGGAAGTGCCTTCAGTAAATACGGAGAAGGTTATATGCGGATTTCTTACGCCTACTCAATGCCAGTCTTAGTCGAAGGAATGAATCGACTCGAAGCTTTCATAAAGAATCTGGATAATCAGTAAAATCAATAAATCGGTACCAGGTACACAAACAATCATGAATGTTTAAACAAACACATTTGTTTGTGTACCTGGCACCAAAAAAGGAGTCCTAGAAATGACAGAACTACTATGGTCGACACCGGAAGCCTTACGCTCGTTGCTATGCGAAGTTGTAAGTTGGAAAAGTATGACGCATTCGGACGGAGAGCGGGAATTCCCACTTAAAGTTCAAGCGAAATTACATGGTGTGCCGTACTTTGCAGAAAATCCAGGAAATATCGAACTAACGGAAGCGGATCAGGGGCGTAAACTATTGACCGCACTATATAAACACCCAGAAGCAAAAGAAACCATCGTCTTAATTAGCCATTTCGATACGGTCAATACGGAAGAGTATGGTGACTTAGAAGCTCTTGCTTTCGAACCAGAAATGTTAACAAAAGCACTTCTGGATATTAAGGACGAGCTACCGGATGATGCGCGAATAGACCTTGAGTCTGGCGATTATTTATTTGGTCGTGGAACGATGGACATGAAAATGGGACTAGTTATGCACATGGGGTTAATTGAGAAGGCAGCTGCAGAAAACTGGCCAATTAATTTAATTTTATTAACGGTTCCGGATGAAGAAGTAAATAGTTCAGGTATGCGCGCTGCAGTGTTGAAACTTAACGACTTACGCAATGAACACGATCTTACGTATAAATTATTTTTAAACGGCGAACCCGTTTTCTCGCAAGAGCCTGGTGATCCCAATTTCTATATTTACTCTGGGACAATCGGCAAAATCATGCCTTCAGCACTGTTTTATGGCATGCAAACGCACGTCGGTGAACCTTTAAGTGGCATCACGGCGAACTATATTGCATCGTATTTAACACAACGTATGGAGTTCAATTCTTTATTCCAAGAAACGGTTCTTGGTGAAAAAACACCTTTACCAGTTTCATTGCAACAACAAGACTTGAAAATGGAATACTCGACTCAAACACCATATCGTGCCAAAGCACTCTACAATGTCTTTTTAATGAAGCGTAACGCAGCGGAAATCATGGATTTATTCCAGCAAGTAGCTAAAGAATCGGCGGATGCTTGTAATAAAGACTATCAACGCATCTGCGAACGTGAAGGCGTTGAACCGGTTGGTGACATCCAAGTACTTCGCTACGAACAACTGATGGACCACGCAGAAAAGAAATTCGGTATGGATTATATCGACAGCGTCAAAGCATTAGTCGGAGAAAACACAGAGTGGGACGATCGTGAAAAATCATTCCGCATCGTTGACACGCTGATGATCCAGTGCCAAGAACTCGCTCCTGCGATCGTGTTAATGTACACACCACCATACTATCCAGCAGTGAACACGAGCGAAGACGAGGTAGTTGAAGCATGTGTGAAGTATGTAAAAGAAAAAGGCGACATGGACTTCAACCTTCCAGTCGAACGCATGCATTATTTCAACGGAATCTCGGACCTGAGCTATGTAAACTACGAAGACTTAACAGGCGGCTGGCAAGTGTTTGAAGCAAATACACCAGTTTGGGGAGATTCCTATTCGATCCCGTTTATTGGAATGGCTGAACTACAAGCTCCAATCCTAAACGTTGGACCTTTTGGTAAAGACGCTCACAAACGGACAGAGCGATTGCATATTCAAAGTGCATTTGTTGAAGTGCCTGCACTGGTTGAAGGTATGGTGAAGGAAGTACTGGTTAATCGGGTGAAGGTATAGAGTTTTAAATGATAGTTACATGTCAATTGGCCAGCCAATTGACATGTTTTTTATTCATCTCTGAATTTTATTCTACTATCTCTATAAACGATACTATTTACCTAATCTATTAATAGTCCAATTCACATGTGCAATATGATATCTAAAGTTGTATAATATTGCTAGATAAGAACTAACTTAGTAAAAGTAATTAGTTCTCATTTGAAAAAGGCAAATTCATCGAAAGGTGAAGACGCAAAGTTCCAGACCTAATACCGAAATGGTGATGGTGGCTGAACCGCTGAAGAATGATGAGTGTAAACTTGAATAAGTTTAATTCACATTTCTTCCTTGTTTTTCTATCACAATTAGAAAAGGGGAGTTTTTTTATGTCAATTTTTACTGGTAAAAGTTACAAATCACTATTAAGCGCCATGTTACTTGGAGGATTCGTTGTTAGTGCAGGAGTCAATCCGGCTTATGCAGATACGGACGAAAATGTAGTTGAGAGCGAAACTGAAGAAGTAATCGAAACAGAGGAGCCTTCATTAGTACCTGGTGATTTCTTTTATTTCCTTAAAACAATTCAAGAAAATTTACAATTAGCTTTCACATTCAATGATGAAAAAGAAGCGGAATTGTTAAACGCGTTTGTTGAAGAACGTATTTTAGAAGCTACTGCTTTATTTGAAAATGGTGAAGAAGAGTTGGCGAATGAAATTCTTCAACTTGCGATTGATCAACAAGAAGAAGCTATCGCTAAATTCAATGAATTAACAGAAGATGAAGCAACAGATGATAGTACGACAGAGCCAACTCCTATTGAAGAAGAGGGTACAACAGAAGGAGAGGTTCCTACTGAAGAAGAGGGAACTACCGAAGAAGAAAATGCTGAAACCGATGAAACACCGGTGGATGAAGAATCTCCTGAATCTGATGAAGTCGTAGAAGAAGAACCTGCAACTGAAGAAACAGAAGAAGATTTAGCACGTGCTGCATTAATTGAAAAATTCTCATCAAACTTATTAGCCCTACAAGCGGCATTAGAAAAAGTGGAAAACCCTAAAGCAAAAGAAGCATTAGCGAAAAATGTGTTAAAAGCGATTGAACGTCTAGACAAAAAAGTGGAGAAAAAATTAGCGAAATTAGCTAAAAAAGCAGCTGAAGAAGCTGAAGAAGCTGACGAAACTGAAAAAACTCCAGAAGAACCAGTAGAAGACCCAGCAATGGAAAATGAAGTTGTTAATGAGGAACCAACTGAGGGATCAACTGAAACAGAAGATGAGGTAGAAACAGAAACTGCTACTGAAGAATCAACAGAAACGACAGAAGCTGACACTGAATCTACTGTAGAACCAACTGTTGCCGCTGTAACAACTGTTGCAAAAACAGTTGAACAAAAAACAACTGCGACTAAAGCAGAAACTAAAAAAGTTGATGCCGGTAAAAAAGCGGAAGAAGCAAAAGCAAAGGCTGAAGCTAAGCGTCAAGAAGCTGCAATGAAGGCTGAATTAAAAGCTGCTGAAGCCAAAGAAAAAGCCGCACAAAAAGCAGAACAAGCTAAAGCAAAAGCTGAAGAAAAACGTCAACACGAAGCTAAAAAAGCGGAAGAAGCAAAAGCAAAGGCTGAAGCTAAACGTCAAGAGGCTATAAAAAAAGCTGCTGAAGCTAAAGAAAAAGAAAATAAATCAAAAAAAGAAGAGAAATCTGATTCACAAAAAGATAACGATAAAGAAGATAAATCTAATAAAGACAAAAAGGGTAAAGATGAGTAATTCTTTATATAAATTAAAGTTGGAAATTTTAATAGGGTGTGATCTAAATCATTAAAAATAATATAATCTTACTCTTTTGTTTAATTCTAGCGACGTTCTTGGGTGCTTATGCACAAGATATCTCAAGTTTATTATTGCAGAGGATAGATAGTATTTCTCCTTTTAGTAGTTTATTTATCGTAACCTTGAGTAGCTGGTTGCTGTTTATAGTTACAGCTGTACTAGCAAACATTTTCAAAAAGAATGAGACTTTACAAAAGAAAAATTTCTTTGTTTATGTGATCTTAACAATTATTGTTGGTGGACTAGTTTCATTATGGTCGCTTTTTGTTTTAGCTATGTCAGGTTAATAAAAGACACATGTTTCAAGCAAGCAATTACAATGTGATTTCATTGTAATTGGTTGCTTTTTTATTTACATACTAACTCATTGAAATATAAACTATCCCTAGTTTTACCTTTCCTTTGGTATCCAGAACTCCTCATAAAATACCCCACAGTATGCGAAGTCGTCGTATTAGAAAAGGCTTTTAATTCCCGATTTGAAATGCTTGGACCGACAAGAAAGAACCAATCCGTCATTGCATCAGCAAACGGATTACTCGGCATGGTCATGCAACTCGGGCAATAATAACTGCGACTAGATTTTTTAAGTAATGGAAAGTCGTAACTAGAGCAAAATAAGCCTCTCTTTAAATCACAAGGGAGTATAGTATATTTCGTGCATAAGGGATTGAGCGTAAAGGGGGTGTTTTCTGACCATAAAGAGGATATGGTGGAATGAAATAAATCTTCTGCTATTAACGATGGGAGGCTTTCGTATTCTTTCAATAAAATCGGTAGCTCACTAGCAACATGAACATAACTAATTAAGGGTGATTTGTTAATAATGGTGGATGCGTAAGGAAAAATTACTGCATGAAAAACTGGAATCTCAATCTCATTTCTCTTAAGCCAGCGAACCAATCGATCTCGAATCGTTTCAGCTTGAACGCAAGGACAATCATGTGATTTTGTATAAGTTGAGGTAATTTGAATCACTTGTCGAGGGGAGTCCTTAAAATCTAGTGAACCTGTCCAATTCTTCACTTCTAAAATCAAGAAATATTTGCTAGTTCCAATTAAGACATCAATCTGTGAGTTTGAAATGATAGGGTCATGTAAATGTAGATTTGGTAAAACAGCGTAAGGTTCCGCAAAAGCAACTCGTAGCAACACTTGATCAACTCGTTCTTCGCCACCAAAGCCAGCCGTATAATTGTAAAGATCCATGCTAACTTTTTCATACATAGGATGTCGCTCAGGTAATCGCTTTTTCAACCGACTCAGCGCATCAATATTGACAGGCTTGTACCGCGTATAAAATATAAAAAACATCTCCTTTTCAAAAATCTATCAAATAATCTGATAACTTACAATAGAACAAAGGGATTTTTTATCCATTAAAGAATTGTGCGGAAAACGTGAATATTAGAATAGACCCCTCCAAATTGAGAATACCTCTGATGAATCATCTTTATCTCGAGGAATATATAATCATAAATTCTAATTCTTAATGCCATCCACAAAATAGAGTATAAACAAGCCAACTATATGTTCCCCGAAACCTAAAGAGCAAATACCAACCTCTCTCCCTCAACAGGCATATAAGCCCACAACAAAATCCTCATTCCAACCTATCCACTTTTTGCTATTATATGAGAAACGTAGAAAGGAAGTGGAACCATGAAGCACCTTAAATGGTTAATAGTAGCAACACTTTTCCTAATCATGTTCCTACCTCAACAGACGCTAGCTGCAGGCTTCAAAGATGTGCCAACTTCACATTGGGCATACCAATCGATTACGAAACTGACAAATGCTAATATTATTAACGGATACTCTGACAATAGGTATAAACCAGAAACTCAAGTTACTCGTGCCCAAGCTGCTAAAATTTTGGCTTATGCAATTCAAACTCCTTTGACAACAAGTTTCAAACCGTCATATACCGATTTGCCAACGTCGCACTGGGCATATAAAGAAATTGCCGCTTTAACCGAAAAAGGTATTTTCTCAAACACAACAAAATTTAATCCAAATAGTCCTTTAACACGTGCTGAAATGTCGAAAATACTGACAAAAGGTTACCGAATCATAGTAGACAATAACCACGAAGTTTCATTTAAGGATGTTTCACCAGCGGGATGGGATCATCCATATATTACAACGCTTGCAGAAGTAGAGATTTCAACTGGATACTCTCCAATTTACTACAAACCTACGATGCAAGTGACTCGTGCACAAATGGCAGTATTCTTAGATCGTGCCATTGCTTTTGATCAAAAACGAAATTCGGGTGTCATTAAATACGACGCTGTCAATAAAACCTATACCGACAGTTCAATCTCTGTCGTTAATGAAACGGCAAAACAAACAGCGAGATTTGTAAACTTAGAAAGAGCTAAAATGGGTCTTCCTTCTTTAGCAATTGATGGCCAATTGTCAAAAATCGCAACCATTAAAGCTGAGGATATGAATAAAAATGATTACTTTGCCCATAAATCTCCAACATACGGCGATCCATGGGATATGGCAGAACACTTTGGTTACTCATATCGAACCTTCGGTGAAAACATTGCTTACGGTCAACAAACACCTGAAGAAGTAGTGAAAGCCTGGATGAACTCACCGGGTCATAAAGCTAATATCCTTAACAAGTCTTACACAAATATTGGAGCGGGAATTGCGAAAAACGCACAAGGCCGCCTCTACTGGGTCCATATGTTCTCAAGTAAATAATCGGTACCTGGCACCGAAACATTTATGATTGTTTAAACAATCATAAATTTCACGTTAGTTTGTGTACCTGGCACCATATATCCATTTCATGATAAGATAGGCAGTATGAAAAAATACATTTTATTTATGTTAATTTTAGTCGCATTATTCTATTCATCAGGACAAACATATGAACAGCAATCGCTAATTCCAGACCTTAAGCAATGGTTACCAGGAGAGCCCTTTAAAAACCTACTGGCTAATTTACAAGTTCCATACTGGGGAAGAACCATTTCAATAGAAGAAAGAGGATATTATCACTTCATTGAATTTCTAATTCGTAAAGGGGCACATATCGTTTCTTTTGGAGCTTTAGCAATTGGTGCGTTTATCATCACGAAGCGTTTTATTCTATCATTTGTGATCACAGTAGGAATAGCTGTGCTTGATGAATACCACCAATCTTTAACTGGTGGCAGAACCCCTACTATTCAAGATGTATATCTTGACGCTTTTGGTGCTTTTTTGGCACTATTCATCATCTACTTAATTAAATATTTTCATTCACACAAAAAATCACGTTTGTTTAAACAAACGTGATTTTTTGTGTACCTGGCACCGTAATCAGTAAGCGCTTACAAGAAAGTTTCTAAAGATTTTGTAAACTAGCTTTTCGAAATGGCAAAACTTTGATAAAGTAATAGATGAAAGAGGTCAAATGAACTGAATGATCTCTAAACAAGGGGGAAAATAAATGTTGAAGAACAAAAAGTTCCTTGCTACCGGTATTACTGCAGCAGCAGTAGCGGCAGCATTCGTACCAGCAGCATCTGCAGATGAAGTACAATTTACAGATGTTAGTGCAAATTACACAGAAGCAGTAGACTTCTTATTAGCTCATGGAGTTACAGAAGGTTTAACTGAAACTGAATTCGGTACCTATGATTCTATCAAACGTGTAGATGCGGCGGTTTTGGTTGCTCGCATGCTACAACTTGACCCTAACGGTGAATATGAAGATGCTGGTTTTACAGATGTAAATGCTCGTGGTGAATGGGCAGTGAATGCATTAGTTGAAATGGGTATTTTAAGCGGGACAACTGCTACAACTTTTAGCCCGGACGAGCCTCTTACTCGTAACCAAACAGCGAAATTATTAGCGAACGCTGCTGGACTTAATGTAAATGACAATGTAACTAAATCTCAATTTGAAGACGTAAATAAGGATTTTGCTAAATTTGTAGACGCGCTTGTAAAAGCAGGTATTACAAATGGTAAAACTCCAACAACATTCGACAGCTATGCTGAAGTAACTCGTGGAGAACTTGCTCTATTCTTAGATCGTGCAAAAGAGCATTTTGGCTTCATGGATTTAGCGGTAATGCACACAAATGACACTCACTCATACTTAGAACGCGCTCCTTACTATGCAACAGCTGTGAAAGAAGTTAGAGCACAACATGAAAATAGCATTCTTCTAGATGCTGGCGATGTATTCTCTGGAGACTTATACTTCAATTTATTCAAAGGTCAAGCGACACTTGAAATGATGGAGTACCTTGGATATGATGCTATGACATTTGGTAACCATGAGTTTGACTTAGGTGCTACAGACGAAGGGCACAAAGCTCTAGCAGATTTCGTAAAAGGTGCGTCATTCCCATTAGTATCAGCAAACGTAGATTTCTCGAAGGATTCTTTATTTGATGGATTACAATCAAACACGTATGCATCTAACTACAAAGATGGTCATATCTACAATGGTGTTGTTTTAGATGTAAATGGTCATGAAGTAGGTGTATTCGGTTTAACAACTGAAGAAACTCCGGATATTTCAAGTGTTGGATCTGTTGCATTCTCAGATTATATCGCTGCAGCAAAACAAGCGGTTAAGACATTTGAAGATATGGGCGTTGATAAAATCATCGCATTATCACATATCGGATTTGATGACTCACTTGTATATGATAATGACAAAGAATTAGCTAAATATGTTGAAGGCATCGATATTATCGTTGGAGGTCACACGCACATTTCAACTCCTGAGCCTTTCTTATCTGAAGTATTTGAAGCACCGACAGTTATTGTACAAGCATACGAGTATGGAAAAGCATTAGGAGTACTGGATGTAACGTTCAATCCTTGGGGCGAAGTTTCAATGTACGGAGGAGGCTTAATCAATACTGATCCAGCTGGATACCCTGAAGCATCAACAATAGCACCTGATGCAGACGCTACTGAAATTGTAAACAAATACAAAGCAGACGTAGATGCATTAAAAGCGACACCAACTGGAGCTTCAACTGAGGAAGTATTAGTTGGAGAGCGTGCTGAAGTTCGTACAAAAGAAACAAACTTAGGAAACTTAATTACGGATAGCATGTTAGCGAAAGCAAAAGAATTCAATCCTGAAACAGTGATTGCTGTTCAAAACTCGGGTGGAATTCGTACATCAATCGATAAGGGAGATATTACGTACGGTGATGTTCTAACAGTTATGCCTTTCGGTAATGCATTAGGAATTATGGAATTAACAGGAACTGAAATTCTAGAAGCATTAGAACATTCAGTAGCTGAAGCACCTGCAGCAAGCGGTGCATTCTTACAAGTTTCTGGAATGAAGTTCGAATACGATTCATCTAAACCTGCAGGTGAACGCATTACGAAAGTAGAAGTATTAGAAGGCACTGAATATGTTGCACTTGAAGAAGCTACTAAATACTTCGTTGCAACAAATACCTTCACTATGAAAGGTGGAGACGGATACGAAGTCTTTGAAAATGCATACAATGACGGACGTGGGTCTGAACCAGGTATCGTTGACTATGAATCATTCATCGACTACATCACTTCTTTAGAAGAAGTAGCACCAACAGTTGAAGGCCGCATCGTAGACGTTGCACCAGCAGCTGTACCAGCTGAATAAAACGAATAAATAACCATATATAACTAGAGCCCCAGTATCTTTTGATACTGGGGCTCGCGCGTTCTAAGCGGTGCCGGATACACAAACATTCATGAATGTTCAAAAATTCATGAATGTTTGTGTACCTGGCACCTTTTTTCTGTCGAACCTTGTAATAATTGGTACCTGGTACACACACAATTCCACCAACACATTGTCGAAATTGCAGGTACACCAAACTTTTTACACGGTCGAATTGTGTGTGTACCTGGCACCAATAAAAATCAATAACCCTTTACCCAAATACAATACACGTCAAACCACCTACACAATATTTCCTATGTTTCGAGCGTATTTCTTGACAATTACAAAAAACAGCATATTTTTTAGCTCAAATGTAATATAGGCACATCTTGGAAATTATGTTACGATTCTTTTACAACATGGAAAAGGAGTTTAACTAGTGAAAAAATTCGTTCTATCAACTGTGCTAGGATTAGTAGGCCTATCTGCACTATTTGTCTCCCCTGCATCTGCTGCCACTGTATACACTGACATCTCGACTTCTCATCGTGCATATGATGAAATTTCATATTTAGCAAAAGGGGATCTGACAACATCGGACAAGTCTTTCGTCTTTTCACCTGATGCATCAATGACGCGTGCACACGCTGCTGCTATGATTGGTAAGGCAATTCAACTTTCTGGATCATCAACTTCTGGTAAATTTAGTGATGTACCATCAACAAATTTCGCATCTGGCTACATAAATGAAGCGGTTACTCGTGGAATTATTAACGGATACAGCGATGGCACTTTCCGACCGAATGTGACACTAACTCGTGGGGAGATGGCTCTATTAATCTCTCGTGCATTTGGTTATCAATCAGCAACAACAAATGATGCTGCTAATGAATTAATGAGAAAAGGTATTGCACTTGGAGTAGGCAAAGGGAACTTTGGAACAACTCAAACTATGAAACGTGCAGATTTTGCTATTTTCCTAGCTCGTTCTGTTAATACAGATTTCCGTGTATACGGAAATACAGACGCAAGCATTGATATGTATGTAAATACAAATGAATTAAACTTCCGTAAAGGCCCAGGAACAGCATTCGAAGCAACAAAAATGTTTTTTGAAGGCTATCCTGTAAAAGTTTATTACACAGTAGGTGATTGGGTATATGCAAAAGGAGCAGGAGCTTCAGGTTTCTTCCATAAAGCGTACCTATCAACAGACCAGCCTACGATTGGTTCAACGAAAGAACCGGTTACAATTCCAACGGCACCAGTTAGAAAAGCGCTTAATGAACTAAAAATAATTGTAGATCCAGGTCATGGTGATCATGATCCAGGAGCAAGTGGTTTCGGCTACCAAGAAAAAAATGTCGTACTAGATGTAAGCTTACGCATGAAAAAATACTTCCAACAAACACCATTAAAAGTACAATTAACGCGTGAGACAGATGTTTTTGTAACTCTAGCTAACCGTGGTTCATTTGCTCAAAGAAATAACGGTGATTTATTTGTCAGCGTCCATGCAAATGCATTAAATGGTTCAGCAAATGGCCAAGAAACATTCTATTATGCAGCAAATAATACAGCTAACAGCACAAACTCTAAAGCGTTAGCAACATATATCCATGAACGTATGCAAGAAGCTTGGGGTTTACGTGACCGTGGCGTCAAATACGGTAACTATTCAGTTTTACGTGAAAACACAGTTCCAGCAGCTTTAGCTGAAATCGGATTTATCGACAATAAAACAGATAACGCCTATATCGCATCTGCTAACCGTAGAGAACAAATTGCGCGTGCTATTTTCCTTGGGACACTAGATTACTATTATCACTACGATAATCGTCCTGAAGTAGCCCTTCTTTACGCTAAATTCAGTGCAAAACCTTCAGCAAAACATTATTAATGGTTTAGAATATTGCAAAGCCCTGATGAAGTACTTTCATCGGGGCTTGTTTTTCATGTAGAATGATGAAAAGGGGTGACCGTCGGATGAAATACGTGAAAGTACTTGTACTTGCGGGATTACTATTTAGTTTACTAACACCTTCAGCTGTCAGAGCAGAAGAAGGGCACTATTACATACTTACCGAAGATCTTCAAAAAATGATTTCGTTTATGAATAAAGAAGAAATGAACGTAATCGATTCCTATTCAACTTTCTCAACGATTCAAGCTTCTTTAACAGAACAAGAGATTAACAAACTTCGAATGTTTGAACCGTCAATGACGATTCAACAAGACAAGTACTACACAAAAGCGGTCGATACAGTGAGACCTTCATTAACAAATATAAAAGCACAAGCGCAAAATACGACTCCTTATACGGGTGAAAATATTAAAGTCGCTATTATGGACTCAGGGATCGACACCGAACATCGTGATTTAAATGTCACAGAAGGATTTTGTTCCTTAGCGCCTCATTGTTCAACTGGTGTGCCATATGATGACAATAATGGACATGGAACGCATGTGGCAGGAATCATAGCTGCTTTAGCAAATGATACAGGACTCATTGGCATTGCTCCCAATGTAGATTTATATAGCATTAAAGTATTAAATGAATTGGGTGTTGGTACGACAACGAGTATCGTAAAGGGCATTGAGTGGGCAATGGAAAAACAAATCGACATTATGAACTTAAGCATCACGACAACCACGGATGATCCAATCATTGAAAATGCATTAAAAGTGGCATACGACAAAGGAATACTTCTAGTAGGTGCCGGAGGAAATAAAGGAACAGATCCTGATAACATGGTGACATATCCTGCCCAATATGATTCTGTCATTGCGGTTAGCGCGGTGAATTCAGATTTAACTAAATACCTACAAAGTTCAGTAGGTCAACAGATTGAAATTGCTGCACCAGGTGCAAACATTTTTAGTTCGTATCCTTCTGAGTGGGATTATCTTGATGGGAAGCAAGATGGATATACTCTTTTGTCCGGCACCTCGATGGCAGCACCACATGTTACCGGAGTACTGGCATTACTTAAAGAACGCTTTCCAGCAATGACGAATGTCGAAATACGTAATCTTATAGGTGGAATGACAAAAGACTTGGGTGAACCTGCTCGTGATTCTATTTTTGGTAAAGGACTTGTACAATATCCAAAACTGATTCCTGGCGCACCTGAAATAGTAAAACAAACGAATTCAGGTAAAATAGACTTATCTTTAAAAACGCCAAATGACAGTGTAACAATCTGGAGAAATGGCCAGAAAGTACCTCAAGTCAATGGTTCTTGGTCAATTTATGGAGTAAAAGGAACTTATCCAATAGACGTTGGATACACAACGACTAACGGAATTCCGGTAAAAGAAAGAATGACAATCACATTATTTGAACCGAATTACACCGATGTAACAACTACACAATGGTTCAGTCAGCATATTGGGTACTTGGCGAATAAAAACCAAATCGCAGGATACCTTGACGGCTCGTACAAACCATACCAAGTCATCACAAGAGCAGAAGCGGCTACTTTACTTGGGCGAGCCTTGAAATATGATGGAACACAAACAAACACAATCTTTAAAGATGTTTCAAATGATTCGTTCGCTTCAGGTTATATCCAAAAAGCAGTAGAAGCAGATATTATTACAGGCTACGACGATGGAACATTTAAGCCAGATAAAACAGTATCGCGTGCTGAAATGGCCATTCTCATATCAAAAGCTTTCCAATTACCAACATCTTCTTCAACGCAAAACACATTTAGCGATGTATCGCCTTCAATGGCTGCATATGCATATATTTTGCCAACAATAGAAGCTAAGGTAACAAAGGGATACTCAGACGGAACATTCAGACCCTACGAAAACATGACAAGATCTGAATTCGCCGCATTCCTAACCAGAGTCCAAACAGACGAAATACAGTAAATAAAGTGCCAGGTACACATACAATTTCAACCGAAAAACGGTTGGAATTTATGTGTACCTGGCATTTGACGTCCCTCGAATTGTGTGTGTACCTGGCACCATTAAAAACCCACCGTAATGTTCGTCACAATACTGCAAATTTATATATAACAAACCAGTATCACCTAAAACCCCACAAAAACAACCATTCCACTTATAAATCATCAATTTTCTGACTTTTGTTACACAACTGTAATGAAACCGTAACCTCACTTTAAACAAATCTTTGTTAGAATTCTAATCAGGTTGTTAAAACTATAGAAAGATTCAGGGCATGACAAAATGCACCTAGAATCTAACACAAAACTTTATCGAGGTGGAAAATGAAGAAACGCGTGATTCAAATGGTAATAGTAGCTTTACTTATCTCAATTGCTCCGTTTATGACGACTCAAGCAAGTGCAGCCACTGGAAACGAAATAGTGAAAATCGCCAATTCTTTATTAGGTGTACGTTATCAAATGGGCGGAACCACACCTTCAGGATTTGATTGTTCAGGATATACTTCATATGTATACAAACAAGCAGGCATAACTCTTCCGAGAACTTCAGTATCACAATACGGAACAGGGAAAGCCGTTTCAAAAGCAAACTTACAAGCAGGTGACCTTGTATTTTTTAATAACTTAGGTCCTGGAATTACTCATGTAGGAATTTATGTAGGGAACGGAAGATTTGCTTCAGCAGAATCTGAAGGGATCACAACAAGTAGCATCAATGACCCATATTATTGGGGTAAATATTATGTAGGTGCAAAACGAATCATCAACTCAACGATAACAGCAGCTTCAACTCCAGCTCCTGTCGCAATGAGTGATGTATACAAAGATGTACCACTTGCTCATCCAGCATTACAAGCTATTCTGTCATTAAGTCAAGATGGAATCATTAATGGATATAAAGATGCAACATTCAAACCTGAAAATTCAATTACTCGTGGTCAAACTGCAGCAATGGTTAACCGAGTATTAAACTTAAAAGCACAAAATCCAGTAAACTTTACTGACGTATCAACAAGCAATGACTTTGCAGCGGATATCGCAGCAATGAATGAAGCGGGAATTCTTCAAGGTTACTCAAATGGAAAATTTGGTGTATATGAAACGTTAACGCGTGCTCAACTAGCAGTTATTGTAGACAGAGCTTTCGCTATGCAACAAAAAGCAGACGCAACAATACAAGCCGCATCAGCAGCTTCTTACCAAGATGTACCTGCAACTCATTGGGCAGCTGAATCTATTCAAGCTTTGAAAGTTTTAGATCAAACAAAAGTATTCCAAACTTCTACCTATAAACTTAGCAGTGAAGCTTCAAGAGCTGAATTCTCAGCAGCAATTTATAGTGCAACTTCAAACTAATAATACCCTTAACAGGCATGCCGCTTCTTGGCTGCCTGTTTTTATTATTCCCATTATATGAAACACTTAAACATGTTATTCCAATTTTTTTTACAAATTGTTGTATTTTTTTGTTAAACTATTAGTAGATTGATAATAACATACATAGTTTTGAAGGGAGAAACAATGAGAAAACAGATCATAGCTATAATCACAGCATTCACACTAGTGTTGTCCCTCATGCCAAATGCAAAAGCTGCTGATGAATTAACTGGACTTACATTAGAAAACGAAATGCGTACAATGCTTGCCCAAGGAATTATTCAAGGTTATACAGACGGAACCATCCGTCCAAAAGATGATGTGACACGCGAACAATTCGCAGCATTCATCGCACGAGCAATGGAGCTTTCGCAAGCTGTTCCAAATTTTACGGACGTAAATAATTCTGGTGCACTTGCAGGCTCAATCGGTGCCGTTCAACAAGCTGGAATTATGAAAGGGACACTTGATCTAAAGTTCCAACCAACGAAGAAAATTTCTCGAGAAGAAATGGCCATCACAATGGGGCGTGTGATCACGATGGAAGCCCTTATTATTGAAAACCCAGTACAAGTCGTCATTGCAGACGAAGCAGACTTCTTTTCACCTGAAGGTCGTCTAGCAGCACACACAGTTGCTTCTGCACAAATCATGACAGGATCTCCAGTAGAAGGAGCACAATCTACATATAACTTCAAACCGAAAGACATTTCTAAGCGTGATCAAGTATCAGCTGTCATCTACCGATACTTAGAATTAGTCGCAGCTCAACCTGTACCTGAGCCAGATCCAGGAACAACGCCACCAGAACCACCACCTGTAGATCCAACCATTTACCAAGTTGCTTCTATTAAAGACGGTGCACTAGTGAAAACAGCGACAACATTCAAAACGTACGACGAAGCATTAGCTGCATTCAACTCGTCAACAATGAAAGCCTTATATAAAGGTAGTGACATTATTAAAGTTAAATCTGGAATAGCCTTTGCTGCTGACAAAACATTAAATGTGGTAGACACAACAACGGTTTACAATAGTCCATCATTAACAAACCAATTAACATATACGACTGAAGGTCGCGAACTAAAATACAATGGCAGTGGTCCGGATTATGTCATCGTTCAAGTTGGTGGATCTGTGGGCTATGCGAAACATAGTGATGTGGATCTAACACCATCAGAACTAATCACAGGGCGAGATCGTTATGTGAAAAATGGTTCGGGGTTGCTAAACCATTACGTATATAACCATGTGACGAAAAGTTCTGCTTTTTACACAGTTGGACCTGCACCTACAGAATTAACAGCTTTTGTCGATTATTACAGTTATGATGGCGTTCAGTTTTACAACAACACAAACTTAACAGGTCTTCAAACAACCTATTATCCATATTTCCAATTCCAATCAGTTCGCCAACCATCGAATTACACAGCGGAAGAACTAGATTCATATATTATGCAAGTTCTAGCTGAAAAACAAGCTACTGGAGCAACTAGATATAAAGATGCAACCACCATTTCTAAATTAATAGGCTTAGGCTCTTATTTAAAAGAGATGGAAGGACTACACCGAGTGAACGCAATGTTCATTCTAGCAGCAGCCATCCATGAAAGTGACCATGGAATTAGTACGAACTCTTTAACAAAAAACAATATTTTCGGTATTAAAGTGTTTGATAGTAGCCCTGAACAAGGAACGAAATATCCTTCTGTTACAGATAGTGTAAATGCATTTGTAACGAAATACATCAATGCGAATTACGGTCCGCAAACAGGTGCTTATGCTAAAGGAATGATTCCAGGAAACAAAACGGTTGGATTCAATGTTCATTACGCATCAGACCCACATTGGGGAAGTAAAATAGCTGGTCATATGTATCGAATCGATACATTCCTAGGAAGCAAAGATTACAAACAAGCAAATCTTGCCGTAACGAACCAAACGGGCGTAGTAAATGCTCGTTATACGCCAGATGTATCACCAATCACACTCGCTTTCACATACAAAGCAAAAGACATAGGAATCAATAAAATCTTTGGCTATCCTCTTGTAATTCTTGAAGAAGCGCAAGGATCTGATAATTTCATATGGTATAAAGTATTATCCGATCAAGTAACGCCGATAGATCCAGTCTGGATTCGTTCTGATCTAGTCAATAAAATAAGTAATTAAGTAAAAAACGAAAACTCTTAGAATAATGAGAGTTTTCGTTTTTTTATAGAAGTATGTAATTCAACAAAATTCGACTTGGAAAAAATAACATATAAAGGTTTACCAAGAGGATTTATAGTGTTTGGAAGAAAAAATAAGTTTTCAAGAACTTGCACAAACGATTTAAAAAAGACTAAGTATGATTCTAGTAATCACAATAATTTCAGTATTCATAAGTGGTGTAGTTAGCTATTTTATTTTTAACAGCTGTGTACCAAGCAACGACACATCTACTGGTGAACCAAGAAAAATCTGATTTACCTGAATACAATGTAGGGGATATTCAAACGAATCTTCAATTAATCAATACATATAATGTCATTATTAAAAGTCCTGCAATTTTAAATTTAGTAAAAAAAGAATTAGCACTAGATTAGATATCAGTATAATCATTAAATACTAAATCATGGTATCGAGTGAAGGAGATTCACAACTTGTTACCATCAAAGTAAAAGATCCTGATTCCTTCATGGCAAAAGATATAGCAAATACAACAGCAGGGCGTTTTTAAACGGGAAATCGTACATTAGGTGATATGATTTTGTATTAATAGTGAGTACTATCTGAAATGCACGCGTTTTCGAATGTAGCATTGATTCAAGAGAAATGCAAAGTAATAAATAAAGCAATCATGTCTAGGCAAATGAAGATCAATATATAATAGAATCAGATGAAACTTTAAAGAGTAAAAATTTGAGAGCTGACGGATACCTCCGTTGGCTTTTTTATTTTTTTAATATATCACTTTTGATTAATTTATTGTGGTGGTTTTGCACTTTTATTATTAAAGTTTTTGTTTATTTCGTTCATCTAAGATGAAATCCCGCTTCGTTTCATCAATAAGATAATAAAATAGCTAAATCTCTTATTTACAGACTTTCTAACACTTCACAGGAGTTAATCGGGAGTTTTGAAAGGTAAAAGGCCAAACTAACACTAAAAAGAGCGTTACACTTCATCACTCATAGAAGTGTAACGCACTTTTTAATTAGATTGCCTTAGCAAGTTGAATTTGTAACTCGATTCTATTATTCAATGCTTTGTGAAGGAGCATACAAATAATCTTTTTTCTCGTTAACCACTATTTCAACCGGATACCAGATAAAGTTATTAGCGGCAGTAGAAGAGAAGTCATATAATGGACCTCCAACTATTTTTATTGGTGTACCAATAGGCACTTCTACTTTTACAGAAGAAGTACTAGGCTTTTCACGAAGACGCGTATTCACCATTTTAGAATGATCACCTGTTTTGTATCGATCTTTTGTACGGGTTCCATCTGAACTCATCATAAATTTAAGTTGATTAAATACAATTGTTTCGTTTGTTTCTGCACCATAGGTAAAGTCTTTTGATGACATTTGTATAGATGGAATATTTGTTGCTAATTGGCTAGAAGAATTGATAGCCGAGAATACTTTTTCTTGATAAGCTGTTGGATTAGATTCACCAGTCGCTTTATAGAAAGGGCTATTTACCGATTTAGTTCCATTGTAAGCCATTACCGCAAAATACCAACTTTCCAATTTGTACGGATCATGAGTCTCTATTTTTGGTAGGTCTGATCGATTAAAATGGTAAAGAAGCATATCGATTGCGACTTCAATATTGTATTCAATGTTGTATTTTAATTTCTCTAAATCGTAATCTTGTAGGCTAGTAATTTGCATTAAGCCGATTCCGCCATCTGATGAAATAATAGGTTGCCCATTAGCTTGGTAATGTTTCCATTGTCCATTCTCAACATTCACAATCCCCTTAACAATTTCAGGTGGAATGACTCCATCAACATTACGAGCAGCATTTGTAATTATACAATTTATTGTTTGACGACTAGGGTTGATTCGTAAATCTTTATCATAACCACAACTTGAGGAGTTAAGTCTAAGATCTTCGTTCAATCCTCTAGCAAGAAAAGCTGAGAAATCTTTTCGTGACACATATCCTGTAGGATTAAAATGATTTTCATCCACTCCACCAGTTATACCAAATGCATGAATTTTTCTTACTGCCGTATAGGCTGTAGTTTGCATGCCAACATCATCAAATTCTTTTGCCGATTGTTCTTCAAGTTTGAATGCCCTTGCCAACAACATGGCCATTTGTTCTCGCGTAATTTTGGCATCTGGCTCAAATGTTGTTGCACTTGTCCCGTTAATAATCTTTGCTTCAAACGCAGATTGAACAGCTCCAGAGTAATTTTTATTCACATCTGTAAAAACTGTCTCACGCGGTGTAAGGTCTAAATTGAAAGCGCGAGCTAACATAAGTGCTGATTGTCCACGTGTAAGGTTTAAATCCGGTTCAAAGCTGTCTTGATCGACACCTTTTATAATGCCTTCATTATATAAATAGTAAATATGTTCATAGTTTGGATGTGTCTTTGGTACATCCTTAAATTCATTCGCTTCAGCGAACGTTGTAGTAGTAAGTCCGAAAGTTAAAGCCATTAAACCACTTATTAATAATTTTTTCATTTTCAATTCCCCCTATTATTAAGACTAACGGAATCAAAAGGAAAATAATACCTAATAGAGAGTATTTAACTAAATTTAGTTCTAAAATACTATAACTAAGAAATCAAGTACTTGAGCAAAAACGATTCAAAATTCATTCTTCAATAATGATTTAAGCTGAACGGCAGAGGGGATGACCTCTGTTGTTTTTTAGGTTGTGAAAGATTTTAGAATAAGTAGATTTTAAATCAGCAAATATTTAAGCAAGAAGTGGTACTTCACTCTAAGTGAAAAGTGAATAAACTTTTTATCTACAAGATTTATGGTCTTAATCCTTCAGATAATGAACTTGTTAAAGGGGAAAGAGTAGTTGCAATCGGTAGCCAGGATTACAAAACATGATTTCTGAAGGAATCATCAGTTCATTTAGACTAGTTGATGGAGTATCCATTATTCAAACAAACGCTGATATTGATCACGGAAGTTAAGGAGGAGCATTATTTGATGGCCCAGGCGCCTTGTCGGTATAACAACTAGTATAGTCACAATGGATATGCTAACCTGAATTTTGCAGTAGCTTAAGAAATTGTTCAATGGTTAATAAATATAAGAATAAGGATTTTAATAGTATTCCAGCCTCTTACCCAAGCCCTTATAAACCAACCACCACCCGCTCCTAATCATCATGCGGTATTAGGGAACATCACACTTGGAATGACCCAACAAGAAGTTGTGCAATATTTATTATATTAAATGATAGATATTATTCTTTACTAATATTACACAAAATTAATTCAAAGCTTTCCTCAACCCACCAAATATTTCAAAATCCATGGTCACTCTCACCATTAATAGAGTATTATGTGTGGTTGTCATCCATAACGCGCTTAAATTATACCCATCTTCGTCATTTAACTAGTCGGTTTTAAATTCAGCTGGTGCGCCGTAAACTTTTCTAATTTCATCAAACATCACGAGGAAAAAAGCTTCAAGAATCTTCATTTCCTTTTGATTTTCTACAATATAGTGATAAAAATTGATACCAATTAATCGGTTCCATTCAAATTCATATATGATATTAGCAAAATATCCTAATACATTAACATTTTTGAAGTACAAATTGTTTTAAAATTACTTTTTAACTACATATCTGTTGATTGCATGAAGTCGATTGAACTATGTTTTTTTGTCGTATAAATGCATATTCCTAAGAGATTGTCGAAAGGATAATTCTATTTATCTAGTTTTCCATCCTTACTAAAATTTGTAATGAAAATGTAATATTAGTAAGTCTAAAAAGTATTTTAAATAGTCGGAATATATGTTAAATTTCAATTTGTCACATACTTTAGGCAGAAATTTAATATAGTTGTAAAGTTCGTCTAATACGTGAAAAACGACTAGGGAGGAAAGTAGATTGGGAATAAAGAGAAAAAATATGATTCTCGCAATTGCTACAACACTTGCACTTAGTACGGCGTCATTTGGTGTACCTGCTCCGTTAGCAGCAACTCAATTGGCTAAACAAATACCAGCTATTCAAATGCAGAAACCTGCTTTGAAATTGCCGGAAAGATTAATTGCACCAGAGAATGCGAATGAGATCGTTCGTATTATCGTGGAACTTGAGAAAGCACCTGCGATTGAAGCGGCAACAAAAAAAGGGAAACTTTATAAGGATCTTCCTAAATCAGAACGTAAAGGTTTAGAAGCCTCAATTAAGTCTGATCAAAAGAATGTAAAAGATAAAGTTAAAGGCAAATCTAAAAATATTAAATTTAAAGAAGAGTTTACAACTGTTTTCAATGGATTCTCTGCAGAAGTAGTTGCTGGAGATGTTGCTAGTATTGCTCAAACAGAGGGTGTAAAAGCAGTATACGAAACAAATGAATATACCCGTCCAACAGAAGAGCCAAACATGGTTCATTCAAAAGAATTGGTACAAGCCCAGTTAGCTTGGGAAAAATATTCATTTAAAGGTGAAGGAATGGTCGTGGGCGTAATTGATACAGGAATTGACCCAAGCCACCGAGATATGATTTTATCAGCTGACACTGAAGAAGAGATTACTTCAGACGAAGTTAATGCGTTAGTTAATGCTGGTGAAATTGAGCCAGGTAAATACTACACAGATAAAGTTCCATATGGTTATAACTATATGGATGGAAACCAAGAAGTTCGTGATTTAGGTCCAGATGCTTCGATGCATGGGATGCATGTATCTGGTACGGTTGGTGCAAATGGTGATGAAGAAAATGGCGGTATTAAAGGTGTAGCACCAGAAGCTCAACTTTTAGCGCTAAAAGTTTTTGGAAATGATCCACTTTTCCCTTCAACATTTGGTGATATCTATGTGAAAGCGATTGATGACGCAATCAAGCTTGGTGCAGACGTTATTAATATGTCACTAGGTTCAACAGCTGGTTATGTAGATAACTCAAATCCTGAACAAATGGCTGTTGCGAGAGCACAGGATAATGGTGTGTTAGTTGCTATTTCTGCTGGTAACTCAGATATGTATGGTTCAGGTACTTGGTATCCTTATGCGGATAATCAAGATTATGGACTAACTGGATCACCTTCTGTATCAGAAGATTCATTTGGAGTAGCGTCGTTTGAAAATAGCACAATAACAGCTTCAAGTTTCACATATGAATATGATGGCGTAGAAGCTGGCCGAGCACTTTTCCTACTTGCAAATGATGCTGAACCAAATGACTTACCATTAGAAGAATATCCTATTGAATTTGCAGGATTTGGAACCACAGCTGATTTCTCTGGTAAAGATCTAACTGGTAAATTTGCATTAGTATCTCGTGGAGGAATTCCTTTTATTGAGAAGGGATTAAATGCACAAGCTGCTGGCGCTGCTGGAGTTATTGTTTACAATAATGCAGCAGGTACGATCAGTATGGCTTCTAGTTCTGAAATCAAAATTCCTTACATGTCTGCACTTCAAGCGGATGGACTAGCATTAAGAGCTGCAATAGAACAAGGAAAAGAAGTAACAGTCGGATTTGACGGGAAATATATTGATACTCCAAGTCCATCTGCGGGGAAAATGAGTTCATTCACATCATGGGGACCAACACCAAATCTTGACTTTAAACCTGAAATCACAGCTCCTGGTGGTAACATTTTCTCTACATTAAATAATGATTCATATGGTTTAATGAGTGGTACTTCAATGGCTGCACCACATGTAGCAGGTGGAACAGCGTTGGTGATGGAACGAGTGAATGAAGAATTTGGCTTATCTGGATCAGATCGCGTACAATTCGCGAAAAATCTAATGATGAATACGTCAAAACCCGTTGAATTAAAAGCAGGTCAATTTGTATCACCTCGTCGACAAGGTGCTGGAATTATGCAACTTGCAAACGCTCTTGAAACCGATGTTATGGTTACAAATGCAGCTACTGGAGAAGCAAAAGTAGCGTTAAAAGAAATTTCAAATGGCCAATTTGGCTTTACTTTAAATGCTCAAAACTTCAGTGATGAAGAAAAAACGTATCAAGTAAGTGTTCAATTACAAACAGATATGCCAATCAATGCTGGACCAAACTTCGTTACAATTCCAAACAATGCATCTTACGGTTCATATGTGATGGACGAAACGGATGCGGTGATTAATGTACCAGCAACGGTAACTATTCCTGCAAATGGTCAGTCAGCGATTGAAGTATCAGTTGATGCCTCTGCATCTGCTTGGTTAAACAATTACTTTACAAATGGTTACTTCATCGATGGATTTGTATCATTAACGGATTCGAATGAAGATATTTCAGGAAATGTACCATTAAATGTTCCTTTCTTTGGATTTAATGGTTCATGGGATGATGCTTCTATTTTTGATTTAAATGTTTGGGATGACTTAACGTATTGGGGCTACCAAGGTCTTGCAGATGAAAAAGGTAATTATATTGCTGGTCCATCTCTAGGTGAAGATTTCGATCCATCGAAATTTGCATTCTCGCCAAATGGTGATGGCAATATCGATTTAGCAATTCCTGTTTACTCTTTACTAAGAAATGCGAAAGAATTTGAAGTGAATGTATTAGATGAAAATGGCAATAAAATTCGTACGATTCGTACGGAGAAAAACTTACAAAAAGACTATATCGATTCTGCAACCAATCCTGCATATACTTACAATCCAGCAACTGGATGGGACGGAATGATTAACGGCAAGAAGGCTGCAGATGGTCAATATCAAATCCAATTACGTGCTGTTATTGACTACCCGGGTGCGGATTGGCAATCAATTGAGTTTCCGATTGTTGTAGATACAGTGAAGCCAGTAGCAGATATCAAATACGACAAGAAGAAACAACTTCTTTCTGTTGCAAAACTATCTGATAATGAAAATGGTATTGGCATTGATCGTATTGAAGTTTTGGTAAATGGAGAAGAAGTTGTAGAAACAGCAACTCTAGAATCATATCAATTCGAAGAAGATATTAAGAAAAATGATGTGATTGAAGTTCGAGTATGGGATATCGCTGGAAATGTAATTTCAAAATCATTTAAGGGTCATGGGAATCCAGGTGATGAAGAAGATGGAGAAGAACCTACACAACCTGGTACACCAGGTGGTACTGATCCGGGAGATGGAGATTCCACTCCAAATGAGCCAGAAACAGTAGAACCTGTTATCTATATCGATTCACCGAGTTTCTTCGGATACAACACATCGTCACAAGTGGAAGTAAGTGGAGCGGTTGAAGACGCTTCAAATATCGTTTCATTAAAAGTGAATGGAGAGCCGGTAACTTCATTTGATGGCGTGAACTTCTCACATACTTTAACACTTGCAGATGGTGTACAAGTTGTTAATGTAGAAGCAATTGATGAATTTGGTAACACGATGGCAATTTCGCGCAGAATTTTTGTGGACACAACAAAACCAACTATTGAAGCGGTAAAATCATCATTGCCTAAAACAGTTAAATCAAATGCTGCTAACCCAGTCATCAAAGTAAAAGTGGGCGACAATTTTGATGAAGTACGAGTTTATTTAAATGGTAGCGAAGTATTCTACAAACCAATTTCTGAGCCTTACGCAATGTTAGGTTACGAACAAACAATTGAAATTGAATTACCATTAGTATCTGGTAAGAATTCATTTGAATTAAAAGTGGTTGATTTAGTAGGTCATGAAGCAACTCAAAAGTTCTCGGTTTCTAAACAAGGTAAATAATAAATAAAAGAGTCAGCAATTTGCTGGCTCTTTTATCATAATAATTGCTTAGTGAATAATTTTTTAAAAATGCAAACGATTGCATTGGTTTATTTCTATTAAGTAGAATTATTTTTTTGAGATTTATGTAAGCGATTGCAAAAGATAACAAGAGGAGGAACCATGACAGTGATAATATCAAGAAATGCAAAGCGCAAATTCTCGGTTTTTATGGTTATGATGATGATTCTGAGTATATGGCTACCATTTGTGCCAGCTAAACAGGCACTTGCGGTAGATACGGTTAAGACCAATGAGGTTGAGGCAACTGAATCGGTAGACCGTCAAGTTCGTTTTACGTATATTCGTGAGGATGAAAACTTTGGCGAATGGAACATTTGGGCATGGAACACCGGCGTTAAAGATAATCAAATTGATTTTGAAACAAAAGAAGGGAGTGAAGCAACAGTTCATATTGCTGTTGCACCTGAAACGGAACAATTTGGGTTTGTTCTGCGAAGCACTTATGACTGGAACACAGGGCAAAAAGAGTTTGGAGATCGTTTTATTCCAGTAAATAAAAATGACTCATTGACGAAAGCGTATATTACAAGTGGAGTCGAGCAAATTCGAATTGTACCTGATGGGTCGGCTCCTGTTATCAATCAAGGTGATGCCACGTTTTATTACCGTGATAAAGAACTTTTCACAAACGACGCTATGCATACGATTGAAAAAGTGGAGTTAAAGTTTAATGGTGAAACAAAGGAAATGACTTACGAACCTGAGAATGAGAGATTTGTCGTTTCTTATAACGACATTCCGAACGGTGAAACACCATACTCATTCCTTGTAAAAAAAGATGGAGGTACAACTGAAGTAAGCGATCCTTACAATACAGTAGACGGTGTTTCAAAGATTGATTTCCGCCAAGCGGATTTGACGGTATCAGGTTCAATTGAACCCACTGCTATTGACTATAATCAAAACGCTGTTTTAACTGTAGATATTGAAGGATTGACAGATGATGTGACGATTACGAAAATTTTTGCGGATGCGTCTTCTATAGGTGGATCCGATAAGCTCGAGATCGATCCTTCATTAAAAGAAATTGCGATTGTAGTAGATGAAGATACAACAGCAGGAATGAAAACAATTCCAATAAAGGCAGTAGATTCTTATGGAAACAATTACGAAGGTTCTGCACAAGTTGAAGTGAAAACGAGACCATCAACAGGAGATGCTGATTTTGATTGGGACGAGTCCGTTATTTACTTTATGTTAACGGATCGATTCTTTGATGGCGATTCTTCTAATAATGACCCTTACGACCTTAACTATGATACGTCTAAACGTGGGACCTATCAAGGTGGGGATTTAAAAGGGATTACGACGAAGCTCGATTATCTGGATAATCTTGGTGTCAATACGATTTGGATTAGTCCGATTGTCGAAAACATTAAATATGATGTTCGCTCTGGCGAAAACGGTGAACCCTATTATGCTTATCACGGGTATTGGGCAAATAATTTCGGTGAATTAAATCCGCATTTTGGAACGATGGAAGATTTCCATGAGTTAATCGATGCTGCTCATGAGCGCGACATGAAAATCATGGTCGATGTGGTATTAAATCATACAGGTTACGGGTTAAAAGAAATTGATGGGGACATGGTGAACCCACCAACTGGATTCCCAACTGATGAAGATCGTTCGAGATTTAGTAATATTGTCCGTCAAGGGGCTGATATTGGAACGGATGAAGTAGTGGGTGAGTTAGCAGGTCTACCAGACATTAAGACAGAAGATCCTGTTGTTCGTGAGCAAATCATTGATTGGCAAACAAACTGGATTGACAAAGCTACAACGGAAAAAGGCAACACGATTGACTACTTCCGTGTAGATACAGTGAAGCATGTAGAAGATGCAACATGGATGAAGTTCAAAACGGCATTAACTGATAAAAAACCTGAGTTTAAGATGATTGGTGAAGCTTGGGGTGCCAATGTTAACAATAATCTTGGTTATCTTGAATCAGGAATGATGGATTCGTTACTTGATTTCGAGTTTAAAAATACAGCTCGTAATTTCGTGAACGGCCAGTTGAAAGCTGCGAATGATGCACTGGTTTCACGTAACGGGAAACTTGATAATACCGCTACACTAGGCCAATTCCTTGGTAGTCACGATGAGGATGGGTTCTTGCATTCGTTAGCAGGAGATGAAGGCAAGTTAAAAGTTGCTGCATCTCTTCAAGCTACGGCAAAAGGACAACCTGTTATTTATTACGGCGAAGAGCTTGGCTTAACCGGAGCAAATAACTATCCACAATACGATAACAGATATGACTTTGCGTGGGATCAAGTTGAAAACAATGATATTTTAGATCACTATACGAAGGTTCTTAATTTCCGAAGTGAACATTCTAAAGTGTTTGCTAAAGGAGAACGAACATTTGTAGGTGGATCGGATAAAGATAAGTTCTTGTTATTCTCTCGAGCGTATAAAGATGAATCTGTGTACGTTGGTTTAAATGTTGCAGAAGATGCAAAAAAGGTAACATTAACAGTTGATTCACAAGATGCTGTGGTTACGAACCATTATTCGGGTGAGGTTTATGAAACGAATGAAGCGGGAGAAGTATTTGTAACGCTTCCAACTAAAGCGGATGGTGGTACGGTTTTATTAACAGCTGACGGTGGCAGTATTACTGGAGCGGTTGTTACTGAAGATGGCGGAGAAGTAGTTGAGCCGATTCCAGCTAACAACATTCGCATTCACTATAACCGCGAAGACAATGTTTATGAAAACTATGGTGCATGGCTTTGGAATGATGTCGCTTCACCTTCGGCTAACTGGCCGGTAGGTGCAACTATGTTCGAAAAAACCGATAGTTATGGAGCTTACATTGATGTTCCACTAGCTGAAGGTGCGAAAAATATTGGGTTCCTTGTAATGGACATTACAAAAGGGGATGCCGGTAAAGATGGTGGCGACAAAGGCTTTACGATTTCTCTACCTGAAATGAACGAAATTTGGATTAAGCAAGGTTCAGATAAAGTGTATACGTACGAACCGGTTGATTTACCAGAAAACACGGTTCGTATTCATTACACACGTGATAACGGAGACTACGAAAACTTTGGCGTATGGAACTGGGGCGATACAGCAACTCCTTCAGTTAGTTGGCCAACAGATGCAGTCGATTTAGATGGGGAAGATCGTTATGGTGCCTACGCAGATATCGAACTAAAAGAAGATGCGAAAGATCTTGGGTTCCTGATTGTGAATCAAGAAACACAAGAAAAAGATGCAGGAGACAAATCATTTAACTTACTAGATAAGTATAATCACTTATGGATTAAGCAAGGTGATGATACGGTTTATATTTCTCCGTATGAGGAAGTAGCTTCAGGAATCGTATCTGGTGAAGTTATTTCTGAAGATACCATTCTATTAGGATTTACGATGACAGAAGGGTTAACAGCTGAAAAGTTGAAAACGGATTTAGTGATTACAGATATCGTTGGAACTGAAGTCGTGGTTGAAAGTGTAGAAATAACTGGAGACACATCAGTTGAAGTAAAAGCGACATTTGCTTTAGACAAACTTCCTTTATCGATTACGTATGCAGGTAGAACTGTTTCAGCTTCGACAGGCTGGAGATTGCTAGATGAGATGTATGCGTACGATGGGGATGATTTAGGTGCAACATACAAAGATGGCAATGCCACATTAAAATTATGGGCACCTAAAGCTAGCAAAGTAGTTGCGAATTTCTTTGATAAAGATGACGCAGCAACGCTAATTGGCAGTGTAGATTTAACACTAGGTGAACAAGGTATTTGGTCAAAAGAGATACTGTCTAGCGATTTAGAAGTAGCTGATTTGAATGGATATTATTATCAGTATGAAGTCACAAATGATGGCATAACGAAAACAGTATTAGATCCTTATGCTAAATCAATGGCGGCATTCACTGTGAATACAGAAGGAAATGCGGGTCCAGACGGCGATACGATTGGTAAAGCTGCTATTGTCGATTTAAGTGGTACGGACCCAACAGGTTTCGGTCATGCCAAAATTGACGGTTACGAGAAGCGGGAAGATGCGGTGATTTACGAAGTTCATGTTCGTGACTTTACATCTGATCCTTCGATTGAAAAGGACTTAAAATCGAGATGGGGATCTTACACAGGTTTTATTGACAAACTTGACTATATTAAGTCTTTAGGTGTTACTCATGTTCAGCTACTTCCGGTTATGGCTTGGTATTATGGCGATGAAACGAAGATGGATGAGCGTGAACTAGAATATTCAGCAGGTGGTAATGAATACAACTGGGGCTATGACCCACATAATTACTTCTCACCAGATGGTGCGTATTCAGAGGATGCAACGGATCCTGAATTACGCGTAAAAGAGCTGAAAGAATTAATTGATGCAATTCATGATGCCGAAATGGGTGTAGTGTTTGATGTTGTGTATACGCATATGGCGAAAGCTAGCCAATTAAATGATATTGTGCCGAATTACTATGCCTTCCAAGATTCGAAAGGTAATTTCCTAGGCGGTTTTGGTAATAACTTGGCAACGAATCATACAATGGCTGAAAAACTAATGGTAGATTCAGTGAAGTATTGGTTCGAAGAATACAAGATTGATGGCATGCGATTTGATATGATGGGCGACGCGACGTATCCTTCCATTCAAAATGCATACGATGCAGCAGCGGCTGTAAATCCTGATGCATTATTTATTGGCGAAGGATGGAGAACGTTTGCTGGTCATATTGCTGACCCATCACTTGCGGGTATGGGTGCGGATCAGGACTGGATGGATAAAACGGATGATGTTGGCGTATTCTCGGACGAAATCCGTAACGAATTGAAATCTGGATTCGGTTCAGAAGGTGAGCCAAGATTTATTACAGATGGCGCACGTAACATCATGACCATTTTCAATAACATCAAAGGTCAGCCATCGAATACGGCTGATGACGATCCAGGCGATATGGTTCAGTACATCGAGGCGCATGATAACTTGCCGTTATACGATGTTATTGCTCAATCCATTAAAAAGGATCCAAAAATCGCTGAAAATAACTTAGAGATTCATAAACGTATTCGTATTGGGAACTCAATGATTTTAACTTCTCAAGGCACAGCATTTCTTCACGCAGGTCAAGAATATGGCAGAACAAAGCAATGGTTAGGTGAAGGTGTTCCAGAACAAAAATATCATGAGCTAAGAGATACAGACGGAAATTCGTTTGGATACTTCATTCATGACTCTTATGATTCTTCCGATGCGATTAATAAATTCGATTGGCAAAAAGCGACGGATCAACAAGCGTATCCGGTCAATTCAACAACTCGAGCTTTCACTGAAGGTTTAATTGACTTACGCAAATCAACGAATGCTTTCCGATTAGGAAATAAAGAGTTAGTGGATACCAACGTGTCACTACTAGAATTCCCTGAAATGAAAGAATCAGATTTAGTCATTGCCTATGAAAATGTTTCGACAGATAACACAGGTAATTACTATGTATTTGTCAATGGAGATTCTGAAAGTCGTTCATTTACATTAGGGGAATATGATTTCTCTGATGGGGTTGTGTTAGTCGATCATGATGAAGCGGGAACGAAGAAAGTTAAGCAACCATCAGGGTTTAATTTAACGAAGGATACACTGACGATTGATCCATTAACAACTGTCGTGATTAAACTGGATCGAAAAGCTAGTGAGGAACCAGTTAAAGGGTCGAAACCGTTAACGCCGACTCCACCACCGGTAGCTAATAAGCCAAATGTGATTCAGCTTCCTGCTGGAGCGGCAGAAGTAGTGAAAGAGAAAAACCCTTCAGGAATGATTGAAGTCGTTACAAAAATTGTTCCTGGCAAAGTAGCTGAGATTATAAATGCTATTACTTCCGAAAAATTTGTAATAGCTGTTAAGTTAGAAAAAGCTTCTGCAGGTGAACTGGTTAAAGCACAAGTGCCAGCGAACTTATTTGCAGAGGCACTGAAGAAAAACAAAGGCGCAATACTTGAAATCCAAACAGACGAAGCAAGTTATAAGCTTCCTGTCTCAGAAATAGATGTAGCAGACTTAGCTAAAAAACTAGGAGTAGCTGAAAGTGATGTTCAAATCCGGGTTTCGGTAAATGTAGTTGATGCTCCTTCTACTCAAGTTAAGTTAGTATCTGACGCTATAGAATTCCATGTGGAAGCTATGGGTGGGAATAAAAAAGAGGCGATATCTACATTTAGCTCGTTTGTTGAAAGAGAGATTATTGGTGGAAAAGATTTTAACGCGAAGAATTCAGTAGCGGTGAAATTCAATGAAGACGGGACATTTACTGCACTTCCAACATTGTTTAGTGGAAAAACAGCAACGGTGAAGTCTTTAACAAACTCAACATATGCAATCGTTGAGAATGACAAAACGTTCACAGATGTTCGGGATTCAAACTGGGCAAAAGAGTATATTGAGAAGCTCGCTTCAAAATATATTATTAAAGGAAAAACGGACGGAACTTTTGCTCCAGGCGAAGAAATTTCTCGAGCTGAATTTACCGTACTATTAGTTCGTGCACTCGGACTTCCGGGTGTCCAGTATGATAACCGCTTCTCCGATGTCAAAGGCACAGAATGGTTTAATGCCAATGATGAACTAATGGCAGCTGTACATTACGGCATCATTAACGGAAAAGAAGACGGAACTTTTGCTCCAAGTGAAAAACTTACACGTACACAAGCAGCCGTCATGATCGCGAGAACTATGGAATTAGAATTTATTCATTTCGATGGAAGCAATCTAGACGCTGACAAGCAAATCACTGATTTTAAAGATGCTAACAACATGTCGTCTTGGTCAAAATCAGGCATCGAAAAAGTATACCAAGCAGGAATTATGTCTGGTATGAAAAACGGCAACTTTGATCCAAACGGCTACACAAAACGCGATCAAATGGCCAAGATTATAGCAGAGTTTTTAGAGGTTAGTGGACTGATGTAAGGTACTTTTGTCGGCTTCTATATCGGTGCCAGGTACAAAAACAATTCTAAAAGATTCTGACAATACTCTACATTTTACTGGAAAAGCCTTGCTTCTATTTTTCTATAATAGGAGGAAGGCTTTTTTTGGTGCCAGGTACAAAAACAATTCTAAAAGATTCTGTTCTTTGACTACATTTTATATTAAATAGAAAGGTCGACATAAAGTATAATTCACTTAATTTGTAACTTTTCCTTGTTTATCCTGTCTAATCCCTTATGGGAGGGTGAAAAAATGAAGAAAGTAATCATAAATTTAATCATAGGTAGCTTATTAATACTTACATCGGCCTGCGGTCAGGGCACAAATTCAGGGATTTTGAATGGTTCTAAAAATATAGAATTTGATGAGGATGATTATAAAAAGATCATTTCCGCAAATAACAAATTAGCTATGGATCTTCTGCCAAATTTAGAATCGAATGAACAAGGGAATATTTTCATTTCCCCTACTAGTCTTTTCATGGCTCTATCTATGGTATTTAACGGTGCTGATACAGAAACGAAAGAGGAAATGGCGAAAGTATTGAATTCTGAAGGGATAGACATAACAGAGTTGAATAAAGCAAATGCATCCTTGTTATCCAAGTTACATAATGAATCAGAAGATATTGATTTAAAGGTTGCAAACTCTATTTGGTTGAATGAAAAATTTCATTTTCAAGAGGATTTTGCTCAAAACAATAGAGATTATTTTAGTGCTGAAATAAGTGGAATTGACATAATGGACAATAAATCTGTGGAATTAATTAACAATTGGGTTTCTGATTCGACCAATAATAAAATTGATGAAATGGTCAAAGCTCCTCTAGACCCAGATTTAGTTGCGCTACTTATAAACGCCGTATATTTCAAAGGGGATTGGAAGTATAAATTTGACGAAAATGAGACGGTAGCTCGACCATTTCACTTAGAAGATGGAACGACAAAAACAATTCCATTAATGTCATTAAATGAAGAATTAAGTTATATGGAAAATGATCACTTTCAAGCAGTTTCCCTTCCATACGGAGAAGGTGATATGAGTATGAACGTATTTCTTCCAAGAGAGAATTCTACAATCCAAGAATTTGAAAAAACCCTTACGATAGAAAATATGGACACATGGAATTCAGAATTCTATCCAACCGTGGGCAATGTGATGCTGCCAAAATTCAAAATGGTTTACGAAGTAAATTTAAATGAACCGCTGAAGACGTTGGGGATGATAGAAGCATTTGACGAAAACGCAAATTTTTCAAAAATGATCAAAGAAAAAGATTTAATATGGATCAGTCAGGTAAAACAAAAAACGTTTATTGATGTAAATGAAAAAGGAACTGAAGCGGCTGCTGCTACTTCAGTTGCAATCGTTGAAGAGTCCGCATCAGCTAATTCATTTCTAATGGAAGTCAATCGACCATTCTTCATCACAATTACTCACCAATCAACAGGTGCTATTTTGTTTATGGGCTCCATAGTAGATCCGTCTAATTGAGAATAGATCTATTTGGTGCCAGGTACACAAACAATTCTAAACGATTCTGATATTTGACAACAACTCATTTAAGGAGTAAGGATGATATAAGCAAAAATCCACTTAAATTGTAACTTTTCCTTGATTATCCAGTCTAATAGCTTGAGAAAGGAAAGGGTGGATAAAATGAAAAAATTAATTAAGGGTTTAATCATTAGTTGTATATTAATACTTATTACGGCTTGTGGTCAGGTCTCGAATTCAGGAAGTCTGAATGTTTCTAAGAATGTTGAATTTGATGAAAATGATTATAAAAAAATCATTTCTGCCAATAACAAATTAGCTTTGGATTTACTACCAAATTTAAAGGTGAATGATAAAGGGAATATATTTATTTCCCCTACAAGTCTTTTTATGGCTTTATCGATGGTTTGTAACGGTGCTGATGAAGATACGAAAGAAGAAATGGCAAAAGTATTAAATTCTGAAGGGATAGACATTACAGAGTTGAATAAAGCAAATGCATCCTTGTTATCCATGCTACATAACGAATCGCAAGATATTGAATTAAAAGTTGGAAATTCAATTTGGTTGAATGAAAAATTTCATTTCCAAGAGGAGTTTCCCCAGAATATTAGAGATTATTATTATGCCGAAATAAGTGAAATTGATATAACGGATAGTAAGTCCGCTGATTTAATTAATAAATGGGTAGCTGATTCAACCAATAATAAAATTGATGAAATGGTCAAAGCTCCTCTAGACTCGGATTTAGTTGCGTTATTAATAAACGCCGTCTATTTCAAAGGAGATTGGAAGTATAAATTTTATGAAAACATGACTGTAGAAAGACCATTTCACTCAGAAGACGGAAAGACAAAAACAGTTCCATTAATGTCTTTAAATGAAGAATTGAGTTATATGGAAAATGATTATTTTCAGGCAGTTTCCCTACCATACGGAGTAGGTGATATGAGTATGAACGTATTTCTTCCAAGAGAATATTCATCAATTCAAGAATTTAAAAAAACGCTCACTGTAGAAAATTTGGAAAAATGGAATTCAGAATTCTATCCTACCGTGGGCAATGTCATGCTGCCAAAATTCAAAATGGATTATGAAGCGGAATTAAATGAACCTCTTAAGAAATTGGGGATGATAGAAGCTTTTTACCAAGACGCAAACTTCTCCAAATTGATCGACGAGAATGAGAAAATACAGATTAGTGAGGTTAAACAAAAAACATTCATTGATGTAAATGAAAAAGGTACTGAAGCAGCTGCTGCTACATCAGTTGCAGTGGTGGGAGTTTCAAAACCAGCAAATGCATTTCAAATGGAAGTCAATCGTCCATTTTTTATTACTATTACTCACCAATCAACAGGTGCTATTCTTTTTATGGGCTCAATAGCAGATCCATCTAATTGAGAATAGTTTGGTGCCAGGTACACAAACAATTCTAAACGATTCTGACAAACGCCTACAATTTACTGAATAAGCCTTCCTCCTATTAATTGAAAAATTGGAGTGAAGGCTTTTTTGTGCTAGGTACACAAACAATTTTTAAACAATTTACTTTTCCTGTTTATATCTAATTTTTTTGTCAGTTATTGTCGAAAACATTCATTAGGAATATGTAGTCTCAATAGTTATGATAATGGTATATTATGTTATATTTAGGAGTTAATGACTAATGGAGGATAAGGATCTATGTGTATTTATTTATTCTAATGGTTATCGGAACTATAGCTCTAAACTTTTATATTAAATTTGAGGGATTCAAAAAATCTACTTACCAAGCTGCAAGTGGAAATAGCTTTTGGCGAACAATATTTGATAAAGGGAATCACGGAGAATATTTAACTTAAGTGCACCTAGAAAAATTAGAGGGCCATCATCGAATCTTGACGAACCTGTACATACCTATACCTAAAAAGGATCAACGACCGAAATAGATTTAATCATGATTGCCCATTCCGGTATCAAAAAATTATAGTGGTTGGATTTTTGGGAATGAGAAGAGTCAATATTGGACACAGACATTTCCAAATGGACAAAAACAACGTTTTTACAATCCAGCTTCGCAAAACAAGGGACATATTAATGTTTTAAAATCAATTTTAGAAATTAAGAACGACGATTTCTTCAAGTCCTTTATCATTTTCAGTGAGCGATGTACTTTATAGAAGGTAAATGTTAGTTCGCCCAATTTAGTGGTAATGAAACGAAATGCTTTGCGCAAGACAATAAAGAGAGAGATCGGAGCTTCACCTAATCTGATTTCAATCTCTGAGGTTAATCAGTTAGCGCTATTGTTGAAGAAATATACACTTGCCGATGAAGAGGTTAAAATTGCGCATATTAATGGTATGAATGTTCGCAGGTCATAAAACAATATTTATTATTGAAAGATTTATAACATATTAAAATGGAAGTTAATACGAGAATAAACTTGCATTTGCAAACATTATTTCTTCCATGGTGCCAGGTACACAAACAATTCTAAACGATTCTGATAACTGATTACAATTTGCTCTATGATGAAAAGCAGCCACCGAGAATGACATTCTTGGTGGCTGCTTTTGTGTAGTTATTTTATAATTATCTTTTGCTAACTTCACTTATTTTCCCATCTTCATCAAAATAAACGGATATAAAATAATCATATTTCCCTTTTCTATCAGTAAGGTCAAGTGAGGCATTATTTAAGTAAGCAGTAACATAAACATAATCACGTTCTCGCTCATAAATATAACGATATCGAATGTCAAAGTCATCATCATAATAAACTTCCATCACATAACCATTCTCAAAATAATCATATTCATCATATGTTATTTTTGCATGGTGAATATTTGCTTTCTGCATCTCAATAACTTGATCAAACCGATCATGAGCAACTGAACTATAATGCCAAGAATTTAACTTGAAAGCCACTATCCCAATAATAATAGCGGATAAAAAAATGATGATAATGATTAATAATACAAATAGCAATTTATTCTCTTTCTTCATTAAAACACTCCTCACATTGCCAGGCACATACACGTTTCTCACATTTAATCCATTCCTAACCATACCAGCTGATATTAAATTATTCAATAATAAAATAATTTAAGAGATTCACTATTATATAGAAAATTAAAAGATGAGATAGTTAAAAGGATATAATCGATAGATGTTCAATAAAAATTCTTTAGAAAAGTTTTTCTACTGACAACATTTTGGTTAAACTATGGAAAAGATTATTAGGTCAATTTTATAGAAGTGCAAAGTATGAGGAGGGGAAGCTATGAAGTTAAGAATTGATTGGACTTATAAAACTCCTAAGGGGACTGAAGCAGAATTTCATTCTGAAGAATTGCCAGTTGCACATGCTCTCCTGATTGCTGAGGATATGGAGCGGACTGGTCGTATTAAGAGTGTGACATTTACTGACCAATACGATAGTACATGGACTGTTAAAGAAATGAAAGCCTATTTAAAAGGTCTTGAGACAGAACCGCATAATGTAAAAGTATACTTCGATGGAGGATTCGATCATTCTACGAATAAATCCGGTCTTGGCTGTGTGATTTATTATGAACAAAGTGGAAAGTCATACCGACTTAGAAGTAATGCTCCTTCAAGTGAATTGACTTCTAATAACGAAGCCGAATACGCTGCACTTTATTTAGCTATTCAGGAACTTGAACTTTTAAATGTCCATCATCAACCTGTAACGATTATTGGAGACTCTCAAGTAGTGATTAATCAAATGAACGAAGAATGGCCGACACTCGAAAAGAACTTCTTAGAATGGGCTGACCGCATTGAAGGAAAGATGAAGTATTTAGAAATTCAACCTGAATATGAACTTGTGCCACGTAAAGCAAATGCGGAAGCAGACCGCCTGGCAACTCAAGCATTAAGCGGAATTGCTGTTACTGCTACAAGTGAGATTTTGTGATGGTGCCAGGTACACACACAATTCACACACAATTTTAGGCGAAATTCATACAAAATTATAGAGAAACGCGGTCGGAATTGCATCTGCGTCCGCGTTTTTTTATGGTCAGTTATCTTCTTTATTGCCCAAAAAAGAAAAGGAAATTGTAACCATTGTTTTGGTTAGGCGTCTACTTCTATGAAACTTATATTAGGAGGAACATCTATGTGGCCATTTAACTATAAAATTATCTTCCTTATTTTAGTAACATTTTTAGTAGTGGGCTGTGGAGTGTCTAGTCAAAACTCTGGTCATTCTAGAGAACTTAAAAAGGATATTAAAGAATTTTCAATTGTTGAAGCTATCAATGAAAAAAGTATTTTGATTGGAGATATTTATTTCAAGGTTAGTCATCAAACGAAGATGGAAAAAGCAGATGGTCAGAAACTGCAATTTAGCGAACTGAAACCAGGGGATTTAATAGCACTTAAAGATGAAGGTTATGTCCTTGAATCATTTCCAGGGCAGGGTTCAGCAACGTCGATCATTTTACAAAATGATGAAGAGAGCTTAAAGATTAGTGAGTCTATAAGGCATTTTATTGAAAACCAAAAGACAGGCTCGATTATTTCAATTAATATTGAGAAATTATCAGCTGAGTCCTTAACCTTACATTTTTTTGAATGGGAAATTCATGGGAAGAAATATGAAGCAGTGATTGATCGGTTGACAAATAAATTTGTTGTTACTGAAATTCCTAATGAAGAAGCTTTGGAGCAAGAAAGGATTAGGCTGGCAATGGCTGAGGCACATCCTGAAGGTAGCACTTCTGGACGCATTACAAAAATTTATGCAGATGGTTTTCGAGTGAATATGGCAGATTATATGTTTGCGAAAGATGTTCAGTTTACAAATGATTTAGGAAAGACGATTTCTAAAGATGATTTTAAGGTAGGAAGTTTTGTTAGTGTAGATTATGATGTTTTGAAGCATGAAGAAATGATTGGTGAAGGTGTTTTGTCGAAGTTAATGTTGTTGACAAAGGAAGATAATCCGGATGTGCAGCGTTGGATTGAGTCTGTAGTTACTGGTAATGAATTTAAGGAAGCTGCCATCATGATGAGTTATACGGATACAAAAACCTACTATGCTATTCGATTGGCTGATTTGAAGGATGACACGTACGATACGTTTGAATTGAAATATGATTTCAAATCCGGAACCCACACGACTAGTCGAAACGTGCACAAAAAGTAGCGTGTGAAGGTTTTATTTGAATCCTAACGGGTACAAGTAAGACAAGCGACTGGAGGAGATGAAAATAATGGATCAAACAAAAGAGACGTATTATGTCGATTTAGTAAGTGAGAGTATTTTACCGGAGCCTCTTGAAAGTACGAGTTTTGTGGTTCAAGCAAATAGACAGGAAATTCATGCGTTAGAGACAGTGTTAGAGAAGAAACACGAGGCGGATATGGAAACCTATGTGCGTTCTCATATTCCGTTTTTGGAATATCATCATGACCCGGAAAATGACCGATACGATGCACAGCAAAAGATGTTGTATGCCATTATCTATCAATTAGGAGATGATGCAGCGAGAGCACATATTGAACAAATGGGAATTTTGACTAATCGTAAAGAGGATGACCCGGAGGATATTCGGAATTTAAGATAATCGGTTTTGATTTATGTAGATTAATATTTGAAGGAAAGATTTGGTGCCACCTCTAAAAGTATGAGGTGGTTTTTTAGTGCTTATAATTTTTTCTTGAATAAATATTAATGATATCCAAATTTTGCTATTGGGAAACGTTATAGCAAATTTCGTGAAAAAACTCTCTTTTCCGCAAAATATTTCCCAACCTATTTAGCTATCTACTCTTCGCTCAATACATTACTATTTGATTATAGTGATTTTACAAAATTAGTGACGGAGGGATTAGCATGAGAAGTAATAAATTCATGAGATCTATGGACAAGTTGGGTCGAATGGTGATTCCAAGAGAAATAAGAGGCGATTTGAAGATAAAACAAGATGATCGCATTGAATTTTTCATTGATGGTGATAACCTTGTATTGAAGAAATATTCACCGCATCAAACTTGTTTCATAACTGGGGAAAAATTAGCGACAAATTCAGAGGTTGCACCGGGCTTGATTTTAAGTCCAAAGGGAGCCGAATTATTGATGTTGAAACTTAAACAATGGAATATTCGATTCTAATTGGGTTTTGGTGCCTGGTCCTGGTACACAAACAATTCTAAATGATTCTGAAATTCAGCTACAATTTAATGGGAAATAAATATTATATAAATTGAGAGCCACCGATGAAGATAATCGGTCGCTCTTTTTTGCTCGAATTAAATTGTGTCTAAATTGTTTGTGTACCTAGCACCGTCATTCGGTGCCGTCATTCAAATAGCGGGTCTTTTCTTGAGTTGTAATGATTCATGAAGCGTTTTAAGTCGAATTCGAATGTGTCTAGTGATTTTGAGTCCACTTTGTGTAAGGTTATTTTCCCAAACATGATAAGAAATTCGTGTACGAGTTTCAATTTTTCTATGTCAGCGGGTTCTATTTTTCCCTTTTTGGCTTTTTCGTTTATGTCATAAAAAACTCTACCGATGTCATAGTCGAAATCAGATGTTATGTATGAGAAAGAGGAACCTGCTGGACCAATGTTTTGGACAAATCCTGATGACTGCAACAGTCTTAAACTAAGTTCATGGTGATCTTCGGTTGATTCGTAGTTTTCAATAGTGAATTTTACTAATTGTTCAAGTTGTGCATGTTCTAAGGCGTAAGTTTTTAGTTGACGTTTCTCGAAATTTGCTTCCTGTTGTACAATCCACATGAGTGAAATGCCCAAAAGAATGGCTAATAAAGTCGTTGTAAATTTCCATGCATTCATTTTAATCCGCTCCCTATGGGAATAGTTTACAGGAAAAGGATTATTGGTATAAAGGGGTCAAAGGACTTATTTAACAGTAGATTTGTATTTTTGGTAAATTAATGTAACATTCTTAGAATATGTGACGTCTAATTTGAAAAGGAGGGATTTTATTGAAAAAAATATTAGCTGTCATTGTGCTTGGAATCTCTCTAATTGGATGTAATCCACAAGAGAATACGCAAGTTAACATTGAAAAAAATTATGAAGGCACCTACCAAAAGCTTGTGATTCCTGTTTTTGCTTCTGTAGTACATGGTGGATCAAGCCGTAGAGGAACCGGTAATAATTTTGTGCGTCATCCATCTCCGAGTTACGATCGAGCTATTGAGGTTTATCCAGGTTCAGTTTACAAACCAGATTTACCGGAAAAACTTCAAAAAGGTCAAACAGCCGAGATATTACTTGAAGAAGTAAATCGTCATGCGGAAAAACCGAAAGAAATATATTCAATTAAAACTAGTGACCTTGCTGATGCCGATGTAGAAATTCCGAATGCACCAGGAAAATTGTATCGATATACGATCACAATTCGTGATGCTGATGGAACATTTAAAGACATTCGATACGATCCTTTGTTTACTACATACGACGAATATAATATGGCAATAAATATGATGAAGCCAGTGTATCAAAAAGGTGAAGCGATGACCTTCTTTATTCAAAATTGGGGACCTAATCACCTGTCTTACAGTAAAAATTGGAAAGTGTTTAAGCAATCGGGTGAGGAATGGAAGGAAATATCGCCACTTCCAACTTCCGGCGATAGTTGGGGTCCGTTAGAAATTAAGAACGCATGGTCGATGCAGTACCTTGATATTGATGGGAATTCTGAGATGCTTCTGCCAGGAAACAGCGAAAGTATCTTATTGAGAAATTATAAATTAAATAAAGGTTCATATAAATTACAAATTACTTTAGGTTCTGCTAAGCACATATATATATTAGAAGATGGATTTGTAGTTGAATAAATTGTGTTTGTACCAGGTACACACACAATTTCCACACAATTCGCAGTGACCATGGATATTTCATGGTCACTTTTTTTCTATTAAACAATTGTTGATTGAATTGTGTGAGAATTGTGTCGGTGACAGGCACCTACCATGGATTTTTATTAAAAATAGTACAATTGTCATAAGTATTTTTCATAGATTGGCTCTATAATTAATTGAATTTGATTGTAGAGAGGGAGTTACATGTGATTAAATCGATACGAGTCTTTATGACTCTAATGTTCGTTAATATTATTTTCATCGCATCTGCGTCAAACGCACTTGCTGCTAATTTCAAAGATGTATCAAGTTTTAAAGAAGAAATTAATTATTTAACTGATGCAGGAATTATAAATGGGTTCCCGGATGGAACGTATCGTCCTACTAATCCGATTTTGCGCGTGCAGGCAGTTATGATGATTATGCGTGATTTAGGAGTCGAGAATGTGGATCCACTTGATCCAGGATTTGTTGATATGAAACCGGATGATCGAGGGTATTTAGAAGTCGCAACGGCTGTCGAACTTGGAATCATTTCAGGTAAAGGCGAAAATCGTTTTGACCCTAATGGGAAATTAACTCGTGCAGAAATGTCGAAGATTTTGGTATTGGCTTATGAATTGGGTGGCATTTATCCGAAAGGATTTAAAGATGTATCAACACGTTCTTGGGCATATCCTTTTATATCTGCACTTGCCGCTAATAATGTAACTGTCGGCTATTCAGATGGAACATTTAAGCCAACTTTAACGATTGACCGTGGTCAATTCGCTGCATTTATGGCACGTATTTTAGAACCATCGTTCATGCCATATTCTCCATCGGTTGCAGACACAAGATTAGAAATGGCAACTGATGTACTAATTACAGATGCGATCATGCATCCGACAGAGCCTATTTTGTATATTATAGATGGAAATGATAATACACTTGGCGCAATTAATTTAGAAACATATGATGCAAATTATACTGAATTACCTTACCCGGCCGAAAAGTTAGCTTATGCTAATGGGAAAGTATATGTAACACAAGTAAAAAAACCCCATAGTTCTTACACGTTCGATGAGAATCAACAAGGAGCTTTTGCTAAATTCGATGCGACTACTTTAGAGTCGCTTGGTTTAATTCATATTAACTTGGATCCTTTTGATATTGAAGCAGATGATCAAGGAAACGTTTATATTTCAAGTGGATCTGGTCAGCATACTCGTTTGGAAAGCTACAATGGTCAAACGGGTGCAATCTTATCTTCACAAAGAATTTACGAAAAATCTTATCTTGAAATGACTCCAAATCAGAAGAAGATTTATGCGATAGATACCACTGTTTCACCTAGAGACATGACAGCTTTCACGATTGCTGATGGAAAACTTGAAAGCGGAAAAGATTCTCCTTATCACGGAGATTACGATTTAAATAAACACCTAGATATAACTCCTGATGGACGCTATTTATTAAACGGACTTGGTGGAATCTTTAGAGCTAGTGCCACAACAACTGCAGACATGACATATGTAGGTTCACTAGATCGAGCATTTACATCATCTGCCTATGACATAACATTCAATGAACTATACACAGCTGATCAATCAAACCTAATCACCGTGTATGATTACCAAACTTTCGAAGGTATTTACCAAATAACTTCGTACGGGAACATTAATTATATGTTCTACAATAAAGACTCGAATTGGTTACTAGCATTGACTACTGTCAAAATTGGAGATTCTCCAAAACCATTACTTGGTTTTGAGAAAGTATATTTCAATCCGGATGAGACTGATTCTTCGGTACCTGGTACACAAACAATTCAGAAGAATTCTGACAATTAATCATTTAAGGACATTCCATATGGGATGTCCTTTTTTAGTATACGTAAATTGAAGTGTGCTTAAATTGTGTGTGTACCTGGCACGAAAATGAATAATCTTGGTCTAATTGGGGTAATGAAAGAAGAGTAAATAAAACTGATATTTAGTGTCGGTTTAATCGTGAAGTGGAGGCTAAAAATATGAGAAGTATGAATCGTGGTATGGTCACAGCATTATCTGCAATTGCATTGGCACAAGGACTAAAAATATTAACACATAAAAAGGTGGCAGGTGTGTGGGATTGGCGTCAAGCATTTACTACAGGAGGAATGCCAAGTTCCCATTCGGCTGGCGTGTCAGCGTTAGCTTCGTATGTGGCTGCAAATAAAGGAACACGTCATACTGAGACGGCGCTTGCAACAGTATTTGGCATTATTGTTATGTATGATGCGCAAGGTATTCGTAGACATACTGGTGAAATTGCTCAACTGGTGAATGATCTAGAAGATAATATTTCAAAATTCTCAGGAGAATTTCCTAGTTTTGAATACGTAGAACGCGAAAAGGAATTGAAAGAGTTATTAGGTCACCAGCCGATTGAAGTATTGGGTGGCGCAGCGCTTGGAGTCGTAATGGGATTGTTAGCAGCTAAGTTTGAGAATGATGGTCGTAAGGAAAGAAGACAATTAAATCGCCACCGAGTTAATTGGGAATAAGAAATTTAAGGAGTAACTGCTCATGCAGTTACTTCTTTTTTGCAGTGGTGAATTGTGTGTGAAAGGTGAATTTGAGAGTAAAGGGCATGTTAGAATGTCCTCTGACAAGAATTTAAGGGGTAGCTGCTCATGTAGTTACTCCTTTTTTACATAGCCGAATTGTGTGAAAAACGTGAATCTTAGAATAGAGGGCTTGAAATGGAGAATGTGGCTGATGAATCCTTGAGTACCCCAGTCGACTCCTTGAATGCACCAAGTGAATCCTGGAATAAAGTCCGCGAATCCTAGAATACCCTACTTTTCAACCTCAAAAAGTGATTTTCTACCTAAAAATATTAGGGTATTTTATACTATTTTGACGAAAAATAATTCATTAGGTACATAGACCACTCAAATTCCATTTGCTAACATGATAGTATGTGTAAATTGTGAGAAAATTCTATATTTGAGCAGAAAGTGTGGTGTTTGGATGAAGAGGAGATGGCAAATTGGTATTGCGGTAGTAGTAATGATTGGAAATGCAATTGGTCTTGTTCAAAATGAATTTTCATGGTCTAGAACAATCGTTTTTCCAATTAATATCTGGCTTGGATGGTTAATCGGTTTACAGGTTGATAAGTATCTTCATTCCAAAATAGAATTAGATTCAACTAGAAGTGTGCTTATGGATTATTCACTAGCTCTTGATTCTGCTATTGATGCCATTGGAATTACAAATTCAGCGGGTATATATGAGTTCGTGAATGAGTCTTTTGCTAAGCTTCATGGTTACACGAAGGAAGAATTATTCGAAATGCATTGGCAAGAACTATATCCACCCGAGTCACATCAGAAAATTAAAAATGAAATGATTATACCTCTGTATGAAAATGGCTATGCTCGTGGAGAAGGCATTGGATTAAGAAAAAACGGCTCTACTTTTAATCAATCTGCTTCACTCTCTTTAATGAAAGATCATCAAAAGACAATTGTTGTTGTTCATGATATTACGAAACAAAAAGAAGAAGAAAAACGTTTGAAACAGAAAGTGGAACTAAATGAAGTAACAGGTTTGGCGAATAGAAGAAAATTGATGATGGATTTAGAGAAACGTAAAAATGCAGAGGGTTCAACTTGTATATTGTTTATCGATTTAGATCGTTTTAAAATCGTAAATGACACATTAGGACATGAAATAGGAGACTATTTATTAAGAGATGTAGCAAGTCGTCTGCGTTTCTTTAATAAAAAAAATATTTCCACTTACCACTTAGGTGGGGATGAATTTATTGCGATGGTTTGTGACTCTGATTTAGACCAGGTGAAGCTCGTAGCATATGACATCGTAGAATATTTAAGAGAACCTTATTATATAGAAGGAAATGAAATCTTTTTGACCGCTAGTGTAGGGATAAGTGCCACACCTGCTCACACAAATGATGTGTTTGAACTCCTTGGTTTGGCAGACACAGCGATGTATTATGCAAAACTAGATGGGAAAAACACGTATAAAATCTTTACAGAACAATTGAAATCTCAACTCGATAGAAGAACTTTTATTGATTCAGAGCTTAGAAAAGCAGTTAAAAATAGTGAATTCTTTATGGTTTATCAACCTAAAATCAATTTGCTGACGAATGAATTATGGGGTATGGAAGCTTTAATTCGCTGGGATCACCCGACTCTAGGGTTAATTTCTCCTTTGGAATTTATTCCGATTGCTGAAGATACTGCCATCATTCTGGATATAACCAAATGGGTTGTGAATGAAGTATTAGAACAGATGAGAAAGTGGAGTTTGGCTGGTTATCCGAATATCAACACATCAATCAATGTTTCCCAAAGACAACTAAGGGACACAACTTTCGTTGATTATCTTCATGACTCCCTACAGTGTTATGAGATCAATCCAGCTCAATTAGAAATTGAAGTAACAGAGAGTGTGATGGAAAATGCAGAATTAGTCATTCCTATTTTACGAGATATGAAAGAAATTGGCGTCTGCATTTCGATTGATGATTTTGGAACAGGCTATTCATCATTAAATCTATTAAAGACGTTGCCAATTGATACCCTTAAAATTGATCAATCTTTCATGAATGACTTGCATGGCAATGAAAAAGATATTGCCTTATTAAAAACGATTATTACAATCGGACAGACCTTTAACCTTAATATAGTGGCGGAGGGTACAGAAACGGAAGAGCAGATAAAATTACTTAGTAGTTTAGGTTGTACAATTGCTCAAGGTTATTATTTTAGTCAACCTATAAAAGCTAGTGAGTTTGAAGAACAATACTTAAATAACTTTTCTGTTCTGAATGAATCCAGCAAGTAATCTTGCTGGATTTTTAATTAAAATTTAAGTTCCGATTGCGTATCAAGTAAGTCAAAATGTGTGAAAATCGTGAATTTTAGAATGTGAGCATCAAATCCTTGAATAGGCTGGTCGAAATCGAGAAATTGTCCAACGGTTCCTTGAATGGATGTATCCTAATGAAGATAGTACTTTAATCGGCGTATCGAAACCTTAAATGGACCTGTCGAATTTTTTGAATACAATCTCTGAGCACTGAGAAGAGTGCCAGGTATATACACAATTCATGTGTTTCCATGACAAAGTATACTCAAATCATTAAATTGTTCCAAATTTGTGTGTGTACCTGGCACCGATTGCCTATTCATAATCAAGAATAAGATACGATATATTAATTATGATACTGCTTTATTGATAAGCGGTTTAAAGGGGATAGAATATTGTCATTTCATGTAAAACTACTGATTCCTATTTGTTTAGGTCTCTCTCTATTTGTAAACGTTGATCAGCCACTGGCTAACTATGATAAAGAACAAAGAGTGATCATCACATTTAAAAACGAAGTGGATGAAGCCATAATAGAAAATGCGAATGGGGAGATGAATTTAGAGTTAGATCATGCGCCAATTGCAGCTGTCACGATTTCAAGTAGCGAGTTAGAGCACTTGAGAAAAAACGAGGAAATTCTCAAAATCGAAACGGATATTATCGTGGAAACTTCAAATCAACTTCAAGACTGGGGAATACCAGCTATGAATATTCCATTTTCGTGGAATAGCGGGTACTCAGGTGAAGGTGTCAAGATTGCGATTATCGATACAGGAATTTCACCACATGCAGATTTAGAAATTGCTGGTGGTGAATCTTTCGTGAAGTACACGGATTCTACGAATGACGATAATGGTCATGGTACACATGTCGCTGGTATTATCGGCGGTAAAGATAATTTGCTAGGCTTTAAAGGAGTCGCATCAGACGCAGATCTTTATGCAGTAAAAGCTTTTGGTAGTGATGGGAAAGCCTATTTATCGGATATTTTCGCTGGTATTGACTGGTCCATTACAAATGGTATGGATATTATCAATATGAGTTTAGGGGCACAAGTAGGTTCCCCAGCGTTTCGAACTCTTTTAGATAGAGCTTATGAAAAAGGTGTTTTATTTGTAGCAGCTGCAGGAAATGATGGAACGGGAAGTGGGGACACTGTCGATTTTCCAGCTCGATACGATTCCGTCATTGGAGTTGGTGCAATTGATCAGCAGAATAGCCTTGCTTCATTTTCTTCGACTGGTCCTGCAGTTGAAGTCGTCGCTCCTGGGGTAGGGATTCAAAGTACTTTCCTAAACGGAGCCTATGCTAGATTAAGTGGAACATCGATGGCTGCACCATATGTATCGGGATATCTGGCTTTATTGAAACAAGCATATCCAACCTTGACGAATGTGGAACTGAGAGAAGTTTTAAATGAAAATACAATCGATTTAGGTCAAACTGGAAGAGACTCTCTTTACGGAAATGGGCTAGTTCAAGCAATATCAATGCTAACTCCAATAAAAAATCAACCCGCTACAGGAAATCCCGCTATCCAATTGAATGTAGATATGTCAGATCTACAAGGGAATATAGGTGACCAATTCTCTCTATCTGCAAAAGTTACACTAAAAGACCAAACAGTTCTTGATGTGACAGAAGATGCCAATTGGAGTTTAGGAGATTCGAGTAAAGCTACAGTAGAAAGTGGAAAAATTTTATTCAAAAAAGCTGGAGAAACTCAAATCAACGTTTCCTATGGCGGGGTATCTACAGAAGTTAACATACAAATAATTGATTCTAATCCTGTCGTATTATTGGATTTCAAAGATGTTGGTCCGAAGTACTGGGCTTATCAAGAAATATCCGAGTTGAGGAATCGAAAGATCATATCTGGTTATAGCGACAACACGTTTCAACCATTGGCAACAGTAAGAAGGGACCATGTTGCGGTTCTGTTTTCGAGATCAATTCCTCTTGAACCAAAAGTAAACAGTGCAATCGATTTTCTAGACGTACCAAAATCCTATTTATTTTACAATGAAATTAAACAAACGCAACTAGCAGGTATCTTTAGTGGAACTAATGGGAAATTCGGTCCAAAAGATCAGCTAACACGAGCGCAAATGGCTAAGATATTGGTTCTTTCCTTAAATCTCAAAGGACAGCAAGAACATCCTTTTTCAGACATCTCGTCAAGTCACTGGGCAAACGACTATATTTCAATTTTATATGCAAACGGCATTACCCTAGGAACTAACGGTAAATACCTGCCCGATCAACCCGTAACACGTGCACAGTATGCTGTATTTTTGTATCGAGCATTTCAATCGGTGCCTGGTTCCGAAACAATTCTACAAAATTCGGACAATTGACTACAATTTAAAAATCCCCTGAGAAGTCAAAATCTTCTCAAGGGATTTTTTTAGTTTAGTAAATCGTTTAATTGTTGGTAAGCTTCTTTATAACCAGGTTGTGTGTAATTGGCCATTCGACTGACCATACCTGTTCCTTGATAGAACAATAAACTTTGCCCTTTCAATCCATAGCGATTTGAAAAGTCGATGTATTTACTGAAATTTACGAGACCGGCATCTATTTGATGAGGTGAATACATATCGATTTCTAACGTAATCGCACTACCATGAATTTGAGCATTTAAAAAAGCTTTGTGAAGTCGAGCATCTGTATCTGTTAGCGCTAATCTAAAACTATTCGGTTGTAAGAAGGCACCGTCGAAACCATAGTACTTCCAATTGGCGAAATTAGTTGTCAAAGCATGAGGAGCGTAGATGAACGTCTTATTTTGTTTGTGAATCGTCGTACTTACTTTCTCTACTAGTCTCTCGTCATCTGCATGAATGACGGTTTCATTTAACCAATAATAACCTTTAAATGTTAGGTTCGTATATTTCGCTTGGTTCCATTTCGTCTGTATGGTTTGTATATACCAATTCACAAGTTTTTCGCGTTCAGCTAATGTTTTCGCAACTCTTGTACCATTCAGTAAAACAATCGCTTCACTTCGTTTAGGATAGGGGATCGATATATGAACTTGAACTTTTCTGCCCGCTGCTTTTGCGGAATCATTCAATGCAGTCAAGGCTCCGTCAGCTGCAAATGACTGATCAGCATACCATTTCCACTCTTTATAATTTGCTTTATTTTTAGATGTTTCTGCAAACTCACCTCCGACATACGTTCGGCCTAGCATGACAAATGAATCGAACAAAGGACCATCTAAACCAGTCACGTAAGAATCAAAAAAATCTGGACTAAAAGAGCCATATTCTGCACCGTTATATATAAGCACACCATTACGAATTCCTGTCTTGGTTAATAAAGCCGGCTTTTGATTATAAACTATCAACGAATTGTTAACGGGGTGAACAGTCGAACCAGGTTTGCTAGTTGCAATGCGAATCGCTTCAGCGTCTGAGTTTACTGTCGCAATGATTTTACCACTTTGTTTCACGTTATAAGCTAATGGTTTTGCATAAATTCGAGATAAAAAAGTCGAGAACTGAGCTCGGTTTACAGCAATCTCAGGCTTAAAGGTTCCGTCGCTATAACCGGTTGTTACATTATTAGTCGCGATAGCATCTACGTATGAATAAAACGGATGACTCTTTGACATATCCCTAAAGGTAGATTTACCAGTTCCTTTATACTTGTAAGCAACCGCCATAACACGTGCCATTTCCTTACGAGTTAAAGGAGCATTCGGACTAAACTTTCCATTTGAAATCGTGAACATGCCTTTATTGGCAGCCGTCATCATCTCGTTATAGCCACCCATAGATGACTTTAAATCATTTGGTCTCACTGAAGGCTGTGATACTGCGGGTAATTTCATCGCACGTACCATCATGACCGCCGCATCTTTTCGAGTTAATGTCGTTAAAGGTTGAAAATTGCCACTAGAGTATCCACGTATCACTTGTTTATCCGACAAAAACCGAATCTCATCATGAGCCCAATGATCTTTGGGTACATCTTTATAAGAATTTGCTTGTGCTGAAAAAGGGAGTATAAAAATTAAGATACTTGCCGTGAGGAATAAAAGTCTAAGATGAATTTTCATAGGAAACCTCTTTCTCTTCTATATAAAAGATTTTTAGGGAATTACTCCCTTCCTATTATATCGAATATTTATCGAAAAGCTTTAAAAAAAGATGAAGCATATTAGCTTCACCTTTTTAACCATCTATCTGCTAAACATCTGCAACATTCGATTAAAGCCAACTGGATACACTATTTTCAACAATACCGCATAAACAGCTATTCCAATTGGAATCAATACACTGAGCTGTATCAACGAGTACCATTCTTCCGCATTAAAGAACTCCTTAGCTCCCCAGACAACCAACCCCATCAAAATCGCTGCAATAACAACTCGAACACTCATCTGAGCAAATCGTTTAAACTCACTCGCACCTAAATCACGATAAACCACGATCATCGATACAACAAAGTAGTACACACTCACAATCGAAGCAGAAAAAGCCAGGGCCGGGTATCCATAATCATCAACTAACCACCAGTTCAGCAAGAAGTTCACTAAAATTGTCGTTACACTTATTCGAAAAACTACCGCGGTTTTCCCACGAGCATACATTGACTTAGATAAGATCAGCTGCATCCCTTGAAACACAATAATCGGTAAGTAAAATAATAATGCCAAGTACGTATTCGCTGTATCTTCTGAAGTGAATCTCCCACGTTCATACACAAACGAGATTGCCGCATCTCCGACAACCAATAACCCAATTGCGATTGGCAGTAATGTAACCAGCGAAATCTCCATACCTCTAAAGAAAGTATCTTTAAACTTAGCTAAATCCTCCGTTTGTTCACTCATTAGCGTAAAGATAATCGCCGCTAAAGTAGTCGCATAGATTGCATTTGGAATACTCACCAATAACGAAGAGTTATTCAAGTACGACACGGCACCTTCGCTTACACCAGAAGCAAATGCTTTATTCACAAATAGATTCACTTGTCCTACAACTGAATTAAGCAAGGAAGGGATAATCAAAATAATAAAAGCTTTCTTAAAATCACTTTCCATTGCAAAGTCTGGTCGCCATTTGTAATCCGACTTTCCTAAGAAAAATAATTGAATGACAACACCAAGCACGGTACCAAAAACAAATCCATAAACAAGCGAATAAATGCCCCACATGTCACTAAACAGTAAAGCGAAGACTGCAGCCATTAGTGTTGCAAGTAACTTAGCTAACTGAGAAGGAACAAAAATTCGTCTTGATTGTAAATAAGAATCCAATAAACCAGTCAATGCAATCATTGTCATGAATGCAAAGAAGATTTGGGTCATACGAACAGCAAACGGTTCAATTTCTTCCTTCATGTTTCCATATAAAAAGGGAACAAATGCATAGGCAAACATCCAACCTAAAACACTGATGACAATAAAAATCAACATGGTCCAGTTCAATAAAGCATTCGCATTTTGATCCGTTGTATCACTGCCTAATTTTCTGCGCTTCACATACATCGGTAAAAACACATTATTAAATCCAGTTGAAATCATCGCAACGACTAACGTGATAAATCCAAATGCCAAGAAATAACCATCCGTTTCAGCACTAACGCCAAATTCACGAGCGACAATCGCCTCTCGAATAAATCCAGATAACTTTAGCAATAAAGCTAGACCTGTAGTCCACAAAGCCGCTTTTTTTAAACTACTCAATTCGTCCACCTACTTAGAAAAGCTCCTTGCACAAAACCTGCAAGGAGCTTTAAATTATTTAGCGAGAGCTCGCTTGTAAATCGATTCGTATTTTTCAGCAGCAGCAAAGTGAGAATACTCGTCGATGATTTTCTGACGAGCGGCTAATGCTAACTGTGAACCTTCTTCTTTATTACCTAATAATCGAATCATGGCATTCGATAAATCTTCAATATTACGTTCTTCAACAAGGAGACCATCTTTTTCATGATCAACGATTTCTTTCAATCCACCAACAGCGCAGGCAATCAAAGGAACTCCAGAGCCCATCGCTTCTAATGCCGAAATCGATGTAGCTTCTTCTACACCAGCACTATATATAGAAGGAACTAAAACAACATCACTTAAAGCATAGTACTCAATCATGTCTTTATGATCTATAGCCCCAAGCATTGTCACACGATCTGCAACACCAAGCTCAGTAGCTTTAGATTTCAATTCTTCAAACATTTCTCCAGTTCCTGCAAACACAACGCGTGCATTCGGGAACTTCTCTAAAACAGGAGGGAAAGATAGAACTGGATAAATAACACCATTTTTACGTGTCAAGCGACGAGGTACAAAGAAAATTAAATCTTCTTGGCTAAATCCGTATTTTTCACGGAATTCCGAACGACGTTCAACTTCCGGTTTGAAAGACTCCACGTCGATAAAGTTTTTAATCATAGAACCAACGACACCAGTTTCACGTTCAACGTACTCTTTAATGCGAGTATCAACGGTAATAACCGCTTTAGTTGCTGTATAAGCAATACGCTCGTCCGCCATTAATTTATTAGCTTGTTTTGACCCTTCGTCAACAGATCCTTTTGAAATACTTTCATACGTTAAGTAACCATGAACTGTACTTACAGTTGGAATCCCTGATGCCAAGGCAGCCATCGTAGCAAAGACATCTTGCGCATTGACCAAATCATAATCGCTTCCGATACGTTCTTTAACCAATTTCTCAATAAATTCTTTACGACGTTGAAGAGACCAAACATATCCAGAGCCTTTTTTGACTTTATTTAAAATAAAAGCAGGTCCACGTGCGATAAATTGACGTTTCCAAACCGGTACATCACTGAAGGAAACGATATCTACCTGATGTCCGCGATTTTCTAAACCAGTTTTTAATGTAGCTAAATGAGTCGATAAACCACCTAAATGTGGGTAATCATATGAAGTAGCGAGTAAAATCTTCACTTGGCAGTCCTCCCAAACTTCTCTTTTAATAAGGTTACATTGCGTCGAGCTTCTTGACGAAGTACATCCACATTAGGTTCCATTATGGCTTTTACTTCTGCAGAATGGTCTAAGTTGTAAAGTGCTTCAGTCAATAAAGCTTCTTTCGTAAAGTCTTCAAGCGGGAATGAATGCTTCCACATGCCTGAACGTTTTAAAAAGCTTTCGACTTTACGGTCATAACTTAATCCGATATGCGGGACATTAGATAACGCTGCAAAAATTAAGGCATGTAAACGTAGTGCAAGCGTTAAATCTGTTTGTCCAATGAAGTTATAAAATTGGTTTGGCGTGAATTGTTCACCTAATAATTTTGTAGCGTCAGCATGTTTCATTTTTGCTAATATCTTTTTCGAAACATTCGTATCGTATGGAGGCTCCATTGGAACAAAAACTGGAGTCACTTGACGTTGTTCAATTAACTCGTCAAGAACCCAAGCCATCTTCGCGATATATTCTTCTTCTTGTTCAAACCACGGACGTGGAGCAACCGCAACTAACTTCTCGCTGCCGTTTAATTGAAGTGAATCGTATGCAGATGTATCCGTAGTACCTTGGAAAGCAAATACGATATCTGCAGTAACAACCGTTTCAGGTCGCTTTACCCCTAATGAATGAAGATATTCCTTAGAATAATCATCACGAACTGTAACGAAATCAGCCATATTTGCGAATACTTTCATTAAAATCTTGCCCCAAGTCGAAGTAACGGGTCCAATTCCTTGAGAAAAGAACATAACATTAGCTCCGCAAAGCTTAGCCAAAAATACGATTAATAAATAGTATGGAAGCGGTCCAAATAAAAACTTCGTAGGGTAAGTGTCTTGTAGTAGGCCACCACCACCAGAAATAAGTAAATCAGCTTCTCGAAGAGCTTTCACTTTTTCTTTATTCCCATGACGCCATCCTCGATACACTGATTTAACTCCGTGCTCTTTAGCTGTTTGTTCAGGTGACAAAGAAAAAACCGTGATGTCAGGATTGTTTAACTCAGAACGCAAATTATCAACAATCGCTTTTAAAATAGCTTCATCGCCTGTATTACCAAGACCATAAAAGCCAGAAAGTACAATTTTCAAAATAAATCCTCCTCATAAAGAAAGCTTTCACACAGGTGGTGAAAGCAACACTATCTACAAATTTTATCACTTGTAGAGGAGCCTATGCAACTAAACATAAAATCTGCTATACTATATCAATTGAAAGTGAACGAATTGAGGTTAGTAAACATGAAAGAAACATACTTAGGCGTGAATGTATCGCCCTTATCATACGAAGGAATCATTTCTGAAATAAAAACGAGAATGTCTAGAAATGAACAGTCTACAATCATTGCAGTGAACCCTGAGAAAATCATCTCAGCACAGAAAAACCCTGAAGTAAAAGTTCTAATAAATAACTCTACTTTTCAAATTGCTGATGGTGTCGGAGTATTACTTGCATCAAAAGTAAAAGGTGGAAAGATTACTTCTCGTGTAACCGGGGTAGACATGATGGGGAAACTTCTTGATTTCGCAGCATCAGAAGGGCATCCAGTTTATTTCTATGGTGCTAAAGAAGAAGTAGTCACTAAAGCGATTTCAGAAATTACGAAAGAACGACCAAACATTATCGTAGCTGGTTATACCAATGGCTATGATAAACACGAAGACGCTCTTATTAAGCGAATCCATAAAAGTGGGGCGAAGTTATTATTTGTTGCCCTTGGAAGCCCTAAACAAGAATTATGGATAAAAAGGAACCTTTCGAACTTACCAAACGTTCTTGTTTTCCAAGGAGTGGGTGGTAGTTTTGATGTATTTTCTGGTCTAGTGAAAAGAGCGCCCGCACTTTTTCGTAAGTTTGGGGTAGAATGGTTGTATCGCCTCGCTAGTGATCCATCGCGATTAAAGAGACAAATGAATTTACCTGTCTTTTTAGTGAAAGTTTTAAAAGAACGTAAATAAAGTTCCTACTATATATAGTAACTTCTGAAGGAGAATTCAAATGAAAAAATCCATTTGTGTAGTTGGTCTAGGATATATCGGTTTACCAACTGCAGTCATGTTTGCAAACCACGGTCATCAAGTCCATGGTGTAGACGTTAACGAAAAAGCAATTGCCATGATTCAAAACAAACAGCTTCATATAGAAGAAAACGGTTTACAAGAAAGATTGAACAAAGCAATCGATTCAGGTGCTTTAACAGCTTCGACGAAACCAATAAAAGCGGATGTCTTTATTATTGCAGTACCATCACCAATAAAAGCTGATAAAACCGCTGATTTAGAATATGTTCGAAAAGCTACGGCTTCAACGGTTCCATTTTTAGAAAAAGGAAATTTAGTTATTCTTGAATCAACAGTTCCTCCACGTACAGTGGAAGATGTTATGATGCCTGAATTAATTAAATCAAATTTAGAAATTGGCAGGGAGTTATTTGTTTCACATTCACCTGAACGTGTCATTCCAGGTAAAGTGTTCCAAGAGTTAGTTTCAAATGATCGAATCATTGGTGGAATTAATGAAGAATCTGCTCGTCAAACGACAGAACTATATAAATCGTTCGTTGAAGGTGAAATGCATGAAACGGATGCAACAACTGCCGAGCTTGTAAAAGTTATGGAAAATACGTATCGAGACGTTAACATTGCTTTTGCTAATGAACTAGCAAAAATTTCGCAAAATATTGGCGTTAATGTTTGGGAAGCGATTAAGTTGGCTAACTTCCACCCACGTGTAAATATTCATTTCCCAGGCCCAGGTGTTGGGGGACATTGTATCGCCGTAGATCCATGGTTTTTAGTAGAACTTGACCCTGAACAAGCAAAGATTATTCACTTAGCCCGTCAAACAAATGATGGAATGCCTTCATATACTGCTCAAATGACTGCAGATATATTAAATGCTAAAGGTATTAAAGATCCTAAGATAGCAGTTCTTGGTCTAGCATTTAAAGGGAACATTGATGACATGCGAGAGAGTCCGTCGGTGGAAGTAGTAGAGCAGATGTGCGACCGTCAAATGAATCTAATGGCATTTGATCCGCATATTAAAGTGAATAACTTACCCGAGCAAACTCAAAAATTAGACGAAGCATTGTCTGGTGCTTCCGCAATATTAATATTAACGGATCACCAAGCATTTAAAAATATAGATCCAGAAGATATAAAAGCACAAATGAAGAACCACATTATTATTGATACAAAAAATTGTATTGATCGTGTGAAGTGGGAATCCGCTGGTTTCGATGTTTACGTTCTAGGAGATGCAAAAAATTAAAAAATTAATGGTTTCCATTCTATTTATATAGAAGGAAGCCATTTTTTTTTTTTTCATTTGTAATATATGAAGACTCTTAGAAATAGAATAAAGAGTTGCGGAAAAAATATCACAAAAACCTACTATTAGGACAAATTAGTAATATTCCCCATTACACTATGAATTAAAAGAACCATATATTAGGTGTGAATATTACAAAACCGGGATGTGTATGTAATCAATTTGTTTCATTTATCAAAAATAAGCAATAAAAATGAGAAAAAAAGTTGAAATGATAGTATCTTTTGGTAGAATAGATAAAGAGTTTGATTGTACGTATAGGCATATATTGCTCTTTTAGATTGAAATATTCGTAATTTGGTTAATAGTTCCGAATATTTTAAGATATTAGTGGCATATATTAGCATTTACTGTTACAATTTAAGCTGAGTCTATGATTAATTTCATAGAGTACAATAAAAGATATACAAATCAGGGAGGAATTCTACACATGGCTTACCAACCAAAGTCGTACAAAAAATTCGTTGCAACAGCAGCGACAGCTACATTAGTAGCATCTGCAATTGCACCAGTTGCTTCGGCAGCAACATTCACAGACGTGAATAGCAACTATACTGAGGCTGTTAACTACTTAGTAGCTAACAAAATCGCTCAAGGTACAACAGAAACAACTTTCGGTACAACTGCAAGCATCACTCGTGGTGACGCAGCTGTAATGATCGCAAACGCATTAGGTCTTGACACATCTAAAGCTCCTGAATCTGCTTTCACGGATCTTAACAATCGAGTTAAAGCTTCAGTAAATGCTTTATCAGCAGCAGGAATCATCAACGGTAAGAGCACAACTCAATTTGCTCCGGATGATAACATTACTCGTGCTGAAATGGCAAAAGTAATTGCACTTGCTTACAAATTAGATAAATCAGGTACTACTAACGAATTTACAGATGTAAACAGCACATTTGATGAGTATGTTGATGCATTAGTTAAATACGAAATCACTTTAGGTAAAACTGAAAGTCTTTTCGGTGCTACTCAAAATGTAACACGTGGTGAATTCGCATTATTCGTATTCCGTGCAGAAAACTTATCTCCTGCAACTCCAGAAGTTGTATCTGTAAGTGCGATTAACTCTACTGAAGCAGTAGTTGAATTCAACACTGAAATTGGAGATGTTACAGCATCTAATTTCACTGTAGATAACAATACTTCAGTAATTAAAGCTGTAGTTAATCCAGATAACAAAAAACAAGTTACTTTAACTTTCAATAAAGCTTTAGTAGACTTGACAACTTACACAGTTACAGTTGATGATGTGAAATCTGTAAAAGGAGGAGAAATGGAAGAAGCTGCAACAATTGAATTTAAATACGAAATTGCTGAAGTAGCTTCTGTTCAACTTACATCAACTAAGTTCTATGATGGCGACAATGTACTTGAGGACGTAGTAGTTAAAGATTCAAATGGTTTAGTATTAGACAATGCTGACTTAACTTTGACAATTTCTTCTACAGACGTAGCAGTAGATGCAGCTGGAGACGTTAATACAGCTGATAAAAAATCATTCTACGTAGAAGTTAAAGTAATGGACGGTTCTGATGAGTTAGCAACTACTGGTGCAGTTAAAATTGAAGTTGCGCCTGAACTAGAAATCACTGGTTTAGATGGAATTCACATTGGTGATTTAGGAGCAGGTACAGAAGAAGCTGATTACGAAGCTGCTAAAAGAACTGATGATGTAGTTACTGGACTAAAAGTTAATGAAAATGGCGCTACTCTTAACCTATTCGCTAAAGATGTAGATGGTAATGTTGTTTTAGTTACTCCAGATGCTAATACAGTAGTTACAAACAATACACCTACAGTAGCTAATATTACTGTGGTTGCTGGGGAATTTGTTGTAAACACGGTATCTACAGGTAAAGCGACATCAAAAATTAAAGCTGATGGTGTTGAATATACTGTATCATTCGATGTTTTAGCTAATGAAAAAATTGCAGATGCTACTCTAAGTTCTTCAAGCGTTAAACTTGATTCATCAACAAATAATCTTGTTACTACAAAAGATGTTCAAGTTACTTTGAAAGATCAGTACAATGAAGATTTCGCTTTCACAGCTAATACTAATGCTTTAAATGATACAGCGTCAGTAGTAACTTATGATAATGGAAGCAAATTGACTGTTAAATCTAGTAATGTACGTGTTGCTACAGCTTCAGTAACTGACGCTGGTGTAGTAACTATTGCTCGCCCTGCTAATCATCTTAAAGGTTCAGCTACAGTTACAGTTGAATTTAAAGATGCTTCTGGAAAAGTTGTTTTCACTAAGTCAATTGCTGTTACTTCTACAGATTTTGATTCAGCAGTAGCTAGCTACGATCTTGTATCAGTATCTACTAACACTCTTTTAGATGCTGATAACGACTTAAATGAAACAGGCGCTGATGTAGATGATTCAGTTGCTTATGTATTAAATCAATTAGACAAGTATGGAAATGTTATTGGTCAAGAAGCTTTTGCTGGTGCAGTAACTTTAACTGCAACAACTTCAGTTAGCGCAGACCAAAAATATATTGATGCAGTTGCTTATGCTGGTAACACGGCTACAGTAGCATTCACAGCTGATGCAGATACACAACTTACTAGTACTGGTACTGTAAAAATTTCAGCTACAGTTAACGGTGTAACAGTTGATACTTTAAATGTTGCATACAAAAATACAGATTCTGTTGCTGATAAAGCTAATGTCAACACTACAAGTCGTTTAGTAGACCTTTCAACATTAGGTGGTACTACTGTAGAACTTGAAGAATTAATCTTCGGTAAAACTAATGCAGCGGCAACAAAATATTTACTGAATCCTGCATTAACAATTGCAGACCAATTTGGTAAAGTAATGGCTTATGATATTGCTACTGCTACAGACACATTAGCTAACGGTGTAGTAGTTGATGCTTCTACTGCTGTAGTTACTAATCTTAATAACGTTTCTAATACTGGTGGTACATTGGCTTTAGTTGATGATACTAAATCAGGAAGCTTTACAATTGTTTTACCGACAGTTACTACAACTGAAAATGGTGACTTACTATCTGCACCAGTTTCATTCAATGTAACTCTTGTAAAATAATAATAAGTTTTAAAAAGTAGTCTACCTTAAATGGTAGACTCTTTTTTTTGTTCTATAATAAAGCTTGGGGAGGTCATACAATTAATGCACAAAAAAGGCTGTGCACTTCAAAAAGTCCATCTAGAGTAAAAAAAGTATTTGAAGAAGAAATTGTAGCTGCTGCTTAAAAGTAATTAAGAAGGTAGCATATATTATGATAGGTGACGGGTAAATATACATATTACAACTTGGTGATTGAGAGAACTTACAACCTATTCTAAAGTTATAGTTTATATCTATGATATCATCTTCGGGATTACCAATTAAATAATTTCAGCATGTAGACGTTGATTCTTAAAGGATTAACGTCTTTTTTATTGGATTAAAAAGAAGTCATGACTACTATGAAAACGGATGTATAGATAGGGAATATTAGTTAACAATGGGAATGCCACGTTGGTAAGTAACTGTATGCATAGGAGGTAATATATATAAATTCACAAAAAAAAAATTGGGAAAGTACGAGTCTAGCTATACCCATACAGAATAGAAAAATCATAAATGAATATTTGTTAAGTTTAAAACTAGCGAATAAAGCAGAGACCACGATTTCAAAATATCGGAGTGTACTAGAGCGTTTTTTTAGTGAGTGTTTGGTTGCTATTGAAGAGATAACATCAGATGAAGTTTTAAAATGGCTAAATAACTTCTCTACTGATAAGAAAGCAAAGACCATTGATCTTTATCTTTCTTGTATTTCCTCATTTTTTAATTTCTGTCTTGCTGAGGATTATATGGAAAACGTGGTCATTAAAAAGCGTTGGAGACCGAGAATACCACAATCTTTGCCCAAATATCTTAATGATCAAGAATATGCACGAGTCAAACTGGTAGCGGAAACTCTATCTCTTAGGAATCGTGCACTTATTCTCTTTCTCTTTTCTTCAGGTTGCCGAAGATCAGAAGTCTCTAACTTAACTATTCAAGATGTAAATCTTGAAACTAGAACTGCAGAGGTAAAGGGGAAAGGTAAAAAGATTCGACAGGTACATTTTTCGGTAGAATGTGCGCTAGTATTGAAAGACTATTTAAGTGCGAGAGTCGATGATTCGACGGATGCACTATTTGTGACCCGACATGGTCTTGCTCTTCAACCAGGTGGAATCTTTAAAATTACTGAAAAACTAGGAAAAAAAGCAGGACTTACGCAATCCTTACATCCGCATTGTTGTCGACATACTTTTGCAACAAACATGTTAGCGAGAGGTGCTTCCCTTGAATTTATTGCAGATGAAATGGGACATGCCGATTTGAATACCACAAGAATCTATGCACGAATTCCAACTGAAGATATGATGTTAGCCTACCAAAATAAAATGGGGTAGATACCAATGAATGTAGAAGTGCAACAATCTTTTTTTGATGACCACCACGCTCGTTTTAGTTCGGAAACGATTCGAGGATACAAGATTGCTTTAAAACAATTTTTTCTTTTTTGTGAAAAGAACTATGATGTTGTCAAACCCTCCGATGTACGGGCATGGCTTGCTTCTATGGTTGAGAAAGGTCTGAAACCAAATTCAATTCACTTGAAACTAGCTGCATTGAAATCCTTCTATAAGTATTGTATGGAAGAAAATAGAGTGATAAAAAATCCAACCTTAACTGTACACACTCCACAAAAGGATGATTCCCTTCCCTATTATTTAAGCAAAAGAGAAGTCGCACTGCTTCAAGAACTGACGAGAACAGATGTAAGAGATCGAGCCATTGTCGAAACTTTATATGCTACGGGTGTACGAATTAGTGAATTATTAAATATCAAATTGGACGATGTGAAATGGGAAACCCGACAAATCTGGATTCGAAAAGGTAAAGGGAACAAAGAACGCTTTGTGTTATTTACACATGAATGTGGAGAACGACTAAAAATCTATCATGAACACCGTAAAAAGGAGTCGCCGTACTTATTTTCTAATGAACGAGGAGAACGACTAAGTCGTGTGTTCGTCCAAAAAAAATTTCAAGAATACTCCCAAATACTCGAGTTTAAGGTAAAGCCCCACACCATGCGTCATACATTTGCTGCACACTTAGCTGAAAAAAATATGCCCCAAAGTTATATTCAAGAGTTACTTGGGCACGTGAATATTAATAGTACACGCATCTATACTCGATTAATGGAACATGCCCGTAAAAAGCAATATGATCGTTATCAATTATAAAAAAGGAGATTAAAAAACCTTGGAGAAATACTGGATATTAAAGAAAACGATATCAAACGCTTTTAATGAAGAGATCATAAAAGATTTTTTACTAAGTTTAAAATTAGCGAATAGAAGCAAGAGAACTATCATCGAGTATCGGAAGTTTTTAGAAGTATTTTTCGGCGATATGAATGATCCAATTACATCAATCACATCGGATACGATTCTACAATGGTTTAAAGCGAATATTTGGCACTTGAAAGAAACAACAATAAAAATGCGTTTTAGTGTGCTTTCTTCCTTTTATAATTTTGTCGTAAAAGAAGAGCATATGGAACATTCGCCAATCAAAAGCAGATGGATTCCTCGTCTGCCACAATCAGTACCGAAATATTTAGAAAAAGAAGATATTGCGAAAACCCGTGTACAAAGTGAATTGAGCATATTGAGAAATCAAGTGATACTCGAATTTATGCTTACATCAGGTTGTCGAGTTGGGGAGGTGAACCAGTTAAACCGAACCGATGTTGATTTAAATAACCGAACCGCTCGTGTTATTGGAAAAGGAAATAAAATCAGATACGTACATTTTACTGATAAATGTGCGGTTCTACTTGAACGATATATCGACTCCTGTCAGAAAACGTCACCCGCTGTTTTTGTCACCTTAAAAACGAAGAAACGATTAAGCGTCAGGGCAATTCAGTGCATTATCAAAGAGATGGGAGAAGAGGCGGGGGTGTCAACCAGTCTGAATCCGCATCGATTACGTCATACTTTTGCGACACAATTATTAGCCAAAGGGACAGAATTATCATTTATTGCGGATGAACTTGGTCATAGTAATGTAGCAACGACACAGATTTATGCCCGATTGCCGAAAAGGGAAATTATTGCCCAGTACCGAAAGTTTATGGGATAAGGAGCATTTCACATGAAAACAAATGAGGAGTGTCTTAAAAATTTCATAGACGACTACAACATGCGGTTAGCAGAGTCTACCTTAGATAATTATCAAAAAGCTATTAAAAAAATGTTGGTAAACTGTGATAAGCTATTTGTTGAAATTACATCAAAGGATATTCGGGACTGGGTTCAAGATTTAGGAACGAGATATAAACCTTCTACGGTTAGAAACATGTTAGCAGGAGTCAAGTTGTTTTATAAGTATTGCCTTGAAGACGAACTCATCAAACATAATCCTGTGGCTTCTGTACCATATCCTGAAAAAGAAGAAGAACTAGTACATTATTTACAAAACGATCAATTAACCGAATTAAGGAAATTAGTAGAAGGTCGACTTCAAGAAAGAGCAGTCATCGAAGTTTTATATACGACAGGGATTCGGATAAGTGAAATGATTGCTTTGAAAATGGAAGATATCGTCTGGTCTGAACGGATTATGCATGTTCGAAAAGGGAAAGGAAAAAAAGACCGTATTGTATTATTTACGCGATCTTGCGAAGAATATCTACAGGCGTACTTTAAAGAACGACTGGACGATTTGCCATTTGTCTTTTTGAATGGAACAGGAAAAGCTCCAATTAATATTCATTATGTCCAAAATAATTTTAGAAAGTATCGAAAGGAACTGGGATTCCATCTAACTCCACATACGTTACGGCACACGTTTGCAGCGCACTTAGCCATGAAAGGGATGCCTTTAGTCGGTATACAAGCACTCTTAGGTCATGTTAAACCGGAATATACACAGTTATATGCAAGATTGTTCAATCATGCCAAGAAACAGATGTATGATGAGTGGATGTAGTCAATTTCAGAGGGAAGGGATGCTGCGCATAACTACTATTAACCATACTAACCACGCATTTTAAAAACGTCTAAAACCCTTGGTACTAAAGGTTTTAGACGTTTTTTTATTTTCACTTGAAGGAACGGAAAGTGCGATTAACTCTACTCAAGCTGTTGTTGAATTCAACACAGAAATGGGCGAAGTTGATGCTTCTAACTTTAAAGTTGATAATGGCGTAGCAGTAACTGCTGCTAAAATCAGTTCAACTGATGCTAAAAAGGTTACTTTAACTTTTAATACTCAATTAGAAGATAACGAAACTTACAAAGTAACAACTAATGGTGTTGTATCTGCTAAAGGTGGAGTTCTTGAAGAAGCTTTAGTAAGTGAATTCAAGTATGAAGTTGGAACAGTAAACTTTGTTTCTTTAGATCAAACTACTTTCAACTCTTTTAGCACTTCTAATCTTTTAGATTATGTAACTCTTAAAGATGATAAAGGTAGAGAAGTAACTTTTGAAATTTTAAATGATACTGATTACAGTGTAACTGTGTCTACTACGGATTCTACAATTGTAGAAGCTGACGGCGATGTAGTTGTAAATGCTAAAGGATCTGCATATGTAGAAATTAAAGTTACTGAAGTAGCATCTGGCGATGTTTTAGCTACTACTGGCGCTGTTAAAGTTACTGTAGCACCTTACGAGTTCACTTCACTTGACGGTGTTCATTTATCTGATTTAACTACTTCTGTAGCTGACTACAAAACTGCAAAAGCAGCTGGCGAAGTTGATACAACTATGCAAATCAGCGAAGATGGCGAAGTATTAAATGTATATGCAAAAGATGCAACTGGTACTATCGTACAATTAGATGCAACTGATGCAGTTATTTCTAATACAACACCAACTGTTGCAGTAATCACTAAAAACGGTGCTAATTTCGAAGTAGACGCTATCTCAGCTGGTACTGCTAAAGCAGACATCACTGTAGGTGGTTTCAAAACTACAGTAACATTTGTAGTAGTTGCTGATTCTAAAGTAACTTCTGGTTCACTTGATAAAGCTGCTTTGACATTAACTACTGATGTAAACAGCCCTTCAAATACTGGAACAGTTACTCTTAAAATTGCTGATCAATATGGCGACGCTATCGCTGCTGACGACGCTCAAGTAGCTGTTCGTTACAGTAAAGCAAACATTGCTACAGTAGTAGCAGGTACTGCAGTAGATAATGAAGTACCATTTACTGTTACTCCAGTAGCAAATGGAACTACAACTGTATATGTTGATTATAAGGCTGCAAATGGTACTGTAATCTTCACTAAATCATTCACAGTTACTGTTAAAGACTTCGGAGCTGCAGCTAAATATGATTTAGTAGTTTCTTCTTCTTCAGCTGACTATCTTGATGCTGATGCTGACGGATCAGAAACTGGTGTAGATGCTCTTGACAATGAAGTTGCTTTCGAACTTTACCAAGTAGATGCTGCTGGTAATAGAGTTGCAGAAGTACTTCTTGATGGTACTAATAACGCATTAGTTCTTGATCTTGTAGCACTTACAGCTGCTGAAGAAGCATTGGTAGATCAAACTGCAGTAGCAACAGGTACATTAACATTTGCAGATGCTACACTTGCTCAACAAACATTAAAAACTGCAGGAAATGTTAAAGTAAGCGCTCAAGTTGGCGGAGTAACAGTAGATTCTGTAAACGTTACTTACAAAAACACTGACTCAGTAGCAAGTTCTGCTGCTGTAACTAAAACTTCAACTGTAGTTGATAACGACGTTGTAGCTAACGTATCTGATATCCTATTCGGTGTATATGGTTCATCAAGCTACACTGTAAGCCCGATTCTTTCAGTAAAAGATCAAAACGGGAAAGCTTTAACTTACAACGTAGCAACTTCTGGGGCTGTAAATGCTGATGCTGATGGATTATACAATGGTTTAACTGTTGTGCCAACTTGGACTGCAACAAACAAATCATCTAATGTAACAGTAGATCCAACTACGGGTGCAATTGCATTAACTTCTGGTACTTCAGGTACATTTACTTTAGTATTAGCTAATGTAGAAACATCTGTTAATGAAGATTTATTAGCTGCTCCAGTAGCAATCAACGTTACAATCGTTGAGTAATTAAATCAGTTACTTGCACAATTAATAAATTTTTAAAAAGGGAAGTTCATCCATTAATTTGGATGGACTTCTCTTTTCTTATTTATAGAGTTTTCAACATTAAGTTTGTCTTATCTACACGATATTAAGGATAAAATAATCGGGTATATAAATATTTTTAAACAGGTACTAATAAATTTTTTTCTTTCAAATAACTTTAGATCAAATAATTTAACTTTGAATGATAGAGAGCACTTACAACCCATCCTGAGGGTGAGGTTTATATCTTTGATGTAGTTAAAACCTTGAAAATGATTTTGCTCGAAATATTAATCCCACAGGAAGATAATAATAAATCCTTCATCTTTGGATAGATGAAGGACATTTTTTTAGGATTTTAAGTTTTCTAATTTAGAAGTACTGCTAATACTCTACTGGGATATAACACCAAAATTTAAATGAATACAAAAGAGTGTCAAAAATAGTTTATTGACATTTTTTCTTTTCATAAACGTTTTTTAGTCCTCCCAACCAAGCTCAGTGTTATCTGTTTCATAGTTTGTCACCTCAAAACGTAGTGCTACATACATTTGTCTGTAATCTAAACCTAATGCTTTTACAACAGACTTAAACGGAATATATGAAGTTGCAGAACCCGCTTTAACCGCATTTGATAATTTGATTGATGAACCATTTAACTGTGCTTGATTGCTACCCGCTACCATTTCTAATGTTTGACCATTATAGACAATCGTTAAGCCATTATTTGAAACAGTTACTAAATCCGTTCCTTTAAATAATGCGACTGTATCCACGTAATAATCATTTCCTAGCGGAGCTTTCACAACTTTTTTAGACAGCATAGATGTTTCTATGTCTGTGCTTTCATATGTCACTACATCTAAATTTGAAGTAGGTACATCAATTAAGAATTTCCCACTTACTTTTGGTGGATTCGGAATAACATTGTCCATCTTTATGTCGCTAAAAAATGTTCTGCTCGCATATTCCTTTGGATACCACTCTGTATGTCTAAATGCCACACCATTTACTGAAACTATTTCATAATTTGGATATGCTTCAAAGTAAGGTGAATAAGCGTTACTCAATGTACACTTGAATCTTAATTCAAAAAAGACTTTAGGAGTTTGTCTTAAATCAAAGTCAGTTAAAGTTCCTGCGTTTATATTCTCATACATTTGCTGAACTAAATCTTCTTTGAAAACAGAACCATCATTTTGTCGTCTCCAAATGTACCATGTACCAACTTCTGCTTTTAATTCTGCATAGGTAGCATTTCGTAAGTCACCTTCGGGATAATTACCCTCACCACTACCACTCTCTGACTTTTGAGTTTCTAATAACTCATAGATAGATAGATAGAACAGTTTGTAAACGGTCACCCTTTGTTGAAGTAGCGAATTTAGTACCTGTAAAAGCATCCATGATTTTGTAGTAAGTTAATCGTTGAACAGGAGCTATAGCAGATGCACCGATTGAACCTTTATCAGTGTAGGATAGTGTAGCTTTTTGTGTATAATTTCCTTTTGTTTGTAATGCTCGATCTAGCATAATTGCCATATCGCTACGAGAGATATAATCATTTGGTTTAAACTTCCCATCACCATAACCCGAAACAATACCCGCACCTGCCGCTAATATCAATTAACTTTACTATTGTTCAATATAAAAACGGCTAAAACCCTTGGTATTAAAGGTTTTAGCCGTTTTTTGTTTTTTAATATAGGAACGGAAAGTGTAATTTTACGAACTCTGTTTTAATCAAAAGTTTTCTACTCGATTTCATTTAGGTTTTGATCAAGTTCGAGTTGAACTGGCATCAATTTTTTAAAAAAAGTAGAAATAGATGCACCTAAACGAAAAGCTTTTCTGCATTTACACAAAATTTTTGACGCCACCCTATCTTGTAAATGTAAAGATTCTTCAATTGCCATTCAAAATACTATTATTTTGAATGGTATATACATTTTATTCGAAATTTTCGGACGATTATAGATGGTTTTTCCTATTTTAAAAGGAATATAGAAATAGCTGAGGAAGGAATACAATTATTAAAAGGATAAATAAGAATATGAACGACAAAAGACGACGATTTTATATTTAACATTTTTTATAAAAGCAATTGATTATAGAAATCCATATTTATCAATGTTTTATCGACTTATCTAAATCTCAAAAAAATAGTAAGAGCCTTGAAAGGCATTGAACTTCAAATTAATATTGAAGTACAATGCCTTTTAAAGTTTTACATTAGTTAGAGTTGTATCTCTTTCTTGCCTTTTTTGAAAAACTAGAAAATACGACTAATAATCCCAATATCACAATTGATGAATGTAGTAAAGTTATTCCTTTAAACGCAAGGAAGAAAATTCCTATTCCAATCAAAGACCAACCAAATGCTTCTAAAGAATTTATTTTTTTCAGATTAGTCACCTCGCATCAAAATATTTAATAATTTGATTATAAAACATAATATATAATTAAGTAAATTGAGATATTGATATGAAGTTTATAATATAACTTATTTTATGGAGTTGGAGAGATAGCTCCTGCCATTGCACCAAAACCAGCAAATCCCATTGTAGTATCTCTTAAAGTTCTTCTTGCAGCAGAACCACTCATTCTGCCACTTGCCAATCCATACATAACTGCTCCCGAGCCACCTACAAATCCAATTGCACCACCAAGAGCACCACCGACTAAAGCCCCTGCGAGTCCTCCACCATCAATTTCAAGTAAATCTTGATCATTCAGTTCAACATAATTGTTCATATATTCTCATCTCCTTATAAATAGAATTAAAACTAATTTTTTTTATAATTTCAAAACAAATTAAACTAAATAGTTTTTTTAAAACCCCGAAAGTTAACGAGTGTTTTTCCAGATTCTATCTCCTATATATGCTCCTGCTACACCTCCTGCAACTCCCCCTATTCGAGCTCCTATTACTCCACCCACTGGACCTCCAACTGCTACTCCTATTGCTCCACCTAAAGCTCCCATACCTCCAGTAAACCCGTAATACATAGCTGTTTGAAATGCTCCGCCACCATCAATTTCTTCCAATTCATGTAGCGATAATTCAACATAATTACTGTTCAAAAATAACCCTCCTCGAGTGTTTTAAATTAATCTTGAAATATTTTAAATTTTTCAAGATAATTACAATATACTATAAAATTTGAGATTATCAACATTTTTTTACATTTTTAGTGTATAATAGTAACATGTAGAAAAGTGGGTGTTAATATCCTGTTGATAAAAAATATATAGGTTTAATTACTATAATGTAGAATGTTTAATAAGCAAAAGAAACTAGAGATATATACAGACAAAAAGCTAGAAAAGTTCCATTTATAAGTAAAATTAATTTATTTTCTCTCCGATTTCATTAAAAGGAATGACTATTGTTTGGATCTTAGTAAATGTTCAAAAATGTTATTTAGTGATTTCTGAATGAAAAATGAACTCTATAAGGATGGTTTATTATATTGGCTAGATTAAAATTCATACGACAAGAAGATATAAAAGATTGTGGCCCAATTTGCATGGCTATGATTTCAAGGTATTACGGTTTGTCCGTTTCCATTGAAAAATTAAGAGTTTATGGCGGAACAGACTTACAAGGGACAAATATTAAAGGTTTAATGGCTATAGGGGAACAACTTGGATTTGACGTGAAAGGGGTACGTGCTGAATCTCAAGACACTCTGCGAGAGATACCATTGCCGGCAATCGCTCATGTTGTAACTGAAAACGGATTTTCACACTTTTTAATAATTGAAAAAGTTAAAGAAGATAAAATAACAGTGATTGACCCTGCTAAAGGAAGACAAAGTAAAACTATTGAAGAATTTTGTCAAAGATGGACTGGCGTACTTGTTCTAATTAAACCTAATAGTCATTTTAATAAAGGTAAAATAGATGCAAGTTTATGGCCAATATTTGCAAGTTTATTTAAATCAAATAAATCTTTAATTACTTCTTTGTTTTTTTCATCATTAATACTTAATATCTTTGGATTTTTAGGCACATTTTATTTTAAGTTTTTAGTTGATGACATTATACCTAATGAACTACTAAATAGTTTACATATTATTTCGCTCGGTGTATTACTTTTATATGTTATTCAAGTAATATTAAATTACTTTAGATCACATTTACTTTTGTACTTTAGTATGCGTACAGATATAACATTAATGTTGGGTTACTATAAGCACGTAATAAATTTACCCCTTTCTTTTTTTGAGACTAGAAAAACCGGCGAAATTATCTCGAGATTTATGGATGCTGGTAAAATTAGGGACGCTTTTTCAACTACATTAGTTACTTTAATGATAGATATACTTATGATTTCAATAGGCACCATTTTACTTTATCTACATAGTCCTAAATTATTTACAATAACATTACTATTTCTACCCATATATGTATTATTGGCTTTCATATTTAAAAATCCCTATGAAAAGTTAAATAGAGAAGAAATGGAAAATAGCGCTAAAGTCAATTCGTATTTAATAGAATCCCTTAGTGGTATCCCAATCATAAAATCATACAATGCTGAAAAAGATGTCTTTCATAAAACCGAGACATATTTTATTAGATTACTGAAGAAAATTTTTGTATTAGGTGTTTATACAAATATCCAAACCTCGTTAAAAGGATTATTAGACTTTTCAACAGGATTAACTATTTTATGGGTTGGTTCCAAATATGTTATTGAAGGTACGATGACTCTAGGCGAATTATTGACATTTAATGCTTTGGTTGTTTACTTTTTAGGACCTATTGAGCGTTTGTTGGGATTACAACCTATAATACAGTCTGCCATAGTTGCAACAAAACGTTTAGGTGAAGTGTTTCAGCTCGAATCAGAAAAAGATTTAACTGATCATCAAAAAATTAAATTCTCATTTTTTAATAAAGAATTGAAATTTGAAAATGTATCATTTAGATATGGTACAAGAAAGAATGTTTTAAACCAAATTAGCTTCAATGTGCCTAAAGGTCAACACGTAGCTTTCGTTGGTGAAAGTGGTTCTGGAAAAACGACAATCGCAAAAGTGCTAATGAACTTTTATGATCCATTATCTGGGAACATTATTTTTGATGATTATAATCTCAAAGAAATTAGCAAAACAAGTTTAAGAGATGGGATTTCTTATGTTTCCCAAGATACTTTTTTATTTAGTGGTACCATATTAGAAAATTTAATGTTTGGATTAGAAAATATAGTAGATTTAAAAGAAGTAATTGAAGCTTGTAAAAAAGCTTGTGCACATGAATTTATTGAGGAATTACCAATGAGGTATGAATCACCTATCGAAGAAAATGGTGGGAATTTATCAGGAGGTCAAAAACAACGTTTAGCAATAGCAAAAGCTATATTAAAAAAATCGGACTTAATCATTTTAGATGAGGCAACAAGTGCATTAGACTCAACAACAGAACAAAATATCATCAAAGAATTACGTCTCCTTAAAGAAGATGGGGTAACACTTGTAATGATTGCACATAGATTAAGTACGATTCAACACGCTGATCAAATTTTTGTAATGAAAAAGGGAGAAATTTTAGAATCAGGAATGCATACTAATTTGATACATCAATCAGGAGAATACTATAGATTGTGGGAAAATCAAAAAATTAACGTTTAAGTGGGGGTAGTTTGAATGTCAAAAAATTTTTATAGCATCACAGATTTAGAAGACAGTCAAATTCTTTTAGAAAAAGAGCCACCACAATTTATAAAATGGTTGCTATTAATAATAATTATTACCTTGATACTTGTAGGGATTTGGCTAGCAATTGGGAAAAAGGATGTTGCAATTCAAGGTATTGCTGTAGTTGATATTAGTGAAGAACTTGGTGATGTGAAAAGCGAAATCCAAGGTAAAATTATTGAAGTGACAAAAAAAAATAATGATTCAATAAAAAAAGGAGAAACAATATTAATTTTAGATAATTCAACTTTAGATATTGATAATAAGCAAATTAACGAAGATTTGCTAAAATTAAAAAACGACCAAAAAATGCTAGAAGAGTTAAGAAACAGTATAGAGCAACATCAAAAAATTTTTAGTGATGATACGAAAAAAAGTTATATTTATGAGTTTAACAATTATATTCAATCTTATGAAATTATTGGAATGGGAAATAAATTAGAAATCGAAAACATTAGTATTAACGGTCCCACTAACCATCAAATTAAATCATTAGAAAATGAAAGAAAAATGATATCAGAACGAATCACTAGTTTAAATGAAAATAATTCTACCTCACCAAAATCTGAGTATGCTAAGAGCCAGATAAGTGAATTAAAATTAGAGTTAAATAGATTAAACAATTCTATTGATTTAGCAAAAACAGGTTATAATAATGAAAAAGTGAAAATTGAAGAAATTGTTAATAATCAAAAATCAATTGGCCAAGCTAGAATTACTGAGTTGAAAAATCAAGTGTTAGCCAGTATTAGTCAAAGAATAGAGAAAGTTTTAGATGAGATTAAAAACAAAGAAAACGAGATTAATACCTTGAATTCTAATATTGACAAGAAAAATGTGAAAGCTGAAATAAGTGGAAAATTAAATTACTCTCCTTCCGTTCGAACTGGAAATATTATTGATTTTAACCAATCTTTGGCTACTATTTTGCCTGATAATTCAAAAAAGAAAATTAAAGTATATATTAATGCAGAAGAAAGAAATAAAGTGAAACAAAAGAAAAAAGTAAAAATAAGTTTCGGCAAAGATAATAGCTTAAAAGTGAATGGAGTTATTAGTTCTATATCAGATTTCCCAATTCTTAATGAAGATGGAAGTACAAGTTTTTATGAGATGAATATATTACTATCACACACTGATAATTTAGAATATGGTATGAGAGGAAAAGCAACTATTATTACTGGTACAGAAAGCCTTTGGAATTTCATTATAAGGAAATTGAACTTTTAATTTAGAAATTTAATATTCAATAAAGTGAAGCAATGTGAATACTGGTGCGTCAACACCATCCAGTCTTGCAATAAGCAGTTTCACGTAACTCAGCTTTATATGGAGAAGTAACCCATCTTGTGCCTCAACTCAAGGATGGGTTATTTTTTATGGTTAAATGACAATATCAAACCGACTAAAGTTATAAAAGAAACTGCGTAAAATAAAAGACCCTGCTGCTAAATCAAAAAAGTTATATGAGGATTTAGTAAAATGGTTGTTGGATAATAAGGAACTCCCTAATGGAAATATAATTAAAGTAGAAGACGAGGTTGTTTGGATAGATGTTAATGGTTCTTATTGTATGCAAGGTTTTTTAAATATTTACTATATTCTCTATAACGAAATTGTTATATAATTAACATGTAAAAATTGGAATTCAAAAAGGGAGATTTTAATTGTTTGAAAAATTCAGAAAGAAAAAACAAAGTGGATTAGAAATAATTCAAGAAGAATCAAACACTGATAAGTCAAAAGTAGAAGAAATAAAGAAAGTTGCGGAAAATATGGATGAACCAAAAATACAAGAACATGAAAAATATTATTCAAATGAAGGCTTTTGGAATAAAGTTCAAAAATTCGCCAAGAAGGCTGGATCCACAGTTGTATATGCTGTTTTAATCCTTTATTACACATTACAAAAACCTGACATCCCTTTAAAGGTTAAAGCTACTATTGCTGGAGCGTTAGGTTACTTTATATTTCCTATTGATTTAATTCCGGATGTTACCTTGGGAGTAGGGTTTGTTGATGATTTGGGCGTTATCACTGCAGCCTTATTCCAAGTAGCTATGTATATTGATGAAGATATCAAAAAACTAGCAAAAGATAAGCTTAAAGATTGGTTTGGAGAAGACGTAGATACTTCTGAAATAGATGATAAATTGAAATAGTTTAGGTGTTGTACGTTTGATCTCTTAATCAATATGGTCTACCCAGCAAGATAAACATAGTTATCGAGGAATTTTTAGAGCACAGCTATCTTCTGATGAGTTAAAATTAATATTCTTCAATGTGAATTACTCTCAACATATAATTGAATTTTATGGTTTGTAGAGGGAAACACTTTTTCAAGATCATATAAATTCATTGATAGATTCAGACTGTAAATTTTAAGACCTAAATACAAATTTATTCAAATATAGGGATATTTATTATATTTAAATTTCAATTAGTAAACTAGAGGACACCAACAGCATTAGTTGTTTTGGTGTCCATTTCTATATATGACTTAGAAGACAGGGATTTAAGACTTTTGGGGATATTTAGATTCAACCATATTTAATTTGTAATTAGCAATAATATATTGAAATGGCTATTCGGTTTAAACGAATTCAAAGTAATCGCATTCATTTTTTCAAAAAGCTCTATTAATAATTCCGGTAGCAGAAGTAAGTTAACAAATATTTGCAAACGGGTGTGGCGAGAAACACGGTATTACCCCTTATATATAAATACAGGTGCTGATCAATCGCACTCCATCAATTCATATTTTAGGATTGTCTAATAGTTTCAAGATGTAAATCTTGAAACTAGAACTGCAGAGGTAAAGGGGAAAGGTAAAAAGATTCGACAGGTACATTTTTCGGTAGAATGTGCGCTAGTATTGAAAGACTATTTAAGTGCGAGAGTCGATGATTCGACGGATGCACTATTTGTGACCCGACATGGTCTTGCTCTTCAACCAGGTGGAATCTTTAAAATTACTGAAAAACTAGGAAAAAAAGCAGGACTTACGCAATCCTTACATCCGCATTGTTGTCGACATACTTTTGCAACAAACATGTTAGCGAGAGGTGCTTCCCTTGAATTTATTGCAGATGAAATGGGACATGCCGATTTGAATACCACAAGAATCTATGCACGAATTCCAACTGAAGATATGATGTTAGCCTACCAAAATAAAATGGGGTAGATACCAATGAATGTAGAAGTGCAACAATCTTTTTTTGATGACCACCACGCTCGTTTTAGTTCGGAAACGATTCGAGGATACAAGATTGCTTTAAAACAATTTTTTCTTTTTTGTGAAAAGAACTATGATGTTGTCAAACCCTCCGATGTACGGGCATGGCTTGCTTCTATGGTTGAGAAAGGTCTGAAACCAAATTCAATTCACTTGAAACTAGCTGCATTGAAATCCTTCTATAAGTATTGTATGGAAGAAAATAGAGTGATAAAAAATCCAACCTTAACTGTACACACTCCACAAAAGGATGATTCCCGTCCCTATTATTTAAGCAAAAGAGAAGTCGCACTACTTCAAGAACTGACGAGAAAAGATGTAAGAGATCGAGCCATTGTCGAAACTTTATATGCCACGGGTGTACGAATTAGTGAGTTATTGAATATCAAATTGGAAGATGTGAAATGAGAAACCAGACAAATCTGGATTCGAAAAGGGAAGGGGAACAAAGAGCGCTTTGTGTTGTTTACGCATGAATGTGGAGAACGCCTGAAAATCTACCACGAACACCGAAAAAAAGAGTCTCTGTACTTATTTTCTAATGAAAGAGGAGGACAAGTAAGTCGTGTATTTGTCCAAAAACAATTTCAAGTATACTCTAAAACACTTAATATTAAAGTTAAACCACACACTATGCGTCATAGATGCCTCCAGCTTTTAAGTTGGAGGCTATTTTTATGGGTAAAAAGGTTATTTTTCTTAAAATCTATTTGTAGAATATTTTGAAAAGGGGTCTATAGCTGTATATAAACTATCCAAATATTACTAGTATAATTGAGTTAAAATACACTGGAGGTTCATTTAATGCGCAGATTGATATTATTATTTACTATGAGCTTATGCTATTTACCTCTAACGGTTATGGCAGATGAAGTTTTACTGCACGGCCAAATTGTGGGAGAAGAAGTACCAGCTTATAATGAAGATGGTGTACAAATTGGTAATCTCAACATGAATGGCCGGAATGTATCTTATTCTGAAACTGGGCTTAGCGATCGAGTATTAATTCATATTGGGAATACAAATATATATATTGATCGGCATTTTATACAGCAAAATTCAGAGGAAGTACCATCAAGTAGTAAGGAACCACAAGGTTCAATCAAAAGTTTAAACGCCTTTACTATTTTTGAAAAAACTTCGAAGGAAAGCACTGTTTTATTTACAGGTACTGACGAATTTAGCTTTGAAGTTTTAAGCGTGTTAAATGGTTATTATGAAGTGGAAGTAGCTGGGATGATTGGTTATTTGCCCCTTAGTCAAGGAAAGCCTTCATTTACAGATGGAGATCTTTATTTCACCATCATTCAAGACTCTCTTCCTTATTATGAAATGAAGAATAATGTGTTAGTAAAAAAAGGAACTTTCTCTAAAGGAACAAGTTACAGCCGTGTGAATGAATCAGCTGGTTATCATGTAGTGAAGATTGGCACTCGTACTTTTTATGTACCAGAGCAAGGAACGTTAGCAACTAAAATTAAACCAATTATTAAAGGTCCAGCAAAAGCTAAGTTTCCAATTAAAGTGTTACCTGAAAAAGAAGTAGATGTATTAGATGTAAATGGAGATAAAATTGGAACTTTTTCAAGAGGCTCATTTGTTGATATATACGCATTGGTTAAAGGCAAAGCGGTAGTGAACTTTTTTGGCCAAGAAGGACGTGCTGATATGTCGGCTTTTGTTCACACCAACTTATTGAGTCCAAAGAAAAATGTGTCCCATACTGAAATGAGCTATTTGGTTCAAGTATTTGCAGCTATGTATCCTGAGTTCACGAAATTAGAACAGATAGGGAAGTCGGTTGAAGGCCGACCAATATATGCACTCCGATTGGGGAATGGGAAGAAAGAAGTTCTATTTGATGCATCATTGCATGCGCGAGAACATATGTCTACGAATGTAGTCTTGGAAATGTTAGATACGTATGGATTCCATTATTTGAATAAAACGAAATACGCTGGTTTCAATGTGCGATCTACTCTAGATGCCGTTTCAATCTGGTTTGTGCCAATGATGAATCCTGATGGTGTAACACTTGTTCAATCTGGTGCTAAGGCTGTTAAAAATGGTGCTCTGGCTACAAGAATAAACGGCAGTAGCAATTTCGCTCGATGGAAAGCGAACGTTCGTGGAGTAGATCTAAATGATAATTTCGATGCCAATTGGAATAAAGTGAAGTCTAGTACGAAGAAACCTGCTTTTCAAGGATATGGGGGTCCACGAGCGTTTAGTGAACCTGAAAGTGTAGCTTTAAGAGATTTCGTACGGAAGCATTCATTTAAAACATACATTTCTTATCACTCTTCAGGTCAAGTGATATATTGGTTCCAATGGCAAAAAGGGACTCAAGCTGCACGTGATATAACATTGGCTAGACGTATAACCAGTTTAACTGGATATAGCATCGTTCCACCGATGTATTTACCGGGATCCGGCTCATCTGCAGACTGGTTTATTCATGAGAAAAAAATGCCAGGATTAACAATTGAGATTTCACCATATGTAGGCAACCGACCGATACCGTTAACATACTGGGAACGGATATGGAAACAGAATCACAAAGTAGGATTGTTTGTTGCTCAAGATGCGGCGAAGAGATAACGGTTCAGATAACGGTGCCAGGTACACACACAAATTAGAAACGATTCAGAATTGTGTCTGAATTGTATGTGTACCTGGTACGCAAAAAGTAGTGGAAGGGGATATTATGAAAAAAATAGTTAGTAGTGTGGTAGTTTTGTTGCTGATGTTGTCTGTGATGGTTTCTAGTGTTTCTGCTGAAAGTAGTCGTCAATCAGTTTTTGGGGATTTATCATTAAGTAGTCAGTTTTATGAAGCGATGTATTCGTTGTATTTAAAAGAGATCTATGAAGTGGAATATACAAATGATGCAACTTTAATTCATCCTCTGAAAAATGTAACGCGTGGGGACGCGGCTTATATGCTTTATCATTTACTTGGTTTAACTTATGTAGATGGAAAAGATTTTAAGGATGTACCAAAAACAGATGAATATTTTGATGCCATTGAAACACTTGCATCAATAGGTGTCATTGATGGGTTCACTGATGGCACATTCCGACCATTAGACTCATTAACGCGTGGTCAAATGGCGAAGATTATTGCTTCTGCATTTGAGTTTCAAATTGATGAAAATGCTTCAATTCCTTATAAAGATGTAACTGCTGCATTCACACCTTTTGTCCATGCACTTTCGAAGGAAGGTATAACGAAAGGTGTGACGGCTACAACGTTTGCACCGAACCGTTTTATTTCAAGACAGGAAATGGCTGCTTTTATGGATCGTGCTTATAAAAAAGTTCCAGGATCAGCCTATAACGAATTTGAAGTGCTCAATGCGGTAAATGAAGCTACTCGTAAAGTTCGAGTGGTTACATCTCAAGGTTTAGAAAAGAACTTCCCAAACTTGGTTGCATCTGATATCTCAGATGATTTAAAAGCGATAACGGTTGAACCATATATGTCTTGGGCAATAGAAAATTATAAAGGCATTTCATGTTATGCATGTGATGTTGATATCAAAGTAAGAGATTTCGACTTTGGTTTTGATTATTCAATCAAGCAAGTATCAGACTCGACTATTATTGTTGATGCAATTGCACCGGACACATATTTTTATGCTGGATACCGAGGCACAATTGAATTAGTTCGAGTAGGTGACGTTTGGAAAACAAAATCATTAAATAAGACATCTTTTGACGTTGCACCATTAAATCTTACAATAGAAGAAGCAACAGATTATTTAACCTTTGCAATTCCTGTGTATTGGAATGAAGAAGTTACTTCTATTAAGTATACAGGGAACAGTGTGAATGGCGCTGCAGAATTCTTGGTTAATGAAAAGATTAAATACTTTTTTAATTTAAATACTGGATCATTAGAAAGACTTTAAAATTGGTGCCAGGTACACACACAACTTCGGAACAATTTAGAATTGTTTTTGAATTGTGTGTGTACCTGGCACTTTCTTCATGTATCGATAGACGCATTTAATGTTTACCTAAAAATGTTAATATAACAAAGAATTAACATTAATTTTCTAGGGGGAAATGTTTTGAAGCAAAAAATAGGAACCGCATTCCTATCGCTAATTATACTGATTAGCTTTTCAGATACAGCTAGTGCAAGTGCTCGAGAGTCGATATTTGTTGATATGTCATTAAACAGTCAATTCTATGAGGCTGTCTTTAGTATGAATGTAAAAAAGGTGATGAGGGAATCATTGACTCCTGAAGGATCTTTCATTGCACCAACAAAAGCGATAACGAGAGCTGATGCAGCTGTTATGCTATATCGTTTGTTAGGACTAGAATATGAGCAAGGTCATACATATCCAGATGTTACATCAAAACATCGAGCTTATGAGGCTATTCATACGTTATCTGCTCAGGGTGTTTTACAAGGTTTTATTGATGGTACGTTTCGTCCAAATCAGCAATTAACTCGTGCAGAAATGTCGAAGATTATTGCATTGGCTTTTGAATATGAAACTACTTCAGAAGCAAAGATTCCTTTTATAGATGTAAGTTCGACATTTAAGCCTTACGTTAATGCGCTATATTTGAACAAAATCACATCTGGCGTTAGTGCTAATCTATTTGATCCTAATCGTCATATAACACGCCAAGAAATGGCCGCTTTTATGAATCGCGCTTATCAAAAAGTATCAATTTCAGATTATAATGATGTTGAAGTTGAGCAGAGTTTGAATGAGGTTATTAGAAAAGTTCAGTGGTTAACTTTACAAAATGTAACAAGTAATGATCCGAATTTACAACCGAAAGATATTTTGATAGACATGAAGAATCTTGCTGAAGAACCTTTTTTATCTCAATCAATCAATAATTATGTGAACTTTTACTGTGAAAACTGTGCGACCGTTCCTGCCATTCGTGATGTTGATTTTAACCTTCCCTATACAATTAAAATAACGTCAGAGACATCTTTTGAAGTAAATGGTATCGTACCTGATGGATTCATAGGAAAGGGGTATAGGGCTCATATTAAATTAACGAAAGTTAATGATATGTGGAAAATCAAATCATTTTCGACTACATCTTTTGAAGATGCTCCTCTCAAAATGACGATTGAGGAAGCAAAAGCCTATATAAAAAAATATATAGACTTAAATAGCGTTAATGAATACCCAATCTATAAAATTGAACATATTGGAAAATTTGAAGATATAGCCTATGACAAGTTTCGTATAAATGACGAATATTTATATGTGATGAATCTTAATACGGGATACCTTACGTTTTATCCAGAATGATTTTGGTGCCAGGTACACACACAAATCCGAAACAATTTAGAATTGTTTTTGAATTGTGTGTGTACCTGGTACTTTTATTTTTTCACAGTATTCACCATATCCTTTCTGGGAGCGCTCGAAATTCTTTGGGAGAATTTCTGTAACAAATTGTTTGTTAAGAAACTTTGGTTTTAGCAGGTGAGGGAGTTTGTAATATTGAAAAGAACTTCCGTAATAGTCTTACATTGTGTTAACTAGGGGTATTTTTGTATCTATTGGATTTCGATGAATGTAGCTGGTGATTGCAGCGAATGCTCGTGGACCTTTTACTCGCTCAGATTAATATCGCTTTTCGTATATTTGTCCAACAAATTCATATTTTTTCCGATAATAATCGCTATAACGTTTGTTAATATTCATCATGATTTGACTTAAATGTACATAATCAGAACTTATTAGCATATGGAAGTGATTATTCATAACACAGTATGAATAGATTTGAAAATTATATTTTTCATACGCGTGTCCAACAATGCGAAGAAAAGCATCCATATCATATTGATTATGAAAGATGACTTGCTTGTTGTTTCCTCGCATTGAGACATGATAATAACCCCCGGGTACCCACAATCTCCTAGTTCTAGGCATATCCATTCTCCTCTCTAAATTACTGTTGTCAGTATAAAAGAGATTTAACATTTCAAGCAAATTGACATTCTATAAGTATTCACGGAAATTGAATTATCGGAATCACTTTCAAGGGAATAATTTAATTTTGGAGATCATTATAATACCAAATAAATATTTTCGACTTGATGAGTGTGCCTGGTACACACACAACTTCGATATAATTCAGAATAGTGTCTGATTTGTGTGTGTACCAGGCACCGATAAAAATAAAGCACTATGGAATATTTTACAAAATAAATACATAGACTTAATATTTCGACAGTCTTAATTTGCTATGATGGAATTGTTTCACTATTTTGACTTAAAGGGAGAGAAATGGATGGAAATGTGGAAAAAGGTATCAGCTTCGGCTTTGGCAATGACTTTAGCTGTTAGTGGATTTAATGGTTCAATAGGGGAAGCGTCTACCAATCATGAGGTGACTCGTGGGGAGTATGTTAAGAGTATGATAGAGGCAATGGGGGTTGAGCTAGGATCTGGTAAGTCGGTTAAGTTCAAAGATGTGCCAGAATCTTTAAAGCCTTTCATTGAAAAAGCAATTGAACTGAAATTGGTTCAAGGAAAGTCTGAAACTATTTTTGCACCGAATGAAAAATTAAATCGTGAACAAGCTTTTGTGATCGCTTCGCGAGGAATTAATTCGGACAAGTCCTATTCTGTTGAAGTGCTTAATCAGTTTAAAGATAGCAAGTTTATTTCTAGTAGTCTTCGAAATGATTTAGCTAAAGGTGTTGGAATGGGCTTCTTGCTTGGATATGCTGATAAAACAGTGAAACCAGGGCAACATGTTAGTAAAGGAGAAATGCGTGCAATTGTTCAGCGTTTCTTGAAAGAATACAAAGCTGCTCAAGCTAATACAACTGTCGCATTACGTATTTTAGGAACTTCAGATATTCATACAAACATCGTAAACTATGATTATTATAAAGACACTGTATCCAATAGTTTAGGTTTAGCGAAGACCGCAACTCTCATCAAGAATGCACGAACAGAAAATAGTAATTCATTATTATTTGATAACGGTGATGCGATTCAAGGTACACCACTAGGTTCCTATAAGCAGTCTGTTGATAAGTTAGTAGACGGTGAAGAGCATCCGTCCGTAACGGCAATGGAAATGCTTAAATATGATAGCGCGACATTAGGAAATCATGAATTCAATTACGGTTTGACTTATTTGAATGAAGTGATGGATGATGCTAACTTCCCATATATCAATGCAAACGTAAAAGACGCGAAAACAGGTAAAAACTTGTATACACCATATGTCTTAATTGACAAAGAAGTGATTGATTCAAAAGGGAATAAAACTCAAGTAAAAGTCGGAGTAACGGGCATTGTGCCGCCTCAAATCTTAAAGTGGGACAAGTCTCATTTAGAAGGCAAAGTCACCGTGGATGATTCGGTGGATGCAGTTAGAGCTTTGATACCTCAAATGAAGAAGGATGGCGCTGACGTCATCGTAGTGTTATCTCATTCAGGGCTTGGAGATATGGTTCATGAAACTGGTGAAGAAGATGTAACGTATTTATTAACGAAAGTAACAGGTGTTGACGCAATTATTACAGGTCACGCACATCAAGTTTTCCCGGGCAAAGTAGATCCTTCATTAACAGGTGTGAATGTTGAAGCGGGTACAATTAATGGAGTTCCTGTAGTTATGCCTGGTAAATTTGGTAGCCATTTAGGTGTAATCGATTTAACACTCGTGAAGAAATCGAAGAAATGGAATATTACCAATTCAAAAGCTGAAGTGCGGACAATTTCTAAGGATGCCACTGATGTTGACGCATCGATTGTTAATGCTGTGAAGGAAGCACATGAAGGAACGATTAAATATGTTCGTCAAGCAGTAGGGACAACAACTGCTGATATTCATAGCTATTTCTCACAAGTTCAAGATGATCCATCGATTCAAATAGTGACAAATGCTCAAAAATGGTATGTAGAACAGAAGTTAAAAGGTACTGCGAATGAAAACCTTCCAGTTCTGTCTGCAGGTGCACCATTTAAAGCGGGAACACGAAGTGACCCAGAATATTACACTTTCGTTCCTAAAGGAGAACTAGCTATTAAGAACGTCGCTGATCTTTATTTATATGATAATACAGTGGCAACACTAAAAGTGACGGGTGCAGACGTGAAAGAATGGTTGGAGATGTCAGCTTGTCAGTTTAATCAAATTGATGTTTCTAAAACTGGTGAACAATCATTAATCAATACTGACTTCCGCTCATACAATTTTGACGTAATTGATGGTGTAACGTACGAAATTGATGTGACACAGCCTGCGAAGTATGATGCAGATGGAAAAGAAATTAATGCGAATACATCTCGTATTAAGAATCTAATGTTTGAAGGCAAGGCGATTGATCCGAATCAAGAATTTATCGTGGCAACAAATAATTACCGGGCAAACGGAACATTCCCAGGTGTCCGTAATGCGACAGCTGTTGAAATTTACCCAGATGAAAATCGTCAAGCGATTATCGATTATATCTTATTAGAAAAAACAATCGATCCATCAGCAGATGGTAACTGGAAGTTCGCATCAATACCATCGACAGCAAAAGTTGTTTTCGAATCTTCTAAGAAGGCAGTGGATGTGATTCCGGTAGTTGGAAATATCAGCTATCTTGGTGAAGGCACAGATGGATTTGGGAAGTATTTGTTGAAATAATGATTGGGAAGCGCAGTAATCTTTCGAGATTGCTGCGTTTTTTATGGTGTAAATTGTTTATTAAACATGAATTTTTGAATGATTGTCCTGAAATGAAGAATAGGAGGTGCGAATTATAGAATAAGATCGCTGAATCCTTGAATACACGGTTCGAATCCTTGAATACCCGTTATGAATCCTAGAATACGATTAATGCGATATAAATCATTTAATAAGAAAAAACGAGTAAAACTTTACTTTATATTGCACTAAACCGCGAATTGTAACGAAATTGTTACATAATTGTAACCTAAGGGAGGTTTAAACAGTGATAAGATGACTTTATTGAAGTTTTCAGAAAATTGTAGCCAAGGGCAACCGGGGGAAAAGTATTCATGAAATTGCAGTCAAACGTAGCTAAATTCATTTCAAAAATCACAATCGCACTATTATTAGTAGTAGGACCATTAGCAAATCAAGCAGATGCAGCAAGTTCAGTAAATTCAAGTCAACTTGTAAATACAGCTAAAAGTGTTATCGGAACTAAATATGTATACGGTGGGACATCCACTAAAGGATTTGATTGTTCAGGTTTCATCGGTTACGTTTACAAACAGTCAGGTGTGTATCTTCCAAGAACGTCTGCCGCTATGTATTCGACAGGAACTTCAGTTGCTAAGAAAAATTTACAAGCTGGCGATTTAGTATTTTTTAATACATCTGGAAAAGGTGTTTCGCATGCAGGAATTTACATTGGTAATGGTAAATTCGCACATTCTTCATCAAGTAAAGGTGTTTCAATTGCGAAATTAAATGATCCTTATTATTGGGGTTCAAAATACATGGGTGCTAAACGCGTAACGAAAGTTACTCAAGTTGCTTCTTCTAAATAATTAAATACACATTCCCAAACGTCTAATTGCGACTGCTATCGCAATTAGGCGTTTTTTCATGATTCATATCTTCGTCATACTAGTAGAAGTAAAATGATTACGAATTGTGTGTGTACCTGGCACCGTAATATATATCCATTTATTGGTTTAAAGCCTTTACTTTTCCAGTATATCTTGCGACAATAGGGAGGATTCGTTTGAAAAATTAGGAGGACACCATGAATTTTACAAAAACTGTTTCCCGTTTCCTTGTCGTTTGTTTGATAGCTACTTTCTTTTATTCCCCGTCGGCTCATGCCATGTACTATAAAGATGTTTCTTATTCGTACTGGGCTTACCAGGATATTAATTTTTTATCCAAACATAAAGTGATTAACGGATTTAAAAATGGCTATTTTAAGCCTGGTTTGATCATTTCGCGTAAAGACGCTGCGGTTATGATGGTACGTGCATTAGAGCTTGATGAGCTAGGTGAGCAGCCGATTGAAATGAAGGATATGAAAGAGACTTCACCTGGTTACAAGGAAGTATCGATGGCTTTAAGTCGTGGATGGTTCTCGACGTTTGATGGTGAATTTAATCCTGATGATTTATTAACTCGTAACGAAATGGCTAAAGCATTAGCCGTAGCATTTGATTACTCGGGTGATGATTCATCCACTTTTAAAGATGTACCGATGACTGATGAGTATTTTGATTACATAGATGCGATTTTATTCCATGGTGTGACCACTGGATATAACGATGGCACGTTCCGTCCTTTAGAGAAGGTGACACGTGCTCAGTTCTCTGCATTTTTATCACGCGTATTCCAGCAGCCTATTTCATATGACATAAAGGTTGATGGTGAGCTGGTGGATAATGCGCCTTCAATTGAGGATGCCTTGTATTTGTCGAAACAGTATGAGCAAAGCACTATACATCCAGCGAGCACAAAATATAAAGAATTCTCTCAACAAATCGCAAGTTCTGATAAGACAGGTATCAAAGCTGGAGCATTAATTTACAATGGTGTTGGTGAAGTAGATTCTTTCACACCTGAATTTTTTAATCCTTATTTAAGTTACAAAAATACTGCTGGTCAAAATCAGCAAATGTTCGATACGTTTATTATTTTAGGACTACGTTATGAGGGCGGACAATTTGCGGAAAATGCTTTAAATAAAGCGAATTATGCTGAGTGGCAATCTCAAATTGATCGTACGTTTAGTGACATAGGTGCTTTGAAAAATTTAAATGACGCTGCGAAAATGCAAAATCGTTCGGCGGATGTGTATATTGCTATACCATATCCAAAACGTACAGAGCCATTTATTAAATTAAATGGTACAGAAGAAGCCAATAACTTATATACACGCTTTGATATCGCGAAATGGTATATCAATAACGTAACAAAACGAATGACGCAGGCTAACTTTGAAAACTTGAACTTCAAAGGTTTTTATTGGATGAATGAAACAGTGAAAGTTGCTGAAGATGAAGCTTTGATCTCTAGTCTTTCTCAAGCCATCCATCGTGAAGGCAAATTCTTTGTGTATGCACCACATGCAACCTCAACAAATTTCACGAAATGGCATTCGTATGGATTTGATGCAGCATTTCTGCAACCAAATTCTTTTAGAAAGTCAGTTCCAAACAAAGAAGATCGATTACATCGAGCATTCATTAATGCTCAAATCTATGGCAGTGGTATCACAATTGAAATCGATTCCTATGCACCTTTCCAAGCAGAAGAAGGAATTGAAGCGTTCAATCTGTACATGGATTACGCTAAACGCTATGGTCTCGACAAAAATAGTATGATCTTCTATCAAGGAACAAACATGGTCGTTCGTATGGCCACATATGACCACCCAGTTTATCAAATGTGGTATTCGCAACTAACATCCACATTCTTCCCAGAAACAGAATAAAATCGGTGCCAGGTACACACACAAAATGAAAACAATTCTGAATTGTATCCGAATTGTGTGTGTTCCAGGCACCTTTTTTTTTGAATCCACAAAAAGGATAGAAGGATTTTGTCTTGGATGTGATATACTTTTAATTTGAATGAGGTATAGAAAGGATTTTTGAAATGAATTTTACATTTTTTGACCAACAATGGAGAGTAATCGCAATAGGCGTTGCTCTTATTATACTAGCTTTGCTAGTGCCATTAAGCATAGTAGCTTACGCAGTAACTGCGGTTCTAGGATTACTTGCTCTATTAAAACCAAAGCAAACCATGTTTCTTCTATTATTTTATTTCCCGTTACGTTCGTTTTTAATTGAAATTAATCCGTCTCTTAAATTGGTAGGAGATTTAATTATTGTTGCAGCTTTTTTGAGAGTATTATGGGATTCACGTAAAAATCCAAAATCGATTGTACAGTTTGAAAAGTTTGAGTGGGCATTTCTTGCCTTTTTAGTAGTAGGATCAGTTTCTGCTTTGCTTACTGGCGTAAGTATTGGGGCAATCATTTTCCAACTACGGGCTTTTGCGATAACATTTATCATTTTATATGTTGTAAAACGTCTTGGCATTACAAAACAAGATATTAAAACATTCCTATGGACAACTCTCGTTGTTGCGATGATTTTAGTTGTTCAAGGGTTAATAGAAAAGCTTTCTATGCGTTCTGCATGGATGCCTGAACTATGGGTGAATCGTTCATTATCACCAAACAATCGCTCACGTATATACGGTTTAATCAATAATCCGAATGTACTTGCCGTATTCTTGACGATTTCTGCGATTTTAACCATTTACTTAAAAATGCTTTTACCAAAAACAAAAATTCAATGGTTACTAAATGTAGGTCTTGTATTAATGTCTGGCGTATGGATCTTAACTTACAGTCGTGGAACATGGATTGCATTTGCCATTGGACTAGCCATTTATGTGTTATATACGCGAAACTGGAAGTTCTTAATTAAAACTGGGATTGTCCTTGCATTATCATTTGTGCTAGTCACGATTCCAACAACATTCGGTGCAAAATGGATAAATGAAAACACGAATATTGGTGACTTCCCTCGAACTGGTCCATCAGAGCCAGATGACTTTGAGGTGGCAACAGATCGTTTAACAAAAACATTCAACCAAAGCACATTTGAGAAGAGTAAAACAACTGGACGATTGTTCATTGTATATAAAGGGTTTGACATTTATAAAGATCACCCAATTATCGGGACAGGCTTTGCCACTTTTGGTGACTCTGCATCAAAATCGTACTCTTCACCAATTTATAAAGAGTATGGAATTTCTCATGATATTTATGCCGATAATCAATACATTCAAATCATTACACAGACCGGAACGATCGGAGTCATACTTTTCGCTGTCTTTTTACTAGGCATGCTTGTATTGTTCTGGAAATACCGTAAAACGTCACCATATGCAGTCCCGATGGTAGCCGGTTTAATTGGTGTTTTCTGGTGTGGATTGATATATAACATGTGGGAAGATAAAACTTTCACCATGTACTTCTATATCCTAACAGCTGCCTTTATTGTTTTCGTTTCAAAAAAGGAGAGAACAATTGAATGACCATTCTGCATCTAATTAGTGGGGGGGAAACGGGTGGTTCTAAAAACCATCTCATTTCTCTTCTGCAACAATTTTCAACAGAAGAAGTTGTTTTAGGTGTTATGCAAGAGGGACAATTGTCGAAGGAAGCGCGTGAAGCGGGAATTCAAACCATTGTTTTCAATCAAACCTCACGCTATGATCTGTCTTTTATTAAAAAGTTAGTGAGGTATATTCGGGAAAATCAAATTAAACTGGTTCATACACATGGACCACGAGCTAACTTTTTTGTCTATATAATAAAGCATTTCGTATCGTTCCGTTGGTTTACGACCATTCATAGTGATCCTTCTAAAGATTTTATTAAAGGCGGCGTGAAAGGAAAAGTATTCACAGCGATTAATATGAGTGTAATTCGGAAAATTAATCACTTTTTCGCTGTATCACATCGCTTTGGAGAAATGCTAGAACGTTTTGGCGTTTCTTCAAATAAAATCAGTATTATTTATAATGGGATTTCCTTTGAAGAACCTCTAGTTGCCCCAGTTGAGCGGGAAGATTTAGGGCTGAATAAAGAAGATTTCGTCGTAACCATTGTTGCGCGTTATCATCCAATAAAGAATCATCCGCTAGCCTTTGAGGCAGTCAATCGTCTTAAAAATGAAGGAATCCCGATTCAGTTATTGGCCATTGGAGACGGACCGGAGCGAAAGCATTTGGAAGAATTGAAACAAGGGAAAGATTACATTCATTTAACTGGATTTAGACAAGATATTCATGCTTGTTTAAACGTTTCGGATTGTCTATTACTTACGTCCGATAGTGAAAGTTTTCCACTTGTTTTGTTGGAAGCAGCTCGTGCAAAAATTCCAGTCGTCACAACAGATGTCGGTGGCGTTCATGCCTTACTTCCAAGTGAAGACTACGGTTTCATCGCACCAATCGGAGACGTTGAACAGGTCACGAATGCATTGCGCAAACTATATACTTTAAAAGTTTCAGATGCCATCACGACTATGGGTGAAAACCTATACAATCACGCAAAAGAGAGCTTTTCATTAGAACAAATTGAACAAGACACGCGCAATGCTTACAAAAAATACAGCTAACAAATAAATCACACTAAAACCCGTGGGACATATTCCACGGGTTTTTTGATGTCGGTGCCTGGTACACAAACAAACATGTTTATTCAAACAAACACAATATTCATGTTTGTTTGTGTACCAGATACCGAAAAAAAGAACCGAAACAAGAATCAAAACAACTCTTCACTAGGAAATACGATTCAATTCTATTATAGTGCCCTAAGTAGGGTGATATAGTTCCTAGCAAACGCTATAATAGACATAGATTACCAGGAAAGCGAGGACAACACATATTTTGAAAAACTTAAAGAAAAGTAGATTAATCGTTAGTTGGACATTGGCTCTATCGTTAGTGATTCCAACAACTTCACTTGCTGCAGTGACAGATAAGCAAAAAATTTCAGGTGGAGTCGATTATCAGCTAAATCAAGAAACAATTTCCTCTAACTCTCAAGCCATCCGAATGTTAACCGCGAATTTAAACGATCCTTTCACAACAATTGATGTTGGGATTCCAAATCCACTGAATAAGCTTGTTCGCACATCGACTCAAGCTAATGCATACACAGGGCCAGGCAAACAAGTCGCAGGAGCTATTAATGGCTCATTCTTTAGCCAAGACTTATTGCCAATGTATTTGATTTCTTACCGAAATAAATTAGTGAATGCTGGAATTATTGCAACAGGTGAAGATCAATATGTAAATGAACCACTGGCGTTTGGAATTGACGCAACTGGTACAGCGAAAATAGATACATATAATTTAGATTTATCGGTTACACATAACGGTACGACCACTGCTATTACGAGTACGAATAAACAACGTACGGACAATAATATGATTTTATTTACACCAATTTTCCCAGGTGGGAATACGAAAACCAATCCTTTCGGAATGGAAGTAGTTATTTCTGGTGTAACAGGTGGAACGGATTTAGAATTCGGGAAATCTGTAACAGGAACTGTCTCTCATATTCGTCCTTATAACACGGATGAAGTGACAGCTATTCCAAAAGATGGGTTTGTTTTATCTGCTCACGGTACAGCGATGGAACCTCTTAAGCAAATGAAAATTGGTGAAGAAGTTTCGATTTCTGCGGACATTGATTCACAATGGATGAATTCTTCATTCATGTTAACGTCTGGACCAATGCTTGTTAAAGACGGAAAACCTTCTCTTTCAATGGATCCAAATAGTAGTCGTGCTCGTGAAAGAGCACCTCGTACCGCAATCGCCATTGATGCGACTGGTAAAAAAGTTTGGATGGTTACAGTAGACGGACGTCAACCAGGTTACAGTACTGGTATGAGTCTGAATGAATTTGCTCAATATTTAGCTTCGATTGGTGTTAATCGTGCATTAAATCTTGATGGTGGTGGTTCAACATCAATGGCTGTTCGTAAGCCAGGTGAAACGAACGTTTCATTATTTAACCGTCCATCCGATGGTAATGAACGTGCAGTATCAACCGTTTTGTATGCACTTTCTACTGCTCCTGCAGGTACGCCTACGACTATTACTGCTCAAATTGCAAAACCAGGTGTTTATTTAAAAGGAACAAAAGGTGCGATAACAACTGGAAACGTAATGGATCAGTATTATAATCCAGTTGCTACTTCTGCATCAGGCTTTTCGATTAGTTCACCAACTGGTTTAATTACACCATCAGGTTTGACATTTACTGCTGCTAAAGCAGGCAAAGGATCAATTGATGTTGCTTATGGAACAGGGAAAAAATCACTTCCTTTTGAAGTGGTTGACACCGTTTCAAAAATTCAACCAATCGATTCTTCTCTTACAGTAAGAATTGGTGAATCGAAAAAAATGACAGTTAAAGCTCTTGATAGTCTAAACCGAGAAATTATTTTTGATCCTTCATTGGTGAAATGGACAACAAGTGCAGGAATCGGCACAATTACAGCTGCTGGCGATTTTAAAGCAACATCGACAGAAGCTAAAGGAACAATTACTGCGACTCTTGCAAATAAGACAGTAACTATTCCAGTGACTGTAAGTGGATCGACATTATCGATAGATTCAATGGAGACTTTAACTAATTGGAGTTCTACTGCCACTGCAGGAACAGCTTCACTTAGCATGAATTCAACTAAGGAACCAGCATATGAAGGTAAAGGGGCAGTGAAGTTAGCGTATAACTTTACGAACGAATCAGGTACTTCTGCTGCTTATGTTGAAATGAAAAACCCTACATCAACAGGAGGTGTACCAAAAGAAATTGGTATGCGTTTATATGGTGATGCAAGTAAATCTTGGGTACGTGGACGAATTGTAGATGCAACAGGTGCTGAACATACGATTGATTTCACTGCAGAAAATGGGTTGAAATGGATTGGATGGAACTTTGTACGAGCTGCAGTACCTCAAAATATTCCAGGTCCAATCAAATTAAAACAAATTTATGTCGCACAACCTGAAGGATCAGTGAAAACAAAAGGTTCTATCATGTTTGACGATGTAAAAGCTATTTACGCAGATTCATATCGTGAGTCTTTATTTAAAGATACAGGCTTAACATTTAGAGCAGAAAAAGAAATTGGTGATTTAGTAAATCGTGGGGTCATCGGAGGATATAGTGATGGAAACTTCGGACCTTATCAAGAGTTAACTAGATTACAAGGTGCTATTTTACTGGCACGTGCAATGAACCTTTCTACTTCGAACGTTGTAGATCCAGGATTTAAAGATATGCCTGCAGGAACACGTTTTTATGAAGAAGTTGCTGCAGTGGCAAATGCTGGTGTCATTCGTGGTAAGGATGGCGGTACAAATTTCGATCCTAACGGAAAGTTAACTCGCGCAGAAATGGCGGCTATTTTACAACGTGGATTTAAATTATCAGCCGGAACAGAAAATTACTTCAGTGATACAAAAGGAAGCTTTGCTTACGATGCAATAAATTCACTTGCGGAAAACGATATTACAATGGGAATTGGTGGGGGCAAGTTTGGTCCTGCTCAACTTATTACTCGTGTTGATTTCTCTGTTTTCCTTTACAGAACATTAAATCAATAAATGGCTAAAAAACGCTTAATTTTCACTCGAATGTGAATACTTTCTCTTGTGAATTAACTCATATGTGGTAAAATTAACTTTGTAGAATCCATTCCTGATTGTTAAATATAGGTTATGTAACCAATTGTGCTTGGTTGATGCGCAAAAAAAATCCATTGAGGAAATTCCTCAATGGATTTTTTTGATTTAAAGTGCCAGGTACACATACAATTCGGAATTGTTTCCGAATTGTGTGTGTACCTGGCACCGTTTTTTTTTTCTATTGAATTACTTTTATTGTCCAGCGAGAAAGATCTGGGTTTTCTTTTGTAATCGTTTGGCTAGGGAAGATGAACGTCCATGGTTTTGACGTATTTGCTTTCACTTTTAGTTTGTCTAATTTAAAGGAACCACGAGCGACAATATCACCTTGAGCATCTTGTAATTCTAATGGTAATTGTTCTAAGTTAATATGCTGCTTGTTCCCGTTACGGATAAACAAGGATACAGCTAAGTGTCCTTCAGGTTGTGGTTTAATTTGAAAACCTGTGAAATTGACTTCATGTGCATTTAATTTTGGTAAGTCACGAACGATTTTTTCGAGTGCGCCTTTTTGTTCTGCACTTAATGCTTCGTTCCACGTATCGTGCAAATCTAATTGATGAGGTACAAGTGATTGGACATTAAATGCAATTTGCCATCCTTCGGCAGGAGGTTCTTGCACTTTCAATGATTTCTTATCAAATGAGAATACCCATGGTCGAGCACTTGTTGGTGGAAGCTCACCCAACAGGCTTAAATCAAATTCTTTTGAAGCCAGAACTTGATTATCCTTGTCCAAAATCATTAATTCGGCATTGTCCATTGTTACCGGTTGACTTAGTGAAGAGCGGAAGAATGCTTTGACAAGCCAATCTCCAGAACGTCCATTTACGTCAATGTCGATACCTGAAAGTGATATTTGATTCGGCTTAAGTGGTTGTAATTCATTTGAAAGAAAACTAAAAACATATTGTTGTTCTTTCGGAACATCCCATTCAGGATGGTAGGAAAGAGTCGTTTGAACTAATTCTTTCGAAGTCTCATTTGAACCTCCAATGATTAATTCTTTTGATTCGACGGTGCTATCCGCGCCAGTTTTCTTTGTTTTATTGAAAAATGAAAAGAGTCCCATTTATTGTTCCTCCTGTTTAGATGCGATTATTTTCATAAATCCAATGATTTCCGATGCAATTGATCGACGTAGTTCTTGATAATTCATTTCGAACATTTCAAGACCTTCACGTTGATAAATGCGCATCGGATCTTCCTGTTGGTAAGCTCTTAAGCCAATGCCTTCTTTTAAACGAGTCATGGATTCCAAATGATGAATCCAAGTCGAGTCAATATAAGAAAGCATAACCCGTGGAAGTGTGTTCATGACTTCCGTGTTGTCTTCGAATGTATCCATAAACAATTTTAAGCTTTCAATAGACGGTTTGATTTCTTTATGAACATCCTTCGTTTTTTGCAAGTTTGTTGGAATTGAAACTGGTTCTAACACGAGTTGGTTGATAGTCGATTGAATGCGTTTGAAATCCCATTGCTCGGAAAGTTCATCCTCAGGGCAACTTTCGCCAACGACGTAGTCAACCGTTTCATCTAACATGATTTTCAGTTGTGTTAATAAATCTTGTTTTTCTAGCACTCGATCGCGTAGAGAATAAATGACTCTGCGTTGTTCATTAATGACATCATCTAACTTCAAGTTATATTCTCGCATAGAGAAATGTGCGCCTTCCACAATACGCTGTGTACGCTCTGTCAACTCATGCACTTCTTTATTTTGTACAACACCTTGGTCATCTGTTTTCACTTTTAGATTAAATTTCTCAACGTCTTCTTTAGCGAATCGTCTAAACATATCATCTTCTAGCGAAATAAAGAATTGACTCTCACCTGGATCTCCTTGACGACCAGAACGACCACGTAATTGATTATCAATCCGTCGACTTTCGTGCTTCTCCGTCCCAAGAACGAATAATCCGCCAACATTCTCAACACCATGACCTAATTCGATATCTGTTCCGCGCCCAGCCATATTCGTAGCAACTGTAATTTGATTTAATTGACCCGCTTGCGAAATTAAATGAATTTCTTGCTCAACACTTTTAGCATTTAATAGTTGGTAAGTTAAACCTTCTTTATCCAAATACTTAGCAACTTGTTCTGATTGTAAAATGGAAGTCGTTCCAATCAAGACAGGTTGTCCATTTGAATGACAGGCTTTTACTTCACTCGCCACGGCTTTGTATTTTTGATCAATCGTTTGGAATACTATATCATCATGGTCTATTCGAATTTTCGGACGGTTAGTAGGAATTTGTAACACGTCCATTCCGTAAACTTCACGGAATTCTCTTTCTTGTGTTTTTGCAGTTCCAGTCATCCCACATTTAGATGGGTACATACGGAAATAGTTTTGAATCGTAACTTGAGCTTGTGCTTTATTCTCTTCTGTTATCGAAACGCCTTCTTTCGCTTCAATGGCTTGGTGAAGACCGTCTGAGAGCGTTCGACCTTCCATAATACGTCCTGTAAACATATCCACTAAGAAGATTTTGTCGTCTTTAACAATGTAATCAACATCTTTTTCAAACATTACGTGCGCTCGAACACCTTGAATCACATAGTGATAAAGGGATTGATGCTCTAATTCATATAGGTTTTCAACTCCAAATGCAGCTTCAACCTTTTCAATTCCAACATCGGTTAAAGATGTAGCTTTCGTTTCTTCATCGAAATCATAATCGACTTCTTTTTTAAAACGCTTGGCAAGTCGAGCAGAGATCATGTGTAAATCCATATTGGCTTTCATTTTTCCAGCGACAATCAAAGGCGTTTTCGCTTCATCAATCAAAACGCTATCCACTTCATCAATAATTGCGAAATGGTAAGGACGCTGAACTTTTTGAGAGGGATGAGGCACCATATTATCGCGTAAATAGTCAAAACCGAATTCTGTACCGACACCATACGTAATATCAGCAAGATATGCATTTTGTTTTTGCTCATTCATCATAGCGGGTAAATTAATGCCAACTGTTAACCCTAAGAAACGATGAATTTGTCCGATTTGATCAAAGTCACGTTGTGCTAAGTATTCATTTACAGTAATAACGTGAACACCTTTTCCTTCTAATGCATGAACGTAAGAAGGGAGTGAAGCAACAAGAGTTTTTCCTTCACCGGTTGGCATTTCAGCGATATTTCCTTCAGTCAGTACGAGGCCACCAATTAATTGAACATCAAAGTGGCGCATTTGAAGTACACGTTTAGATGCTTCACGCACGACTGCAAATGCGTCTGGAATAATTGACTCTAGTTTATCTCCTTTAGCCAATTGTTCCTTGAAGACATTTGTCATTTCACGAAGCTCTTCATCGGATTTATTTGTATATTTAACTTCAAGTTCATTTATAAGATCAACGGTTTTGCGATACTTTTTGAGTTGACGGCTACTTGTTTCAGTAGAACGTTTAAATAATGAGTACATAGGTTACGCTCCTTTTATTCTAGACACTTGCTTATTTTAACAAAAATTAAGAAGAAAGACCATGAAACTTATTATTAGGAAGTAACGTCTATTTTTCATGAAAGGTGTAAAGTCTATAAAAAACGACATTTGTATAGGAAGAAACGTTCATTTTTCCAATAAATGTTCAACAACAGACATTTCATGCTATAATACTATTGAATTCGTACGTCATATTCAATAGAGTCGAGGAGGAAAGACATGCTATACCTTACATTGGTTCTGGCATTTGTCGCATCCATACTGCTAACTCCGCTTGTTAAAATGCTAGCGATCAGAATTGGTGCAGTAGATACACCAAATTACAGAAAAGTTCATGCGAGAATTATGCCGCGTCTAGGCGGTTTAGCCATATTTGGAGCGTTTTTAATCGGATATTTTATTTTAAGACCTGAAGATCCAACAGCACCATTTATTATATTAGGTGCATTGATGATTATAATTACAGGCGTGCTTGATGACATGTTTGAAATTACAGCAAAAGCAAAATTATTAGGACAACTTATAGCTGCCGGTATTGTTATATACGGTGGTTTAGATATCGAATTCATTAAACTTCCATTCGGTGGAGTATTAGACTTTGGTTATTTAAATATTCCATTGACCATCATTTGGATCGTTGGAATTACAAATGCCATTAATTTAATTGATGGATTAGATGGACTAGCAGCAGGGGTATCAACTATTGCATTAATCACAATAGCTGGAATGGCCTTAATGATGGGGAATGCCTTTGTTTTTGCAATGGCCTCTATATTAGCGGTAAGTGCATTAGGATTTTTGTTTTACAATTTCCACCCAGCGAAAATATTCATGGGGGATACAGGCGCGCTGTTCCTGGGCTTCATGATTGCGGTACTAGCCTTAATGGGTTTTAAAAACATTACCGTTATCTCATTGGTTATCCCAATTATCATGTTAGGTGTTCCGATTTCAGATACGTTCTTCGCCATCGTGCGTCGATACCGAATGAAACAACCACTTTCTGCAGCAGACAAATCTCATTTACATCACTGCTTGCTAAACGTTGGATTTACACATCGACAAACCGTTTTAATTATTTATGCACTAGCTGCCATGTTTGGCCTAGCAGCATTAATCTTCTCTCAAGCAACCGTTTGGGGTGCGATTCTTTTGATCGCAGTTATGCTAGTAGCCATTGAACTGTTCGTAGAAGCAGTTGGACTAGCCGGAAAAAACTACCGACCACTTATCAATTTCGTCCGAATGATCGGCAAATGACCTCATGCTAAATGCATGAGGTTTTTTGTTTAATTAAAGTAAGAACTCCTGAAGTGTTATTTTCAAAGAGTTCTCTTGTTATAGAGATTTATTATCAATCTACATTAGTTTGAAAGTCAGTTGTAAGTTCTAAATGTTGTTGCATAATTTGTTTTGTTTCTTCTAATTCTTCTTCATCAAGTCTCCAATAATATGTGTTAGTAGAAGTATCGTCAAAACCGTGTAAATATATTGAATCTATCTTTGGAATGCCGTCCTTAAAATAGGTTAAAAAGGATGTCATTATTTCATACGTCATGTTTGTTTTTACATGATTACCAATTGCGTCAATTACGTTATCATACTTGGTCAGGGAAGTTGGTTTGATTGCTTTTTGTACAATTGCCTCTATAATCATCTGTTGACGTTTTCCTCTTTCAATATCATTATCTCTTTTACGCGTCCTTGCTAATGCAAGTGCTTCTCTACCATCTAGTGTTTGAATTCCACGTGTAAGTTCAACCGTATTTTGATCGAATTGATCTTTTTCTTTAATGACATAGGGAACATCTGCTTCGATCCCACCTAATGCGTCCACCACATCTATAAATGCATCAAAGTTCATTTTTACAAAATAATCTATTGGAACTTCTAATAAATATTCTATCGTTTCAATGGTGGAGAGGGGACCACCTTTTCCATAAGCATGATTAATTTTATCCTTGTAACCTTCATTTGGAAAATATACATAAGAGTCCCTTGGGATACTTAATAATTTTACTGTCTTTTCTTTTTGATTTAATGTAGCTAATATGAGAGCGTCCGATCGACTTTCTGTTTCCCCTTGATCCCTTAACGTACTGTCATCTATTCCAATGAACAGAATTGACACATTATCCTCTAAAGGTTTAACTTCATCTTCTCGATTTGGAGGCACTATTCGATTGAGTGACTCGTAAGATTTCGTTGCAGCGGTTTCAACTTTCTTTTGCAAATATAGACCGTATGCTGACAAGCTCAAAACAAAAGATGTTAAAAGTATAATTGATATTTTAATTAGTAACGGTTTTTTTGACGGATTATGTATTTGCTTTTTATTTTCTGTTCTTTTCATTCCCAAGCCCCTTTCATCGTTCTTTCTAATTATACATTAAATGTAATAAAATGGTTTATATCATTAAAAAAAGACTGACCAAAATTGGTCAGTCTTAATATTTATTTATGAGTTTAATGAGAATGATCATCGTCAGATGCAAATTCAGTAGTATCTGTTTCACTACTGCCATCCGTGTAACTTGATGAGTCACCATTTATTCCAAGGTGAGTTTTTAAAATATCTCGTGTTTCATCTAAACTCTCTTGATCAAGTGTCCAGTAGTAAACTCCAGTAGACATGTCATCGAAACCGTTAAGTTGAAGTGTATCTACACGTGGTGCGCCATCCTTAATATAAGCAAAGAACGATTTCATTTCTTCAAACGTCATGTCTGTCTTCATATTATCACCGACAGCATCAATTACATCACCGTATTTTGTGAAAGAACTTGCAGATGATGCCTTTTTCATAATTGCTTGTAAAATCATTTGTTGACGTTTACCACGCTCTAAATCATTATCCTTCATACGAGTTCGAGCGAGTGCAAGTGCTTCACGTCCATCGAGTTCTTGTAAGCCAGGTTCCAACTGAACTGTTTTACGATCAAACTGATCTTTTTCCAATAAAGAATAAGGTACTTCAGCTTCAATTCCACCAAGAGCGTCAACTACATCTATAAACGCATCAAAATTCATTCTCACATAGTAATCTACCGGAATCTCGAAAAGTTCTTCGACCGTTTCGATGGAAGATCTCGTTCCACCATTCGCATGTGCGTGATTAATTTTATCTTCATAACCTAGCTCTGGAATATATACGAGAGAGTCACGAGGAATACTGACTAATTTCACCGTTTTACTTTTGTTATTTAATGTAGCAAGCATTAATGCATCCGAACGACTATTTGAGTCACCTTGACTTCGTTCTTCGCTATCATCGATACCTACAAACAAAATAGATACATTGTCTTCAAGAGGTTGAACGGCTTCTTCACGTAATTCGGACTTTTCACGTATTACTTCAAAAGCATTTCCAGCAGCGGTTTCAGCTTTTTTATTTAAATATAAACCGTAAGCGGTCAAACTAATTAACATAGAAGCTACGAGCATAAGAGATATTTTCAAAATCAATGACTTTTTCGACGATTTGTGCGATACAGTTTGATATTCTTTTCGTTTCATTCGGATTCTCCTCTGAGCAGGTTTATATCCTTGCTCGTTCAATAAGACGTCTGCAATTAAGAAATAGTTCCATCTTAATCTACAGTACTCTTCATTATACAGCGTTAATCGCATTCAGTAAAAGAAAAAGTTTGTATCATTTAGATGACAAACTCGAGGAATTCCTCTCCAACATGCTCGAAAACCGCTTGTCCATTCGTTATTTCTGTTATCCAAGTTATAAAATTTTCCACATTATTTGCTGGTGCATAGATATATAATTCGACTAAATCAGCATATTCAATTCGATCGAGGGGGTATTCAGAGCTGCGGATTTCATTTTCGACTTTACCTAACCAAGTGTAGTCAATTGAAACCTTCATTATATAATGCAATTTTCTTTCGACGACTTGGGCTGCGGAAATACCTTCTGTGGTCGCTTTTCCGTATGCTCTAATAAGTCCTCCGCCACCAAGTTTTATTCCGCCAAAGTATCTTGTCACAACCACTACCGTATCTTTTAAACCTTGTTTCTTTAGAACTTCCAACATGGGGAATCCAGCTGTTCCACTCGGTTCACCATCGTCATTGGCTTTTTGAATGTTATCGTGTTCACCAATCATATATGCAGAACAGTTATGGTTAGCACTTTTGTGCTGGTTTTTGATATCATCAATAAAAGACTGTGCTTCTTGTTCTGTTTCTGCCCGGTTTACATAGGTAATAAAGCGGGATTTTTGTATAATTAATTCTGACTCACCAAAACCTTTTACTGTTTTGTAATCGTTTCGCAAACGCTACACATCCTTACTGACATCTAGTTGTCATGCAATTTTAATATTTAAAAGTAGTGATAGTGCTATAATAAGTTTTAGCCCTTGCAGGAAAAAAGGCGTAGGTGACGAATGGTACATGTATGAATAAAAAGTCACCCATCAGACAATCGAGCAACAAAGGAGAATCATTATGTCTGGGAATAGAGTTGATATCAAGTCTTTGGATTATATATTTAGTCAAATGGTCGATACAATGGACCAGTCCAAAAATGATATCTTTATTATAAGTGAACAGAGCCGTCAAAGCTTTGAACAAATGAAAAAAGAATTAGAAATTGTTCGAGAAAATATTTCGTTGGTTATTATTGAAGGCGATTTACTTGAAGAGAAGACAAGATATTCGCGAACTAGATTAGCGGATGTATCTAAGCATTTCAATACTTTCTCTGAAGTTCAAGTTCGTGAGGCATATGAATTAGCGAATAATCTACAAATTAAATTGTCCATTAACCGGACAGAAGAAAAACAACTTCGTGAACGACGTGACGATTTGGAACGCCGATTGCAAGGGTTGCTCGAAACCATTCAGCGAGCAGATCAACTCGTTACACAAGTGAATGTTGTCATGAATTATTTAACTTCGGATTTAAAAAATGTAGGACAAGCCCTTGAAACGGCAAAATTAAAGCAAGACTTCAGCTTGAAAATTATTCAAGCACAAGAAGAAGAACGAAAACGATTATCCCGTGAGATTCATGATGGTCCAGCTCAAATGATGGCGAACGTATTGTTGCGTTCCGATTTGATTGAGCGCACGTACCGAGAAAATGGCGTCGAAAAGGCATTTGAAGAACTTGCTGATTTAAAAGTTATGGTTCGAAATGCACTTTCTGAAGTGCGTCGAATTATTTATGACTTGCGACCAATGGCATTGGATGATTTAGGATTAATTCCTACCCTCAAAAAATACTTAATGACTATCGAAGAATATAACATGGGGTGCGAAATACACTTCCAGTCCATGGGTGAAGATCGACGAATCATTAGTAATTATGAGGTAGCCATTTTCCGATTAGTTCAAGAATCGGTAACGAACGCCACGAAACACGGGAAGTGTACTCAAATTTGGGTTAAGGTTGAATGGCGAAATGACGCTGTGAACATACTGGTGAAAGACAATGGATCCGGTTTTGATCCAACCTTAGTCCAAGACTCATCATTTGGTTTACTTGGTATGCGGGAACGCATTGATTTGATTAAAGGTGAAATGACCGTGACTTCTTCACCAGGCAAAGGAACGACGATGATGTTTCGAATCCCATTAATAGAGGAAAAAGACAAATAATTAGATTGTGCCGAAATAGGAGGAAATGACGATGACGAAAATTGTAATCATAGATGACCACCAATTATTCCGTGAAGGTGTAAAGCGGATTTTAGATTTTGAAGATTCATTTGAAGTATTAGCTGAAGGTGGAGACGGTGGAGACGCTATCGGGCTTTACGAAAAATATTCTCCAGACGTTATCTTAATGGACATTAACATGCCACGTAAAAATGGTGTGGAAGCAACTGGCGAATTAATGGAGAAATATCCTGAAGCTAAAGTAATCATGTTATCCATCCATGATGATGAATCATATGTTACTCACGCATTGAAAACTGGTGCACTTGGATACATGTTAAAAGAAATGGATGCAGATGCAATTGTTCAAGCGATTAAAGTTGTCGCAACAGGCGGGTCTTACTTACATCCAAAAGTAACACGCAATTTAGTTGCTGAATTCCGTCGCTTAAGCGAACGTGAAAATAAAGGTAGCTTCCACCAATCAGAAATTCGTCGTCCTTTCCATTTATTGACGAAACGTGAATGCGAAGTTCTTCAACTACTGACAGATGGCCAAAGTAACCGTATGATTGGTGAAACATTGTTCATCTCTGAGAAAACAGTTAAGAATCACGTATCTTCGATTTTGCAAAAAATGAATGTTAATGACCGTACACAAGCCGTTGTAACAGCTATTAAAAATGGCTGGGTTGAAGTGCGATAATTACTTGGATCCGCTCACTTTTGTGAGCGGATCTTTTTTTGTGGTTTGGGCTAAAATTGTAATTTGTGGAGCTAATGTTGTAATTTTTACTTGAAATGTTGTAATTTTAGAAGCTAATGTTGTAAAAAATGACCCTAATGTTGTAATAGTCGTAAGTTGGGCTAACCAAGAAAATAAAAAAGCTTTTGGCTGGGGTCAAATGCTACATCATTGAAGGTGTTGTTTATATTGTAATTCGTGGAGCTAATGTTGTAATTTTTACTTGAAATGTTGTAATTTTAGAAGCTAATGTTGTAAAAAATGACCCTAATGTTGTAAAAGTCGTAAGTTGGGCTCACCAAGAAATTAAAAAGCTTTTGGCCACCGTCAAAAGCTATATTACTGATTGTTTCGCATATATCTTCTACCTCTTCCATTACCTATTGGTTTAAGTTTCATATTTTTAAGCAAATAGGTCGCTGCGAATTTATCTTTTAAACCTAGAAATTCCAAACATTCTCGATTCGAAATACTGTCCTGCCACAAATAAAACCAATCTTCTACCGCTTCCTTCTTCGCAAGTTTCGTCGGCTTTTTACAATTGGGGCATTTCTTTTCATTCTTAATCGACTTAAAACAATAGCTGTATAATAGACCTTTTCGAATATGGTCATACTTAATAAGATATCGATTGCTTAAAGGTGGAGGGAAATAACTAGTTTGATTGGAGGCAATCATCAAAATCAGTTTGTCGAAAGTTTCCCGGGAAATAATTGGTTCCTTTTCATTTAACTCTTCGAAATAGCTACTGATATCGCATCCCATAATAATTTTGGCGAATTTGGGTGGGAGGGTAACGTGTGTTTTGGAGTAGGGCAGCACGATATAGCTGTGAATAGGTAAAGAAACGTCATGCTTCACTAACCACATGTTTAGTCTTTTTACATTTCTGGTTAGTTGTTGTTCAGGGCATTTAAGTGGGGTAATGACGCCGGCTAGATCTTTTAAAAATTGTGGGGGATTTGATTGAAACTTAAGTGTGCCTTTGATCGTCTTGATTTCCAACACACAGAGGTATGAGCGTGTAACGATCATTGTATCGATGGAAATAAAGGATTCACCATTACTTTTTAAATTAACTTCTTTTAAAATGGCAGAGGGTTCTGTTTAGGAAGCGGTCGACCTGACATTCACCATTATAGCCGGTTCTCGTCATATCAATTTTAGATAAGATATCATGTCGGGATGGGTGATCAGGGGGGAGTCGATGTAAAACTCTTGTGTATGCTTGAATTATAGATGGTTCGGTTCGTGCGCAGTCGATTTGTGAAACACTCCTTTAGAAGAATTTAGGAGGAAATAGGGGTGTTTTCAACATAGCATGTTCATATAAATTTCACAAGTCAATAATCGTTGAGTTTCGCGTATGAATATGCCAAAATTAATAACCGAGTAGGAGGACGAGAATTGATGAAATATCCATATATACTTTTATTAACACTAACTGCACTTTTATTGACGGCATGTAGCAATGATGAGTCGACAAATTCCGGCTCTGTTAACGACGGTGAATCAGTGAATGGAAGCAATGCCCTAGAACATGGCGTAACGGATCAAGGCGAAGTTGGCTTTGAAATGGCTGGCGGCAAAATAGAGGAAGCGACGAATGTTCCAGACGAACAAAGACAAGCTATACTCTCGGCTTTCGATACTTACATGAAAGCCTTCAATGATGAAGACGTAGAAACTTATATGTCTGTCATTGCGAATGAACCTGAAGGCTTTGAGTATGCTGAAGAAGAACAATTAGTTCGAAAAACTTTCAAAGAATATAATGTTGATCGAACTGCTGACAATATCACATTAATAAAATACGATAAGAACCAGGCTCAAGTATTTGCTAATTTCAATATTTCGATGGTGCAAGAATCGAGTGGAGCGGAGTTAGATCGCTCCGGTCGTCAAGTGACTGTTTTTGCAAATGAAGATGGTGAGTGGAAAGTAACGAGTGTGTTCTTTATTGGCGATAAAGTTGAATAAACGATTGGACACCATGATGAGAAAATTTCATTATGGTGTTTTTTATAACTCATGCTAAACTGAAAATAGGAATGAGGTCAATCCACTTTTGGAGGGATGCTCATGAACGAGATTCAACAATTTTTAACAGGTCGCATGTGGCTGCGCGAACACACCCCGTTTTCGCGAGAAGACATAGACAATGAAATAACCCAAGGCAATCTAACCCCCTACCCAGGCATTCAATCGAGTGTCAAATCCCTTTTTATATTTACTTATCAAACAAATAGTTGTCGTCGTTGCGGCAATCACCAACTTACTGCATTTAGCTGTGCCAAATGCGAAGGCCCGTGTCTTTATTGTCGGAATTGTATTCGCATGGGCAGAATTAGTCGGTGCACAGATTTAATATCTTGGACGGGACCTTCATTGGAAATTAATCAGAAGGTCGTTTTTGCGTGGAAAGGTACATTAACACCTGATCAACAGCGAGCTTCTGTGGAGTTATTGCGCAGTGTGAAGTCCAATGAATCACATCTGATCCACGCGGTTTGTGGAGCGGGAAAGACAGAGCTACTGTTTCCAATCATTGCGGAGTTATTGAAGGATGGGAAACGAATTTGTGTTGCGACACCCCGAACGGATGTCGTGCTTGAGTTGGCTCCACGCTTTAAGCAAGTTTTCCAAAAGACTGTGATACATGCCTTATATGGAGGAGCACCAGACCAAAAAGATTTTGCTCAGTTGATCATAGCGACAACTCATCAACTGTATAGATTTGAGAATGCGTTTGATGTGATTTATGTCGATGAAGCGGATGCTTTTCCGTATTCAATTGACAGATCACTTGAATTTGCGATTAATAAAGCTAAGAAAATTGATACGGCTATCCACTATATTACTGCTACTCCATCGAAAGACCTTCTGAGAGATGTAAAGAATAAATCAGTCATTTCTTCCCGATTTCACGGTCATCTTTTACCGGTTCCTCGATTTGATTCGTTATGGAATTATACGAAGCAGATAAAGAAAGGGAAGTACCCAAGTAAATTAAAGGTGTGGATGGAAGAAAGAATGAATAACCATGAACCATTTCTTATTTTCTTTCCGACGATTGATTTAATGATGCAGGCATCCATTTTATTCGAAAATATTCCTTCAGTTCATGCCGAAGACCCTAAGAGAAAAGACAAAGTTTTGATGCTCCGAAATAAACAAGTGCCAGGACTTCTTACGACAACCATTTTAGAAAGAGGAATCACGATTGAGAATCTCCAAGTTGCAGTAGTTGGAGCTGATGAATCTATTTTTTCAAGCAGTGCTTTGATTCAAATCTGCGGAAGAGTAGGACGGTCAAGTGAATTTCCAACTGGCGATATCGTGTTTTTCCATCACGGGATTTCGAATGAGATGGATGATGCGAAGTATTTAATCGAAGAACACAATAAGGTGAAGAAATGAATTGCCTTATTTGTAGTAACGAATTTATTGAAAAGCCATCATGGACATCACTATTCATGATCAAACAGCCTCAAGTAATTTGTGATAAATGCCAAAGTAAGTTTGAACAAGCTGAAATGAAAGATTTTCGCCAGGACTGGGAAGGCACAATATTTGATGGAGCATTAGATTCGCTAAATTCTATTTATTGTTATAACGAATTCATGAAAGACGTTCTACATCAATATAAATTTCTACAGGATGTTGAGCTGGCGAAAATTTTCCGGGAAGATTTTGACCAATTGAAATCAGAAACGACAATGATTGTTCCTATCCCCATGCATTCAGAAAAACTGCAGGAACGGACTTTCGCACAAGTGGATGAATTACTAATCGCTTGTGATATTTCTTTCACAAAACCACTCCAAAAAATTATAAACACGACGCAGGGTAAGAAATCAAAACTAGAACGTACACAATCAGAGATTTTCTTTAAAGTTACAGAAAATGTTATTGGAAAATCCATTCTCTTAATAGATGATCTTTACACGACAGGGACAACTTTGCACCATGCGGCATACATATTAAAACAAGCTGGAGCATTAAAAGTAAGTGCTCTTACCTTGGTGCGTGTGTAAATTCATCTTGTCCAAATGAATTCCTCCGAGTACAATGTTTCTAACAACCATCAACATCAGGAGGCGTTCAACATGGGTGAATTAAAAAATTGTCCAAGCTGTGATGAGTTTTTCAACTACACAGGGATACGTGATATTTGTGGGAAATGTGCCATGAATGAAGAAAAACAATATGAAGCCGTTTATAAATTTTTAAGAAAACGTGAAAATCGTGCAGCGACTGTCGAGAGAATTTGTGAAGTGACAGGTACTGAACCATCATTGTTACATAAATGGGTGCGTAAAGGTCGTTTACAACCAGCTATGTTCCCAAATTTAGGCTATCCTTGCGATAACTGTGGGAAGTTAACAACTAGCGGCAAACTTTGTGAAAATTGTACATCGAATTTGAAAGCAGATTTACGTACATTCGATGCAGCGAAGGATTTCCGTGTTAAAGTTGCCAATCAAGATAAAGGTACATTCCATACTGACCGAAAATAATAAAAAAACGATGGCGATGTTTGCTGTCGTTTTTTTGTGGAATGCTAAATTTACATAGACCATTTTGTCTATAGATATTTTTCCTTCAAAAGACCCTTAACAATTCACTATATCAGCCGAAATAGTAAGTAGACACTCATAAAAGGAAGGAGATTATTATGAAAATAAATAATGTAGGCGTCAATGCCGTCAATCCATATAAACGTCAAGCACAAAAGCTAGATGCTGCTGAACAAACGAAAAAACAAACAGCTGATCAATTACAAATTTCATCTGTAGCGAAAGAATTGCAGTCTTCATCATTTGCAACGGAACGTGCTGAACGCATTCAACAGTTAAAAGTAGATATCGAATCAGGTAACTACAAAGTAGATGCGAAGCAAGTTGCAGGAGATTTACTTGCATTTTACCGCAAATAAAATGACCGCCTTCTAATTCGCGCTGGCGGTCCATTTTCTGTATATGACTAAAGGAGTTTTTTCCATGTCGATCGAAAAGATTATTCAAACGTTAGACAACTTAGAAAAACTACACAAAAGTTTGCTTGAGCTTGCCAATAAGAAAACTGAGTTCATCAAAACCGGAGACATGGATAGTCTCGATCAACTGCTCAAGGACGAGCAGGCGCACGTAGCGGCAATTTCACAACTTGAACAACAGCGTCAGCAAGTGGTAACGGATTACCTTCGAGCAAAAGGAATTGCTCCTTCTCACACACCAACTGTTATGGAAGTAATGGAAGCAGCTAAGTCGCCATCTGATCAAGAACAACTCAAATCATCACGAGACCAACTGTTATTAGTAGTTGAACAACTTAAACTGCAAAATGATTTAAACCAAAAACTAACATACCAGTCACTACAGTTTGTCAATTTAACGCTAGATATGTTAAAACCTCGTTCGGAAGAAATGAATTACTCTCGAGATGAATCTAAAGGTAATAAGTTTAAAAAAGAGAAAACTTATTTCGATTCACAAGCATAAGGAGGCTAACCCATGCGCAGTACGTTTATGGGACTTGAAGCAAGTAAACGCGGACTATTCACGCAACAATCTGCTCTATATACAACTGGTCATAATATTTCTAACGCCAACACAGCTGGATACTCACGTCAACGTGTAAACATGCAACCGACACTAGGTTTCCCTGGAACTGGGTTAAATGCTCCAATGACTCCTGGTTTTATTGGAACCGGAGTGGAAGCTGGATCTGTTCAACGAATTCGTGATGCTTTTATTGATCGTCAATTCAGACAAGAATCAAATAAACTAGGCTACTGGGAATCTCGTTCGCAAGCAATTTCCCAGGTGGAAGATATTATGACAGAACCATCTGATTTCGGTTTAAACGCTTCATTAGACCAATTTTGGAAGTCTCTACAAGATTTAAGCACAAATCCTGAAAACTCAGGAACACGTAAAGTAGTGGTTCAACGAGGAATAGCAGTAGCAGATTCTTTCAACTATATTCATAAACAGTTAAGTGATATTCAAGGGAATTTGAAGAATGAACTCGTTGTTTCTACGGATAATATCAATTCAATCTTAGATCAAATTGCATCTCTAAATGAACAAATACAATCTGTTGAACCAAACGGGTATATGCCAAATGATTTATATGATGCTCGAGATAATTTGCTAGATGAACTTTCATCCTATTTTCCAATAGAAGTAACATATGAGAAAACAGGTGGAAATGCTCTAAAGGTTGCTGAAGGGATAGTAAAAGTTAGCATAAAAATAGCTTCTGGAAGTATAGAAGTAGTGAATGGTAAGAATTATGCTGAACTTTCAACGAATCTGACGAATTCAGAAGTGTATGAGGACTTTGGAGCGTTCACATTTACGGGGAATGCCGGTGTAACTGGAGGGACCATATCACATGCTGATTTAGAAACGAATAAAGGTAAAATGCTTTCGTTAATTAATTCGTATGGATATGGTGTATCTGGAAGTGAAGTTGGCTTATATCCAGATATGTTAAACAACCTTGATCATATGGCAAAAGCATTTGTGGAAGCATTTAATACCATTCATACAAATGGTCACCCTTTACCAGGAAGCACAGTCGTTCCAAATTTCTTTGACCCTACAGGTAATAGTGCTAGTACGATTAAAGTGAATGATGCAATAATCGCAAACCCTGGGAGTGTAGCAGCGTCGACTGCAGCAGATGAGGAAGGTAATGGTGGCAATGCTTTATTATTAGCAAATATGAAATTTAATCCATTAACAATTGGTTCAGTAATGAATACAACTATCCAAACATATTACCAGTCAGTAATAGGCCAAATAGGTGTCGATGGAGAACAAGCAAATCGATTAACATATAATTCAACCACAATTAAAATGGCTGTTGAAAACAATCGCTCTTCAGTTAGCTCTGTATCCTTAGATGAAGAGATGACGAATATGATTACATATCAACAAGCATACAATGCTTCAGCTCGTATGATAACAGTGGTAGATGAAACCTTGGACAAAATTATCAACGGCATGGGCCGAGTCGGAATATAATAGGAGGACCTTCACATGCGCGTCACACAATCGATGCTTTCAAATAATATGTTAAGAAATTTAAGCAGCAGTTATAACAAAATGGGAACACTTCAAGAACAGATAACTTCAGGTAAAAAGATTACACGTCCCTCGCAAGATCCAGTGGTTGCAATAAAAGGCATTGGATATCGTACAGATTTAGGGAAAGTAGAGCAGTATCAACGTAATTTAGGAGAAGTCCATAACTGGCTAGACAGCTCAGATGATGCATTGGACAAAGTAGGTTTAGCTTTACAACGTGTTCAAGAGTTAGTTATTGATGCAGCAAATGATACGAAGACTCCTGAAGATCGTTTGAAAATTGAAAAAGAAATTGATCAAATTCGTAATCAAATTCAAGACTTAGGAAATACAAAAGTTGGAGATAAATATATTTTCTCTGGAACAAAAACATTATCTCCGTTATATGATGGTTCATACTTAACAGCAAAAGCAAGTGCATCATTTATTAATGATATAAACATAGAAGTATATGATGGTGTCGAGATTAAGGTGAATACCAATGGAATCGGTACATTTGATGAAATTGATGAGATGTTAAACGATCTTCAAATGATTTTAAAGGCAGATCCAGCTGCTATAGGTACTTATGATAGTCTTATTTCAGATATTAATACTAATCAAAATATAGTGTTAGGGTCACGTGCAGATATAGGTGCACGACAAAATCGAGTTGATATGATGGAAAATCGACTTGGAACACAAGAAGTTATCGTCACAAAACAACTTTCTAATAACGAAGATATTGACTACGAAAAATCCATATCTGAAATGATTACACAAGAATCAATTCACCGAGCTTCGCTTTCAGTAGGAGCAAGAATAATTCAACCATCATTAATGGATTTCTTACGATAATAAGAAAAGCGTTTGAACAACTTGTTCAAACGCTTTCTTTAAAGGATGGTTACAATGAGAATTCCGCAAATTCAAATACATACAACAAAAGCTCAGCTAGGTTTAAACATTTCAAAACCGGTTCAAAGAATTCAACAACCAAAAGCTGACTTACAAATACTACAACAAAATGCCGCTGTGACTATGCAAACTAGTGATTCTTCATTAAATATCGATTCATCTCAGGCTCGGCGAGATATAGGTTTAATAGGACCATTGGAGTCAGTTCGAAAAAATGCACAAAAAGGAAAGCAAGGTTTGTTAGCGGGCATTGCAAGAAGAGCCCGTGAAGGTGAACAATTAATGCGAATTGAAAATAAAGGACAACCGATTCAATCAATTGCTAGTACCAAAACAGGACGACCTATGAAATCATTGGGAATTGAGTTTATGCCATCAATTGATTCTGTTAAAATTACATATACACCTTCTAATCTTGATATAAATGTTCAAACTCATTCACCTAAGATTAGTGCAACAATAAATAAACCTATTCACGAATATACACCGGGTAAAGTATCATCATATATGATTCAATACCCTTCAATTGAAATTGACGTTACCCTCTAAAGGAGTCGAATTATGAAAATCGAGACGAAATTTTTAGGAATGGTAGAATTTGAAAAGAAAGATATTATTCATTTTGAATCAGGTTTACCTGGTTTTGAAGATATAAAAGAATATGTCATTTTGCCAGTAGAAAAAGATTCACCATTTGCACTTTTACAATCAATAAAAGAAAAGGAAATTGGATTTGTGTTGGCTTTTCCTTTTGCATTTAAATCCGATTACGCATTCGATATTTCAGATGAAGAAAAAGTAGATTTAAAAGCTAATCAACACGATGATTTAGCCATCTATTCAATTGTCTCAGTAAAAGATAACTTCAAAGATTCTACTTTAAATCTATTAGCCCCAGTTGTTATAAATGTAAAAGAAAAATGTGGAAGACAAGTAGTCCTTCAAGACTCGAAAACCTACCCACTTCATTTTCCTCTCCAAACAGTGGAAGGAAGTGCAAAGTAATGCTTGTCCTAACACGTAAAAAAGACGAATCAATTATGATTGGTGATCAAATCGAACTTAAAATTCTGAGTGTTGAAGGTGATCAAATAAAGATTGGTATTGTTGCTCCTAAAAATGTTAAGGTTTACCGATCAGAAGTCTACGAAATAATTCAAAACGAGAATAAACAAGCGCAAAACCTTCCAATTTCAATTTTTGAGCAACTTTCCAAAAAAAGTTTTTAAAAACTATTAAACATTTCCAAATCAATACGATATATGTATTGTAAGGCAGGAATGGGGCGGCCGACCTTAAACCTGCCAAACACTTTCCACAAGGACGTGGAAATAAAAACCCAAATTCAAGGAGGAATCTCAAAATGAGAATTCAACACAATATTGCAGCTTTAAACACACACAGAAACTTAACAGCTAACCAATCACAAGCTTCTAAAAACCTAGAAAAATTATCTTCAGGTTTCAAAATCAACCGCGCTGGAGACGACGCTGCTGGTCTTGCAATTTCTGAAAAAATGCGTGGGCAAATTCGTGGTTTGGATATGGCTACGAAAAATGCTCAAGATTCAATTTCTTTAGTACAAACGGCTGAAGGTGCACTTAACGAAACACATTCAATCCTTCAACGTATGCGTGAACTTGCAGTACAATCTTCAAATGATACAAACGTAACTGCTGACCGTGAATCAATCCAAGCTGAAATTGATGCTTTAGCTTCAGAAATTACTCGTATTGCTGATAATACTGAATTTAACACTCAAAATCTTTTAGGTGGTTCTTTCACTGGTAAAACATTCCATATTGGAGCGAATGCTAGCCAATCAATTACTTTAAGTATTTCAACTATGGATGCAGCAGCGTTAAGCGTAAATTCGCTTGATTTAGAATCTCAATCAGGTGCAGATGCAGCTATTACAACTATTGATACTGCAATTGAAACTGTATCTACTCAACGTTCAGCACTAGGGGCTGTTCAAAACCGTTTAGAGCATACTATTAATAATCTAGGTGCAACTTCTGAAAACTTAACGGCTGCTGAATCTCGCATTCGTGACGTTGATATGGCAAAAGAAATGATGAGCTTCACAAAAAACAACATCTTAACACAAGCAGCACAATCTATGCTTGCTCAAGCAAACCAACAACCACAAGGTGTTCTTCAATTATTACAATAATTTTAAGAAAAGATCGAACTTCTAAAAGAAGTTCGATCTTTTTTTATGCTCTCCTTTATTTATAGAAATACTTACCGATAATAAATGAGAGGTGTAAATATGAATAAAGACTTTGAAATAGAAAAAACAGTATCTAAATCAAATGATATGACTTTAAAAATAAATGGATTTTTCTTACATAGTAAATATGATCCTAAAAAAGAAGCATTACAATTTATCGAAAAAAATTATAAACCAAATAGTTTACACATACTTTTTGGGTATGGACTTGGTTATTTTGCGGAAGCATTAGTAGATATGTTGAGTAACAATGAAGAAATTTTAGTAATTGATCCATTATATGATTTATTACATAACGGAACAGAGCCAGAAATAACCGTAATAAAAAATATAGAGGATGATAGTTTTAAAAAAATTCTTCGTAATAAGATAGAAAAATTTAATAGAAGAGTACATCTGGTTCGATCACCAAATTACGATAAAATATTAAATAATGTTTATAAAGAAGTTCTGGAAGTCATTAGTGAACAATTAAAATTAAATCGAATTAATGAAAATACTATAAGGTTCTTTTCGGAAGATTGGCAAAAAAACTATCTATACAATTTGTTCCATGCAGTTGGAGACAAATCTCTTTTAGAATTAAAAGGCAAGTATGATATTCCTGTAGTGATAGCTTCAGGCGGACCTTCTTTAACAAAACAATTAGGACTATTAAATCAAATTAAAAAAAATGTAGTAATAATAGCAGCAGGTTCAACAATTAATACAATTATTAGCAATGGTATTAATCCAGATTTTGTTGTTTCTATTGATGGACTTAAAGCAAATTATAATCACTTCAAAGATCTTCATTTAAAGCATTCGACATACATTTATAGTTTAACTAGCCATTATGGTATAAGAGAAAGGTTTGAAAAATCTGCTTATATATTTAACGTGCAAGGAAAAAGCGAAGAGAAAAATCATTTCGAAGAACTAACTAAATTAAATCTTCCTGTAATAGCTGGAGGAGGATCGGTTGCTAACTTTGCTTTTTCAATAGCTACATATATTTCAACTGGACCTATTGCACTTATTGGTCAAGATTTAGCATATACTGATAATAAAACACATGCAGAAAATAATAATCATTTTAAAGTTGTGGATGAAGAATATAAAAAGGCCAGAGGCATGTTCTTTGCAGAGGGCTATTATAACGACAAAGTATTAACGGACTATGTTTTCCTATCTATGAAAGAAAGTTTTGAAAAATTATTAAATTTAGTAGAGAATGATAGAAAAATATTTAATTGTACAGAAGGTGGTATTAATTTAAAAGGATTTAATAAATTACCTTTTAAAGAATTTTGTCAAAAATATGTAAATGACATTATTGAAAAACCGCGAATTAATGAAAATATTATTAATAAAGAAGAAAAAAGAATTTTTTTGCTTGAAAAGATGAATAATGAGCTGAAATTCTATAAGAGAATCAGAAAAATTTTAGAGGATAACTTAAAAATAATAAATGAAAATAAATCAAAAACATTTTTTTCTGAAAATACACTTAAAAAATTGAATAAGAATGATAATAAATTAAAAGAGTTATTAAAAAATGTATCTATGATAAGTATAGTAGAACCAATAACAATAAATATTCATAATAATTATTTGCCATTACCTAAAGAAACTGCAAAAGAGTCTTTTAATAGAGTGTATAATCAAAATAAGGAATTATATTCAAAGCTAATCGAAGCATTAGATTTAACTAATGGATATACGGTGGAGCTCATAGAAAAAATAGTTAAGAATTGAGGTTGTTTTGAATGGATGAATTAATAAGAGAAACGATGGTAAGTTATAATGAATATTTATCAAAATTGCCAAATGGTTGTCAAAAAATTGCGGATGATATTCGTCAAGATAATTTAAGTGATGCATTAAAAGGAATTCTTCAAGTTAGTGAAGGTACTACTTGGCTATTAGATGCAAATACTCTTTTAGAAAAAAATTCTTTTTCTAATCCACTTAATCCTGATAAAATCCATGAATTTTTAAATGAAGTTAATAATGGATTAGAATTACAAGATTATGTCATTGTTGCAGATATGTTTGAGTATGAAATAAAACCATTTTTTGAATCTTGCAAGGAATATGAAATAGTAAGTTAATGAACACTTTTCAAATTGAAGTTGCCAAAAATGGAGAAAATACTTTATTAGTAAACGATAAATATATATATAGTAAGTACAATCCTTCAAATGATGCTGAGACAATTATCGTTAGCGAAATAAAGTCAGACTCAATTGGATTTGTTCTCATTGGATTGGGCTTAGGGTATCATCTAGAAGCACTATTAGAGCTCACAAACAATAAACCGATTCTAGTACTATTTTTAGATTCGAAAGAAATTGATCTTTTTAAAAAATATTCTCGAAGAAAAGAAATTCTACATAACAAAAATGTAGAATTAATCTCTTATGAAAAATTAGATAAAAGTTTCTTAGATTATCAAATTATTATTCCTCATGTTTGGTTAAAAGCGTTTACTAAACATCCTTTATTTTCTGTTTTAGAAGATATTAAAATACAACAAATGAGTTTTAACACAAAGAAAACTATTTTAGCAGAGAATTTCAAGGAAAATATTAACATTAGAAGCAGTTTGGTTAATTCACTCAAAGGCTCGTATAGGGAACAATGGGCTTGTCTTGTATCAGCCGGTCCGTCGTTAAATGAGACATTAGAATTATTATACATATCACAAAAAAAGTGTTTTATACTATGTGTAGGATCTGCTCTAAAAGTGCTATTAAAAAATAATGTTACGCCAGATGCCGTTATTATTACTGATCCATCACTAAATGTAGTAGAACAAATTAAGGATAGTGGATATAATGGTCTACTCTTTTATCTTTCAACAGCTAATCATGAAATGGTAAAGATTCACAGGGGGGAAAGAGTAATCTTATTTCAGAAAGGCTACACCTCAGCTGAAGTACTTGCACAAAGCTGTAATAGCAGTTTACTTGAAACGGGGGGGTCTGTGGCCACAACGGCAATATCTTTAATCGAATATATGGGTTTTATTAAGTTATTTCTAATTGGTCAAGACTTAGGTTTCAAAGAAAATAACACACATGCTACTTTCTCTACTTCTGGAATTTCTGTTGCTCCTAACTATGATTTTAGGAAGATAACTTCAAATAATGGAGAATTAATTAATACTACTTCGAATTTAAGTACATATCATCGATGGATAGAAAGAAAAGCTTCCAAAACACAAATGGAAATCTTCAATACAGCTACAAACGGAGCAAAAATAGAACACGTACCATATATTAATCAAATAGAATTTACTGATATTATTGTAAAAAGAGAAGTTTACAAAATTGCAGGATATTTAGAAAATAAAATTCGAATTAGTGAAGGTGAAGAAAATGGACTATAATTTATTGTCAAAAAAAACCATTTTAGTTACAGGCGGGACAGGCTCATTTGGAAAGAAATTCATAAGGAAAGCATTAGAGCAAGACGTGATGAAAATTATTGTTTTTAGCCGTGATGAGTTAAAACAATATGAAATGGCAAAAGAATTCCCGGATAATAGAATCCGCTTTTTTATTGGCGATGTACGTGACAAGGACAGACTTTATCGGGCATTTGATGGTGTTGATATCGTCATACATGCTGCTGCGATGAAGCATGTTGAAGCGTGTGAGTATAATCCATTTGAAGCCGTGAAGACAAATATTCATGGAGCTCAAAATATTATAGAGGCTGCAATTGATCGTGGTGTTGAAAAAGTAATTGCCCTAAGTACAGATAAGGCATGTAGTCCAGTTAATCTATATGGGGCTACTAAACTTGCATCGGATAAGTTATTCGTTGCTGCGAATTCATATGTTGGAGATAAAAAGACCCGTTTTGCAGTAGTTCGTTATGGAAATGTAGTAGGTAGTCGAGGAAGTGTTGTTCCATTCTTTCAAAAGATAAAAGAAACTGGAATATTACCAATTACGGATGAACGTATGACTCGTTTTTGGATAACGCTCGATAAAGGTGTTCAATTTGTTATAGATAGTCTTGATCTTATGAATGGTGGAGAAATTTTTGTTCCAAAGATTCCAAGTATGAATATGGTAGATTTGGCAGAAGCGATAGCACCAGAATGCAAAACGGAAATAATAGGCATTCGTCCAGGAGAAAAACTACATGAAGCAATGATTACGGAGGATGACGCTCGACGAACTGTAGAATTTGATACATATTATGTTATTCAACCGGAATTTCCATGGTGGGGAGTGGAAAAGTCAAAGGGTAAACCACTTCCTGATGGGTTTAAATACACGAGTGACTTAAATAAAGAATGGCTCACAGTAGAACAATTACGTGAGTTGGTTGATAGAATGTAGTCATTAGACTACATTTTTTCTATAATATTCATTTTTAATAAGAGAAGAGTGGTATTTATATGAAAATAGTTGCAATTATTCAAGCGAGAATGACTTCAACACGTCTTCCAGGAAAAGTTTTAATGAAAGTAATAAATAAACCACTATTGCAATATCAACTAGAACGAGTGAAACGTTCAAAATTGATTGATGAGATTGTAGTATCAACAACTTTAAATGATTCAGATTTACCTATTACAGAATTGTGTGCCCAGTTAGGTATATCATATTTTCGTGGTTCAGAACTAGATGTTCTTTCTAGATATTATGAAACAGCAATTAAACATCAAGCAGATATTGTTGTGAGGCTTACTTCGGATTGTCCACTGATAGATCCTGAAATCATAGACCATGTAATTAATGAATATCTAAATAATAGTTTTGATTATATTTCAAACACACAAGTGAGAAGTTATCCAAGAGGAATGGATACGGAAGTATTTTCTCTTGAAAAATTGAAATTGGCTTTTTTAAATGGGGAAAAAGAATATGAAAGAGAACATGTAACTCCACATTTTTATTTGAATAAAAATGTATTTACAATTGGCCAAGTTATAAATGAACATAATTATAGCAATTATCGGCTTACAGTAGATACAAAGGAAGACTTTGAATTAATTTCATTATTACTAAAAAAATTATATATAATTAATGAAGATTTTACCTTAGCTGAAATTATCACTGAACTAGAAGAAAATCCAAGCCTCGCAAAAATTAATGCACATATTGAGCAAAAAAAGTTAGGTGATTAATCAATGAAACTTATATTAATTGGGGCAACAGGAATGTTAGGACAAGCTCTAAACCAGAAATTTCTTCATGAAGATTTAGAATTTGTGACTATCTCCCGTTCCAACAGTACTTATAATATTGATTTGTTAATTGATACAGATAAGCTAGTCGAAATAATTAGACATGAAAAGCCCGATGTCGTTGTAAACAGTGCTGCATTAATTAATTTAAAAGAATGTGAACAGTATCCAGATAAAGCATATATATTAAATTCTAGGCTTCCTGGACTTCTGGAAATGGTATGTCGGGAAGTTAATAGTTATTTTGTTCAGGTGTCTACGGACCATTACTATGAAAATGACAAAAAAGTACAACACCTTGAAAACGAAAATGTTGTATTATTAAATGAGTACGCTAGAACCAAGTACGCAGGAGAAATCTTTGCATTAACCTATCAAAATACACTAGTGATCAGGACCAATATAGTGGGTTATAGGAATAAAAAGAATGAACCTACTTTCATTGAATGGGTTATTAAATCAATCTTACAGGGCGAATCAATTACGGGCTTTGAGGACTTTTATACATCCAGTATTGATGTTTATAGCTTTGCAAATATTTTAATGGAATTAATCGAGCAAAAAGTTACTGGCATAATTAACGTCGCTACTTCAGATGTGTGTTCAAAGTATGAGTTTATTTATAAATTTGCAAAAAAACTTGGAAAAGAACAATATATTGTTAAAGGTAAATTAACTAATTTTGAGGGATTTAAAAGAGCAAACTCATTAGGTTTAGATACAACTAAATTACAAAATATTCTCTGTAAACAAAAAGTGCCTAATACTGAACAGGTTATTGATTATCTGATTAAAAAATACAAAGAAGGTGCATTTTATGAATTATCATAGTGAAATCTGTATAGGAAATAAAAAAATTTCTATTAATCACCCCACATATTTTATTGCAGACGTTGCTTCAAATCATGATGGAGATTTAGCACGTGCTAAAGAATTGATATGGCTTTCAAAAGAATCTGGCGCAGACGCGGTAAAATTTCAGCATTTTAAAGCAAATAGAATTGTAAGCGACAAAGGATTTAAAAGTTTGGGTGGACAAAGTAGTCACCAATCAAATTGGAATAGTAGTGTCTTCGATGTATTTAAAAAATACGAGCTAAATAGAAATTGGAACTTAGAATTAATTGCAGAATCAAAAAAAGCAAATATTGAGTTTTTAACAACTCCTTATGATTTTGAAGCTGTAGATGAAATAAACGATCATCTCTCCGCATATAAAATTGGTTCTGGTGATATTACATGGATAGAATTTATAAAGTATATTTCACAAAAAGGAAAAACTACATTATTGGCAACCGGTGCATCGGACTTTGCAGATGTTAAGCGTGCGGTCATTGCTATAACAAACATTAATCCGAGCATTGTACTTATGCAATGCAATACAAACTATAATGGTAGTTTAGAAAACTTTAAGTATATTAATTTAAACGTTTTAAAAACATATTCAGTCATGTTTCCAAATATAGTTTTAGGTCTCTCTGACCATACGCCAGGTCATAGTACAGTTCTAGGTTCTATAACACTTGGTGCTAGAGTTATAGAGAAACATTTTACAGATGATAATAATCGTATTGGACCAGATCATCCATTTTCTATGAACCCTTCATCTTGGAGTGAAATGGTTCTTAGAACAAGAGAATTAGAAAATGCTCTTGGAAATGGTATTAAAGTGATTGAAGATAATGAAAAAGAAACTGTTGTTGTGCAAAGAAGAGGAATTTATTTAAAACAAAATCTATCAAAAGGTAATATTATAAAAGAAAGTGATATTGAATTTTTAAGACCTGCACCCTTGAGCGGATATTTTCCTTATGAAGTAGAACAAATATTAGGAAAGGAATTGAAATCTGATAAACTAGTAGGAGAAGCTCTAATAAGAGGAGATTTAATATGTTAAAAGGAACGGTTACAGGTCTTCGCGCAATTGAAAAATATGATTTATCTCAATTATTAGAATGGCGCAATAAACCTAATTTTCGTTTGTTTTTTAGAGAATATAGAGAACTTAATTCTGAAAATCAATTGAAATGGTTTGAGAAATATATATTAAATGATTTAAACACAAGAATGTTTGCAATTATCGAATTAGAAACAATGGAACTAATAGGGGCTTGTGGTTTGTGCTACATTGACTGGATAAATAGAAATGCTGATTTTTCGATTTATATTGGAAAAGACGATTTATATATAGATGAAATATTCGCTATTGATGCAGCAAAAGTTATGGAGAAATATGGTTTTGATGAGCTGAATTTACATAGATTATGGGCGGAGATATATTCCATCGATGAAAAGAAAATTAAATTCTTTAATCAATTACAATTTAAAAAAGAAGGACATTTTAATGAAACACATTGGACTAAAGGACAATGGGTAGATTCAATCTATTTTGGCAAAATTAAAAACAGTCATTAAAATTGAAGCAATTAGTTATTTTGTCAAGATGTTTATAATAAAACCGTCGCCAATTATAAAATTTGGCAACGGTTTTTATTTATCGAAACAAATTAAGGACTTCACTTATATTTTTGTTCGTTTCCTTTATAAGTAATTCATCAGCTTTCCGCCGAATACCATTCTTAACAAATTCCATCATTTCTAAAGCCATCTCTGGATCTCGAATAAGAGATTCTGTCGTTGTTAAATTAATCTCTGCAATTGCTACGTTTTCATTATGATGAGTTAGTGCCTCATAGTCAGATCCAGTATTTGCAAGGTGGCTTGAAATTTTCAATTGAGCGAAGTCTACTTTTGTTAAAAGCTTTTCAGCTTTTTCTCTAGTAGATAACTCTGCAATCGCAAGTCCTAATTGTGACGAACTAATATTTACGGTGTCTATACGTAAGGTTTGTCCAGCATTTGAACCAACATGAATATATAGTGGACGTACGTCTCCAAGTATTTTTTGAGTATTGAATTCAAGTTTCTCCGCTGTATCATCGATTGAGTTAATTAACTGATTCAGTTCTTTTTGTGCAGATGCTCTATCATTATCTGTAACAGTATCAGTTGAAGTTTGAACAGCAAGTTCACGAATACGTTGCAATACTCCACTTACATGTTGCAATCCTCCATCAGTAGACTCTAAAACAGAAATACCGTCTTGTATATTTCGTTGTGCTTGTGCAAGACCTCGTATTTGACTTCTCATTGTTTCAGAAATAGATAGTCCTGAAGCATTTTCTGATGCTCTTGTGAGACTGTTACTACCGGAAAGCTTTTCAAGTGTTTTTGTCATTGAGTTTTCGTTTTTCTGATAACGATTAATTGAAAATGCAATTGATGCTTGATTTTGTAATTTCATAGTTTTCACCTCCATGTGAATAATTAGTATCCAATAATAATATCGACAAAAGTTTCTAAATTTGTTTACAAAACTGAAAATTTTTAATTTACAACCGATAAAAAGAATAAGAGCTTCTGTGGAAATAGGAGGAGAGTATTAATGCGAGTGGCAACCGAAACACAAAGTAATAGCGTGACTAGGGCAATTGTTTCTAAAAATGAGTCGGAAATTCCAACAGTTATTCAATCGAAAATGCAAGAGAATTCATTGAACCAATTAATGAAATCTCAAGAAATTGAAAGTGAAGAGTACACTTTTCCGAAAGAAAAAGTACGGAAAGCTGTCGATGCACTCAATGAATTTATGACTTTACAAAACCATAATTCAAAATTTGTAATGCACGATGGTCTGGAACGCTATTACGTACAAGTTGTTGATTCCAAAACTGAAAAATTGATTAGAGAAGTACCACCTAAAAAACTTTTGGATGCTTTTTATACAATGCAGAAGTTTTTAGGAATGATCGTTGACGAAAAGATTTAAACAAAGGAGTAATGCGATATGGCAGGAATGAGAATAGGTGGATTAGCTTCAGGAATGGATATTGACCAAATCGTTGGCGATTTGATGAAGGCAGAGCGAATTCCATTAGATAAACTCTTTACTAAGAAAACTACTTTTGAATGGCAACGGGATGCATTTAGATCAATAAATACAAAATTAAAAAGCTTTGATGATTATCTGTTTAATAACTTTTCTCTATCTAGCAATTTTAATAAAAAAACAGTAACAAGTTCGAATGAATCGAATGTTTCAGCAACAGCTACTTCCTCAGCTGTTGGGAGCTTAACTATTGATAGTGTAACTTCATTAGCAAAAAATGCAACTGGAGTTTCTGGAGGATTAACTTTTATTGGAGCTACAGATGCAAATTCCAATTTAACTGACTCTTTAGGAATGGCTGCAGGTGAACAAGTTTTTAAACTCAATGTATTTGAAAATGGTGCTATGACTGAAAAGGTTGTTAAATTCGATCCTTCTACAACATCATTAAACCAATTTATTTCGAAAGTTAATAGTTCTGATGTGGGAGTGACCATGTTCTTTGATGAAACGAGTAAGAAGATTTCTATTGCTAATAAATCGGGTGGAGATAATAATCTAGGAGCCGAGGTTATTGCATCTGATGCTGCAACACAATCCTTATTTGGAAGCCTTGGGTTTACAGATTCTACGAATTTAGCAACAGGTGGTACGAATGCCGAATTACGTGTAAATGGAATGGATATTACTAGAACTTCTAATCAATTTTCTATCAATGGATTTACTTTAAGTTTAAAGGCTACTACAAATATTGGAACAACACTTACTGCTAATTCGGATATTAATTCAATGGTCGATAAAGTGAAAGATTTTGTATCCAAATATAACGAGTTGATAACAGGAATGAACGATCAACTTAAAGAAAAGAAATACCGAGACTTCCCACCATTAACTGATGAGCAAAGGAAAGACATGTCAGAGAAAGAGCAAGAATTGTGGGATGAGAAAGCAAAAAGCGGTATGTTGAAAAACGACTCGATTATTCGGTCGGGTTTGGGTGAAATGCGAACTTCACTATATGGACGAGTTGACGGTTTAGGCGACAACATTATAGACACTCTTGCTGAAATGGGAATAACAACTTCTAGTAATTTTTCCGATGGTGGTAAACTCGTTATAAATGAAGATAAATTACGGACTGCTCTAACAGACAATCCTCAACAAGTGGTAAGTACATTAACAAATTCTGGTGTTAAATCAGCGACTGAAGATACACGTGGAATTGTTCAACGCCTTCGTGAGTCTATGAAAACCTTTACGATGAATATCGAAAAGAAGGCTGGTAAAGCCTCCTCTACTGATCAACAGTATAATATCGGAAAAAGTTTAATCACGACAAACGAAAGTATACGGAATTTTGAAAATAGATTACGAGATGTTGAATCACGATATTGGCGTCAATTTACTGCGATGGAAAAAGCTATTTCGCAAGCAAATCAGCAATCAGCATTTTTAATGGGCCAAATGGGCGGTCAATAAACAGTTATTTGAATTATTAAAGGGGATGTCTTTTTGTCAGCACAATCTGCACACCAAGCATATAAAAATAATAGTGTAACTACAGCCTCACCAGGAGAGTTAACATTAATGTTATATAACGGATGTATTAAATTCTTAGGTAAAGCAAAAGTAGCAATTCATGAAAAAAATATACAAGAAAAGAATCTGAACTTACAAAAAGCACAAAGAATTATTCAAGAATTAATGTCTACATTAAATATGGATATTGAAATATCTAAATCCATGCTACCTATGTATGAATATATGAATCGTAGATTAATCGAAGCGAATATACAGAATGATAGTACAATGGTGAGTGAAGTTGAAGGTTATGTTATTGAATTTAGAGATACTTGGAAAGAAGTTATTAAAGTGAATCGTCAAAAAACATTCACAGGAAATCATGCTTAATGGATGTTATAGCGAAGTTATTACTTTCCTCTGAAAAGTTGCTTAGTCATTTATTAACTATACCAGAAGATAATGCACGAGATGCTTATATTCAGGAAATTGAAGCTTTATTGGCTTCCCGTGATTTAGATATTCAAAGACTTCAATCTATCGCAGATGAAAATTTAAAAAATCATAAAGATGCAAGAACCTTAATAGAACTGGATCAAGCGATTAATAGAAGATTAGAGACAATAATGAATATTATTAAGAAGGACCTAAGAGATTTTCAACAAAAGCGTAAAAATGAGGCCAATTATTCAAATCCTTATGGAGCTACTAAAACCGTTGATGGTATGTATTACGATAAGAAAAAATAAAAATTTAACTCTCGTGATATAGCGAGAGTTTTTCTATATCAATTTTTAAAAAATAATAAAATTACTTATTATGAGAAACTGGACAAAGTACTTATTGTTGGGTAATACTGTTAACGAATAAATCCAACAATAATTGTCAAAATATTCATGACGGAACCTTGAAACTATGATACTTTTGAAATAGATAGAATATTAGGGGGAAAGACTGTTGAACGTTCAGGAAATTCGACAAAAGGATATAAAGAGCAAGAATACGATTTTGTTTGCTGCTTATGGGATTTCAGGATTTATCGGTACGATTGTTTATTGGTTAACTGATCAAGGTACCGTGAAAACGGTTAGTATGCTTGTACCGTTTTTACTAACTGTATTGTTTTATTTGCTTTCTAATAAGATTAAGCCAGTAGCAATCGCCTTTCCTTGGATTGTGTTGACGGTTATTTTTGGGGCAGCTACGACGAGTGCCTACATAGGTGAGCCTTCTGTTGCGACGATGGGGATTGCGTTCTTTATCGCTGGTTTAGCGAGTGTTGCAGCTAATCGTTGGGTCATGGCTTATGGGTCGATTTTAGCAATTGCGTTGCAAATTATTTTTATCACGACGTACCCACACCAGGAACAAATTCAATCGAGTAAATCTTCGTTAATGCTTGTTTTAGTTTTGATGTGTTTTGCTTTATTCCTTCAAATTCGTCAAGCGAAGAAATTGGAGAAACAAGTTGGTGAGTTACTTCTAACAACACAAACGAAAGCTCAAGAAGAAGAATTATTAACGCAAAAATTGAATACCGCGGTATCTGCTATTACTAAGAATTTAGAACAAATACGAGAAAATGCACAAACAACAACACTTTCCCAACAAGAGATGTTGGTTGCAATAAATGAAGTAAGCGTTGGATCTCAACGTCAGACAGATCATATTTTAGATATTGCGAAGAGTACCGAGTCTACCAATAATTCCGTGCATCAAATGGTTTCACAACTCGATGGCATTGTGGTAAAAGCAACTGATGCGGGGAAGAAAGCGGAAGATGGTTCTTCTAAAATGGCGACAGTTAAAACAGAAATGGATTCATTCACGTTATTCTTTGCTGAGTTGAATAAAACGTTTAAAGATTTAACGGATAAAATTAAAGAAACCAATGAATTTGCGAGTTCAATTCGTGAAATTACTGAGCAAACGAATTTACTCGCATTGAATGCTTCAATTGAAGCAGCTCGTGCAGGTGAACATGGTAAAGGGTTTGCAGTAGTAGCAGACGAAATTCGTAAGCTTGCTGGCTTAACGGATCAGACCTTGAAGAAAATTGACACAAACTTATCGAATGTGAATCAATACAATGAATTGACGTTAACGAAGCTTGATGAAGGTGCTACACAAGTGTACAAGCAAGTTCAAACAACGGAGCAAGCTAATTCTACATTTACAGAATTATTTAACGAAATGAACGCATTACAGCATGAATTAACTAGCTTCACGAAGGTCGTTGATGTCATTTCTGAAAATACGGGAACGATTCAAGAAAGCACAAATGAATTTGCTTCTATTATTGAAGAAAGTACGGCTGCTGTAGAAGAATTGAATGCCACACTTGTCCAATTGACGGATGAACAAGAAAAAATCACTCGTTATGTCAATGATACATACGACGAAGCAGTGGCAATTCGAAAATAGAGGTGAGAAATGTGTTATACAATCGTAAGGAAGCATTTCGCCACACGTTTAAAAATCCCATTCCTGCTACTTTTCAATTAATCGTTGAAGGTGAAAAAGATGATGAGGTTGAGTTTTCCAATAAAGGCGCTTGTTTAATCGTCGATTTAAGTCCAAGTGGTATCCGGATTTATTCGAAATTAGATATTCCAAAACGTCCTGGTTATCCAATACATTTAGCTATCGAGGTTTTATTGACGGATGTGCCTATAAAGCTTGTGGGTGATTTGGTTTGGAAGAAAGCATATATGGACGGACATCAGTACGGAATCGATTTAAAAACGGATGAAAAAATTGAGTTTCAAATCATTCAGGAATTAAAAGAACGTCGTCGTCTAGAATTGATTGAGACTAAAAAATCAAATAAGTAATAGCATTAGAGCCAACAGAAATTTTTGTTGGCTTTTTTCCATTTTAATAAAGGATTTTTGTATAGATATGTCGAAAAGAGGAAGCATTAGAAAAGGAGTTGAGTCCGTGCAGTATCGTCGAAAGGAATCATTTCGTTTTACGTTTGATACTCCTCAATCTGCTGTTGTCCAACTTCGAGCGAATGAGTCAAATCGCTTAAGTTATGCTTGTGATTTGATTGACATTAGTGCACGTGGTGCTCGCTTATTTTCACCAATTCGGCTGGATGAATACACTGCTGATGTCATTGTAGAAATGGTCGTTACATTATTTATGAAAGAATTGGTTATCCCAGGTGAAATTGTATGGAAGCGTCCTTCGAAAGATGGCACGCTATTCGGCATGCATTTTTCACATGATAAGAAACAGGAGCACGATATTATTTCAGAATTAAAATTCAGACGTCATAAAGAATTGGAGGAAGAGTTTCGGTTGAAGGGAAAGCGTCTTTATTAATGAAAACGACGTTTTTCGACAAAACTACAAAAAGTTTTTGGTTTGTTGCAGGAGTTTTAAGGGGATAAGTAGAATAAGGTTAACATAGCCTTAAATAAAGGAGGAGTTTACATGCTAAATTATAACATTCGCGGTGAAAACATTGAGGTAACTCCTGCGATTCGCGAGCACGTTGAGAGCAAAATCAATAAGGTCGAGCGCTACTTCAACGAAGACTTCCAAGCGAACGCAAATGTCAATTTAAAGGTCGTTAATAACAGTGAAACGAAAGTGGAAGTAACTATTCCAATGAAGAATTTAACGCTTCGTGCTGAGGAAATGCATAGTGATATGTATGCAGCAGTCGATTTAATCATCGACAAGTTAGAGCGTCAAATTCGTAAACATAAAACGAAAGTAAATCGCAAGTTCCGTGAACGCGAAGGCGTTGGAATGCATTTTGCGAACTTTACTTCAGCAGAACAAACAGCAAATTCTGATGACAATGAAGAAGAAATCACTATCGTTCGTACGAAACAGTTCGAATTGAAACCAATGGATCAAGAAGAGGCTGTTTTACAGATGGATATGTTAGGTCATAATTTCTACGTGTTTACGGATGCGGAAAGTAATGGTACGCATATTGTGTATAAACGTAAAGATGGTAAGTATGGTCTGATTGAAACAAATTAATAGTGGTAATTCAGGAAGCCCTCGAATGAGGGCTTCTTTTTTGTATATATTTTTGTGCACTATAACGATTTCCGTTTCAGTCGGACGCTTTCTGAGGGGCACGACTTCAGCCGCTTCCTTCACTTCGTTCAGTCCAGGGTCTTCAGCTCATGCTAATCCCTCCAGAGTCGCCGCCTTCCACTACAATCTTTGTTGAGTAATAATATTAAGGGATGAAATGTTATTATTTAATAATTAAAATGTACATATTTGATCTTTTAAAGTTGACCACTTTAAATTTTCCTCAAATAAAAACGTCCTGTTAATGAAAAAATTGAGATGTAGCCTTGCCCCCAACCTAAATGTCTGTTCCTAAAAAGTTACAGTTGAAAAAAGTAGTACAGAAATTTACATAACAATATGTTTTTTATACATCTAAAATTTTCATTTACATTGGACCATCAAGTCCTTCGGAAATAGCAGGTAGTGAAACATTACCAAAAATTTTAACACTTGCTTACTGATACCTTCAGCTTCAATCTAAAATCACCCATAGTAGTTGTTCTTGATGCTGACATCAAGTGAACAGAAAGGTTAGATTTCTAATTCTTTCTGCTGTAAATAATGTAAGTGACCTTTCAAGTGAAAAACTTCATTGATGTTTCTAAATTCATGCCATTTCCACTTAATTATTTTTATCTATATGTTATTGATTGAAGTGGAAGACTGCGACTCCTGCGGAATCAGCACTAACTGAAGACCCTGGACTGAGCATCGCGAGGGAAGCGGCTGAAGTAGTGCCCGCGGAAAGCGTCAGTCTGTTTCTGCATCGCTACGCTAGCTTCGAAACATGAAATTGCGTTGAAACGGAAATCCTCTTTGATTTATTCGATCCAAAATATTTATATTAGACATCTTTATTTCCCAACTAAAAATCATTAATTTTTTGTCGAAATAGAAGGAATTTGACTAGAAAAAGAGAATTAATAAACGATATATATAGAAAAAAGAAATTCCGTTTCGGCTGGGGGAGGGAATTGAATGGCGAAGATGACATTTTGGAATCAGTTAGGGTTCCGTGCGAAGGTTTTATTAGCGATGGCTGCTGTCGTCATTCCGATTATTTACATATTGGCAACCTATTCATATATGCATTCTAAAAATTTGTATGAAACGCAGATGGAAAAAGGTTTGGCACTGGAAAATGAGTTGGTGTCTGAGAAAGTCTTTTCCTTGTTTTCTGGTAAAGGGGAGATTGTGAAACAAATCGCCGAGCTTGAAACGATGAAACGATTTGCAGAATCTGAACCCACTAGAGAAAATGTGATATCAAATCCTGATTACGCAATTACGAATAGCTTATTGACGCGTATACAAGTACGAGATGATGCCCTCGAATTTTTATGGGTGACGTTTTTAAAAAATGATTTTTATATAGGGGATAACGGAGTCGTGTCGGATGAGTTTTTCCGAGTGAACGATCGTCCTTGGTTATTTAAAGCTGCATCGACTTCTAATGTTTCATTTTCCGATTTATACATCGATTACAAAAGTGGTGAAAATACAATAAGTGTTATTTATCCGATTGATCGTGATGGTAGAAGACTTGGGTATGTTGGGGCGGATATGTATTTAGAAGGAATTCCTCCAATGATTAATTTGTTTGAATCTGAAAATAAGCACCATATTTTACTTTCAAGTAGTGGTCAGGTGTTGTATGACTCTCAAGATATGTGGAATGAATTTGATGGTCTTAATTTACTGGCTAACGATTCGAAATTAATTGAAACGGAAAAAGGGAATTATTATGTCGAAATTCGCGGGGTCGATCGTACCGGCTGGCATTTAGTAAGTTACGCCGATGAGTCTATTGTGACAACACCATTGGGCCACTATTTAAGGACGCTTAGTTTAACGTGGATTTTAGCTGGGCTCCTGATCTTATTCTTTATTGGCATGTCTTTAAGACCTTTGCTTCGTGATGTCTCAACGATTGATCGTCACGTGAAGAGGATGGAAAAAGGCAATTTACTTACGAATATGAATATTTCACGTAAAGATGAAGTTGGCATGATTGCACAATCGATTGAACAAATGGGTTCGAGATTACATTTTAAAATTCAAGAAATGGATTATCAAGCGAAATTCGATCAACTGACGAACTTACCTAATCGCTTATCCATTGATACGAAATTGAATGAATGGATCGAAAATCATTCCAATGAAAATGACATTGTGGCAGCCACCTTTATGGATTTGGATCATTTTAAGCAAATTAATGATTCAAAAGGTCACGCATATGGTGATTCGTTACTCATCCAGGTAGCGGAGCGTATCCAACAATTAATGCCGGAAAACGGCTATTTTGGTCGCTTTGGTGGCGACGAATTCATCATTTTACTGCGGGCTGAAAAGAAAAATTTCTTTGATATTCGCTCTACGTTAAGAGATATTCACCGTTCCTTTATGCAGCCATTTATTTTACATGATCATACGTTATATGTGACGCCTTCGATGGGGGTATCTTTATTCCCAACGGACGCAAATTCTCGTGAACAGCTAATCGCCAATGCAGACACGGCACTTTATAAAGCGAAGGAAACTGGACGTAACCGTGTCATCTTCTTTAATTTTGAAATGAAAGAAGTGTTTGAGAAGCAGTTAATGATGGAGCAAGGTTTGCGTGAAGCAATCAAAAATGATCAATTCTTATTGCATTTCCAGCCGCAATTTAGTTTATGTTCGAATCAAACGGAGAGTTTAGAAGCGCTGATTCGTTGGAAACATCCTGAATGGGGGATGATTTCACCAGCTGAGTTTATTCCAATTGCAGAAAGCACGGGACATATCCAAGCGATTGGTGATTGGGTAATGGAAACAGCCATCCGACAATTTAAAGAAATTCAAAATGCGTATCCTCATGTCAAACGAATTGCCATTAACGTGAGTGCGTTGCAACTGCGTGAACCTTCTTTTATGGGACGTTTAAAGGAATTGTTGAAGAGGCACCAAGTGGAACCGAGTGTTATTGAACTCGAAATTACCGAGTCACTTTTAGTTGATGGTGGCGATGAGATGCTAATGAAATTATCAAATTTGAAAGAAATGGGCATATCGATTGCGCTTGATGATTTTGGCACAGGTTACTCTTCATTAAATTACTTGCGTTTATTGCCGATCAATCGAATAAAAATTGATCGAGAATTCACTTCACAAATTGAAGGGGATCCAAAAGTTCATGCGATTGTACAATCGATTATTGACTTATCGCATCGTCTTGATTTCGACGTGGTAGCGGAAGGTGTCGAAACGATTGGGCAATTAAACCAGTTAAAAGCCTGGCATGTGGATGTGATTCAAGGCTATTACTTCAGTCGACCGTTGAATCAAACCTCTCTTGAAGAGTTTTTGCGAAAAGAGTCGAATCCAACCTAGAGATTGAGTCATTTGCACCGCTACTTGTGCAGTGTTAAAATGGACGTTGAGACTAAACATTGGAAGTGATTGTATTGGTTGGTGTATTAACGAAATTATTTGACCCAAATAAACGTGATGTAAAAAGATTAGAAAAAATTGCCGATCAAGTTGAGGCATTAGCATCAGATATGGAAGCTTTATCAGATAATCAGCTTCGTGCAAAAACGGGCGAGTTCCAAGCTCAACTGCAAAACGGAACTGACATAGAAGATATTAAAGTAGAAGCCTTTGCTGTTGTTCGTGAAGCAGCTAAGCGTGTCCTTGGATTATATCCATTCCGCGTTCAAATCATGGGTGCTGCTGCACTTCATGAAGGGAATATTTCAGAAATGAAGACGGGTGAAGGTAAAACGCTAACGTCTACTTTACCTGTCTATTTAAATGCGTTGACCGGACGCGGCGTACATGTTGTAACAGTCAATGAATATTTAGCAAGCCGTGATGCGCAAGAAATGGGACAGCTGTTTGAGTTCCTTGGATTAACGGTTGGTTTGAATTTGAACAGTATGAATAAAGACGAGAAACGTGAAGCATATGCGGCTGATATCACGTATTCTACAAATAATGAACTAGGCTTTGATTATTTGCGCGACAATATGGTCCTGTATAAAGAGGATCATGTTCAGCGTCCACTTTACTATGCAGTTATCGATGAAGTCGATTCAATCTTGATTGATGAAGCACGTACGCCTTTGATTATTTCAGGACAAGCTGCGAAATCAGCACAATTGTATATGCAATCAAATGCATTGGTTCGTGCACTTCGTAAAGATGACGATTTTTCATTTGATGAATCAACTAAAGGTGTTGTATTGACTGAATCAGGTATTGAGAAGGTCGAGAAAGCTTTTGGGATCGATAATTTATTCGATTTAACACATGTGCGCTTGAATCACGCGATTAACCAATCATTGAAAGCACATTCAAGTATGCATGTTGACGTGGATTATGTGGTGCAAGAAGGCAATGTTGTTATTGTCGATTCTTTCACTGGTCGTTTAATGAAAGGACGTCGTTATTCAGATGGTCTTCATCAAGCGATTGAGGCAAAAGAAGGTTTGGAAATTCAAAATGAATCGATGACGATGGCGACTGTCACGTTCCAAAATTACTTCCGTATGTATGAAAAGCTTGCTGGTATGACTGGTACAGCGAAAACGGAAGAAGAAGAATTCCATAATATTTACAATATGAATGTTATTGTGATTCCAACGAATCGTGTCATTAAACGTGATGACCGTGCGGATTTAATTTACGCATCGATGGAAGGGAAATACAAAGCAGTTGCGGATGATATCGCTGAGAGAAATGCAAAGGGACAACCTGTCCTTGTTGGTACTGTAGCGATTGAAACGTCTGAAATTATTTCGAAGCATTTAACGAAATATGGCATTCGTCATAGTGTATTAAATGCGAAAAACCATGAACGTGAAGCAGAAATCGTTGCACTTGCAGGGCAAAAAGGTTCTGTTACAATCGCGACGAATATGGCTGGTCGTGGTACGGATATTAAATTGGGTGAAGGCGTTGTTGAAGTAGGTGGCTTAGCGGTTATCGGTACTGAGCGTCATGAATCTCGCCGAATTGATAATCAGTTACGTGGTCGTTCTGGTCGTCAAGGTGACCCAGGTGTAACTCAATTTTATCTTTCAATGGAAGATGAATTAATGCGTCGTTTCGGTTCAGACAACATGCGTACTATGATGACGCGTCTAGGAATGGACGATTCTGCACCAATCCAATCAAAAATGGTGTCACGTGCAGTTGAAAGTGCGCAAAAACGAGTTGAAGGAAATAACTTTGACGCTCGTAAACGTTTGCTACAATATGATGATGTTCTTCGTCAACAACGTGAAATTATTTATAAAGAGCGTTTAGAAGTACTTGAGACGGATAATATGCGCGGACTTGTGGAAACCATGATTAATGAAGTCATTGAGCGTGCAGTTGCTGCTCACCAATCAATGGAAAAACAAGGTGAAATCAATCTTAAAGGTTTAGAAGATTACATTCATGCCAACCTATTACCTGACGGAGTGTTAACGCAAGCTCATTTAGAGGGCAAATCACAAGATGAAATTGTGAAGCTTTTGAAAAAGACTGTTTATGAACATTACGATGCAAAAGAACAAGAGATGACACCTGAACGTATGCGTGAATTTGAGAAGGTTGTCTTACTTCGTTCAATTGACTCGAAATGGATTGACCATATCGACGCAATGGATCAATTACGTCAAGGAATTCACTTACGTGCATACGGACAAAACGATCCACTTCGTGAGTATCAAAACGAAGGATTTGCGATGTTCGAAGCAATGGTTGAATCCGTTCAAGAAGACGTTGCGAAATATGCAATGAAAGCTGAAATTCGCAGCAATTTACAACGTGAAGAAATCATTAAAGGCCAAGCCGTTAACCCGAAAGAAGAGGGTGGCGAAGTTAAGAAAAAACCAGTCCGTAAAGAAGAAGCAGTCGGACGAAACGAATTGTGTCCTTGCGGCAGTGGCAAGAAGTTCAAAAATTGTCACGGCGCGGTATAGGCAACGGAGGATTTAAACATGATGGAATTAGCAGACGTACGGAATGAATTAGATCGAACAGCTGGAAAATTATCTGACTTTAGGGGGTCTCTTTGACTTAGAAAACAAAGAGGCCAAAATCGCTGAAATGGACGAAAACATGTCGATGCCCGATTTCTGGGACGACCAAAACGCCGCTCAAGCAGTGATTAGCGAAGGTAATGCATTAAAAGAAATCGTTAATTCCTTCAATGAATTAATGGAAACACAAGAAAACTTAGAAATGACACTTGAGTTATTGCGTGAGGAAGCGGACGAAGATTTGCAAGAAGAGCTTGGACGTGAAATGAAAGAATTCACGGCGAAGATGAATGACTTTGAATTGCAAATGTTACTTAGCGAACCATACGACAAAAACAATGCCATTTTAGAATTACACCCAGGTGCTGGCGGTACCGAGTCTCAAGACTGGGGCTCAATGCTACTTCGTATGTACCAACGTTGGGGTGAGAAAAAAGGATTCAAAGTGGAAACCTTGGATTATTTAGCTGGGGATGAAGCGGGAATCAAATCTGTAACACTGGGCTTTAAAGGTCATAACGCCTATGGCTATTTGAAAGCTGAAAAAGGTGTCCATCGTTTAGTTCGAATTTCACCTTTCGATTCATCAGGACGCCGTCATACTTCTTTCGTATCTTGCGAAGTAATGCCTGAGTTCAATGATGAAATCGAAATTGACATTCGCACGGAAGACTTGAAAATTGATACGTATCGAGCAAGTGGTGCTGGTGGACAGCATATCAATACGACGGATTCAGCCGTTCGTATTACGCATATACCAACCGGAGCAGTTGTTACTTGTCAGCAAGAACGTTCACAAATCAAGAACCGTGAAAAAGCGATGACGATGCTAAAAGCTAAATTATATGCTTTAAAAATTGAAGAACAAGAAGCGCAAATGCTCGAAATTCGTGGAGAGCAAAAAGAAATCGGATGGGGCAGTCAAATCCGCTCATACGTTTTCCACCCGTACTCAATGGTGAAAGATCACCGCACAAGTGCTGAGAGTGGGAATGTACAAGGTGTAATGGACGGCGACATCGATTTGTTTATTAATGCGTATTTACGTTCGAGAATGAATTAATACTTTTACAGAACTACCATGAATCAGTGAGAACTGATTTGTGGTAGTTTTTTTGATTTTATGAACATTAGTGTATAGATTCATGAGCTATATTTAATACAAAGTTTCTTCATGAAATACATAAATTCGTGCCCTTTCCGCGGGCGATTGCTGAGCCTCCTCACTCGCTATGCTCATTGCGGGGTCTCAACTGCACGCTGTCCCGCAGGAGTTGCACGAATTTATGTATTTAATAGTTAGTAAGATACGATATCTATTTGCTACAACTAAAATTAATTTAAAAAATTAAACGTATATTCTTTATAGTATTTTCAGTTCAATATTGTGAATACTCAATAACAGTAAAGTATCAGTTGGCATGCCAACTGATACCTAATTGGTTCTAATCTTGCGCGATTGAATTGTGTAAAAAACGTGAATTTTAGAATAGAGTATGCGAATCCTAGAATGTGACGATTGAATCCTTGAATACGGATGAGATGGAGAATCGACTAGTTGAATCTTTGAATGTAGTTCTTGAAATGGAGAATATTAATATTATGAGAGGATTCAATTAGTAAAATAGATTTTTCATTGAACGAACACATTGTGAGTTATATTTAATCCTAGATCTTAATTGATTGCAATGGAAGGTTGCGACTCCGGCGGAATAAGCGTGTCCAAATGAGACCCCGCAGCGTAAAACGCGAGGAGGCTCATTGACCGCCCGCGGAAAGCGTCCACCTGAAATGGAAATCAATCGTTAATTCTGAATTGTGTGTGTACCAGGTACCTTTCTCTATTACTTTACTGTGCTAAACTTCACAGGTGTGTGGGTGAATGCTATACTTCTTTAGGGAAATTTTCTATAAAGGAAGAAGGATATAGATGAATAATCGTAAAGTTAAAAAAGATCCGCATCCAGTTTTGGAGACGATCTTGGCTTATGTATATATTATTATTGGAGCGGCGATTGTCGCGGTTGGATTTAATGTGTTTTTATTGCCAAATGAAGTGGCATCTGGTGGCGTCAGCGGAATCAGTACGATTTTGAAAGGTGTATTTGGATGGGAACCAGGTTTTGTACAATATGCTTTTAATATTCCATTGTTTATTGCTGGGGTGATTTTCCTTGGTAAGCAGTTTGGAGCACGATCGCTTGCTGGGACATTGACATTACCATTGTTCGTAATTTTGACGTCAAGTTGGGAACCGGCAACGTTGAATCCTTTGCTTGGTGCTTTATTCGGAGGGATTTCAGTCGGTGTTGGTCTTGGAATTGTGTTTCGTGGGAATGCTTCAACTGGAGGTACGGATTTAGCTGCACAAATTATTGCGAAGTACACAGGTTTAACGCTTGGTACGAGTGTTATGTTAATTGATGGATTGATTGTGTTAAGTGCGGCTCTTGTTTTTGATGTTGAAAAAGGTTTGTATGCACTTATTGGATTATTTGTTACGACGAAGACAATCGATATTATTCAGCTTGGCTTTAGCCAATCGAAAATGGTTTATATTATTACGAATAAACAAGAAGAAATACGGGATGCTATTTATACTGAGATAAATCGTGGGGTGACGAAACTTCCAGCTGTCGGTGGATATACGGACGCAGAGAAACCGATTTTGTTAGTCGTCGTTTATCAAACAGAGTTTTCGAAGTTGAAACATGTCATTAAAGCGGTCGATCCTACAGCTTTTGTTATCGTTTCTGATGCTTATGAAGTTTTGGGTGAGGGTTTCAAGCGTGCTTAGCTTAAAAATGGTATACTTTAGGAATAAAATTGAATTTGGGAGGTAGCTAAATGAATAAAAAATTATTAGCTGTCCTATTCGGATCAGCCCTTATGCTTGCAGCATGTGGTGGCGGAGACGACGAAGCGACACCAACGAATGAAGAAAATGGTGGAGAAGTAACACAATCACATGATGCTGAGAAAATTGTTCAAGCCAAATGTTCAACTTGTCACGGTGGTAACCTAGAAGGACAAGGTAATTTCCCTGCATTAAATAATGTTGGATCTCGATTATCAGAAGAAGAAATCTTAGCAGTTATTCAAGATGGACAAGGTGCAATGCCTGCAAACATTATTGAAGGCGCTGAAGCTGAAGTTGTTGCAGAATGGTTATCTAATAAAAAATAAACTGCAATACTCCGAACACGAGAAATCGTTTTCGGAGTTTTTTTATACAGTTTTATCTTTCCAGGAAATCCTATAGAGCCCCAGAATGAGTAATCACCGACTAACTTCAAATAATATTTAAAGATTTCCAATTTCCTACCGATAAAAAAATAGCAAAACTAGTATTAATTTGATGACTTTGTATTTTACTACTCGACAATATAAAAATTTTATTAGAAAAAAGAAGGGATATTGGAAAATGTGACGAATTTTAGTCAATAGTAGGACTTATTACGTCTGTCAAAAATAAGTATAAAGTATCGAAGTACAGGAATATCAAGAATTTATTATCGAACATTGTAATAGTACTGTAATAAAAATTTGTTGTAATTCTTGTTATAATGAGTTTGTCGGAAAAATTCTGACAGCAAGGAAAAACACATAGGTGGTTACAAATATATGATTTCAATGAAGAATGTCTACAAAAAGTATCCAAACGGTATTGTTGCCGCAAACGGTATTAATGTAGAAATTAAGCAAGGTGAATTTGTGTATGTTGTAGGTCCAAGTGGGGCCGGTAAATCGACATTCATCAAAATGATGTATCGAGAAGAACGCCCGACTAGCGGGGAAATTATTATTAACGGAATCAACATGGCTAAGTTAAAGTCAAAGCGTGTTCCTTATTTACGCCGTCAAATAGGCGTCGTGTTTCAAGATTTTAAATTATTGCCACGTCTTAACGTGTATGAAAATGTCGCATTTGCTTTGGAAGTAATTGAAGAGTCTCCAAAAGTTATTCGCAAACGTGTTATGGAAGTGCTCGATTTAGTTGGCTTAAAACATAAAGCAAGAATGTTTCCTACAGAATTGTCAGGCGGAGAACAGCAAAGGGTTTCCATTGCGCGCTCCATCGTCAATGTTCCAAAAGTGATGATAGCGGATGAACCTACAGGAAACTTAGATCCAGAAACATCATGGGATATTATGAATTTGTTTGAAGAGATTAATAGACGCGGAACTACGGTCGTTATGGCCACTCATAATAAAGAAATAGTAAATACCATTCGACATCGTGTAATTGCAGTTGAAGGTGGACTCATCGTCCGTGATGAACACGGAGGTGATTACGGTTATGAAAGCTAGAACACTTGGACGACATTTCCGTGAAAGTTTTAAAAGTTTAGGCCGAAACAGTTGGATGACATTTGCTTCTGCAAGTGCCGTTACCGTTACGTTATTGTTAGTTGGCGTGTTCGTCATGATTATGATGAACTTAAATAAAGTCGCTGACGATTTAGAAAAAGATGTAGAAATGAAAGTGCTAGTTGAATTAACAGCAGATGACGCAATGATTTCTCAAATTGAGGAAGACATTAAGTCAATTAATGGTGTTAGTACCGTGATTTATTCTACTAAAGAAGCTGAACTTGAAGATTTAATCAAAGACTTCGGCGAAAATATGGGATTATCTGAACAAAATAATCCTCTTCGTGCAGCATTTTATGTAAAAGCAAAAGATCCGCTCGAAACGAAAGCGGTCGCTCAGCGTGTAGAACGCATAAAAAACGTCTACTCCGTTGAATACGGTGAATCTCAAATTAAAAAGCTTTTTAGCTTTTTGGATTTAGCTCGAAATATAGGACTTGGATTAATTCTTGCACTATTATTTACCGCAATGTTTTTAATTTCAAACACGATTCGCATCACGATTGTGGCGCGTGGACGTGAAATCGAGATTATGAAATTAGTAGGAGCAACAAACTGGTTTGTCCGCGTTCCATTTATTTTAGAAGGTATGTGGATTGGGATATTAGGAGCAATTGTCCCGATTACGCTAGTTACTGTTCTATATATAAATCTTTATAAAGTAGCACAGCCTTATTTAGAAGGTGAATTGTTCCAATTATTGCCGCTGACACCTTTCTTGTATCAAGTTAATGGACTCATCCTTATTATGGGGATTTTCATTGGTGTGTGGGGAAGTTTTATGTCAGTTCGAAAGTTCTTACGTGTATAAGCACGATCGAAAGGGGTCTACCATGGGGAAGAAACAATCTAAATGGATGTTAGCTGGTATTACTGCGGTATTAGGCTTATCAGTAGTTTTGACAGAGCCAGTCGCAAATGCAAACACTTTAAACGATTTAAAAGAGAAACAACAAGAGATAGAGAATAAGACGAATCAGCTAAACTCTAATATTAAAGAGAAAACAGGCGACATTACAGAAAATCAATCTAAACAAGAACAATTATTAGCTCAAATTCAAGCGTTGGATTCAGAAATTATTAAAACGGACAAAAATATTGATGCCGTTTTAGGTGAAATTAGTCGCACAACGACAGAAATTGAAAAACTTCAAGCATCGATCAAAGTGTTAGTGAAGAAAATTGCTGACCGTGACGAATTAATTAAAGAACGTCTTCGTGCCGTACAACAAAGTGGCGGAAGCGTTAACTACTTAGATGTTCTTTTAGGCGCTAGTAGTTTCGCAGATTTCATTGATCGCTTCAGTGCTGTTAATACATTAATGGACGCTGACCGTAAAATTTTGCAAGAGCAAGCTGATGATAAGCAATCACTTGAAACGCAACAAGCTCAAGTAGAGGACAAGCTTGCAGAGCAAGAAAATAGTCGTGATCGATTGGTTCAATTAAAAGCGAACTTAGATGGACAAAAAGCATCTAAAGGAAAATTAGTTGATCAATTAGAAGCTGAACAAAATAGACTTAGAGCAGAGAAGAAAGACTTAGAACATTCTAAACACGAAGCGATGGAAGTAAGTAAAGAAATTGAAAATAAAATCGTAAAAGAACAAGCTCGCTTAATGGAACTTGCTCGTCAAGCAGAAATTGCTCGTAAGAAAAAAGAAGCTGCAGAACGTGCTCGTCAAGAAGCAGCAGCTGCAGCGCGTAAAAAATCTTCCAATAAAGCATCGTCTGGTGGATCAAGTGTATCAGCACCATCTGTTTCATCTGGGACATGGACTCGTCCAGCAGCTGGTCGTTTCTCATCTACATTTGGAGGACGTAATATCGGAGCAGGAGCTGAGTTCCACTACGGTAGTGATATTGCGAACAGTATTGGAACACCAATCGTTGCAGCAGCAGATGGAATTGTATCTTATGCAGCGCCAATGGGTACATACGGAAATGTAATTATGATTACTCACTCAATTGATGGTCAAATTTTCACTACTGTATATGCACATTTAAATGGTTATAATGTTGGATCTGGTCAATCTGTATCAAAAGGACAAGTTATCGGTCAAATGGGTAATACGGGTCGCTCAACCGGACCGCATTTACACTTTGAAGTTCATAACGGTCCATGGAATGGTGCTCGATCTAACGCGGTCAATCCAATTCGTTACGTATCATTTTAAGTATCATGCTAGGCACTCACTATCAATAAACTGATAGTGAGTGCCATTTTTGAATAGAGCGATAGTTTATTGGAAAAGCTTAGAAACAAATAAGACGGGATTGTGCCGGAATGGAATAAGGTAAATAGTTGTATTTATGCTGGAACGCCAATAAATTACGAGGTATCGCCATACTATTGGGGTTTAACGCCAAATTAATTCCCCGTAACGACATAATAATCACGATTTGCGCCATATTGTGCATCAGCTGAATCAAAAAAGCAACGCCGTTTCCAAGTTTCCAAGCAAATTTCTACAAAATTCCTCCATTTTCATATACGATATAGGGTATACATATTATTTTATTTTAAAGGAGTTGTGTGGCGTTGCCGGTCACTGAGTGGTTTATAATTAAATCGTTAACTGTTCCTTCTTCATGGGTTGCTGTTTTATTGGCATTGATACTGACGGGTATTGTGGTATGGCGTGTGTTTGGAAAAGAGACGGAAGACTGGTATTCTGATGCCGCGATTTTGTTTTTGTTAGTTTGGAAGTTAAGTGTCGTTGTGACTGATTTTGATATGATCTTGGATTCTCCATTATCGATTCTCTATTTTAATGGTGGCGAGACTGGTTTGTATTTAGGTATCATAGCTGCATTAGGTCGCTTGTTTTGGCAACTTCGCCGTAAGGGCTGGCCGGAACGTGAGCTTGTGGCCATGCTGATTGCAATGGTCATGGTACAATCCATGTATCAATTGTTTATGGTTTTATTAAACGAAGCAGAGATGTGGCAAAAGATTTTGACGGTGCTTATGTTTGTTGGGTTAACGGTGTTAACTTGGCAAAAAGCAAAGCTTTCCAGTGTGTGGAGAATCCAGTTAACGATTTTGTTTTTAGCCGGACATTTGTTTGTTTCGATCCTGCAACCACGAGGATTCGTACAAACACCTTTATTTGTGACGGGCTTATTCGTTCTTTGCAGCGTGGCTATCTACGTGGTCACACATAAACAACAGGAACAAATGGGGGAAAAATTATGACGAAGAAAGTGTTTGGTTTGATTTTAGTTGCGGTGTTGATTGCGATCGCAGTAACGAGCATGGTGAAAAAAAATGTCGATCAGGAAGATTCATTTGACGATGAGCAACGCGGAGTAGATCTAGTAGGAGTTGCTGCCAATGAAGGGCTTAACAAAGGAGAGCAAGCGCCAGATTTCGAATTAACTACTTTAGAAGGTGAACCGATTCGTTTGTCTGAATTAAAAGGGAAGAAAGTGATTCTGAACTTCTGGGCGACATGGTGTCCTCCTTGTAAAGCTGAGATGCCACATATGCAAAACTTCTATGAAGATTATGCAGAAACAGAAAATGTTGAGATTGTCGCTGTAAATTTAACAAGCGGAGATCGTGAAGCAAGTGTTGAGGAATTTGTGAAAGACTATGGTTTAACTTTCCCAATCCCAATGGACGTTGAAGGTGAGGTTGGACAAAAATTCCAAGCCGTTACCATTCCGACTTCTTATATTATTGATACTAATGGAATGATTCAACATAAAATTGTTGGTCCAATGGATGAAACGATGATTGAAGATTTTGTTTCAAATATCAAATAAGCTGTAGTTTTCCTATAAATCTGGTTCTTCTCAGTCGTAACTCCCTAGGCTCGTTCATACAATGGTATGAAGATGTAGGGAGGCGATAGATGTGAGAAGAAGCCGGATTTTTTTGTTTGTCCTTTTAATTATCATGATCATTAGTTTCATCGTGTTTTGGTCTCCGTTTCAGAAAAATACAGAGGAGAAATCCATTAGTGATATTCCTGCCATCAATGAAGCTTATGCACGGATATTAGAAAGTTCTGTCCATCCGGTTAAAAGCGAATTGTTGGTCGAAGGTGCACTAAGAGGGATGGCAGAGACTGTCAAAGATCCGTATAGCCGTTACATGACGAAAGAAGAAGCAAAAGCGCACAAAGAATCGTTAGCAGATGAACGTGTTGGAATCGGCCTTGAAGTGATGGAGAGCAATGGACGATTTATCGTTGTAACACCTGTTAAGGAATCACCTGCAGCAAAAGCGGGTGTCAAACCGTATGACGAAATCGTTCGAGTAAATGGTGAACGGATGGAAGGCAAAAGTTTGTCGGAACTCCTAAAAGCGATTAAGGGTGAAAAGGGAACGAAAGTATCGTTAACAGTTTTCCGTGGGGATGAGAACCGTCACGTCGAAGTCAGCATGAAACGAGACTCGCTTCAAATTCACACTGTTACGAGTGAATTAATTGAAAAAGATGATTTAAAAATAGGTGTCGTTACAATCACTATGTTTGGAGAGAAGACGGCTGAAGAGTGGGAGAAACACACACGATCACTCGTTAAACGTGAAGTGGACGGTCTATTAGTCGACGTCCGAGGTAACCCAGGAGGCTATTTACATAGCGTTGAAGCCATCGCATCCACTATGTTAGACAAAGGTGCCACTTATGCCTATATGCAAGATGCAGAAGGTGTTCTTGAGCCGCTACCCGTTGTAAGTCAAAAAGAAGATGCTTATATCAAGACGATGCGGAAGATGCCGCTTGTTTTATTGCAAGATGAAGGCAGTGCTTCAGCTAGTGAAGTATTAAGTGGCGCGTTGAAATCAAACAAACGTGCTTTAATTGCTGGAACGAAGAGCTTCGGAAAAGGAACGGTTCAAGAAACGTGGGATCTTTCAAATGGTGGAGAAATCAAGTTATCGTCACATAAATGGTTAACGCCAAGTCAAGAGTGGATTCATGGCAGTGGCATTAAAGTAGATTTTCTTGTTGAATCAAATGAGTTATTCCAACTCAACCCACAAATCTCTACAGGCACTTATCGCGTAGGCGATTACCACGAAGATGTAGCTTATGCACAAAAAGTTTTAAAAGCTTTGGGTCATTCCATTTCTCGTGTAGATGGCTATTTTGATGAAGATACAGCGAAAGCTATCGAACAATTCAATGAAAAAGAAACGAAAAAAGCTTCTTCAGAAATGACGCCAGTGTTCTTCCAAAACCTAAGACAAAAAGTAGTTACCTTCAAATCAAGCAAGAAAAATGACGACCAACTGCAAATGTCGATTGGCTATTTGTTCCACGCAGTTCAACGCTAGGGGTTGTCCAAAAGTCATAAAATGTGACTTTTGGACACTCCTTTTTCTCTATCAAAAAAGAAGTTGCTGATTTACATTGTAGCGGAAGCTTTCCAAGGGGCAAGGCTTCAGCCGCTTCCTTCGATTCTCTCAGTCCAGGATCTTCAGTACTTGCTGATCCCTATGGAGTCGCCGCCTTCATTTTAATCAGCAAAGACTTCCGTTAAGAAAATCTATACGAACAACATCATGAAAGTCACGAGCTAACATTTATAGCTAGATATTCCCTCCATTAATAGCTGAAAATCCTTATAATATTTTTATTCTATTATGTTACAATGGAAGGAAATGTACGAACCGTTGAATGGATGGTGAGACGCTTCATGATGCAAGAGATCGGGTTAGAGTTGTTAAAATGTATCGGTAAATTATTTTTAAATCCACTCGTCTACATCACAGTAGTTTTTGCTGTTTTGTTAGGCTATGTTCGTGTTAAGCGGGAACGTCGATCGTTTCGCACACGCATCCTATGGGGTTGGACGGAGGTAAAACGCTTAGTCGCAGATACGTGGTTATTCGCACTCATATTGTCGGTTATTAGTATAGCGGCAGGTTTAACAGTCACGATGGACTGGATTGTAGCGTTTAGTGTAGCAAGTATTCTATTAGTTGTTTTATATGTATATCAAATTGGATCACCGATTTTTGCAGCAGCACTCGCTATTTTAGCGATGGGACTTGGCTATTCATTTTCATTTATTGGATTTGATTGGAACCCGGCTGATAACTGGATGTCAGTTGCAGTGTCTGTCGCTATTTTGATTGGTGCAGTTGTCTTCGTAGAAGGCTGGATGATTCGTAAAGAAGGAGCACGCTCAGCGTCTCCGATTCTTGAAAAGTCTTCTCGCGGTATGAATGCAGCGGTTTATTTGTCTAAACGATTATGGATGTTACCCATTTTGGTTTTGGTTCCAGGTGATGTGATTTCTACATATGCACCTTATTGGCCTCAAATTACGATTGGTCAAGATGCTTTTGGGTTGGTTTTATTGCCAGTTGTCATTGGTTTTGCTCAAAAAGCTCGACGGACATTGCCGGTATACTTTTACCCTGTAGTCGGTAAAGCTGTTATGGTGGTGGGGGTATCTGTTGTTGTAATCGCCCTTATCGGAATTTGGATGCCGATCTTTGGAGTCATCAGTTTAGCAATTGGTGTTGTTAGTCGCCTTGGCGTTTGGCTTTATTTTTCAATGAAAGAAAGACAAGGAAGTTACGCAGTTTCACCACATAATTTAGGGGTAATGATTGCGGGTGTTCTACCTGATTCACCTGCTGATAAAATGGGACTTGTTGTTGGGGAGTGCATTCGTAAAGTGAATGGCTTGTCTGTAACAAATGAGCGTGACTTGTATGAAGCAATTCAAATTAATGCTGCACATTGTCGACTTGAAGTGCTGGATCATCAAGGTGAAGTTCGCTTAAGACAGCACGTGATTTATCGACACGATCATCACCGTTTAGGCTTGCTCGTGGTTAGATAGGAGACACATATGGAATCCATGTTAACAAAATTTATACTGGCATTATTTTTACCCGGACTATTGGTCGTATTATTTACGCGCATCACTTTTCACCATGTTGTTGCGTTAATCTTAACTGTGGCGTTGATTACAGCGTCAGTGTACGCGGGTTACACGCATACATGGGGATTATATATAGCTGACGCGTTGTCACTAACAGTTGGTTTTTGGTATGCGACAAAAATGATGAACCGTGCGCGAAAACAAGCATAGAATAGAACAACGTCTCTTCTCAATCGAGGGGGGGCGTTTTTTTGATATTCTTTTCCTTGTAATTGATAATGTTGATTTTGTTCGAGACAGAGCGTGATACCCAATGTCAGAATCATGCTTCCTAAAATATTCTATCTCACTTACAAGCAGTCACTTAATTCTATTTTTAATACATATTTTCATTAAAAAAGGGAACAGTAAATTATTGCAAAACAAAACGCTTGCAAATATACCCCTAACGGTATATTATTTGGTTATAAGTTAAAAACAATGTAGGAGGAGATTTCATGTATTTCCGTTCTTTCTTTGATGAAAAATTAGCACAGTATTCATATTTAGTAGGATGCCAACGTACGGGTGAAGCGATTGTCATTGACCCAGCACGTGATTCATCAGAAGTTATTGCAGCTGCAAAAAAAGAAGGTCTGCATATTTCCGCAGCGACTGAGACACACATTCACGCTGACTTTGTATCAGGATCACGACAACTAGCAAATGACTTAAACGTCAAACTGTATCTTTCAGATGAAGGGGATGCAGATTGGAAATATCAATATACAGATGGTCTTAACGTAGATTTCGTAAAAGACGGTTCTAAATTCACAATAGGTAATCTTGATTTTGAAGTGATGCATACACCTGGTCATACACCTGAAAGTATTTCATTCGTTTTAACTGACCGAGGCGGCGGTGCGACATCACCAATCGGTATTTTCACAGGTGACTTTGTGTTTGTTGGAGACATTGGACGTCCGGATTTATTGGAAAAAGCTGCAGGGATTGCTGATACAGCAGATTCAGGTGCGCGCGATATGTTCAAATCGGTTCAACGCTTCAAGGAACTTCCTGATTATATGATGGTTTGGCCGGCTCACGGTGCTGGATCAGCTTGTGGGAAATCACTTGGTGCGGTTCCATCATCAACAGTAGGTTATGAAAAACAATTCAACTGGGCAATGAAAGAAACAAATGAAGAAGCTTTTGTAAACGAATTATTAAAAGATCAACCCGAAGCGCCTGTTTACTTTGCTGAAATGAAAAAAGTAAATAAAATGGGACCAGCTATAATGGAAGACAAAACAGTCCCAGTAATCTCGTCAAAAGAAGAGTTTGAAAAGGAATTACAAAACTCGAGTACTTTCGTATTAGATACTCGTCCTGCAAACTTAGTGGAAAAAACACTTGTTCCTGGCGCGATCAACATTCCATTTAACAAAGCGTTCACGAACTGGGCGGGTTGGTTAATCGGGTACGATGAGCAAATGGTAATTATCGCAGAAGAATCACAGCGTGAAGACATTATCGATTCATTGCAATCCATTCACTTGGATGCTGTCAAAGCATTTGTGGATCCATCTTTATTGAATGAAATGGACTTAACTACTTATGAAACATTATCGGTGGATGAGTTTAAAAAAGAAATGCCAAATGGCTATGTCATGGACGTTCGAAATGATACGGAGTGGAGTGAAGGACATATTGATGGCGCACATCACCATTTCCTTGGGAAACTTCGCGACACAACATTGCCAAAAGACACACCAATTTTGATGCACTGTCAAGGTGGTGCGCGCTCAGCAATCGGCGCAACTGTCTTAAAATCATTAGGTTTTGAAGATGTTAAACATATGGCTGGCGGATACGCGGCTTATAAAAAAGCATAATTTAGGAGGAATTTAATATGAATAACGAAGTAACGGTTTACTCAACAAATACATGTCCTTATTGCGACATGATGAAGAGCTTTTTGAATCAAAATAATATCTCATTTACAGAAGTAAATGTTCAAACAGATCAAGTAGCAGCACAAAAATTAGTTGAAACAACTGGTCAAATGGGTGTTCCTCAAACGAACATTAATGGCCAATGGGTACTTGGATTTGATCCAGACCGTGTGCTAGCTTTAATTAAAGCATAACGAAATGAGCGATGCGAAATGGTTTATTCTAAACAAATAGTCAATCGATTAAATCGAGTGGATGGTCAACTTCACGGTGTCCTTCGAATGATCGAAGGTACGCGGGAATGTAGCGATGTGGTAACGCAGTTGAGCGCAATTAAAAGTGCGCTCGACCGCACCATCGGTTTAATTGTCAGTGAAAATTTAGAACAATGTGTGCGAGAAAGCATGGCAGATGGACAAGGCTCTGACGAACATGTCAAACAAGCAGTCCAATTACTCATGAAAAGTAGATAGGGGATAGGGAAATGGAATGGATTTTAATCGGAGCTGTAGTCGCGTTTATCGTTTGGCGCATGATGCCAGCAAAAGGCGTTTCAACAATTACAACAACAGATTTAAAAGGTAAGTTAAATGACAAAGGAACACAATTTGTAGATGTACGTACACCTGGTGAATTTAAAGGCCGTCATATCTCACAATTCCAAAACATCCCACTTGATCAGCTTCCAGCTAAACTTAGCAAGCTAGATCCAAAAAAAGAGACTTATGTTATTTGCCAAAGTGGTATGAGAAGTTCTCGCGCAGCAGGCATTCTTAAAAAAGCAGGATTTACAAACGTTGTTACCGTTCGTGGAGGAATGAGCCAGTGGCAATAAAGAAATAAGCAACAAAAAAGACTACTAATCCTCATTGGAATTAGCAGTCTTATTTTACATTTAATTATCCATTCACTCTACAATAGTTTTCACCACAAAAGCGAAGCGAAAAAGCTTAACTTGGTCTGCTAAAGCAGCCTATACTGTTGGAAAAAACTGGACTTTCGCGCGTAGAAACGAAAGAAGAGTGGAAGGTCTGTGTGTGAGAGCACAAGGTTTGGCTTTGAAAGAGGAAGATCCTTACTTGAGAGAGTAAGCTCACTCCAACAAGTCTATAAAAGTAGTTTACCCAACTGAAGCGGAGCGTAAAAAGCTTAACTTGGTCTGCTAAAGTAGGCTATACTGTTGGAAACAACTGGGCTTTCGCGCGTAGAAACGAAATAAGAGTGGAAGGTCTGAGTATGAGAGAGCAAGGTTTGTCTTTGAAAGAGGAAGAATCTTACTCGAAAGAGAAAGCTTATCCAGCAAAATTACGAAAACAACAAAAAAGGAAGATCTTCAATGAATTTTTCATTATTACGACTGAATAAGTTGATTCCTGGTTTAACTGGTATATATTCCTTCGTTTAGTTTCGTGTTCAGTGGTTATATATTAATAGTGTGAGACTTTGGTTGGTAAGCCATATATCTTTCTCACAAAACGTCTAAGCATTGTGCTTAGGCGTTTTTAAATACATAATTTTTTATCCAATCAAACTATAAATCGCCAATACCGCAATCGAACCCATAACTACCACAATCACATTCGCTCCAGCAAACGCAATGGCAAATGCTGCGACAGCTCCAATCAGTCCAAATAAAATATTTCCTTCCTGCACAAACAAAATCGCTGGGAATATCAATGCGCCAAGTACGGCAAAAGGAATATTTCGTAATACTCCGCTTACCATCGGTGGTAATTCGCGTCCTTCTAAGAAGGTTAACGGGAACGCACGTGGAATATATGTAACGATGGCCATACCTAATAGCATCCACCAATACCAATTTTCCATTAAGCGACACGTCCTTTCCGAGTGAAAATAATTTCAACAAGAATTGCTGATCCTAAGGTAGCAACTAAAATTGCCCAACCCGTTGATAGCAACCCGCTCCAATAAAGAGCACTATGAATCACCGCTCCAAAAGTAGCGAGCCAAATCACTTTGCGATTACCCTTCATGGAAGGGACCAACAATCCAACGAACATTGCATACAGCGCAATCGACATCGCAGCTTGTAAGAACTCCGGCAAATTTGCGCCAATTACATGACCAAGTGCTGTAAATACGACCCAACTTCCGTATGCAATTAATATAACGCCCGCAGCAAATGACGTTCGAATTTTTTCTTCTTTCCGTGTCGCGAGCACTGAAAATGTTTCATCCGTAACCCCAAATGCGTAGATAGCTTTTTTCCATCTCTTTTCGGGTTGCATCTTTTCATTCAGTGACGCCGTCATTAAGAAGTGACGAATATTCACGACAAATGTATTTAATACGATTAAGATTGGATCGACACCAGAAGAAATTAGTGTCAATGATATGTATTGAGCCGCCCCAGCGAAAACAAAAATACTCATCGCTGTGGCTTCCCACATGGATAGTCCCGTGGTTTTCGCAAGTAAGCCGAATGTGAGCGCTATTGGAAAGTAGCCAATTGCGATACTTAGACCCGCCCGCAAGCCTTTTGAGAAAGTCATTTTAAACACATTCCTTTCCGCTTGATGTTTAATATAGTATACATACGTATGATAAAATAAACAATAAGAGGTGAGGCATATGGAAGCAATGCGAAGGAATTTAGGTGTACAATTAAAGAAAATTCGAAAACAGCGCGACTTGAGTTTAGATGATTTAGCCAAATTAACAGATGTCAGCAAAGCACAGTTAGCTCAAATGGAAAAAGGTGAATCCAATCCGACTGTATCTACGATTTGGAAAATAGCAGACGGATTAAAGATTAGTTTTTCCTCTCTGTTTCAAACACCAAAGTCTTTATTAACCAAAATCACACAAACAGATGCCCCATTCTTAACGGAAGACGATGGACGATACCGCGTCTACTCGATCATTCCTTACAATCCAGATCGAGGATGGGAATTATATCGACTAGAATTCGATCCGAATTGTTCCTATCAAAGCACACCTCACAATGAAGGTGTGGAAGAAACGATTACCGTCGTGGCTGGGAATATGCAAGTTACAGTAGGTTCAGAGAAAGTTGAATTAGCAACAGGAGATACGTTGGTATTTGACGGGAACCAGCCTCATCGATATGAAAATATGTCTAATTCGAAGTGTGTTTTGCATCTGATTATTCATTATTCGAATGTTTGAGTGAGCTAGGTCAAGGGAAAACTAATACTATATAGAGGTGTTCGAATGTGGACGCTCGCTAATTGAGTTGCAAAGAGGATGAGGGACATGCCAGATTGGTTATCAGCAGAAAATTTACTTGAATTAACGCAGAATTATCGGTCTCTCGGGCCCGTCATTGGATTTTTCCTTCCCTTTTTAGAGGCATTCCTTCCGTTTTTGCCATTATTCGTTTTCGTCTTTGCTAATGCGAGTGCATATGGTTTATGGCTTGGCTTTTTATTATCATGGGCTGGAACTGTCGTCGGTTCATATGTCGTCTTTCTACTCGTTCGAAAATATGGACGAGCACGATTTTTACGATTTATGACTCGACATGAAAGAGTCTTAAAACTCATACACTGGGTAGAGACACATGGTTTTGGACCGTTGTTTTTACTGTTATGTTTTCCATTTACACCTTCTGCGCTAGTGAACTTAGTTGCAGGGTTATCTGATATAAAGAAGAAAAATTATTTATGGACGTTACTTTCTGGTAAGTTCGTCATGATTTTAACGATTAGTTTCATTGGATACGACATTCGAGCCCTTATTACACAACCTATTCGCACCGCAATTGTCGGGGCGGTCATTTTCTTATTATGGCTTGTAGGGAAACAAATTGAACGACGATTAAATGCACGTGTGGAAAAAGACTTTCGAGAAAGTTCGAACCAAAACATAGGAAAGGAGCCCATCGATTGAGTTCTCTTAAGCAAGAATTATGGGAGTGGACAAAAGCAATTGTACTTGGTTTGGTCGTTGTCATGATCATTCGAATTTTTTTCTTTACGAATTATGCGGTATCAGGTGAGTCGATGATGCCGATTTTACAAGATCAAGACAAAGTCATCGTGAGCAAAATTGCGTACACGCTCGGCGAGATTGATCGATTAGATGTGCTCGTTTTTCACAACGACGAAAATGAGGATTACGTAAAAAGAGTCATCGGTATCCCAGGCGATATCATTACATACGAAAATGATCAGCTTTATGTCAATAAAGAAAAGGTTGATGAACCATATTTAAATACTCATCCCGCGTTTACTAATCCGAATGAGGATTTAACTGGGGATTTCACTTTGGAAAGTCTTACTGGTAACATGCGTGTTCCGGAAGATTCCTACTTTGTATTAGGTGATAATCGTAGGCATAGTTTGGATAGTCGCTATTTTAAATTTGTTAAGGCCGATCAAGTTGTCGGGCAAGTGGTTCTTCGTTACTGGCCACTTCCAAATTTGACAATAAATTTCATGACTGCACGTCCCGAATAGTTTCTTTCTATTGTCCGAGTTAGGTACAATAGAGATAGAACTATTCGGGATTTTTCTTATTCCTAATTATTTTATTGAACGAAGTTTTGCAGAGTAAGATAAATCCGCTCCATTTCCGCGGACGAACTAGCAAGCTTCCTCGTGCTGCGCACTGCGGGGGCTTGCTAGCACGTTTTTCCGCAGGAGTCTCGCGGATTTCCTTACTATTATCGATATTGTTTAGTAGTGAAATAAAATTAAAGTCATCGAACTAGTATTGGAAGTTAAAAGCAGTCTCCAGTAAACCGTTCGTAATTTCAGCTAGAATAGCTTGGCAACGGCTTATAACATTTCACAGCTAGATAAGTTACGCAGTAACTGTAAAAGACGGACTCTTTTTGATTCTTCCCTTATTTAGTTAAACTGTGATTCCTATTAAAAGATAAGCAGCAAAACAGGGAAGACTCCGACGGGAAAAGCGAAGTGTCGAAATCCACTCGGACAAAAAGTCCGAGTTAGTTCGGCTCAAGCCCCGCGGAAAGCAAGCTGTTTTGCGGAATATCTTCTAATGACAACTATTTGGATGACGAAGTTATTCGCGGAACACCTAAATAAACACAACAAATACAACCTTAAATATATATATATTGATAGGAGGAATGACGATGTCACTACGCATTGTTACAGGTCGTGCAGGAGCTGGGAAATCTGCATTTATGAAACGTGAAATCGTACAAGCATCCGAAGCTCAGCCACTTGGATCGCCTATTTTTTTAATCGTGCCCGATCAGATGTCATTCTCTTCTGAGTATGCATTGACGACTACCGGTGATTTACACGGATTGATTCGCTCACAAGTCACGACGTTTAAGCGTTTAGCATGGCGTATATTACAGGAAACGGGCGGGATAAGCCGCCAAGAAATTAACGGATTCGGCTACCGCATGCTCATACGATCTCTTTTGGAAGAACATCAAGAGGACTTTACTTTATTTAAAAAAGCAGCGAGTAAGCGTGGTTTTACAGACCAGATGGAAATGCTTTTAAAAGAATTTAGTCGCTATTGTTTAGATGGCGACACACTTACTTCTCTTGAAGAAACACTTAAATCGGTGCAAGCTCCAAGAACGCTCCAAGATAAAGCACATGATTTATCGGTTTTATTAAAAGCTTTAGAAGACCGCCTTGGCACAACTTTTGTTGATAGCGAAGGTTACTTTGCCTTGCTCGCTCGACAGTTGAACCAATCAGAGATGATTAAGGATGCGACGGTTTATGTCGATGGCTTCGTTTCGATGACGACGCGAGAGTATGAAATTCTTGGCGAGTTAATGAAGACAGCGAAGCGCGTCACGATTTCATTGCCGCTCCATAACGAAGAAGAAGACCTTTACAATGAACAATCTTTATTCCATCATGCCGCTAAAACGGCTGCACGCTTAAAAGAAATGGCGAGAGAAGCATCGGTTGAAATCGAACCATCCGTCCATGTGAATGAGTCGTCTCGATTTACGTCAGAAGACATTCGTCATATCGAAGCGAATTTAAATTCATATCCTGCACCTGCTATAGAAGAAAGTAACAACGTCACAATCATCGAAGCGGAGAATCGCCGTGCGGAAATTCACGGGGTAGCTAGACAAATTCGCCAGCTTGTTCGCGATGAACAGATGCGCTATCAAGACATAGCCATTTTATATCGACAAGCAGATGTGTATGATGAGCTAATCGAAACGACATTTGCGCAATACGATATTCCTGTATTTATTAACCGAAAAAAACCGATGCTGCATCATCCCTTGATTGAATTCAGTCGGTCTGCTTTTGAAGCCGTGCTAAAAGGGTATTCTTTTGAACCGATGTTTCGGGCAATCAAAACGGACTTATTCTTCCCGCTCCATGGCGACGTTATTACCTGGCGTGAACGTGCCGATCGTTTAGAAAACTATGTGTTATCTCAAGGGATTTATGGCGATCGCTGGTTTGATGAAAAACGTTGGCATGTGAAGAAATATCGTGGGCTCGAATTCCATACGAAAAATCAGACGGATGAAGAGCGTGCCATTCAAGCAGACATTACTTCGGTTCGAGATTTAGTGATACTTCCACTACAACGCTTTGCACAGAAAATAGAATGCTGCAAAACAGGTAGCGAGACGGCTCAAGCTTTATTTGAATTAATGGAAGAACTACAAATCTATGAAAAGCTTCAAGCGTTAAAAGATACAGAGAATGAACAAGGGCAATTACTTCTTGCGACTGAACACGAACAAGCCTGGTCCCAATGGATTGATGTACTCGACCAATTTGTTTTGATGTTTGGCAATGAAGAACTATCTCCTGAAGCGAGTTTACGCCTTTTAGAAGAAGGATTTGATACGTTGGAATTTTCACGTATTCCTCCTTCTCTCGATCAAGTGATTGTTGCGACAGTTGACTTGTCGAGGTTATCAAAAATCCGTGCGTCCTTTGTCATCGGCGTCAATGACGGTGTTTTCCCAAAACGGATGGAGCAAGAAGGCTTGCTGTCGGATACGGAGCGGGAATGGTTTACGCAAATCGGATTTGAACTTGCACCGACTTCCAAAGCCCGTTTAATGGACGAGTCGTATATGGCGTACCGTGCGTTTACGACGGCTTCAGAAAAACTCATCGTGTCTTACTCGAGTGCGGATGAAGAAGGGAAGGCTTTATTGCCATCCCTTTATGTGAAACGCCTTCAACAACTTTTACCGAATGTAACCAAAGTGACATCAGTGATCGACCCATCCGACCTAACTGAAGATGTGATCTCGTATATTCAACATCCACGTTCAGCGATGCCTTACGTTGCGACCGCATTGCGTCACGAGTCACGAGGAGAAGACATCGAACCTGAGTGGAGAGCTTTAGAAGACTATTACACCGAGGATCCGTTGTGGCAAACGGTTTTACAACGCGTTACCAAACCGATTACCTCATCAACTAAGCAGGAACGTTTAGACCCTGACACAACTCATGCCCTCTATGGAGATTCTTTCACGTCGAGTGTGTCGCGTGTCGAGAAGTACTACAGTTGCCCATTCGCGCATTTTGCGACGTATGGACTGCGTTTAGAAGAACGAGCGGAGTTTAAATTAGAAGCCCCTGCAATCGGGGATTTATTCCATGCGGCACTAAAATGGATTTCAGATGAAACGAATCGTTTAGGAATTACGTGGGCTAGTTTGTCTACAAAACAAGCTTGGGAGCTTGCTAGACAAGCAGTTGACGAGATCGCGCCTTTCTTTGTGAATCAAATCTTATTGAGTACAAAGCGTCATCAATATATTCAACGTAAACTTGTTCAGATTTTACAACGAACGATGACGACTTTGCGTGACCACGCCAATATGTCACAGTTTTCACCGATAGCGATTGAAGCGGGATTTGGACCAGGCGAACAATTACCTGCGCTGTTTATTCCATTGAAAAATGGCCAGTCGATGAATATGCGTGGTCGAATTGACCGAGTGGATGCGGCGGTTGTAAACGGCAAACCGTATATTCGTATTGTCGATTATAAGAGTTCGGCGAAAAGCTTAGATTTAAATGATGTGTATTATGGCTTGTCTCTTCAGATGCTAACTTATTTAGATGTGGCGGTTGCGAATGCGACGATTTGGCTTGGGGACGAAGCAGATCCTGCCGGTGTTCTTTACATGCATGTTCATAATCCTATGTTAAAAGCATCGCAAGAAATGTCTGATATGGAAGCCGATGAAGAGCGATTTAAAAAATACAAGATGAATGGCCTATTGATCGATGATGTGGCCGTGTTAAACGAAATGGATACAGAAATGGAAGGCTTCTCAAAAGTCATTCCCGCTCGTGTCAATAAAGATGGAAGCTTGTCTAAGTCATTCTCAAAAGTGGTAACAGCTGCGGACATGCAAACGCTTCGTACATTTGTCCGTAAAAAGCATCAGCAGGCAGGGGACGGCATGTTAGCTGGTGACACGCGCGTGCTACCTTATCGCATGAAAGATAAAACGGCTTGTGACTATTGTAGCTATCGCAGTGTGTGTCAGTTTGACCCGAGTGATCCCGCTCAACAATACCGTACGTTACCAGTCGAACCGGCTGATCAAGTTACAGAACGCATACGTCAGGAGGTCGAACCAGATGCTCATTCCAACTAAACCGCAAGAAGTCACATGGACAGATGCGCAGTGGCGTGCTATTTTCGCGACTGGACGTGACGTTCTCGTATCGGCAGCTGCCGGTTCAGGAAAAACAGCAGTGTTAATCGAACGCTTAATTCAAAAAATGATTCGCAATGATGACGCGATCGACGTCGACCAATTGTTAGTCGTAACGTTTACCAATGCATCTGCAGCGGAAATGCGTCATCGAATGGCTGAAGCACTAGAGCGAGAACTTGTGAAAAATCCAGAAGCTCATCACATTAGAAGACAGTTGAGTTTGTTAAATAAAGCCCAAATCTCTACTTTGCATTCTTTCTGCTTAAGTATTGTGAAGCAGTATGCGTATGTACTTGATATGGACCCAGGTTTTCGCTTAGCGAATGACGCGGAAGCGGCCTTGCTGAGAGACGATGTGTTAGTCGATGTGCTCGAATCAGCGTATCAAGCTGAAGATCCAGAAGACGTGTATCGCCTAATTGATAGCTTTACAACCGATCGAGATGATCAAGCGATTGAAGTGGTGATTGATAAATTATTCGAAGCCGCTCGTGTTCATCCAGAACCTGCGAAGTGGTTAGCATCGATTCCTGCACAATACAAGTTAGCGGATGATGCGGTGATTGACGATCTTGCTTTTATTGACCCATTAAAATTGACCATCAAACATACGTTAGAAGAAGCTTATGCGATGACAGAAGAAGTACGTCAATATGCTTTATTGCCAGACGGACCTGCGCCACTTGGAGCGACGGTTGAACAGGACCAGCTATTACTTGCTGAAGCCATTCGTCTTATCTCGTCGCATTCGTGGCAAGAAACGTATGATTATTTCCAAGTGTTAAAGTTTGCAACAGCTGGACGAATTCCGAAAGATTCATGTGATGAAGACCTGGTGAAAAAAGCAAAAGACAAACGCGATCAACTGAAAAAACGCGTGATGAAACTTAAAGAAGATTACTTCACTCGTTCACCAGCACGTTTGTTAGAAGAAATGAAGATGATGCATCCACTACTTGAAACTTTGGTCGAATTAACAATGGCTTATGGAGATCGCTATAAAGCCGTGAAAAGTGAACGTGGACTTGTCGATTTCTCTGATTTAGAGCATTTTGCATTGCAAATTTTAACAACAGAAGTCGAGGGAGAGCTTGTACCTTCAGCAATTGCGGAAGATGTCATGGCTCAGTTTAAAGAAGTATTAGTCGATGAATACCAAGATACGAATCGCCTGCAAGAAACGATTTTACAAATCGTCAAATCTGGTACCGAAGCGAATGGGAACCTCTTTATGGTAGGGGATGTGAAACAGTCCATTTACCGCTTCCGACTTGCTGAACCGATGCTGTTTCTTCATAAATACTTAACCTTTACGTCTGAACCTGATCAATCAGGTGTCAAAATCGATTTAAATGCGAATTTTAGAAGTCGTCCAGAAGTGTTGCACGCGACGAATTTCATTTTCTCGCAAATCATGGGTCAGCGTGTTGGGGAAATTGACTACGATGATGCCGCTGCACTTAAACCGGGAGCTCCTTATAAAGACGGGGAAGCCTCAGTGGAACTGGCTTTATTAACCACGCAAGAAGAAGAGTTAATACCTGAAGAGGATATAGGGAACGAGGAATTAGTGGAACAGGAAGATTTGAAAAAATCGCAATGGGAAGCGCGTTACATGATCCAAAAAATCAAATCGCTTATGGAAGCCAAAACGATGGTAGTCGATCCTTGGTCGAATAAAGAGCGGTTATTAGAATATCGAGATATTGTCATTTTAATGCGCTCGATGACGTGGTCTGAAGATTTAACAGAAGAATTTAAGCAAGCTGGAATTCCTTTGTATGCGGAATTGAAAAAAGGTTATTTTGATGCGCTAGAAGTGATGATTATGTTAAACACGCTTCGAATTGTCGACAATCCGTATCAAGATATTCCGCTCGCTTCCGTGTTACGTGCACCTTTTGTCGGACTGACTGAATCGGAACTATCGCGCATTCGCTTATCCGCACCTAAGGAACCTTTTTACGAGGCGTTAAAGCAGTTCGTGCGAAAAGGGGAAAGCGGTATTCATCCAGCCACTGCTGAGAAATTACAACGTTTTCTATTGCAGTTTGAGGAGTGGCGTCACTTAGCAAGAAGGGGTTCTTTGGCAGAACTAATTTGGCGTATTTATATGGACACGTATTATTACGAAATGGTCGGGGCTATGGCAAACGGGAAACAGCGCCAATCGAATTTACGAGCATTACATGACCGTGCTTTAGCTTATGAACAAACGTCGTTTAGAGGGTTATTCCGTTTCCTTCGTTTTATCGACCGCATGAAAAAACGTGGCGATGATTTAGGAACAGCTCGGGCAATGAGCGAAAAAGAAAATGTGGTTCGCTTAATGACGATTCATTCGTCTAAAGGACTTGAGTTTCCGTATGTGTTCATTGCAGGACTAGGCCGTGATTTCAATCAAATGGATTTCAATGAATTGTATTTATTTGACCAAACATTTGGTCTGGCTGTTAAAGCAATCGATCCGGAAAAACGAATTTCATATACGTCCTTGCCGTTTTTAGCAATGAAAGAAAAGAAACAACTGGAGCTGAAATCCGAAGAAATGCGTGTGTTATACGTAGCAATGACACGTGCGAAAGAGAAGTTACTGTTAGTGGCAACCGTAAAAGATGTTGATAAAACATTGTCCAAATGGGAAGATGCGAGTGTTGCAGCTGATACGATGCTCCCTGAATACGTACGTGCACGAGCTAAAGGCTTCCTGGATTGGATTGGTCCAGCTGTTGCGAGACATGCGGATTATGCGTCATGGCAAGGCAGACCGAATGCGAACGGAATCGAGGATCCATCTAGCTGGTCATTTGAAACCGTGTATGTAGAACAATTGCGTCAAGACCATGTAGTCGTTGACATGCCTCAAATAGAGAGCATTCAACAAGTGGTTACAGAAGATTTGAAGGCAGAAGTCGCTCGACGATTTGATACAGCTTATCCATTTGAACGAGCGATTACAAAACGCTCGAAGCAATCGGTGAGTGAGTTAAAACGACTCGACCAGCTGCGTCAAGAAGAAGAACCTGAATTTTTCAGACCCGCTCAAGTGAAGGAAGAAATGAAAAAATCGGTGTATAAACGACCTGCTTTTATGCAACAAGGGGACAAAAAATTGTCTGCTGCTGAAATCGGAACAGCCCTTCACACAACGATGCAACATCTTGATTTTTCGATGGACTCAAGTTCGCAAGCATTAAAAGATTTCATTCAACAGTTGGCTAATAAACAATTGTTAACAATTGCGGAAGCGGGAACAGTGAATGTCTCGGCTATGCAAGCCTTCTTACAAAGTGAGCTCGGCGAACGATTACGCCAAGCCAAACAAGTGTTACGCGAAGTACCATTTACGTATGGTTTGACAGATGATGATGGCGATATTCAAATCCTACAAGGGATAGCCGATTGTTTATTTGAAGAAGCAGATGGTGAATGGGTATTGCTCGACTATAAGACGGACCGAGTCAAAGGGGTACTGATTACGGAGAATGCCATAACGCGAGAAATGAATGTCCGCTACGGCTTGCAGTTGTCTTTATACAAAGAAGCCATTGAACAAATTTTACGAATCACGATTAAAGAGAAAATCCTGTATTTATTTGATGCAGAGAAAATGTTGGTACTGGAGGATTCCCTGTGAATGTTGCACCCACTCAATTGAGTGAACGAGTTGTCGCGCTAGATATGATGCGCGGCTTCTCACTACTCGGTATTTTTATTGTGAATATGTTAGCTTTTCATACACCGTTTTACTACATCGATCCGTATACATGGTTTACAGTTCCTGCGGATCGTGATGCGTTTCAATGGATTGATATTGCGATTCAAGGAAGTGTATACCCATTATTTTCGATGTTATTTGGGTATGGACTTGCGATGCAATTTACGAAAACTAGGGAGCGTGGCGTTTCATTTCCCAAATTAGCACTACGCCGATTACTGGTGTTATTAGGTTTTGGGATTGTCCATGCGTTCTTTATATGGTCTGGTGATATTTTAATTACGTACGCAATCAGCGGATTATTGGTCATGTGGATTTTGTTCTTGTCTTGGAAATGGTTACTTGGCATTGCACTTGGCTTGTATTTACTACCGAATATTTTGATGTCCTTCGTCATGAAGCTAATTCCTGAAGATGAGCCAATTTATTCAGGTGTTCAACAAATTGAGTCATCAATCGTCGCGTTTGGTTCCGGTTCATGGAGTGATATTTTCGCACAACGTGCCGAGGATTGGATGTATGCTAATGGATTTGCAATTCTATTCTTTTTATTGATTACGATTTTCCCGTATATGTTGATTGGTGCTGTCGCATCTAAATTGAATTTGATTCAGCGAACTGTAGAGAAGAAAGTTTTTTGGCTTGTTTTAATTGCCATTAGCCTTAGTGTTGGAACGTATATTAAATTTTTACCGCACACGCAAGGTGCCAATTACTACACTATATTTGTGCAAGATATGTTTGGTGGACCACTTCAAGCAGTTGCGTATGCAGGAATAATTGCGCTTTTATGCCAACTGTCTTTATTCCGAAAACTATTTAGTCCTGTTGCAAAAGCAGGACGTATGTCCATGACAACTTATTTAACCCAGTCTATTATTGCAACGACGATTTTTTATTCATACGGATTTGGCTTGTACGGCAAAGTCGACGTAATGACTGGGACATGGATGGCGATTGGAATCTTCATCGTCCAACTTATTTTTGCTGAGCTATGGTTAGCTAAGTTTACGCAAGGTCCAGTAGAGATGTTGTGGAAGCGACTGACGTATGGAAAAAGTGAGAAAAAAACGAGTGAAAATTCGGTTGAATTGTCGTAGAATAAGTTCAATTGAACATTCAATAATCAATTCTTAAGGGAGTGTCGGAAAATGAAAATTTTATCGTTTCGCTATGATGGTCAAATTTGCTTTGGTCCCAAAGTAAAAAAAGAAGAAGCCGTGTGGGACGTTTTAGCGATTCAAGAGACGCTCCAAGTATTGCCGAGTTTTCCTCAGACGATTTTGCAAGGCGTTGAGGCAGGCATGGATTTTGTTGAACAAATGCGCAAATTAGTCGAAGCGGCATTAAGTTCAGAAGAGCCAAAACAATTTAAGCGATTGTTTAACCAGATTGAATGGTTAGCACCGATTCCTCGAACACCGAAAAATATCCTTGCGATCGGTAGAAATTATTCGGAACATGCAAAAGAAATGGGGTCAGAAGCAGCACCAGAAGATGTGATGGTCTTTACGAAATCACCAACAACAATTGCTGCCGATGAAGAAACACTTTCTGTGCATGCCAATCTAACTTCGTCTTATGATTATGAAGGCGAACTAGCAGTAGTCATTAGCAAGAAAGGCTATAACGTGCCGCAGAAATTAGCGTATGATTATGTCTTTGGTTATACGATTGCAAATGACTTAACAGCACGCGACTTACAAAAGAAACATCAACAATTTTTCTTAGGAAAAAGTTTAAATGGCTCATGTCCGATGGGGCCATATATTGTCACAAAAGATGAAATGCCAGACCCACATGCACTGACCGTCGTGACAAAAGTGAATGATGAAGTCCGCCAAAACGGTCACACGAAAGATATGATTTTCCCAGTCGATCAATTAATTGCTGAGATTTCAAGTATGGTGACACTCGAACCAGGCGATATCATTTTAACCGGAACGCCGGCAGGAGTAGGCAAAGGCTTTAATCCTCCTAAGTTTTTAAAAGCGGGAGATACAGTAAAAGTTTCGATAGAAGGAATCGGGACTTTGTGTAATCGTTTTGAATAAATTGATACCACATGTAAATTCCGATGTAAATTTACTAGATATGATACGATAGAGTTGAACTAATAATTTGACGAGGTGAAACACATGGACTTTTTAGCTAGCACACATTTACACATTACAACTTGGGTAATTGGCCTAATCTTGTTCTTCGCAGCAGTGATGATGACGAACGGCAGCAAAGGACAAAAAATTACTCAAATGGTTCTACGCGTATTCTACATTTTCATTCTATTAACAGGTATTGCTTTGTTTATGGATGGTATGGACTTCGATATGGGTATGCTGTACGGATTTAAATTACTAGGCGGAATCATCATCATCGGAATGATGGAAATGATTCTTGCGCGAATGAAGAAGCAAAAGCCATCAACGATGTTCTGGATTTTATTGTTTGTCTTCTTATTTATTACGATGTTCCTAGGGTTCAAACTTCCAATGGGCATTAACTTCTTAGCTTAATAAATAATGTGAGTGAGCCAATCGACTTCGGTCGATTGGCTTTTTGTTTTTGTTTTTGAAATGGTGAGTTGTTTTTGGGCATTCTCCATTTCGCGGGGGTGTTTCGAGGATTCATAGGGTGCATTCTTGATTTGGACGGTGGCATTCAAGGATTCGATGGGCACATTCAAGGATTCGGGGTACCTATTCTAAAATTCACGTTTTCCACACAATTTCAACGTGCAGAAAATGAACCATTTTTGCTTTTGGTCTATCATTATTGGGGAGATTTTAAATACAAATATGAAGATATACAGAGAAAATGTTGATTTTCATTGCAGCGGACGCTTTCCGCGGGCAAGACTTCAGCCGCTTCCCTCGCTTGCGCTCAGTCCAGGGTCTTCAGTTCTTGCTGATTCCGCTGGAGTCGCCACCTCCATTTCAATCAACTGAAACCGATGTACAAATTAATTTAAAGTTGAGCGTTTTAAATCATATAGGGATACATACACTTAAATTCTCTACTTCCTACAACAATATTTATTAATTTAAGATATCGCTTGTAGCACATACAGGTGAGTCAATATTTCGAGATAACAGCGGACGAAAGATTTATCATTTTATCGGCTTTGGAACCACCTCTCTTTAATTCATCCCATGCATATTTACAAAGAAAATAGCAAACTGTGTCTAAATGCTAGAAAAGCGTATTACATTTCAACTATTTATTAAAGAGGTTCAACATCTTACTTCCATTCTTTAGAATATTGTGGTAATTTTAAAGAATAGAAAAACCGTCGGGAATCGATTTGGAAGGAGATTGAAACTAACTTGATTGGCATCATATTACTAGTGTTCGTTTTATTACTTATGTTTTCTTTTGCAATCTCCGCCTTCTTCAGTTCAAAGCAAGATCAAGTAAGCACACTTACCAAAAAAGAATTACGCGAGACACTCGATTCCTTGCAGAGTGAGCAAGATCCTATAACTAAAACAGACGTCTTATAAACATTCAAGTGAGTCCTTGTGATTCTCATTGAATGTTTTTTGTTTTTCCGATTTTTATTCCGAAAAATCTGATTAATACTTTCCCGGGAAATAAATAAGGACAAAAAAGGTCTCATTCACAGATTTGACTTAACTGTTTTGGGAATATTGCTTTGAATCATGACAAGTCCTTTAGCGGTTTGGTAAAATGACGAAGGAAGATTCGTTAGAGGAGGACCTCAATTGAAAATAAATAAGTGGATTGGTTCTGTTATATCTTGTGTGTTGTTGGTGAGTATGGTTGGACAAGTTCCAGCTCATGCAGAAACGAACAAGAGCATAATGGACGAAAGTATATATGATTTATTAGTGGATCGATTTTTTAATAAAACTGTGCAAAATGATTTCGTAGTGAATACACAAGACCCTGCGGCGTTTGCGGGTGGAGATTTCCTAGGAGTACTAGAAAAGATTCCTTACCTTGAAAAAATGGGCTTTACGGTCGCGTCATTAGGACCGGTATTTTCGACAGATACATACGATGGAAAGCGTGTTACTGACTATTCAACTTTTGAGAGACATTTTGGTACAAAAGATGAGTTCAAAACCTTAATTGCCGGTGCACAAAAACAAGACCTCAAATTATTGGTGGATTTTCCGATTCAGCAAGTGAGTGCTAACCATGTGTGGGCAAAAAAAAATCCAGACTGGGCGACAGTTAATGACGACGGCACGCTGGATTGGGATATGAATAACGAAGAAGTTCAACAAGCAATTATTCAAGCAGCTGTTGAATTTGTAGATGAATACGAAGTTGACGGTATTCGAATTACCTCTATTGATGGTGTTGACACAACGTTTTTAAATGAAATGATCGATGCTTTAAAGAAAAATAACGAAAAATTGTATGTTTTGAGCAATGCAGAAAGTGAAGCTGATTTTGACTTGACTGTATCTGAAAAAAATATAGATCTTGCACGGAATGCCTTCAAAAATGTTGATTTATCGACTGAAGAATTTGGAAAGACCCTTAATCAACCAAACATGATTCGTTCTGTCGATCATATAAATGAACGTCGATTTACTGCCGATGCAGCAGAAGAAAATATGTTTCCCCCAACGCGATGGAAAATTGCTTTCGCAACATTGATGTCGATTCCTGGAGTTCCGGTTATTACATACGGTTCAGAAATTGCTATGAATGGTGAACAGGCGCCAGAATCCAATCAAATCATGAACTACAAAGTTGAAGAAGAGTTAATTGATTACGTTGGGGATTTACAAAAATTACGCAATGGTTCAGCCGCTTTACGTTCTGGCGAGATGGAATTATTGCATAATGAAAATGGATTTATGGTGTTTAAACGTTGGAATGAGGATGATACGTGGATTGTCGCTATCAATAATACTGGCAGTACGCAGCAGTTTGATTTAACAGAAGAAATGATGGGTGCGAACGTAGAATTACGCGGCCTAATGGAAAGTGATATTTTAAGACAACGTGAAGACGGCACGTATCGAATAGTAGTAGATCGAGAAATTGCCGAATTTTTCACCGTTAATGAACCAAAAGGGTTAAACAAAGGATATTTAGCCGCGCTAGCAATGGTTTATATATTATTTCTTGGGTTCCTTTACTTAGTATGGCGTAAAGGAAAGCAACGTAAAAAGGATAAATAAGTGAGGGAGTCTTTATTCCATTGTGAATAAAGGCTTTTTTCTTTTGTAGGATTCCGGAGAGAGTCTAATGTTGTAAAACTATCAGTTAAAGTTGTGAGTTTTTTTGCCAATGTTGTAAAAAATAAAGCTAAAGTTGTAAAACAAGCAATTTCCAGCTTCGCTCGCCAACGTCTTTGTCCAACAAAAAACGCTTAAGACAAGGAACATCTTAAGCGTTGATTATTATTTAGCTCGGTAACTCACCATGTTCACTGGGTCTTTTGGTGAAGAATAAGGCGGGGCATAAGCAAGTTCTAATGCCTGCAGGTCATCGATGGTCAATCCAGCGTATATGGCTGTTGCGATGACGTCAATTCGTTTATCCACACCTTTTTCACCAACGGCTTGTGCACCTAATACTTTGCGATTTTTCGCATCATAATGAATCTTTAAAAACAAATTCCCATGATCTGGGTAATAGCCGGCATTCGATTTAGATTTTTGAGTGACGGTTTTAAATGTCAAATCCGATTCATTTAAATTTCTTTCACCAAGACCGGTCATCCCAACGCTTAAGTCAAACACTTTGGCAATCGATGTGCCGAGCATTCCTTGAAACGGAATGTCTTTTCCGGCAATATGATTGGCAACAATATAGGCTTGACGGTGTGCAGGCCATGCGAGAGGAACTCTCTTTGGTTGTCCTGTAATGAAGTCTTTATTCTCAGCTGCATCTCCTAAAGCATATATGGCAGGATCATTGGTCTGCATGAATTCGTTCGTTACAATTCCACGTGTATCGCCAATTGTAAGTCCCGCTTCCGCAGCCAGTTCGGTAGAAGGGGAAACGCCAACACTCATCAAGATGAAATCTGCTTCCAGCTTTTCGCCTTGGTCTAAAATAATATTACGGCCATCTACATGCGTTATAAAGTTTTCTTTGTATACTTTAACACCGTGTTCATGCAATTCTTTTTCAACGATATCTGAACTATCGACGTCTAAAATGTTCATCACTTGAGGTGACTTTTCAACCAGTGTTACTTTCATTCCAAGATCCACAAGGTTTTCAGCCATTTCTAGTCCAATAAAACCAGCTCCAACAATAAAACAACTTTTTGGAGACTCAGCTTCAATGAATGTATGAATGTTGCGCATGTCTTCAAAATTTCGTAATGTAAAGACTTTTGCGCTATCCAATCCATCCGTTTTTGGAACGATTGGTGTTCCTCCTGGAGATAGAACGAGCACATCATATGCTTCTTCAAAGGTTTTATTGGAAAGTAAGTCTTTTACTTCAACTATTTTCTTCTCTCGATCGATGCGCATGACGCGGTGTTTCATTTTTACGGTAATATTCTTTTCATCCTTAAATTTTTCAGGAGTAGTGGCAATTAGATCTTGTTCATTCTCGATATGACCGCCCAAGTAGTAAGGCATGCCACATGCAGCAAAAGACATGGTTTCGTCTTGATCAAAAACGGTGATGGACGAATCTTTATCTAAATAGCGGATTTGGGAAGCAACGGTTGCTCCACCCGCGACAGCACCTACAACGACAATTTTCGGCATGTAAAAACTCCATTCTTATGGCTGAATTTGGTTTGCGAAAAATATGGCAAGTGTTCCTGGACCTGCGTGAGAACCCACTGCAGAACCAATTACATGAATTTCCACATGCTTCGGTTGAAAGCTTTCCTCTATCATTGTCTTCATTTCTAAAGCAAATGCTTCATCATCTCCGTGGCTGATTGCAATCGTTTGATCATGCAAGCGCTCGCCACGTTCTGCCATTAATTCGAGGATTCGTTTCATTAGCTTTTTACGACCACGCAATTTTTCGATTGGAACTAACTTGCCATCTTCAACATGGAGCAAAGGTTTGATATTCAACAAGCCGCCGATAAATGCACTTGTTTTTGAAACTCTGCCACCTCTTGCCATATAATCTAAATCTTCTACGGTAAATAAATGTTCCATATGTGCAGCTTTAAAACGAATAAGTTCATCAATGCGCTCAAGTGGTTCCCCTATTTTTTGTAATCGAACTGCTTCTTTTACCAATAAACCATAACCTAACGACGCACATTTTGAATCAATTATCGTCAACTTTAATTGAGGATATTCTTCTAAAACCTGATCTCTAATCATAACAGCCGAATTATATGTTCCTGACAATTCAGATGAGAAGGCAATGTAAAGTCCTTCTTCACCGGATTTTGCAAGATCTTCAAAAAGAGTAATGAATTGCTCTGGTGATGCTTGTGACGTTTTCGGATGCTTGCCTGCTCGAATGGCAGCATAAACTTCATTTGAATTAATCGTTTTTACATCCAAATACTCTGCTTCTTCAATTTGAACACGTAATGGAATTAGGGTCACAGGATTCGTTTCATAAAATTCTTTTGGTAAATCGCAGGCACTGTCTGCATATATTCTCATTTCAATCCCCCACTATTTCTTGTCATTTCTATAAGTTTAATCGTTGTTGTAAGTAGTTCGCAATACCGTCCTCGTTATTCGTACCGGTTACTTCGTTGGCTAATGACTTCAAAGGTTCGATCGCGTTACCCATTGCTACGCCTGTTCCGGCATATTCAATCATTTCTAAATCATTGTCTTCATCCCCAAATGCAATGATGCGATCTTGAGGAATGTTCAAATGTTTAGAAACATGGGCAAGTCCAACAGCTTTGCTTAAACCGCTTCGAACAATTTCTATAACATGCCAAGGTGCACCCCAACGTCTATGATCAATCACTTCAGCGTGGACATCATGTAAGTGTTGTCGAATTGCAGAGACTTCGGATTCTTCTGCATGAATGAGTATACTTGTTGGGTCCGCTTTTAAATAATTGCGAATGTCACCAGTTGTTATTTGCGGATTACCGAAGCTGAATATATCTAGCAGTTTTTCATCATGATAATGTAAGTATACATCGTCCATAACCTCGGCAATAATATTGTGGAATTTGAAATCGTGTAGAGCGTCAATGACTTCATTTACCACCTTTAAGTTAATCGGCTCATGGACTGTTTTAAAACCTTTATCCAAAGGATGGTGAACAAACGCACCGTTAAAATTCACGATCGGCGTTTCAATTTTTAGTTGTTGATAATAAATTTCGCTTGCTCGATAAGGTCGACCGGTCGCAATCATGACCTCATGTCCATTTTCACGAGCTTTATTTAACGTATGTAAAGTTTTTTCTGAAATGACTTTCTCATCAGTCAATAAAGTTCCGTCTAAATCCAAAACAATTAAATGTGGTTGCATGATGTAGAACTCCTTTCCTTCTATATAAAGTGTATCTTCACATAGAGGAATCGTCAAAAATATCCAACTCATTTTTGAACTTTCAGAAATACTTTGCTACGATAATAGTATGTTGAGCTAAAAGGATGTGTAATGTATGATTGTTGATCACGAAAAGTGGAGCAATATTCCTCTTTTGCATGTATATAAGGAAGAATTAAAAAATGAACAAGTTCCAGTTGTTATCTTTTTACACGGTTTTACAAGTGCGAAGGAGCATAATCTTCATTATGCCTACCAGTTAGCTGAAAGAGGAATGCGTGTTTTATTGCCAGATGCGCATTTACACGGTGAACGTCATGAATCTTTGGATGAAATCCAATTATCGTTAAGATTTTGGGAAATTGTTTTAACTTCTATTGAAGATGTCAAAACTCTAAGAAGTGAATGTATCAATCGTCAGTTATTATCGGACGATACAAAAATAGCGCTTGCAGGTACATCAATGGGCGGCATTGAAACTTTAGGTTGTTTGAAAGTGTATCCGTGGGTAGATGTCGCAGCTGTGATGATGGGGTCACCTGGGTATGTCCAACTGGCGAAAGCACAGATGGCACAATACGAAGCAAGAGGCTTTAAACTGCCTGTTACCGAAATCGAGCGTAAACAAATTTTAGAGACGCTAAGCAACTTTGACTTAACGAAAAATCCGGAAGCGTTAAATGGACGACCTGTTTTCTTTTGGCATGGTCAACAAGACACGGTTGTTCCATATGAACCAACATATAATTTTTATAACGCCATAAAAAAATCGTATGCTGAACATCCTGAACGTTTTCAGTTCAAGTCGGATCAAGTAGCAGGACATGCCGTTTCAAGAAAAGGATTACTAGAAGCAACGGATTTTCTGGCAGAGTATTTGTCAGTCTAACCGCGATTTGATATGATGGAACTATACCAGATTCGGAAAGGGGTATGAATATGGATCAAGATATGCGCGAAAGCATGATGGGTGCACTTGAAAACGTGATTGACCCAGAACTTGGGATTGATATCGTTAATTTAGGTCTAGTTTATGATGTCGATTTGTCTGAAGACGGATTTGCAGTTGTAACGATGACGTTAACATCATTAGGTTGCCCAATGGGACCAATGATCGTTGATATGGTTAAGACATCTTTATATGAATTACCGGAAATCAAAGAAGTGGACGTTAATATTGTTTGGACACCAGGTTGGTCAAAAGACAATATGTCACGTTACGCTAAGATGGCACTCGGTGTCAGATAATAAATGTGCATACAGTCCTATGATTCAGTGAAAGCTGAATTATGGGGCTTTTTTTTTGATGAGCTTTGACTTTTGAATATATTTAATTCCGCTTCTGACGGACGCGTTCCGCGGGAATGACTTCAGTCTCCTCATCACTTCGTTCTTGCGGGGCCTTCAGTTCATGCTATTCCCGCTGGAAAGATTAGAACCAAAGAAATTTGGTTCTAATCTTTGCGACGAAGCTAGCGAAGCGATGCAACGCCTTTTCATGTTTCGAAGCTAGCGCAGCGATGCAGAAACAGGAGCATATGTTTTAAGCCGTCTTCCGCTTTAATCCATATAAACTGCCACAAAAACCCGTTCCCAAAATTCAATCTGTACCGGGGGTTCCAATTTAAACGGTTGAATCCATCAGCTCGGGAGACCAGTAGTTTCCGATTCGTATTGTTAAATATGTGGATATTTAAATGTAAAATCACTTTTCTTTACAGTTTTCCATGTTCAATCGTATAATAGTCAAAAAAGGTCAAACTTTGAGGAGTGGGATGTATGCAACAACAAAATGAACAAAAAAAGCCTCTTGAATTATACGGTCGAAATCTTGTCGAACAAGCTCGAAATGGCAAAATGGATCCGGTTATTGGGCGTGATCAAGAGATTCGTCATGTGATTCGAATTCTTTCCCGTAAAACGAAAAATAATCCGGTTCTTATCGGAGAACCTGGTGTTGGGAAAACAGCGATTGTAGAAGGATTAGCTCAGCGTATTGTGAGAAAAGACGTGCCTGAAGGATTAAAAGATCGAGACATCTTCGAGTTAGATATGGCGTCCTTAATTGCAGGTGCTAAATATCGTGGAGAATTTGAAGAACGATTAAAAGCAGTATTGAAAGAAGTAAAAGACAGTGAAGGACGCATCATTTTATTCATTGATGAAATCCATACCATTGTTGGCGCAGGTAAAACGGAAGGTGCGATGGACGCAGGGAATATGTTGAAACCGATGCTGGCTCGTGGCGAGCTGCATTGTATTGGTGCAACAACTCTCGATGAGTATAGAATGCATATTGAAAAAGATCCAGCGTTAGAGCGTCGATTCCAACAAGTGCTTGTTCGCGAACCATCTGTTGAAGACACGGTTTCAATCTTACGTGGTTTAAAGGAACGATTTGAATTGCATCATGCGGTGCGCATTCACGACCGCGCGATTGTAGCAGCAGCACAACTTTCGAACCGATATTTAACTGAACGGTTTTTACCAGATAAAGCGATTGATTTAGTAGATGAAGCATGTGCAATGATTCGTACTGAAATTGACTCGATGCCGCAAGAACTGGATGAAGTTACAAGAAGAATGATGCAACTTGAAATAGAAGAACAGGCATTAATGAAAGAAAAAGATCCTGCTAGTCAAAAAAGGTTAACTAATTTGCGTACGGAACTAGAGACACTAAAATCGTCAACAGAAGCGATGCGCAACCAATGGACAACTGAAAAAGAATCACTGAAGCATATCCAAGAGAAACGTGAACAATTAGATGTTTATAGAAGAGACTTAGAGGATGCTGAAAATCGCTATGATTTGAATAAAGCAGCAGAACTGCGCCATGGTAAAATGCCATCTCTCGAAAAAGAATTGGCGGATTTAGAAGCAGCTCTTGAATCAAGCACAGATAATCGTTTATTACGAGAAGAAGTAACAGCTGAAGAAATTGCCTCAATTGTCGCTAGATGGACGGGCATCCCTGTTACGAAGCTTATTGAAGGAGAGCGGGATAAATTATTGCGCTTAAAAGAAACACTTCAAGAACGAGTAGTAGGGCAAGATCAAGCCGTTCAATTTGTAACGGAAGCTGTATGGCGCGCTCGTGCAGGTATTAAAGATCCATCTAAACCGATTGGTTCCTTCTTATTCCTTGGTCCTACTGGAGTCGGGAAAACGGAATTAGCGAAAGCGTTAGCTGCTAATTTGTTTGATTCAGAGGATCATTTCATTCGAATTGATATGTCTGAATACATGGAAAAACACAGTGTCTCTAGACTAGTTGGGGCACCTCCTGGTTATATCGGTTATGAAGAAGGCGGACAATTAACGGAAGCGGTGCGACGAAATCCATATTCGGTTATATTGTTAGATGAAATTGAAAAAGCACATCCGGATGTAGCGAATATTCTGTTGCAACTGCTAGACGATGGACGTATTACAGATAGCCAAGGACGAATGGTTAACTTCACGAACACCGTGGTTATATTGACTTCCAATATTGGATCGCAGTATTTATTAGATGGTGGAGAACATGCGGAAGACCAAGTGATGACAGCTTTACGCGCTCACTTCAAACCCGAACTATTGAACCGTATGGATGAAGTCGTTTTATTCCATGCACTAAAAGGTTCTCACTTTGAAGCAATTACCGAGAAATATTTAGAGCAGCTTGCTAAACGTGTGGGTGAACAAGAAATCCATTTAACGTACACACCAGAACTCATAGCGTGGGTAGTTGAACAAGGAACTGACGCGGCCTTTGGTGCACGACCATTACGTCGATTTATACAACGTCATGTCGAAACGGCAGTTGCAAAAGAATTATTAGGTGGAGAATTAATCCCAGGTAGCCGAATTGAAGCCACAGTTGTTGATAATCAAATAATAATTAATAAAAAATAGGCTTGTAAACAATATTAATTTCAGAGAAAACCAATCATTTCTGCAGAATAACTGACATGTGAGGAAACTAGTTTGTCAGTCTTCAGAAAAGCATCAGTTCTCAATTTATGTTTTCATATTACACAAAAAAACGGTCTCTCAATAAAATGAGAGACCGTTTTTGATGTTTAATTATTAGTGATGTTCGTTTGCTACAGGTTCGTTTGGAATGATTTTAGAAATTACAAACAATAACAATGCAACACCAACTGAAACGATTGCGCCTAGTGTAAAGTCAAAATGTACACCATTTACAGAACTAACAACATAGTTAAGCAAAGTGATCAATAGAAAAGACCAAATAAATGTAAAGACAAATTTCACGTGGTTTCACCTCTAAACAGACTATTTAATGACTTTATCATACCATACGAATCTTTATTGAAAAAGAATCTTTTCAAAATGAACGCGTATATTTGGCGAAGTCGTGGCGGACGGTTGTCAAATGACCTTGAATTCGTTATTATTGTTACCAGGTACTAATAATTGATAACAAACGAAATGAGGTTGTCTCATGAATGCTGGAATAGTAGGTTTAGGTAGATATATTCCTGAACAAATCGTTACCAATTTTGATTTAGAGAAAAGAATGGACACAACCGATGAGTGGATTCGCACTCGAACTGGTATAGAAGAAAGACGATTTGCTGGTGACGACATCAATACGTCCGATATGGCTTTTGAAGCGGCCAAGGATGCAATTCATGATTCAGGAATCCGTGCGGATCAAATAGGATTAATTTTAGTGGCGACTGTCACTCCCGATAAACCGTTTCCAAGCGTATCAACCATGATTCAAGAGCGTTTAGGGGCTACCCATGCGGCAGCTATGGATATTTCAGCTGCTTGTGCTGGTTTTATGTATGGTGTGATTACGGCAAAGCAATTTGTCGAATCAGGTACTTATCCATATGTTTTAGTCGTGGGCGTAGAAAAACTTTCAAAGATTACGAACTTCGAAGATCGCAATACAGCTGTCTTGTTTGGAGACGGGGCTGGAGCTGCAGTTATTGGTCATGTTTCAGAAGGAAGAGGGATTTTATCATTTGAGCTTGGAGCGGATGGTTCAGGTGGAAAGCATTTGTATCAAGAAGGACCTTATCTTGAAATGAATGGTCGAGAAGTGTTTAAATTTGCGGTTCGCCAAATGGGTGAGTCTGCTGAAAATGTGATAACAAAAGCGGGTCTTTCTAAAGATGAGGTAGATTTCTTAGTACCTCACCAAGCAAATATTCGGATTATGGAATCATCACGTCAACGCTTAGGCTTACCTGAAGAGAAAATGTCGAAAACCATTAATCAGTTTGGGAATACATCTGCTGCATCGATTCCGATTTCATTGAAAGAAGAAGTATTAAATGGCAAGATTTCGGACGATGATGTGATTGTCATGGTTGGTTTCGGCGGCGGATTAACATGGGGCGCAATTGCCATGCGTTGGGGTAAATAAAACGTAATGTATACTTATAGCTTATTGATGAGGGGAGAACGATTATCATGACAAAACGTCGTGTTGTAATAACAGGAATAGGTGCAGTTACGCCTTTAGGGAATGATATCGAGACAACTTGGGCTGGAATAAAAGAAGGACGTTCAGGTATTGGTCCAATGACGCGAGTGAATGCGGATGACTTTCCAGCAAAAGTAGCTGCTGAAGTGAAAGATTTTGATATTGAATCGTATATTGAAAAGAAAGATGCACGCAAAATGGATCGGTTTACTCATTTTGCTTTAGCGGCTTCGATTATGGCTGTAAAAGATGCGGAGCTTGAAATTACACCTGAACTTGGCCTTCGTACAGGTGTTTGGATTGGTTCAGGTATCGGTGGAATGGAGACGTACGAACAGCAATTCCGTACGTTCCTAGATAGAGGATACCGTCGCGTAAGTCCATTCTTTGTTCCAATGATGATTCCAGATATGGCAGCTGGTCAAGTATCGATTCATTTCGGTGCAAAAGCTATGAATTCATGTACCGTAACAGCATGTGCTTCTGGTACGAATTCGCTTGGTGATGCTTTTAAAGTTATTGAACGTGGTGAAGCTGACGTGATGATTTCAGGTGGGGCAGAAGCGCCTATTACGAATATGTCTGTAGCAGGATTCTGTGCGAATACAGCTCTGACGTTAAATCAAGATCCTAAAACAGCATCTCGTCCATTCGATGCAAATCGAGATGGATTTGTCATTGGTGAAGGTTCGGGTATATTGATTTTAGAAGAATACGAACATGCGAAAGCTCGTGGAGCGAAGATGTATGCAGAAATTATTGGTTATGGATCAACTGGTGACGCCCATCATATTACTGCTCCCGCTCCTGAAGGGGAAGGTGCAGCACGTGCAATGAAACAAGCAATTGAAGGTGCAGGAATTGATCCTTCTCAAATTGACTATATTAATGCACATGGAACAAGCACACCGTACAATGATCAATTCGAGACATTAGCTGTAAAATCTGTTTTTGGTGAACATGCGAATAAACTCGCAATGAGTTCTACGAAATCGATGACAGGCCATTTACTTGGTGCGGCAGGTGGCATTGAAGCAATTTTCACAGCTCTGGCGATTCATGAAGGAATTATGCCACCAACAATGAATTTAGAAAATCCTGATCCAATTTGTGATTTAGATTATGTGGCAAATGCAGCTCGTCCAAAAGATATTGAGTATGCGATGAGCAATTCACTTGGATTCGGTGGGCATAATGCAACTTTGGTTTTCAAAAAAATATGATTGTCTAAAATCTCCTCTTCTAGAGGGGATTTTTTTTTGGAATAAATTTTAAGCATCAACAAACTTCATTTCAAAAATTACCTTTAACTGAAAAAAAAGAACTTTCAATGAACTTATAAAAACGTTGGTATTAATGCATTTTTATATAAATTGTCTTTACAAAATTAGCGAATATTAGGAAATTTGCAAAATTTATATTGCGGTTGTAATAATTCTGTAATAGAATTTAAAACTAGGTAAACAATTAACAGAATAATTTAAATTTTAAAAAGAGTACAAGTTTCATAACATCTAAGTATATGCATGAGAGGAGTAATCATTTGAATCCGACTCAAGATCTTTTAACGATTAACGATCTACATACTGGTTTCCGAGTAAAAGATACATATTTTAATGCAGTAGATGGCGTTTCGATTCATTTAAAGAAAAATGAAATCTTAGCCATTGTTGGAGAATCAGGATGTGGTAAAAGTACGTTAGCAACATCAATCATCGGACTCCACGATCCAAACAACACTAAAATTTCAGGTGAAATCCAATTTAAAGGACTTAACTTAGCCAAATTAACGGATGACAAACTTAATAAAGTTCGTGGTAATGATATTGGAATGATCTTCCAAGACCCATTGTCTGCATTAAATCCATTAATGCGAATAGGAGATCAAATCGCAGAGGCATTAATTTATCATACGAAGTTGTCAAAAACAGAGCGATCTCATCGTGTGATTGAACTGCTAAATCAAGTGGGAATTCCTAAACCGGAACGAGTAGTACGACAATTTCCTCATCAACTTTCAGGTGGTATGCGTCAAAGAGTGATCATCGCCATTGCTATTTCTTGTAAGCCATCCATTATTATCGCTGACGAACCAACGACCGCCTTAGATGTAACCATCCAAGCTCAGATTTTAGATCTTCTTAAAGACTTACAAGCTGAGACTGAGTCTGGCATTATTTTAATCACGCATGACCTTGGTGTCGTTGCTGAAGTTGCAGATCGTGTTGCGGTTATGTATGCAGGACAAGTAATTGAAGAAGCACCTGTTGATGAATTGTTCAACAATCCTATCCATCCTTACACTAGATCATTATTAAACTCAATTCCACAAACACATAGTGATAACGAAAAATTAGAAGTCATTCAAGGCATCGTGCCATCATTAGTAAACTTACCGCGAGATGGTTGCCGCTTTGCTCCTCGGATTCCTTGGATTCCAGCTGAGGCACATGAAAAAGAACCACAACTTCACGAGATAGCACCAGGACATTTTGTACGATGTACCTGCTGGAACCACTTTCATTTTGAAGGTGAAGAAGGGGGAAGCTTGACATGAGTTTTATGGAAATAAAAGATTTACGCGTCCATTATCCTGTACGCGGAGGCTTCTTTAATACAATCGTTGACCATGTTCATGCTGTTGATGGTATTAATATGGAATTCGAAAAAGGGAAGACATACGGTTTAGTTGGTGAATCTGGATGTGGGAAATCCACAACAGGGAAAGCCATTATCGGGCTTGAAAAAATTACATCTGGACAAATCATATACGAAGGAAAAAACGTGACGAATCAACGTCGTCAACGTAATTCTTCTTATAATCGAGATATTCAAATGATTTTCCAAGATGCTCACTCAAGTTTAAATCCACGAAAACGTGTTCAAGATATTTTGTCTGAACCAATTCGTAATTTCTTGCGTTTGTCAGATTTAGAAGAACGCAGAAAAATTAACGAATTGTTAGCGATCGTTGGAATGCCTGAAGATGCAAAATTGAAGTATCCACATGAATTCTCGGGTGGACAAAAGCAACGTATCGGTATTGCACGTGCAATTGCAACGAATCCGAAATTAATTATTGCAGATGAACCGGTATCGGCATTAGACTTATCCGTTCAAGCACAAGTGTTGAATTTCTTGAAAGATATTCAAGATGAATTGGGATTGAGCTACTTGTTCATTTCACATGATCTTGGAGTCGTGAAACATATGTGTGACCATATTTCGATAATGTACAAAGGTCGATTTGTCGAATCGGGATCTAAACAAGATATTTATCAAAATCCGCAACATATATACACGAAACGTCTATTGTCTGCTATTCCAAACATAGAGCCAGAAAGTCGTGTGGAGCGAAAAATCGAACGCATAAATGTTGAAAAAAACTATCAGCTTGATCACCAGCAGTATTTTGATCCAAGCGGTCGCGTTTATGATCTTCAATCTATTTCGGATACGCATGCTGTTGCGAAGACGGACAAGATAGAGGGGGTCATGTAAGATGTGGAAAACAATTTTTCGTCGTGTATTAGTCATGATTCCTCAATTATTTGTATTAAGTTTATTAATATTCATAATGGCCAAGCAAATGCCAGGTGATCCATTTACGGGAATGATTACACCTGAAACTGATCCAGCTCGTATAGAACAATTACGTGAGCAAGCAGGATTCTACGACCCTTGGTATGTTCAATATGCTAAGTGGATGGGAAATGCATTCCAAGGTGATTTTGGTAAAAGTTACACATATAAAGTACAAGTAGCTGACTTAATTGGCGACCGAGCAATGAATACATTGTGGTTGTCCTTACTAAGCGCATTCTTACTGTATTTAATTGCCGTTCCATTAGGGGTTCTTGCTGGGCGATACCAGAATACATTTTTAGATAAAACCGTTGTTCTATATAGTTTTATCAGTTATGCAATTCCAGTATTCGTATTGGCATTAATATTCCTCTTTTTCTTTGGATACAAAATGCAATGGTTCCCTACAAGTGGAACGGTAGATATCAAATATGAAAATGGTTCCTTAAGTTATCTTTGGAGTAAAATTTATCATATTTTATTACCAGCACTAACTGCAGCCGTTTTAGGTACAACAGGGGTTATTCAATATTTAAGAACAGAAGTAATAGATTCGAAGTCAGCGGATTATGTCCGTACGGCTCGTAGTAAAGGAATTCCTTTAAATAAAGTATATTCGGGACATATTTTCCGAAATTCTTTATTGCCGATTGCTGCATTCTTAGGATTTACAATCACAGGTTTACTTACTGGTTCCATCTTTATTGAAACAATTTTCGCATATCCTGGAATGGGTCAACTATTCATTAATTCCATTGCTGGACGTGATTATAGTGTAATTACTGCTTTGGTTATGCTGTATGGATTCTTAACATTATTAGGCAGTCTATTATCTGACATTATTATGAGCATTGTAGATCCACGAATCAGGATAGATTGATGAAAATAATGGTTAAGGAGAGTGTACATACATGAAAGAGCAGACAGAAAATGTAGTGATTCAATCTGAACATCCAGAAAGCTCTCCGCCGACTGGATTTCAAGTAATCATGCGTGAATTTAAAAAAGATAAACTCGCGATGTTTTCACTTATCGCACTGATTATTGTAATTTTAGGAATCTATATTTGGGCTATGTTTATAGATCAACAAGAAATGATGCGGGTTAGTTTAAGAGATAAATTCGCAGAGCCAGGTGAGAAATTCTTCCTTGGTGCCGATCAAGGTGGACGAGATATTTTAGGGCAATTAATTATTGGAGCTCGAAATTCTATCTCTATTGCTATCGCAGTAACACTTTTGACGGGTGCTGTCGGCCTGATTATTGGATTAACTACCGGTTACTTTGGCGGGTGGATTGACAATATCTTTATGAGAATCATTGATTTCTTCATAACGATACCATCATTGATGATCATTATCGTTTTTGTAACAATTGTCCCAAAATATAATATTCCAATTTTCGTATTAATTCTCAGCGTATTTATCTGGCCAGGTACAGCTCGTCTAATCCGAAGCAAAGCGTTGTCTGAAAGTCGGAGAGACTATGTCAATGCCTCGAAAACAATGGGTACAAGTGATGCGTCCATTATTTTCGGAAAAATGATGCCAAACCTGAGTTCAATCATAATTGTTGATCTTACTCTATCCTTTGCAGGGAATGTGGGAATTGAAACAGGTCTTTCTTATTTAGGATTTGGTTTACCACCCTCAACTCCGAGTTTAGGAACATTGGTAAGTTATGCAAATAACCCACTCGTTTTACAAGATAAATGGTGGGTATGGCTACCAGCATCGTTACTAATTCTTTTATTAATGTTAGGCATCAACTATGTGGGTCAAGCGATTCGCCGATCTGCAGATGCGAAGCAACGCTTAGGATAATCCCTAATTATAATTGGTATTAAACGGTTACCGTTTGATATATAGAACAAGAGATAAAAAAAGGAGGAAAAGGAATGAACAAAAAGTTTTGGTCGTTATTAGCATTACTTTTAGCTTTCATACTTGTACTTGGTGCATGTAATGGAGAAAGTACAAAAGATGGAGACGATGCTCCAAAAGACAATGATGATGATGGTGATACTGAAGAAGTTGTTGATACTGCAAGTTTCCCATTGAATGTTGAAAATGAAGGAGATGTTATTGAAGGAGGTACTTTAAAAGTAGCTCTAGTAAATGACTCACCTTTCCAAGGTATTTTTAACTCAGTTCTATATGAAGATGCGTATGATGCAGACATTATGCAATTCGCTAGTAACGCAATTTTTGAAACAGATGGTGACTTCCTATTAACGAACGAAGGAATCGCTGGTATGGAAGTTGATCAAGATAACAATAAGGTAACAATCACAATCAAAGACGGTGTTAAATGGTCTGATGGTGAGCCACTTAAAATTGAAGATTTAATTCAGCCGTACTTAATTATCGGCTCTCCAGACTACACGGGAGTACGTTACGATGCTGATTTCCAAAACATCGTAGGTGCTGTTGAGTACAATGCTGGTACAGCTGATACAATTTCTGGTTTAAAGAAAGTGGATGAAAAGACTTTAGAAATTTCATTCAATAAATTATCTCCAGCTATTTTCAGTGGTGGAGATGGACTTTGGTTCTACGCTGAACCAAGCCATATTTTAAAAGATATTCCAGTAGCAGATTTACTTGAATCAGATGCAGTTCGTAAAAATATCGTTACTTTAGGTGCTTTCAAGTTTGATAAAATCGTACCTGGTGAATCAGTACAATTCGTGAAAAACGAAAACTACTGGAAAGGTGCTCCAAAACTTGATAGTGTATTAGTAAAAACAGTTCCTTCTTCATCAATCTCTGTTGCATTGCAAACAGGGGAATATCATATGACAGCTAACACTTTCAGTACAGACAAGTATTTAGAAATCAAAGACTTTGACAACCTAACTGTACTTGGTCGTAACGAACTTTACTACCAATACATTGGTTTCAAACTTGGTAAATACGACATGGATAAGAGCGAAGTTGTAATGGATCCAAATGCTAAAATGGGCGATGTTAAACTTCGTCAAGCAATGGGTTATGCAATTGATGTAGAACAAGTTTCTGAAGTGTATTACAACAATTTACGTGAACGTGCAACATCTCTAATTCCACCAGTATTCCAATCATTCTATGATGATTCATTAGAAGGCTACACATATGATGTAGATAAAGCTAATGCATTATTAGACGAAGCTGGATATGAGGACGTTGATGGTGACGGACTTCGTGAAGACAAAGATGGCAAGCCACTTGAAATTAAATTCGCTACAATGTCTGGTGGAGATATCGCTGAAGATATCGCATCATTCTACATGCAAAACTGGAAAGACGTTGGTTTAAATGTAACTCTTACAACAGGTCGTACAATCGAATTCAATAGCTTCTACGATAAAGTTCAAGCTGATGATCCAGAAATCGATATCTTTATGGCTGCATGGGGTACAGGTACTAACCCATCTCCAGCAGGTCTTTACTCAAAAACTGCACAATATAACTTCAGCCGTTACACTTCTGAGAAGTTAGAAGAGCTATTAGCTGCTATCGACTCTCCTGAAGCTTTCGATTCTGAATACCGTGCAGGTAAATTCCGCGAATGGCAAGAATATATGTCTGAAAATGTTCCAATCATTCCAACTCAATACCGTTTAGAACTTCGTCCAGTTAACCATGCTGTGAAGTACTATGATATTGACTACTCTGGTAACTTTGATTGGAACCAAGTTGAATTAATTTCTGAAGAGCCAGTTAAATCTTCTAAATAATTCATAATAGAAAATCCCCACAACTTTGCGAAAGCTGTTGTGGGGATTTTTGATTGTGTAAAGATAGTGAGCGTATGTGGTTGATTCTCATTTTGGCGGAAACGCGTCCCGGGGAGGCCAACAGGAAGTTGGTTTCAAAGACGTTGCCACAGGACGTGGCGTTTTTAGTCTTTGTTCCTCAAAATCCGCTCCAGGGACTAAAGCTCGTGCAGATTCCCCTCGGAGTCGCCGCCTCCACATCAATCAACGGTAGGCAGTGAAAAAGTATTTTTAACAATATCACTTCCTAAATTTATGGAAAGGTCTTCGTATGAACATGAAAGATAATACTTTGGAAGTGGAAGCTCATCTTCAATATCTTTAAATAGATAAGGATGTCTCATCAGAAGCGTAGCGTAAAAGAGCTAATTAGGGCTGCTTAAGCAGCCTATGCTGTTGGAAACTCCTGGGCTTTCGCGCGTAGAATACGAAATTGAGTGAATGGTCTGCGATTGAACGTGAAAGATAACGCTTTGAAAGTGAAAGACTGTCACTTGAAAGTGAAAGATCATCTTCAATTGTTTTAAATAAAGATGTCCCATCAGAAGCGTATCGTAAAAGAGCTAATTAAGACCTCTTAAGTAGCCTTTGCTGCTGGAAACTCCTGGGCTTTCGCACGTAGAATACGAAATTGAGTGAAAGGTCAGCGATTGAACGTGAAAGATAACGCTTTGAAAGTGAAAGATTGTCACTTGAAAGTGAAAGCTCATCTCAAAATTTAATAAGGATGTCCCATCAGAATTTAAAATCCCCACAACTGTGAGAAGTTGTGGGGATTTTGTATGAAGGTATAGAAGCATTCATATGCTAGTACAAAAGGATGCTGGTACTTGGCTAAATGGATGGCTTTTGTTGCTTGTTATATTCTCGTCGTAATTAGTTGCACACATGTGTTGCTATATATGAACTATCGATCTCTTGGGTACTCATGGAAAAGTGTCTGGCTATTTATCTTCCAGACACCCGATTTTTTCGTATTCGTTTGTTCTTTTGTCCTTTTAGCGATTATCGTTTTCTTCCCAAGCCCATCGCGTTCTCCATTTTTTTAAGAGTTTTCATCGCCATGGCATTTGCTTTTCTTGCACCTTCATCTAATATGTCATCCAATTGTTCTGAATGCAGAAGGGTTTCGTAACGTTCTTGAATAGGTGTAAGGTGGTCAATAACACTCTTGGCTACTGAAGCTTTAAAATCACCATACCCAACGCCTTCGTATTGAGCAACTAAATCTTCTATTGACGTTCCTGTTAATGCTGATTCAATAATTAACAGATTTGATACTCCTGGTTTATTCTCGACATCAAAAGCAACAATACCTTCAGAATCTGTAACTGCACTTTTAATTTTCTTCTCAATTTCTTTAGGCGTATCTAATAAAGTGATTGTTGATTTTTTATTCGGATCCGATTTACTCATTTTCTTTAACGGATCTTGCAGAGATTTAATTCGAGCGCCGTTTTTCGGTAAGCGAATCTCTGGAATGGTTAAAATATCGTTATAGCGCTTGTTAAAACGTTCAGCTAAATCACGCGTTAATTCAACATGTTGTTTTTGATCATCCCCAACTGGAACAATATCCGTTTGGTAAAGAAGAATGTCAGCTGCCATAAGAGGAGGGTAGGTTAATAAAGAAGCAGATACACCATCTTTTCCTTCACTCTTATCTTTAAATTGAGTCATACGCTCAAGTTCGCCGATGTAAGAAATACATTGCATAATCCAACCCGCCTGAGCATGTGCTGGAACTTCAGATTGAATGAATAGCGTTGCTTTTTGTGGATCAATGCCAACTGCTAAATAAAGAGCCGCAAGAGATCGGATGGATTCTCTTAGCTTTAAGCGATCTTGCGGTACCGTGATAGCATGTTGATCTACAATACAAAATAAACAATCGTATTCATCTTGTAATGTTGTAAATTGACGGAATGCGCCGATGTAGTTACCTATCGTAACAACACCAGTTGGTTGGACACCAGAAAAAATCTTTTTCATGTTTAAATTCCTCCTTAAATATAAAAAAACACATCAATCTCCCTAAAAAGGGACGAATGATGTGTGAATCCGTGGTACCACCCAGATTGTCAAAGTTTCTTGACCTCTTTAACTTCGTAACGTGAAGGGGACGTATTCGACTACACTTATACAAGTTCGCCGAATATGCTCTGAAGTCCATTCGATTTGAAGGGAAGATCTGTTTTCACCAACCACAGATTCTCTAAACTGCCCGTTCAAATGTACTACTCTTCGTCTTTGCAATTAACGTATATTTTGATTGTTATTATATTATAGAAGAAACTCCAAAATCAAGTGAAAAAATTTACATAAAATAAATTGCTAAAGCCACCAACATACAAAGTAAAATGGACCCACCTAGTTGGAAAAATGGTATATAAGGAAAATCTAAAATTTCTGATGGTGATCGCATTGATTCCGTTTCTTTTTGATAACGTTTAGGAGTAAATGCTTTTCTCATACTCATCGTGAAGATATCAAAAAATCCATTTGAAACAACATAAATAATTAGTCCAATAAAAACCAGTATTCCTCCAACGAAAAACGATGAATTAATATATGGAGTTAACCCCACATTTTGGTAGTACAGAAACATGATTGTCACAATCAATATTTGCAAAACAACAAATATTACGAACTTCTTTTTCAAGTTATACACCTCAATCCTTTTAATATTGTATTAGAATTGATAGAAAAAATCAAAAATTTCCACAAGGAATTAAATATTCACAATTCTTAAAAAACCCTTTTATGCCAAGGGTTCTGTTATCTTTCTGTAATCTTTCTGTTACATAAGTGTAAAAAATATTCAAAAAAAGACTGTACAGATTTTTTAGATTATGTATAATAAACATTGTACCAATTTTTCAGAAAATTTAAGGGGGTCAACTTTGTGAAGAAGAGCAAGTTAGTTTGGCTATTAAGCCTAATGTTAGTACTTAGTATGTTCTTAGCTGCATGTGGCGGCGAAGAAGCAGAAAAAGATCCAGCAACACCATCTGATAAAGGTGATGATACAGCTGGAGAAGAGCCAGCAGCTGATGAGGAGCAAATTCTTAATCTTATCGCAGGTTCAGAGATTCCAACAATGGATTCTTCACTTGTAACAGATTCAGTAGGATTTGATCTTTTAAACAACGTAGCTGAAGGTTTATACCGTTTGAACCAAGAAAATGTAGCTGTTCCAGCTATGGCTGAAGCAGAACCTACAATTTCTGAAGATGGTTTAGTTTACACATTCACTATCCGTGATGCTAAATGGTCTAACGGTGATGCTGTAACTGCTGGTGATTTCGAGTTCGCATGGAAACGTGCAATGAACCCTGACACTGCTTCTGAGTACGGTCCATACATGATGGCTGGCGTACTTAAAAATGCTACAGAAATTTCTGAAGGTTCAGTTGACTTTAACGAGTTAGGTGTTAAAGCTCTTGACGAAAAAACTTTAGAAGTAACTTTAGAAAAACCAGTTCCTTACTTCCTATCTTTAATGGCTTTCGGAACTTACTTACCACTTAATGAAAAATTCGTTACTGAACAAGGTGACGCTTATGCTACAAACTCAGACACTTTAATTTCTAATGGACCTTTCACTCTTACTGAGTGGGATGGAACAGGATCTTCTTGGTCATTAGTTAAAAATGATCAGTACTGGGATGCAGAAAATGTAAAACTTACTCAAATTAACTACGACGTAGTTAAAGAAACTGCAACTGGTGTTAACCTTTACAAAACTGGTGAAGTTGACCGTGTAGGTCTTTCAGGTGAGTTTGCTGCACAATATGCAAATGACCCAGAATTACTAAAAGAAAAAGATTCAGTAGTATTCTACTTCAAATTTAACCAAGAGCGTAATGGTAAACCATCACCTCTTGCTAACAAAAATATTCGTGAAGCAATCGCTAAATCTTACAACAAAGAAGATTTAGTAAATGTAGTACTTAATAACGGTTCTGTAGCTGCTAACTACTTAGTACCTGCTGAATTCACTTTCGATGAGAACGCTAATGACTTCCGTGACATCAATGGCGACATGGCTACTTACAACCCAGAAGAAGCGAAAGCTGCTTGGGAAAAAGGTTTGGCTGAGCTAGGTGTTACTGAATTATCACTTGAATTACTTGGTGGAGACTCAGATCTTTCTAAGAAAATGGACGAGTATTTCAAATCACAAATGGAAGGTACTCTTGAAGGGTTAACTCTTAACCTTAAACAAGTACCATTCGCTGTACGTTTAGACCTTGATACTGCTCAAGATTACGATATTCAAAGTGCAGGATGGGGTCCTGACTTCCAAGATCCATACACATTCATGAACTTGTTCGTGACTGATGGTGGTAACAACATGATGTCTTACTCAAATCCTAAATATGATGAGTTAATCACTGCTGCTGCTGGTGAATTAGCTACTGATCCAGAAGCTCGTTGGAACGCAATGGCTGAAGCTGAAAAAATTCTTATCGCTGAAGATTATGGTATTGCACCTAACTATCAACGTGGTACTATGCAACTTGTAAAACCATACGTAAAAGGTGTTGTATCTCACCAATTCGGTGGAGACTATAGCTACAAGTGGGCTTTCATCGAAGGTAAAGAATAATTTTTTAATCTTTTAAAAATCTCATAGTTAGAGAGTATATGGATTCCAATAGGGCCCATATACTCTCTTTTTAAATGAGTGTGAATTCACAAAAAATTTCCTGTTTTCAAAAATTAATGTTGCAAATAACTAGTTTAATCTGTTTATATAGATAATAGACTTAAAGTATATTTAAAATGTTTTTATTTTTTAGGAGGTGCGAAGATGACAAAGTATATTATTAAACGAGTGTTTTACATGTTTATTACTCTTTTCCTGATTGCGACGGCTACATTTTTCTTAATGAAAACGCTACCAGGTTCCCCTATTAGCTCCGCTGAAAAACTATCCCCTGCGCAACTAGCAATAGTTGAGGCGAAATATGGTTTAGACAAACCCGTTCCAGTTCAGTATGGAATTTATATGCTTAATCTTGTGCAAGGTGATTTGGGGAATTCGTTTGCCTTTAAAGGTGCAGACGTAACCGATTTAATTATTAAACGTTTAGGACCATCTATGCAATTGGGTGCCCAAGCAATGTTCTTCGGTGTGACAATCGGAATCATATTAGGTATGATCGCCGCACTTAAACAGAATAGTTTTTGGGATTATGGAAGTACAATCGTATCCATCCTAGGAATATCCATACCATCGTTCGTATTTGCTGCGATGTTACAATATTGGTTAGCAGTACGTTTTGATTACTTCCCAGTTGCTTTATGGAATGATGGGTTTAAGTCCAGTGTGTTACCGTCATTAGCTTTAGCGATGGGTCCATTAGCAATCTCAGCTCGTTTCATTCGTACAGAAATGATTGAAGTACTAAGCTCGGATTACATTACTTTAGCTAAATCTAAAGGTGCTAACGGATATGAAGTTGCATTCAAGCATGCATTCCGTAATGCGATGATCCCACTAGTAACTGTAATGGGGCCATTAGCTGCTGGATTACTGACTGGATCACTTGTAATCGAAAAAATCTTTGCGATTCCAGGAATTGGTGAACAATTCGTACGTTCAATTATGGTAAATGACTTTTCAATCATAATGGGAACTACTTTGTTCTTCTCTGTATTCCTTATCGGTATTATTTTATTGGTAGATATTCTTTACGGAATTATTGATCCACGTATTCGTTTATCAGGAGGAGATAGTTAATGACACAAAATCTTGATAAGCTACCTGAAGGCTCTTTTGAAAGAGTTACGATAGATAAAAGTCAAGCTGAAAGAATTTCAAAACCAAGTTTAAGTTTCTGGCAAGATGCTTGGTTGCGTATTCGCAAAAATAAAGCTGCCATTATCAGTATGGTTGTTTTACTATTAATTATTTTAATGGCGTTTATAGGTCCAATAGTGAGCCCACATGATGGGGAAGTACAAACGATTACTCATGCAAATCTGCCTCCAAAGGTACCTGGTTTTGAAAATCTAGGAATTTTAGATGGTCACGGGTTACTTGCTGGTGAAGACGTAGATTTATATGAATTAAAGAATGTTGATCCTGAAGTTTATTATTGGATTGGTACAGACGGTTTAGGCCGAGACATGTTTTCTCGTGTATGGTCAGGTACTCAAATTTCTTTATTCATCGCGTTTATGGCTGCTTTAATTGATATGGTGATTGGTGTTGCATATGGAGGCATATCTGCTTATTACGGTGGACGTGTCGATGATATGATGCAACGTGTTGTTGAAATTTTAATCGGTATTCCTAACTTAATTATTGTTATTTTAATGATTATGGTAATGGAACCTGGTGTTACCGCGATTATTATCGCGATCAGTTTAACAGGTTGGATAGGGATGTCGCGAATTGTTCGTGGTCAAGTATTTAGATTTAAAAACCAAGAATTCGTTTTAGCTTCTCGCACATTAGGTGCAAGTAACAATCGAATCATATTAAAACATTTACTTCCTAATATTTTAGGAATTATTATCATCAATACAATGTTCACGATCCCAGGTGCCATTTTCTTCGAGGCATTCCTAAGCTTTATTGGTCTAGGTTTACAAGCACCAGCTGCATCATTAGGTACATTGATCAATGATGGTATACAATTGCTTGAATTCCAGCCACATATCTTGTTCTTCCCAGCATTAGTTTTGAGTGTATTAATGATTGCATTTAACTTACTGGGTGACGGATTACGTGATGCATTTGATCCGAAAATGAAAGACTAATAGGGGGAAGCGACTATGGAAAAAATCTTAGAAGTAAAAGACCTTCAGCTTTCCTTCCATACTTTTGCAGGTGAAGTGAAAGCCATCCGTGGTGTAAACTTCGACTTGTTAAAAGGGGAAACGTTAGCGATTGTTGGAGAATCGGGTTCAGGTAAATCCGTTACTACGAAAGCAATTATGCGTCTTTTACCAGAATCAAGTTCAGAGTTTAAGAGTGGCGAGATTTTATTTAATGGTAAAGATTTAACAAAGCTTACAGATAAACAAATGCAAAAAATTCGTGGGAAAGACATCTCGATGATTTTCCAGGATCCAATGACTTCTTTAAACCCAACAATGACAATTGGTAGACAAATTACTGAGCCATTGTTAAAACACCAAGGTGTTGGTAAAACAGAAGCTCGTAAAATTGCGATTGACCTACTTCGTATGGTTGGGATGCCTAAACCTGAATTGCGTATTAAGCAATACCCTCACCAATTCTCAGGTGGACAGCGTCAACGTATTGTTATTGCGATCGCACTTGCATGTAACCCACAAATCTTGATTGCGGATGAGCCTACAACTGCACTTGATGTAACTATCCAAGCTCAAATTTTGGAATTAATGAAAGACTTACAGAAGAAAATTGATACATCAATTATCTTCATTACACATGATTTAGGTGTAGTTGCAAACGTAGCTGACCGTGTAGCAGTTATGTATGGTGGACGAATTGTAGAAATGGGTACAGTAGATGAAATTTTCTATAACCCACAACATCCTTATACTTGGGGATTATTAAGTTCAATGCCATCACTAGATACAGAGGATGCGAAACTATATGCAATTCCTGGTACACCACCGGACTTGTTAGATCCTCCTAAAGGGGATGCATTTGCTATTCGCAGTGAATATGCGCTAGCAATTGATATCGAACAAGCACCACCTGTATTCCAAGTGAGCGATACTCATTTCGCATCTACTTGGTTATTGCACCCAGATGCACCACAAGTTGAACCACCAGCAGCTATTATTGAACGAATGAAAAAGTTCCCTGGTAGCCGCTACTATGAAGGAGGTGCGCACTGATGGCTGAAAAATTGCTTGAAATTAAAAATTTAAAACAATATTTCAATCAAGGCAAACCAAACGAAGTGCGTGCGGTTGACGATATTAGTTTTGATATTTACCGTGGTGAAACACTTGGTTTAGTTGGGGAGTCAGGTTGTGGTAAATCTACAACTGGACGTTCAATTATTCGTCTTTACAATGCAACTGACGGTGAAGTATTATTCAACGGCGTTGACGTGCATGGTAAAAAATCTAAAGGTGATTTAAAGATTTTCAACCGTAAAATGCAGATGATTTTCCAAGATCCATACGCATCTTTAAATCCACGTATGAAAGTTTTGGATATCATTGCTGAAGGTTTGGATATTCACGGTATTACGAAATCTGCTAAAGAACGTAAAGATCGTGTTCATGAATTACTAGAAACAGTAGGTTTAAATAAAGAGCACGCTAACCGTTATCCACATGAGTTCTCAGGTGGACAACGTCAACGTCTTGGTATTGCTCGTGCATTAGCAGTAGATCCAGAATTCATCATTGCGGATGAGCCGATTTCTGCACTTGACGTGTCAATCCAAGCTCAAGTAGTTAACTTACTTAAAGAATTACAAGAAGAAAAAGGTTTAACGTATTTGTTTATTGCACATGATTTATCGATGGTTAAATACATTTCAGACCGCATTGGCGTTATGTACTTTGGTAAATTAGTAGAGCTTGCACCGGCTGAAGAGCTTTACAACAATCCGTTACATCCTTATACGCAGTCTTTATTATCAGCAATTCCACTTCCAGACCCAAACTATGAGCGCACACGCGTACGTAAATCGTATGACCCAACGTCTCATAATTATGCTGACGGAGAAGAAATTACAATGCGTGAAGTAACGCCTGGACATTTTGTATTCTGTTCAGAACGTGAGTTTGAATCTTTAAAACTAACTTCTGCATCACGAGTATAATAGGTAATTAAAGCCATCCTTCTATAGGGTGGCTTTTTTTTTATTGCCTAAATACTTAAGGTCCTACTATTCCCGCCAAGATTAGTTCAGTAAATCCTAAGAATGATGACATATAGGATGGTTGGCTATTACTTTCGTTTTCCACGGACGAAACGCTAGCCTCCTCAGCTCACTGTCTAAACAGGTGAAGTTGTGGGGTCTAGGGTATTTCTTTTTACCGCCTTCATAATAGCTTTGACATACTAGCCATATCAAATGTGCACAGAGTAATAGTTATAGAGTTTTCAGTTGATTGGAATGAAGTCGGCGATTCCTGGGGGAACAGCACAAGCTTTAGACCCTGGACTGAGCATAGCGAGGGAAGCGGCTAAAGATCGTGCCACCCGGAAAGCGTCCGACTCAATGAAAATCAACTTTTTTCTTGTAATATAAAAGAATCTTCATATTCATACATATTTCTATAATTTATGACAATATGACCTGTTATTACAGATATAACCTTGTTAAAATATGAGTATAGTAGAAAGGGTGTTTATATTAGAATGAAAGCAATGAAATGGTTAAGCATAAGCGCACTTGTAGCAACTAGTCTTTTAACTACATCGCAAGCAACTTTTGCAGAAGAAAAAAAGGCGAATTCAGCAGATTTTACAGAACGTACATATGGATTTGTAGCAGTAGATGAGGAAATGGTTTCAGCATCGACACTTTTTACATATGATTCAGGATTAACTTTTACATACCCAGATGCCATTCGCGGTGTTTACGTAACTGGACATAGTGCAGGTGGGGCACGATTCAATGATTTATTGAAATTAATGGATACTACTGATTTAAATGCCATGGTAATCGACATTAAAGACGATTTTGGGGATCTAACATATGTCCCAGCAGAAGATTCACCTTTAGCAGCTTTAAATATTGGCAATAAATATATGAAAAATCCTCGTGAAGTGTTAGAAGTATTAGAAGAAAAGCAAATTTACCCAATTGCACGTGTTGTTGTATTTAAAGATACTGCATTAGCAGAGGCTAAACCAGAACTTTCATTTGTTGAAGGATCTAGCGTTTGGAAAAATGGTAGAAAAGAAGCTTTTGTTAATCCGTTCATGAAAGAAGTATGGGATTATAATGTTCAAATTGCGATTGAAGCAGCTAAAATGGGTTTCCAAGAAATCCAATTTGATTATGTTCGCTTCCCAGAAGGATTTGAAACACGTTCAGACACGCTTAAATACGGCAAAGGTGATTACGCGACTTCAAAAGAAGATGATGTACAACAACGTGTAAATGCGGTTACGGACTTCGTTGCTTATGCAAGAGAGCAATTAAAGCCGTATGGTGTCAAAGTATCAGTTGATATCTTTGGATACTCTGCGACATTACCTGAAGCGCCGGGTATTGGACAAAACTTTAGCAAAATTTCTTCAAATGTCGATGTCATTTCATCTATGATCTATCCAAGTCACTGGACGTCTTATTTCGGTATTAAAAAACCAGATTTAGAACCGTATCGTCTTGTACAAGAATATGCAAAAGCTGAAAATGCAACTTTAGCAAAACTTGAAAACCCTCCAATATCTAGACCTTGGATTCAAGATTTCACTGCTTCTTATTTAGGTGCTGGTAATTATTTGAGATATGGCAAAGCTGAAGTAGAAGCTCAGATTAAAGCATTAAATGAAGCTGGCATTAATGAATACTTGCTTTGGAATGCTGGCAATCGTTATACGCCAGGCGTCGACTATACTCCATAATGTAAAAAAGATTCCTTTTCAGAATATGAAATGGAATCTTTTTTTGTAAAAATGAAACCTTTTGTGCTGCTGGTACGTATTATAAGTAGACGAGAATAATTTGTATTTTCATTTTCATATTCTAATTGAGAATGAAAAAAAGTTAAAATTTTACGTTTATTACGGACTTACTGCGGGTATATTAATAGTGTAAGATTTAATAGGACATATGCGAACACAGTCTTTGTCTACATATTATTGCAGAATTGTGACGGATATTTAAATTACTTGACTTTTTGTTGAGAATCTATATTCAATTGGTCAAAAATGGTGTATAATAATTTTTAGCAACCTATATTAAATTCATTCTAATTAAACCTAGATTAAACTTATAGTTTTTGTTACACATTTGAAAGGAAGTGTTCCTATGATGGTTACATTGTTTACTTCACCTAGCTGTACATCATGTCGTAAAGCGAAAGCATGGTTAGAAGAACATGACATTCCTTATACTGAGCGCAACATCTTTTCTGAACCGCTAAGTATTAGCGAAATTAAAGAAATTTTACGTATGACTGAAGACGGGACAGATGAAATTATCTCGACTCGTTCTAAAATATTCCAAAAACTAAATGTTGATGTGGAAAGTTTACCTCTTCAACGTCTATATGAATTAATTCAAGAACATCCGGGGTTATTAAGACGTCCAATCATTCTTGATGAAAAGCGTCTACAAGTTGGGTATAACGAAGATGAAATTCGTCGTTTTTTACCTCGAAAAGTTCGAGCTTATCAATTACTTGAAGCTCAACGCATGGTTAACTAAATTCGACTGAAAAATGACTGATCAATCCCTTCATAAATTTTTGAAGGTGAGTTGACGGTCATTTTCTGTTATATCCCTTGCTTTCCTTGGTTTTGTCTACTACAATGCTAATACATTGTAAAATATGATGAGTGAATGCATATCCTTTTCATTTTCGCAAAGCCCATCATACAATAGAGATAGACACTGATCATTATGGCTTGAAGTGTTGCTAGAAAAAGGGGCTTTCCCTTGAATGTAATTGAAGGGAGATGTGTAAAATGGATATCGAACGCATAAATGAAAACACAGTAAAATTCTACATTTCATACATCGACATCGAAAAAAGAGGCTTCAGCCGTGATGAAATTTGGTTTAATCGCGATAAAAGTGAAGAACTTTTTTGGGAAATGATGGATGAAATTAATGATGAATCTGATTTTGAAATAGAAGGTCCTTTATGGATACAAGTCCATGCTATGGATAAAGGTCTTGAAGTGACAGTTACTCGTGCACAGATTAACAAGGACGGTAAACGTGTAGAATCACCATACGATATGGATGATAAAGGTCATTTCTTCTCGAATATGAGTGAAAGTTCTACAGATGAACCATCCTTTGATGAGTATGGCGATATATTTGCTGCCGACGAAGGAATCGTAGGCGAATATACATTCTATGTTAAAGATTTTGAAGATTTAATTCCGTTAGCTAAACGTGTAAAACTTCCTGAAGCTGTTAACAGTTCATTGTTTGTATTAGATAATCACTACTATTTAAATATTGGTGTGAATGAAGAAGAGATGAATGAAAAAGAAATCATAAATCTCGTCAGTATTCTTTCTGAATATGTTTCATTATCAACAGTTACGATACACAGATTACAGGAATACGGCAAAGAAATAATGGCCGATCATGTATTTGAACAAGTTAAACAGCACTTTAGTTAATCCTCCCAGTTTGGGAGGATTTTCTTTCGTTTAGGCATTAAATAAAGCTTCTAAATTAATTGATTTACTTTCTGAAAATTCGTATAATTATCTTCAGGAGGTGTTTATATATTAACTGCACTTATTGACAAAAAAGAAATCTTTACAATCACCACACATGTGCCGACTGAAACCCTAATTCAGTTACGTAAAACGATGACATTCTTCTGTCCCCAATGCGAAAACCCCGTTCGTTTAAAAATTGGACAAGTCATGATTCCCCATTTCGCGCATATTGTATTAAGCGACTGTCTTACTTCCTTTTCAGAAAGAGAATCTCCCATTCATTTAAAAGGTAAATTGCAATTAGCTGAGTTTTTTGAAAAAAAGAGTTTTGAAATCTTCGTAGAAAGCTATTTGCCCGAAATTTCCCAAAGACCCGATATCCTTGTTAAAAGCACACACCAATCCTACGCTATTGAATTCCAATGCTGTACAATTCCTATTGAAGTTCGAGATTTAAGGTCTAGAGGCTATTTGAAATCAAATATTGAACCAGTTTGGATACTTCGTTCATTTGAATATCCTGAGGTTCCTCCAAACGGAATCGTCATTATTCAACTAACTCATTTTCGGCAAGCCTTTATTCAGCACGATGATTTTGGAGATGCGAATATTATCGCGTATGATCCGAACACTGAACAATTTATTTACTATGCACATCTCATTCATGTACAAGGAACTCGTTTTATTGCCAAAATAGGGTTGCTACCTAGGCATTTGCAGAGCTTTCCATTTAGGCAATTAAAACCTTTAACAAGTTTAGAAGGAAAAGTGTATTGGGACATTTTCCAACGTTTTCGAAAGCGCTTTTTAACAAACGCTGTATTAACAAGTAAGAAAGGTGTGAAGGATCCTTTTTTAAGAATTTGTTATTTTAATCAACTACAACCTATAGAATTACCACTTTTTATTGGCGTTCCTTTAGGAACAGTCAAGCATTTAAATGGCAGACATGCTGAATGGCAACTCGCTTTTGTTCATATGTGTATGCAACAGCAAATTCAATTTCATGATATTTCAAATGAGCAAATTGAGGTCTTTCTGTTGCAGAACTTGAGAGAAAATAACTATAAGTTAGCAAAAGAACTATGCTTGTCATATATTCAGATCTTGAAACAATTAGGTTTAAGAGTAGATTCATCACTTCTTAAACAAAAAGTTCCTGAGGAGATTTTATTGGAAATCTTTCTCCAGCTAATAGTTGCAAAACGGACTGAATATTGAGAAAATATAGAAGTTGTTTCATTAGTTGAACATTGAAATAGGGGGGAAATCATTAATGACTACAAATACAAAAAACAAAATATTAACACGTGAAGAAGTTCCTGTTGAATTAACATGGAAACTCGAAGATATTTTTGCAACGGATACAGATTGGGAAAATGAATTTAACGAAGTAAGCACTCTTGCTGAGAAAGCTTCATCGTTCCAAGGGACACTAGCTAATGGTGCTGAGGCTTTATTCCAAGCATTTACTTACCAAGATGAAATATTAGAACGTATTAACCGTTTATATGCGTATTCACATATGCGTGGCGACCAAGATTCAGCTAATAGCCATTATCAAGCGATGGATAGCCGAATTAAAAAGTTGTATGTAAAAGTTTCAACTGGGTTATCGTTCATGACACCTGAAATTTTGTCATTGGATGAAGCTGAATTGGCTAAATACTTAGATGAACATGAAGGATTAAAGTTATATACACAAGTATTAAAAGAAATTAACGAAATGCGTCCGCACGTTTTACCGGCTGAACAAGAAGCATTGCTAGCTCAAATGGCAGAAGTCGTGAATTCTTCTTCAGAAACATTCTCAATGTTAAATAATGCTGACTTACAATTCCCAACAATTAAAGATGAAAACGGGGAAGACGTAGAGTTAACGCACGGCCGCTTCAGTCGCTTCTTAGAAAGTGATAACCGTCAAGTACGTAAAGATGCTTTCCACGCGATGTACGAGACATTCGGTAAGTTCCGCAACACCTTCTCGACGACGCTAACAGGAAATATTAAGCGAGATAATGTCAATGCGAGAATTCGTAACTTCTCATCTGCTCGTCATGCAGCAATGGCTAACAATCATATTCCTGAGAACGTCTATGATAATTTAGTTAATACGGTGAATAAAAATCTTCATTTGTTACAACGTTATGTGTCACTGCGTAAGAAAGTTTTAGAATTAGATGAGCTTCATATGTACGATTTGTATACACCACTTGTGAAAGAATCGAAAATGGAAGTACCTTACGAGGAAGCGAAAGATATTATGCTGAAAAGCTTCGCACCACTTGGTGAGGAATATGTATCAATTGCAACAAAAGGACTTGAAAATCGTTGGGTAGATGTTCTTGAGAATAAAGGGAAGCGTTCTGGTGCTTACTCATCAGGAGCATATGGTACAAATCCATATGTCTTAATGAATTGGCAAGACAATGTGAATAACTTATTCACGTTAGCTCATGAATTTGGACATAGCTTACACAGTTATTACTCACGTGAGAATCAACCATTTGTTTATGGTGACTACTCGATTTTCGTAGCAGAAGTCGCTTCTACATGTAATGAAGCGTTGTTGAATGATCACATGTTGAAAACAATTGATGATCCACAAAAACGTATTTATTTACTAAATTACTGGTTAGAAGGTTTCCGTGGAACGGTATTCCGTCAAACCATGTTTGCTGAATTCGAACACTTAATCCACAAGCTTGATCAAGATGGTGTTGCTTTAAATGCTGATAAGTACACGGAAGTTTATTATGAATTAAATAAAAAGTATTTCGGTGAAGACATGGTTGTAGATGAAGAAATCGGTTTAGAATGGGCTCGTATTCCTCACTTCTACTACAATTACTACGTTTATCAATATGCGACTGGATACAGTGCTGCTGTAGCGTTAAGCAATCAAATCTTATCTGAAGGTCAACCTGCAGTTGATCGATACATCAATGAGTTCTTGAAAGCAGGCTGTTCAGACACGCCAATCGAAGTATTAAAAAAAGCTGGCGTAGATATGACATCATCAAGTCCAATCGAAGAAGCATGTAAAGTATTTGAGCAAAAACTAAATGAATTAGAAAAGCTTTTATTAGGCTAAAACTTCATTAAAAATAAAACCTTCATCCATTAACGGGTGAAGGTTTTATTATATAAAAATAACAATTGGTTTCCGAAAAAGGTATAGATTAACTTGAAAACGTTTACAGTATGGCGATTCTGTGAAAAAGTTTGTGAAGGATTGATTTATTCGTTATGTCATGATATTGTTTAGAGGTGAAATACATCACATACGAACATACACCCCTTTGTTTGAACGTGAACATTTCTCCCATCCCCTTTGTGTTAGGAACCGTCACTCTGTAATAGGAGTAGGCGGTTCTTTTTTGTTGTTTGTTTATAAATGCTTTGATTTCTAGTTTCTAGATATGGGGAAACGGTTTTTAATGAAATTAAAATACACGGTACGTCTATTAGACATACCGTGCGGTAAATTTTATGATTTTTTATACTGATTAGAATACTGCTTAAGTCTCCATTGAACGTTATTTGCGACAGGGATCCGTTCAAGTTCTTGCAAAAGCATCCGCTTTTTAAGTTCGCGTTCTGCTGCATAACTTGTTACACCGTAAATCGCTGCAATTTCATTTGTTGAGAGTGTATTATACCTTTTAAATAAATCCTCTAATGCAGGCGGTTCTTGCGGGACGATTTTTTCTTCTAGCATTTCTTCCAAAATACTCTCGTATACTTGATAATCATAAACACCACAAACTTTTAACCCTTCATCCTCGATACGTTCATTAAAAAACACAAGGCTTGGGACTTCAGAAACATCCATTTCACGACTAATATATAAATCACATTGAAGTGCTCGAGAAGCTTCTTTCGATTTAATATCTGATTCAAACTCAGCTACATCTAAATTAGCTTTCTCAGCGATATCCATTAACACTTGATAAGTCGCGACATTTTTAGTATCTAAAAATACTTGTTCTTGCAATTGTTGTAGAAAACGGACACCCGCTCGTTTACCTTGCAATTCTGCTGCTTTCACAGCAACAGAAGGTAGTGCTGGATGGGAAAAACCATCCTCCTCCACATGTGTACATCTGCTATTTAATGAAGAAAGTTGAGTACTTAAAACAATTCTAAGTGTAAAATATTGCTCATAATCCACTTGAAGCTTTCTTAAAATCGGCTGTAAATTCCAACATGATGAGCACATTGGATCTAAGAATGCATACAACTCAATTGGCTTAGTCGAACTCGTAGAAACATACGCGGTAGGCGGAATCTGCAAGTTTGTCACTCGATTTCCTCCTCTTGATTAGGACGGTTCGTCATATGATGAGCCGTTAATACAAGCCTGTGATAAAAATCGTCTCGAATTTTTCCTTCAAGACCGACTTCATCCATCGCTATACTCATACACTCAAGCCAAGCTTGTGCTCGATCTGGTGTAATTGGAAAAGGCATATGTCTAGCACGCATCATAGGATGTCCGTGCTCTTGTGAATAAAGGTTTGGTCCACCTAAATATTGTGTTAAAAACTGTTTTTGCTTACGAGCAGTTTCGGTTAAGTCATCAGGAAAGATAGGCTTAAGCTTTGGGTGTGCCGCGACTTTCTCGTAAAATGCATCAACTAGTTGCGACAATTTTTCCGGACCAATTTCCTCATAGGGAATAATAGGCTTTCGGGTCATCTTGAGAACTCCTTTGCTTTCGCTGTATTCCTATTCTATCAACGTTCCCATATTTACTCAAACAAATCGATTTTACGAAGATTGCCAATTAGGAAAGATATTAGGGGGGAAGGGATTTTGGTGTAGCTTCTGCAGTAGCAGAAGCCTCCTTCTTAAAAATCTTTTCTCTTCTTAACAATATGGCGTAACTCATGATTATTGTGGCGATTGGGCCACGGTATGCAGCGTTTGTAACTTATAATCTGGCGTTATCTCAGTTTTATTGGCGTTAGAGCTAAAATGGGAAAGCTTCTGCAGTAGCAAAAACCTCATTCTCAAAAAATTCCCCAAACAAAAAACCATGACGCAAACGCGTCATGGTCATTTTAGGCTTGATAATAGCCGAGTACTTTTTGGACATAGTTTTGTGTTTCTTTAAATGGTGGGATGCCACCATATTTTTTTACGTTTCCTGGACCTGCGTTGTATGCTGCCAGGGCTACGTCGATATCGCCATTGAATTGATCGAGCATTTGGCGTAAGTATTTGGATCCGCCCATGACGTTTTCGGTAGGGTCAAATCGATTGCCTACTCCAAGATAGTTAGCTGTGCCAGGCATAAGTTGCATTAATCCAGATGCTCCTGCATGACTGACTGCATTTGGATTGAAGTTCGATTCCTGTTTAATAACAGATTCGATTAGTTTTTCTGGCAGGTTATATTTTTCTGCGGCTTTGCGAATGATATCAGCAATGTCGCCTGTTTGTGTTGTGGATTTATTAACCGTTGAAGTGATCGGTGTGATCTGTTGCATCATGTTAGAGCCACTAAATCCACTACTTAATTGACCAAGTAAATTTTGAGAAACAGAAGTGACTTGAGATGCAGGTGATTGTTCGTTCATCATTTCTTGCATCATTTCGGTGAACATGGAAGATTGGCCACCTTGTTCAGCGAATGTTTGGACAGCTCCAAACGATTGTAGTGCATTAATTTCCATTAACATTTTGATTGATTGGAAGTTCAAACTCATCAGCCTTTCTGCCGCAACGCTTCTTTCATAAACCGGGCAATTTTTTTGTCGGTTTGTCGAGTAGGGATATTGTGTTTATTTAGTAAATCATAAAAATGTGTGCGTCCCGCTTCTAAATCTTCTACTTCGTATTCTACTTCAAAATCTTCCAATTGCATATAGTAAGAATGGTCGAAAACGAGTAGACCACCTTCATATGGAACCTCCGCGCGTTCGGTTCTCAGTGACCCAAAAGCGTTTACTTGATTTGGAAGTTGGGAAAAGGCTTGGTAGAGATGGGTATCGATATAGCCTTGCGATAGAATTTGATCGCGTTTTTCATTGGAAATCAGCTCGGTTATTTCTAACATCGTGTGGGGGTTGTCCCCTGGTGATTTTAATGTTAATTCATTTCGGTCACCTACCACGCGGAGTCGAAAACCTTTTTTTGCTTCTTTTAATTGAAAATCGTCAGTGTCAAAGTACGTATTTGTTTGTGAATGAAAATCGGTGTCGCTTAATGAGAATGCATCACGCAATGAATTAAATTCTTCTTCGGTTATTAAATTTTTAAATTCGATTTCTGTTTGACTGCTCATTGTATCAACCACCTTTACTTTATTATCCTAGAAATTTTGCAAACTGCAAGCTGGGCAAAGCTGTGATAAAATATGAGTAAGTATTGTTTGAAAGGAAGAAGTTACTTTGCGTAAAACTTATAATGTTGATAGTGGTGTACAAAATGGTACAGAAATCCGTTTTTTATTGCAAGAATTGCCTGAAGAACTTGACGTTAACGCTGGAGGTCAATTAATTACGGATTCGGACGAAATGGCTTTCGTATATTTAATGGATTCTGCAGAAGGTTATACATATGTGTTATTCCCTAAAACGGTTTGGCCACTTTTAGCAATTTCTTTAACAAGTGAGCAGGAACCTATCTTGGCATGGGGTGCCAAAGATATTCGTTTAACTAACTTTAGAGAAGAACTAGAAATGCTTATTTTCAATATTGAAGGAAATCATAACTACGGTGAAGAATTTTCAAGTGCCGTTGAAGATCTATTTAAAGAGCATTTAGCAGCACAATAAATGCTTTGTTGATGATGAGGGGGACGGGTCATGGGGCAGTGGGAGCGTTTTTTAGAACCATATAAACAAGCGGTAGACGAACTTAAGGTGAAACTAAAAGGTATGAGAATGCAATTCGAAATAGAGAATACCAATTCACCCATTGAATTTGTAACGGGGCGAGTCAAACCGTTGGCAAGTATTTATGACAAGACCCTTGAGAAAGGGATTTCTTTTGAACCATCTTCGCAACTTGCACATGAACTTCCGGATATTGCGGGACTTCGTATGATGTGTCAATTTGTCGATGACATTGAAACAGTAGTCGAACTCTTACGAAGCCGACATGATTTGAAAATAATCGAGGAGCGCGATTACATTTCACAGGAAAAACCGAGTGGTTATCGCTCATATCATATGATTATTGAATACCCAGTTCAAACGATACACGGGGAACGAACGATTTTGGCCGAAATCCAAATTCGTACATTAGCCATGAATTTTTGGGCATCCATCGAGCACTCATTAAATTATAAATATAAGGGTGTATTTCCTGAGGAAATAAAGAATCGTCTGCAAAGTGCTGCTGAAGCGGCTTTTCGATTAGATGAGGAAATGTCTTTAATTCGCAATGAAATTCAAGAAGCTCAAAAATATTTCAGCGATTACAAGGAAACTGGACCTGCTGATTTCCCGAAAACGAGTGGAGGGAGGACGAAACGCTTATGAAATTTTTCATTCAATCACGCAATGATGATTTATCAAATGAATTGATGGATAGAGCCAAAACGTATTTGTCGGATTTTGGTTTGGAATGGAATGAAGAATCTCCTGACATCGTTCTGTCCATAGGTGGAGATGGCACGCTCCTGCATGCTTTTCATCGCTATCGTGAACAATTAGCGACAGTTGCTTTTGTAGGTATCCATACGGGGCATTTAGGATTTTACGCGGACTGGAAGCCGGCTGAAATCGAGAAGTTGGTCATTTCAATTGCTAAAAAAGAATTTGAAGTGATTCAATATCCGCTTTTGGAAGCAACGATTCATTATCGCAATGATGACCAAACTAAGTATTTAGCTTTAAATGAAAGCACGATTAAATCGCCAGATGTCACGCTTGTAATGGATGTTGAACTCAATGGCACTCATTTTGAGCGATTCCGTGGAGACGGTTTGTGTATGTCAACACCGTCAGGCAGTACAGCCTACAATAAAGCCTTAGGTGGAGCGGTCATTCACCCGTCGTTAGATGCGATGCAATTGACGGAGATGGCATCCATTAACAACCGAGTGTTTCGTACGGTAGGTGCACCTCTCGTATTACCTGCACACCATACATGCGTATTGAAACCTGTAAAAGCACCGGATTTCATGGTCACGGTGGATCATGTTCAGCTTTTACATAAAGATGTCAAATCGATTGAGTATCGTGTGGCAAAAGAAAAAGTAAGATTTGCACGCTTTAGACCGTTTCCGTTTTGGACGCGCGTTCACGACTCGTTCATTGACAGCGATGTCTAATCAATTTCAATTACCATTCATTTCGACTAAAGAACAAATACTACGAGAGGCTTTAGCCGAATGGGATATTTCGAAACGAACATTAACCGCCATCAAATATGAGGGTGGATCATTACTTGTAAATGGACAGGAAAAAACGGTCAGACATATTCTCCAAAAAGGGGATATGGTGACCGTTATTTTTCCGCCTGAAAAGGTCAGTGACGGCCTTTTATTACAAGCAGGGGAACTCGATATTGTGTACGAAGATGACGTGCTATTAGTTGTGAATAAACCCGCTGGACTCGTGACCATTCCTTCGAAGGAACATCCGACAGGTAGTTTAGCAAACATCATCGCATACTATTATGACCAAAACCACATTTCGTCGACTGTTCATATTTTAACTCGTCTAGATCGTGATACGTCAGGGCTAATATGTCTCGTGAAAAATAGGCATATCCATCATTTAATGACATCAAATCATTTATTGGAAAAAACGTATGAAGCATTTGTTGAAGGAAATGTAGAGTTAGATCAGCAATCAATTATTGCGCCAATTGGACGAAAAGGGACGAGTATTATTGAGCGTGAAGTACAAGAGAATGGTCAATATGCGCATACTGACGTTACAGTAATGAAGCGTTTCGAGCAATTCACACATGTTAGCTGCTTATTGCACACAGGCAGAACACACCAAATTCGCGTGCACTTAGCTCATATCAAGCATCCATTAGTCGGAGATGAACTTTACGGAGGATCAGTCAAGGATTTAACGCGTTCCGCTCTTCACTGTTCAAGTCTAACCATCAAACATCCATTAACAAAAGAAATAATGAAGTTGAAAGCACCGTTGCCAAAAGATATGGACGATTTTTTAACACTTCAGTAATCCCCATAATCGTGGAATTTTTCTGCGATGTACGGCTGTTTAGAAGGAACGGAGACCGTCTCCATCTCGGGATAGCGGAGTCCTGTTAATTTCCCGCCAAATACACAGCCTGTATCAATATTAATAGTCGCGTTTTTCTTGCGAGGTTCTTTTAAAGGTGTGTGGCCATAGACGATTAAAGCATCTCCATGATACGCTTTAGCCCAGTCTTTTCGAACAGGTCTTCCATCCGGATGTTTTTCTCCACTAATATCTCCGTATAAAACAAAAGTGATGATGTTTTTTTGAATAGGTTGACCAATCATATCTTCGCGAATTCCGGCATGAGCAATGATGAGTTTTTCATTATCTAGGCGATGGTAAAAAGGGAGCTTCTCATAAAACGAGATGAATCGTTTGCGAAATTCCTCTTGTTTTGACTTAGTCAATTGTTTGAATTCCGCCACAGTTGTTTCTAAACCATGGGTAATTTGAACATTAGAACCCTTTAAGTAGCGATAGAATTTATTGCAGTGATTTCCCGGGCAATAAAATAACTTTTTTGCATCTTCCAGATTGAATAATAATTGCCATACAGCGAGTGACTCTGGACCACGATCAGCTGCATCTCCTACAAATGCTAAATTTCGACCGTCTGGATGAATTAACGTGCCATTTTTTTGTTCATATCCAAGTACTTTAAGTAATTCGAGAAGTTCTTCATAACAGCCGTGTATATCACCAATGATGTCATATGGCATGTTTTTCACCTCTTCACATGAATTATGTTGCTATGTGTACAGTGTAACCCATAAAATAACTACATATGAATGAAAGTCATTGTCTTTATGTAAAGCAATGAAAGGAGGACACGATCATGGCAGACCAACCATACAAGCGAGAAGAAAACGAAATGGACGACGAAAAGTTATTAGCCATACTCTTCAATCGTGATTTTGACACATTCCGTGAAGAATTCCTTTCTTTGCACCCGTATGATCAAGCACAATTTTTTGAAAAAATCGATCCTGAGATGAGACAAATCATCTTTGAATACTTATCGCCTAAAGAAATGGCTGAAATTTTTCAGTCAATCGAATTGGATGATGATGAATACGAACCTTTCCTAAAGGAAATGGAAAACACGTATGCTGCAGACATGTTATCGGAAATGTACGCCGATAACGCAGTAGATGTTCTAAATGAACTTGGGAAAGACCAAGTCGCAAGCTATTTGACGATTATGGATAACGAGTCTGCTCAAGAAATTAAAGACTTGCTGCACTATGAAGAATATACAGCCGGCTCCATCATGACAACAGAATATGTAGTCATTCCTGAAAACTCTACCGCCCGTTCGGCGATGACGATATTGAGAAACGCAGCACCAGAAGCCGAAACCATTTACTACATTTTCGTTGTGAATGAAGAAAATAAACTCACGGGTGTCGTGTCACTTCGTGACTTAATTATTTGCGATGAAGATACGTTAATCCGTTCGATTATGAATGAACGTGTAGTGAGCGTGTCCGTAAGTGAAGACCAAGAAGAAGTCGCTCGAATGATTAAAGATTATAATTTCCTTGCTGTACCGGTTGTTGATTTCCAAAATCATTTGCTTGGGATTATTACAGTCGATGATATTTTGGATGTATTAGAAGAAGAAGCAAATGATGATTACTCGAAACTTGCTGCCGTATCCGAAATGGATACGTTCGATAAAGGTCCATTAACTGCTGCGAAGAAGCGTCTACCATGGCTTATCATTCTTTTATTCCTAGGAATGATTACCGCGAATTTGATGGGAATCTTTGAAAAAACGCTCGATCAAGTCGCTATTTTAGCTGTCTTTATTCCCTTAATTGCAGGGATGGCTGGTAATAGTGGAACACAAGCGCTGGCTGTAGCTGTTCGCGGGATTGCGACCGGTGATATTGAAGAACAGAGTAAGATGAAACTCTTGATTCGTGAAGCGGGAACTGGCTTGATTACTGGGTTAGTTTGCGGAGTTGTCGTAGTGGCAATCGTTTATTTTTGGCAGCATCAATTATTGCTCGGATTATTAGTGGGAGCAGCGATTTTCGGTTCGATTTTTGTTGCGACTTTGGCAGGATCTTTTGTGCCTTTATTAATCCATCGCATGAATATCGATCCAGCCGTGGCATCAGGTCCATTTATTACAACACTTAACGATATTATCAGTATCTTAATCTATCTTGGGTTAGCAAGCATGTTCTTAACTCAGCTTTAAAGAAATGGCATTTTTAAAAAGTCTGCACAATTAGAAACGTTGAATTCCACTGTGGTGGACGCTTTCCGGGGAGGCCAACAGGATGTTGGTTTCAAAGACGTTGCCACAGGACGTGGCGTTCTTAGTCTTTGTTCCTCTAAAACCCGCTCCAGGGTCTAAAGCTCATGCTGTTCCCCTCTGAGTCGCCACCTCCATTCCAATCAACTGAAATAGTTGTAATCATCACTATAAAATTCGGATTTTTCCACATTGTCGTCTGTTGAAAAAGAAATAGGCGAACACTAAAAAACATAAATTAATTTTCCTATAAACATCATACTGAGAAAAGTGCAATTGCACTTTTCTTTTTTGTGAGGTAATATTAGTACCAGGTATTAATAATTAGTTATAACTTAGGGGGAACATAGATGTCTTTATCATTACAAGGAAAAACGTATGTCATTATGGGTGTTGCAAATAAAAGAAGTATTGCGTGGGGAATTGCTCAATCACTTGATAAAGCTGGCGCTAATTTGATTTTCACTTATGCAGGTGAACGATTTGAGAAACCTGTTCGTGATTTAGTTGAAACACTTGAAGGGAAACATGAACTTGTTTTACCATGTGACATTACGATTGATGAAGATGTCGAAAACTGTTTTTCTACGATTGAAAAAGAAGTCGGAAAAATTGATGGCTTAGCACATTGTATCGCCTTCGCTAAATCTGAAGAATTAGCTGGTAATTTCTCTGATACGTCAAGAGAAGGGTTTTTATTAGCCCATAACATTAGCTCATTTTCATTAACAGTTGTTGCGAAAGCTGCGAAACCTTTAATGACTGAAGGTGGAAGCATTGTGACTTTAACTTACCTTGGTGGAGAAAAAGTCGTGCCTAACTACAACATTATGGGTGTTGCAAAAGCATCACTTGATATGTCAGTTCGTTATTTAGCTGCTGACCTTGGTCAATACAATATCCGTGTTAACGCTATTTCAGCAGGACCAATTCGTACATTGTCTGCAAAAGGTGTAAGCGACTTTAATAGCATATTAAAAACAATCGAAGAGCGTTCACCATTGCGTCGCAATACAACTCCTGAAGAAGTTGGCGACACAGCGTTATTCTTATTTAGCAACTTATCACGCGGTATAACTGGTGAAACCATCCACTGCGACAGCGGATATCACATTCTGTAAACGGTCTGCATAAACTAACTCAAAAAAGGACGTGACTGTATCATTGGAAACTGATCCTCTCCTTTTTGTTAGTGGACCTCCAGTATATCGACATCATAAGAAAACCAAAAAATGGATCGAAGAAAGTACATCCATCTTTCCAGAACGACAATTAGAAGTAGAAGTGAAAGTAGAATCTGAAGTGAAGACTGAATCGACCATGTGGAAGAGACTGAATTACTTCACTTCGCCATTTGCTCAACACGTTTACCGACCTTTAACTTTTCAAATGAAATACGGCGAAACCCTTCAAGGCCTTGTCGACAAGCTTGATGACGAAAGTGCCACACTTCGACTCGTCGATGGCACCATCATCTCCATAGATATGAACGACATTCAAGAAATTAACTGGCGAGGAAAACCCTTTCCAGTGCGGTTTAGATAATTCGTTGGAAGAAGATACCCAGAGATGGGTGTCTTTTTTTGCTTTTTAAATCGACGACATTGCTCATGGTCAAATAATATTGGATCGGTGGATGCTCATCTAAAACATTGGATAACTATTTATATTTATTCAAGATAAATATTTCAAAAATAAATAATGTGGACGATTTTCACATCGTAAAAATATATACGTTTTAAAAGGATATTGAAACCAATCGATTTATTTTATAAGTGGAACGAAAATAATAGAGAATATGTGAAAATATTTCGGGAAAAAAATAATGTCTGAGTCAAAAACATTTCAGAAAGGATGAAATGCTTTTTTATTTGTTTTGAAGGATGGTTCTGCTTGTGCAGAAGCATCCTAAATCAATGGATTACGCTATAAATCACAGGAATATGCTATATTATTATCGCTTCGTGACGACATATTCCGCTTACCAAACGACCAATATCCAAGGATACCGCCATATTAAACAGTGAACAAAATCTTTCAAGAAGGAAGCTTCTGCCACGGCAGAAGCACCTTTAAAAACCAGAATAGCCCAATCTCATAATAGAGATTGGGCTTATTAGACACTGCAAGCTTGAAGTACTTATTTTATTCGCATACCCCTAAAAATACGTCTGCTACACACTCAATGCCGCAGAAGCAATTTAAGTCAACTGTGATACAGCTATCAGAAGGTCGGAAATTACGAACCTTACAAATTTGGCTGAGTTTCAGTTTAGTACCGCATTCATCTAGAAGATTTACTTCGTGGTTATGTCGATCAAGTGGCTCTAGTACTCGAAGAGTTGCACAGCAACCATCAAATACGTCCTCGACACGGAAAAATACGGAGAAGCAATCACAGTCATGATAATCGTTATCGCGGAAGAATGCTTTAAAAGGTGTACCTTCTTTCGTCAAAAGCATGAATACGCGAGTATCAGCTTGGTGACGTGAAGGACTTACAAGACCACCTAGTGGTTCTAAAAAGCAATTCGTAGGGCAAACCGGACAATCATTTTCGACTACAGCATCTTGAATGTCTTTAATCGCACGTACGACGTCACAAATGCAGCGACCTGTGGTGATTCCAGCTACGGTAGATGTTGATTCCAAGTTACGTCCACATCCCATTTTGTTTTCACCTCGCTTTCTTTCAAAGTCTTTATAATTTATGTCGATGTTGATAAAGAAACAGGGCTATTCGACCTTTATTACATAAACTTTCTTTTTCAACTCATACTAAGAAAAAAGGTGATTAACATGAAAAAATTAGGCTGTTTGATTTTAGCTATATCGCTGCTATTAAGCGGATGTTCAAGTGATCCACAGATTGATTTGCTTCATGCTAAGCAGGATGAACAAGAGTTAGAAACTTTACGGTTCATATTAGAAGACGAGGAGAAAATGAATGAATCTGTTGGGGTATTTTTCGATCATCAAGTCATTGTGGCTGTTCAAGTGCATCCGCTATCGAAATTTAGAAAAGAAAAAATCGAGAAGCGAATATCTGATGAGTTAAAGAAAAAATTTCCGGATCACGAGATCTTTGTTTCGAGCGATTTAAAAATCATGTGGGAATTAAAAGACTTAGTCGACCAGAACCCATCTGAAGAAACGTTGAAAAAAACGTTGGCCGACATCCAGTCATTAGCTAAGGAGGCAACATAATGGATGCGAAGTCATATCAACCGATTGTAGACCAAATTGCACCAAAACGTCCTGTCCTAAAAAATTGTATGACAGCCTTTTTAACTGGCGGTATTATTTGTGCAATCGGTCAACTCATTTCGTATGTGTATATGTACTTTTTCGATTTCACCGAACGGACAGCTAGCAACCCAACTGTCGCTACAATGGTGTTTATCGCCATGTTATTAACAGGTTTCGGACTTTATAAAAAAATAGGTCAATTTGGCGGTGCAGGGTCTGCAGTTCCGGTTACTGGGTTTGGGAATGCTGTGATTTCAGCTGCGATTGAACATAAATCAGAAGGGTTTATTTTAGGCGTTGGTGGCAATATGTTTAAATTAGCTGGCGCTGTTATTGTGTATGGCGTATTTTCTGCCTTTGTCGTTGCTTTGATTAAGACGATTTTAGTGTCGATGGGAGTGCTAGAGTGGTCATGAAATCACGCCTTCTAACTTTTCAATCAAGACCAACGATTCTTTCAACTGCTGTAACGGCAGGTCCTCTGGAAAAACAAAGTGTATTCCATTCTTCTTTTGATGTCATTTATGATGATGAACGGACACATTTAAAGACGAATGAACAAGGAAATGCACAATTAATAGAAGATACATGTTTACTTGCTGTTCGAAAAGCAGGACTGGAAATAGCGGATATCGATGTGTTACTTAGTGGAGATTTAGTAAATCAGATGACGCCGACTAATTTTGCAGCGAGGGAACTTGCTATCCCGTTTATGGGGATGTTTTCTGCTTGCGCAACATCCGTTTCATCTTTAATAACAGGAAGTGTTTTAATCGAATCTAACCTTGTAGAAAACGTGTTATTTGGATCTTCGAGTCAGCATAATGCGGTTGAACGACAATTCCGCTATCCAATTGAATATGGTGCACAAAAGCCTCCAACAGGTCAATGGACGGTTACGGCAGGTGGGTTCGGTGTTTTGTCTCACTCAAAAAGCAATCTTCCGTATGTTCATTCAGCAACAATCGGACAAGTCGTTGACTGTGAATGCACAGATCCACTAGATATGGGAAGTGCGATGGCACCTGCAGCATTCGATACAATTCAAACTCATTTAAATGAAAACGGAAATGACGTGCCCTATGATCTCATTATGACAGGGGATTTAGGGAAAACGGGCTTTGCAATTTTACAAGAACTTATGAAAAAAAGTGGACTTAATTCTTATCCAGTCAAAGTATACCGTGATGCAGGAGCTGAATTTTATGGCAATAAATCAGAGTTCCGCTCAGGTGCAAGTGGAGCTGGATGTTCTGCATCCGTGTATTTTGGTCCGATTTATAGTGATTTATTAGCCAAAAAAATAAAAAAAGTACTGTTAGTTGCAACAGGAGCTTTGCTGTCGCCGCTCTCTTTCCAACAGGGAGAGACGATTCCATGCATTGCACATGCTGTTGAACTTTGCATAGATTGAGGTGTAGGGATGATACTTTCAACCATTATCGCGTTTGTAGTTGGTGGACTTGTTTGTGTAGTAGGTCAATTGTTATTTGACGTAGCAAAGTTAACACCTGCACATACGTTAAGCCTGTTAGTTGTTGTAGGATCCGTTCTAGATGGGTTTGGATTATATGAACCGTTTATCGATTTTGCTGGTGCAGGGGCAACGGTTCCCATCATGTCTTTTGGTAACTCATTAACCCATGGTGCATTACAAGAGGCGGAGAAGCATGGCATAATCGGTGTTTTAACAGGAATGTTCGAAGTAACAAGTTCAGGAATTAGTGCCGCTATTCTTTTTGGGGTCATTGGTGCACTACTATTTAAGTCAAAAGGAAACATCTAATAAGGAATTTGCCCTCCTCAATCCTATTTGTTCGCATATTCTAGGTCGAATAGGAAAGGGGGGAAATAACATGTACGGATGCTGTAATCCTTATGATGACTACAAGTCTAATAACGGGTCTACGTTTGTTTTAATCGTCGTACTTTTCATCCTATTAATCATAGTTGGTAAAAGTTTTTGTTAGGAGGAAATCGTATGCATGATTCATTTTTTAAGAAAATCGAACAAAAAACTGGCGTTTCAATGGATGAAGTATTCACTTTAGCCAACGCTATTCAGTTCGCTGACTTTTCAGATGAAAAACAGGTAAAGAAAATTGTTCGCAAAGTTTCTAAACTAGCGGGAAAACCACTAACTAAAGAGTTTGAACAACAGATTGTTGAGTCTGTTATTCAAAAAGGAAACAAAATTGATTTGAATGAAATATCTTCGATGATAAATAAAAATAATTAATTTTGGTTTTGACGGACATAAAAGCGGGTAAAGTATCGTATAACATGGTAACAGAAGGAGGATGACGACGATGGGTTACATCTTACCAATTCAACCAATTCAATCTCAACAATACGCAAATAGATTGCAAATGAGCAATTATGACTTTGCGCATATTAATGCCGTTCAACCAATTAAAATGAAATCAATATTTGAAGATCAATTGGAAGAGCGTTCAAAACAACTTGAAGAGGAAGATGAATCAATATCTGTCTCATCGCATTCTTTCCGACAAGCTGTACCATATAAGGGATTCATTCAACCGAACCCTGTCAATCTATCTCCTGAAATCGCTAAAGTTAGTGGTAAGGGAAATCAAATTAACGCATATATTTAGTCGCTCATAACGTTTTCTCATTTAATGAGAAAGCGTTTTTTTTTTGAAGTTAGTAGAATAAATATTAAGTAGAATATGAACGACCAAAGAAGTGTTCATTTAAATAAAACTAGATTTCACTGGAACATAAAAGAAGCGCACACATTCAATCTCAAAATGTGTGCGCTTCTTATTTGGTTAATTTAATATTTTCTCCATCGTTCGATGAGGAATACCAGCATCTAAAAATTCAGGTGAAGTAATTTTATAATTTAACTTTTCATAAAATGGAATGGCGTAGGATTGTGCATTCAATTTTACAGTTGAAAGACCAGCTTGTAATGCATACTCTTCCATCTTCTCCATCATCAAGTTTCCAAGATGTTTTCCTCGATATTCTGGTAAGATACAAACCCGTTCTACTTTGGCAATGCCAGTTTCAGGTTCACGTATGCGACCTGCTCCAATAGGTTGAGAACCATCATAAGCTATAAAATGAGTAGCATAAGAATCATGTTCATCAAGTTCTAAATGGACAGGAACATTTTGTTCTTCTACGAATACGAGTTGTCTTACGTGAAAAGCATCGTTTCGTTCTTGTTCGGTTTCTACTCTTTTTGCTGAAATCAATTAATTTCCAGCTCCAGACAAACGGAATGTTTCGTAAACCGTCCAAGAACCATCTTCTAATTGATACAACAAATGTAAGCGATCAATGATTTCTTCATGGTCTACACCCACCATTTTTAATTGACCAAAAATGTCATCGTGTTCACCTGAAGCCATTTTTTGAGCAATGGTAATATGTGGAACAAAGGCATATTCAGCTTGAGCTCCTAAAACATCTGAGTGCAAATCTTTATGAAGTTCTAGAAGTTCAGGAGTAGGTTCTACTTTAAAGTAAATGGCGTTTGTAACTGGTGAGAACGAGCTCACACGGGACGTCTGCAAAGTAAAGGGTTTATGACGTTTTACAACTTCTCCGATTTGAGTTGATAATGTTTCAATTTCTTCATCACTCGCTTCAAATACGCCTTTGACAGTCATATGTGGTGTGATAAGTGAATAATGTGGGTCATAACGTTTACGGTATGAGTTAGCTAAATCTTGTAGTTTTTTCGATGGGAATGCAACGACTCCGTATTTCATCATCAAAAACCTCCTTCTTAGTTGAATGAATACATACTTATAGTATAGCAAAGATTTCGGAATTGGCATTCAATTAACTTATTAGTGGCCAAAATTCATTTGAAGTGCACGTTTCATATCCGGTTGCCAATGTTTCCAAGTATGGTCTCCGTTAAATTCGTCATAGAACACTGAAAAACCTCTTTCCACCATCAATGAATTCAAAACACGGTTCGGTTTTAGGAAGTTTTCCACTTCTCCACGAGTCGTTTTCACTTCATCTTCCTTTAAGCCGATGATGTGATAAACCGAGAAAGCATGAGGGGCACGAGCATGTTCAACCTTTTCTAAAACCGCTTCATTTACTAGTGGTGAATGAAGAATGACTTTCCCAAAAATATTTGGATATTTGACTGCCGCTAATAAAGAAACAGTTGCAGCTAAAGAATCTCCAATTAAAGCTCGTCCCATACCAATTTGGTAAGTTGGATAGGTGGCATCTAAATAGGGAACGAGTTCATGTGCCAAAAATCGTAAATAAGCATCATGCTGTTCGCCGTCTGGATGATATTTTTTTAGGCGATCTTCGACGCTCTTATAAGGAACGCCAACGACAATAATATTTTCGATTTCGTTATTTGCAAGTAATTCATCAGCTACACGAGGAATACGTCCTAATTGAAAATAGTCTTTGCCGTCAGAGGCAATTAAAACTGTATATTTATAAAGTGGTGAATAGTTAGAGGGTATGTAAATAAGTAGTTGCATATCTTCTTGTAAAGCTTCACTAAATAGTGTGATATCTTGGATTGTTCCTTTTGACATATGACGAAATCCTCCTAGGTATTAACGGTATAGAAATTGTAACATAATGCAGTCGGAAGGTATAATAATGAGTAGGGAAATGGATGTTCTAGAGAAATGGAGATGAAAAGATGGATCAATTACAACCAAGAGTGCATTCAAATGCAGTATATGAAGCTACGAAGGAAGCATTATTAAGACGTGGTGTCACGATTCAAGAAATTGCAAATATCGTTTTTGAGATGCAAATTGCTTATAACATTGGACTAACGATTGAGCATTGTATCGAATCAGTGGAAAGTGTCTTGAAGAAACGAGAAATGCAACATGCCATTTTAGTTGGTGTAGAGTTAGATGAACTGGCTGAGAAAAAAATGTTATCTGCTCCACTACAACAAATCGTTGAAGCAGATGAAGGATTATTTGGAGTAGATGAAACAATCGCACTCGGATCTGTATTTACATATGGAAGTATAGCCGTCACTACTTTCGGGCATTTGGATAAAAATAAAATTGGTATTATCAAAAAGTTGGATACAAAGATCGGCAATGGAATTCATACATTTTTAGATGATTTGGTAGCGAGTGTAGCGGCTTGTGCTTCTTCAAGAATTGCACATCGAACGCGAGATTTAGAAGAACATAATGAGACATTTGCGGATATTACACCAGAAGAAACCGCACCTGAGACAAAAGTTGAGGGTACAACAACTTAATTTAATGGTAATAAATGTCTTCTGACTTATCGGACTATTACCTATTATGAAATAATTCGTGCTAGAATATAAATTGGAAGACGAATCATATTTAAGGGGGACAACCATTTATGAAGAAGAAAAAAGTAGGATTTCTTGCAGCATTAGGGTTATCTGCGACTCTATTACTAGGGGCATGTAATTCAGGCGGAGATTACGAGTTTATCAGTATCGTTACAGGTGGTACGACTGGTACTTATTATTCACTTGGTGGAACACTAGCAAACATTATTTCTGAAGAAGCTGGTGTGGAAACAACTGCTGAAGTTTCTCAAGCATCTGCAGCTAACATGACAGCGCTTAAAGATGGAAAAGCTGAAATCGCTTTCGTACAAACAGATATCGCTTATTATGCAACTGCTGGCGAATTAATGTTTGAAGGCGATGCAATTGATTCAATCGCAGCAATCGGTGCTCTTTACCCAGAAACAATTCAGTTGGTTACAACTGCTGATACTGGTATTGCATCTTATGAAGATCTAAAAGGTAAAAAAGTATCTGTAGGTGCTCCTGGTTCAGGAACATTCGCTAATGCTGAACAACTTTTAGAAATTCACGGTATGACGATGGATGATATTGATGCTCAAAACTTAGACTTTGGTGAATCTCAAGAAAGTTTGCAGTCAGGTCAAATTGATGCTGCTTTCATTACTTCTGGAACGCCAACTGGTGCAGTTGAAAGCTTAAACGCAACAACTGAAGTTGTTATTGTTCCTGTTGAAGATTCAAAAGCTGATGAACTAATTGAAAAATATCCTTATTACGCTAAAGAAACAATTCCTGCTGGAACATATGGTATGGCTGGTGAAGTACCAACTGTTTCTGTTCTTGCTATGTTAGCTGTAACTAAGGATCTTCCTGAAGATCTAGTTTATGATATTACTAAAGCAATTTACGAAAACACGGATCAAATTCAACATCCTAAAGGTGCATTTATCAAAGCTGAAACAGCGTTAGATGGAATCGATATCGATGTACATCCAGGTGCTCAAAAGTACTTTGATGAAGTAAATAAATAAGATTTAAATAAGACGATGAAGCAATTGCTTCATCGTTCTTTCTTCTAGAAAGTATTTGAACAAGAAGAAAATGTCTCACTCATGTCCTAAAATTGGACAAGGTGGGTTTCTCTAATAAAATGAGGTTTTTCCAATGAAAAAGAGCAAATTAATAATTGGAGTAATTATTTTCTTGTCTACCCTATTCATTTTGCTGGTTCCATATCGTTGGAGCTTTGTATTCTTCGAGCAACGGACAACAAATCCAGTTGCCTATCTTCCTCTAAATGATGAGAAGACCTTTCACATTCGCTATACCCATTCAATTCATTTATCAGATGTCTTCGAAACGTATAAAATAACAAAGGACCATCAAATTCAAATTTTCTCTCTTGAATATGAGGATTTTGCAATCGGAATGCCCTCAGGTGCTGGTGAAGGAGAGAAATTTTTCGAATTAGATGGGAAGTATTACATAACCAACATGTCACAAGTATTTCCATCTATTAGTATGTTGGTAGGGGATATTAATAAAGACCTTGCTTTTAAGTACGATAACAACGAATATAATTTAAAGGACTACTTAATAAGAGGTGAGTCGTATACATTCCAAGTTGCGCGCTTATCCCTATTGGACCAACTGAGAGGAGCGAGGATTCGTGAGTGATAAAACAAAACATCCAGAAAAAGATGAACAGTTCGAACAGTTAACTGACGAACAACAACGTGAAATATTAGAGAAGTATGATCCGGAATCGAATACACGAGATTTAAAAGGCATTATGTTGAAAGTTGTATTCTTTGGATTGCTAGCCTTTTCTTTATTCCAAGTGTACACAGCCATTTTTGGTCAATTCACAGCCTATATTCAGCGTTCCATCCATTTAGGCTTTGCCTTATCATTAATTTTCTTGCTGTTCCCGGCAATTAAAAAAGGCGATCGAAGCAAGCGAAACCGGATTCCCTTTTATGATTACATTTTATCGGTTTTATCCATTGGAGTCGGTTTATACTGGCCGATTATGTACAACGACTTAGTATTCCGAGTAGGTAATGTAACTACTCCAGATTTAATTGTCGGTGTATTAGCCATTTTGCTTGTTTTGGAAGCAACTCGAAGAGCGGTTGGCCTACCTATCACGATTATCTCTTCTGTATTTATTCTTTACACGTTCTTTGGTCGTTATTTCCCAGGTTTCTTGGCTCACCGTGGTCAAGATTTAGAAAGTGTTGTTCAACTGATGTTCTTTACCACGGATGGTATTCTAGGTACTCCGTTAAGTGTATCTGCAACGTTCATATTCGTATTCTTGTTATTTGGAGCGTTTTTAGTGAAGACCGGTGTGGGTCAATATTTTAATGATTTAGCCGTTGCTTTTGCAGGACATTTAATTGGTGGACCTGCTAAAGTAGCCATTTTCTCAAGTGCATTGCAAGGAACAATCTCAGGAAGTTCTGTAGCGAACGTAGTTACATCAGGATCATATACGATTCCAATGATGAAAAAACTTGGCTATAAAAAAGAATTTGCCGGTGGGGTAGAAGCAGCTGCTTCTACTGGTGGTCAAATTATGCCTCCAATCATGGGTGCAGCAGCATTCTTAATGGTTGAATTCATTGGTGGGATTGAATATTGGGATATTGCAAAAGCAGCAGCGATTCCTGCACTGCTTTATTTCACAGGTATTTGGATTATGACTCACTTTGAAGCCAAACGAGTTGGATTAAGAGGGTTAAAACCAGAAGAAATGCCAAACCGTAAAGAAGTCTTAAAGAAAATTTACTTACTGCTTCCTATTGTTGGAATTATCGTTATGTTATTTAACAATATCCCTACGATGCAAGCAGCCTTGTACGGTATTTTATTAACGATAATTGTCAGTTCATTCAATAAAGAAACACGTCTTGGATTTAAAGATATCATCGAAGCACTTGTAGATGGAGCCCGCACAGCACTTGCTGTTGCAGCCGCAACTGCAGCTGCAGGTATTATCGTAGGTGTTGTTGTAAAAACAGGACTAGGATTAAGTTTAGCTAATGGACTTGTTTCTGCATCTGGAGGAAACGTATTGCTAACGCTATTCTTTACGATGTTAGCTGCGATTGTTTTAGGTATGGGATCACCAACTACAGCGAACTACGTTATTACGTCGACAATAGCAGCCCCAGCCATTATTACATTATTAATGTTGGATTCACCTGAAGGTGCCGTGGTACCTATCGCTGTTGCTTTATCTGCTCATTTATTCGTATTCTATTTTGGTATTATTGCCGATATCACACCACCAGTTGCTTTAGCAGCATTTGCCGCATCGGGTGTTTCTGGAGGCGATCCAATCAAAACAGGTGTAACTTCTGCAAAACTCGCGATTGCCGCATTCATTATTCCATATATGTTTGTGCTTTCTCCTGAGTTGTTAATGATTGATACGACCATACCACAATTGATATGGGTATTAATCACAGCTATATCAGGTATGATCGCAATTGGAGCTGGAATGATTGGATATTGGTACCGTGATGTGAAGTGGTATGAGCGTATATGGGCAGTTATCGCCGGACTACTGCTTATTTACCCTGAAGGTATTTCAGACACAATTGGTTTAATTATGTTTGTATCAATATTTGCCTTCCAATATTTCACGCGTGATAAAAGTCATGACAAAGTAAAAGCTGCACCAGTAGCTTAAAAAGAGAAACCGAATGTAACGGCTAGTTGCCGATGCATTCGGTTTTTTTCTAAAATAAATTTATTTAGTTAATCAAAATAGTTTTCAAATATGATATGATTTAATTATCAAGTTATCATAATATTACCATTTTTAGGTAAAAGGAGATTAAGCATGAATCTACAAGAATTAGCTACGAAAATTAATGCGTGTGTAGAAGATGTTGACTTAGTTGCGGCTCGTAAGTATATGGAAGAAAACAAAGAGCTGCTGAAAGACAATAAAAGTTTATTAAAAAGAAATGCACGAGAATTGTTCGATTTTCTTTTAAATGCTTCTGAATCTAATTCGAAGCCCTTATCTAGAGAAGAGGTAGCAGCAACTAATGCCATCAACCTATACTCTACTAGGTTTGATATTAGAGGCTTAAAGATTGCTGTGAAGAACCATAGTGAGTTGCTTCTTCGAGAAGACATTACGCCTTATTTGAATAAAGACGCGAGAATATTACTAGAAGGCATGGGAGCAATACAAAAAAGTAATTAATACATAACTGGCAATTCCACTCTAAAACAATTAGAGTGGAATTGTTTTTTTGTACTGAAAATATGTATGCATTTTATTGGATATCAGTCTAAGAAAAATCATAGCTTTCACCATTTTTTTGTGCAGGCTATGTTTTTCTAATTGCGTTGGAATGAATAAGAAACACTACGAATACAATAGTACAAAGTTAATAGGAAAGGAGGGAAAGAGTTGTTTGAAGTTTACAATATCGCCATTATTCCATTGATTCTTGGATTAGTCGAATTGTTTAAACGTGCGGGAGTATCGAATAGATTCTCACCATTTGTAGCTGTCATTTTAGGCGTGTTAGCTGGAATCTTTTATATCACGACAGATATTAAGCAAGGGATCATTATCGGACTTATGTTAGGTTTATCTGCAAGTGGATTATATAGTGGATCTAAAAACTTTATGCAAGGAAGCGGAAAATAATCACCTATTATTAGCAAGTATTTCCCTATGATTAAAGAATAAAGATGGTCGGGTATTTCTTTCGTTTCTCCGCAGGAGACTTTAGAAATAGTCGACCACTTTCCTATTAAAAATTCGATATACGCTTATAAAATCTAAAGTTTGATGTACAACCTGGTTTTCAATACATATAAAAAATTTTCAGGTGAAGTAACAAATTCAATTGGATATATCTCATTTGAGAAAAATTTCATGTCGGAAATTATTTACCTTTTCGAATCAAATTCGAAAGAATTTATAAGCATTTGATTAATTTATATATGAGCTATTTTTATTTTAGCGGAAGCTGGCGACTCCAGTGGGATTAGCGTGTCTAGGTGAGACCCCGCAGTGAGCTTTGCGAATGAGGAGGCTCACAAACCGCCCCGCGGAAAGCGTCCAGCTGTAGCGAATCAGGAGGATGTAGCGCTTATATATTTATTACTGCATTTTTTATGATCTGTGAAATTGATTCATCTGTTTAAAGCATGTAGATTCACGGCAAAATAGCCCAAATGAATTGTTCATGTATTTTATTATGAAAAATTGCTCATTCTAGTGTTGTGGACAACCACTTGGGGAATAAGTTAAATGGTAAAGGATTTTATTTAAAGGGGATATGAAGATGAATGACCGATTATTAGAAAGTTTAGGAGAATATTTTGTTTACCACAGCGTTTTAGAACGATGCGGATTAACGTTCGAACAATTTATTGATAAATGGGAAAAAGGAATGTGGCAAGGATTTTAAAATCCCTTGCCAGATTTTTTTATTTAAAACCCGCCTCGTTCATCTACATGGTGATTGTTTTGACCGTCTTTCACATGTAGTTCTTTCTTTTTTTCTTCAGACAAACCGTTCCCGATAGGTTTAGCATTATTTACTTCATGAATGTTGGTTTGAGTGTGTTTTTCTGTAGACTCATTCGGTTTCTTTTCCACTTCGTCTCATCCTTTCAATTATGAGTTAAACCATTAATGGTATGTACAACTACTATATTTTCATACACATTAGATTTAAAAATACCGCTTAGCCAAGTGGCAAAGCGGTTCTGACTTAGTCTATTCTTCTTTTTCGTTCTCAAGATTTTGATTCGCATGAAGTTGATTTTGTTCCATTTTTAAACGATCTTGCTCGTTCTCTTGACCTTGATTATTCTGATTGTTTTGTTGCTGATAAATACGTTGATGTTTGTTTTGTTGATTATCATTATCTTGACCTTTTTGACCCATAATAATTCCTCCTCATTATAAATGGAATTGCTATTGACTATTTTCCCTTTTAACAGCAATTAAAACATTTTTCCAACTAACTGGTATTTTCTATTTAAATGAAGATTTTTATAATAAGCAGTTTGAACCTAAAAAAATATAAAAAATGCATACTTTTTTAGAAATAGGGGTAAGAAATAAATAGCCACATCGATTTAACGACTAACGTTAAGTCTTCTTCCTTTATTACCAGGAATTAAGAAGACTTAATGGGAGGTGTTAAATGAGAAAAGTTCAAGGAATTAAAAGCCTTATGGTCTACCTTGACTCTGTTGACTATCCACTATCTGAAGAAAAGCTAAGTTCCCTAGTTCAGAATGGAGCTATACCGCATACCATTCCTATTCGAAATATGATTATTTTTGACTTAGCTCATATTGATTGGTGGGTCGCAGAAAGGCGACAAAATAGTAAATAAAAGAAGCCCCGCTCGGTTGAGTGGGGCTTTCTTGAGGTTAAGTTATGGAATCTCTTACTTCAGTAACTGGATATTTATGCTAACATATTGATAGTTTCATAATTTTTAGTTTTTTTATTAATAAAATCTAATCTGAAAAGTAGGTATCCACTTGTATACATATAGTCTCTTAGAAAGATTTTTATTTACACCTACCTATCTTAATAAAGCGAAGTTATTAGCTGCACTTCATGGTAAGACCGTGTTAATCACTGGTGCAAGTTCAGGCATTGGCGAACAATTAGCGTACGATTTAGCGGATGCAAATTGTCATTTGATTTTAGTGGCACGAAGAGAAGAAAAGTTAGTAACAATAAAAAATGAAATTGAAAAATCCGTAGCTAAAGTAAGTGTATATCATGCGGATCTTCGAAGTGCGGAACAGCTTAATGGCTTATTATCATTTCTTCACCACCTACCAGATGGGATCGATATGATCGTAAGCAATGCAGGGTTGTCTATTAAGAGGTCCATTCAAGATTCGTTAGAACGATCCCATGATTTTAACCGAACCATGGCTATTAATTATTTTGCACCGGTACAATTGTTGTTATCATTAATTCCAATCTTAAAAAAGAAACAGGGACATATCATTAATGTTTCGACTGTAAATGCCTTATTAACGCCAGTTCCTTTTTGGGCAGCTTATCAAGCTTCTAAATCAGCATTTGATGTGTGGTTCCGTTCAGCTGAACCTGAATTAAACGCAATGGGAATCTCAACAACAACTATTTATTTGCCATTAGTCAAAACTCCGATGATTGAGCCAACAGCTGCATATAAAAAAGCACCGGCTATGTCCTCGAAGCATGTCGCCCGAATTATTAGCAAATCCTTTTATTCAAAAAGGAAGAGATACCAACCGTGGTGGCTCATTTTGGGTCAGATCGGTTCTCTGTTTTTCAGAAGCGGTTTTGGATTTTTCATGACACAGAATTTAAGAAAAAGAGGAAATTATCATGAGGATCATTAAACTTCTTCATGTTCTATCTGAAATTAAATTGCTCTCACCAGTAGGCGTATTCAGATTACTGTCTGCTTTTTATAAGAGTGGCATTAATCTTATGACTTTATTGAATTTTGCTGGTCGTACATATGGAAACCGAATCGCATTGGTAGATGACAACGAGACATTGACTTATAAAGAACTTTTATTGGAGTCAGAAAATCTAGCAGTTGTTTTAAAAGAAAACATGCTTATAGGCAGTGGTCAAAAGGTAGGGTTTCTCTGCTACAACCATTCTTCATTCGTAAAATCGATGTTTGCAGTCTCTCGTTTAGGAGCAGATTTGTATTTACTTAATAATGAAATTAGTAGTAGTCAGTTAAGAGGTTTTTTGTCACAACAACAGTTAGATGTTTTAATTTTTGATGTTGAACTGACTGCAATTGTTGAGGAATCAGGTTTTAACAACACGAAAATTTTAAGTGCACACAATCATTTACCAGCCATTAAACAATTTGTACAGATAAGAAACCGTGGTAGCAAAAAAATTCCAAGAACAACAATGAGTAAAATCGTCCTTCAAACGGGTGGAACTACCGGGATATCGAAAGAAGCAGCACATAAACCTTCAGTCTTTAACTATTTAAATCCTTTTTTAGCGTTGTTCAATAAATTTAATATGTTAGAACGTCAGACAGCTTATATTGCGACGCCGATTTACCATGGATATGGACTAGGAGTTCTTCTTTTATTCCTAGCATTGGGTAAAAAAATTGTGGTCAGTAAAGGATTTGATTCAAAACGTGCATGTAAAATCATTCGTACCCATCAAGTAGAAGTGGTAACGGTGGTTCCATTGATGTTACAAAAGATGTTAAATCATTCTGTTGAAAGCTTACAGTCATTGAAATCTATCGCCTCAGGAGGGGCAAAGCTTAGTTCGAAACTAATTGAAGAAACACAGAACAAATTAGGTGATGTGTTATTTAATTTATATGGAACTTCAGAAGCGGGTTTAAATGTAATTGCCACGCCACATGATTTACGCTATTCTTCAACGACAATTGGCAAAAAAATTAATGGTGTCCAATTAAAGGTGATGAGTAAAAACATGAAGGAGGTGAGGGTAGGAGAGATCGGCCACTTCTGTATAACTAATGATTGGTCAATCAGAAATAAAAAGAATAGATGGATTCAAACAGGGGATGTAGGTTTCTGTGATGAGCAGGGTTACTATTTTTTACTAGGAAGAACAGATGATTTGGTCGTTTCAGGTGGAGAGAATGTCTACCCTATTGATGTGGAGCAAGTATTAATCACACATCATGCAATTGAAGATGTCGCTGTCATTGGAGTGACGGATGAACAATACGGGCAAAGACTAAAAGCATTCATTCTTCCAATAAAAAATGCGACGATAACAAATGAGGAAATTACAACATGGTTACGTAGCAGAGTAGCTCGATTCCAAATGCCAAAAGAAATTATGATGGTTGAGGAAATGCCCTATACTTCGCTTGGAAAGATTGATAAGAAATTATTGAAACTAAAATAGAGCGAAACAACTAAACTGTCTTGCCTTAATTGCATGTCTTATTTGAAATAAAGAATAGATAAAACAATGAGTCCCATAATAGCTATTAATAATAGAATAAATGTATGCTTATATTTAGGCTCAGGTTGATACATGCGATATCTTACCTTACGTGAGATCATTGAATACACTCCCATCAAATTCTAATGAAATTATTCCGATGTGCTTAGGAAGACAGGGAGGCAAAATTCTCTTTTTGCACACAATCTACCTAATCATAAGAAAAAGCCGATCACCGAAGTGAACGACTTTTTTGGAAGAACCCTTCGTTCCTTAAGGGTTCTCGTGGGTTTGGCACCCAATAATTCCGACTGGGTTCGAACAAACAACCTTCCACCCTACCTAGGTTTTGGCTAAATAACAATCGACATTATTGGATGTCAAAACTTAATTACGAAAACGTTGAATCACGTTTGCTATCGTAGTATAGCATGGGAGTGGATACGAAGCAATACGCTATCTTATTAAACCGATATAATTATTATTTAAGACGTCATTAAAAAGAGTATTGCTGGATTGATTTTAAAATGAGATTCATGAATGAATCTGTGAAACCTAAGGGAAATAGGATATTATGGGATCATCTAAACTAAAGATGATCCCTTTTTGAATTGTACTGATTAATTTTAAAAAGATATTAAATAGCTATTTTAGTATTCGATGCATTAAATGCAATCAATGCATTCCATTCCATTCTCCTTGGTTTTTGGATGCTTTTTCTTTTTTAGCCTTTTCTTTTTTTGCTCGATTTGCATTAGCACTGCCAAATTCTTTGGAGAATTCTGAATCTGTTTTGCTGGAGTCAAAACCTTGTTTATTCTTTTGGTCTGCGTCATTTTTCTTAGTCCGTTTCGCCACATTTATCACTCCTTTTTTTTATTATGAGAAGTGAAGAGCGAACTATACATTTAGGATTTTGAATATAATTATCAATTTTTATTAATTAAACAAACGACTCTATAGGATTAAATCAATTACGTATTTGTTTATATTCTTGATCAAAAACCAAAGTCACAGCTTCAGTTAGGAAATGAATATCATCTAGTATTTGTTCTCTTATATTATGATTATCGCATTTGTAATAATCGTCGACTAATTTAGTTAATTCATAAGAAATAAGGTTCATAGGAAGATTCTCCTTTTTTTAACTCCTAACAATATACATACCCATTTTAATGACAAATAGTCCTTTTTAAAAAATAAATTCAAAAAGGCATGGTAAATAAAGAAAAGGCATCATCTCCGAAGAGATGATGCTTTTTAGAGAAACCCTTGTTTATAAAGGTTTCTTACGGGTTCTAGACCCAATGATCCCGACTGGGCTCGAACCAGCGACCTCCACCCTGTCAAGGTGGCGCTCTCCCAGCTGAGCTACAAGATCGTTTTTACTAGGACAAATTCTATTATATCGCTGTGGACTAAATAGTCAATGCCCTAGGATAGGTGTCAAGCATTACTAGCTTAAGAAGTGAGTCCATTCAGTTTGAGCACGATCGTTGACGATGGTCCAACATTCGATGGCTACAGCTTTTCCATCCATCGGCTCAAATGCTAAGGCAGCACGTTGGAACAATGGTCCCCACATATTAAGTGATGTGTTGTTTAATAAAGTAGCATGAGGTACCCATTTTCCTGGCAGGTAAGGGGATATCTCTGTTGTATGTAAATCGGCAATTAAATTATACAAATCTGTATGGAATTCTATTAATTCTTTCGTGATCACAGGAGCGGCAAAAAACGTGCCCTTTTGTTTAAAAAAGCCAAGTGAAGCGAGAGAGATAAGCAATTGTTTTTGCTTTTCACTCCACGGCTTAATGATTTCGCCAAGAATTCCAGGATGAACTTGTTCAAAAGTAAACAAACTCATATGAGGAGGAATTAACGTTTCTTTACCACGAAGGGCAGCCCCTGCGAGATTACTTTGATCTTGTTCTAATTTAGTGGACAATTTATAGTCAAATCGAAGTACAAGTACTTGCATCTGATTCATTCCTTTCTTAATGAAGCGGTTTTACATATGTAAGGTAAATTCTTCCCTTGAAAGGGAGTGAATTTCCTCTTTCGAATTGTTTTGAAATCGTGAATTTTTAAATGAAGCGAGTGAATTCTAGAATAGAGGGGGTGAATCCTAGAATGTGCCTAACGAATCCTAGAATAGCCACTTTCAATCCTAGAATAGCCAATGTTAATCCTAGAATAACCCTCACGAAATCCAGAACATCACCTCGCCAGCGATGCTCCTCAGCCTCACAACTCTTCAAATCACACCATTTATCTGCCTGCTTTTCTAAAACCAGCACTCTTTGCTTCTTTCTCTGAACAGAACCATTCTTCTGGATTTGTTTGAATGTAGTGCTGGCTATCTGGTACGTGATAGATTTTGTCCCCATCACGATTAATATTTCCTTTAATTAAACAGTCACTATTTTGCTCAAATACGGCTTGATCAAAACCTCGATCGGTTGCATAATTTTCGACTTCCCAAATGCCTTTTTTAGCATCTTTGGCAATTTCTTGAGCTTCCTCAAACTCATCTAAGTAACGAGTATTTGGAGGGAAGACATAAGCTACTCGTCCAAGCCCTTCAGATAACAGAATTTCTTGTACGGAATTTCCATCGATATACACATAGGCAAGAAGTCTACCGTAGTCATCCATTCGATCTCCGACATCAAATTCAATCGAAACTTGTCCTGTTTTCATAATCTCTTTGTGACGTGCACTCGCTTCTTCGCCACCGGGTTGTTTACCAAGCGTTTGATGTCTGACTTCCGGAGTATCTAAAAGTAAGTAGCGAATCGTTTCAGTCTTTCCGTTATACTTAACTTTAATGGTATCGCCGTCGATTACGTCGACTAATTCTACTGGAATTTGTTCGGTCGTGCCGGCCGTTTTTGTCGTTTTACTTGGTTGTTCTTCACATGCTGTTAATAAAAGAAGGATTGAACAACAGAGTAGCCATTTTTTCATTTTTCATCACCTGTACATATGGTATCATATTCTATTTTTTCATGTAGAAAGGGTTTTATTATGAAACAAATAATCGAATTAGATTTTGCCTACGATTTTGTGCGAGTGTTGGATCGCCTTTCAATGGACCCTATTATTTCATTAAATAAAGAAAACAGAAGTGTTCATATTCCACTTAAAGAAGGGAAAATACTGACACTCCGTGCAACCGGAACTACAAATCAACCTGTATTTGAATTGGATGGTGTTGAATCTGAAGAACAGATGAACTTGGTAAAAGAGATTTTTCACTTTGACCGCTCGTTAGATCCGATTCATGAACATTTTGCGAATACTAATTTAGCTTCTGTTTTTGACGAACATAAGGGTACACCGATTGTACGTGAATTTTCACTTTACGCAACATTAATGAAAAGTATTATTCATCAACAGTTAAACTTATCTTTTGCTCATACATTAACGACTCGATTTGTGCATACATATGGCCATGAAATTGATGGGGTATGGTTTTATCCAACACCAGAAAAGATTGCACAGCTTCAAGTGGAAGAACTAAGAGAACTTCAATTTAGTACGCGCAAAGCTGAATATGTGATTGGTGTATCACAAGCGATAGCGAGTGGGGAATTAGATCTTGAAAAATTAGCACTTGAAGATGATGATACGATTACACAAACCCTGATTAAATATAGAGGGATTGGACCTTGGACTGCCCAAAGCTTTTTATTATTTGGACTAGGGCGACCTAATTTATTCCCATTAGCGGATATCGGACTTCAAAATGCGCTGAAAAAATTGTGGGGATCCACTGAAAAACCGAAAGCTGAAGAAATGGCTTCACATTTCCCACAGTGGTCACCATTTTTAAGTTATGCATCGCTTTATTTGTGGAGAAGTATTGAATAGGTTCGACTTAAAATGCGTAATTCTATCTCACAGGCTTTATTAGCAGAAAAGAAACTACTGAAACTATAAACACTTGATTTATAAAAAATTAGAGAAACAGTTGTACTGCTTATTATTTCAACTTAACCTGAATAGGATTAGTGTTTTGAGCAAGTCATCTAGGGAGAAACAACATGAAGATTAAAGATTGGGATAAAAGTTTAAAAGCAAGATTAATTGGTGAAGCATTTATGAACATCACGTTTTGGATGTTCTTCCCGTTTCTTGCAATCTATTTTGCAGAGGAATTCGGTAAAACAACGGCTGGTTTTTTGCTCATTTTGTCTCAAGTATTCTCGGTCGCTGCAAATTTAGTTGGTGGATATTGCGCGGATCAATTTGGTCGCCGAACGATGATGATCATTTCGTCATTTGGACAGGGAGCAGCATTTTTCTTATTTGCATTCGCTAATTCACCATTTTTAGAATCACCGGGATTGGGATTTATTGCTTTTACAATTGCTAGTGTTTTTGGTTCTTTATACTGGCCAGCCAGTCAAGCAATGGTCGCTGATGTAGTTCCAGAAGAGCATAGAGGAGAAGTATTTGCAGTCTTCTATACATCTATCAATATTGCGGTCGTTATTGGACCGATTTTAGGTGGTATTTTCTTCTTTAGTGCACGTTTTGGTTTAATGGTTGTTGCAGGCTTAGTGTGTTTATTATTAGCATGGATTTTAATTAAATTTACGAAAGAAACATTACCAACGAATGTTGATAACCTGGCAACGGATACTCCTAAAGGAGCGATGCATGCCATTCGTATGCAAGTAAAGGATTACGGAGTGATTATGCAGGATAAGCTCTTCTTACTATTTATCATTGCAGGAGTTTTAAGTGCACAAACTTTTATGCAACTTGATTTGTTACTTCCTGTGTATGTGAAGGATGTGATTGCAAATCCTCAACTGATGTCTGTTTTTGGATGGGATTTCAAGTTAACAGGCGAGTTGGCATTTAGTGTCCTTATTTCAGAGAATGGTTTATTGGTTGCATTACTCACTGTAGCTGTTACACGTTATGTACTGAAATTCAGTGAAAAAAATGTCTTCTTTATATCTTCCATTTTATACACAATCGCGATGATGGTTTTCGCTTATTATGAATTGTTTTGGATTTTCGTGTTAGCGATGGCCATTTTTACATTTGGCGAATTAATGATTGTCGGCTTATCTCAAAGCTTTATTTCCAAGTTGGCACCTGAACATATGAGAGGACAATATTTTGCAGCAGCTAGTTTACGCTATACGGTCGGGCGAATGATTGCGCCTTTATCAATTCCAATGACGGTTTGGTTCGGGTTTTTCTGGACGTTCACTATTATTGCCATTCTTTCCTTACTTAGTGCCTTTGTGTATTATTTAATGTTTTATTTATATGAACAAAAAAAGACAGCTTCTCCTGAGATTTAAGGGGAAGCTGTTTATGTATGACATATTTGGTTATTTCTCTTCAAATTTATTGTTCCAATGTTTCGACTTCTTCAGTATCATCAAAGTAAATGAATGCTTCTTCCTCTAACTCGTTTAAGCGATCTTTGTTAATTCCTAAGCTTAAGCTTCCTGAAAAGATGGGTTCCCACCAAGTTTCTGTTTTTAACATGTGTATTTCCTCCCTTATTTTTCTTAATTGTTTGACAGTTCTTTACCCGTAAAAGTTACAGTCTGAAACAAAGTTTTTAAAAAATGAAACAAATTTCCTAGAAGGAGTGTTGATTCACTTGAAGAAAACAACGTTTGCACTAATTGGAACTGGCATTGTAGGAGAACGTATTATTAATCAGATTTTGGCACATTCTACATGTGAAATCGTGGCAGTGTATGATGAAAATTCGACACGATTGCAGGAAATAAAGTCAAAGTATCATTTACATAGTTTGAATTCTTTAGATGAGTTATGGGCTTTAAAACCTGACTGGGTGTATATTGGAACGCCTCCTAATCAACATGCTCCACTGACTGAGCTAGCTGCAAAACACGGCTGTCATATATTATCTGAAAAACCTCTTGCCCATGACGTAAGCGCTGGTGAACGGATGGTCGAAGTGACAAAGGAAATGAATGTCCATTCTGCCATGCATTTTCCGCTTATGTATAGTGATGCAGTTCAATCCATGATGGCTGCAGTAAATGATGGTTCACTCGGAAGCATCCAAAGAATCGAGCTTCAAACCTATTTTCCACATTGGCCGAGGCTGTGGCAGCAAAATCCATGGATTGCATCACGCGAGCAAGGTGGCTTTATAAGAGAAGTATTTCCACATTACTTTCAAATCATGTATAGACTATTTAATCATTTTTCCATACAGGCATTTCAAACCAATTATCCTGAAAATATAGAATTGTGTGAAACTAGTACAATTGCATTTGGTAAAACGAATGAAGGGATTCCTATCCTAATAAATGGCCAGTCTGGAATAGCACAAGAAGAAGTATTGTCATTTAAAATTTATGGGACAAAAAAAGTGATGACCTTAAAAAATTGGTCGGAGTTATGGGAAGCAGAAATGGATCAAGAAGCTAGAAGAATAGAGACTACTGTCAAAGCCTCGACCTTATTTGAAGAGTGTCATTCCATTATGCAAAATAAAGAAGCTTACCTCGTGACTTTTGAAGAAGGATTAATCGTACAAAAATGGATTGATCAATTGCTAGGGTAGATTTTGAGCGAACAGTTACAGCCTCTTAATCTTTTGATTATTAACGTGCGAAAGACTACTATTAGGCTATAGGAAATGGAGTGAGAAAATGAATTTTACAGCTCAAGATGTTGAACAAATGATCAATGTACAACATGATTTTTACTATAAAGGGATGACTAAGTCCGCTGAATTTCGTAAAGCACAATTGGTGAAATTAAAACAAGCAGTTCAGCATCACGAAGCGGAAATAATAGAAGCTTTGTACAAAGATTTAAGAAAAAGCGAATTCGAAGCATATGCAACAGAGGTTGGCTTCGTTTTAGATAGCATTGGATTTATGTTGAAAAATCTAGATGAATGGATGAAACCTGAACCAGTAAAAACTTCGCTTCATTTAATGCCAGCGAAAAGTTTTATTTTACGTGAGCCTTATGGTTCTGTGTTAATCGTGGGACCTTTCAATTATCCATTTCAACTAGTAATGGAACCATTAATCGGGGCCATTATCGGAGGGAATTGTGCAATAGTTAAACCATCTGAATCTGCTTACCACACGGCTCAAATTATACGCAAAATTATTGAAAGCACATTCGCTCCACATTATATACGTGTAGTTGAAGGTGAGAAAGAAGAGACGTCTGCTTTAATCCATGCGCCATTTGATTATATCTTCTTTACTGGTAGTGTTGCGGTTGGAAAAGTGGTAATGAAAGCTGCTTCAGAAAGATTAACACCGATTACCTTAGAACTGGGTGGAAAAAGCCCGGCTATTATTGACCACACTGCTAATTTAGAAGTTGCCGCAAAAAGAATCGTTTGGGGTAAATTTGTCAATGCAGGGCAGACATGTGTTGCACCTGACTATTTACTCGTGCACAAAGATGTAAAAGATCGATTCATTCAATTATTGTCGAAAACCATTACAGAGTTTTTCGGAAAAGATCGTCAAAGCACGCCGGATTACGGCCGAATCATCAATGCACGTCAATTTGATCGACTGGAACAATTACTCCAAAAGGAATCTTCTCAAATCGTATTCGGAGGAAAAGTGGATGCAGATGATTTATATATCGAACCGACTATTTTAGACGGCATTTCTTGGCAAAGTCCTTCAATGGAAGATGAAATATTTGGACCGATTTTACCCGTGATGACCTACGATCGATTGGAAACTGCGATTCAACAAGTTCGCAAGTTACCAAAACCTTTAGCCGCTTACTTCTTTAGTGAGAATGAAAAAGCAACTTCTTATTTCTTAGAAGAATTACCATTTGGGGGCGGATGTATAAACGATACCATTTCGCATGTAGGAAGTGCCCACATGCCTTTCGGTGGAGTAGGACCTTCAGGAATGAATGCGTATCATGGGAAAGCAAGTTTTGAAGCATTTACACATGCCAAATCTATATTAAAGAAAAGCACGAAGCTGCCAATCAATATCGTATTTCCACCATATAAAAACAAAGTAAAGCTAGTGAAGTCGTTACTTCGTTAAGGAGAGCGGCTTTTTTTGTACCGTGAGACTAATAATTTAGTAGGGTAGTGGTAGGATATTTCGTCCGCAGAAAGCTTGGCATGCTTATTTATTCAATTTGCATAGTGCTTGGAGTGTAGGCGCGAGAAAAATATCTCCTGCATCGCTACGCTAGCTTCGTCGCAAAGAATACGACCAAACTACTTTTGGTCGAACTCTTTCCTGCGGAAACAGCGCGAGCTGAAGACCCTGCAGCGAGCAGAGCGAATGTTTTTGTATTTGCGACGAGTAATCGCAGGAGCAAGTGAAGCGGCTGAAGCCGTGCCCTCGGAAAGCGAGTGCCGAAACGCAAAGCAACAGGCTTATATCAGTGCACTACCTATATTTTTTTTAAAGTTACAGGAAAACGATTGACTATTGGTAAGAAAATGTCCGCCAAAATGGAAATCAACATTTACTATATGTCTACAGACTGAAAAAATCAGCTCTTCCATTAGGAAGAACTGATTTTTTTTCGGTCTCGATAGGGAAGGGAAATGCACACCTCTGTACCGATTCCAACTTTACTACTAATTCGGATGGACCCTCCATGTTCTTTAATGATCTTTTCAGAAATCATCATGCCAAGACCAGTTCCAGATTGTTTTGTCGTAAAGAAAGGTTCGAAAATTTGCTGAACAACGTCTGGAGACATACCAGGCCCATTGTCCTTAAAGCTAATGGTAATTTCTCGATCATTCTGAACCTCAACCTCTGTAGATATAGTCAATTGCCCATTTTCACCTAATGCTTCAATGGCATTTTTAACGATGTTAATAAATACTTGTTTAATTTGATTGGGTTCGCCTAAAACAAAAGTCTTCGTTGAATTGATTTGCTCTTTTAATTCGATTGCTCGCAAATTTAATTCTGGTTTAAATAACATCACAACATCATTCAGAATTTCTTCAACCGTAAATTCCTTTGATGTGGTGACATGTGGTTTTGCTAATACTAAAAACTCACTAATGATTAAATTAATTCGCCCGAGTTCAGACTGAATGAGCTGTGTGTAAGAGTGATAAGGACTTTTAGTATCCTGATTCATCATTTGAATAAATCCAGAAATAACGGTCATTGGATTACGTATTTCATGAGCTACACCTGCAGCGATTTCACCCGCTAGTTTTAACTTTTCCGATTGCACCAACATCCGCTCAGCTTCTTTTTTATAAGAAATATCACGAGAAATCACGGACATCGCTACTAATTCGTTATCTCGATTATAAATGGGTGAGAGAGTAAGTTGTGCATCGAAGTAGGTTCCATCTTTTCTCATGTCTTTTGTTTCCAGGAAATGAAACGTTTCGCCCGCGAACACTCTTTGGACTCTTTCAATTGATGCCTCAATATTTTCTGGGGGAATCAATGGGATTTGATTGCCAATGCATTCATCTCGAGTCCATCCGTACATTCGTTCAAATGCAGGATTGACCTCGATTACGCGAGCTTCTAGATCGAAAACAGCAATACTGTCTTTTGCATTTTCAAAAAACAGGTGAAGATAACCTTCTTTAGATTCGAGTGCACGTTCCATCGATGACTGGTTTTCCTCCATCCTTTTCCAAGCTTTTTGAATGAAAACTGAATGAAAGATTGCGGTTAAACCTAATAAGAAAAATAGAAATAGTAATTCAAATAAATCAGCGTAATCGATTGTTTGTTTAAACGTGCTAAAAGATCGATTAAAAAAGTAGATGATTTCCATTAAAGTAATTGCTAAAAGAATGATATTAGGGATGACAGAATGGTATAATGAAGCGACAAATAGTGGATATATGAATAATAAAACATGGATATAATAGGGAGTATCGATATTAATTAACACGATGTACCCATTTAATCCAAACAGTAATAAAAATTGTATCCATTTTTCATTTACTTCCATACTCTGCAGCATGGATAAAAGAATCCAATAGACAATAGCGATTAAAGGGATATGAATGGATAATTCAAAATGAACGAAAATGGATGAGAATGTATGTATGAATAATGCAACCGCAAATATGTTTAGAAATAATCGATTACGTTTTCGTAAGATAAATGTATTTTCCATGGTTCACCTCATTGAATAGGTAGTACCATTATCATACATGATTTGCCGGTGTCGTAAAATGCCGAATTTTGTTAAGATGTATATATATATAGGGGGTTTTATGAATGTATGGTTCATTTAACGAAAGAGAGACAATTGACATTCTTAAAAAATTAGTAGAAACACCAAGTCCTTCGGGTTATACAAACGAAGTAATGAAGGTTATTTCTTCTTATTTAGATGAGTTAAACGTAGATTATGTAAAAACAAATAAAGGAGCCATTGTTGCAACGATATTGGGCGATAACAATTCTAGTCATAGATTATTAACGGCTCATACGGACACATTAGGAGCAATGGTAAAAGAAGTTAAAAGCAACGGGAGAGTCAAACTTTCATTAATCGGTGGGTTTAGTTGGAATGCGATGGAAGGCGAATCATGTTTTATACATACTTCTTCAGGGAAAAAGGTTCGTGGAACAATTTTACTACATCAATCGTCTGTACACGTTTATAAAAACTCAGGCTCCATTGAACGAAATGCCGAGAATATGGAAATACGTATTGATGAAAAGGTATTTTCTAAAGAAGATACAAGTAAACTTGGGATAGATGTTGGAGATTTCGTTTCATTTGATCCACGATTTGAAGAAACTGAATCTGGTTTTATCAAATCAAGACATCTAGATGACAAAGCTAGTACAGCACTTTTATTACAATTAATGAAAAATATCAAATCATCGAATATCCAATTACCTTACACGACACATTTTTACATATCTAATAACGAAGAAATTGGATATGGTGGTAACTCAAACATACCAAGTGAAGTAGTTGAGTATATTGCTGTTGATATGGGTGCACTTGGAGATGGTCAAACTTCTGATGAGTATACTGTATCCATTTGTGCGAAAGATTCATCCGGTCCTTATCATTACGAGTTAACTCGTCACTTAGTCAACTTAGCTAAAGAGCATAATATCGGATATAAGTTAGACATTTACCCTTATTACGGCTCTGATGCGTCTGCTGCAATTCGAGCTGGATATGATGTTAAACACGCACTGTTTGGTCCAGGAATTGAATCATCACATGCTTTTGAACGAACTCATATCGATTCATTAAAACATTCTGCTTCACTCTTAGAAGCATATGTAAAATCTCCGATGGTTTTGGAATAGGAGGAACAAGTATGCGCGCAGCTGACTTAATCAGTTGTTTGCCAGTTAAACAAATTAAAGGAACTTTACCTAATGAAATAATGGATATTGCCGTAGACTCTAGAAGTGTTCAGCCAGACTGTGTGTTTATTTGTATAAAAGGATATACAGTTGATGGACATGACTTTGTGGAACAAGCAATAGCAAATGGTGCTCGAATCATTATCTCGGAAAAAGATCTTGAGATTGATTTTGAACGAGTTGCACTTGTGATTGTCGATGATACGACACGTGCTGTTGGCCTACTTGCTTCAAAGTTTTATCAATACCCTTCCAAATCTTTATCGATGATTGGGATTACAGGGACAAATGGTAAGACGAGTGTAAGTGGTATTCTACAAAGCATGCTACAAGGCTTACAGGTAAAGTCTGCATTAACTGGTACAATTGGATTTAATTTAAATGGAGTATTATATGATTCGGCCAATACAACAAGTGATGCGTTGAGCACGCAACAAATGATTCATCGTGCTAAAGTTGAAGGCTGCGAAACCATGATTATGGAAGTATCTTCGCATGGTCTTGTTTTAGGTCGACTAGCTGGCGTGGAGTTCGATATCGCTATTTTTACTAACTTAACACATGATCATTTAGATTTTCATGGGACGATGGAACAATACGGTCAAGCTAAATCGCTATTGTTCTCACAACTTGGACAGGATTTAGAGCAGTCTAAACATGCCATTTTAAACATTGATGACCCATGGTCTAATCGATTAAAGGAAATAACAAGTTTTCCTGTTTGGACGTATTCAATTAAACAACCTGCTCATTTTGAAGGATTGGATATCCAATTACATGCAGATTGCACACAATTTAATTTGAAATCTCCAGAAGGTACCTTCCCAGTTCGAATGAATTTATTAGGCGAATTCAATGTCTATAATGCATTAGCTGCGGTTGCTGCTCTGTATACAAAAGGTATTCCTTTAGACTCTATCCTAAAAGAACTTGAAAAAATTCCACCTGTAAAAGGAAGAATGGAAAAACTCGAGAGTGAGTTGCCTATATCAATCTTTATTGATTATGCACATACACCAGATGCAATTGAAAAAGCCATTTCATCTGTTTTGGCTTTTAAAAAGAAACGTTTAATATTCTTGGTTGGAACTGGTGGAAATCGAGACCGTTCTAAGCGACCAATTATGGCTGAGAAGGCATCTGTTGCTGATTACGTGATATTAACGACAGACGACCCAAGAAATGAACCATACGATTCAATTTTAACGGACCTAGAAAAAGGGATGAAGCATGACCAATATGCATGTATTGGAGACCGCGAAGAAGCGGTTAAACATGCCATTTCAATTGCTGAACCAGGAGATATGATTATCTTTGCGGGTAAAGGCCACGAAGATTATCAAATTATCGGAAGTACGAAGTATCCTCATAGTGACGGGGACATCGCACTCGCAGCAGGAAAGCTCAAATTCCAAGATTCTACATCACGAACTTAAAGGAAGAACCGATCAGTTTCATGGTCGGTTCTTTCGATGTTCCTGCACTTGTATTTTTATGAATTTTTCCATATGATGAATAAGGTAAAAGAAGGAGAATCATTATAAATGAATAACCAAATTCAAGACCAAATAGAATCCAGAAGAACCTTTGCAATTATTTCCCATCCCGATGCTGGGAAAACAACGATGACCGAAAAATTGTTGTTTTTTGGCGGCGCTATTCGTGATGCAGGAACAGTAAAAGCAAAGAAAACGGGTAAATTCGCTACGTCCGATTGGATGGAAATTGAAAAACAACGTGGGATCTCTGTAACCTCGTCTGTTATGCAATTCGACTACGATGATTGCCGAATCAATATTTTAGATACACCTGGTCACCAAGATTTCAGTGAAGATACGTACCGAACATTAATGGCTGTTGATAGTGCCGTGATGATCGTCGATGTTGCAAAAGGGATTGAAGCGCAAACGATTAAACTATTTAAAGTTTGTCGACTTCGTGGAATTCCAATCTTTACTTTTATTAATAAAATGGACCGACAAGGTAAAGAACCTCTAGAGTTAATGGAAGAATTAGAAGAGGTATTAGGTATCCAATCGTATGCGATGAATTGGCCAATCGGTATGGGGAAAGAATTTTTAGGAATATATGACCGTTACAATAACCGCATTGAGCAATTTAGAACAGAAGAAAAAGATCGCTTCTTGCCTGTAAATGAATCTGGAGAGCTTGCAGTTGATCATCCGATGAAGGAATCAACTTATTACAAACAAGCAATGGACGACATTATGTTGTTAAATGAAGCGGGTAACGATTTCGATGTTGAGAAAATTAAAAATGGTGAAATGACACCTGTATTCTTCGGTAGTGCATTAACTAATTTTGGTGTTCAAACATTTTTAGAAACTTACTTACAATTTGCGCCAACTCCACAACCGAGAAAAACGGATAATGATGTAACGATTAATCCAGTGTCTGACGAGTTTTCAGGCTTTATTTTCAAAATACAAGCAAACATGAATCCGGCTCATCGTGACCGCATTGCTTTTGTGAGAATTGTTTCTGGTAAATTCGAACGAGGCATGACTGTAACCTTGGCTAGAACAGGTAAAACATTTAAACTAACTCAATCGACTCAGTTTTTAGCAGACGATCGTGAAACAGTGAATGAAGCGGTCGCTGGCGACATTATTGGTCTTCACGATACAGGAAGTTATCAAATTGGGGATACGATTACTGGTGGTAAAAAATCATTCATGTATGAAAAGCTACCTCAATTTACACCTGAACTTTTTGTACGTGTAACTGCTAAAAACGTTATGAAATCAAAGCATTTCCACAAAGGGATTATGCAACTCGTACAAGAAGGGGCTATACAATACTACAAAACATTGCACACAGAAGATGTTATTTTAGGTGCAGTTGGTCAACTTCAATTTGAAGTATTCGAACATCGTATGAGAGCCGAATACAACGTCGAAGTTCGCATGGAACCAATAGGTAACAAAATTGCTCGATGGATTATGAATGAAGAAATGGTTACTGAATCAATGTCTAGCCCAAGAAGTATGCTGGTGAGAGATCGATTTGACCGGTATGTCTTCTTATTTGAAAATGATTTTGCGATGAGATGGTTCCAAGATAAGAATGAAGGCATCGAATTGTATAGTTTGCTTTAAAAATGTTGTTCCTAATTCAAAATGAATCCTTAGACGAGACGAAGTGTAATTAGCTTTGTCTCGTTTTTAGTGCTCTTAAAAGAGCTTAGATTATCAATTAGTGACATCAATTCTCGGATTAGACAATTACAACTGAGAAGGCGATTTTACTAACCAAGAATGCGATTTTTCGAACTGAGAACGGCAAAATTCTAACCGAGATCGCTAAACCTCTAACTGAGCGACCATTCGGCAAATTAAATTGTGGTAAAAAAGGCCTGTGATATAGAGGGATTTTTGTATAAATAGTTTTCTTTTGTCTACTAATACGATAAAATTAGGATATATAAATACATAGAATTGAGGAGAATTAGATGAATAGTTGCATTCACTGTGGTATTTCATTTGATTTTTATGAGAAAGGTTTTTTCTTTATAGAATCAAATACACCAAAACCAAATTTGCCTCAAAAGTATGAAATGATCAATGATTATTTAGGATACTTCAAATATGATTCTTTACTTGAAATTGAGCAGGAATTGAAAGAGTTAGATAATCAGGACGGTATTCGAATTGGATTATCGAGATCGAAGAGAGTCGAACGCTTAATAGATGTGAAAACTTTCAAATTGAGGTATGAAGAAAAAGAAACCGTGAATTTCATTCAACATGGTGAAATGATGAGTCATTTACAACCAATTATTGATATGAAATCGAATGAGATTTTTGGATATGAATCTCTTTTGAGAGCATCAAGTCCTGACGTGTTTATGTCACCAGGGAAGTTATTCCAAGTGGCGTCACAAACAGGATTACATTCTCTTTTAGATCAACGTGCTCGAGAAGAAGCAATTAAAGCACGTAATGGGAAAATCGCTCCAGGTGTAAAAAGTTTTATTAACTTTTTACCTTCGACTATTTATAATCCTGATTTTTGTTTGCAACATACATTCCGTATTGTCGAAAAATATAAAATTGATCCAGCTGATTTAATCTTTGAGGTTGTAGAGACCGAGAAAATTGAAGATGTGGACCATTTAAGGTCTGTGTTAGATCGCTATAAAAAAGAAGGAATGAAAGTAGCACTTGATGATGTCGGTGCAGGTTTCTCAACGGTTGATATGTTGGAATTGCTTCAACCAGATTACGTGAAAATCGATCGATCGTATATCAGTTTTTGTGATCAAGATGTAGAGAAACAGAAGTTTTTAAGAGAAACAAACGAAAGAGCTCAAGCTTTAGGAATTCAAACTTTAGCTGAGGGAATAGAACGAATTGAAGAGTTTGAGTTATGTAAATCGCTAGGGTATAACTTAGCGCAAGGTTACCTCGTTGGAAAACCAGCCGCTCAACCCACACTCGATGCTAATTGGCTTGCTAGATCATCATTAAGATAAATCATTAAAATCCCTTAAGTTCTTTATGAACAATTAAGGGGTTTTTGTATTTTTCGTTATTCGAGGTCGAATAAAATAAGTAGTTGTTCATGATTCCTACACAACTGTTAAACATTTCTAATATTCATATTTGAACAAAGATACTGTAGAGCATATGATAGACATAGAAGCTTTTGTAGGAGAGGATTTACACACAATGAAAATTAGCGATTTTTCTATTAACCGCCCCGTATTTACGACTGTCATTATGTTTTTAGTATTAATTTTAGGAGCGGTTTCTTTCTTTAGAATTCCTGTTACCTTAATTCCAGAATTGAACCCCCCGATTGGAGTTGTCGTAACTAGTTATCCAGGTGCTAGTCCAACTGAAGTTAGCGAAAAAGTGACTAAGCCTCTTGAAACGAGTTTGTCGACCCTGCCTGGAATAAAATCTTTGCAATCTTCTTCGCAAGAAGGTGCGAACTTTATTCTCATGCAATTCGATTGGACAACCAATATCGATGATGTCCAAAGCGATATAATGCAACGAATTGACCAAACTCCTGTACCGGATGAAGCACAAAAACCAAGGTTTTTGAAATTCGATCCAGCACAATTCCCGATTATTCAATTATCACTCCGTGCTCCAGAGAATGGTGGAGATGTTAGAGTTATAGCGGAACAACTCGAAAAAGAACTTCGACGTACGGACGGAGTTGCAAGTGTAAATGTATCCGGTGCATTAGTGGAAGAAGTTCAAATTTTACTGGACCCTAAAAAGTTAGAAGAAAAGGGACTTGCTCAATCTGATATTGTTCAACTTATACAATCTAACAACATTTCATTCCCTGGGGATCCGATTGATACAGAGGATGGAAAAAAATTAACGACCCGTATTATTAGTACACTGACTACAGTTGAGGACATTGAACAACTTGTTGTGACGGTTAATCCTTTAGACGGTTCATCAATTACGATTGCTGATGTTGCTTCTGTCTCGCTTGGCGAACAAGAAGCATCTACTGAAACAACGGCTAATCAGGAACCAGCTGTTTTAATGTCTGTTCTTCAAGAGTCTGGTGCCAATACAGCTGATGTTTCAACAGCATTTAAAGAATCTTTGTCAGACTTATTGGAAGATAAGGATTACGAAGGTGTTGAAGCAGATATCCTATTTGACCAAGGCGATTATGTGAAATTAGCTATCGGCAATATTGGTTCGTCTTTAGGCTTTGGTGCTATATTTGCCATGCTTGTTCTATTTGTTTTTCTTAGAGGAATAAAAAGTCCGATTATTATCGGTATTGCCATTCCATATTCCGTGATTGTAACTTTTGTCCTTATGTATTTTGCGGACTTTGCTTTAAATATTATGACACTTGGTGCTCTCGCATTGGGAATTGGGATGTTAGTTGATAATGCCATCGTTGTAATTGAAAATATTGAACGTCATTTAGCAATGGGCAAAGATTCAAAAAGGGCAGCCATTGACGGAACGAAAGAAGTTTCTGGTGCTATTACCGCATCAACCTTAACGACCGTAGCCGTTTTCGTACCAGTTATCTTCATTACCGGATTGATCGGACAAATCTTTACTGAATTTGCCCTTACAATTTCATTTAGTTTGATCGCCTCATTGGTTGTCGCTTTGACGGTTATTCCAATGCTAGGTAGTCGCATGTTAAAGAAACCAAAAGGAAATTCGGAAGCGAAAAGAAGACGTTCAAAGGCTTATAATAATTTTGAAAGATCTATAAAATGGGCTCTAGGCCACCGTACTGTGGTCATTATCGTAACTACGGTAATGCTTGGAATAAGTGCGCTAGGTTTATTCCAAGTAGGTACGGAATTTTTACCTGCTACTGATGAAGGATTTGTCAGTGTAAATGTGGATCTTGAAAATGGTTCTTCATTAGAAGCAACAAAAGAAGTAGTAAGCGAAATTGAATCCATTTTCAAAGAACAAGCTGAAGTGGATGTATATGTGAGTTTAATTGGCGGAACACAACAAGGCCAAGCACAAGGATCATCTCAATCCAACCGGGCTGAAATTTATGTGAAATTAGTTCCTTTAGATGATCGAGATCGATCAATCTTTGAGTTTGTAGATGACGTTCAACCACTCGTACTAAAAAAAGTAGGAGAAGACGTTGACGTACGTTTCAATTTACAAACGGCTGCAGGTTCTACTCCAAATTCACTATCGTTTACCGTAACCGATTCTGATAATCAACGATTACAAAGTGCCGTCGATGACATACAAGATTCATTATCAAAATTAGGGTCAGTTACAGAAATGACGAATGATCTTGAAGATACAGTTGATGAAATACAAATGACGATAAATAAAGAAGCTGCAACTGAGTTCGGTATGCCTCCAGCTCAAATTGCGCAAATCGTTAACAATGTTACTCGTGGTGTATTCGCGACACAAATTATTTCAGAAAACGATGATGTTTATGGTGTGCTTGTTCAATTTGATGAACAATATCGAAGCAGTATAGAACAATTAAAGTTATTGAAGTTACGAACACCTTCTGGTCAATTTGTAGAATTGCAGGAACTTGCAACGATTGAAATTGCAGAAGGTCCAGTATCGATTAGACGTGTAAATCAAGCAAATTCTGTAGATTTTACAATTAAATATGCGTCATCCCTTTCACTAGGAGAAATGTCTGATCAAGTAGATGAAGCTATTGCTGAATCGAACATACCTGAGGAAGTTGACATAACCTTTGGAGGAGATCGTGAACTATTTGAAAGTGCAATCAATGATATGATGCTCGCTGTATTACTAGCAGTAGCCTTAGTTTATATCGTGATGGCAGCTCAGTTTGAATCCTTTAAATACCCATTTGTTATTATGTTCTCAGTTCCACTTATGATTATTGGGGTTGCTCTTGGCTTGTTTATTACTCAAACGCCGATTAGTATTACCGCAGTTATTGGTATTCTTGTTTTAGTAGGGATTGTTGTAAACAATGGGATTATGTTGGTTGATTTTATTAACCAACGCAAAGGGGAAGGTTTAAGTACTTATGAAGCAATCGTTTCTTCTGCTCGAGATCGCGTGCGTCCAATTTTAATGACGGCTTTAACAACGATTCTTGGGCTTATACCTTTAGCTATCGGTATAGGAGAAGGAACGGAAATTAATCAGCCGATGGGAATTGTCGTGATTGGTGGTTTAATAAGCTCGACATTACTTACATTATATTTAATCCCTGTACTCTATAGTCTGCTCGATAAAGAAACACGAAAAAGAGCAAAAGAACCAAAAGCATAAACAGATATGAGACTGTCTTCTAAGTCATTTTGTGACTAGGAGATGGTCTCTTTTTTTGGTTCTATAATAAATGTTGGGGTAAGCACACAATTTAGCGCATGAAAAAAGCACGACATCATCCATATCTTATATACTTGAATTGTCGAGAAACAAGTAAGAAAGGAGATGCGTGCAGATGAATTTTAACATGTTTTTGCCGGGTTTAGAAGATGTTCAAGTAACTAAATTTAAATATTCATTTTTAGTAAGAATGTGGTCGGCATTTCTGAATACTCTTTTGAAAAATGAAATACGATAGACCCCACAGCTTTCAGGGATATCTGTACCGAGGAGCATTCCGATTCGTTCGCAGAAAGCGAAAGAAATAGCTGACGACCTTCTTTAACCTTTTTCAATCAAGTAATCGAATTTTATGATGTTTAATAAACCATTACTCTCTTATCATCAGTCACGAACGCCTCGTCTTTAAAATATTACATTGTTATTTAGCTAGTATTTTTGTAAAATTCAATTAATACATATTTTGGAGGAATGAAGATGCAGGTTCCATTGTTCACAGGTTTTCCAGGTTTTATTGCCCAGCAAATAATGAATGAACTGATTGAACAAAGGAAAGTAAAAGAGATGTATGCTCTTGTTTTACCAAGTCAAATGGAACAAGCTCAAACCATAGCTGATTCGATGATGAGTCAGCAAAAGGAATTAACCATCCATCTTGTTGAAGGTGACATTACGAAACCTCATTTAAATATTGAAGGGGATATATTAGAAAAAATTCAACATGACATCAATACAGTTTGGCACTTAGCTGCTATATACGATTTGGCAGTCCCAAAAGAAGCAGCAGTACGTGTAAATGTCCAAGGAACAGCTATGGTGAATGATTTTGTGAAAACTCTGCCCTATTTACGTAAGTACATCTATTTTAGTACTGCCTACGTTGCTGGAACTAGAGAAGGGTTATTAAAAGAAGATGAACTAATACGTCCTGTGTCATTTAAGAATTTCTATGAAGAAACTAAATTTGATGCTGAAGTGTTAGTTGAGGAATTGAAAGGAGATTTGCCCGTAACGATTATTCGACCTGGAATCGTTCGAGGACATTCAAAAACAGGATCAACCATTAAATTTGACGGACCGTACTTCTTTATTAATATGATTGACCGACTAAAGTTTTTACCGTTCATTCCATTTGTCGGAAAATCAAAGGCTTATATTAATGTCGTACCAATTGATTATGTTGTAAAATCAGTGGTGTATTTAAGCGAGAAAGAAGAGGCAAATGGGAAAACGATTCATTTAACTGATCCGTCATCTCATCCAGTTGAAGAAGTTTATCGTCATATGGTTGCTCAAATAACCGGCAAGCATCCAAAAGGAAGAGTACCCCTGAAATTAGCGAAAATAGGACTAAATTCAAAATTACTAAGGAAAACATTAGGTGTTGAGAAGGAAACTTTGGATTACTTAACATGGTCTGCTCAATTTGATACGACCGTCGCGAATTCATTGCTAAAAGATAGTCAGATTCGGTGTGAAGATTTTATTGAAAGTCTCCCAACGATGTTGGCGTTCTATGAACTTCATAAAAATGATAAACAATATCATGTCTTCATTGAATAGAATTTGTTTACAGTGGATTCGATTGTGGTATAATAACTAATGAAAACTTTATCTACTTTTGACTGTTGTCAAAGGGGAGTAGCTATAGGGAAACCTACTTCATAGTCGTCATTACATGGCTTTTGCCATCGGTTATGATAGCCATTTTATTAATGTGCTTAGCAAGACCTTTGCCTTTTTTAAAGGCAGGGGTCTTTTTGTTTTCAATACATGATTAAAGGAGACATTTATGGATATTTTATCAGCAGAATTTCTAGTGGCCTTACTTTCAATTATTATGATTGATTTAGTATTAGCAGGAGACAATGCCATTGTTATTGGTATGTCTGCCAAAAACTTACCTCTTCATCACAGACGTAAAGCGATTATGTGGGGTACAGCTGGAGCAGTCGTAATCCGAGTTTTAGCAACATTGGCCATTGTATGGTTATTGAAGATCCCCGGTTTACAATTAGTTGGGGGTATCATTTTAATTGGTATTGCATACAAACTGTTAATTGAAGATGGAGATGCTGGTGATCATAAAAGTTCAACCACTCTTATGTCAGCGATTGGTACAATTATTGTAGCCGATACAATTATGGGTCTTGATAATGTTCTTGCTGTTGCAGGAGCTGCTCATGGAGATTTCTTATTAGTAGTTATTGGTTTAATTATTAGTATTCCGATTATGGTATGGGGAAGTACGTTATTTGTAAAATTAATCGACCGTTACCCAATCATTATTTATATTGGTTCTGGTGTATTAGCATTTACAGCTGCACGTATGATTACGCATGAACCATTTTTGAAAGATTTCTTTGAATCCAACCCAATCTTAACGTGGGCAATGATTGCGTTCATTACAATTGCGGTACTTTTAGCAGGTAAGTACAAAAATCGTAAACTGATTGAGATTGCTGATGAAGTTGACGATGCTAACGCAGTTGAAAACAAAGAAGAAATCACAAATGAAAACGAACTCGAAAATAAAAACGATAAAATTTAATGTACAAAAACTGGTAGCATCTAAAAGATGTTTCCAGTTTTTTTTTTATTACCCCCCAAAAATAATAGGTACTAAACGTATAGTATGTCGAGCATCAATTTTAAATGAAAGATGCTAATAATTTGACGGGGTGAAGTAAATGAAAAACTTAAAAACTTGGAAATCGATTAGTGCTACATTACTTGCAGCAACATTAGTTACATCAACATCTGCACAAGTATTGGCAAATGACACAGAAAAAGTTGACACGTCTTATGAAACAGTAAACTTACAAGAAGCATTAGAAAATGTAAAAGAAGATAATGCATCATCTGCAGATTTAGAAGTTATTTCATCAGTAGTACCAGTCGGATATTTAGCAAATAACATTTTTGCATTATCAATGAATTTAGAAAAAATTAGTAATCCTAGAGCGAAAGAAGCGCTTCAAAAAAATATTGAACGTGCTATTGCAAGATGGGAAGCTAAACAAAAAGCAGAAGAAGTTCCAACAACTCCTGAAGAGGAAACAACTCCAACAGAAGAAGAAACTACAACACCTGAAGAAGAAGTAGTAACCGTTCCTGAGGATGTTGTAACAACACCTGAAACTGAAGAAGAACAAGCTGAAGAAGAAGCTGAAGAAGAAAAAGTTGTTTCACCTCCAGTAGTAGCTCCAGACGCTGAAAAATTAGCTTTGAAAAAAGCTGAATATGAAGCGAAGAAAGCTGAGAAATTAGCTAAAATGGAAGCGAAAAAAGCAGCAGCACTTGCTAAAGCAGAAGCAAAAAAAGCAGCAGCATTAGCTAAAGCAGAAGCGCATAAAGCGAAACATGAAAGCAAACGTGAAGATCGCAAAGAGAAACATGAAAGAAAACATGAAGAACGTAAAGCAAAACATGAAAACAAAGGGAAACACGAACATAAAAAAGGTCATGATGGTCACAAAGGTAGTAAAGATAGAGATTAATTGTTAGGCAACTGACATATAAAACTACTTTTCATTTTAATAAGAACCCGTTACAATCGATAAGAATTAGTCTATCGAATGAACGGAAGGTGATTGCATATGCTACTAGCGTCAATACAAGGTTTATTTGTACGCAAAAGTAATAACTCAAATATTGAGCCGCTAGTGGCTAAAGCTAAGGATGGGGATGAAGAAGTTCTAAATGATCTTCTTCTTTCCTATGCACCTTATATGAAAAAAACAGCATCTTTTGTATGTAAAAGGTACATTCACGAACAAGATGACGAATACAGTATTGCATTATCAGCATTTCATGAAGCCATTCAACACTATGAAGTTTCTAAAAATGCTTCCTTTTTAACTTTTGCTCATCTGCTGATTCGGCGTAAACTGATCGATCATATTCGCAAAGAAGCTCGACGCAAAGATTCACCAGTTGGATTAGGGCTAGATAGTTCAGAAGATGAATTAGATGCATTTGGAACACTCGAATCCTCTCATTCATTCGAACAGTTTACAGCGGAGCAGCAAGCTGCAGAAAGAAGAGTTCAGATTTTTGCGTATGAACAGTTGCTAAAACCATACGGATTATCATTTCAAGAATTAGTGAAGGTCTCGCCTTCACATGAAGATACACGGCAAACGGCATTTCAAATCGCTCAGATTATCGCAGAGTCCGACGAATTCTATGAAACATTCTTACAAAAAAAACAACTTCCAATGAAAGAATTAGAAGAGTTAGTGATGGTTTCTCGAAAAACGATTGAGAGACAAAGAAAATATATAGTAGCCATTGTGATTTTATTAAAAAGTGACTTAAATTATTTAAAAGATTATTTAAAAGGACGGATGTAAAAATGATTAAACAAAAGGGAATCGTATTTGAAAATACGTCTTCATATAGTATTTTTTTAACAGATGATGGTCGATTCCTAAAAGGGATTCCCGACTCTTTGTCTGAAGTTGGGGAGGAAGTCTCATTTCGTCCTTATATAGAAATGGTTGCATTTAATAAGCCAAAGAGAACGGCATACATGGCACCGCTTATTGCTGCCGTAGCTATCGTATTTATGTTTTTCTCTGTTTTGTTACCGTCACAATCGAAGGTATCAGCGTATGTTCAGATGGATTTCAATCCAAGTGTTGAACTTGGAATAGATAGCCAAGGTGATGTACAGGTGTTTAGAGGTTTAAATGAAGATGGAGTTGCCTTAAAAAGAGATATCTCCTTTTGGAAGGGTAAGTCTTTAACATGGGTTATGTCTAAAATCGTTAATGAATCCAATGTATCATTTGAAGACGAGAGTCAATTTGGAATAACAACGATTATTTCAGAAAACCAAAATCAGGTGGCACTCGAAAAAATTATTACAACAGCTGTTACGCGAACGACTGTAAAAGTTGCTCCAGAAAAAATTAGAATTAACCAAGCCACTACTGAAGAACGTCTTCAAGCAAATGAAAAAGGCGTATCTGTTGAAACTTATAAAGAATCACAAGGAAAAATGAACAAGAAAGAAAAACCTTTAGAAAATCAACCAATTGCTATTCCAAAGGAAAAGAAAGCTAAAGAAAAAGAGAATTCATCAAATCAAGGTAAAGCTAAACAAAACAAAAATAAAGAACAACCAAAAAACGAAGAGAAAAATAATGGTAAAAATAACGAGAAAAACGATCAACGTAAAAATAAAGACCAAAAGACAAACAATGGTAAACAAAAAGAAAAAAATGACCAGAAAAACAACGGAAGACAAGCCAAAAATAATAACAAAAACAAAGATAGCAAAGACAACAAGGAAAAAGCGTCAAATTCTTCTCAAACAAACAAGTCGGATCAAACAAGGAATAAAGAAAGAAATCAGCGCAAATCCCAAGATTCAAAGCAAAAACAGAATAACTTTAAAAAGCAATCAAATAACTCTCATAACAATCAAAAGGGTCAAAAGAACAAAAATGACCATCCATCAAAAAATTCTAACGGTAAAAAGAATGATCGATGAAAACTTTGCAAGCTTTTCATATGAAAAGCTTGTTTTTCTTTTGTTCTACTGATGTATTTGAATAAGTAGAAGGGAATCTGTTTAGTAATAGCATTGAGTGCGCTAATTTGGTGGCACCATTTGTTTTTCTATATAAGTATTCCTTTCTTTTTCTAGTTTTTTTTCTTAGAATAGGAATATGACTCTCGTGTCTGTTGAAAGGACTTGACTGATTTATGAATCGATTTGTTCGACGAATACGAAGAATGACACCCGCACAAGCTATCGTTTCCTATTATTTTCTTGCGATTGCTTTTTCTGTCTTATTATTAAGATTACCGGGTGTCCACCAAGAAGGCGTGAAAGTGCCTTTTTTAGACAGTGTTTTTACTGCTGTTAGTGCGGTCAGTGTTACGGGTCTTTCAGTAATAGACGTGTCACAGACCTACTCAACTTTTGGTATCTTTATGCTCATGCTAGTTCTTCAATTAGGCGGAATTGGCATTATGTCACTGGGCACTTTTATTTGGTTAATTGTTGGTAAAAAAATTGGTCTACGTGAGAGACAGTTGATAATGATGGATCATAATCAACACTCTTTATCTGGTGTCGTGAGTTTGATAATTGAAATTATAAAAATTTTATTATTAATTGAAGCTATTGGCGCACTGATTCTAACATTTTACTTCACTCAGTTTTATGAAACGTTTTCACAAGCATTTATCCATGGATTATTCGCTTCAGTATCTGCTACTACCAATGGTGGTTTTGATATTACCGGACAGTCTTTAATGATGTATCATAACGATTATTTTGTTCAAATCATCAATATGATTCTCATTATTTTAGGCGCAATTGGATTTCCGGTCTTAATAGAAGTAAAAGCGTTTTTGTCTAACAAAAATAAAAACTTCAGATTTTCTTTATTCACAAAGATTACAACTGTCACATTTGGTGTTTTATTAGCCGTTGGGACTGTTGTGATATTAGCTTTAGAGATGTTTAATTCTTTTAAAGGCATGTCTTGGCATGAGGCATTATTCACAGCGATGTTTCATTCTGTATCATCCCGTTCAGGTGGCCTTGTCACTTTCGACGTTACTCAATTCAGCGAAGGAACAAACATCTTTATGAGTGCTTTGATGTTCATTGGGGCTTCCCCAAGTTCTGTAGGTGGGGGGATTCGTACCACAACGTTTGCCATTGCCATATTATTTTTAATTAACTTCGCTAGAGGTAAAAGTGAAATACAGATATTTAATCGAGAAATAGAATTGATCGACGTTTTTCGTTCATATGCTGTCATCATTCTAGCTATTTTCATGGTTTTAGTTGCTACAATGGCATTATCAATATCTGAACCGAATTTACCGATAACAGCACTTGTCTTTGAAATAACCTCAGCATTCGGAACATGTGGAATGTCTTTAGGTATAACGGATGATTTATCGAACTTCGGTAAAGTGTTAATTATGATTCTGATGTTTATCGGTCGAGTTGGGTTGATTTCCTTTTTGTTTACAATAGGTGGAAGAGCGACAAAAACGAAATATCAATTCCCAAAAGAACGCGTAATTATTGGGTGAAAAAAGAGCAAATATCCTGTACTCAGGATATTTGCTCTTTTTGAATAAATGAAAATTGTGGAGATTGACCTGGCTTATAGTAAGTTAATAAATAACCATCTTTTGATTGTAGGGTATTTTCGTGCTCAAGTGCAGTTAAATCCAATGAGAATGGGACCAGTGATGTTTGTTTGTGAACTTCACGTTCATGCAAAGATAACTGTGCAAATTGTTGTCCTGCAATTAAAGGATTCTCGATTATTTTTTTATAAATCATCGATTGTTCTTCTCTTGCCATTTCTTTTTCCCACCAAGGTTTTCTCGGTTGGAACTTTTGATGACTTAAGTAATCTAGTTTCATTAAGCTGCGAACAGTCGACATATGTGCGCGTCCGTCATAAAGTAGAAACTCTTCCAAACGTCTAAACAGATCTTCTAATTGATGACCAATTCTAGACCACCCTTTATTCTCCCAGTACGACCCAAAGTCTTGGAAGAAATCGAAAGGAGTTTCAAAGGTATGTTTAACTAAGTATTCAACCGTACGGTCTAAACGGTGGTCGTTCCAATACTTCTCTAAAACATCTTCAGCTTGTTTAATACGTAGCATATCGTCAAAGCTTAACACGTTATTTGAGAAAATTTCGTATGGAGCTTGGTCAACAAATACATATCCGTATTCTTTAGCTTGTATCCGTAATCCAGTACCACGTAAAAGCTTCAAAAAGCCAAGTTGTAATTCTTCTGGTCGCATTTCAAATACATCGTTAAATGTTTGTTTAAATGAAGCGTAGTCTTCTTCAGGTAAGCCAGCAATTAAATCTAAATGTTGAGCTATTTTGCCGCCTTCTTTAACCATTGTGACGGTTCTAGTTAATTTGGCGAAATTTTGTTTTCGTTTAACAAGTTCGTTTGTTAAGTCATTTGTCGATTGAACACCAATTTCAAAACGGAATAAGCCAACAGGTGCATTGTCATTTAAAAATTGAATGACTTCCGGGCGCATAATGTCAGCAGTTATTTCAAATTGAAATACAACACCCGGTTTATGTTCGTCTATTAAGAATTGGAACATTTCCATGGCATAGCTTCGGCTAATATTAAACGTGCGATCAACAAATTTAATAATTTTAGCACCATGATCCATCAAATAGCGAATATCTTCTTTTACTTTTTCTCGGTTAAAGTAGCGAACGCCTACTTCAATGGAAGATAAACAGAATTGACAGGAAAAAGGGCATCCTCGACTTGTTTCTACATACACAATCCTTTTAGACAAATCGGCAAGATCTTCTGTAAATCGATATGGAGAAGGCATTTCACGTAAATCGATTTTTGGTCCCATTGCATTTAGCATAAACTTGTCTTCTTTTTCATAACATATTCCAGGGACATCTTTTAATTCCACATCACCTTGTAAGGCATGAAGTAGCTGTTTAAAGGAAACTTCACCTTCACCCATGACAATAAAATCAATCTCTTTATTTTCCTTTAACCAATAGTTAGCATCATAAGATACTTCAGGGCCGCCAAGAACAATGACAGTTTCAGGACTTACTTTCTTTAACATACGGACAACCTTTAACGTTTCTTCAATATTCCATATATAACAACTAAATCCGACAACTTGCGGTTTTTTCAAAAAAATGTCGGATACAATCGAAAAGGCAGGATCTTTTATCGTATATTCCGCAATCTCCGGATTAAAATCTGGTTGAGCTGCTGCTTTTAGACAACGTAAAGCTAAATTTGTATGAATAAACTTTGCATTAAGTGTTGCAATTACTATGTTCATTTAACATTCTCCTTTACTACATTTGTTTATTTTAACAGGGTTAGAACTTACAAACAATATGCCACTATATACCTATTCAGTTTCATACTTTAGTATGGAATAATCGGAGTTACGTGTTTATATTTTTTGTATATTCAGAATATAAAAATAATTATAGTATAAAAGTATTAAATAAAGTGAAAGGTTCGGTGAACAGTTTGATTGGAAGCAAAAGGAATCAAGTCTTCGAATTTTTGTTTCAACAAAGTCAAAGTCCAGTGTTCATATTAAGTCCAGATCAAAATTGGATTGATTTAAATGACGCTGCAAAAGAGCTTTTTTTACTATCCTCTGACATTCCTTTTCACGAAATGTTGGACAAGGAATCAAAAAACATTTGGTTCGATTTTCTCGATGAAGTCAAAATACATTCAACTGCTTCCTGCCAATTAAACTTCCGTCCTAAGTCACAAAAAGAATACTTATCATCTACGATAACAGGTTACTATGATCCTGAAGTAAAAGAATTGTTCTTTTGTATGAAAGAGTGCAAAAGTCTTCCTGAAAATAACATCTCTTATGTTGATTTTTTCAAACATGCAAAACATGGTTTAATCCTATCTGATCTAGCAGGAACAATCGTCGATATTAATCATCAAGCTGAAGACTATTTTTCAATAAAAAAAGAACAAGTATTGGGTTTACCAGTCATGCACATACATTTACTTTTTAAAGAATCAACAAAAGAAATTGAAGCTTTTTATCAACAATTGAAAGCAAACAATTTTGCGGAAATGATATTAAGACGATATGAATCAAATAACACGGAAAAATACTACCATTTTAAAACTAGTTTTAATAAAGTAAATAACTTGTATGTAACAGTTATTAGAGATGAGTCCGAGGTTGTATGTCTAAGAAAGAAAGCGGCTCATACGGATTCTCTTTCAACGCTAGGACAGCTTGCAGCAAGTATTGCTCATGAAATTCGAAATCCAATGACTTCTTTAAAAGGGTTTACCCAGTTGTTAAGTCAAACGGTTACCGGAGATGGAGCGCGATATATTCAAGTCATAGAAAACGAATTGAACCGCATGGATGAAATATTAAATGAATTCCTGGTACTTTCAAAACCAACAAATCGTACCAAAGATATAGTGTGTATCAATTCCTTGCTCAACCAAGTTATTGAATTTATGCAGCCGCAAGCTATTATGTATAACACCATGATTCATGAAGATTTGTCTGAAATGGAAGAGACTTGTATTCTAGGTGATTCTTATGAATTGAAGAAAGTGTTTATTAACATACTTAAAAATGCCATTGAAGAAATGACTTCTGAAGGAGTTATTAGAATTTACAAATCGATCACTTTTGACAATAAAGTGAAAATATCTATCAGCGATCAAGGGCGGGGAATGACGAAAGAACAAATAGATCAAGTATTCCTTCCTTTCTTCACAACTAAGCAAAATGGAACTGGTTTAGGACTTTCACACGCCATTCAGACTGTTGAACAGCATGGTGGGTTTATTGAAATTGAAAGTGAACTGAATCGAGGGACAACCTTCCATTTATATTTACCACTAAGTACCGTTGGAAATAAACTTGAGAGTAACCCAATACTATTGAATTCACCTAGTGCAAGGTGATTTTATATTCTCATAGAACGGAAGAACAAATGAGACATTTTGACAAAACTCTTTGATTCCCTATATACTTGTGGTAATTCAAGACATTGGGAATAAGGTGATTAAGTTGAAATCTGAAGAAATATCGCAATCATTAAAGTTATTTATAGTTTTATCAAGGTCAAATAAAGCTCTTCATGAATGTACTAATCAATTCTTTCAAGCAAATGGGTTAAATCCAACGGAATTTGCAGTGATGGAACTGTTGTTTCACAAAGGCCGTCAACCACTTCAAAAAATCGGTAATAAAATCTTACTTGCAAGTGGATCAATAACGTACGTGATTGATAAATTAGAAAAGCGCGGATTTATTCACCGTGTGAATTGTCCGTCCGATCGTCGAGTTACTTTCGCTGAGATAACGCCAGAGGGTGAAGCTTTTATGGCTAAGTTATTCCCAGAGCATGAGCAGCAACTTCATGAAATTATGAATGCTTTAACACCTGAAGAAAAAGACCAAGCTATTTATCTGCTTAAGAAATTAGGTTTATCAATTAAGGATTTATCGTATTAAAGCTTGTTCGTTAAACATAGCTTGCATCCAAAATGGTGCAAGCTATGTTTTTTTGTGGACAAAAAGTATTCAGAAAAAGCCGACCACTATCTAACTAAAAGTTGCAAAGTCATTATCAATTTTTTTATGAGATAGTTGAGGAAATAAATGTTCCAAGTAAAAAAATACAAAATGTTGTAGATGAAACTCTCTTAATCAATTGTGTCTATTCTTATATAAGGAATCATGACAATAATGAATTCACATGTACCGCGATTTCAGTTGATTGAAATGGAGGTGGCGACTCCGAGGGGATCAGCACGAGCTTTTAAACCCTGGAGCGGATTTTAGAAGAACAAAGACTAAGAACGCCACTTCTTGTGGCAACGTCTTTGAAAACAACATCCTGTTGGCCTCGTGCCCCCCGGAAAGCGTCCACTTCAATGGAAATCAGTTATTTACTCTAGCTTTGTACTTTAAAACTATATCTGCGATAAAACGAAATCAATGCATAAAAAAAAGACCGTCTCTCAGTCATTTAATGACTAGCAGACGGTCCACTTTTTAATTACTCTTTTATTCCAATAGTTTCGCCCATTTTTAAGAATGCATCAGTCATGCTTTCATTTTTACGATCGAAAATAGTTAATCGAACAATTAGGTCACCTTGTTCAAATACAATTCCTGAAACAGTTCCAAGATCCGTAACGACTTCTGCACCTGATTGATTAGAGATCCCATTCCCTTGAGGAAGTTTCGCGTCATCTTCAATCGTAACTGGTTCACTACCAATACTTACTGCAGCCATAGTTTGAAGCATGTTTTCACGAACAAAATCGATGGATGCATCAGCTTTGGAAAGCGTTTCAATGCGCATAAAGACCGCATCATTTTCTGTTAGATAAAGTGAATCTTTATTCGGTTCTTCACCAGTTAGTTCGAAACCTTCTAATTTATAAATAGAATAGTTTTGTTCGTCACTATTCGTAAGAGTAGCAGTCTCTTCTTTTGCTTCACCTTTTACGCTGAAGGATAAAGTTTTTTCAGGACCTCTTTCCTCTGCAACTTCTTCTGAATTTGTTTCTTCAGTTGATTCTTCTTCTGCCTCTTCAACTGTTTCTTCTGGTGTAGTTGTTTCTTCTTGTTCAACTTCTTCTACTTCTGATGATGTATTTCCTTGACCTGAGTTTGTATCTTCCGAAGTATTACAAGCTGCTAGCATTGAAATTGATAGAGTAATTGATGCCATTAATAACCAATATTTCTGCATGTTAAAATCCCCCTTTAAGTAAGTAGACGTGATGTCGTGTGATTTGTTTCAAGAAGTTAACGGTAAGACCAAAAACAGGAGTATGGTCATTGTGATATGAGCAATTATAATGAGGGGCATACTACGTTTCCACTCGTACAAAAGTCCCCAAATGAATCCTGAGAAACAAGCTGCAATAACACCTAACCAAAAACCACTAAATGATAATGAGAAGCCGAATAATAAGGCAGCTGTCACAACTGCAAAGAATGGACTCATATAGGCTTTAAGTTTTTGTTGAATAAATCCTCGCCAAAATAATTCTTCACCTGGCGCAATGATTAACATTAATAAAAGATAATGCCAAACAGTGGTAGGTCCATAACTTTCAAGGAAATTCTCTACAGAAAGAATGGTTTGATTTGAAAAAATGGAGAATAAATGAAAGCCGGCTGCTATTAAACCGTACGTCAATGTGCCATATCCTACACCGAAAACGAGGAATTCCCATGTTTGAACTTCGTCTTCCATTTTTCCATGGACAAATGAGGCAGCTATAAATAACAATGTTGTAAAGGTGTACATATACCAAAAAATATTGCTATTTGAAAATGTGAAATATAGTAACAAATAGGCAGCTGGAATATAAAGAACCCAACGTTGGGCAGATGCAATCCAATTCATTTATACACCTCCTAAATAATAATTCATTCGATAATGATCGAATATGCTTGAGCGTGAAGAGTTGAATAATATATTGTATACTTTCGTATAACAAGTGTATGCATACCTTATAGTTTGCATCAAAAAGGTAAGAAGGTAAAGGTTTTTTAGTAAAAATGACAATAAGAATCTAGGGGAGAATAGAGTGGAGAATTTTGAAAAAGCAATACAAGATCTTAAGGAAGGTAAAATCGATTCTTTAAGTATTTCAAAAGAAGATTTTCTTGAATTTAGAGAAATATTAATTCAACAAATTGACTTTAAACACTTTCGTGGAATTGCACATCAAGGTGGATCTGTCATCTATACGTATGAAACGGTTGCAAGAAGTTAAGTTGATGTCGTAATTTGTCGGAATATATCTCTGTAGAAAATTTACTTTTCGTGTATAATAATGGATATTATGAAGTTTTTTTAAAGGAGCCGTTATCGTGACTGAATCACTTTTAAAGCAAGTAGAAATCACACGAGAAGCTATGATACAATCGGCTATTGAAAATGGGTTTGGTAATTCGAAAACCATTCAACTAAGTAAAAAACTAGATCAGTTATTAAATATCTACCAATTACCTAAAACTTTAAAACATTCTAAAGGAAAATCAGTTGTTCTAAAAAACTAAACTCGAATGTAGTTTAGTTTTTTATTTGCTTTTTTGAATTATCGATAAATTGAAAAAATTATGACAAGTAAAACTCAAGATTTTAAGGTGATTTTTAAACATTTTAATTTTATTGGAAAGAACATTTTTAAGAAAAAGCTACTTATTTAGGGGGATGTATATGAACAAGCTTAGACAGATAAAAGAAACATTAAACAACGCAATAATAGGAAGAGAGAAAGAAATTGATTTTATGTTGATTGCCTTGATTCAAGGTGGACATGTTCTCCTTGAGAGTGTTCCTGGGTCAGGTAAGACAATGATGGCTAAAACCTTTGCACATGCATTTGAAGGCGATTTTAAACGTTTGCAATTTACACCTGATGTCTTACCATCAGATGTAACAGGAATCAGTTACTTCGATCCGAAATCACAAGATTTTATTGTTAGACCTGGACCAGTCATGACCAATATTTTATTGGCTGATGAAATAAACCGCGCGACTCCGAGGACTCAGTCGAGTTTGTTAGAGTCAATGGAAGAAAAGCAAGTAACAATTGATGGGGAAACCTTGAAGTTACCAAATCCATTTATGGTCATCGCTACACAAAATCCGGTTGAATCACAGCAAGGGACATTTTCTTTACCTGCTGCACAACTAGATCGTTTTCTATTTAAAATTAGTATTGGATATCCAACCTTTGAAGAAGAAAGACAGATCTTACGCGATTTTAATGAAAATCCAGGAGAGGTTCGCTCATCTACTGTTCTGACCATCTCAGACGTTTTGGAATGGAAGAAAGAAATTAAATCCATAACTGTCCATGAAGATGTTGAAACTTACATACTTCAATTAGTACAAGCCACGAGACAACACCCATACATTGAATTAGGTCTAAGTTCTCGAGCTACACTTGCTCTTGTACATGCATCTCAAGGGATTGCATTTTTACAAAACCGATCATTTGTTACGCCTGACGATGTAAAATATGTCTTTTCGCCGCTTGCTTCCCATCGTCTTATGCTGACAGCTGAAGGGATGCTTATTCATGATCCAATAGATTTACTTAACCAAATCATCGAATCGGTTCAAACGCCTGTAGAGGCCGCTATCAAATGATTTGGAAACGAGATTATTATGGTGCTGCACAAACAAAGTGGGCTTTAGTGGTTTTGGGGTTTTTGTTTGTGTTTTCATTGCTTCTGATGAATTATGTAGTTGCTGGTGTATTTGCTTTTTTAGGGACAATTGCTAGTTTGCAATATTGGTATTTTAGGCAGGTTGGAAAAAGACTGGTTATGCAAAATGAGAAAAACAGAAGTCGATTATTAGTACATGGTCCATCTTCGTGGACATTGGAATTTGAGAATCCTGGTCTGCCCATTTGGAATGGTCAACTAAGACTTCATTTTCAAAATGCCGTCAATCCCATCTATCCACAATCAAACGCTCATGGTCAATTAAACGAAGTCTTAGTTCCATTTACAATTGGTTACAAAGAAAAAATAGTTTTGAATATACCGGTTCAAGGTGCTAAGAGGGGCATATCAAAACTGAAAGATGTAGAATTGACAATTCCACATTTATTTGGCGAAGGTTCAATTGTAATGACCTATCAACCAATCATCTTAATGGATCAAATGGTATTCCCAAATATTTTTCCTGTTAAGGAATTGAGACACCCATCACCACTAAAGCCTGGTTCTTTTGAAATGAAACACTCAATCTTTAATGATGTATTTTCTCCAATAGGTACGAGAGATTATGTCCCGTCTGATCAATTTCATCATATTCACTGGAAAGCTAGTGCAAGACTACAAAAACTTCAAACGAAAGTATTTACGCAGATTGCAAATGAGTCTGTCATGCTCATTGTCAATATTGCACAAGGTTATTCGATCATTTCTGATTTAGAGGAAAAGATTGAAGTAATCGCATCCTTTATTGATTTTTATTATCGTGAAGGAATTCCATATTCAATTGTTATTAATGTTCGAGCATTTGGACAATCTCCTTACCTTTTTATCCCTACAGGTGATGGACAAAAGCAACGACAAAAATCAATGGAACTATTATCGATTCTTTCTAAAAATGATTTAACCATGCCTTTTAATCGGATGTTAAGCCATTTGGAAATTCATGAAGAGTTTCCAATGTCCGTTATCATTTTCACACCTGATGAAAAAGAAGCTGCGCCTTATATAGCTAAGTGGCAGCAGAAAACGAAAGTATTGGTTTATGGTGATAATCGGAAAGGGGGAGAGATCCAATGGAAAAAGGATTTGATTCCAACACGTTAATCACTAGTCAATCAATCGGGAAATATGTGCAGGATATTTGGTTAATCGCTTTTTTCTTCGTATTGATTCCTAACGATGCCAGCATATCACTAACGATGATCTGGTTAGTCATGCATACACTCATTTTAATAAGTGTATTATTCGTTTTCCGAAAAACAGGCTACCAGATAGCAGTACCATTATTTATATCATTATTAATAACCCTTTTCGTATTTCTATTTGGAGCTCCATTTTGGTTTTATCTTGCAGTAGTTTTTGTAAGTGTATGGAGAATACAGGAGAGGTTTGCAACCGAACAAGATGATTTAACTCATGATGGATTGTACTATATGTTGCTTATTCTTTTCTTTTCAATCAGCATTTTTGTATCTACAGTTATGCAAAATAAAGAAGCGATTAGCGATAGTTATTTTCTAGTCATTTCCGGTGTCATTGTTTACATCATTCACCGGTTGATTGTGCACTGGCTGATGACCAAAACAATTAATCAAATTCCTTTTTATTATATTGTGATTTTTTTTGGTGCAATTTCGGGAATAGCAAGTAGCGTATATTTCATAGTTTCATTATTCGCTGAAAAAACGAGAATTTTATTTGTTGCACTCTTTGGTGATTTATTGATGCTCCTTTTTGTTCCTTTTGGAACCGTGTTAAATTGGTTCAAAGATAAATTCCAATCGATTGCTCCACCAGAAGAAGAGCAAAAAGAAGCTGTTCAGCAACTTAGTGAAGCCTTAGATGAACTAAAGCCTCTTCAAGATCAGAGTACACAATCAAGCGATTTTCCATGGATGATGATTTTTATCGTTGTTGCAACAATACTTGTTATTTATTCGCTATGGAAATTATCTAAAAAGAGATTAGAAAAAAATACTCCGATAAAGAACATGGAAATTTCCATTAGTCGAGAACCCATTTTGACCTCGACTGTTTCTAAAAGTAAAGAAGTTCCTTGGGCATATTCGATGGAGACCAATATTGTTCGTGAAGCTTACCGGTCATTTGAAAAGCGAGCACGGGAATTTGGTTTAGCCAGACTTCAAGACGAAACTGTTCGTGAATGGTTTAGTAGACAAAACTGGCAAGGGGACAAACGATTTTTTTCGATTTATGACTCGGTTCGCTATGGGGAAACTGAAATGAGTGGTGCAGATGGTGAATGGTTTCTTACCCAATTAGAATTGCTTTCTGAAAAATATTTTTCAAATGAGGTTTAAAGTTTTGAAAAAAGGGGGAAATTAATCTTGAACACAGCAACATTCTCATTTCCCCCTTTTTATAGGACATCTTCCATAATGGAAAGTGTCCTACTTTTTTTTGTCTAAATTCCCCCTCAAAAAATTATTGTTCATTTTTCTATAGAACTTTAAAGTTACTTTGATTTGCGTACACATGAATATTAAGCGTCTTTAGTTAACCACTCTTGTTAGCAAAACATTCCTACGAAATTAAATATGCACATTATCGGAATCTTTCGATGTTTATGTGATTGAACTTTGATAAACTAATATTACAGAGATTAATACAGTATATGGAGGTTTTAACATGGAAAAGAAATGGAGAATTGGATTTGTAGGTACAGGAGTAATGGGTAAAAGCATTGTAAAGCATTTATTAACAGCAGGACACGAAGTGTCTATTTATACACGTACGAAAGCGAAAGCACTAGAATTAGTCGAAATGGGTGCTGTTTGGAAGGACACGCCTGGAGAAGTAGCAGCATGCTCAAGTGTTGTATTCACTATGGTAGGGTATCCCCAAGATGTAAAAGAGGTTTATTACGGAGAGCAAGGGATTTATCAACATGGAGATCAGAATTTAATCGTGGTTGATTTAACGACTTCTACTCCGACACTTGCGATTGAACTTTATGAAAAAGCGAAGGAGTATCAAATGAATTCCTTGGATGCGCCGGTTTCAGGCGGAGATATTGGTGCTCAAACAGGTAAACTTTCCATCATGGTTGGTGGAGACGAAGATGTTTTCAATTCTATTTTGCCGTTGTTTGAGTTATTTGGAGAGCACATTGTTTACCAAGGAGAATCGGGTGCTGGACAACATACGAAAATGTGTAATCAAATCGCCATTGCTTCTTCCATGATAGCTGCATGTGAAGCTTTAAGTTATGCAAAAGGAGCTAATTTAAATCCTGAAAATGTTTTGAAATCAATTACAAAAGGGGCAGCTGGATCATGGTCATTAACTAATCTAGCTCCGCGTATGTTAAAAGAGGATTATGAGGCAGGATTTTATATGAAGCATTTCATTAAAGATATGGGAATCGCACTTGATGAAGCGAAGCGAATGAATTTATCACTACCTGGATTAGAACTTGCGTATGAAACGTATCAAGAATTAGCGAACCAAGGTCTAGAAAATGAAGGAACACAAGCTTTATATAAAGCTTATGTAAAATAGAGACTTCACTATGGGGGAAATGAGATGAACGGTCAAAATGAGGCACCACGAAGTCCTTTAGCACTGTATTTAACAATTCCAATTCTATCATGGGCTTTTTACGATTTTGCTAATACGATATTTTCTTCGAATATCAATACCGTGTTTTTCCCGTTTTATACTGATGAAGTCATCGGAACGAATGAGGCTCGTCAACAAGTAGCGAGCACATTCGTATCGTATGCAAATGCAGTTGCTAGTTTTTTACTGGTTATTTTTTCACCATTGTTCGGTGTGTGGATCGATCGCACAGGTTACAAAAAACGATTTATTGTCTGGTTTGCATCGATTTCGATTGCTGCTACTTTCATGATGGGTATTTTTGGAGGCATTCAAAGCGAGTCATTATTATGGGGCGTCCCACTTTCATACGCACTCGTCGTTATAAGTTTTGTCATTGCCAAATTCTTCTTTAACTCCAGTCTTGTCTTTTATGATTCGATGATGAGTGATTTAGGAACGAAGCAGGAAATGCCTTTGATTTCAGGCTTTGGAGTAGCCGTTGGGTACTTAGGAACAATTGTAGGTTTACTTGTGTACTTAATTGTATCCGAGGGAGATTATTATAAAGCGTTTATACCTACAGCCATTTTATATTTAATATTTTCACTGCCCTTATTTTTTATTAATAAAGACAAACCGATTCCAAAAGAACTTCGAGAAAAAGGAAGTTTCTTTAAAGGATATCAAGATATCATTCAAACATTTAAAGAAATGAAATCGTATAAATCGGTGTTTACTTTTATGATTGCTTATTTCTTTATTAATGATGCTATTGCTACCACGATTGCAATGATGGCAATCTATGCAACTGTAATTGTTGGATTTTCATCAGGACAATTTATTATTTTATATTTAGTTTCAACTATTTCAGCCGTAATTGGTTCCTTTATTTTTGGCTATATCATTAAGCGAATTGGAGCAAAGCACGGTGTTACCATTGTGGCGATCTTAATGATTGTTTCACTTATTATTTCCGTCTTTGCAGTTGACCAGTGGATGTTCTGGATTTCTGGTAGTATGTTCGGGGTTTCCTTAGGATCGATGTGGGTAACTTCTAGAACTCTCATTATTGAATTGACACCTGATCATAAGCGTGGACAATTCTTTGGACTATTTGCCTTTTCTGGTAAAGTATCATCCATTATTGGACCAGCAGTATATGGTACGATCACATATCAACTTCAAGATTATGGTCCGCTTGCAAGTAGAATTGCTTTATCGACCTTAATCGTAATGACTGTTATCGGTTTAATTATTCATCTAAAAGTTAAACATGAGTCACCAAAAGTGAATATAGGTTAAAGGCGACCGCTATGATACAATCGTAGTACATGTAGTCAATCAGTAAGGGGTGCTTTATATGGATAGTCAAAAAGGGATTTTATTGGAAAGTGGAACAAATGAACTAGAAATCGTTGAATTTGAAGTTGGGTCAAATAAATTCGGTATTAATGTAATTAAAGTGAAAGAAATTTTACAACCACTACCTGTAACGATCATTCCACTTTCACATCCTCATATTGAAGGAATTGTTCAATTAAGAGGAGAAGTATTGCCAGTGGTTAACATGGCCAAAGTGCTAGGAACGGATTTGAAAGGCAGTACTCATGAACAAAAATTCATTGTTGCAGAATTTAATAAGCAACGAGTTGTATTCCATGTGGACCATGTTTCGTTAATTCATCGAATATCTTGGAACCAAATTGAGAAACCTTCAGAAATGTATCAAGGAGGCAATTCTCAAATTATTGGCGTGGTAAAAAAAGGGGAAGATATGATTCTCTTATTAGACTTTGAGCGAATCATGGTGGACATCAATCCTGAATCAGGAATTCAAATGGATGCAGTCAAAAAATTAGGTAAGCGTGAACGCTCAGATAAAAAAATTGTCATAGCAGAGGATTCTCCGTTATTACGAAAATTATTGCATGAAACCATGAGTGAAGCTGGGTATATGAATCTCGAGTTTTTTGAGAATGGATACGATGCATTGCAATACTTAGAAAATATTGCGAAGTCAACTAAAAATATCGAAGAGCATGTTCAACTTGTTATAACTGATATTGAGATGCCACAAATGGACGGGCATCATTTAACGAAACAAATCAAGTCGAATTCAGTATTAGCCAAGCTTCCAGTTATAATTTTCTCTAGTTTGATCACAGATGATTTAAGACACAAAGGTGATCAAGTTGGCGCACAAGTTCAAATAAGTAAACCTGAAATAGCTGAGTTAGTATTAAAAGCTGATCAGTATATTTTATAGTATTCATTAGAAAAGCCGGAACCTTTGAAGGGTTCCGGCTTTTTATAAAAATTATTAGTCTAAATAAGAACTGCCAAACGTAAATGATCGTTTGGATGAGACATTCCGCTTGTTCGCAGAAGGGGAGTTAGAAGTGGGTTTCTTAGAAATGATTGTATGATGAAGTCCTGTATAGGAGCTCAATAATTGTTTCGCGGAATTCAAACTCATTCGTCTTTGTGGATTTCTGTAAGTGTCATCTAAATCACCTAAATGGGGAAGGCTTTTAAAATCCTCTTTTTTGGGTAATAAATGAAAAAAGTAATCTGCACATTGAACCAACACAGAAGATTGTTGTTGACTGAGTCTAGGGTTTTTAACGAAATGCAAGCCTAGTTTTTTAGCTTTACCAGTAGCAATCATTTTTTCAATGGCTAATCTTTTTAACTCATACAAGTATTTATTATCTGTAGCAGTTTTCGCATGTTTATTTACAACGAAAATTGCCGTTGCTAATTGTTCATCATTCAAATTGTTTTTCATTTTATCCCACCCATCTTGTGACTCATCTTTTATACCTAGAAATAAGGAAAATTCAGAGCATTCAATTAACTATTATAATACCAATATTTACTCAACATGTATAGAGAAATCCAAATTAATAGGAAAAAGGTGAATTTTATGAAGTCAACTAAAACTGCTATTTTGGACATAGGGTCTAATACAATTCGATTAGTTATTTATTCATTTGATGAACGTAGGGGTTTAAGGGAATTTGAAAATATAAAAACGGTAGCGCGACTTCGTACATATTTGTCTAAAGATGGTTCAATGAGTACAGAGGGAATTCAGCTCTTAGAGGATGTATTGACTTCATTTCAACTTATGCTTGAAGATTATCAAGTAGAAGAAGTTCTAGCTACAGCAACAGCTGCCATTCGACAAGCAACAAACAGCGATGAAATCTTAAAAAGAATGAAAAAAAATACAGGATTTGATATTGATTTATTATCTGAGGAAGAAGAAGCTTATTTTGGCTTTTTAGCTGTGGTTCATTCCGTTCCTACTGAAAGTGCAGTGACCATTGATATTGGCGGAGGAAGTACAGAAGTTACTTACTATATAAATAAGCAATTACAAAAAACACATAGCTTTCCGTTTGGTGTCGTTTCTTTAAAACAACAATTCATGAAAGAAGATCGAATGACCAATGTAGAAAAAGAACAATTAGCTCTTTTTGCCGAAGCTCAATTTAGATCTCTTTCATGGTTGCAGGGCGTTCAAGAAACCGTTATTGGAATTGGTGGAAGTGCTCGTAATATCGCTCAAATTGATCAACAACGTAAACAATACCCTCTTTCGAGTGTTCATCAGTACACAATGAAAGTAAATGATATTGATTCATTAAGTGACACACTTTCAGATTTATCAATTGACGAGCTTAAAAAAATTGATGGATTGTCGAGTGATCGCTCTGACATTATTATTCCCGCTTTAGAAGTCTTTAAAGCACTAATGAAGGTTGTTCAATCGAAGGAGTTTATGTTTAGCCGTAAAGGTTTAAGAGAAGGAATTATGCTCAATCGAGTTTTACAAAGTCACCCGAATTCTTTAAATAAACACCACGTGTTTGAACATAGTAAATTGGCATTATCAGAGGAGTATGAAATCGACCAAAATAATGCGCATCATTTAGAATTTCTAGCCGTGCAATTGTATGAGGAGTGTATCGAGCACAAGGTTGTTGACTTCTATGCAGAAGATTTAGATATTCTAAAACGTGCTTCCGCACTATTTTACTTAGGGGAATATATTGATGCCGATTCTGTTAGCCAGCACACATTTTACATTTTAGCTAATCGTTCAATCGATGGAATTGCCCATCTAGATCGCCTGAAGCTTGCGTTAGTAGCTTCTTACAAAAACAAAGACACCTTTAAACATTTTGCTGAACCTTTTGAATCCTGGTTATCGAAAGATGAATTAAAGCGATTACGTAATCTTGGCGCAATCTTAAAATTCTCTTATGGTTTAAATGGTTCAAAGAGACATGTAGTTGAAAAGGTTGACATGTCTAAAAAAACGAATGGCTATCATATTGATTTGTACGTTAATGGCAATGCAATGGCTGAAAAATATCAAGCTGAAAAACAAAAAAAGCATATTGAACGCTTATGTAAGTGTGATGTGACCTTATCATTCCACCCAAAGGGAGAGTAAGTAGATGACTGACAAAATCGATATTTTAAAAGAACTTGAAAAGCCCAAGTATTATAATAATCGAGAGTTAAGTTGGTTAGCTTTTAATGAGCGCGTTTTACAAGAAGCAGAAGATGAACGAAATCCATTATTAGAAAGATTAAAGTTTTTAGCCATTTTTAGTTCGAATTTAGATGAATTCTTTATGGTACGTGTGGCAGGTCTACAAGATCAGGTGAGAGCTAATTTTCAAAAGCCTGAAAACAAAGCAGGACTTACACCAAAAGAACAACTAAAACATGTTTCAGAAGAAACTCAAATGTTAGTCGCAAGACAAACGGTTATTTACAAAAAGTTAGTCGAAAAACAACTTTTAAAAGAAAATGTTTTCGTAAAGTCATTTAAGGAATTAACAATGACAGAAAAAGAATTTGCGCAAGCTTATTTCGAAGAACAAGTTTTCCCTGTGCTTACGCCAGTGGCGGTGGATGCGTATCGACCGTTTCCGACGTTATTAAATAAAACCATGAACATAATGGTCTTGTTAGAAAAAACACAAGAGAATGAGCTAGTTGAAAAAGTCGCGATTGTTCAAGTACCTTCTGTATTGCCAAGGTTCATTACTATTCCCACTAGTGATGATAAAAAACTACTTATCTATTTAGAGGACTTGATCATTCATGAAATTAATCAGTTGTTTTATGGTTATGAAGTGAAATCTGTAAGTACATTTAGAATGACGCGTAATGCTGATTTAACAATCCATGAAGAAGGTGCACGGGATTTATTAGTTGAAATTGAGAAAGAACTTAAAAAGAGAAAATGGGGCGCAGCTAGTAGATTAGAAGTTCGAAAGAATGAGATTGACCCTCATGTACTCCAGTATTTGTTGAAAGAATTAGAAGTTCATGAGGATGATGTCTATGAAATTGATTGTCCAATCGATTTAACTTGCTTATTCTCATTCGTCAAAGAAATAAATACTGGAAGAGAGCATCTTGAATTTCAGAGTTATATTGCTCAGCCACCTTTTGACCTTGCTTCAGAAGAGAATTTATTCGAAAAGGCGATTCAGCAAGATTTGTTCTTCCATCATCCGTATGAATCATTTGCGCCAATTATAGACTTTGTGTCTGAAGCAGCAGATGATCCAACAGTTTTAGCTATTAAACAAACACTTTACCGCGTGAGTGGGAATTCACCTGTAATTCATGCCCTAAAAAGAGCAGCTGAGAATGGCAAACAAGTTACCGTGTTAGTTGAGTTAAAAGCAAGGTTTGATGAGGAGAATAATGTGCATTGGGCGAAGGAGCTAGAGCAAGCTGGATGTCTCGTCATTTATGGCATGAACAATTTGAAGACACACTCCAAAATTACGTTAGTCGTACGCAGTAGAAACGGTGTGATTGAACGATTTGTACACCTTGGAACTGGAAATTATAATGATCAAACCGCAAAAGTTTATACCGACATGGGCATTATTACGACGAAGAAAAAATTTGGAATAGATGCAACGAACTTTTTTAATTATTTAAGTGGGTATACCGAGAAACCAAAATTCCATCACTTAGTCATGGCCCCATATACCATTCGCGATGAATTTGTCAGGTTAATAGATGAAGAAATTCAATTTCATGAAAAGTATGGGGATGGATATATTCAATTGAAAATGAACTCATTAACGGATAAAGAATTGATTATCAAAATGTATGAAGCCTCTATAGCTGGTGTGAAAATTGATTTAATTGTTCGCGGAATTTGTTGCCTTCGCCCACAAATAAAAGGGGTCAGTGAAAATATTCGAGTGATCAGCATTGTGGGGAGATTTCTGGAACATTCTCGCATTTATTATTTTCATCATCACGGCAAGAAGTTACTCTACTTATCATCGGCAGACATGATGACCCGCAATATGATCAAACGTGTGGAGCTTTTATTTCCCATAAATGATGACGGCATTAAAACACGAATTTTAGATGTTTTAGACTTGCAAATGAAAGATACAATGAAAGCGCGAATTCAAAATGAACATGGTAAATATTCGTATATAAAGCCTAAAAAACATGAAAAAGCATTTAACAGTCAGGAAGAGTTATTGAAATTGACTTATCGTGTAACGCATGATGGTGAATAAATTGATGAATATTTCCTTCAAATCTACAATATCGTGACGATATAACTAGGAAGTTGTCGTATATCATAAAAAAATGATGTTCAAACTAGTTAAAACCAACTACAATAGAACTTGTATAGAAGTATATGTGCAATTATTGGAGGAAATCATGAATTACTCATCTGCGGATGCGTCTGAAACACGCGATTATATGCATTTGTTTGCAACAATTAATCCTTTCGACATGACGTTTATCTTACACAAAACAATTAATTCGGATTATCGCGTAACATATGCAAATCAGCAGGGAGCGACATATTTCCGTCGAGAAGGAAAGAACTCTGAGCTTGCTTCAGATTTTTTCACCGAGGATATATGGATGACTTTAAAAAACTTTATGAATCAGTTGTCGACTCATAAAGATGGTTATAAAACCAAAATCTTTTTACCTGTTTACGAAGAACTTGAGGTCTTTGATCTTAGCTTGCTACTTGTCGAAATAAACACACAAGAACCAATTATTCGAATGACTTTAACGAATCGAACGGTTGAAGAAGCAGAGCGGACAAAGTTATTAGAAACGAAAGAGAAATACGAATCGATTTTAGATCATAATTTAGACCCCTTAGTGGCTGTGAACAGTAAAGGGGAAATTGAGTATGCAAATCCTGCTTTATCAAATTCATTTGGATTTCATTCACACGAGGTTATTGGCAAAGAGTTAATCGGTTTTGTTGATGAGATGAGTCGTAAAAGTTTTTCGCAATTAATGGAGAGAGCTTTTTTAGGGCAATCGATTGACCTAGAAGAATGCTCATTTTCACATCGATCCGGCCACTTTGTACCGGTCTACATGAAAACCATTCCGATTGTTGTTCATAATGAAGTCACGGGAGTTCATTTTCTAATTAGGGATACATCTCCTCATATTGAGAATAAGGAGAAATTATTTTATTTATCCTACCATGATCATTTAACAGGATTATGGAATCGCCGTGCCTTAAAAGAGCATCTAAGAGAAGATACTCGCTTTGCTGAACTTCATAATGAAGAAATCACCATTATTTACATCGATTTAGACCGTTTTAAATTAATCAATGACTCTCTTGGATACAATTCAGGTGATGAACTGTTAAAACGAATTTCGGACCGTTTAAACATGCTTTCCGACCGGACGAGTAAATTGTATCGACACAGTGGTGATGAATTTGTTTATGTACTCAGACATTCTTCAAAAGAAACATCGGAAGAATTCGCTAATATCGTTCTTAAAGAATTAAACAAACCATTTTACGTGGACCATCAAGAGTATTTTGTTTCAGCATCTATGGGGATTTCTGTTTATCCAGCTGATGGGAAAGAAATGGATGTTCTCTTGAAAAAAGCCGATCAAGCGTTATTCTACGTAAAAGATCGAGGAAGAGCACATTATCGTTTCTATCAAGAAGACATGAATCATTCGTTTCCTAATGAAGCTTTAATGGAATCGCATTTAAGACGAGCAATTGAAATGGAAGAGCTATCTATTCATTATCAGCCACAGGTGGATTTGAATACAGGAACGATCAATAGTTTTGAAGCGCTACTTAGATGGAATAATCGTAAATTTGGATTTGTGACACCAGCGCAATTTATACCGATTGCGGAAGAGTCAGGTTTAATCATTCAAATTGGCGAGTGGGTCCTTCATCAAGTTTGTTTGCAACTAAGTGAATGGCAACAAAAAGGATTCCGTCCAATGCGTGTAGCAGTTAATATTTCGCCTAAACAATTCAAGCAAGAGACATTTGCTCATCAAATCAAAAAAATTTTAGACAAATATGGTGTGCATCCAAATGCGCTAGAGGTTGAAATTACCGAAAGTGCAATGACCAATATGCGTGAAACCTTATCTGTTTTAAATGATTTGAAAGAAATTGGTGTGGTAATATCAATTGACGATTTTGGAACGGGATACTCATCACTTAGCTATTTGAAACGATATCCTATCGACATCATTAAAATTGACCAGTCTTTCATTCGAGACATTGAAACCGATACGAAAAATGCAGCGATTGCTAGAACAATTATTCACTTAGCGCATAACTTAGGAATGGAAGTTATTGCTGAAGGTGTTGAAAAGCTTAAACAAGTAGACTTCCTAAAAGAAGCAAAATGTCAAAAAGCGCAAGGCTTCTATTTTAGTCGTCCTGTTCCAATTGACGAAATTACTGCCAAATATATGAGTTAATCTAAACCGAACCGATGTGAGCTTACACAAGTCACATCGGTTTTTTTATTTGGCCGTTTTTCTTGTATTCTCCATTTGGTGGGGGTCATTCAAGGATTCGATCGATGTATTCAAGATTTCATTGTGCCTATTCAAGGATTGGAGGGACCTATTCAAGGATTCAGGTACCACTTTCTAAAATTCATCTTTTTCACACAATTTCTGAAAGAATTTATTCTAATAAACATCTCATTTAGAAAGACAGAATTATAAAGTCATGATACGATAATGAGTGAATATTCATTCAATAAAAGGGGCTGAATCATATGTTATTAAAAGACCAAACAATTATTGTAACGGGTGGATCTAGTGGAATGGGTTTTTATATGGCTAAACGGTTTGTCGAAGAGGGTGCAAACGTAGTCATTACAGGACGAAATTTGGAAAGACTTGAGAAGGCTCAAAAAGCAATTTCGCATGATGATAGCCGTGTTGGGATTTTTCAAATGGACGTTCGCGAACCAGAACATGTGAAGGCAATGGTTGCCTATACAGATGAAAGATTTGGACGTATTGATGGATTAGTTAATAATGCAGCTGGAAACTTCATTGTACACGCAGAGAAACTAACACCAAATGGCTGGAAGTCAGTTATTGATATCGTATTAAATGGAACGTTCTTCTGTTCTCACGCAGTGGGGAACTATTGGATAGAAAAGGAACAAAAAGGTTCAATTCTAAATATTATTGCAACTTATGCTTGGAATGCTGGAGCGGGAATTGCTCATTCAGCAGCAGCAAAAGCAGGTGTAATGTCTCTTACACGCACTTTAGCTGTTGAGTGGGGAACGAAATATGGTATTCGAGTAAACGGGATTGCACCTGGCCCAATCGAACGAACGGGTGGAGCAGAAAAACTTTGGGAATCCGAAGAAGCTGCAAGAAGAACGTTAAACTCAGTGCCGTTAGGTCGACTTGGAAGACCAGAAGAAATTGCAGACCTAGCATCATTCATGATGTCTGAAAAAGCAGCTTATATGAATGGCGAAATTGTCACATTAGATGGTGGCCAATGGTTGAATAAATTTCCATTTTGATGAATGATTCTTTATAAGATGCCCATACTACTTCATACAATCTTGAAAGGATGAAGTTGACATGGGTATGTGGACATGGCCGTTAGTCGGCATAATTATTCTCGTAGGTGGAATTAGTTTGTATGCAACTCTTAAAGTAATGAGGTTTGAAAGACAGAGACAAAGTGTGAATGATGCACCAATCCCAGGTGAAATAAAAGAACATCCCGCGCTATTTAATCCCGTTATTTGGTCATATTTGTTAGCTATGATTTTCATGTTTGTTATTATCTTTTATTATGTTGCTTCTTCGCGATAATTCGTGGAGAAGTATTTTTTTTACATATTGATGAAGCTTTATTGAGTTGTCTTTCTCTTTTTTTGAGTGACTTTGTGATATGATAAAGAAGTAGTTTGTTGTTCTTTTAAAGAACATAAGAAGGAGTAGAAGTGTATGATTTCGGTTACAAGCAGAGATTTTTTGGATATGCAAATCGAAGAATTCATCATCTCATCTGAAAAAGTTGCTCATGTTCAATTAGGAAATAGTGCAGAACATGCATTATTAGTGTTAACTAAAACCGGTTATTCATCCATTCCAGTTTTAGATACTAAATATCGTCTTAAAGGGCTCGTAAGTACTCAAATGATAACTGATGCGATATTAGGACTCGATCATATTGAATATGAACGTTTACATGACATTAAAGTAGATGAAGTGATGTTACAACCTGTTCCCTCCATTCATGTTTCAGAGAAATTTAAACGTGGACTTGATTTATTAATTAATAATCCTTTTTTATGTGTTATTGATGATGAGGAAACATTTGTAGGGATTTTAACTCGAAGAGTTGTATTAAAACAATTAAAAAAACATATCTATCAAAATAATCAGTAATATGAAAGAATAATAGAAGATCTCCTTGTGAGGTCTTCTTTTTTTCGAAATGTTAATGATATTAAGAAGTTCATTGGAGTGAAAAGAATGACGTCAAATGAATCTCAAATAATAAAAATATTAGCTGAAGAACGTAACATGAGAAAGGCAGCAGAACGACTTTTTTTATCTCAACCAGCACTTTCGCAAAGGTTGCAATCGATTGAAAAAGAATGGGGTACTCAGCTGTTTATTCGTTCTCAAAAGGGTTTAACCGCCACTTCAGCGGGAGAACTTGTGATTCAATATTCGATCGATCAATTGGCTAAGCAGGAAGAAGTATTTGAGACGATTCAGTCATTAATCTCTAAAGTGCATGGCACTCTAAAAATTGCTTGTGCATCAATTGTGGGTCAAAACTGGTTGCCGATGGTATTAAAGGATTTCGTCACTCAATATCCAGAAGCAAAGATTTCACTGATCACAGGTTGGAGTTCAGAAATTGTTAAGGCATTATATGATGGAGAAGCCCATATTGGTATCGTTCGAGGACATACAGAATGGAAGGGAACAAAGATCCATTTATTCCGAGATACTTTATATTTAGTTGACCAAGAACTTACTTCGGTACAGGATGTTCTGTCTACAGATCGACCATTTATTCAATTTAAAAGTGATTCAAATTATTATCAAGAGATACAAGCTTGGTGGCAGCGACATTTTTCTTCAAGTCCCAAGCGCCAAATTACGGTAGACCAAATCGAAACATGTAAACAAATGGCCTTGAATGGCATTGGCTATGCGATTTTACCGTCAATCACTTTAAATGGACTTGAACCGATCAATAAAATTCCTTTAACAAATCAAGCTGAGGAATTTGAATTAACACGAGATACTTGGTTAATCGGTTATGATTCCGCTTTTGAATTAAGACAAGTTGAGGCTTTTGTCAAAGTCGTGAAAGAACATGCATCCATTTTGCATGATTATTCAAATTAAATTCGTGTATTATTGTCCGTTTTCCTGTACAATTAGTCCATATTTTGCAAGATTGAAAGGGGTTCAACTAGAATGAAACAAATGGATGCTTATGAAATTATCTCGTATATACAACATGCGAAAAAATCAACACCTGTAAAAGTTTATGTAAATGGTGAAAACTTAAAAGATTTATCTTTTGGTGAAAATACTAAGATTTTTGGTGAAGGGAATTCACTTGTTTTATTTGGTGAATGGACTGAGATCGAAAAAGCTTTAGAAGATCATAAAAATCAAATAACAGATGTGGTAGTAGAAAATGATCGTCGTAATTCAGCGATACCTTTAGTGGATTTAAAAGGAATCAATTCACGAATCGAGCCAGGTGCGTTTATCCGTGACCAAGTTGAGATCGGAAATAACTGTATCATCATGATGGGTGCTGTTATTAATATCGGTGCGGTAATTGGTGACGGTACAATGATCGATATGGGTGCAATCCTTGGAGGACGTGCGACAGTAGGAAAGAACTGTCACATTGGCGCAGGAGCTGTATTAGCGGGCGTTATTGAGCCGCCATCGGCTATGCCTGTAATCGTTGAGGATGACGTTTTAGTAGGCGCAAATGCAGTTGTATTAGAAGGTGTGAAAATTGGTAAGGGAGCAGTAGTTGCGGCAGGAGCTATTGTGACAAAAGATGTTCCTCCTTATACAGTGGTTGCAGGTACACCTGCGAAAGTTATTAAAGAAATAGATGATCAAACAAAATCGAAAACAGAAATTATGCAAGAACTTCGCCAATTGTAGGAGTCGGTATGAAAACTCTTCAACAAATTAGACGAGAGTTGCATCAGATTCCAGAAATCGGTTTTCAAGAATTTAAAACACAAGCTTATTTATTGGAGATTATATCTTCGTTTAATCAAGAGCGTTTAAAAATTGTTACGTGGAAAACCGGTATCGTTGTGCACGTCACTGGATTGAATCCGCAAAAGACAATTGGTTGGCGAACAGATATAGATGGTTTGCCGATAAACGAACAAACATCACTTCCATTTCAATCGTCTCACTCAGGTTTTATGCATGCATGCGGACATGATATTCACATGACGGTAGCCATAGGGATCTTACAGAGAATCATTGAAACACCAATTCAAGATTCCATGGTATTTCTATTTCAGCCGGCTGAAGAAGGTCCTGGTGGCGCACTGCCGATGCGAGAATGGTTAAAAGAGGAACATCCAGAACTAGTTCCGGATATGATATTTGCGTTTCATATTGCACCTGAATATCCTGTTGGGACAATTGCAACGCGACCAGGTCTACTATTCGCCAATACATCCGAATTGTTTATAGATCTACGTGGGATTGAAGGACATGCGGCTTTCCCACATAAAACGAGAGATATGAGCGTTGCGGCAGCTAATTTACTGATGCAATTACAAACGATAGTAAGTCGATCGATAAATCCACTCGATTCAGCTGTTGTGACTATCGGAAAAATGACATCGGGAACTGTGCAAAATATTATTTCAGGTCATGCAAGATTAGAAGGTACGATTCGAACGATGGATGCAAACACAATGACCCTTGTTAAAGAAAAAATAGAGGCATTTTGTCAAGCCACTGAATTAGCGTTCGACTGTAAAGTGCTAATTGACTATGGTTCAGCGTATTATCAAGTTTATAATACAGAAGACATCACTCAGAATTTCTTATCATTTGCTACTCAAGACGATTCCACTATTGCCATAGAATGTGAAGCGGCAATGACGGGTGAGGACTTTGGATATTTCCTACAAGAAATTCCTGGCTTTTTATTTTGGGCAGGTGTCGATTCATCATACGGTCTGCACCATGCGAAGCTTAATCCAGATGAAAAAGTCATCGATACGCTCGTACCTTTCGTTGAATCGTATTTAAGATCACTATAAACTTCTAAAAGGAAAAGCCGTTCTGAATTCAGAACGGCTTTTCATGTTCAAAAAATTATTCACAGTGCTCCGGACAGCCAGCTGCATTTCCATTGTTAAAGGTGTCTAAAGCAGTACCTAAATCTGAAGCTGTATCATTGTTTTCAACGCCTGATGCAAGGAATGCATTTGCTGCAGCTATGGCAGTTTCTGCAAATGGACAAGTAGCATTGTTCAATACATTTAGGTTTGCGGCCAATAATTGAATATATAAATTGTTATATGCAGCCAAACCTGGTCCCATCGGTCTTGTCGGCACTGCGTTATTATACACAGTATCTACATCAGCCATTGTATCAACAGTGAAGCTAAATCCCTGGGTACCAATTCCAAGAACAATTTGACCTCCTGGAGCTGATTCAAGTAATTCTTCTGTTAACTCTTCATCGTTTCGAAATCGTCCCTGCGAGAAAGTACAAGCAGTGCTTGGTTCATCTTGACAATTTCCTTCAGGGAAAGTTGTTCCACACGCTACTGTTCCTCTTACAACACGAGCTTCTGCGTCAAAATGAATTGGAACATTCACACATAGAACTTGCGATACGGTAAATGTACATGTACCGGTGTCACTTGGGATGAAGCCTTGTGCTGCACAACTACGGAGAGAAGGACCTCCAACACAATTCACAATTGGCGTTCCTGAATCAACCGTTGGTCTAATCGTTACATTCGCTTCAACACATACTTCTTTACTGACAGTTCGTGTACATCCAGGAGCGAGCATTTCTTTAAATGGATCCAAAGCGGAATTTGTTATATTATTTCCACCACAACCACATGGTTTTTGTTCATTCATAAAATCACCTCCTTCTTGTTCCTCCTTCTATTAGATTCATATAGTAAAATAAAGTCTGAGCTTTCTACCTAATTAGAGAAAAGAATAGATTTTCATTCCTACTAAATAAAGGTGAATCAGATTGTTCTGGATATATTCTTAAAAAGCATATTGATCGTCGCCTATGTTATTTCTACTAATGAAAGACGTTCTGAATACCAGAACGTCTCTCGTTAACAAAGACCGTGACAATAAATTGCCTATCACAAGTAATGTTCTAAAGAATCTCACTTATGGTGTGCAAAGGTGTAAGCAAAAGGCTTACTCGACAGGGGGAGTAGTACAGTTTTCATTTGGGAAGGATGCACCGCACGCTACTGTTCCTCTTACAACGCGAGCTTGTGCGTCAAAAATAATTGGCACATTCACACAAAGAACTTGCGAGACGGTAAATGTACATAAACCGTTTTCACTTGGGATGAAGCCTTGTGCTGCACAACTACGAAGAGAAGGACCTCCGACACAATTCACAATTGGAGTTCCTGCATCAACGGTAGGTCTGATTGTTACATTCGCTTCAACACATACTTCTTTACTCACAGTTCGTGTACATCCAGGTGCTAAGACTTCAGGTGTATCAAATGCTGAAGCTGCTAAACCATTTCCACCACAACCACATGGTATTTGTTCACTCATAATATCACCTCCTCTTTGTTACTCCTTCTAGTAGATTCATATAGTAAATAAAAGTCTGAGCTTTCTACCTAATTTGGAAAAAATATAGATTTTAGTCTCTAGTAATAAAATCATTCAAATTTATCTTAAGTTAAGGTGAAATCATGTTGATTGAGAATCAAGGTTATTAAATTCACATTTTCTATTTATTTCACATGCAAATAAGACAAGAAAACATCTATGTATAATCGGATGCTTTCTTGTCTTATTTATTAATATTCATCAACAGTCACAGTCACAATCACAACCACAAGGTTTGTTTGAATGTTTTTTGCAACCAACCTTGTTTTTTTCTGCATCGACTTTCGCGCTAAATTGAAGTGGAATTCTAACGCGAATTAATTGACTTACTATAACGGTGCATTCGTCTGATTTATTTTTAGTTATTGAAATCGGTTCGACTTCTGCTTCGTAACATTCCACCATTACTGGACCTATCGATACATCAGGATTAACAGTTACTTTTGCTTCAACGCATAATTCTTTATTTAAAAAAGCAGTTGTTTGATGATTGGTTGATTCATTTGATGAATGATCAGGTTGATGTGGCTTAAGGTGATGGTTATATTTAGGCGGTTTTTTTGGCAATTTCATTTCCTTTCTACATGTCATTCTTTTATTTAATGCGAAAACGTATGATTTTGTTCGGTGTATGCAATGAGTGTGGTTGGACTATTAAATTACTTGAAAGCCATTTTCATTGAATTTTCATGAGGTTTATAAAGACTTATATGTACTGTGAAACAGTGATTCTATCATTATTAACCAAGCGGAGAGTCAATAATAGGTGAAGAAACATATATTAACTAGAAGGATTGTTAGGAAAAAATAAATATTGCTAGCATATGCTTAGCGTGAATGAATCATTTTCTCGATAGCATGTACCTAGTAATGTGTTTACGTAAGACCCTTCAATTAGAAGGGTTTTTATTTTAGGTCTAAATGAAAGGAGGTGAGAGGGATGGGGAAAATAATATTGTCTACAACATTTGTTAGCTCATGGTTTTTATATATCGTAGGAGGCTGGGAAATGTTAATGACGGTACTTATTGTATTTATGTGTATTGATATCTTTACGGGATTAATCAAAGCAGCAATCAAACGACAAGTAAACTCAAAAATTGGCTATAAAGGATTTTTGAAAAAAGCTACCATTATGTTGGTCATCATTTTAGCAAATTGGTTGGATGCGTTAACTACCACTGATGTTCCTGCATTTAAAACAATTGCTCTCTATTTTTACATTGGGATGGAAGGATTATCGATTATCGAAAATCTACATCAAATTGGTGTACCAATTCCCAAAGTTATTTCAAAATATATGGCTAGCTTAGCTGACGAAGAAAACAATGAAATCAAAAAAGATTAATGATGAAGAAACAATCCTTCATTCTTTCAAAAAAATGTTATTATTTTCATTTTCCCGCAACTTATATTTAGTTGTTTCGTACTAATTAATATAGAGAGAAGGGGGAAGAACAAATGAAGCAATTTTTACGGTGGTGTTTTGCATTAAGCTTATTATTTTTTCTAAGCAATATGACTTATTCAGAAGCGTATGCAGCATCCCAATTAGATGTAAAAGCGACAGCAGGGTTTCAAAACAAAGTTAAACATGGACAAGGATTACCATTAACATTAACCATTACAAACAAAGGGGATGAATTTTCAGGGGACTTAGTCATTGATTCCTCTGAATCATACGGTGTGGGTTCTGCAAAAGCCTTTCCGATTACGGTCGGATCAGGTGAAACGAAAACCATTACCTTATCATTGCCTGGTTTATCGGATGAATTTATGTATTCAGGAACAAACTCGCAAATGTTTTATTTTTATGAAGGGGATTGGGAAAGCGGTAAAGAAATTTCCTATAAGGGAAATAAATCGGTCCGTCCCAATTTTTACGGTCCAGAATCTACTTTTGTTTTAACGTTATCTGAAAGTGCTGATCGAGTTCGTCCATTTTCTTCTATGAAGCTAAATTCGATGGGTGATCAGCAAACGATTCATCTTGGTCAAATAAAGAATTTTGAATTTCCAACGACTGCATCTTCATATGGACTAGCGAATTTTATCATTGTCGATGAATATGTTTTAGCTGATTTATCCGAGGATGCTCAAAAAGCTTTATTGGATTGGGTTCAAACTGGTGGGGTTGTCATGGTTGGGGCATCAGACAATGTAACTGCTGAAGTTGGCATGCTCGCAACTCATTTGCCTTTAACATTATCAAAGGAAAGACAGGAAGTTTCGAAAGAAGTTCTGTCATCTTTTATTTCGAATAAGGAATTTAAAAACTCGATTAGTTCGTTTGTTGCTTCAAAAAATGAAGGTGCACGAGTTTTAATTCAATCAGAAAGCAATCCGCTTGCAGCAATGAAAACTGTTGGGAAAGGAGCAATTATCCAAACATCATTTTCACTTGGAGATGAACCTTTTTCAAAAGAGACGAATGCAACAGTGTTTCTTGCAGACATTATTAAAAAAGCAAATGTTGGACTAACAACAAATTACGGCATGTATATGAACCATCAAGGTATAAAGGAACAAATGACTTATGAGTTGGGTTCAATAAATGAACTATTTCCATCTTTTCAGATTTCTACGACTCTCATGCTAGTCATTGTTGTCTTTTACATTTTACTAGTAGGTCCTCTTTTGTATGTTTTCCTAAAACGCAAAGATAAAAGGGAATATGCATGGTGGATCATTCCGGTGATTTCTATCGTGGCTTCTGTTGCCATATTTGCTTATGGTGCAAAAGATAGATTAGTGCGTCCTCAAATTCAACAAGTCAGTTTTTACGAAGTTCAAAAAGATAAAAGTTTAACCGGCTATTATGTAGAATCTCTTCTATCAAATCGAAGCGGTAATTTCACCTTTGAATCTGAACCAGGTACAACGATGGTCGGGTCAAAAAGGATGAATAGTGGTTACGGTGGTCCAGTAGCTAGTGTTCAAGGACTTTCCATCTTAGAAGAGAAGGCGAATAAAACACAGCTGACTGTTCGTGACGTTGGCTATTGGTCGGTATCATCTGTTTTAGGTGAATCAACCATTAAAGAAGGTGGAAATTTTAATATCGATTTAACTGTTGAAAAAGGAATTGTACGAGGAACGGTAAAAAATGAATTTTCGTTTGCACTAAAAGATGTAGCTATTTGGTCTGGTACAAAAATGATTGAGTTAGGTAATCTCGATCCAAACGAGTCCATTGAAGTGAATGAACCAATAGGTGCTGCCGTTTTATCTCCTATCACTGCGTCTTCATCTTATATGGGAAATACAGCAATTATGAACGCTGCTGATCTCCCTAAGGAACGGAAAAGTAGCTTGATACGGATGTCTCAAATGTTAGGTAACAGAGCAACAGAGCCTGCTATTGTAGCTCATACAGAAGATCCTATTGTTCCAATAAAAATGGCCAATGAACGAGCAGAAATTTCTGCTATTAATATGGTTTATCAAAGATTTTCACCAATTACCATATTCTCAGGAGATTTTACATTGCCCGCAACATCCTTTGATATAGAAGTTAGTTCCGATGACCCGTCCGCTTACTTTGAACAGATGGGTACGAGTAAATTTGAGTGGATTATGGTCAATGGTACGTATATTTATGATTGGAAAATACCAGCTAACATGCCTTTGGAAAAAGTTAAATGGACAGAATTAATGCTTGCTAATACGAATTCAGCAACGATGCAAATTGAAATCTTTAACTGGAACACAAAAGCATTCGAAGAAGTAAAAGGTAGTCGTTTTTCAATTAAAGAAAACGTCAGTGAGTATGTATCAACTGATGGAATGGTCCAATTTAAAATAGACAAACAAGGAATAAATGGTGACGATTATACACGACTACCAGAATTACGATTAAAAGGGGAGGTCCAATAATGATAGAAATAGTAGGACTGACCAAAAAATATGGTTCTTTTTATGCCTTAAATAACTTGAATTTAAATTTAAGTGAAGGAACAGTTTTTGGTTTTGTAGGTGCAAATGGAGCGGGTAAATCAACAACGTTTTCGATATTGGCCACTCTTCTTCAACCAACTGCTGGAGACGCCATCATTAATGGGAAAAGTGTTCGTAAAGAGCCTCATGAAGTGAGAAAGCAAATTGGCTATATGCCTGACTTTTTTGGTGTTTATGATCAGTTGAAAGCAGACGAGTATTTGGATTTCTATGGTGCAAGCTATGGAATTCCTGAAAAACAACGTGCTGAGTTAATTCCTCAATTATTAGAACTAGTGAATTTATCGCATAAACGATATGAGTATGTTGATTTATTATCACGGGGAATGAAACAACGGTTATGTTTGGCTAGAGCATTAATTCATGATCCGCAAGTTTTGATACTAGATGAACCTGCTTCGGGTTTAGATCCTCGTGCTCGAGTGGAAATGAGAGATATATTAAAACAATTAAAAGGTATGGGCAAAACGATTTTAATTTCTTCTCATATTTTGCCTGAGCTTGCAGAAATGTGTGATGAAATCGGCGTCATTGACGGAGGTAAATTAATCGCACATGGATCTGTTTCAGATATTCAAGCTCAACTCAAAGGGGAACGTCTAATAACCGTTAAGTTGAAAGGGTTAACTGACCGAGCTACTCGATTTTTTGAGGAAGATCCATTTGTCACTGGATTGGAACAAAAAGAAGACCTTCATACGATTACATTTAAATACAGAGGATCAGAAGAAGACCAACTTCGCTTATTAAAACACGCAGTAGAAGAAAACCTATCCATCTTGTCCTTTGCTGAAATGGAAACAGACTTAGAGGATGTCTTTATGGAAATAACGAAAGGAGTGGAGACTTTATGAGAGTAAATATGAATAATCCTGTACTCATTAAGGAAGTAAAACTCCGCTTCCGATCTTTAAAAAGCTTTACAGGTATTTTGTTTTATTTAATCGCGATGAGTATTTTTGTTTTTGGTTTCATCTTTTTAACGACTCAGTTTACAGGCAAAGGATTTTTCCGTCCAGACCAAAGTTTCTTCCTTTTTGGCTTATTAACATTCATTCAATTAGGACTCATTTTGTTTATCACACCTGGACTAACGGCAGGTACCATTAGTTCCGAGCGTGAAAAACAAACCTTAAATATGCTTTTAACAACTTCTCAAAGTTCCCTGCAAATCATCATTGGAAAATTAAGTTCTTCCATCGCATTTTTGTTATTAATGCTTCTGGCAGGCTTACCGATTTACAGCTTAGTCTTTCTATTTGGCGGGATTTCTCCTGGCCAATTAGGCGTTATCTTCTTATTCTTCATCTTGACTATGATTGCTGTAGGAAGTATTGGAGTCATGTTTTCTACATTGACTCGAAAAACGATTGTGTCCATGATTGCAACATATGGCACGATGATTTTTTTATCAGGTGTTACTTTATTTTTCTTTCTGATTTCTATACAAGTAAACCAAATGAGCGGACCTAATCCTGGCTTAACTCATAGTCCAGCGCCATTTGCTTATTTTTGGGCAAGTATTAATCCAGGTATACTCATGTATACATTATTAAATCCTGTTACTGAAAATTTTGTGAATATGCAAACAAAAATCGATTTCCCAGTGTGGGCTAGCTATATAATCTTTTATGTTCTGTTATCTTTCGGAGCTATCACAATCTCAATCAAGAAATTAAGAGTCAATATGAAAAAAATAAAATAAGGAGGTGTTCAGCATGAATAGTCGAGACAAAATACTCGTGGCTGTAAATAAGACACATAGACATTTAATAAGCGAGTATATGTTTAGAATGGTGCAAACGGGCATACTCCTTAGTATTTTAACGATGGTTATTTTTCATGTTGTTTCTCGATTATTTGTGTTTCCTCATTATCAACAGTGGGCTATTGCTTCAGCGGTCTTAATTTTCTTGACCTACTTCGTAGTCATCATATGGAAGAGGCCAAGATTCAAGGATTCCATATCCTTATTTGATCATTACTTTCCGGAGAATCTTTTACTCACAGCTTTGAATTCATTTAAACAGGATTCAATATTACTAACTGCTTTGCGAAATCGCACGCTCCAATTAGTAAATCCAGCGTTTGATTTATTTAAACTTCGTAAAAAGAATTTATGGAGAAAGAAATCTTTAATCGGAATATTGATAGCTAGCATTTTTCTAGTGATACTACTTACGTTTCCTTCAGAAACTCAACTCGTTGCTAAGGATATCGAAGTAGAAAAAGAATTAGTGAAAGAATTAAAAAAAGATGTTGCTAAATTAGTGAAAAAAACGAAATCCGAAAAAGTGACAAAAGAACTGGAGCAACTTGAAAAAGAATTAAAGAAAATGAATTCTTCAGAAGAGGCATTAAAGGAGTTAGTAAAAAAACAAAAAGAACTGCAATTGCGAGAACAGCAATTAGCTAATAAACAAAAAACGTCAGATGGAAGTAGTGATTCTAAAACATTAACTTCTGAAGAAAAAGAAGAGTTGGCAGCTTTGCAAAAAGCAACAAAAGAATTAGCAGAACAAGTTGGCGAAACTCAGACTGTGCTTAGTCAATTAGGTAAAGCCTCTGGAGATGCAAACCAACTGGCATCTCAAGCAACGAATTCAAATGCACAATCTGGAAATGGCCAATCCGCAACACAAAGTAATAACCAAAGCCAAGGTCAAGGACAAGGTCAAGGACAGGGACAAGGACAAGGTCTAGGACAGGGACAAGGGCAAGGGCAAGGTCAAGGGCAAGGGCAAGGGCAAGGGCAAGGCCAAGGTCAAGGGCAAGGGCAAGGGCAAGGGCAAGGACAAGGGCAAGGGCAAGGACAAGGGCAAGGACAAGGGCAAGGGCAAGGGCAAGGGCAAGGGCAAGGCCAAGGTCAAGGGCAAGGGCAAGGGCAAGGACAAGGACAAGGACAAGGACAAGGACAAGGACAAGGACAAGGACTTGGTGCTGGTCAAGGATCTGGAAGTAGAGATCTCCTATCTGTTCCTTCACGAATGGGTGGATCGAGCCAATCAAGTACGGATAGTGGAAAACTAGGAGAAGGCTCTGCTGCAGAGGAGCAAAAAACGGATGCGCCAATAGCTAGAGGAACTGTAAAACCATATGGTGAAGTAATCGGCAATTACAAGGATTCCTATTTAAACAGTTCCAAACGCATGCAGTTACCACCAGACTTACAGAGAATCGTTCAAGATTATTTTTCATCAATCGAAACACGTGAGGAATGAGGAGGATTAGATGTCATTTACACCAGAGAATTATGTAGAAATGAGCAAGCGATTACAGTTAGTTAAACAAGAGATAAGCGAGTTTATCGTTGGTCAGAATGAAGCAGTCGATTTCACCCTTTACTCTGTATTAGCAGATGGGCACGCACTGTTAGAGGGATTACCGGGCTTAGGGAAAACGATGCTCATACGAACAATTTCTGACGTGTTGGATCTGTCTTTTTCTCGCATTCAGTTTACTCCTGATTTGATGCCTTCCGATATTACAGGTACGAGTATTATTGAAAGATCCGAGGATGGTAGACAACAATTCTCTTTTAAACAAGGTCCTATTTTTAGTCAAATGGTCCTTGCAGATGAAATCAATCGTGCTACTCCTAAAACACAAAGTGCATTATTAGAAGCAATGGGCGAAAAAACAGTTACCGTATTAGGTGAGACAAAACAAATGACACGACCCTTTTTTGTGTTAGCAACACAAAATCCGATTGAAATGGAAGGTACTTATCCTCTTCCAGAGGCTCAAATGGACCGTTTCCTATGCAAAATTTTGGTGAACTACCCAACGAAAGAAGAATTGAAAGAAATTGTTTTAAGAACAACTGGCGCAACTTCTGTTCAACTTCAGAAAATCATGAACACGGAAGAGTTAGTGGAAGCTCAGCAAATGGTTAAGGAAGTTTTGATTGCTGAAGATATGCTTTCGTATGCAATCGACTTGACTTCAGCCACTCACCCTAATGAGGAGGCTACTGAAGAGGTGCGACAGTTTGTACAATATGGCAGTGGTCCACGGGGGTTACAAAGCTTAATACGTTTAGCAAAAGCTAGAGCATTGATGGCTGGAAGATATCATGTGTCGATCGCAGATATTAAATCGGTAGCAAAACCAGCACTTAGACATCGGATGTTATTGAACTACGAAGGCGAGGCAGAAGGAAAAACAGCTGACTCGATATTAGATCAATTACTTCTTACGATTAAACAAGGTCAGTTGACATGAATACTACCTCTCTTTTACCTGAAGATTGGTCTTCTAAAATAGGAAGACTTCAGATTGCAACAAAATCTAAATTACGCGGGCAGCACAAAGGATCTCATCGCTCGATGCGTTTTGGTTCCTCACTTGATTTTTCCGATTTTCGAGAGTATTACCCGGGGGACGATGTGCGTCAAATTGATTGGAATGTTTTTGCGCGCACAGATAAATATTTCATCAAACGATTTTTGGATGAGCAAGAAATGCGTGTCCATATTGTACTTGATGGATCTAAATCAATGAAAAACGAGAAAAAGTGGACTTTGGCCAAACAATTAGCTAGTTCCATAGGTCAGTTGGTACTTGGGAGAGATGATCGATTATCATTTGCCTTGGTATCTGAGGAGAAGACAATTCCTTTTAGAAGAAAAGGAGCAGTTTATCGAAAAGCTTTTTCATCTCATGTTTCGAAACTGCCGAATCCGACAAGTACTCAGTTGTTTACTTCCATCACCCCTCAGCATATTGCGAAGGATTGCACAGTGTTATTTATCCTAACTGATGGATTAGAGCCAATTGAGGAATGGGAGAAAATGCTTCGGAAAATGCCAAAGTTTTCACAAGACATTCGATTACTGCTGATTCAATCTAGCGAGGATATCAATCCTTCTTTTACTGGAGACTTGCAGTTAATTGACTCAGAAACAGAGCAACGGGTAAATGTCTCGGTCTCTCAAACAATAATTGGTGAATACGAAAAGAAAAGAATTCAACATTTTAAAGAGCTAGACTCTCTTTGCCGTCGCTATGGCATTCATACATTAAAAGTTGAAACGAAGGATGATATTAGCCACATTTTTTTTCATCAAATGATTCGTGCCAACTGGATAAATTGAGGTGAGCCATTCATGGGCTTTGGACAACTAGGATTTTTGTGGGCATTTTTCATTCCTTTTATCGTTCTGCTTTATTATTTTTTCAGAAAGAAATATACAGACCAACCGATTTCTTCAACTCTTTTTTGGGAAACGGTCATGAAAGAAACAAAGGTTTCCCCTTATTTACAATACTTGCAACGAAATGCGTTGTTTTATCTCCAAATGCTTGCTTTAATTTTGCTCGCTCTTGCTTTGCTTCAGCCTTATATAAAATCTCGTGCACTTACTGGTGAGCAGATCATTTGGATGGTCGACACATCAGCAAGTATGCTTGCGGATTCGAAAAATGAAAGCGTTTTTGAGCAACACAAAAAAGACATGATGGTTTTGTCTGAGCAATTAGAAGGTAAACCTGTCACGTTACTGACAATGGGTGAGGAACCTACCATTCTCTTGCGTGAAGAACGCAATCTCTCAAAGATTCAATCTGCTATTAATAAATTAGAAGTTGAATATGAACAAGAGCATTTACCTAAAATGTTGGATTTTACACAGTCATTAGTGAAAGGTGAAGATACTGTTGTTTATTTATTTACAGATAATGTAGATCGAACTGAACTCCCATTAGAAAACGAAAGAATTTCTTGGGTTGTTAAAGGGTCTGAAGGAATATTTGAAAATGTTTCGATTCTTAGATTTGGTGCCAACAAAACCAATGAAAATATTTCTGCACTTGCACAATTAGTAAATGATTCACCTAAGGATAAAACAGGTCGATTTCTTATTCATTCTATTGATGATAATGAACTGATTTACTCAGAACCTGTTAGTATCCCTGCAAAAGACACACTGTCTTTATCAATGAAAGAATTGCCATTAGCTTCTGGTTTAAAAGCCATACTTGAAATTGATGATGATTATCAAATTGATAACGAATCGACTGTTTTGCTACAGTCACAAACATCCCAAACTTTTGTTGATAATCAGTTACATCAGTTGGTAACAGCAGCTTTTCAAGCGATGTCTATTCCAGTAAGTTCCGTACCTTCTGAACAATTAAGTGATCTTTCAGAAGAGGGAATGATTGTGACAAATCAAACTTCTTTACTCGAAACAGCGACATCTCCAGTGTTATTAATTGGCCGAAATGATGAAATAGCTCATGAGGTGAGTGGTGTAGTCATGACTGGAAGAGATGATGTTTTTGCATACGCTAGTTTAGATGACTTATATGTCAGTAGCCTATATCCACCTTTCGCGAATTACGAAACGATTGCTCGCGTGAATAAAGAGCCTTTCATTCAACGAAACCAAAAAGGCGATCTAATCGTTTTAGCCGATGTCCAAATGACTGATTGGCCGTTGCACCCTTCTTTTCCTTTATTTTTGTGGAGTACAGCAGAGCAAATGACAACAAACAGTGATTATCTAGGGATATTCTCTCCTAAGAAAAAAAAGTCAATTTCATTAGTAGCTGACGAAGAGGATGCAGAATGGGAAGTGTTTTCTGAAGAAAATGAATACATCTCCTCCGTTCAACAAGGAAGTCAATTCACAGCTCCTGCAAAACCTGGCATGTATTCATTAAGGTCTGGTGATATCGAAAAACAATTTGTCGTTTTGTTAGAACAACAAGAGAAAGAAATCCGAACCGGATCTTCCTACTCGATTGGAACATCTTCTGACACAACATTAAAGGAAACCATTCAAACTTCAATGGTCTCATGGTTCTTACTTCTCATTATTTTATTATTACTAGCAGAATGGGAGGTGCAAAGACGTCGTGGACTTACGAATTGAATCACCCATTTGGTTACTTCTTTTTTTGTTGCCAATTGCTTATTTCATCTATGACAGATGGAAGCATAAGAAGTACCAAACTCGAGAACAACAAATAATCGTCGGTATCAGAGCGACTGTTATTTGTTTACTTATCTTTGCGATGACGGGTCCAATGATTTTATTGCCCATAAAAGAAGAGCAAATTTTGTTCGTGGTTGACCAATCTGCATCAACTGCAGGAACTGAACTGCAAATAACTGAATTTCTGACACATTCACTTGCAAAAAAGAAAGATCATCAGGCAATAGGGATCTATACATTTGATGATTCCTTTCAAACACAGGTACCCCTATCATTGGCCACAAAAGATGTACCAGAACTTGTCGGTTCGAATCAAGACGGAAAAACAAACATAGCAGAAAGTATTCAGTTAGCTACGAATTTAGCAGACCAAAAGAAGGCGACGAGAGTAGTATTACTGTCAGATGGATTAGAAAATAGCGGCTCTGTACATGAACAACTTGCTAGGATGACAGGAAGTCATGTAGAAATTGATACGTATATGTTGAACCGGCCACAATCGGATGATGCTGCGATTACAAGTTTCGAAACTCCTCCAGTTGCGTTTGAAGGGGAACAACAACAACTTGTTGTTGAAGTGGAGTCTTCAAAAGATGTGATAGGCGAACTGATTCTATCTGAAAATGATGAATTTTTGTTGTCCCAACAAGTAGAAATTCAAGCTGGAACGAACACCTTTACACTTCGTCATGCCTCAACTGGTGAAGGATTATTAAAATATGAGGTTCAATTGAATTTAATGAACGATGCTTTATTGGAAAATAATGAATTGACCAGTGTCACAATGGTTGAGCGTGCACCAAGTTTGTTAGTAGTGAGTAACGATAAAATGACGTCACCCATTCCAGACTTTATTGATCAACAAGTGATTAACACGGATAATATGTCAGCTGTTGATTTACCTTATGATTTGTCCAATTATTTAAAGTACGACGCCATTATTTTTGATAACGTACCGGGTTATTTAGTTGGGGAAGACAAAATGAAAGTAATCGAACAAGCAGTTAAAAACTTCGGTGTTGGCTTCATGATGGTTGGGGGAGACAATAGCTTTGGATTAGGTGGGTATTTTAAAACACCTATCGAAAAGTTACTTCCTGTAGAAATGGAAGTGAAAGGAAAGCAACAATTGCCTTCACTCGGACTCATAATTGTGATGGATAGATCCGGTAGTATGATGGGGAATAAATTCGAGTTAGCAAAAGAAGCTGCCGCTCGCTCAGTAGAGTTGTTACGAAAAGACGATACATTAGGTTTTATTGCATTTGATGATAAACCGTGGGAAATCATAGAGGCAAAAACACTGACTGACAAAGAGGAAGCACTTGAAAAAATCTTATCAGTTAGTGTTGGTGGAGGTACCGAAATTTATCCAGGGTTAGAACTCGCTTACGAAAGGCTAAGTGATTTGAAACTTCAGCGTAAGCACATTATTTTATTGACGGATGGACAGTCAGCTACGCAAAACGACTATGAAACACTTATAGCTGACGGTTTAGCTGATAACATTACACTGTCCACTGTAGCCATAGGTCAAGACGCAGATCGTTCTTTACTAGAAGGATTATCGCAAATGGGAACAGGGCGATTTTATGATGTTATGGACGAAAGTACGATTCCAGCAATCTTATCCAGAGAAACTGTTATGATCTCAAGAACCTATATCGAAGACAATCCTTTCTATCCTACCATTCAAGGCGATCCAGCGTGGATGAGTTTATTTGAAAATGGAGTTCCACAAATAAATGCCTACATTGCAACTACTGCAAAACAAACAGCATCTGTTATTGCAGAAAGTACGAAAGAAGATCCCGTTATAGCTGAATGGATGTACGGACTAGGAAGAACAATTGCTTATACATCGGATTCAAGCGGTGCGTGGAGCGGAGATTTTGCACGCTTCGATCAGTGGGGGAACTTTTGGAATACGTCCGTATCTCGATTATTGCCATCCTATAGTGAAGTTCCATTTGATATACGAAAATCAGAAGATGGCTCTTACACTGTAGTAGATCCTTCAGGACAATCAGCCTTTTTGGATATTGTGGCTGTGAATGAAGCGGGTGAGGAAATAGAAAGTTTGTCTGAACCTATTGCACCAGGAAAAAGCCGTGTATCCTTTAAAGCAGATCCAGGGCTCATATTCCTGCGTATTTCCAATGAACAAAATGGGTTGTATCAAGCAGGCATTTCAATTCCATATAGCGACGAATATAAAATTCAACCTCCAAACGCAGGTCTCTTGTCAGATATAGCAAACCGAACAGGTGGCGAAGTCGTATCGTCACCGGAACAAGCTATGCGTGATATTCAATACGAGAGTACAGAGTCTAAGAGTATTCAACAATGGTTAGTACTCCTTGCCATGTTGCTATTTTTTAGCGATATAACGTTAAGAAGATTCGGCTATCGCATGTTATCAAGAATTCCTTTTATGTTAATCAAACAAGAGTCTAATGAATTAGAAACTCCTGTTCAAACAAATGTCTCACAGCTTTTAAAAGGAAAGCGGAAACGCTGAAATAAGAAAAAAAGGTAGATCCGAATCGGATCTACCTTTTATGTTTCTTGTATTAGAGTAGGCTTGCGAGCAGATGACAATGCAATCGCAAAACAAATGAGTAAGACTAGTGTTCCTGCTATGTAAGGGAAGCTCATATTAATATCAAATAAGATCCCAGCAAGTGCTGGTCCCACCATATTCCCTAAACTCATATAGGCGTTGTTCATACCAGCTGCAAAACCTTGTTCACTCCCAGCCTGTTTCGAAATTAATGTATTTACTGCTGGGCGCAATAACGAAGCAGCTGTAAAGAACACACTTGAAACAATTAAAATTGGCCAAAATCCATCTACAAATAGGACACTGATCATTGCTAAAGCAGAAACCAATAGATTGACTAAAATAACTTTAAATTCGCCAAATCGCATAAACAATTTATTAATAACAAATGTTTGAACGATTACCCCGACAAATCCGCCCATCGTAATTAAGATAGCGATTTCACCCGGAGTAAACCCGTACTTTTTATCTACGTATAAGGCAATGGTTGCCTGGAAATTTGCTAAACCAAATGAGAACACAAAGACGACAATTAACATAATAAAGTAAGGCGTTGTCGTCGATCTCTTCATTTGAGCCCATAAATTTTCTCTTTTACGAATTAATTCAGCTTGTACAACTGGAGGTTTCGTGTTTGGTAACACGAACATTGAAATAGCTGCAGAAATCAGTGCCGCAGCAGTGGCAACGTAAAAAGGGAAACGCAAACTTACTTCTGCTAAAAACCCTCCAATCGCCGGTCCAATCATGAAGCCAAGTGACATGGAAGCACCTAGTAATCCCATACCTTTTCCGCGCTCTTCTTCTGTGGTAATATCCGCTACGAAAGCCATCATTGGTGGGACAATAAATGCTGAACCAACGCCACTAAAGAATCGTGCTAAAAAGAGAATCCATAAATCAGAAGCCATACCGAACATCAACTGAGATAAACCAAAGATCACTAAACCTACAATTATTAAATACTTTCGACCAAATTTATCTGATAAATCACCTGCTAAAGGTGAAAATAAGAATTGGGAAAATGCAAACATCGCTATTAGAAAACCTAAAGCTTGTCCAGCCACACCAAACGTATCTAAGTATTCAGGCATGATTGGAATAATCAAGCCGATTCCTGACATCGCAATAAACATATTAAACATCAGAATATAAAGTGCAAAGCGATTCGAATTACTCGCCATAATAACATCCTTCTTTCTTGCTCAAACTGTTTCGAGTATCTAAAAGTTTAACACAAAATAAAAAAAATGCCATCAGAAGACTTGGGTGAATATTTAGTTAAATGTCAGTTGGTGAATTCCGCTTCTTGGTTAGAATAATGCCGATCTCAGTTAGAAGAATCGCCATCTCAGTTGTAATTGTTCATAGTCGCTTCTAAGATTCCGCCAAGATAATATCATTGTGATAAAAAGAAAAAGGGGAGTCCATAAAAGTCATCATAGATGACTTTTAGGACTCCCATTTTCGTATCACATTTATTGTGCATCCATTTTAAACTCTAAAAATAATTCGTTATATGTGCCAAGTGTTTCTAGACCTAAATTTTCATAAACCTCAAGACGCTCACGCATTTCTTCGGTTGGATAGAAACGTTCATCACCAGTTACCTCTGGATCCATTAACTCAATCGCTTTTTCGTTAGGAGTTGAGTAGCCAACGTAATCCGCATTTTGTGCAGCATTTTCAGCATCCAAAATGAAGTTAATGAATTTATGTGCTCCATCTACATTGGCAGCTGTTTTTGGAATAATCATGTTGTCGAACCATAAATTCGAACCTTCTTTAGGTACTGCATAATCGATATCTTCATTGACGTACATGATATCCGCAGCTTGACCTGACCATACTAACGCGACTGAAGCTTCATTTCTTCGAAGCGTTTCAACAATTTCATCACCGATAATTGCTTTAATATTCGGAGACAATGTTTTTAATTTGTCCGTCGCTGCTCGAAGTTCTTTTGGATCCTTTGAGTTCAATGAATAACCAAGACTATTTAGTCCCATTCCCAAAACTTCACGAGCACCATCCACTAAAATAACTTCGCTCTTTAATGATGGATCCCATAAATCGTCCCAGCTTTCAAATGTTTGTCCTTCAAGTAATGTGGGATTAAAGGCAATTCCAACTGTACCCCAAAAATAAGGAATGGAATATTCGTTTCCAGGATCAAAAGGTAAATCTAAGAAGTAAGGATCAATGTTTTTTAGATTTGGAATTTTACTATGGTCGATCGGAATTAACATATCTTTTTCCTTCATTTGTTCAATCGCATACTCGGATGGCATAGCAACATCATAGGCTGTTCCGCCTTGTTCAATTTTTGTCATCATCGCTTCATTTGAATCAAATGTTTCATAAATGACGTTGATGCCCGTTTCCTCTTCAAATTGAGTGACTAAATCTGTATCGATATATTCACCCCAGTTATAAACCGTTATGGTGTCTTTTCCAGTACGACCCGAACTTTCACTCAGTTGAGAGTGCGCATAAAATAGAAGTCCACAAGAGATGACGATAATCACGACTGCTCGAATGATGTCCTTCATTTTGGAACCCCCGTTCTTAGTGGGTTTTTCGTACGATTTGTCACAGCATAATACCCGAGAACTAATAGTAATGTAACGATAAATAATAGGCCAGATAGAGCATTTATGGTTAACGTAATGCCAGCACGAGCCATGGAATAGATTTCAACTGAAAGAGTGGTAAATCCATTTCCAGTTACAAAAAACGTAACAGCAAAATCGTCAAGAGAATAAGTAAGGGCTAAGAAAAATCCTGCAAAAATTCCTGGTTTGATGTATGGAATAATGACGCGAGTTAGTAACTCACGTTTTGATGCTCCTAAATCGAGTGCAGCGTCAATTAAAGAACTATTCATTTCTTGAAGCTTCGGTAAAACCATAAGCACAACAATGGGCACACTAAAAGCAATATGAGAAATTAGAACAGATATAAATCCTAATTTCACCCCGATGATGGTGAATAAAATCAAGAATGAAGCACCAATAATAACATCTGGACTTACAATCAAAATATTATTAAGAGACAAAAGGGCATTACGTGATTTGCGATTACGCATATACACAATTCCAATCGCACCCATGACGCCAATTGCAGTAGAGATTAAAGCTGAAAGCAATGCAATAATCACTGTGTTAATAAGGATAAGCATTAATCGAGTGTCTGAAAAGACCGCTCCATAATGCTCCCATGTAAACGACTCAAAATTGGACATATTGCCAGCACTATTGAAAGAGTAAAAAATCAAATACAGAATTGGCATGTATAAAATGATAAATACGAGCGTCAGATAGACTTTGGCTAATTTACTTGTATTGCCCATTTGCCAACGCCCCCTTATCTTTTTGCCCGGTTAAGAACATCACAATGAACATGAATAAGATTAAGAACACGGCAATGGTTGATCCCATTCCCCAGTTTTGTGTAACTAAAAATTGCTGTTCTATCGCTGTTCCTAATGTAATGACTTTATTTCCGGCTATTAATCTAGTAATCATGAAAAGTGATAGTGAAGGAATGAATACAGCTTGAATTCCTGCCTTTACGCCATTAATCGTAAGAGGGAAGATCACTTTAGAAAATGTTTTCCAAGACGAAGCCCCTAAATCACGCGAAGCATCAATTAGCGTTGGATTCATTTTGTCCAATGAATTAAAAATCGGTAAAATCATGAACGGAATAAAAATATAAACTGAGACAAAAATGAAGCTGAAATCGGTATACAATAATTGTTGAGATCCGATACCTACTTTTTCAAATAATGAATTCACGGGTCCAAACAATCCGAAAATACCAATGAAAGCATACGTTTTTAACAATAAATTAATCCATGACGGAATAATTATTAATAATAACCATAACTGTTTATGCTTCGTTTTGGTTAACCAGTAAGCAGTTGGATATGCGATTGCTAAAGTAAACACGGTGATTAAAAATGCATACCAGAAAGAGCTAATGGTTAATTTTAAATAAACAGAGGTGAAGAAGTTTTGATAGTTTTCGAACGAAAAGTTACCTTGTAAATCGAATAATGAAAAATAGAGAACAAGTGCTATTGGTGCAATAACGAATAAAAACATCCAAACAGAATAGGGGATTAAATATATGGAACGATTCGAATTATTTTTCATGTAACGAAGCTCCATATGATTCAAGACGCTTGTCAAAATCTTCTTCGGTTTCATTTAAACGCATGACATGAATCGCTTCTGGATCGAAATCTAATCCAATTTTATCTCCCACCGCTGCTTTTTTCGTTGAATGAACCAACCATTCATTGCCGTCTTGATCTAGAGTTGATAATTCAAAGTGAACACCTCTAAAAAGTTGTGTATCGACAGTCACAATCATTTTCCCTTGTTCAATACTCGTAATCTCTAAATCTTCTGGTCGAATAACAATATCCACTTTTTCATTTGGATTTAACCCTTGATCGGTACACTCAAATTCCTTGCCGCCAAACTGAACTCGATAATCTGCAATCATGATACCTGGTACGATGTTAGATTCTCCAATAAAGTCAGCTACAAACCGATTGATTGGTTCGTCATAAATATCAATTGGTGTTCCACTTTGTTGAATTTCCCCTGCATTCATTACGAAAATTTCATCAGACATCGCGAGGGCTTCCTCTTGATCATGCGTAACGAAGATAAATGTTTTCCCTAATCTTTGTTGCAACTCTCTTAATTCATATTGCATTTCAGTTCTTAACTTTAAATCTAGTGCGGATAGAGGCTCGTCCAATAGAATAACTTCAGGATCATTGACGATAGCTCGAGCAATTGCCACACGTTGTTTTTGTCCACCTGACATTTCTACGATTTCTCGATTTTCAAATCCTTCTAAATTCACAAATTTTAACGCTTCTAATACACGACGATTCACTTCGTCTTTCTTTAACTTTTTGATGCGTAGTCCAAATGCTACATTCTCAAACACATTTAAATGCGGGAACAAGGCATAGTCTTGAAAGACGGTATTTACTTGGCGCTCATTAGCAGGGACCTTATTAATGTTCTTCCCATTAAAATACAGATTCCCGCTCGTCGGCTCCATAAATCCAGCAATTAATCTTAATATCGTTGTTTTCCCACAACCTGAAGGACCGAGTAACGTGTAAAACTTGCCTCGTTCAATTTCAAAACTAACATTATTTAGAACAGTCCCGGCACCATCATAGGATTTTGAGACTTGATCAAATCGAATAATTGATTGGTTCGACATAAAAACCTCCTGAAAATCGTCTATTTCATTACATTATTTTATTAAAACATTTTTTCGTAAGAAAACCTATAGGATATGGAAGTTCATCCATTATTTATTTTGATCGCGTCTCCATTTTCGGTATTTCTTCCACAACGCCTTTCCACCAGTTGTTACTAATAAAGTGACTGATAAGGTAATTCCACCTAAAGCAGTGATTAATGAAATCCATTCAAAAAAAGAATATCCAGGAACTTTAGACCAATCAGTTTTTCCTTTCCAATCTTCTATAACTAGATTCATGCCATAAATTCCTGACACTACAGTAAATACAGTTAACATAAATAAAAGCATATTATGTCGTTTACTTGCCTTGTTTTCTTGTGCACGATATAAATCTTGGAGAGTATGTTTTACTTCATCAAATAAAGAATCTAAATGGAAAATTCCTCGATAAGTCTTTGATAATTCTTTTCCTTCTGTGCGTGCTGAAATTTCACCAAAATAATAACGTGAAGAAAATAAGGAAATGAGTTCAATTAATTCCTCAACATAATCTTCATCTTGTTCCCATTCAATTTCGCTATATTCAAAAGATAAACGTAGCAACATAATTTTATAAAAATAATGAAGCAAGAGATTATAATAATGTGTGCCCATAAATTGAGAGATTGGTTTTTCCAATTGATGCCATTCTTTTGTGGATAGTGTCACTTGAGCGTGTTCTGATGTAATGGTATAAGAATCAGGTGCCCATCGATTATGGGAATGATTTTTTAAGTAACGTTCAATATAATCCATATTTGTAGTAGACATAAATGGGCGACCTTCTTCGTTTTTCCCATCCAATTGTCCCATTCTATATAATTGGTCAGGTTTTATTTCCTGTCCGGTAGGTGCGATTAAAAAGGCGGATGAGATCATACGTTCATCTTCGAAAAAGGGCAAACTGCCAAAATAGCCCGATCGTTTGTCATCATGAATGATGTGATGCTTGATTTCAGGACACAGATAATCAAAGACAAACTCATTTGTTGAATTAAATGTCTGATGATCAGCTATGATGATTGCGCCTTCTTCTTCATCAATCTTAGGTTCGAGCACTCTAAAATGATTCATGAAATTTAATACTTCACTAAGTTCATTTTCGGTCTGATTCATCTCAGTTCGAATTGTGATTAAGCCAATTCCAAAAGGACTAATGGTTACATCGACACTATTAACGGTAAAACGGAAAGAATCACCGTGCACTTCTTGCGTATAGTCTTGACTTATTTTTTTTGAAAAACGTAAAAACCCGTCATCTGATATCGTATGAGGAAATAACTTTCTTTCAATGAAAGGAAGGAAGTATTGATCAAGTTCTTTGTTGTCAACTCGAATAGATGGACCATAAAATGCATCTTCTAGTTCTGTTTTATTTAATTGAAAAAATGTATAACCTTGTGAATTTAAATGATTTCCAATCTTTTTTCGATTCTTTTCTCGATATAAAAAAGGGAAAAGAAATGTCATATAAGCTTGATCGATTGGTATCGGATTTATTTTAGCTTTTTGATCCATAGTTTCACGCTCCACTCTTGTTCTTTCCTATTTGTATGTTACCATAAATGGATAAGGAGATGATGTCCTTGGGACGCACGATGCTATTATTTCTAGATCCTAAAATACGTGAATTCAAGCATAAACAAAAAGAAGTAGAAGGTGTATTCCTTCTTATTAATAAACGTGTTATCGAACGACAAGAACTGGCTGACTTTTGTCATGATTGTTTTACGCCATTGTCTTATCACGAAACATTTGACGCATGCTATTGTACAAAATGTAATGCATGGCGTGAAGAAGCATGTACGGATCCAACATGTGAATATTGCGATATCCGACCTAAGCGACCATTATAGGATTTGCTAAAGGTCTTTTTTATGTTCGTTTTTACACATTATTAGACTGAAAGTAGCCATACTAACTACTATAGACAAAATATTGATGATTTTGGCTGACAGTAAAAAATGCAGTACTGATTTATTGATTTGTAAAACTGAGTTTGTTATCCTTGAAAATGGATTGTTCAAGAAGTTAATTGATTGAACATAATATACATCTTTGGAGGTTTTCACATGACTGAACGTATGGTTGGTAAACAAGCACCCCGATTTACAATGGATGCGGTGTTAGCAGATAAGTCTTTCGGCAAAGTAAGCTTGGAAGAAAACATGAAACAAGATAAATGGACTGTATTGTTCTTTTATCCAATGGACTTTACATTTGTTTGTCCTACAGAAATTACAGCGATGTCAGATCGTTATGACGAATTTGAAGATTTAGACGCTGAAATTATCGGTGTTTCTACAGATACAATTCACACGCATTTAGCGTGGATCAATACAGATCGACAAGAAAATGGACTAGGTGAATTAAAATACCCATTAGCTGCAGATACGAATCACTCAGTATCTCGCGAATACGGTGTTTTAATTGAGGAAGAAGGAATTGCACTTCGTGGATTATTTATTATTAATCCTGAAGGTGAAATGCAATATCAAACTGTTTTCCATAATAACATCGGCCGTGATGTAGATGAATCATTACGTGTACTTCAAGCACTTCAAACTGGTGGCCTTTGCCCAGCAAACTGGCGCCCAGGTCAAAAAACGCTTTAATAAGTCAAATTCAGTTCCCCACGCATACGATAAGCAGTGGGGAATTTTGAACTTTTAACATGATTTGGAGGATATGGATATGAAATTGCGTGCACCAATGCCTGAATTAACAGGTGCTACTTCTTGGATTAATGGAGAAGTAACAAAATCTCAACTTGTTGGAACGAAACCAACATTGATTCACTTTTGGTCAGTTAGCTGTGGACTTTGTAAAGAAGCAATGCCAGAAGTTAATAATTTTCGTGATCAATACAAAAAGGATTTAAATGTAATCGCAGTTCACATGCCTCGTTCTGAAAAGGATATGGACTTAAAGGAAATTAAGAAAATTGCAGCTGAACATGATATCACACAACCAATTTTTGTCGATAACGATATGACATTAACAGATGCTTTTGATAATCAATACGTTCCTGCATATTATGTATTTGATAAAGAAGGTCAATTACGACATTTCCAAGCAGGTGGAAGTGGAATGAAAATGTTAGAGAAACGCGTAAATCGAGTTCTTGACGAAACTAAAAATGCATAACCTAAAAACGTTTGAGATTTTTATCTCAGACGTTTTTTAATGGACTTTTTTACGCTAACTATCCCGTTATCGAGTAAAGAAAGGAGAAAAGGATGATGAAATAATTTTCAAACGACACACTTCGACACGAATTATTGGAGTGAACAAAATAAATTTAGATTAATTGAAAATATCAGTCAAAAGGGGGTGGTTATTTATTTCGGAATCCGATATATTAAATACTATGTCTTTTGCATTAGGGGGAAATGAATATGGAAATTTTTAAAAAGTTAAAAGAATATTACTGGCCGAATAAACACCTATTCTTCTGGTCATTATTTATGCTTTTAATCACTTTGCTTATCACAGTTGCTTACCCAATCATTTTGCAACAAACGATTGACCGAGTAATTACGGGAGAGCAATATGATCTCGCGTGGACTCTTGCAGGTATTTTTCTAGCATTAATGGTGGTTAAAGGAATTGCGACGTATATCGGTCAATATACAGGCGATATGTTTGGGATTCGTTCTGTTTATGAGTTGCGAAATGCACTCTATGCTAAATTACAACGATTACCATTCAGCTATTATGATAATGCGAAGACGGGCGATTTAATGTCTCGATTAACAGCAGATGTGGAAGGATTCCGATTCTTTTTATCTTTTGGTTTTGTTGAGTTATTCCGTTTGGTATTTTTAGTTTCTGTTTCATTGTGCGTTATGTTTTATTATTCGGTTTCCCTCACTTTCGTTTCCATGATGGCGATGCCCCTTTTAGTTGTAGCTGTTTTACGTTTCGACAAAAAAGTACATCCAGCTTTCCGAGGAATACGTAAGTCATTTGGTAAATTAAATACGAATGTACAAGAAAACATTAGTGGAATTCATACAGTAAAATCTTTATCGCGTGAATCATTTCAAATAAATAAATTCAACGATTCAAACAATGATTACAAAGATCGCTATTTATTTACATCTGATATTTGGGCAAAATACTTCCCTGTGATGGAATTCCTCGGCAATATTAGTGTCGTATTCCTTTTTGGATATGGTGGATTCTTGGTAATGGAGGGTCAATTGCAAATAGGGGAGTTAGTCGCATTCTATAGTTTGCTAGGATATATTATTTTCCCAATTATGAACTTAGGATTTACAGTCAATTTATTTTCCCAGTCTAAGGCATCAGGAGAACGACTACTTGAAGTAATCGAAGCGCCTGAACCTATCCATTCGATGGAAGGTGCAATTGACGGCTCTCATATGAAAGGGCAGGTAAGTTTTGAAAATGTAACCTTGCAATATCGCGAAGAGGATCAAGTTGCTCTTGATCATGTTAACTTAGAGGTTGCTGCTGGAAAGCAAGTTGGTTTAATTGGAGCTACGGGATCTGGTAAAACAAGTCTTACTCAATTATTAACTCGTTTTTACGAGCCAACTGAAGGCGTCGTTAAAATTGATGGAATACCAGTTAATGAATATACACTACCTTCACTGCGATCAAAAATAGGCTTCGTTTTACAAGAGTCATTCTTGTTTTCTTCATCCATTAAATCGAATATTTCATATGGATATCCAGATGCTTCTATGGAAGAAATTATCGATGCTGCAAAACGTGCAAATGCACATGACTTCATCATGGAATTGCCAAAAGGTTATGACACGATGTTAGGAGAACGTGGTTTAGGGTTATCTGGAGGACAAAAACAACGAATTGCCATTGCACGTGCATTATGTCAAAATCCAGCCATTTTAGTATTAGATGACGCGACGAGTGCAGTTGATATGAAAACAGAACTTCATATTCAAGAAGCATTGGAAGAAGTAATGAAAGGACGTACAACGTTCATCATTGCTCATCGGATTTCATCAGTTAAACACGCAGATGAACTTATTGTGTTCGAGCATGGGAAAATTGTGCAACGGGGAACACACGATGAATTAATACAAGAAGAAGGACTATATAAACGAATTTATGAAATTCAATACAAAGACCAATTAGACAATGTTTACGCATAGAAAGGCGGAATCATCATGACAAAACAAATAAATCCAAGTGTATTAAAGCGATTCCGCTACTCTACAGATGAAGCAATTGATGCTCCATTTAACTGGAAACAGCTTGCGAGATTGTTCACATATGTAAAACCGTATTCAAAAAATTTGTTGCCAAAAGCATTTATTGCCGTAACAATCACAACGTTAATACGGTTATTAATTCCCATCTTAATTGGTGTCTATGTTATCGACCAAGCACTTACGAATAAAGATGCAGAATTTTTATCAATACTTGTTGGTATAATTGCCGTACTTTATGTCATTAATACAGTTGCGAACCGATTTCGAATTCAGTGGATGAACGAATTAGGTCAAAACGTCATCTATGATTTAAGGAAGCATTTATTTACACATGTTCAATGGCTTTCTCATCGATTTTTTGACCAGCGATCAGCAGGATCCATATTAGTCCGAATTATGAATGATATTAATTCACTTCAAGAGTTGTTTACGAATGGTGTCATCAACTTATTAATGGATATTTTATTACTTGCTGGTGTGTTGATTATTCTCTTTACTTTAAGTCCACCATTAGCATTAGCCGTATTAGTTATACTGCCATTGATGTTCTTTATTTCAACGACATTGAGAAAAAATATCCGTCGATCATGGCAAGACGTGCGAATGAAACAAGCAAAAATTAATTCTCATTTAAATGAAAGTATACAAGGAATGCGCATTACTCAATCATTTACTCAAGAAGATGAGAATATGGCGTTCTTTAATGGCATTAATGAAGAGAGTTTTGAATCTTGGAGAGTTGCAACGAAGAAGAACTCTATGTTCAGACCTTTTGTTGAAATGACTAATGCAATTGGGTCAGTTGTCCTAATCATTTATGGTGCGCATTTAATTCAAAATGGTCAGTTGGATTTAGGAGAGTTTGTTTCTTTTGCGTTTTACCTAGGGATGTTTTGGGAACCTATTTCTCGACTAGGGCAAGTGTATAACCAATTATTAATGGGGATGGCTTCTTCAGAAAGAATTTTTGAATTCTTAGACGAACAGCCGTTGGTTCATGAAAAAGAAAATGCAATTTCAGTCAAGCAAATTAAAGGACGTATCGAATTTGAAAAAGTTGAATTTGGATACGAATCAGACCGATTAGCTCTTAAAGGAATTTCAATCGACATGAAAGCAGGGGAGACCGTTGCATTAGTCGGTCACACTGGTTCAGGTAAAACGACGATTGCGAACTTAGTCGCACGATTCTATGATCCAATTAGTGGTGTGGTCAAGATGGATGGCACTGATATTCGTGACCTATCATTAAGTTCACTCAGAGAACAAATTAGTATTGTCTTACAAGAGACATTCATTTTTTCCGGTACGATCATGGAAAACATTCGCTTTGGAAATCCACATGCTTCTGATGAAGAAGTAATTAAAGCGGCAGAAGCTGTGGGAGCTAATCGATTCATCGAGCGATTGTCGAACGGTTACGAAACGGAAGTTGAAGAGCGTGGGAATATTTTATCTGTTGGAGAACGTCAATTGCTATCCTTTGCACGTGCTTTACTGGCAGATCCACGTATTATTATTTTAGATGAAGCTACCGCGTCAATTGATACGGAAACTGAACTACAAATTCAAGAAGCATTACGAACATTGCTGAAAAATCGTACAGCGATTATGATTGCTCACAGATTATCTACGATTCGTGAAGCGGATCAAATCATTGTGTTAGAACATGGTCAAGTTTTAGAATCAGGCAATCACGATTCCCTTATGACGGAAAAAGGTCATTATCATCAATTAGTAATGTCTCAATTTTCTACAGATGTAAATTGAGTTTGAGTGCTTGAAATAGATGTGGTACACTATGCTCATTCGTTAAGTACGGAGGTTGAAAGATGAAAAAAGAATTCGTAGTAATTGGCCTCGGTCGATTTGGTGGAAGCATCGTAAGAGAGCTTATTGAACAAGGCGCTGATGTGATGGCTATTGATAAGTTTTCAGATCGAGTAGATGAGTTTGCTTCGATTGCGACTCAAGCAATTGTAGCGGATACAACGGATGAATCAGTATTAAAATCACTAGGAATCCGTAATTTTGAACATGTAATTGTGGCGATTGGGGAAGACATTCAATCCAGTATTTTAACCACTTTAATGTTGAAAGAAATTGGTGTTAATAAAATAACGGTAAAAGCTCAAAATGATTACCATGAAAAAGTTTTACGTAAAATAGGTGCCGATCAAGTTGTGCATCCTGAACGTGATATGGGTATTCGAATCGCCAATCATATGATCTCAAATAATGTACTAGATTACCTGGAATTATCAGATGAGCATTCCATTATGGAGATTATCGCAAATGAATTTCTGGCTGGCTCAACCTTAATTGATCTTGATATCCGTGCTAATTATGGAATTAATATCGTGGCAATTAAGCGAGGAACAGAAATATTAGTGTCACCGCAAGCGACCGAAGAGATTCTTTTGAATGATATTTTAATTGTTATTGGTGCCGATTCAGATATTATCCGTTTTGAAAAGAAAGCAATGCACTAAATGAGAGAGAGCCGCATGCTCTCTCTTTTTTGATTGAGGTAAGCGAAAGAAATAGCCGACGAGCTTCGTAGTATATCTATATCTATCATCAATCAAAAAACCACAGCCAACACCATAATAGGTGCAAGCTGTGGTTTTTAAGTTTGATTTACACTTCCATAATGACTGGTAGAATCATTGGACGGCGTTTTGTTTTTTCATATAAGTAGGGACCAAGTACATCCGTAATCTCATTTTTCAATTCAGACCAAGGAGTTGCCTTTGATTGAATTGTTTTTTGTAAATGACGATTTAACATATGTTGTGCTTCATTAATCATGGCACCAGATTCTCTCATATAAACAAAACCTCTTGAGATAATGTCTGGTCCAGAAACGATTTTTTGTCGTTCTTGATCGGTACTAATGACAACAATGACTAGTCCTTCTTCAGAAAGAATTCGACGATCTCTTAAGACGATATTGCCGATATCCCCAATTCCGCTACCATCAATGTATACATCACCTGATGGAATTCGACCTGCAACAGCAGCTTCATTTTGGCTAAGTGCTAATACGTCTCCATTTTCCATGATAAATGTATTTTCAGGTTTCACATCACAATCAATTGCAAGTTCTGTATGAATTTTTAGCATACGATACTCGCCATGAATTGGCATGAAGAATTTAGGTTTCATTAAACGAAGCATTAGTTTTTGTTCTTCTTGAGAACCATGTCCAGAAGTATGAATATTGCTTAATGGACCATGAATAACGTCTGCACCAGCTCGTGTTAATAGATTAATTGTACGATTTACGCTGCTACGATTCCCTGGAATAGGGGATGATGAAAAGATAACCGTATCAGCAGGTTGAATTTGAATTTGACGATGTGTTCCGTTAGCGATACGTGATAACGCAGCCATTGGTTCACCTTGACTACCTGTACATAAAATCATGACTTCATTTGCAGGTAAACGATTTAAAGTTTGTGTATCAACAAAAGTTTCGTTAGGAGCATTTATGTAGCCTAGTTCTCGACCAATATTAATCGCATTATCCATGCTTCGACCAAATACAGCAATTTTACGACCATGCTCGATTGCTGACTCAACAACTTGTTGAACTCGGTAAATATTTGATGAGAATGTAGCGAAAATAATACGTCCATCTACTTTGCGGAAAATTTCAGATAAGCTTTCGCCAACTTTTCGCTCTGACATTGTGAAGTTTGGCACTTCAGCATTTGTACTGTCAGAAAGTAAACAAAGGACGCCATCTTTTCCGATTTCAGCCATTTTCGTTAAGTTTGCTGGTTCACCAACAGGTGTAAAGTCGAATTTAAAATCCCCTGTGTGAACGATATTTCCTGGAGGCGTTTTTACAACAACTCCATATGCATCTGGAATACTATGAGTTGTTCTAAAGAAACTCACAGAAGTTTTACGGAATTTAATCACTTCGTCTTCAGTAATGACATGCATTTTCGTCGTACGTAGTAGACCATGTTCCTCGAGTTTATTGCGCAGTAAGCCTAAAGCTAGTTTGCCACCGTAAACTGGAACATTTAATTGTTTCAGCAAATAAGGAATACCACCGATATGATCTTCGTGACCGTGTGTAATAAACAAACCTTTAATCTTGTCCACATTTTTCACAAGGTACGTGTAATCAGGAATGACATAGTCAATCCCAAGTAAATCATCTTCAGGGAATTTAATACCTGCATCAATTAAAATTATTTCATCTTGAAATTGCACACCATAAGTGTTTTTACCGATTTCGCTCAGTCCGCCGAGTGCGAAAACAGCCGCTTGATCATTCTTTACAAATTTCATGTGGTTATACTTTCTCCACGTTAAAGTTTGCTGCAGCTTGTTCGTACTCTAAATGGTTCCCTTCAAGTAACTGAACAAATTCAATGTTATACTTGCGATCTTTAAGCGCATAGCGAACTGCTCGCTCTGAATCTGCTTCCATATAAAGGCTTTGTGTGTTTTCGCGAACTGGCACTTCAAGCACATTTTCTTGATAATAAACTTTGTAGATCATGTTTCGCTCTCCTTTTTCACGTTCAAAATAAAATCATTCTCTTTATATTATCATGTTGCTCTTTTAAAATAAAGAAAAGCCCTACTATAAATAGTAGGGCATAAAATTAAGCAATCGTCTTTTTACCGAGTATGCCGCCCAGCCGTCTTAATAATTTCTTTTTTAGACGCTTTAACATGGCAAATCACTCCTCATACCTCATTATACGATTAATTGCAAGTATTGTAAAGGATGTCCGACGAATTGCCAGAATATTCATTCGAAAGGAAGATTAATAAAAATGAAGAAAATATGTTTCTTTGATATTGATGGAACTCTATATAATACGGACAAAAAATTACCTGAAAGTGCTAAGAAGGCAGTATTAGAAGCTCGTGAGAATGGACATGAGATTATCATTGCAACAGGTAGAGCGCCGTTTATGATCAAAGACGTCTTAGAAGAGTTACAAATTGATTCGTATATTTGTTTCAATGGTCAGTATATCGTATATAAAAATGAAATCGTTCATCAAGAGGCGTTAAACGCTGATGCACTTAATCAAGTAACAAAATTTGCTCAAACTAATAATCACCCACTTGTGTACATGAATGCAGAAAAAATGATTTCTTCATTACCGTATCATCCTCATGTGGAAGAAAGCATACAAAGTCTAAAGTTTCCTCATCCACAACATGAAGAACATTTTCATGAGAATGAACATATTTATCAAGCTCTAGTTTTTTGTCTAGAGGATGAAGAAGGTAAGTATCATCAAGAGTTTCCGGAATTTAAGTTTGTGAGATGGCATCGCGTGTCTGTAGACATATTGCCGAAGGGTGCTTCTAAAGCAAAAGCCATCCAGTTGTTAATTGAAAAATTTGGACTAGTATTAGCGGAAACCATTGCTTTTGGTGATGGACTAAATGATATTGAGATGTTAGAAGCAGTTGAGTTCAGTGTTGCCATGGGAAATGGTCATGAAGAAGCTCTTAAAAGGGCAAAATATGTAACGGGACATGTAGATGAAGATGGATTAGCTGATGCAATGCGGTATTTAAATCTCATTAAATAGAGACAAAGAAAAAACCAACAATATCTGAAAGCGATATTGTTGGTTTTTCCTATTAATCTTCTTTCGTATTTCGTTCAAACGGGGTCGAATTTGGAATTTCTGCAAAAGGGTCGGTTGGATTGATACGGTCATAGAACATGATTCCATTTAAATGATCCAATTCGTGTTGGAAAGCAATTGCAGGTAATCCTTTTAAACGCATTTTAAATGGACTTCCATCAGGATAGTATCCTTTTACAGTGATGCGCGCGTACCTTGGCACATAGCCTTCGATAACGCGATCTACACTCAAACAGCCCTCGCCAGTAGTTAAATATGTTTGTTCTACTGAATGACTAACAATTTTCGGGTTAATGGCAACGAAGGTAATTGGGTCATCTTCACTTTCGATATGAAGTGCAAACATTCTTTTCGATTGGTTAACTTGCGGTGCAGCGATTCCGATGCCTGGACGTAAATCATACCGTTCAATCATTTCGTCATCTTGACTGTTGATGACATAATCTAATAAATCTTTTGCCAGTTTTGCATCCTCTTCATTTAGCGGCAAATTTACTTCTTCAGCTTTTATACGAAGTGAAGGATGTCCTTCACGAACGATATCTTTCATTAAAAACATGATGGTCTTCCTTTCTACAATACAAATTCTATATCAAGTATACCGAAGGAACCCTAAAGTGGAAATAAAAAGGACGACTTTTGGTCAGTTGAATTTTTCAACGTGAACGTCTATAGTATAAAAAGGTTTAGGAGGTAGAGATATGAAAAAAGGTTTAATAGGGTTAGTACTAAGTTCAACAATTGTGTTATCAGGCTGTACTTTTGGGGCATCTGCTCACGAACAATTATCAGAAGCATTATCTAGTATTTATGAAGAAGAAAAAGGGTATCGCGAGGCACAAAAAAAATTAGCTTCTTTAGAGAAAAAAGAACAAGAAACTTTTAATGAAGTGATGGCTTTAACGCAAGAAGATACTGAAAAAGTAAAAACATTGGTATCAGAGTTAAACGATTCTGTTGAACAGCGCTTGGCTTTGTTAGAAGAAGAAAAGAAATCCATGAAGAATGCTGAAGAAAAAGTTTCTGCAATTGAAGATGTGGCAAGTGAAGTGAAAGACGATAAGTCAAAGACTTCTATTAAAGAATTAGATAAGGCAATTGACGACCGTTATGCTGCTCATGAAAAAGTAACAACAGAATACGAAGCATTAACAGACAAACAGACTGTCTTATATGAAATGTTATTGAATGAAGAAACGAAACAAGAAGAACTACAAAAACAAGTTGCGGAAGTAAATAGTCAAAATGATAAAGTTCAAGAAGCAATACAAACATTTAATGACTCCACGATCGCGATAAATGAATTAAAATCAAATGTATATAGTACACTTTCTAGTGAAAAATAAAACGATCTCTTTGGAGGTCGTTTTTTCTGTGCTATAAAAGGAGTTGCGAATAGGAACTGTCATATAATACAGATGCTATTTTCGAGTGGTACAGTTTGTTGTAAATTGAATATTGAATAATTAATGATTTGTTTGCAATGTAGAGTTTGCAATGATTGACCCCGAAAATAAAGTTAAGTATACTATGGAAGAATGCATATTGTATCACTTGTTTTTTAATGATTTTTTAATACAGTTCTAAAAGGAGAGGTGTTAATATGGCAGCAAAAAATGCCAAGCAAATGGGACCAGTTGAAACCCTTCAAGCAATTGAAGAAAAGTTTGTTATGTTCCAGATTTTAAATGAAGAAGGCGAAATTGTTAACAAAGACGCAGATCCAAATTTATCAGATGAAGAATTAGTAGAATTAATGAAACGTATGGTTTACACACGTATTTTAGACCAACGTTCAATTTCTCTAAATCGTCAAGGTCGTTTAGGGTTCTATGCACCAACTGCTGGACAAGAGGCTTCTCAATTAGCTTCTCACTATGCTCTTGAAAAAGAAGACTTTATTCTTCCTGGATACCGTGATGTTCCACAAATGATTTGGCATGGTCTTCCATTGTCACAAGCTTTCTTGTTCTCACGTGGACACTTTATGGGGAACCAAATCCCTGAAGATGTAAAAGTATTCCCACCACAAATCATCATTGGCGCTCAAATTATTCAAGCTGCTGGTGTTGCATTAGGAATGCAAAAACGTGGTAAAAAATCTGTAGCGGTAACGTATACTGGTGACGGTGGTTCTTCACAAGGAGATTTCTATGAAGGAATTAACTTTGCTGGAGCATTCCGTTCTCCTGCAATCTTCATCGTGCAAAATAATCAATATGCGATTTCAACACCTCGCGAACTTCAAACAGCTGCGAAAACAATCGCACAAAAAGGAATTGCCGCTGGTATTCCTAGTATTTTAGTTGATGGTATGGATCCACTTGCTGTTTACGTGGCAACTCGTGACGCTCGTGAGCGTGCAGTCAATGGAGAAGGTCCAACATTAATCGAAACATTATGTTACCGATATGGACCACATACAATGGCTGGAGATGACCCAACAAGATACCGTACTTCTGAGACGGATTCTGAGTGGGAGAAGAAAGATCCATTGGTCCGCTTCCGTGCTTATTTAGAAGCGAAAGATCTTTGGAATGAAGAAAAAGAAAACGAAGTAATCGAGCAAGCAAAAGAAGAAATTAAAGATGCTATTAAAACAGCAGATGCTGCTCCAAAACAAAAAGTGACGGATTTAATGGAAATTATGTATGGTGATGAAATGCCATTCAACTTAAAAGAACAATACGAACTTTACAAAGAGAAGGAGTCGAAGTAACCGATGGCACAAATGACGATGATTCAAGCAATTACGGACGCACTCCGTACAGAGCTTAAAAATGATGAAAACGTCCTCGTCTTCGGTGAAGACGTAGGTAATAACGGAGGAGTATTCCGTGCAACTGAAGGTTTACAAAAAGAATTTGGGGAAGACCGCGTTTTTGATACACCTCTAGCAGAATCAGGTATTGGTGGATTAGCGGTTGGTCTTTCATTAGAAGGATTCCGTCCTGTCCCAGAAATTCAATTCTTCGGTTTCGTTTATGAAGTAATGGATTCAATTAGTGGACAATTAGCACGTATGCGATTCCGTAGTGGTGGTAAATATCATGCACCAGTTACAATTCGTTCACCTTTTGGTGGTGGTGTTCATACACCTGAAATGCATGCTGACAGTCTTGAAGGTTTAATGGCTGCTCAACCTGGTTTGAAAGTAGTTATTCCTTCATCACCATATGACGCAAAAGGTTTATTAATTTCATCTATTCGTGATAATGACCCAGTTATTTTCCTTGAGCACATGAAATTATACCGTTCATTCCGTGAAGATGTTCCGGAAGAAGAGTATACAATTCCTTTAGGTGAAGCTGCTATTAAACGTGAAGGAACAGACTTATCGATCATCACTTACGGTGCAATGGTTCACGATAGTCTTAAAGCAGCAGAAGAACTTGAAAAAGAAGGTTTCTCTGTTGAAGTAATCGATTTAAGAACAGTTCAACCATTAGATATTAAAACAATTATTGCCTCTGTTGAAAAAACAGGTCGTGCAATTGTAGTTCAAGAAGCACAAAAACAAGCTGGTATTGCTGCAAACGTAGTATCTGAAATTAATGAACGTGCTATTTTAAGTTTAGAAGCACCAGTTTTACGTGTAACAGCTCCTGATACAATCTTCCCGTTCTCTCAAGCGGAAACGGTTTGGTTACCAAATTCGAAAGATATTGTATTTACAGCTAAAAAAGTTTTAACGTTCTAATAAACACTCACAAAAGAAAGGGTGAATTAAATGGCATTTGAATTTCGTTTACCGGATATCGGTGAAGGCATACACGAAGGTGAAATCGTCAAGTGGTTTGTAAAAGCAGGCGATACCATTGGCGAGGACGACATTTTATGTGAAGTACAAAATGACAAAGCTGTTGTTGAAATTCCATCACCAGTTGCTGGTAAAGTGGAAGAAGTTCTTGTTGAAGAAGGAACTGTAGCAACAGTAGGTCAAACATTAATTCGAATTGATGCTCCTGGTTATGAAGACCTTAAATTTAAAGGTGACCATGAAGATGAGCCAAAAGCAGATGCAAAAACTGAAGCTCAAGTTCAAGCAACAGCTGAAGCGGGTCAAGATGTAGATAAAGAAGAAACAAAAGAAGAACCGAAAAAAGATTCAAAAGAACAAGAACCAACTGAAGCAACAAAAGCTGCTCCTAAAACTGAACAAACAACTTCAAAACAAGAGAAAGATCCTAATGGCCGTGTAATTGCAATGCCATCAGTTCGTAAATTCGCTCGTGATAATGAAGTTGAAATTTCTCAGGTGAATGGTTCAGGAAAAAATGGTCGAGTGATGAAAGAAGATATAGAAGCGTTCATGAATGGCGGACAAGCTGATTCTTCTTCTGAAGCAGAACAACAGTCTACAGAAACTAACGAAACTGCTCAAGAAGAAAACGCAGGCAAAGAAACGAAAGTTGCTGCACCTGCCCTTGAAGGCGAATTCCCTGAAACACGTGAGAAAATGTCTGGTATTCGTAAAGCGATTGCAAAAGCAATGGTTCATTCTAAACATACAGCTCCACACGTAACGTTAATGGATGAAGTTGATGTAACTGAATTAGTGGCTCATCGTAAGAAGTTCAAAGATTTAGCTGCTGAGAAAAATGTTAAATTGACGTACTTACCTTATGTTGTTAAAGCTTTAGTTAGTACATTACGTGATTTCCCTGACTTTAACCGTTCGTTAGACGATGAAGCAGGAGAAATTATTCAGAAGCATTACTTTAACATTGGTATTGCAGCTGATACTGAAAAAGGATTGCTCGTTCCAGTAATTAAACATGCGGATCGTAAATCTGTATTTGCGATTTCAGATGAAATTAATTCACTTGCTGGTAAAGCACGTGATGGCAAATTGTCACCTTCAGAGATGAAAGGTGCTTCATGTTCAATCACGAACATCGGTTCAGCAGGTGGTCAATGGTTTACACCAGTTATCAATCATCCTGAGGTTGCTATATTAGGTATTGGACGTATTGCTGAAAAACCAGTAATTAAAAATGGTGAAATTGTAGCAGCTCCTGTGTTAGCATTATCATTGAGCTTTGATCATCGAATGATCGACGGTGCGACTGCTCAGCATGCTTTAAATAACATTAAACGTTTGCTTAGCAATCCAGAACTTTTATTAATGGAGGCGTAAAACTATGGTAGTTGGAGATTTCCCGATTGAAACAGATACGCTCGTCATTGGGTCAGGCCCTGGCGGATATGTTGCGGCAATCCGCGCAGCACAAACAGGACAAAAAGTTATTATTGTTGAAAAAGAACATATAGGTGGAGTTTGTTTAAATGTAGGATGTATTCCTTCTAAAGCGTTGATTTCAGTAGGTCACCGTTTTGAACATGCTAAACACTCTGATGATATGGGTATTACAGCAACAGACGTTAAAATTGACTTCTCTAAAGCACAAGCTTTCAAAGACAGTGTAGTTAAGAAATTAACAGGCGGTGTGGAAGGTTTACTAAAAGGGAATAAAGTTGAAATCGTACGTGGAGAAGCTTACTTCGTAGATGCGAACACAGTTCGTGTTATGGATGAAAGCTCTGCTCAGACTTACAAATTTAAGCATGCGATTATTGCAACTGGCTCTCGTCCAGTTGAAATTCCATCGTTCAAGTTCACTAAGCGTGTATTAAGTTCAACAGGCGCTTTGGCTCTTGAAGAGATTCCTGGTAAATTAGTAGTCATCGGTGGAGGTTATATCGGAACTGAATTAGGAACTGCATTTGCAAACCTAGGTTCTGAAGTAACAATTATCGAAGGCGGCGACGATATTTTAGCTGGATTCGAAAAACAAATGACTCAAATCGTTAAAAAAGGCTTGAAGAAAAAAGGTGTTAACGTTGTTCTTAAAGCATCAGCAAAAGGCGTTGAAGAAACTGATTCAGGCGTAACGGTTGCTTATGAAGCAGGCGGAGAAGAGCAAAAAGTCGAAGCTGATTATGTATTAGTAACTGTTGGTCGTCGTCCAAACACAGACGAAATGGGCCTTGAAGAAATCGGCGTGAAAATGGGTGAACGTGGGTTGATCGAAGTCGACAAACAAGTTCGCACAAGCATCGAAAACATTTTCGCAATTGGTGATGTTGTTTCAGGACCTCAGTTAGCTCACAAAGCTTCTTACGAAGGTAAAGTAGCAGCTGAAGTTATCGCTGGTCAAACATCTGTTGTGGATTACTTAGCAATCCCGGCAGTGTGTTTCACAGACCCTGAATTAGCAACAGTTGGCTTAAGTGAAGAGCAAGCTAAAAAAGAAGGCTTTGAAGTAACGGCTGGGAAATTCCCATTCGGTGCAAATGGTCGTGCTTTAGCATTAAATGCAACAGATGGTTTTGTGAAATTAGTTTCACGTAAATCTGATGGTTTATTGTTAGGTGCTCAAATCGTTGGTCAAGGTGCTTCAGACATGATTGCTGAACTTGGATTAGCAATTGAAGCAGGAATGACTGTTGAAGATATCGCTATGACAATTCATGCACATCCTACTTTGGGAGAAATCTCAATGGAAGCTGCTGAAGTAGTTATGGGACATCCAATTCATATTTTATCTAAATAATAGTTTAAGCCGCACAGTTCTAGATGAGCTGTGCGGCTTTTTTTGTATTAGTGATGTTTTAAGGGATTATCCTGAAAAATTACGGGATTAGATCGAAAGTTTACGGGTTTAGGTGAAAAAATTACGGGATTAGCAAGCAAATTTATGGGATTAGGAAATTCATATGCGTTAGATTGTAGAATAGTAGAATATGTTGATTTACATTTTGTCGGTCGCTTTCCACGGGCAAGACTTCAGCCGCTTCCTTCGCATACGCTCAGTCCAGGGTCTTCATTTCTTGCTGATTCCGCCGGAGTCGCCGCCTCCATTCCAATCAACAGAAATCGCTGTAAATATAAATATAATGATATGCATGTTTTCTCATCTGAGGCTATCACATATTAGTCCGCGGAAAGTAAGAGAATTAGCCGACCACCTTCTTTTTCTATTAAGTGCAATAGACAGGAAGTCGGATATACTAATCTAATATTTTTTTGTCTTCAGTCAAATACATATCTATATGCGTCTAAAGTATACTAGCATAGGATTTGTAGGACATGATAAAATGTCATCAAGGAAAGGGTAAATGGTGATACAACATGAAAAACACAAAATGGATTGCTTTGGCTGCGATGGCTTTAATGTTAAGTGCTTGTGGCGAAGAAGAGACTAAACCAGTTTCTCAACCTCAAGAAGATCTAGTAGAGAATGAAAATGAGGTAGAGAAAGAAGAAGTTGTCGAGAAGGAAGAAGATGTTGAAGAAGAAGTGATCGAAGAGGATGCGGAACCTCAATATGAGATTAATGAAGCGAACTGGACAGTCAAACCGATTGCAGATGCTCCTTCAAAAGTAGTTTTATTAACAATCGATGATGCACCTGATAAGAAATCTTTAGAAATGGCTAAAACATTAAAAAGCTTAAATGCACCGGCAATTTTCTTTATTAATGGGCATTTTATTGATACGGATGAAGAAAAAGCCGTTTTAAAGGAAATTCATGAAATGGGATTTGAAATTGGCAATCACACACAAACACATGCCAATTTAAAACAATTATCTGAAGAAGAGCAACGAGCAGAAATTATGCAAGTAAGTGATTCAATTGAATCTATTATCGGCGAAAGGCCGAAGTTTTTCCGTGCACCTTTTGGAGTTAATACTGATTTTAGTAGGGCTCTTGTAAAAGAACAAGGAATGTTATTAATGAATTGGACATATGGCTACGATTGGGAATCGAAATATCAAGATGCCAACGCATTAGCTGATATTATGGTGAATACTGAATTCTTAACTGATGGCGCAAATCTACTGATGCATGACCGACTATGGACAGCGGCTGCATTAACCGATATCGTAGAAGGTCTGCGTGCAAAAGGTTATGAAATGGTTGATCCGACAACGATAAAAGGTGTAACGACAGAGTGAATGCAAAAAAATCTTCCAAGCCAATAGATGGCCGGAAGATTTTTTTTGATTAATAAAAAGCTTTATGTTCTTTAATGACACGAATGAACTTGAGCTCATCGTCTTCTGGACCCTGAACAGGTAGACCAGCTTCGACGTTCATGTGAATATAAGCAATGTTTTCTTCTGTGATTATTTCCCCGGGAATAAATATTGGAATCCCTGGAGGGTAAACCATAATGAATTCAGCTGAAATACGTCCAGCAGCCTCTGAGAAGGGTACAATTTCTGTAGTAGCATAGAATGCATCCCTCGGCGTCATAGCCAATTTAGGGATATCTGGTATCGTTACAAAAGGTTCTACGACAGCCGCTTCCGTTTCTAAAGATTTTGCCATTCGATCAAGTGCGTTAATAAGTAAATTTAATTCTTTTGAAGTATCTCCAATCGTTACGATACACAAAATGTTGTATAAATCGGATAGCTCAACTTCGATATTCGCTTTTTCACGTAACCATTCTTCCGCTTGGTGACCTGTGATGCCTAAGTTCTTCACACTAATAAGCAATTTAGTAGGATCGAAGTCATACGTTGCTGAAGTTCGTAAAATTTCCTCTCCCACACAAGTTAGATGAGGAATTTTATTGATTCTTTGTCTAGCGTCTTGAGCTAATCGAATAGCTTCACCGATTAAATCATGACCGTGAACAGCTAATTGTCTTCTTGCTGTATCCAGTGAGGCGAGTATAGGATAAGAAGTAGAAGTTGTCGTCAGCATAGATAATATCGACTGAACTCGCTTTGCAGAGACACGGCCTTCACGTACGTTTAAGACGGAACTTTGTGTCATAGAGCCACCGAGCTTATGGACGGAAGTTGCAGCCATATCAGCTCCAGCAGCCATTGCTGACACAGGCAAGTCTTCATGGAAATGAATATGAACACCATGAGCTTCATCTACCAAGACAGGGATATTACGTTCATGAGATATTTTTACAATACGACTCAAGTCTGCCGCAAACCCAAAATAGGTAGGATTTATTACAAGCACAGCTTTGGCATCAGGATTTGCTTCTAACGCTTTTTCAACTGATTCGGCTGAAATCCCGTGAGAAATTCCAAGGTCTGGATCCACTTCAGGGTGAATAAAAACAGGAATAGCACCGGCAAAAACGATTGCTGACATAATTGATTTATGAACGTTACGAGGAACTAGAATTTTATCTCCAGGTCCACATACACTCAAAATCATTGTCATAATGGCACCACTTGTTCCTTGTACAGAAAAGAATGTATAATCAGCACCAAAGGCTTTTGCAGCTAATTCTTGTGCAAGTTTTATAGCTCCTTTTGGAGAATGTAAATCGTCTAATGGTGCAATGTTGATCAAGTCGATTGATAATACGTTATCTCCCACAAATTCGCGGAATGCTGGATCAACACCACTTCCTTTTTTGTGACCTGGTATATGAAATTGAATGGGATGTCTATTTCTGTGCTTAAGTAAAGCGTCGAATAGAGGGGTTTCTAGTTGTGACAACTGATCATCCACCTTACCTTTCCTATTATGATTTGTTAAGCTAATTATTCGGGAATCCATGGTACATTGATAGATGGCATGTTGGTTAAAGCAAACAGCCATTTTATTAATTGAAAAACAAGTGAATTATAGCATTATGATTCACGTATTACTATTCTTTTTAACAGGAATTATGAATAAAAGATGAATACATACAAAAAGAATTTTAGGAGGATTTCAATTTGGAATGGAAAACTAGAATTACAGACTTACTTCATATTCAATATCCGATTATTCAAGGCGGTCTTGCTTATTTGGCGTATGCGGACTTAGCTGCAGCAGTTTCTAATGCTGGCGGTTTAGGTCAAATAACGGCAATGAGTTTAGAATCACCGGAAGCATTGAGAGAAGAAATTCGAAAAGTGAGAACGCTGACAGACCATCCATTCGGCGTTAATTTTGCCATTGGAGATCAGGGTAGACCATTCGCTCATATGTTAGAAGTGGCAATCGAAGAAAATGTCCCAGTCGTTTCGATGACGGGAGGAAATCCTACGCCAATATTTGACCAGCTAAAGGGCACCACTATTAAAAAACTGGTATTAGTTGCTGCTACACGCCAAGCTCAAAAAGCCGAGGAATTAGGGGCAGACGCCGTCATGGTTGTTGGGCAAGAAGGTGGTGGGCATTTAGGTCGCGATGATGTAGGAACGATGGTGTTAGTGCCGAAAGTAGTTGATGCGGTGAAAATTCCAGTCATAGCGTCTGGTGGAATCGGAGACGGTCGAGGATGGATGGCTGCATATGCACTTGGAGCGGAAGGAATTGAAATGGGGACCCGATTTATCGCGACAAAAGAATGTGTCCATGCTTCAGAAGTTTATAAAAATGCTTTGGTTGAGGGGTCTGAAACAAGTACCACAGTTATTAAACGTTCCATTGGTGCTCCGGCAAGAGCTTTAATAAACCCTTGGACAACCGCCATTCGAGAAATTGAGTCTAAAACGCCAACATATGAGGCGTTAAAAACATACATAAGTGGAGAGGCTAATAAACAATATATCTATCACGGAGAAAGTGACCGAGGGTTTGGTTGGGCTGGTCAAGTGACCGGTTTAATCGATGATGTACCTACCGTCGAAGAGTTATTTAAGCGAATGATTTCACAAGCTGAATCCATCCGTTTAAAATGGCTATAAAGAAAGGGTGAACATTTATGAGTTATTCTTATCCGTTTTCAAAAGATTGGTCTACAACAGAAATCGTTGAAGTTGTACAATTTTTTGAAGCAATTGAAAATGCTTATGAAAATGGCATAAAACGTGAGGAACTAATGAAAAAATATCGTCGATTTAAAGACATAGTTCCTTCAATGGCAGAAGAGAAAACCTACTTTAGAGAATTTGAAAAAGAAAGTGGTTATGTCTGCTATCCGATCATTAAAAAAATGAAGGAAACAACAACTGGAGCCATTATAAAAGGAGCGGGGAAATAATCCCGCTCCTTTTTTCTAATAATTAATTTGTCATCAACTTATAAATAGGCAACAAAGCCTCGAATGTTTCATCGGCATAAGCTTCAAACTCCTCGGCAGACATTTTCACTGCTTCTTCTCTTGGTAAATGACGTCCAACTAAAAATTCGGCTTTTTTAACATCCTTCAATCGAACAAGTAAGGATTCCAAATCTTCTTTGTATGCTGCTTTTAACGGAATTGCATTTGGCGACATATGGTCACCAGAAATAATGAAATCCGCTGGTAGTTTCTTCATGATGCTCTTCTTCTTTAATAATTTCTCCGCAATAGCAACTTTGTTTGGTACTTCATAAATAACTGCTAGAACAACAAAGACATGTGACCCCCATAAACCAATTTGAAAATGGGGGAGTGCTTTGTATCCTCGTTTGTAAGGAGCGAATGCAACCCATGAATCTTTCGGAGGGTTTACAGACCGACGAGCGTGTTTTGCTACGTGTGGGAAAAATTCATCCCCAGTTTTGCTTGAAAAAAAAGTCGCATAATGCGTTCCAAAACTTTCAAATTTCGGTCGGACTTTTTCAATTAATCCTTGCATACGATGTTCTAATCCATCTATTTCAAACACTTCAAAATCGGTGTTTTCCCATGCTGTTTTCAAAAATATTTTCCTCCTTCGCAATTCCTACGTTTAGTTTAATAAAAATATGGGAAAAAATCATGTAAGTAAGCTTTTTGAAGTTGACAAAAAAATTTTATTACCATAAAGTATATAAAACATTCTGAATATTCCGATAAAAAAGAAAAGGGGTGTATGACCATGAAACAAGTTGTCCATATCGTTCGCAAAGAAGATGTAGAGAAAAAGTTAATCAATGGATTGAAGTTAGAACTCGACTACGAACTTGCCTCTTTGTTCGATGCAATGCAAATGAAAAATGACGCGGAAATGCTAAAAAGCAAAAACCGTCTGGCTGAGATTCATCAAGAGTTGGAGGCATTGCATGCATTACGGTAAAAAGAATACTGCCACTTATACGTAATTGCACCTGAACGTCGAATCTGACAACAGGTGCTTTTTTTGTTTATAATACAAATACAGATAGAAAGGCGGTAGAATTCGTGGATATAATTAAACTTGATCGTGATGCCAAAAACATGTTAAAAGAAGCAGGGAATAGAATTCGAACCTCCTTTTCCAGTGAACTTTCAATTGAGTCAAAAGCGGATGCGAATGACTTGGTTACAAACATAGATAAAGAAATCGAACAATTTTTTATTAGCCAAATAAATGCTGCCTATCCTAATCATTTGATTTTAGGGGAAGAAGGTTTCGGAAATCAACTTGAGCACTTAGAAGGAATCGTTTGGATGCTCGATCCGATTGATGGCACAATGAACTTTATTCATCAAAAGAGGAACTTTGCTATTTCCTTAGGTATTTATAAAGATGGTGAAGGTATTCTTGGCTATATTTATGATGTTGTATTAGACGAATTGTATAGTGCATATAAAGGGCATGGCGCTTTTCTAAACGATGAACGCATTCCTTTCTTAGAAGAGACAAGCATTCAAGAAGCAATCATTGGCATGAATGCAAGTTGGGTCGTACCAAATGACCATATCGAAAATGACGGCTTAATTCAATTAGTACGTGATGTAAGAGGTATTAGATCTTATGGTTCAGCAGCACTAGAATTGGCATATGTAGCGACGGGAAGAATTGATGCTTATATGTCAATGAGGTTATCACCGTGGGATGTTGCAGGAGGAATGGTTATTGCATCTGAAGTAGGGGCGGTTGCTACTAACTTAAGAGGTGAACCATTAAAGATGCTCGGAACGGATACTTTCTTTGTTGCAAGAGGTGGCTTGCATCAGCAAATTCTAACAAATTATATAAAATTAAAATAAAAAACAAGGAATCGGCATATCCGATTCCTTGTTTTTTTTCTTATAAAATACCTTGATCACGCATTTTTTTCTTTGTTTTAAAACCGAATCCCATAACCAAGATTAATGCTAAAATACTAACTAGAATGCCAGGTATACTACGTAATCCAACCGAAATTCCAATTGCAAACATCGACAGTAATGCCGCAAGAGAATATAAAACAAATACCCATTTAATATTTTTCACGAGTAGTACCTCCAAAGCACCATAATAAATTTAATCATACTAAATCAGACAAAAGTTAACAACATGTGCTATAATAACACAGTTATGGACTCGAAAAAAGAATATGGAGTGAAACGATGACAAATTTACGTAATGACTTAAGAAATATTGCAATTATTGCCCACGTTGACCATGGTAAAACAACTTTAGTTGACCAAATGTTAAAACAATCAGGTACGTTCCGTTCAAATGAACATGTGGACGAGCGCGCGATGGACTCTGGTGATATTGAGCGTGAGCGTGGTATTACAATCCTAGCTAAGAACACTGCGATTCAATACAAAGATGTTAAAATTAACATTTTGGATACACCTGGTCACGCTGACTTTGGTGGAGAAGTTGAACGTATTATGAAAATGGTAGATGGTGTTCTTCTTGTAGTTGATGCATATGAAGGATGTATGCCTCAAACTCGTTTTGTATTGAAAAAAGCCTTGGAACAAAACTTACAACCAATCGTTGTTGTTAATAAAATTGACCGTGACTTTGCACGTCCTGAAGAAGTGGTTGATGAAGTTCTTGAACTTTTCATCGAACTTGAAGCAAATGATGATCAGTTAGAATTCCCTGTAATTTTTGCATCAGGAATGAACGGTACTGCAAGTCTTTCTTCTGATGTGAATGATCAAGAAGAAAACATGAAAGTTATCTATGATGCAATCATTGAACATATTCCAGCACCAGTTGACAATAAAGAAGAGCCACTTCAATTCCAAGTATCTCTTTTAGATTACAACGATTACGTAGGACGTATCGGTATTGGTCGTGTTTTCCGCGGAACAATGGAAGTTGGCCAACAAGTATCACTTATGAAATTAGACGGTAAAGTGAAAAACTTCCGTGTTACAAAAATGTTTGGTTTCATGGGTCTAAAACGTGTTGAAATTCAACAAGCTCATGCTGGTGACTTAATCGCCGTATCTGGGATGGAAGACATTAACGTTGGTGAGACAGTTTGCCCAACTGAACATCCAGATGCATTACCAATCTTACGTATTGATGAGCCAACTCTTCAAATGACGTTCTTAGTAAACAACAGTCCGTTTGCTGGTCGTGAAGGGAAATGGGTAACATCTCGTAAAATTGATGAGCGTTTACAATCTCAACTTGAAACAGACGTATCATTACGTGTAGATCCAACTGACTCTCCGGATGCATGGATCGTTTCTGGTCGCGGTGAATTACATTTATCAATTTTGATTGAAAACATGCGTCGTGAAGGTTTTGAACTTCAAGTTTCTAAACCAGAAGTTATCGTTCGTGAAATTGACGGTGTTCGTTGTGAACCAGTTGAACGTGTACAAATCGATGTTCCTGAAGAACATGTTGGATCTATCATTGAATCTATGGGTGAGCGTAAAGGTGAAATGCTCGACATGATCAATAACGGTACTGGTCAAGTTCGTTTAGTATTCATGGTTCCTGCTCGTGGACTAATCGGTTATACAACTGATTTCATGACTTTAACTCGTGGATACGGAATCATTAACCATACATTTGATAGCTACCAACCTATGCAAAAAGGTCGTGTTGGTGGACGTAGTAAAGGTGTTCTAGTTGCCATGGCTACTGGTCAAGCTTCTGAATATGGTATTTTAGGTATTGAAGATCGTGGAACGATTTTCGTTGAGCCTGGTACTGATATTTATGAAGGTATGATTATTGGTGAACATACTCGTGACAATGACTTAACAGTTAACGTTTCGAAAATGAAAGCTGCTAATAATATTCGTTCTGCGAATAAAGAAGCAACAACTACACGTAAAAAGCCACGTATTATGACATTAGAAGAATCTCTTGAATACTTAAATGATGATGAGTACTGTGAAATCACACCTCAATCTATTCGTTTACGTAAAAAAGTTCTTGATAAATCAGAGCGTGAGCGTGTAACTAAAAAAGCAAAAACTGCTGAAAATAGTTAATTATTGATGATGAGAGGGTGAGGTACTTGGAAGAAAAGCAATTTGTTTATGACAGTATGTATCCAATTGCGCGTCTCATATATGAGACGCTTCCAAGCTATACTATGGCAGGATATGCTTTATATCTTGTCATCTTCCTATTATCTGCGTTAGTTTATAAACTTGGATTTGCGAAAAAGTTAAAAATGTCTCAAAACATTGTGATTTATCTTTTTCTGCTAATAGGATGTTTAATGCTTACGTTTTTAGCCTTCTTTTTACCAGTCGTAGAAGGTTTGATTATTGCAGCGATGATTTTGATTTTATATAAAATTCGATTGCATAATGAAAAAAAGAGTAGTGCTAGCGCTTAGCTAGTACTACTCTTTTTGTTTGTTGTGTTTTTTATTAATATGTTATTGATCAATATGACTTGGCAATAATTTTATATAGAGCGTTGGAATCAACCAAATATAAAAGATATGCGCAATTGTCCAATAACTAAATGCAGTCCAATCATTCCATACAGGAACTTCTTTTATAGCTAATAGACTTAAAATGAAAAACAAAGCAAACGTTGGTAAACATAATAAAAAACTAAGACCCAATAATTTCTTGAAATTCTGACCGATTTGAAGTTTTAGTGCTAAAAAAACAAAAACAAAGCCAATTACGATCGAAACTAAAAGATGGAAGATAAATTCTATAGGTTCAGTCCATTTGATCGCACCAATACCAGGGATAAAGTCAATATTTAATAAAAGCGTATAAACTAAAATACCTGTTATGTTTTCGACTAGTTTTAAAAAAAGACCTAGAAGAATGCCGCTAATTAGGCCGATATAAATAGATAGAAGGATTGTCTGTCGATTCCACATTTAGAAATCTTCCTCTATGCGACGGGAACTTTTATAAAACTGGAAATGTCCAGTCGCAATTCGAGCATTTGTTCTTTCAGCAATTCGATCGTGACATGGGTCACACATATACGTATGAATAGGGCGGTTACGGAGCTTTTTTGCTTGTGGTGCATCATCAGGTAAATCGTTAATGGTTTCACAAATAACACATTTTACTCGCATGTTTGGTCCTCCTATTCAACTCGTACTGCATTGACTTGCTTAATTGGATTTTCAAGATTTGAACCGTCTGCTTTTAAAATGTAGGCGGGACCATCGTCATGTAACGGTTTTCCATCTTGGCTGAACTTGAAAATAAGCGTTTGCGCTTCTTCTAAAGAAAATGAGTGTTCACCGTTTTCTGTTTCAATTACAACGGTTGTTGCATTTTCTTTAACTTCCGCATTTTTTAAGAAGTGATGTAAATAGATGCCAAAAGTTCCTGTGAGCATTTTTGTTTTCTCATATTTTTTTTCTGTTTGAATCGTAGGAGGGTTTGTTGAACCTTCCATTATTTCTCTAGACCAATGTGCAGACATGTTTTTCGTGTATTCCTCTAACTCATCTGTTTCTTTATGTTTTGTAGTGAAAAATGTAGTTAAATCAATACGGCGATCATCAAAAATCCAAACACCTGGATCTAATGTGATTTTAAAATTCACTTCGCCTTTTACTGGGATAATTCTTTCCATATGTCGTTGCCTCCTAGCGAGTTGCCATTTCTAGTTTTAGTATAACCCTTTCCTCAAAGGTTAAAAAGAATTAAGTTTTTTGCAATAGAGATGTAGAGGCAACACTTGCAATTTTCGCATTTGAAAGATACACTTTATTAAGAATATAACAGGTAATGGGGGCGTCCTCATGGATACAGAATTACAAACATCGTATCAGGAAAAAGCATATCTTTTGTTGAAAGCTGATGCGGAAAAAATAGCACAACTCATTAAAGTCCAAATGGACCATTTGACGATGCCGCAATGTCCGCTTTATGAAGAAGTCTTAGATACGCAAATGTATGGTTTGTCCAAAGAAATCGATTTTGCGGTTAAACTAGGGCTTATTGAACGTGAAGAAGGAAAGCGCCTTCTATCTACACTTGAAAAAGAATTATCTGTCTTGCATGAAGCATATACAGAAAAATAAGTTTAAAACTCAAACTCTCCATGTGTTTGAGTTTTTTTGCTAGATAAAAGAAAAAGAGGTCCAATACATGATTCCCTATTTTAAAAGATATGCCAAAAATTTTGATTACCCTCTATTTTTTACATATCTCTTCCTATGCCTTTTTGGTTTAGTCATGATCTACAGTGCCAGTATGGCTTGGTCAGTAAGAAGATATGATTTTGAGTCCGATCATTTTTATAAAAAACAAATATTAAATTTAATCATTTCAGTTCCTGTCTTCTTATTAGCGGCGATTTTCCCCTATAAACATTACCGGAAAAAAGTAATTATGATTACAATGCTTGTCGTGATGTTTGTCTTACTCGCTTTGGTTCATTTAATTGGGTATTCAGCAGGTGGAGCTCAAAGTTGGATTAATTTAGGATTTGGTAATCTTCAACCGTCTGAATTAGCTAAAATAATCATTGTTCTTTATTTTGCAGGTGTGTTTGCAAACAAAGCTAGTAAAGGACCAATCGATAGTTTTAATCAATCAATAGCACCGCCTGTAACGGTGTTAGTTTTAGCAGTCGCATTTGTGTTAACTGAAGTAGATATGGGTTCAGCTATGATTCTATTTATGACTGCCATTTCCGTGATGGCGGCAAGTGGAATAAAAATTCGTACTTTCGTTAAAATGAGTGCAGTAATGGTTGGTGGCCTAGCTGTCATCATGCCAATTTTATATTTGGTAAGAGATAAATTCATTACCGAGAAACGGTTAGGACGAATTGAAGCATTTTTAAACCCCTTCGAATATGAACAGGGTTTTGGTTATCAAGTTGTAAATGGTTATTATGCGATTGGAGCCGGTGGTTGGAAGGGCTTAGGTTTAGGTCAATCCGTTCAAAAATTAGGTTACTTACCTGAACCACAAACTGACTTCATTATGGCAATTATTGCGGAAGAACTCGGAATAATAGGAGTCTTAATCGTAATAGGTGGTTTAGGATTTATCGTACTTCGTGCACTGACCATTGCTTTACGTGCTGAAGATCCTCATGCTCGTATGATTGCTGCCGGGTTTGGGAGTATAATAGGCATCCAAACTTTTATTAACTTAGGAGGATTACTTGGCATTATTCCGTTAACAGGAGTGCCATTGCCATTTATCAGTTATGGCGGTACGTCAGTTATTTTGTTATCTTTAGCTATGGGTATACTTTTAAATGTATCCATGTTTGTCAAATACGAAAAAACTCGAACCTAAGGGGTGTCATCTCAATTGAAAACGATTCAAAAAATTTTAGTAGCCAACCGCGGAGAAATTGCGATTCGAATTTTCCGTGCTTGTACAGAACTCAAATTAAGAACTGTATCGATTTATTCAAGAGAAGATAGTGGGTCATTTCATCGCTATAAAGCAGATGAATCATATTTAGTTGGAGATGGGAAGAAACCTATTGACGCCTACCTTGACATTGAAGGTATTTTAAAAATCGCGAAAGATAGCGGTTCAGATGCTATTCATCCCGGTTATGGTTTTTTATCAGAAAACGTTGATTTTGCTAGACGTTGTGAAGAAGAAGGAATCATTTTCATCGGACCTACCTCGCAGCATTTAGATATGTTTGGCGATAAAGTCAAAGCAAGAACACAAGCGGTTTTAGCAGGTATCCCTGTTATTCCAGGTAGTGATGGTCCCATTAAATCCGTTGAGGAAGCACGTGAATTTGGTGAACAGAATGGTTATCCTCTTATGATTAAAGCGTCTCTTGGAGGCGGTGGACGTGGTATGCGTATTGTTCCAACTGAACAAGACTTAGAGTCAGCATACGAACGTGCGAAATCTGAAGCGAAAGCTGCTTTTGGTTCAGATGAAGTGTATGTAGAAAAATTTGTTGAAAAACCAAAACATATTGAAGTACAAATTTTAGGCGACAAACAAGGGAATTTAGTGCATTTATATGAGCGTGACTGTTCGATTCAACGCAGACATCAAAAAGTGGTTGAAATCGCGCCATCTAACTCGATTAGTGCTGACCTTCGAAATCGCATTTGTGATGCTGCCGTACAATTAATGAATAATGTTCACTATATAAATGCAGGAACCGTTGAATTTTTAGTGGCTGGAGATGATTTTTATTTCATCGAAGTAAATCCTCGTATTCAAGTTGAGCATACGATTACGGAGATGGTTACTGGAATTGATATTGTGCATACGCAAATACATATTGCAGATGGTAGTTCTTTGCATGAAGAAGAAGTTGGTATACCAGCGCAACAAGATATTCCGTTATTCGGTTTTGCAATCCAATCCCGTGTAACGACGGAGGATCCTTTAAACCAATTCATGCCTGATACAGGGAAATTAATGGTTTACCGTTCTGGTGGAGGATTTGGTGTACGTTTAGATGCCGGGAATGGTTTCCAAGGTGCGGTCATTACGCCATACTATGATTCATTACTCGTAAAAGTATCAACTTGGGGTATGACTTTTAAAGAAGCTGCGGCTAAAATGGACCGTAACTTACAGGAATTTAGAATTCGAGGAATCAAAACGAATATTCCTTTCCTAGAGAACGTTGTTAAACATCATCATTTTTTATCAGGTAAATTCGATACGAGCTTTATTGACTCAACTCCTGAACTGTTTTTATTCCCAACACGTAAAGACCGTGGTTCTAAACTTCTAAACTATATTGGAAACGTGACGGTTAATGGTTTCCCTGGAATTGAGAAGGATTCAAAGCCTGTTTTCTCTCTTCCAAGAAAGCCTGAAATTGTAAGACCGACTACATCTTTGTCGGGTACGAAACAAATTCTTAATGAACGCGGTGCTGAAGGGTTAGTAAAATGGATTCAAGAACAAGAAGATGTTCTAATAACTGACACTACATTTAGAGATGCTCATCAGTCACTTCTTGCTACACGCGTTCGCTCTCATGATATGTATCAAATTGCTGAACAATCAGCAGTAGGTATGCATGATGCCTTTTCTTTTGAAATGTGGGGTGGCGCAACGTTTGATGTAGCCTACCGTTTCTTAAAAGAAAATCCTTGGGATCGTTTAATCAAAATGCGTGAGATGATACCAAATGTCCTTTTACAAATGCTTGTTCGAGGGGCAAATGCGGTTGGATATAAAAATTACCCGGACAATGTTATCCGTGAATTTATACAATCATCGGCTGAAGCAGGAATCGATGTGTTCCGAATTTTCGATAGCTTAAACTGGATTAAAGGAATGGAAGTTGCAATTGATGCAACCCGACAATCTGGTAAAATTGCTGAAGCGTCCATTTGTTATACTGGGGATATTTTAGATGATAACCGTGCGAAATATACGGTGGCTTATTATAAAGAAATGGCGAAAGAGTTAGAAGCTGCTGGTGCACATATTTTAGCGATTAAAGATATGGCAGGTCTTTTAAAACCTGAAGCTGCTTATCGTTTAATTTCAGAATTAAAAGATACTGTGAACTTACCGATTCATTTGCACACACATGATACTAGCGGCAATGGTATTTATATGTACGGTCGTGCAATCGATGCAGGCGTTGATATTGTGGATACAGCTTTAGGAACAATGGCTGGACTGACTTCTCAACCGAGTGCTAACAGTTTGTCCTATGCTTTAAATGGTAGCAAACGAGAAGTAAGGGTAGATGTAAAATCATTGGAACAGTTGTCTCAATATTGGGAAGATGTTCGAAAATATTACCAAGATTTTGAATCAGGCATGATGAGTCCTCATACGGAGATTTATGTTCATGAGATGCCTGGCGGTCAATATAGTAATTTACAGCAACAGGCTAAAGCGGTCGGTCTTGGGGATCGATTTGAAGAAGTAAAGGATATGTATTCTCGAGTTAACTTAATGTTTGGAGATGTTGTCAAAGTAACACCATCCTCTAAAGTAGTGGGAGACATGGCTTTATTTATGGTTCAAAATGATTTAGATGAAAATTCTGTATTAGTTCGAGGGGAGAGTATTGATTTCCCAGACTCTGTTATTGAGTTTTTCCAAGGTTATATTGGACAACCTTATGGTGGATTCCCGAAAGAGTTACAAAAGGTTATTTTGAAAGATCGGGAAGCTATTACGGTTCGACCAGGTGAACTTCTTGAACCTGTTGATTTTAGAGAGTTGAGAGATGAATTATTCCATAAATTGAATCGTCCGGTTGATAGCCACGAAGTTTTAGCCTATGCTTTGTATCCTAAAGTGTACGAAGAATATGCAGAAGTGGTGAAGAAGTTTGGAGACGTATCAGTTTTAGATACACCAACGTTTTTATACGGAATGCGTTTAGGCGAAGAAATTGAAGTGGAAATTCAAAAAGGAAAAACCTTAATTATTAAAATGGTCTCTATTAGCCAGCCACAAGCGGATGGCAATCGCGTGATTTATTTTGAATTAAATGGTCAGCCTCGCGAAATTATCATTCAAGACATGAACGTTGAAACAACAGGAAACCAAGTTTTGAAAGCGGATAACTCAAATCCGAATCACATAGGAGCGACTATGCCAGGAACTGTGTTGAAGGTCGTTGCATCGAACGGTTCGTCAGTGAAAAGAGGCGAGCATCTTTTGATTACGGAAGCTATGAAAATGGAAACAACTGTTCAAGCACCATTTGACGGCGTGATTAAGGAAATCTATGTATCAGCAGGCACGTCAATTGCACCAGGTGATTTATTGATTGAAATTGAAAAGGCTTAAAATTTGTCAGGTCCGTAGTAATTACGGATCTGACCTTTTTTAAGGATATAAATATAGTAGGATAACAAAAAACAGCAATCACCTTATTTAAGGTAATTGCTGTTTTATTTATTTTGATATTTTTGAACGGCTTCGAGATAACAATAAAATCATGTAGCATAATAAACCGAATAAAAGAGATATTAAAAGTGAATGTAATAGCGCAATGAACAAATTTAATTTTGTTAAGACGACGAGCATTCCAGTAGTTGCTTGAAGTGTAACGATGATAAATGCGATAATCCATCCGTAATACAACACTTTTTGATCCTTGTAATGTTTAAATGCATGCCATGCGATTCCTGCAATCCAAAGTAAAATGAATGCAGCAGCAGCTCGATGGCCCATTTGAACCCATTCGTACATATTGGTTGGGAAAGTAAATTGGTCATTCCGACAAAGTGGCCAATCCGAGCAAATGAGACTAGAATCGGTATGTCTAACTAGAGCACCTGTATAAACAACCACATATGAATACAACGCTACACCAATCGTATTCCATTTTAGCGTTTTACCAATGCGTAATTTATCGGTGTCAAATTTACGATCTACTTCAAAAATGAGAAGAGTAAGTAATAGAACTGAAGCAAAAGAAATGAGTGAAATTCCAAAATGTAGTGCGAGAATAAAATCACCTTGCCCCCACTTAACTTGAGCAGCACCAATTAATGCTTGCAATATGAGGAAAAACATGGCGAGAAATGCTAAAAATTTTGTTTCTCTAACATGACCAAGAGCACGCCATGACCAAACTGATAAAATTAGAATTAATATACCGACCGCACCTGTTACCAGGCGGTGAGAGAATTCGATTAATACTTCGGTTGTTATTTTGTCCGGAATTAATTGTCCATTACATCCCGGCCAATGTCTGCCACAACCCATACCACTATCTGTTTTGGTGACGAGTGCACCACCGAGTAAGATAAGAAGCATTCCAATTGTTGCAGCAACAGCAAACCATTTCAGGTATTTACTTTGTTGCATGAGTGACACCTACTTTGCCTATACTGATCATCTTAAATGAATAAAACACTTCATATAAGAGACACCTGCTTGTTTGATAATAGCTAAGAATAGGCTAAAAAACAACGTATATGACGGAAAAAAAGGATTTATAGAAGTCATTTCACAAATTGTTCATAAAAAAGCCCCTTTCCATTCACAAATGTTTTTCCAAAATGGATTAATATAAAGATGTTGTGTCGAATTGATGGGCAAAAATGTTCGTCATTTCTAGCTAATTTCAACTTACGTATAGAAAAAACTACAGTTTTTCGATATAGTAAGTGTAGCGGAATATGCTTACAACTTTGAAAGGAGGAGTTTCATGTCAAACGGTCGCGCGTTAACTGCAAGTGCAGAAGCGGATCCTGAAACAACAACGTTTGTGAAGGACTTTCTTGCATTAATTAAAATTGGTATTGTTAACTCTAATCTCGTGACAACATTTACGGGTTTATGGCTAGCATTTCAATTTTCAAATCGTCATTTTTTAAATGAACTGGATCTCATGTTCTATACATTATTTGGGGCAGCATTGATCATTGCGGGTTCTGGCGCTATGAATAACTTCATTGATCGTGATATCGATCCAATTATGTCGAGAACAAAATCTAGACCAACTGTAACAGGTCGTTTCTCACCAGCACCCGTTTTGGCCATTGCTCTGTCCTTTTTGGTTGTTGGCGAAATTTTGTTATTTATGGCATCGGTTTCTGCCGGTGTATGGGGACTAGCTGGAATAATCAGCTACGTTGTTTTGTACACTATGTGGTCCAAAAGAAAGCATGTAAGCAATACAATTGTTGGTAGTATCTCAGGAGCCATCCCACCTGTTATTGGTTGGGCAGCTGTTGAACCAGCACTTGGTTGGGGAGCTTTAGCGTTATTCCTCATTATGTTTGCATGGCAACCCCCACATTTTTATGCGCTAGCAATGAAACGGACAGAAGAATACCGAGCAGCAGGCATTCCAATGCTTCCTGTGGTAAAGGGTTTTGCACGTACTAAGAAATCAATGTTGGTATGGGTACTTATCTTATTCCCTCTCCCGTTTTTACTCATGGAGCTCGGAACATGGTTCTTGATTTTAGCTACTGCTTTAAATGTGGGATGGCTCGTACTTGCAATAAAAGGCTTTAAAGCGGAAGATGATTTAAAATGGGCAAATGGCATGTTTATTTACTCGTTAAATTACATGACAATCCTATTTGTATCGATGATCATTTTCTCGATTTTCAGTTGAAATTTAAATTCTTTTATCTAAAAAGAATTTAAATAGAACTGAACCTAAGTCCCAAAACACAAGAATACAACTACGAAAGAGGGGTTTGATTAAGCTATGATGAAAGGGCTCAAAAAGTGGCGTCTCTTTTCAATGCTGACAGCTCTAATGATTTTCTTAGCTGGATGTGGTGATGAGCATTTGTCGACACTTACACCTGCTGGACAAGTCGGTAGAGATCAATTAAATTTGATGATTCTATCAACTGCAATAATGGTTTTAGTTATCATCGTTGTTATGATCGTTTATATCATTGCAATTATGAAGTTCCGTCGTTCTAAACTTGGGGAAGATTTCATTCCTAAACAAGTTGAAGGAAATCACACACTTGAAATTATTTGGACAACAGTTCCGATTATTTTATTACTAATTTTGACTGTTCCAACTGTCATCGCTACATATGAATTAGCTGATACAAAAGGTATGGACAAAAAAGATGAAAACGGAAACAAAACAGCTGTTACTGTGAATGTTGAAGCTAATCTTTATTGGTGGGAATTTGAATATCCTGATTTAGGAATTGTTACTGCGCAAGAACTAGTCGTTCCTACAGGAGAAAAAGTTTATTTCAATTTAAAAGCCGCTGACGTAAAACACTCATTCTGGATTCCAGCAGCTGGTGGTAAATTGGATACAAACGTTGATAATATCAACACATTCTTCCTAGACTTCGACAATCCTTCAGATTCTCTTGAAGATGGCGTATTTTATGGGAAATGTGCTGAACTTTGTGGACCTTCACATGCTTTAATGGACTTTAAAGTGAAAACTTTAGACCGTGAAGACTTTAATACATGGGTAGAAGACATGAAGGCATCAGCTGATCAAGCAGCTCCTGAAACAGCAGTTGCACAAGAAGGTCAAGAAATATTTGAACAAAGCTGTATCACTTGTCACGCTGTTTCTGGTGCAGGAACTGCTGGAAGTGTTGGACCTAACTTAGCAACATTTGGTGATCGTAACCGCGTTGCTGGTTTCCTAGAGCATAACGAAGAAAATATTAAAGCTTGGATTAACGATCCACAAGAATTTAAACCTGGTAATAAAATGCCACAACCTGAAGATTTACCAAAAAGAAATGGTAAAGAACTTACAGATCAAGAGCTTACAGCTCTTACAGAATATTTAATGGGATTATCTGTTGAAGAGTAATTTTCACAGAATGACTTGAAGGAGGTTAAAGTTGTGAGTTCAATCGCACAGAAAAAAGGCTTTGGCGCTACATTGTGGGACTATTTAACAACAGTTGACCATAAGAAAATTGCCATCCTTTACCTCATTACCGGCGGATTTTTCTTTATCGTTGGTGGTATTGAGGCTATGCTTATTCGTATACAGCTTATGAAACCGGATAACGATTTTGTAGCTGCTGGATTGTTTAACGAAATTATCACCATGCATGGAACGACTATGATTTTCCTTGCAGCGATGCCATTATTATTTGGTTTCATGAATGCTGCGGTTCCTTTGCAAATCGGTGCGCGTGACGTTGCGTTCCCGTTCTTAAACTCATTAGGTTTTTGGATGTTCTTCTTTGGAGGGATTTTCTTAAACTTATCATGGTTCTTAGGTGGAGCTCCTGATGCAGGATGGACTTCATATGCATCATTAGCTATTTCATCTCCAGGCCATGGTATAGATTTCTATGCATTAGGTCTTCAAATATCGGGTGGTGGTACGTTAATAGCGGGGATTAACTTCCTTGTAACGATTATTAATATGCGTGCACCGGGTATGACATATATGCGTATGCCGCTATTTACGTGGACTACTTTTGTAGCATCGGCGTTAATTTTATTCGCATTCCCTCCACTTACAGTTGGTCTATTCTTAATGATTTTTGACCGTATGTTTGGCGCTAATTTCTTTGACCATACCATGGGTGGTAACACAATTATTTGGGAGCATTTATTCTGGATATTTGGTCACCCTGAAGTATATATCTTGATTCTACCAGCATTTGGTATTTTCTCGGAAATCTTCTCAACTTTCTCACGTAAACGTCTATTTGGTTACTCAGCAATGGTCTTTGCAACTGTGTTAATCGGTTTCTTAGGATTCATGGTTTGGGCTCACCATATGTTTACAACAGGTATGGGAGCAACTGCTAATGCTATTTTCGCTGTAGCAACGATGGCTATTGCTGTTCCAACCGGAGTTAAAATCTTTAACTGGCTTCTCACAATGTGGGGAGGAAGTATCAAGTTCACAACACCAATGTTATATGCGGTTGGATTTATTCCTTCGTTCGTAGCAGGTGGTGTAACGGGTGTTATGCAAGCATCAGCACCTCTAGATTACCAACTACATGATTCTTACTTCATCGTAGCGCATTTCCACTACGTTATTGTTGGTGGGGTAGTATTAGGTTTATTAGCTGGATTACATTACTACTGGCCGTTAATGTTTAACACAATGTTAAATGAAGCGATGGGTAAAATTACTTTCTGGTTATTCTTCTTAGGATTCCATTTAACTTTCTTTATTCAACATTTCTTAGGTCTTCTTGGTATGCCACGTCGTGTATTCACTTACGGAGCAGATCAAGGTTGGGATCTATTCAATGCAATTAGTTCTTCCGGTGCTGTACTTATGGCGGCTGGTGTAATTGTTCTTGTTGTGAATATTGTTATGACAATTGCTAAGAACGTACCAGTGGGTCGCGACCCATGGGGTGATGGACGTACTTTAGAGTGGGCAATTCCACAACCAGTACCGTTCTATAACTTTAAACAAATTCCTTTAGTACGTGGGTTAGATACTTTCTGGATTGAGAAACAAGAAGGAAATGTAGAAGGTATGACATATGCTGAACCAATCGGTGATATTCATATGCCAAACAATTCGATTATTCCTTTCATTATGTCATTCGGTTTATTCGTAGGTGCTTTTGGTGCCTTGTATAATGGTGAACAACCATGGGCAATTCCAGTTTTAGGATTGGGATTAATCATTACATTTGCAGCAATGGCAACACGTTCATTGAAAGATGATCTTGGATACCATATTCACAAAGAAGATTTATTGAATGAAAAAGGGGGTAAACACTAATGGACTTAAATACTAAGTACACGCCCCATTCATGGCCGGATCATCCAGAAAGTGCAACACTAGAAGGGAAAAATAAATTTCTAGGTTTCTGGTTGTTCCTAGGCGGTGAAACTGTTTTATTCGCAAGTCTATTTGCTACGTATTTGGCTCTTAAAAATCGTGGTCCAAGTGGAATGGAATTTACAACACAAGAACTATTTGAATTACCTTTAGTGTTCATCATGACAATGTTACTTTTAACTTCGTCATTAACAAGTGTTTATGCGATGTACCATATGAAAAACTATAATTTCAAAGCGATGCAAGCTTGGTTAGCTGTAACGGTTCTTTTAGGGGCAGCTTTCCTAGGATTTGAAATTTATGAGTTTTATCACTATGTACATTTAGGATTCACTTATGACCAAAGTGCTTTTAGTTCTGCGTTCTTTACTTTAGTAGGAACTCACGGACTACATGTATTGATTGGTCTTGGATGGATTACACTATTAATGCTTCGTAATACTAAACGTGGGTTTAATCTTTATAATGCACCTAAGTTTTATGTTGCATCTTTATACTGGCACTTTATTGACGTCGTATGGGTATTCATCTTTACGGTAGTATACTTGATGGGAGTGATTGGTTAAGATGGCACATGATGTACACACACACGTAAAATCTAATATCGAATTTGAATATGCGCGTCGTCGTGCAGCAAATGAGATGCGTGGTCAAGTGACAACGTTTGCGATTATGATTTTCTTAACTTTAATCGCTTTTACAATGGTTTTAGCAGGATTTTCGGCTTACTTAGTTATCCCGTTCATTTTGCTACTAGCTGCAATCCAAGTGGTTTTGCAACTTTACTACTTTATGCATATGAGCCATAAAGGGCATGAAACAGCTTCATTATTCCTGTATTCAGGTGCTTTAATAGCAGCGATTACAGTTCTTACATTCCTAACAATTGTTTGGTGGTAAGATTAAAAAAGTAGAGTGAGGAAAGAGAAATCTTTCTTCACTCTTTTTTTGTTTTGAGGATTGTCATAGTTCGTTCATTGAAGTTCTTAATGTAGAGACATATAATAGAGGTATTGACAAAAAGGAGCGATCAATATGATGCCTTTAAATATATTTGGATTTCAAGCATTATGGAGTCCCTATTTACTAGTTTTTACACTCTTGATCATTGGAGTCTATTTTCTGTTTACAATAAAATGGCGAACTCGTTTTGAAGGAAGTCAACCATTAAAGATAAAGGAAGCAATTGCTTTTGTTAGTGCGCTTCTTCTCTTTTATGCTGTAAAAGGGTCACCAGTAGACTTACTTGCTCATATTTTATTTTCAGTTCATATGGTTCAAATGGCTTTATTGTTAATGTTAATACCAGCATTATTCATTTCAGGAATACCACCATGGATGTGGAGAAAATTTTTATCTGTAAAAGTTTTTAAAGCAGTGTTCCGTTTTTTCACAAAACCAATTCTTGCATTACTTGTTTTTAGTGCATTCTTTTCTGTTTACCATTTACCTGTTGTTTTGGATACCATCAAATTACATGAATGGTTGCATAGTTTAGTGACGTTTATATTATTCTTATCGGCTTTATTTTTATGGTGGCCGATTGTCAATAAATTAGAAGGCGAAAATCAAGTTCATGGCTTGAAGAAAATTGGCTATATCATTGGGAGTGCAATTCTAATTACTCCTGCATGCGCGCTCATTATCTTTGCTACAAATCCTATGTATTCGACTTATTCAAATGGTGAGGCATGGTTGAAGGCAATGGAGTTATGTGTCCCAGCTTCAACTTTATCTACCTTAAATTTATCAGGACCTGAGTTATTTACAAATATGCCAGTAGTTGAGGATCAACAGCTTGGTGGCGTCATTATGAAGATTATTCAAGAGGTCATTTACGGTGTCTTTTTGGCTATGATTTTCTTCCAATGGTATAAATCAGAGCAAGATAATGCGGACGAAATAACACAAAAAGCTTTAGAAGATCGACAAGCAATTGCGTCGCATCAGTAATAAAACTAATTTCGATCGATGATAGGAGAATTCGCCATGGACTTACCATTATTACCAACAATCAGTACTTTCTTTATTGTTTTAAGTGCGGTGCTTGTAGCGATTGGATGGACATTGATAAAACAAAAGAAGATAGAAGCTCATAAAAAAACTATGTTTGCCGCAGCAATTTCTGCTATTTTATTCTTCATCATTTACGTTTCTCGAACAATTTTTGTTGGAAACACAGCTTTTGGGGGACCGGAAGAATATAAAATTTACTACACCATTTTTCTAGTTTTTCATATTTTCTTAGCAACAACGGGTGCTGTCTTTGGTATTAGTACTTTGCTAACTGGATATAAGAACAACTTGAAAATCCATCGTAAACTAGGACCCATCACGAGTATTATTTGGTTTTTCACTGCAATCACAGGAGTAGCCGTTTATTCGTTGCTTTATGTCATTTATCAGGGTGGAGAAACAACCTCTGTTATTAAAGCAATATTAGGATTTTAATAAGTAACGCCAACGATCTCATTTTGGATCGTTGGCGTTTTTTCTAATTTTAATAGTGACAAATTTCCATTGATCCAAAGAAAGAACCATTCATAATCGGATTAGCTCACAGAGGCTTTTAATGACATGAATTAGAAAATGCGTGTCAAACCCTAATCGTGACATTCCTAGCTTCCTTACGAACAAGGGAAGGTAGGACAGTCATTCTAAAGGAGTGACACGCATTTTTTTAGTACCTACTAAGTCTTATAATTTAAAGTTCGTCCGCACGATTCCTGCTTCTTTAGCAGTTGTGAAAATGATAACAACGAAGGGTCCGATTATCAACCCTAGGAATCCAAAGATTTGTAACCCTATGAACATGGCAATTAAAGTTGCAAGAGGAGATAACCCAATTTGAGAACCCATTAACTTTGGTTCCACAGCTCTTCGAATGATTAACAATACTAAAGCTAATATTGCGAGCTTTGTTCCTAAGGCAATATCGCCAGTTATAAATTGATAAAGAGACCATGGACCAACAATAGCGATCGAACCAAGTATTGGAATGATATCGATAATCCATATAACGATAGACATCACCAATGCATATTCAGGAGCTATAATTAATAAGCCAATGAAACTAGCTACTAATATAAATAGACTTGCTAAAAACTGGGCTTTCATAAATCCGAATACAACGGAGTTTAAACGAGACGTCATAAAACGAACTTTTTCTGCGCTCGAAGGAGTTAAATGACGAAATACCATCTTTTTTAAATCAGTTAAATCAAGCATAAATAAGAATAAAGTGATTATGTAAACGATAAAACTCACTAAAAAATTTGGGATTTCAGTTAATAACCCACTGATGCTGTCTGAATCTATGATTCCAAGAACCGCTTTTTGGGCACTATTGAAAAATGTTTTCAACTCTTCGTTAATTGATTCAATCACTTCAGTTGGCATTCCTTGTGTAAAACTAACAAGTTTACTTTGAACATTCATCCAGGAGAGTGAAAGCGTGTTGAAATAGTCTGGAGCAATTTTAGAAAGTTGAATAATTTGACCAATAATTTGGGTAATCGTGAAGTATAAAACTCCTGAAATAACCAATAAAAAAAGAATAAAGACTGTAATAACACTTGTTTTTCGCTTCCAAGAAAATTTAAATTTACTCCACTTAACGATCGGTTCTAAGAGAAATGCCGTAATCAGAGCGAGAATAATTGGAATTGAAATGGGTAACACAAAGGTAATAAATAAAATAGCAAGTAAAGCTAGTAGAGCAAGTATGAGAACCTTTTTTGTCAGCCATTTGGGCAATGAATACACCTCTTTTCCACTGTTCTTATAAGTATAGACAAGAAAAAGAACTTTGAACAGATGAAAAAAAACGCCATGGAAAATTTATTTCCAGGCGTTTATATTATGCACGAATTTCAAAAGCGTTTAAATCCGTTCTAACAGCTGCTAAAGTTTGTTGGCATGATTTCACTAAGTGAGCAGGGAAGACTTCTTGGTCCCCATATTCTACACCGTGTGGATAATAATGCTTTCCTACAACTGGTTTCATTAAAGTGATGATTGCATCATGTGATCCAATATCGCCTTCTGGTGTGAAACCAAATATACGAAGATAGAAAGTACCTTCTTTAATTTCATATTTCTTATCATACGTTACACGTTCGTAATCCCATTGACCTTCACGAACCAATCCGTGCTTTAACATGATTTCATCCAGCAATTCTAAATCAGCTGCTGTATTTTCAAGACCAGTATTTTCAAAATACATAGATTCGTCCTCCTTTAAATGCATTATACCTATGAAGCGTTCCATTTTATAATAGTTGAAATTACGTTTTGTTGCAATGACAACATTGTGTCTAAACACTTTTCATTGATATAATAGACTCATCTCTCCAAGAATAAAGGAGTTTTCGATTTGAAGGTATTGGTTCGAGTTCTTATATTAATGGCCATAATGTTGACCTTATTTTTCTATTCAGACCAATCCGTGAAAGAAAACGACGTTTTAGAAGCCCCAAATTCAAGTGGGCAAGCGATTCCACAACCTAACTTGCAGCCTCCAAATGAAACAAATTCTATTGCAAGACCAGCGAGTGGTCTATCAACTTTAATTGGTCAGGATACTTCTGGGCTTATTTCACAGTTCGGAGGTCCAAATCGTATTGAAGCGTCTGCATTCGGATATTCATGGTGGATTTATAACGAATCTCCATCCTTATTTATGATGGTTGGCGTCAATAAAGATATCATAAATCAAGTGTATATTGCTGGTAACAAATTAGATGCCGCACCTTTTCAAATACAACAATCGGTAGAAGAGGTATATCGGTTTACGATTATTCAGAATGAAATATCTGTCGGTATAGAGGATAATAATTATACCTTTTCTTTAGGGCAAGAAGATGTGATGAATCGCATACTTGTTGAGTTTGATGGTTTATATGCTCAAGTATATGTTGATAAAGTGGACAGGGAAATTGAAGCCATTCGCTTTACGGATCCGAAAACATTAGTGTTGCATCAACCTTATGAAATGAGTTACAAAGGCGACTACTTAGCACCTAGTGTCCCATCAACATCTGAGCAAAAAGAAATTGATGAATCAAATGAACGACAAACGTTTGATTTAACTAATTTATTTAGATTAAGACATGATATTCGTCAGGTAGAACCAGATCTTTCTTTGAGCATGGTTGCTCGAAAACATAGTGAAGATATGGCTATTCAAAACTATTTTTCACATGAATCACCTAATTACGGGGATTTAGAGGATCGATTGAAAGAGGCTGAAATACCATTTACAACTGCTGGAGAAAATATCGCTGCTTTCTACTTTGATCCCATTGAAGTAGTGCATGGGTGGTTAAATTCTCCAGATCATAGAGAAATGTTATTAAATGAGGATTTCACACATGTAGGATCCGGGGCATTTGGCAAATATTACACGCAAGATTTTGTTGAACGTGAAATAAGCGAATTGCCAAAAGCGGATAATGAAAGATAATATATAAATTCATTAACGAACAATGGTTCCTTCATCGGAGCTTCCAAATTGTCTAATATGCAGTGGTATTTGGTGAGTAGTCGCTAAATCCACTGCTTTTTTTTGTAAAATAGGATGACCTTTTATACAATGCGAAGCTAATTCTGCATATGAAATTTCTTTTAATATCGAAGCTTCCTTATTTAACTTGGGATCATCCGTCATTACACCAGGTACGTCTTTATAAAACTCAACCATTTTCACTCGAAAGTTTACAGCCATTAGAATAGCAGTTAAATCACTTCCGCCTCTACCTAAAGTCGTAAAACGATGATTCGTTGTTATACCTTGAAAACCTGGAACAATTACACACGGAACTTGTTGTAAAAATTCTTCAATGTATTGGGTAGACGTTTTAATAATGGCCGCATTTCCAAAGTGGTCATCTGTAAATAATCCCGAATGGATGCCATAAGCTAATTGACAGGGTATCTGCTCCTTAATTAGCTCCGCTGCTAAAACAGATGAAGCTAATAACTCTCCACAACTAGCTGCGAGATCCTGCGCTTCAGGAGCGCTTTTAAATGCCTCGCTTAAATGTATCAAAGAATCCGTTGAATATGGTTCACCAGCTCGGCCCATAGCTGATACGACGACTATGACAGAATTATGAAGACGAATGGCATCTTTAATATGTTGAATGCATGCTGCTCGAGATTTTTCATCTCGCATCGCGATTCCTCCAAATTTTTGAACAATCATTTATCCAGCTCCTCATCAAATTGGTGACACTTTTTCTTTTTCTTACATACGCTGAACGTATCTTGACTGTAATGTATTCAAGTGCGCAATTATTGTGTAGGAGGGGAAGTATGTCCTGCTTTATTGCAGATTTATTAAAAGACTGGCCGTGTACCTGGATTCAAGGGTCTTTTGCACAACCCATATACGGAATAAAAGACGATTCTCGAAAAATAAAAAAAGGGGATCTATTTGTTGCGATTAATGGAAAAAAAGATAAAGGCAGAATTTATATAAATGAAGCCATTCAAAAAGGTGCAATTTGCATTATTTCAGAGGAAAAAGTAGATGATATTCTAAATCCATCAATCGCCTTTGCAACTGTACCCAATACAAAAACATTTCTTTCTCATGCCTGTGCAAGGTTTTTTGGAAACCCTAGTGAAAAATTACATGTTATTGCGGTTACCGGCACAAATGGAAAGACAACTGTTAGTCATTTGATTGGACAATTATTAGATTCTCAAGGCGTACAAGTGGCTGTCATTGGGACACTGGGTCTCTTTATTAATGGAAAAAAGAGACACGAATTTCATTCGAATTTAACGACGTGGTCAGCTATAGAATTACATCGAACTTTAGCTTATTGTGTGAACAATCATGTAACACATGTTGTTTTGGAAGCTTCATCTATGGGGTTAGCGCAACATCGTCTTGATCACTGTTCCATTGACCAAGGTGTGTTTTTAAATTTGGGTCACGATCACTTAGAGGATCATGCTGGATTTGAAGAGTACGGAAAATCAAAGCGCAAACTAATAAACTTGTGTAAACAGATTGTGGCTAATGAAGATGATGTGTTTTGGAATGAACATGTAAAGAAAAGTGATAAACCGGTGGATTGGTTTAATAGGGGGCAAATCGAACTTGTGGAAATGAAGTCTAATCAAATGTTGATTCGATTAAAAGGGGATCGTACAATTATTCCTATTCAATTTACAGGGGTGTTCAATGTTGCCAATTTAGCTGCAGCTCTAATGACACTTAACCAAATTGGATTTTCTGCTAATCAGCTGAAACCATTTTTATCTTACTTGTCTTTACCAATGGGAAGGTTGCAAATGGTAGAAGGGGATTATTGTGAAGTATTTATAGATTACGCACATACACCTGAAGCCCTTCAACAAGTCCTTGAATCATTAAGAGACTTTGTCAAAGGGCGATTAGTTTTGGTCTTCGGTTGTGGAGGGGATAGAGATCATGAGAAAAGGCCCGAAATGGGGAAGATTGCAAGCATGTATGCCGATAAAGTGATTGTTACTTCAGATAATCCGCGTTCAGAAAACCCAATTGACATATGCCACGATATCATTAAAGATCTTCCAAGCCTTTCAACCATACATGTAGAACTTGATCGGAAAGAAGCGATTGAAAAAGCGCTTCAGCTTGCAAATCAACTAGATACGGTTTTGATTGCAGGAAAGGGACACGAAACTACTCAACATATTGGCGCAAACATAATACCTCTATCAGATGAACAAATCGTTAAAGAGTTTTTAGCTCGTCGCAACGACAAAGAAAGAGCCGGTAGCGATTGCTAACTTTCTGCCAGTATTATCCGTCACAACACTTTCAATAACCATTGTGCGTTTTCCTTTGTGTGCATACTGAGCTGTGGCGTGAATCTGGTCGCCTGTGCCAATCGATAAATAATTAATTGATAAATTAGTCGTCACAGCAGCAAATCCTTCTGTTAAAGATTGATTCGCCAGTATCCCCATTGCTGTATCCATGATTCCTGCTAAAATTCCACCATGCGGTATTCCTAATGAATTATAAATGTATGGAGTTATTGGAATGGTCACTGTACAACTCGTATCCGTAACTGTGCGTTCAAGTAATAAACTACTCGACAGGTAAGTGGAGGTCTCTTCATTTTGTTTACGTTGTAGACCTTCCATTAGTTGATCGAGTATATGCAAATCTTGATCAGACGCCTCATTTAATATTTTGTTAAATCTATTTGTTAGTTCTTGTTTCATCCTAATTCTCCTTTGAATTTAGCTCTAATATATGTTGCTGTTGTGATACCTCTAAAAATTTCTTGCGTGGAAAGGGTATCGTTTTGGGCCATCCACAGTGAGGGGTACGGTTTAAGAGTCACAGGATTCATGAGCCTCAGAAGTATTTTTTATTTGAGATTTTATTAACAATAAAAGTAAATTTAGTCTTAAATTAAAAAGCATCTCGTTCACTCTTTGGAAACTATCTGTTATGATATAGAAAGATTGGAGGGATGTCCGATGATGATTACATCTGAATGGGCAAATATCATGGATGATGCTGATGATTTAGCGCAAATGATTTTATCCTCTGAACAAGCAACACGATATAAAGAAGCATATTTTGCCGTGTATACTGATGAATTATTAGCAAGACAAATAACTTCTTTTACTCGTTTAAAAGAACATTATGAAGATGTTCAACGCTTCGGGAAGTATCATCCAGATTATTCAACGGTTATGAAATCAATTCGTGTTCAAAAAAGAGAACTTGATATGAATGACCGTGTAGCAACTTTAAAATTGGCTGAAAACGAATTGCAAGATTTGTTAGACGAAGTCAGCTTACTTATAGGTAAAACCGTTTCTGAATCTGTAAAGGTTCCAGTTAGCAATCCCTTTTTCGCTAGTGAAAGTTCATGTAGCACGGGTAGTTGCGGAACTGGTGGTTCGTGCGGATGTTCGGCATAGCAGAAAACAAAGCTTGCACCTAAAAAGGTGCAAGCTTTTTCTTTGCTAATTAAAATGCTATTAAACTGAAATTCTTAAGATTTATCGGCTAATAATTGAACAGCAATGTCAGGGCGGTCAGTTATAATCCCTTTTGCACCGGCTACGAGTAATCTTTCCATCGTTTCCTTATCATTGATTGTCCAATAGTGTACTGGAACATTCAACTTCGAAAGGAAGTGGATAAATCCAGCTCCGTCTAAAGGAAATACACCTGATTTAACCGGAATCTGCATCACATCTGTACGTGGATGATAAAGGTGTCCAAATTGACTTGTGTAAGCAGAGTAAGCTTTACGTACTTCATTTTCGCCTGCACCTAGAGCTACATTATTTTGAGCATATAGATTAAAACGATCGATTTGTTCATCAAAGAAACTCGTTACAACAACACGATGCTGTGCACCCATTTCTTCAATTAAACGCCATAACTTAGAAGGGATTAAACTACCTTCATATGTTTCAGGCGAATCTTTCATATCGATATTAATTAGCATTTGAGGGAATTGCTCAAATAGTTCTCTTAATGTTGTAACACTTTCTCCTTGACCTCGATACGCATATTCTTGTTGTTCATTTATAAAATGATAACCAAAATCTAAAAGTTTAAGTTCATCTAAAGTCATATCAGCAACCCGACCTGCACCATCAGTTGTCCGATCAACATATTCATCGTGAAAAACAATAATTTCTTCATCTTTAGTTAGACGAATATCTATTTCAAATCCATGTACACCTAACTCAGCTGCATTTTTAAAAGCAACCATCGTATTTTCAGGAGCGATTAGTGAACCACCTCTATGGGCAAGAATAATGGGTGAATCATATTGAAGAGCTTGTTTGTCTTCTCTTTTTTGAGGCTTTGAAATGGCCTTAGAGCCTGCCCATGCAGCTGCACCAGCAGCAGCGATTGCAATTGCTACCTTTGTTTTCTTTCCCATGTCTATTTCCTCCTCAAAAACGTGCTTCTTTCTATTATAACGGATTGAATATAAAACTGTAAGCTACAAGCGGTTGCGATACTTTTCACCCATATGTTATTCTTTATGATAAGAAAAGAGGGAAATCGCATGAATGACCGACAAGGACTTATTGTATACGTGCATCATTTAAAACAAGCTAAATCGCTTCGAAAATATGGGCATGTCCAATTCATATCTAGAAAATTAAAATATGTGGTAATGTATTGCGATCTCGACCAGATTGAAACGATTTCTACCAAAATCTCTCGATTACCTTTTGTTAAAGCCGTTACCCCATCATATCGTCCATTTGTAAAGACGGAATATGAAAATTCAAAACCAGATAAAGCGAAAGAATACGATTATAAAACTGGATTATAATCTTACAGCCAGCCCTCTATGACAGAGGCGGTAGTATATGATGCAACCTTAATATTCCCGTTAAATACTGATGATATAATGCTGGTTCAGCAAAATAAGATGAGTGTTTTACTTCAAGACGGTGTGGGACTTTGTTCATTTCCTGCACCGTTTTTTCAACTAGTTGTAACCGTTTACTCGGTTTATTCGTTTGGATGGTAACACCTTCTCTACATAAATAGATGGGCGTAAATTTACTCTCACCTGAAGGTTTTAATATTAAAGCTATACTTACACATAAAACATTATTTTTTGTCGTCGATAAAATACATACATTATGATAACGGTGTTGGTTTGTTTGCATTAATTCACATAATTCATATAAATCACTATAACCTTCACCTAGTTCTATAAAGCGTTGAATCACAATAGCACACCCTTTCCATCACATTTTACCACGGTGCAGGAGGTCTGGCACATGAAATTAGCTAGTGGGTTAGTTTCTCTATTATTATTTATGAATATCATTATGCTTTTTTTTCAGTATCAAGTTTACTCTACAAGCTTGAATGAAAAGGAAAGTGCATTTTCCTATTCCCAAGAAGTGAGTGTAACCTACCGAGATCAACGATTCTTTATCCAACATAAATTTACTCATTTACCTAAAACCGAAATGAAGATAACCTGGCCATTACATAGTGAAAATCGTGCATGTTTTATTGAAAATGGTGACAGTTGTACGCGGTTGGCAGAGGATTTACATGCCTTTGAAGAGGGTGGAAACGCAGAACAACATATTTCTTATGAAATCCCGGTTAAAGACCCACTTACTCAACAACGGTTATGGAAGGGTGTATTTGCCACATTGTCAGGCGGGTCTGTCAGCCATTCGATGGTTCATGTAACGGATGTCACCAAATCCAAAGGGCTTTGGTTAACTGGACTACCTGCCATTGGAAAGGAATCTTTATCACTTGTTGACTACAAATTATTTAACGGTAAAGGTGGAGTTACTGATTTGTATTGGCAACAAGATGACTACCCAGCGGTGTTTAAAGATCATCAGCTTTCAATATATGGAGAGCAACCTTTAACCGATGAGACTAAAAACACATTAAAGGACATAAATCTCGCTGATTCGAAGCACGTGGCTGTTATTGTGAATAATCAAGCAAGTGATTTACAAGCCAATCGGTTTGTTTTTATTCCCGCGTTAGAAATTCCAACTGTAAAAAATGATATTATTTTAAAAAGTGTACAAAGTAGCTATTCATTTTCCGCTAATACTACTCATTCGATTGAAGTTATCGCATCTTTTTTAACCAATCAAACCATTGGTTCTGAAAAAAGCAAACGGATGTACGATGAGTTAATGACATATATGACAACTTCTCAAATTGAAGTGTGGATTGACCAGTTAAAGCGTCTAAAAAGTGAGGCCGTTTCGCCTAAACTATTGGACGAAGTTTTGACCAAAACTTTGAACCAAAAAACATCCTTTTTTGAACTTAACGAACAGTTAGGAGATAAACAATTCCCTTTACTTTTTGAAGATACAAGGACAGTCTATATTAATGAACTTGAACAAAAAAATATGAAGGTCATTTTTAATGATGGACGCGTCTTATATTCTGTAGAACCAATGATGTCATTACTTGGTTACACGATGGATAAAGGCAAAAATGGCTATTACATTAAAAATGCAGCTAGATCTTTCCGTTTCCCGATGATTGAGCCTTTTTATGTGTTTAATGAACGCAGATATGAAGTTCTCTCACAACCAATTGAGGAATTGGCAGGTGCTTATTACATCGAAGAATCGTGGCTCATTCGTTTGTTTTTAGTTGATATACAAAAAGAAGAAGGGCGTATCAATATTACACCATCAGCCCTTTTCTAAGGAGGAACAATACTTGAGAGTGATTTCCGGAATTTGTAAGGGATTACCAATAAAAGCTGTGCCAGGTTCAAACACAAGACCTACTACTGACAAAGTGAAGGAATCCATTTTCAATATGATAGGTCCATATTTCGAAGGTGGACTTGCGGTTGACTTATTCGCAGGGAGCGGGAGTTTAGGGATTGAAGCTTTAAGTAGAGGAATCGATTCATGTATTTTCATCGAAAAAGATGCAAAGGCTATCCAAACGATTCATGAAAACTTAAAGAAATGTCATTTAGAAGAACAAGCTGAGGTTTTTCGAGTAGATGCTTTAAGAGCGATCAAAGCAATGGAAAAACGTGAAATAACGATTGATTTATTATTTTTAGATCCTCCTTATCATAAAGCTGATTTGTATGATTTAGTGGGTATACTAGCAGAAAAAGGATTACTTAGTCCAGATGCAATAATCATGTGTGAGCATGAGAAAACAGTTCACTTACCAGATCACTATCATGAATTTAAACTCTCGCGAAGAGAAACTTACGGTAGTACGGTCATATCCATTTATAGAATGCTGAATGAAGAAGGAGATTTACATGAAGAAAATCGCAGTAGTACCGGGCAGTTTTGATCCAGTTACATATGGTCATTTAGATATTATCAAACGAGGCGCATCCGTTTTTGATGAAATTCGTGTCGTTGTTTTAAATAACTCGTCCAAAAAACCATTATTTACAATTGAAGAAAGAATGGATTTAATCCGTCAAGTTACAACATCATTGCCGAATGTGCATGTCGATTCTTTCTCCGGATTACTCGTCGAGTATGCAAAAAATGTGAATGCTCATGCTATTGTTCGAGGCTTGAGAGCCGTTTCTGATTTTGAATATGAAATGCAGATCACTTCCATGAACCGAGTACTCGACGAAAATATTGAAACATTTTTCATCATGACGAATAATCAGTATTCGTTCTTGAGTTCTAGCATCGTTAAAGAAGTTGCTAAATACGGTGGGAACATATCAGAGTTAGTTCCTAAACAAGTAGAGCTTGCTTTGAAAGAAAAATACGAAGCAAATAAATAACACTCTTTGGTGTTACCGAAATCAGATTTCCAATGCTAAAATACTGAAATTGAATTACATATGAAAAGGGATAGCGAATCGTAGTGATTTCGCTATCCCTTTTTTGTGCTGACTTAACGATATCAGTTTGTCATAATCCGAAAATGTTGATTTCCATTTTAGCGGACGCTTTCCGCGGAGGCCAACAGGAAGTTGGTTTCAAAGACGTTGCCACAGGACGTGGCGTTTTTAGTCTTTGCTCCTCAGGGTCAGTTCTTGCTAATTCCGCCGGAGTCGCCGTCTCCATTTCAATCAACTGAAATTACAGTAAATAGAGAATGTAATAAGAATTAGGATATACCAATTGATTTTATTATGCTTAACAGAAACCGCCTCAAATAACTTGAAACAACTAGCGGAAAAAATAACCAACCATCTTCTTTTTAGATGAAAAAATAAGTAAAAGAACTAATTTGGGGCTGCTAAAGCAGCCTTTGCTGTTGGAAACTCCTGGGCTTTCGCGCGTAGAATACGAAATTGAGTGAAAGGTACGTGATTGAACGTGAAAGATCTCGATTTGAAAGTGAAAGACTGCCACTTGAAAGTGAAAGCTCATCTCCAACTGCTTTAAAGGAGGATAGCCCCACCAAAAGCGTAGCTAAATATTGCCCAACATTCTTCAAGAAGTCAATTGATAGTTAAAATACCTCCCTCAGATATTATTGGAAAAATAAGAACCATATCAACGTAAGCAAAATGAAGTGAAGAAAGCGGTAAGTAAAATAAGGCTTAAGCGAGAGTGCAGCTGATTTTGCTAAAACAATGACTTGCATATGTATACTCACGCCGTTAAAAGATAAGATCGCCACTGCTAGTATTGAGAAAAACGCTTCCGTAGAGAACATCCGGTGGGCTATCTCCAAGCCAGCTGTCATTTCAAATAATGAATATATAAACACCACAAACTGAGATGACATATTTCCAAACACAAACTTAATGACAGCTGAAATAACTGTACTAACTGTAGTGAAAAATACCACAGTCGTTGCAACTAAAAGCAAAATCGATGCCGTTTGATGAACACCTTCGCTAAATGGAGATTGAACCTGTTTTAAATTCACTTTTTCCATAGCAGGTTGATTGGAGAAAAGGCGTTGAGAAAAAAGTAAGAATAACGCATTGATAAGGTGAATTAAGACAAGAATGAGTAGACCTTTTTTAGGGGAGGAGAGAAATTGCGTTCCTACAACACCCATAACAAACATTGGACTTGGGGCATGGCAAATGCCAATTAAATGACTAGCCGTTTTGGAACTAAGCATTTTAGCTTTTACGAGAGTGGATATAGTGGCAGCTCCTGTAGGAAATCCACCAAAAGCACCTATTCCATAAATTTTTAAATTGTTAATAAAACTCGGTTGCCAAGCGTTTTGTTTATATAAGACATAGAGTAGCCATTGTGAAACAACAAGGTACGGAAGTAAATAGGGAAGCAATCTATGTATAAAAACATCGAGCCCAAGCTTAGCTCCTTGGTGTGCGATTCCAGGTAAGAAAATAAATAAGATCATTAAGGCCCAACAGATGAATATATTAGTTTTATAGAGCATGGCATATTTCCCCGTTTCAATCGTTTTGTCAGAACTTTTTGTGCGTGCTACACTATGTATATGGAATAAAAATGATGTTCATGATGGAGGTCAACGTTAGATGCCAAAGAAAAGCACCATAGGTTTTTTTATCGCCTGTGTATTTTTATTGAGCGCAACATTTTACCCGGTAGACGCATACATATCTAAACCCGGTGGAGCTTATCCTCTGGATCCGTTAGTGAAGGTGCAAGGTGGAGATACGGATGACGAAGGAACGATGAGTCTTATGACAATCGCTTTAGCAAAAGCCACTCCCATTACCTATGCATGGGCTAAGGTTGCGAATCATCAACATATTCTTCCATCCAATCACGTACGAAATCCGAATGAAGACGAGGATGAATACACCATTCGGCAGTTGAAATTGATGTCCCAATCTCAATTTAATGCCATATTAGTGGCTTTTCAAAAAGCAGATAAACCGTATGAAGTAAACACAAACGGGGTATTTGTTTTAAATGTGCTTCCGGACGGAGCCGCAGATGGTTTATTGAAAGCCGGAGATAAAATACTTCGAATTGATGATTTAAAAAGTAATAGTCAAGAAAAGGTCATTACGTATTTACAAGAAAAGAAAGTAAATGACATCGTTCAACTTGAAATTGAACGGAAGGAAAAGGTTGAAGTAGTCGATATAAAGTTGAAACCAATTCCAGGTGATGATTCTCGAGCGGGGTTAGGGATTACCTTTATGGAGGATAAGACGATTACGACAACCCCAAATGTTTTAATTAAGTCTGAGGATATTGGTGGTCCGTCAGCGGGGTTAATGTTTACGCTTGAGTTGTTGAATCAATTGGAAGAAGAGGATTTGACAAAAGGCTATGCAATTGCGGGTACAGGAGAAATGAAAAGTACAGGTGAAGTAGGACGTATAGGAGGCATCGATCTGAAAGTAGTGGCTGCAGATGCTGCCGGGATTGAGGTTTTCTTTGCACCAGATGATGAATTACCGAAAGAAGTTCTTATTAATAATCCAACATTGCGCTCAAACTATGAAGATGCACGAGACGCAGCAAAAGAAATAGGCACGAAAATGAAAATCGTGCCAGTGAAAACAATTGATGATGCATTAGATTATTTAGAACAATTGGAACCTAAAGCGTAATTATCTAATAGGTGGTTGGCGATAGTCACGTCCAATTGGTTGATTAAAAGCATGGGATTGAATACCAAGAGTGTACAAATCGGTCGCTTTAATATCATGAGATAACATCGAATCTTTTACTGCCCCAACTCGACTTACGAGAGGCAATGAAAGATTTTTTTTATGTTCATTTAAATAACGTTGTCCCATTTCCGTCATCCCAAGTAGACGGAGATAAGTAGGACTGGAAGCCTGTTTTAAATCGTCCCAAGTAAAACCTGTATAGATATGGGTTAGCATGCGTTGGATTCTGGTCCATGTGTAGCGTTTGGATTTAACAACTTCCATAAAGGTTTCAAAAGTATTGGATTTTTGAGCTGCTTCCTTTAGTAAATACTCAATGCCTTCTGTAACTTCCGCATAAGAAGCTAGTTGTTCTATGGATGAACGAATAATTTGGAATCTCAAGTATGGATAGAAATGCTGCCAGCTTCCAAAAGATCCGATATTCGATTGCCATTCCACAATGTTTTGCAAAGAAGCTTTCGGTAATAGTGGGGTTAAGTCACTAATTCCTTGATCATTAAAAATAACTTTACGAATACCTGTTGCACTTGCAATGCTTTGACCAGGGAGAACGTCATCATGATAGCCTGAGACAATTCGTTGAATCGTAACTGGTTGAATGGACGCCTGGAGATGATATGCAGCTTCAATATAATGATAGCCAAGAATATTGTTTGGTTGAGATAAATCCACAAACGGTTGATTATATCCTTTAATAAGGTCAGCATAGGCTTCATTTAAAGCTTTTGGATAACTCATTCCTGTTTTCATGAATTGATTAATGGATTGTTGGTAAGACTCTTGTTGTGAGGTTATTAAATCATAGGTGTTAATAAAGGGTTCAATTGATCCTTGTTCACTACCAAAACAGAAATCCGTGCATCCAGCGGCTTCTAAGAGGGCGATTGAACCTTTTGCGAAATCACTTGCTTGAGCTGTAGCGAATACATATGGCAATTCTATGACAATGTCAACGCCACCTTGTAGTGCCATCTTAGTCCGACTCCATTTATCAACAAGTGCGGGTTCACCTCTTTGAAGGAAATTCCCGCTCATTACAGCAATAACAACATCTGCCCCTGTATTCTTGCGTGATTCTTTGATATGATATAAATGTCCGTTATGAAACGGATTATGTTCAACGACGACTCCGGTTGCTCGCAAAAGTGTAAACCCCCTTCAATACTCTTGATTATACGGGGGAAAAAATAGTGTGACAAGAAATTATCTTGACATCTAATTTTAGGCATTATATAATCAACTTTGTTGTCTTGAGGTGATAAGCGTATGAAATGGGTAATTCATCAACTAGCTAAATATCGCCATGACGGGATGCCAATTGATCAATATGTTCAATTGGATAAAGTGATGGAACGTAACCCGGACATCCGGAAGATTTCACCCGTACATGTTAAAGGGCACTGCACATTTGGTGCAGCGCAAATGACTTGTCATTTTCATTTGACAGGCACCTTAACTTTGCCATGTGCTCGCACATGGGAAGATGTTGAATACCCAATTGACATTAAAACCGTTGAACTATTCAGCTGGTCTGATGCTCACAAGGATAACGATGAAGATATTCATTTTGTAGATGGAGACGTCATTGACGTTGACCCTGTACTTGAAGAACTAATCGTTGTTGAAGTTCCGTTACAAGTATTTAAGGAAGATGCTTCGCATCAACCACATGCTGGTGGCAAGGACTGGACGTATTTAACAGATGAGGAATTGTCTGCGATAAGAGAAAATGAACCAAAAAAATCGGATCCTAGACTTGCTGATTTAGCAAAGTATTTTGATCAAACAGACGAATAACGATCTGTAAGGAGGTGCCACCAATGGCTGTACCGTTTAGAAAGACTTCTAAGACTGTAAAAAGAAAGCGTCGTACGCATTTCAAATTATCCGTACCTGGTATGGTTGCATGCCCAAACTGTGGTGAATCGAAATTGGCTCACCGCATTTGTAAATCATGCGGTCATTACAAAGGGAAAGAAGTATTGAGCAAATAATACAGTATTTGCTCCATTAAAGGCTACCAGAGAGACCATGGCTCTCAGGTAGTCTTTTTCTCTATTTACACTAATAGACATTATTAGTTTTTGGATATGAGTATAACAAAAGACAGAGCTTACACCATTTTGGTGCAAGCTTTGTTTTTCTAAAAAGGAGGTCTTTTAATGGCTTTTTCAATCATAACTGACAATCATATCGCCCGATTTACAATTACTCGACCAGCTATCCGCAATGCCATTAATCATGAGGTGATGCAGGGACTTGAGCAATTAATAGAACTTGTACATAATGATTCAACGATTAAATTTGTGATTATTACTGGTGAGGGTTCCCAAGCGTTCTGTTCGGGAGGAGATCTCTCCGTTTTTCACGGATTAAAAACTGCAGCAGAAGCTTTTCCAATGTTAAACCAAATGGCTCAAATTTTATATAAAGTCGCTACTCTTCCTGTTCCTGTAATTGCTCTGGTAAATGGAGCGGCCGTAGGTGGTGGGTGTGAAATAGCGACAGCTTGTGATTATAGGCTTGTTTCTTCTACTGCTAAATGTGGTTTTATTCAAGGGTCACTAGCAATAACGAGTGGATGGGGTGGAGGAACCTATTTGCTAGAAAAAATGCCTCAAATGGATCAAGCCCTTCGTATGCTTGGAGATTCCAAACCTTATAGTGCTAATCGGTTAAAAGAAATTGGATGGGCTACAGAGCTTTACGAGGGTGATTCAGAGGTAGCTTTACAAACATTCATTCAAGATATGGGTAAAATTGATGCATCTGTTCACCGTGCATATAAAGAAATGGTCAACCGAAAATGGTCATCTTTAAATCTACTTAATCAAATTCAAGAAGAAGTCATTCGATGTTCGGAACTTTGGGAAGCTGACGCTCATCATATTCAAGTACAAAAGTTTTTAAATAGAGGAAAATAACTTCTATTCTTTCACCTCACGCATATAGTAGAAAAAACGCGAGGTGATTGTATGACAACCATGAAAAGAAAAGATCAATGGACGGCAAATGATGATAAAATTCTAGTAGACACTGTATTAGAAATTGTGACAAAAGGCGGCACCCAAATCCATGCATTTGATATTGTTGCCAAAAAATTGGGTAGGACTCGACAAGCCTGTGGTTTTAGATGGAACAAAACTTTAAGACACACATTTGGACATGCGCTTAAACAAGCTAAGCTTAAACATCAGCACCCGGTTCATACGCATTTAAAACAAGCCATGACTAGTTATGATGAATTACTTGGTGCACATAAGGATTTACAAGAAGATCATGCATTACTCGTAGATAAATTCGAACATTTAAGAAAATTATTTGATCAAGTGTATACTACTTTTCAAAACAAAAAATAGTCGAAATAAAAGGTGATTCCATTACTTCAATGAAAGTAAATGGGAGAACCTTTTTTTATTTATGGTAAGGTTTCACTTTCAATCATGTAAGGGCTTGAGATTCTCCAATTATAGAAGACATAGTCGAAGGTATAAAAGGTTAAAAGAATGATGGATAAGCAACTTTAATTTTTCTATTTTTTTGTTTAATAAGAATATTTCTTCATTCAATAGTTGAAATCGTTTTCATTTTTCGAGTAGACTAGTAAAGATGGAGAACACCGTTTAAACAACTAGGGGGCAAACACATGAAGAAAGTGTTAATAGCTAATAGAGGTGAAATCGCACGTCGCATTATTCAAACCTGTAAAAAACTACATATTGAAACTGTGGCCATCTATGCTGAAGCAGATGAGCATTTACCATTCGTTAAAGAAGCAGATAGCGCTTTTCTAATAGGGCCAAGTCAAGTTCAGCAGTCTTATTTGAAAATCGATGATATCATCGACCTTGCTATTCGTGAAGGTGTAGATGCTATTCATCCAGGATACGGCCTTCTGTCTGAAAACTCTTCATTCGCAAAAAAAGTAGAAGAAGCTGGAATCCTATTTATCGGTCCAACACCTGAGACAATTGATAAAATGGGAGACAAAATAGGTTCAAGACAAACAATGGAAGCGGCATCGGTACCAGTTGTACCTGGGACTACTGATGGTGTAAATTCAATCGATGAAGCTATTAAAGCTGCACGTGAAATCGGTTATCCGATTATGCTCAAAGCAAGTAGTGGTGGCGGAGGAATCGGTATGATTCGTTGTGAAGATGAGCAAGCGCTCAGTCAACACTTTGAATCTGTGAAAAACCGTGCAAAAGCTTACTTTGGTGATGATAAAGTCTTTTTAGAAAAGTACATTGCAAACGGTCGACATATTGAAGTCCAAATATTCGGTGATACACATGGGAATATTGTGCATCTATTTGAACGGAATTGTTCTGTTCAACGACGCAACCAAAAGGTAATTGAAGAGTCACCTTCTCCAAATTTCCCAGATGAGGCGAGAGCAAGATTACTACAGGCGGCTGTTGATGCAGCCAAGGCAGTCAATTATCGAAATGCTGGAACAGTCGAATTTATCGTAGATGAACAAAACCAGTTTTATTTCCTAGAAATGAATACTCGTTTACAAGTGGAACATCCCGTTACAGAAGAAGTAACTGGATTCGATTTAGTCGAGTGGCAACTTAAAGTAGCCGGTGGAGAAATGCTTCCTGTTACGAATCAACAGGAAATTCATTCTACAGGACATGCCATGGAGTTCCGCGTTTATGCAGAAGATCCAAAAACGTTCTTCCCTTCACCTGGAACAATCCAATCACTTGATTGGGGCAATGTTGAAGATGTTCGAATTGACTCTGGATATGAGAAAGGTAATGCGGTAACGCCTTATTACGATCCAATGATTGCCAAAGTTATTATTAAAGGTGAAACTCGTTCTTCGGCAATAGAAAAAGCACGAAAGTTCTTTTCAACTGTTACACTTGAAGGTGTAAAAACAAATATTCCGTTGTTTACAACATTCTTAGATGCAGAAGTATTTATGGATGGGACGTATACGACGTCAGCACTACCAAATTGGTTAGAATCACAAAAGGAGGAAAAATAATATGAAACAATTACAATCAACAATGGCAGGTACAGTATTTACAGTAAACGTTAAAGAAGGCGAAGAAGTGACAGTTGGGCAAACTGTGATGGTGCTTGAATCAATGAAAATGGAAATTCCTGTTGAAGCTGAGGTTGCTGGTAAAGTAGCGACAATTAATTCTCAAGTCGGCGATTTTGTTAATGAAGGCGACGTGCTTGTAACTTTCGAATAAAAATAGGGATATATCGAACATGTACGCAAAGGGGGCAACAAGAGTGACTGAGAACACAACATACAATGAACAATTAGAAGAAAAGTTAGAAAAAATATTTGCAGGTGGTCAACCTAAATATCATGAGAAGATGAAGGAACAAAACAAACTATTTGTTCGTGATCGTCTAGCATTATTATTTGACGAAGGTAGCTATCTTGAAGATGGTCGTTTTGCAAACTGTGAAGCAAATGATTTACCTGCTGATGGTGTTGTAACGGCTATGGGTAAAGTGAATGGTCAAACAGTATGTGTAATGGCAAATGATTCGACTGTTAAAGCTGGATCATGGGGTTCTCGTACTGTTGAAAAAATCATTCGTATTCAAGAAATTGCAGAAAAAAACCGAGTACCTATGTTGTACTTAGTAGATTCTGCTGGAGCTCGAATCACGGATCAACTTGATATGTTTCCTAATCGTCGTGGAGCGGGTAAAATATTCCACAATCAAGTGCGTTTATCAGGTTTTATTCCTCAAATTTGTTTATTATTTGGCCCTTCCGCAGCGGGTGGAGCGTATATCCCAGCATTTTGCGATATCGTAATTATGGTAGAAGGAAATGCGTCCATGTACTTGGGGTCACCTCGTATGGCTGAGAAAGTTATTGGGGAGAAAGTTAGCCTTGAAGAAATGGGTGGGGCTCGCATGCACTGTTCAATCAGTGGGTGTGGGGATGTCCTTGTGACTTCTGAAGAAGACGCTATTTCTGAAGCGCGTCGTTATTTAGCTTATTTCCCAGCTAATTTCACAGAGAAACCAAAAGTGGTAGAAACAATCGCATCTAAAGAAGGTCGTTCATTAGAAGCGATTATTCCTGAAAATCAAAATGCTCCATTTGATATGTACGAAGCAATCGATCAATTAATCGATGAAGGTTCATTTTTTGATGTGAAGAAACTTTTTGCACCAGAAATCATAACAGGCCTTGCACGAATCGAAGGGCAACCAGTTGGAATTATTGCCAATCAACCTAAAGCCAAAGGTGGCGTATTATTTGTCGATTCGGCGGATAAAGCGACGAAGTTCATTAATCTATGTGATGCCTTTTCGATTCCACTATTATTCCTAGCGGACGTACCAGGATTTATGATTGGTACAAAAGTGGAACGTGCTGGAATCATTCGTCATGGTGCAAAACTAATTATGGCGATGAGTTCTGCTACTGTTCCAAAAATATCGGTCATCGTTCGAAAAGCTTACGGAGCAGGTCTATATGCAATGGCAGGTCCAGCCTTTGAACCTGATGTTTGTATTGCCTTGCCAACAGCTCAAATCGCTGTAATGGGTCCTGAAGCAGCAGTTAATGCAGTGTATTCGAACAAAATTGAAGCAATTGAAGATCCAAAAGAACGCATCAAATTTGTTCAAGAAAAACACCAAGAATATAAGGAAGAGATTAATATCTACAAGTTAGCATCTGAGATGATTATTGACGAAATCGTAAAACCAAGCGATTTACGTTCCGTTCTGGCTGACCGCTATAGAGCTTATAGCACAAAAGATATTCCTCAACCGCCACGTAAGCATCCTGTATATCCAGTATAAACAGGACATATTCCTTACGTTTTCAACAAATTCATCTTGTACTACCTAATCGTATAAGAGATAATATGTGAAAAAGGTCTACCATTGTCTTGGTGGACCTTTTTCTGCACTATTAGGAAAAATCCAATTGAGTATAATGAGGGGTTGAGGAACTCTTGAAAATTTGTGTTATAGGTGCTGGCTCGATCGGTTTACTTTTAGGCTCCTATTTTGCTGAAATGGGACATGAAATTTATATGCTTGCTCGCAAAGAAGAGCAAGTAGTCGCATTGAGAGAAAAAGGCATCACTCGGATAATGCCGAATCTAGAACAAGTGAATGTATCAGTTCAAGCAACACTTCATGTGAATGAATTACCTAAAGACGCCTGGTGGTTTATTGCTGTTAAATCTCATCAGCTCAATCAATTGTCGTCTATTCTAAATGAAGCATCTCAAGAAACCAAATTAGTGTTTATACAAAATGGAATGGCACATCTCAAATGGCTTGAAACCATAAAACATCATCATTCATACATAGGAACAATCGAACATGGTGCGATGAAACAAGATTCTACGACTGTCTTACATAAAGGTTTTGGCGTATTAAATCTAGCAGCACTTGAAAAAACGAACCAACCAACTGTCCAGGTTTTTCAGTCGGATGATGAAAGATTTCCCATTAATTGTGGATCTGACGCTTACACCTTAGTACTTAGAAAAACAATCTTAAATGCTTGCATTAATCCATTAACCGCTATATTGAATGTACCTAATGGCGAATTAATTACTAACTCTTATACCTTTTCTCTAGTTCGAAAGATTTTTGAAGAAGTCATGGAAGCATTCCCGGAAATGAAGAGTCATCTTCAGTTAGATGACGTGAAAAAACTATGTGAAAAAACAGCTGAAAATCGATCGTCTATGCTACAAGATATTCAAAATGGAACCAAAACGGAGATCGAGGCAATTGCAGGGGCACTCATCGAGCACGCTACTAATCGAAATAAAAGCCTACCGACTCTTCAAATTTTGTACACTCTAGTACAGAGCAAAGAAGAAAGTGGTGCTCATTATGCTTAATATCATTCAGAACATTGTTAGTGTGGCACTGTTTCTACCTTATCTTGTGTTTTTTATCGTTTTATTTGTCGCATTGAAAAGTAATCGAAAACCTGCACGTGCATTTGGATTAGCAGCTGATGTCACAACATTTGTCTTATTTTTCGCAGTACCTATTGCGGTGGAAGCGCTTTTTGACGTAAAGACAATGATTTATATTTTATGTATAGCTTTAGTCCTTAGTATGTTTATGACTTATCAGGAATGGACAAACAAAAAAGAAATTGAGTTACTTCCATTGTTACGTAAAATTTGGCGGTTTTTATTTATTTTACTGAGCCTTGTTTATATCATCGTCTTATTAAGTGGATTCATTGTTAAATTGATGAACTATATGAATTAGCATATGGACAAGTCGTATGTTTTTCCACTCAACTCTTTGAATGATATACTCATTTTGTATATAGACAAAAAGGAGTTACCACGATGAAAATGCAACATATTGAACAACCAAATATGAATACTTTTATGCATGACTTTTACAATCAAAATCCGAGCGTGTCTTCATTGTTTCATTACATGCCATCGACAGCATCCTACGAAAAACGTGCTAAAATGCTTCAAAATCATCCAGCTCAGCGAAAAGAGTTATCTCGAGTCATTCGATCATTTATGGAGGATCTTCCTTCAAGCGATAAGGTAGAAAAACATTTAACAGAGTTAGAAGAAAATGCATTTGTTGTAATTGGTGGTCAACAAGCAGGGTTATTAACGGGTCCACTATATTCTATACATAAAGCGATTTCTGTTATTCTTCTTGCCAAACAACAACGAGATGTTCTACAGCATCCAGTCATTCCAGTATTTTGGATTGCTGGAGAAGATCATGATTTGGATGAAATCAATTCGACCTTCACTCATGCAAACGGAAGATTAGTAAAACACACGTATAATGATCGTCCGAATCGAAAGCAAATGGCTTTTGAAACAGAGATTGAACCTGACAAAGTGAGTATGTTGATTGAAAGTGTTTTCAAACAAACAAGTGAAACAATGCATACGAAAGAGCTTCTTTTAAAACTGAAATCCTTTGCTGCTAATAGTCGCACTTACAGTGAGTTCTTTTCTAAACTCATGCATGATTTTTTTGCGAATGAAGGATTGTTATTAATTGATGCAGCGTATGAACCTTTAAGAAAACTAGAATCTCCATATTTCACGAAGATGATTGAAGAATCTCAAGAGATTTCAAAGCGAGTTGTGCAACAAGAGCAACTCTTTAACGAGATGGGTTATGGGGAACCTATACAGGCCGCTTTTGAAAATGCACACTTATTCTTTGTCCAAGATGGCGAGCGTTTTTTATTAAAGAGACAAGATAATATATTTACGAATGAAGCTGCTAGTATTGAACTAACAAAAGAAGAATTATTAGAGATTGCTAAAAAAACACCTGAACAATTAAGTAATAATGTGGTGACAAGACCACTTATGCAAGAGATGCTTTTTCCGGTCTTAGCATTTGTCGGTGGTCCTGGGGAATTAGCATATTGGGCGACCTTTAAAACAGTATTTGAGCATTTTGATATGGAATTACCAGTGATGGTACCACGATTGTCCATTACATTAGTGGACCGAAAATCTGCACATTACTTAGAAGATCTTCAACTTTCAATTGAAAGTGCTTTTGATGGACAATTATTAACCCGTAAAGAAGATTTCATCATTGGAATCCAGGACGATAAAGCACATGCGATGATTAGCGAAATGCAAAATTCATTAAATAAATATTACGAAGAATTTAAGGCTTATATTGAAACTAGCGAAATATCTCTTGGAAATATAGTCGATACAAATCTTGATAAACATCAAAAACAATTTACTTATTTGAAACAAAAGGTAGAAGACGATACGTTAATTCGCCATGAGACGATGATTCGCAAGTTTCAACATTTAGAAGGAATACTATATCCTGAACAATCACTGCAAGAACGAAATTATAGCCCATACCTATTTATGAACGAAGCGGGCGAGTCATTGGTTGAAAAACTATTAGAAATGCCATTCGAATTTAATGGGAAACATTCTATTATTTATATTTAAGTCAATTATAAAGGGAGTGTCCCAAAAGTTGTGAAAGATGACTTTTGGAACACTCCTTTTTAATTACAACGAATTCCGTTTAAACGGATTTTCATTTGTCAAAGCTAGCGGGAGATAGCGAAGCAGAAACACTAGCAGGTTTCTTTACGATATTTATTCCAATCGTCGGGAAATATTACTTTAAGAATGGTTTTAAAACTATTTTTGGTGGTTGACTATTTCTGAAGACTCCTGCGGAAAAAAGAAACTAGCTAGACCCCGCAGGCACAGTTGTCACAGACAGCTGTGATGAGGAGGCTTGCGTTTCTTCCGCGGAAAGCGAAAGAAATAGTCATCCACCTTCTTCTATTTAGTGCATTCATTAGATGGCTAATCTTTTATATGAATGACTATTTATTGGTCATCAGTCTGAAACCGTCTCTTTTTTATTATGAGACGGTTTTTTGTATGAAATAAAGGGAAAAACAGCCGTCTCAACAAGTACTATTGACACATTTTTTGATTCATTAAAAGAATTTTTAAAAATAAGTGGAGGAAAGTGGGGGGATGTGGTACATTAATGACAATAAGTGGGGTGACTAGCATGTTCATGGGAGAATATCAACATAGTGTTGATGCGAAAGGCCGTCTAATAATACCTGCAAAATTTCGCGAGCACCTTGAAGACACTTTTGTTATAACAAGAGGTCTTGATAACTGCTTATTCGGCTATCCTATGAATGAATGGCGAAAACTCGAAGAAAAATTAAAAGCACTTCCTGTTACCAAAAAAGATGCTCGTGCATTTACACGATTCTTCTTTTCTGGAGCGACAGAAGTTGAAATTGATAAACAAGGCCGTATTAATATACCAAGTAATTTACTATCACACGCTCATGTTGAAAAAGAATGCATCGTTCTTGGCGTTTCTAACCGAATTGAGATATGGGCTAAAGATTCTTGGACAACTTATTTTGATGAATCTGAAGACTCATTTAATGACTTAGCTGAAAATATGATTGGTTTTGATATTTAGAATAAAGATTGAAGGAGGACGAGAAGTTGTTCAACCATACGACCGTATTGCTTAAAGAAACTGTTGACGGATTGAACATTCGTCCAGATGGAATCTATGTAGACTGCACACTTGGTGGTGCAGGGCATAGCGAATATTTAGTACAACAACTGAATGAACAAGGCAAACTCATTTGTTTTGATCAAGATACAACAGCTATCGAACATGCTAAAGTGCGTTTAGCTGACCATCTCCATAAAGTGACCTTTGTACATGCGAACTTTAGAGAACTAAAAGAAAAACTTCTTGAATTAGGTATCGAAAAAGTAGATGGAATTTTATATGACCTTGGCGTCTCATCACCGCAACTAGATACCCCGGAACGTGGTTTTAGTTATAATCACGACGCTCCTCTTGATATGAGAATGGATACGACTGCCACATTAACTGCGTATCACATAGTGAATGAATGGGAATTCAATGACTTAGTTCGAATTTTTTACCGCTATGGCGAAGAAAAATTCTCTAAGCAGATTGCTCGTAAAATTGAAGAAGCACGAAATAATGCGCCAATTGAAACGACATTCCAACTGGTGGAATTAATAAAAGATGGTATTCCTGCAGCAACAAGACGAAAAGGCGGGCATCCTGCAAAGCGTGTATTCCAAGCCATTCGTATTGCTGTTAATGATGAATTAGGCGCTGCCGAAGATTCGCTACAAGATGCTTTAGAAATGCTTGGAGCTGGTGGTCGAGTAAGTGTGATAACTTTCCATTCGTTAGAGGATCGGATAACAAAGACCATTTTCAAGGAAGCTGCTTCTTATCCAGATTTACCACCAAACCTGCCGGTGATTCCTGAAGGTATGGAACCTAATTTTAAACTAATTACAAGAAAACCAATTCTTCCTAGTGAAGAAGAATTGGAACACAATAACCGATCACGATCTGCAAAACTTCGTATTATTGAAAAAATAAAGGATGAGGGACGTGTTTAAATGGCAATGCATGCGAGAAATCAACAAACATACATACAACAACCTGTCGTAAATCCACAACCGACAATCCAACCCCAAAGAAAACAAGAACGTAAAATTTTCACAAAGGGTGAAAAAATACTATTTGTTATGTTCGTAGCAGTTATCACGATGTTCAGTGTAATGATTTTGCAAACGCAAGCAAGCATACACACTTCAACTCAAGAAATTCAATCGATCAATCAACAAATAGAAGAAACAAAAAAACAGAATACTGATTTGTCCATTCAAGTAAGTGAACTTTCAACATATGAGCGCGTATGGGAAAAGGCGAAAGAACTTGGCTTGAAACTGAACGAGCAAAATGTGAAGGTTGTTACGGGACAATGAAAAAGAAATTTCGATTTCAATGGGGAGCCTTTCTAATGTTTTTGTTTTATGGAGGGCTCTTTTTTATGTTGTTGTCACGGATGATTTTTATCCAAGTCACTGGAGAAGCAGAAGGTCAAGCTCTTGCAGCAAAAGCAGCTGCGAAATATGAGCGAGAACAAATTATTAATGCGAGCAGAGGGAAAATTGTTGATCGAAATGGCGAAATAATCGCAGAGGACACACTAAGTTATCGATTAGTAGCTGTATTAAGTCCAAAAGCAACAGCGGATCCTAAAAATCCGAAGCACGTGAATGATATTGAGAAAACGGCCGAAGTATTAGCTGCCCACTTGCCGTTATCTAAAGAAAAAATTATCGAACGTCTCTCCAAGGAAGGTCCCTATCAAGTGGAATTTGGGAAAGCTGGTCGAGACATTAGTCATGAAATTATGACGAAAATCAGTCAGCAAAAACTTCCTGGTATCGTTTTTGTGCGAGACTTAAAACGATTTTATCCAAATGGAACATTTGCTTCTCATCTCATTGGTTTTGCTCTAAAAGAAGAAAATGAAGATGGAACCTTTGATACAGTTGGAAAAATGGGCTTAGAACATATTTATAACAAACAATTAACAGGAACTGACGGGAAGATAGAATATGAAAGTGACTTATGGGGTTATTTACTTCCTAATTCAGAAGAAATGATAACTCCCGCAGAAAACGGGTATAACATTCATTTAACTTTAGATAAAACCATTCAAAACTTTTTAGAAGATGCAATGAGTAGAGTACAAGAACAATATAATCCGGAAAAAATTGTTGCGATGGTAGCCGATCCAAAAACCGGCAAAATATTGGCAATGAGTCAACGACCATCTTTTGATCCTGAAACGCGAGAAGGATTAACAACGAATTGGTTAAATGAAACGATCGAAAATACAATTGAACCTGGTTCTACCATGAAGACATTTACTGTTGCAGCAGCAATGGAGGAAAACAAATGGGATCCAAATGCATGGTATCAATCTGGTCAATATACGTTATATGATCGTACGATCCGAGATCATAACCGAAAAGGTTGGGGTTCAATTACGTATTTAGAGGGCTTCCAACGTTCATCCAATGTTGCCATGGCGTATGTGCTTGAACGATTAGGTGATAAAGCATTTCTAAGTTATTTAGATGCATTTGGATTTGGTGAAAAAACTGGGATTGATTTGCCAAATGAAGCCAGTGGTAAAATTATTAGTCAATATCCTACTGATAGACTCGTTTCAACTTTTGGTCAAGGTTCAACAGTAACCCCTATGCAATTGATTCAAGCAGAAACGGCAATTGCAAATGATGGCGTTATGATGAAACCATATGTTATTGAAAAAATTGTAAATCCTTCAACAAATAAAGTGATGCATGATTCAAAGCCTAGTGAAGCGGGTAAACCAATTTCAGCTGAAACGGCTAAACAAATGAGGGAGTTACTTGCTTCAACAGTTACATCAGAAAACGGAACGGCTAAAAGGTTCCAACTATCTGACTACACAGTAGCAGGTAAAACGGGTACTGCAGAAATTCCTGATGATCGAGGCAGATATCAATACGGATACGAAAACTATCTGTATTCATTCCTTGGCATGGCACCAGCAGAGGATCCACAATTGGTGGTATATGTGGCAGTATCAAAACCTAAATTAAAAGATACAGAGGTTGGGTCAATCCCAGTTTCCGAGATTTTCAAATCGGTTACGGAAAATGGCTTAAAATACATGAATATTAAACCAAAAGAAATAATCAGTTCTCCACCTGTTCAAATTTCTTCTTACATCAGACAGAATGCAAAAGACGTGCAAGCCAAATTGGCAAATCAAAAAATAAACACGATTATCATTGGCGATGGTGGGGAAATAAAGAACCAGTATCCAAAAGGCGAAACTGAAGTATTACAAGGTAGTGTCGTTATTTTGAAAACAGATGGTCCAATCGTCATTCCGGACTTCACTAGCTGGTCAAAACGGAATCTGATGGTTTATGAAAGTTTAACAGGGATCTCATTTGAAATACTTGGAAATGGTTTTGTTGTAAATCAAAGTGTCTCACCAGGTACTGTTATCACTGAAGATGGGCCAGTCGTCATCAAACTAGAAACGCCTGAACAGTCAAATGTGCAAGTAGAAATGCCTGAAGAAAGTGAAGAAGAAAAGCTTCCACAAGATTAATCATTGAATAGGCATTCCTTTTCAGTCATACGTTGTTAAAAACAAGGTGTGGATAAAATGAAAACAGGAATGCCTTATCGGTTAAAAATTAGATTGCGGACTATGGTTATTTTATTTTTTTGTTTAGCGATTTTATCGGTCCTGAAATTGGTGCATGTTCAATTCTTTCAGTTTCAATTCTTGTCACAAAAAGCGGAAGAAAATTGGGATCGTGAAATCCCGTTTTCTCAAACAAGAGGGAATATACGCGATCGCCATGGTGAATTAATTGTAGGAAGTAAATTAGCACCTACCATTTATTTTATGCCCGCACAAAATGATGAAATTGAAAAAGCAGCAAAACAATTAAGTGACGTTTTAGGTGTCGAATCAAGTGTATTATTTGAAAAAATGAACAAACGAGAATTTTTAGTTAAGCTTGCTCCTGAAGGAAAAAACATAGATGTTAAACAAGCATTACATATTCAATCCCTTCAAATTCCAGGCGTTTATACAGGTGTAGATTATGTTCGTGATTATCCTTACGGAGAATTACTTTCACGCTTACTAGGATTTACAGGGTATGATCACCAAGGGTTAGCGGGATTGGAATTTCAGTATGATAAGCAAATGACAGCAGTTAAGTCGAACTTACGATTATTTACGGATGCAAAAGGAAATAGCTTACCGCATGTGAACGACGATTGGAAAGAAGGAAAAGAGGGTTCATCTCTAGAACTAACCATTGACTTAGATGTCCAACAAATCATGGAAAGAGAATTATCTCAAGCTATGATAAAATACGAGGCGGATCAGGCATTAGCAATTGCTATGAATCCAAAGACAGGAGCCATTTTAGGTCTTTCGTCTTTCCCGACTTTCCATCCTTTACAATATGACAAAGTTAGTCCTAGCGTTTATAATCAGAACTTGCCAGTATCGATGACATTCGAGCCAGGCTCTACATTTAAAATTATTACCTTAGCCGCTGCACTAGAAGAAGGTAAAGTTGATCTTCAAAATGACCATTTTTACGATCCTGGTTATAGTATCGTTGAAGGTACACGACTCCGATGTTGGAAAAGAGAAGGACATAAACATCAATCGTTTTTAGAAGTAGTGGAAAATTCATGCAACCCAGGCTTTATTGAACTGGGCCAACGGGTTGGACGCGAAAAATTATCACAATACATTCGAGATTTTGGTTTTGGTCAAAAAACCGGTTCCGCTATTGCAGGAGAATCTACAGGTATTTTGTTTTCTAAAGAATCATATGGTCCAGTTGAGCATGCAACTACCTCGTTCGGTCAAGGGATTTCTGTCACTCCGCTGCAACAGGTGCAAGCGGTTTCCGCTGCCGTCAATGGAGGTACGCTTTATCAACCTTATGTTGTGAAAAGGGTTTACAACGAAGAATCAGGAGAAGTAGAGTTAGAGAATAATCCAAAGATAGTTAGACAAGTGATTTCGGAGAAAGCTTCTAAAGAAGTTAGAGAAGCTCTTGAATCCGTCGTTGCAAATGGTTCGGGGAGACAATCATTCCGAGACTTTATGAGAATCGGTGGAAAAACGGGGACAGCACAAAAAGCGGTAAATGGTCGATATGTTGAAGGGGAATATATTGTTTCATTCATCGGATTTGCACCGATAGATGATCCGGAAATTGTTGTTTATGTAGCAATTGATAATCCGAAACATTCTCTTCAATTCGGTGGGGTTATTGCAGCACCTATTGTTGGCCAAATTATCGAAGACTCTGCACCTTATATCGGTTTTGAAAAACGAACGATTCAAATTGATAAAGAGTATCGGTGGGGTGATCGTTTAGAAGCTCGTGTCCCTGAACTCGTGGGAGAAAAGAAAGAAGTTGTTATGGATTTGAATGAACCTTTCCGAATTGAATGGCATGGAACTGGGTCCATTATTGAATCTCAGCTTCCAGAGGCAGGGAGTAAACTTTCGATTGATGGAACGATTCATCTTTATTTACGCGAATAAAACGTAAGAATTTCAGTGTTCATAATTAGAGGAGTTTCGATTAAATCTAATATGTTTCCATTGAATAAAATAAAAATCATAAAACTTTTCATAGGTTTTGAAGGAGAATACATATGACACTCGCCACAACATTAATGATAATTGCCGTAGGCTTCATACTAACAGTACTGCTAACACCCTTATTTATACCTGCTTTAAAAAGAATGAAATTTGGTCAAAGCATTCGTGAAGAAGGTCCTAAATCACATATGAAAAAAGCGGGTACACCGACGATGGGCGGTCTTGTCTTCTTACTTTCAATTGTTCTAACCACGATAGGCGTTTCTTTGTATTTTAATATGTTGACTACTCAAACGATTGTCTTACTTTTAGTGTTGGTTGGATTTGGTGTGATTGGTTTTCTAGACGATTTCATCAAAGTTGTTCTAAAACGTAATTTAGGTTTAACTTCCCTTCAAAAACTGATAGGGCAAATTATATTAGCTATTGCTGCTTTCTTCTTATTGAAACCAGGACCAGCTTTTACTTCTTTAGCGATTCCTTTTACGGATTGGTCAATTGATTTAGGAGTGGCATATGTAGCATTCATGATTTTTTGGTTAGTTGGTTTTTCAAACGCAATTAATTTAACTGATGGACTTGATGGACTTGTTTCAGGAACGGCATCTATTGCTTTTAGTGCATTTGGTGTAATCGCGCTTGTATATGACCAAACATCATTAGCTATTTTTGCATTTGCAGTTACTGGTGCACTTTTAGGATTTTTGATTTTCAACGCAAATCCAGCGAAAGTCTTTATGGGAGATACAGGTTCATTGGCTTTAGGCGGAGCGTTAGCGATGCTTTCTATTTTAGTGAAACAAGAACTGTTATTGCTACTGATCGGAATCGTATTTGTGGCAGAAACATTGTCCGTTATTCTTCAAGTTATTAGTTTTAAGACGACTGGAAAACGAATTTTTAAAATGAGTCCACTACACCATCATTTTGAGTTATCTGGATGGTCTGAATGGAAAGTGGTAGTAGTCTTTTGGTCTACTGCTTTCTTAGCAGCATTTGTAGCGGTTATGTTGGAGGTGATGTAAATGAAACTGACAAATGAATTTACATCAAAAAAAGTATTAGTACTTGGTTTAGCGAAAAGTGGAGTAGCTGCAGCAGAGCTGCTACATAAGTTAGGTGCATTTGTGACGGTTAACGATGCAAAACCTTTTGAAGAAAGTCCAGACGCTCAAGCACTTTTAAGTAAGGGGATAACCGTTATATGTGGCAGGCATCCTGAGGATTTATTAGAAGAAGGGTTTGAATTAGTAGTTAAAAACCCTGGAATTCCCTATCAAAACCCGATTGTTGCCGATGCTGTTAAGCGTAAAATTCCAGTTTGGACGGAAGTGGAGCTTGCATATCGAATTAGTGAAGCACCATTAATCGGAATTACAGGTTCGAATGGAAAAACGACAACAACAACACTATTATTCCACATGTTAAACCAAGGTGGATTAAAGCCATTAATAGCTGGAAATATTGGAACAGTAGCATGTAAAGTGGCTGAAGAAGCTAGTTCTGATCAAATTATTGTTACGGAACTTTCATCATTTCAGCTGATGGGAACGGAAGCATTTAAACCGAAGATCTCAATTTGGACAAATTTATATGAAGCACATTTAGATTATCATGGTTCGTTTGATGAATATGGCGAAGCGAAATTTGCAGTTACTCAGCATCAAGATGCTTCAGATTTATTTATTTATAATCAAGATCAAGAAGAAGTAGCCAAATTTGCCAAACGTACGAAAGCGAAGTTGATGCCTTTCTCAACAAAAGGAAGAACAGAAGAAGGAATTAGTGCGGATGAAGAATTTGTTTATTTACACGGTGAAGAATATGTTTCTCGAAAACAAATAGCGCTCCCTGGCGAGCATAACTTAGAGAATGTATTATCTGCTATTGCTGCTGCTACAACTTTAGATTGTCCAAAAGAAACAATCCTACATGTTTTGTCGTCCTTTACAGGTGTAAAGCATCGAACTCAATTTGTTCGTGATTGGAATCAACGGAAATTTTATAATGATTCAAAAGCAACCAATACACTTGCTACGAAGAGTGCAATCGCTGCATTTGAAGATCCTGTCATTTTGTTAGCTGGTGGATTAGACCGAGGGCATTCGTTTGAGGAGTTAAGACCTCATATGAATCGTGTCAAAGCCTTAATTTCATTTGGAGAAACAAGTGAACGATTAAAAGAATTTGCTGAGTCTTGTGGCGTATCTCAAACATTTATGGTTCATGATGTGAAAGAAGCGGTGCATTTAGCAGCAGAAATTTCTGTGCCTCAAGATATAGTCTTGCTTTCACCTGCATGTGCAAGTTGGGATCAGTATCCGAATTTTGAATTACGCGGTGACGATTTTATTACAGCTGTTTTTAATTTGAAAGATTGATAAATAAATAGACAAACGAAGGGATGCCGATCCTGCAAATCAAACCTATCAAAACATTTTTGATATTAAGTATAGTGCTTACTGCTATTGGACTCAGTTTTGTATACTCAGCGGGCTCTTACTGGGGGAAAGTGCATTATGAAGATAGTATGCCTTTTTTCTGGAAACAAGCCATATACGGCTTCCTAGGTATGTTTGCGGCATGGGTTTTGTATAAAAACCCAATGACTTCCCACCCAACCTTTTGGAAGGTGATGTACGTCTTAGCAGTAGTTTTGTTATTTGCTGTTTATATTCCCGGTTTAGGAGTAGTAAGAAATGGTTCGCGAAGTTGGATTCAACTAGCAGGCTTTAGTATTCAACCAGCTGAATTTGTCAAAATAGCGGTTATTGCTTATTTATCAACTTTATTAGCCAAATCAGCACATCTTAAAATGAAATGGAAACTATCACATCTGCTAATTTGTCTAGTTCCCGCTGGAATTATTTTAATACAACCTGACTTTGGATCGGCTTTCTTATTAATCATAGGTGCTTTTGCTTTGTTATTTATTGCTGGTTATCCAATGAAATTTTTTATGGTGATTGGCATTTCAGGTATTCTCTCTATTGTTGCATTAATCATCTCGGCTCCGTATCGCTTAAAACGAATTGAGGCCTTTATCAATCCGTGGGAAGATCCATTAGGAAGTGGATTCCAAGGCATACAATCATTACTTGCAATTGGTCCTTCAGGATTATTCGGACATGGATATGGACAAAGTAGGCAAAAGTTTTTATATCTCCCAGAACCTCAAAATGATTTTATTTTCTCCATCATCGTTGAGGAAATGGGGTTTATCGGAGCGGTTGTGTTAATCGGGTTGTTCTTCATGTTTCTTTACACCGGATATAGACTAGCAGTGCTCTCATCCTCGACGATGGGTTCGCTTGTCATTGCAGGTTTTATTAGCATGATGGGAAGTCAAATTTTCCTTAATATAGGGGTGGTCATTGGTTTATTTCCTGTAACTGGTGTAACCTTGCCCTTTATAAGCTATGGAGGAACATCCTTATTTTCCACATGGTTAATAGTTGGGATTATTCTTCATTTTTCTAAAGATCAAAGTAAGTAGGGAGGAGGCCATAACGTGGAAAAAATAATCGATATTGAAGATAGAATTCCAACTTTGCGCGATCGTCGTAAAAAAAGAACGAATAGAAAATTCACGTTATTGCTTGTCCTTTTCCTTATGACATTACTTGGTCTCCTCTACTTTCAATCTCCGTATAGCTTGGTTCAAAAAATTCATGTAGACGGGGCAACATTAGCTTCTAGTGAATCGTATATTAAAAAGAGTGGCATCGAAACTGGCCAATCGATGTGGGAAATTAGGACAAGTTCTGCTGAAAAGTTAATTCAATCTAATGAATGGGTTAAATCCGTAAAGGTAAAAAGAAGTGGACTTACTTCGGTACATATTCAAATTGAGGAGTGGCAAAAAGCTGCATATATGGAAACGGCAGATGATGTCCAAATGGTGTTAGGTAACGGTGAACTTTTTAAAACCAATGAAAAATTCCCGCCGATTGATGCACCATTGCTTAGTGGCTTTGAGGATAAAACGGTTCGTTTACGCTTAGTAAAAGAGCTTGCCGAATTAGATGCAAATATTTTTTCAATGATTTCTCAAATTGAATCTGTCCCATCTGAATCTGATCCATACCGCATTCGCTTATTTATGAACGACGGAAATGAAGTAAGAGCGATTATTCCATCTTTCGCAAAAAAAATAAATTATTACCCCGCTTTACTCGCTCAAATAGATGGAGATGAGAAAGGCGTAATTGATCTTGAAGTTGGTTCATTCTTCCAATCTTATGCAGATATGTATAATCCACAACCATTAGAAGAGGAGGCCGAAGATGAAGAAGCAACCGAAGAATAACAATCGGAGTATTATCAATAAACGTATTATTTTTTCCATTGTTTGTTTAGTGCTTGGGTTTATTCTCTCCTATTCGTATAGCTTATCGAGTGCTAAAAAATCCGCAGGAATGACCAGTGGTACAGGTTATTTTGAACAAGAAGAACGCTATCGAGAAGATTTGATTCAACAAAAAGAACGGAATAAGGAATTAGCAAATGAATTAGTTGCTCGACAAAAAGAGGTTAGGGAAATTGAACAATCTTTAGTAGGAAGTGAAGAAAGGTACGATAGTTTAATACAAGAAGCTGAAGACCTTCGATTACTTTTAGGGGTTATTCCCTCAACTGGGGAAGGCGTGAAAGTTCAATTGCAGGATGCAGAGTACGATCCTGTTTCTGAAAACCCGAATGATTATATTGTTCATGAAAGTCATGTGTTCAAAGTGCTGAATGAACTTAAGATTTCTGGTGCTGAAGCGATTTCGATTAATGGCCAACGCTTACATGCCAATTCGTATATAAGATGTAATGGTCCCGTGATTACAATTGACGGAAAACAATTTCCAGCTCCGTTTGTAATTGAAGCGATAGGAGACACTGAAGTTCTCATTCCTTCGCTAGAATTAAGTGGCGGGGTCTTAGATCAATTACTTAATGACAATATTATTGTGACAATAGAAGCAAATAAGAAGATGACGATGCCAGCACTCTAATTACTGGCAATGTAATGCGAGATTACTAAGGAATCAATGATGTGTTGAAATATAGATGGGCATTAGCCTTGAGGTAGATATCGCAACACGTTATCTGAACGTATCACCATGCCAATTGAAATGTTGAGAAAGGAGCGGACAAGATGAAACAAGGCGTTTATATGCGATTTACTTTTATATTATTAATAGTCGGTTTCATGATTGCCGTTCAATATAATACAGTGCAACAACCAGAACAACGGGATACTCGAGATATTTGGGAAATTCGTCAAGAGTTATCTAAAGAGAAAAAACTTCACTCTGAATTGTTATCCAATATCCGCTCTGAGGATGAAACCATCTTAAAATATGAAAACCTTCAAAGTGAAAGTCCAGCACAAGCATTAAATGACACATTAGAAAACTTAAGAGCTCAAGCGGGATTAACTGAAGTGTCGGGACCGGGTTTAGTGTTGAAAATAGAACCATCGTTGGAAGGACAAGTCTTTGGAGAAACAGTTACATCTATTTCACCAGATTTACTTGATCGGTTAATTAATGAAATTAATCGGTTCAACGGTCATTATATCGATGTGGATGGAAAAAGAATTATTACAACAACACCTATTCGAGATGTAAATGGGCAAACAACAGTTAATGGTTTGAACGTCCGAACACCTCCATTTAATATTCGCGTAGGAACAGATACATTAGAAGAAGCGGAATTGCTTTATAGCTATCTCCAAACATCTATGATTGCGGATGATTTCTTCATTGATAATTTAACCTTAACCATTGAAGAACCAATTTCTGATTTAACGATTCCAGCATACAATCAAAAAATTAAACTTAATTATTTATCAGAAGCAACGGAGAGTGATTAAAAATGTGGTTGCCCTTACTTGGATTGATCTTAGGAATTTCACTTGGCTTGCTTACAGATATTCATATTCCAACGGTATACGAAAATTATTTATCGATAGCGGTTCTTGCTGCACTCGATACGTTATTCGGTGGCATACGAGCTCAACTTCAACAGGTATATGACGACAAAGTATTCGTTTCTGGTTTTTTCTTTAACATTGCATTAGCAGCTGGTTTAGCATTTCTAGGAGTGCATTTAGGAATAGACTTGTATTTAGCAGCAATTTTCGCTTTTGGCGTACGTCTTTTCCAAAACATTGCAGTTATCCGGAGAATATTATTAACAAAGTGGGCAGAAAGAAAAGGGCAAGTTGAGTAAAAACAGTAGAATAGAAGGAAAATTTACAACTTTTAGCGATTTTACTTAGACAAGCATGTCATAATGCAATAGAATGAGGAGTAAAGAGTTGTTGAAGGAGGTGCCACGGTTTGAATCAAACAGAATTATATGTTTCTTTAGATATAGGTTCATCGTCTATTAAAGTACTTATTGGTGAAATGACAAATGGTTCCCTTAATGTTATCGGTGTAGGGAATGTAAAATCAAATGGAATACGTAAAGGTGCTATTGTTGATATAGATGCAACCGTGCAATCTATTAAAAAAGCAATTGATCAAGCTGAAAGAATGATAGGAATGTCTATTAACGAAGTCGTTTTAGGAATTCCTGCTAATCAAGCGATGTTACAGCATGTTAAGGGCGTCGTCGCAGTTAACAGTGAAAATCGTGAAATCACAGGTGACGATTTAGATCGTGTCATGGAATCTGCACAAGTAATGTCGATTCCACCGGAAAGAGAATTAGTAAATTTAGTACCTAAACAATTTGTAGTAGATCACTTAGATGAGATAAAAGATCCGCGTGGAATGATTGGTATTCGTTTAGAAATGGATGGTACCATGATGACGACATCTAAGACAATTTTACATAATGTCTTGCGATGCGTAGAACGAGCTGGATTAAATATTCGTGAAATCTACTTACAACCACTTGCTTCTGGATATTTTGCTTTGTCTGATGATGAAAAAAATCATGGGACAGCCTTTATTGATATTGGTGGCGGTTCAACAACCATTTCTATATTCCAAGATGGTCAATTGTCGCATACCTCTGTTTTACCTGTAGGTGGAGATCATATAACAAAAGATTTATCGATCGTTTTAAAGACTCCTACTGAACAAGCAGAAAAAATTAAACATCAATATGGACATGCCTTTTATGATGATGCATCAGATGATGAGTTGTTCGAAGTTCCTGTGATTGGAGCAGACACGAAAGAACAATATAGTCAACGGTACATATCTGAAATTATCGGTGTACGATTAGAAGAACTTTTCGAAATGATTTTAGAAGAGTTTTACCGTATGGGTCTTCAAGACCTTCCTGGTGGAGTCGTTATATCCGGTGGTGTTGGGAAATTAGAAGGGCTCTCACAGTTAGCACGACATATATTACAAACTCGTGTACGCTTGTATACGCCAGAATATATTGGAGTGCGTGAGCCACAATACGCGACCGCAGTAGGCTTAATACGTTACGCTTACATGGAAGATATGTTTTTTGGTCGCTTAGGCGGGAGTAGTGCACTCATTCAATCACGTAAACCTGAACAGAGTCCTACAACATCAAAAAAACAAAAACAAGTACAAGTACAACATCAGAACAAAGAAGGCGTTATGGGGAAAGCACGAAAGTTCCTCGACAAATTCTTTGAATAAAAACTGGTAATAGACTAAGAGCAACTTAAGGAGGAAATGCGATGTTGGAATTTGACACAAGCGTAGATCAACTTGCAGTCATCAAGGTCATTGGTGTAGGTGGCGGCGGAAACAATGCTGTAAACCGAATGATTGAACATGGCGTACAAGGTGTAGAATTTATAGCAGTAAACACAGATGCACAAGCTTTAAATCTTTCAAAAGCAGAAATCAGACTTCAAATTGGAGCTAAGCTTACTAGAGGACTAGGAGCAGGAGCAAATCCAGAAGTTGGTAAAAAAGCTGCTGAAGAAAGCAGAGAACAAATTGAAGAAGCACTACGTGGAGCAGATATGGTATTTGTTACCGCTGGTATGGGTGGAGGAACAGGTACTGGAGCAGCTCCTGTAATCGCTCAAATTGCACGTGAAATAGGCGCACTTACTGTTGGTGTAGTTACTCGTCCATTTACATTTGAAGGCCGTAAACGTTCTACACAAGCAATTGGTGGTATTGGACAGATGAAAGAAGCTGTTGATACATTAATCGTCATTCCTAACGATCGCTTACTTGAAATCGTTGATAAAAACACGCCAATGTTAGAAGCATTCCGTGAAGCAGATAATGTTTTACGACAAGGTGTTCAAGGTATCTCTGATTTAATCGCTGTCCCAGGTTTAATTAACTTGGACTTTGCAGATGTGAAGACAATTATGTCTAACAAAGGGTCAGCATTAATGGGTATCGGTATTTCTTCAGGTGAAAACCGTGCTGCAGAAGCTGCTAAAAAAGCAATTTCAAGTCCACTTCTTGAAACATCTATTGATGGTGCTAAAGGGGTCTTAATGAATATTACAGGTGGTTCTAACTTGAGCTTATTCGAAGTTCAAGAAGCTGCCGATATCGTTGCTTCTGCATCTGATGAAGATGTAAATATGATTTTCGGTTCTGTTATTAATGATAATCTTAAGGATGAAATTATCGTAACAGTTATTGCTACTGGTTTTAATGAAGAGCCTTTATCTACTCGTACTACGAGATCTGGTGGATTTGGAGCTGGTAGACAACAGCAACAACCAACTCAACCACAAGCTCCTATTCGTGAAACACGTAGAGAAGAAGCACCAAGCTATCAACAAGAACCAGTAAGAAATCAACAACAGTCTAATCAACAAGAAGATACTTTAGATATTCCAACGTTTTTACGTAACCGTCAAAAACGTCAATAGTTATAAATATAAGCCCCATCTTTCTCAACAGTCGTTGAAAAAGATGGGGCTTTTTGTCGTGCGATTTTTTATTATCTCTGTCAAAAGCTGACAAAGTTTGAACAGTTATCATGCTAAAGTTTTTGTAGGAGGTGAGAAAATGTATGCTGAAGTAATGATTACGTTAAACGCACTGATTAATTACTGCCTACTCTCATTTACAAACAAAATGGGTACTTTTCAACAAACTAAGGTACGATTATGGATTAGTGCGTTTGTAGGTGGCTTTTTAATTGTCTTATTCGGTGGAAGTCTACTATCAATTATTGGGACCTTTATTTGTATGATCTTGATGGCTTTTGGCTTTAATCCCTCTAATTGGCTATTAGCTGCTTCAAATTGTATCATAGCAGCTTTGTTTGCAGGTGGGTTATTAACGGTTATACAACCATGGTTGAAATTAGTCAATTCGTATATTGTATTTGCCATCCTGATTGTTGCATTACTTGGAAGTCTATCAGGCGTCTATAAAAATTGGTTTAGAATTAACCTAAAAGGTGTTAAAGAATTGTATCGTAGCAAAGTGAAATTAATGATTTTTGGACATGAAATTGTCTTAGAAAGTTATACAGACACCGGAAATCAATGTATGGAGACTCTTTCAGGTAAACCTGTGCATTTTGTATCATCTAAAAAACTCGCGTCAGTAATTCCACCAAAACTATGGGCGTTTTTAAATGACTTTGATGGAAGTAATCCTTCTCAAATCTCAGAAGTTCCAAAAGAGTTTCAGCAGGATGTCAGGTTGATTCGTTTAGCCACTGTACAAAGTGAAAATACCTGGGCAGTTGGTATAAAAATGGACAATATCCGAATGATTCATGAAACAGAATGTGCTTTGCCACCTTGTTATCTTGTCCTTACGAAAAACAGCCATCATTTTCCACGTCAAACGGAAGCGATACTACATGCGTCAACATTATTTGTTCAACAGTCGAGAGGAGTAATGCTATGTTCATGAAATTGTGGAATCGAATCGTTCAATTTTGGCTTTCTTGGCGAGCAAAAGGGACCTTTTATATTGGAGGTAGCGAATCTCTTCCGGTGCCGATGAATCGCGAAGAAGAGGCTCAAACAATTGAGGACTTTATGAATGGCAGTTTAACCGCACGCGACAAATTAATTGAACGAAATTTAAGATTGGTTGTATATATTGCAAGACGATTTGAAAATACAGGTACGAATATCGAAGATTTAATCAGTATAGGTTCGATTGGTCTGATCAAAGCAATTGAAACATTCAACGTGGAAAAAAAGATTAAACTTGCCACTTATGCTTCAAGATGTATTGAAAATGAAATTCTCATGCATTTAAGAAAAACGAGCAAACTAAAATCAGAGGTTTCTTTTGATGAACCATTAAATTCAGATGCAGATGGAAATGAACTATTGCTTTCTGATATTTTAGGAACTGATGAACATATTATTTCAGAAGATGTTGAGAAAAAAATTGAAAGACAGTTCATGTTTTCAGCCATTGATCTGTTAGATAAACGGGAAAAATACATTATGGAATGTCGTTTTGGTTTAAATGGCAAGGAAGAAATGACTCAAAAAGAAGTTGCCGATTTACTAGGTATATCGCAATCATATATTTCCCGATTAGAGAAAAAGATTATTCACGATTTAAGAGAAGAGTTAAATCAGCCGACCGCATAATGGTTGAAATTGGAGAAAGGTCTGCACGCATATAATCGACCGAGCCGGACAAACTGTTATTAATCTCAGTGTTAAACAGTTCGGAGGAAAAGTGATGGTGCGGACAAAAGTAGAAATTTGCGGTGTAGATACGTCAACGCTTCCGGTACTTTCAAACGAAGTTATGACACAAACGTTTATAAGATTTCAAAGCGGAGACATGGCTGCAAGAGAAGAACTAGTAATGGGTAACTTACGATTAGTACTTAGTTTGGTTCAGCGCTTTGCATATCGTGGTGAACAAGCGGATGATTTATTCCAAGTTGGATGCATCGGACTAATTAAGTCCATAGAAAATTTTGATTTGAAGCATAATGTGAGATTTTCAACTTACGCAGTGCCTATGATTATTGGTGAGATTCGACGACATTTACGCGATCACCACCCAGTTCGTGTGTCTCGTTCTTTGCGAGATATCGCTTATAAATCAATGAAAGCAAAGGAACAGTTTGTTGTAGAAAACTTACATGAGCCAACCATGCAACAGTTGTCAGAGATGACTGATATCCCACATGAAGATATTTTATTTGCACTTGATGCAATTCAAGAACCAATCTCACTTCAAGAACCCATTTACCATGATGGCGGTGACCCGGTTTACATGTTGGATCAATTGAAGGATGAGCATGTTTCAGAAGAGCAATGGTCGACGTATGTTTTCATGAAAGAAAGCATTAGCAAGCTGGATTTACGTCAACAAAAAATCTTAAGTAAACGATATTATTATGGAGAAACACAAACTGAAATCGCTAAAGAATTAGGCATTTCCCAAGCCCAAATTTCACGATTGGAAAAACATGCAATTAGCATAATTCAGGAACAATATCATCAAGAATCCTAAATAACAAAAAAGCTTTCGTTCCGTAATCGGAATGAAAGCTTTTTTAAAGGTTAGGATTTCATAAATCCAGTTATGAAAACAACCTGTGATTTAAACAATAGATAAAATATTAATTGACATCATAAATTTGATTAATTTACCTTGAAAATAAAGAAGGTGGTCGGCTATTTCTTTCGCTTTCCGCGGACGAAACGCTAGCCTCCTCGGTTTAGCTGTCTCTGACAGCAAACCTGTGGGGTCTAGCATATTTCGTTTTTCCGCAGGAGTCTACAGAAATATCCGACCACTTTCGCACCAAAACAGGTTGCATGTCATGTTTATTATTGACTAATGATAAGGAACGAGTCCGCCGCAATGGAAATCAACAATATATTTACTTAAAGAGTGAAAATCAAAGATGTGTATTTCTAATAAACGTTTCATAAGCTATATGAGGAGGGATAAAGGATGAAATTCACTGAAATACAAGAGAAGGAATTTATTGATGCTGGTAATGGGAAAATGCTTGGATTTGTAAGTGATGCCAAAATCTCAAAGGAAAATGGAATGATTGAAGCTTTTTTAGTCGCTCAACCTAAAAAGATGTTGGATCTCTTTTCAAGTGACTCTTCCACCATAACAATTTCAATACAAGATATCCATGTTGTTGGAAAAGACGTTGTACTAGTTAAACGAGGGAACTAGGAACAGCGATAAAACGTTGAATAATCAATGTTTGATTGGTACAATAAAGAAATAATGTACACGTCGAAACAAGTTGGGATTTAATATATATGGAAATTACGCAAAACTACCAAGAAATTCAACAACTTATTCAACAAGCATGCAAACGCTCGAATCGAAAAGATTCAGAGATACACATTGTCGCTGTAACAAAATCTGTATCACTTGAGCGAACAAAAGAAGCTTTGCATGCGGGTTTAATCCATCTAGGAGAAAATCGACCTGAAGGTTTACTGTTAAAGACTGAACATATTCAGTCTGATGCTAAATGGCATTACATCGGGTCTTTACAAACTAGAAAAGTAAAGCAAGTTATTGATACGATTGACTTTCTTCATTCGTTGGACAGGTTAAGTTTGGCAGAGGAAATTCAAAAACGTGCCAATAAAACAATCGATTGTTTCGTACAAGTCAATGTTGCAGGAGAAGAAGCAAAACATGGCATTGAACTAGACTCACTTGAAGATTTCATTTTATCATTACAACCTTTTGATAAAATAAGGGTAATTGGATTAATGACCATGGCTCCAAATACAGAAGATGAACAAGTGTTAAGGTCGGTATTCTCTAAATTAAAATCTGCGCAGCAAAAGATTGCTGAAGCTCAGTATGACTTTGCACCATGTACAGAATTATCAATGGGAATGTCCAATGACTTTGAAATTGCTGTTGAAGAAGGCGCAACCTTTGTACGAATTGGAACCGCACTAGTTGGGGATGAAAGAGGGGACAAATCATGAGCATGAAGAATAAAATTAAAAACTTTTTTTATCTAGATGAATATGAAGATGATGCACCTGTAGAGCGTGAACGTCGTTCAGAACCTCAAGCTTCACCAGTTGCTCAGCAACAACAACCTTCAATGAAGAAATCAATGAAAGAAAGACGTGTAGCTCCCATGGACTCATCGATTCCAAATGTAGTTAGTTTGCAGAATCTCCAAAAATCTTCAAAAGTTATATTAGTAGAACCCAGAGTGTATGCAGAAGCACAAGACATTTCTGAACACTTAAAAAACAAGCGTGCTGTGGTTGTAAATTTACAAAGAATTGACAAAGATCAAGGAATCAGAATTGTGGATTTCCTAAGTGGTACCGTGTATGCTTTAGGCGGAGATATTCAACGCATCGGAACGGATATCTTTTTATGTGCACCAGATACAGTGGAAGTAGCAGGAGCGATTTCCGATTATTATTACGATGACTTACAATAGCAGAGGTGTATTTAGTTAATATGGACTTAATTCTTGATGTAATTTCTCAGGTTATCTTTTTATATTCAGTATTTCTCATTATCTATATCTTTATGTCTTGGGTACCAAGTACAAGAGATACAGCAATCGGTCGTTTTTTAGAGCGAATTTGCGAGCCTTATCTTGAGCCTTTTCGCAAAATCATTCCACCATTTGGTATGATTGATATTTCTCCAATTGTTGCGATTTTGGTTTTAAATTTAGCACGTGGTGGAATACAAACATTAATTAATAATTTTTAACGAATGGCCTCACTGACGTGGGGCTTTTTTATACTGATATTTGAAAAACATGCAATAATAGAAGATATAAGTAGAAATAATCAAACTTGTATCTACTAATTAGACAATCTGTCTTTTGCAACAAATCTTTTATTTAAAACATCTCATGTTTTAATCCTGGAAAGGGAGAACGGAAATGGAACAAATATTTCAGCATTTTAGAAAAGAAGAGCAGTCATTTATTGAGCAGGTAGGTGGATGGATCCGTGAAACGGAAGACCGCTACGCACCAAAGCTGACGGACTTTTTAGATCCACGAGAACAATTTATTGTCCAAGCTATTGCTGGGCAAAACGAAGAAATTGTGACACATTCATATAGCAAATTTGAGGATGCAGAACGTAAGCGCATGTTGATTTCGCCCTCTTATTTTGTTCCTACAGAACAAGACTTCTCAGTAACAATGTTTGAAATAAGTTATCCATCCAAGTTTGTAACGTTAGAACATCCGGATGTGTTGGGTACATTGATGTCTCTTGGATTAGACCGTTCAAAATTTGGTGATATTCGAGTGGACGGTGAGCGAATTGAATTTGCTGTGGTTTCTGAAGTTGCTGATTTTGTACGTTTAAATATTACTTCCATTGGAAAATCCAAGGTACAAGTTCAAGAACTTCCAGAAGAACATCTCTTCTTACTCAATACGGAAACGTGGGTAGAAGAATCACATACCGTGAGTTCAATGAGATTAGATACGATTATTGCATCATTATTTAATATATCAAGACAAAAAGCGTCTACTTTCATTCATGGTGGAAAAGTGAAAGTAAATTGGGTCGTTCGGGATCAACCAGCTTTTGAATTACATGAATCTGATTTAATTTCGATTCGAGGTTTTGGTCGTATTCGGTTAGGAATGATTGAAGGAAGAACGAAGAAAGACAAGATTCGACTTCAAGTTGGTCGAATGGAGCCGAAATCATAAGAAATATTAAAGAAAATTCGAATTATTGATGTAAACCTTTCTAATCAAAGGTATAATAGTTTGAAACAACGCTAGTTTTAAAGGGGAGATCGAGAAGATGCCATTATCACCATTGGATATACATAACAAGGAATTCGGAAAAGGATTCCGTGGGTACAATGAAGATGAAGTGAATGAATTTTTAGATCAAATTATTAAAGATTTCGAACTTCTATTAAAAGAGAAAAAAGAATTAGAAGAAAAGTTAAAGTCATCTAGTGAACGTGTGGGTCATTTCACTACGATTGAATCTACATTACAAAAATCAATCGTGATTGCTCAAGAGGCTGCTGAAGAAGTTCGTCGCAATTCTCAAAAAGAAGCGAAGCTAATTGTTAAAGAAGCTGAAAAAAATGCAGATCGAATTGTGAATGAAGCATTGACGAAAGCTAGACGTATCGCTTTAGAGATAGAAGAACTTAAGAAACAATCAAAAGTATTCCGCAATCGCTTCAAAATGTTAGTTGAAGCTCAGTTAGATTTAATCAATACAGATGATTGGGATCATTTAATGCAATATGAAGTGGACACATCTGAACTAGAACGAATCGAAACAACGGAAGATTAGAGTTTGCTTGACGATTGTAGTTACTTTCCATATAATAGCTACATATTGATATTAAATACGTTGAAAGAGACAGTATTTTGTGCGCTCAGAAAAGCGATTCGAGGACGGTGGAAGCTCGAACAAGTAGCAATCAAATGAAAATCACTCTTGAGTAAAACCACTGAACGAATGATTGTAAGTGGTTTCGGTTTCACACCGTTAATGTGATCTAAGATGGCAACTTTATTGTTGCAATTAGGGTGGTACCGCGAGTTAAACTTCTCGTCCCTTCATGGGATGAGGAGTTTTTTTATTTTGAGGAGGTTATATTGATGGAATACAAAGACACGTTATTAATGCCGAAAACCGATTTTCCAATGCGTGGAGGTTTGCCAACACGTGAACCAGTCATGCAGCAAACTTGGAATGACATGAATTTATATGAAAAAGTGCTTAATCGTACAAAAGGACGTCCGACGTTTATTTTGCATGATGGACCTCCGTATGCGAATGGTGATTTACACATGGGTCATGCGTTAAATAAAGTCTTGAAGGATATGATTGTTCGTCATAAATCGATGACTGGCTACCACGCACCGTATGTTCCAGGTTGGGATACACATGGTTTACCAATCGAGCAAGCCCTTGCAAATAAGGGAGTAAATCGCAAAGAAATGACAGTAGCTGAATTCCGTAAGCTGTGTGAGAAATACGCATATGAGCAAATTGATACTCAGCGTGAACAATTTAAGCGTCTAGGTGTGCAAGGTGATTGGGAAAATCCTTATATCACGTTAAAACCTGCTTATGAATCACGTCAAATCGAAGTGTTTGGTGAGATGGCTCGTAAAGGCTATATCTATAAAGGCTTAAAACCTGTTTATTGGTCACCATCAAGTGAATCAGCTTTAGCTGAAGCAGAAATCGAATATCAAGATAAAAAATCTCCATCCATTTACGTGAGCTTTGATGTGACGGAAGGTAAAGGGGTTGTCGCAGAAGGTACGAAAATTATCATTTGGACAACAACTCCTTGGACGATTCCAGCAAACTTAGGGATCTCAGTAAACCCTGAATTTGATTATGTAATTGTAGATGTCGAAGGTACTCATTATTTAATTGCAAAAGACTTATTAGAGTCTGTTGCTACAGCACTAGAGTGGGCGTCTTATGAAGTAATTCAAACGGTTAAAGGTGAACAAATGGACCGTATGGTTGCTAAACATCCACTTTATGATCGTGATTCTTTAGTGATGTTGGGTGATCATGTTACGAATGAAGGCGGAACGGGCTGCGTTCATACTGCTCCTGGTCATGGAGAAGAAGATTTCCAAGTAGGAAGAGCATATGGACTTGACGTACTTTCTCCAATTGATGATCGTGGTGTATTGACTGCGGAAGCACCAGGATTTGAAGGGTTATTTTATGATAAAGCGAATAAAGTCATTACTGAGGCACTAGATGCTGCAGGTGCATTAGAAAAATTAACGTTCTTCACACATTCAGCACCACATGATTGGCGTACAAAGAAACCTGTTATTTTCCGTGCAACTGCACAATGGTTTGCTTCAATCGAGGCATTCCGTGGAGAATTACTTCAAGCGATTAAAGATACTTCATTCACACCTGCTTGGGGAGAAACTCGTCTATTCAACATGGTACGTGATCGTGGGGATTGGTGTATTTCTCGCCAACGTGTTTGGGGCGTTCCAATTCCAGTATTCTACGCGGAAGATGGCGAGCCAATTTTAACAGAAGAAACGATTGCTCATGTGTCTAAAATCTTCCGTGAACATGGCTCGACCGTTTGGTTTGAGCGTGAAGCGAAAGAATTATTACCTGAAGGATTTACTCATCCAGGCAGTCCAAATGGTCGTTTCGTTAAAGAAACTGACATCATGGACGTTTGGTTCGATTCAGGATCATCTCATCAAGCAGTTCTTGATGAAAGAGATGATTTAGTGTATCCTGCTGATTTGTATTTGGAAGGATCTGATCAGTATCGTGGCTGGTTTAATTCATCCTTAACAACGAGTGTTGCGATCAATGGTCATGCACCTTATAAAGGTTTGTTAAGTCATGGATTCACTTTAGATGGCGAAGGCCGTAAAATGAGTAAATCAATAGGGAATGTAATTGATCCTGCTAAAGTTATGAATCAATTAGGTGCAGACATTCTTCGATTATGGGTCGCTTCAGTCGATTACACAGCGGATGTTCGAGTTTCAGATTCAAACTTTAAACAAGTAGCGGAAGTTTATCGCAAAATCAGAAATACCTTCCGATTCCTACACGGGAATGTATCTGACTTTAATCCACAAACAGACCGTGTAGCTTACGAAGACTTGCGTGAAGTAGATCAATACATGTTCATGAAACTTCAAGATTTAATTGATACAGTTCGTAAATCATATGACAGATATGATTTCGCAAGTGTTTATCATGCAGTAAATAATTTTGTATCATCAGACTTGAGCTCATTCTATTTAGATATTGCAAAAGATGTGGTTTATATCGAAGGTACAGATCAATTACATCGTCGTGCGATGCAAACAGTTATGTACGATACATTACTTGCTTTACTGAAATTAACGACGCCAATTTTGCCACATACAACAGACGAATTATGGGTATTCTTGACTCAGGAAACAGAAGAAAGTGTTCAGTTAACTGACTTCCCAGAAGCTACTACTCATGCATCATTCGCTGAATTACGTACGAAGTATCAACAATTGATGCTAGTGCGTGACGATGTATTAAAGGCACTAGAGGAAGCACGAAATGCGAAAGTTATTGGTAAATCTTTAGAAGCTAAAGTCATTGTGTATGTGAAGAAAGAATTACTTGAAGCTTTTGATACAGATAAGGTAGATTTCGCACAATTCTTTATTGTGTCTGAATTTACTCTTGCTGGTTTAACTGAAGAAGCTCCAGCAGATGCATTAAAATTAGATGTAGCTTCAGTTGTGGTTACTAAAGCACAAGGTGAAAAGTGTGAACGTTGCTGGACGATTTCCTCCAAAGTAGGCGAAAATGACAAGCATCCAACATTGTGTCCACGATGTGCGGATGTTGTAGAAAAATATTACGTGTAAGAATCGGAGCTGTCCAAACGGGCAGCTCTTTCTGTCTGTTCGTGTTTTGTGGTAAACTAGCTAAGATACTTATCTAACGGAGGAACATTCGTGTACATTTATTATTTAGTTGCAGTTATCATAGTGGCATTAGATCAGTGGACCAAATGGTTAGTTGTGAAGAATATGGAGCTAGGAGAACGAATTCCTTTATTGGATCCTACGTTAGCCTTATTATCACATCGTAATCGTGGAGCCGCTTGGGGCATGCTTGAAGGACAAATATGGTTGTTTTCCATCGTAACCGTTATTGTGATTGCGGGAATCCTTTATTACTTCCACAAAGAAGCAAAAGGGAAGCCATTATTTCAATTAAGTTTAATGATTATACTCGGTGGAGCTATCGGAAACTTTATCGATCGATTATATCTAGGAGAAGTTGTTGATTTTATAGATGTGTTAATTCCTATCATTAACTATGATTTCCCGATTTTTAACATTGCAGATGCTGCTTTAACAATAGGTGTAGTAATGGTGATGATTGTATTATTTTTAGAAGAAATAAGAGAAAAGAAAACAGGTGAGTAAATGGAAGATTTTACGTATACGATAACAGAAGAACAAAAAGGTGAACGTATTGACAAGGCAATTTCACTACTTGAATCAGATTGGTCAAGAAGTCAAATTCAAAATTGGTTAAAAGATGGAGCTGTTTTAGTTAATGGTGAACAAATTAAACCCAATTACAAAGTGAAAAAAGACGATGTAATTATCGTTTCACCTCCAGAAGCGGAACCTTTAGACATTCAGTCAGAGGATCTTGATTTAGAAATCATTTATGAAGATGCGGATGTTTTGGTTGTTAATAAACCAAGAGGAATGGTTGTACATCCTGCCCCTGGTCATACATCTGGAACTTTAGTAAATGGGTTAATGCATCATTGTACAGACCTATCTGGCATTAATGGTGTCATGCGTCCAGGTATTGTCCACCGTATCGACAAAGATACTTCAGGATTATTGATGGTTGCAAAAAATGATAAAGCTCATGAATCATTAGTAAATCAATTAGTGAAAAAGACGGTTACGAGAAAATATACTGCGCTTGTTCATGGACATATTCCGCATGACAAAGGAACAATTGATGCACCTTTAGGCCGCGACAAAAAAGATCGTCAAAGTATGGCAGTTGTAGACAGTGGAAAACATGCAATTACGCATTTCCGTGTGATTGAACGTTTTGGTAAATTCACACTTGTTGAGTGTCGTCTTGAAACTGGTCGCACACATCAAATCCGTGTTCATATGAAATATATTGGGTTCCCTTTAGCTGGAGATCCTAAGTATGGACCTAAGAAAACGATCGAATTTGGTGGACAAGCACTTCATGCTGGGGTACTTGGATTCATGCATCCACGCACTGAGGAATACATGGAATTTGAAGCACCACTACCGAAAGAATTTGAAGAGTTAGTAGAAGAAATGAAAACTCAAGTTGACACGAAGGAAGACTAAATCTATAATTGGTCTAACGAATTAAATAGAACACCTTTAAAAACAGTCCAGAGAGGCTGAGAAGGTAACGTGAAACGTAAAAAGACACATGCTGTGTGTTTTCCTGCGATATTTTTCTGCATTCACACCCTCTCATCCAAAAGGACGAGAGGGTTTTTTATTTTCTCAAATAAAGCAAAGCATTCGCGCACGGAAGCAAAGGAGGAACAATCTTGGTGGAAAAAGCAAATATCCTAGATGAACAAGCTATCAACCGAGCCTTAACTCGTATCGCTCATGAAATCATTGAGCGCAATAAAGGAATCGAAGAGTGCATCCTAGTTGGTATAAAAACGCGAGGCGCATACTTAGCCAATCGATTAGCTGCAAAAATCGAAAAAATCGAAGGTAAAAGTATTAAATCAGGCGAATTAGACATTACTCTTTATCGTGATGACCTTTCCATGAAAACAGCCAATAAAGAACCACTCGTTCAACAAGTGGATATTCAACACGCGGTTAAGGATCAGAAAGTCATACTAGTAGATGATGTTCTGTATACAGGTAGAACGGTTCGAGCAGCAATGGATGCAGTGATGGATTTAGGAAGACCTGCACAAATTCAATTAGCGGTCTTAATCGATAGAGGACATCGAGAATTACCCATTCGTGCTGATTATGTAGGAAAAAATATTCCTACAGCTAGTATCGAACGCATAGTCGTTCGCTTAAATGAAACAGATCATGAAGACAGTGTAACGATTCACGAATAGAAGAAAGTAGGGGAAATGATGTCAAACACTCAAGCCATATTAGATATTCACGATAAACCTTCGACAGGAAAGCTAGCGACTTTAAGTATCCAACACATGTTCGCAATGTTCGGTGCAACGATATTAGTTCCTCAACTCGTAGGATTGAGTCCAGCAATTGCTTTATTAACAAGTGGAATCGCGACATTAATTTTTATATTTATTACAAAATTTCAAGTTCCAGCATACCTAGGATCATCATTTGCATTCATCGCTCCTATTATTTATGTGACCAAAGTTGGTGGAATTGGTAGTGCGATGATAGGGAGTTTATTCGTAGCGCTTATTTACTTCATCGTGTCACTGGTGATATGGAAAACGGGTTATAAATGGATAATGAAGATATTGCCACCTATTGTTGTAGCACCTGTCATTATCGTAATTGGTTTAGCTTTATCGCCAGTAGCGGTGGATATGGCAATGAATATTACCGTAAATAATGTAAAAGAGTATAGTATGCTTCACTTCTCAGCAGCACTAGTAACATTAGCAGCAGCTGTCATTGCAACATTATTCTTCAAGGGCATGATTAGTTTAATGCCAGTATTAATTGGAATTATCGTGGGATATGTGTACTCACTTATCATCGGAATTGTTGATTATACTGCAGTAACACAGGCGAAATGGATTGCTGCACCTGACTTCTTACTTCCAGGTATCGACTATGAATTTATCATTACCCCGACATTAATCATCATCATGGTGCCTATTGCCATCGTGACGATTTCAGAACATATTGGTCACCAGTTAGTTTTAGGGAAAATCGTAAACCGTAACTACATAAAAGAACCTGGACTTCACCGTTCAATACTAGGCGATGGATTAGGAACCTTCATCAGTGGTCTATTAGGTGGACCACCGAAAACGACTTATGGAGAAAATATCGGAGTTCTTGCAATTACAAGAGTTTACAGTGTTTATGTAATTGCTGGTGCAGCCGTTCTTGCAATCATCTTCTCATTCTTTGGTAAAGTAATGGCATTAATAAGTACCATTCCAACATCTGTATTAGGCGGCATTTCAATTCTATTATTCGGTATCATTGCTTCATCAGGTTTAAGAATGCTAGTCGATAACAACATTGATTTTGGAGATAAACGAAATCTAGTTATTTCATCCATCATTTTAGTCATCGGGATCGGCGGAGCAAAATTGCACTTTACAGATACCTTTGTAATTGAAGGTATGGCTTTGGCTGCCATCGTAGGTGTCATACTAAACTTAGTATTACCAGGTAAACCGCAAGCATCTGAAGATTTTTCAGAAGACACTCAAACTGAATAAAACCTTTTAATACCTAGTCCAGAGAGGCAGGGAAAGGGATTCCAAAGAAAAGTTCCGTGTACATGGATCTTTACTTGGTCATGCCCTATAGCCTCTCAACACGTTGTTGAGAGGTTTTTATTATACAGTTCATTTAGAGCAAAACACTAACTTGGACAATAAAAGAGGAGGGGCTAACGAGTGAAGATTTTATTAAGCATGAACGAATTACATCCAGAAGAAATCAATACGATTTTACAACGCGCTGAGGAATTTGAGCATAACGCAACTCCTAATTTAACGAGAACATTTACAGTAGCAAATTTGTTTTTTGAACCAAGCACACGAACAAAAATGAGCTTTGAAATGGCAGAAAGAAAACTAGGTTTACATGTACTGCCGTTTGAGGCCAGCACATCAAGTACACAAAAGGGAGAAACCCTTTATGACACAGTTAAAACCTTAGAGTCAATCGGAGTAGATGCAGTCATTATTCGACATGAAGAAGACGGCTATTACCATCAATTAAGTTCAGGAATAGATTTGGGCATAATAAATGGTGGAGATGGTTCGGGGCAGCACCCGACACAATCCTTACTAGATTTATATACGATTAAACAGGAGTTTGGAAAATTTGATGGTTTAGAAGTGGCAATCGTAGGTGACATTGCGCACAGCCGAGTCGCTAAATCGAATGCTCAAGCATTAACGAAATTAGGAGCAAATGTAACTTTCCTTTGTCCTAAAGAATGGCAAGGTGAAATACAAGCTGAATCTAGTTGGGATCAAATCCTACCAAAAGCAGATGTTATCATGCTCCTACGAGTTCAACATGAAAGACATGAATCAGCTAAACGATTCTCAAAAAACGAATACCATGAACAATATGGGTTAACGATTGAACGTTATAAGCAATTAAAGCCTGCCTCAATTATCATGCATCCAGCACCAGTAAATCGAGATGTAGAAATTGCGAGTGAATTAGTAGAGAGTGAAAAATCTCGGATATTCAAGCAAATGCATAACGGAGTCTTTATCCGGATGGCGATACTCGAATCAGTACTAAAGGAGAGATTTTAATGAGAAAACTAATACAAAACATTCAATTACTAAATGAACAACAAGAATTACAAGCAGGTTCCATATTAATTGAGCAAGGACGTATTATTGAAATCAATCCGAAAACAACGACTGACATAGATGAGACCATCGATGGAAAAGGTCATTTTGTTTCTGCAGGCTTTATTGATGTGCATGTGCATTTACGAGAGCCAGGTGGAGAACAAAAAGAAACGATTGAAACGGGTACTGCAGCTGCAGCAAAAGGTGGATATACCACGATTTGTGCTATGCCAAACACAAGACCAGTTCCAGATACAGTCGAAAACCTAACTAAGGTAAATGAGTTAATTAAAAATAATGCTAAAATTCGAGTACTTCCATATGCATCCATCACCATTCGGGAAGCTGGAAAAGAACGTACAGATTTAGCAGCATTAAAAGAGCATGGGGCATTTGCTTTTACAGATGACGGTGTCGGAGTTCAACTAGCTGGCATGATGTATGAAGCGATGCAAGATGCTGCAAAAATCAACATGCCAATTGTGGCCCATTGTGAAGATAACACTTTAATTTATGCAGGAGTTATGCACGAAGGAAAGAAAAATAAGGAACTTGGCTTAAAAGGAATCCCGTCCATTGCTGAATCCGTTCATATTGCACGCGATATATTATTAGCTGAAGCAGCAGGTGCTCATTACCATGTGTGCCACGTGAGCACGAAAGAATCGGTTCGTGTAATAAGAGATGCGAAAAAGGCTGGGGTTAAAGTTACCGCTGAAGTAAGTCCGCATCATTTACTACTATGTGAAGATGATATTCCTTCAAATGACGCCCAGTGGAAAATGAATCCACCACTTCGAGCAAAAGAGGATCGTCAAGCTTTAATAGAAGGATTAGAGGATGGCACATTAGACTTTATAGCAACCGATCATGCACCTCACACGTTCGAAGAAAAAGCAAATGGCATGGAGCAAGCACCCTTTGGAATCGTGGGTCTTGAAACCGCATTTCCATTGCTATACACACATTTCGTGAAATCTGGGAAGTGGTCACTTGCTCAACTAATCGCTTGGTTAACTGAAAAACCTGCAGATGTGTTTGGATTACCATATGGTCGTTTGCATATGGGTGAGTCAGCAGATTTAGTTTTCATTGATTTGAATAAAGAACAAAAAATAAACACAGAAAAGTTTCTTTCAAAAGGAACGAATACACCATTCAAGGAATGGGCTTGCATCGGGTGGCCAGTCATGACCATGTTTGAAGGCAATATAGTTTGGGAGGAGAAGTGATGATGAAAAGAAGTCTCATTTTAGAAACAGGCGACGTATTTACAGGATTAGCATTCGGTAGTGAAAAAGAGAGTGCCGGGGAAGTTGTTTTTACAACCGGAATGACAGGTTACCAAGAAACGTTATCTGACCCATCTTATTGCGGACAAATCGTTACGATGACTTACCCGCTTATCGGCAACTATGGTATTAATCGAGATGACTTCGAATCCATTGAACCAGCAATTAAAGGCATGGTTGTTCGAGAATTAGCAGATATGCCTTCAAACTTTAGAAGTGATGCATCATTAAATGAACTATTCCTATTAAAAGAAATTCCTGGAATTCAAGGTGTAGATACACGGAAACTTACTCGAATCATTCGTGAATACGGTTCAGTAAAAGGGTACTTTACTGCAGCTGATGTTGAAGTAAACGTGGAGGAAATAGTTGCGAAGTTAAAACAAACCACTTTCCCAACTGACCAAGTAAAACAAGTTTCAACAAAACGCCCATACCCAAGTCCAGGGCGCGGAAAACGTGTGGTTCTAGTGGACTTTGGCATGAAACACGGTATTTTACGCGAATTAAACAAACGGAATTGTGATGTGGTAGTGGTTCCTTATAATACGACTGCTGAAGAAATTATGGCGATCTATCCTGACGGGATTATGTTATCTAACGGACCTGGAGATCCAAAAGATGTGCCTGAAGCAATCACTATGCTAAAAGAAATAATAGGGAAGATTCCTGTGTTCGGTATTTGCTTAGGACATCAATTATTTGCACTTGCAAGCGGTGGCGACACCTTTAAGTTGAAGTTCGGACATCGAGGAGCAAATCATCCTGTTAAAGACTTAAAAACAGGGCGTACAGAATTAACTTCGCAAAACCATGGCTATACAGTGGACCCAGAATCATTAGTCAAAACGAGATTAGAAGTAACACATGTCGCTTTAAATGACGGAACCGTTGAAGGGTTAAAACATCTGGATTTACCAGCCTTTACCGTACAATATCATCCGGAAGCTTCACCTGGTCCGGAAGATTCAAATCATTTATTTGATCAATTCATTGAACTCATGAATACGCACGTGAAAGGGGAAAAAAATCATGCCTAAACGTCACGATATTAAATCCATTCTTGTTATCGGTTCAGGTCCAATTGTTATTGGTCAAGCTGCTGAGTTTGACTATGCAGGAACACAAGCCTGCCTTGCGCTAAAAGAAGAAGGATACCGCGTTATTTTAATAAACTCGAATCCTGCCACGATCATGACTGACACAGAAATTGCAGACAAAGTGTATATCGAACCAATCACTTTGGATTTTGTTAGTCGAATCTTGCGAAAAGAACGACCTGATGCCTTGCTACCTACGTTAGGTGGACAAACAGGATTAAACATGGCGATTGAACTTGATGAGTCCGGAATTTTAAAAGAATTAAATATTGAAATATTAGGAACAAAACTCGAAGCAATTCATAAAGCTGAAGACCGAGATCTATTTAGAACGTTAATGAACGAATTAAATGAACCTGTACCTGAAAGTGACATCATCCATAATCTTGAAGAAGCTCATGCTTTCGTCAGTCGAATCGGATACCCAGTTATCGTTCGTCCAGCATTCACACTGGGCGGAACAGGTGGTGGTATTTGTCATAATGATGAAGAGCTAGTGGAAACTGTGACAAGTGGTTTAAAATATAGCCCGGTTACACAATGTTTATTAGAAAAATCCATCGCTGGTTTTAAAGAAATTGAATACGAAGTGATGCGTGATTCTAAAGATAACGCGATTGTAGTTTGTAACATGGAAAACGTGGATGCAGTCGGGATTCATACAGGGGATTCAATTGTTGTGGCACCAAGTCAAACCTTATCTGACCGTGAATACCAAATGCTTCGAAATGTTTCACTTAAGATTATTCGCGCATTGAAAATTGAAGGTGGATGTAATGTCCAACTTGCCCTCGATCCGCATAGCTTTAATTACTACATCATTGAAGTAAACCCACGTGTAAGTCGTTCATCGGCTTTGGCTTCAAAAGCAACGGGTTATCCGATTGCGAAATTAGCAGCTAAAATTGCAGTGGGTCTTACATTAGATGAAATGATGAATCCTGTAACAGGTAAAACGTACGCATGCTTTGAACCTGCTCTTGATTATGTGGTAACGAAAATTCCGCGCTGGCCATTTGATAAATTCGAATCAGCAAAACGTAATTTAGGAACACAAATGAAGGCAACAGGCGAAGTAATGGCGATTGGCCGTACGTTTGAAGAATCTATATTAAAAGCGGTACGATCTCTTGAAACAGATCAATTTCATTTGGAATTAAAAAACGCTGATTCAATGACTGATGAATGGATTGAAAAGCGTATTCGACGAGCTGGAGATGAGCGTCTATTCTTTATAGGAGAGGCATTAAGACGTGGCGTTACGATTGAGACCATTCACGAATGGAGTCAAATCGATTTATTTTTCCTGCATAAATTACAAAAAATCGTTCATTTCGAAAAAGTGGTTGCTGAACATCCGTTTGACTATGAGGTTGCTCGACAAGCGAAACGAATGGGCTTTGCGGATAAAACGATTGCAAAGTATTGGAATACGAAAGAATTAGACGTGTATAACTGGAGAAAAGAGCAAAATTTAATCCCTGTTTATAAGATGGTGGATACATGTGCAGCAGAATTCGAATCAGAAACGCCTTACTTTTACGGAACTTATGAAGATGAAAATGAGTCGATTCGAACAGAAAAAGAAAGTGTCATCGTTTTAGGTTCAGGTCCGATCCGAATTGGACAAGGTGTTGAGTTCGATTACGCTACTGTGCATTCTGTCTGGGCAATTAAAGAAGCCGGGTATGAAGCGATTATCATCAACAGCAATCCAGAAACAGTTTCAACAGACTTCTCAATTTCTGACAAGTTGTACTTTGAACCACTGACCATTGAAGATGTTATGCACATTGTGGATTTAGAGAAACCAAAAGGTGTTGTTGTACAATTCGGTGGGCAAACAGCCATTAATTTAGCGGATAAATTAGAAGCACGTGGAGTGAAAATTTTAGGAACAACTCTAGAAGATTTGGATCGAGCTGAAAATCGAAACAAATTTGAAAAAGCGCTTCATGAAATCGGGATCCCTCAACCAATGGGTAAAACGGCAACTTCTGCAGAAGAAGCAGTTGCTATTGGAAATGAAATTGGATACCCAGTACTCGTTCGTCCTTCCTATGTATTAGGCGGTCGTGCTATGCAAATTGTTTACAATCAAGAAGAACTAGCTCATTACATGGAAAATGCGGTTCAAGCGAGTCCGGAACATCCCGTATTAATTGACCGTTATTTAACAGGAATTGAAATTGAAGTTGATGCAATTTCTGATGGTGAGAATGTTTGCATACCAGGAATTATGGAACATATTGAACGAGCGGGAGTTCACTCTGGCGACTCGATTGCAGTCTATCCACCACAAAATCTATCAGTGGAACATATCAACACATTGGTTGATTACACCACACGTTTAGCTAGAGGATTGAACATCATTGGATTAATGAACATTCAATATGTTATTTCAAAAGGTGAAGTGTATGTGATTGAGGTAAACCCTCGATCTAGTCGCACAGTTCCATTCTTAAGCAAAATTACAAATATCCCAATGGCGAAAATTGCGACGAAAGCGATTTTAGGACAATCCCTCCTGGAACAAGGAATTCAAAATGGACTTGCACCATCACCGGCTGGTGTATTTGTTAAAGTGCCCGTCTTCAGCTTTGCTAAGTTGAGAAGAGTGGATATTACATTAGGACCTGAAATGAAGTCAACTGGAGAAGTAATGGGGAAAGATATTACGCTAGAAAAAGCGCTATATAAAGGCTTAGTTGCCTCCGGTTTAGAAATAAAAGATCATGGCTCAGTTCTTATGACAATCGCGGATAAGGATAAGGAAGAGGCAACTGCTTTAGCAAAACGCTTTACAGCAATCGGCTATCATATTTTAGCTACTGAAGGTACTGCGCGTGAGCTAAAAGAATTAGGGATTCCTGTAACGACTGTAAATAAAATTGGTAGTGAAGGACCAACACTTCTTGACTACATTCAAAAAGGCGAAGCTCAATTCGTTATTAATACCTTAACGAAAGGGAAACAGCCTGAGCGTGATGGTTTCCGTATTCGTCGGGAATCAGTCGAAAACGGCATTGCTTGTTTCACTTCTCTCGATACGGCAGAAGCCATGTTACGCGTAATTGAATCAATGACCTTCCAAGCAGAAGAGATGCCGAAGCAAGGAGTGCTTTCATGATCAGACAAGAGCGTATGCGCGTTGTTAAACATAAAGAAATTGCTCACAACATATTTGAATTAACACTGATCGGTCAGTTAGTTCATGACATGAAAAATCCAGGACAGTTTGTCCACATTCGCGTGTCTGATAGTTACGAGCCATTGCTTCGACGTCCAATCAGCATTGCATCCATTGATCGTGAAACACTTGAATTCACCATGATTTATCGCGCTGAGGGAAGAGGGACGACTATTCTGTCGCAAGCGAAACCGGGTCAAGAAGTAGATGTGCTTGGACCTCTTGGTAACGGATTTCCTCTTGATCAAGCGAGTGATGGAGAACATGTTTTATTAATAGGTGGAGGAATCGGTGTTCCTCCCTTATATGAATTATCAAAAAGACTAGTGGATGTGGGTGTTAAACCCATTCATATCCTTGGTTTCCAATCAGCTGATGTGGTTTTTTATGAAAATGAATTTAGAGAATTAGGTGAAACACATATCGTAACGGTTGACGGAAGTTTAGGACATCAAGGTTTCGTCACGAACGTATTGGATTCCATTGCAGAAGAAGTTTCTACTTACTATGCTTGTGGACCAACGGCTATGTTAGGAGCTTTGCAGAATGCCTTGCCTGATACAAAAGGATTCTTATCCTACGAAGAAAGAATGGGATGCGGTTTAGGGGCTTGCTTTGCTTGTGTATGTAAAACGACAGAAGCTGTTGAAGTAGACTATGTAAAAGTTTGTTCTGACGGTCCCGTATTTCCAGCAGGGGTGGTGCAATTATGAATCGATTAGCTGTTGAATTACCAGGACTGTCACTTAAAAATCCAATTATGCCAGCCTCTGGTTGCTTTGGTTTTGGTAAAGAATATGCGAAATTATATGACCTTTCTAAGCTTGGCGCTATCATGATTAAAGCAACAACGCTAGAAACTCGCTTAGGAAACCCGACTCCTCGAGTTGCCGAAACAGCGGCAGGCATGTTAAACGCCATCGGACTTCAAAATCCAGGTTTAGAAAAAGTAATAGCTGAAGAACTTAAATGGCTCGAGCAATATGATGTGCCCATTATCGCGAATGTTGCGGGTACTCTGACAGAAGACTATGTTGAAGTTGCGAAACACATTTCAAAATCAAAAAATGTAAAAGCACTCGAGTTAAATATTTCTTGTCCGAATGTAAAATGTGGCGGAATTACCTTTGGAACGGATGCTGCAATTGCTGCTGAACTAACAGCGGCAGTAAAAGCTGTTTCTGAGGTGCCAGTCTACGTGAAACTATCTCCTAACGTAACGGATATAGCCGAAATTGCTCGAGCAGTAGAAGGAGCTGGAGCCGACGGAATAACAATGATTAATACGCTTATTGGCATGCGATTAGACACAAGAACTGGCAAACCAGTCATTGCAAATGGCACTGGCGGATTATCTGGACCTGCAGTAAAACCAGTAGCACTTCGAATGGTATATGAAGTCTCAAAACAAGTGTCTATTCCGATTATCGGAATGGGAGGCATTACCACAGTGGATGATGTGATCGATTTTATGTCAGCAGGCGCAAGTGCTGTAGCAGTAGGTACAGCAAATTTCGTGGACCCATTCGTATGTCCAAACATAATCGATCAATTACCAGAGAAACTAGACTGGTTAGGATATCAACATGTAACCGAACTCACAGGGAGGAGTCATCGATGAATCAAACTCCTATTATTGCATTAGACTTTTCAACCAAAGAAGACGTCCAACAATTTTTATCGAACTTTAACGAAAAACTTTTTGTGAAAGTTGGTATGGAGCTTTATTTACAAACAGGTCCATCCATTGTTACAGAACTAAAAGAGCAAGGTCATGATGTTTTTTTAGACTTAAAACTACATGACATTCCGAACACAGTGAAATCGGCAATGCGCGGATTAGCTCGACTTGGAGCAGATTTAGTCAATGTACACGCAGCAGGTGGTTTGAAAATGATGGAATCTGCAGTTGAAGGATTAGAAGCAGGCACCCCAGCTAGTATGAGACGTCCGCAAATTATTGGGGTAACTCAATTAACCTCTACGTCTGAACAACAAGTAAGAAATGAACAAAAAATAAACCTTTCACTAAAAGAATCGGTTCTGAACTACTCGGAATTAGCGAAACAAGCTCGATTAGATGGGGTAGTTTGCTCGGTGCTAGAAGCGTCATCTATTAAACAAGTATGTGGCAAAGATTTTCTTTGTGTAACTCCAGGTATTCGATTAGAAGGCGGAGATAAGCACGATCAGACGCGAATTGAAACGCCGGATGGAGCTAGAAACGCAGGCTCATCATTAATAGTAGTTGGACGTGCCATTACACAATCGGCAAATCCAGTTGAAACTTACGAGATCGTCAAACGATTATGGGAGGTTAAATAATGAAAAGTCAACAACATGAAATCGCACATGCATTGTTATCAATCGGAGCGGTAGAGTTACGTCCAAACGATCCGTTTACATGGGCTTCAGGAATAAAATCACCTATTTATTGTGATAATCGGTTAACCATGTCGAGTCCAGTCGTGAGAAAACAAATCGCAGCAGCACTGGCAAGAAGTATAGAAGATGCTTTCCCTGAAACAGAAGTAGTTGCAGGTACAGCGACAGCAGGTATCCCTCATGCCGCTTGGGTAAGTGATGTGTTGAACTTGCCAATGGTCTATGTACGTTCAAAAGCCAAAGAACATGGTCGAGGGAATCAAATTGAAGGTAAATTATCTAAGGGTCAAAAAGTTGTTGTGATTGAAGATTTAATATCTACAGGTGGAAGTAGTATTGAAGCGGTGAAGGCTTTAAGAGAACAAGGATGCGAGGTTTTAGGCGTCGTGTGTATTTTTACATATCATTTAAAACGTGCAGACGAGATGTTTGAAGAGCAAGGCATTCCGTATGTCAGTCTTACAAATTTTGATGCATTAATCGAAGTTGCGACTCTTGAAAAGAAAATTAGTGATCAAGAGAAACCTCAACTTTATGAATGGCACGAAAAACTAAAGTCAGCACAGCTATAGAAAAGGATGGAGAGATTAGACTAGTATCTGATCTCTCTATCTTTTTTTATTATTTCTTATAAATAGAATGTGCTGATTTTCATTGCGGAGGACGCTTTCCGGAGGGCGCGACTTCAGCCGCTTCCTTCGCGATGCTCAGTCCAGGGTCTTCAGTTCGCACTGATCCTCTCGGAGTCACCTCCTCCATTTCAATCAGCAAAAGAATTAAAGAAATCATTACTTTTCCATAGTGGAAATAACTATATGACTATGTTGTAGGAACTTTTAAAACTTTTAAATTCAGTGCATTTTTCGAAAATACATTAGTAATTTTTAGAAGAGTATTGAAATAAAGCAAGAAAGGAGTAAGTAATTAAGAACTGAAAGGTCCGACTTAATTTGAAATATCCTTTTTAAGAGACGGCTACTTAAATGATTTTAATATTTCTATTACATAGTATCGATGAGCACTAACCTTAAAATTCGTATCAAGATCTTAAATTTCATTCTTATAAATAAACATGAACTTGTGATTTATTTCCTTCGAGGTTCTAGTTAGTGTAGCGGAAGGTGGCGACTCCGGAGGGAATAGCGGGTCCAGGTGAGACCCCGCAGTGAGCTTTGCGAATGAGGAGGCTCACGGACCGCCCGCTGAAAGCGTCCACCTGAAGCGAAACCAGTAAATATATTTAGAAAATAACGATTACATACTTTACTAAATCATTCATTAGAATTTTCCAATTTAAAAAGCATGATGAAGTGATGTTTTCACTTCGTCATGCTTTTTAAGTTTAGTTATATAAATTCACAAGCTCATTTACATAGCACACAGAAAATCAATGCTTATAAAATATAAATTACTTTCGTAATTTTCTCACCATATCTTCACTTGGTGTTACAAATACGGTTTTTTGTTCAAAATATATGACAAAACCTGGCTTAGAACCGTTTGGTTTTTTCACATGACGAATCTCGGTATAGTCGACAGGGACTGAAGAAGACTCACGCGCTTTACTGTAATAAGCAGCTAAATTAGCCGCTTCCAATATAGATGCCTCATCAGGTACAACGTCGTGAATAACGACATGAGAACCTGGAATATCTTTTGTATGGAACCAAAGATGTGATTTGTTTGATAGCTTAAATGTGACATAATCATTTTGCTTATTATTTTTCCCAACAGAAATGGGTAAACCTGTACTTGAAACAAATGCTTCAGGTGTTGGTTTGACGATTTTCTTTTTCTTCTTCAAAATGCGTGCTTTCATCCAACCTTGCTCGGCCAGTTCTTCCCGTATTTCTTCAATATCATTTGGAGATGCTTGCATGACTTGTTGTTGGAGCATTTCTAAGTAATCAATATCTTCTTTCGTCTTGTCCATCTGTTGTTGCGTTTTAATCAAGGCAGTTTTTGCTTTATTGTATCTTGTGTAGAAGGCTTGGGCATTTTCTACAGGGGTCTTTCTAGGATTCAATGGTATCGTAACGGTCGCTCCATCTTCATCATAATAATTTACGATTTGTGCTTCTGTTTGACCTTTTTCTAATTGATACAAATGTGCCATTAGGAGCTCCCCATATAATTGGAAAGTTTCTAGTTTTTCAGCTTGTGCTTTTTCTTTCGATAATTTTTTCATCTTTAATTTTAATTTGTCGATTTCATTCTGCAGCCAACGTTCTAAGTCTCCTGCTTGTTGCTTCACTCGATCTCGATCTGCTCGAGCGAAATAAACCTTATCTAGAAGTTCTCCAAGTGTATTGAAATGTGAACCTTCTCCTTCTAAATGTTGCAGTTGAATGCTAGAGAAGAATGTTTTATTGCCATTTTCAAAATAAGAATTCACTTGGTTTTTTTGAATGAATTCATTAAGAAACGTCGTAAATACTGTGAACGGTTTTTCATTCACATTTGCCATTCGATAAGCTAATTCATTTGCATGTAGTGGCGAAAATCCTGCAATTTGTTGAAGAATACTTTTAGCTATGTCTTCTTCATTTAAAATAGTAAGGAACTCGTCTTCTGTTAGATTAAATGGATCCTTTTTATCTTGAGCCGGTGGCACAATATGAGGTTGACCGGGTAAAATCGTTCGATAACTATTCACGGATGGTGACAAGTGTTTCAAGCTATCTAGGATAAGTGTTCGAGAGGGATCCACGAGAATGACATTACTATGTCTGCCCATTATTTCGACATGTAGTTCACGTACCATGTCATCCCCAATTTCATTTTTACCTTCAATGCGGAGGATGATTACTCTGTCCATTCCAAGTTGTGTAACGGAAGAAACGAAACCACCTTCTAAATGCTTGCGAAGTAACATGCAAAACATAGGAGGTTCAGATGGATTCTCTATCGTTTCATTTGTAAGTTGAATTCTTGAATAAGAAGGGTGAATTGAAATGAGCAAGCGGTGATTCTTTCCACCGGCGCGTATATGGAATACAATTTCTTGTGAATTGGGCTGATGAATTTTAGAAATTCGACCCGAAACAAGTTGTTGTAGTTCGTTTGTCATTGATTTTGTGAATAAACCATCAAAAGCCATAAGATACCTCTTTCAAAACGTTTTGCTCTATCTTATCATTTTCTAGAGGAAATGTGATATAATTGCCTAAGTGTGTGTAACAGAAAGAATCAAGTCTTTCAGGAGGAACCACCTTGTCAATTGCCAAATTCATGAATATCGGGAATGGAAGTGTCGTTGCCGTAAATCGAATCATTTCCATATTAAGTCCTGAATCTGCGCCAGTTAAAAGGCTCGTTCAAGATGCAAGAGATAAAGGCTTTCTGATTGATGCAACTTATGGAAAAAAAACACGTACAATCTTTGTCATGGATAGTGAACATGTCGTTTTGTCTGCTGTAAATAATGAAACGATTACTGCTAGAATGATGGAGTATACCGACTAGATAAAAAGAGGGATTGAATGCGAAAAGAACGTGGATTATTAATCGTCCTTTCAGGACCATCTGGTGTTGGGAAGGGAACTGTGCGAAAAGAATTGTTTTCGCAGCCTGATACCAATTATGAATATTCAATTTCGATGACGACTCGGAAACCTCGTGAAGGTGAAATCGATGGTGTCGATTACTTTTTCAAATCTCATGAAGAGTTCGAACAATTAATCGGTGAAGGCCGCTTACTTGAGTACGCTTCTTACGTGGGGAATTATTATGGAACACCACTTGATTATGTGAACGCTACATTAGACGCTGGTCGAGATGTCTTTTTAGAAATTGAAGTACAAGGAGCATCCCAGGTGCGAGCTAAAGTTCCTGATGGGTTGTTTATTTTCCTTGCACCTCCGAGCTTTTCTGCGCTCGAACAACGTCTTGTTGGACGAGGGACTGAAACAGATGATGTAATTGCTTCACGCATAAGTGCTGCAAGGCAAGAATTAGAAATGATGAATTTATACGATTATGTTGTTGAGAATGATGAAGTTCAATTCGCATGTGATCGTGTAAATGCAATTGTTACGGCAGAACATTGCCGAAGAGAACGCGTTGAAAAAAGATATTTATCTATGTTGGAAGGGGAATCTTAATGTTATATCCATCAGTTGATTCATTAAAAAGTAAAATTGATTCAAAATATCAATTAGTTAGCTTAGCTTCAAAACGTGCTCGTCAAATGCAAGAAGAGGGCGGATTACGCTTAGACTCTTATCAGTCAGAAAAGTATGTTGGTAAAGCGCTTGAAGAAGTTGCTGCCGGTGCACTAGTTAAAGAAGTTCAAGATGAAGGAACAATTTACGAAGACGAAATTTAAATCCATTATTACACAATGAAAACTCCCTTAGACATGATAGATGCTTTGGGAGTTTGTTGTTTCAGAAAGGAAGAGTAGCATGCTTTCTAACAAAAAAATCTTACTCTGTGTCTCCGGGGGAATTGCTGTTTATAAAGCAGTAGCTCTGGTCAGCAAACTCTCACAAGCAGGAGCAGAAGTAAAAGTGATCATGACAGATTCTGCGACCAAATTTGTTCAACCACTTAGTTTTCAAGTGATGTCAAAAAATGATGTATTTACAGATACTTTTGATGAAAAAAATTCAAATGTTATCGCTCATATCGATTTAGCCGATTGGGCTGATTTAGTCATTGTTGCCCCTGCAACAGCAAATGTAATTGGTAAATTAGCAAATGGAATCGGAGACGATATGGTGACCACAACGCTTCTTGCTACTACTGCAAAAGTGTGGATTGCTCCTGCCATGAATGTACATATGTATGACCATCCCGCTGTTAAACGCAATATTGCAACGTTAGCATCGGATGGGTATGAATTTATTGAACCATCTGAAGGATTTTTGGCATGCGGATATGTTGGGAAAGGCAGACTAGAAGAACCTGAAAAAATTGTTCAGTTAGTTGATCAATATTTTCAGCCAAAGGACTTACCGCTCGAAGGAAAGAAAGTCGTCATCTCTGCAGGTCCAACAAGAGAACGTATTGATCCTGTACGATTTTTAACGAATTTTTCTTCTGGGAAAATGGGTTATGCCCTTGCAGAAGCAGCAGCAAAACTAGGTGCAGAAACTATTCTGGTTTCCGGTCCAGTATCTTTAGAGAAACCACGAGGTGTGACGGTAATAGAAGTAGAAAGTGCTGAACAAATGTTACAAGCTGTTCTCAGTCATTTTGAAGATGCAGATATTGTAATTAAAACAGCTGCAGTTGCCGACTACCGTCCTAAAGTTTTACATAAGCAGAAAATGAAAAAACAAGCTGGAGATGCTTCACTAGAATTAGAAAGAACAACCGATATTTTATGGACTTTAGGTCAACATAAGACTCGTCAGTTGCTTATAGGATTTGCTGCAGAAACGAACGATTTAGAAGTTTATGCAAAAGACAAGCTGTCAAGAAAAAATGCGGACTATATTGTCGCGAACGATGTGACACAATCGGACAGTGGATTTGGAACAGATACGAATACCGTTTTATTAATTGGGAAAAACGAGTTTCAAAAACCTTTTGCCAACATGCCGAAGAAAGAATTAGCTACAAAATTATTGCTAACCATTTTAGAGAATGAAACGGGAATGAATCATGTTCGCTGAAGTCATCGTGGATGTTTCTGCCTATCCGATTGATCGTCCGTTTGATTACGCAGTTCCGCAAGATTTACAACCACTAATTGAAAGTGGAAGTCGAGTGAAAGTTCCTTTTGGAAATCGGTCTGTTTTAGGTTTCGTGATGAATGTCAAATTAGATACTGATGTCCCTGAGGATAAACAAAAAGAAATTCATGAGTTATTAGATATAGAACCTGTCTTTTCTGAAGAAATGATTTCTCTTTCGAAATGGATGAAGCGGGAAACTTTGTGTTATGAAATTGATGCATTGCAAGTCATGTTACCTACTGCTTTAAGAGCCAAATATGAAAAAATCATTCGATATGTTAATCCTTCTATCCCATTGCCAAATGAATTAAATGAACTTTTTCAAGGAAATGAACAAGTTGAAATACCATCTAACACATCCAAAGATACAATTGCACTTATTAAAAAATTCATAAAAAATAATGCGCTTGTTCTAGAAACAAAGATTAAGCAAAACACCACCATTAAAAAAGTAAGAATGGTTCATATTTCGGATGATTTAAGCTTTCTAAATAAAACCTTGGACGAGCTTTCACCTCAAGCAAAAAAACAAAAGGAACTAGTACAGTGGATGACGCAATGTCCTGGTAAGGCTTTTCAGGCATCTCAGTTAATAAAAGAAGCGAACACTACAAACGCCGTTTTGCAAAGTGTTATAGAACGGGGAGTCGCATCGCTAACAACTGAGGAAATTTATCGAGATCCTTACGCAGCTCGCACGATGGAGCACTCAACTAAACTTAATTTAACAACTGAACAGCAATTTGCTTTAAATGAAGTAGTTACAGCATATGAACAGGGACTTTCTAAAACATTTCTTCTGCATGGAATAACGGGTAGTGGCAAAACAGAAGTGTATTTACAAGCGATTGATCGAGCCTTACAAGATGACAAAGAAGCGATTGTTTTAGTACCTGAGATTTCATTGACACCTCAAATGACGAACCGGTTTAAAGAGAGATTTGGTGCACTTGTTGCGGTTTTACACAGTGGATTGTCAGCTGGTGAAAAGTATGATGAGTGGCGAAAAATTAAACGAGGCGAAGTGAAAGTCGTCGTTGGAGCAAGGTCTGCTATATTTGCACCCTTTACGAAACTTGGTTTAATTATTTTAGATGAAGAGCATGAAGGTACCTATAAACAAGATGATTCTCCTCGATACCATGCTCGCGACGTTGCGATATGGAGAGGTCAGTACCATGGTTGTCCAATTATATTAGGTAGTGCAACTCCTTCATTGGAATCATACGCTCGCGCTAAGAAGGGGAATTACTCTTTATTAACACTTGCAAATCGACCAAAGGAGCAACCCTTACCTGAAGTGGCGATTATTGATATGCGGGAGCAATTAAAGAACGGAAATCGATCCATGTTCTCTGTAGAATTAGCAGAGGCGATACGAGTTCGACTGGATAAAAAAGAGCAGATGGTGTTGTTTTTAAACCGCAGAGGTCATTCGTCATTTGTACTTTGTCGTGACTGCGGGACAGTAATTGAGTGTAGCAATTGCGATATATCCATGACTTATCACCGGTATCAAGAGATAATAAAATGCCACTATTGTGGAGATGAAAAACATGTTCCGTCGACATGTCCAGAATGTGAAAGTGAACATATTCGATTCTTTGGTACTGGTACACAAAAGGTTGAAGAAGAAATCGCTAAACTTTTTCCAGAAGCCCGAGTGTTGCGAATGGATGTGGATACGACCAGAAAAAAAGGGTCTCATGAATCCATTCTCCAACAATTTGGAGAAGGCAAGGCTGATATTTTACTCGGCACTCAAATGATTGCCAAAGGGTTGGATTTCCCGAACATTACTTTGGTTGGTGTACTTTCAGCAGATACAACTTTGCATTTAGCAGATTTTCGAGCTGCTGAAAAAACGTTCCAACTGCTGACCCAAGTTAGTGGACGTGCTGGCCGTCATGATAAAGAGGGTGAAGTTGTCGTACAGACATATACGCCTGAACACTATGCAATTCTCTTTGCACAAAATCACGATTATGTTTCTTTTTACAATCAAGAAATGCGACTGAGAAAACAGTTTGCGTATCCACCATTTACTTATGTCGCGATGATTCAAGTGACACATGAAGATGTCTTAATGACAGCTGAATATGCTCACAAAGCGGCTAATTGGTTAAAGGAGCATTTATCGATTGAAGCTCAAATTATAGGTCCATCAGCAGCAACGATTAGCCGTGTGCAAAATAGATATCGCTATCAATGTTTGGTAAAATACAAAAAAGAACCGAACTTGCCAGAAATCATGCAACAACTAATTAAAATTTACCGAACGGAATGGATTAAAAAAGGAATCACATTATATGTTGACTTAAATCCATCTTCTATTATGTAAGTGACATGAAAAGAGGTTACCGAATTGACTATTCGAGAAATAGTAAAGAGTCCGAATGAAATCCTAACGAAAAAGACAAAGAAAATCGTGAAATTCGATCGAAATCTTGCGACTTTATTAGATGATATGTATGAAACAATGCTTGAAAATGATGGGATAGGAATTGCTGCACCACAAGTTGGTGAATCTGTAAGAGTTGCCATTGTCGATTTAGGTGAAGGTGAGGATCCAATTGAATTAGTGAATCCGGAAGTATTACAAACAGAAGGTTCAGTAATTGAAATTGAAGGATGTTTAAGCTTTCCTGAACTGTTTGGAGAAGTAGAACGTCCTTTTTATGTGAGAGTGAAGGCACAAGAACGAAATGGTGATTGGTATGAACTTGAAGCGGAAGATTATGAAGCAAGAGCAATCCTACATGAAATCGACCATTTAGATGGGATTTTATTCGACTCGAAAATTTTACGTGTAGTTGATCCGTCTGAATTAGAAGAAGAGGTGGACGAATGACTTCACTAGTCTTTATGGGAACTCCTGCTTTTTCTGTTCCCATTTTAAGAATGCTTTCAGAAGAAGGCTACAATATTCTCGCGGTTGTAACACAACCTGATCGACCTGTTGGGCGAAAAAAAGTATTAACTCCAACACCCGTGAAAGAAGAGGCCCTTCGACTGGGATTGCGAGTGATTCAACCTGAAAAGTTAAAAGGGTCAAAGGAATTAGAAGAAATAATCGCACTAAAGGCTGACATAATTGTTACAGCAGCGTTTGGTCAACTCCTTCCAGTTGAACTTTTAGAATCTCCACTACATGGGTGCTTAAATGTACATGCATCTCTATTGCCGGCTTATCGTGGAGGTGCACCTATTCATCAAGCGGTAATCGATGGGCAAACTAAAACAGGTGTCACCATCATGTATATGGCTCAGAAATTAGATGCTGGCGATATTATAACTCAAAAATCTATTCCAATTGAGCACAAAGATACTACCGGAATTCTTTTTGACAAATTGAGTATTGTTGGAAGAGATTTACTTAAAGAATCTTTGCCATTAATTTTAGATAATAAGCATGAGCGAATCGTTCAAGACGAGAGCCAAGTAACATTCGCTCGGAATATATCTCGTGAGCAAGAACGGATTGATTGGTCGAAGTCTGCTACAGAAATATACAATCAAGTTCGCGGTTTACATCCTTGGCCTGTAGCTTACACAACTTTACATGATCAAAACGTTAAAATCTGGTGGGGTCAAAAAGGGAATGGCACTTCGACACAACCAGTAGGTTCTGTCGTGGAGGTAACAACAGATCGAATTGTTGTTCAAACAGGTTTTGATGAAACATTTGAAATTATTGAATTACAACCTTCCGGTAAGAAAAGAATGTCAGCAGAAGAGTTTTTACGAGGAACAGGTTCGAAATTACAGATTGGGGATCAGTTTCTATGAGCAGTAAATCATATCGCATGTGGAACGGGAACGTCCGAGACGCAGCATTATCAATTTTGATGGCTATCGAAAAAAGCCAAGCATACAGTAATTTGTTACTTCATCAAACAATTGAAAAATATAAAATTGAACAAAAAGACAGTGGGCTTTTAACCGAAATCACGTATGGTACTTTGCAACATAAAATGACGCTCGATTATTATCTTGAGCCCTTCGTCAAAGGAAAGCTAGACGACTGGGTAAGACAATTATTGAGATTGTCCTTATATCAAATTCATTATTTAGATCGCATTCCAAATCATGCGGTTGTTCATGAAGCTGTTGAAATTGCAAAAAAGAGAAGTCATAAAGGAACTGCTGGATTAGTTAACGGTATTTTACGTTCAATTTTACGTCAAGGCGTGAGATCCACTGATGAAATTCAAGATCCGATTGAACGACTATCGATTGAATCCAGTCATCCTATTTGGTTAATCAAGCGTTGGGTAGAACAATTTGGATTTGAGCAAGCGCAAACTATGGCTTTTGAAAACAATACGCCTCCTGTTCAAACGATTCGAGTCAATTTAGCAAAAACAACCGTTCAAGAAGTAATGGACATGCTCGAAGATGAGGGAATCATTGCGCACCGTAGCGATATTTTAGACGAATGCTTGCACATAGAAAAAGGACAAGTAGCAAAAACGAGAGTCTATCAATATGGTTTCATTTCCATTCAAGACGAAAGCTCTATGATTCCTATACATGCTTTACGCGTAGAACCAGGACAAAGAGTATTAGATATGTGTGCTGCGCCAGGTGGGAAGTCTATGCATATCGCTGAAAAGCTAAATGGTGAGGGATCTCTAGTTTCAGTCGATTTACATCCTCATAAAGTTAATTTAGTAGCTGAACAAGCAACACGTCTAGGCGTGAAGAATATTGAGACACGAACAATGGATAGTCGCAAACTAACTGATGAATATGAAGAACAATCATTTGATCGGATCTTAGTTGATGCCCCATGTAGTGGATTAGGTGTTATTCGCAGAAAACCAGATATAAAATATACAAAAAAAGAAGAAGACTTCAAGTCGTTACAAGCCATTCAACTTCGACTATTAGATGAAGCTTCTAAACTCATAAAACCGGACGGAATTATCGTTTATAGTACTTGTACAATTGATGAAGTTGAAAACATCGGAACGGTTCAAGCATTTTTGGATGAACATAAAGATTTTACATTAGATGAGCTGACTGAAATGCCAAAACAAATTCATCATTTAGTTTCTGGTGGAATGGTCCACATCTTCCCTCAAGACTTTAATAGTGATGGATTCTTCGTCGCAGCCTTTAAAAAGGTGAGTAAATAAGAATATTGGTTAAATCTTCTACCTATCTTAAGAGAGAACGCATTTTAATGGTCGATAAGTGGGGGAGCTTCTACAGAAACGGAGTGACATTTGATGGAATTCACAGCGTTAAGTGATATTGGTCAAAAGCGGTCAGTTAATGAGGATCGAGCAGCTGTTTTCATAAGACCAGATGCTATTCGCCTAGGTGTAATAGCAGATGGCATGGGCGGGCATAATGCAGGTGACATTGCGAGTGAAATGGCGATAATCATGTTAGAAGAAAAATTCATGAACGCGGATGAGTCTCAATTTCATTCGATTCCAGCTGTTCAAGAATGGTTAATTCACTGTGTGAAAGAGATTAACAGAGAAGTCTATAAGCATTCTTTGACTCATGAAGATTGTCAAGGAATGGGAACAACACTCTTAGCTGCATTATTAAGTAATCAAGTAAATGTTCTTTGTCACATCGGTGATAGTCGAGCTTATTCTTTTTTTGAAGGCCAGCTAACTCAATTAACAAAAGATCATTCTTATGTAAATGTTTTAGTAGAAAATGGGGAAATTACTGAAGAAGAAGCTGAAAATCATCCGAAGAAGAATTTAATTATTAAATCATTAGGTACTGAAGAAGATATCGAACCCGACCTTATTTTATTATCCCATCGTCCTTTAACCACATTATTGCTTTGTTCGGATGGTTTAAGCAATAAAGTCAGTAAATCAAATATGGCGTCTATATTAGACTTAACAGCATCCGTTGAAGAAAAAGGAAAAAAACTTATTCAATTAGCAAATGAAAATGGCGGAGAAGACAATATCTCGCTTGTTTTAATAAATAGCATGAATGAGGAGGTGTAGACATGCTGATTGGAAAAAGAATTAGTGGTCGCTATAAAATCATTGAAATGATTGGCGGGGGCGGCATGTCAAACGTCTACCTTGCTCATGATATGATTTTAGACAGAGATGTGGCTATAAAAGTTTTACGGTACGATTTTTCAAATGAAGAAGACTTACATCGTCGTTTTCAAAGAGAAGCTCTTTCTGCAACGAGTCTAACTCATCCAAACATCGTCAATATTTTTGATGTGGGAGAAGATGGTGATATCCATTATCTAGTAATGGAATATGTGGAAGGCAAAACACTTAAGCAATACATCGTAGATTCTGCACCTTTGCCTCCGGTAGAGGCCGTTGAAATTATGAAACAACTTACTTCAGCTATTGCTAATGCTCATCACAATCAAATTATACATCGAGATATTAAGCCCCAAAATATTTTGATGGATGATCAATTGCATGTAAAAATCACCGATTTTGGAATTGCAATGGCACTTAGTGCCACATCATTTACACAAACGAATTCGGTTCTAGGAACGGTTCATTATTTGTCACCTGAACAAGCTAGGGGTGGGACCGCTACTAAAAAATCCGATATATATGCATTAGGCATTGTATTGTTTGAATTATTAACGGGGAGATTGCCGTTTTCTGGTGAGTCTGCTGTTTCTATTGCATTAAAACATTTACAAACAGAAACTCCGTCTGTTAGAGATCTTAGACCGGAGATACCACAAAGTTTAGAAAATGTCGTGATGAAAGCAACGGCTAAAGATCCAATGCACCGTTATCGTTCAGTTGAAGAAATGCAACGTGATTTAGAAACTGTGTTAATACCAGAGCGTAGTGATGAACAGGCATTCTTTATTCCGTTCGATGATGATGCAACAAAGGCCATGCCGGTTATTAAAAACAAGCAGTATTCTAATATTGAGCAAACCAAAATAAACGATCAACCAGTGAAAGAAGAACCAGTTCTCCCTATATCTAAAAAAACGAAAAAAAGTAAGTGGCCATGGATCATAGGCATAATCGGCTTTTTATTAATGCTTGGGTTATTACTCGTATTGGTATTCCCTAGTTTGTTTGGACCTGCAAGAATTGAAATACCAGATGTTTCGAATATGCCTACAGATGAAGCCATTAAAGAATTAAGTGAAGCGGGCTTTATTGCGGGTGAAGAAGTTGAAGAAACGTCAGAAGAAATTCCTGAAGGAAGTGTTATCCGAACGACACCGCAAGCTGGGAAAATTCGAGATGAGGGTTCCACAGTCGATTTATTTATTTCTCGAGGCAAAGAATTGACCGTATTCACAGATTATACAGGCCGAAATATCGATCAAGTGATGGATTTACTGTCAGCCCAAAACTATAAATCAGTAGAAACAACTGAAGAGTTTTCAGATGAACCTAAAGGAACGATACTTTCGCAAACTCCGGAAGATGGCGCTGAGCTTCTCCCAGAAGAAACAGATGTTGTATTTACGGTTAGTAAAGGAAAAGACTTACGGACTGTCATTGATTTGATGGATTACAATGAGAAGACGTTAAATGATTACGCCAAATCTTCTGGTTTTAATATTCGTATTGTCAGAGAAGATTTTTCAGAAACTGTGCCAGTTGGAAATGTCATATCTCAAGATCCTTCCGCTGGGACAGAGTTGGCTCCAGGAAGTAATATTGACGTGGTTCTTTCTAAAGGTCCGATAGAAAAACCAATTAAAACATATTTCGATAAGATTGAAATTCCATATGAACCAAATGAAGATGGAACTGAACAAATTGTAAGAGTGTATATACAGGATATGGATCAATCGATGGCTGAACCTGCAGAGGAATTCGTCTTAACAGAAGCCAGTACAGTTAATATTAAACTTGATATTCAAGAAGGACAGAAAGCTGCTTTCCGAATTGATAAAGACGGAACTGTAATTGCCGAAGATTCAATCTCATATGAAGATCTTAACTAAGGAGGAATTGGATGTCAAAAGGCCAAATTCGTAAAGCATTAAGTGGTTTTTATTACGTACAAGATGGTCAGGAATTTATCCGATGCCGTGGTCGTGGAGTGTTTAGAAATCGAGGCGTCAATCCTTTAGTGGGTGATTTTGTCGATTATGAAGTTGAAGGTACATCAAACGGTACTATAACAGTCGTTCATGAACGGAAAAATGAGCTCGTTAGACCGCCAATTGCCAATATTGACCAAGCTCTTCTTGTGTTTTCTTTGACTGAACCTGATTTTAATCCGTTGTTGCTTGATCGATTTTTAGTTGTGGTTGAATCTTTTCAAATTGAACCGATTATTTGTTTAACGAAAACAGATATTGTTTCTGAAGAGGAACGACAAAGGATTCAACCATTTATTGAAGATTATCAAAACATTGGTTATACGGTCATCGAAACATATATTGACGATCAACAGTTAAAAGAGAAACTAATTCCAATTTTAAAAGATAAAGTTAGTGTTTTAGCTGGGCAATCGGGGGTTGGTAAGTCGACGATGCTTAACACTATTTTGCCTGAACTTAACTTGAAGACGGGTATTATTTCTGAAGCACTAGGACGAGGAAAGCATACTACTCGACATGTTGAATTGTTGGATGTTTGCGGTGGACTACTTGCAGATACTCCTGGATTTAGTTCGTTTGATTTTGATGAGATTGATAAAGAACAATTATCCTATTGTTTCCCAGAGTTTAGAAAAGTATCTGATCGTTGTAAATTCAGAGAATGTTTGCATATAAGTGAACCAAAATGTGCAGTGCAAGAAGGTATAAAAAATGGTGAAATTAAAGAGTATCGCTATAAGCATTATGTGAAATTCTTAGAAGAAATTACGGACCGAAAGCCGAGGTATTAATATGATTAAAATTGCTCCATCTATTTTAGCAGCGGATTTCTCCAAATTAGGAGAAGAAGTAAAAGAAGTGGAACGTGCGGGTGCAGAACTTATCCATATTGATGTGATGGATGGCCATTTCGTTCCAAATATCACAATGGGACCAATTGTGGTTGAAGCCTTACGTCCACTTACAAAGCTGCCTTTAGATGTCCATTTAATGATTGAAAATGCTGATCAATACATCGAGTCTTTCGCTAAAGCAGGGGCGGACTACATTACGGTTCATGTAGAGGCTTGTCCTCATTTACATCGAACGATTCAACTTATTCGTTCATTCGGTGTGAAACCCGGTGTTGTTTTGAATCCCCACACACCAATTGAATCCATTCAACATGTTTTAGAAGATATTGATATGGTTTTATTCATGACTGTGAATCCGGGCTTTGGAGGTCAAAAATTCATTCATTCTGTTGTGCCTAAAATTAGTCAGTTGTCAAAACTGATTAACGAGCGTCAACTCAAGATTGAAATCGAAATAGATGGTGGGATTAATCAAGAAACAATTGTAGAATGTGCCAAAGCAGGTGCTACGATATTTGTTGCAGGTTCAGCCATCTATTCTCAAAAAGATCGTTCAAAAGCGCTTCAAGACATTAAGCAAGCAGGCGAGAGAGCTATAAATCTATGAGAACCGTCGTAATATGTGGCGGTGGACCTAAAAATGAATTGATGTCATTTCAGTCTTATTCTAACGATGAAGACATCGTATTTATTGGGGCTGATCGGGGAGCCATCACATTATTAGAGCTTGGACTAATGCCAAGCGAAGCAGTTGGTGATTTTGATTCACTTAGTTCTGAAGAATTTATGTACTTACAACAATCGATTAAAAGTCTGAACCCGGTCTCTTCAGAAAAAGATGAGACAGATGCTGAATTAGCAATTGCAAAGGCTTTAACTTTTAAACCGACACATATTGTGATTACAGGTGTGACAGGTGGCCGATTAGATCATTTTATGGCTGTCTTAAATAGTGTTTATCGCTTTCAGACAAACTATCCACACATAACTTTTAAAATCGTTAATAAATGGAATGAACTATTTCTACTATCCGCTGGAGACCATGAACTAGTAAAAAACAAGGACTTACCTTACGTTTCTTTCTTTTCGTTCCAAGGAATCATTTCAAATGTTACGTTAACCGGATTTAAATATGATGTAGCTGATGAAACAATTGAACTCGGAAATGCACGATTCACAAGTAACGAACTATTATACGAAGTAGGGTCTATCTCTTTTACATCTGGCATATGTTTAGTTATAAGAAGCTCAGATGAATAAAAGGGAGTGGAAGTATGCGTGTTTATACGTTTAGATTACCTAAGATGGTGAGCGGTTTTGCAAGAATGTGTTTATCGTGGGTTCAAAAAGATGAAAAACCGAAAAAGAAAAACGAATAAAAGCCAGGCTGACAATTGTCGGCCTGGCATTATTTTTTGGCAATTTTAACGGTCTTGAACTTAATTTAATTAAAAGTTCTAATTTCTAGTATAGAATTAAGGCTTTTAATAAGAGTCAAATAAAGCTTAGGTCGAGAAAAATGATTGATTGTTTACTACTTGTTATTGTGGGGTTTTTTTCTTAAGCAATCAAAAAAATTACACTCTTAATAAGTATTTGACTATAAGGATTTATAATTGTAAACAAACTAATTTAAATATATTTTTAATGATTGAAATGGAAGCGGCGACTCCGAGAGGATTAGCAAGAGCTTTAGACCCTGGACTGAGCCTCGCGAAGGAAGCGGCTAAAGCCTTGCCCTCCGGAAAGCGTCCGCTGAAATGAAAATCATTAGTTGACAAGGAATAATAAAAATTACCATTAATAACTTTTGGTATACATCAGATTGCCAGTGTATGTTTTATGAAATTGACTCAATATAGAAAATAAAAGATGTTTCTTGAAATTCAATTCTTTCCGCAAGGAAAAGGAAAATTGACCAACAAAAAAAGACATAAGCTTGCACCGATTAAGGAGCGAGATTATGTCTTTTCGTTTGGACGCGAATGATTATACGCGCTCAACTTTACCTGATTTTAATGCTCTTGCAGAAACCCATACACGTTTTGGTTTACCGTCTACAAGGATACGAACTTTTTGTAAGTTAGCTCCCCAAGTACGTTTAGTTGAGTTCATTGCGTGAGAACGAGCATTACCTGCACGAGCTTTACGCCCAGAAATTACACAAACTTTTGGCATATTTTTTCCTCCTCATAAAAAGAAGCTGAAAGATTTTTTTCAGTTCGATATTTCACATACTTTAATAAGTTACCATATTCTATTTAGCTTTGCAAGATGTATTCACACCTCTTTCAAGAATAAAGCCTTTACAGACAAATGTAGACGAATGTAAAGGTTTTCTTTTATAATCAACTTTTGTGTAGTACAATTATGGGTAGTCAAAATGGATTATAAGGAGGCATTCCTATGTCAATTGAATTGAATAACGAATTTGGGCAAATCGATATTTCAAATGATGTGGTGGCTCAGATTGCAGGTGGAGCAGCCATTGAATGTTATGGAATCGTTGGTATGGCGTCAAAACACCAAATTAAAGATGGTCTAACAGACATTTTACGAAAAGAAAATTTTGCAAAAGGTGTTGTCGTACGTCAACAAGGTAATGATCTTCATATCGATATGTACATAGTGATAAGCTACGGAACAAAAGTTTCGGAAGTGGCTTACCAAGTTCAATCGAAAGTTAAATACACATTGAATAAAACATTAGGCTTAGCAGTGAAATCAGTAAATATCTATGTACAAGGTGTTCGTGTAACGAACCCATAAGAGGAGGAAATATAGACATGAAGTCTTTAGACGGTATTCAATTTGCAGAAATGGTGAAGATGGGTGCATTTCATCTATTTCAAAATGCAGATTATGTGGATGCGCTAAATGTATTTCCCGTTCCCGATGGGGATACAGGAACGAACATGAATTTATCTATGTCATCTGGAGCTAAAGAGACAGAAGCTCATGCAGTAGCTCATATTGGTAAAACTTCACAAGCCTTATCAAAAGGATTATTGATGGGTGCGCGTGGAAATTCCGGTGTTATTTTATCTCAATTATTTAGAGGTTTCGGAAAAGATGTCGAGTCTCATGCAACACTTGACGCAAAAACATTTGCACATGCTCTTAAACATGGAGTTGATACTGCTTATAAAGCGGTAATGAAACCAGTTGAAGGAACCATTTTAACAGTTGCTAAAGATGCAGCGAATCGCGCTGTAAAAGTGGCTGAAACAAGTGACGATATTATTTTTGTAATGGATGAAATGTTAAAAGAAGCAAAAGCTTCATTAGAACGTACACCTGATTTACTTCCTGTATTAAAAGAAGTAGGTGTCGTCGATAGTGGCGGTCAAGGTTTAGTTTATGTATATGAAGGTTTTGTTGCATGTTTAAAAGGCGAGCAATTACCTGAAAAAACATCAGCTTATTCGATGGATGATTTAGTTAATGCTGAGCATCACAAAAATGTTCAAGGATTTATGGATACTTCAGACATTGAGTTTGGATACTGCACAGAATTTATGGTGAAATTCATTCCTGAGAAATTATCGGAGAATCCATTTGATGAAACGAATTTCAGAAATTCGTTAAGCGAACTGGGTGATTCTTTACTCGTTATTTCTGATGATGAAATTGCTAAAGTTCACATTCACTCTGAACAACCTGGAGCTTGTTTAGCTTATGGTCAAAAGTTTGGAGATCTAATCAAAATTAAAATCGAAAATATGCGTCAACAACACGCTGAAATCGTAGGCGATGATTACAAAAAAGAACAGCCAAAAGCTGCTCCTACTAAAAAACATCCATACGCCGTTGTAACGGTTGCAATGGGTACAGGAATTTCCGAGTTGCTTAAAAGTGTAGGGGCTAGTGCAGTAATTGAAGGTGGTCAAACGATGAACCCTTCTACAGAAGATATTGTGAAAGCAATCGAATCTGTTGGGGCAGAAAAAGTATTGATTTTACCAAACAATAAAAATATCATAATGGCAGCTGAACAAGCAGCTGAAGTGCTTGGTATTGAAGCAGCTGTGGTTCCAACAAAATCTGTACCTCAAGGAATGGCTGCTATTTTAGCCTTTAATTCAGAGGCATCTGTTGAAGATAACAAACGCAATATGACAAATGCATATGCTCATGTGAAAACAGGACAAGTGACGTTTGCCGTACGTGATACTTCAATTGATGGCGTCGAAATTAAAAAAGACGACTTTATGGCGATTTCGGAAAGCAAGATTATTTTGGCAGCTCCATCGTTAGATGAAGTTTCGAAGACACTTTTAAAAGACCTAGTCGACGAAGATTCAGAAATCATCACAATTATTTATGGTGAAGATGTTACCGAAGAAGATGCTAATCAATTAGCTGCTTTTGTAGAAGTTGAATTTTCAGATGCAGAAGTTGAAGTCTATAACGGGAAGCAACCATTGTATCCATATATAATTTCAGTTGAATAAATAGTTCATTCCAATCAGCGAATCATTATGGTTCGCTGATTTTTTTTTATTCGCTGGATTCTTCAGAAATAACCAATCACTTTACTAGAAAATAGTTGCAGTGTCATGCTGACAAAAGCGATTTGACATGCAAATCCACATACCAAAATGATTGTCTACGTAGATAATTAGTGGATGTTTCACCATAAATCAATTTATATATAAATTTTTGATTGGAATGGAGACGGCGACTCCGAGGGGAAGAGCATGAGCTTTAGAGTTTCAGAGGAACAAAGACTAAGAACGCCGCGTCGTGTGGCAACGTCTTTGAAACCAACATCCTGTTGGCCTCCCCGAAAAGCGTCCGTTGCAATGGAAATCAATACTTTTAAATATTATACAGTCTAAATCAGCGAATCATTTAGATTCGCTGATTTTGTGGGTACACATGAAAGCGCATTCATTATTAATAATAATTTTTTGTTAAAGTCAATCTTATGATGTAATATGAAGGAAGATAATCGTATTTTCGAAGTTTACTATGTTCATACAATGAGTGTTCATAAAACTTTTCCGATTTTAAACTTATTTGGAGGGCTATATATGAAATTTAAATCGGTTTTTGACATCATAGGTCCCGTAATGATTGGACCATCTTCCTCACATACAGCCGGAGCTGCAAGAATTGGGCGAGTGGCACGTGATTTATTTGGCAGACAACCCGCTTGGGCAAAAATATATTTATATGGTTCTTTTGCTGAAACATATAAGGGTCATGGTACAGACATCGCTATTGTTGGAGGATTATTAGATTTTGATACGTTTGATGAGCGTATTAAAACTTCTTTTGAATTAGCGAAACAAGTAGGTATGACATATGAATTTATTCCTGAAAGTGCACATACTGAGCACCCAAATACAGCGCGAGTAGTAATTGGTGATCAGGATGGTGAGATGGAGATGATCGGAATTTCTATTGGCGGTGGAAAAATAGAAATTACTGAACTCAATGGATTCCCGCTTAGACTTTCTGGTAATCACCCAGCCATTTTAGTTGTACATGACGATAAACCTGGTAGTATCGCTAAAGTAGCCACTTGTTTAGCAGAACAAAATATCAACATCGGTCATATGGAAGTCTCTCGCAAAGAACAAGGACAGATGGCTTTAATGGTAATTGAAGTGGATGATCCAATTGATCATACAATTTTAGATCAAATCGCGATGTTACCTTATATAACCCAGGTAACTCAAATCGCAGAGTAAAGGAGACATTTAGTATGAAAGTATTATTTCGTAATGTTAAAGAATTAGTAGAATTAGCAACAAGTGAAAATAAATTAATTTCAGAGTTAATGATTGAACAAGAAATGCTTGTGACTCGTAGAACTCGTGAAGAAATTATGAATCAAATGGATCAAAATTTAACGGTAATGGAACAAGCTGTTGAAAAAGGATTGAAAGGTGTCCAATCTACTTCTGGTTTAACAGGTGGGGATGCAGTACTTATTCAAAATTATATGAAGAATAAAAAGCCTTTATCAGGCATGTTGTTACTTGATGCTGTGAGTAAAGCTGTAGCGACAAATGAAGTGAACGCTGCAATGGGTACGATTTGTGCTACTCCAACTGCTGGTTCAGCTGGTGTTGTGCCTGGTACATTATTTGCGGTGCAAAATCAGTTAAATCCAACTCGCGAAGAAATGATTCGGTATTTATTTACATCAGGAGCATTTGGCTTTGTCGTTGCAAACAACGCCTCAATTTCTGGTGCAGCGGGTGGATGTCAAGCTGAAGTAGGTTCGGCTGCAGCAATGGCAGCTGCAGCAATCGTTGAAATGTCAGGTGGAACGCCTGCGCAATGTGCAGAAGCTTTTGCCATTACAATGAAAAATATGCTAGGTCTTGTTTGCGATCCTGTTGCTGGTTTAGTAGAAGTTCCATGTGTGAAACGTAATGCGATGGGTGCTTCAAATGCACTAGTAGCTGCAGACATGGCACTTGCTGGTGTAACAAGTCGTATTCCATGTGACGAAGTGATTGGTGCAATGTTTAAAATTGGTCAACAAATGCCTTCATCACTAAGAGAAACGGCACGTGGTGGTTTAGCAGCGACACCAACAGGTATTGCTTTAGCTGAAAAAATCTTTGGTAAGGCGGCCGTTGAAAGTGAGTGATCAATCGCTACAACCGGTTACCATTTTAAAAGGGATTGGAAGCGAAACACAAAATTCATTAGCCGAAATGGGCATTACTACACTTCATGATTTGGTTATGAAGTTTCCTTATCGCCATGAAGATTTTAGGTTGAAAAACATTGCGGAAACACCGCATAATGAACGGATTACAGTGGAGGGAAGGGTCGATAGCGAACCTTCCGTTCTTTTTTTAGGGAAGAATAAATCACGTATGCAAATAAGGCTTCTTGTTGGACCTAACTTGATTAAAGTCGTTTTCTTTAATCAAGCTTATTTGAAGTCGAAAATTTCCATCGGACAAATCATTACGGTTACAGGAAAATGGGATCGAGGAAGACAAGCAATCAGTGTCTCGAACTATTCGCCAGGACCTAAAACAGATCAAGTTGATTTTGAACCAATGTATAGTTTAAAGGGGAATTTAAAGCAAAAGACTTTTCGGAAATTCATGAGACAAGCATTGCATGAAGTCAGTCCATCTTTACAAGATTGCTTACCGAATCATATAAGAGAGACTTATAAACTAATGCCGGTGAATGAGGCGTTAGAAGGAGTTCATTTTCCGATTGATGCAGAACATGTTAAGCAAGCTCGAAGAAGGTTTGTCTATGAAGAACTTCTGTTATTCCAATTAAAAATGCAAGCCATAAAAAAAGTGAGAAAAGAACAAAATCGAGGCATTTCAATTACTTACGATGTTCAACAGCTCAAATCGATGATTTCTACGTTACCTTATGAATTGACCGGTGCACAAAAACGAGTAGTGAATGAAATTTGCAAAGATTTAAAAGAACCACATCGAATGAATCGGTTGTTGCAAGGTGATGTTGGTTCAGGGAAAACAGTGGTCGCTGCCATCTCCTTGTATGCTGTAATTACGGCTGGTTATCAAGGGGCTTTAATGGCACCTACAGAGATTTTAGCGGAACAGCATGCTGCGTCTTTACATGAATGGCTTGCACCTTTAGGTATTCGAATTGCTTTATTAACCGGTTCAACTAAAGTGAAAGCACGTAGAATTTTGTTGGAACAATTAGTTGCTGGAGAAATTGATTTGTTAATTGGAACGCATGCCTTGATTCAACCTGATGTTGAATTTAAGCATCTGGGATTGGTTATAACAGATGAGCAGCATCGTTTTGGCGTTGAACAAAGGAGAGTCTTAAGAGACAAAGGTATGAGTCCTGATGTGCTATTTATGACAGCTACGCCAATCCCAAGAACGCTTGCGATAACTGCTTTTGGAGAAATGGATGTTTCGATTATTGACGAGATGCCAGCTGGGCGTAAAGAGATCGAAACGCATTGGGTCAAAAAAGAGTTGTTTAACCAAGCGATAAAACGAATGGAATCAGAGTTGAAAGCTGGAAAACAAGCATATGTGATCTGCCCACTTATTGAAGAATCAGAGAAACTAGATGTACAAAATGCGGTAGATGTGTTTGAACAATTATCTTCTATTTTCCATTCAAAATATCAAGTGGGATTGATGCACGGTCGTTTGCATTCGGATGAGAAGGACGAAGTGATGCGTTCATTTAGTGAAGGACAAGTACAGATTCTAGTTTCAACAACGGTTGTTGAAGTTGGTGTTAACGTTCCGAATGCAACGTTTATGGTCATTTATGATGCAGAGAGATTTGGGTTGGCACAACTACATCAATTACGAGGACGAGTTGGACGAGGGTCAGATCAATCGTATTGTATTTTACTAGCAGATCCAAAAACAGAAGAAGGCAAAGAACGGATGATTTCGATGACTGAAACGAATGATGGATTCCGTTTGGCAGAAAAGGATTTAGAGTTGCGAGGACCTGGTGACTTTTTTGGTCGAAAACAAAGTGGATTGCCAGAGTTTAAAATGGCAGATCTTGTTCATGACTATCGTGCACTCGAAACAGCGAGGCAAGATGCAGAAAAATTTATGGCATCAGCTGAATTTTGGGTTAGTGATGAAACACAATGCTTGAGAGATTACTTACAACAATCAGGTGCGTTAGATGGAAATAGGATTGATTAAAGAGAATGCAAGATTTTATGATGGGCTGATTAATTACAAGGCTTTTTCATACAATCCTTGCATTCTTTTTATTGTATTTATATACTGATATTAGTACCAAGTACTAATATCGGACGGTGAAAGTATGAAACGCTCTAAACAAGAACGTCAACAAAAGTTGATTGAGACGATTAAAGCTAACCCATTTATAACGGATGAAGACTTGGCATCCCACTTTACAGTAAGCGTTCAAACGATTCGTTTAGATCGATTAGAATTATCGATTCCTGAATTACGAGAACGTATTAAACACGTAGCTTCTAAATCATTTGAGGATGAAGTTCGTTCTTTGCCGCTTAATGAAGTCATTGGTGAAATGGTCGATATTGAATTAGATCAGAGAGCCATTTCGATTTTTGATGTAAAATCGGAGCATGTATTCATGAGAAACAGTATTGCGCGAGGACATCATCTGTTTGCTCAAGCTAATTCACTAGCGGTAGCAGTTATCAATGATGAACTGGCATTAACAGTAACTTCAACACTTTCATTTGTGAAACCAGTTAAGTTAGGTGATCGGGTAATCGCTAAGGCAATTGTCGTAAGTAAAGATGAAGAGAAAAATAGAACATTTGTGGAAGTTACATCTTCTGTCGAAAATGAAGTTGTGTTTAGTGGACAGTTCGAAATGTTTCGCACAAATGCACAAAGCAAAGGTGAAATGATATGAAAATCGCAGTAGACGCAATGGGTGGGGACCACGCCCCAAAAGAAATTATTGATGGTGTTTACCAAGCTTTAGAACAATTTGAAGATATACATATTCTGTTATATGGTCAGGAGGATTTAGTCAGCCCTTTATTGAAATCTCATGAGCGTTTAACTTTTATCCATACAACTGAAAAAATAGAATCAGAAGATGAACCTGTTCGAGCTATTCGACGCAAAAAGGATGCCTCAATGGTTCGCATGGCAGAAGCTGTTAAAAGTGGAGAAGCTCATGCATGTGTTTCTGCAGGAAATACAGGTGCATTAATGGCTGCTGGTTTATTTATTGTTGGCCGAATTGATGGAATTGACCGCCCTGCATTAGCTCCAACATTACCGACAATTGATGGACAAGGGTTCGTCATGATGGACTTAGGTGCTAATTCGGATGCCAAACCTGAGCATTTAGTGCAGTTTGGGATTATGGGCAGTATTTACGCAACGAAAGTTCGTGGAATTGAATCTCCTCGGGTTGGATTGCTTAATATTGGAACAGAAGAAACAAAAGGGAATGAGTTAACGAAAAGTGCTTTTGCCTTACTAAAAAATGCGCCAGTGAACTTTGTTGGAAATGTGGAATCACGAGATTTGTTGCTTGGTGTGGCTGATGTCGTCGTTACTGATGGCTTTACAGGGAATATGGTATTAAAAACAATTGAAGGTACTGCTGCAAGCTTCTTTACAATGTTAAAAGAAGTATATACTTCTTCTACAAAATCTAAAATTTCTGCGCTCCTTGTAAAAGATGAGTTGAAAGCGTTGAAAAATAAAATGGATTACACCGAATATGGTGGTGCGGCTTTATTTGGATTAAAAGCACCTGTCATTAAAGCGCATGGTTCATCTAATGCCAATGCGATTATGAATGCGATTCGTCAAGCGCGTACGATGGTTGAATTTGACGTGTGTGGCACGATACATGCAACGATTGCTGAGGAGGGGAAACATGTCTAAGATTGCCTTTTTATTCCCTGGACAAGGCTCACAATCAGTTGGAATGGGAGCTGAACTTGTCGAGAGTAATAGTGAAAATAAATCATTTTATGAGAAAGCGGATCGTCGATTAGGTTTTGACCTATCAAAACTGATGCTTGAAGGTCCTATTGAGCAATTAACGTATACCTATCATGCTCAACCGGCGTTATTAACGACAAGTACAATGATTTCTGAGTACTTGAAAAAATCTGGAATTCAACCCGATTTTACAGTCGGTCACAGCTTAGGGGAATATTCAGCTTTAGTATCTTCAGGTGTCTTATCATTTGAAGATGGTGTTCAAATCGTACATGAACGCGGGTTGTTCATGAATGAAGCGGTTCCTGCAGGTGAAGGGGCAATGGCGGCTATATTAGGATTAGACGCTCCTTTGCTAAAAGAAGTAACAGATCTTGTTACGAATGAAGGAGATGCGGTTCAACTGGCTAATTTAAATTGTCCGGGACAAATCGTTATTTCTGGAACGAAAGCCGGTGTGGAAAAAGCCTGTGTGAAAGCGAAAGAAGCGGGTGCGAAACGTGCAATTCCGCTAGAAGTAAGTGGACCTTTCCATTCAGAGCTAATGAGACCAGCAGCGTCTAAGCTTCAAGAAGCTTTAGCCAAGTTAGACATGAAGGATACGGCAATTCCGGTTATTTCGAATGTTACAGCTCAACCTGTGACGAAATCAGAAGACATGAAACCATTACTTGTAAGTCAGCTGTATTCACCCGTTCAATTCGAGATGTGTATTCGTACATTATTGGATGAAGGGGTAACTCATTTTGTGGAATGTGGTCCTGGGAAAGTGTTAAGCGGACTTGTTAAAAAGATCGACCGATCAGCAAACGTATATCCTGTGTATGATCTTCATACAATTGAGAACGTGATAGAAGCTTCAAAGGAGTGGTCATAATGGGGAAATTGGATGGAAAAGCAGCTCTAGTAACTGGAGCTTCACGTGGAATTGGTGCTGAAATTGCGAAGCAATTGGCAAAAGAAGGCGCTCGTGTAGCGGTGAATTATAGCGGTAGTCAAAGTAAAGCTGAAGAAGTTGTGAATGACATCATTGCTGCAGGAGGACAAGCATTTGCTGTTCAAGCTAGTGTTAGTGATGCAGAGAATGTGACTGAAATGGTTAAACAAACAATTGAACAATTCGGATCTGTTGATATCTTAGTGAATAATGCTGGGATTACACGTGATAATCTATTAATGCGTATGAAAGAATCCGAATGGGATGATGTTATCGATACGAACTTAAAAGGTGTATTTCTTTGTACAAAAGCGGTGACTCGTCAAATGATGAAACAACGCGCAGGGAAAATTATTAACATTGCTTCTATAGTGGGTGTTTCAGGTAATGCTGGACAAGCGAATTATGTGGCAGCTAAGGCTGGTGTTATTGGGTTAACGAAAACGACAGCAAAAGAATTAGCGAGTCGACATATTAATGTCAATGCGATAGCACCAGGTTTTATTACAACTGAAATGACTGATGAATTATCTGATGATGTAAAAAATCAAATGCTAACGCAAATCCCATTATCTAAGCTTGGTAATCCACTGGATGTTGCAAAAGCAGTGGTTTTCCTAGCTTCAGATGATGCAGCTTATATTACAGGACAAACATTACATGTTGATGGCGGTATGGTTATGTAAAACCCTCTATGAAGAATGAATGGATTTTTGTATACTATTTTGAGGGGAGGTGACTATATTGGCAACAGTAGTTGAGCGTGTAACAAAAGTAATCGTAGATCGTCTTGGTGTAGACGAGAGCGAAGTGAAAATGGAAGCATCTTTCCGTGATGATCTTGGTGCAGATTCTCTAGACGTGGTGGAACTTGTTATGGAACTTGAAGATGAGTTCGACATGGAAATCTCGGATGAAGATGCAGAACAAATTAGTACGGTAGGTAATGCTGTAACGTATATTGAAAGCAAACAAGGGTAATTAACTTTTTCCTTGACAGAGACGCATTAGACATTCAAATTGAATGGTCTTCTGCGTCTCTATTTCTTTTTGCACAATGAGCTTTAAACAGGTAAACTAAAGCGTAGAACCTAAAGGAAGGCAGATTAGAGATGACTGGTAAACGTAGAGGAATGCCTCAAAAAAATGGAACTTTTTCAGAAAGTGTCCGACAATCATTTATAAAATTACAAAACGAACTAAATGTTCAATTTAATAATTCAAATCTTCTTTATCAAGCCTTTACCCATTCATCTTATGTGAATGAGCATCGACGCAAATTTTATACGGATAATGAACGTCTTGAATTTCTAGGAGATGCAGTTCTTGAACTATCAGTATCTCAGTACCTTTTTCAAAAGTTCCCTTCAATGAGTGAAGGTGAATTGACTAAACTTCGTGCAGCCATTGTATGCGAACCTTCACTCGTGTTGTTTGCCAATGAATTAAAGTTCGGGATGTACGTTCTTTTAGGAAAAGGTGAGGAGATTACAGGAGGTCGCGAACGTCCAGCTTTACTTGCTGATGTGTTTGAATCCTTTATTGGAGCCCTCTATTTAGATCAAGGCTTAGAACCGGTCGTAACATTCCTAGAACAAGTCGTCTTTCCAAAAGTTGAAATCGGTGCTTTTTCGCATGTGATGGATTATAAGAGCCAGCTACAAGAAATGGTTCAACAATCAAATAATGGTTCATTAGTTTACGAGATTGTAGAAGAAAAAGGTCCAGCTCATAACCGGACTTTTGTTTCAGTTGTTAAACTAGGCGCTGAAGAACTCGGCTTAGGTAAAGGGAAATCAAAAAAAGAAGCGGAACAAAAAGCAGCGCAAGTTGCCATTACACATATTATAGAACAAGCTTCTAGCAGGCAGGAGGGCTGAATTTGTTCTTAAAAAGACTTGAAGTAGTAGGATTTAAATCTTTTGCGGATCGAATTGGAATTGATTTCGTCCCTGGGGTTACAGCAGTGGTTGGACCAAATGGGAGTGGAAAAAGTAATGTGACAGATGCGATTCGATGGGTGCTTGGTGAACAGTCAGCTAAATCGTTACGTGGAGCTAAAATGGAGGATGTTATTTTCGCAGGAAGTGACTCGCGAAAACCTCTTAATTTTGCTGAAGTTACATTGATTTTAGATAATGCAGATCAACGTTTACCTCTTGATTACGCAGAAATAAGTGTGACGAGACGAGTGTTTCGTTCAGGAGATAGTGAGTATTTATTAAATAAACAATCATGTCGTTTAAAAGATATTAATGATTTATTCATGGATTCTGGTTTAGGCAAAGAAGCTTTTTCAATCATTTCCCAAGGTAGAGTAGATGAAATATTAAATAGCCGACCAGAAGATCGCCGCTCCATTTTTGAAGAAGCAGCTGGTGTTTTAAAGTACAAGCTTCGTAAGAAAAAAGCGGAACACAAACTCTTTGAAACAGACGATAATTTACATCGCGTTTTAGATATTTTACATGAATTAGATGATCGGATGGAGCCACTTCAAATGCAATCATCCGCTGCATCTGATTATTTACGTATGTCTGAAGAGCTTAAAGATATCGAACTTGGTGTCATTGCATTCGATTTAAAACGCATTGAAACGCAACTAATTGAGTTGACTAAACAAGTAAGTGAGCAAAGTGCTAACGAATCTACGCTTGATGGAATAATTGATGAAACGGAATCTCAACTGATTCAGTCAAGACAATTGTTATCTGAGCAAGATACGATTATCGATGGGGCACAAGAGCAATTAGTTGAGGCTAGTGCAGAGCTGGAACGTTGGGATGGGAGAAAACAATTACTCGCAGAGAAACGTCAGAACACTGACCAGCAAATTGAAAAACTTCAGCAAAGCATACGTGATTTTGATGAAGAAAAAAGTGAACTAGAAAATGAATATGAGCAAAAGCTTCAAAGTGCAAAACATAGACAACAAGAATTACATCAAAAGAAATTAGAGTTAAAACAATTAGACCATCTTCTCAAACAGTCTTCCGCTGAAATTGAAAGTGAAATGGAAGAATGGAAAACAACGTATATTGAAAGATTAAACGAAGAAGCCACTGTGAAGAATGAGCTAAAGCATTTAGATCAACAGGTTGTCCAACAAATGGAACAAACGGAGAAAATGAAGGGTGAAAACTCTTTAATTTCTGAGGAATTACATGTTGTGGATTCTAACCGATCGAATGTCTCAAACGCATTAGCTGTTGTATCAAAACAATTGCAAGAAAAAGTTGAACTTTTTAAGAGTGAACAAGAGGTTTATTCGAAAGAAAAAGATCAGTTGGAGTCTAAGCAATCACTCCTTTATCAAGCGTATCAACATCAACAACAGCTTAAAGCAAGAAAAGAGTCTCTAGAAGCGCTAGAAGCTGATTTTTCAGGTTTTTATCAAGGTGTTAAGGAAATATTGGTGGCACGTGAAAAAGGGCAATTAAAAGGCATTAGCGGCGCTGTAGCGGAACTAATCCAAGTTAAACCGGAATATGCCAAAGCGCTTGAAACGGCACTTGGAGCTTCCATGCAACACATTGTAACGGAAACGGATGACGATGCGAGAAAAGCGATTTCGTTTTTAAAAGATAAAAAGGTGGGACGTGCGACGTTTTTACCTAAATCGGTTATGAAATCTCGTAAACTTTCATATGACTCGATACAGACCATTTCAAGTCATCCTGCCTTTTTAGATACAGCAGATCAATTGGTTTCTTTTGATGAGCAAAATCGTCGAATCGTAGAAAATCTTCTTGGTAATGTTGTCATCGCAAAGGATTTACAAGGAGCTTCTCAAATCGCGAAAACGGCTCAGTATCGATTCCGTGTTGTAACTTTAGATGGTGATATCGTAAATGCTGGTGGTTCATTAACTGGTGGTTTTTCTAAACAGCAATCTTCCGTTTTTTCAAGAAAAGCTGAATTAGATGAGCTATCTACAAAACTTACTGTGATGAACGAAACAATTTTCCAAGCAGAAAGTTCGATATCTCAGTTAAAAAATACGGTTGATTCACGATCGAAAGAATTAGAAATAAGACGTGTTGAAGGTGAAGAAATTCGTGCTAAAGAGTTAGAGTTGAGTTCTGAATTACGTGAGTTAGAATCAACCTATAAACGTTTGAAAGAACGTGAATATATTTTCCGTTCGGAAAATGAACATGTTTCAGGACGAAAAGATGAACTGGCTCAAAAACAAGAACTCGCACAAAAACGATTAATCGAGTTAAAGAAAGAATTGACTGATATAAATGCAACCATTGATCGTTTAACGTCAATGAAATTCCAAAGTCAAAATGAGCGAGATCGTCTAACTGAACAATCTGCTGAACTACGTTCTCAAATTGCCGTGTTGTCGGAACAAGTGGCGACTGCAGAAAATTCCGTATCGGAACTTAAGCTTAAAATAGAAAAAGTAACGGCTAAAAAAGATCAAGCTGCAAAAGAAATGGACTGGTATCAATCAGGTAATATGGAGATTGGTCCATCTAAAGAAGAAATTCTTACACAACTGGCAAGTTGGCAAGAGAAGAAAGTTTCCTTACAACAAATCGTCAGTGATGGCAGAGAAAAAAGGTTAGCTATTAACCAAAGTGTTCAGCAATTCGAACTTCAATTGAAAAAGCATCAACATCTTCATAAACAAGCACTTGATGCATTAAGAGCAGCGGAAGTGCGAGTGAATCGATTAGACGTGGAACAATCTTCTCTCTTAACTCATTTGGAAGAGCAATATCAACTAACTTCTGATGAAATCGATTACCCAGATACGGAAACGTTTAACGAAGAAGTATCGAGGAAAAAAGTGAAACTGTTGAAACAGTCGATTGATGAATTAGGTCCAGTTAATATTGGATCTATTGAAGAATATGAGCGTGTTCTAGAACGTCACACATTCTTGACTGAGCAAAGACAGGATTTATTAGAAGCAAAAGAAACGCTTCATGAAGCCATTAAGGAAATGGATGAAGAAATGACGATTCGCTTCAGTGAAACGTTTTACGCGATTCGAACTCAATTTGTTAAAGTATTCAGGGAGTTATTTGGTGGCGGTCAAGCTGATTTAGTCTTGACGAATCCTGAGTCGCTTTTAGAAACAGGAATTGATATTATTGCTCAACCTCCAGGGAAGAAATTACAAAATCTTAGTTTGCTTTCAGGTGGAGAACGAGCACTTACGGCAATTGCTTTATTATTTGCGATTTTAAACATTCGCCCTGTACCATTCTGTATTCTAGATGAAGTAGAAGCTGCATTAGATGAATCGAATGTGGTACGTTACAGTCAGTATTTAAAGAAATTTAGTCATGAGACACAATTTATCGTTATTACGCATCGCAAAGGAACAATGGAAGGTGCGGATGTTCTTTATGGAATTACGATGCAAGAATCAGGGATTTCAAAATTAGTGTCGGTTAAACTTCAAGAAGAACAAAAGGCACTTGTTGCACAAGGGAGCGAGCGAGCATGAGTTTTTTTAAGAAAATGAAAGAAAAGTTAACGGGAACACCTGAAGAAACAGTAACAGTTTCGGGGAAGTTTAAAGATGGTCTTGCTAAAACGCGTAATCAATTCACTTCTAAAGTGAATGATCTCGTTGCAAAGTATCGTAAAGTAGATGAAGATTTTTTCGAAGAGCTTGAAGAGATTTTATTACAAGCAGATGTTGGCTTTGAAACTGTTATGGAACTTATGGATGCACTTCGCTTTGAAGTGCAGCGTAAGAACATGAAAGATACAGCGGGAATTCAATCGGTGATTTCAGAAAAACTGGTAGAAATTTATGAGTCTGGTGAAGAATCTTCAAATGAGTTAAATATGCAAGTCGATGGTTTAACTGTTATTTTGTTTGTTGGTGTAAATGGAGTGGGTAAGACTACGACAATTGGTAAATTGGCCAATCGCCTGAAATCTGAAGGGAAATCTGTTTTGCTAGCAGCTGGTGATACATTTAGAGCTGGCGCAATTGAGCAACTCCAAGTGTGGGGTGACCGAGTGGGTGTTGAGGTGATCAAACAGTCTGAAGGGTCAGATCCTGCTGCGGTGATGTATGACGCTGTTCGCGCAGCTAAGAGCCGTGGTGTGGATGTCCTTATTTGCGATACAGCCGGTCGATTACAAAATAAAGTGAACTTAATGAATGAGTTAGAAAAAGTGCATCGTGTGATTTCGCGAGAAATTCCAAATGCCCCTCATGAAGTGTTACTTGCTTTAGATGCAACGACGGGACAAAACGCATTAATTCAAGCTCAGACGTTTAAAGAAGCGACGAATGTTACGGGTATTGTTTTGACTAAACTAGACGGAACAGCGAAAGGCGGTATTGTTTTAGCCATTCGAAACAAACTTCATATCCCGGTGAAATTTGTTGGATTAGGTGAGAAGATGGATGACTTACAGCCTTTTGATACTGAGAAATATGTATATGGTCTTTTCGCTGAAGGATTAGAGAAAGAAGAGTCCGCTCAAAAAGACTAGACAAGTAAAAATACTTGACACCACAATATAAGCTCGGTATGATAATTAAAACAGATGAAGGCGGAGATCATGATGCTTTTAGAAAAAACAACACGCATGAACTTTCTCTTCGACTTTTACCAATCTCTACTTACAGAGAAACAACGCAGTTATATGCATTTATATTATTTAGACGATCATTCATTAGGTGAAATTGCGGATGAATACGAAATCTCTAGACAAGCAGTTTATGATAATATTCGACGTACTGAAGCAATGCTCGAAGAATATGAAGATAAACTAGAGTTATTTGGGAAGTTTCAACAACGACAAATGGTTATTGAACAATTAACACTTGCTATGGAGCAAGATGAGATTGAAAAAAATGTTGTCATGGGACTTGTCAATCAACTAAAAGAATGGGATTAGGAGGCGGCGTGCATGGCATTTGAAGGTCTAGCTGAGCGGCTGCAAGGAACCATCCAACGTATAAAAGGAAAAGGAAAAGTTTCCGAAGCAGACGTTAAAGAAATGATGAGAGAAGTTCGGTTTGCCTTAATTGAAGCCGACGTTAACTTAAAAGTAGTAAAAGAATTCGTCAAAAAAGTAAGTGAGCGAGCTGTTGGTAGCGATGTGATGAAGAGCCTTACTCCTGGTCAGCAAGTCATTAAAATCGTTAAAGATGAATTGACTTTATTGATGGGTGGAGAGCAAGCGCCAATTCAATTTGCTAAAAAACCACCGACTGTGATTATGATGGTCGGCTTGCAAGGTGCTGGTAAAACGACAACTAGTGGGAAATTAGCGAATGTGCTTCGCAAGAAATACAATCGTAAACCATTACTAGTTGCAGCTGATATTTATCGTCCTGCAGCCATTCAACAACTTGAAACGATTGGTAAGCAACTTTCGTTGCCCGTGTTTTCACTCGGAACAGAAGTATCACCTGTTGAAATTGTTCGTCAAGCGATTGAAAAATCAAAAGAAGAACATCATGATGTAGTGATTGTGGATACAGCGGGTCGTTTACATGTTGATGAAGTTTTAATGCAGGAACTAAAAGACATTCGCGCCTTAAAAGAACCGGACGAAATTTTCTTAGTTGTTGATTCAATGACAGGTCAAGATGCGGTTAATGTCGCTCAAAGTTTCAATGAAGCCCTTGGCATTACGGGTGTCGTTTTAACGAAATTAGATGGTGATACTCGTGGTGGTGCTGCGTTATCTATTCGTTCTGTTACTGAAAAACCAATTAAATTCGTTGGTATGGGTGAAAAAATGGATGCTCTTGAAGCGTTCCACCCTGAGCGAATGGCTTCACGTATTTTAGGCATGGGCGATATGATGTCTTTAATTGAAAAAGCTCAATCCAATGTAGATGAAGAAAAAGCCAAAGAACTTGAAGAAAAGTTTAGAACACAGACATTTACATTCGACGATTTTGTCGAGCAATTAAACCAAGTGAAGAAAATGGGTCCTTTAGAAGACATTATCAAAATGTTACCCGGTGCTGGGAAAATTAAAGGGCTTGAAAATGCTAAAGTTGATGAAAAACAAATGGGTCGAGTAGAAGCGATTATTTATGCAATGACGCCTCAAGAAAAAACGACACCTGAAGTGATTAACTCTAGTAGGAAAAAAAGAATTGCAAAAGGATCGGGGACGACCATTCAGGACGTCAATCGATTGCTTAAGCAGTTTGAAGACATGAAAAAAATGATGAAACAAATGTCTGGAATGCAACAAAAAGGCAAGAAAAAGATGAAAATGCCAGGATTAGACTCGCTTTTTAAATAAAATTTAAAGCAATTTTTAAGGTGTTAAGAAAAAACACTTTACAAACAAATCAAATCTTGATAATATACTATCTTGTGTGAAACTATTCGGAGGTGCTATTAAACATGGCAGTTAAAATTCGCTTAAAACGTATGGGAGCTAAAAAATCTCCTTTCTATCGTATCGTTGTTGCTGACGCTCGTGCTCCACGTGACGGCCGTCAAATCGAAACAGTGGGAACTTACAATCCACTAACTTCACCAGCTGAAGTAAAAATCAACGAAGAACTAGCGTTGAAATGGTTATCAACTGGTGCTAAACCATCTGATACAGTACGTAACTTGTTCTCTGAACAAGGCATCATGGAGAAATTCCATAACGCAAAAAACGCTAAGTAATCGGGGGCAGCCTAATGAAGCAGCTGATTGAAACAATTGTTAAACCATTAGTTGATTATCCGGAAGAAGTTCGTATTGAAATTGACGAAAATGCAAACCGTATTGTCTACAAACTTTCTGTCCATTCTGAAGATATGGGGAAAGTTATTGGTAAGCAAGGTCGTGTTGCGAAAGCGATTCGTACCATTGTTTATTCAGCAGCAAGCAGTCACCATAAGAAGAAGACGTATGTCGATATTCTAGATTAATAGTAGAAAAAGGAAGGGGCCATGGTTCCTTCCTTTTTTGTACAATAAGTTGGAATTCCGATTAAACAATAGGACAAAGAAAGACAGCTGTGCCTTTGTGGTGCTAGCTGTGTTTTTAAAATAGACACGGATAAACCGTTTAGTTGATAATTATTAAAAGGACAAATCTGCTATGTACACGCAGGTGTCAATCCAGTTAACGAAGTGTTTAACTTTGCCTATAAATAAGGAGTGAAACAGATGAATTGGTTTAATGTAGGTAAGATCGTGAATACCCACGGGATTCGTGGTGAAGTACGCGTCATTTCAAGCACTGATTTTCCTGAAGAACGATATGCTGTTGGAAATAAACTTAGCTTATTTAAAAGTGATTCAAAAACACCGATTGTCTTAACTGTTGCAAGTCATCGTCGCCACAAAAATTTTGACTTATTAACATTTGAAGGCTATTTAACGATTGAAATGGTTCAGGGATTCCGTGATGGCATATTAAAAGTATCGGAAAATCAATTGTCTGAATTAGAAGGCAATGAATACTATTTCCATGAAATTATTGGTTGCACAGTTATTGGAACAGAGGGACAAGAAATCGGTGTAATTACGGATATTTTGCAAACAGGAGCGAACGATGTTTGGACTGTAAAACCGGCTAGTGGAAAAGATCATTATATTCCTTACATTGAGGATGTTGTAAAAGATATCGATATTGAAAATAAAAAAATAACAATAGACGTTTTGGACGGCTTATTATCATGATGAAGATCCATGTCTTATCACTTTTTCCTGAGATGTTTACAGGCGTTTTTAATGCGTCTATTTTAAAAAAAGCTCAAGAAAAAGAAGCGGTTTCTTTAGGTGTTACTGACTTTCGTATGTATTCGGGTAATAAACACCACCAGGTTGATGATTATCCCTATGGGGGTGGTGCAGGTATGGTTTTGAAGCCAGAGCCCTTATTTCAAGCCGTAGAGGCGATTACAAGTACGTCTAATAAACCAAGGATTATTTTGATGTGTCCCCAAGGTGAGAGATTTACACAAAAGAAAGCTGAAGAATTTGCTCAAGAAGAAGAATTGATTTTCTTATGTGGACATTATGAAGGCTATGATGAGCGTATAAGAGAACATTTGGTTACAGACGAAGTCTCAATAGGGGATTTTATATTAACCGGTGGAGAACTTGGCGCTATGACAGTCATCGATAGTGTAGTGAGACTTTTACCTGGAGTACTAGGCAACGGTGATTCGTCAGTCCAAGATTCTTTTTCAACAGGCATGCTAGAGCATCCACATTATACAAGACCTGCAGATTTTAGAGGAATGACTGTGCCTGACGTTTTAATGTCTGGGAACCACGCAAAGATTGAAAAGTGGCGACATGAAGAATCTCTGTTCAGAACTTGGTCAAGACGTCCAGATTTGCTAACTTCTCTAAATTTGTCGGAATCAGATCACCAGTTAATAAGTCAATGGGAACAAAATAAAAATAACTAGATTATCTTGTTTTGTGCGCGGTTATATGGTATCATCTATTCTGTACTTCTATGTGGAGTACCGAATTACGATGTTCCGCTGTAGCCATTGTCGCTAGCAAGAGCATCTGTCTAAGGAGAGAAAAATATGCAAAATATTATTACTGAAATTACACAAGAACAACTTCGTACGGATCTTCCGAATTTCCGTCCAGGTGACACAGTTCGTGTTCACGTTAAGGTCGTTGAGGGAACTCGCGAACGTATCCAATTGTACGAAGGAGTAGTTATACAACGTCGTGGTGGCGGAGTAAGCGAAACTTTCACAGTTCGTAAAATTTCTTATGGTGTTGGTGTTGAACGTATTTTCCCAGTTCACACGCCTAAAATCACTCTTTTAGAAGTTATTCGTCGTGGTAAAGTACGTCGTGCTAAATTGTTCTACCTACGTAACTTACGTGGTAAAGCTGCACGTATCAAAGAAATTCGATAATTTACAGCCAGAAAGAGAGCTTGGATTTCAAGCTCTCTTTCTTTTTGCTTGTGATGTTAATTCCTTGTACAATAATAATAGTACAAGCAGGGGGGCAATTTGATGGAAGAAGTTAAAAAAGAAAAAAATGAAATATGGGAGTGGGCGAAGGCTTTATTGATTGCATTTGGTCTTGCATGGCTCATTCGCTTCTTTTTATTTACACCAATTGTTGTTGATGGAGAATCCATGATGCCTACATTGGAAAACGGTGATCGAATGATCGTTAACAAAATCGGCTATGACGTTGGAGAACCGAATCGGTACGATATCGTCGTATTTCATGCCCCAGAACAAAAAGACTACATTAAACGAGTTATCGGACTCCCTGGAGATCATGTTGCTTATAAAAACGATCAATTATATATAAATGGTGAAGCAAAGCCTGAACCATACTTAGATCCTTTTAAAAAAGAAATTATTGAAGGAACACTAACAGAAGATTTTACTTTAGAAGAACTTATTCAAGAGGACGTTGTACCTGAAGGTTATGTTTTCGTAATGGGAGATAACCGACGATACAGCAAGGATAGTCGTCACATTGGCGTTGTCTCGATGGACGAAATCATCGGAAGCACAAGTGTTATATTCTGGCCTCCTAATGAAATAAGTATCGTCAAGTAATACTTAAGGAGGAAAACATATGACCATTCAATGGTTCCCAGGACATATGGCAAAAGCTCGTCGTGAAGTAACTGAAAAGCTTAAGCTCGTTGATATTATTTTTGAATTAGTTGATGCGCGCTTGCCATTGTCATCTCGTAATCCAATGATTGATGAGGTAGTAGGACAGAAAATTAGATTATTGATTTTAAATAAAGCAGATATGGCAGATGATCATCAAACGAAAAAGTGGCTCAAGTATTTCGATGAAAGAGGGCACAAAGCAGTTGCCATAAATTCTTTTGATAGTAAAGGTTTGCAGCAAGTAATTAAAGCGGCAAAAGAGTTACTTGAAGAGAAATGGGAACGCATGCGTTCAAGAGGTATTAAACCAAGAGCTATTCGTGCCATGATCGTGGGTATACCAAACGTAGGGAAATCAACGCTTATCAACCGTTTAGCGAAGAAAAATTTAGCTAAAACGGGAAATACGCCTGGTGTTACAAAAGCTCAACAGTGGATTAAAGTAGAAAAAGAATTAGAATTACTTGATACACCAGGGATTTTATGGCCAAAGTTTGAGGATCAATCAGTTGGTTATAAACTAGCTCTTACTGGTGCAATTAAAGATACGATCACGAATATGGAAGACTTAGCGGTATATGGATTGCGTTTTTTAGCTGAGCATTATCCAAAACGTATGGAAGATCGATACCAATTGACAGAAGTTGATGAAGACTTAGTTAAAACGTTCGATCATATTGGAAAACTCCGTCGGACATTTTCTACTGGTGGAGAAATTGATTATGATCAAGTAGCAGAATTAATTGTCCGAGATATACGTGGAGAAAACCTTGGTAAATTAACATTTGACTTCGTTGAAGAAAGCGAAAAACAAGATGTGCAATAACCTTTTTCACCTTCGGGTAGAAAAGGTTTTAGATCTAGACAAATGAAGTGGAAATTATTATTTAAAAATACATTTTTACAATCGAATCGTATACTCTAGAAGAACAAAATATTAATATATTCATGTTTACATGGTTTTCTGTTGATTGGAATGGAGACGGCGACTCCGAGGGGAAAGAGCGTGAGTTTTAGACCCTGGACTGAGCTTGCGAGGGAAGCGGCTAAAGCCATGCCACCCGGAAAGCGTCCGTCGCAATGGAAATCTATATATTTTTATTTTTTCTACAGTCTGTAACCTTTTTTACCTTCTGGTAGAAAAGGTTTTTCTAATCGCACGAATAACTCTCTAAAAACGGAGAACACAGCCGATAATATAGGTAGTAAAGAAGGACTGATTTAAATGAAAACAATTCAAGAAATAGCAACTCAATTGAACCTTACGAAAGACCGCAATTCTTTTATCGAAAGTCTCGTCCATGATCCTAGAAAAGGTGTTCAAAAGTTATTGAACTCTTGGGAGATGAAATTAGCAAAAGAGCAAATGATCATTCAACAACATCAAAGTAAAATAGAGTTCGACAGGTCTTTTAAACAAGCAGCTCAAGATTTGATCGCAGGAATAGATGAAGCGGGGAGAGGACCTTTGGCTGGTCCGGTTGTAACCGCAGCGGTGATTTTTGAAGACATACATACAGATTTAATCGGAATAAATGACTCGAAACAAATCTCCCGTAGCAAAAGAAACGAATTTGCTCAGCAGATAAAGAAACATGCAAAATCATATAGCATTCATGTTCAGCCCCCATTAAGAATAGATGAAATCAATATTTATGAAGCGACTAAAGAATCCATGGTTGAATCTGTCAAACTTTTAAGCATTCAACCGGATGTATTGTTAATAGACGCGATGAAACTTCCGTTAGATATATCACAGCACTCGATTATAAAAGGTGACTCTAAAAGCTTATGTATAGCAGCTGCTTCTATATTGGCTAAAACAACTAGAGATGAATTAATGGATGAATGGCATCAACAATATCCGAACTATCTTTTTTCGAAAAATGCAGGTTATGGAACAGCTGAGCATTTAGAAGCCTTACAACGTTTTGGCTATACGCCGATTCATCGCAAATCATTTGAACCTATTAAATCTATGTAGTTGGAAAGGAGGGGTTACCTATGACAGCGGCGTCTTTTTCTTCTATTCAGCCTAATATTCGATCACAATCTGTGGCTGAACAACCTCTCTCTTTAAAGCAGGGACAAGTATTTCATGGCAATATAAAAAAATTGTATCCAAATCAAACGGCTGAAGTGCAAGTAGGAAATCAAAAAATGATCGCCAAGCTTGAAGTCCCACTAAAGGCTGGCGACTCACATTATTTTCAAGTAACAAGTGTTAAGCCAGAGTTGCAACTAAAAGTTGTAACAGGAGCTATACCACAATCATCGTCGCCTTCTGTGCAAATTCAACAATTAATGGATTCACTTCAGTTGCCTAAAACTCCGACAATGCAAGCGCTCGTTCAACATATGGTGAAGGAACAAATTCCTTTGTCCAAAGACCAACTAGTACAAGCAGAACAATGGATAAAAAATCTGCCGCCACAAGTGAAACTGGCAGATGCAATGCAAGCTCTTCAACGAATGAGTGAGATGAAATTACCTTTTACAAATGAGATATTTCGTTCAATCATCAGTGGTGGTGATAAAAAAGGACTCAATACATTATTGGATTCATTTAAGCAAACGCTTCAGTCTGACCAATCGCTACCACCCGCTCAAAAGGCTGCAATTCAACAAACACTAAATCAGATTACACAACCATTGTCGAAGGAACTAGGAGGCACCATTGTTGGCAAGGCTTTGGAAACATTATTGTCACCGAATTCTTCTGTTAGTGATAAATCTAGTTTATTAAGCATGTTAAAAGAAGTTGGTCTTGTTCCAAAACAGGCATCCATTTCTAATTTTTTGAACCCACCTTCAACTACAAGTGCAAGTTCAAAAACAGAGAGTCAAGGCACGATTGGTCAGCAATTAATTCAGTTGCATCAATCAACACCTAGTCAAGTTCAAACGAATGTCCAGGCGTTACAAACATCGATTCAGCAAAACCAATTATTATCGAATGAAGTAAAACTTCAATTGCAAACACAATTACAACGTTTAGAAAATACACCAGTAAATTCACAAGCTTGGAAAACAAGCGTGAAGACAATGACAAATGAAATCGTGAAAGCTTTTGCTTCACTTAGCCAAACAGCACCTTTACAAACTGATGTTCAAGGCAATGCGCCTAAGGAGCATATTTTGTCCTTACTACAATCTTTAAGTGGAACTGCTCCAAACTCAAAAGTATTTCATCAACTAACGTCACTAGCCAGCCAATCTAATCAGATACCTGTTCAACAAGTGTTAAGTCAGGCTGAATTAGCTGTCCAATCTGGAGTGAATCAGAAAACAATTGAATTGGCGATGAAGCAAGTCTTACAAGATTTAGGATTCTCCTATGAAGCTAAGTTGGGACAATTAGGTAGTAATCTTACACAAATGAGTGAAACACTTAAGCCGCAACTATTAGCTTTATTACAAGACCCAAGTATTTCTATGCCAATGAAAGAAGTTGCGGACACCATTATTACTCGAATGAATGGACTTCAAATTTTATCAGGTGAAAATGGTCCTCAACATCAATTGCTTATGCAAGTTCCGCTTGATTTCTTAGGGAAGAAAATGGATGCTACGCTACAATGGAATGGACGCATGAAGGAAGATGGAAAAATTGATTCAAACTATGCTCGTGTTATGTTTTATTTGGATTTAAATGCTCTCAAAGAAACCGTTATTGATATGCAAGTTCAAAATCGAGTGGTTACCGTGACGATATTTAATGAAAATGATGCCCTACAAGCGGTAGCAGAACCGTTTAAAGAAGCACTAAAGGATGGTTTGCAAGCACTGGATTATAAATTATCGGGCGTCTTTATGAAACCGTTTGAAAAACAACCGATTCCGGGACTCGATCGTCAACATCAAGTGCCTACACAAGGAGTCGATATTAAGATATGAATGAAGAACAACTAAGAAGAAAAGAAGCCATTGCCCTCACATACAAGCCAGATGCTGAAAATGCGCCTGTCATTATTGCAAAAGGAAAAGGGAAAATTGCAGAAAACATTTTAAAGAAAGCACAAGAAAATCAAATACCGATTCAAGAGGATCCGAGTTTAGTGTCTTTGCTCGGTCAACTGAACATTAATGAATCAATCCCGGAAGAATTGTATCAAGCGGTTGCTGAAGTATTCGCCTTTATTTACCGAATTGATCAAACGCAAGGGTTAAAAAGAAGATAAAAGAGATCTTTCGTTATCATCGCTTGATGGACGAAGGATCTCTTTTTTATTGTCGAAAGGTAGTTGGAATGCGTGTCAAACTGTTTCGCCATAAAACGACAAGAAGTCGGAATATTTGATGTTTTACGTGTTATAGCAGTCTTATGTGGACATTGTATGACAGGTTTTATACAATGGTAAAGGTAGTAAATTACTTGACAGAAGTTTGATTGGAGGATGTAAAATGAATATCCATGAATATCAAGGTAAACAACTCCTCAGACAATATGGTGTCGCAGTGTCGAACGGTTTAGTTGCTTTTTCTCCTGAAGAAGCAGTAAAAGCTGCAAAAGAACTTGGCACAGACGTTGTCGTGGTGAAAGCTCAAATCCACGCAGGTGGTCGTGGTAAAGCTGGCGGTGTTAAAATCGCGAAGAACTTAGATGAAGTTCGTGCATACGCGAAAGAACTTCTTGGGAAAGTACTTGTTACTCATCAAACAGGTCCTGAAGGAAAAGAAATTAAGCGTCTTCTTGTTGAAGAAGGTTGCGACATTAAAAAAGAGTACTACTTAGGTTTAGTACTTGACCGTGCCACTTCTCGTGTAACTCTTATGGGTTCTGAAGAAGGCGGAATGGATATTGAAGAAGTTGCAGAAGCAACTCCTGAAAAAATCTTTAAAGAAGTAATCGATCCTGTTGTTGGATTGACTGGTTTCCAAGCTCGTCGTATGGCTTTCAACATGAACATTCCAGCGAACTTAGTTAACAAAGCTGTGAAATTCATGCTTGGTCTTTACCAAGTATTTGTTGATAAAGATGCGGCAATCGTAGAAATCAACCCATTAGTAGTTACTGGTGGTGGGGACGTTATGGCACTTGATGCGAAGTTTAACTTCGATGCAAATGCTCTATACCGTCACAAAGATATCTTAGAATTACGTGACTATGATGAAGAAGATGCAAAAGAAATTGAAGCATCTAAATATGACCTTAGCTATATCTCTTTAGATGGAAACATCGGATGTATGGTAAACGGTGCTGGACTAGCTATGGCAACAATGGATACAATCAGCTATTACGGCGGATCACCCGCTAACTTCCTTGACGTTGGGGGCGGCGCGACTGCTGAGAAAGTAACGGAAGCATTCAAAATCATCTTATCTGACAAAAATGTTAAAGGTATTTTCGTTAACATCTTTGGTGGAATTATGAAGTGTGACGTTATTGCTGAAGGTGTAATCACGGCGGCTAAAGAAGTTGGATTACAAGTACCATTAGTTGTTCGTTTAGAAGGTACAAACGTAGAACTTGGTAAAAAATTATTGAACGAATCTGGCTTAAACATTATTGCGGCTGGCTCTATGGCTGATGGCGCGCAAAAAATTGTTGAACTAGTAGGCTAAGAAAGGCAGGGACAAAAGATGAGCGTATATATTAATAAAGATACGAAAGTACTCGTACAAGGTATCACGGGATCAACTGCTCTTTTCCATACAAAGCAAATGCTTGAATATGGAACTAAAATCGTCGCTGGTGTTACTCCAGGTAAAGGCGGAACTGAAGCTGAAGGCGTTCCCGTTTTCAATACAGTAGAAGAAGCTGTTAAAGCAACAGGCGCTAATGTGTCAGTTATTTATGTACCAGCTCCATTCGCTGCAGATGCAATTCTAGAAGCTGTTGATGCTGACTTAGATATGGCGATTTGTATCACTGAACATATTCCAGTATTGGATATGGTAAAAGTGAAGCGTTATATGGAAGGCAAAAAAACGCGTTTAGTCGGACCTAACTGCCCAGGTGTTATTACACCTGAAGAATGTAAAATTGGTATTATGCCTGGATACATTCACAAAAAAGGCCATGTAGGCGTAGTTTCTCGTTCTGGTACATTAACTTATGAAGCAGTACACCAACTTTCTCAAGAAGGAATTGGACAAAGTACAGCTGTAGGTATCGGTGGAGACCCAGTAAACGGAACTGACTTTATTGATGCACTTTCTGCATTCAATGAAGATCCAGATACGTATGCAGTAGTTATGATTGGTGAAATCGGCGGAACAGCTGAAGAAGAAGCTGCTGAGTGGATTAAAGCAAACATGACGAAACCGGTAGTAGGATTTATCGGTGGTCAAACAGCTCCAGAAGGTAAACGTATGGGCCATGCCGGTGCAATTATCTCTGGTGGTAAAGGTACAGCTGCTGAAAAAATCAAAGCAATGAATGCTGCAGGTATGGAAGTTGCAGCTACTCCATCTGTTATTGGTGAAACTTTAATTAAAGTAATTAAAGAAAAAGGCTTGTACGATCAATGTAAAACACATTAATATAATGTTAAGCGGCACATCAACCGATGTGTCGCTTTTTTTTCGATATAAACCTGAATAGTATTGGATGAAAAAGGAGGAAACGAATGAATGATGATCAGTTTAAGCAACGTTTACTAGCACTGCACTATGTTTTTCCGGTGCCGCTAAACAGACTTACCCCACTTCTTCAGGTAGATCCTGAGTTAGAGTCTGTCGACAAAATGCCAATCCATCAACTTTCCCACTTATTAAAATTATCTTATGAACGAACAGTAAGATTTCAAAAATCATATGATAAATCGCTAGAAACCCCACTTCTGCGAGCATATGAAAAGCATCAAATTATCCCCATTTTATTTAATGAATCCACTTACCCTAAACAATTATTAACGTTATATGATCCGCCAGCCATTTTGTATGCAAGAGGAAAAATCGGCTATTTAAAAGAACAATTATTTGTTGCGATTATTGGATCTCGAGAAGCAACGTCATACTCTCTAGAAGCGATGAACTTTATTATCCCTCCACTAATCAAGGACAAAGTTGTGATTGTTAGTGGACTAGCTAAAGGGGCTGACGCAATGGCTCATGCTATTACCCACAATCTTGGTGGTAAAACGATTGCTGTGGTTGGACATGGTTTATTTACGCAATACCCGAAAGAAAATCGTGTGTTATTTCATACCATGGAACAACATCAATTAATTTTGACTGAATATCCACCCTATGTAACGCCAAAAAAATGGACTTTTCCTATGAGAAATCGAATAATAAGTGGTTTATCTCATGCAGTGGTAGTTACTGAAGCAAAAGAAAAGAGTGGAACGGTTAGTACAATGCAACATGCAATTGATAATGGCAAGGACGTATTTTGTGTTCCAGGCTCCATTTCTTCAGAATTGTCAGTTGGTCCTCATTTACTTATGCTTGAAGGAGCAAAACCCGTGTGGAATGGCTTCCAAATTCTTGAAGAACTTAAACAAAATGTGCATCAAAGTTGACACATAAATGAAAAATGGTTGCAATCTCCTGCAATCTGTTATACATTTTGCAACAGGTATTTCTTTTATTGATTTATTAGGAACCTCTATAAGGAGGCACATACATGTCGGATTTTTTAGTGATTGTAGAATCGCCAGCCAAAGCGAAGACGATTGAACGTTACCTTGGCAAAAAATATAAAGTTAAAGCATCACTTGGTCATGTGCGTGATTTGCCGCGAAGTCAAATGGGTGTAGATGTAGAGAATAACTATTCTCCGAAATACATTACAATCCGCGGAAAAGGCCCCGTAATGCAAGATTTGAAATCAGCAGCTAAAAAAGCGAAGAAAATTTATCTCGCAGCTGACCCGGATCGCGAAGGTGAAGCAATTGCTTGGCATCTCGCGAACTCATTGAACATTGATATTGAATCAGATTGTCGTGTTGTATTTAATGAAATTACAAAAGAAGCAATAAAAGAATCTTTTAAAAACCCTCGTCCGATTGATATGGACCTTGTTGATTCACAGCAAGCTCGAAGAATTCTCGATCGACTTGTTGGATACAACATTAGTCCAATACTATGGAAGAAAGTCAAAAAAGGACTCTCTGCTGGACGTGTTCAATCAGTAGCTCTACGTCTAATTATTGATCGTGAAAACGAAATTAAGACGTTCCAACCTGAAGAGTACTGGTCAATTGAAGGAAACTTTGAAAAAGGTAAAAAACCTTTCGACGCCGTTTATTTTGGAAATGGCAAAGAAAAAGTCAAACTAACAAACGAACAACAGGTTAAAGAAATTTTAAAACAAATAAAAGGCGATCAGTTCGAAGTGACAAGCGTTGTCAAAAAAGAACGTAAACGTAATCCAGCTCCTTCGTTTACGACATCATCATTGCAACAGGAAGCAGCTCGTAAACTTAACTTCCGTGCAAGAAAAACAATGATGCTTGCTCAACAACTATATGAAGGTATAAATGTTGGCAAGGAAGGTTCTGTTGGTTTAATAACTTATATGCGTACGGATTCAACTCGAATTTCTGATACGGCTAAAAGAGATGCACAATCCTATATTGAAACTGAATATGGAAAAGAATACATCTCAACAACCACAGCTCCAGTCAAACAATCTAGTAAATCTCAAGATGCGCATGAAGCGATTCGTCCAACAAGTGTTTTAAGAGCACCAGATCAATTAAAAGCGATTTTGTCGAAAGACCAGTTCCGATTATACAAGTTAATTTGGGAGCGTTTTTTGGCTAGTCAAATGGCTTCTGCACTATTAGACACTGTAACGGTGGACTTAACAAATCAAGGTGTCGTCTTTAGAGCAAATGGCTCACAAGTGAAATTCCCTGGTTTCATGAAAGTTTATGTTGAGGGGAATGACGATCAGGTAGAAGAAAAAGATCGTATTTTACCGATCATGAATCAAGGCGACATGGTGAAAAAATTAGAGATAGAACCAAAACAACATTTCACGCAACCGCCACCACGTTATTCAGAGGCTAGACTTGTCAAAACTTTAGAAGAGTTAGGAATAGGTAGACCTTCTACTTATGCACCTACCCTTGATACCATTCAAAAACGTGGTTATGTAACCCTTGAAGCGAAAAGATTTATTCCAACTGAACTTGGAGGCATTGTTCATCAACTCGTTCTAGAATTCTTCCCAGATATTATTAATATCGAGTTTACTGCTCAAATGGAAAAAGACTTGGATAGTGTGGAAGAAGGACAAGAAAAGTGGGTTCATGTCATCGATAAGTTTTACCAAAACTTTGAGAAGCATGTCATTCATGCTGATAAGGAAATGGAAAAAGTCGTTATTAAAGATGAACCTGCAGGAGAAGATTGTGAGAAATGTGGATCTGCAATGGTCTTTAAGCTAGGACGATACGGTAAATTTATGGCTTGCAGCAATTTCCCTGAATGTCGAAATACGAAAGCGATCGTGAAGAATATCGATGTGAAGTGTCCTACATGTAAAGAGGGCGAAGTTGTGGAACGCAAGAGCAAAACGAAACGTATTTTCTACGGATGTGACCGTTATCCAACATGTGATTTTGTTTCTTGGGATAAACCAATTAGCCGACCATGTCCGAAGTGTAATGAATTATTAGTTGAGAAAAAGTTAAAAAAAGGAATTCAAATTCAATGTACATCATGTGATTACAAAGAAGATGCACAAGCTTAAATAGAAAAGGACAAAGCGCCGTCTTATTATAAGACCGGCGCTTGTATCTTGACTTGAATGATTTTAAAGACTGCTTCACTATTTATATATCAGTCTGGAAGTATTTTTAAGCTGAGCTCTGCTTAACTGATTATGATCCATCACTTAAAACTAATAAACAAACAAATCTAAAGTAATCCATTCTATATCGTAAAGAAAAGGTTGGTGTCGAAATTGACAATAGTTAATGTAATCGGAGCGGGGCTTGCTGGAAGTGAAGCTGCTTGGCAAATTGCCAAACGTGGTGTTCAGGTTCGTTTATACGAAATGCGACCAGTTAAACAAACAGCAGCTCATCATACAGATAAATTTGCGGAATTGGTGTGCTCAAATTCATTACGAGCTAACACATTAACAAATGCTGTCGGCGTTATAAAAGAAGAAATGCGAATGCTGGATTCAGTCATTATTGCAGCAGCTGACCAATGTTCGGTCCCTGCAGGGGGTGCACTCGCTGTAGATCGACATGAATTTGCTGCATTTGTAACAGAAAAAGTGAAGAATCATCCACTCATCGAAGTGATTAATGAAGAAGTCACGGAAATTCCTGAAGGGATAACAATTATTGCGAGTGGTCCACTAACTTCACCAGCGTTAGCTGAACAAATTCAAAAGTTAACGAGTGAAGATTATTTATACTTCTATGATGCCGCAGCTCCTATTGTTGAAAAAGATAGCATCAACATGGACAAGGTATATTTGAAATCTCGTTATGATAAAGGAGAAGCTGCATACTTAAATTGTCCTATGACGGAAGAGGAATTCGACCGCTTTTATGATGCTTTAATTACTGCAGAAGTTGTTCCATTGAAAGAATTTGAAAAAGAGATTTATTTTGAAGGATGCATGCCTTTTGAAGTAATGGCTGCAAGAGGTAAAAAAACGTTACTTTTTGGTCCGATGAAACCAGTTGGACTTGAAGATCCAAAAACAGGAAAGATACCATATGCAGTTGTTCAGCTGCGTCAAGACGATGCTGCTGGGACGTTATATAATATTGTTGGTTTTCAGACACATTTAAAATGGGGACCACAAAAAGAAGTATTACAATTAATTCCGGGGTTAGAAAACGTTGAAATTGTCCGTTATGGTGTCATGCACCGAAACACGTTTATCAATTCTCCGCGTGTCTTAAAACCGACTTACCAACTTCAAAATAACGACCAACTTTTCTTTGCCGGACAAATGACAGGTGTTGAAGGATACGTTGAATCAGCTGGTAGTGGCTTGATAGCGGGCATTAATGCTGCTAAGATGGCATTAGGAGAAGAGGTAGTAACTGTACCTCATGAATCAGCGCTAGGAAGCATGGCAAGATATATCACAGAAGCTGATCCAAAGAATTTCCAACCTATGAATGTGAACTTCGGCCTGTTCCCACCTCTTTCCAAAAGATACAAAACAAAGGAAGAGCGTGGTTCAAAACATGCTGAACGCGCACTAGCAACAATTCAAAATTTTATGAATACAATATCAGTTTAATTGCGAAAAGCCTCTAATTGTTGTTATAATTTAGAGGCTTTTTATTTTACTGATTATAAAGTATATGTTTTGATTGAATATCAGTATAAGAAAAAACATAGCTTTCACCCTTTTCGGTGCAAGCTGTGTTTTTCTAATACTTGTATACATTTTCAACATTTGAACTCACCTATAAAATGAAAAACTTGTCCTTGTACACAAGACCAGTTATGTTTCTCAAATGGAGGGGAATTCGTGATGAGTCCAACCGAAGCACTTAATCAGTTTTTAAGTTATATTCAATTGGAAAAAAACTACTCGTCCCATACGGTTCGTGAATACGAATCTGATATCGTTGAATTCTTCCGTTTTCTTGAAGCTGAAGGTGTAATTGAATTAGAACAAGTTGAATATATTCATGCAAGACTTTACGTAACGAAAATGTATGAAAATAAATTATCCAGAACGACGATTTCAAGGAAAATTTCTGCAATTCGATCGTTCTATAAATTTGGGAATCGAGAATTTGGTTTTAAAGAAGATGCTTTTCGTTCCTTATATCATCCTAAAAAAGAGGAACGTCTTCCTCATTTTTTTTATGAAGAAGAAATGCAGGAATTATTTAAAGCTGCAGAAGGCGATTCGCTACTCGATATTCGAAATCGAGCATTATTAGAACTACTTTATGCGACAGGTATTCGAGTTAGTGAACTTACATCTCTAGAAGAAGTAGATATTGATTTGAGATTGGGTATATTACGAGTAATGGGAAAAGGTCGTAAAGAACGTTATTTACCGTTTGGCCAATTTGCCCATGATGCACTGGAACACTATTTAGAAGTGGCACGTCCTAAACTTATGAAACAAACAAAACATCAAGTGATCTTTACTAATATGCGAGGGGAGCCATTAACTCCTAGAGGTGTAAGATTTGTATTAAATGAGATGGTTAAAAAAGCTTCTCTGCATACAAAAATTTATCCTCATATGTTGCGACATACATTTGCGACGCACCTACTTAACAATGGTGCTGACTTACGTACAGTCCAAGAATTACTTGGTCATTCTCAACTTTCTTCCACTCAAGTGTATACACATGTCACGAAAGAACACTTAAGAAAAACATATATGAATGCACATCCACGTGCATAACGAATTATGAGGTGAACTATATGGGTGAGATACATGCAACAACGATATTCGCTATTCAACATGCTGGAAAATCAGCCATGTCAGGTGATGGTCAAGTAACTCTTGGCAATCAAGTTGTGATGAAACATACCGCAAAAAAAGTGAGACGATTATTTAATGGTCAAGTTTTGGCAGGGTTTGCAGGTTCAGTAGCGGATGCCTTTACGTTATTCGAAATGTTTGAAGCAAAGTTAATGGAGTATGATGGGAATTTGCAACGTGCTTCGGTTGAGTTAGCGAAACAATGGCGTGGCGATAAAATGCTAAGACGTCTAGAAGCAATGCTATTGGTAATGAATAAAGAAACTTTGCTATTAGTTTCTGGGACAGGTGAAGTAATTGAACCAGATGACGGAATTTTAGCAATAGGTTCTGGTGGTAACTTTGCATTAGCTGCAGGTAGAGCATTAAAACAATATGCTGGTGAGACAATGACTGCAGAACAAATTGCAAAAGCAGCATTAACCACTGCAGCCGATATATGTGTATTCACAAATCATGAAATAATTGTGGAGGCGTTGAATGAATGAGTAAACATCTAACCCCTAAACAAATAACTGAGCATTTGGATCGTTATATTGTCGGACAAAAGGATGCGAAAAAATCGGTTGCTGTTGCATTACGAAATCGCTATCGCAGAAGTTTGTTGTCTGATGAAATGAAAAATGAAGTTATTCCTAAAAACATATTAATGATTGGTCCTACTGGAGTAGGTAAGACTGAAATTGCACGTAGAATCGCCAAGTTAACCAAGGCTCCATTCATTAAAGTTGAAGCAACCAAGTTCACAGAAGTAGGTTATGTGGGCAGAGATGTAGAGTCCATGGTTCGAGACCTTACTGAGACTTCGGTGCGCTTAGTTAAAGAAGAAATGATGGAAGCAGTGAAAAGCCAAGCTGAACGCTTGGCGAATGATGCCATTGTTCGATTATTAGTTCCTTCATTAAAAAAGAAGCATGAAGGACAAAATCCTTTTGAAATGCTTTTTGGCCAAAAGGCTGAACAAGAAGAAACTAGTAATGATGATACAGAAGTTCGTTTAAAACGGTCTCAAATAGCTGAAGATTTAAGAGACGGCAAGCTTGAGGAAGAATGGGTGAATGTTGAGGTAACCGAACAATCTCCATCACTCTTTGACGCATTCCAAGGGTCAGGGATGGAGAATATGGGTCAAAACATGCAAGATGCCTTTTCAAATCTCATGCCTAAGAAAAAGAAAAAACGTCGTGTTCAAGTTAAAGATGCAAGACGAATTTTAACAATTGAAGAAGCTGGTAAATTAATTGATAATGAAGAACTATCTCAAAAGGCAGTCGAACGTGCGGAGCAGTCTGGGATTATCTTTATTGATGAGATTGATAAAATTGCAAGCAAGGGTGGAGCGGGATCCTCTGCAGATGTTTCTAGAGAAGGTGTCCAGCGAGATATATTGCCAATCGTTGAAGGCTCAACTGTACAAACGAAGCATGGGATTGTTAAAACTGATTATATGTTGTTCATTGCTGCAGGAGCTTTCCATACAGCAAAACCATCAGATTTGATACCGGAACTACAAGGAAGATTCCCTGTACGTGTAGAACTTGAAAAGTTAACGAAAGATGATTTTGTTAGGATTTTAAAAGAACCTGATCATTCGTTAATTCGTCAATATAAATCACTTCTAGAAACAGAAGGAGTGACTATTGAGTTTACGGAAGAAGCCATTACTCGAATTGCAGAAATTGCGACTGAAGTAAACCAAGAAACTGACAACATTGGGGCTAGAAGATTGCATACCATTTTAGAAAAATTATTAGAGGAACTCTCTTTTGAAGCTTCTGAAATATCACCAGCACATATCGACATTACACCAGGATATGTCGATCAAAAATTAGGAAATATCGTAAAAAACAAAGATTTGTCACAATTTATTTTGTAATGTATGATAAATCTATATCATTGAAGATTAAAAACCTTTAGAATATTGAATAAATAGCAGTTTAAATCACAGGAGGCCAATTAGATGAATTTATTAGCAAAAACAAGAAAGATTAACTCGATGCTGCAAGGCTCGGCGACAAAGCAAGTAAACTTTAAAGAAATGTCGACTACATTAAGCAACGTAATCGAATGTAATGTATTTATCGTAAGTCGTAAAGGTAAATTATTAGGTTTCGACATCAATCAACAAATTGAAAATGAACGTATGATTAAAATGATGGAAGAGCGTCAATTCCCTGAAGAATACACAAAAAACTTATTCCATGTAAATGAAACTTCTTCAAATTTAGACGTCTATAGCGAACATACTGTATTCCCAGTTGAAAACCGCGAACTATTTAAAGATGGTTTAACAACAATCGTTCCAATCATTGGTGGCGGTGAAAGATTAGGTACGTTAATCCTTGGTCGTTTAAAAGAAGAATTCCAAGATGACGATTTAATCCTTGGTGAATATGGCGCAACTGTTGTTGGTATGGAAATCCTTCGTGAAAAATCTGAAGAGATTGAAGTAGAAGCACGTACGAAAGCTGTAGTTCAAATGGCAATTAACTCACTATCATATAGTGAACTTGAAGCAATCGAGCATATCTTTGAAGAGCTTGATGGTAACGAAGGTTTGTTAGTAGCATCAAAAATTGCTGACAGAGTTGGTATTACTCGATCAGTAATTGTAAATGCTTTGCGTAAATTAGAAAGTGCTGGTGTTATCGAATCTCGTTCATTAGGTATGAAAGGAACTTATATTAAAGTGTTAAATGATAAGTTCTTAAATGAATTAGCTCAATTAAAATTAAAATAAAGTTTTTTAATGAAGGGGCTGTCCTAAAAGTCATATAAATGACTTTTAAGGGCAGCCCTCTTTTTATATGAAAATTCCATAGTCGATTTCCGTTTTAGGCGGACGCGTTCCGCGGGGCGGGCTGATGAGCCTCCTCGTCGCAAGCTTCTGTGGGGTCTCACCAGTCCCGCTGATCCCGCAGGAGTCGCCGCCTACTACTACAATCTATATAAAAGGTTTAATCGCCACCTCCATTCCAATCATCTGAAATTGATGTTAATTAATAAATATGATTAAGCTTATCTAATAGTAAGGCTATCTACAACATAGATAAACGTGTAAGTAATGGTTATACGCCTAAGTTATTAATACTGTAATTCAAATTCAATTGTAATAGGGGATTATTTCACGAAATACCCACTTGAAAAATCATTTTTGTAGTATCTCTAATAGCATTTATAAACTTAATCCTTCAAACTATTTTTGTAAGAAGGTGGTTGGCTATTTCTGAAGACTCCTGCGGAAAAACGAAACACGCTAGACCCCACAGGGGCAGCTGTCAGAGACAGCTGTCTAGAGGAGGCTAGCGTTTCGTCTGTGGAATGCGAAAGAAATAGCCAACCACCATCATTTTACATAAGGTTATTTAATCTATTATTATTTCCTACTGTCCGAAACCACAGAGAATTCCATCTCTGTGGTTTTTTTGTTGTAGATTTTTCAGAAGATTCTTTTAATTACATGATATTCTGACAAATTATCGTCTTATTCGACAAATAGGAGTTGGGAATGACCGTCTTGTAGAAAAAAGTTCAAATAAATCGAAAAAACAGTCATTATGGACTATTAAAAACTACATAATGTTCATAGACACTATATTACATCTTCTTTACAATGAGATAGAAAGTGTTATTAAAACGTAATGTTACAGGAAAAGAATGGGGTGAAGTATTTGAGTTTATTTGGTGGAACCATACAAAACTTAGAGAATGGACTAGCATATGCGAGTGTGAAACAAAAAACAATTGCACAAAACATTGCAAATGTCGACACTCCAAATTATAAGTCGAAGGATGTCAGTTTTGCACAGATGTTTTCTGATGCAAAGCAGTCGTCGATGGCGGCATACCGGACAGATACCAAGCATTTTGATTTTAAAATGCGTGATTATTCTCCGGGTGTTTTTAGTTATACGAATATGCGTTACAGACAAAATGGCAACGGTGTTGACATGGATAAAGAACAAGCAAATCTAGCAACCAATCAAATTTACTATAATGCATTGATAGATAGAGTGAGTGGCAAATTGAATTCACTCCAAACTGTTATTAAAGGAGGCTAATGAACATGAGTATCTTCCATAGTATGAATACAACTGCATCAGCCTTAACATCTCAAAGATTACGTATGGACGTTATTTCTTCTAATATGGCCAATGTAGATACCACTCGTGGACGCTTAGTCAATGGTGAGTGGGAACCGTATCGCAGGAAATCGGTTACGTTGAAACCTCTTGAAGGACAGTTTTCATCTTTCTTGAATGTTGCTGTTGGACATTCAAGTAAAGGACAAGTTGGGAATGGTGTTAAAGTTTCAAGGATTAACGAAGATAGAGAAACGCCATTTAAACTTGTATTTGATCCAAGTCATCCTGACGCAGACGAAAATGGATATGTAGAAATGCCAAACGTTGACCCTCTAAGAGAAATGGTCGATTTGATATCAGCAACACGTTCATATGAAGCAAATGTTACAGTCTTTAATGCCAATAAAGCGATGTTGACGAAAGCACTAGAAATCGGGAAATAATGGTAAAGAAAGGAAGTAAATAATGCCAATACAACCTTTGTCACTTTTAACACCAGTACAACAACCGGTGCCAAATATCATGCAAAAAACGACTCCCTATGAAGCACAACAACAATTTGGAGCGATGTTAAAAGACGCAATATCAAATGTAAATGCTCAACAAAAAGTGTCTGACACAATGACTGATAAATTAATCCGTGGTGAACAAGTCGAGCTACACGATGTAATGATCGCTTCTCAAAAAGCTAGCATTATGCTAAGTGGAACGATGGAAGTTCGTAACAAGGTGATTGAAGCGTATCAGGAAATTATGCGTATGAGTGTCTAATATATTTCTGATTTAGTCATGACTCACTCACCAGTACCGGGGGATTAAAATGAATGAACGTATAACAAAATTTAAAAATGACATTGTCCTCTTTTGGAGGAGTCGTACAAAAGTACAAAAAGGCACATTAATTGGATCAATTTTAGGTGTGATCATCCTCGCTGCAGCTGTTACTTTTTTTGCGACAAAAACTGAATTTGTCCCATTATTTAAGGATGTATCTACAGCAGAAATTGGTCGTATTAAAGAGACACTGGATGCTCAAGGAGTTCCAAATGAGATTGCTCCTGGCGGGACGACTATATTGGTTCCATCTGAACAGGTTGATTCATTACTTGTCCAAATGGCGGCAGAAGGTTTTCCTCAATCAGGAACGATTGACTACTCCTTCTTCTCACAAAATGCTGGATTTGGTATGACAGATAATGAGTTTAACGTGCTAAAGCTAGCATCCACTCAAACAGAACTTTCAAACCTATTAAAAAGCATACAAGGCGTGAAAGATGCTCGAGTCATGATTACATTGCCTGAAGAAGGCGTATTTTTAACACAAGCAACCGAAGCAGCAAGCGCATCAATCGTTTTAAACACAGAACCTGGCTATCAATTTGAAGAACCTCAAATTTTAGCTATGTATAACTTAGTTTCGAAGAGTGTTCCGAACTTATCTACAGAAAATATTGTTATTACCAATCAATACTTTGAGTATTTCGATTTAAATAAACCTCAGACCGCTGGTTCATCTGTTATGGATCAAATGGCCATTAAGAAAACCATTGAACGAGATTTACAAAGACAAGTTCAAACAATGCTAGGTACATTAATGGGTCAAGACAAAGTAATTGTCTCAGTTACAACCGATATCGATTTCCAAAAAGAAAATCGTGAAGAAAACTTAGTTGAACCGGTTGATGAAGAGAATATGGAAGGCATTCAAATAAGTGCACAACGTATTTCCGAAACCTTTACAGGAAATTCACCTGTTGAAGGTGGCACTCCTGAAGGAGAAGATCCAACTGACAATTTCACCAATTATGTTGAAGGAGGAGCCGGTAGCGGGGATTATGAAAAAATCGAAGAGACAATTAATAATGAAGTAAACCGAATTCGTAAAGAGATTGTAGAAAGTCCATATAAGATTCGTGATATTGGACTTCAAGTAATGGTTGAACCGCCAAACCCAGAAGATATTGCTTCATTACCAGATGGTGTTGAACAAGATATTGAACAAATACTTGCCACAATCGTTCGTACGACGATTGACAAAGATTCAGTCGGTCAATTAACGGAAGAACAAGTGGGAGAAAAAATTGTTGTATCTGTGCAACCATTCAATGGGAAGGCTACAGAACTTGCAAACACAGAACCGATTATTCCTTGGTGGGTGTTTGTCGTAGGCGGAATTTTATTCGCAGTTATATTACTTCTAGTATACTTTATGTTCCGTTCTAGAAAATCAAAACAAGAAGATTTGCTATTACTTGAAGAACAAAGAGAAGAATTTAACGTGGCAGATATTAATTCAGAAAAAGAAACGGAAGCTACATTGCGTCGTAAGCAATTAGAAAAAATGGCGAAAGATAAGCCAGATGATTTTGCTAAATTACTTCGCACTTGGATTGCTGAAGATTAATGGGGGGTTCGGCTGTTGTCCAGGAAAGAAAAAGACTTATCAGGTAAGCAAAAAGCTGCTCTCCTGTTAATCTCGCTGGGTCCTGAAGTATCCGCTGCCATTTACAAACATCTTAATGAAGATGAAATAGAGCGTCTTACTTTAGAAATATCAGGCGTGAAAAAAGTAGAACCAGAAGTTAAGGAAGATATTATAGAAGAATTCCATACTATTGCATTGGCTCAAGACTACATCTCGCAAGGTGGTATTGGGTATGCGAGAACGGTTCTTGAAAAAGCTCTTGGGTCAGATCATGCTCAATCCATTATCAACAGATTGACCTCTTCGTTGCAGGTTCGTCCATTTGACTTTGCGAGAAGAGCAGATCCTTCTCAAATATTTAACTTTATTCAAAACGAGCATCCGCAAACCATTGCACTTATTCTTTCATATTTAGAAGCACAACAAGCTGGAACGATTTTGTCGTCACTTCCGCAAGAGGTGCAAGCAGATATCGCGAAACGTATTGCGACAATGGATTCAACTTCACCGGAAGTCATTAGCGAAATAGAATCTGTGCTTGAACGTAAATTATCATCAACTGTAACCCAGGATTACACAGAAACAGGCGGTATTGATGCAGTTGTAGAAGTCTTAAATGGTGTTGACAGACAAACTGAAAAAACGATTTTAGATGCACTTGAAATTCAAGATCCAGAACTTGCAGAAGAAATCAAAAAACGTATGTTTGTCTTTGAAGATATTGTTACACTGGATAATCGCTCCATTCAACGTGTGGTTCGTGATTGTGAAAATGAAGATTTACTACTATCGATGAAAGTGTCGAGCGAAGAAGTAAAAGATATCATTTTCCGCAATATGTCCCAACGTATGGCTGAAACGTTTAAAGAAGAGATGGAAATTATGGGTCCAGTTCGATTGCGTGATGTTGAAGAAGCACAATCTCGAATTGTTGCCGTTATCAGACGCCTAGAAGATGCGGGAGAAATCATTATAGCTCGTGGCGGAGGAGATGACGTCATTGTCTAGAATCATCCGATCAGAATTTGCTAGCGCATCAAGTGAATCATCAAAATCCATTCAAATTCGAAATCTCTCTTTCCAATCTGAAGTAACTGAAGAAAAGCCTTTGACGATCGATATGCTTTTAAAAGAGCGTGACGTTCTTATGAAAAAGGCTATGGATGAAATTGAACTTGAACGAAACCTTTTGATGAACCAAAAGCAACAAACTCAAGTTTACATTGAACAGGAAAGAACAAAATGGGAACAAGATAAAATTGAGTTTAAACAGCAAGCTTACGAAGAAGGTTTTCAACAAGGTTTTGAAGAGGGGCATCAAAAAGTTCAAAGTGATATGACGCATGCCATCCAGCAAGCGAATGAAACCATGCAACATACACACGATAATGCGAAAAAGTATATCGATGAGCAGGAAAAGGTCATCTTGGAATTATCTCTTCGAACAGCTGAACGCATTTTAGGAATAGCTTTAGAAGAAAACGAAGAACACTATTTAGCTCTTGTTAAAAGAGGGTTAAAGGAAGCACGAGAAATGAAAGAAATCAAACTGTACGTTCCAACTATTCACCATGCACTCGTATCTGCAAATAGAGATGAGTTAGCATCCATTTTTCCGGTTGATGTACCGTTCATGATTTTCGTGAATGAAGACTTGCAAGCAACTGATTGTTATATAGAAACCAATCACGGACGAATCGTAGTAAGTGTTGATGAACAATTAACTCAATTGAGATTAAAGCTAACAGAAATACTTGAAAGTCAGGAGTGACAATTATGAGAGCCGATCAACTATCTGAACATATTCCACATATTACGACGTTTAAGAAATACGGTCGCGTGAAACGTGTAATTGGGTTGATGATTGAATCTCAAGGTCCTGAAAGTTCAATAGGTGATGTTTGTTTTATTCACGTGCCAAGTTCTCGAGGTGGTGTATCCATCATGAAAGCTGAAGTAGTTGGATTTCGAGATGAGATTGTTGTTTTAATGCCATATACAAACATTCGTGAAATTTCAATTGGATGTTTAGTCGAAGGAACTGGAAAGCCACTTGAAATTAAAGTTGGACCTGCATTGATTGGGAAAGTATTAGATTCGATGGGTGAACCTATTGATGGTAGTTCGTTACCTAAAGGATTAATCACAACTTGGACGGAACAAGATCCACCGAATCCATTAACTAGACCACCAATTCATGAAAAGCTTGAAGTAGGCGTTAAAGCCATTGACGGCATGTTAACAGTTGGTAACGGTCAGCGTGTCGGGATTTTTGCAGGATCTGGTGTTGGAAAAAGTACATTACTTGGTATGATCGCAAGGAATACAAAAGCAGATTTAAACGTAATTGCACTTATTGGAGAGCGTGGTCGTGAAGTTCGCGAATTCATTGAAAGAGATTTAGGACCTGAAGGACTTAAACGATCAATTGTCGTTGCTGCAACCTCAGACCAACCGGCTTTAATGCGTATCAAAGGTGCATTTACTGCGACAGCGATTGCGGAATATTTTAGAGATCGAGGCTTAAACGTCATGTTGATGATGGACTCTGTTACACGTGTGGCAATGGCTCAACGAGAAATCGGCCTGGCTGTTGGAGAACCACCTGCAACAAGAGGTTATACCCCTTCAGTATTCGCCATATTACCGAAGCTGCTCGAGCGAACAGGGACGAATGAGCACGGTTCGATTACCGCATTTTACACAGTTTTAGTTGACGGTGACGATATGAACGAACCAATTGCTGATGCAGTTCGAGGAATACTTGATGGACATATTGTTCTCGATCGTACATTAGCTAATAAAGGTCAGTATCCAGCGATTAATGTATTAAAAAGTGTTAGCCGACTTATGAATCACATTTCAGATGACGATCACGTTAAAGCCGCAGAGAAGTTAAGGAATTTATATTACACATATAACAAATCTGAGGATTTAATTAACATCGGTGCATACAAACGTGGGACGTCAAAAGAAATTGATGAAGCCATTCAATATGAACCTTTAATCACAGAATACTTGAAGCAAGGGTATCTTGATAAAATTCATATGGATGAAAGTGTAGACCAAATCATTACGTTAGCAAATGGGAGTGCAAGCAAATGACAGCTTATCATTATCGATTTGAAAATGTTCTGGTCGTTAGAGACCAAGAAAAAAATGAAATGGAACTTGCTTTTAAGGATTCAGTCCGACACTTTGAAGATGTTGCGACCAAGTTATATGACATGTTGAAAAAGAAAGAAGACGTTCTTGAAAACCAACAAGAGAGAATGACGATTGGCTCAACGGTTGATGACATCCATCATTTCTCGAGATTCATCAGTGGTTTAGAACGGTCAATTGCTGATATGCAACAAAAAGTAGTACAAGCCAGATCTAAAATGAACTGGCATGAAGAAAAACTAGTTGAAAAGACATTAGAAGTTCGCAAGTACGAAAAGATGAAAGAAAAAGATTTAGGTGCATTCAATGCAGAGCAAGATAGATTGGAAATGAATCGATTAGATGAATTATCTTCTCTTACATATAGCAGGAAAGAAACTAGGTGATAAAAATGGCAAAACCAACGAAACCAACAATTAAACAAGGAACAATTGCAGTTGAATCTGAAAAAACAGGGTTTCTAAAAAAACTCTTTATGCTGTTTTTCATTCCTGTTTTATTTGGACTTGCCGTTATACTTATCATCGCCCAACTGACGAATATAAACGTTTTTGAATCTGTAACTAAGTTGACGAATGGTGAATCTGAAGAAAATGTCGCATCAGTAGAAGAAGAACAACTTGTATTTGAAGAAAAGGTTGTTACTCTTCAAGCGCAAATTCAAGAAAAAGAAGCACAAATTGTTCAACTACAAACGGAACTAGATTCTTCCGCTTCTGAAAAAGAAGGGTTGCTCATTGAACAAGAGCGACTTCTTGAAGAAATTGAACTTTTAAAACGTCAAAAAGATGACACGAAAAGAGACTTTGATGAAATAGTAGCAACATTTGAGCAAATGTCATCCAAATCTGCTGCGCCAGTCTTAAATAATATGAGTGATGCAGAAGCACTTCGAATCTTAACCAATCTAAAACCCGATATACTAGCGAGTATCTTAGAAAAAATGACGCCAGAACAAGCTGCCAAATATACAGAACTGATGTCTAAGCAATAAAAATCGGATTATTGAAAGGAGGTGAATAAATGAACATCGTCGCAAGCAAAGCACTACCGATTCAAGGAAACACAGCATCATCCAATCGTGTAAGCTCTCAAACGTCCAATTCATCGACTGCTAAAACATCTTCAGATTTCAAGAAGAATGAAGCATTCGGAGCAGTTTTTAATCAATTTTCGGTTAAACATCATTCTCAAGAAATGAAAACACCTGTTACCGATCAATCATCTGAGAATTTAGGTGAAGTTGCTTCACTCTTACAAGTGGATTCATTAGAAGGTTTATTGAAGTCAATAGACTTAAATGTTGAGGATTTAGAAATATCAGGTCCAATGACATTCGAGAAGTTAGCTAGTTTACTAGAATTGAATGAAGATGAACTAAAGTCAACGATTGAAGAATTGTTAGGTCAAGAAGTGAAAACGAATGACTTATGGGAACTACTTGGTCAAATTGATTTACATGCATCAACCTTTTTGAAGTCAGTGATGGAATCACTTGAAGGTGTTGGGAAAATTCCACCACAACAAGCTGCAACTGTCCTTCAATTCTTAAAGGGAGCTGAACTGGCTGCACCAAAAACTGATTTACTTTTAAAACAAGAGTTAGCTGTATTTAATTTGAAAGAATTGATGCAATCCTTATCATCACAACTTGAAAAATTAATGAATGCAAACTCATCTCAACATGGTTTCTCAAAAGGACAAGCATTCCAATCGCTTTCAATTAATTTTGCAAAGAGTATGACTGCTGAAGAACCAACTGAAACATCTACAGTAACTCAAACTCAAACTGCATCAAAAGTAACTGAAACGACTACTCAAACAGTAACTGTCGGGTTAAATACGCAAGTGAAAACTGAGACCGTAACGGTAAACTTACCGGTTGCTAAGGCTGCACAATCAGAAGCGTTAATTAAAGAATTTCAAGCGTTATTAAACCGATCCCAATTTGGAAAGACCGGTGGCATGACGAAAATGTTAATCAAAATGTACCCTGAACATCTTGGAACAATTCGAGTAGAATTAGTTCAAAAAGACGGCATAATGACCGCACGAATGCTAGCGAATACATCGCTTGGTAAAGAGATGTTAGATAGTCAACTTCATCAATTGAAGTCAGCCTTTGCTAATGCCAACGTACAAGTAGATCGTATTGATGTCACACAAGCTCTTCAAGACTCGAGTAAGAATGACAAACAACAGCAATTTGGTCAGTCGTTAAAACAACACCAACAAGAACAAGAACAGCAAGATCAAGAAGAAACTCCGGAGCAAATTTCGTTCCGTGAATTCTTAATGGAATTGGAGGCGTAATTTTGGCTGATATGAATAAAATCACAAGCAATATGTATTTAGCTCAAAAGCCAGATGAACGTAAAACAGGGAACAGTCAACTTGGTAAAGATGAGTTCTTAAAAATCTTAATGGCTCAATTACAAAATCAAGATCCGACAAACCCAATGAAAGACAATGAATTCATTGCTCAAATGGCTCAATTTTCATCATTAGAACAAATGACGAACATGACACAAGCATTTGAAAAATTCGCTTCTGGTCAGCAACAAACTCAATTGATTCAATACAATACGTTTGTTGGGAAACAAGTGAAATGGCATGAACTAACTGAAGAGTTAGACGCAGATAATAAACCAGTTGTTAATGAAGGCTTAGGATCAATCAAATCAGTTAAATTTGTTGATGGATCAGTCGAATTCACCTTAACTGATGGGAAAGTAATTAATCCAGGAAATATCTCTGAAGTACTTTCAAGCGGCGCAACGACTAATAACTTAGTTGAAGCAAGTATGTTAATAGGTAAAACAATTGGATACACCGATGGAGAAACTGAGAAATCAGGCGAAGTCGTATCCGTTTCAAACAAAGATGGAAAAATTCAATATATTTTAGCAGATGGATCGAAAGTATCCTCTGATCAATTCTCAAGTATTAGCCAATAAAGGACGGAGATTCGCAATGGACAAATTGACTATTCAACGCGTTCCACTGCAACCAACAACTGTTCGTCAAAACTTGAGCACCAAACCGGCATTGCCACCTAAACAATCTTTCTTACAACAGTTACACATAGCCACGGATAAGCAAGAGTTGAAAGTGAGCAAACACGCTTCTGAACGACTAGCAGAGAGAAACATTCAGATTACTGATCAAGAATGGCAACGTGTCTCTGACAAAGTATTTGAAGCTCGAAAAAAAGGTGTGAAAGACTCACTTGTCTTGATGGAACAAGCTGCACTAATCGTAAGCGCTAAAAACGCAACCGTTATTACAGCAATGGATCGCATGGAAGCGAAAGACCAATTATTTACGAACATCGATGGAACAATTTTATTAAACTAAATGGCAGGACCTAGAAGAGGATGCCAATGTGCTGTGGATCGAATGAAGCAGACACACAATTCTAAGGAGGAACTAACAAATGTTACGTTCAATGTATTCAGGTATAAGCGGGTTAAAAAACTTTCAAACAAAATTAGATGTAATTGGTAACAACATTTCTAACGTAAATACTTACGGATTCAAAAAAGGCCGTACTGTATTTAAAGATATGATTTCTCAAACTACTTCTGGCGCTTCAGCTGCTACTGCAACTCGAGGTGGAGTTAACCCAAAACAAGTTGGATTAGGTTCACAAATTGCTTCAATTGATACGATTCATACAGGTGGATCATTGCAATCTACTGGGAGAACACTTGATTTAAGTGTTTCTGGAGACGGGTTCTTTATTGTTGGAGATGGAGCTGGACCAGTTGGAGCGCCAACTGGATTTAATAATCCACTATATACAAGAGCAGGGAATTTTTACATGGATAACAATGGTTACTTAGTTAATTCTGATGGTAAATATGCTTACGGCGTAGCAGATGATGTAGCTGCTAATGGTGCAGATACACTATTTGCTTTAGCTTCAGATGCTACTACTGTTGGGATAAATAATACCACGGGAGTTATTAGTCCAAGTGCAAATACCGATTTAAAACCAATAAGAATACCAACAAATGCACAGAGTATGTCAGTTGGTCAAGACGGTCGAGTAACATTTGTGGATTCAGCAGGTGATTTAAGATATGCAGGACAATTGGTAATGGCTAAATTCCCAAACACCGGTGGTCTTGAAAAAACTGGTGGGAATTACTTTAAAGATAATGCAAACTCAGGAGACCCGTTTTATGCAATTGCCACTCAAGACGGTATGGGTTCAGTAGAGTCTGGTTTCCTAGAAATGTCCAACGTTGACCTTTCAGAAGAATTCACTGAAATGATCGTGGCACAACGTGGTTTCCAAGCAAATACACGTATCATTACAACTTCAGATGAAATCTTGCAAGAGTTAGTAAACTTAAAACGATAAACTAGATGGATAAATTCATTGTAGAGGGGGGTCGGGCCGACTCCATGTGAGCCCGGCCCTTACCAATGATTGAATTAACTCGCCTTAATGGCAAAGCGTTTTCTTTAAACGCTTTATACATAGAAACAATTGAGTCATTTCCAGACACTACGATTACCTTAACAACAGGTAGAAAGTATGTCGCATTGGAAAGTGAACAGGAAGTTCATGAAAAGATTATTCATTTTTACAAGCAAGTTCAGTTATTATCTAACCCCCATTTAAGAGGTGATAAAGATGAAGAATAAGTTATTAACGATAATGCTCATTATTTTAGTTTCTATTACCCTTATTGGGGTTGTTGCACTCATACTAGTCATGCAGTTTAATAAGGATGGGGAAGCTGAAGGGCCAACCATTGATGAAATTATTGAGTCTTCGGTTGATGTACCTGAAATTACAACAAATTTATCTGCAGATGATTTTATTCGCTTGTCACTTAAGATTCAAACAGACAGTGTTGAAGCAGCTGAGGAATTAACAAAACGTGATTTCCAGGTGAAAAATATAGTGATTCAAGAATTATCTGAAATGAGTGCTGCTGATTTAGAAGGTAAAGAAGGTAAGCAAACATTTGAAAATGCTTTAAAGCTTCAGATTAACGAACTAATGCATGACGGTGAAGTGCAACAAGTGTACATAACCTCTTACATTATCCAATAAAGAAAAGCTTTTGATAGGAGGTGGGGAAAATGGCTGGAGATGTGTTATCACAATCCGAGATAGATGCGTTATTGTCTGCTCTTTCTACCGGCGAGATGACGGCTGATGAGATGAAAAAAGAAGAGGAAACACGAAAAGTAAAAGTTTATGACTTTAAACGTGCTCTTCGATTCTCAAAAGACCAAATCCGAAGTTTGACCCGGATACACGAAAATTTTGCTCGATTACTTACAACATTTTTCTCAGCTCAACTTAGAACTTACGTGCAAATCACTGTAGCTTCCGTTGATCAAATTCCTTTTGAAGAATTTATACGTTCTATTCCAAACATGACATTAATCAATGTTTTCGAAGTGCCACCTTTGGACGGCAATATTTTAATGGAAATTAATCCGAACATTGCATATTCCATGCTCGATCGACTAATGGGTGGGCAAGGGGTTAGTAATAGCAAGGTTGATAGTTTGACAGAGATCGAAACGAAAATAATGACAAATCTTTTTGAGCGATCGTTTGATAATTTACGAGAAGCTTGGGCAAATGTTGCGGATATTGATCCGATTATGACCGAGCTTGAAGTAAATCCTCAATTTTTACAGATGATTTCACCAAATGAGACTGTCGTGGTAATTTCGTTTAATACCATCATTGGTGAAACAAGTGGAATGATTAATATCTGTATTCCACATGTTGTGTTAGAACCCATTGTTCCTAACCTTTCAGTTCGTTACTGGATGCAAACGAATAAAAAAGCCGTATCTCCAGAGCAACTTGAAATATTAGAGAATCGTGTTAGAAAAGCAGATTTACAAATCGTTGCTGAGCTAGGTAAAACTGAGATTTCAATTGAAGATTTCCTTCTCCTGCAACCGCAAGATGTTATACAATTGAATCAGAAAATAGAAGATCCACTCGTTCTTCGAATAGGTGATGTACCTAAATTTTCTGTTCAACCAGGTAAGTTGAAGAAACGAATGGCTATACAAGTGATTGAACCATTGAAAGGAGGAGACGAGAATGATGAGTGATGACATGCTCTCCCAAGAAGAAATTGAAGCCTTACTTAGAGGAGAACCAATTGAACCAAAAACTCAGCCGTCGACTCAAGATGACATCGTAGTAGAAGATTATTTAGATGCTTTTGCACAAGATGCTTTAGGAGAAATTGGCAATATTTCATTTGGTAGTTCTGCAACAGCGCTTTCGGCTCTATTAGGTCAAAAAGTAGAAATTACAACACCGACAATCAGTATGATTAATCGTAATCGTCTTGAAGATGAATTCCCACATCCGTATGTAGCAGTCCAGGTAAAATATACTGCTGGTTTAATTGGGATGAATTTATTGGTCATTAAACAATCGGATGCAGCGATAATTGCTGACTTAATGCTAGGTGGAGATGGTCTTTCACCGAGTCCAGACTTAAGCGAGATCCAATTAAGTGCTGTTCAAGAAGCGATGAACCAAATGATGGGATCTGCTGCGACTTCTATGTCCACAGTATTTAATAAGAAAGTAGATATTTCACCTCCTTCGATTGATTTACTTAACTTTAAAGAAGAAGAAGGATTAGATAAGTTACCAGAGGATGACTTGCTCGTTAAAGTAAGTTTCCGTTTAAAAATCGGGGAATTAATTGACTCGAATATTATGCAATTGTTGCCATTGAAATTCAGTCAAAAACTTGTAAAAGGGTTAATGGGTGAAGATGATGAGGTAGTGGCAGCAACTAGTGTGGTTGAAGCTCCTGTGCAATCTGCACCAGTAATGCAAGAGCCTGCTTATCAAGAAACACCAGCAGCCTACCAGCAACCTCAATTTGCTGAACCGCAATATGCACAGCCTCAATATGCACAACCGCAGGCAATGCCTCAAAGACCACCGCAAGCACCGGTCAATGTTCAACAGGCCCAATTTGCGAGCTTTGAGTCAAATCAATTAACACAATCTGAATCGCGAAACTTGAATATGCTTCTTGATATTCCTTTGCAAGTAACGGTTGAGCTAGGACGAACGAAACGATCTGTTAAAGAAATTCTTGAACTTACAAGTGGGTCAGTCATTGAGTTAGATAAACTTGCTGGTGAACCTGTTGATATTTTAGTAAACGCTCGATTAGTAGCCAAAGGTGAAGTTGTTGTCATTGATGAAAACTTCGGTGTTCGTATTACGGACATTGTTAGCCAAGCAGATCGATTAAATAATTTACGATAGACCATTACTGGAGGAATCACGTTATGTCAAAAAGAATTTTAATAGTAGACGATGCAGCATTTATGCGTATGATGATTAAAGATATTTTATCTAAAAATGGATTTGAAGTTGTTGGGGAAGCTGCTGACGGTGTACAAGCCATTGAAAAATATCATGAACTTAAACCTGATTTAGTTACAATGGATATCACAATGCCTGAGATGGATGGTATTGCAGCATTAAAATCAATTAAAGAAAAAGATCCTTCAGCAATCGTTATTATGTGTTCTGCAATGGGGCAACAAGCGATGGTTATTGATGCTATTCAAGCAGGTGCAAAAGATTTCATCGTGAAACCTTTCCAAGCTGATCGTGTAATAGAAGCTATTCAAAAAGCGATAGGGTAATCGAATGAACATGATTCACTTGGGATTTAAAAAAAGTTTTGTCACTATATTGTGTGCGTTTCTATTTTTGTTAATAGGTTCGGCACCAATGGATGCATCTACGAATCCGAACGCCAATATTAAACAATGCATCGAAAATCCTGAATCCTGTGATCAAGATGACCCGCCAGCTGCCGAAACTACACCTGAGACGGCAGCTGTTAGTTTGTCTGCATGGGATTATATCAAAATGGTTTTAGGATTATTGTTTGTTTTGGCTTTATTATATGGAGTTTTGAAATTCATCAACAGTAAAAATAGACAGTATCAACAACATCAGTTGATTCAAAATTTAGGTGGGCTTTCTCTAGGTCAACATAAATCGGTTCAGCTTTTACAGATTGGAGATTCTCTCGTTTTAGTTGGTGTAGGAGAAGATATTTCGATATTAAAAGAAATTACTGATCCTGAAGAAAAGGAAAAAATGTTAACTTTCTATAATCAAAAGCAAGAAATGACATCTCAAATTCCGTATATTGCGGAACTTGTGAACCGCTTCAAACAAAACTACTCGAAAAACTCGACAAATGATCAGTCTTCGGGTAAATTTGATCAAATTTTTAAAAACCGCTTAAATGAAATCAAGTCAGACCGTTCTAACGGTTTACGTGATTGGAAGAAGAAGGAGAACGATCGCCAATGAACGAATTTGTTGATTTATTTGCGAATAGTGATGCTTCAAGTGTTTCTACTTCCATCAAGCTTATGCTCCTTCTTACGGTTCTTTCCTTAGCGCCAAGTATTTTGATATTGATGACATCGTTTGCTCGAATTGTCATTGTTCTATCCTTTGTAAGGACGGCACTAGCTACTCAGCAAATGCCGCCGAACCAAGTCATCATTGGGCTTTCATTGTTTTTGACTTTCTTCATCATGTCACCAACGTTACAAGAAGTGAATGAGAACGCATTGACACCTTTATTTGATGAAGATATCACGTTAGAAGAAGCATATACACGTGCAAGTGGTCCATTCAAAGATTTTATGAGTGAACATACGAGACAGAAAGATTTAGAGCTATTTTTAAGCTATACAGGTGCTGAACAACCAGCATCAATCGAAGAAATTCCATTAACGATTATGGTTCCTGCTTTTGCGTTAAGTGAAATAAAAACCGCTTTTCAAATTGGATTTATGATTTTCATTCCATTTTTAGTTATAGATATGGTTGTAGCCAGTGTTTTAATGTCAATGGGGATGATGATGTTACCACCGGTAATGATTTCATTGCCATTTAAAATTTTATTGTTTGTGTTAGTTGATGGTTGGTACTTAGTAATGAAATCTTTGCTTCAAAGCTTTTAGGGGATGAATCCATATGACGGGTGAAATGGTTATTGCGATAGCAGAGCGAGCAATTTGGGTTGTCCTATTAACTTCAGGACCCTTACTAATTCTTGCGCTTGTTACTGGTTTGTTGGTTAGTATTTTTCAAGCAACCACACAAATTCAAGAGCAAACGTTAGCATTTGTTCCGAAAATCGTGGCTGTCTTACTAGGCATCGTATTCTTTGGTCCTTGGATGTTAACTCAAATATTGAGTTATTCACAGGATATTTTTGAGAATTTGATACGATACATTGGTTGAGTCTATGGAGCAAATATTACCAAGTGTTACCGTCCTTTTATTAATTATTGCAAGAGTATCTGCTTTCTTTGTTATTTTACCGTTATTCTCACATCGAACAATTCCTGCAAGTCATCGGATCGCTTTTGCAGTCATGCTCTCATGGATGATGTATTACACGATGGATGTTGAACCTTTTGAATTCAATGGCGACTATTTATTTTTAGTTGCAAAAGAAGTAATTGTTGGATTATTTATTGGTTTACTTGCTTACATAATTTTGACGGCTGTTCAAATTGCCGGGAGTTTTGTGGACTTTCAAATGGGGTTTGCGATTGCGAATATCATCGATCCCCAAACGGGTGCACAAAGTCCATTACTTGGTCAATTTTTCAATACGCTTGCCTTATTGTTAATGCTCGCTCTAAATGCCCACCATTTACTACTGGATGGTATCTTCTATAGTTATCAATTTATACCTATGGAATTTGTTTGGCCGCCTTTTGGAGAACCAGGTTTTGCGGAATTCATTATGCGAACATTTACAGCTGTGTTTGCAATCGCATTTCAAATGTCGATTCCAATCGTCGCAACCTTATTCTTAGTTGATATTGCGCTAGGGATAACAGCTAGAACAGTTCCTCAATTAAACATTTTCGTAGTTGGTTTTCCTATAAAAATCGGCGTTAGTTTCTTAGTGTTAATCGTGATGATGGGTGTCATGATGAATGTCATAAAGAATTTATTTGAAATTATGATTTTAAGCATGCGTGATCTAATGATCATTTTAGGTGGTGGTTAACTTGAATCGGTTACATTTAAATTTGCAGTTCTTTGCTGGTGAAAAGACCGAAAAAGCTACACCTAAAAAGAGACAGGACCAACGTAAAAAAGGACAAGTTTTAAAAAGCCAAGACGTAACTAGCGCCATTGTGTTATTGTCCGTTTTTTTATTTTTACTATTCGGTGCCGGATTTATGAGAGACCGAATTTTTTCCTTTTTCTATCAAACTTTTAATCGCTATGTATTAATTGATAGTCTATCTGTCGAGTTAGTGATGGAAATCTATTCAGATGTATTAATGGAAATGGGCTTTATCCTTTTACCGATTATGTTAGTTGCAATGGTTGCAGCAGTAGCCGCCAATTTCTTTCAATTTGGGCTGCTATTTACGACTGAACCGTTGAAAATGGATCTAAAAAAATTAGATCCCATAAAAGGTCTAAAACGAATTTTTTCATTACGAGCCATTATTGAGTTAATCAAATCAGTTTTAAAAATTTCTTTAATTGGTTCAGTAACCGTCGCTATTTTATGGATGAATCTTGAGAATGTACTTTCGCTTTCTTTTAAAACTGCATGGGATACTTTATCAACAGTTTCTTATTTAACTGTGATGATGGGAATTGCAGCGTCCTTTGTTTTACTGTTCGTTTCTATATTGGACTATTTTTATCAGAAATATGACTTTGAAAAAAATCTTAAAATGTCTAAACAAGACATTAAAGATGAATATAAAAATTCGGAAGGGGATCCGGTTGTAAAATCTCGGATTAAACAAAGGCAACGTGAAATGGCCATGCGTCGGATGATGCAGGAAGTTCCAAATGCTGATGTTGTTATTACGAATCCAACTCATTATGCTATAGCATTGAAATATGAGGATGGACAAATGGATGCCCCTGTAGTTGTTGCAAAAGGTGCGGATTTTATTGCACAAAAAATAAAGCTTATTGCCAAGGAAAATGAGATTGTTATGGTAGAAAATCGCCCATTAGCTCGAAGTATGTACGATCAAGTTGAGATTGGCGACAGAATACCTGATGAGTTTTTCAAAGCAGTAGCTGAAATTCTTGCGTATGTATATCGAATAAAACGAAAAATTTAGTGTACTACAAGTGGAGGGCAAGTCATGCAGATTCGCGACATCGGAGTATTAGCAGCCGTCATTTTAATAGTAGCGATGCTCATCATTCCACTTCCAGGATGGATGTTAAGTTTTTTAATCATGGTCAATATTACTTTGGCGCTTATGGTTTTATTAACATCTATGAATATGAAAGAAGCTTTGGAGTTTTCCATATTTCCTTCCTTGCTATTGCTTCTAACTTTGTTTCGACTTGGTTTGAATGTATCTACTACGCGTGCCATCTTAAGTGATGGACATGCAGGTGGAGTAGTTGAAACTTTTGGGACATTCGTAGTTGGAGGAAATATACTAGTTGGTATGGTTGTCTTCGTAATTTTAATAATTATTCAGTTTATCGTTATTACAAAAGGTGCTGAGCGAGTATCTGAAGTGGCTGCTCGTTTCACTCTTGATGCAATGCCTGGTAAGCAAATGAGTATTGATGCCGATTTAAATGCTGGCATGATCTCTGAAGCACAGGCTCGAGAAAGACGATTAAAAGTCGGAAATGAAGCTGACTTTTATGGTGCGATGGATGGGGCAACCAAGTTTGTAAAAGGTGATGCAATTGCAGGGATTATTATAGTTATCATTAATTTGCTTGTTGGTATGATAATTGGCGTCGTTCAAATGGGACTTCCATTTGGTGAGGCTGCACTTTTATTTTCTAAATTAACAGTGGGTGATGGAATTGTATCTCAAGTTCCAGCACTACTTATTTCCACTGCAACAGGGATTGTCGTTACACGTCAAGCGTCTGAAGGTAACCTAGGTTCTGATATTACAGGACAATTACTTGGTCAACCAAAGTTATTGTACGTTGCGGCAGCTACTATTTTACTTTTAGGATTATTCACGCCAATTACTGATTTACTTACGATTCCATTAGCCGCTACTTTAGCAATTGGTGCATTTATGATGAGTCGCAAAGTGGAAGAAGATCCAGCTGAAGTTCTAGAATATGAAGAAGAAGTGGCTACGGATGGTATGAAGAGCCCTGAGAACGTAGTGAACCTACTTAATGTCGATCCGATTGAATTCGAGTTTGGTTATGGATTAATTCCATTAGTAGATACAGCACAAGGTGGAGATTTATTAGATCGAGTTGTTATGATTCGAAGACAGCTAGCACTTGAGCTTGGGATTGTCATTCCAGTTGTTCGCATTCGAGATAATATTCAATTACAACCAAATGAATATCGAATTAAAATCAAAGGGAACGAATTGGCACGAGGGGAACTATTGCTTGATCATTACCTAGCAATGAGTCCAGGAGACGATGATACGATTGAAGGAATAGATACAATAGAGCCGTCATTTGGATTGCCAGCTAAATGGATCACAGAGCATGTAAAAGAAGATGCTGAAATGCTAGGCTATACAGTAGTCGATCCTCCTAGTGTGGTATCTACACATATGACCGAAATCATTCGAGCGAATGCAAATGAGTTATTAGGAAGACAAGAAACGAAACAGTTAATCGATCATGTACGCGAAACGTATCCTATTTTGGTGGATGAGTTAACACCTACACCATTATCAGTTGGTGAAATACAAAAAGTGCTGGCTAAATTACTTAAAGAGCATGTTTCGATTCGAAATTTACCGATTATATTTGAAACATTAGCTGATTATTCTAAAATGACTTCTGATGTCGATATTTTAACAGAGTATGTTAGACAATCGTTAGCACGTCAAATTACGACGCAATATGCTGGTACGCAAGCCAATTTAAAAGTTTTAACAGTATCAGGTAGAGTCGAAAAATTAATTGCTGATAGTATTCAACAAACAGAACATGGAAATTATTTGTCAATTGATCCTAGTGATTCTCAAAATATTTTAGAGTCTATTGCGAAGGAAGTCGATCGGGTTTCTCTCATTGAACAATCTCCGGTTGTATTATGTTCGCCAGCGGTAAGGTTGTACTTGAGACAAATGACAGAGCGTTATTTCCCTCAAATTCCGATTCTTTCATACAACGAACTGGAATCATCGATTGAAGTACAAAGTGTTGGGGTGGTGAACGTAGAATGAAAATGAAAAAATATTCAGCAGTCACAATGACAGAGGCTATGAGCAAAGTTCGTGCCGATTTAGGTGATGACGCGGTGATCTTAAATTCAAAAGTAGTTTATACGAAGGGGTTTTTGGGTCTCTTTAAAAAGAAAACCATTGAAGTTGTTGCTGGAATGGATAAATATGAAACACCACTTCAACCTGTTCAACCACTTCAAAAAGAAATGATATCAAGTGTTAAAAAAGAAGAAGTCGTTTCAAGTGAACTAAAAAAAGAGTTAAGTGATATCAAAATGCTTGTTCAATCAATGCAGCGACCAGTTGAAACAAAAAAATATACGGAAGACATTGAGTCTTTCCTTCAATATTTACGTAATCATGAAATAAATGAAGAGCTTATCACACGTATTGGTGATGAGCTTTTTGAACATGTAAATGAAAATGATTCAACCAAACAATCCCTATCTTATCGTCAAATTGCCACTCAAGTCTTAAAAGAAGCTTTAAAAGATGTTCCATTTGGTGGCCTTTCCTATCAAAAGAAGTATATTAATGTCCTAGGTCCAACTGGAGTTGGAAAAACGACAACGATTGCCAAGATGGCTGCTCATGCTGTTTTACAAAAGAAAAAGAAAATTGGTTTTATTACAACAGATACATACCGAATTGCCGCAATCGAGCAATTGAAAACGTACGCTGGTCTCCTGCAAGCCCCAGTGGAAATCGTCTATAACAGCGAAGATTTCACAAAGGCTATGGAGACATATAAAGACTTCGATTTGGTATTCATTGATACTGCAGGTCGTAACTATAAAGAAGTGAAGTTTGTAGAAGACGTGAAAAAGCTGATTCAATTTGAAGACAATGTAGAATCGTATTTAGTTCTATCAAGTACTTCAAAAGAGAAAGATATGGAAACGATTATTGAACAGTTTAGCTCGTTTCCTATCGAACAATTTATTTTCACGAAAGCTGATGAAACAAATTCTATTGGCTCTATGATCAATTTAATGATTAAATATAATAAGGGACTTGCTTACTATACGGATGGGCAAGAAGTCCCGGAAGACATAAATGAAGCTTCAGTTGATTCTTTATTAAAGTTACTTTTTAAGGAGTATGAAGATGAGAGATCAAGCTGAGTCACTTCGAATGCATATGCTTCGTAACCAAGGTCAAATTGGTCGCTCTATCGCTGTAGTTAGTGGGAAAGGTGGAGTAGGAAAGAGCAATTTTTCATTAAACTTTTCTTCCATGCTAGCTTCATTAGGTAAAAAGATTGTTGTTATCGATATGGACATTGGTATGGGCAATATTCATATTTTATTAGGGAAGACTGTCCCTACGAATTTAAAAGATTATTTAGATGGAAAACAGTCATTGGAAAGTGTTATGTACGAAGGACCTAATGGTATGAACTATATATCAGGTGGATCTGGTTTGAATGGTGTTTTGGAATGGACTGATGAGATGTTTGATCGGTTAATCCAAGCATTTGAGCATTTCCAAAAAGAATACGACGTTATATTGTTCGATATGGGCGCAGGTGCTACAAATAAAATTTTAGATTTAATCGTAGCTGTGGACGATGTCATTGTGATTTCGACTGCTGAGCCAACTGCCATAACAGACGCCTATTCTATGATGAAATATATTCACTTTAAGGATCCAGAAAAGAATTTTTATGTTGTTTGTAATCGCGCTTTTACTGCAGAAGAAGGAAGGGACACAGTAACGAGACTTTCCTTTGCAATGTCTAAGTTTCTTGATAAAGACGTTACGATATTAGGATCACTTCCTGAAGATCCAGCTGTAAGAAAAGCTGTAAAAGAGCAAATGCCTTTCTCAATCTTGTATCCAGAAGCTGAAATTTCAAAAACACTTCGTGTAATGACGAATCGTTTTATAGAATCTTCGCAAGAAGAAGTACATGCAAATGAACAACAAAATACTTTTATCAGTCGTTTGAAAAACATGTTTAAGAAAGGTCGTGACTAACATGATTTTAGGCGAAAAGAAAAAGTTACTCATCGTTGATGATTCTGCATTTATGCGAAAACTTATTAGTGACTTTTTTACTGAGCATCCTCATATTGATGTCATTGGGACAGCGCGAAATGGGAAAGATGCTTTATTAAAAATGAAGTCCCTAAAACCGGATGTTGTCACGATGGATGTAGAAATGCCTGAGATGAATGGCATTGAAGCGTTAAAACTGATTATGGCAGAATATCCTGTTCCCATTGTTATGTTATCGAGTACTACGAAGAGTGGAACAGAAAACACAATGCTTGCGATGGAATATGGAGCTGTCGATTTTGTTGCAAAACCAAGTGGAACCATTTCACTTGATTTACACAAGGTCAAAGATGAGTTAGTAGAAAAAATTTTCCACGCCTCTCAAGTTCCAGTAAAAAAAATTCGAAACACGGAAGTAAGTAAGCTTCCGAAAAAAACGGTAAATGAAAACGAACGCGAACGCGAACGCACATTACCTATAGCTGCGACTTCTGAAAAATCAAATGAACACAAATGGGTGACGTCACGAAAAAAAATAGTTTTAATCGGAACTTCAACAGGTGGACCACGTGCTTTACAAGAAGTTTTAACAAGACTTCCAAAAAACATAAACTCGCCGATATTAGTTGTACAGCATATGCCTGCTGGATTTACAAAATCACTAGCTAACCGACTCGACCAATTATCAGAGATTCATGTAAAAGAAGCGAAGCATGGTGAAGTACTCATGGATGGAACGGCCTATATAGCACCAGGAGGCTTTCATTTACAACTTGCCCGTATAGGTACGAACTATGCGGTTGAATTAAATAACCAACTTCCACCTCGAGTCGGACATCGTCCCTCAGTGGATGTCTTATTTGAAAGTGCAAGTCTTTTATCGGATGTTGATAAAATTGCCGTTATTATGACGGGAATGGGTTCAGACGGATCTAAGGGCTTAATTCAACTGAAAGAAAAAGGTGTAGTAAAGGCAATCAGTGAATCAGCCGATACATGTATTGTATACGGCATGCCAAAAGCTGCATTTGAAACGGGTTTAATCGACGAAGTGGCAGATGTCGATGATATAGCGAAAATAATCATGAAATTCTTGCCTTAAAGGGGTGCCATTCAATGGAGATGAGTCAATATTTAGAAATGTTCATCGAAGAAAGCAAAGAACATTTACAAGCATGTAATGAAAATTTGTTGGAATTAGAAAAAAATCCTTCAGATTTAAGAATTGTAAATGAGATTTTCCGTTCTGCACATACCTTAAAAGGGATGTCAGCAACAATGGGGTATGAAGACACAGCAGATTTAACACACAAAATGGAAAACGTCCTTGATGCCATTCGAAATGAAAAAATTGTCGTGTCAACGGCTATTCTTGATGTGGTCTTTACAGCAGTGGATCATTTAGAAGCAATGGTTATGGACATAGCAAGTGGCGGAACAGGAAAGCGCGATGTAAGTGCGACTGTTAAAGATTTAAATGCCATTGAAAAAGGTGAATTAGCAGTAGTTGATACTTCTGAAGTTGCCGCAACAACAGTAGAAGAAACGAAACAACATTCATTCTTAACGTACGATGAATTCGAACTAACTGTCATCTCTCAATCACATGAGCAAGGTTTTTATACATATGAAATTTCTGTAAGCTTACGTGAAGACTGTTTATTGAAAGCTGCACGTGTCTTTATGGTATTTGAATTACTGGAAAAAATGGGCGATGTCATTAAGTCTTCCCCATCAGTTGATCAGTTAGAAAGTGAGCAGTTCGATACTCAATTCCATGTCTCATTAGTTACCAATGAACCCGCTGAAGATGTTCAAAAGAAACTAATGAAAGTTTCTGAGGTTGTGGAAGTCGTCGTTCATTCAGTGACGATTGAACAATTACAATCTAGAAACATTGAATCTCCTGTTGTAGAAAATGAAAATCAATCTCAAAGTACAAGTTCATCAAATGATGTGGCTGTTGCTCAAAATGCAACTAACGCTCCAACAAAAGGTGTACAAGCTGGAAATAAAACAATTCGTGTAAATATCGAAAGATTAGATATTTTAATGAATCTATTTGAAGAACTTGTAATTGACCGAGGAAGATTGCAGTCAATTTCATCAGAGTTAAACCATAGCGAATTAGATGAAACTGTCGAACGCATGACAAGAATCTCCGGAGACCTACAGACAATCATCTTAACGATGCGTATGGTTCAGGTAGAGACAGTATTTAATCGCTTCCCTAAAATGGTTCGTCAGTTAGCCCGTGATTTGAATAAGAAAATTAATCTTGAAATCATTGGTGCAGAAACCGAACTTGATCGAACAGTTATTGATGAAATTGGAGACCCACTTGTTCACTTAATACGAAATGCACTTGATCACGGCGTAGAACGACCAGAAATTCGTGTAGCGAATGGTAAACCTGAAGAAGGTACAGTTGTTTTGAGAGCTTATCATAGTGGGAACCATGTGTTTATCGAGCTAGAAGATGATGGAGCAGGGATTAACCGAGACAAAGTTTTAAATAAAGCAATTTCTAAAGGGATCGTTACAAATGAAATGGCTGCAACGATGACCGATAAGCAAGTGTTTGAATTAATCATGGCATCTGGCTTCTCAACTGCTGATACCATTTCAGATGTTTCTGGTCGTGGTGTTGGACTAGATGTAGTGAAATCGACCATAGAATCTTTAGGTGGATTTATCACGATTGATTCAACTGAAGGGAAAGGTTCATTATTCTCGATTCAATTGCCATTAACATTGTCTATTATTTCTGTAATGCTTGTTGAAATTGAAGAAGAAATGTTTGCGATCCCATTATCATCAATTATTGAAACAGCTATTATTCGTTCAACTGATATTTTAAATGCACACAACCAAAAGGTAATTGATTTCCGTGGCAAAGTTGTTCCTCTTGTATTCTTGGATGACGTCTTCAGTGTTCCAAGAAATGAACAGAGCGATGAAGAGTTTTTATCAGTAGTTATTGTTCGCAAAGGTGACAAAATGGCTGGACTAGTTGTTGATTCATTTGTTGGTCAACAAGAAATTGTACTTAAATCATTAGGTAATTATTTATCAAGTGTATTTGCCATTTCAGGTGCAACCATTTTAGGAAACGGTAAAGTGGCATTGATTGTTGATTGTAATGCATTGATCAAATAGTTCACTCGGAGAGGGTGCGGAAAAATGACAGAATTAAAAGCAATGGATGATTTAAAAGTTATCGTATTTGAACTAATGAATAAAGAATATGTAATTCCAGTAAGCCAAGTGCAGTCAATTGAAAAAATGATGCACATCACACGTGTACCTAAAACACCTTCATTTGTAAAAGGAGTTATTAACTTACGTGGTGTAGTCACACCAATCATTGATTTACGTGAACGTTTTAACTTGCAAGCTAGTGAAGCCAATGAACAATCTCGTATGATTATGATTAAGCTTGAGGATATGGAAGTTGGATTAATCGTCGATGCTGCAAATGATGTATTGGACATTCCTCTATCCGCAATCGAACCTCAACCTGATGTAGTCGGTTCAATTGAATCCGAATTTATTGGAGGCGTTGCAAAACTGGAACGTCGACTGCTTGTCATGCTGCAATTAGAAAAGGTATTGAATCCAATTAAGCAGGCCATATAATATGGGGATTCATCAAAATATTACATCTATACATTTAGATGTGTTAAAAGAAATCGGGAATATTGGAGCTGCACATGCAGCCACAGCATTATCCAGTCTTTTAAATAAGAAAATCGATATGAAAGTTCCAAAAGTTGAAATGGTGTCTTTTGATGACATGATGGATCTTGCTGGTGGACCAGATAATGTCGTAACGGCTATTTATTTACGAATCGAGGGAGATGTTTCAGGTAGTATGTTTTTTATACTACCAATTGAACAATCAAATGCTTTCATTCGTAACTTAATACAAGATCCTACATTTGATTTTGAAAAACCACCATTATCAGAGATTGGAATTTCGGCAATGCAAGAGCTAGGGAATATTTTATCAGGTTCCTATCTATCGGCACTTTCAGATTTCACGAGATTAAAAATATATCCTACTGTGCCAGCATTAACTGTAGACATGGTAGGAGCAATTATTAGTTTTGGTTTAGTTGAATTGTCTCAAGTGAGCGACTACGTCATTGTAATTGACACAGCTATTCATGAAGAAGATGTGCCAGGTTCAGAAGATGTGAGAGGCCATTTCTTTTTACTTCCTGACCCAGAATCGTTTGATTCAATTTTTAAATCATTAGGAGTTACCTTACCATGATCATTACAAGGCAGGTTGTCAAAGTAGGTATTGCAGATATGAATGTGGCAAAAAATCCGGATACAATTCGGACATCTGGTCTTGGGTCTTGTGTGGGTGTAGTTTTGTATGATGAGTTCCAAAAAATTGCTGGATTAGTCCACGTTATGTTACCTGACTCAAGTCTTAATCGCACTGAGTCAATCAATCTTGCGAAATTCGCTGATACTGGTATACCTGCCATGATCGAACAGTTAAAACTTGAAGGTGTTCAACCATTTAAACTGAAAGCAAAAATTGCTGGCGGTGCACAAATGTTTCAATTTGCATCAAGCAGAGATACTTTACGAATTGGACCTCGAAACGTAGAAGCAGTAAAAGCATGTTTGCTCCAGTTTAAAATTCCATTAATCGCAGAAGAAACAGGCGGTAGCAGTGGGAGAACGATTGAATTTGACCCATCTACTGGACTATTAAATATTCGAACGGTTAACCAAGGAGTGATTGATATCTAATGGTTGGTTCTATATTATCTAATTGTTGGGCAGCTTTAATTGCCTTTTCATTGTATTTTGCTCTAGCTTTACCAAATGGCACTCCCATCTCCATACTGACTGGTTCGTTTATTTGGGCTTTAGTAATATTCTTTCTCACATTTATTATTCGATATTTGCTCTTTTACGTATGGCAATCTGAAGAGATGCCAGTTTTAGACTTAATTGAACAAGTGGAGATTGCACAACAAAAATCCAACGAACCGAACCCATCATCTGAAGAAATGGCTGCAGTCGTAAAGCAATTATTGAAAGATGAATAATACAGATATCTAAGGCAGCTGAATATATTCAGCTGCCTTTATGATTAAAACGTAGATGCCCCGTGTCATAACTTGCAATTACCCTATGTTGAAGTTGGAAATAATATAGTAAATGGTAGATATCCTTATATGAACAAAAATATAGATAATTCATCTTTACCTCAATTTCAGTTGATTGAAATGGAGCTGGCGACTCCGGCGGAATCAGTAAGAACTGAAGACCCTGGACTGAGCATAGCGAGGGAAGCGGCTGAAGTCTTGCCCGCGGAAACGGAAAGCAATAGGCTCATATCAGAGAAGTACCTATATTTTTATAAAAATTACAGGAAAACGATTGACTAATGGTAAGAAAGCGTCCACCGCAATGAAAATCAACATTTATTATATTTGTCTAATTCATAGGCAGCTGAGTGTATTCAGCTGCCCTTTTTGTCGAAAAATTTGTTATAATGTTCTTAATATATATTTTTTTACAAATGATTCAAATTTCATAATTATAATAAAACGAATTTTTAATAGTTTTTAAGATTATATGTTCATTTTATGAAGTTATCGTTTATTGAAGCGCAAGGCGGCGACTCCAGTGGGAATAGCACGAGCTGAAAGCCCCGCAGGAACGAAGTGACGAGGAGATTGATGCCGTGCCCACGGAAAGCGTCCGCCTGGAGTGGAAATCAACATTGTTAAGATTTTATTATTAATTATGAAATTGATTCAAATGATGAGGGGGATTCGATGACACAATCCAATCAATCCGACGAACAACGTAACTGGCAACTATGGATAAACGAAAAAGATCCAGATGCAGGCGATTTGTTAATCCGTAAATATACCCCCTTGGTTAATTATCATGTCCAAAGAATTGGTGCAGGTCTACCCAAGAATGTCTCAAAAGATGACTTGAAAAGTTTAGGGATGATGGGGTTATTCGATGCGCTAAATAAATTCGAGCCTCAAAGGGACTTGAAATTCGATACATATGCATCGTTCCGTGTTCGAGGAGCAATAATTGATGGTTTAAGAAAAGAAGATTGGCTTCCACGTTCAACTAGAGAAAAGGCGAAAAAGTTAGAGGCTAATATTGAAGAATTAGAACAAAAATTGATGAGGCATGCGACACCTGAAGAAGTGGCTGCGCATGTTGATTTACCTGTTGATGATATTTACCGAACCGTCCAAGAACATTTCTTTTCAAATGTCTTGTCGATTGATGAACAAATACAAGACAGTGAAGAGGCTGAAGGCAAATCATTTGTCATTCGTGATGTCGAAACGAAATCACCAGAGCAACAGCTGGTAAAGGTCGAATTATTAGGAGACCTTGCTGATCGCATAAAATTATTAAACGAAAAAGAACAACTAGTCCTTAGTTTGTTCTATACAGAAGAGTTAACACTAACCGAAATCGGTGAAATGTTAAATTTATCGACCTCGAGAATTTCACAAATTCATTCTAAAGCCCTTTTTAAGTTGCGAAAGTATTTAACCAGTGAAATGTTAAATGCCTAATTGGGGGAAAACATATGAGTCTAAAAGGTGTCGAATTACAAATAGCCATACCCAAAACATTTGATGCTGGCAAGATGTCTGATACAGCAAATCAGTTGACTTTAAGAAACCAAGAAGCTACTTCCGATGCCATGATGCGACAATTAGAACGAGATCGTTCTACCGTCACAACGACATTGCATGCTGAAGAATTACATCAAGAGAAAGATCCAAAACAACATGAGTCTGAGCAGCACGAGGAACAAGAAGAAAATAGTATAGAAACCAAAGTTGTGTCAAAGCATCCCTATAAAGGAAATTTTGTGGACTTTAGTGGATAGGAGTATCTATGTCAGGTGTGTTATTAACATTTTTATTTATTCTTCAATTTGTTTCTTTTTTTCTAATCGCATTATTATTCACTAGACTATCTAATGCGAAAGATATAGAAAAGCAACACGAAGAATTTATGAAAGAAATGGACGATGCAGTAAGTGCGTATTTATTTGAAATAAAAGACGAAAATAACCGTTTAATCGAAGAGTTGGCGATAACGAATGAAACGAATCACCTTATAAAAAAAGAAGAAAAAACACCAATAGATGAGATTCCATTTTCACCTCGGTCAACTGTTTCGAAAAGTGCAGTTGCAAAACTTTATCAACAAGCTTCCCCTGTTAAAGAAACAGTAGAGAGTAAAAATGAACTAACTCCACAAAATCAAGTGTTAGCTTTATCAAACGCTGGTAAATCAATTGAAGAAATCGCTAAGCTATTAGGAAAAGGGAAAACTGAAATTGAGCTTATGTTGAAATTTCACCATGAATAGGTTGCAGTACTATTTTATATATGGTATATTATCAAATGGTGTTATCACACACGCATTTGGATAGTGACAAGTGGTCCTTATTAAATTAAGGTCTTGTGCTCTAGTTGAAGAATGCGGAGGGAAATTAAACCAAACCAGGAGGAAACAAAAAATGTCAGTAATTTCAATGAAACAATTACTTGAAGCTGGTGTACACTTCGGTCACCAAACTCGCCGTTGGAATCCAAAAATGAAAAAATACATTTTTGTTGAACGTAACGGAATCTACATCATCGATCTACAAAAAACAGTTAAGAAACTTGAAGAAGCTTATGCTTTCATGCGTCAAGTTGGAGCAGATGGTGGTAAAGTTCTTTTCGTAGGTACGAAAAAACAAGCACAAGATGCTATCAAAGAAGAAGCAGAGCGTTCAGGTATGTACTACATTAACCAACGTTGGTTGGGTGGTACACTAACTAACTTCGGTACTATTCAAAAACGAGTTAATCGTATGAAAGCTATCGAAAAAATGGAAGAAGACGGTACATTCACAGTTCTTCCTAAAAAAGAAGTAGGACAACTTAAAAAAGAACACGAACGTCTTGTTAAATTCTTAGGCGGTATTCGCGACATGAAAGGGACTCCAGATGTTATGTTCATCGTTGACCCACGTAAAGAGCGTATTGCTGTTGCAGAAGCTATCAAATTACACATTCCAATCGTTGGAATTGTAGATACTAACTGTGACCCTGATGAAATTGATTATGTAATTCCAGCAAATGATGATGCGATTCGTGCCGTTAAATTATTAACAGCTAAAATGGCAGATGCTTTAATGGAATCAAGACAAGGTGAAGAACAAGCTCCAGCTGAAGCTGCTGCAGAATAATTCACATGTACGATAAAGGTGATAAGCGGCTAAACCCCTTATCACCTTTTTTTGAGAAAAAGACACTCATATATATTGATAGGAGGAAACAATAATGGCAGTTACAGCTCAAATGGTAAAAGAATTACGTGAAAAAACAGGCGCAGGTATGATGGACTGTAAAAAAGCATTAGTAGAAACAAATGGTAATCTTGAAGAGGCAATCGATTTCTTACGTGAAAAAGGTCTTTCAAGTGCAGCTAAAAAAGCAGACCGTATTGCTGCTGAAGGTACAACATCTATTTTAGTAAAAGGTAATGAAGCAGTACTTCTTGAAGTAAATGCTGAGACTGACTTCGTTGCTAAAAACGAAGGCTTCCAAGTACTTGTTAAAGAATTAGCTGAACACTTGTTAGCAACTAAACCAGCTTCAGTTGAAGAAGCAACAGCTTCTACACTGCCAAATGGTCTTACAGTAGCTGATCACATTTCAAATGCAATTGCTAAAATTGGTGAAAAAATCACTTTACGTCGATTTGTTGTTCGTACAAAAACAGACAATGATGCTTTCGGTCCATACCTTCATATGGGTGGACGTATTGGCGTATTGGTAATGCTTGAAGGATCTACAAACGAGCAAGCTGCTAAAGATGTTGCAATGCATGTTGCTGCATTAAACCCACAATTCATTTCTCGTGATGAAGTTTCTGAAGAAGAAGTTGACCGCGAGCGTAAAGTGTTAACTGAGCAAGCTTTAAACGAAGGCAAGCCAGAAAACATTGTTGCTAAAATGGTTGAAGGTCGTCTTGGTAAGTATTTTGAAGAGGTTTGTCTTTTAGATCAATCTTTCGTTAAAAATTCAGATCAAAAAGTACGTGATTTCGTTAACTCAACTGGCGGAACAGTAACAGAATTCGTTCGTTACTCTGTTGGTGAAGGAATTGAAAAACGTCAAGATAACTTCGCTGAAGAAGTTATGAGCCAAGTAAACAAAGGGTAATTATTATTCGGTTAGTCACTTTATGTGATGAACAGAATATACATCCAATTATACGATTTTACCTAGGGGGCACGATTTTGTGTTCCCTATTTTTCCACAAAAAAGTGTGATGGAGGATTCCTATGAGCGAACCACAATACAAAAGAGTTGTACTAAAGCTAAGCGGAGAAGCATTAGCAGGGGAGCAAGGTTTTGGTCTATCACCCCAAATTATTATGTCAGTTGCAGAACAAGTAAAAGAAGTAGTTGAGTTAGGTGTGGAAGTTGCTGTAGTAGTTGGCGGTGGAAACATTTGGCGTGGGAAAATAGGTAGTGAAATGGGAATGGATCGTGCTACAGCCGATTATATGGGCATGTTAGCAACCGTTATGAATTCATTAGCCTTACAAGACTCCTTAGAAAAAGTGGGTATTGAAACTCGAGTTCAATCATCGATTGAGATGAGACAAGTTGCAGAGCCATATATTCGTAGAAAAGCAATTCGTCATCTTGAAAAGAAACGTGTTGTGATTTTTGCAGCGGGTACTGGAAATCCTTATTTTTCTACTGATACGACAGCGGCTCTTAGAGCAGCAGAAATTGAAGCAGATGTTATTTTAATGGGTAAAAACAATGTTGACGGTGTTTATTCAGACGATCCTAAAACAAATAGCAATGCTAAAAAATATGATGAGTTATCTTTCTTAGAAGTTATCCAACAAGGTCTGCAAGTAATGGATTCTACTGCATCAACCTTATGTATGGACAATGATATTCCGCTTATCGTATTCTCAATAATGGAACATGGAAATATTAAACGTGTTGTATTAGGTGAAAAAATCGGAACAGTTGTTAGGAGGAACTCAAATTGACTAAAGAAGTTTTAAATCAAACTACTGAAAGAATGACAAAAGCAATTCAAGCATTGAGTCGTGAACTTTCAACAATTCGTGCAGGTCGTGCAAGTGCGTCATTGCTTGATAAAATTTTTGTTGATTACTACGGTGCTCCAACACCTATTAATCAAATCGCTGGAGTTGCGACGCCAGAAGCTCGTTTGATTACGATTCAACCTTACGATAAATCTTCACTTGGTGACATTGAAAAAGCAATTTTGAAATCGGATCTTGGTATTTCTCCATCGAATGATGGAACGTTGATTCGAATTGCCATTCCAGCGTTAACTGAAGAACGTCGTAAAGATTTAGTTAAAGTGGTTAAAAAAGAAGCTGAAGAAGCAAAAGTTGGAATTCGCAACATTCGTCGTGATGCAAATGATGAATTGAAAAAGTTAGAAAAAAATGGTGACATCACTGAAGATGATTTACGCAGCTTCACAGAAGATGTTCAAAAATTAACGGATGATCATATTGTGAAAATTGATCAAGTTGCAAAAGATAAAGAAAAAGAAATTTTAGAGGTTTAAAGAATCATCCGAACCTTATCCAGATTTTCTTTCTTAACGGTAGAACTTTCTTTTAATGAAGACGTCCTTACTACTAGGACGTCTTTTTTTTCGTCAGAATGAAGAATATGCCAGCGTTTTTTGTTATGATAAGAAAGAAACCGTTCCGAGATGTAAGTAAAGTGGAGGCTCCAATATGTTGAATAAACTCTTTCGGCGTAATACTGAACGACCGAACCTAATGTTAGCGGAACGAATTTCGCTAGTGAAAAATGAAATGATACCTACTCACATTGCCATTATTATGGATGGTAACGGGAGATGGGCAAAAAAACGTGCACTTCCTAGAGTAGCTGGACATCATGAAGGCATGAAAACCGTTAGAAAAATCACACGATTAGCGAATGATCTAGGCGTGAAAGCCTTAACTGTATATGCTTTCTCAACTGAAAATTGGAAACGACCAAAAATGGAAGTCGATTTTCTCATGAGGTTGCCAGAAGAATTTTTAGGTACGTATTTACCAGAACTGATTGAACAAAATGTTCGTGTCGAAATGATGGGAGAGATCGATTCAATTCCACCACATACACACGCTGCTGTTAATAAAGCAATGCTTGCAACAAAAGACAATACAGGATTAGTTTTAAACTTTGCATTAAACTATGGAAGTCGCTCAGAAATTACAAAAGCAACTCAAAGTCTTGCTGAACAAGTGAAACAAGGCAAGCTACTGCCTTCTGAAATCACAGAAGAAATGCTTTCACAACATTTAATGACTTGCTCATTACCTGAACCGGACCTTTTAATTCGTACAAGTGGGGAAGTACGTCTTAGTAATTTCATGTTATGGCAATTAGCTTATACAGAATTTTGGTTTACTGATACGTTATGGCCTGATTTTGATGAAAGTTGTTTACTTGATGCAGTGGAGAGCTATCAGAAAAGGAATAGACGTTACGGAGGATTGAAAGGGGAGTAAAGCACTTGAAACAACGCATACTCACAGCTGTGATAGCTGCTGCATTTTTTATACCGATTGTCATTTTAGGAGGTCTACCATTCACTATATTGGTGTATGCGATGGCAACTGTAGCTTTATATGAAATTTTAAAGATGAAGGGACTATCCCTTTTTTCTGTTCCAGGATTAATCTCATTGTTTGCTTTGTTTGTATTTTTATTACCTACCAAATGGGCAAATCAATTAATGGATTTAACTAGCTACACAAAAATAGATTTAGCACTTATAACCATATTAATTTTATTAACTTATATTGTTGTAGTAAAAAATCGCTTTAATTTTGATGATGCAGCCTTTTCGATTTTAGGTGCTCTATATATTGGAATCGGATTTTTCTATTTTGTTGAAACGCGAATGGCTGGTATTGAATATGTCATTTTTGCATTAGGAATTGTGTGGACAACGGACTCAGGTGCCTATTTCATAGGCAAAAAATTTGGTAAAAACAAATTATGGCCTGATATTTCACCGAACAAAACCATTGAAGGTTTTGTTGGCGGGATTATAACGGCCATTGTTTTTGCGCTCATTTTTCAGTTCATCTCTCCTTTCCCAATTTCAATCATTGCTTTAATCATTGTTACAATCATTGCTTCTATTTTCGGGCAAATAGGTGATTTAGTTGAATCTGCTTTAAAGCGACAATACCAAGTAAAGGATTCAGGCGATATTTTACCTGGGCACGGAGGAATATTAGACCGATTCGATAGTTTATTGTTCGTGCTACCATTATTACATTTCTTGCATTTTGTTGGATAAAGGGGATTGAATTGCATGACGAAGCATATAAGTTTATTAGGCGCTACAGGATCAATTGGAATACAAACGCTTGATATTATAAAAGAACATCCAGAAGAATTTAATTTAGTTGCCTTTTCTGTAGGTCGTAACTTGGACAAAGCACGCGAGATTCTTCGCGATTTCAAGCCTTCTCTTGTGTCTGTTCAAGAAGAATCTGATTCTCGAGTGCTTCAACAAGAATTCCCTAAAATTCAATTCACTTATGGCTCTAAGGGATTAGTTGAGGTCGCAACCCACTCTGATACGAGTGTGCTTGTGAATGCGGTTTTAGGAAGCGTAGGTTTAGAATCAACATTAGAAGCTATAAAACAACAGAAGACCATCGCTTTGGCCAATAAAGAAACACTCGTAACAGCTGGACATCTCGTTATGGCTGCCGCTGAAAAATACCAGACCTCAATTTTACCTGTGGATAGTGAACATTCAGCACTTTTTCAATCAATGAATGGGGAAAACCGCAGTGAGATCAGTAAATTGATTTTAACAGCATCTGGAGGCAGCTTCCGTGATAAGACGAGAGAAGAATTAGCCAATGTAACCATTAAAGATGCTTTAAATCATCCGAATTGGTCGATGGGCGCCAAGATTACAATCGATTCAGCTACGATGATGAACAAAGGTTTAGAAGTCATCGAAGCTCATGTGTTATTTGATATTCCTTATGATGATATTGAAGTCGTATTACATAGGGAAAGTATCATTCATTCAATGGTGGAATTCCAAGATACAAGCATAATGGCACAATTAGGTACACCTGATATGAGAGTACCTATCCAATATGCATTATCGTATCCGAATCGTTTGCCTAGAAAGAATGCAAAACGGTTAAACTTGGTCGAAATAGGCAAACTTCAATTTGAAGAAATGAATATGAAGCGATTCCATGCTTTGAAGTTAGCCTATGATGCAGGACGAGCTGGTGGAACAATGACAACTGTACTAAATGCTGCAAACGAAGCGGCAGTAGCCTTATTCCTGGAAGAACGTATTTCATTCCTGGAAATTGAAGAGTTGATTGAAAGAATCATGGACGAACATCAAATTGTTTCAAAACCTGATTTGGAGACAATCCTTCATGTAGACGCTGAAACAAGAAAAGCCATTCAAAACATGGTAAAATAATTAAAGCTTTGAGTGAACTGAAAAGCTAGATAAAGGTGGGATACCATGGAATCAACCATTGCGTTTATATTAATTTTTGGATCACTTGTTTTCTTTCATGAATTAGGACATTTTATTTTCGCCAAAAGAGCAGGGATTATGGTGAGAGAATTTGCCATTGGTTTTGGTCCGAAAATTTTAGGATTTACGAAAGGTGAAACTTTATATACCATCCGTTTATTACCTTTAGGTGGATATGTGCGTATGGCTGGTGAAGACATGGACTCGGTTGAATTACAACCCGGTTTTCGTGTCGGATTACTTCTTAATCGAAATGAAGAAGTCACAAAAATTGTTTTAAATCAAAATAAACTTTTGCCAGACATGCTTTTTCTAGAAGTTGAACGTTCAGATTTAGAAAAAGGTTTGTGGATAGAAGGCTATGATGAAGAAGAACGTTTAGTACGTTATTCAGTTTCTCGAAATGCTGTCATTTCTGAAAATGGAAAGGATACACTTATTGCTCCTTACGATCGTCAATTCGGTTCGAAATCGATTGGGAAACGAGCGATGGCTATCTTTGCAGGACCTTTATTTAATTTCATTTTGGCCTTTTTCATTTTCTTAGCGATTGGATTGCTTCAAGGTGTTCCTACATACGAACCAGTGATTTCTGGTGTTCAAGATAAGGGCCCCGCAATTGAAGCAGGCATTCAAGAAGGAGATTTAATAACTAAAATTAACGGTCAAGCAATTGATTCATGGCAACAATTAGCCGGAAAGATTCAAGAAAGTCCCGGCAAAGAGCTGAATTTTGAATATGTCCGTGATGGAGAAACCTTACAATCGAACATTACGCCAAAAACAATTGAACAAAAAGGACAAACTTTTGGTCAAATTGGTGTGTTATATGAAAGTCCAGTTGAAAAAAATCCGTTTAAAGCAGTTGCTTATGGCGCAGAACAAACATATACATGGATTCTCAAAATCTTTGAACTACTTGGTATGCTTGTAACAGGTCAGTTTACAATCGATGCATTGTCTGGTCCGGTAGGGATTTATAAAGCTACTGAAGAAGTTGCACAATACGGTGTGTTCAATTTAATGAATTGGGCAGCTATTTTAAGTATTAATTTGGGGATTATGAATTTACTTCCACTACCTGCTTTAGATGGTGGCCGCTTACTATTCTTCTTGTTCGAAGCAATTCGTGGAAAACCGATTGACCGACAAAAAGAAGGCATGGTTCATTTCGTTGGAATTATGTTGTTAATGGTCCTCATGGTTGTTGTAACATGGAACGATATTCAGAAATTTTTCTTTTAATTAATACTTAATTCATTGTCAATGAAGATATTCACATAAAGAGATCTCACCTAAGCTTAATAGCTAGTGGTCTAAAAGGCATTTCACTATCGCAGTGGGTCTTACTAAAGAATTCAATAATAACTAAAATACGTATTCGTTTGAGGAGCTTATTTATTTATGAAACAGAGTCAAACTTTTATACCAACACTACGAGAAACGCCAGCAGATGCAGATGTTAAGTCACATCAAATGTTATTAAGATCTGGATTCATTCGTCAAAACACAAGTGGAATTTATTCATTCTTACCACTTGGTAAACGAGTTCTACAAAAGGTAGAACAAATCGTTCGCGAAGAAATGGATGCTATTAATAGCGTTGAAGTGCTAATGCCTGCTATGCAACAAGCTGAACTATGGCAAGAAACAGGTCGTTGGTATTCATATGGGCCAGAGTTGATGCGCTTAAAAGACAGACATAATCGTGAATTTGCGCTTGGTGCAACACATGAAGAAGTGATTACGTCACTTTTGCGTGATGAAATAAAATCTTATAAAAAATTACCTTTAACGCTTTATCAAATTCAATCGAAATTCAGAGATGAAAAACGTCCCCGTTTCGGTTTGTTGCGCGGACGAGAATTCCTAATGAAGGATGCTTATTCGTTTCATGCAACACGTGAAAGTTTAGATCAGACTTATGAAGATATGGTTCAAGCTTATTCACGAATCTTTACACGTTTAGGACTTAATTTCAGAGCAGTAATTGCAGATTCAGGTGCTATTGGCGGAAAAGACACGCATGAATTCATGGTTCTTTCGGAAATTGGCGAAGATACAATTGCTTATTCAGACTCATCTGATTTTGCTGCAAATATTGAAATGGCTGAAGTGAATATGAAGTACGATGTATCAACTGAAGAGTTACTTGAAATGGAAAAAGTAAACACGCCAGATCAAAAAACAATTGAGCAAGTTTCTACTTTCTTGAATGTAAGTCCACAACAATGTATCAAAACATTAGTGTTTAAAGCTGATGAAGAATTTGTTATCGTTTTAGCACGTGGCGACCATGAAATTAATGACATTAAGGTGAAAAATGCCTTACAAGTAAAAACAATTGAATTGGCTAGCGAAGAAGAAACGAAACAATTAATGCAATGTGAAGTGGGATCCCTTGGTCCTGTTAAACTTCCAGTTGGTTTAAAAGTTTTAGCAGATCACGCAGTTGCTTCTATTCGAAACGGTGTTTGTGGGGCGAATGAGGCTTCTGTTCATCTGACGAATGTGAACCCAGAAAGAGATTTCGCTGTTGACCAATATGAAGATTTGCGTTTCATTATGGAAGGCGACCCGTCACCAGATGGCAAAGGTACAATTGTCTTTGCTAAAGGGATTGAAGTAGGACATGTGTTTAAATTGGGAACAACTTATTCTGAACCAATGAATGGTACTTTCTTAGATGACAATGGACGTAGTCAACCTTATATTATGGGTTGTTATGGAATCGGCGTTTCTAGAGTCATGGCAGCTGTAGCTGAACAATACCAAGATGAAAAAGGATTTACTTGGCCTGGGGCTGTCTCTCCTTATGACGTTCACTTAGTACCTGTAAATACGAAAGAAGAAACACAAGTGGCTTTAGCCGATGATTTATACAAGCTTCTTAAATCATATCGATATGATGTGTTATATGATGACCGTGCTGAACGTGCGGGAGTTAAGTTTGCTGATGCAGATTTAATCGGACTTCCAATTCGAATAACAGTTGGGAAAAAAGCATCAGAAGGTATTGTTGAAGTGAAAATTCGCCATTCTGGTGAATCATTTGAGTGGAGCAGAGAAGAAGTATTAGACCATTTACAATCCTTTTTCCGTACATTCAATCAGTGATTAGTAAAAATACTTTGTGTTAAACACATTGCAAAGAAGTAGGAAGACCGAGTTCTCAGGTCTTCCTTTCTTATTCAGTAACGAGAGGAGGTCCAATGGTGACTGAAATACTTGAAGCCAAAAGACGTTTACAACATTTACTACTACAATTGCAATTAACAGACGATCAATACATGCCATTTTTTGAATCAGCCTCATTATCGAGAATGACGGTACATAAAAAAGAGCGAGTTTGGAAATTTATGATTCAAGTAGAACAGGTGCTACCTTTTGAATTATTCCTGCTTCTTCAAACGAGACTCCGTGAAAAATTTGCAGGCATAGCAGATGTGAAATTAATACTTGCTTGTGAAAATAAAGAAGTAAGCCATGATTTAATTTGTTCTTATTGGCCTGTTATTTTAGAGGAAATAGATGATATGTCTCCACCTCTTCGAAACCGTTTAATTGGTCAACAACCAGCTTTTAATGGACAAACTGTTTTATTCACCTGTGCATTAGAAATTGAGCATCGTACATTGAAATCGAAATATGCAGAGAAAATTTCAGCTGTATATACATCGTATGGATTTCCATTGATGCCGGTAGATTTTAAAATGGTGGAAGAAGTTGCAGAACAAGCTGAAGCGCATCAAGCATTTTTGGAACAACGTAGAATCGAAGAAGAAGAACTAGGTAAAAAAGCGCTTGCTGATATGCAAAAACGTGATAAAGACCGTGCAACTTCTGGTCCTTCCCATAATGGTCCATTCCAATTAGGTGTAAATATTAAGCCGGATGAACCAATAATGGAAATTAAACAAATTCAAGATGAAGAACGCAGGATTACGATAGAAGGATTTGTGTTCGATGTTGAAGTGAAAGAGTTACGAAGCGGTCGTTCGTTATTAACTGTTAAGATGACCGATTATACAGACTCGATTTTAGTTAAAATGTTTTCCCGTGATAAAGAAGATGCGGAATTAATGACATTGTTGAAAAAAGGGACTTGGTTGAAAGTTCGAGGGTCTGTACAAAACGATACATTCGTTCGCGATCTAATTGTGATGGCTCAAGATATGATGGAGATCCGAGTAGACGTGCGTAAAGATACAGCGCCAGCGGATGAAAAACGAGTAGAACTTCATTTGCATACGCCAATGAGTCAAATGGATGCAGTATCCTCTGTTGATGCACTAGTTGGCCAAGCAGCGAAATGGGGGCACCCAGCAGTTGCCATCACTGATCATGCAGTGGTGCAATCATTCCCAGATGCTTACGCAGCGGGTAAAAAACATGGCATTAAAATTATTTATGGGTTAGAAGCTTACTTAGTAAATGATGGAGTTCCCATCGCATACGAAGAAGAGCACAGAAAATTATCTGATGCTACTTACGTGGTCTTTGATGTTGAAACAACGGGTCTTTCAGCCGTATATGATTCTATTATTGAATTAGCAGCAGTTAAGATTAAAGACGGGAATGTAATCGACAAGTTTGAAAGCTTTGCGAATCCACATCACCCACTGTCTGCAACTACAATTAATTTAACTGGCATAACTGATGATATGGTTAACGATGCACCAGAAATTGAAACGGTCATAAAAGATTTCCATGATTGGATTGGCGATAGCATTTTAGTCGCGCATAACGCTTCTTTTGATATGGGCTTTTTATATGTTGGGTATAAAAAATGTGGCTTGCAAGATACCATCCACCCTGTCATAGATACATTAGAATTAGCTAGATTTTTACATCCTGAACTGAAAAATCACCGATTAAATTCATTGGCAAAGAAATTCAATATCGATTTAACGCAACATCATAGAGCGATTTATGATACTGAGGCCACAGGGTATTTACTGCTTATCTTGTTAAAAGAAGCAGAAGAAAAAGGGATCCACTTCCACGATGAATTTAATCACCAAACAGGAAATGGCGAGTCTTATAAAAGAGCGAGACCCTCGCATTGTACCTTATTGGCAACTGATGAAGTTGGATTGAAAAATTTATTTAAATTGGTGTCAACTTCACATATGAATTCGTTTTTCCGAGTTCCTCGTATTCCAAAGTCCGTTCTAGTAAAGCATCGTAAAGGATTAATTATTGGTTCGGGATGTGACAAAGGAGAAGTTTTTGAAGGTTTAATGCAAAAATCTCCTGAAGAAGTTGAAGATATTGCAAAGTTCTATGATTATTTAGAGATTTTTCCAAAAGAAGCTTATTCTCATTTAATTGAATTAGAGCTTGTGAGAGATGAATGGAATCTTGAAGATATCATTCGTAAGATGGTGAAGCTTGGTAAGAAACTTTCAATTCCAGTCGTAGCGACAGGAAATGTACATTATGTACATGAGAATGATGCGATATTTAGACAGATATTAATTGGCGGTCAAGGTGGAGCAAACCCATTAAATCGAGCTAAATTACCGAAAGTACACTTTAGAACGACGAATGAAATGTTAGATTCATTTGCTTTCTTAGGTGAAGAAACAGCTAAACAATTAGTTGTAGAGAACTCAAATAAAATTGCAAATATGATAGAAGACATCAAGCCGATCAAAGATGATTTGTATACACCGAAAATTGAAGGCTCAGATGAAGAAGTTCGTGAACTAAGCTATTCAATGGCAAAACAAATTTATGGTGAAAACTTACCTGAAATTGTTGAAGCTCGAATTGAAAAAGAACTCACGTCGATTATTGGACATGGATTTGCGGTTATTTATTTAATTTCGCATAAGCTTGTGAAAAAATCATTGGATGACGGATACCTAGTAGGTTCACGTGGTTCAGTAGGTTCATCATTGGTCGCAACATTGATGGAAATTACGGAAGTAAATCCGCTTCCTCCACATTATGTTTGTCCAACGTGCAAACAGGCAGAGTTTTTCGATGATGGTTCCGTAAGCTCTGGTTTTGACTTGCCGAATAAAGACTGCCCTGTCTGTGAAATTCCATACCGCAAAGATGGACAAGATATCCCGTTCGAAACTTTCCTAGGTTTCAAGGGGGATAAGGTGCCAGATATTGACCTTAACTTTAGTGGGGAATACCAGTCTGTTGCCCATAATTACACAAAAGTTCTCTTTGGAGAAGATAATGTGTATCGGGCGGGAACAATTGGTACCGTTGCAGAAAAAACAGCTTATGGATACGTTAGAGGATATGCAAATGATCATAACTTAACAATTCGTGGGGCTGAAATTGATCGTTTGGTTTTAGGTTGTACTGGAGTTAAACGGTCAACTGGACAACATCCAGGGGGCATAATCGTTGTGCCTGATTATATGGACATCTTTGACTTTTCACCAATTCAGTTCCCGGCAGACGCTCAAGATTCCGAATGGAAAACAACTCATTTTGACTTCCATTCTATACATGATAATTTGTTGAAACTTGATATTCTAGGACACGATGATCCTACCGCTATTCGTATGCTACAGGATTTATCAGGAATAGATCCAAAAACCATACCGACGGATGATCCCGAAGTGATGAAGATTTTCAGTGGTACATCGTCTTTAGGTGTTACAGAAGAACAAATAGGGTGTAAAACAGGAACACTTGGTATTCCTGAGTTTGGGACGCGGTTTGTGCGTCAAATGCTTGAAGAAACAAAGCCTTCTACTTTTTCTGAACTTGTTCAGATTTCAGGATTATCCCATGGGACAGACGTTTGGCTAGGGAATGCACAAGAGTTGATTCAAAACGGTACATGTCAATTATCTGATGTTATTGGATGTCGTGATGATATTATGGTGTATTTAATCTATCAAGGATTAGAACCGTCGTTGGCATTTAAAATTATGGAATCGGTGCGTAAAGGTAAAGGACTTACACCTGAATTTGAAAGTGATATGCGTTCAAATGGCGTACCGGAGTGGTACATTGACTCTTGTAAAAAAATCAAATACATGTTCCCGAAAGCCCATGCGGCTGCATATGTATTGATGGCCGTTCGTATTGCTTACTTTAAAGTTCATTTCCCAATTCTTTATTACACTGCTTATTTCACCGTTCGCGCAGCAGACTTTGACTTGCATGTGATGACGAAGGGTTCTGCTTCAATTAAAGCGAAGTTAGATGAAATAAATGCTAAAGGCTTGGACGCTGCACCGAAAGAGAAAAGCTTAATGACAGTCCTAGAGATTGCACTTGAAATGTGTGAGCGTGGTTACCACTTTAAGAAAGTGGATTTGTACCGTTCAAGTGCTTCTGAATTTATCATTGATGGGAAAGGGTTAATCCCACCATTTAATGCGATACCAGGTCTAGGGACAAACGTAGCTAAAGCGATTGTGGAAGCACGGAAAAATGGAGAGTTTCTTTCTAAAGAGGATTTACAACAACGTGGTCGTGTCTCCAAAACATTGATTGAGTACATGGATACACTTGGTTGTTTAGAAGGTATGCCTGATGCAAATCAGTTGTCTCTATTCTGAGCCTGATTTGCACACAGTGCATGGTTATGGTATAATTTGAGTAACATTTGTTGATAGGTACGCGACAAAAGAGTGGGATTTCCCGCTCTTTTCTGTTTGTTATGTCGTAAACAATATCTAGCAGGAGGCATGTATGAGCAAAATATTAAACGAAGTAGAAACGCTTGTGAAGCCCATTGTTGAAGAATTAAACCTTGAATTAATTGATTTGGAATTTGTAAAAGAAGGCCGAGATTGGTTTTTACGTATTTATGTAGATACACCTCAAGGTGGAATCGATATCGAACAATGTGCACTAGTTAGTGAACGTGTAAGTGGTGTTTTAGATGAACAAGATCCGATTGAACAAAATTATTTCTTAGAAGTTTCTTCACCTGGTGCAGAACGACCGCTTAAAAAAGAAAGTGATTATGAAAAAGCAGTCGGGAAGTATATCCATGTAAAAACATACGCAGCAGTTAAAGAGTTGAATGAAAAGGAATTTGAAGGAACTTTACTTTCAAATACGCCAGAAGAACTTGAAATTGAAGTGCGTGTAAAGACTAGAAAAATTAAAGTTAAATTGACAAAAGAGAAAATTGCATTTGCGCGATTAGCAATTAATTTCTAAGCATAATGTGAATTTAGGAGTGAAGAAAATGAGTAGTGAATTGCTAGATGCGTTAGTCGCATTAGAAAAACAAAAAGGCATTTCTCGTGATGTTTTGGTTGAAGCGATTGAAGCGGCCTTAGTAACGGCTTATAAACGCAATTTCAATCAAGCACAAAACGTACGTGTAGATTTAAATTTAGATAATGGTTCAATGCGTGTTTATTCTCGCAAAGACGTTATGGAAGAAGTATTAGATGAGCGCCTTCATATATCATTAGAAGATGCAAAAGTTGTTAACCCAGCATTTGAACTTGGTGACATCGTGGAAGAGGAAGTAACACCACGTAACTTTGGTCGAATTGCTGCTCAAACTGCAAAGCAAGTAGTTACACAACGTGTACGTGAAGCTGAGCGTGGACTTATATATGAAGAATATGTAGATCGCGAAGAGGATATCGTAAACGGAATTGTAGAACGATTAGATGCTCGTAATATTTATGTAGGTCTTGGAAAAGTTGAAGCTGTTTTACCAGTAAATGAGCAAATTCAAAACGAAGTGTATCATCCACACGATCGTATTAAAGTGTTCATCACAAAAGTTGAACGCACAACTCGTGGACCTCAAGTATTCGTTTCGAGAACACATCCAGGTTTACTTCGTAGACTATTTGAGATGGAAGTTCCTGAAATCTTTGATGGAATTGTTGAGATTAAGTCAATCGCTCGTGAAGCAGGAGACCGTTCTAAAATTTCAGTTGTTGCTCATAACGAAGAAGTAGATCCAGTTGGATCATGTGTTGGTTCAAAAGGCTCTCGTGTTCAAACGATTGTTAATGAATTAAATGGTGAGAAGATTGATATTGTTGAGTGGTCTGAAGATCCTGTAATCTTTGTTGCAAATGCTTTAAGTCCTTCTAAGGTTCTTGATGTTCAAGTAAATGAAGAAGAAAAATCAACGACTGTCGTTGTTCCCGACTATCAATTGTCTTTAGCAATTGGTAAAAGAGGTCAAAATGCTCGTCTAGCTGCTAAATTAACTGGTTGGAAAATTGACATTAAGAGCGAAACGGATGCACGTGAATTAGGATTATATCCACCTGCTAATGCTCAATATGATGATGAGTACGAAGAAGATGAGTATGAAGACAATGATTCAATTGACTTATATAAAGACGACGAAGAATAAGCGAAGAGGGTGAATTCTGATGTCGAATCAAAAGAAAATTCCACTGCGTAAATGCGTAGCTACAAACGAAATGTTTCCTAAAAAAGAAATGATTCGTATTGTTCGTTCCAAAGAAGGCGAAGTGTCAGTTGATACAACTGGTAAAAAGTCTGGACGCGGTGCATATGTTTCAAAATCAGTGAAAGCTGTTGAAGTTGCTAAAAAACGCAAAGTTTTGGAAAGTCAATTAGAAGTAGCCGTACCGGAAACAATATACGAAGAGTTAATGACCATTGTTTCAAAAGAAGGCACTTTATGAATCCGGAACAAGCAATTTTACAACTATTAGGATTAGCTACTCGAGCACGAAAAATTACTACTGGTGAAGAATTAGTGGTAAAAGATGTTCGTGGCAATAGAGCAAAACTAGTCATCATATCTACGGATGCTTCTGCTAATACGAGCAAAAAGTTAAAGGATAAATGTACGTCTTACAACGTTGAGTTGCATGAATTCGGTGATCGATATGATCTCGGACATGCTACAGGAAAAGAGGCCCGCGTGGTACTCGCCATTACAGATGCCGGTTTCGCGAAAAAACTGTCCGGCCTTCTCAACGAAATAAACCGGGGGTGACCTAATGAGCAAATTAAGAGTTCATGAATATGCGAAACAGATTAATAAGACCAGCAAAGAAGTTATCGAAGAATTAGGTAAATTAAATGTTCAAGTGACGAATCATATGTCGACATTAGAAGGCGATGCTGTATCTAAATTAGATTCAGTTTATAAAAAATCTTCAACAGCACCAAAACAAACGACATCAACTGATCGCCCACAAGGACAAAACACTCGTTCTCAAGGAGATCGCCCACAAGGACAAAACACTCGTCCCCAAGGAGATCGTCCACAAGGACAAAACACTCGTCCGCAAGGAGATCGTCCACAAGGACAAAACACTCGTCCCCAAGGAGATCGTCCACAAGGACAAAATACTCGTCCTCAAGGAAATCGTCCACAAGGACAAAACACACGTCCTCAAGGAGATCGACCACAAGGGCAAAACACTCGCCCTCAAGGAAATCGACCACAAGGACAAAATGCTCGTCCTCAAAGTACTACTCCAGCGAAGCCATCTAATGGTCAAGCTAGAGGTGTAGCTACTCAAGGAACAGCTCGTGATAAACAAAAATCTCAAACGACTAATTCAACAGATAGTCGTAAACAAGAACAAGGTACACAAGCGAAAGAGCAAAAAGTTTTCGGTCAAAACAAAGCTCCAGCTGGTGCATATAGAGGTCGTCAAGGTGGCGGTGGTAATCATCGTCCTGGTACAGGAAATCGCGCTGGTCGTAAAGGCAAGCAAAATCGCCAACCGGTAGCTCCTCCAGTACCAAGAAAAGAAAAAGAATTACCAGAAAAAATCACTTTTTATGAATCGTTATCAGTTGCAGAACTTGCGAAAAAGTTAGGCCGTGAACCGTCAGAAATCATTAAAAAATTATTCTTACTTGGTGTAATGGCTACAATCAACCAAGAACTGGACAAAGATGCAATTGAACTAATTTGTGCAGACTACGGTGTTGAAGTAGAAGAAGAAATCCGAGTAGATATTACTGATTTAGAAGTTTATTTTGAAGATGAAACAGAAGTAGCTGGCGTACAAAAAGAACGTCCACCAGTTGTAACAATCATGGGTCACGTTGACCATGGTAAAACAACTTTACTTGATTCAATCCGAAAAACAAAAGTTACAGCGGGCGAAGCTGGCGGTATTACTCAACATATTGGGGCATACCAAGTTGTTGAGAGCGGTAAGAAAATTACCTTCTTAGATACTCCTGGACATGCGGCGTTCACAACAATGCGTGCTCGTGGTGCGAAGGTTACGGATATCACAATTTTAGTAGTTGCAGCAGATGATGGTGTAATGCCTCAAACAATTGAAGCAATTAACCATGCTAAAGCAGCTGAAGTTCCAATTATCGTAGCTGTTAATAAAATGGATAAACCTGCAGCAAACCCTGACCGTGTAATGCAAGAGTTAACAGAACATGGGTTAGTATCTGAAGCTTGGGGTGGAGAAACGATTTTTGCTCCAATTTCAGCTTTAACAGGTGAAGGTATTGATAATTTGTTAGAAATGATTTTATTAGTTTCTGAAGTTGCTGAATTAAAAGCTGATCCTAAACGTCGTGCTATTGGTACAGTAATTGAAGCTCAATTAGATAAAGGTCGTGGATCAGTAGCAACTCTACTTGTTCAAGACGGAACATTAAAAGTTGGAGATCCAATTGTTGTTGGTCATACTTTTGGTCGAGTTCGTGCGATGGTGAACGATTTAGGTCGTCGTGTCAAAGAAGCGGGTCCAAGTATGCCAGTTGAAATTACTGGATTAAGTGAAGTTCCACAAGCTGGCGATCGTTTTGTTGTATTTGAAGATGAAAAAACAGCTCGTCAAGTTGGTGAATCTCGTGCAACAACTATGGTTCAAGAACAACGTTCAGAGAAAACACGTGTAACATTAGATAACTTGTTTGACCAAATGAAACAAGGCGAAATGAAAGAGCTTAACCTTATTGTGAAAGCAGATGTGCAGGGTTCTGTTGAAGCAATGGCTGCGTCATTGATGAAGATAGAAGTTGAAGGGGTTAATGTTCGAATTATCCACACCGGTGCTGGTGCAATAACTGAATCTGACATTTCACTTGCTGCTGCTTCAAATGCTATCGTTATTGGGTTTAACGTTCGACCTGATATTAATGCAAAACGTGCTGCAGAAGCTGAAGGTGTAGATATTCGTTTACATCGTGTTATTTATAAAGTAATTGAAGAAATCGAAGCAGCTATGACTGGTCTATTAGATCCTGAGTTCCAAGAGAAAATCATTGGTCAAGCTGAAGTTCGAGAAACATTCAAAGTATCGAAAATTGGTACAATTGCAGGAAGCTATGTGATCGAGGGTAAAATTGCTCGCGATAGCGGAATCCGCGTCATTCGTGATAGCATCGTTGTCTTTGAAGGCGTTTTAGATTCACTTAAACGTTTTAAAGATGATGCAAAAGAAGTAGCTAAAGGGTATGAATGTGGTATTACTGTGAAAAACTATCATGATGTTAAAGAAGGCGACATCATTGAATCGTTCGTTATGGAAGAGATTAAACGCAAATGATTTCATACGCGGAATGTGAGTTCATCATTCCTACGTCCCATTCGTTAAAAGAGAAGCGAGCTGTTTTGCAGCGAATGCTGACTCGAACGAAGCAAAAGTTTAATGTTTCTATTTCTGAAATAGATCATCAAGATGTTTGGCAAAGAACGAAAATAGCGATTGTTTGTGTTGCGTCTTCAAGTGATGCAAGCGATCGTGAACTCACTCACGCCATCAACTTTTTAGAATCCAATCCAGAGTGGGAAAGAACGGAAACGATCCGTGAACATTTATAGATAGAACAGAGGTGAAGCCAATATGGCGAATCGCTCAACTCGAGTAGCAGAACAAATGAAAAAAGAATTAGGCGAGATTATTGCTCGTAAATTAAAAGACCCTCGCATTGGGTTTGTTACCGTTACCGATGTAGAAGTAACAGGCGATTTACAACAAGCAACCGTTTATATCACTGTTTTAGGGAATAACAGAAAGCGTTCAGACACATTAAAAGGTCTAGAACAAGCTAAAGGGTTTATTCGAACTGAAATCGGTCAACGTATTCGTTTACGTAAGACGCCGGAACTTATGTTTGCATTTGATGTTTCTGCAGAATACGGTAGTAAAATCGATACATTGCTTAAGCAAATCAAGACTGAAGACAACGAAAAAACTGAAGATATCGAATAACAGAGAAGAAGTCTGCTTTTTATAAGCAGGCTTTTTCTCAATTCCATACATAAAATTTAATTAGCTAAAGGAGATGGAACGAATGCACAATGGCATTCTTCCCCTATGGAAAGAAAAAGGAATGACTTCACATGACTGTGTCTTTAAGCTGCGTAAAATTCTAAAGATGAAACGAATCGGTCATACAGGAACCCTCGACCCTAATGTTGAAGGTGTCTTACCTATTTGCTTAGGTGAATCCACTAAAGTAGCTGAATATTTAACGAATGCAGGCAAGGAATACATTGCTGAAGTAACAATAGGATTTTCCACCACGACTGAAGATGCAGACGGTGAAACGGTAGATTCCAACTTAGAAATCAAGACCATTTCAAAACAACAATTAGAGCAAGTCTTAACTTCTTTGACAGGTGTAATTACTCAAACACCGCCCATGTATTCTGCGGTTAAAGTAAATGGGAAAAAGTTATATGAGTACGCAAGACAAGGACTTATCATTGAACGGCCATCTAGAGAAGTAACCATTTATGAGTTGGAATTACTTAGCGATGAACTATCATTTACGGGCGAGCAGATTTCTTTTCCAATTCGTGTGTCATGCAGCAAGGGTACTTATATTCGCACATTAGCAGTTCAAATTGGCGAGAAATTGGGTTATCCTGCTCATATGTCTAAATTAGTTCGCACCGCTTCTGGGTCATTTAAAGAAGAGCAATGTATAACCCTGCAAATGGTTCAAGACAAGGTGGATGATGGCACACTCGGAGATTTTCTTTTGCCGTTAGATTATGCTTTAGAAAATATGGTGTCATTTGAAGTGCCTAAAGAATTTGTGAAGTCCATTAAAAATGGTCAAGTGTTAGATCAAGTTGAACTATTAAAAGAACATGATCGCTTAGTTTTTACTTATGAAGGACAAGCGGTAGCTGTTTATATTAATCATCCAACCAAAGAGGGAAAGATGAAACCAGAAAAAATGTTTTCTTGGGAAGTTGAGGAGAATTTATTGTGAAAACCATTCATTTATCCTATCCACATCATATTGCAAATATAAATACAGATGGAGATCTTTCCTTAGCGATTGGTTTTTTTGATGGAATTCATATAGGTCATCAATCCGTTATCACAAAAGCGAAAGATGTAGCAAAAGAAAAAGGGATTAAATTAGCAGTTATGACATTTGATCCTCACCCTTCAATCGTTTTAGGGAAACGCAATGAGCAGGTTTTCTATATCACTCCAATGGAACAAAAATTACGTTTACTTGAGTCCATGGAAGTCGATATTGTTTTTGTTGTGAGGTTTACTTCAGACTTTGCGAAATTAAGCCCACAAGAATTCATCGAAAAGTTCATTGTAGATTTAAATGTTAAACATGTAACTGCCGGCTTCGATTTCTCATTTGGGTCATTTGGACAAGGTTCAATGGATACCATGCAGGAATTGTCTGAAGGTCGCTATGAAGTCAACGTGGTTCAGAAAAAGACAGATGAAACAGAAAAAATTAGTTCTACTAGAATTCGTCAAGAATTGAAATCGGGAAATATGGATAAAGCTCGAGCATTGCTTGGTAGGCCTTACCAAATTCCTGGTGTTGTTGTCCATGGTGATAAGAGAGGAAGACAAATCGGATTCCCTACGGCCAATATTCAAGCACAAGAAGGCTCTTTCATTCCGGCGAACGGCGTATATGCGGTTAAAATGCTTGTGCAAAATGAATGGATTGAGGGAGTTTGTAACGTTGGTTTTAAACCTACTTTTAATAATCCAGAACATAAGAAGTTGACGATTGAGGTTCATCTTTTCGATTTCGATAAAAACATTTATGGAGAAGAAGTGTTCGTCGATTGGTTTAAGCGAATACGAGATGAGCAAAAATTCGATGGTATTCATGCATTAAAAGAACAAATTGAAAAAGATAAACAGTCTTCCATTGAGACTTTGAAAAACTTTAGGTAATGGTTGCTTATCGTTTCTAAATATGCTACTATTTTAAGGTGCACAGTCGTGTACTTAACTGTTGCTTGGCAGTGCGATTCACCACCGCTTGCTCAGTAATTGGGGATATTAATAGAGTATTGGAGGTGAACCGGATGGCAATTACACAAGAACGTAAAAACGAATTAATCGCTGAGTACCGTACTCACGAAAGCGACACTGGTTCTGCAGACATTCAAATCGCGGTCTTAACAGAAGAGATTAACAGCTTGAATGAACATTTACGTACACACAAGAAAGATCATCACTCACGTCGTGGTCTATTCAAAATGGTAGGTCGTCGTCGTAACTTGTTAAAATACTTACGTGAAAACGAAGTATCACGTTACCGTGACTTGATCGCTAAACTTGGTTTACGTCGATAAGATACATTTTAGAAAAAGCGGGAGTTTTCCCGCTTTTTCTTTATGTTCTTATATAAATTTTATATAATGCGTATACTGTGACGGAAATGAAAATATTTTCGCATCGATTACGCTTTTTTGATACACTACTAATGATACATACAACTTTGCGATACAGGATTTTCAGTAGGAGAGGAGTTCATCCAATGAACGAAAAACAAACGTACAATTTCGAATGGGCAGGTCGTCCCTTGCAAGTGGAAATAGGCAAGTACGCTAAACAAGCAAACGGTGCCGTTATGGTCCGTTACGGGGATTCGACTGTTCTTTCAACAGCTACAGCATCTAAAAATCCAAAACCACTTGACTTCTTTCCATTAACAGTGAACTATGAAGAACGTTTATATGCAGCAGGAAAAATTCCTGGTGGCTTTATTAAACGTGAAGGTCGTCCTTCGGAAAACGCGATTTTAACGAGTCGTTTAATTGACCGACCAATTCGTCCGTTATTCCCAGACGGTTTTCGTAATGAAGTACAAGTAATCTCGATCGTAATGTCCGTAGATCGTGATTGTACAACAGAAATGGCAGCAATGTTTGGTTCTTCATTAGCATTAATGGTCTCTGATATTCCTTTTGGTGGACCGATTGCAGGCGTGCAAGTAGGTTTAATTAATGATCAATTTATTATTAACCCGACCGACGCACAATTACAAGAAAGCACAATTGATTTAATTGTTGCTGGTACAAAAGATGCGATTAACATGGTAGAAGCAGGTGCGCTAGAAGTTCCTGAAGAAATTATGTTAGAAGCGATTATGTTTGGTCATCAAGAAATAATTAAATTAATCGAATTCCAAGAAGAAATTGCAGCAGCATTTGGAAAAGAGAAATTAGATATTAAGTTATACGAATTAGATGCTGAACTTTCAGCTGAAATCAAAGCGACTTGTGAAACGAAATTAAATTCGGCTATTCAAGTTCATGAAAAACATGCTCGTGAAGAAGCGATTCGCGAAGTTAAAGATGAAGTTATGGCTACTTATGTAGAAAAAGAAGTAGACGATGCTACATTGAAACAAGTGCGTGAAATCTTGGATAAAATGGTTAAAGAAGAAGTTCGTCGATTAATTACGGAAGATAAGATTCGTCCAGATGGTCGTAAATTAGACGAAATTCGTCCATTATCATCTGAAACAGGCGTTCTACCTCGTACGCATGGTTCTGGTTTATTCACACGTGGGCAAACGCAAGCGCTTAGTATTGCTACTTTAGGTGCACTAGGTGATGTGCAAATTATTGATGGTATCGGAATTGAAGAATCAAAACGCTTCATGCACCACTATAATTTCCCCCAATTTAGTGTTGGAGAAACTGGACCTATTCGTGGACCAGGTCGTCGCGAAATTGGTCATGGTGCATTAGGTGAGCGTGCTTTAAAAGCAGTTCTACCTGATGAAAAAGAATTCCCTTACACAATTCGTTTAGTGTCAGAGGTTCTTGAGTCAAATGGTTCAACATCTCAAGCAAGTATTTGTGCGTCAACATTAGCTATGATGGACGCGGGTGTTCCAATTAAAGCACCAGTTGCTGGTATTGCGATGGGACTTATTAAAAAAGGTGATAATTACTCCGTTTTATCTGACATTCAAGGAATGGAAGATCATTTAGGGGATATGGACTTTAAAGTTGCTGGAACTGCAAAAGGTGTTACAGCTCTTCAAATGGACATAAAAATTGACGGTTTGTCACGCACAATTTTAGAAGAAGCATTAACTCAAGCAAAAATTGGGCGTATGCACATTCTAGAAAGCATGATTGCAACGATTTCAGAACCACGTGAAAAACTATCTAAATACGCTCCGAAAATTGTGATGATTAAGATTAATCCAGACAAAATTCGTGATGTAATTGGACCTGGTGGGAAGCAAATCAACAAAATCATTGATGAAACAGGAGTTAAAATTGATACAGAGCAAGATGGTTCAATTTATATCTCTTCAATTGATGAAGAAATGATTGCTCGTGCTAAACAAATCATCGAAAACATTGTACGTGTTGCTCAAGTTGGAGAATATTTCATGGGTAAAGTGAAACGAATTGAGAAGTTCGGTGCATTTGTTGAAATCTTCCCTGGTAAAGACGGTCTTCTTCATATTTCAGAAATTCAAGAAGAACGTACGAAACAAGTTGAAGATGTCTTGAAACTTGATGACGAGTTAAAAGTTAAAGTTATTGAAATTGATAACCAAGGCCGAGTTAATTTATCACGTAAAATTGTTGTTAAAGAAGAAAAAGAAGCGGCAGAAAAAGCAGAAGCTTAAAACTGTTAAGAACATATGTAAAAGGCTACCTATGTGATTAATAGGTAGCCTTTTTTACACTGATAGGAAATGTAAAGTTTACGTATATCAGTATAAGAAGAGACATAGCTTACACCATTATGTGTGTATGCTATGTCTTTCTAATACTCAAAAAATCATAATTAAGGTCGCTTGAGTATAATTAAGTGTGTTGGAAATTAGGGGGTTTCAAAATGTTACAAAAACATACGAGTCAAAACGGTGTTCGGATAGTTTCTGAGCACATACCACATGTTCGTTCTGTAGCGGTAGGTGTCTGGGTTCATGCCGGTTCACGTCATGAAAAACCAGAGCAAAATGGGTTAACTCATTTTATCGAGCACATGCTTTTTAAAGGAACGGCTACGCGAACTGCTCGTCAAATTGCAGAAGAATTTGACCGTATCGGTGGTCATGTGAATGCATTTACGTCAAAGGAATATACTTGCTATTATGCAAAAGTACTTGACCACCATGCAAAACATGCAGTTTCCGTTCTTGCAGATATGTTCTTTCATTCCCAGTTTGATGAACAAGAATTAGATAAAGAACGTCAAGTGGTTTTAGAGGAAATTTCAATGGTTGAAGATACACCAGATGATGATGTCCATGAGCAATTATGGAATGTCATGTATCCAAACCAGTCAATTGGTGCGTCCATATTAGGTACAAAAGAGACGTTATCTTCATTTACTCCAGACATGATTCATCAATTTATGGATCATCATTACCGACCAGAACAAATCGTCATTTCAGTTGCTGGGAATATCCCTGAAGGGTTTATTGCCCATATTGATGAGTTGTTTGGTCATTTTTCACCAACTACGCCAACAATCGAGAAAACGATCTTCGAACCAGCTGTTTTTTTTGCAGGTGAGTCGAAAAAGACGAGAGATACCGAACAAGGACATATTTGTCTTGGGTATCCGGGATTAAGTGTTAAACATAAGCATATTTATGATTTAGTCGTCTTAAACAGCATTTTAGGTGGGAATATGTCCTCACGACTTTTCCAAGAAGTACGTGAAGAAAAAGCATTGGCCTATTCGATTTATTCGTATCATTCTTCTCATGAAGATAGTGGGTCTGTTGCCATATATGGTGGAACGTCAAGCCATCAAATGCCTGAGTTGGAACAAACCATTCATGAAACAATTAATAAAGTCATTAGTGAAGGTGTAACTGAGACTGAGGTAGATAATGCAAAAGAACAATTAAAAGGTAATTTAATGTTAGGGTTAGAAAGTACGAATGCTCGTATGAATCGAAACGGTAAAAATGAATTGATTTTCGAAGAGCATAAAACGTATGATGAAGTTTTAAAATCAATTGATGAAGTGCACATCCATCAAGTACAAAAATTAGTATCTGAAATCTTTGATCAAAAACCAGCATTATCAACAATCACACCGAAAAAATAAGTATTAATGAACAACAAACAGAGAATACATGTCATTTCCTGCAGACTGACTTTTTAACCTCCTTGCAAAATTGTGGAGTCGAAAGCCAGTTTTTCAGCGATTGACGTGTATTCTCTATTTTATTGGTGACTTTTGAGAACATCGCTTATGTCTATTTGCACTTTAGTTGTTTTTTCTGTAAATAATTGGGCTTTCGCTCATAGAACTCAAAGAAGCGTGAAAGGTTTGTGATTGAAAGAGCAAGATTGGGAAGTGAGAGAGCTAGATCTATAAGCGAAAGAGCAAGAGCACCGATAGAGAGAACAAGGTGGTCCGATAATCCCCTCTGAAGAGGGAGAACCCGCAGCTTTTCCTTTGGAAACAATTGGGCTTTCGCTCATAGAAACCAAAAAAGAGTGAAAGGTTTGTTTTTGAAAGAGCAAGATTTAGAATTGAAAGAGGAAGATCACCGATAGAGAGAACAAGTCAAGAGGCAACCTGAATAGAAGCGAAGCGTAAAAAACAAATTTGGGCTGCAAATGCAGCCTTTTCTTTTGGAAACAAATGGGCTTTCGTTCATAGAACTCGAAGAAGAGTGTAAGGTTTGTGTTTGAAAGTGCAAGATCGCTACTTGAGAGAGCAAGATCTAGAATTGAAAGAGTAAGATCATCGTTACTGAGTACAAGAGTGAAACTTGGTTTTTACGGAAGTTGCCTCTAGAGGATAATTATTAGATCGACTCATCTTGAATAATTATGTCATAAAAAATCCCTCTTAGAAAAACAAAACCTGCACAAAAGGTAGGCACAATATATGTTTTCTAATGAACGTTGAGGTCTGTTTTCGCATATAAATAATGTGATGGATACAGAGGAGGGACAAAATGTTACTATCTGAATTAGCCATTAAAGAATTAATCCAAATTGAAGATGGTAAAAGGGTTGGATTATTGGCAGACACCGAATTAATCTTTGAAGCAACAAGTGGTAAAATTATTGGGTTTTTAGTATTAAAAGGTCAATCAAATCGACCTTTTAAATCAAAAACGGTTTCCAAAAATACGTATATTGCTTGGGAAGATATTGTGTTGATAGGTGAACATCGTATTTTATTTACGAAAATGTCTTACCTGGATTCGGATTATCATTCATGAGCCCGTCTAAATGGTGCGTAATTGGAACTGATCCACGTATGGCAAAACTGGCATTCGAACTGGAGACAAATGGGGAACACGTATTATATGTAAAATCTAAAGCATGGGGATACCAACTTGAACGTTCCATTTCAGAATTTCAACCAGATTACATTGTATTCCCGATACAACCGCTTGAATTAGCAGTACCGAATATCGATCGAGATATATTTAAACATAAACCGATTTGTTTTGTTGGGAGACTAACATCCGATTGGGCACAGTTATTGAATGACATGAATTGTCCCGTTAAAAAGTATCTAGAAAACGAAGAATTTATTTGGTTAAATGCAAAGTTGACAGCAGAAGGTTTCATCGCTGCTTTTTATTTGCATGAAAAGCAAACAATAGCAGGGAAAAAGTTTGTTATTACAGGATTCGGTAGAGTATCAAAATTATTAGCTGCCCAACTAAAGAAAATGGATGCTTTTCCTCTCATTGTCGTAAGGTCCTTGGAGCAATTGGCTGAAGCAAAGGCAATGGGCTACGAAGCGGAAATTCTCAGACCAGCTATAGCTTGTGATGATGTATTTTTTATCAATACAATCCCGGCTGCATGGTTAACGGATAATTATGTTCACAAGATTTCAAAAGCGAAAACATTTTATGATATCGCGTCGGCACCAGGGTGTTTAAATAGTAATGAACCCTTGACCGTACCATACCATTTATATACTTCGCTTCCTGGTCAATTCATCGAAAATGATGCTGCCTCTTTACTGTCTAGTTGTATTCAGAGGTTGTCTAAACAATCAGAAGGAGGAAGTATGTGTTAACAAATAAAAGAATCGGCTTTGGTATTACAGCCTCACATTGTACGTATGAAGAAGTGGTTCCGAAAATTGCTGCTTTACGTGAACTTGGAGCAATCGTTGTACCAATCGTTACGCATTCAGTATTAGCAGCAGCCACTAGATTTGGAACTGGAGACGAATGGGTGAAAAAAATTGAAGAGGCGGCAGGGGCAAAAGTGATTTCGACAATTGCAGATGCAGAGCCCTTAGGACCTAAAGCTCCATTAGATTGTATGGTGATTGCACCTATGACAGGAAATTCACTCAGTCGCTTTGCAAATGCAGCAACTGACTCCCCCGTTTTAATGGCCGCCAAAGCTACGATGAGAAATGGGACCCCCGTAGTTATTGGCATTTCAACGAATGATGCTCTCGGATTAAACGGTGTAAATTTAATGAAACTTCTCAACTCGAAACATATTTATTTCATCCCCTTTGGTCAAGACGATCCCTACAAAAAACCAAACTCCTTAATATCCGATTTCACATTAATTGCACCTACAATTGAAGCCGCGATTAACCACCAACAACTCCAACCTATACTCATCCAACATGAATAAATCAATTAATTTTCATGCACATAAGTGAAAGTTTATGATACAATACCTCCATTATGCTCGTGTTTTATTGTGAAGGAGAGATTGGAATGTCAAAACGTTATTCGGTAGCCATCGTAGGGGCAACAGGTGCGGTAGGCGAAAAAATGAAAGAACAATTAGAAAAAAGAGATTTCCCAATTAAACACATAAAATTTTTAGCTTCTAAACGTTCAGTTGGAAAAACAATAAATTTTCAAAACCAAACATACACAATTGAAGAAGCCACTCCTGAAGCATTTGAAGGAGTAGATATTGCACTCTTCAGTGCAGGTGGATCAGTTTCAAAAGTATTAGCACCTGAAGCTGCAAAAAGAGGTGCAGTAGTCATAGATAATACAAGTGCGTTTCGTATGGATATAGATGTTCCTTTAGTAGTTCCTGAAGTTAATCCTCAAGATTTACATGCTCATAAAGGGATTATTGCGAATCCCAACTGCTCAACCATTCAAATGGTTGTGGCACTTGAACCAATTCGTCAAGCTTATGGTTTAAATCAAGTTATTGTCTCGACTTACCAAGCGGTTTCTGGAGCTGGGACACATGCTATAAAAGAATTAGAACAACAAAGCCAAACATTTGGTGATACGAAGGATACGCAAGCAACTATTCTTCCAGTTAAGAGCGCTGAAAAACACTATCCAATAGCGTTTAATGTAATTCCTCAAATAGACGTATTTGACGATAATGGCTACACATTTGAAGAAATGAAAATGATTAATGAAACGAAAAAAATTCTTCATATGCCAGATTTAGCAGTCTCAGCGACTTGTGTAAGATTGCCTGTAGTATCAGGTCACTCTGAATCCGTATTTATACAAATTGATAAAGATGATGTAACTGTCGATGACCTTAAAAAGCTTTTAGCAGATTCGAAAGGGATTCAATTACAAGATAATCCAGCACAACAAGAGTATCCAATGCCTTTATATGCTGAAGGAGAAGATCCTGTGTTTGTTGGAAGAATTCGTAAAGACCTATCGAATAACAAAGGTTTTCATTTATGGATTGTCGCTGATAATTTATTAAAAGGTGCAGCACTAAATTCGATTCAAATAGCTGAAGCAATGATTGAAGAGGGAATTTTGTAAGGGGGAATAGACATGCAAATCGGCCGCGTATCAACAGCAATGATCACTCCATTTCTTCCGGATGGATCGATTCATTTTGAAATGGTAGCAAAACTAATTGAACATTTAATCGCAACAGGAACGGACTCCCTTGTTGTATGTGGTACGACAGGTGAATCACCAACTTTAACAAGCCAGGAAAAAGCAGATCTAATTCGGTTTACGGTGGAGACTGTAAATAAGCGAATCCCAGTGATTGCGGGGACGGGTAGCAACAGCACGCAAGCTTCTATCGAATTAACAAAGATGGCAGATGAAGCGGGTGTTGACGGTATCATGTTAGTCACACCTTATTACAATAAACCCGATCAACGAGGAATGTATGAGCATTTTAAAACAATCGCAGGTGTGACGAAACTGCCAGTATTGCTATATAATATCCCGGGTCGATCGGTCGTTAATATGTTACCTGAGACTGTAGAAATGTTAAGTCGAATTCCTAACATACATGCCATCAAAGAAGCTGGTGGCAACTTAGAGCAAATGTCAGACATTATTGCGAGTACCGGAGACGATTTTGACGTCTATAGTGGTGATGATGGGTTAACTCTACCACTATTATCAATAGGTGGTGCAGGAGTCATTTCAGTTGCTTCTCATGTTGTTGGGGAAGATATGCAAAGACTCACTCGTGCATTCAATGAAGGACGTCATCAAGATGCGGCTACTATTCATCATGCACTGCTTCCATTGATTCGTGCTTTATTTGAGAAGCCTAATCCAGTCCCAGTAAAATATGCGTTAGGGAAATTAGGTTTAGATGTGGGATCTGTGCGTTTACCACTAGTCGATATGACCGACGAAGAGAAAAAAACATTCGATCAAGCATGGGATTTATATGAACAAAAGAGAAGTAATTTTAAATAATAAGTAAGGTCAGTCATGTACTGACCTTTTTTTGTTTGTACTGTTGTCATGTCTACCGTATAATGAAGTACAGTGGAAGTTGTTCGGGTAAATTTTTAGGAGGAAAGCACGTGACTAAAATTAAAAATGAAACAATCCGCATCATCCCGCTCGGTGGAGTTGGAGAGATCGGAAAAGCAATGTACGTTGTCGAAATCGACGAAGAAATATTTGTAGTAGACAGTGGACTAATGTTCCCTGAAGATGAAATGCTTGGAATTGATATTGTTATTCCAGACGTTACATACCTAGAAGAAAACAAAGACCGTATTAAAGGGATTTTCTTGACGCATGGTCATGAAGATGCAATTGGCTCGATTTCTTATTTATTAAATAAAATCCAAGCACCTATATATGGGTCACGATTAACCATTGCTTTAGCAAAGGAACATTTAAAAGAAATGCCAGCACCACACCCAGTGAAGTTTTTTGAAGTAACAAATCGAAGTCGAATGAACTTTAAATCCACATATGTAACGTTTTTCCATACAACACATAGCATTCCTGATTCTTTAGGAATCGCATTCCACACATCTGAAGGAGCAATCGTTCATACTGGGGAATTTAAATTTGACCAATCCGCTCAAGGAAGCTATCGACCGGATATTGCTAAAATGGCTGGTTTGGGTGAAGAAGGCGTATTCATTTTAATGTCTGATTCGACTGAAGCTGAAAGACCTGGATATACAACGTCTGAATCTGTCGTTGAAGGACATCTATCTGAAGCATTCTACGGAGCAAAAGGAAGAATATTAGTTTCTTTATATTCTTCAAACTTTATCAGAATGCAACAAGTCTTTAACAAATCGTTAGAAGTGAAACGAAAAGTAGCTGTAGTAGGGAAAACGTTAGAAAACGTATTCGAGGTTGGTTTGAAACTTGGCTACCTAACAGTTGATGAAGATACACTTATTTCAATTAAAGATATCGATAAGTATGCAGATGACGAAGTGATCATTATCGTTTCTGGTACACAAGGTGAGCCACTTGAAGCACTTGAAAAAATGGTTCGTAAACATCACAAAGATGTGAAAATCAAAGATACGGATACCGTGTTAATTACCTTTACACCATCTCCAGGAATGGAAGTGGCCATGTATAAAACGATGAATCATTTAGCTAAAGCAGGTGCGAAAGTTTTAACTGCTGATAAAAAAGTTCACGTTTCTGGTCACGGTAGTCAAGAAGATTTGAAAATGATGTTAAACTTGATGAAGCCTCAATACTTTATTCCGATTCAAGGTGAATACCGTATGTTAATGGCTCATTCCAAGTTAGCTCAATCAACTGGTTTATCGAAAGCTCAAATTTTTATTGCTGATAAAGGCGATATTGTTGAATACAAGAGCGGCAAGATGAGAATGAGTGGACGAGTTCAAGCGGGCAACGTCTTAATCGATGGGATTGGTGTAGGTGATGTAGGCAATATCGTCCTAAGAGATCGTAAACTTCTTTCTCAAGATGGTATTTTCATTGTTGTCGTTACATTAAACCGAGCTCAAAAGAAAATCGCATCAGGTCCTGAGATTTTATCGCGAGGATTTGTATATGTTCGTGAATCAGAAAAACTGATGGACGAGTCTACAGAGCTAGTTAAAAAAATAGTTGAAAAATATGTGAATAAAGAGACCTTTGAATGGACAAATATTAAACAAGAAATCCGCGACACGTTAAACTCATATTTATTCCAACAAACAAAACGACGCCCAATGATTATCCCAATTATTATGGAATATTAATGTGTCAATAAGCGATAGGATTTCCTAGCCATATGTATCGGCGGGGAATCCTTTTTGTTTGATAATGAAAGAAGGTGAAAATAATGACGAGAAAAAAGAAAAAACCAATTAATAAGAAAAAGGCGGAGCCTATGCATCCGTTAATGTATGAGATTATTGGACTCCTACTAATCGGTTTAGGAATTATAACTTTTTTTGAATATGGATTCATCGGTTTTACGTTATCGTCCATTGCACGATTCCTCTTTGGAAATTGGCATGTGGCAGTTTCATTATTTTTAATAGTGATTGCTTTAATGGTCATGATTCAACGATCATTTCCAAAATTTAATAATCGCATTGTATTAGGGTTTGGAAGTGTGTTAGCCAGTTTAACTATTTTTAGTCATCTTGTATTATTTGAAAATCTATTTCAAGGTGGCGCTTTACTCAGTGACTCGGTCATTAGGGAAACATGGCGTGTTTTAATCGATAGCGGAGGCATTACGGAAAGAAATCATTCCCTTGGTGGAGGGATGATTGGTGCTATTATTTTTGCTACGTTCCATGTGCTATTTGATTCGAGTGGCGCGACAATAGCAGCTTGGTTATTGCTATTGATTGGTTTTGTTTTATTGTCAGGAAAAGCGTTAGTTCCGATTATTGCGAGTGAAATTCCTGAGTGTAAGAAGAAGTGGGGAGCTTACCGTAAAAACAAAAAAGCAAATGCAAAACCAAAACCGGTTGTTTCAAGAAGAAAAGAGAAAAGGTTGCAGACAGAAGCTCAAGTTCAAATTGAACAGCGTCCAGAAGCAGCAACTGTTGTAGAAATTGAAGAACCACATGTATCGCCAATTATTTCAGCATTTACGGAAAGAGCTGAAAAACGAGTTGAAGTTGAACCTGAACCTGTTGAAGTTGATGGTGAAACGGAGAAGGTTTTCGAAACTGTTTCTGAACCAGTTCAAGAAAATGAAGACTATACTTTGCCACCCATATCCCTATTAAATGCACCTCCACATAGTGATCAAAGTGGAGAATATTCATTGATTCAAGCAAATGCGAAAAAGTTAGAGCAGACCTTCCATAGCTTTGGGGTTAAAGCACGAGTAACGCAAGTTCATCTTGGACCTGCTGTTACGAAATATGAAGTTTTACCAGACACAGGGGTGAAAGTTAGTAAAATCGTTAGTTTAAGTGACGATCTAGCATTAGCTCTTGCGGCTAGGGATATTCGAATTGAAGCACCGATTCCAGGGAAATCTGCTATTGGAATTGAAGTCCCTAACCAAGAAGTTGCGATTGTAAGTTTACGTGAAGTACTTGAAGCAAAAGAAAATAGTAAACCCGACTCAAAATTATTAATCGGTTTGGGTAGAGATATTACTGGACAGGCCGTTCTTGCGGAATTAAATAAAATGCCTCATTTACTTGTGGCAGGTTCCACAGGAAGCGGGAAAAGTGTATGTATTAATGGCATTATCGTTAGTATTATCATGCGTGCTAAACCACATGAAGTGAAAATGATGATGATTGATCCGAAAATGGTTGAATTGAATGTGTACAATGGGATTCCGCATTTACTTGCTCCTGTTGTAACAGATCCTAGAAAAGCTTCACAAGCATTGAAAAAAGTCGTTTCTGAAATGGAACGACGATATGATTTGTTTTCTCATACAGGAACTCGAAATATTGAAGGATACAATGACCATATTCGTAAATGGAATGAAGAGAATGATGAAAAACATCCAAAGTTGCCTTACATTGTGGTCATTGTGGATGAGCTTGCCGATTTAATGATGGTTGCTTCTAATGATGTGGAAGACTCTATTACAAGATTGGCACAAATGGCTCGTGCAGCAGGAATTCATTTAATTATAGCGACACAACGTCCAAGTGTTGATGTAATTACAGGTGTTATTAAAGCAAATATTCCTTCACGAATTGCTTTTGCCGTATCTTCGTCGATCGATTCAAGAACGATTTTAGATATGGGTGGTGCTGAAAAGTTACTAGGTCGTGGCGATATGCTGTTCTTAGCGGCAGGTGCTTCAAAGCCTGTTCGAGTTCAAGGGGCTTTCCTTTCTGATCAAGAAGTAGAGACAGTTGTCGATTCAGTTATTGCTCAGCAAAAAGCGCAGTATCAAGAAGAAATGATTCCGTCAGAGATAGAAGAAGTTGCGATTGAAGAACAAACGGACGATTTATATGACGAAGCCGTTCAACTAGTGACAGATATGCAAACTGCTTCGGTGTCATTATTACAACGAAGATTCAGAGTAGGGTATTCAAGAGCAGCCCGTATCATTGACCAAATGGAATTACGTGGTGTTGTTGGTCCTTATGAAGGAAGTAAACCACGACAAGTTCTCGTATCGAAGCAAAATGATGACTATTGATATAGAAAAATATGTCATTCGTATTACAAATAAATCATTAATTTTACGGATCTTTTCATAATTCGCACATAAATCTATTTATTTACACAAATAAAAGTGGTATAGTATGTCTGATTAGTAGGAAAGTTTTACATCAGATGTCTGATCTCTACTGTTGGTGGTGGTTCATATGACAATTAAATCAGATAGTCGGCATTTGTATCTTCAAGTGATCGATCGTCTAAAAGACGATATTGCAAAAGGTGTGTTCGTAGAGAAGGAGAAATTACCTTCTGAATTCGAACTAGCCAAATCTCTTGGAGTCAGTCGTGCAACGCTTCGCGAAGCACTTAGACTGTTGGAAGAAGAAAACGTCATCGTAAGACGACATGGAGTAGGTACCTTTGTAAACCCACGCCCTGTTTTTACTTCAGGCATTGAGCAGTTAACAAGTGTCTCTTCTATGATTCGTAAAGCGGGAATGGAACCGGGAACTATTTATTTAAGTTCATCGGAAGCACTTCCGTCTGAAGAAGATGTAAAACGCTTTCATTGCGAAAACGATGAATCTGTCATTACTATTGAACGTGTAAGAACAGCTAACGGTGAACCGGTTGTTTACTGTGTGGACAAAGTGCCAACTAAATATTTGCCGAATGATTTTTTAAGTCGGCAAGAGGGATCTATATTTACAGCTATTGAGGAATCCGGACAAATTCGAATTTCACATGCCATTGCATTTATTGACCCGACTGGCTATCACGAGGAAGCTTCACCAATTTTGGAATGCGAACCTGAAACAGCGTTACTTGTTCTGAAACAATTACATTATGATGACAATGATCAAGTTGTGTTGTATTCAAAAAACTATTTTAGAGCTGATAAATTCAGTTTCCATGTAGTGCGTAAAAGGGTGTAAAACAACAAAATTCCTGCTAATAAGAAAACACATTTTGAGGGGGAACTCAAATTGACAAAACGTAAATTCGGTCTAGCTTTATCTATGGTTCTAGCTGCAAGTACAGTATTAGCTGCTTGTGGTAGCGATGATAAAGACGGCGCAACTGGTACAAATGGTGATGCAAAAGAAAACGATTTTTCTGTAGCAATGGTAACTGATGTAGGTGGAGTAGATGACAAATCTTTCAACCAATCAGCTTGGGAAGGTATTCAACAGTTTGGTGAAGACAATGATCTGACTAAAGGTGATGGTGGATTTGACTACCTTCAATCAGCTTCAGATGCAGACTATAACACAAACTTAAACAACTTAGTTCGTCGTGACTTCGACTTAGTTTTCGGTATTGGTTTCTTAATGGAAGCTGCTGTAAACGAAATCGCTGAGCAACAACCTGATGCACAATTAGCTATTATTGATGCAGTAGTAGATCAACCAAACGTTGCTTCTGTTCTATTTAAAGAACAAGAAGGTTCATACCTTGCTGGTGTTGCTGCGGCATTAATGACAAAATCGAAAAAAATTGGTTTTGTTGGTGGTATGGAAATCCCAGTTATCGAGCGTTTTGAAGCTGGATTCTTAGAAGGTGTTAAAGCTGTAGATCCTGCAATCGAAGTTGACGTTCAATACACAGGTGCTTTCGATAAAGCAGAACTTGGTAAAACAACTGCTAACCGTATGTATTCTTCAGGCGTAGATATTATTTTCCACGCTGCTGGTGGTACTGGTAATGGTGTATTCGCTGAAGCAAAAGAATTAAAAACAAAAGATCCTAACGCATATGTTTGGGTTATCGGTGTTGACTCTGACCAATACGAAGAAGGTGCTGTTGGCGAAGATAACGTAACTTTAACTTCAATGTTAAAACGTGTTGACGTAGCAGTTCAAAACCTTTCTAAATTAGCAATGGACGGAGAATTCCCAGGTGGGGAAACAACTGTTTATGGTCTTGCTGAAGAAGGCGTTGGTCTTGCTGATTCTCGTGGAGCAATCCCAGAAGACGTAATGACTCAAATTGACGAGTATGCTAAAAAAATCGCTGATGGCGAAGTTACAGTTCCTGAAACTGTAGAGTAATGCTTGAAATGTATGTACATAATAAAGACCGGTATACCGGTCTTTATTATGTTTTACTTCTTTTTCTAAATTAATAGATGAAAGGTTTTAAGTTTTAAAGCCTTTCCTGTATTAATTTATTTTTAATTTAACAGCGTTTAAGGGAGTGAAGACATTGGAATATGTAATTGAAATGCTTAACATCCGTAAAGAATTCGGAACTTTCGTGGCTAATGACAACATTACCCTTCAACTACAGAAAGGTGAAATTCATGCATTGCTTGGCGAAAATGGTGCAGGAAAATCTACCTTGATGAATGTTCTTTTTGGTCTTTATCAACCAGAAGGCGGAGAAATCCGTGTAAATGGTGAAAAAGTAAAAATAACTGATCCTAAAGTTGCGAACAAATATGGAATTGGTATGGTTCATCAGCATTTTATGTTAGTTGAAGATTTCACAGTAACAGAAAATATAATTCTTGGTAGTGAACCTACATCTGCAGGGATGATTAGCACGAAATCTGCAGCTAAAAAAGTGCAAGAATTATCAGAGCTCTATGGATTAGATGTTGATCCTTATGCAAAGATAGAAGATATTTCTGTCGGTATGCAACAACGTGTTGAAATTTTGAAAACGCTTTATCGCGGAGCTGAAATTTTAATCTTTGATGAACCTACAGCCTCATTAACACCACAAGAAATTACCGAACTTATTCAGATTATGAAACGCCTGATTAATGAAGGGAAATCTATTATCTTAATCACACATAAATTGAAAGAGATTATGGATGTTACTGACCGCGTAACGGTCATTCGAAAAGGAAAAGGGATTGGAACTGTTATTACCGCAGAAACCAATCCAAATGACCTTGCCTCTTTAATGGTGGGGCGTCAAGTTGAGTTCAAGACTGTAAAAGGAATTGCTCACCCGACGGACAATGTATTAGAAGTGAAAGATTTAGTCGTAACAGATTACCGTGGCATTGAAAAAGTAAAAGGCTTAAATTTAAATGTACGTAAAGGTGAGATTGTGGGGATTGCAGGAATCGATGGCAATGGACAATCAGAACTAATAGAAGCAATCACTGGTTTACGCAAAGTTAAAAGTGGTCATGTGTTCATGAATGGAAACGAAATTACTGGTAAGCGTACACGTAAAATAACTGAATCTGGTATTGGACATATTCCACAAGATCGTCATAAGCATGGATTGATTCTTGACTTCCCAATTGGTCACAATATTGCGTTGCAAACGTATTATTCAGAACCGATTTCAAAAAATGGCATTATGAATTACGGTACGATTTCTAAAAAAGCCAATGAAATCATTCAAAAATTCGATGTACGTACACAAGGTGATCATGAACCTGCTCGTGCATTATCTGGTGGTAATCAGCAAAAGGCTATTATTGGTCGAGAAATTGACCGTAACCCTGATTTACTAATAGCTGCATTACCTACAAGGGGATTAGATGTAGGGGCTATCGAATTTATTCACCAACAATTAATTGAACAACGTGATAAAGGTAAAGCTGTTCTATTAATTTCATTTGAACTAGATGAGGTAATGAACGTATCAGATCGAATTGCTGTTATTTATGATGGACAAATAGTTGATACACTGGATCCTCAACAAACGAACGAACAAGAACTTGGTTTATTAATGGCCGGTCAAACAAAGACCAAAGCTAATGGAAATCAAGTGAAAGAGGAGGACAGTAAGCATGTCTAAGCGCTTAGTAAATATACTTGTCCCTTTAATTTCCGTTATTTTAGGTTTGATTGTCGGGGCTTTGGTAATGATTTTTAGTGGTTATGATCCAGTTGCTGGTTATACGGCACTTTGGAATGGAATATTTGGAGACATGTATACAATCGGTGAAACGATTCGACAAATTACACCGTATATTTTAGCTGGTTTGGCTGTTGCTTTTGCATTTCGTACCGGCCTATTCAATATTGGTGTTGAAGGACAGCTAATCGTAGGTTGGTTTGCAGCTGCTTATGTAGGGATTGCATTTGAAGGAGCTTCTAAATTCGTCCATTTACCTTTAGCGTTAATCGCTGCTGCTTTAGCGGGTGCTCTATGGGGCTTTATTCCAGGATTATTAAAAGCGAAATTCAAAGTTCATGAAGTTATTGTAACAATCATGATGAACTATATTGCATTACATACAACGAATGCATTAGTTAAAACAGTTTCTGATGGTGGAGACAATACAGGGAAAATTTTCCCTTCTGCATCTCTTCGTTCGGAATTCCTTGAAAACATGACTGATTTTTCACGATTGCATTTAGGGATTTTCATTGCTCTAGCAATGGTTGCTGTTATGTGGTTCATTCTTGAAAAAACAACTCGTGGTTTTGAGTTAAAAGCGGTTGGATTAAATCATCACGCTTCAGACTATGCGGGGATGAATGTAGATAAAAATATCATTCTTGCAATGGTCATTTCTGGTGCATTTGCCGGACTAGGTGGCGCTATGGAAGCTTTAGGAACATTTGAATATGCATCTGTAAAAGGTGGATTTACGGGTATTGGATTTGACGGAATTGCCGTTGCCTTGCTTGGAGCAAATACACCACTTGGTGTCATTTTCGGAGCAACATTATTTGGTTCATTAAAATATGGGGCATTAAATATGCCTAATGAAGCTGGGATTCCAGTAGAAATTGTTTCGATTGTAATTGCGATTATCATTTTCTTTGTTGCATCTGGTTATGTAATTCGCTTATTTATCGAACGTCTCAGCAAGAATAAGGAGGCGAAGTAATATGAGTTTCTTAGATGTATTATATTTCATCGTTCCTGTTGCGATCGCCTATGCTGCACCTCTAATTTTAACTGCTATTGGCGGTGTATTTTCAGAACGTTCGGGTGTAGTTAATATTGGGTTAGAAGGTTTAATGGTAGTTGGAGCATTTATCGGGGTTATTTTCAATCTATCATTTGTTCATATATTTGGTAATGCAACACCGTGGATGGCATTACTAGCAGCTATGGTTGTCGCTTCATTATTCTCTATACTTCATGCGGTTGCATCTGTATCATTCAGAGCAGACCAAGTAGTTTCGGGTGTTGCAATTAATTTACTTGCTGTCGCATTGTGTTTATTCTTAGTGAAAAAGATTTACGGCAAAGGTCAAACGGACTTTGTTCAAGAACGTTTTTTACGTGATGATATTTGGTTACTTGAAAAAATACCGTTCCTTGGGCCAATGTTTTTCCAAAATGTCTATTGGACATCGGTATTAGCAATTTCGGTTGCGATTATCGCATGGGTTATTTTATACTTTACACCATTCGGTCTTCGTCTTCGTTCTGTTGGTGAACATCCAATGGCAGCTGATACAATGGGAATCAATGTAAGTCGTATGCGTTATATTGCGGTCATGATTTCTGGTGGATTAGCAGGGATTGGTGGAGCAATTTATTCGCAATCAATTTCACAAGACTTTGGTCATTCTACAATCAACGGACAAGGATTCATGGCTTTGGCGGCAATGATCTTTGGTAAATGGCATCCACTTGGTGCAATGGGAGCAGCTGTATTCTTTGGGTTTGCTCAAGCATTAAGTATTGTCGGTGGATCAATTCCGATTATTAAAGAAGTACCAAGTGTCTTCTTGTTAATCTTGCCATACGTGTTGACGATATTTGCTTTAGCTGGATTTATCGGTAAAGCTAACGCTCCACGTGCTTTAGGAACTCCATATATTAAAGGGAAACGTTAATAAGAGACATTGAAGAACTAGGCGATTTGCCTAGTTCTTTTTGTTTGTCGAAAAATACCGTCCACTGAAAGCGATAGAAATAGCCAACCACTTTCTTTTTCAATCCAATAAACAAAATAAATATCAAATTTTTATTTAGTTTTAACACTCAATAACCATTATGTACATGGAGTTCATTTGAATGTGTGGATAAATATCACTCTATTTGCAATCATTTAACAGCTACATGTATAGTGAATGTATTGGTTTGGCATATTAAATAGATAGGAGGGGATTTCGATGTTTCAATCCATCGAGTTAAAACAAGGTATTCATTTACATATTCGAAAAACGGATCAATTTAAAACGGTCAATTTTTCATTGAAATTCAAACAAATCTTGAGTGAAAAGTCTGCTGCACAAAGGTCAGTATTAGCGAATGTATTGCTTCATAGCAATAAACAGTATCCGTCCAATCCTGCGTTCCGTAGTGCCTTAGATGAATTGTACGGTACGTCAATGTATATGGATTCTTCTAAAAAAGGAAATGAACACATCATTACATTTATGGCTGAATCGGTAAATGATCAGTATTTGTCATCAAATGGTGTGTTAAATCAAGTCATTGATTTGTTTAAAACCGTCTTATTTAATCCGAATGCTGAACATCATGAATTTAAAGACAATATTGTGAACCGAGAAAAGGATTCGGTTATTCAGCGAATTGAATCGTTATATGATGATAAAACAAGATACGCACAGCATCGACTCATTGAATTACTACGTCCTAATCATCCTGCATCTATCGGAGCTAATGGAACAATTGAGGAAGTGGAGTCCGTTACCTCTAAATCACTATGGGAAGCATACCAACAGATGCTACGTGAAGATGAATTAGACATTTATATTGTTGGTGATGTCGATATGGACGAAATGACTGAAAAAATGAAGACTTTATTCCCATTAGAAGGACGCACGTTAGCTAATAAACAAGAAATGGAATTTAATGATGAACTTAATTCCAATTCATCACACGTAAAAGAAGTTCAAAATATGAAACAAGGTAAACTTCATATTGGGTTTGAAACACCAATAACATTTACGCATCCTAAATTTCCGATTATGCAAATTACGAATGGCATATTTGGTGGGTATCCACATGCGAAATTATTTATGAATGTTCGTGAAAAAGAAAGCTTGGCTTATTATGTTTCAAGTTCGTTCTCGTCATCCTATGGTTTAGTGTTTGTCATGGCCGGTATCGATGCGAGCAATGAAGAAAAAGCAATTAAATTAATTGATGACCAACTAGAAGCAATGAAAAATGGTGAAATTACACAAATGGAAATAGATCAGACGATTGCTATGCTTAAAAACCAATTAAAAGAAGCCTTAGATTCTGCAAGAGGTCAAATTGAAATATTTGATCAATACAAAGATTTGGGTGAAGCTTTTACCGTTGAAAATTGGTTCTCAAAATGGGAATCGGTTGGGAAAGAAGATATTCAAGAAATGGCTAAGACCATTGATAAAAAAATGGTTTACTTCCTATCTGGAAAGGAGGAACTAGCGAATGAAGGAACTTCACTTTAAACAAATAGACGAAAAAATGTACCATGAACAAATGGAAAATGGGTTAGATGTATACATCCTACCGAAAAAAGGATTTTCTAAAACTTTTGTGACATTTACGACAAAATATGGCTCGATTGATAATACATTTACACCGATGGGCCAAAATGACGTTGTAAAGGTTCCTGATGGAATTGCTCATTTTCTAGAGCACAAGATGTTTGAAAAAGAAGATGGAGACGTTTTCCAAAAGTTTAGTGGATTTGGAGCTTCTGCAAATGCTTTTACTTCCTTTACGCGGACTGCTTATTTATTTTCTTCAACAAATCATCTTTATGAAAATACAGAAACATTATTAAATTTTGTTCAAGAGCCTTACTTCACAGCTTCAACAGTTGAAAAAGAAAAAGGAATTATCGGCCAAGAAATAACGATGTACGATGACCTTCCAGATTGGCGTTTATATTTTGGAACAATTGATAATATGTATCATAATCACCCAGTAAAAATCGATATTGCTGGAACAATCGAGTCCATCGATAAAATTACAGCAGAGCATTTATATACATGTTATGAAACCTTTTACCATCCATCTAATATGTTGATGTTTGTGGTTGGAGCTGTTAATCCTGAAGAAATGATGGCCTATATAAAAGAGAACCAAAGTAAGAAAGAATTTGTTGAACCTACGACAATTAATCGTGTTTTTGAAGATGAACCAAGTGATGTAGCGGTGAAAGAAAATACATTAGAGATGGATGTTCAAAAACCTAAAGTATATGTTGGTCTTAAAGCGAAAGAAACATCTCTTCAAGGTGAAGAAATGTTAAAACACGAATTAGCTGTCCAACTTTCGTTAGAATTAGCATTTGGTCGTGCATCTGATTTCTATCATGAAGCTTATGAACAAGGCTGGATTGACGAGTCTTATTCTTTTGACTTTACATTAGAAAAAGGGTTCGGATTTGCCATTATTGGATCTGATACCTCTACTCCAGAAGAGTTAGTAACAGCTATAAAAAAACAATTAACTAAAATCGAAGAAAAATGGCCATTCGGTTTATCAGATTTAGATCGAGTACGCAAAAAGAAAATTGGCTTCTTCCTTAGAGCTTTAAATTCAGTTGAGTATATTGCGAATCAATTCACAAGATATGCGTTTAATGATATGAACTTGTTTGATGCTGTTCCGGTATTAGAAAAAATAACAGTTAGTGATCTTCAACATGCATTTGCCTCAATTCAAGGTGAGAGTCAACAAACAGTCTTTACAATTCAACCTAAAAAAGACCAGGCGAAGAAATGAAAAAATTCGCTTGTGTCTTTGGGGCATCGGGAGAAATCGGACAGGCAATATGCATAGAGATGGCGAAGTCTGGATGGAGTTTATATTTGCATTTCCATCAAAATATGGAGGCCGTCCTACATTTGCAAGAAAAACTCTCAACAACCTATCTAGACCAAGATTTTTTAATCATTCATGCTGATTTGTCTTCTACACAGGGTGCTGAAAATGCAATTGAATCCATTTTTGATGTAGAGGCGATTATATTTGCGAATGGGCAATCCCTATATAAATTATTAGAAGATACTTCCCCAACAGAAATGGATACTTTGTGGAAAACACATGTACAAAATCCAATGCACATTATCGGTAACCTAGCATCCAATTTGAGAAATCATCAAGTGTCTTATATCGTGCTCATTGGCTCGATATGGGGACAAACGGGTGCATCTGGTGAAGTGGTTTATTCAGCCGTAAAAGGTGCACAGCATGCTTTTGTGAAAGCATATGCTAAAGAAGCGGGATCATCAGGTGTGCGAGCAAATATCATTGCTCCTGGTATTATCGAGACACAGATGAATGCCGGCTTAGATGCAGAGGAACGGTCACAAATTCTAGATGAGATTCCTTTGCAAAGGTTAGGTAAAGCAAAGGAAGTAGCAAATATAGTCGGATTTTTAACAAGCGGAAAAGCTGATTACGTGACTGGACAAGTGATTGGCATCAATGGTGGATGGTACATATAATTGATTCCTTTACACATACTACTTGTGAAAAGGAGGGATTATCATGGCACTGTTAGAAAATTGGCAAAAGTGGACGAATTTCTTAGGCGCGAATGTCGAAACTGCGGAATCGACAGGTATGTCTAAAAAAGCAATTCAAACAACTGCTTTTCAAATTGGCGATTACTTAGCTAAAAATGTTGATCCTAAGAATGAACAAGAGCGAGTTTTATCAGATTTATGGTCTGTTGCAAATGAAGATGAACAACATGCATTAGCCAATATCGTGGTAAAACTTGTAAAACAAAAAAATGTTCATTAAATCAAAAGAAGGACATTGTTCCTTCTTTTCTTTTTTCCTTTTCTTACGTTACAAAATCAGATATGATAGAACTTATAAAGCTTTTAAAGGTCTTTGTTACATAATTCAAAGATGGTCACTTGTACTTATGATTTTCATGAATTTGTAAGCTGCTTATAAATGTTCTTTTTTCACACTATGGAAACGTTCACATTAGAAAGGTCGTAAAATGATGCGCGAATGGTATTTCGAATATGAGATTCAAATAAATCGTCCTGGATTACTTGGAGATATTGCATCCTTACTTGGTATGCTTAGAGTAAATATTGTAACGATTAATGGTGTAGACCAAGGAAGACGTGGGATGTTGCTTCGTGCTGAAAATGACGAACAATTAGAACGCTTTGAAGCCATTGTTTCGACAATGGAGACCATTCAAGTGACAAAATTCAGAGAACCTAAGTTAAGAGACATTTTAGCTGTTAGACATGGTCGATATATCCAACGTGATGCTGATGACCGTAAAACTTTCCACTTTGTTCGTGATGAGTTAGGATTACTTGTTGACTTTATGGCCGAACTCTTTAAACAAGAGGGGCATAAATTGATTGGAATCAGAGGAATGCCACGTGTAGGAAAAACTGAATCTGTCGTTGCGGCAAGTGTTTGTGCAAATAAAAAATGGGTTTTCCTTTCATCTACTATGATTAAACAAACGGTTCGAAACCAGTTAGCTGGAGATGAATTCAGTGATAATAACATTTTCATTTTAGATGGCATTGTGACAAGACAATCTTCAGATGAAAGACATTTGCAGTTAGTGAGAGAAATGATGCGTTTGCCATCAATAAAAGTTGTCGAGCATCCTGATATGTTTGTTCAACAATCAGATTTTTCTATTGAAGATTTTGATTACATAATTGAGTTACGGACAGATCCAGAAGAAGAAATAACATACGAAATGATGGAAAAAAATCACATGATGTCGCAGAATGGTGACTTTGGTGGTTTTAACTTTTAACAGGTAGGTGTTTTAATTGAGTGAACTTGGAACTCGTCTTAAAGAGGCGAGAACGGCAAAAGGTTATAGTTTAGAAGACTTACAAGAAATGACGAAAATTCAAAAACGTTATTTGGCCGGTATTGAAGAGGGAAATTATAGTATGATGCCCGGTCCATTTTATGTTCGTGCATTCATCAAACAATATGCAGATGCTGTTGGTTTGAATTCTGATGAATTGCTAGAATCATATAAACAGGAAGTACCGACCTCCTCTAAGGAAGAGGTATACCAAACAATGAACACAGCTCCTTCTAGAAGAAGACCAATTTCTCGATCATCGAGTCGAATTTCTGAAGTCTTCCCAATGATTCTAGTTGCATTGTTTATCATAGGTGCACTGGTTATATTCTGGTTCTTATATCAAAACATGGCACAAAAAGATGAGCCTACTGAAGATGAAGTAGGAGAAAATACGGTCATAATTGATAAGAAGGAAGAGCCAGAAACGCCTGTTGAAGAAGAGCCAGAAGAAGAGGAACCGGTTGAAGAAGAACCAGTTGAAGAACCTGAACCGACTCAAACAATTGAGGTTGGAACTGTAGAAGGGGAAACGACAAATTATACGCTTTCAGGAACAGATACGTTTGCTCTAAAAATTGTCGCTCGTGGTAATTCATGGGTAGAAGTTCGAGATCAAGCTGGTGTGAAACCATTATCACGAAATGTTGTTGCTGGTGAAACAGTTAATCTTGATTTGAGTGATGTGGAAACTGCACGAATCCGTATAGGAGCATCTCCACAAGTAGATGTTTTTATTAATGACGAAAAAGTTGAATACGGAACGCCAACTTCGGACAGAGTAACACAAAATATGATGATTCAATTTTCTAAACAGTAATAAACCGTAATAGTCATCTCTTACAAGATGGCTATTTTCTTTGAAACGAAAGGAGAAAGCACATGAACATTCCAAATCAAATCACTGTATCCAGAATTTTTATGATTCCATTGTTTGTTGTATTTATGTTAGTAGATTTTGGTTGGGGAACTCTTGAATTATTAGGAACTTCTTTACCAGTGGAGCATTTAATTGGAGCTATTATATTTATTTTTGCTTCAATTACTGATTTCATCGATGGGTATTACGCACGTAAACATAATCTTGTAACGAATATGGGGAAATTTTTAGATCCGCTAGCTGATAAACTTCTTGTTTCCGCAGCTTTAATCATATTAGTGGAACTTGGTTTTGCACCAGCGTGGATTGTTATTCTAATTATTAGCCGCGAGTTTGCAGTTACAGGATTACGCTTAATATTAGCTGATGAAGGTGAAGTAGTGGCAGCGAAACAATTAGGCAAAATTAAAATGTGGACTCAAATCGTCGCAATTTCTGCTTTACTATTACACAACATCATTTTTGAAATGTTCAATATTCCGTTTGGTACAATCATGCTTTATGTGTCATTGTTCTTTACAATTTGGTCAGGGTGGGATTATTTCTACGCAAACCGTCGTGTTTTACTTGACTCAAAATAGAGGAGATTCCAATTATGAACGCAGAGATTATTGCCGTAGGTTCAGAATTATTACTTGGACAGATTACCAATACAAATGCCCGATACATCTCTAGTCAATTAGCCGAATTAGGGATAAATGTTTATTATCATACTGTAGTTGGCGATAATGCGGATCGATTAAAGGATGCAATTCAACTTGCAGAATCGAGAGCGGATTTAATTATTTTCTCAGGTGGGTTAGGACCAACAAAAGATGATTTAACAAAAGAGACGATTGCTCAGCATCTTCACACGCAATTAGTAATGGATGATGTAGCTATGATTTCTATAGAAGCCTTTTTCAAACGCATTAATCGACCAATGACAGACAACAACAAAAAGCAAGCACTTGTATTGGAGAACTGCCAAGTTTTAGCCAACCATAACGGCATGGCACCTGGCATGTTTTATTCCAACCATGAAAAGATTTATATTCTTTTACCCGGTCCACCGAAAGAAATGGAACCGATGTTTCAACTTGAGGCGAAACCGCTATTAGCAAAATGGTTAAACCAAGGTGAAGTGATTGTTTCACATGTATTACGATTTTATGGTATCGGAGAAGCAGAGCTCGAAACGAAGATTCACGATTTATTAGATGTACAATCGAACCCAACGATTGCTCCTTTAGCTTCGGATGGTGAAGTGATGTTGCGTATAACGGCAAAGGCTTCTACCGATCAAGAAGCTAAGGTGTTAATTTCTCAATCAGAGCAATTGTTAATGGACCGTGTTGGTACTTATTTATATGGATACAATGACGATTCGTTAGCTTCAAGAACAGTAGAGGTCTTACAGGAAAAAAACTGGACGATTTCTGCTGCTGAAAGTTTGACTGCCGGATTGTTCCAATCAGAACTAGCAGCGATTCCAGGTGCAAGTGCCGTCTTAATAGGTGGTATGGTTACTTATTCAACTGAGTCTAAAATCACGCAGTTAGGGGTCCCGCAAGAAATAATTGAAGAACACGGTGTAGTGAGCGGAGAGTGTGCTGTTGCTATGGCTCTGCGGATTAAAGAAGCTTTTAATACCGATATTGGAGTGGGACTTACTGGAGCAGCAGGACCAACTTCACTTGAAGGTAAACCTGCAGGAACGGTTTGGATTGCTATTGCATTTCCAAATGGTATCGTGAAAAGCCATGAACTACATCTATCAGATATGAGAAATACGAATAGATTACGAGTTGTAAAGCGAACATGTTATGAAATTATCCATCAATTAACGAATCGAAATGAGTCATAATTTAAATATCAGACCTTAAAACGCCTGAAAATAAAGATTTGAGCAGTTATTCGTGCTCAAATTTTTATTTTGCCTAAAAATAAAGCGAATAAACGTTCGCTTTTTTCTTGTGTATTTCTCATAAACCAAGTATAGTAGAGACAGAAGTTAATTTTGTGTTTGAAACATAAGGAGGAACCATAAATGAGCGATCGTAAAGCAGCATTAGACATGGCGTTAAAACAAATTGAGAAACAATTCGGTAAAGGTTCAATAATGAAACTTGGCGAAAAAACGGATCGAGAAGTTTTGACGACTTCTAGTGGATCACTTGCACTTGATGTAGCACTTGGTGTTGGTGGGTATCCACGAGGACGAATCATTGAAATATATGGACCAGAAAGTTCAGGTAAAACAACAGTAGCACTTCATGCTATTGCTGAAGCACAAGCAGCAGGTGGGCAAGCAGCATTTATTGATGCTGAGCATGCACTGGATCCTGTTTATGCACAAAACTTAGGTGTTAATATTGATGAGCTTTTATTATCACAACCTGATACGGGTGAACAAGCACTAGAAATTTGTGAAGCATTAGTACGTAGTGGAGCAGTTGATATCGTGGTTATTGACTCAGTAGCTGCCTTAGTTCCAAAAGCGGAAATTGAAGGGGAAATGGGTGACTCACACGTTGGATTACAAGCTCGTTTGATGTCTCAAGCCCTACGTAAACTTTCTGGCGCAATTAGTAAATCAAAAACAACAGCTATTTTCATTAACCAAATTCGTGAAAAAGTTGGCGTTATGTTTGGTAACCCTGAAGTAACACCTGGTGGTCGTGCACTTAAATTCTATAGTTCTGTTCGCTTAGAAGTACGTCGTGCAGAAGCTATTAAATCAGGTAATGATTTCATGGGGAATAAAACAAAAATTAAAGTTGTTAAAAATAAAGTAGCACCACCTTTCCGTACGGCTGAAGTCGATATCATGTATGGTGAAGGTATTTCACGTGAAGGTGAAATCGTAGATTTAGGTGTAGAAATGGATATCGTTAACAAGAGTGGTTCTTGGTACGCATACAATGATGATCGTCTTGGACAAGGTAGAGAAAATGCGAAACAATTCCTTAAAGATAACCAAGCAACACGTAATGAGATTGCTCAAAAAATTCGAGCGGCTTACGGTATGATGGCGACAGCTTATACAATTGCTGCCCATGACGATGAAGAAGAAGAATTTGAATTACTAATTGATGAAAAATAGGATTCAATTGATAACCTACCAATTAATTTGGTAGGTTGTTTTCATCTTACGAGACTCGTGAATCCTTGACAGAGTATTTCTACATCTATACAATTAAAATTGTATAATTTCCAAATGAAATCAATAGGGCTACGTAGTTTAAAGCTATGTATACAAGCCTACTGAACATGAAAATGAAATAGCAAGAGGAGGTGTTCGAATGATTGAAATACTCATCTCCGCTTTGATTGGTCTTTTCGTCGGTGCCGCTGTAAGTTATTTTCTTGTAAAAAATGTGAATGATTCTAAAGTGACTGGTGCGAAGCAGTCAGCTGTTCTCATCGTTGATGAGGCGAAGCGAGAAGCGGAAGCTTTGAAAAAAGAAGCACTATTAGAAGCAAAAGATGAATCTCACAAATTGAGATCTGAAGCAGAATCTGACATTCGTGAACGCCGAGCTGAACTGCAAAAACAGGAAAATCGGTATTTACAAAGAGAAGAAAACCTTGATCGTAAGGATGATGCTCTTAACAAAAGAGAAGCGGGTCTAGAGCGTAAAGATGACGCTCTGACTGAAAGACAACAGCATATCGAGCAGATGGAAAGCAAAGTGGCTGAATTAGTTGCAAAAGCACAAACCGAATTAGAACGCATATCTGCGTTAACTCGTGAAGAAGCTAAAGGCATTATTCTACAACAAGTAGAAAATGAGTTATCTACTGATATTGCAGTGATGACGAAAGAATCTGAAACTCGTGCAAAAGAAGATTCAGACAAAAAAGCACGAGAAATTCTATCCCTAGCTATTCAGCGTTTTGCAGCAGATCATGTGGCAGAGACAACAGTTTCTGTTGTTACCTTGCCAAATGATGAAATGAAGGGTCGTATTATTGGTCGTGAAGGCCGAAATATACGCACACTTGAGACACTTACTGGTATTGACTTGATTATCGATGATACACCAGAAGCAGTAATCTTATCTGGTTTCGATCCAATTCGTCGTGAAACAGCTCGTCTTGCACTTGAAAAATTAGTTCAAGATGGTCGAATTCATCCTGCACGAATTGAAGAAATGGTTGAGAAGTCAAGAAGAGAAGTAGATGAGCAAATCCGAGAAATTGGTGAGCAAACTACCTTTGATGTTGGCATTCATAATTTACATCCTGATTTAATTAAGATCATGGGTCGTATGCGTTACCGTACAAGTTATGGACAAAACGTTTTGAAACATTCAAAAGAAGTTGCCTTCTTAGCGGGATTGTTAGCTGCTGAACTTGGCGAAGATGTAACATTAGCTAGACGTGCTGGTTTACTACATGATATTGGGAAAGCAATTGACCATGAAGTGGAAGGTAGTCACGTTGAGATTGGTGTAGAACTTGCTACGAAGTACAAAGAGCATCCAGTCGTTATTAATAGTATCGCTTCCCATCATGGTGACACTGAAGCAACTTCTGTCATTGCAGTTCTAGTTGCTGCTGCAGATGCATTATCAGCTGCTCGTCCAGGTGCTAGAAGTGAAACACTAGAAAACTATATTCGCCGTTTGGAGAAACTAGAAGAAATTTCTGAGTCTTATGATGGTGTTGAGAAATCATTCGCTATTCAAGCAGGACGTGAAATTCGCATTATGGTTCGTCCAGAACAAATTGATGACATTACTGCTCATCGATTAGCTCGAGATATTCGTAAGCGAATTGAGGAAGAATTAGATTATCCTGGGCATATTAAAGTAACAGTTATTCGTGAAACACGCGCTGTAGAATATGCAAAATAATAGTAAGTAAAGGGGGGCTTCATAAAGAAGCCTTTTTTTATTGAAACAGAAAGAAGGAATTTGAATGAAAGTATTGTTTATTGGTGACATCGTCGGTTCAATTGGCCGAGATACATTAGAAGATTATTTACCTCGATTAAAAAGAAAATATCAACCTGACGTTGTCATAGCAAACGGTGAAAATGCTGCATCGGGTCGTGGGATTACTAAATCCATTTTTCAATCATTACTGCATATGGGTGTTGATGTGGTGACAATGGGAAATCACACGTGGGATCAAAAAGAAATTTTCGATTTTATTGACGAGACAGATTATTTAATTAGACCTGCCAACTTTTCAGATGAAGCACCAGGAAAAGGGATGACGACAATTTCAAAAAACGGCCATACCTTATCTGTTATCAATCTCCATGGTCGTACATTCTTACCTCCGCATGATGACCCGTTTAAAAAAGCAACAGAACTAGTGAAAGAAGCAAAAGAAATTTCATCATTAATTTTTGTGGATTTCCATGCAGAAGCAACGAGTGAAAAAATTGCACTAGGCTGGCATTTAGATGGAGAAGTTTCAGCTGTCGTTGGAACGCACACACATGTACAAACAGCTGATGCAAGAATTTATCCGAATGGAACTGCTTATATTACAGATGTAGGCATGACAGGACCATATGATGGCGTATTAGGTATGAAAAAAGAAGATGTCTTATATCGATTCCAAACAAATATGCCGGCACGTTTTGAAGTGCCAAAAACAGGACGCTCCGTAATAAGTGGTGTTTTTATAGATATCGATAATCAATCAGGAAAAGCTACATCGATCGAGCGAATTTATATTAACGAAGATTATCCGTTTCAATCTTAGGTTCTTCTTTTTTCCATCGACCTCGCATACAGTGAGTCAAGGACATTGACACTAAAGTCCAACTCACAGCAAGTATAAGGAGGAATAGAGATGGAATCATTAAAAGTATCTTCGAGATCAAATCCTAATTCAGTAGCTGGTGCATTGGTTGCTGTAATTCGAGACAAAGGGTATGCAGAAATGCAGGCAGTAGGCGCAGGAGCATTAAATCAAGCAGTGAAGGCGGTTGCTATAGCAAGAGGGTTTGTAGCACCTAGTGGAACCGATTTAATTTGTTCACCAGCTTTTACTGATATCATTATTGCTGGTGAAGATCGAACGGCTATTAAATTGTTGGTTGAAAAAAGAGTAAGATCATAACCAGTAAGGGGCTATCTCAAAGGTCATTTAGTGACTGAGAGATGGTCCCTTATTTTTGTGCATTGATAACACATTTTCATGCCTCTAGCGAAGCGATGCATAAACAGAAACGGAAACACCAACTTGGAGGACAAGCTCTTATCATAGATAAGTAAACATCTTGTGTTATATCAAATGTAAACGCTAGGTGAGCAACTGAATCTCTCGGTGTCTTTATTTGTCGAAAACAAGACAATTCTAGTAATGACCTTGTAGGTTTGGTACTTCTTTCAGTATAATAAATGAATGTAGATTTAAACCGATGTGACTAGGCAAAGGAGTGTTCTCGTGAACGAAGAACAGCGATTAAATAGTTCTCAAGTGAAAGAAATAAATCCGCAAAACAAGGAAAGTAAAGACTATAGTCAATACTTTCAATCTGTTTATGTTCCTCCTAACTTAAAAGAAGCAAAAAAAAGAGGGAAAGAACAAGTTGAATACCAACATGATTTTGGCATTGAACCTGAGTTTGCAAATATGGGGATTGGTCGAAAGTTTTATATTCGGACTTATGGCTGTCAAATGAATGAGCATGATACTGAGGTTATGGCAGGAATATTTATGGGTCTTGGATATGAACCTACGAACACTATTGAAGAGGCAAATGTGGTCTTATTAAATACTTGTGCCATTCGTGAAAATGCAGAAAACAAAGTGTTCGGTGAGTTGGGTCATTTAAAATTATTGAAACGAAATAATCCAGATGTATTAATTGGTGTGTGTGGATGTATGTCTCAAGAAGAATCGGTGGTTAATAAAATTCTCAAGACATATGATCAAGTCGATATGATTTTTGGTACTCATAATATTCATCGTTTGCCTAATATTTTGCACGAAGCTTATTTATCAAAAGAGATGGTAATTGAGGTTTGGTCAAAAGAAGGCGATGTCATTGAAAACTTGCCTAAAGTGAGACGCGGGGAAATAAAAGCATGGGTGAACATTATGTATGGCTGTGATAAATTCTGTACATATTGTATCGTTCCTTATACACGTGGGAAAGAACGCAGTCGACGTCCTCAAGATATTATTCAAGAAGTGCGACACCTTGCTGCACAAGGTTATAAGGAAATAACATTATTAGGTCAAAACGTAAATGCTTATGGGAAAGATTTAGATGACTCTTCGTATCGATTAGGCAATTTAATGGATGACTTACGTTTAATTGAAATTGAAAGAATTCGGTTTACAACTAGTCACCCTCGTGATTTTGATGATCACTTAATAAGTGTTTTAGCCAAACGTGGAAATCTTGTCGAGCATGTTCACTTACCAGTCCAATCTGGATCAACAAGTATGCTGAAATTAATGGCACGTAAGTATAGCCGAGAGCAATATTTGGAATTGGTACAAAAAATCAAGTATGCTATACCTAATGTGGCATTAACGACTGACATTATTGTTGGATTCCCAAATGAAACAGAAGAACAATTTGAAGAAACCATGTCTTTATATAGAGAAGTTGGATTCGAAATGGCATACACGTATATTTATTCCCCTCGTGACGGCACACCTGCTGCGAAGATGGAAGACAATGTGCCAATGGAAGTGAAAAAAGACCGTCTACAACGTTTAAACAACTTGGTTAATCAATTCGCACTTGAAGCGATGGAAAGATATAATGGTGAAGTTGTTGAAGTGTTGGTAGAAGGTGAAAGTAAGAAAAATCCCGATGTTCTTGCCGGTTATACAAGAACGAGCAAATTAGTTAACTTTGTAGGACCAAAAGATATTATCGGAAAGCGTGCATTAATTAAAATCAATCAAACAAAAACATGGTCATTATATGGAGAACTTATTGAAGTCCTATCCGGCCAAGAAGTGGGTGTCTTATGACAACAGAATTTACAAAAGACGATATTATTGCGAAAGCAAAAGAAATTGCAGATATGATCGCACAAACAGAAGAAGTTGATTTCTTTAAACGAGCAGAAGCTCAAATTAATGAAAATCAAAAAATCCGTGAAAAGATTGCAAGCTTGAAAAGTTTACAAAAACAAGCTGTTAATTTCCAACATTATGGAAAAGAAAAAGCTTTGTCTTTAATTGAAGGGAAAATCGAGAAAATTGAAGAAGAAATTGATACGATCCCGATTGTTCAAGAGTTTAAGCAATCCCAAATGGATGTAAATGATTTGCTTCAACTTGTTTCGAATACAATTGCAAATCAAGTGACGAACCAAATTATCGAATCCACTGAGGGAGATATTCTTCGTGGTGAAACTGGATCACGCGTTCAAAACAGTAAACCTGGTTCTTGTGAATAATTTGACTCGGAAGCACAGCTATTCCCCTAAAAAGGAATGAGTTGTGCTTTTTCTTTTGACATCAATCTATATAAAATGCACAAAGTTACGACGAAGAAAAAACAATGTGCTTTCACCTAATGGGTAATTCGTGCATATGATGAATGGAATCGAACGGAGGAGGATGGGTTTGAAATATCTACGTCAAATTGTGACAAAAGCCGTCGTGGCCAAAGGGAAGAAAAAAGTCGAAGCTTGTGAAACGCTTCGTCCACCTAACAACCCTTCCAGCATTTTAGGGTGTTGGGTCATTAATCATACGCATTCAGCGAAGAAACACGGAAAATTTGTGGAAGTGACAGGGAAGTATGAAGTCAATGTTTGGTATGCGCATCACGACCATTCGAAAACATCCGTATTTTCTGAAACAGTTCCATACAGAGATCGTATAAAACTTCATTATCGAGATGGAGAATCACACGGATCTGAAGAAGTGCATGTACGAGTTTTACAACAACCAAATTGTACGGAAGCCATCATTACACCTGATGGAGAGCAGTTCCAAGTAACTGTGGAGCGGGAGTTGTTGGCTGAAGTTGTTGGTGAAACAACAGTTTGTATTTCAGTTCACCCTTCAGATTTTGAAGAGGAATGGGTATATCAAGATGAAAGTTCGTCATCTTCATCTACATCCTCATTTAACGAATCAAAAGAATCGTCTTCATTTTAATGAGCCGGAAAACATCCGGCTCTTTTTTTTCTTTTAAGGATATTGTGCATGTAGAAATTTCAACTTAATAGTAGGAATGTAGATTAGATTGCTTTTGGAATTTCTAGTTCGTTGTATTAGTGAAATGAAATAACATCTAAAATACAAAGATGTAGCAATTGTTGTTTTTCTCATCACGTGTTTTGTTATAATGAAGGAATAGCTTCAACAATTGAAAGAGGTATCAACATGACAACTTACACGCCAATGATTCAGCAATACCTAACAGTTAAATCTGAATACACCGATGCTTTTTTATTTTTTCGCTTAGGTGATTTTTACGAACTCTTTTTTAATGATGCAGTAGAAGCATCTCAAATATTAGAAATAACATTGACCAGTAGAGATGGCGGATCGAAAGAACGTATCCCTATGTGTGGTGTTCCACATCACGCGGCTCAAAATTACATAGAAACATTGATTCAAAAAGGATATAAAGTAGCCATTTGTGAACAAGTTGAAGATCCTAAAGTTGCAAAAGGTGTCGTTAAGAGAGAAGTCGTTCGATTAATTACGCCTGGTACGATTATAGAAGGAAAGAATATGGATAGTAAATCGAATCATTTTATTGCTTCTGCAGAAGAAATAGATGAATCACGATATGCGTTCTGTTACTTAGATTTATCGACTGGCGAAGGGTCAAGTACTATTCTGAATGGTGATGAAAAAAGCTTGATGCAAGAACTACAAACATTATCAATTCGAGAACTTATCGTATCTGAACATATGTATGTATTATTGTCTGAATTTGCTAAAGCACAATCGATTTTATTATCCATTGAAGAAAGTGAGAAAGTGGGAATTTCACATCTTCCTTATTTTGAAGAGAATCCGGTTGAAGTTCATGATGCTTGTGATCGATTAATTCAATATTTACATCGAACACAAAAGCGCTCGCTCGAACATATTCAACCTTTTGCGTATCAAGAAAGAAATACATTCCTATCGATCGATTTTCATTCGAAACGAAATTTAGAATTGATACAGTCGATACGTGGTGGAGACCAAAAGGGTTCCCTTTATTGGCTTCTAGATGAAACGAATACAGCAATGGGTGCACGAAAACTAAAACAATGGTTACATCAGCCCTTAGCGAATCGTCTGCAAATCGAGGACCGTCAAAACATTGTCGAAGAAATGATTGAGGCATATTTCGTTCGTGCGGATTTACGTGAAGCACTAAAAGAAGTTTATGATTTAGAGCGATTAATTGGAAGAATCTCATTTGGGACTGCTAGCGGAAGGGATTTAAGCCAGTTAAGACAATCTTTAATGCAAATTCCTTTTATTAAAGCGCATTTAAATTCTAGTAAGTTAATAGCTTTACCAAAATTAGCATCAGCTTTAGATGAGTGCTTGGAAGTTGTTGAATTACTTCAAACCGCAATTGCAGAACATCCTCCTTTGTCAGTAAAAGAAGGAGATATTATAAAAGATGGATACCATGAGCGCTTAGATGAACTAAGATATGCGAAAAAGAATGGGAAAGAGTGGATTGCCGCACTCGAACAAAAAGAGCGAGAACGCACCGGTATCAAAGGACTAAAAATTGGTTATAATCGTGTGTTTGGCTATTTTATTGAAATTACAAAGTCCTACGTTCATCTAGCGGATGCTACTCGATATGAGCGTAAACAAACGTTGGCCAATGCAGAACGTTATATTACCGATGAATTAAAAGAAAAAGAATCAATTATATTAACCGCTGAAGAAGAGAGTCTAGCACTTGAATATACTTTGTTTGTTGAAATTAGAGAGAAGGTAAAAGCATTTATTCCACGTGTTCAAAAGGTGGCTTCTCAAATTAGTGAATTAGATGTCTTTGCTAGTTTTGCTGAAGTTGCGGACCATTACAGATTAACAAAGCCAGCCTTTCATGACGGGCATGAACTGAAAATTATAAACGGCCGTCACCCAGTGGTTGAAAAAATGATGAATAAACAACACTATATTCCAAATGATTGTTCCTTAACAACTGAACAAAATATGCTCCTAATTACAGGGCCAAATATGTCAGGTAAAAGTACGTATATGCGACAAGTAGCTATCACCGTTATTATGGCTCAAATGGGTTGTTATGTTCCTGCTGAGGAAGCGTTATTGCCTATAACCGATCAAATTTTCACTAGGATTGGTGCAGCTGATGATTTAGCTTCAGGGCAAAGTACATTTATGGTGGAGATGCTCGAGTCCACATTTGCTATTACGCATGCGACTGAGCGAAGTTTATTGCTATTTGATGAAATAGGGCGAGGAACATCAACATACGACGGTATGGCCCTTGCACAAGCCATGATGGAGTATATACACACAGAAATAAAAGCGAACACTTTATTTTCCACGCATTACCATGAATTAACTGGACTTGAAAATGAATTAGACAAGCTAAGAAATGTTCATGTTTCTGCTGTTGAACAAAGTGGTAAAGTTGTTTTTCTGCATAAAGTTAAAAATGGTCCTGCAGATAAAAGTTATGGAATCCATGTTGCTGAACTAGCTCAATTACCAGAACCGATTATTCAACGTGCGCGCTTAATATTAGAACAATTAGAACAAGAAAATAAAAGAGACTCCCAAGTCGCTCAAAATGTATTAAATGAGCAATTATCCTTCTTTGGGACTGAATCAGTTGATTCTGCGCAACAACAAACTAATCTTAAAGCAAATGAAACAATTGAATTAATTCGTAGCATAGACATATCCAATACAACACCCTTGAAAGCACTTCAATATTTACATGAATTACAACAAAAAATAGACAAGTAGAATAAATAGAAAGGAGTTGTGCTTATGGGACATATTCGTTTAATGGATGAACCTTTGTCGAATAAAATTGCTGCAGGTGAAGTTGTTGAACGACCAGCGTCTGTCGTAAAAGAACTTGTTGAAAATGCGATTGATGCGGGTAGTACTTCGATTGATGTCTTCCTAGAAGAAGCGGGACTGCAAACCATCCATGTAACGGACAATGGAAGTGGGATGGATGAAGAAGATGCCGTCCTTTCTTTTTCAAGACATGCCACAAGCAAAATTTCGAATGAGCATGACTTGTTCCGTATTCGAACACTCGGATTTAGAGGCGAAGCTCTTGCAAGTATCGCTTCCGTTTCAAAGGTATCGCTATGGACTTCCGATGGCGTTACATCAGGCACTCATATTGAGATTGAAGGCGGTTATATAAAAAAACAAACAGCTGGTGCATTACGAAAAGGAACAGATATTAAAATCTCCCAATTGTTTTACAATACTCCAGCTCGGTTAAAGTACATGAAAACTATTCAAACTGAGTTAGGTCATATTATTGATTTACTTAATCGTTTGGCATTATGCTATCCATCCGTTGCATTTAAGTTAACACATGGTGAGCAAACTTTATTGCAAACAAATGGTCGTGGTGATTTACAACAAGTAATAGCAGCGATTTATGGTATCTCCATTGCTAAAAAAATGATCGCATTTGAAGGAGAGTCTGCAGATTATCGGATTTATGGATACGCTTCATTGCCGGAAATCACAAGGGCTTCTAAAAACTATTTAACACTATTTGTAAACGGTAGGTGGGTAAAACATTATACAGTGCAACAATCAATTGTAAATGCCTACCATACCTTTTTACCAATTGATCGATACCCGCTGGTCATTCTTCAAATTGAAGGAGATCCGTTCCTAACTGATGTAAATGTTCATCCTTCCAAACAGCAAATTCGACTTAGCAAAGAAAAGGAATTAATGCAGCTAGTCGAAGAGACGATTCGTAAAACCATTCGTTCGGTTATGCGTGCACCAGAAATTGTCGAGAAAACAAAAAAAGTTTCTACTCCAAGTGAGCAGATGGACTTGTGGAAATCTACGCCCCCACCAGTCAAGTCTTCTTATGTAAAAGAAGTTCCTTCTTTACCAACGTTCAATAAAGAAGTGGATTTTAACGTAATAAAGGAAACTCAGGAAACACACGCAATGCCAATTTCTGAAGATGAAGATATTGAAACTTTAAAAACGGCATCAAATGAGCCGTTTCCTGAACTTGATATCGTTGGTCAAATCCATGGAACATATATTATTGGTCAAAGTGCAGATGGATTTTATTTAATTGATCAGCACGCAGCTCAAGAGCGCATTAAGTATGAATTTTTCCGAGAAAAAGTGGGGGACGTTCAGTCTGAAGAAAGACAATCGCTTCTTATTCCACTTTCGTTCCATTATTCAGCTGATGAGGCACTAAAAGTAAAAGAACATCAACTTGTACTTGAGGAAATAGGCATCTTTCTAGAAGAATTTGGGCCAACTACGTTTATCGTGAGGGAGCATCCCGTTTGGTTCCCCAAAGGATTTGAAGAAGAGATCGTGAAGGAATTAATTGAACAAGTACTAAATGATCGCCGTCCAGATATCAAAAAACTTCGAGAAGAGGCAGCGATTATGATGAGTTGTAAACGTTCAATAAAGGCGAATCACTTTTTAACGAAGGAAGACATGTCTATGTTAATCAAGGATTTAAAGAATACCGAACATCCATTTACATGTCCACATGGGCGACCAGTGATTATCCATTTCACCACTTACGAAGTGGAAAAGATGTTTAAACGAGTTATGTAATATTTTTAGCAACAAAATTAAAGAGGTGTTCCTAAAATCATGAAAAATGATTTTAGGAACACCTCTTTTCTCTTTCAAAAAGGAAGTGGCTGTTTTCATTTCTACCGCTATCCGAAGTTACGAGGCCAATAAAAACAAGTAGAGCAAAATCAATCATTACTCTACTTACTTTATTAAATACTTATTGGAAGCCTCCATTATAAAAATCAGACGTGTTGATCTACTAAAATTGGATTTCCATCTGGATCTTCAATCGTAAAGCTTGCTGGACCTTCGCTTGTTTCGTTTGCTTCAGCCAACATCTTTATTCCTTTTTCTTTTAGCTGCTTTTGAAGATCCCGAATGTCAGAATAGGAATCGAGATTTTCGGCATTTTGGTTCCATCCAGGATTAAAGGTTAGAATGTTCTTTTCAAACATGCCTTGAAACAATCCTATTACACAACTCTCATTCTTAAGAATGAGCCAGTTTTGAGTAATATCCCCACCTAATACTTGAAATCCTAGCGTTTCATAAAATGATTTTGATTTTTGAATGTCTTTAACATTTAAACTGATTGAAAAAGCTCCTAGATTCATAGTTCCTCCTTTAAACAATTCGAAATATTCAGATATACAAAATTAGTATAAGTGAGTATATTGAATTTCACAACCTAGCACAGTTTAAAAAACGAAGAGTTAAGTTATGTGATATTTATACCATACTTATTGAAAGGTGCACTCTTGCATATTTGATTTTTGAATAATTTAAGCTCTATTAAAGCGGGTTAGCAGTGATTGAAGTGAAAGGCGTAAAACATCTGCTCCTGCATCGCTGCGCTAGCTTCGTCGCAAAGATGAGAACTATGGTTCTAATCTTTCCAGCGGGAAAAGCGTGTCCTGGTGAGACCCCACAGTCGCTTGCGACGAGGAGGCTCACGGACCGCCCGCGGAAAGCGTTCGCCTGTAACGGAAATGAACAATATCTTTATATAGAGCAATAAAAAGAAAGCCACCCTATCTCGATAATGCGAGATAGGGTGGCTTGATAAATAAACTATGTGTACATGTTCACTAGTCTCAAGAAAAATGGTAGCCCTTTTTAAATGGCCATGAAAGCCACAACAAATCACTTTATAAGATATTATTCAGCTCAATCTTCATCCTGAATATCTTCGTTAAACCACAATGGATCATCATTATCAACTTCACCATTATAATTAATCAATATTTCTTGACCAGCTTCAATATCCGTATAGGCATAAAAATCGAATGTGTGGTTTTCGAAATTTATATCGTAATGCGCATTAGGCGTATAAGAATGGTTGAATAACATTCCGTAACCTAGCACGATCGCCGTATGGTTTGCACCATATTCAAAAGCATAATCGGCTAGCAATGTCTTTTCAATGTGTTCATGTTCATCATTTGGATAGGGAAGTACAGGTGCTGCGTGAAACAACACACCTTTTGCGATGTTTTCAGTTGCAAAAACACCACGTTTAAATTCTCCATCACTCAATGTAGAAATTTTAATTTCGATCATTTTTTCACCTTCTCCGTCTAATTTCAGTAGGAATCTTTGCTGAGTTTGTCAGATAAGGTCTACTCGATTCAGAGTCGATTATACCATGTTTTCAATCGATGAAAAAATAAATCGGTTCTTTACTCTTTTTCAGTTAAACCATTAAAAATCGTATCAATGTTCCATTTCATCATTTTTATATACGTATCCCCATCTTCGCCAGTCTTCCCAATGGAATCTGTAAATACTTTTCCGTAAATAGGGACACCTGTTTCAGAAGAAACCATTTCCATACTACGAGGATCAATACTCGTTTCGACAAAGAGAACAGGATTTTCTTTTGAACGAATGAAATCTACAATTGAACTAACTTGTTCAGGCGATCCTTGATTTTCGGAATTAATTTCCCAAATATATGCGGCTTCAAAATCGTAAGCTGCAGAGAAATATTTAAATGCCCCTTCACTTGTGATCAAAAGACGTTGTTCTTTAGGAATTTCTTTATATCGAGCAACTGCTTCATCATGTAATTTTTCTAATTCAGCGATATACGCTTTTGCGTTCTCTTCATAAACATCTGCATGGTCTGGATCTACTTTGATGAAACCATCACGTGCATTTTCTGCATATTTTATCCCGTTACGAACATCTAACCAAGCGTGTGGATCTTCTTCACTTTCTTTGCCCTTAGATGTTAAATACATAGGCGTAACACCTTCACTTAAACGAAAGACCGGGGCATCGTCACCTGATTTACCTGCTGTTAACAACAGCTTTTCAAACCACGAGTTGCCACCTTCGAGGTTCAATCCATTATAAAAAACAATATCAGCATCTGTTGTCAATTGAACATCTTTTGGAAGTGGATCATATTCATGCGGGTTTGATCCGACCGGTGCTAATGAATGAATTTCTACGCGGTCACCACCAACGTTTTTTGCAATATCGTAAAGAATTGAATAGGTCGTAATCACTTGAATTTTATCGGATGATGAATCCGTTTTCTCATCTTGATTCCCACACCCTGCTAATGACAACAGAACAATAAGTATAGTGAAAATCCCTAAAATTTTTATTTTCATTTTTATTTCCTCCAATTAAATCTAAGTTGAAAAAGGTTTTCTTTTGAAGTTTTTCATTGAACGCCATAGTAAGCCTTGTTTAGGTGAAAAAATAAATGCCAAAATGAATAAGAAAGTTGCTGCAAGAACAATTGTTGCCCCTGATGCCAGATTATAAGTGTAACTAAAATACAGTCCAATAATTGATGACAGAATCCCTAGCCCTGCAGACAGATATAGCATGACCCATAATCTATTCGTTAGTAAATAGGCTGTAGAAGCGGGAGTAATCAGCATCGCTACTACAAGAATGATGCCAACTGTTTGAAGAGAGGCAACTGTAACTAAAGTTAGTAAAACCATTAAGAAGTAATGGATGACTCTTACTGGTAGTCCGTAAGCTCGAGCCATTGTAGGATCAAACGAGCTAACTAGTAATTCTTTATAGAATAGATAGATACTAACCAATACGATGATTCCAATAAACAAAGTGGTCCACATCTCATCTGGTCGAACAGCTAACACGTTACCAAAGAGAATGTGATATAAATCGGTACTACTTTTCATCATCGTAATGAGAATAATCCCTAAAGCAAACGCTGCAGTAAACATAATCCCAATTGATACATCGTTTTTAATTCGACTATTTTGACTAATGAAGCCAATACCTAGGGCAGTTAATACACCGGTAAAGACAGCACCAAAAAAGAAATTTATTCCAATCATATAAGAAAGTGCGACTCCGGGAAGAACAGCATGTGAAATGGCATCGCCCATTAAGGCCATTCCTCGTAAAATGATAAAACAGCCAATCACTCCACAAATAATTCCGACCATGATGGAAGTGAGTAAGGCTTTTTGTAAAAAGCCATATTGAATAATGCCCTCAATAAAGTCCATCATACAAACACCTCCGTGTCTGGCTTAGTTTGAAAAGGTTGATTATAAGCACGACCGATTATTTCAGGAGCAAATACTTTTTCAACTTCACCATATTCAATAAGTTCTTTATTTAATAAAATCAATTGATCAAAATAATCAGCTGCTTTACTTAAATCATGATGGACAACCACGACCGTTTTACCTTGATTGCGTAATTGTTTTAAAACAGAGATTATCGTTTCTTCACTCGTAATATCTACTCCAACAAATGGTTCATCTAAAAAATACATATCCGCTTTTTGGACCAATGCTCTTGCCAAAAACACCCTTTGTTGTTGTCCTCCTGAAAGTTCTCCAATTTGTCGATTGCTATATGATTCAATCCCTACTTGCTTTAAACATTCAAGAGCCCAGATTTTATGTTCTTTTTTAGGACGTTTGAAGAGACCTAGGTTCGGATAAGTTCCTAGCAAAACCGTATCCAATACGGTAATTGGAAAATCCCAATCAATATCATTTCGTTGGGGGACATATGCAACCTTTGTTTTCATTTCTTTAATTGAATGACCGAGTATACGGATTTCTCCACTATCTTTTTTTATTAAATTAAGCATGGCTTTTAATAGAGTGGACTTACCTGCACCATTGGGTCCGATTATTCCAACTAAGTTTCCTTCATTTATCGAAAAATTGATGTCACTTAAGGCAGTATTGCCTAGATATGAACATGATAAATGTTTAACTTCGATTGCTAAACTCATAATGTTTCCTCCTTTTAAAATATATTATTCTATAAAAATACTTTTACTAACGCATAATATTTTCTGGATAATAAAAAAGTTTCCTTAATGCAACTATATGCATCTAAAGTCAAAAAAGCAACTTTTTTAAAAAGAAAAGGATGATGTATTTGTTAGTTACAGCAAAAACTCTTTTAGAATGTTAAACATTGTTGGCATAATAATCATTCGAGAAATGCAAAACTTTTTCAAATGGAGAACATAGTGATTCTGAAAATAATTTCAATATTTTTTTATTGTGAATGAAAGGGAACGTTGTTTGATATACATTGAAATAGGAAAAACAGTATAATTAGAGGGTATACATACTTCTTGATATCACGTATTTAAAAGGAATTAATGAGGGGGTTTATAAATGGGTGAATACATGCTTGCGATTGATCAAGGAACAACAAGTTCTAGAGCCATTCTGTTTAATAAAAAAGGTGACCTCGTACATACTGCACAAAAAGAATTTCAGCAATATTTTCCGAAACCAGGATGGGTCGAACATAATGCAAATGAAATATGGGGTTCTGTCTTATCTGTGATTGCAGCTGTATTAACAGAGAGTGGGATTCAGCCTACAGATATTAATGGAATAGGAATCACCAATCAACGTGAAACGACCGTTGTCTGGAATAAAAAAACGGGTCGACCTATTTATAATGCAATTGTCTGGCAATCTAGACAAACCCAATCAATAGTAGATCGTCTCAAAGAAGATAATTTGGAAGATTGGTTTCAAAACAAAACCGGTTTACGTTTAGACCCTTATTTCTCTGGTACGAAAGTAAAGTGGATATTAGAGAATGTTGAAGGGGCAAAAGAATTAGCGGAACAAGGTGATTTATTATTCGGAACTATTGACTCATGGATTATTTGGAAACTATCGAATGAAAAAGTTCATGTAACAGATTATTCGAATGCTTCACGTACGCTATTATTTAATATTCATGAATTAAAATGGGATGAAGAAATTTGTGAAAAGCTTTCCGTTCCTTTATCCATGCTTCCAAAAGTAGCATCTTCTTCTGAAATATATGCAGACACTGACCCTTCTGTCTTTTTTGGAGCTGCTGTTCCAATTGCAGGGGTAGCGGGTGATCAACAAGCAGCTTTATTTGGACAATGCTGTTTTGAAAAAGGTATGGCGAAAAACACATATGGTACAGGCTGTTTTATGTTGTTAAATACTGGTGAAGAAGCGGTCAAGTCTGAACATGGACTCTTAACGACAATTGCATGGGGACTTGATGGAAAAGTGAGTTATGCATTAGAAGGTAGCGTTTTTGTAGCAGGATCTGCTATTCAATGGTTGAGAGACGGTCTTCGAATGTTAAAACAAGCTTCTGATAGCGAATCTTATGCAAAGAAAGTTGATTCTACAGAAGGTGTATATGTAGTGCCGGCTTTTGTAGGACTTGGAACGCCTTATTGGGATTCTGAAGCAAGAGGGGCTGTTTTTGGCTTAACTCGCGGAACTTCTAAAGAACATTTTATTCGCGCAACAATTGAATCACTTGCTTACCAAACTAAAGATGTTTTCAACGCAATGGAAGAAGATGCGAAGTTGAAGATAGAGGTATTAAGAGTAGATGGTGGGGCGGTTAATAATGAATTTTTAATGCAATTCCAAAGCGATCTTCTAAACTTGGATGTAGAATTGGCTAAATTAAACGAATCGACTGCTTTAGGAGCTGCATATTTAGCGGGATTAGCTACAGGGTTTTGGAAAGATTTAGAGGAAATCGAACAAATGCGGAGTACTAAAAACACCTTCCAACCTAATATGGAAGACGAACAAAGAGAGTCATTATATAGCGGATGGCAAAGAGCAGTAAAGGCGACAAGAATGTTCTAAAATTGAGGAGGAATTCAAGATGTTTTCAGCATTATCTAGACCTAAAATGATTCAATCATTGGATTCATATCAATTTGATCTTCTAGTTATCGGCGGGGGAATAACTGGTGCTGGGATTGCGTTAGATGCTGTAACGAGAGGTCTATCAGTGGCCCTAATTGAAATGCAAGATTTTGCTGCAGGAACTTCAAGCCGTTCGACAAAATTAGTTCATGGCGGCTTACGCTATTTAAAACAATTTGAAGTTCAAATGGTAGCTGAAGTTGGAAAAGAGCGTGAAATCGTATATGAAAATGCTGTGCATGTCACAGAACCTGAATGGATGCTGCTACCTTTTCATAAAGGGGGAACTTTTGGTCCTCTTTCAACTTCTCTTGGTCTACGTGTATATGATTTTCTTGCAGGTGTGAAGAGGGATGAGCGACGCGAAATGCTATCTTCACAGCAGACTCTTCATAAAGAACCTTTATTAAAAGGGAAGGGGCTCCGTGGTGGAGGGTATTACGTAGAATATCGAACGGATGATGCCCGTTTAACAATAGAAGTCATAAAAAAAGCGGTTGAAAATAATGCATTATGTGTAAACTACGTTAAGTCAGAATCTTTTCTTTATGAAAATAGTCAAGTGGTTGGCTTACAAGCAATCGATCAATTAACCGGACAAATTTTAAACATTCATGCTAGTCAAATCGTTAATGCAACTGGTCCATGGGTAGATACGGTTCGATCAAATGATTCAATTGCTAATGGGAAACAACTAAAAATGACTAAAGGAGTCCATATTGTTCTCGACCATAAAGATTTTCCTTTGGAGCAGGCAGTTTATTTTGATACACCTGATAATCGTATGGTATTTGCAATACCGAGAAACGGTAAAGCATATGTAGGAACTACCGATACATTTTTTGATGAGGATCCTAAAAACCCTGTTGCTTCGAAGGAAGATGTAGATTATCTAATAAAAGCAATTGCCTTTATGTTCCCTACTATTAAATTAACCTTCGACCAAGTTGAATCCACTTGGGCTGGTGTAAGACCTCTCATTTTTGAAGATGGTAAAAATCCTTCAGAAATTTCTCGTAAGGACGAGATATGGGAATCTGAAACTGGTTTAATTACCATTGCTGGAGGCAAATTGACTGGCTATCGTAAAATGGCAGAAACAATTGTAGATTTAGTTGTAAGTAAACTTAAAGGGAAATACCCGGATTCTATGACCAAGCATTTACCTCTATCCGGAGGTGATATCGGAGGTTCAACGCAATTCTCATCGTTTATTAACAAAAAAATCGAAGAAGGTCGTTCTTACGGTTTATCTGAAGAACAATCAAAAGAGTTGGCAGCATTTTATGGAACAAATGTCGATCACCTATTCTCATATGCTAATATGCTTAAAGGGCAGACACTTTCGATTCCCTTGATAATGGCAGTAAAACTATACTATAGTATTTATCATGAAATGGTATGTACACCTTCTGATTTCTTTATTAGACGAACAGGATCATTATATTTTAATATTAAGGAAGTCGAGCAACACAAAGAAGCTGTATTATTACTAATGAAAGATATCCTGGGATATTCTATGGAACAAGTAAATTATCATCAATTTGAACTGCAACACCAACTTGAATTAGCAACTTCCTTTAGAGATGGGGAGTCACAATGACAAAGTCAATACAATATGTTTCCATGTCTGACGGACAAGAAATATATACGGTTATTTACAAACCAGAAACAGCCATTAAAGGACATATTCATATTTTGCATGGGATGGCAGAACATATTGGACGCTACGAAGAATTCGCGCTATTTCTAAATGAACACGGTTATTTAGTTAGTGGGCATGATCATAGAGGCCATGGACATACTGGTCAAAAAGATAATCTGTTTGGTTTCTTTGCAGATGACAAAGGTTTTGAACGAGTTACGGAAGATGTCCGAGAAGTGCTACATGCTATTCGTCTAAATCTGGATTTACCTGCACCGATATTATTTGGTCACAGTATGGGTTCATTCATTGGTCGACGATATATTCAAAAATATGGTCAGTCCATTTCTAAAATCGTCCTCTCGGGAACACGAGGACCTTTAAACCCAATAGATAAAGCAGGGAAATGGGTGGCTAAAGGTTTTGCGAAGTTTAAAGGGAAGAAGACGGAGAATCAATTATTGAACAACCTTTCATTTGGGAAGTTTAATAAAGCCATTTCCAATTCAGAAACTGATTTTGATTGGCTTAGTACTGATGCGGAACAAGTGAGAAAATACGTGGAAGATCCTTTATGTGGATTTGTCGCAAGCAATCAATTTTTTGTGGATTTACTAGATGGCTTGAATAGTATCCATGATCCTAAGGAAATTGCGAAGGTTCCGAAAGAGCTACCAATTCTACTGATTTCTGGCGCCATGGACCCTGTAGGAGATATGGGACAAAGTTTATGGCCTGTAGCGGAACAATTCAAAAAGCAAGGTGTATCAGATGTAACTGTCGTTATTTTAGAAGGAAAAAGACATGAAATTTTGAATGAACAAAACCATTTCGTCGTATTTGAAAAGGTATTAACATGGATGGAGAAAAAATGAATTTAACATATGATGTCCTAGCGATTGTAGGACCTACAGCATCAGGTAAAACAGCATTGTCAATCCAACTGGCAAAGGAACTCAATGGTGAGATTATCAATGGAGACTCCATGCAAGTTTATCGAGGTCTAGATATTGGAACAGCCAAGATTAAAAAAGATGAAATGGATGGCATTCCTCACCATTTAATTGATATTAAGGATCCAACAGATTCTTTTTCGGTAGCTGAGTTTCAACAGTTAGTTAGACAGAAAATAAGCGAAATACAAGAACGTGGAAAACTTCCGATTATTGTTGGAGGAACAGGTTTGTATGTACAAGCTGTTCTTTATGACTTTCAGTTTACGGAAGACCGAGTAAACGAAGACGTGCGACAAGATTATTACGATGAAATGGAAAAGCATGGACCGCAATATATGCATGATCGATTAAAAGTGGTTGATCCAGAAACAGCAAATAAGATTCATCCTAATAATTCAAGACGCGTGATCAGAGCTCTTGAAATCGCAGAACATTCACCGACTCAAAAATCTGACCCGTCTCAAAATCAAGGAAATATCCCTATTTACAAGCATTTCATCATCGGTTTAGATATTGATCGTGAAATTTTGTACGAACGAATCAATCATCGAGTTGATCGTATGATGGAAGAAGGATTATTGCTTGAAGCCAAGATGCTGTATGAAAACGGAGTTCGAAATGTTCAATCAGTGCAGGCAATAGGCTACAAAGAATTGTTTCTTCATATCGAGGGTGAAATAAGTTATGAAGAAGCAATTCGGCAATTAAAGCAAAATTCAAGAAGATATGCGAAAAGACAATTTACATATTTTCGCAACAAAATGGCGATTCATTGGATAGATCCTCTCCAGGGGTTAGAACAAATAATTCCCGAAATTCATAATTTAATGCAGGATTCTACCGTGTAAAAGCGAATACTTAGTGTAACGAGAAAAATAACCTAAATGCCGGTTGTTCAAACAGGAGGAATTTGTAGATGAAACCAATCAATATTCAAGATACTTTTTTAAATCAGTTACGTAAAAATAATATTTTTGTGACTGTGTTTTTGTTAAATGGATTTCAATTAAAAGGAACGATTAAATCCTATGATAATTTCACAGTATTAATGGAATCTGACGGAAAACAGCAATTGATTTATAAACATGCTATTTCTACATTTGTTCCTTCAAAACCTGTTGCAATAACAACTGACGAAGAATAAGCGTTTCGTAATTCAAAAAGTAAAGATTTGAGATCTAAGAATAAACATATCAACTTGGAGGTTATCGAAATGAAAACAATTACACCAACTGAATTACAGTCAAAATTAGAATCCGGCGAGCAAGTAAACTTAATCGACGTACGAGAAACGGAAGAAGTGGCAGCTGGAATGATTCCCGGTGCAGAGCATATTCCTTTAGGCTTAATAGAATTTAAACATCAAGACTTAGATAAATCAAAAGAATACATTATGATTTGTCGATCAGGTAACCGAAGTGGACAAGCCTGCCATTTCCTTGAAGAACAAGGCTACAAAGTGACAAATATGTCAGGTGGCATGTTAGAGTGGGAAGGCGAAGTAAAATAATAAGAAAAGCAGTGTAACTCAATGTGAGTTACACTGCTTTTTCTGTTCCTTGAATCGAACGGAACGGCAATCGCCATTTATATAGATACGACACAACGCGTAAAGTAGTTGTTAGAGCAAATACAACATATAAAGAGATATCATCCTTAGCGATACCAAAACCAATAACTAAACCTGTAATAACAGCCCAAACGGCATAAACCTCATTACGTAGAACGAGTGGTTTACGTTTTGCTAATACATCACGAACAATTCCGCCACCAGAACCGGTTAAAACGGCTGCAACGACTATAGCGCTAATTGGTAATCCGAGATTAACGGCAAATAGAGCTCCTTGAATCGCAAAGGCAGATAGCCCAATTGCATCAAAGAAATTTCCCCAACGATGCCAATGTTTCAATAAATTATTTGGAAATAAAAATACCGCCGTAATGGCAAATAAGGCAATTTGAAACATCATTTCTTGTTCCCACAAAGCGGATACAGGTACTCCTATTAATAAATTCCGAATTGCCCCACCACCAAAAGCAGTTACAATTCCGAGTAAATAAACACCGAATAAATCATATTCTTCTTCCATTGCAACAATTGCACCAGATACTGCAAATGCAATTGTGCCAATAATACTTAATACATCCCATGCCACTTTACATTCCTCCATCAATCAATCGAACGGATTAAATTGTATCAGATTTTAAAACAAATACAAGAAGTATTAATTATTAGAGACCGATACGGATGAATGAACGAACTATTGGATGAAATTTCAGCAACTCATTAGATTAATCTTGTTTACGAATTGCTCTATTAAAACTCACTGACCTTCTAAATCAATAGATAGTTTTTTGATATTTACTCAGGAGAATAAATATGACACAAAAGAGCACATTAGAATTTAGGAGGTGAACCATTCATGAGTAAAAATAACAAAAAGACTTTGAATGTAAGAAACCATAATGCAAATGGAATATACAAAAGTCCGAACAATCCGAATGAAGAATTTGCTGAAGAATTTAACTCTATCCCTAAAGATAAAAACGTTGTGAATAACAAAAGCTTTAATCAGCAATCCAACAAAAACAAATAATTTCATATAGCTTGTAGGTGCGAACCATCCTCACATTCCTCGAACGTGCTTATAATCATCTCTAATAAAATGGTCTAAGTCAAGAAGGCATCGCCACGTAATTTGGTTTTGCCTTCTTTTCCTGTCCCCAATTGAAGTTTTCAATTGTCTTGTTATCTGATTGGAAAAATTTCTATACATTTAAGCAAATTGAAGATTTATGAACAAGGCTGACAAGTATTTTTAAACACTATAACCTTTGAGAAATAAGGTAGACTAACTAAAGTATGTCGATACATAATAGGGTGCCATTATGAAATAATGGTTTGAAGCAATAGCTGTTACTGGTAATATGTAAATGGAAATATGAAGAATAGAGGAATTATTAATGACATTTCACACATCACTAACGGAACAAACATTAAAAGATGCCAAGGAAGTTGAACAATTAATTAAAGTTCAGCATGAACGTGCAGATCGATTAACATTTATCAATCAAGAGAAAGTGATTGCTGCATTTCGAAAACATCAGGTAAGTGACTTTCATTTACACCCATCAAGTGGATATGGTTATGATGATGAAGGAAGAGATAATTTAGAACGAGTTTATGCGGAAGTTTTTGGTGCGGAAAAGGCACTAGTGCGGCCACAGATCATATCTGGGACACACGCAATTACGATAAGCTTATTTGGCGTTCTGCGACCAGGAGATGAATTATTATATATTACCGGGAAACCTTATGATACGTTGCAATCCATTGTGGATGGAGGGGAGCAAGACACAGGTTCGCTAAAAGATTTTAATATATCTTACCGCCATATCGATTTATTACCTGAAGGAACGATCGATTGGTCTTCTGTGGAAAACGCGGTTCATAAAAATACGAAAGTTATTGCTATCCAACGATCTAAAGGATATGCAAACCGTCCTTCATTTACTGTTGTTGAAATAGAAGCAATGGTGACAAAAATTCGTATGTTAAATAAAGATGCGATTATTTTTGTTGATAATTGTTATGGAGAATTCGTTGAAGAAATAGAACCGACGGATATAGGTGTCGATTTAATGGCTGGATCACTCATTAAAAATCCAGGTGGAGGACTCGCGAAAATTGGTGGGTATATTGCAGGTAAAACAAAATTTGTAGATATGTGTGCATACCGAATGACTTCTCCTGGGATTGGGGCTGAAGCGGGAGCTTCTTTAAATACTTTGGCCGATATGTATCAAGGATTCTTTTTAGCGCCACATGTCGTCTCTCAAGCAGTTAAAGGTGCAATCTTTACTGCGGCTATATTGGAAAGAGCCGGAATGAAAACGTCACCTCATTTTTCTGCAATTCGCACTGATTTAATTCAATCTGTTTCATTTGAAACTGCGGATCAAATGGTAAAATTCTGTCGAGCTATTCAAGCGAATTCGCCAATAAACGCGCACTTTGTACCTGAACCTGCTTATATGCCTGGATATGAAGATGATGTAATTATGGCTGCTGGAACGTTCATTCAAGGCTCAAGTATTGAACTTACTGCAGATGGTCCCATTAGACCTCCATACACAGCATTCGTTCAAGGTGGGCTCACATATGAACATGTGAAACTTGCTATACTATCAGCTGTGCAATCATTGCAATCAGATAAATAAGCTAAAAGACAATCCTGAAATCGATCAGGATTGTCTTTTGTTTTATAGCTATTTAACCAAGGGTTGAGTTTAAAAATAAACAAATTATAATTCGTTAATAAATAAATGTTAGGTTATCTGACATGTGCTTGACAGGAAACATAACATAAGCTATTATTAGAAATGGAAAGCGTAGGTGATACATTGTGAGTCAACAACTTAGAAGATCGATGCCTTTATTACCTATAAGTATTGTGATGCAGCTGACTGAACTTTCAGCCAGACAAATTCGCTATTACGAAGATCATGAGTTGATTCATCCTGCGCGAACAGATGGTAATCGACGCATGTTTTCTCTAATTGATGTTGATACTTTATTGGAGATTAAAGACTTGCTCGAACAAGGTATTAATATCGCTGGTATAAAAAAGGTATTTGATATGAAAAATCAACCAATACTTTCAATTGAAAAGCCTCAAATGACTGATTCTGAATTACGTCAACTTTTGAGACTTGAAATGCAACAGTCTGGAAGGTTTCAAAAGGCTTCCTTAAGACAAGGTGATCTATCTCGTTTTTACCACTAAAACGAGCAATATAAACAAAATTAATTTTAGGAGAGTGACAAGAAGTGAGTAAGTACACTAAAGTGGACATTCATAAGTTAGTAAAAGAGCAACAGGTTAATTACATTCGATTACAATTTTCCGATATTCTTGGAACAATCAAAAACGTTGAAATTCCAGTTAGCCAATTAGACAAAGCACTTGATAATAAAATGATGTTTGACGGTTCTTCAATTGAAGGATTTGTACGTATTGAAGAATCTGATATGTACCTAGTTCCAGATTTGAATACATGGGTTGTATTCCCATGGATCACAGGTAAAGGGAAAGTAGCACGATTAATCTGTGATGTGAATAAAGCAGACGGCACGCCATTTGCTGGAGATCCACGTAGCAATTTAAAACGTGTATTAAAAGAAATGGAAGAAGCGGGGTTCACAAACTTTAACTTAGGACCTGAGCCAGAATTTTTCTTATTCAAACTTGATGAGCGTGGCGAACCTACACTTGAATTGAATGATAATGGAGGCTATTTCGATTTAGCACCAATGGATTTAGGTGAAAATTGTCGTCGTGACATCGTGTTAGAACTTGAAGAGATGGGCTTTGAAATTGAAGCTTCTCACCATGAAGTAGCACCTGGTCAACACGAAATCGACTTTAAATACGCGGATGCTATTACCGCTTGTGATAATATCCAAACATTTAAATTAGTGGTTAAAACGATTGCGCGTAAACATGGTTTGCATGCTACATTTATGCCAAAACCATTGTTTGGTGTTAACGGTTCAGGTATGCATATGAACGTATCTCTATTCAAAGGGAAAGACAATGCATTCTATGATGAATCTGGTGATTTACAATTAAGCGATACAGCTTATAAATTTATGGCTGGTATTTTAAAACATGTACAAGGATTTACTGCCATTACAAACCCGACAGTAAACTCTTATAAGCGTTTAGTACCAGGCTACGAAGCGCCTTGTTACGTTGCATGGTCAGCTCAAAACAGAAGTCCACTTATTCGTATTCCATCATCACGGGGCGTAAGTACACGTGTTGAAGTACGCTCAGTTGACCCATCAGCTAATCCTTATTTAGCAATGGCTGTTATCTTAAAAGCTGGTTTAGACGGTATTAAAAATGACATAGCTCCACCGAAAGCTGTAGATCGCAATATTTATGTTATGAACAAAGAAGAGCGACGTGCAAACGGCGTAGAAGATTTACCTGCAACTTTATATGCTGCTCTTGAAGAGCTAGCTAAAAATGATACGATTCGCGATGCTTTAGGCGAACATATCTATGCAAACTTTGTAGATTCAAAAGAAATCGAGTGGGATATGTTCCGTACATCTGTACACCCATGGGAACGCGAGCAGTATTTGAAAATGTATTAATAAAGAAAGAGATGAAGCGAAATCGCTTCATCTCTTTTTTGTTCTTGATTATTAAAGATGAAATTAGAAAGTAATGAAGGTCATATGAATGCATCACCGAGGAAATCCAATCTATTATGACTAATCATGAAAATGTATCAAAATAAAGAGACCCAATCAACATCCAAGAAGGGTGGTTGATTGGGTCTCTTTCCACAAAAAATAATATTGGCTGACTGAGGATGAAAATGTCAGTCAGCATGATATCGGCTCGCTAATACTATAGCATTTTTATCTCGTAAATTCAATAGAGATTAATAAAAAAACCATCTCCTATAAAGGTAGATGGTTTGATGTATTAATGAATATGTCGGTATACGCCAACTACTTTACCTAAAATAGATACTTGATTCACGATAATAGGTTCCATAGATGAGTTTTCAGGCTGTAATCGGAAATACGATTTTTCTTTGAAGAAGCGTTTAACAGTAGCTTCGTCATCCTCTGTCATAGCAACGACGATTTCACCGTTATTAGCTGATTGTTGTTGTTTTACGACAACATAATCTCCATTTAATATTCCTGCTTCAATCATACTATCTCCCATGATTTCAAGCATAAATAAGTTATCTTCTGTTGATCCAAATGTATTCGGCAGAGGGAAGAACTCTTCTATGTTTTCAATCGCTGTAATAGGTAAACCAGCAGTAACTTTACCGATAAGTGGGACGTGTAGAACACTTGGGCTTAACGAAGCAAATTCATCTAAATCTAGTATTTCAATGGCTCTAGGTTTTGTTGGATCTCGACGTATGAGACCTTTACTTTCTAATCGAGCTAAATGCCCATGAACTGTAGAACTAGAAGCTAAACCAACAGCTTCACCAATTTCTCTAACGGAAGGCGGATACCCTTTTTTACGTACCTCATCTTTAATGAAAGTTAAAATATCTTCTTGACGCTTAGATACTTTTTTCAACTGGTTCACCTCTTTTGTCTATAATAATGTCTTTAACTAAAGATAGTATATCAATTCAGAACGAAAAATGCAAACATAGGTTCTAATTATTTGTTGACAAGAAACAAGTGTTCGGTTTATAGTTAGTTTATAAATTACGAACACACATTCTGTTTGGAGGGATTTACAATGATATGGATAAAAAATAATCAATTTATTACTTTGCTAATAGGTGTGGTATTTGTTTGTTCAATCTTATTTGTAACGAATATAGTAGAAACGAATGAAACATATAATGAAATTTTTATTAATGACGGTGATACTCTTTGGTCATTGTCTGATCAATATAGAGGAAAGATTCCTAAAGAAGCATGGATTGCGGAAGTAATGGCTGCTAATCATTTACCTACTCAAATGATTCAAACTGGTGATGTTTTAAAAATTCCTGAAACCTTACATCAATATGCGCCAGATCATGGTGTTGAATTAGCTGGTGAAACTGAATGAACAATTCAGTGAAAACAGCAGTTATATATTCACGTGTTAGTACGGATAAAGAGACGCAAGAAAAATCCTTAATTAGACAAGAAGAAGAATTAAGGATATTTGCAGCAGACAATAATTACTTTGTAAAAGAAACATTCTCAGATCAACACAGTGGCTATTCTGTTGAAAGAGAAGGCTTGCTTGAAATGTTAGATTACGTAAAGGAACATAGCATTTCAGTTGTTTGCATTCAAGACGAGACTCGACTCGGGAGAGGTAACTCTAGAATGGCTGTTTTGCATTTATTAAAGAAGACGAATGTTCAAGTTGTTTCAATAAATGATGGTGGTTCACTGCAAATGAACGAGATGGACTCGATGATGCTAGAGATATTGGCATTAGTTGAGGAATATCAACGTAAGCTTCATAACGCTAAAATTAGAAGAGGAATGAAGCGAGCTGTTACTCATGGTTTCAAACCTGAGAAGAACTTAAAAAATCAAGGCAATCCAGAAGGTAGAGAAAGAAAAGATATCCCAATCCAAGAAATCGTTAATCTCCGAAAGAATGGGTTAACGTATGAAGAAATTGCTTCAACCCTTAGAGGGTTTGGATACTCGGTTAGTAAAGCAACTGTTCATCGTCGATATATTGAATATTCCGAAAGACTTGAAGGCTAAATGCTTGCGCTTCAAGTCTTTTTTGCATACCTTTAATAAAGGTTAATTTAAGAAAGGCGTGAATATTTATGTTATCACCGGAAAAACTCCAAAGAATCAATGAACTATCTAAAAAGTCAAAAACAAGCGGCTTAACAATGGAAGAAGCTAAAGAACAAACGAATCTCCGAAAAGAATATCTAGAAACTTTTAGATCTACAATGAGAGATACGATTGAACATGTTAAAGTTATTGATCCTGAAGGCAATGATGTGACACCTGATAAAGTAAAAGCAACAAAATCTAAAAAGTTTTTAAATTAATCAACATCTCAGTTAGCATTGTCAGCATGCTTAAAGTTGACTACACTAAGAGGAGAAGAAAACTTAGTTTCAGAAAGGGTGTCGTTTATGACTCAACAAGCAGATCAGTTAGCTATTAATACTATTCGTACGTTATCCATTGATGCAATCGAAAAAGCAAATTCAGGTCATCCAGGTTTACCTATGGGTGCTGCACCAATGGCATATACCCTTTGGACAAAACATTTACGTCATAATCCTGAAAATCCAACATGGTTTAACCGTGACCGATTTGTTCTTTCTGCTGGTCATGGTTCAATGTTGCTATATAGTTTATTGCACCTAGGTGGGTACGACTTACCGATGGAAGAAATTAAAAATTTCCGTCAGTGGAATTCTAAGACTCCAGGACATCCTGAAGTTGGACATACTTCTGGAGTTGAAGCGACAACTGGTCCTTTAGGGCAAGGTATTGCTATGTCTGTAGGTATGGCAATGGCCGAGAGACACTTGGCTGCTGTATATAACAAACCAAACCATCAAGTGGTTGACCATTACACATATGCTTTATGTGGTGACGGTGATTTGATGGAAGGTGTTGCAGCAGAAGCTATTTCTCTTGCAGGGCATTTAGAATTAGATAAACTGATTGTATTATATGATAGTAATGATATTTCATTAGATGGTGATTTAAATAAATCGTTCTCTGAAAAGATTCAAAAACGTTTTGAGTCAAACGGTTGGAATTATATACATGTAGCTGATGGAAATTCGATTGAAGATTTAAATAACGCAATTGAATCAGCGAAAAACCATAAAGGTCAACCTACTTTAATTGAAGTTAAAACAATTATTGGATTTGGTTCGCCAAATAAATCTGGGAAATCAGATGTTCATGGTGCGCCATTAGGGAAAGATGAGATTTTATTAACGAAAGAAGGGTACAAATGGACTTTTGAAGAAGACTTCCATGTACCGGATGAAGTTTACGCTACATTCAAAGAAGCTGCCCAAAAATTAGGCGGAGACAATGAAGCTTCATGGAATGCTTCATTTGATGCATACAAATCAGAGTTCCCTGAATTAGCAGCTCAATTACAATTAGCGATTAAAGGGGATTTACCTGAAAACTACGATTCCGAGTTCCCAGTATTCGAAGTTGGAACTTCTCATGCTACACGTTCGACATCTGGAGATGCTTTAAATGCAATTGCCAAAACTGTCCCTTCTTTGTTCGGTGGTAGTGCAGATTTAGCTGGTTCAAACAAAACAAATCTTAAAAATGCTGGTGATTTCTCAGCAAGTTCGTATGAAGGCCGTAATATCTGGTTTGGCGTTCGTGAATTTGCGATGGGTGCAGCTTTAAATGGTATGGCACTTCATGGTGGGTTACGTGTATTTGGTGGAACATTCTTTGTCTTTAGTGACTATGTTCGCCCAGCTATTCGTTTGTCTGCATTAATGGGATTACCTGTTACTTATGTGTTTACACACGATAGTATAGCTGTTGGTGAAGATGGTCCTACGCATGAGCCAGTAGAACAACTGGCTTCATTACGTGCAATGCCAAATCTATCCGTTATTCGCCCGGCTGATGGTAACGAATCGAATGAAGCATGGAAACTTGCCATTTCTTCGAAAGATATGCCGACAGCACTTATCCTTTCACGTCAAAACTTGCCTATACTTGAACATAGTGCGGAATTAGCTAAAGAGGGCGTTGCTAGAGGAGCATATGTTGTTTCACCAGCATCTAAAGAAGAAGCAGATGCGTTAATTCTAGCGACAGGTTCTGAAGTTTCGTTAGCAGTAGATGCTCAAAAACAATTAGCGAAAGATGGAATTGATGTTGCTGTTGTTTCAATGCCTTCTTGGGATCGCTTTGAAAAACAAGATGCTGAATATAAAAATTCGGTACTTCCGAAAACAATTAAGAAGCGTCTTGCAATTGAAATGGGAACGCCATTTGGTTGGGAGCGTTACTCTGGTGATGAGGGAAGTATTTTAGCTATTAATCGATTTGGTGCAAGTGCTCCGGGAGAAATAGTGATGAAAGAATTTGGTTTCTCAGTTGAAAATGTTGTAGCTCGAGTGAAATCGTTAATGAATAAATAGTAAAAACAAGTAATGGCTAAATTTCGCCATTACTTGTTTTTTTTCGCTGAAAATAGTATTAAACAGCTTACTCCGTTCGACAGAATATTCTTGACGTATCCTTTATACTATTGAAAAAACGGGGGAATGAATATGCGCACATATAAAATAATTCATATCAAAAAAGAATATCAATCCTTTGTCATTGGTAGAGAAAAAATGTTGCATGAATTACTGTTTGATGAATCGCATTTCGTAACGGAAGAGCCTGAAGAGTTAAAATTTGTTTGTGAAAGCTTAAATACAAAGAACATGAAAGAATGTATTCAAGAACGTTTGCAGCGTGTATTTACAAATATGACACTTAATCAGGATCACATCTTTTTTGAGCACCCTGTAAAGGGGTCAATCGAGATGTCCTTTTCCCCTTATTATTTACACGTGAGTTGTGAAGGCTCACAGATGTTAGATTTAGATCTATTTGCTGGATTGTCAGATACATGTGATTGTTACTTAGCATTCCAGCAAGAACAGAATGCATTCGGGTGGTTAAAACCGATTAAAATTGATTCATTGCATTCGTTTTCAGAAATTCTAGACTTCGTATAGAAAGATTATGTGTTTTACTGTATAATCCTTCATGGAGATAACTTCTCAGTGGACCTTTCAAGAAGGAGGATATGAAATTATGGAATTATGGTTAGCTATAACATTAATTATTGTTGCACTAGTAGCTGGAGTTGCAATTGGTTTCTTTGCTGCTCGTCAATATATGATGAAGTATTTAAAAGATAACCCACCGGTTAACGAACAAATGCTTCGCATGATGATGGCTCAAATGGGACGTAAACCGTCTGAAAAACAAGTAAAACAAATGATGAATCAAATGAATAAAATGCAAAAATAAAAACAGCACTCCTTTGTGAGTGCTGTTTTATTTTATTGGCAACAAATCGTACGTATATAAAAAATCTGCTACTATTTGTTCATATTCTTCAGGATTTTGATTAAATGATTGCGCATGTGGACCATTTTCAAATAGTTTTAATTGTTTTGGACCATTTTTCAGTTCGTATAATTCTTTTGTCATTTCCGGCAAAATGAAATCATCTGGTAAGCTATGAATGAATAAGACCGGTTTTTCAATATGTTTAACTGCTTCACGAGGGGATACAAGTCTCATTGAATAACCATCTCGAACTCGTAAGAAAACATCGGCTAATTTAATGGCATATCGCGTACGTAAAGGGGTTTCTTTTTTCATTAAATACAGCAATTGATCAGTGAAGTCTGAAAAAGCACAATCCGAAATGTAGAAATGGGCATGATCTTCAACTGTTCCAGCATACAAAATAGTTGTAGCTGCTCCCATAGATTCTCCATGTATCCCGATGATAGCTTCTTCGCCAGCATAATCGTGAACAGCATTAACAACAGCTTGTAAATCCATTTTTTCATAGTGACCGAAACTCGTTGTTTTACCACCAGAATCTCCATGCCGTCTATGATCATAAACAACCGAATTAAAACCTAATCTTTCAAACAACCTTGCATATTTAACTGAATTTATTTTATTCTCAGTAACACCGTGGCAAATGACAACAAAATTAGTTGTTTTCAAAGGTTCTAGAAAAATCGCTTTTATCGGATACCCGTTTGGACTGTCAATCCACTTTTCTGTTTTCTGAACGGTATTAAACCACACTTCATCAAATCGCTTCGCCGTTATTTCACGATCAAGAATAAATGCATCATCTTTTTTCTTTAAATACATGAGACGATTCGTGAAAATAAAACCAAAAATCGCCGCACTGGCCGTAAAGATACTCCACAGAATACTCGTAACCCAAAGAATGCGACGCTTCATAATAATTCCTCCTATGAATGATTTATGGCAAACAGTCGATACATACCTGTGTCGATTGGTCTAGAAACATGAGGCTCTATTATTGAAACTGCTTTACATAATTGATTTAAATCGATTCCTGTCTCTATATTCATTGTATGCAGCATGTTAACAACATCTTCCGTTGCCACATTTCCTGTTGCACCTGGAGCGAAAGGACAGCCGCCAAGACCACCAGCAGATGTATCAAATCTCGTGATTCCAGCTTGTAGAGCAGCGAAAATATTAGCTAAGCCCATTTTACGTGTATCGTGAAAATGTGCGGTCATCAATATATTTGGCAAAAGCTCAGCTAATTTAGAAAATAGTTGGTAACTCTCTACTGGATTAGCCATACCTATAGTATCTGCAACACTTAGCTCGTCAACACCCCATGAAGCGAACTCTTTACATAAAGCGATTGTATCTGCTTCATTTATTTTTCCTTCATAAGGACAATAAAAAGCAGTAGAGATACAAGCTCGGATAAAAATTCCTTGTTCTTTTAATTTCGTTATGACCGGTTTTAAATCCTGCATGCTTTGTTCAGTCGTTTTGTTAATGTTTTTTAAGTTAAATGTATTGCTCACCCCGACAAATACAGCGAGGGAATCAGCTCCAACTTCAAGCGCACGTTCCATTCCTTTTTCGTTTGGTGTCAGAACCATTTGTCGACCTTTTTTTGAACTGAGTTGAACAATTTGAGAAGAATCAGCCATTTGTGGTACCCATTTTGGAGATACAAATGATGTGATTTCCATTTCTTGAATGCCTGCGTCTTGTAAAGAATGTATGAATTCTAATTTTGTCTCTGTCGTAACTTGATTTTTTTCATTTTGAAGCCCATCACGCGGACCTACCTCGATAATTGTCACATTGTTTGGTAAACTAAACATATCATCCCTCCTACCTCTATTGTAATGATGGGATGGTGTCTCTAGCAAATATATTTTACATAAGGGTTGAAGGAGGATTTTCATGTCGACAAAAGAAGTTGTAATTGTCAGTGCAGTTCGTACAGCAATCGGTTCATTTCAGGGTTCACTTAAAGATGTGCCTGCTACAAAATTAGGTGCACTTGTAATAAAAGAAGCGTTAATAAAAGCAGGAATTGAACCAAACCAAGTTAGCGAAGTAATTATGGGGAATGTTCTTCAAGCCGGGCTTGGACAAAATCCTGCTCGTCAAGCATCCATTTTTGCGGGTTTACCCGATACAGTGCCATCCATGACGATAAACAAAGTATGTGGATCGGGTCTTAAAGCAATTCATTTAGCGACACAAGCGATTGTGTCGGGAGATTCTGATATCGTTGTTGCGGGTGGTATGGAGAATATGAGTCAAGCTCCTTACCTATTAAAAAATGCTCGTGAAGGTTTCCGTATGGGCGATCAAAAAGTCGTAGATAGTATGATTTCTGACGGATTATGGTGTGCGTTTAATGATTACCATATGGGAATTACAGCTGAAAACTTATGCGACCGTTACGGAATTTCTCGTGAAGAACAAGATGAGTTTTCTGCTCGTTCTCAACAAAGAGCTGTGAAGGCGATCGAAGCAGGTAAATTTAAAGAAGAAATCGTTCCTGTAGAAATCCCACAACGCAAAGGTGATCCAATTATTTTTGATACAGATGAGTATGTGAAACAAGGATCGACGGCTGAAAAACTGGGTGGTTTACGACCTGCATTTAAAAAAGAAGGCAGTGTAACAGCTGGTAATGCATCAGGAATCAACGACGGTGCAGCTGCTGTTGTGATTATGTCTAAAGAAAAAGCTGATGAACTAGGCTTAACTCCATTAGCGACAATTATTGCAAATGCCTCAGCTGGCGTTGATCCATCAGTAATGGGTATCGGACCAGTTCAAGCTGTCAAAAATGTTTTCCAAAAATCAGGATTATCGATGGCTGATATGGATTTAGTGGAAGCCAATGAAGCTTTCGCTGCTCAATCTATTGCAGTTGACCGAGAATTATCATTTAATCATGAAAAATTGAATGTTAATGGTGGAGCTATTGCTCTTGGACATCCAATCGGAGCAAGTGGTACTCGTATTTTCGTTTCACTTTTACATGAAATGATTAAACAAGATGCTAAAACTGGATTAGCTACGCTTTGTATCGGTGGCGGTCAAGGAGTAGCAACAATTATTAAAAGACCTTAAGTAGTAGGTGAGAAAATGGCGAAAAAGAAACAACAAAAACGAAATCAATCTTCACCTTCATCACAGAAGCCAAAAGAATCATATTCGGAACATTTAAATATGGATGTTTTAGAGAAACTCAAATTGGCTAAGAAAGAATTGCAGGAAGCAGAAAAAATAAAAGAAGAAGAACGTGAAGCTCAATTGCAATTTGAACGAGTACAACGTGAAAAGAATAAATCCTTCGAAGAATTACTAGACGATTACGGTATGAAGGGCAACAAGTATTAGGAATATAGTGCAAAGAGCGAATCAAAGTGAAAACTTCACTTCGATTCGCTCTTCTTTTTCTTAATTAAACGCATACTTCTAGGAGGAACGAAATAATTGAAAATATGTTTAATCTCGATGCTCGTTATATACATCCTGTTTTAATAAATGAGAAACTTCCACCAAACGCTCGTCGGTGACAGTTCGTTTATAAGCTTGAATTGTTTCGTTTAATTGATCTACCGAGCTTGCACCAGCTAGAATACTCGAAATTTGGGGGTTTTTTAGAACAAAAGCTGTAGCTACTGAATGTAAATCTTTTGAGTCACTTTGTAATTGCTGAAGCATTTCTAACAACTCTGCTTTAGAATACGTCCCATACCCCTCAGAAGCAGATGCTCGAGTAATTGCTTCATCCGTTAATAAACCTTTTGCAAGCGAACCACGAGTAACCACTGAAGCTCCATATGAAGAAATCGTTTCAAACCACTCTTCAGGTCGACGATCAAGCATACTATATTGCATCATGACGGAGGAAGCATGACTATTCTCTAGAAAGTGTTTAATAACATTAGGTCGAATCGAAGAAATTCCATATGCACGGATGAGTCCTTCGTTCTTTAAATCTTCAAAAGCATCAATCGCTTCATTCAAGTTATCATCCATTGTTCCACCGTGAAGTTGGTACAAATCGATGTAATCAGTTTGCAATCGCATTAAGCTCTCTTTAACTTGGGTTTTGATATATATCTTTGATGAATCCCACGACCAGCTTGACCCATCAGCATTCCATTTGTTGCCGACTTTTGTAGCTAGAATAACTTGATCTCGTACTCCTTTTAAAGAGTAGCCAACTACTTCTTCATTCTTTCCTCGATCGTATAAATCTGCCGTATCAAAATAAGAAATGCCTTGATCAATTGCAGCATCTACTATGTATTTAGCTGCATTCTTATCAGTCGGTAATGACATACAACCTAATCCGATTTCTGAAACATATAAACCACTATTACCTAATTCTCGTTTCTTCATTAAGCATCCTCCTCATGTCATTCATGGTACAATTACGCTACTGATTAGTAAAACAGAAAGGATGATACATATGAAAAAATACGAAGAAAAATCAATTACATCCACCCCAATATACGATGGGAAAGTAATATCCTTGCGAGTTGATGAGGTTTCATTGCCAAATGGAAAAACATCAAAAAGAGAGCTAATTAAACATCCAGGGGCTGTTGCAATCATTCCCATCACGGACGAGGGTAAAATTCTTTTAGTGCATCAATATAGGAAAGCACTCGAACGTTCAATTATTGAAACGCCAGCTGGTAAATTAGAAGCTGGTGAATCTCCTGAGGTTACTGCACGAAGAGAATTAGAAGAGGAGACGGGATTCGGCTGCCACAAATTGACGTATATTCAAAGCTTTGCAACTTCACCAGGATTTGCAGATGAAATTATTCATTTGTATGTAGCTGAAGATTTGTATGTACCTGAAGAAAAAGCACAACTTGATGAAGATGAATTCTTGGATGTTCTCCATACATCTATCGAAGAAGCAGAAAAAATGATGGCGAATGGTGAAATCTATGATGCCAAAACTGCTTTTAGTATTTTGTGGACAAAAGAATATTTACGAAATAAATAAGGTAGGACATGCATACATTACTCTATCGAGAAAGGTAGGTGGGTAATGTTGAACCGTTCTTTTCCTCTTATTTATTTACTAGGATTATTGGTTGTTGGTTATCTAGGTGGGCTATGGCTATTTTCGCATATGCCAAATGAACAAGTGAATCAGTTGATTAAGTGGATGGATTCTAGAATCTTGGATGATAAAGTACCAAGTAAGTTATCGTCTATCCTTCCTCAATTAGTATCCATTTTTCTGCTACTCCTGTTTGCTACACATTTAATTTTAAGGTATATAATCTTGCTGATTGGTACAATGAGATCAGTATTTTGGGGGATTTGCTCAGGATACTTGATTGCTCAAGAGACTGAATTTTGGTCCTATGCGCTATGGTGGTTTCCATTCCAATTACTTTATTGCTCACTTTTATTGTTAATTGGCTACTTGATGGTACCACCACATGCATTGCATCCTCAGTTAACCAATCAAAAATTAAAGGTAATCGGCGTGTTGGGTTGCATTTACTTATTGGTTATCGCAATTGAATTATTTGTTCTCCCTTACATTCACGTATTATAATTTCTATTAAATTATAATAATAATCATTATAATCTATAAGCCTTTCTCTATCTTGAAAAAAGAAAGGTTCATTTGTTATAATGAAAGAAGTTTGAGGGGGGCGTCACATGGAAAGCCGTATTGACCGAATTAAAAAGCAACTTTCTGGTGCGAGCTATAAACTGACGCCACAACGTGAAGCGACAGTTAGAGTATTATTAGAAAATGAAGAAGATCATTTAAGCGCTGAAGATGTGTACCTTCTTGTTAAAAACAAAGCACCTGATATTGGGTTAGCTACTGTTTATCGTACATTAGAATTATTAACAGAACTGAAAGTCGTTGATAAAATCAATTTCGGTGATGGTGTTTCTAGATATGATTTAAGACAAGAAGGAGCGGCACATTTCCATCACCACTTAGTCTGTATTGAATGTGGTGCTGTTGATGAAATCCAGGAGGATTTGCTTGAAGATGTGGAAGAAATCGTAGAAAAAAGATGGAACTTCCAAATTAAAGATCATCGCTTAACATTCCATGGTATCTGCTGGAGATGTCATGATAATGAAAGTAAGCCTTTAGAAGAAGAAAAATAACGACTAACAAGGATAGCTGCTAGCTGTCCTTTTTTCGTTTAAGGAGACATATAAATGACGACAAATATGACCGATTCAATTCAAGATTATTTGCATTTTTTACGAGTTGAAAAGCAATTAGCGCAAAATACGCTCGTTTCATATGAAAAAGATTTAAAATCCTACATATCCGATCTTTCAGAATCACAACAGATTAAGTCCCTTGAAGATGTTGAAAGACATCATATCTTGGCGCATTTACAAAATCTAAAGTCATCTGGTCATTCGGCAAGAACTTTGGCTAGGCATATATCATCTATTCGTTCATTTCATCAATTTTTGCTTAGAGAAAAGGTTTCATCTAGTGACCCAACCGTTCATTTAGAAATGCCTCAACAAGATCGTACACTTCCAAAAATTCTTTCGCTTGAAGAAATTGAAGAATTACTGGAAGCCCCAAATCGTAACAAACCACAAGGGTTAAGAGACCGAGCAATGTTAGAACTTCTTTATGCAAGTGGCATGCGTATTAGTGAATGTATATCGCTTGCAATAGAGGATGTACATTTAACGATGGGCTTCGTTCGATGTTACGGAAAGGGTGGCAAAGAACGTATTATTCCACTAGGCCGAACAGCTTTAGGAGCAGTTGAAGAATATTTACGTGAAGGTAGACCAAAACTAGCTAAAAAAGAAGTCCGAACGGATGCACTTTTTATTAATCAACGGGGAATTGGGCTAACTAGACAAGGGTTTTGGAAATTATTAAAAGAGCATGCACTAAAAGCAGGGATAAAAAACGAAATCACACCGCATACTTTACGACATTCTTTTGCTACCCATTTAATTGAAAATGGAGCGGATTTAAGGGCGGTTCAAGAAATGCTCGGACATGCTGACATTTCCACTACTCAAATTTATACACATGTTAGTAAAACTAGACTTAAAGAAGTTTATAAACAATTTCATCCTAGAGCTTAATTTAATTGCACATGTCAGAAGTCTGACGTGTAATATTACCGAACTTTTGTTAAGATACATTTATAAGCTTGAAGGAGGATTCTAATGGAAAATCTAACATTTAAACGCATACATTTAGTTGTAATGGATTCAGTAGGTATAGGAGAAGCTCCAGATGCTAAAAGCTTCGGAGATGAAGGTTCAGATACGCTCGGACATATTGCTGACCGAATGGGTGGACTGAAGATGCCTAATATTGAAAAGTTGGGTCTAGCAAATATTAGACCGATTAAAGGGATTTCCCCAGTGGATAAGCCAACCGCTCATTTTGGTAAGTTACAAGAAGCATCTGTAGGTAAAGATACGATGACTGGACACTGGGAAATCATGGGCTTAAACATTGATAAGCCTTTTAAAGTTTACCCAGATGGATTTCCTCAAGAATTAATTCAAGCATTAGAAGAAAAGACAGGACGTAAAGTGATTGGGAATAAACCTGCAAGTGGTACTGAGATTTTAGACGAACTTGGTGAAGAACATATGAAAACGGGTGCGATTATCGTTTATACATCAGCTGACCCAGTGTTACAAATCGCTGCACATGAAGAGGTCGTTCCGTTAGAAGAGCTTTACCAAATTTGTGAAATTGCTCGTGAATTAACATTATCACCTGAATTTTTAGTAGGACGAATTATCGCTCGTCCGTTTTTAGGAGAACCAGGTAACTTCAAACGTACAACAAATCGTCATGACTATGCTTTAAAACCATTTGAACGCACGGTTATGAATGAACTTCAAGACGCTAATTATGATGTCATAGCAATCGGTAAAATTGCTGATATTTACAATGGTGAAGGCGTAACTGAATCATTAAGAACAAAAGACAATATGGATGGAATGGACAAATTAAATGAAGTTGTTCGAAAACCTTTCCATGGTATTAGTTTCCTGAATTTAGTTGATTTTGACGCTCTTTATGGACATCGTCGTGATCCGATTGGATACGGTGAGGCATTAGAAGCATTTGATGCAAGACTTCCAGAAGTTTTAGAAGCGTTAACAAATGACGACTTACTTATTATTACTGCGGACCATGGAAATGATCCAACATTTGAAGGAACGGATCATACACGTGAATTTGTACCCGTTTTAGCATACTCACCAAGATTTACAAAAGGAACTGAACTTCCTGCAAGTGAAACGTTTGCTGATATTGGTGCTACAATTGCAGAAAACTTCCAAGTCCCAATGCCGAAATTCGGTCGTAGTTTTCTTTCATATTTAAAATAGAGGATAGGTGATCATTCATGAGAATGGTGGATTTAATAGAAAAGAAAAGAGACGGATCTGCATTAACGAATGAAGAAATTCGTTTCTTCATTAATGAATATACAAAAGGTGAAATACCGGATTATCAAGTAAGTGCGCTATTAATGGCTATATATTTCCAAGATATGAACGATCAAGAGCGAGCAGATTTAACACTTGCGATGGTCGAATCAGGAGATCAAATTCATCTGACTGAAATAGAAGGTATTAAAGTAGATAAGCATTCTACTGGCGGTGTAGGCGATACAACAACACTTGTCCTTGGTCCATTAGTTGCGGCTTGTGGTGTTCCTGTAGCTAAAATGAGTGGTCGTGGCTTAGGACATACTGGAGGAACAATTGATAAATTAGAAGCAATTGAAGGATTCCATGTCGAATTAACGACCGAGCAATTTACAAAACAAGTGAATGAGTTTAAATTAGCTGTTATTGGACAAAGTGGTAACTTAACTCCTGCGGATAAAAAGCTTTATGCTTTACGCGACGTAACAGGTACTGTGAATAGCATTCCATTAATCGCTAGTTCAATCATGAGTAAAAAAATTGCTGCAGGTGCTGACGCAATCGTTTTAGATGTTAAAACGGGTGAAGGTGCATTCATGAAAACGGTTGAAGATTCGAGAGCCTTAGCTAAAGCGATGGTTCAAATTGGGAATAACGTTGGTAGACAAACAATGGCGATAATTTCAGATATGAGTCAACCTCTAGGTTTTGCAATTGGAAATGCTTTAGAAGTGAAAGAAGCAATTGATACATTGCGAGGTAAAGGTCCTGCCGATTTAACGGAACTTTGTTTAGTTCTTGGAAGCCAAATGGTTGTTGTTGGTGGAAAAGCGAAAGGTTTAGATGAAGCGAGAAAAATGCTTCTTGAAGTGATTGAAAATGGAAAAGCATTAGAAGTCTTTAAAGACTTCATTCAAGCTCAAGGAGGAAATCCAGCAGTTGTAGATCAACCTGAATTACTCCCTCAAGCAGCGTTTACATTCGAAGTCCCTTCAAAGGAAAGTGGATTTGTTTCATTCATCGAAGCTGATGAAGTAGGAACAGCTGCGATGTTATTAGGTGCTGGAAGAGCGACCAAAGAATCCGAAATAGATTTAGCTGTCGGTATTGTTCTTCACAAAAAAGTAGGGGATTCAGTGGAAGCGGGAGAATCATTAGCAACCATTCATGCAAACACAGAAAATATCCAGCAGGTTTTGGAGATTTTGTATAAGCATATTGAGTTCTCTGCAGAACCGGTTACACCACCAAACTTAATCGAAGAAATTATTACTGAATAAAATAAGTAAGATGAGGTGTTTCAAAAGTCATGAAAAGTGACTTTCGGAACACCTCTTTTTTGTATCGAACTTGAAATGACACCTCATACGAAGGCTATCTAACAGTAAAGGCTGTGAAAACAGAGCGAGTACCCCTAATTAGCCCTGCCCGCTCGGCTTGGCAGGGGTTTCTGTTGGTGAATGTTGGCTCAGTTAAAGATATGGCGACCTCAGTTAAAGATTTGGCAATCTCAGTTAGGATTATGGGGTTCTCAGTTAGAAAAAAGGCATTCTTGGTTAGAAAAATCGCCATCTCAGTTGTAATTGTTGAGGTAGCACGATCTCGGGAGGAGTCAATTCCAACAGTAAAGGCAGTGAAAGCAGAGCGAGTACCCCTAATTAGCCCTGCCCGCTCGGCTTGGCAGGGGTTTCTGTTGGTGAAAAGAACGCTCAGTGTTAGTCTCTCGGGAAAGCGTCCGTTGAAATAGAATTCGATCGTTTTATTTTTATCCATGTTCAGACCTTCTTTTTTTTAAAAAAGAAGGTCTTTTTTTGTCTGGGTTGTTTAAATCTAAGAAAGATTTTCCATACTAGGAGTGGTGGCAATGTGCAGGAATTGTCGATAAATAAGAAGTTTTTACTTTATTTGTCAACGCGAAGGAATAACGATTATTCACCTCGAATAAACACCGAAAGGAGGATGAGAAATGAAACATCAACTGTTATTTGTCGAAGACGGCATCGCCATTATCCGGTTACGAGGTGAATTGGATCATCATGCGACACAACTAATTCGTGAAGAAATATCACAATCTTTATACAGAGGAAAGTTAAGGGCAATTATTTGGAATTTACAAGAGTTACATTTCATGGACAGTTCAGGGATTGGTTTAATTTTAGGAAGAATGAGAGATTTTGTACCTTCCAATGGTCAAACGGTTATTTTGCATCCATCTGAAACTATGAAAAAAATCTTTCAATATTCTGGTTTAGGGTCATATGTGTGGGAAACAACAGAACAAGAAACAATTGATGCGTTAGGGGGGATTTTAAATGGACAATGAAATGACGCTATCGTTTATTGCCATTAGTGAAAATGAGGGTTTAGCGCGAATGGTTATGACCAGCTTTATCGCATCTTTAGACCCTACGATTGATGAGCTTGCTGAGTTTAAAACAATTGTCTCAGAAGCGGTTACAAACGCAATCATTCATGGGTACGAAGAGGACGCTCAAGGAATCGTGACGATTCGAGCGAAAAGAGATGGAAGAAAAATCACCATGACGATCAGTGATGAAGGGCGTGGAATCTCTGATTTAGAACAAGCCATGGAACCTTTGTTCACGACTAAGCCTGAAAGAGAACGTTCAGGAATGGGCTTCACCATTATGGAAAGTTTCTCAGATCACTTATCGGTATGGTCAGAACCTCAGAAAGGAACTGCGATTACCTTTTCAAAAGATTTTTCACCCATTCACTCTAAAATCACGATGGGTGAACGATGACAGCCCCGATTGAACAACAACCCGTGTTGTTGACACAGGAGAAAATGAGAGAACTTATTTATGCATCACAACAAGGAGACAAGTTAGCTAGACAAACAATGGTTGAAGGCAATACGCGCCTTGTTTGGTCAATTGTGCAACGATTTGCTTCGCGGGGAGCCGATTTAGAAGATTTGTTTCAAATTGGATGTATCGGATTAATGAAATCTGTAGATAAGTTCGATTTATCGTATGAAGTGAAGTTTTCAACGTATGCAGTTCCAATGATTATTGGCGAAATACAAAGATTTTTAAGAGACGATGGAATGGTTAAAGTAAGCCGCTCCATTCGTGAACTGAGTTTTAAAATACGTCATGCTACAGATGATTTCATTAGACAGCATGAAAGACAACCTACATTAACTGAGCTTGCTGAAAAGTTAGAAGTAACAATGGATGAAATCGTTTTAGCTTCGGATGCTTTAAGAGATCCAGCCTCGTTGCATGAGCAATTATTTGAAAGTGAAGGCGATGCCTTAACTTTGATGGACCAAGTAAGAGATGAAAGGTCAGAGCGGTCATTTGACCACATACCTCTTAGGGATATTATTTCGAAGTTAGGTAAACGCGAACAAATGATCATTTACTTGCGTTATTACTTAGATTGTACACAAAGTGATATTGCAGAAAGGTTGGGAATCTCACAAGTTCAAGTGTCAAGATTAGAAAAGAAAATACTGACACAGCTTAAGAGTTGGTTGTTACCAAAACAGACAACTGCAAAGGATGAATTCCGATAAAACAGTCTCTATTTACAAATATCGAAGCAGCTAAAAATTTTATAAATGACCAATTTGGTGATGGTGAAAGCTTTGATGTGGGCATTAAGGACATGCATATTTGGTCCATGCCCACTCTCTTGATTTATATGAACGGCTTAATCGATAGCAGTATGTTAACTCAATTATTGACATTGACACAGCCTACAGCGAATCAATTAAGAAGAAAGCATGAGTTAAACGAGTTTGAAGCAATGAACACTTGTTTTCCATATCACTCGGTAACAATATACGACTCTAAGGATGCCTGGGTTTCGGCAATATTAAGTGGTCAATTAGGAATTGTAACCTCTCAGGGATTCGTCTTTACAGTAGATGTTCGATCCTATCCTGGAAGACAGCCTGAAGAACCGGATAATGAAAAAGTCATTAGAGGAGCAAGGGATGGATTTACTGAGAATATACTGCAAAATACAGCTTTGATTCGAAGAAGAATTCGTGATGTTTCCTTAAGATTTGAGCTAACGAAAATTTCGACTAGGGGTCAAACAGATATTGCTATTGGGTATATTAAAGGACTAGCAAGCAATGAGCATATTAATTTCTTAAGAAAACGCTTAAAAGAAATTCAACACGATGGCATGACAATGACTGATAAATCATTAGAGGAGTGGCTTTTTAAACAAAAATTCCATCCGGTTCCTTTTGTGAGATATACGGAGCGGGCCGATACTTGCGCTGCTCATTTGCTGGAAGGACATATTGCCATTATCGTCGATACTTCTCCTTCGGTCATACTTGTACCCACAACCATTTTTCATCATTTACAACATGCAGAAGAATATAGACAAGCACCGTTGATTGGAACGTTTGTTCGTTTATCGAGAATGGCAGGCTTTTGGATGAGTTTAACGTTTTTACCATTTTGGTATTTACTCGTTAAAGAGAAGGAACACTTACCCGATTTCCTTTCATTTATTGGTCCAAAAGAAATGGCAGAAGTCCCTTTGTTTTTACAATTAGTTTTTGCGGATCTAGGGTTAGAATTTTTAAGGTTAGCAGCCATTCACACACCTACGCCCTTGTCTACCGCTATGGGATTAGTTGCTGCCATTATAATTGGTCAAATTGCCATTGATGTCGGCTTGTTCATACCTGAAGTTGTTCTTTACACAGCTATTGCTGCAATCTTCACTTTTGCTATTCCTTCCTATGAGCTCAGTGTAGCAACGAAGATTTTTAGAAATATGTTGTTACTAATTACAGCGATATTTGGAGGAGTAGGTTACTTTGTAGGGTTACTCCTATTATTTATGTATTTATCTTCTTTAAAACCTATGGGTGTCCCATATTTATGGCCACTCGTCCCGTTTTTCCCGAAAGCATTTAGCCGAATATTAGTGAGGTTTCCGATATCTTCAGGTGCATTACGGCCATTTATTGTTCAGTCTCCTAATCGTAAAAGATCATAGTCCATACATTGCATCTAAGTCTTTTCCTATGGTAAGGTTCATATATTGAAAAATCACCAGGAGAGATGAAGATGCATTTATATGGAACGCAATCAATTAATGATTTAGGTGTATTACAAATTGGACAGGTTGACACTGTTGAACTAGCTAAAATATATGGTACTCCGTTATTTGTATATGACACTTCTTTAATTCGACAAAGAGCGAGAGCTTTTATTCAAACTTTTAAAAAAGCAAACGTAAAAGCAGAAGTTGCATATGCTAGTAAAGCTTTTTCAAGTATTGCAATGTACCAACTTGCGGCTGAAGAGAACCTGTCTTTAGATGTGGTTTCAGGTGGAGAACTATTTACGGCAATCCGTGCTGGTTTCCCGGTTGAACGAATTCATTTTCATGGAAATAACAAAAGTGATGAAGAAATCATGTTTGCCATCACTTCCAAAATTGGATGTATTGTTGTAGACAATTTCCATGAAATCGATCGTTTAAAAGCAATCGCAAGTGAACAAAACGTAGAGGTGCGAATCTTACTACGTGTTACTCCTGGAATTGAAGCCCATACACATGACTATATTACGACAGGGCAAGCAGATTCGAAATTCGGATTTGACTTAATGAATGGACAAGCTGATCAAGCGTTTCAATCAGTAAAGGACCATTCATCAATTCACTTATTAGGAATGCATTGTCATATAGGTTCTCAAATTTTTGATACCGTTGCTTTTTCATTAGCCGCTAAAAAACTGATGAATAAAATGAAGGATTGGCATCAAAAAGATGATTTTATATGCGAGGTTCTTAACTTAGGTGGAGGATTTGGAATTCGTTATACCGAAGAAGATGATCCGCTAGAGCCATCGGTATACGTTGAAGATATGATTAAAACAATCAGAGATGAGTTAAGTAAAGTCGATTATCCGATGCCTGAGATTTGGATTGAACCAGGTCGTTCGTTAGTGGGGGACGCTGGAACTACGTTGTATACAATAGGTTCTCAAAAAGAAATTCCATCAACCCGTACCTATTTAGCTGTAGACGGAGGAATGTCAGACAATATTCGTCCGGCACTTTATCAAGCTAAATATGATGCAGCGATAGCCAATAATATGCTTTCAACCGCTGATACAACGTATACGATTGCAGGTAAATGCTGTGAATCTGGTGACAAATTAATTGAAGAGATCGATCTTCCTAAAGCTAATGCAGGGGATTATTTAGCTGTTTTTTGTACCGGTGCATACGGCTATTCAATGGCAAGCAACTACAATCGTCTTGCTAAACCAGCTGTTGTTTTTGTTGAAAATGGAAACCATCGTTTAGTCATTAAAAGAGAATCGTTAGAAGATTTAATACGTTTAGACGTTTCTTTATACGATGATTCAATTGGTGGTGTAAAATGAAAAAACAAAATGTCATGTTGTTCATATTTATAGGTTTAATCGCGATAATATGGGGTATCATATATTGGGTTTTCATTGCTCCAAATCGCTAATGAATGGAACTTTAGTTGAAATTCTTTTCTTTATCATGTAGGATTGTCATGGTGCTTAAAGGGATCAAAAATGAGGGATATCAAATATGCTAGTACGTTATAAAAAAACATGTGAAAAAATAGCGATGGGTCTTTTATCGTTTATGCCAGAGGAAAAAGCCTTAAAAAAATTGCAGGTATCTATGCAATTATATGAGACAAATCCGAATTGGCATTTATTCATGTGGAAAAAAGAAGAAGACTTTGTTGGCTTAATAGGTGTGGAGTCTGTTGATGACGTTTGCGTGATTCAGCACATTACGGTTAACCCGTCACATCGTGGAGATGGTATAGGCAAAGCAATGGTGAACAGTGTACAACAATTTTTACCTTGTACGGTCGTAACTTCTACTGAAATTACCAAGCCGTTCATTGATAAATGCATGAACTAAAAAGAAGGAACAGACACTTACTGTCTGTTCCTTCTTTTTTCTTCTCTAGCTTTTAGTATTTCACTGCGGTCTCTTCGCATATGTTTGTGTATAAGTTCTTCACCAATTAAGGCTAACGGCATCTGTTGCTTTTGAATCCGTTGATTTAACTCATCGGAAAGAATCGAAAGGGTGAACGGCTTAAACTCTTTTGATTGAATGATAAGGGCAATAGAATTTTCTAAATTCAAATGCATTTCTGCCATATCTATCCCACTATAATATTCACTATTTAGGTCCAATGAAAATCGTTTTTTCGCATTTTCTAATGACCGTTTGGCACCCGCTCTGTTATTCCTTCTCCAGTGGTACATCCCAGTTGAAAGTAAGATCCACGCAGTTAAAGCATGTGACTTATCATTAGGTGAAACACTTTTCCAATACTCCTCTAGTACTTCATGACATTCAAAATAATCTTGTTGTTCATTGAAATAAAGAATAAATTGCAAAAAAAGTGGATGAAACAACGGATGCATTCTTTTCACCATTCCTCTATACTAAAGTTTGATTATATATTGCTAGGGGGAGAGACTGTGTCTTACAAAGTTAGATTAGAGGCGTTTGAAGGTCCTCTCGATTTATTATTGCATTTAATACATCGTTTGGAAATTGATATCTATGATATTCCAATGGCAGAACTGACAGTTCAATATATGGACCACATACGTGCAATGCAGGTAATGGAATTGAATGAAGCAAGTGAATATTTGGTCATGGCCGCATCACTCTTAGCTATAAAAAGTAAAATGTTATTACCAATCCATGAAGGAGAAGTGGACGATCTCGACCTTCAAATGGAAGGGCAAGATCCGCGTGACGAGCTGGTTAATCGTCTAATCGAATATAGAAAATATAAAGAAGCTGCTGAAACTTTTCAAGAGCTGGAGCAAACTCGGGCACAATATTTCACAAGACCTCCAAGTGATTTGACAGATCTTCAACAAATATCTCAGCTATCCTTTTTTGATGATTCATTGAACGTCTATGATATGCTTGGTGCTTTTCAAAAAATGCTGAGAAGAAATGTTTTAAAAGCGCCACTTACAACAAAGATTGCACGACAAGAACTCTCCGTGAAAGATCAAATGCAATCCGTCTTTCACACACTTAAAACAAGAGGAGGCCGTTGTTCGTTCAGTGACCTCTTTCCAGTGCATGATAAAACAACGTTGGTCGTAACATTCTTATCCATTCTGGAGTTAATGAAGCGACAGTATATTACCGTTTCCCAACAAAAGAACTTTGAAGATTTAGACGTACAACTATTGATTGAAAAGTGGGAGGATGAATCTCTTGAAACAGTTGATGAGTAAAATAGAGAGTCTACTTTTCGTAACAGGCGATGATGGACTGACAATTAAACAATTAGAAATTATTACGGAAGAACATTCGAAGGATCTGATCGAAGCAATTAAAGCCCTTCAAAACGACTATGCTAGTTCTGAGGTACGAGGAATTGAGATAAAAGAATTAGCAGGAACCTATCAGTTAATATCGAAAAAAGAGAATGCTGAAATTATTCAAAAGTTAGTTGAAAATCCTACAAATCAATCACTCTCTCAAGCTTCACTCGAGACATTAGCAATCATTGCTTATAAACAACCGATTACGAGAATTGAAGTGGAAGATTTAAGAGGTGTTAAGAGTGAAAGACCAATACATACATTAGTAGCTAAAGGTTTGATTCATGAAGTTGGTCGAGCTGAAGGGACGGGTAGAGCAATTCTATACGGAACGACAAATGAATTCTTGAATGCATTTGGATTAATGAACTTACAAGAGCTACCGCCTTTACCAGATGAAGTGGTTGACTCAGAAAATGATGGGCAAACAGATTTATTTATGACGAAGTTTCAAGAAACGTTTGGAGATCAACAAGATTAAAAAACGAAAGGTGTTCATGCTTGAAAAAAATCTTCTCTATTTTTTTGTTAGTCGTTCTTATGTTCCTTTATGTCAGTCCCAATACAGAAGCGTATGGATCTTCTTATGCGGTTATTGATGCGAATACAGGTCGATTGCTATTTGGTAGTAATGCTCATGAACAAATGCCAATTGCGAGTTTAACCAAGATTTGGACGGCTTATGTCACTGCAGAAGAAGTGAATATGAAAGAGGAAGCCCAAATTTCTTCTAATGCAGCTACGCAAGAGGGATCTTCCATTTATTTAAAAGCAGGCGATAATCAACGAATTGAAAAATTGTTATACGGTCTTATGCTTCGATCTGGAAATGATTCAGCTGTAGCGTTAGCTGAGCATGTAGGTGGGTCTGTCGAAGGCTTTGTAGATTTGATGAATGAAAAAGCAAGAATCGCTGGACTTCAACAAACAGTCTTTAGAAATCCATCTGGTCTTCATCATGAAGAACATCTCTCTACGGCTTTTGATACAGCTCTAATGTTGAAAAATGCAATGGGGAATAAAGAACTGAAAAAAATTATGAGCACTGATTATTATCGAAGTGAAGGTGTACACTGGGAAAACAAACATAAACTCGTCCGTTCAAATTCTTTAGCTATTTCAGGAAAGACAGGATATACAAAAGCAGCGGGAAGAACGCTTGCTACATACTTTAAAAAAGACGAGCAAGAAATTATTGTTGTGACGCTGAATGATTCAAATGATTGGAAATCCCATCAAGAACTAGCTGATCGAGCGTTTAAACAATATAATATGGTACAATTAGTTCAAGAAGGTGCATATGACTTACCAGGTGATTTAGTTGTCCGGCTAAATAAGCCAATTCATTTGATTGTTAAAGATAAAGAACAGGTACAGCATGTGGTCTTATTAAATCGATCACACAATGGGATTCGAACTGGTCAATGGACTGTTCAAATAGATGGAAAACCTGTTTATTCACAACAAGTGCATATTGAGCGGAATCGTAGATGAAGACTGCTTTTTCTAAAAGCGGTCTTCTTTTAATTTGGTTGAAAGTGTGACATACTTTTTTTAATTAGAAAGCAATTATAATGAGGTGAAACCATGGAAAGATTACAAAAAATGCTAGCCCACGCAGGTGTAGCATCTAGACGAAAAGCAGAACAATTAATACTTGAAGGAAAAGTACAAGTTAATGGGAAAGTTGTTAGAGAATTAGGAACGAAGGTTTCTGAATCAGACACCATCGAAGTAGCAGGAGTAAAGTTGGAAAAAGAACAAAAGGTGTATTATTTGTTGTACAAGCCTAGAGGCATTATTTCAGCTGTTACGGATGATAAAGGAAGAAAAACCGTTTCGGATTTATTTCCTTTCGTACCTGAAAGAATCTTCCCGGTTGGTCGTTTAGATTATGAAACATCTGGTCTTCTTTTGATGACAAATGATGGTGATTTTTCATATATGCTTACACACCCGAAATTTAAAATTGATAAAACGTATGTTGCTCGTGTTAAAGGTATACCAACAAGGGAACAATTGCGACCACTTGAACGTGGTGTCGTATTAGAAGATGGCAAAACAGCTCCAGCACGAGTTAAAATGCTTTCTTCCGATAAAAAAGCGAACAAAGCAATTATTGAAATTACGATACATGAAGGGAAAAACCGTCAAGTGCGTCGTATGTTTGATGCGATCGGTTTCCCCGTTCAAAAACTAAAAAGAGAACGTTTTGCCTTTTTAAATCTGCACGGCTTAAATGCAGGAGAATCTCGCGAGCTTACTTCTCATGAAGTGAAATTACTTCGAGTTCAAGCTGAAACAGGGAAAATAGGCTCTTGATTTAAATAACTAAACGTTCACAAACCCTTCAAATGTATAGGCAAAGTACGATTTTTTCTTTGTTATAATAAGTTTACATTCGTACGTCTTGTAGGAGGTTAACAAAGTGACACAGACGAAACAAAAAAGATTTATTTTAAGAACTGTCATTCTTACAGTTTTAGCTGCAGCCATTATCTACACGATTTATTCCAATGCAACGAAAGAAAGAACTCAAATTTTAGGTGTTGGAGATGAAGCACCTGATTTTACTTTAGAAGATTTAAATGGTGAGGAGCATCGTTTATCTGATTATAAAGGGCAAGGTGTATTCTTGAATTTCTGGGGAACTTGGTGTAAACCTTGTGCAAAAGAAATGCCAGCCATGAATAATCAATATGCTAAATATAAAGACCAAGGTGTTCAAATTCTTGCTATTAATATTGCGCAATCTAATTTCGAGGTTCAAAAATTTGCTAATCAATATGGGTTGGATTTCCCAGTTGTTTTAGATCGTACGAAAAGTGTCATGCACACATATAATGTGGATCCTCTTCCTACAACTATTTTAGTGAACCCTGAAGGTAAAATTGAACGCATTATTACTGGAGAAATGACAGAACAGGATATCGCTACTTTTATGGAGCAGATTAAACCTGAATAAGGAGTCAATCATATGAACAACATTAAATGTGCTTGTGGGCATGAAAATCCAGAAGGAACAGTGTTATGTGAGAATTGTGGTAGACCTCTTACGGCAGAAGCTGAAAACCAAAAAATGGTGGATATGCGTTATGAAGGTTCTGCAAGAAGATCTCAAACCTACAATAAAACAGTAATCGATAAGATTTGGAACTTTTTCTCAAGTGTGAGAGTGGGTATCTGGCTTATCGTGATTATATTAGTTGCAGCCGCTATAGGAACGATTTTACCTCAAGTTCTTTACGTACCTGCAACAACTGAAAGTGATATTGCGGCTTATTATGAGCGTGTATATGGCACGTTTGGAAAGCTTTATTACCAACTAGGTCTTTCAGATTTGTATGGTTCTTGGTGGTTCCAAACGTTAATTGGAATGCTTGGTATTTCATTAATCGTAGCAAGTCTAGATCGTGTCATCCCTTTGTATAAATCTTTGAAAAAACAAAGAACAAGAAGACACGAAAGCTTTATGAAACGTCAGCGTCTTTATGGTGTTGGTGAAAATCATTTAAACGAAGAAACGTTTGTTAAAAGTGAAGAGAAATTAAAAGCATTGCGATACAATGTCAAACGTGAAAATGGAGCTTTACTTGCCGAAAAAGGGCGGTTTTCTAGATGGGGTCCATATGTAAATCATGCGGGACTAATTATATTCTTAGGTGCCGTAATGCTTCGTTCGCTTCCTGGATTCTACGTGGATGAAACGATGTGGATTCGAGAAGGAGAGACTCGTGCCATTCCTGAAACTGGAGGGTATTACCTTGAAAGCAAAGAATTCACATTAGAAACGTATGATAAAGACCAAACGGATGAAGTATTTGGCGACGCGATTGAGCGAGTTGGAACGATTGCTTCTAATTATCAAACCGATGTTGTGTTATATAAAAATCCAGAGAATGCTTTACCTGGTGACACAAAAAATCTAAAAGAAGTTAAAAAAGAGTCTATTCAAGTAAATCAGCCATTAAAATTTGACGGGTTTGCCGTTTATCAAATGGATTTCAGATTAGACGAACTAAAAACAATGAATTTTAACTTAATTAATAAACAAACAGAAGAATCGCTTGGTGATGTGTCAATTGATCTAATCGATCCAGAAAATCAGTATGACTTAGGAGAAGGTACTTCTGTAGAACTATTGGGATATTATCCTGATTTTAGTGGTTTTGAAAATGGAGAGCCTCAAACAAAATCTCCTTTGCCAAACAACCCAGCATTTTTAATTAAAATGATTACTCCTGATACACCTGAAGGAGAGACAAGCTTTGTAGCCATTAAACAAACGGTTGAACCGCTTGGTGAAAATGAATATAAACTAGCATTCAAAAATGTTGAAACGCGTGACGTTTCTGGATTAACGATTCGTAAAGATAAAACACTATGGCTTTTAGGTCTTGGTGGTTTAATCTTTATGATTGGTGTCGTGCAAGGAGCTTATTTCAATCATCGTCGAATTTGGATCCATGAAACGAAAAATGGTGAAATTGCCATTGCAGCTCATACGAATAAAAACTGGTTTGCTATTAAAAAAGAGTTAGACCAAGTTACTGAGGCTGCACTTTTACCAAGATATACCGATCAACAAGATATAGATTCTGAAGTTGATAAAAAGGAAGGTGAAACATCGTCATGACACTCGTAGAAATTAGTGGAAATCTATTATTCTTTGCCTTTGTTTGTTATCTCGTCGCAACTTTGCTATTTGGTGGAGCAGTAAAAGGATCGAAGTCTGAGTCTGGTGCTTCTGAAATGCGTTGGGGTAAATTAGCGATTATTGTAACGATACTTGGATTCATTTCAAATTTAGGCTACTTTATCACTCGCTGGATTGCGGCTGGACATGCTCCAGTTAGTAACTTATTTGAATTTACGACTGCTTTTGGCATGATGGTGGTTGGTGCGTTTATATTAATTTACTTTATTTATAAAACACCTATGCTTGGACTGTTTGCGCTGCCAATTGCGGTTATCATTATTGCTTATGCAAGTATGTTCCCACGTGAATTAAACCCGTTAATTCCTGCTCTTAAGAGTTACTGGTTATACGTTCATGTAATAACAGCGGCTCTCGGAGAAGCGATTCTGGCTATCAGTGCTGTTGCAGGATTAATTTATTTATTAAAACATGTCGATGTAACGAAACGCACCAAACAAAGATTTTGGTTAGAAGCTGTTATGTTTACACTCGTATTAGTGCTTGGTTTCGTAGCTTCTACTACTACTTTTTCTGTAATGGATTACGAAGCTTCCTATTCGTATGTTGATAAAGAAGGAAAAGACAGTCAAATTACGTATAACACACCTCCGTTATTTGGGATGAATGAATATAAAGCATTGACTTCCAATAAGATGGAGCCTTTAGCAGAAATGCCACCTATCATTAATGCGAAGAAGTTATCTACAGTTACTTGGGCATTACTATTCGGTACAGTCCTATATGGATTGATTAGACTGATTGCTAGAAAGTCAATTTCTGCTTTACTTCAACCGTTAGTGAAAAAAGCGAATTCGAGCTTAATGGATGAAATCGGTTATCGTGCAGTATTAATTGGTTTCCCTGTCTTTACTCTTGGTGCTCTTATATTTGCTATGATTTGGGCGCAGGAAGCTTGGTCTCGTTTCTGGGGCTGGGATCCAAAAGAAGTTTGGGCTCTTATTACGTGGTTATTTTATGCAGCATTTTTACATCTTCGACTATCTCGAGGATGGCATGGTGAAAAATCTGCTTGGTTAGCAGTAATTGGTTTCATTATTATTATGTTTAACTTAATTGCCGTTAATTTAATTATTGCAGGATTACATTCGTACGCTTAATTTTCAAGCCTTTTCCTTCTGAGGAGAAGGCTTTTCTTTCATTTTGGATGTCTAACTTGTACAATATATGGTAGTGATAGGCACGAAAGGAGTAATTTTAATGTCAGAGAATATAACAATATTAGTAGCAGATGATGAGGATCGTATCCGTCGATTATTAAAAATGTATCTAGAACGTGAAGGGTACGAAGTAGATGAAGCTGAAAATGGTGCAGAAGCACTCGAAAAGGCAGTAGAAAAAGATTACCATGCCATTATTCTTGATGTGATGATGCCAGAAAAAGATGGTATGGAAGTTATTGCTGAATTACGTGAACATAAAGCTACACCGATTCTTTTATTAACAGCTAAGGGTGAAGAGGCAAATCGAGTACAAGGATTTGAACTTGGCGCTGATGATTATATTGTTAAACCTTTTAGTCCTAGAGAAGTCGTATTAAGAGTAAAAGCGGTATTAAAAAGATCGGTTTCATTTGCACCTGTATCAAACACATCAGTATCAAAAGATTTAGTGGTCTTTCCACACTTAACAATAGATCATGATGCACACAGAGTGACGGCTGATGGAACTGAAGTAAATTTGACTCCGAAAGAATACGAATTGCTTTATTTCCTAGCTAAAGCACCTGATAAAGTATTTGATCGTGAGCAACTTCTAAAAGAAGTTTGGCATTATGATTTCTTTGGGGACTTGCGTACAGTAGATACTCATGTAAAACGATTACGTGAGAAGTTAAACCGGGTTTCTGAAAAAGCTGCAAAAATGATTGTAACTGTTTGGGGCGTAGGGTATAAATTCGAGGTTATCAATGAATAGAATATGGAACAGTGTTGTCGGGAAGCTATGGATTACCATATTGCTTCTCGTTTGTTTTGTATTGTTTATCATCACCATTTTAATCCTTGAATTCTTAGGTAATTATCATAGTGAGCAAGCTGAAGCCTCCTTACGCCAAGAAGCCACAACCATTGCGAGTATTGTGGATGAACACGAAACCGTCAACTCATCACTAATGATTATTTCGGAAATTTTAGGTCCTGAAACAAATGCTATTATTGCAAAAGAACCTGAAGAAATTTCACTGACCTTACATGAAGGTTTGAATGGGGAAAAGATTCAACAAGCGTTAATAAATGATCAAAACCTTTCAAAAGTGTTTCAATCATCTGAACCGATTATTAAAGAAATGATATTGCCTTCTATTAAGAACGAAAATCAAATGGAATCATATATTGTTTTGGCTAGCCCGTTGAATGTTGAAAATGAATTGCATGGCGCGGTATTTATTTACCAAAGCTTAGATGTTATTCACCAAACAACAAAAGAAACGACAAACATCGTATTTTTATCTGCCTTTATCGGATTTATTTTAACGACGTTTTTTGCGTTTTTCTTATCTACCCGTATTACATCGCCACTACGAAAAATGCGTGAAGCTGCATTTGAATTGTCAAAAGGTAATTTTGATACCAAATTACCATCACTTCAAAATGATGAAATTGGGCAATTAGCAACAGCTTTCAATCAGATGGGCAGACAATTAAAACATCATTTAGAAGTAATTAATCAAGAAAAGGAACAACTGTCGAGTATATTAACATCGATGACAGATGCTGTGATTACATTTAATCGTGATCACACGATTTTGTTAAGTAACCCACAAGCCGAGAAGCTATTACAAAAATGGTTTTTCCAAATTGGTACGACAAAAGGGCAACCAATCCCTGTTGAAATGGATCATATGTTAGATCATGTTCTTCACCTAGAAGAAGAAATTAATGAAGAACTTGAAATGCAAGGTAATTATTATGCTATATCTATTAGTCCGCTATACAGCGGTGATTCTGTTCGTGGAGCAGTAGCTGTTTTGCGTGATATGACAGAGCAGCATAAACTGGATAAGTTGAGATCAGATTTCATTGCCAATGTTTCCCATGAACTTAGAACACCAATTGCGATGTTACAAGGTTACAGTGAAGCAATTGTGGATGATTTGGTTACTTCTGAAGAAGAACAACGCGAAATAATGAAAATCATTTACGAAGAATCTCAACGTATGGGGCGCTTAGTTACAGATTTATTAGATCTAGCACGTATGGAGTCTGGTCGTATGAGGTTATATAAAGAAAATGTATCTATAAAGTCAGTGATTAGAAGGATTACACAAAAATTTGCTCAAACGGCTAAGGAATCATCGATACATTTGACATTTGAATCAACTGTATCAGATGAACTGAAGGTTGAAATAGACGAAGACAGAATTGAACAGGTGCTAACCAACTTAATTGATAATGCCATTCGTCATACACCTCAAGAAGGAAAAGTGAACGTTCTTGTCGAACAAGAGAATGCATTTGTAAAAATTACGGTTCAAGATACAGGGTCTGGCATCCCAAAGGAAGACTTACCTTTTGTATTTGAACGCTTTTACAAAGCTGACAAATCACGTACTCGAGGTAAGGGTGGAACTGGGTTAGGCTTAGCGATAGCGAAAAATATGGTAGAAGCACATGATGGGACAATTTGGGTGACAAGCGAAGAACAAGTAGGAACCACTTTTGAATTTAATTTACCGATAAAAAACGTGTAACTTTTCACACCCATTACACGACTACTATTATGAACGGGGGGAGTATATGAATGACTCCGTTTTCAATCGATTGTATGATGAATTTCACCAGGATGTTTTTCAGTTTTTAATTTACTTGGTGAAAAATAGACAGACCGCAGAAGACTTAATGCATGAAGTTTATGTAAGAGTTTTAAAGGCATACAGTCGTTTTGAAGGGAAAAGTACTGAAAAGACATGGCTATTTTCAATTGCTAAAAATGTAGCGATTGATCATTTCCGCAAAACAGCTGTTCGAAAAAAACATTTATTTGATTTTTTTGACTGGGAAACTCAAGAACTTCCTTCGATAGGTCCTTTGCCTGAAGAACTGGCGGTCATGAATGATGAAATGAAGGATTTGTTGCAAGCATTAGATGAATGTACGGGAGATCAAAAGATGGTCGTCATCATGAGGTATTTCCAAGATCTATCTATTGCTGAAACTGCCCAGATACTGGGTTGGTCCGAAGGGAAAGTAAAAACGACACAACATAGAGCCATTCATAAATTACGTGATAAATTAACTGGGCATGCAAGAGGGGAGGTCGTTCAACATGAGTCAGAATAACTGGAATGAACAAAAAATTGAACAGTTACTTAGCCAAATGCCCAAACCGAGTGATTCAAGATCGAAAGAAGATGTTTTCAAAAGATTACAGCAAGAAATTGATACATCTATTATACCTAAGAAGAAGCGTAAATATTGGGCACCTCCTGCAGTTGGTGTAGCTGCAATGATTACCTTAACATTACTTGGAGTAACTTATATCAATAACTCCTCATCAAATGATGAAATGGCAGTTCAACATGATGCTAAAGAAAGTGCTTCAACGAATGCAGACGATAGCTCAACAATGTTGAAAATGAATGAAGAGGCTGAAACAAGTAATGAAATGAGTACTTTAGACAATTCCAATGAAGAATTTGTAATTGCGATGGGTTCAAGTGATATGGAATTCAGCAAAGCTGTTTATGAGGAAGATGTCCAAAATTATACACCATTTCAAATTGGCCTTGCAGGAGACCAAGCAAATAGTGTACCTGTAACGATTTTAATACCAAACGAGATGATTCAAACAGATTTTGCAAATGATACACCAACTCAGCTTGAAGTGTACCAACAGTATGCACCTCTAATTAATGAAGAAGCGCTTGGTTTTTCTGAATATCATCCTTATAAGGGTGAATTCACAACGGAGAAAGACTCAATAATTCATGTGTTACCTGAAAATCACGACTATGATTTAGCGAGTGCAACAATGGAAGTGTACCGTTCTACATTAAAGTATACTTTCGATGAATACAAAGAGATTCGTTTTCAAAATAAAGACGGTTCAACTGTCGAATTTGATCAAGAAGGAAAATCTAGCGAATCTTTGACTTTAACAAAAGATAAATTAATGCAAAATTATTATTTATTTACCTCTGCAGATGGTCGTGAATATTTGAGCCCAAGTTTTGATCAATCTTTTAAAACTATTGCTGAAGCTTTAGAAGCAATGAAAACTAAACCAAATGATATATATACAACTGTGATACCAAGAGGCGTTAAATATGAAATCCAAGAAGAAGACAAAGTGGTGCGAATTACATTTGCAGAACCATTAGATTTAGAGGTAATGGATCCTAAAGTAGCTACGCATTTGATTGAAGGGATTTTGTTAACTGGTGGAAGTTTTCAACAGTCCATTCAGTTTGAAAATGTTGTTCAATCGAATTGGAATGGCTTTGATTTTACTAAACCAATGCCAATGCCAATAGGACCGAACAAAATGTATTATGAAAACATACAATAAAATAGACCATTTGTAGGCTCAAGTAGTTTACAAATGGTCTATTTTTTCTTATAGTAGTCTATGTAAGTAAATATTGATTCATCTTCGGGGCAGGGTGAAATTCCCGATCGGCGGTAATAGAAAATAATTTTCTTAAGCCCGCGAGCCGTAAGGCAGGATTTGGTGCGATTCCAAAGCCGACAGTATAGTCTGGATGGGAGAAGGTGAAGGTGCGGTCGTTTTTCGTTCTGTCATTTAACGAGACGCCTATTTAAGTGCGCCTTTCTACTCCCTTAAGCGATAACGGCTTAGGGGTATTTTGATGGGACAAAACGAACGAACTTTTCTTCTTGTGGAGTGAATCGCAAAAGGAGAGAGTTACATGAAGAACAACAAACTACGATCGATGATCGTAATCGGAATGTTAAGTAGTATCTCATTTGTATTGATGCTATTGAATTTCCCATTACCTGCTTTACCACCATTTTTGAAAGTGGATTTCAGTGATGTACCTGCATTAATTGCGGCCATTACAATGGGGCCAGTCGCTGGGATTTTAGTCGCTTTGTTTAAAAATGTCTTGTATTGGATTTTCAGTGGAAGTCCTACAGGGGTTCCAGTTGGTGAAATGGCGAATTTCGCTACGAGCATTCTGTTTATGCTTCCTGTCTATGCCATCTATCGTAAAATTTCTAGTAGCAAAGGCTTATTAATTGGATTAGTAGCTGGCGTTTTAGCGATGACAATTGGTATGAGTGTTCTTAACTATTTTGTCTTTTTACCAATGTATACGTACTTCTTGAATGCACCAGCACTAACTGGATCTGCTATGAGAGATACAATCGTGCTTGGAATTTTACCGTTTAATTTAATTAAAGGCATTTTGTTGTCAGCCGTAGTATTCATGTTATTTAAAACAATGAAAACATGGTTAGACAAACAACGTGTACAATTTTCATAAATAAGAACGAATCGTGCCTTTCCTACAGACTGACTACCGAAGATTCCTTGCTTTTAAAAGTAAGAGGTCCGGACAGTTTGTAAAAAAGTACAAATAAAAAAGCTGCGGATTTGCTCCGCAGCTTTTATTCGTATTTTAGTGCATCGCCATCGAAAGAATCGTCAGCAACTTTAATAGAGTCTGTTGGACATCCTTCAAAAGCGTCCTGCATATCTTCTTCTAATTCGTCTGGAACTTGTGTAGTTCCCGTGTTATCATCTAAAATAACAAAGGCAATCCCTTCGTCATCATAATCATAAATATCAGGTGCTGCAGCGCCACATGCTCCGCAAGCTATACATGTATCTTTATCTACAATTGTATACTTCGCCATTTTGTTCCTCTCCTTTATATCCGTTCGCTTGTAAAAGCTTTCGTTTTCATTCTAATCATGTTTTCCCTACTTTTCAACCTAAAAACTCTTCAATTGGAGGATTGTTACGTGCTTTTTGAACAAATTCTTTTAAAAATGATTGATCGTTTAAATGGAGAGCGTACAATTTCTGCTCCATTTCATCTTCTAAGAGGGAAAAAATCAGGTCAAACGATTCAAGATGTGAAAAGTTATGGATTAACAGACACATTTTCAATTTTCCCTAAACTCTCTCAAAATAAATACAATCACATTGTTGAAAAAATGATTCAAGATCATTTACTAGAAATTGACCAGAATAATATACCTTCCTTAACTGAAAAGGGCATTCATTTTAAAGATAAACTAGAGCCACTAGCCATTAACGGATGGTTGTATCGCGGAAATGAAATGGTGTTTTTTCAAAGGCTATCTTTATTGGTACAAACTCTTTCACATGTGAAGGCACAATCTATGAATTTTATCCCTGTTCAAAAGGACGAAAAAATTCAAAGATGGATTCGTAGTTTTATGTTAAAAGTTCCATATAAATCGCCAGAATATGCTCAAAAAATGTATGAGGAACTGGAGAGTTGTTTAAATCAAGCATATTTAACAGAAACTCATCGTCAATTAATTGTCTTTCGATTAAGTGGATTTAAAGTAACCGGTCTGACATGGCAACAACTTTCTTTTGATGTTAAATACGAGCCGATAGATGTTCAATTACTGTTTATTGAAGGACTACATCAAATGCTAAACGAAATCTGTTCAAAAAATACATATCCTATTCTTTATTCATTGGCTGAGGGAGTCCAAGCGAACAATCCTTTAACCGAATCTGCTTCTAAAACTGCACAACTATACGCTGCCGGAAATTCGTTACAAGCGATTTCGAGTATTCGTCATTTGAAACAAAGTACAATTGAAGATCATTTTGTGGAGATGGCCATGAATGGCGTATGGATTAATTGGTTGATGTTTTTTCCGAATGAAAACATAGATGATTTAAAACGAGAAATTCAAACGACATCTTCACGTAAGTTGTCTATTTTAAAAGAACAGTTTCCTCAGCTATCATTTTTCCAATTAAGATTATTATTAGCAAGTAGAGGTGAGAAGAATGACAAGTGAAATCTATCAAGTTCTGAGTGAGAAATTTGGCTATCATTCTTTTAAAGTAGGTCAAGAAGAAATAATTAAAGCAGTTTTAGAAAAGGTCGATGTAATTGGGATTCTACCCACAGGGATGGGAAAATCCTTATGCTATCAATTGCCAGCTTATTTGATGCCTCACCCGGTACTAATCATTTCTCCATTACTTTCTCTCATGCAGGATCAAGTTGAGCAGATGAAGATGTTTGGTGAGAAAAAAGTGATCGCTCTCAATTCACTTTTATTACCAAATGATAAGCAACAAATATTGAGCCAGTTATCTACCTATAAATTCATTTTCATTTCTCCAGAAATGTTGATGCAACCACAAGTGTTGGCAGCATTAACTCAAACATCAATTTCGTTAATTGTAGCCGATGAAGCACATTGTATTTCACAGTGGGGATATGATTTTAGACCAGATTATTTAAGATTAGGTGACGCGTTTCGAAATTGGAACAGACCGCCTATTTTAGCGTTAACTGCTACGGCAACGTCTAAGGTTTTAGACGATATTTCGCATTTTTTGCACTTAAAACATCCTAAAACCGTTATTCAGTCATTGGATCGCCCAAATATTCGATATAAGGCAATTCCGATCCAACATGCTGATGAAAAATATGAGATGATCCTGCAACAAATCACTACGTATGAAGGCCCAGGAATTATTTATACGCAGTCAAGAAAAAAAGCGGATGAATATGCCCTGAAATTAAATGGAGCGGGCTTTCGATCCGCATCGTATCACGCTGGAATGGAACCAATGGACCGGACATTGGTGCAACAACAATTTGCAAACCATGAATTAGAATGGGTATGTGCAACAAATGCTTTTGGTATGGGTGTTCACAAAAGCAATATACGTCAAGTCATTCATGATCATATTCCATCCTCCATTGCTAGTTACGCACAAGAGGTGGGACGCGCTGGACGTGACGGGAAAGACGCTATTGCCACCTTGTTTTTTTTACCGGATGATGAAGATATGACCCTATTTATTTCGACAAATGACTTTCCTGATAGGTCTCAAATCAATTTTTATTTGCAACAAGCCAATCCCAAAACATTAGTTGATGAGGGATTTTTAAGTGACACGATGTATCGGATTTTAACTTATTGGTTAGAAAAACACTCTGAAGCTGAAACGGTTCAGATTATGGAAAATTTGAAGCATGAAAAAATACGTCAGATTTATTTAATGAAGGAATTATTAACTAATAGTAAGTGCATCCGGCATCAACTAGTGTCATTTTTTGGACAAACATTAACGAACACCCCTAGTAACTGTTGTACTGTATGTGGAATGACAGATGATGAGGTATTAAGGACAAGGTCTATTGAGGTGTTAAGTGACAATGGTCTCAATTGGAATGAAAGATTAGCACGCATTTTTAACATAGAACAACCTTAGGTGCATTTACTTTTTCTACATATTTCGTCATAATAAGTAGAGAAGAACAGTAGAATAGGAGTTTTACAACATGAATAATGATGATTATAAACATAAAATTGATGAGCATAGAAAACCGATTAGTTTAGATAATGAAAGTCGAACGAATACGCGTGTGACTAGACGCTCAACAAAACAGAACGTGGAACAAGTCAAACCGCGTCGAAATCTTTTACTACCGATTTTGTTTACGATATTTATATTAATTCCCGTAGGTTTTTTGATTTATATCCAAGTGTTTTATCAACCAAACACAAATCAAACCGCCATTACCGATGCTGGAGAATTTGAGTTTGAAGAAAATGAAGTGGACTCTGTTGACACGAACGTTAAGGAAGAGCCAGAAGAAACGAATACTGAAGACTCATCTAATGAGGATGAAAATACAGAACCTGTAGAACCGGTTGTAACAGAAGATGAATCCGAAGGTGAAGTCACTGAGGAAGAGCAGGAAGAAGTGGTTGAAGAACAACCAACTGAAACTGAAACTTCTGGGAAAACGCACATCGTCCAACCAAATGAAACACTATACCGCATTGCGATGAATTATTACAATTCGCCAGATGCAGTGCAGAAAATAAAAGATGCGAATGGTTTAACATCGGATTCAATTTCAGAAGGACAAAAATTAATATTGCCTTAATTTTTTACTTTAAAAAAAGGGATAGATTAATTGTCTGTCGAATAGGGTAAGTATTGATAATAGAATGAGGTGTTTAAATGTTTGCAAAAAGTGTAATGATTCCAAAAGAAAAATGTATAATGATTCAAAGTTCAGCTTCTTTAAATGAAGCATTGGATTTGCTAGAAAAGCATCAATTAGATGCTTTACCAGTTTGTGAAAATGGAATGTATAAAGGGATACTAAATCGCTATATTGCGTACCGTGCATTTTATTTTAGCGGACTAAGCAAAGAAGAGTTCTTAGCAAATACTTTACTTAAAGACGTAATCAGTAAATCAGATACATTCTTACATATTGAAGATGTATTTGAAAATTCATTCCTTCAGTTAAATGATTTCCCTATAATCGCTGTTGTTGAAGAAGGGAAATTCATTGGCATCGTGACACGTTTTGATATGATGCATCAATTCCGCAGTGCTTTTGGAATGGATCGTCCAGGAGTTCGTATCAGTTTCACGTCTGCAGAATCAGAAGGCCGTATTGCTCGCCTGGGTGACATCATTCAGAAGTTCCATGAATCGGTTATCTCGCTTGTCACATTTGATGAATCAGATAAGTTGTTAAGAAGAATTGTTTTAAAGATCGAAAAGAAAGACAATGTTCAAAAATTCTTAAAAGAATTAGAACGATCAGGATTCCGCGTTTTACACATGGAAGAAGATTAATGATAAAATAGGTACACCACAAAATTTAAAAGGTGGAAGGGGAAATTTCCCTTCACCTTTTTTTTTGACCATTATTAAAATCCTGCAAATTATTATGTGTCCTAAGATAAAGAGGTGAGATCAATGCGTTATTTATTTGGTGTTTTTGGTTTATTAAGTTTGATTCCCATGTATATGTTTAAAAAAGCGTTTGAGATTAACGTATTGCATCATCAAATTAATCATGAAGCTTTTAATGATCAACCATCCTTTAAGCTTTTTTTCATATCTGATATCCATCGACGTAAAGTGACGAAACATCTGTTGAAAAAAGTTGGAACTAATGTGGATGTCGTTCTAATAGGTGGGGATTTAGCTGATCGACGTGTTGATAAGGAACGTCTAGAGGCTAATTTACGCCAATTAGCTAAAATAGGGCCAATCACGTATGTATGGGGTAATAATGATCGTGAAGTTGGTGAAGAAATCATCCGTGAAAAGATTAATCAAGTCCAAGGGAAGATTATTGAGAACCGCTCGCTTATTTTAAGAGAAGGACAATCTACAATTAGATTAGTTGGTATCGATGATGTATCTTCAGGAAAAGCAGATATTTTAGAGGCGTTTTTAGGCGTAAAAAATGAGGAGTATACGATTTTTGTGTCTCATACTCCATCGGTATTTTCAAAAGTTGTTGAAAGATATAGGCCAAATCTTTTATTGGCAGGTCACACACATGGTGGACAAATTCGGTTTGGTAAATATGGATTGTATCCGAAAGGTACATTTGATGACTCTTCTAATTCCATATCTTTGATAAGTAATGGGTATGGTACATCGCTTATTCCGTTTAGATTTGGTGCTTCACCCGAATGTCATATGATTACTTTTACTGGAAAAGGCTATACAGAGGATAAATAAAACATATACAATGTTTACACGAGTGTAATTATTTCCTATACTGAACCGAATAGATGTACTTGAAGTATGGGAAGGAGAAGACAATATGGATAATGCGAATATAGGAAGATATAACATAAAAGCCGTTTCCACAATGGTGGGAATCCTTCCAGGAACAATAAGAGCGTGGGAAAGACGTTATCAAATGATTGAACCAATTCGAAATGAGGCGGGCCATCGTTTATACTCAGATGAACATGTCCGCACATTAAAATGGTTATCTAGCAAGGTAAACGCAGGATTTACAATTAGTCAGGCGGTTGCATTGCTCGACCAAAATGATAACAAAGCTGCACCTCCACATGTGAAAGAAGATGAAAACCGCTTAACTCGTATGCAAAGCGATCTTATGGAAGCTTTAATACAATTCGATGAAAGAAAAGCACAACATATCATGAATGAGGCATTTACGATCTATACAATGGATAAAGTCCTAATCGATTTGTTAGCTCCCATTTTAGTGAAAATAGGTCTGCTGTGGGAAAATGGCGAAATCACAACAGCCCATGAGCATTTTTCTACCGCTATCTTACGTTCTCGAATTGGATCTGTCATGCATGCCTATCCACATAATGGACTTTTACCAAAAGTTGTAGCGGTATGTGCTCCAGGTGAATGGCATGAATTAGGCCTACTTATTTTCACTTTGTATATGAGACGCAAAGGATTTGAAGTCATTTATCTTGGAAGCAGTATAAAAAAAGGAGATATCCAAGTTGTACTAGAATCTGTACAGCCAGGTTTTTTATTTTTATCATGTACAATGAAAGAAAACGTATCGCCTACAATTGAATTAATCCATTCTTTAGATGAGCAGTTCCCAAAAATACGAATTGGAGCGGGAGGCTATGGCTTCGATTCTATGCCTGAAGAACTGAAAAAAGAAATTGAAACACATCTGGTTGGTCAAACGATGGTAGAGTGGGATGACTGGGTTGAAAAATACACTTATGCGAATTAGTTGAGAAGAACGAATATATCTCCTATCATTAGATGGGAGATTTTTAATTTGTCATGAACGAAAAATTTTCATTTCAATTTTGAGATTAACATAGGTTTGAGTATGTAAAGGAAGTGAATGGAATGGAAAAAGTAGATGCGATTATCGTTGGGGGAGGCCCATGTGGATTGGCAGCTGCCATATCATTGCAAAACATTGGATTAAAACCAATTGTCATTGAAAAAGGCAATGTAGTAGAAGCGATACATAAATACCCTACACATCAAACATTTTTTAGCACATCTGAAAAACTATCAATAGGGGACGTCCCATTTATCATTGAACAAAGAAAACCGAAGAGGAACCAAGCTCTTGTTTATTATCGTGAAGTCGTAAAACTGAAAGATATTCATGTCCGACGCTATGAGAATGTAGAAAAGGTCATCAAGAACAATGGTGTTTTCGAAGTGTATACATCAAAAGGGTCATACAGATCCGAATATGTCATTATCGCTACTGGGTATTACGATCATCCAAACGAACTCAAAGTGCCAGGGGCAGATCTTGAAAAAGTACATCATTATTTTAAAGAAGGCCATCCCTATTTTCAAATGGACGCACTCGTTATCGGCGGTAAAAACTCTGCCATTGATGCCGCTTTGGAGTTGAATAAAGCAGGTGCTCAAGTGACAGTCGTATACAGAGGGGAAGACTACTCACCGAGTATAAAACCATGGGTTTTGCCTGAATTTACTGGACTTGTGAAAACGGGTGAAATAAGCATGATGTTTGACGCTCATGTTGAAAAAATAGATGAACACACAGTTGACATTGTACAAAATGGAAAAAGACATCAATTGAAAAATGACGTCGTGTTTGCAATGATCGGTTACCATCCGGATCATCAATTCTTAAAACATATGGGCGTTAAAATGGATGATGAGACAGGTAGACCATATATCAACGAACAAACGATGGAGTCAAACGTCGATAATTTATATATTGCTGGGGTATTAGCGGCAGGTAATAATGCAAATGAAATTTTCATTGAAAATGGACGATTCCATGGTGAACAAATTGCACAGTCTATAAAAAATGGACGAAGATAAAGAGCTGCCATTGTGCAGCTCTTTTGAATGATTTTTTTTTATTAGTACGTTAAAAATAGCGCGGGAATATCCGATGACTTTTCGACTTGAGACACAGCCAACAATAATTTTATGCGAGCTTTTTGACCATTTAAACCATGTGCAAAAATGACACCAAGGTCTGCAAGCATTTTACCTCCACCTTCATATCCATAAACCGGTTGGGATATTCCGTTATAACAACGAGAAACAATGACTACATAAATGTTTTTTGCCAGTAATTCTCGAATGGCTGGAACAATTGCAGGGGGAACGTTTCCTTGACCTAACCCTTCTAAAATCAATCCTTCATAATGATTTTCACCAATGGATGAAATCAAATCAGCATCCATCCCTGCGTATACCTTTAACATCGCAACTTTTTTCGTGATTTCGTGAACAAGAAATGTTTCGTGTTGAATAGGTGAATGGTGAAAGTGTACGCCAGTTTTCGTAATAATTCCGATTGGCCCGTATTGAGGGCTTTGGAAAGTAGAAACATTACTCGTCGATGTTTTGGTTACGTTTTGTGCAGTATGAACTTCATCATTTAGAACCACGAGTATTCCTTTCCCAATTGCATCTGTGCAAATAGCCACTCGAACTGCTGAAAGTAAGTTATAAACTCCGTCAGCACCAATTTCATTTGAAGAACGCATTGCTCCGGTGAGGACAATTGGGATGGTTGTATTAATCGTTAAGTCTAAAAAATACGCGGTTTCTTCTAATGTATCCGTGCCATGTGTTATGACGAATCCATCTACATGATTATGTTGAGAATACTCCATAATCATTTCTTTTAGAATTAACATTTCTTTTGTAGTCATATGAGGAGAAGGTAAATTAAACGCTTCAATTTCAACTACATCTGCAAACTGATCAAGTTTATTCATTTCGGCGCTTAACGGATTAATTTCTCCAGGTACAACAGCACCAGATTGAGAGTGAACATGCATGGAGATGGTTCCACCTGTATGTATAACCACAATTTTTTTCATAAATTTTTCCTCCTAATCGGTCTTCATATGAGTTAAGAATGATATAATTATAATTAGTGAAAAGGGGGCGAGGAGCAACATGATATTCATATTGTCAGTCGCGATCGCTCCAGGACTCGCTTTGTTTAGCTATTTTTATTTGCGTAATCACATTGCGAATGAACCTTCAAGAACATTGTTTCACACTTTCATTTATGGTGCTATCTTAACATTTCCATTGCTGTTTATTCAGCATGTATTTGTTGAGGAGGCAATCATACAAAATTTATTTTTACGGCAAGTTTTATTTTCGAGTATTTTAGAAGAATTTTTCAAATGGCTTATCCTTGTGATGTTGATTTTTAAACATTTTGATTTTGATGATCCATACGATGGAATTCTGTATGGGGTTAGTGTGTCATTAGGTTTCGCAACGGTTGAAAATATATTATATTTATTTGCATTTGGTGTAGACACAGCCTTTTTGCGTGCATTACTTCCTGTTTCAAGTCATGCTATTTTCGGTGTTGTAATGGGGTATTATTTGGGTCGAGCAAAATTCGCAAAGGAACAATCATACAGGCCGCTTTTATTTGTGGCCTTACTCGTTCCATTTGGATTACATATGGTTTACAACGGCATTCTATCCATACCAGGGATTTGGGTATATCTGATGGTTCCATTTATGTTATTCCTATGGTGGTTAGGTCTTTTAAAAGTTAAAAAAGCTCATTTACTAACGGTCGAGCATTTTCATAACAAAAATATTTTCACAGGAAGTCATTAAGCAAATTGCTTAATGGCTTTTTTTAACAAACTAATCTGTACAAATCTTTACATTTGTTTCATAACTAATTAACTTAATCTCTCCGTTTTTATGTATAAATTATGGTTCTTATCCCATGCTAATAAAAAAAAGGAGCATGTGTATGAATCAATCTAAAAAATGGTTAGCATGGCCACTTACTTTCTGTCTTTTATCAATGTCACTCTATACACCTCAATCGATTAGTGCTTTCTCAGGTCAAGTGATTGAACTAGGTGCTTATGGGGAAGATGTGATTGAACTTCAAGCAAGACTACAACACATCGGTTTCTATAAAGGGAGAATCGATGGTGATTTTGGATATGGTACATATTGGGCCCTTCGAAACTTCCAAGAACAATATGGTTTACCGATCGATGGACTAGCTGGAAAAGATACTAAAGCTAAATTAGTTAGTGTCTCAAAGTATCATAAAGAGTTTGTGCAAACACAAATTAAACAAGGAAATCAATTTACTCATTACGGGAATGTTCCTTTAGATCAACAAACAAAAAAAGGAACAGGGAAACCAAAAGCTGAGCAAGTTCAATTACCTTCTAAATACTCAGAGCAGGATTTACAGCTTATGGCTAATGCTGTTTATGGTGAGGCAAGAGGAGAGCCTTATGAAGGTCAAGTTGCTGTAGCAGCCGTCATTCTAAACAGAATTGAGGATTCGGAATTCCCAAATAGTATAAGTGGTGTAATTTTTCAACCAGGTGCTTTTACTGCTGTTGACGACGGTCAAATTTGGCTGACACCAAACGCACGGGCAAAAGAAGCCGTATTAGATGCACTAAATGGTTGGGATCCAACGGAGAATGCCCTTTATTACTTTAATCCAGTAACGGCTACGAGTGATTGGATTTGGACAAGACCACAAATTAAGACAATTGGAAAACATATATTCTGTAATTGAGGAGGCAAATGATGAAAATATTATCAAGCGTTTTAGCGATAGGTTTAATTGTCATGGGTGTTTTTTTATTTCAGTCGAAGCAAAGTGAGACCGAATTAAACAGACACTTGCGTGCTCAATATACGGAACGCATGAGCGATGCTTCCGACAAGTTAGGAGAACTTGAAATAGCTGTCCAAAAAGCAAGTGTTTTCAATGAACCTTCCGCACAGGCAGAACCGTTAGAAGACATATGGCGACTATCTTCAGAAATTAAAAGTGATATTGCTACTTTGCCACTTCAAAGAGATTTTTCAAACGAGTGGATGAATTATTTAGGACGTCTAGGTGATTTTGCTAAAATGAAAAGTGAACAAAAGGTTCCTGAAGATAAGTGGTTAAAAGTTGCTGCCAACGTGTCTCGAAATTTAGATGAATTCTCAAATGAATGGGCAAATGCAACGACTGACTTACTTGCACAAAAAGAGCCTTATAAAGAATGGCGTAAGCAAATCGCGACAGCTAAACCCGCAGAAAATTGGTCGGGCTTAGCTAAAAACGTTAAGAGCTATACAGAAAGTGATTTCCCATTAACAGCTAGTGAAGCAGATGTTCAAAAGAAAAGAGAATTAAAACATATAGACGAAAAAGAAATAACGCAGCAACAAGCAGTAAATCAATTTAAAAAGATTTTCCCTCAATTTAAAAATGCCAAAATAGTGACGACCAAAAGTAAACCAGGTGCAACCTATCCTTTCTATCATGTGCAATTTCAAGAAGGAATACGTATAGGTTATGCAGACTTTACAGTAAAAGGCGGTCACCTACTTTCAACTCTAGTTGAAAGACCAGTCAGTAAGGACCGTATTGGACCAGAAGTGATTAAGGACAAAGCAACCCAAGCAGTAAAATCTTTTGGATTTGATGACGTGGAATTAGTTGAATCGCGTGAAAATCATTCGGTTTGGCATGTGACATTCATCCGAGTGACTCCCGAAAACAAGGCTAGAGTTTACGACGATGCGATTCAAATGAAATTAGCGAAAGATAACGGAGAAGTGCTTGGTATCAGTACAATGGAATATATTCAAAAAGAAACTCTACCTTCACAAAAAGTAGTTGCCATCAATTGGTCTGAATTTTTCACGAAGGATGTAAGAGTTGAAAATGAAGCGTTTGCTTATACGGATAATAAAGAATTGCAACAACGCTTGTGCTATGACCTATTAGTTGTAAAAGAAATCAATAATATCCCAGAAACATTTCAAGTTCTCGTAGATACTGAAACGAAGGAAGTACTAAAAACAGAACCATTATCGTAAAAGAATTTGGAAATAAAATGTAGTATTCCACATCGTCTCATGTCATAATAAATTAACGATTTTATGAGGCGAAGGTGATATGCTATGAAACCAAAAGTAGGGACTATTCTCACGCTTGAACCAACATATACAGAAACCGCGGAGAAATTCAGGTGTAAAGTTGTCGAAGAAAGAGAAAATGTCATATTAATTGATTATCCGACTAATATGCTGACAAAAAGAACATCTTTTTTAATGGAAGGTGCTCAAATGCGAGCTTCATTTGTAGAGGATGCTAAAGCCGCATTTGCTTTTCAAACAGAAGTTTTAGGAAGAGTTCAAGGTCAAATTCCAATGATTACGTTATCTTTTCCAGGAGTAGACCAAGTGATTAAAATTCAACGAAGAGAATTCGTTCGAGTAGATACCCCTGTAGACATGGCAGTGGAATTCCAAGGTGAGTTTTCACAATTTGTTGCAGAAGACATTAGTGCAGGTGGCTCTGCAATTATTATCAATCAACCTGTATCTTTTAAAGAAGGCGATTCAGTTAATTTAACGATTGTCTTACCCTTCTCCAATGGGGATATCAAATATATCCAAACGAATGCATTAATTGTTCGTTTTTGGGAAAAGGATTTAATTAAAATGGCTTCTATTCGATTTGAAGAGACGGATGATGTAGATAAACAATTAATCGTAAGATTTTGCTTCGATCGACAATTACTTCAACGTAAAAAAGGTGTAGAATAACTAATTTAAAAAACATCAAAAGTATTAGACATCTTATTTTCCGCTATTGATAAAAAAATGAATGTGGTCGGCTATTTCTTTCGCTTTCCGCGGACGAAACGCTAGCCTCTCCGACTCAGTCTGTCTTTGACAGCTGAGGCTGTGGGGTCTAGCGTGTTTCGTTTTCCGCAGGAGTCTACAGAAATATCCGACCACTTTTGATTTTTGAGTTTGTGAGCGTTTTACTTACAAAAGTGATAAAAAAAAGAGCAATTTGTTTATATTTTCATTTTTGTGACCACTTCAATAAAGTGGTATACATGATAGCCGATTTGAAGTTTTTGAGTTATCATGACCTAAAATTACACCACATGGTATGGCTCTATGGATAGCGTCTGACTGACTGAAGGTTCTATTATTGTGAAATCAAATCTTATATGTTTTTGCAGATATGAATGGAAGCGGCGACTCCTGGGGGAAATTGCACGAGCTGAAGACCCTGCACTGAGCGGAGCGAAGGAAGCGGCTAAAGCCGTGCCCCCCGGAAAGCGTCCGCAGTAATGAAAATCTGCCAATTTTTTGGTGTGGTGATCACGATGTACTTTCAGGACTTTGTGAAATCCTCGGTGTTTTCTATTAGTAAACAGTTACTTTCACAATTTATTTATTTGTAATCAGCCTGAAAGCCCTAGTCTATGGGCTTTTTTTTTTGCAATTATGATACAATAAACAGGATAAATATTAGGGGTTGATTAGATGAAAAAAAATATTCAAATTGCTATAGATGGGCCTGCCGGTGCTGGTAAAAGTACCATAGCGAAAATAGTGGCAGAAAAGCTTGGCTATACTTACATAGATACTGGTGCAATGTATCGTTCTATTACGTATAAAGCGTTAACAAATCACATAGATATTAATGATGAGCTAGCAATGACACAATTATTGCTTGATTCAACAATCGAACTAAAACCATCTAAAAATGGACAACTAGTTATTTTAGATGATCTAGACGTTTCAGAAGAAATACGCTCAAATGAGGTTACTTCTTCAGTGTCTATAGTTGCAGCTCATGCAAGCCTAAGAATCGAAATGGTAAAAAGACAATTAGCAATGGCTGCAGTTGGCGGAATTGTAATGGATGGACGTGATATTGGCACTCATGTATTAACAGAAGCAGAACTAAAAGTATTTATGTCCGCATCAGTGGAAGAACGTGCAAAACGTCGTCAACTAGACAATGAAGTTCGTGGCATACCATCACATTTCGACCAGTTGGTTTTAGAAATTTCAAATCGAGACAAAATGGATAGTGAACGTGAAGCGTCTCCTTTAGTTCAAGCCAAAGATGCGATTTATTTAGATACCACGTTATTAACAATCGATGAAGTGGTTAATCAAATAATTCATTTAGCACACGAAAGGATGATTTAAATGAATCTTTATACGTTTGCAAAATCATTGGTTTGGAACGTTCTCAATCCGCTCTATCGATTTGAAGTGAAAGGGCTTGAACATTTCCCGAAAACAGGAGGTGTCCTTATTTGTGCCAACCATATTGATGCTCTTGATCCACCTGTAGTCGGAATAACTGCACCTCGAGATGTGAATTTCATGGCTAAAGAAGAATTATTCAACATGCTAGTCTTTAAAGGTCTTTTACCTAAGTTAAGGGCATTTCCAGTTAAGCGTGGAATGAGCGATAGAGAAGCTCTAAGAAAAGCAATCAGTTTACTAAAAAATGGTGAAGTAATGGGGTTATTCCCTGAAGGAACTCGCAGCAAAACCGGCGAATTAGGAAAAGGATTCTCAGGTGCAGGTTTCTTTGCCTTAAAAGGTGAGGCAGTAGTTGTGCCATGTGCAATTATTGGACCGTATAAATTATTTAAACGTGTTCAAGTCGTATACGGAACTCCAATTGATATGGAACCATTCCGTGAACGAAGAGCCTCTGCAGAAGAAGTAACCGGTGTAATCATGCAACATATTCAAAACTTAATAGATGAAAACAAATCGAAATAAATAAAAACTTCTGTAAGAAAAGTGTAAATTTTTGTTTTTATTAAAGAATTCGCATAAAATAGATAAATGAAACGTTGTGAAGGAGGATGCTATATGTCTGAGGAAACGAACTTGTTGGAAAACCAGGAATTCCGTGAGGGAGATCTAGTTAAAGGTACGGTTGCCCAAGTTGATGAAAAGGCAGTTACGGTAACAATTGATGGTGCACCATTTGACGGTGTGATTCCAATTAGTGAACTGTCCAGCTTGCACATTGAAAAAGCTTCCGACGCCGTTTCAATTGGTGACGAGTTAAATTTAATTATTACAAAAGTTGAGGAAGAGAACTTTGTCCTTTCAAAACGTAAAGTTGACGCAGAAGAGGCGTGGGGCACGTTAGAACAAAAATTTAACGATGGCGTCATTATTGAAGCTGAAGTCAAGGATGTAGTAAAAGGTGGATTAGTTATTGATTTGGGTGTAAGAGGATTCGTGCCTGCATCATTAGTAGAAGACCATTTTGTGGAATCGTTTGAAAATTATAAAGGTCAAGTTTTGACTTTTAAAATTGTTGAAATGGAAAAAGAGAAGAACCGTTTAATTCTTTCTCATCGAGCTGTAGTTGAACAAGAAAAAGAATCGCAAAAACAAAATATTCTCGACCATATCCATCCAGGAGATGAGATGACGGGGACTGTTCAGCGGATTGCTGCATTCGGTGCTTTCGTTGATTTGGGCGGAGTCGATGGTTTAGTTCATATTTCTCAACTTTCGCATGAGCATGTAGAACATGTCACGGATGTTGTGAATGAAGGCCAAGAAGTAAAAGTGAAAGTGTTGTCTGTTGATCGTGACAGCGAACGTATATCTTTATCTATCAAAGATACCTTACCTGGACCATGGGAAGGAATCGAGGAAAAAGCTTCTAGAGGATCTATCCTTGAAGGGAAAGTTAAACGCTTAGTTACATACGGCGCATTTGTTGAAGTGTTCCCGGGTATTGAAGGATTAGTTCACATTTCTCAGATTTCTCATTCCCATATTGGAACACCTCATGAAGTCCTTAAAGAGGGCCAAGAAGTTTCTGTGAAGGTGCTTGATGTGAATAAAACGGACAAACGATTGTCTTTAAGTATTAAAGATTTAGTTGAAAAAGAGGACGATTATCAAGGAAATGATTATGAAATGCCTGAGGAAAATAAGGGCTTTTCAATAAGCGATGTAATTGGTGATCGATTAAAAGACTTTAAATAATGGAGATTTGACATGACAAGAGCTGAACGAAAACTAGATCATATTCGACATGCTCTTTCCACAGGTCAATCTAGAAAAACAGGCTTAGATGATATAACATTCATTCATCAAGCTTTGCCAGATACTTCGTGGGAAGATATCTCACTCCATACACAAGTAGGCGGACTGAATTTTAGTTCGCCTTTTTTCATCAATGCGATGACTGGTGGTGGTGGTGACCGCACCAAAATAGTCAATGCTCAATTAGCTAGAATTGCAAAACAAGTAGACATACCTATGGCTGTTGGCTCGCAAATGGCAGCATTAAAAGATCCCGATGAAAGAACGTCTTACGCTGTTGTACGAGAAGAAAACCCAAATGGGTTAGTTTTTGCAAATCTAGGTAGTGAAGCAACTGTTGAACAAGCAAAACAAGCTATTGAAATGATTCAAGCGGATGCTTTACAAATTCATTTAAATGTTATTCAAGAATTAACAATGCCTGAAGGGGATCGCGATTTTAAAGATGCCCTTAAAAGAATAGAGCAAATAATCAATGGACTTTCAGTACCTGTGATTATTAAAGAAACAGGTTTTGGACTTTCGAGAGAAACGGTACATAAGCTTAAACAACTAAATGTCAGTGCAATAGATGTTGGTGGTTTTGGTGGAACGAATTTTGCGATGATTGAAAATGAACGAAGAAAACGGCAATTATCTTATTTCGATCAATGGGGAATACCAACCGCCGCATCTGTTATTGAAGCGAAAATGGAAGCTTCTGAAACGTCCATCATAGCTTCTGGAGGGATACAGAATCCTTTAGATATAATAAAGTGCTTAGCGTTGGGTGCGTCAGCTGTTGGACTCGCTGGGTTTATTTTAAAATTAGTAGTTGAGCATGGTGAAGATGAGACATGTCAAGCTATTGAGGAAATGAAAGAAGATATCAAAATGATGATGGTTGCTCTAGGGGCAACAACTGTGTCAGAGCTGCAAAACAGCCCATTAATACTTAATGGGGAATTATATCACTATATCTCTCAACGCGGATATGATACATTTAGCTTTGCAAATCGTAAAAATATAAAGAGATGATGGACAATCCCTAACGTCCGCATCTCTTTTGTTGTATAATACGATAGAGAAGAAGTTGGAAGGATGAATTGAATATGGCAAAACCGGTAGTAGCAATAGTCGGTCGACCGAATGTCGGGAAGTCAACAATCTTTAATCGGATCGTTGGTGAACGTGTATCAATCGTCGAGGATATTCCTGGCGTTACACGTGATCGTCTTTATAGCGGGGCAGATTGGCTAACACATGAATTTAATATAATCGATACAGGTGGAATCGAGATAGGTGATGAGCCTTTCTTAGAGCAAATCCGCCAACAAGCAGAGATTGCAATTCAAGAAGCAGATGTCATTATTTTCTTGACCAATGGTCGTGAAGGTGTCACAGCTGCTGATGAACAAGTAGCAAAAATTCTTTACAAAACTAAAAAACCTGTTGTTTTAGCGATTAATAAAATCGATAATCCAGACATGAGAGAAATGATTTATGATTTTTACTCTCTAGGTTTTGGCGAACCTTTCCCAATTTCAGGATCTCATGGTTTAGGCCTTGGAGACTTATTGGATGAAGTTGCAAAAAATTTCCCAACTGAAGAAGAAGAAGAGTACCCTGAAAACGTAATTAAATTCTCTTTAATTGGACGCCCAAATGTTGGGAAGTCTTCTTTAGTTAACAGTTTTCTAGGTGATAACCGTGTAATCGTAAGTGAAATTGCGGGAACAACACGCGATGCGATTGACTCTCAATATGAATATGAAGATCAACCATATGTCATCATTGATACAGCAGGTATGCGTAAAAAAGGGAAAGTGTACGAAACAACTGAAAAATACAGTGTATTACGTGCATTACGAGCAATTGAACGCTCTGACGTCGTTTTAGTCGTTCTAAATGCTGAAGAAGGCATTCAAGAACAAGATAAGAAAATTGCTGGATATGCACATGAAGCCGGTAAAGCGATTATTATTGTTGTGAATAAATGGGATACCATCGAAAAAGATGATAAAACGATGAATACGATGACGAAAACGATTCGTGAACATTTCTTATTCCTTGACTATGCACCAATTATTTTCGTATCAGCAACAACGAAACAACGTGTACATGCAATCCTACCAATCATTAATCGCGTTAGTGAAAACCACGCAATGCGTGTTACTTCAAGTGTGTTAAATGAAGTAATTGAAGATGCAGTAGCGCGTAACCCTGCACCTACAGACAAAGGGCGTAGATTACGTATTTACTATGTGACGCAAGTTGCGATTAAGCCGCCAACTTTCGTTGTATTCGTCAACGAACCTGATATCATGCACTTTAGTTACGAGCGTTTCCTAGAAAACAGGATTCGAGATTCATTTGACTTTGAAGGTACACCTATTCGTTTAATCACACGTGCTCGTACTTAAACGAGTAGTTGAGGAGTGAGTCAGATCGAAAAAGTAGTCGTATTAGGAGCGGGAAGCTGGGGTACTGCCTTAAGCATTGTTCTTGCAGAAAAAGGGCATGATTGTCTTTTGTGGTCTCATCGAGAAGATCAAGCAAATGAAATCAACCAAAAACATACCAATCATAAATATTTACCGGAAGCCAAGTTACCTTTAAATTTACATGCATCATCTACTTTACAATTAGCTGCTGAACACGCAAAAATTATTGTTATGGCAGTTCCGACTAAAGGGATTAGAGAAGTATGTCAAAATTTAGTGAAGCATTTAACAGAGCCAGTTCTTTTCGTTCATGTTTCAAAAGGGATTGAACCCGATTCTTTAAAGCGAATCTCTGAAATGATGCGTGAAGAAATTCCGCATGAATTTATTCAAGAAATTGTCGTCTTATCTGGTCCAAGTCATGCGGAAGAAGTCATTTTGAAGCATCCAACGACTGTCACAGCTGCATGTGAGGATATAAAATATGCTGAAATTGTTCAAGATCTATTTATGCATGGTTATTTCCGCGTATATACCAATACAGATGTGATTGGAGTAGAGATGGGCGGAGCATTAAAAAATATTATTGCACTAGCTGCAGGTATTACAGACGGTCTAGGTTACGGAGATAATGCTAAAGCAGCCCTTATTACACGAGGTCTAGCTGAAATTGCTCGCTTAGGTACCAAGATGGGGGCAAATCCACTAACTTTTTCAGGTTTAACTGGAATTGGCGATTTAATTGTCACATGTACAAGCGTTCATTCACGCAATTGGCGAGCAGGAAACCTACTTGGTAAAGGAATGAAACTAGATGAGGTTCTTGAACAGATGGGAATGGTTGTAGAAGGCGTCAGAACGACGAAAGCAGCCTATCAATTGTCTCAACACCATCAAGTGCCTATGCCTATAACGAATGCCTTATATCAAGTGCTATTCGAACAAGTAGATACGAAAACCGCCGTAGATGAACTGATGGATCGTGGGAAGAAACATGAAATGGAAGATTTGTACGAATACCTATAGAATTGTCACAAAACAAGAGGATGCACATAAGCACCTCTTGTTTTTTCATGCTATACTTATTCGTTGAAAGAGATAGAAGGGTGGTCGACTGTTATGTCATCTTTAGATAAAATGTGGATATCTTTTGCGTCTATGGGATTCATGATGATATCTATGGGATTAATTTATTTCAGTAGATATAAAATCAATAATAAAATAGTGAAATTTGTATTTGCGTTGGTTGCCTATGTATTATTAATTATTGGATTTATTAGCATGATCTATATTGTATTTAGCGGACCAACTGGTCGAGCGTGAGGTGATAAAATGAAGAGAATTTCTCTAGCAGGAATTATCCTAAGTAGTCTACTATTGTTATCAGGTTGTATGTACCCTGATTCGGCGAAAACTGAAAATCAACAAGCGTATGAAGATCAACTATTAACGGTTCAAAAAGCCGTAGAGCAATACCAAGAAGCGTCTGGCGGTCTATTGCCAATAAAAACAAGAGAACAAGATGTCGACCAATATATTAAATATCCGGTATCATTTGAACGCATAATTCCATTGTATTTAGACAAAATTCCGTCTAATGCATATGAGAACGGTGGGATTTTTCAATATGTATTAACGGATGTTGAAGAAAATCCAACGGTAAAACTAATCGATTTACGAACTGCAGAAAAAATTCGTGAATTAAAATTAAAAATGGGCATTAACGGCTATGGTCCAATCGACCGACAAATTGCTGAAAATGTTTACACCCTAAATTATGAAGTTATGGGTTATAAGGAAGAACAAACAGTTCCTAGTCCATATTCAGATGTCAATTTGCCATTAATTGCAACGGGTGATGGAAATGTCTATATTGACTATTCAATCGATTTAAATCGTATTTTGAATGAAGATAAACCAAACGTAAAACCTGGTGATGATATACGATATTTGCTCGAAGACAAATATCCGGTACTACCAGCTTACTCACTCCCGTATACTGTGAATGAAAAGAACGAGCCTGTGTTTTTAATTAAATAATAGGTCCCTTAAATTCTTTCAAATTAAAGTGGAAATTCGCAGGAAAACTTGCTGGCCAGACCTTGAAATGATGGACACGTATACTCTTAGTAAGTTTACGCTGTTTATACGATCAAAAAACTTTTCAATAAAGACAGATAATAAAGTTTAGAAAAATTCCAAACTCCGATGAAAACGTTTCGTGCATATGCATGAAACGTTTTTTTTTCGCATACGATAAAGTGCGAATGAAAGGGGGCACGGAAATGGCTGATCAAATTTATCAACAAATTGCTGAACGAACAAATGGTGATGTTTATCTTGGTGTTGTAGGGCCAGTGAGGGTAGGGAAATCGACTTTCGTCAAACGTGTAATGGAATGTATCGTCATTCCAAATATGACCGATGATATTGAGCGTTTACGCGCACAGGATGAGTTGCCACAAAGTTCACCTGGAGCCGTAATTATGACTGCGGAACCGAAATTTGTGCCGGCTCATGGAACGAGTATTCAAGTAGGTGATGATGCATTTAGATTTCATGTGCGCCTTGCGGATTGTGTTGGTTACATAATCGAAGGTGCAAAAGGGTACGAAGACGAAAATGGTCCAAAGCTAGTTCATACGCCTTGGCATCATGAGCCTATCCCATTCCAAGAGGCTGCAAAAATTGGAACGGATAAAGTGATCCGAGATCATTCTACTATCGGTATTGTAATGACCACAGATGGAACCGTAAATGACATTCCGCGACACGCAGTTGAGCAAGTAGAAGAGGATATTATTAATCAGTTAAAAGAGATTGGTAAACCGTTCGTTATTGTTTTAAACAGTCGTATGCCTGCACATGAAAGTGCTTTACATTTACGAGCTGAACTTCATGAAAAATATGGCGTTCCAGTTATCGTAACAGCTGTTGATCAAATGTCAGTTCATGAAATTCAAACAATTTTAAAAGAAGCTCTTTATGAGTTTCCATTACAATCATTTGATTTGCAAAAACCGGATTGGATGGATGTTTTAGATTTTGATCACCCACTTCAACAATCTTTGCAAAATTCTCTAGCTGAATGGTCCACTCAAGTTTCGAGGATCCGCGATGTAAAAGAATTGGCAAATTATCTAGCACAAGAGCCTTTTGTTGAAAATGCTGAAGTAATTGAAGTAGATGCAGGAAAAGGAAGAGCCAGCATACAGATTGAAATGAAAGATGATGTATTTCAATCTGTATGTGAGGAATGGTTAGAAGATCCAATTGTTACGAAAAAAGATTGGTTACTCTATGTAAAAGAATCTTCACATGCGAAAAAATCATATTTAAGATTCCATGACGCGATTGAATCAGCGAAAGATGGTGGTTATGGAGTAGCTCTTCCTATCATGCAGGAATTCCAACCTTCAGCACCAGAGCAGATCAATGAAAATAAATTTTATGGTGTGCGAATGAAAGCAAAAGCACCGTCATTCCATATTATTCGTGTTGATATGGATGCAGAATTTTCGCCGTTGATTGGTTCCGAATTCCATAGCCAGCAATTATTAAAAGAATTAAAAGAAGCCTATTATCATGATAGAGAAGCCTTATGGCAAACATCATTGTTTGGAACACCACTTCATGAAATGTTAAAAGAAAGCATGAGATTTAAAACAGAAGCAGTCTCCTCACATGCGAAGAAACGAATGAGAGAAACGATTGAACGGATGGTAAATGACGGAGATCGCGGCATGGTAACTTTCATATTATAATCGTCAGAAATTGAGTATGTAATCTAATTATTTCGACATAAGCACAAAGAACAGGGTTTCGCAAGGAAATTGCGAAAATTCCTGTTCTTTTTTTGGTAAAAATAAATTTTCTGCATTAAGTTGGAAATTGTGGTCGAAATATTGTTGCGAAGCCTTTTTGGTTATGATACTCTTTTTACATGATTGTTAGTCCATCCCCTTTGAGAGGAGGTGAATGGTGTGAATAAAACAGAATTAGTAAACTCAGTAGCAGAAGCTGCAGATCTTTCAAAGAAAGATGCTTCTAAAGCGGTTGACGCAATATTTGATACAATTCAAGATACTCTTGCAAAAGGTGAAAAAATTCAACTTATTGGTTTTGGTAACTTTGAAGTTCGTGAACGTGCTGCTCGTAAGGGTCGTAACCCACAAACAGGTAAAGAAATCGAAATCGCTGCAAGCAAAGTACCTGCTTTCAAACCAGGTAAAGCGCTTAAGGACGCAGTTAAGTAATTAGCGTCTGAACGTACATAGAACGACTTTTGTGATTATTTCACAAAAGTCGTTCTTTTTTTCGTTTAATAGAGAGATTTAGGGACTCGGTTAGCTTGATGAATGAATCTCCATTTGAATTGCATGAACAAGAGCCACATTAAAAGAATAGTTTTCAAGAATGAAGCTTCTGCGTTGCAGAAGAACAACTCTATTTAAGGTCAAACACCAGTAAAACTAAGATAACGTCCAAATTATCAGCGGCAAACGCCAAATTCCATCTAAATTGTCTGAACAAGAGCCACCATGAAAGCATAGTTTTCAAGAATGAAGCTTCTGCTGAGGTAGAAGTAAGTCCATTTAAGGCAATTTTAAAAATTAACACAAAAGTAAAAAGTTCTTTATGTATAAGCTATTTCCAGGAAATTGAGTTTTGCGTAACGATTAGGGATATGCTAAGATTCACATAGATTTAAGGACTGTTTTATTTTTTTAGGGGGCGTCAATAGTGACTAGTGTAGATTTAAAAAAAATAGAGAATGCAGTAACCATGATATTAGAGGCTGTTGGTGAAGACCCAACGCGCGAAGGGTTACTAGAAACACCAAAACGTGTCGCAAAGATGTATGCTGAAATGTTTTCGGGTTTAAAAGAAGATCCAAAAGAATATTTTAAAACAGTTTTTCATGAAGATCATGAAGAGCTAGTGTTAGTAAAAGATATTCCATTCCATTCCATGTGTGAGCATCATTTAGTTCCTTTTTACGGAAAAGCTCACATTGCCTATATACCAAGAGATGGCGTTGTGACGGGATTAAGTAAATTAGCACGTGCAGTTGAAACCACTGCAAGACGCCCCCAATTACAAGAACGTATTACTTCAACAATTGCCGACTCAATCATGGACATGTTAAATCCATACGGTGTCTATGTCGTAATCGAAGCGGAACATATGTGTATGACAATGCGTGGTATTAAAAAGCCTGGTGCTAAAACGGTAACAGCCGTAGCAAAAGGTATCTATGAAACTGATCACGTGAAGCGCTCAGAAATTCTATCGTTCATACAAATGAACTAATAACAGAAAACCAATTGGAGGAGAAGTTCATGTCTCAAACAGAGTATATTGTAATTCGTGCAGAAGAAGATGGTGTAAATGTTATCGGCTTAACAAGAGGAACAGATACTAAATTTCATCATTCTGAAAAATTAGATCGTGGCGAAGTAATGGTTGCTCAATTCACTGAACATACTTCTGCTATAAAAATCCGTGGAAAAGCTGAAATACAAACTGCACATGGCGTTATGCAGAGTGAAGCGAAAAAATAGGCACATTTGAGTGATTGGACCTTCTTGCTGTGCTATAATGACACAATACGACATCTGTAGTTTAGTGAAATGGAGCACGTAGAATGAACGAAACTCTCATTCAACAACAAGTTGAACAACTAAAATCTAAAATCATACAAAAAGTGCGTCATCGGACCCTACACAAATATACTGGCGAGCCAGATGTTCGTGAAGACCGCTTGTTCTTTTTATTGCTCCCATTTTTAAATGGAGAACAATGGACTGATGAACACGAGCAAGCTGGAATCGCTGTAGCAATTATATACAGTGCACTGTCTGCGCACGATCAAATAAAAGAATCCAATGCTTCCTCTAAAAGTCAGCAGTTAACAGTGTTAGCAGGGGACTATTATAGTGGGATGTATTATCAAATTCTTGCGAAGCAATCGAATATCAATTTAATTCGAACTTTATCAAATGGCATTATTGAAATTAGTGAAAAAAAAGCGTCGGTTTACGATCAACTTCATCGAACATTTAATGAATGGATGTCCACTCTTGTTTCAATAGAAAGTTTATCAATTGAACAATTTTATCAACATTATCAGTTTGAACAGTATATTCCGTATATGGGACAAGCTTTATTCATTCAAAGAATTGTTTACGAACTTGAATTATATAAAGATGGGAAACCTTCTAGATTTCAAGAAGCGCTTATTGAAAGTGCACACGCCCTTGGTTACGCGTCTAGTTTAGGGAATTTATTGGAAACTGTTTGTAAAGAAGGAATTGCTCATTTGAATAAAGACATTGGAGCGTCAACTCTATTAAAGATTCCAGTAAAAGAATATCTATATCAAATGATTAATACTTCGGTAAATAAAAATGCAGTTGTTCTTAAAGAAAGGTGACACACATGACGAAAACAAAAGAAGAACGCGTTCATGAAGTGTTTGAAAAAATATCTGGAAATTACGATAAGATGAATTCCGTTATTAGTTTTCAACAGCATAAAAAATGGCGTGAAGATACAATGTCACGAATGAATGTCAAAAAAGGTAGTTCATCGCTAGATGTGTGTTGTGGTACTGCTGATTGGACCATATCTATGGGCGAAGCTGTTGGTTCAACAGGACGAGCTGTAGGACTTGATTTCAGTCAAAATATGTTGAATGTTGGAATAGACAAGACGAAAGAAATTCCTCAAATCGAATTGTTACATGGGAATGCAATGGAACTTCCATTTCCTGATGACTCGTTTGATTATGTAACAATTGGTTTTGGTTTAAGAAATGTTCCTGATTACATGCAAGTGTTAAAAGAAATCGAGCGGGTGTTAAAGCCTGGTGGAATGTTCGTTTGTTTAGAGACATCTCAATCTGAAATGCCAATCTATAAACAACTTTTCCGATTTTACTTTAAATACGTTATGCCTATTTTTGGTAAATTCTTTGCGAAGAGCTATAAAGAATATTCTTGGTTACAAGAATCAGCAAAAGATTTCCCTGGAATGAAAGCATTAGCAAAGATGATGGAACAAGCCGGTTTTGTAAATGTTGAATATAAACCATACAGTGGCGGTGCTGCTGCAAGACATATTGGCTACAAAAATAATGGATGAAGCTTAACATGATTAAATTGTAAAAGTTTCGGTGTGGGAGAAGGTACTTAGAAGTGGAAAAGATGAAGTTATCCATGCTCTATTCTGACATGCGTTCAGATTTAGATCTCATCGAAAAAGAATTAGAGGTTGCTGTGAATTCGTCTTCACACTTACTAAATGATGCTTCTCTTCATTTGTTGCATGCTGGCGGAAAACGTATACGTCCTGTATTCGTCTTACTGGCTGCTAAGTTTGGTGATTATCAGATTGATCGCATTAAAGATGTTGCTGTGCCTTTAGAATTAATTCATATGGCCTCTTTAGTGCATGATGATGTTATTGATGATTCTGAAATGCGAAGAGGACAGTTAACGGTCAAAGCCCAATGGAATAATCGAGTCGCCATGTATACTGGCGATTTTATTTTTGCCCGTGCCCTCGAATACATAACGAATTTCTCAAATACTGAAGCCCATCGTATTTTGTCCTATACAATGGTTGAAATTTGTGTGGGGGAAATTATTCAAATCGAGGATAAATATAAAATCGATCAGCGACTACAGGATTATTTCCGTCGTATTAAACGAAAGACTGCTCTTTTGATTTCTTCTAGCTGTCAACTAGGAGCGGTTGTATCTGGAGCAGATGCAAAGACCACGATGCATTTAAAACGTTTTGGGTATTACGTCGGTATGTCATTCCAAATAATCGATGATATTTTAGATTTCACCTCAACAGACAAAGAACTTGGAAAACCTGCTGGCAGTGATTTGCTACAAGGCAATATCACATTACCTATCTTGTTTTTAAAAGATGATCCAGTTTTCCGTAAAGATTTTGAGCGGGCGATGTCTGGTGAATTAACGGAAGCTGAAAGACTTGACCTTGTTAAACGTGTGCGCCAATCAGATGCAATTGATAAAGCGAAGCAAATTAGTGATCGATATTTACAAAAAGCCATGAAAGAAATTGATGCTTTGCCAGATCAACATGCTAAAAAAACTTTACGCAAAATTTCGCTATTTATGGGGAAACGTAAATTTTAAGTTGTTGTATAAATTTTGATTGAATGGTACTATTTTTTACGGTAGGGATAACCCTAAGATCGAATTGAAGGAGTGTTAATTATGGAAAGAACGTTTTTAATGGTAAAACCTGATGGAGTTCAACGTAACCTTATTGGTGAAATCGTTGGTCGTTTTGAAAAGAAAGGCTTCCAATTAGTTGGAGCTAAATTAATGCAAATTACACCAGAACTTGCTGGTGAACATTACGGTGAACATAAAGAACGCCCATTTTTCGGTGAACTTGTTGATTTCATTACTTCTGGACCAGTATTCGCAATGGTTTGGGAAGGCGAAAATGTAATCGCTACTTCTCGTTTACTAGTTGGGGCTACAAACCCTAAAGAGTCTGCTCCTGGAACTATCCGTGGAGACTTCGCTGTAACAGTTGGCAAGAACATTATTCACGGTTCTGACTCTGCTGATAGCGCTGTTCGTGAAATCGGTTTATTCTTCAAAGAAGAAGAACTTGTATCATACGTTAAAGATTCAAATAACTGGGTTAACTAATTTTATATTAGTATGGGGCTGCCTAATAAGTCCTTTTAAAAAACAGGTGGAGAAAAAGATTCTTTTTTCTCCACCTGTTTTTCTATTTTTTCGCAAAAGTTTTTGTTGTAAGTTTACATGGAAATGTTTCTCTAAAATATTTTATGTGATTGTCTCTTTTTCTAAAGGACTTAAGTAATGGGAATGTAATGCAATATAAAATTAATTTTTAATTAAATAAAAAAGTATGTTATTAACACACCCAACCACTGAATCGTAGCAAACAAAAACATGACAGCAATTGTGTAATTAGGGTCACTCAAAATAATAATCATTACAATTGGTACTAACCCTATTGATAATATTCCTGCAATTAATACACTTCTTGATAATATACTCACTTGATATTCATCCAACTCTTCAGCCCGTTTTATAAAAGATAATACAAGAATAATAATCGTTAAAATAATAATGAAGAAACCAAAATATTTCATATTCCCTGTTTGAATAAATTCTGACCAACTATTCCAAAAAGACGAATTAAGAGTTGTATTCTTTGAAAGTAATCTTGTGAATTCCAAGTGATTAGAAGTGAAAATAAATAAAAAGGAATATAGAAATGACATTACTACTAAAAATATCAGATTAAAATTCGAATGCTTCCGCGGAAAGCGCAGCGGTTTTGCGGAATATCAATCATCACATGAATAATAGCTTTCAAGAATGAAGAGGGGCTATCCTCAAAAGGTGTGTTCTTGTACAGCCTCTTTTTTAATTTCAGAAAAGACTTCCATACGTTATAATATGGATAGGAAGTTAGAGAGGGAGAATGACGGGTATGCCAGATTATCTAAAATTCATTGAACAAATTAATCGAAAAACTGGGATTAACCTCAGTTTATATAAAGAAGCCCAAATGAGAAGAAGGCTTACATCTCTATATGATAAAAAGGGATTTGCTAACTTTGAAGAATTCTTTTTTGCACTTGATCAGGATCGTGATTTGTTGAATGAATTTTTAGATCGAATGACAATCAACGTATCCGAATTTTACCGAAACGCAAAGAGATGGGAAGTTTTGCAGAATAAAATATTCCCAAAGTTATTACAATCGAAAAAAACGCTAAAAATTTGGAGTGCTGCTTGTTCTACTGGTGAGGAGCCCTATACGATTGCCATGGTTTTAGGGAATCATATTCCTATGTCTCAAATCTCCATATTAGCCACTGACTTAGATGAAAATGCAATTCAAAGAGCAAAAGCGGCCATTTATCCTGAGAGATCTTTAGCTGAAGTACCTGAAGATAGTAAAAATAAATATTTCGATAAGCAAGGTACGTTTTATGAAGTTAAAAAAGAAATTAAAAACACCGTTACATTTAAGAAACATAATTTGTTAAACGATACATATGAACAAAACTTTGATTTAATTGTCTGTCGAAATGTCATGATTTATTTTACAGAAGAAGCGAAGGATCAAATTTACACGAATTTCGGGAATTCACTAAAAAAAGATGGCATATTATTTGTAGGAAGTACCGAACAGATTTTCAATCCACAGCGGTACGGATTAGAAACAGAGGATACATTCTTTTATCGGAAAATATAGTGGTTGATGCTGTCCGGAAAAATTTTCGGACAGCTTTCTTACATAGAAAACATAGAAGAAGAACGATTTTTTATAAGTACGACTATGAAAATTAAAAAAGATTATGTTATAGTGTTACTTAAAATACTTTAGCGAGTTGAAGGGGGAAAGTGCCATGCGTTATTTAACTGCTGGTGAGTCTCATGGACCACAACTAACAGCGATTATCGAGGGCCTACCATCAGGATTAGAGATTACTTCAGAATTAATTAATATAGATCTTAAACGGAGACAAGGTGGACATGGTAGAGGTCGTCGAATGCAAATCGAAAAAGATACGGTAAATATCACTTCTGGTGTTCGGCATGGAGTAACAATCGGTTCACCAATAGCACTTGTAGTAACGAATGATGATTGGAAACATTGGACTCATATCATGGGAATTGAACCTTTATCTGAAGAACTGAATCCAGAAGACGTTAAACGACAAATTACACGCCCAAGACCTGGTCATGCAGATTTGGTTGGAGGAATGAAATACGGGCATCGCGATTTACGTAATGTACTAGAGCGTTCTTCAGCACGTGAAACTACAGTGAGAGTAGCTGTTGGTGCAGTAGCTAAACAACTTTTAGCTGAGCTCGGGATCCATATCGTGTCTCATGTAACTGAAATCGGTGGGATTAAAGCGAACCCAGCATTGATCGAAGGATTATCAGTAAAAGAAATTCGAAAAATCGTAGAATCAGATGCTGTCTATTGTGTTGATCCTGACGCATCTAAACAAATGACTCAAGCAATCGATGAGGCTAAAGAGAATGGTGATTCAATAGGTGGCGTAGTAGAAGTGGTTGTTGAAAATATGCCTGCTGGAATCGGAAGTTACGTTCATTATGACCGCAAACTAGATGGCAAACTTGCCATGGCTATGATGAGTATTAATGCTTTTAAAGGTGTCGAAATCGGATTAGGCTTTGAAATGGCAAGAAAACCAGGTAGCCAAGTGCATGATGAAATAGCTTGGTCGAAAGAACAAGGTTATACACGTAAAACGAACCGTTTGGGCGGTCTTGAAGGCGGAATGTCCACAGGTATGCCAATCGTTGTCCGAGGCGTAATGAAACCTATTCCGACTCTTTATAAACCGTTACAAAGTGTCGATATTGATACGAAAGAGCCTTTTAAAGCAAGTATAGAACGTTCAGATAGCTGCGCTGTACCAGCTGCTTCCATTGTTGCTGAACATGTTGTTGCATGGGAATTAGCATCTGCTATTTTAGAACAATTTAATAGCGATCAACTATCAAAACTGAAAACGTCAATAAATGAACATCGAGCTTACACAAAGGAGTTCTAAGTATGCAAAACATAACCATTGAAACGATCACGAAAGAATACGACGTTCATATGGGTACAAACATTATTCAAGAAGCGCTTTCCTTGTACAAAGAACAGCTTGCTTCTGCCGATCAAATTGTCATTATCGCAGATACGACAGTTGCTAAATTGCATATAAATAAACTAGTAGTTCCCTTGAAGACAATTACAAAAGGACTTATAAAAGTATATGAAGTTCCTTCAGGAGAAAGCTGCAAAACCATAGAAACGTTTTATGATTGCCACAGTTTTTTACTGAATGAAAATTGTTCAAGAAAATCCGTACTGTTTGCGTTCGGTGGTGGAGCATGTGGGGATCTAACTGGTTTTGTTGCTTCTACATTTATGCGAGGCGTACCTTTTTATCAAATTCCTACAACAATCTTGGCGCATGATAGTGCGGTTGGCGGGAAGACAGCAATCAATCATTCACAAGGCAAAAATATGATTGGTTCTTTTTATCAGCCGGAAGCAGTGTTTTACGACATTTCACTATTATCTACCTTACCTGAAAATGAAGTGCGTTCAGGAATGGCTGAAGTCATAAAGCATGCACTTATTTCAAATCCACAATGGGTGAATGAACTTTTTGAAGTTCAAGATTTTTCTACATTAACAACTAGCAACTTACAAGAACATTTATGTAAGGGAATCGTTGTGAAAGCTGAAATTGTCAAAGATGATGAATTCGAACATGGAAGTCGGAAATTTTTAAATTTCGGTCATACCTATGGCCATGCAATCGAAAATACAATTGGGTATGGTCGCATCACACACGGTGAAGCGGTCATGATTGGAATGGTTTACGCATTAATGCTAAGTGAAGAATTAACTGAATTAGCATCTGGTTTTGCTCATAAATTCTTTCTTCATGCCCTTAAATTAGGTTACACATTCGATGCCATTCTGACTAAAACTTACGAAGAGTTATTTGAAGTGATGATTCGCGATAAAAAAGCTTCTCATGGTGATTTACATTTTGTTTTATTAAACAAGATTGGCGAACCAATTAGTAAGATTATTTCAAAAGAACAAGGACATATAATGGATCAACAATTAAAAAATTGGGTAAAGGAGGAATCGATTTGATACGTGGGATTCGAGGTGCAACAACAATCACTCATGATACAGCTGAAACTATTCATTTAGAAACAGAAAGATTGATTATTGAAATGGCTAAAACAAATAACATTGAGCCTGAACAAGTTGCATCAGTCATAATATCTGCGACAACTGACATTTCTTCCGCGTTCCCGGCAAAAGCCGTTAGAAGTATTGAAGGCTGGACGTATGTACCGGTTATGTGTACTCATGAAATGGACGTACCAGGCGCGATGGGCTCCTGCATTCGCGTTTTAATGCATGTGAATACAGAACTATCTCAAAAAGAACTTCAACATGTATATTTAAATGAAGCAGTTACCTTAAGACCAGACTTAGTAAAGTAAGAAAGCAGAGGCGAGAAAAGATGAACTGGAAAAAGCAATTAGCTGGAATGAAGGCATACCAACCAGGAAAATCGATTGATGATGTAAAAAAAATGTATGGATTATCCTCCATCACTAAATTAGCATCGAACGAAAACCCGCTGGGCACATCTCCTAAAGTACCTCAATTTATCGAAGATCATGGCATAAATTTTGCGCGATATCCTGATGGTTATTCAGGGGCTTTACGCAAGGACTTGGCTGAACACCTTCAAGTAAGTGAGAAGCAATTGCTATTTGGAAATGGCTCGGATGAAATTATCTTAATCATTTCTCGAGCTTTACTTCAGCCTGGTGTGAATACCGTTATGGCAACACCAACATTCCCTCAATATCGACATAATGCACAAATAGAAGGTGCTGAGGTCCGCGAAGTCGAACTGATTGATGGACATCATGATTTAGAGGGTATGCTTAAACAGATAGACGAGAAAACGTCAGTCGTATGGTTATGTTCACCAAATAATCCAACAGGAAATCTTATTCCGCAAGCAAAACTTGATGAATTTATTTCCTCAGTCTCTCCAGAAGTTTTAATCGTTTTAGATGAAGCTTACTTCGAATACGTGACTGATACAGAATACAGAAATGCGATTGACTATCTTCAAAACTATAAAAATGTAGTGGTATTGAGAACTTTCTCAAAAGCATACGGGTTAGCGGCATTTCGCGTTGGATATGCCATCGGCAATGAAGAGCTGATTGCGAATTTAGATCCATTAAGAGAACCGTTTAATAATACGTCACTTAGTCAAGGAGCAGCGAGTGCTGCATTAAGTGACCAAGCATTTATAGAAAAGTGCCGTGCAGAAAATAAACAAGGAATCGACTTGTTTGAATCGTTTTGTTTAAAGCACAATTTGTTCATCTATCCATCACAAGGCAACTTTGTATTAATCAATATTAAAGCAGATAGCGATCAAGTCTTTGAAGAATTGATGAAAAAAGGATTTATTGTTCGAAGCGGCAATGCACTAGGCGTACCTGGATTTATTAGAATTACGGTTGGTAGCATCGATCAAAATATGGAACTCATCGAGAAATTGGAAAAGATCCTTATAGAATTAGGCGTTATACATGAGTAAACAAATTCTAATTGTTGGCCTTGGTTTAATAGGTGGTTCCCTTGCATTAGCTCTTCAAAAAAATACGGACTTGACTATTATCGGATATGATATTGATTCACATGTTATTAGAAAAGCGAAGAAATTAAGGGTCATTCATGAAATGGCTTTTCATGTGAAAGATTCAGCAAAGATGGCGGACGTCATTATTTTTGCTACACCTGTTAGTACAACATTACAGTTCATGAATGAAGTACAAGACTGGCCATTAAAAGACTCCGTGGTGCTTATGGACACGGGAAGTACCAAAAAGTTAATCATGGAAAAAGCGACGACATTAAGAAAACAAGGCATCACATTTATCGGTGGTCATCCGATGGCTGGATCTCATAAATCCGGTGTAGATGCTGCAAAAGCACATTTGTTCGAAAATGCCTATTTTATGTTGACTCCTTTAGTAGATGAAATTGAAGAAAAAATAGAGTTTTTAGAGTCGTTATTGTCTGTTACGAAAGCAAAAGTTGTTCGTGTAACAGCTGAGGAGCATGACCATATGACAGCTGTCGTGAGTCATTTTCCACATATTGTGGCAGCTTCTCTTGTACATCAATTATCAGGTGAAAATGAGCAATTTCCCTTTACTAAACAATTAGCCGCTGGAGGGTTTCGAGATATTACAAGAATCGCCTCGTCTAATCCCATTATGTGGAGAGATATTACGGTACAAAATCGTAACGAACTCATAAACCAATTAGATAAATGGCAGGACGAAATGAATCATGTGAAATCCTTGTTAAATGAAGCGGCGCCACTTGATATCGAACATTACTTTTCTAGAGCTAAGCATGTTCGAGATGAATTACCAATTACTTCTCAAGGAGCACTGTATACAGTTTATGACTTATACGTTGACGTTCCCGATTATCCAGGTGTTATTTCTGAAGTGACGGGTCTATTGGCCAAGCACGCTATTAGCATTACAAATATACGAATAGTAGAAACGAGAGAAGATGTATTCGGAATATTAGTGGTCAGTTTCCAAACGGCTGATGACCAGAAATTAGCACAAAAATATCTAAATCAAGAAACAACTTTTGAAACCTATATATCCTAGAATTTTGAGAGGTAGTGACAAAATGATACAGTCTTCAAAAAAAGCATCCCTAAAAGGGGTAATTACAATTCCAGGGGACAAGTCTATTTCTCATCGATCGATTATGTTTGGGGCAATGGCTAAAGGAAAAACGACAGTGGATGGCTTTTTGTTAGGTGACGATTGTTTAAGTACCATCTCATGTTTTCAAAAACTTGGCGTCAAGATAGATGTCAATGGAAACCAAGTTTCGATTGAATCGGATGGAATAAAGAATTGGCATGAACCCCAGGACATTTTGAATACAGGAAATTCAGGAACTACTACTCGATTACTACTGGGCATCTTAGCAGCTTCACCAATTTATGCTGTAATGATTGGTGATGATTCGATTGCGAAAAGACCTATGAAGAGAGTGATTGATCCTCTACGCCAAATGGGTGCTCAAATTCTTGGACGAAGTGGAGGACAGTATACGCCACTAGCAGTTCAAGGAACAACTTTACAAGGCATTACGTATCAAATGCCTGTAGCCAGTGCACAAGTAAAGTCAGCCATTTTACTTGCAGGGTTAAACTCTGAAGGAACAACGATTGTAACGGAACGCGAGCCTACCAGGGATCATACAGAACGCATGATGCGACAATTTGGTGTACAAGTTGAATCAGTCGATGGGGATATTCATTTGCGTGGAGGTCAACAACTGGTTAGTACTCATATTGATGTACCAGGAGATATTTCCTCAGCAGCGTTCTTTTTAGTTGCAGGTGCCATTACTGATACTAGTGATATCATGTTGAAAAATGTCGGATTAAATCCAACAAGAACCGGTATTATAGATGTTCTTTCACAAATGGGTGCGAATCTTAAGGTTGAGGAATCCATAACAAATGGAGAAGAACCTTTTGGCAATATTCGAATAAAATCTAGTGAGCTAAAAGGGATTGAAATTGGCGGAGAGTTAATCCCTCGTTTAATTGACGAGTTGCCGATTATCGCTTTATTAGCAACACAAGCTTATGGAACGACGGTGATTCGAGATGCTGCTGAATTAAAAGTAAAAGAAACAGATCGGATTACAGCAGTTGTGAATGAATTGAAAAAGTTAGGTGCAAATATTGAAGCAACTGATGATGGGATGATTATTAAAGGACCTGTTCAATTAAATGGAGGTACAGTGACCTCTTATGGGGATCATCGAATTGGAATGATGGGTGCTATTGCATCACTTATTGCAAGCGAGCCTGTTGAAATAGATGATCCTTCATGCATTTCAGTTTCATATCCTAATTTCTTTGAGCATTTAAAAAATGTGAAAACAACTTGAACTCTCCTTTAAATGGGGAGTTTTTTCTTGTGAATGGTTCAAGCGTCATGTAGCATATGGTATGAAAAGAGAGAAAACGGGTGATGAAAAATGGAGTATAGTCAATTTGAAAAAGCAATTAAAGAAGGTAATCTAGAGCAAGTGCAATTGTTAATCGAACCACTTCTTCTTGCTAGTGAACCCGACACACAATATGAAATCGCAGAAATGTTAGTTGGCACTGGTTACTTAAAAGAAGCTGATCAAATTTTACAACATATTCAGTTTTTATTTCCAGAAGAAGCACAAATTAAAATAGATCGTGCGCATTTGTTAATGGAAATTGATCAAGAAGATGAAGCTCTCTTATTGTTATCGAGCATTGAGCCTCATGAAGAAGTGTATCCACAAGCCTTATTAAGTCTAGCTGATTATTACCAAATGCAAGGATTTTACGAAGCGGCTGAACAACGAATTAATCAAGCACTAAATTTAATGCCTGATGAACCGTTACTGAAGTTTGCTAAGGCAGAATTGATGTTAGAAACGGGTAAGTACTTAGAAGCAGTACGCTTATACGAAGAACTGAAACGTGATCAAGATGAAATTGCGAGCATTCGACTTTCAGAACGTTTAGCAGAGGTCTTAACTGCTGGAGCGGCATACGAAGAAGCCCTTCCTTACTATGAGGAATCATTAGACCATCATGTAACACCTGATTTATTGTTCGGTTATGCGCACGCAGCTTTTCAAGCTGAACAATTTGAGCTAGCTATTCGTAAATTAACAGAAGTAAAAACATTAGATCCGGATTATTTCTCCGCTCATTTGTTATTAGCACAGTCTTTAATGATGATTGAAGAGAATGATCGAGCGTATGAAGCCATAATGGAAGGGCTTAGTCGTGATGAATATGACAAAGAGTTGTATTTGTTTGCTGGTAAACTAGCTTTGAAATTAGGGAAAACACAAGAGGCTGAAGACCATTTACGTCAAGCGATTGCTTTAGATCCTGAATATATGGAAGCAACGATTACACTTATCTCATTTTTCCATACCCAAGAACGAGATGAAGATGTTATTGAGCTGATTGAAACGGTATCAAAAGATCAGGATGATTGGTCCGCACTTTATCCGTTTGCTGCTGAAGCATATGCACGAGAAGAAAATTATGAACGTGCATACGAATTTTATTCTTTGGCATATACTGACCATAAAGAAGATCCACTATTTTTAGAAAAATACGTTTATTTTCTTTTAGAAGAAGGAAAACGATCAGAAGCTCTAGAAGTAGGTAAACTATTAGCTTCTCTTCAACCACATGAAGAGCGCTGGCAAGATTTAATTGATTCTTTAAATTGAAAGGAGGAGTAACATGACCGCATCTGTTTCTGTAATGGAAAAGAAGGAATTTGTTCGATGGTTTCTAAAGAGATATCAGATGAAACGTAGAGAATGTGTGTGGATCCTGAATTATTTACTAAGCCACGATGAATTACTTCAAAAGGTTCATTTTGTTGAAGAAGCTCACTATTGTCCTCGTGCGATGGTCATGTCTGTAACAGAGTCCTCAGGCGTTCCATTTCGATTTTATAAAGGGAATTTAATGACAGCGGATGCAGAAAAATCATTCCATGATTTACGATTGCACCCTTCGGAAGATATGTATATTCAACTAAACTTCCCGAACGTCCCTGCAAGTTCAGAATTTTTAGCAGTACTTGAAGAAAACCCTTATATGCCAACATATTTAAATACGAATGATAAGGATCGAAAACTAGCTGAAGAGGTTTTAGAAGAAAGTATGCACACTTTTCGTGAAGAGCATATTTTAAAACAAATCGATGAAGCATTAGATGCAAATGATAAAGAGCGATTCTTTGAACTTTCGACCATTCTGCAAGGAATAAAAGAATCGACAAAATCTTGACTTCATCGATTTCGATGAAGTCTTTTTGGGGTGAAATTTACGATGTATTGGAATTCAAAAGATATTACGACTTTTCTAGAGCAAAAAGAATTTGTAGATACGGCAATCATTCCACTCTTACTTGTAGATGGACGAGCTTCGCACATAAAACAAAGTGCTGGAACAGCGGATTTCTTAATGTCTTTAACTGCTTTTATGGAAAATCAATTTAAAGGGCGAGTTGTATTAATGCCGCCTGTTACATATACACCGCAATCTAGTCGTTCGGTTTTAGCTACCGAATGGAAGAATGTCCTTACTGAAGCGGGTTTTAAGCATCATTTCTTTATTTCATGTGATATGCAGTGGGCGACAGAAGCTCCTGAGATAGATGTGATATATACGCCATCTATTCCTTTAGAAAATATGGACCAAAAGTTAAGACAATCCATCTTGGACGATCAAATTCGACAGGTGGTTCCCGTTTTTGCAAATAATTGGGCGAAAACAGTTGAATAACCTTCAAGAAATGTTCACAAAGTGTCAGTAGGAACCTAATGGAATATTGACCAACCTTTTTTATTGATATATCATAGAACTGTCCTAGTTTTACTATTTAGTACAAGTATGTCCATTTGGACTGACCTTTAAGTTAGAGGGGGGAAAAACATGAGTAATAATCGTGTATCGAGACGTCAATTCCTTAACTACACATTGATGGGTGTCGGTGGATTTATGGCCGCGGGAATGATGATGCCGATGGTACGTTTTGCAGTAGATCCAGTATTGCAAAAAGCAGAAGGCGGAGATTTTATTCCGACAAGCAAAAAAGTTGCTGAACTTACTGAAGTACCAGAACGAGTAGACTTTTCATTTGAGCAAGTTGATGCATGGTATACGTCTGAAGTGACAAGTACCGCATGGGTTTACAAGAGTGGGGATAAGATTATTGCCCTTTCACCTGTTTGTAAGCATTTAGGATGTACGGTTAACTGGGCTGGTGATAAAGGTCACCCGGATCAGTTCTTCTGTCCATGTCACGCTGGCCGTTATGAAAAAAATGGTCAAAACATTAAAGGTACACCACCTCTTGGTCCGTTGGATGAGTTCGAAGTGCGTGAAAAAGACGGTCTGTTAGAAATCGGTAAAATACGACCAAATACATTAGTTTAACGTAAGGGGGTACGACGTCAGTGCTAAATAAGATTTATGATTGGGTGGATGAACGTCTGGATATTACTCCTATTTGGCGTGATATTGCAGACCATGAAGTTCCAGAGCACGTAAACCCTGCACACCATTTTTCTGCATTCGTTTATTGTTTCGGGGGATTAACGTTCTTCGTAACTGTAATACAAATTCTTTCTGGTATGTTTTTAACAATGTATTATGTACCAGATATCGAAAATGCTTGGCAATCGGTTTACTATTTACAAAATGAAGTTGCATTCGGTGAAATTGTACGTGGAATGCATCACTGGGGAGCTTCTCTCGTAATTGTGATGATGTTCCTACACACATTGCGTGTATTCTTTACAGGTTCTTATAAAAAACCTCGTGAACTTAACTGGGTAGTCGGCGTATTAATTTTCGGCGTTATGTTAGGTTTAGGTTTCACAGGTTATCTACTTCCTTGGGACATGAAAGCGTTGTTTGCAACGAAAGTAGGTATTGAAATTGCGGCGTCTGTACCATTCATTGGTGGCGCAATTAAAACCTTGTTAGCTGGAGATGAGACCATTCTTGGTGCTCAAACGTTAACACGATTCTTTGCGATTCATGTATTCTTCTTACCAGCTGCTTTGCTTGGGTTGCTTGCAGCACACTTTATCATGATTCGTAAACAAGGTATTTCAGGACCGTTGTAAGAAACAGCGTCTTTGATGATTTCAAAAAGGAGGGGACACTATGCATCGCGGAAAAGGGATGAAATTTGTCGGGGATTCTCGTGTACCTGCTAATCGCAAACCGAATATTCCTAAAGACTATTCCGAGTATCCAGGGAAAACAGAAGCTTTCTGGCCTAACTTTTTATTAAAAGAGTGGTTAGTTGGTGCTGTATTCTTAATTGGTTATTTAATCTTAACTGTTGCGCATCCATCACCACTTGAGCGACAAGCGGATCCAACAGATACTGCTTATATTCCATTGCCAGACTGGTATTTCTTATTTTTATATCAATTATTAAAATATGAATTTGCTTCAGGACCATACAATGTTATTGGAGCAATCGTAATGCCTGGACTTGCTTTTGGTGCATTAATGCTTGTACCATTCTTGGACAAAGGTCCAGAGCGACGTCCATTTAAACGTCCTTTGCCAACTGCATTTATGTTGTTAGCTATTGCATCAATCATTTTCTTAACTTGGGAATCTGTTGTGAACCACGACTGGGAAGCAGCAAAAGCTCAAGGGGAAATTCGTGAAGAAGCACAGTTCGATACTTCAGCAGAGGGCCATCAGATTTACATGGAATCTTCCTGTATTAACTGTCATGGTAATGCTTATGAAGGCGGACTTGGACCATCACTAGCTACGACTGAATATACTGCTGAAGAAATTGCAAAAATTGCAAAAGAAGGTATTGGCACAATGCCTGCTGGTCAGTGGGAAGGTTCGGACGAAGATTTACAAAAATTATCACAATTTATTGATGAATTAAGTCCATGATAGTACTTAGAAAGAGTCAGGAAACTGGCTCTTTTTTTGTACTGATTTGGAAGTATTAATTTGAGGATATCAGTATAAGAAAAGGCATAGCATGCAAGATAGTTAGAACGTGTTATGTTTTTCAAATACATAAGGAGTCGTTTTTAGTGAATACTATCTTTACATACGTGAAATTCATTTTATTTCATAAATCATTTATGTGGCTTTTATTCATCGTAAATTTATTTGGAACTTTATTTGGTTATTATTGGTATCAAAGTCAACTAGAGATTACTCCACCAATTTTCTTGATTTTTGTTCCTGATTCACCAACGGCAAGTTTGTTTTTCACCATTGCTTTATTTGGATGGCTATTAAAATTGAATTTTAAATTGATTGAGGCACTAGCTCTCATCACATTAGTGAAATATGGACTTTGGGCTGTCGTCATGAACATTTGGACTCAAGTAGAAACTGGTCCTATTGGGTTTGAAGGATGGATGTTGGTGGTTAGTCATTTTGCTATGGCGTTGCAAGCAGTATTGTACATTCCTTTTTACAGATTTAAATGGATTCATGTTTTACTTGCCGCTATTTGGACCTTACATAATGATGTGATCGATTATGTATTTGGACAAATGCCAATTTATCGAAGTCTGAGTGAATACACTCAATCTATTGGCTATTTTACATTTTGGTTATCAATTGCATGTATTTTATTAGCGATTATGGTCATTAAATTGTCACGTTTGCAGCAGTCGAAATAGTTGCTCAATTTATAGCATATCTATAAAATAAGAGATAGATAGAAATTAGGAGGATGGTCGATTTGAGTTATTCTTTTTTGATTTACTTTGCGATAATTTTGTTGTTACCACTTTACGCGCAATTTAAAGTCAAAAGTACGTACAAAAAGTATGCAAAAGTACGTTCAACTTCTGGTATGACAGGTGCACAAGTGGCACGTTTGATTTTAGATAGTAATGGTTTACAAGATGTGAAAGTTGTTGAAAGCCGCGGATTTTTGAGTGATCACTATAATCCAATGACAAAAATTGTTGCTCTTTCTTCTGGGAACTACCATGAAGCTTCAGTTGCTGGAACAGCAATTGCTGCCCATGAAGTTGGTCATGCGATTCAACATAAAGAAGCCTATTCATTTTTGAAATTCCGTCACGCTTTAGTTCCTGTGGCAAACATTTCTTCGAATGCGTCTTGGATTTTCGTTTTAATCGGTATTTTTGCCAACCTATCAGGCATGTTGCTTTTAGGTATCGCCTTATTAGCGATTGGTGTAGTATTCCAAATTGTAACTTTACCAGTTGAGTTTAATGCTTCAAGCAGAGCGATGAATCAAATTGTTTCTCTAGGCGTTATTCGCAATGAAGAAGAAAAACATGCGAAGAAAGTATTGAACGCTGCCGCAATGACTTATGTTGCTGCTGCTGCAGTTGCTGTACTTGAGCTAACTCGTTTGATTTTAATTTACACTGGTATGAGTCGTTCAGAATAGATAATTTTAAAAGACACCTAGCAAAGAATTTGCTAGGTGTCTTTTTCAATCTATCGGTTTTTTTTCACCATCTAATGTGAATCCTTCTCCCATAACATCATGAACTTCAGTAACGGACACAAATGCATGAGGATCAATAGACATGATGATATTTTTCAAGCGAACAATTTCATTTCGACCTACTACACAGTAGAGAACTTCTCGATCTGCTTTTGTAAAATGACCAAAACCTCGTAACACGGTCACTCCACGATCCATATCGATGGAAATGCGATCAGCAATTTCATTTTGAAACTCAGATATGATAAATGCTCCACGGGCTGCATATGCACCTTCCTGAACAAAATCGATCACCCGCGCTCCGATAAATACCGCAACTAATGTATACATCATGGAGCGAGAATCTAAAAATGTTAACCACGATAATAGAATAACTACTGCATCGAAGATAAACATTGTTTTCCCCATGCTCCATCCCACATATTTGTGAGCTAAGCGTGCGATGATATCGACTCCTCCAGTAGTTCCACCATATCTGAAGATAATTCCTAAACCAACACCAACAAAAACACCCGCAAATAATGCCGCTAAAAATAAATCATCTTTTATGTGAATATCAATTTCATAAATCTGAAAGATTTTTAAGAAAATCGACACGGATACAGTCCCTACAACTGTATATACAAATACTTTTCTTCCTAGTAATCGCCAACCGAGTATAAACATTGGTATATTTAATATTAAGTTCATTAATGCTGGATCTAATTTAAAAACAAAAAAGAGGATTAAGGTAATCCCACTAAAACCACCTTCACCTAACTGGTTTTGAATATTAAAATGGACAAAACCAAAACTAAATATGGCTGCACCTAACATAATAAAGAATATATTTTTAAATCGAATGCCTTTAAGCATGCAAACACCCCGTTCCCATATTTCGAACACTTCGTAATTATCATTCATTTTCATAGTTTTGACAATATCATTCGTTATTTTATAGGATAGGAATAGGAGCGTGAATTTTAATGAGTCAAGATAAGACATTACATATTGTTCAAAAAGAAGTAGATGAATATATAGGTCAATTTAAAGAGGGGTATTTCCCTCCATTTGAAATGCTTGCCAGAATGTCAGAGGAACTTGGTGAACTAGCACGTGAAGTCCATCATGTTTATGGAATGAAAAAAAAGAAAGAATCTGAAGTTGAGAAAAGTATGGAGGAAGAGTTAGGTGATCTTTTCTTCGTATTAGTTTGTTTTGCTAATGCTCAAAATATTGATATGCAACAAGCAATCGATCGAGTTATGAACAAGTTTAAATCACGCGATCAAAATAGATGGACATTGAAGGAGGAAGAATGATGATACGTGTTGCAATTGGTGGTCCGCGAGGTAAGATGGGACAAGAAGCGGTACATACAGTAATGAATCATCCTGAGTTTGAATTAGTTGCGGTGTTAGACTATAAAGATATTGGTCGTCATTTAAGTGAATCTTCGGAGTTTCCGTCTAGTTATACAGTTCCTGTATACCTTGATCTAAAAGATCTCCTAAATCAACAAAAACCTGATGTCTTCGTTGATTTAACAACTCCTCATCAAGTATATGAGCATACAAAAATGTGTTTAATGTCTGAGGTACGTCCGGTAATTGGAACAACTGGCTTTACAGAGGAGCAGCTAAAAGAGTGCACCGAACTAGCGAAAAGAATGCATCTAGGCGGTATAATTGCTCCTAACTTTGCACTAGGTGCAGTACTTATGATGAAGTTTGCGGCAATGGCTGCATCGTACTTCCCAGATGTAGAAATCATTGAAATGCATCACGACCAAAAACTAGATGCACCCTCAGGAACTGCTTATAAAACAGCTCAACTTATTGCAGAGAGTAGAATTGAACATAAGCAAGGGCACCCAGATGAAAAAGAAACCTTGGAAGGAGCTCGAGGAGCATCTTATGAAGGAATTCCGATACATAGCGTGCGCTTACCTGGACTCGTCGCACATCAACAAGTACTATTTGGAGGAGAAGGTCAATTATTAACGATTAGACATGATTCATTTAATCGACAATCCTTTATGTCCGGTGTGAGCTTTTCAATTAAAAAAGTAATGGATTTAGAAGAATTAATATATGGTTTAGAAAATGTTTTGTAAAAATGGAGGTAAACATCATGAAAATTGCTTTAATCGCACATGATCGAAAAAAAGATGATTTAATTCAATTTGTGACAGCCTATCGAGATATATTAGATGAACACGAACTATTTGCTACTGGTACTACTGGACAACGTATTATTGATGAAACAGGTTTATCTGTTTTTCGTTATCAATCAGGGCCATTAGGCGGAGATCAACAAATTGGTTCTAGAATTGCTACCAATGACATGGATATGGTTATTTTCTTCCGAGATCCATTGACAGCTCAACCGCATGAACCTGATGTTACAGCTTTGATTCGTTTATGTGATGTATATCAAATCCCTCTTGCGACAAATATGGGTACAGCTGAAGTTTTATTAAAAGGATTACAAGAAGGATTTGTCGATTGGCGATTATTGCAAGAAAGACGTTCGTAAGGGAGGAAGCCATGTGAAAAAGTTAAAAATCGGTATCACTTGTTACCCTACAGTGGGTGGATCAGGTGTCATTGCAACAGAACTTGGAAAGCTTCTTGCAGAACGTGGTCATGAAATTCATTTTATAACGTCGAGTATGCCTTTTCGTTTAAATAGAATGGTGCCAAACATCTATTTCCATCAAGTGGAGGTAAATAGTTACTCAGTCTTTCAATATGCTCCGTACGATATTGCACTAGCTAGTAAAATGGCTGAAGTGATTAAACAAGAGAACTTAGATGTATTACATGTGCATTATGCGATCCCACATGCTGTCTGTGCGGTTTTAGCTCGTGATATGGCAAATCAACACGTTGGGATTGTTACAACGCTTCACGGGACAGATATTAGTGTCTTGGGACATGACTCGTCTTTAAAAGGTGCGATTAAATATGGAATTGAAAAATCCGATATCGTTACAGCTGTTTCTGAATCATTAAAACAACAAACGATGGAGTTAATTGAACCCGACCAACAAATCGAGACTATTTTTAATTTTATTGATGAACGAGAATACGTTCCAAGAGATACATCTGAATTGAGATCATACTTTAATATTAATTCTGATGAAAAAGTAATTATCCATGTTTCTAATTTCAGAAAAGTTAAGCACGTTCCGGACGTGGTAAACAGTTTCGCTTACATACGTAAAGAAATGCCAGCCAAATTATTGTTAGTTGGGGATGGCCCAGAGATGAATGTCATTGTTCAATTGGTGAAAAGTTTAAACCTTGAACAAGATGTTTTATTTTTAGGAAAGCAAGATAATTTATCAGAACTCTATGCAATCAGTGATTTAAAGCTTTTATTATCAGAGAAAGAAGCATTTGGATTAGTATTAATTGAAGCTATGGCTTGTGGAGTTCCATGTATCGGTTCAAATATAGGTGGTATTCCTGAGGTCATTGAACATAATGTCAATGGGTTTGTCGTGCCATTAAATGATATTGAAATGGTTGCTTGCCATGCCTTCAAATTATTGAAAAATGACGAAATGCATAGTCGTTTTAAAGAACAAGCCATTTTAACAGTTAAAGAAAAATTTCATTCTTCACAAATTGTGAGCGAATATGAAGATCTTTATTGGAAAGTGGCGAATCAACATGTCGAAAACCAATGAGTGGGAAGCAAGCCAAAAGATTATTGAGGCACTTCAAACACTAGGCTTTGAAGCTTATGTAGTAGGGGGAGCCGTTCGAGATATTGTTTTAGGAAAAACTGCTACCGATATTGATATTGCGACAAGCGCTTTTCCAGATGAAGTAAAGGCTACTTTTCCGCGGTCAATTGATGTTGGCATTGCACACGGAACGATTGTTGTATTAATGGATGATTGTGCAATAGAAGTGACCACATTTCGAACAGACGGTAAATATGTGGATCATCGACGACCAACTCAGGTCACATTTGTGCGTTCATTAGAAGAAGACATGAAGAGAAGAGACTTTACGATGAATGCCATGGCTCTAACCAAAGATGAAGAAATTATCGATTTGTTTGGCGGAAAAGAAGACATTCAAAACGGAATTATTCGCACAGTCGGTGATCCTAATCATCGTTTTGGAGAAGATGCTTTAAGAATGCTAAGAGCAATTAGATTTTCTGCACAATTGAACTTTCAACTTGAAGAAAAGACTTCTGAGGCAATCACTAACAACGCATCCACCATTCAGAATATATCTGTTGAACGAATTACGAACGAATTAGAGAAAATTTGGCTAAGCGCCTTTCCAATAAATGCATTGAAAGAAATAGAAAAAACAAAAATTGGACAATGGTTGCCAGGTTCATTAAATTGGTCCCCTGAGATGTGGAGACAATTTGATGGCAATAATGCAACAGTCCATGAATGGGCCTTTCTTTCTTTACTGCAAAACAAGGACAAGCAAGAAAAAATTCCGAGTTTGTATAGATTGTCAAACCAGCAGAAAATAGAAATTCAACGGATTGTAAAAGCAGTTCATATTCGCGAGCAGAGATCTTTCTCAACTGTCGACCTTTATCAGTTTAGTGAAGAAACATTAGTAACAGCTGAAAAATTCGTAAAAATCCTATTTCCGACTATCGAAACAACAGACTCAACTACCATTGTAGAAATGAAAAAAGCATTGCCGATCCAATCAATAAAAGAATTATCGATAACAGGTAACGACTTAATGATCTGGTTAGACAAGCCAGGTGGCCCTTGGTTGAAGGAAATGATAAACGAGATTGTACATGCAATTCTTCATAAAGAAATAGACAATCATCCTGAACAGATAAAGGAATGGATTAAAAATGAATCCCGCCATAAAGACTGAAATAACGAAAAGATTGCTTTCTGCAGAAGGAAACCCAATATCGGGTCAACAATTAGCGGATGAATTTCAAGTATCAAGAACGGCTATTTGGAAGCATATAAAGGAACTGGAGCAAGACGGATTCATTATTGAAACCATCAAGAAAAAAGGATACATTTTGCAATCGTCACCAGATACTCTTCAAAAAGAACAAATTGAACAATACTTAACTTCCAATCGTTTTGGACATCCTATACATTACTTCGAGGAATGTCCTTCAACACAGCCAATTGCTCATAAACTTGCGCAAGAAAATGCTGCGGATGGAACGATTGTCATATGCGAAGAACAAACAGCTGGAAAAGGCCGACTATCAAGAGTATGGAAATCTTCTAAAGGAAAAGGAATTTGGATGAGTGTTATTATTCGTCCAGATATTCCACCAATAAAAGCACCGCAATTTACGTTGATTGCAGCAGTAGCTGTAACGAGAGCAATTGAAGATGTTGCAAATGTTCGTGCCGAAATCAAATGGCCTAATGATTTATTGATAAACGGTAAAAAATGCACAGGTATTTTAACGGAGCTCCAAGCTGACATTGATCGAGTTCAAGCGATTATTTTAGGTATTGGCGTAAATGTGAATCAAGACATGGAGGATTTCCCTGAGGATATTCAACTTATCGCTACTTCAATTAAAATGGTTTCAGGAATTCATGTAGATCGAGGCCAACTGGTTGCTCGAATACTACACCATCTGGAAATCTATACAGACCTTTACGTGAAACACGGCTTTGAACCTTTAAAACTTTTATGGGAAAGTTATTCAGGGACTTTAGGGAAACGTATAAAAGCCGTTATGATTCATAGCGAAATTGAAGGGGTTGCGCTAGGGATAACAAATGATGGCGTACTTCAAGTTCGAACTGATGATGGGAAAGTTCATGGAATTTATTCAGCTGATATTGAAATCCAAAAAGATTGAAACGAAGCAATGGAACTCCTAAACGGATTCTGCTATAGTGAACACATAGGGCAGTATCATATAGAACTGCACCTGATTGACCATTTATTTTTGCAAATTAAATAGTTCTGCCTTGATCAGAAACGACAGGGACGGAGGAAACCAATTATTTTACACTTAGCACCCTTCTGTCCATTTTTGGCTAGAAGGGTTTATTTTTTGGTTTCTTCTCCATTTGAGAGGAGAATGAACATGAAAACGACATCTAGTTTCATTGACATGAAAACAAAAAAAGAAAAAATTGTTATGTTAACTGCTTATGATTTCCCAACGGCCAAACTAGCTGAAGAAGCTGGTGTGGATATTTTACTAGTGGGAGATTCTTTAGGAATGGTAGTCCTAGGTTATGATTCAACGATTCGAGTGACCGTTGAAGATATGATTCATCATGGGAAAGCAACGAGAAGAGGCGCTAAAGACACGTTTATCGTCGTAGACATGCCTTTTGGAAGCTATCATGGTTCTGCGGATTCAGTATTATCAAACGCAGTTAGGATATTCCAAGAAACAGAAGCTCAAGCTTTAAAAGTTGAAGGCTCAGATGAGATTAACGATGTCATTCGATTACTAACTAGAACTGGGATTCCTGTAGTTGCTCATCTTGGTTTATTGCCTCAATCAGCAAGTGTTAGTGGCGGTTACAAAGTGCAAGGGAAAACAGCCGACGCTGCTCAGAAACTGATTGATGATGCAAAAGAAGCAGAACGCGCGGGAGCGATTATGATTGTTTTAGAATGCATTCCTTATCAATTGGCTAAAACCATCACAGAGAGTGTAACAATCCCCGTAATCGGTATTGGAGCGGGTGCAGATACTGACGGACAAGTCTTAGTTTTCCATGACACAGTAACTTATGGGAGTCATCATATGCCGAAATTCGTCAAAGCTTTTTCGCAGGTTGGAAAAGAGATTTCTGAGGGTTTAACCCAATATGTACAAGAGGTTAAAAAAGGCGTATTTCCTGCTGAACAGCATCGTTTTACGATGAAAGATGAAGAGTACCAACAATTGTACGGAGGCAAATCATGATTGAAATAAATACAATTGCTTTATTAAAAAACAAAGTTAATGAAGCTATAGAAACTGGTCAAACGATTGGATTTGTCCCAACTATGGGTTTCTTACATGAAGGACATATGTCGTTAGTAGAGAATGCTCGAACTGAAAACGATTTAGTCATTATGAGTATTTTCGTAAATCCAGCACAATTTGGTCCAAATGAAGACTTCGATCGGTATCCAAGAGACATCGAACGTGATTCTCGATTAGCAAAAGAAGCGGGCGTGGATGTATTGTTTTACCCACAAGTGGATGAAATCTATCCTCAAGATGGTGGCATCACTATTCAAGCCGGACAACAAGCGAACGTTTTATGCGGAGCATCTAGACCAGGACATTTTGATGGCGTTCTAAAAATTGTCACCAAACTATTTCATATCGTTCAGCCTACTCGTGCTTACTTCGGCCAAAAGGATGCACAACAATTAGCGATTATTGAAACACTCGTTCGAGATTATAATTTCCCATTAGAAATCCGCCGCGTGGAAACAGTTAGAGAAGAAGACGGTCTAGCTAAAAGTTCAAGAAATGTATTCTTAAGTCCTTCTGAACGAGAAGAAGCACCGGTTCTGCAAAAAGCGATTAAACTAGGGATCGAAGATTATTCGAAACATAGGGATGTCAATCAAGCTGTTGCAATCACTAAAAAACTTATCGAAGAAAAAACATCAGGGAAAATAGATTATGTTGAATTATTAGGATATCCTAATTTAACAAAACCAACGGATAGGCAAGAAGACGTCATTTTAGCTATCGCAGTCTTCTTTGAAAAAGCTCGTCTAATCGACAACATTATACTGACTAATAAAGGGGAATAACTCTCATGTTACGCATGATGCTAAATTCAAAAATTCACAGAGCTGTCGTTACAGAAGCTGATTTAAACTACGTAGGAAGTATCACAATCGATCAAAACATCTTAGATGCAGTTGGTATGTTACCAAACGAAAAAGTGCATATCGTAAACAACAACAATGGGGCACGTTTTGAAACATATATCATTTCAGGGGAAAGAGGCAGCGGTGTAATTTGTGTAAACGGTGCAGCGGCTCGTCTTGTTCAACGCGGAGATGTTGTCATTATTTTATCGTACGCTTATGTAATGAACGATGAAGCAAAAGATCACAAGCCAACTGTGGCAATTATGAACGACAATAACACAATCCGAGACATTATCAGCTACGAACCTGAAGCTACAGTAATGTAAGTAGTAGAAGTTTACTTTAAAACGGTATAAATATGACTAACAAATTTCATTTGAATTTGTTGGTCATTTTTAGTTTGTTAAAAGTTTAGTGAAGCAGGAATTTTTTTGAGTTTGTCGAAAAAGAATGATTGTGGTAATTCTAGAATAAAGATTGTAAATAGGTTGTTTACATAATACTATTATTAATTTTACCAAGTACATCATGTATCGGTCATAATAATGGTCAAGTATGATTTTGCTTTTCAAGTTTTTTATTGAATAATTTAAGACAAGACTCAATTGAAGTCGTAAAAAATCGTATCAAAATAAACAAAACGGCACCAGAGAGGAGATCATCATGAATACCCAATTCAAGAAATTAGAAGAACCAACAATAAAGTTAATCGAGCAAATAAATCGTTGGGACAACGATCCAAAACTAATTCCATTAGTTCGACCAAATCGAAACAAAACGGAATTTGAAAAACGTTATAAAATGACCATAGAAGATTTAACAAAAAGACTTGAGAGTCACCATATCTACCTCATCTATCTAAATGAAAAAGTTGTGGGTGAAATGAACTTTATGGTAGATCCCGTCCACTTGTTTAATAAAGTCCCTGGAACTGCGTGGATTGGTATCACAATTGGTGAGCCAGAAGGCAGAGGTAAAGGGATTGGTAAGGAAGCAATTGAATTTTTAGAAGAACAGATTAAGAAACAAGGGCTTAAGCGGATTGAATTAGGTGTTTTCGAATTTAACACACCAGCTCAAAAACTGTATAAGAAAATGGGCTATAAAGAAATAGGTCGCATTGAAAACTTTACATATTGGAATGAGAAGATGTGGACTGATATTCGAATGGAAAAGTATTTGTAAAAATCGTTTTTGCAAGAGTATTGCAGATTACATACTATAGTGGATTAAAAACGTTCAGAAATTTAGCTTATATAAAAAATACAAGAAGATGCATTCACAAATAAACTTCGATTGTAAGAAGGGAATTACACCAATGAATAGATTCGTAATTATGACTGTCGGTAAAACGCATAGTGGTAAAACTACTTTTGCAAGAAACTTAGAAAAAGAGATAACCAATTCAGTTGTAATCGATCAAGACAACCATGCTGAATTTCTTCAATCGACTTATCCATTGTTAGTACCAACCAAAGGACATAATAAGATAAAGTATGCGCTCACACAAACAATTGTGGATTATGCAGTTAATGAGACCAGTTGTCATATTATTTTATGCAACTCAAACCGAAACAGAAAAGCGCGCATTAACCTGCTGGAATATTTTCGAAACAAAGGATTTACGACGATTATTGTAAATTTCGACATGCCTGATGACGTTCTTTTTGAGCGTGTTGAAAATAGTCAAAGAAATACTGAGGTGTTAAGAACAGTTTTAAGTTTTAAAGATGTGCTTGAACGACAGCAAAAAGAATCGGGAATAAATGAAATTGTTGATCCAGTAGATGGAGAAGCGGATTACGTTTATGTAATTAGAAATTCAAAAGAAGTTGAAGCTGTAACACAAGAAATTCTAAAAATTTTGCACTCTGAAGTTTAATTTTGTTTATACCGAATATGACCAAAACAATCATCTATTCTCAAATGAAATAGTCACAAATAATACATGTATTTTAAATATATGTTTAAGTTTAGAAGAGAAGTTGATGGTAAAATTAAAGTATAAATTTCCTGATTTAATCTACTCTCTTCGAAGAATCAAATACATTCCATAGAAATGGAGGGGTCAATATGAACATGACATTCTTAATAATTCTCGTTGCCATCATTTTGATTTTGGCACTTATTGGCACTTTGTTGATTACAAAAGATAGTGACGCTGTATACAGTGGTGAAAAGAGTTTAAGTAACCAGGCATGGATGTATATCGCAATCATTCCAATAATGATTGTGGTTGGATTAGTATATTTGTTCTAACAATCGTAAAACGCACCGGGTAAATTTCCCAGTGCGTTTTCTGCGTTTACAAAAAAATTGTAACAAATCTAGAAACAAATTACCGGTATGTGTCATGAATTGGATTGAACAAGTCTTCTTCAGAGTTTCTGACTACTGCAAAGTGTTCAACGTTATAATGACCATGAAGAGTTTTATTATGATGCATAATGATTTGTTCAGCACTAAGGACATCGCTGTCATTTGTTGAATGCCCATCACTGACCAATGTTACATCTAATCCATTAATAGTCGCTGTTCTAACGGCACTATCAATACAGTGTTCTGTTTTGCAACCCATGATTACAACATGGTCCATTTGTTGTGATTTTAAATAATCTAGGAGACCCGTTCCATGAAACGAATTCGTTGCTGCTTTATCGAAGATTTTGGCACCTGAAGGAACATTAATTTCATCGTGAACTTGGAATCCTGCTCCTTTACCTTCAGCTACGTCGAGGTCTCTTATAAACACCACTGACACATTTGCATCGCTAGCTTTTTCAATCACGCTATTAATAGTTTGGATAAGCAAATCTTTATTTCGTACCGCACTTTCTTGGTGATTCCCATCAATTAATTCTTGTTGCGCATCAATGATTATCAATGTTTGATTCAAAATTCTATCCCCTTTCAAAATGTAGGGAAACGTTTTTCAAGATGTTTAGTTTGAAGTTATCCCCATGTAAATTTTTATGTCAATTTTTTTAGTGTTCATTATATTATCTACCTCCTAAAACGTAATTGTCTCAGATTAATTGTTTTAATTTTAAGACAATTAAATTATAACATGTCTTTTTAATGTCTTTTTTTTCGCTCTTTAAAAATGATTTTTAAAAACAACATTAGATTCATCTGTTTTAGAATGAAAAGGGTATTTATTTTTGTAGAAGGTGTATTTAAACATTTGTTGAATTCTTATAAATTGATCCTTTGTTAAATATGAATAATAAAGATTTATAGAGAAATTTAAATATGAAGATTTTGAGAGGAATGATTAATTTGAATTCGTTAAAAGGAAAAATAGCTGTTGTAGCAGGTGGAACTAGGGGAGCTGGACGAGGAATTGCAGTAAAACTAGGAGAAGCGGGAGCTGTAGTTTATGTAACAGGAAGAACTACGATTCATAATCAGTCACCAATGGGACGTAGGGAAACTATAGAAGAAACAGCTGATTTGGTTACGAAAGCTGGAGGACATGGTATACCAGTAAAAGTAGATCATACGAATGAATCAGAAGTGATTTCCTTATTTGATCAAATCAAAAAGGACTTTGGTAGACTAGATATTTTGGTGAATGATGTTTGGGGTGGAGATCCTCTTACCGAATGGGGAAAACCTATTGGAGAACATAATTTGCATAATGGACTTCAGATACAAAAACAAGCCGTTCTTTCGCATATAATTACAGCCCATTATAGTATCCCTTTATTTAAAGCAAACAATGGTGGTCTTATAATTGAAATTACCGATGGGGTGGATTATAAACCAAGAGGTAACTTCTATTATAGTCTGGCGAAAATATCTAATATACATATGGCACAAGCAATGGCAGAGGATTTAAGAGATGATAATATTATTTCACTTGCAGTTACACCTGGATTTTTACGATCAGAGGCAATGCTCGAACACTTTGGTGTGAGCGAAGAAAATTGGAAAGATGGGGCTAAAGTTGACCCACATTTCATCGCTTCTGAAACTCCATTTTATATAGGGAAAGCAATTCAATGTCTCGCTTCGGATCCTAATATAGCTGAAAGAACAGGCGGGGTTTATAGTACGTGGGAACTCTCGGATATTTACGGCTTTACAGATGTTGATGGTACACAACCACATTGGGGAAATTACTTTAAAAATCATGTGAAATAATGAACATGATTTTTGATAATCAAATCTTTAGTCTTTAGAAAATAAAATATCATTACTTATTAGAATTAGAGTCTAAATTTAAAAGAAAATATATCTTTCGCTATCGAAATCATGTGTAAAGTTTATAAATATTAAGTAGAGAGATAATTATAATGACAGTTCCGCAAACTAATGAAACATAAAATGATTTTTTAATATGTATTTCAGTATTAGATGATACAACAAATGATACCCCGAAAAGTAATAAACCGATTTCAAAAAAAAGTTGCGAATAAGTGAAAGCAGAATATAAGTAAGGTGTTAGCATCAAGGGTAGTGCAATGCTTATAAGTACATTATAAAATAACGAAAACTTTGCATTAGGTTTAATTTGTTCCGCTTCCATATATATTCTCCTTTCTAGATATTGCTCATTTTTTGAAATAATCTAAGTTAAATCTATTACGTTACAATAACTGGAAAGGTTTCATGGAATTAAAAATAATCATAATGAGGCAGAATCACAATAATTATTAGGTATCATCTAAGAGTTGATGCGCTAGTGCTCCTGTTTTTCAAAATTTAGCTTCTACTAATCTTCGGAATAAAGAATTAAATGACCGACTCCTGTGGGAAAGCGAAGACGTCGAAATCCATTCGAGCTATGCTCGAGTTAGTTCGGCGCGAGCCCACGGAAAGCGGTCATTCAAGGTTCAACGGAAAACCCAATTTTCAATAAATAATCCAGACTATATTGTATGGTTTAAATAAACCTTACAATTGATTTAGTGATTCCTCATTCATTCAATCGGAGTGTCTCAATCATTTCTTTCCCATCTACTTCTTTAGTTGAAAACGCAATTTTATTACCTTCTTCAATAATCTCAAAATCCCCAGTTGCATCTTCAGCAATCTCATACGTATTTTCTTTACCTTCATACATAATGACGACTGCATTGTCACCTTCGAATCGCACAAATTCTCCTTCAACTTGTGTGGTTAATTCAATTGCAGCCGGATCCCCATCTGACGTTTCATCGTCGACTTGTACCTCTGGTTCTGCATTACATGCACTTAATGTGAATAAAAACAACAAACCAAATCCCATTAATACCTTTTTCAGCATTTTTAATATGCCTCCTTTTTAGAGTAGACGTGTTTTAGGGGTGTCAGTTACACGTCGCTGTAAAAATTGTGATACAATTTTTTGAGACAGATTATTGAACTGAGAGTTGATGAATTATGTATAGTCCCACTTATGCAATTGTAGATATCGAGACAACAGGTCATTCACCCAAAAAAGGTGATCGAATGATTCAGTTTGCTGCGGTTTTTATTCGTGACTGGAAGATTCAATCAACCTTTTCAACGTTTATCCAACCGGGTAAGAAGATTCCAATGTTTATTCAAGATTTAACACATATCACAGATGAAGATGTAAAAGATGCACCAACATTCGAAGAAGTAGCAGAAGAAATTCATCAACAACTTGCCCATTGTATATTTGTTGCCCATAATGCGGATTTCGATTTGCCATTTTTACAAGCCGAATTTAAACGTGCGGGTATGCCAAAATGGAGTGGGAAGAAAATGGATACAGTTGAGCTTTCTCGACTGCTGTTTCCAACTTCTTTCAGTTATAAGCTTTCAGACATTACAGCTGAAATTGGCATTGTTTTGGAACAAGCTCACCGAGCAGATGATGACGCGTATGCAACGGCGGAGTTATTCATCCGCTGTAAAGAAGAAATTGAAAAACTGCCGATTGCCACTTTAGAGCAAATTCATAAACGTGCATTTTTATTAAAATCTAACCTAGCATCATTGTTCTTTGAAATCTTGCAAAACAAAAGAAAACGCTCAGCACCAGAGCACTTTGACTTTTATAAGGGCATTGCTCTCTTGCCAAAATCTAAAACCTTTCAGTCTAATCAACAGATAATGCATTATCCAGAGACAAAAAACCAAAAAAGAATGATTTTTAACGAAGGTTTGACTGATTTTAAAGAGCGTGAAGGCCAATTTCAAATGATGGATTCAGTGTGGTCCACTTTGCAAAACAAAGAAGAAATAGCAATTGAAGCTGAAACAGGCGTGGGGAAAACTCTAAGCTATTTAGTTCCAGCTTACTTTTTTGCGAAACAGCAAAACAAGAAAGTTATTATTAGTACATATACATCTCATTTAATGGAGCAATTACGAGATAATGAAGTGAAAAAACTCGAATCAATTGTCCAAGCACCGATTCAAGTTGCCTTACTTAAAGGAGCGAAGCATTATATTGATTTAGTTCGTTTTGAAGAATTAATGAGAGCGGACGATGAATCGTATGATGATACTTTTGCGATACTTCAAATCCTTGTCTGGCTAACGCGCACACAAACTGGCGATGTGGAGGAGTTAAATGTATCAAGTGGAGGTCAATTGTTCATTGATAAAATTCGGAAAACGACTTTTTCTTCAAAACAAGCTGAGGCAGAACATGATTTTCACCGCTACGCACTCTCACAAAGTGTAGAAGCTGACTTATTAATTACTAACCATGCTATGTTGTTCAGCGACAAAGATCGATTAGAGCCCTTATTTACAACGAATATCGGTGCATGCATTATCGATGAAGCACATCAATTTGTACAAGCTGCCAATACAAGAGATGAACGAACGTTTTCATTCACTCAGTGGAAATATGTATTTGGTCAAATTGGCTTGAGTGATGGGGAACAATTGGCCGGGAAGTATTATCGATTAGTTGAACAACAAGATTATTCCATCGATTATCTTTTTAAAGATTTAAATGAAACCTTTAGTTTGCTCGTATCTACGTTTGATATAGCAATTGAAGATCTTGTGAAAAATATGCTGAAGATGCCTGTCAAGAGAGGGCATTCAAAGCAATCTATTTTGTTAAGTAATTTCGAATTAGATTATGAGTTATTTGATATTCATTTTCAAATGTTGCAAAAATGGATTGATTTAGCTGAGAAAATTGTGGAAAGAACAGAGAAGTTACCAAAAGATATGACGCTTTCGGAACAATTAATCACATCTGAATGGAAATATTGGTTGAATGAAATCAAAATGAAAACAGGCGAGTGGGTAGATATCTTTTTATCGTCAACAACGGACTACTCTGTTTGGCTCGAGATGGATCAAAGAAGTATCCCAGGAAGTCTCCATGTGTTTAAAAAGCCGATTTCAAGTAGTGAAGCTGTAGAAGAAGTCTTTCACCAATGGAGAGGCGAAATCGGCATCGTATGGACTTCAGGGACGCTCACGGTTCCTGGGAATCAACGCTTCATCGCGAACCAACTAGGATTACCTTTGACTTGTCCAATAAAGTCTTACGGGTCGCCGAAAGATTTTTATAATGGAGCCCGATTATTTATCGTCGAAGATATGCCACACATTCAACAAGTATCACAAACTGACTTTATTGAAGCGGTTGCTGACGCTGTTATTCAAACCGTCTTGGTAACAGAAGGTAGATGTTTTGTATTATTTACATCGCAAGACATGTTAAGAAAAACAGTAGAGCTAATACAAGACAGTGGATTGCTTGAAGAGTATATGTTGTTTGCACAAGGTATGACTTCCGGAAGTCGTATGCGGTTATTGAAATCGTTCCAGCGTTTTAATCGTTCTGTATTATTCGGTACGAACAGTTTCTGGGAAGGGGTAGATGTACCAGGTGAGGCACTAGCTGCTGTAATCGTTGTTCGATTACCTTTCTCTTCGCCAGACGAACCGATTTTTAAAACTCGTGCAGAGAAAATGACCGCACAAGGGATTAATTCATTTTCCGCTTTAGCACTTCCTGAAGCAATTCTTCGTTTCCGACAAGGCTTTGGAAGACTAATACGATCGGCAGAAGATCGAGGTGTATTTATCGTCTTAGATCGAAGAATTGAATCCAAGTCATATGGGGAAGAATTCATCCGATCTCTTCCGACGATTTCTATTAAGAAAGTCTCGCTAGAAGATATGGTTTTAGATATTGAACATTGGTATAATGAAAAAGCATGAGTGAAGAAAGAAGGGGTTCCATATGGAAAGCAAAATCGAAATTATCTCCACGGTCACCGTGGACTATCAATCAGACTTGTATAAAATTGTGGACGCCTTAAACCGATCCTTAAAACACCAAGATTTAATGTTTGGTTTAGCACTCGAAAAAGAAAATCATGAGAAAGCCGTTTTTACCATCTACAAAACGTAAGGTGATAACATGAAAAAATGGATAACATTTATTGGCGTATTTGTACTCTCACTTGCCGTTTTTATTAGCTTATTTGTCATTTGGCAATCAAAAGTTCCTTTCTCAGATCAAGAGAATCGTGCCGTGAAAATGGCACTTGAACAAAAAGCTTTGGCTCAAGTGGATGACGCAGAAGTATATAACGGGACGATATCCTATGTGACTGTATTTGGCATGGATGAAAACGGTGATGATAAAGCTGTCTTTATTCCAACAAAAGCATCAAAGGACCCTATAGAAGAAGTTCTTCTAAAAGATGGAATATCAGAAAAACAAGCGATAAAAGTCGTTCAAGACGAGTTTAAAGTGAAGGAAATTCTTCATACAAAACTTGGCTTTGAAGATTCTAAAGTAGTTTGGGAAATTACATTCTTTAATGAAAATGACAAATTGAACTATGTATATCTACTGTTTGAAAATGGAAATTGGTGGAAGCGTATTTTGAATTTGTAAAAGGAGACGATCGACCTTGAAAATGAAATTGGCAAATCGTGTTCATACATTAACCCCTTCAACAACATTGGCAATTACAGCAAAAGCGAAACAACTGAAAGAACAAGGTGTCGATGTAATTGGTCTTGGAGCAGGTGAGCCAGATTACAATACACCTGAAAATATTCTTGACGCTGCTTATCAGTCAATGAAGGATGGACAGACGAAATACACGCCGGCTGGTGGATTGCCTGCACTAAAGCAAGCCATCATAGACAAATTAGCTCGTGATCAAAAGTTAACATATGAACCTTCGGAGATTTTAGTCGGAGTGGGTGCTAAGCATGTGCTATACACTTTGTTCCAAGTTATTTTAAATGAAGGCGACGAAGTACTCATTCCTATCCCATATTGGGTGAGTTACCCGGAACAAGTGAAGTTGGCTGGTGGAGTCCCTGTCTATATCGAAGCGACAGCTGATCAAGCATATAAATTATCAGCGAAACAAATAAAAGAAGCAATTACTGAAAAAACAAGAGCTATCATTATCAACTCTCCAAGTAATCCGACGGGGATGATTTATTCGGAACAGGAATTACAAGAGATTGCTGATGTTTGTAAAGAAGCAGATATCCTGATTATTTCAGATGAAATCTATGAGAAATTGATTTATGGTGATGCGAAGCATCGTTCAATTGCTGAGTTATCTACTGACTCAAAGGAACGCACAATTGTCATTAATGGTGTTTCAAAATCTCATTCAATGACAGGCTGGAGAATCGGATATGCAGCTGGAAATAAACAAATCATAAACGCTATGACGGATCTTGCGAGTCATTCAACTTCAAATCCTGTAACAACTTCACAATTTGCAGCGATTGAAGCGTATAATGGACCTCAAGATGCGGTTGAAGAAATGCGTAAAGCTTTTGAATCTCGTCTTGAAACGATATTCCCTAAAGTAGCAGCTATTCCAGGGTTTACTTTAATTAAGCCTCAAGGCGCATTTTATTTATTACCTGATGTAACAGAAGCTTCTGTTAAAACGGGGTATTCATCAGTTGACTCATTCGTAGAAGCTTTACTAACAGAAGCGAAAGTTGCTGTTATACCTGGTTCAGGATTTGGGTCACCAAACACGATTCGATTATCTTATGCAACATCATTAGAATTACTTGAAGAAGCAGTATCACGTATAGATTCGTTTGTACGATCAAAATGGCAATAAGATTTGCTGTAATTTCTGGAGGAACTTATGAAAAAAATTATGATTCAAGATATGTCGAAACATCTCGGCGAAACGATTAAATTAGGTGCTTGGTTAGCTAATAAAAGATCAAGTGGTAAAATTGCCTTCCTTCAACTTCGTGACGGCTCAGGATTCGTTCAAGGAGTAGTTGTAAAAGAAGAGGCCGGAGAAGAGCTTTTTGCTAAAGCTAAATCGCTTACTCAAGAAACATCTATGTATGTAATTGGTGAAGTGACGAAAGACGAGCGCTCAACATTCGGATACGAACTTCAAGTTAAGGACATTGAAGTTATTCATGAAGCAGTTGATTTCCCAATTACTCCTAAAGAGCATGGTACTGAATTTTTAATGGATAACCGTCATCTTTGGTTACGTTCACGTAAACAACATGCCATCATGAAAATTCGTAATGAAGTGATTCGTGCAACTTATGAATTCTTCAATGACAATGGATTTACAAAAGTGGATCCACCAATTTTAACAGGATCAGCTCCAGAAGGAACTTCTGAGTTGTTCCAAACAAAATACTTTGACGAAGATGCATACTTGTCACAATCAGGCCAATTGTATATGGAAGCAGCGGCAATGGCATTAGGAAAAGTGTTCTCGTTCGGACCTACTTTCCGCGCTGAAAAATCAAAAACGCGTCGTCACCTAATAGAGTTCTGGATGATTGAACCGGAAATGGCGTTTGTTGAATTTGAAGAAATCCTAGAAGTACAAGAACAATACGTATCATATATTGTTCAATCGGTCTTAAAAAATTGTAAAATTGAATTAGAGCGTTTAGATCGTGATGTATCTAAACTTGAACATATTCAAGCACCATTCCCAAGAATCAGTTACGATGATGCGATTACCTTCTTACATGAAAAAGGATTTAATGATATCGAGTGGGGAGACGATTTTGGAGCTCCACATGAAACGGCAATTGCTGAGCATTATGAAAAACCTGTATTCATTACGCATTATCCAATCGGAATTAAACCATTCTACATGCAACCACATCCAGAGCGTGATGACGTTGTATTATGTGCCGACTTAATTGCTCCAGAAGGATTTGGAGAAATTATTGGTGGTTCAGAGCGTATTCACGATTATGATTTATTAAAGCAACGATTAGCAGAACATAAACTAGATGAAAAAGCGTATGCGTGGTATTTAGAATTACGTAAACAAGGTTCAGTTCCACATTCAGGCTTTGGTCTAGGATTAGAACGTACTGTAGCTTGGATTAGTGGAGCGGAACACGTCCGTGAAGCAATTCCATTCCCACGTTTATTAAACCGTTTGTACCCATAAATAATAAAGGAGTGTTCGGTTATGCAACAGCAAAACCAAGATCGGCTCCGAATTTGGACAGAGCAGGGAAATGTACACATTTCCCAGCTCTTTTTTCAACAATATAAAGCATGCGGCATCGAGGATGATGAAGCATTACTAATCCTCCATATGACGGCATTTATTGAAAAAGGAAATCATTTTCCGACTCCAGATGATTTAGCCGAAAGATCCCATATATCCAAAGAACAAGTGAGTCATCTTATGCAACGTCTCTTTCAAAAAGGCTATTTAACCATAGAGCAAAAATACGATGACAACGGCATGTTAAATGAAGCATTTTCTTTTTATTCTTTATGGAATCGCTTATTGGACTCTTTGGTTACTGCGGAAACATCTAAAGAACAACAAAGCCAAAAAGATGAAGAAGGCGAGATTTTCAGTCTGTTTGAACAAGAATTCGGTCGATTTTTATCCCCAATGGAAAGTGAAACGATTTCCATGTGGTTTGATCAAGATCAGTTATCTCCTGAACTCATTCGAGCTGCTTTAAAAGAAGCCGTCTTAGCACAGAAAATGAGTTTAAGATACATTGACCGTATTTTATTTGAATGGAAAAAGAAAAATGTAAAGACGTTAAGTGATGTAGAAAAGCAGGCGAGTCAATATCGCTCAGCTCCTGCACGTTCTACAACGTCTGAAACAACACGTACAGAAAAGGTACCTTTCTATAATTGGTTAGAAGAACGCGAATAAGGATGTGAATGAATGTTATCAAAAGCACAATGGGAAATTTGCTTATCCGAAATGGAGAGAATGTTTCCAGATGCGCATTGCGAACTGGTTCATTCCAATCCATTTGAATTATTAGTGGCGACATTATTGTCTGCTCAGTGTACGGATGTATTAGTTAATAAAGTGACGCCTGGCTTGTTTGCTAAATATAAGAGTCCAGAAGATTACTTAGATGTGTCAGTTGAAGAATTACAAAATGATATTCGATCAATTGGTTTGTTTCGCAATAAAGCAAAAAACATACAGGCATTATCCCGTTTGTTAATAGACAATTTTGAAGGACAAGTCCCAGCGGATAGAGAATTGTTAACGACATTCCCTGGTGTTGGCCGTAAAACCGCAAATGTAGTCCTTTCAGTTGCATTCGATGTACCAGCTTTAGCTGTAGACACACATGTCGAGCGAGTATCTAAAAGATTAGGTTTATGTCGCTGGAAAGATTCAGTTTTGCAAGTGGAAGAAACGATAATGAAAAAGACACCGATCGATAAATGGTCTAAAACTCATCATCAGCTTATTTTCTTTGGTCGCTATCATTGCAAAGCACAAAACCCACAATGTCCGACGTGTCCTTTATTGGCTTTATGTCGAGAAGGGAAGAAACGGATGGGTAGGGAAGTAGTAGCAAAATAAAAAGAAGCGAATCCATATGTGGATTCGCTTCTTTTGTGTTATTAAGGTGTATCTGAAGATGATGTATCTGCTTCTTCATCTTCGGGAGGAGTAGTTGTTTCGTCACCTTCATCAGCTGGAGGTTCTTCTTCATCTGAACCGCCACCGTCATCATTGGTGCCGCCTTCATCCGTTCCACCTTCCTCACCATTGCCATTTCCGTTGCCATTTCCGTTTCCATTACCATTTCCTTCATTTCCGGAATTCTCATCATCTGGATTTTCTTCTTCAGGTTCCGGTTCAGGTTCCGGTTCAACTTCTTCGGCTTTAATTTCTAAAGTTGCAGAAGCTGGTTCACTTCGAACTTCATCAGCAATTGCGACTACGATAAATGTATAAGATTTCCCTGGTTCTATCCCTTGAACAATTAATCCTTTTTGGTCAGTTGTTTGAAGGACAGTTGCTCCAGCACCATCTACTGATACGGAGACTTCAAAGGAAACAGATACATCATCTTTGCCACGTTTTGGTTTTTTATGGTCCCAAGAAAGAGTGGCAGTTTGATCGCCTTCGCTATAATCTGCTTTTAATTTTGAAGGTGCTTCAATTTCAATTTGTTCGTATGTTTCAGAAACTTGTGTTGGCTCACTACCACGGACAAATAATTCAGTTTGCTTCAATTCATCAGGCGTGTACTCACTAGCTAAGCGAAGGGGAGAAGACCCAAGTTCAATTGTAGCTTCAATAACAGAATTTGGTCGTTTGAACTTCGCCGTTTCTTTATTTGCTGAAACATCTGTCATAACTGATTTAAATAAACGTTGTGCAAATGTACGTTCATTTCTGTCAGCAGTGTTAATTCCTTTATCTCTTTTCTCATATCCCGTCCAAACAGAAATTGAGTAATTCGTTGAGTAACCTGCGAACCAAACATCAGGTGCATAGCTACTACCAAGATTATAATTTTCTTTTTCTTCTTTAGAATAATTGGTTGTACCCGTTTTACCAGCAATATCAACGCCAGGAACAGCAGCTGCAGCTCCTGAAGCGCCTCGACGCTCACTTACAACATCACGTAGCATATCAGTCACCATATAAGCTGTTGAATCCTTCATAGCTGGAGTTGGTTTTGGTTCGAATGTGCGTTTTGTTTTACCATCACGGTATTCAATTGATCGAATCGTATACGGTTCAGTGTAAATTCCTGAATTACCGAATGCGGCATAGGAAGCAGCCAAATCAATTGTATTCATTCCCGCAAATCCACCAATGGCAGACGATTCATTTCCTAGTTTTTCAGTAGGCATCCCAAGAGCACTAGCAAAATCTTTTCGTTTTTCTAAATCAACTTCTCGGAAAGTTTTAACAGCAGGAACGTTTCTAGAGCGATACAATGCCTCACGAATGGTCATCTCACCTAAATACTCTCCGTCGAAATTATTAATTTGTTGCTCAGAATTTGAGTAAGTAATACGTTCATCATTGGTTGTTTGACCTGTAGACCAGCTTAAATATTCAATCGCAGGGCCGTAATCGACTAATGGCTTAGCCGTAGATCCAATATGTCGATCCTTGCGATCTTCTGCGAAATTAAGTCCACGGTCTGGACCATAATCACGTCCACCACCAATTGCAACAATCGCACCAGTTTTAGTATCAATAACGGTCATACCAGCTTGCATGTTTTCTGTAGGGAAGTTTTCGCCCTTAAGAGCATTTTCTACTGATTCTTGTGCTTTAGGATCAAGGGTAGTATAGACCTTTAAACCGTCAGATAAAGAATCTCCGTCACTTTTGCGTTCAATTTCATTTAATACAACATCAAGGTATGCATCATACTTTTTAGTGCCAGCTGCTTGAACTTTTTCGGCAGGTAATAACCCTTCGGCAATAGGAATAGCTTGAGCTTTTTTCATTTCAGCCTTAGTGATTTTACCATGTTGTTCCATTAAGCGAAGAACAATATTACGACGCTTTTCAGCAGATTCAGGATGCTTGAAAGGATTAAAGTTATTCGGACTTTGTGGCATACCGGCTAATAAAGCCACTTCATGTAATTGTAAATCTTTTAATTCACGACCATAGAAAGATTGTGATGCCGTACCAAAACCATAAATACGTCCAGACATTAAGACTTTGTTAAAGTACATTTCAAAGATTTCTTCTTTTTCATATTCTTGTTCTAACTGATAGGCTAGGTATGCCTCTTGCGCTTTACGTTTTAAGGTTTTTTCATTTTGTAAAAATGAGTTCTTAATTACTTGTTGTGTTAACGTACTAGCTCCTTGAGAACCGAAGCCGCTAGTGAAGTTTGCAATAACCGCACCACCTAAACGATAGAAATCGATTCCCATATGGTCATAGAAGCGCACATCTTCAGTCGCTAAAATCGCATCTTCCATTAATTTCGGGATTTCTTCATAACCGACATAATCACGATTTTCTGCTCCAAATGTCGCAAATAATTCGTTATTTATATCATAAACTTCAGTTGAAATCGGATCTTTCAGATTTTCTTCTTCTAATGCAGGAGCGGAGCTTGCATAAAACGCAAATAAACCAGCACCAAATAATAACCCGGCAAGTCCTATAATAATGACTGCCATAATGATTTTTTTAAACAATCCCTTTTTAGATGATTGTTTTGATTTCTTTTGTTTCTCTAATTCTTTTCTACGTTGTCCACGAGAACTTTTGTTTTCACTCACGAACGTCTCCTCACTTTCAAAGCTACACAGATTCTTGTGCTAGCATTTTTGTTACAGTCTTCAAATAATCAATCCTAGGAAATGCGCTTGGAGTAATTTCGAATCCTTGTTTCTCGAATTCTTCTAGGGGGATTGATTTTCTTCCATTGCGTATCATAAGATCCCAGGCGATTTTAAGAGGCTGGAATGGGTATAAAAAATACCGATTAATCGATGAAAATCGTACGATTAAAAAAGTTACTCCCTTTTGTTCTATCACTTTCATCATATGGTCTATTTGATGTGCATGAATATTTTTTAAAGGAAACGAAGTCTTATTTTGCGTCTCTTTCGCTTCAAAGTCAATATGCACACCTTGCCAAACACCATTAAAATCAGTTGTAGAAGCAGTTCTGTAGTAAGCCTCTTTAATAACGGCTGCACTTCTAGAAGGGTATTCAACTTTTACTACTTGAATAGGAACAGGCTTCTTATGGATAACTGCCCGACCTTGTTGAAGATAGTATTCGTTCGATTCATTTATTTCATCCTCTAAGGTTTTTCCCCTGTTACTGTATGTGTAATCCTTATTTTTCACTTTTTCTAAAGTTTTTTTTTGTGGGCTATAAGATTTTCCGTTTGGGTACTTAATGACCATCGTAAACACCTCGCATATCATCTATCATACCACACCATATTAGACGTATTGAGCCTTAAAAGGTTGCGATGAGCATTGTCGATTCCGAAGAAGTTTTGTCTTATTGCTACTAGTTTTGTCAGGAGTATAGGTTTTTCAGTCAAAACATGAAATGATAACGAAAAGGGAGGGATCCACCATGAAAAAAATTGAAGAAATGATAGAACAGCTATCTTTGTTAGAACATATTTTAGAAGTTCGTTTTCTACAAGAAAGATCCCAGCAAGCATCAACCATCATTGAAAAAGGACATGTATTGGGAAGAGTTTTGAAAGAGGCTGAAGAAACAGTGAAATGGAATGTTTGTTCCCGTAAAAGTGGTTAAATGACGCGATATTTGATAATATAAAGAGAAAAAGGGAGTTGACCGTCATGTCATTATTACACCAAACAAATTTGGTTTATCAAGAGAGTCAACTTTGTTTAGCGCGCCATCTGCAAATGCGTGAAGATGACGCAACTCCGGATTTCTTCGAAACCGTTAAACCGCATGCCGATCATTGGCACTCTTTTCTAATTCAATGGAGAGAAGATTCAAGAGTATGGATTGAAAAGAATCGACCTAAATACATAAGAATCCAACAAATTGATGCCGCAATTGAGGCTTTTAATCAATATTTAGTCCAATCTTTTTATAAAGAAACAGGTAAAAAAAGATTTGCACAATCCATTCAATCGACTTGCTATACCTTACAAACCTTTATGAATGCGATTGAACAGGCAGGTGAACAACAAGATGCGAACTAATTTATCAATTGCTGAATTATTAAATGAATGGAAATCAGATGCAGTGATGAAAGAACGTATTGTGCATTGGCATACCGTTCCAGAAAAACCAGCTAGTTTAGCAGATTTCCCTGCAGATTTACATGAATCCATCGTTTCTGCTTTAAAAAAGAGAGGCATTACAAAATTGTATTCCCATCAAAGGGAAGCATATGAATTAGCGAGAGCTAACCAATCATTCACGGCAATCACACCTACAGCTTCAGGAAAATCATATTGTTATCACTTACCTGTATTGCAGTCCATTATTGAAAATCCAGCGTCTCGAGCTTTGTATTTGTTTCCAACAAAAGCTCTGGCTCAAGACCAAAAATCAGACCTGCATGAACTGATCGAACAGATGGATCAATCCATTTTAAGTTATACATTTGATGGTGACACTGCACCGGCCATACGAACAAAAGTTAGAAAAGCAGGACATATCGTCTTAACCAATCCGGATATGCTTCATAGTGGGATTTTGCCTCATCATACGAAGTGGGTTTCATTATTTGAAAACCTTAAATACATTGTCATTGATGAATTACATACATATAAAGGTGTCTTTGGAAGTCATGTAGCACATGTTATTCGTCGATTAAAAAGGATTTGTGCTTATTATGGAAGCAATCCTATATTTATCTGTACGTCAGCAACCATTTCAAATCCTAAAGAACTTGCAGAGTCTTTAACAAATGAAACGCATCAGTTGATCAGCAAAAACGGGGCACCAGCCGGGATTAAAAATTTCATTTTTTATAATCCTCCAATTGTGCACCCGACTTTTGGTATACGAAGAAGTGCCATTTTAGAAGTGAGAGATTTAGCTAAAAGACTCTATAAAGAAAATATCCAAACGATTGTCTTTGCGAAAAGCAGAGTTCGAGTCGAAATGTTAGTGACTTATCTAAAGGAACTTTCTAAAAAGAAAATTCAAGATGAATCCATTCGAGGATATCGAGGCGGTTACCTGCCGTCTGAAAGAAGAGAAATAGAAAAAGGGTTAAGAAATGGTACGATTCAAACCGTCGTCAGTACAAATGCATTAGAGTTAGGGGTTGATATCGGCCAACTTCAAGCATGTATTATGACTGGTTATCCTGGTAACATCGCAAGTGCTTGGCAGCAGGCAGGTAGAGCTGGAAGACGTCAAGATGAAGCGCTTATTATTTATGTTGCGCAATCTACCGCATTAGACCAATATATTGTTAATAACCCTGGTTATCTTTTAGGACAATCACCTGAAGAAGCGCGAATCCATCCAGAGAATTTAATCATCTTAATGGATCATTTAAAATGTGCATCTTTTGAATTGCCATTTTCTATGACCGATCAATATGGAGAATTTGAAATTCAAGAGTTATTAGCTTACTTAGAAGATGAAGGGATATTGGTCCGTACTTCTGATAAATGGCACTGGATGAGTGATCGTTTTCCAGCACATGAAATTAGTTTACGTTCTGCTTCGCAAGAAAATGTCGTGATTATTGATCAAACAGTTCCTGCGGCAACAAAAGTTCTTGGCGAAATGGATCGATACAGTTCGATGACACTTCTTCATGAAGAAGCAATCTATTTGCACCAAGGTATTCAATTCCAAGTTGAAAAATTAGACTGGGAAGAAAAGAAGGCCTTTGTCCGAGAAGTGGACGTTGATTATTTTACTGACGCAAATTTGGCGGTTGAATTAAAAGTAATGAGTGAAGACAAAGTGATTGAATTTGAACAAGCTTCTATTTATTATGGGGATGTATCTATATTAGCCATGGCTACGATATTCAAGAAAATTCGATTTGATAGTCATGATAATATTGGTTCTGGGCCAATTCAATTACCACCAGAAGAACTTCACACATCGTCGAGTTGGATTAGTTTTAATCGTCCCAAAACATGGACAGATTCTATGTTGTCAGATGCTATGACGGGAACAGCTACTTCGATAGGGTTATTCGTACCTTTATTTGTTCAATGTGACCGAAGAGATATTCATGTAGTTGCACAAGTCAAATCAACACATTCTGAATTACCAACTTTCTATGTGTATGATAGTTACCCAGGAGGAATTGGGATTAGTGAGCGTGTATATGAAGTTTGGCCAACCTTATTAGAGAATGTGTATCAACATGTAAAGAATTGTCCTTGCGATCAAGGGTGCCCAGCATGTATTGGAGCTCAAGAAGCGAGCATAGGTATGAAAGATGATGTTTTGAACTTATTAGCGTATCTACAATTACAATAAAAAAGGTGACCTTTATGTCATTCGAAAAGAATTTATTACAAATGAAAAAATTAATCAAAAAAAAGCCAGCGAAAGAAACGTCGTTGGCTTCTTTTGTTATGCCTAATCCTCCTGCATATTTAGAATCTTGGAAGGATGCTGGATTAGAGGTTATCGAAAATCAATTTGGCTTGGTTTTTGTGAAGAAGACGGTCTATTCACCTCAATTTTTTCACGGATCCTTTAAGTTATCAGATGTTTTCCATGCCTTCGAATTATGGAACCAAATAGAAGAAGAACACCCCATATCTACAAATGGACAAAATGTTGTTTTCTTTGATACCGAAACGACGGGATTAAAAGGAACAGGGACTTATATCTTTTTAAGTGGTCAGTTGATTTTTAAAAATAATCAATTCGAATTAACACAACATTTAATGGCGGACCCTAGTCATGAAACGGCTTTTTTATATGAAACTGGTTTATGGAAGCCAAATCAAACCGTTATTACGTATAACGGAAAAAGTTTTGATTGGCCTCAACTTGAAACAAGATGGACGCTTAACCGAACGTATTTACCGAAATTGTCTCTCCCACATCATATTGATTTACTTCACGGTTCTCGAAGAGTGTGGAAAGGTGATTTAACTCAATTTAAATTAACAAGTATCGAAGTTGAAAAGCTAGGATTTAAACGCATTGGAGATATTCCTGGTTATTTAGCTCCGATTATATATTTAGATGCTGTGAAAAATGGCGACCCACATGCTTTGTTAAAAGTACTACACCATAATGAATGGGATATTCTATCGTTGCTTACGTTATTTATCCATTCTTCGAAATTGCTTTTAGAAGAGTCTTATACAGAGACAGCATTGACTTCAACAAACATTGGTAAATGGTTTGCCGATTTAAAAATGTATGAAAAAAGTCAGGATCAATTCGATCAAATCACTTCGACGTATGAGAAAGAAGAGGCATCAATGGCTTTTTATTACATAGGATTTAATTATAAGCGTTTTAATCGGAAGGAAGATGCGTATCAATCGTTTAGAAATGCGTTACTTCATTTACCACTTCGATTTAAAATTAATGCATATGAAGAACTCGCAAAAATCGATGAACATTTGTTTAAACGAATTGATCAAGCGATTATTTATTCACATGAAGCTCTTAAATTAATTGAAGCAATACCTGAATTGACTGAGGCTAAAAAGATAAAACTAAAGAATGCATTTGAAAAACGTTTGAATCGACTTTTGAAGAAGGTAAAATAAGATTAGCTTCGTGAAATTAAAATCCATGTCACCAAAAGGCGAGTAGAAGAAATAATCACACTTGATGGAAATAATTAAAATATTTCCCGGGCAACCGCAACCTTCGACAGAAATAATTGTAAGAAATGAACGTAAAAATCTAAATTATGATATAATTAGACAAGGTATGCAAAGATGGAAGGACGATGAATATGGAATCAAAATTAAACTCTAAAGATATTTTGGAAAAAGAATTTAAAACGGGACTACGTGGCTATAATCAAGATGACGTAGACCAATTTTTAGACGATATTATTCAAGATTATGAAACATTTGAAATGACAATCGCTTCATTAAAAGCTGAAAACAAACGTTTACATGAAGAATTATTAGATGCACCAAAACGACAAGTTTCGTCACCTTCTAATGGCTCAACGAACTTCGATATTTTAAAAAGACTTTCAAATCTTGAAAAACATGTATTCGGAAGTAAGTTGTACGAATAATTGAACATCCCGAGAGTCATTGTTTTTCTAACAAAAATCTTGTATAATGAAGAAACCATTTAGTGAATCCAGGTAATCGCTGCAACGCTTGACGTTGTAGAGGAAAGTCCATGCTCGCACGGTTCTGAGATGACCGTAGTGTTCGTGCTTAGCCAAAAAATAAGCTAAGGCAGTGTTAAAGCTGACGGCGGGAACAACACCTAAGTCTTCGGATATGGTATAGGTTCTCTGAAAGTGCCACAGTGACGGAGCTGACTCGGAAACGTTTCAGGTGGAACGAGGTAAACCCCACGAGCGAGAAACCCAAATTATGGTAGGGGCACTCTCATGAAGGAATTGAACGGATTGAGGGACAGACATTGTCTGTAGATAGATGATTACTACTCACTGTACGAGGCTTTAGCCGTTTGAGTACGTGATAACAAAACATGGCTTATTGGGTTTTCTAATGGGTATACTTGACTAAACAAGCTCTCCACTAATTCGGAGAGCTTTTCTTCATATTAAAGATAAAACTGATACTCAACAATAGGTAGAGAAAGGATGAGAAGATGACGACTCATCAATTAGTAGCAACTTCAGCAATGGGGTTAGAATCCATCGTAGCAGATGAAGTAAAAAAATTAGGCTTTGATACAAAAACGGAAAACGGTAAAATTTATTTTGAAGGGGACGAGCGAGCAATTGCGCGTGCTAATATGTGGCTGCGAGTAGCTGACCGTGTCAAAATTATTGCTGGTGATTTCAGAGCGACAACATTCGACCAATTATTTGAACAAACAAAAGCAATCCCTTGGGAAAAATATTTACCAGTAGATGCCGCATTTCCTGTTCAAGGGAAATCAGTTAAATCCAAATTATTTAGTGTTCCCGATTGCCAAGCAATTGTTAAAAAAGCAATTGCTGAGCGATTAAAAATTGCACATAAAAGAATTGGATTTTTAGATGAATCTGGTGCAACTTTTAAGATCGAAGTGAGTATATTAAAAGATGTGGTTAAATTAAGCATCGATACGAGTGGTGTTGGATTACATAAACGCGGATACCGTTTAGATCAAGGGGAAGCGCCTTTAAAAGAAACACTTGCTGCAGCACTTGTATATATATCAAAATGGAATCCTAACCGACCATTTGTCGATCCTTTTTGTGGTTCGGGAACAATTCCTATTGAAGCTGCAATGATTGGGCAAAATTTAGCTCCTGGTTTTAATCGCGACTTTATAAGTGAAGATTGGCCTTGGATGTCTCAAAAAATATGGGATGAAGTTCGTTTAGAAGCTGAGGATTTAGCTAATTACGACCAACATTTAGATATCACAGGTACGGATATAGACCCTCGCATGATTGCGATTGCCAAAAACAATGCTATAGAGGCTGGCTTCTCAGATTTGATTCAGTTCAAACAACGTCAAATGCGTGATTTCACAACTACTTCGACAGATGGAGTAATGATTGGAAATCCACCTTATGGTGAACGTATTGGTGAAAGAGAAGTGATTGAAGAAATGATTGGTGACATGGGTCGTATGATGGAAGATCATCCAACCTGGTCTGTCTACATGTTATCTTCAATGGCTGACTTTGAAAATTTCTATGGTCGAAAAGCAACGAAAAAACGTAAATTATTTAATGGGTTTATCGAAACCAACTATTACCAATACTGGGGTAGAAAGTTACCACGGGACTAAATTTTATGTTACAAGAGTAGAATAGAAAGAATGATCAGCTTGTACCAAAGGGTGCAAGCTGTGTTTTTCTGTTCGAGAGAAGGGAGATTTCCATGAAACAGACTTTACCTTTTGAATTATCTAAAGATCGTTCTTTTTTCGAATCACTAGGTGATTGGATGGGAGACGTTTTATATGACGAACTGCCTGAAAAAGGATTTGAACTTCGTGATGAACAAATTTTTATGGCTTATCAAATCGAAAAATCGTTAAAAAATAAAAGTGTTCTATTCGCTGAAGCGGGCGTTGGTACTGGAAAAACGATCGCATACCTATTACCAGCTATTGCTTATGCAAGGTACACTGGGAAGCCTGCTTTAATATCATGCGCTGACGAAACATTAATTGATCAGCTGGTGAAAAAAGAAGGAGACATTCAAAAACTTCAAGATGCTTTGGGCTGGAATATTGATGTCCGACTAGCTAAATCTAGGGATCAATATTTATGTCTGAAGAGAATGGAACATGAGCAAAAAAATGACGATGAAGAATTTCTTGAACAAATAGAGGATGGGATACCTGATTTTGTTTATGGACATCAATCGATGCAAAAAGTTTATCCGTATGGGGAACGAAGTGCATTTCCTGAAGTAAGTGATGAAGATTGGCAGAAAGTTAACTACCATCCGATTCAACAATGTGCGGTTTGTGACATTCGCAATCGTTGTGGACAAACGATCCACAGACAAAACTACCGTGAAGCAGGAGACTTAATTATCTGTTCACATGACTTCTTAATGGAACATATTTGGACGAAAGAATCCCGTGTACGTGAAGGTCAATTGCCATTACTTCCTGAAGTATCAATGATTGTTTTGGATGAAGGACATTTGTTAGAACATGCTGCACAGCGTGCACTTACTTACGAAGTTCAAAGTCAAACACTTGAAACGCTAATTGACCGTCTCGGTGGAGAAGGTGTTCGAGAGAAAACACTGAGATTGTTAGAAGTTTTACAAGAGTCTCATGACGAATTCTTTAAAGAATTATTACTTCACTCACATGGTGAAGCTGGTGGAAGACAACATATTCAAAAATCCGAAACCGTGTTAAATCAGGGACGCTCCTTAGTGAAAATCGTTCATCAATTACTAGAGGAGTTTGTTTTTGAATCTGAACTTTATACGATGGATGAGTATGATTTAAGAATGGCTGAAGAATACCTGGAACAGTATGCATTTTCTCTGCAATTATTTGTTCAACAGGGTGACGCGGTTGATTGGTTAGAAGAACTAAACGGTATCGAAACATTGGTTATTATGCCTCGTTTAGTAACGGATATTTTGAATGAAAAGCTCTTTACGAAAAAACTGCCAGTTGTTTTTTCTTCTGCAACGTTATCAGTTAAAAAAGACTTTACTTATATTGCAGATTCACTTGGAATTGAACAACATCATTCCTTTAGTGTGGCATCTCCTTTTGACTATGAAGAGGTTATGAAAATTGAAGGTCACACAGTAGAAGCAAATGAAAAACAGGCAAAAGTAATCGAAATTTTAAGCACATCACTTGAACCAACCTTGTTATTATTTAAAACAAAGCATGATATGTTTATGTTTGAACAATCTCTTACGGTTGATGAAAGAGTGACAATGGTCTTTGAAGGTGAACGTGAGTTATCATCCATTGTTCGAGATTTCCAAGCGGGTAGAATATCTGTTCTTTGCTCGTATCATCTTTGGGAAGGCTTAGATTTGCCAGGCCAATCATTAACAAGAGTCATCTTGTTTGATTTACCTTTCCCTCCGAGTGATCCATTATTTGATGCGAAAAGAGATTTCTCGAATGATCCATTTGAGGAAGTCGATATGCCATTTATGTTGCTACGTCTTCAACAAGGGATTGGTCGTCTTATCCGAACGTCGGCTGACCAGGGCGTTATCCACTTACTCTTAACAGAACAAGAAAAAATGGTTCAAGACCGTTTTACAGACATTTTGCCAGTTGAAATCGATTGGAAATAAAAAACAAAAATCTACTAAGTAAGTCGAACTTTTGACTCGCTTAGTAGATTTTTTTGTATTCTGTTCCAAACAATTCTGTCTTTATGTTAAAGTCTAACTATACATACAAAAATGGGGGAATTTTCAGATGAGTACAAGTGTTGAGTTTTTAGAGTATATGAAAAAAATACAATCTTACTCAGAAGCAATTGGGTTAATGTACTGGGATTTGCGTACAGGAGCACCTAAAAAGGGAACCGATCAACGTTCACAAGTAATTGGGACACTATCATCCGAAGTATTTAACATGCGAACATCTCCTGAATTAGAAAAGATGCTCATTGATTTAGAAAAAGATTTTGATTCGTTAGATGAAATTACAAAAAAATCATACGAAGAGGCTAAAAAAGAATTCGATATGAGTAAAAAAATCCCGCCAAAAGAATACAAAGACTATGTTATTTTGATTTCTAAAGGTGAAACAGTGTGGGAAGAAGCGAAAGATAAGAACGACTTCGACATGTTCCTTCCATATTTAAAAGACATTGTAGAAACGAACAAACGATTCGTTAATTACTGGGGAGTGAAAGACAATAACCCATATAACACATTGCTAGATTTATACGAACCTGGCATGACTACCGAAGTATTAGATGAAGTATTTGGTGAATTACGTAGCAAGATAGTTCCTTTAGTGAAAAAGATTTCAGAATCAAGCAATCAACCATCAACAGATTGCCTCTTCAAGCACTTTCCAAAAGAAAAACAAAAGCAATTTAGCTTAGATATTTTAAAACAGCTTGGCTACGATTTTAACGCAGGTCGCTTAGATGAAACCGTTCATCCATTTGCAACGGGTCTGAACCGTGGAGACGTTCGAATAACTACGAAATATGATGAAATAGATTTCCGCTCTGCAGTATTTGGAACGATTCACGAATGTGGCCATGCACTTTATGAACAAAATATTTCAGCTGATATCGATGGATTGCCAATTTGCACAGGTACATCGATGGGTATTCATGAATCCCAATCATTGTTCTATGAAAACTTTGTCGGTCGCAATGAAAACTTCTGGAAAAACAATTATGAAAACTTACAATCCTATGCGCCAGAACAATTTGGGAAAGTATCAGCTGAAGATTTCCTGAGAGCTATTAATGTAGCGAAACCATCATTAATTCGTATTGAAGCGGATGAATTAACATACGCTTTGCACATAATGATTCGCTATGAAATTGAAAAAGGCTTATTCAACGGAGATATGAAAGTAGAAGATCTACCTCAGATTTGGAATGATAAATACGAAGAATATCTTGGTGTTCGACCAAGTACGAATGCAGAAGGTGTATTACAAGATGTTCACTGGTCAGGTGGATCGTTTGGATATTTCCCGTCGTATGCTTTAGGATTCCTTTACGCAGCTCAACTAAAAGCAGCGATGCTTAAAGACATACCGAACTTTGATGAGCTTTGCGCAACTGGAGAGTTAGAATCCGTGAAGAATTGGTTAACTGATAAAGTACACCGTCATGGAGCGATGAAGAAACCGTTAGAAATTTTACAAGAAGCGACAGGCGAGGGACTAAATGCTTCGTATTTAGTGGCTTATTTAGAAGAGAAATACACACGAATTTATCAGTTAGATTAGATAATAACAGAAATAACCGTCTTGCCCTTACTACTGGCAGACGGTTATTTTCTTCTTAATAAGAAAATGATGATAGATGAATAAAGGAAACGAACGGAATACATAACACAAACACATCCATTTTCATTGGATGTGTATTTTTTTGCCGTAATTATATGCGTACTTCGTTTATATTTTTAATAAAAAATGAAGTGGTACTTATTATCCGGCGATCTTCACTTTAGATAGAGACAATGAAAAATAAAAATTCTTTTATATTTTTTCACAAAAAGTGTTATGTTGCAATACAATATAATATATATTAACTGTTATATAACAACAAAGGGGCGATTAAGTGATTGAACGAAATGGTTTGAACATAGCCATAGAACTGTACCAGTTTATTGAAGATGAAGCTTTACCAGGCAGTAATGTTTCCAGTGAGGATTTCTGGAAGGGGTTCAGTCAACTAATTTTAGATATGGTTCCAAAAAATAGAGACCTGTTAAGACGACGAAAACAGCTTCAAGAAGAGATTGATCAGTGGCATGAGCATAATGACTGGTCAGAAAATCGAGCTGAATATGAAACGTTTTTAAAAGACATCGGTTACTTGGAACCAACTGCGAAGCCGTTTACCATTACAACTTCAAATGTGGATGATGAAATAGCTATTCTAGCTGGACCCCAATTAGTTGTACCAGTTAATAATGCTCGATACGCACTTAATGCAGCAAATGCACGGTGGGGAAGCTTATATGATGCACTTTATGGAACGGATGTAATCGATGAACAAGATGGTGCGGAAAGAGGAACTACTTACAATCCGCAAAGAGGAAACAAGGTTGTTGAATATGCACGACAATTTTTAGATCAAATTGCGCCATTAGAACAGGGCTCGCACGCTTCTTCAACACAATATCGAATTGAACAAAATCAATTAGTCGTTGTTCAAGGAACGAATCAAACCGTTTTAAGTGATACATCAAAAATTATCGGATTCACTGGAGACCCATCTTCGCCAACTGCGATTCTCCTTCAAAACAATGGGTTGCATGTAGAAATCCAATTTGATCGACAACATCCGATTGGCATGACGGATCCAGCTGGAATAAAAGACTTACTAATTGAGTCGGCTATATCTACGATAATGGATTGTGAGGATTCTGTTACTGCAGTAGATGCAGAAGACAAAGTCATCGTTTATCGAAACTGGCTAGGATTGATGAATGGAACGCTTAAGGCAACATTTAAAAAAGGTCAACGTGAAGTTATAAGAACGTTAAATGAGGACAGAAAGTATCAAACAATAAGTGGAGATGAACTCACTTTACTTGGTCGCTCGCTTTTACTGGTACGAAATGTGGGGCATTTAATGACCTCGAATATGATTTTAGATCAACATAATCAAGAAGTGCCAGAAGGAATTATTGATACAGTGATGACAAGTTTGCTTGCAAAGCATGATCTCTTAGGAAATGGAAATGTTCGCAATTCTGAGAAGCGTTCTGTCTATATTGTGAAACCTAAAATGCATGGATCGGCAGAAGTGGCATTTGCCAATGAACTGTTTAACCGTGTGGAAGACATATTAGGACTTGAACGCTATACATTGAAAATTGGTGTTATGGATGAAGAGCGAAGAACATCTCTTAATCTCGAAAATTGCATTCGAGAAGTAAAAGACCGGATTGTTTTTATTAATACAGGCTTTTTAGATCGAACGGGTGACGAAATCCATACTTCCATGCTAGCGGGTCCTGTCATTCGTAAAAATGAAATGAAAAGTTCAAAATGGCTTCAAGCATATGAAAAATCAAATGTGGATACAGGACTAAATTGTGGACTGCCAGGTCGTGCGCAAATTGGTAAAGGCATGTGGGCAATACCAAATCATATGAAGGATATGATGGAGCAAAAAGTGGGTCATTTAAAAGCTGGAGGAAACACGGCTTGGGTACCGTCCCCAACTGCAGCAACTTTGCATGCTCTTCATTATCATCAATTTTCGGTAACTGAAGTTCAAGAAATCTTGAAGCATGAGACTCGAGACAGAAATGCTGACATCTTAACACTACCACTATCGACTGAGAAATGGTCTGCAAATGATATCCAACGAGAGCTCGACAATAATGCACAAGGGTTACTTGGATACGTAGTTCGTTGGGTTGAGCATGGTATAGGTTGTTCAAAAGTGCCTGATATTCATAATGTAGGGTTAATGGAAGATCGAGCGACATTACGTATTTCAAGTCAGCATATGACCAATTGGCTACATCACGGTATATGCACAGAAAATCAACTACTCGAGACCTTAAAACGAATGGCGAAAGTAGTAGATGAACAAAACAGTGAGGATTCTACCTATCAACCGATGTCGTCAAATTTTGAGTATTCCATTGCTTTCCAAGCCGCCTGCGAACTTGTTTTTCAAGGTAAAAACCAGCCTAGTGGATACACTGAGCCTATTCTACATCGTCGGCGTCAAGAGTATAAGAATCGGTTGTATGCGAAAAATTAAACGATGGCTTTTGTAAAAGGTTCTGTTAGTTATTTATGATCAAATCGCGCAATCTACTCTTTCCACATGGGCCAACAAGTATGAAAAAAATCATACTTGTTGGTATCAAACTTTCCGCTAGGCGCACATGACTCTTTCACTTGTTTTTCAATATCAACAGCATTCTTTAAAGTGGCTTAACAAAAAAACATTTAAAAAAAGAGGGATTTACATGCAGGAGCAAAATAGAGAATTCAATTCAAAAGATGATTCACAAGGAGTGTTTTCCGATTCGAAGAATGAAATAAGACTACTGAATACATGCCTAACATGCGGGCAAGAATTTACTAGTTTCAAAGAGTGCATTCAGTGCTGTGCAGATATCGATTAATTTTTTTTGGTCTATCTGTTATATAACAATAGTGTAATGTTTGTGTGAATTAAGATAATTAAAGTAAAAGGGAGATAGAAGAATTGAGAAATCGCAAACAGCAAGCTGAAGCATTAACGAAAAGTTGGAGTGAGGATCGTTGGAATGGTGTAGAACGACCGTATTCAGCTGAAGATGTCATTAAATTAAGAGGTTCAATCGTAGTTGAACAAACACTTGCTACTTTAGGTGCTAACAGACTATGGAATCTTGTGAATACAGAAGACTATGTGAATGCTCTTGGCGCACTGACTGGAAATCAAGCGATGCAACAAGTAAAAGCCGGATTAAAAGCAATTTACTTGAGTGGTTGGCAAGTAGCTGCAGATGCCAATCTTTCAGGGCAGATGTATCCAGACCAAAGCCTATATCCAAGCAATAGCGTACCACAAGTGGTGAAACGAATTAATCAGACATTGCAACGTGCTGATCAAATTCAGCAAGCGGAAGGTAAGGGCGATACATATTGGTACGCCCCGATTGTAGCGGATATGGAAGCTGGGTTTGGTGGAACACTCAATGTATTTGAATTAACGAAAGCGATGATTGAAGCGGGAGCAGGTGGGGTGCATTTAGAAGACCAACTTTCCTCTGAAAAGAAATGTGGTCACCTAGGAGGAAAAGTATTACTTCCTACTCAAACTGCCATCCGCAATCTGATTGCTGCACGTTTAGCTGCTGATGTTATGGGTGTACCTACTGTAATAATTGCTCGTACTGATGCAAATGCAGCTAATTTAATCACGAGCGATGTGGACCCGTATGATCACCAATTTATTACTGGTGAGCGGACGCCTGAAGGATTCTATCATACGAATGACGGGATCGAACAAGCGATTGCTCGAGGTCTTGCGTATGCGCCATATGCCGATTTGGTTTGGTGTGAAACGTCTGAACCAAATATTGATGAAGCTCGGAAGTTTGCTGAAGCCATTCGTGCGAAATTCCCTGGCAAATTGCTTGCATATAACTGCTCACCTTCATTCAATTGGAAAAAGAAGCTGCATGAAGAAACAATTGCAAGCTTCCAACAAGAACTTGGGAAGATGGGCTACAAATTCCAATTCGTTACACTCGCTGGCTTCCATGTATTGAATTACGGGATGTTCGAACTTGCGAAAGGATATAAAGAGAGAGGCATGTCTGCTTATTCTGAGTTGCAGGAAGCGGAGTTCGCGGCTGAACAAAACGGCTACACAGCAACTCGCCATCAGCGTGAGGTTGGAACGGGTTACTTTGATGAAGTTTCACTCGTCATTTCAGGAGGAACATCATCCACTACGGCGTTATCAGGTTCAACGGAAGCAGAACAATTTCAAAACGAGGAAGTAGCGGCTTCAGAAGCGTAATGAAACTAACGCCTCTTGATCATGCAAGTAGAACAAACCAATGGCAGGAAGTGTGCCACTGAAAAAGTACACTCATTTGTTAAAGCCACGAAATCGATTTATGGACTCGGATTGGCCATTTCAAAAGAAATTATTGAACATCACAATGTGGAAATTGTGTTAAACACAATAAATCACAATTATCACACGTTATGGTTTACACTGCCTCTTTATAAAGAGATATAACTAAAAGCTGCAATAACAGGAATAACCGTCATCACCTTCTTAGGGGTAGACGGTTATTTTTTGTTTTCCTAAGAATTTGAGGAAAGAGAAGGATTGGAAAAATAACTATGCTCACGATTTTGTCATTTAAGAGAATAGATTAACGTAGCGCTAGCCTTAATATTTCTACTAATATGATATAAACCATATCCCATTAAATTCTCAAATGGTAAAATATGATAATAACAAGAAGTGCAAATTAAGAAAGACGGTGTTTTATGGGTTCTAGAATTATGCATTACTGTATTTCATCAATAATTGGGGATAAGCTAGAAATAGAACTTAAAAGTGAGTTTATGCTCGGAGGAGTAGCACCTGATATCCATGGTCTAATGGGTGTAGCGAAAGGTGTCACACATTTTAAGGATTTTGACGACAGTGGAAAGAGCCATATAAATATTATGAGATTTTATGAGACATATAAAGATGTCATACATGAACCCTTTTATCTTGGATATTTGTGTCACCTAGTATCCGATGTCGTATGGTTGGATGTATATTTTGATATCGTGGAATACGTTTCACCTGAGCAGTGGGTTGAGAACTTGAACATCGCTTATGGTGACTTTGGAAAACTAAATAAAAGGATTATAGACCACTATTCTCTGAGGCTCCAACATCATGAAATTCCTAACATAAGCATTTGCAATTATAACGTCGATTTCTTGCCAACTTTAATCGATTTACTTAATGATGATTTCTCAAAGAATGAAGAATTTAAGGAGGAACCATTGGAGTTATTTAATAATGACAATAGTCAAATACATGATTATATTAGCAGGTCAGTAACTCAGTGCGTCGATACACTAACTAATTTAAATATCATTGACTCTGAACATTCTATACACCTTGAAAATCCGAAAATTAAACTTATTAAATAACGGTAAAACGTTTGTAGTGAGCAGGAGAGTTTATTTTAAAGTCAAACACCATACAACACATATCTTAAGGAGGATTAGTCAGATGAAAATGTATTTGTTCTTTGGTCTAGTCCTTCTTTCTGTATCTATTTTTACGTTAATTAACTCTGAACATGACAATCTATTGGTCCCAATTATAAACATGACATTAGCTCTACTACTTTTAAAACTAGGCTTTTCTACACTAAAGGGAAAACATAGACAATCAAGTGTATTTTTATTGATTGCATCTGGACTCCTATTTATCTTTACTTTTGCAAAACTATTATTTGACTAACCACATGAGAACGCGTGTTCTTTATTTGGTGGATGTGATCGAACTATTAAAATCATTTCTTAAAGATTTTCCTCTCTTAGTATTGTGTCCCAGGGGTGCAAACTATGGAAGGGTGTCTTTTTAATGAATGTAAGTATATAAAAAGAACTCAATTCAATTGAGAATCGAGTTCTTTTCGTGTGTTTGAATGCAACTTAACTGCACTTTTGTTACATTCGTTTCCTAGTCTTTGCCCCAAACATTCCCTTTAAATTTTGAAGTTTTTTTTAGTTCGTCCATATCGCTCTGCAACTGTTGGACCATGGCGAGTAGCTGTTCATCCGTACCTGACTCTTTTTTAGCTCGTCTTTCATGTCAGCAAAGAGATCGATGACAAAGCAACAGTTAATCACAACTACCGCCATCACCTCCTCCATCACCACCGCTGCCTGCATCTCCACAGTCGCTACTTGCACTACCACCATAATAACTCCAAGCATAATCTGAATCTGAGACATACTTTGGGCGTTTCTTTCCGTATCCCGACTTCTTCTTTTTCCTTGTCGTTTCAAACATGGAAGGTAACACAAGGCCACTTAACAAACCACCAATTACAAAACCAGTGGTGGTATAATTATTTCCAACTATCAAGGCTATTGATGAGCCAACAAATACTAATATAATTACCAGATAAAACAGAACATCGTACTTAAAACCTAGTCTAAATAGTAATCTCACTATCTGGATAAACTTTAAAACGATTGTACATAATATAAGAGTTACAAGAATAACTACCACATAATACATAATATTATCCCCTCCTATATTCACTTACGTTATTCGATTCTCTTAGGTTTCAAAAATCTTGTAATTTATGGTATTCATTTAGACAAGCCAGTTAGTTTAGTATTGCGTCCCAGTGATGAAAACAATTATCTTGGGCTTTTGTCATTTAATGCACTAGTTCCAACATTTCATTTCCTATCAATAAAGATCAATTGGGTATAATACAGTCACTTAAGTGATGGTATACTATAGTACTCAGGTAGATTAGGCAGTTAGAGTCTAATTGAATGGAAGGTATCCGAAACTTCCTCTTGTGTATAATTTCGGAATCACTATCGGAGGTGTATGTATGAATAAAAAGTGGACGATTCAAGAGATCAGTGACTATGTGAAGAAGAATTCAGATAGCGTATTACTATCTAAAGAATATTTAGGATTCTCGCAGAAACTACAATTTAAATGTTCGTGTGGAAATAACTTTGAGAGAACGTTTAAGAAATTTAAAGATAGCAATCAGAAGAAATGTTCAAGTTGTGTAGAGGTTAGAACTTCACGATGACTAGCGGCGGCCGAAATTGTCTCTTCGGTCGTTTTTTACTGGATAAAGATATAAAGACTTCTATTGCTTAATTTAAAAAATGAAGGAACCTTATTATGAGGTAATAGGGGAGCTTATTCGCTAATCAACCGCAGTTTTGAATATAGTTAATTAGAGAAAAAAGAACATATCTTTTAAGGAGATGATATTCGCAATAGCTTTTGCAACATTTATTGTTCTAGTACTCTCATTTAACCATAAAAAATAACCCATCCTTGAGTTAGAGCTCAGATGGGTTACTACTCTCGTCTAGCCAGTCCCCTTGAAGGGAACCTTCTGTTTCAATGATTGTCTGGTGTTCGACCACCAAACGGTCTTTTTTATTGTACTCAAATTCTAATTTCATTGTACAAAATGTTAATTATTGATTCAACGAAAAGGTCGAATCAACCTTTACTGAATACCCTTGCTCTCGATCAATACCTAACAGCAACCAAGGAGTATAGAGAGTTCAATGGAATCATCAATTGAGTAATTTTATGGATTCCTGGCCTTTCTTAAAAACATCTTTACTTATAAGTGTAGAGTTTAAAGCATATTTGCATCCTTATTATCTTTATCATGTTCAACTGCTTTGATTGTAACAATACCCATTATGACTACCATAAATAAAAATAAAATGACCCACTCTGAGAAACCAAAATTATTAAGCATCTAATTACCTCTCTCTTTTTACATTAAACATAACAAAACTCTGTAGTCAGTTGCTGTCGATATCACAATTCTGATTTAAAAACATTTCGACCTTTTCAGACATGTTAATTCCTAATACAATCATATTCCTTTTTATATTTTTTAGATGTTCTAGTTTTGCTCTAATAAACGTGATTAGTGCTATTGAGCATGATTATCTCACAGAGTAAATACTGATACATTTGAATTCCACTTAATTCCAAGTTGGTACAAGTATGAGAATGAATATGTAACGAAGAGGTTACTCAATGGTTAAAAGAGAACTATATCATATTAGTTGAGTAAACAAGTTTAGCTATACATAAAAAATAACCCATTATCGAGTTTAGTACTCGAATGGGTTATTTTTTTGAGGAAGCTACTTATAATCGTTGTAAAGTTGAACATATGTCAAATTCTTTCGACTTATCGGTAATTCGTAAACTGAGTGTCAATCGGTAAATCTGCTTTTCTTATAGCTGCAATAATTGCTTGTAAGTCATCTCTGTTTTTCCCAGTTACACGGACTTGGTCATCTTGAATTTGACTCTTAACTTTAACGCCACTTTCTTTAATGATTTTGGTGATTTCTCTGGCCATATCTTTATCAATACCTTGAATTAATTTCGTGCGTTGGCGTACAGTTCCACCTGAAGCTCCTTCAATTTTACCGTGATCTAAATTCTTTATAGATACATTTCGCTTATTCAAATTACTTATTAGTACATCTTTCAACTGATCTAATTTATATTCATCATCAGAAACAAGGACAAGTTCCTCATTGTCTAAAGAAATACTACTTTTACTTCCTTTAAAATCATATCGAGTTTTGAGTTCTTTTGTCGCCAACGCTACTGCATTCTTAACTTCAGAGAAATCAACTTCTGAAACAATGTCAAATGAGCTTTCTTTTGCCATATATATAACCTCCAATACTTAATAATTCTACTATATCAAAAATCTTAAGACTTGTATTGAAAGCAATGTTTAGTGGGTAAATAAAAAATATGTCACTCAAAATGGACATGAGAGGAGTGGGCCTATGAAAAAAACCGGCGATGAACGATTTATCTTCCAAGACGTTGAAACCGATATCCGACTTTTAGAATTTTGGCAGTGGAATCAATCTGACCTCTTAATTAATGCGCTTCGTGGAACGATGGCTGAATTTATTGTCGCGAAAGCTGTCAATGCTACGAATGAATTCAGATTAGAATGGGACGCATACGATTTGATAACCCCTAGCGGCATCAAAATTGAAGTGAAGTCTGCAGCATATTTACAATCTTGGCAGCAAGTTAAAATGTCAACTATTCAGTATAGTATACGTCCTTCACTTGGTTGGGATGCTAGCTCCAACACTTACGACAGCGAAATTAAGCGAAGTGCAGATGTTTATGTTTTCTGTTTGTTAAATGAACAGAATCGTGAAATTGTGAACCCTTTAAATCTGGATCCATGGGAATTCCTAATTGTTGGTACGGAACAAATTAATCGAGAAAAAGGTATGCAAAAAATGATTAGACTAAATGGGCTGTTGAAAATGAAACCTATAATGACAGGTTTTGATGGAATTGAAGAAGCGGTAAATCGTGTTATGAAAGAAGAAGGTTGAAGTACTTCATTTTTTAAAAAATGGAATTGCAGCATAAAAATTTTGTGTTTTCGACATGAATCTGATGTATCTAGAATATTGTTTGAAATTAAAAGGCAACCGAACTATTATCTTCGGCTGCCTTATTTTGATTGGACCATACTTTAATCGCCCCTTCCTTTGTTAGAACGTACTATTTTAATAATGAATCCGATGATTCCTACCATAATAGCAAGAAATATGAGTTGGAATATCGCATCACCGATACTAAAAAACTGCACGGTATACCCACTTGCTAAGATTAATATCATATAATTTCTATCCTTTTAATAGTCATTTAGTTATTTCTACATTCATGAGCATTTCTCACAAATAAAGATGCCTTCATTTTTCAAATATGCTTTGATTTCTGTAAATCCTTTACGTTTAGGGAATTTTAGTTTTACGAAAACCACTTCATAATCTTTAATGTCACTTTGACAAATCGAACATTTTGGATTCTCTCCGAACATCGATAACATCTCCATTAAATTTAAGTGTTTTGTTTATATACGTTTGAATGAAAGAAAGGTTTCCTAAATAGACAAAAAATGTTAATGTTACTTACAATCTATCATAAATTTAATTTAGCTCGAATGCGAAGTGAAAATTGGGGGATCTATATGGAATTTGATTTAAAGCACGGGAAGAGAGACAGAGAATTACCTGCTAAACGTGAACAACTTTTACAAAATGCGTTAGCAGACCTAACTGCAGATTTAAAAGTGATCGCTATTTATCTCGCAGGATCTCTTGGAAGAGGAGATTTTGATCTGTACTCTGATATTGATATACATGTAGTAGTTAAGGAAGGAACTAAAAAGGAATTTATTAATGATAAGAAAAATCGGGCTGCAAAGTGGGGGAATGTGTTATTTTACGAAGGCATCTCCGCTAGCCCAGTTATCGTCACTCATTACGATAATTTTATAAAAGTGGATAGTTGGTATCATACGTTAGAAGAAATTGAGCCATCTATTTGGTTAAAAGGAATAAAACCATTGTATGATCCTTCTGAAATTCTTTACCCTATAATAGAGGAGGTTTCAAATAAACGACTAGTACTTGAAGAAGCTGATATAACCTATTGGAAAACAAAAGTATTAGCATTTATCCACGAAACATACCGTTCAACAATGCGTAATGAAATGTACTATGCACTCTCCAATTTAGATCGGGTACGTTGGCTAATTGCGGATGGATGGTATATGGAAATGGAAAAACATTTGGACAGCTCACATGGGGTATGGTCCAAAATTGAAGGATCTCGTAGTCAACTGAGTGAAGAACAACTTGAAATGATAGCATCATGGGACTGTAACCGTGATGCCAATAGAATTTTTAAAACCATGAATAATATGTATCCAGAACTCCTACGCTTAAATAACTCGTTATGTCAAAAAGTAAACTTAGATGCAGAGAATGAGAAGTTTAAGACCATTTTAAAAATGGTTTTATAATTTTATGGGATTTAGAAATACTACGGCCGGATATTTCCGGTCGTTTTTTATATTTATCAAGCTGATTATTAGAGGAATTCATCTTAAGCATGTATTATTTCTTAATGAAAGCTTTTAATTCAAAGTATTTTTCGATTAATTATAAGGAGTGAAACAATTTGTCATCTAATGAAAAGAAAACATTTAACCATATACCATTATCAGTGCTTGATTTAGCACCAATTAATGTTGGCAGTAATGCAGGGCAATCATTTAAAAATAGTGTTGAATTGGCACAACATGTGGAAAAGTTAGGTTTTAATCGCTATTGGCTAGCAGAGCATCACAATATGCCAGGTATCGCGAGTTCTGCAACTTCCGTCATTATTGGGCATATCGCCGGCGCAACAAACCACATACGTGTAGGATCAGGAGGCATTATGTTGCCTAACCACGCACCTTTGGTCATTGCAGAACAGTTTGGAACACTTGAATCATTATATCCTGGTCGAATTGATTTGGGTCTTGGTCGAGCACCAGGAAGTGATCAAGCAACTGCCTATGCACTTCGTCGTACTTTGCAAAGTACAGGAGATGATTTCCCTGCTCAAGTAGAAGAGCTAGAATCTTTCTTTGATCAAGGACTCGCAGGAAGAGTTCGCGCATTTCCAGGGGAAGGGCTAGATATCCCACTGTGGCTTTTAGGGTCAAGTGGCTTTAGCGCTAAACTAGCTGCAGAGAAAGGACTTCCTTTTTCTTTTGCAAGTCATTTTTCAAACGATTACACATTACCAGCAATGCAGATATACCATCAACGTTTCAAGCCATCTAAAGTGCTGAAGGAACCTTATGCTATGCTCGGTGTTAATGTGATTGCTGCAGATACAGATGAAAGAGCTAAATGGTTGGCAACTTCTCAGCAACAACAAATGTTCGATTTGATGAGAGGGATGCCAAAACAATTCCAGCCACCAATCGATGATCTTAATGCCGCATGGACAATGAGAGAACAAGCAACATTTGAAGAAAAACTTGCATCTACCTCAACGATAGTTGGTAGTCCTGAAACAGTGAAACGAAAACTTGAAAGCTTTATTAAAGATACAAGAGCAAACGAAATCATTATCAACTCACACATTTTCCACCAGGAAGACCGATTGCGTTCTTATGAACTTGTTGCAGAAATGATGGATTAATTTTAAATGGCTTGACTTCTGATGAAAACGGGTAGAGATTTAAAAAATCGACTGATCGTTTTACAGTAGGAGGCTATTACATGGCAGGTTATATTTTTGATTTAGATGGAACCATATATCTGGGAGATAAACTAATTGACGGAGCTTTAGAAACATATAATTATTTGATTTCAAATGGACATAAAGTGGTGTTTGTGACAAATAAACCAATAGCCTCTCAAGAAGATTACCATCAAAAGCTAACAAAATTCGGATTTGATGTAACTGTCAATCAAATAATAAATTCAAGTTATGCTACGGCGATTTATCTAACCAAATATGCAGATCGAGAAGATAAAGTTTATGTCGTAGGAGAGCAACCGCTTATTGACGAGTTGAATCAAGCGGATATTGGGATGACAGATAACCCGTTAGATGCAAATTATGTTGTAGTGAGCTGGGACCGCCGATTCACATATGACAAACTGAATAATATGTATCAAGCATGGAAAAATGGTGCGAAGATTGTTGCGACTAATCCAGATCGTACATGTCCAGTAGATGGTGGTGAAGTACCAGATTGTGGTTCAATTATGGCTGCTTTCACTGCAGCTAGTGGCCATGAAATTACAGAAATCGGTGGGAAGCCTTCCCGTCTTATGGCTGATTTGGTTCTAGAAGAAGTGCTACAAATGCCCGCAAATGAATGTTTCATGATTGGAGATCGATTAGAAACCGATATACTCATGGGTAATAATGCACTTCTAACCACCATATTAGTTTTATCCGGCGTCACTACTGAAGAAATGGAAAAGGATTCAACAATTAAAGCTAATTACTTGTTATCAAGCGTGAAAGAATTACCAGACTTGATTGAAAAAACACTGAATAGAGTTTGAAATTGCATCAAATAATTATAAAAAATACAAATGCAGGCTTTCCAATAAATACTAGTTAAATCAAGTAGAGAGAAACGATTACTGTTTCTTCTCTACTTGTTTTTTTATTGGGCTTTTTCCAGAATAGTCTTCGAGATTGTTTAACTCCTATACGGGAAAGAAAATAAGACTTTATCATATCAATAAGAGGTTCTCTTCGAGGGTGTAGTACATTCGCATATGGATTGGGAGCTCTTTTATTATTGATATATAGGCATTTTTGTTCTAATATCGTTTTTTTGCACTATATTTAGCAGCCTATTTGGTCGCACTACAATGGAAGTTGTAATGCCACTAATCAGTCTGTTAATTGAAATGTTAAAAGAACCTTCAAACTACAACGGTTTTTATTAGCAGATTTTCCGAGAAAAAGTGTAAATTATTGGTATAATTAATAATAAAGGATTTTTTCTTATTCAACTCCCATGAAAATTAAAATCAAAAAAGACCAAATTAAAGTAGACCCAGTAAAACACTTTTTTTAAAAAAGGCTGAGCCATTTAAAATTAATTATTAAATTGATAGTGGTTCTAATCAAAAATCCTCCCCCTAGTAAAAAGTAGGGTAATTGGCTAGTGCAACAACCTGAGTAGGATTAATCTCCCATGAGTGCTACCCATTAACGGCGCGACATACTGTGATACACCGTGGTTGTTGGAGTCAGACTAACGCAAGGGCTCTACGGCACCATAGTTCATCGACCTTCATCACCTAGCCGTAGTAATCTATACCCGTTCTGAATACATTTTCATCCTCTGTGGTGCAGCGCAGGTATTGCGATGCATGTGTGGCTAACGCAGCAGTTTATTTTTTTAAAATAGGGATGTAACAAAATAACAAGGTTTTATGTTGATACATCCCTTTTTATATGAAGTTTATTTTTCTCCAATAACAGCTATAGTGTGGAACTGTCTTGAATAAGGTCCTTTTAATATTTTTACATTTTTGAAACCACTCTGTATCATTAAAGGAAGTAATTGTTGATCCAACATTTTTTGTACACCACTCCAAGTTTCCCCGTTCTTTCCATTACAAAGGGTTATTGTGACTGAGCCTTTTGGCTTTATAACTCTATAAATCTCTGAAACAGTTTCGGGTGTTATATCCCAAAAATAAATAGAATGTATACTGAATACTTTTGTAAATAGGTCATTATCTAAAGGGATCTTACTTACGTTACCAAGTACTAATTTAGCTTTACCTTTACTTATGTTATGTCTATTTCTTATTTTTGCTGAATGGAGTATTGATTTAGATAAGTCTAATCCTACTACTTGTTGAACATTAGGTTTTGCAAGGAGGAGTTTCATTGCAAATCCAGCTCCACATCCGAGTTCTAATATACTTTCTTCTTTATTTAATTCTAATAGATTGATTGTCCATAATGTCTCTGGTCGATGTTGTGAAACCATCTTTTCTCCAAAAAATAAACCCAATACCCCTTTTGGTGACTGGTACTGAAAGTCAATAAGTACTTTCATTCTTTTTAAAAACATCTTATTCCCACCTTTATTTTTTTCCTACATAAAAAAATTATAGTTTAATAAACGCATTAAACAAGGTAATATCTTTAATAGTTAGTATTAAATTTTTTTATATATGAGAAGGAGGGATATTTCTTGGATATCAATCAATTAGAAGCATTTGACTATGTTGTAAGATTAGGTAGTTTTAGTAAAGCGGCAAGACATCTGAATCTTTCTCAACCAACTATAAGTATTAGAATACAGGGATTAGAAAAGGAAGTTGGAGGTGGCCTTTTTAATCGTGCGGGAAAAAGTATAGAACTCACTGAGGTAGGAAAATCTTTCTTGCCATATGCAAGACAAGCGATTGAAATCTTATCAAAAGGGATTGAAAGAGCACATCTTGTACAAGAAGGAAAGTTAGGTCATGTTACCATTGGTACTATCCCATCATTTACTTCTGGAACATTTAGTTCGGTCATTGCTTATATAAATAAAAATTATCCTGAGATAAATTTAGAAATACATACGGGACATAATCAACAAATTTTTGATATGCTATACGATAGTTTTATTAAAATTGGGTTTATGACAACACCCTATTATAATACAGAGTTAAAGAATATCTTTACTTTCAAGGAACCACTTACATTAGTTGCTCACCATTCACATCCAATATTATCCGTCAAAAGGGAAGAACTAAGTTTTACTGATATCATTAAAGGAAGTAATCCATATATAATTGTAGATTGGAATATTGAAAGTAAAAATTTTCAAAAATCATCGATTATTCCTGGAATAGACTATTTAGAATTACCTCCAACTACTGCTTTAGATTTAGTTCTTTCTAATAATGGAATAGCACTTTTAACAGAATCAATGGTAAATGACTTATTGGAATCAAAAAAGTTAGTAAAAATACATCCAATTGATTTTCCGCAGTTATACCGTGAAATTGCTTTGGTGAGTTTAGAATTAGAAAAGAACTTATCATCAGCTGTAAGGACATTTGTTGATGCTTTTAGGATCCATATAAAAAGAAGCAAGTGAAACTATTGCTCTAAAGGCACAGTGTGGTGAAAGTTTTACAATACGAGGAAAAGGTGAATATAAAGAATCTATAGAAATACAAGAGAGGGGCTGTTTGTAATTTGCCCATTGGAACAGCATTTCTTATTGAACTAACGGGTGCTTTACTTCAAGAAGGAATGGAGCCTTTTTCTTATTGAACTAACGCAGCAGGTTACTTCAATAAGAGATATTCACAAGTAGAGGGTATTAATAGTTAAAGGGAATTGTGAGGGGTTTAGATGAATAAAGAAATTGAAGAAATAATTGTTAAAACATTTTTTAAAAAAAGAATTCAGCAGAGAATACTTTTTGAACTTTCTTCACCAACAAAACGCTATGATGCTTTTGGAAGACGAAACGATTTCATTTGTACAGAATTAATGTTTGAAATACCTAAACCGAATTCAGATCCTGAAGAAATTGAGAAGTTGTTGAAAAAACAAGGGGCTGGAAATAAGTGCTATGTAATTACATCGGCTGAAAGTGATATTGACGGTAAAGAATTGCCATTAATAAAAGCCTTAGAGGATTTAATGTGGACAGGACTACCGTTTATAATTTCTTGCATACCAAATCAATTAGCTTACTATCAAGGTGAACAGGCGTATGGTTCTCCTCAAAGGTATATTTTAAAAAGACAATAGCTAAAGGGGTCAGTTGATATGAACTTACTTCAAAAAGTAAATATTAAGGTAGCTGAACCTTGGGATTTTTCATCTAAAGAAGGTGAGAGTTTCTTTACGGCTGTTGTTGAAAATAAGGTCCAACAAAATAATAATTACTTATATTATTTATACTTATTAAGGGTCGCAAAACCTTTTCAATGGAAAGAGCATTGTGTTCAATATTTAATTGCATCACCAAGGCACATAGAGGAAGATTCAAAGGCTATAAATTTGTATTATATCCCGAAAGACGATATAAGCAAGTTCGAAGAAATAGAAGAAATAAAGGGAAAGTTAGTATTTTTACTTATTGGCACCTACTCTTATATATAATAAGTGAGCTGCAATGAAAGCTTTTTTTCTTATTCAACTAACGAAGCAGGTTAGTTCAATAAGGAAGATATTAAAGTATTATAAGAATAGAACTAAAATAAGGGGATTTCTAATGCATACTGATAATAAAACAGTATTAGAATTAGTGCAATTTGATAAATATGACGCAATAGAGTTAATAAAACTTTCTAAATCAGTTAACTGGGATTATGATGAACATGAAATTAGAACTGTTATGTCATCAGGGAAAATATTTGGACATAAAAATGCTGAGGGGGAAATTGTCTCGAGTGCAGCAATAATACCCTATGATACTGATTTAGCTTCAATTGGGATGGTCATTGTTAATAAAGAATTTAGAGGTTTAGGCTTAGGGAAAAAGGCGACTAATAAATGTATAGACAGTGTCTCTAAAGACACCACAATAATGTTAATTTCAACAGAAGATGGGAAACCCCTCTATGAAAATCTGGGTTTTATTACTGTCGACTATGTACATAAGTATTTAAGTGATAGATATAATCAGACTCAAATGTTTATTAATCGAGAAATTACCTTAGAGAAATACAGTGAGTATGATTTTAATGAAATTGTTGAACTTGATTTGGCTGCGTTTGGTGATAATAGAAGAAAATTTCTTCTTAACAGGATAGATCAATCAAAAAAATGTTTAGTTGTTAGAAATGAAATGGGGAAGATTATTGGATTTGGATTATCCATATTAGGACCAATAAATCTAATATTAGGACCTATTGTAGCACCAGATCCGCAAACAGCAGCTATAATAATCGATGGGTTAGCTCTTAATCATCGAGGAAACTTAAGGATTGATGTGCCATCCAGCAATGACGAGTTAATGTTGTTCTTGGAGAAAAGTGGATTTGTAAAAGTTAGTGAACCTCCCATCATGACAAAAAACTCTGTTAATATGCCATTAAGGAACAAAGAATTATTCGCTATAGCGGCCCAAATTTTTGGCTAGGGATAATTAAATTCTTCTTCAACTTACGAGTGCGTTGATCCAAGAAGGATTAACGCTTTTTTTGTTGAACTTATTAAACTAACGCGGCATTTAGTAAAAAAATATATTTTAGTGTTGTTCAACAATCGGGCCATATTATTGAACAACATATTTTTAGGGGTAGCTTCAGAAAAGATTCAGATTTCGCCGATAAGAAATAGAAATTAATGAACAAGGCCATATAAAAGCTACTGCATCAATTATTAGTGCCATTTGTATAAAAAACTGAATAAACAATATTCCTCGAAAAGGCACGAACGTTTATTTAAGAACGTTTGCGCCTTTCTGGTGTATTCCCGCACTCTTATTTGGGAACGTTAATTGAGTTTATTTTGTATGTTTATACAATAATGAAATTCCTTTTAAATCACATTTATAAGTCGATTTCCATAAATACACTGTTAGGGTCATCCGTATAGTCGAAAAAAGGGTTACAGTATTTGAACCCAAAACTTTCGTATAGACGATGAGCTGGTTTGAATGCATCCATTGAGCCTGTTTCTAGACTTAATTTTGTGTAACCCCGTATTTTTGCTTCATTAATAATATGTTTTAAAATATCTCTAGCTACACCTTTTCTCAAATGTGTCTCTGCAGTTCTCATGGACTTTACTTCTCCATGCTTTGGTGTTAACTCCTTTAAAGCTCCACATCCCATAATGTCATTAATATCCCACGCACTATAAAAAGTAACATTATCTTGTTTTAGTGCTGCAACATTTAAAGCATGTATACTCTCAACAGGCGAGTTTTCAGCCATACCAGCTAAGTGTGTATTAATAAGTTCCTGTGTGCGAATATCTGTTAAGTTATCTATTTTTATTTCCATAATCATCCTCCTTTATTTTATTATAAATAAAAAAGATAAATAAGAAACGAACAGTTTAAATAAGCAGGTTATGTTCCTAAAGTTTCATTTGGGATCGTTATTCGCTATCCCTCCATGATTAGTCGCTACTCTCTATATAAGGTAAGGGGAGTATAATAAGTGTTTTATGGAAGGAGAAACAATGTGGAAATAGATCGAATAGCGAATGCTTTGTCTAAATCCTGGTCTGTAAAATCAAGTACAAAATGGCGCAAGGATAATCCCTCGGCGGGGCAATGTGGAGTTACTGCATTAGTTGTAAATGATTTATTGGGCGGTGAAATAAAAAAAACTAAACTACCTGATGGGTGGCACTTTTATAATTTTATTAAAAACAAAAGATATGATTTCACAGCTTCTCAATTTAAAGAAGAAATTTTATATATGGACATTCCCTCTAATAGAGATGAAGCATATGCAGATACTAATGAAGGTCAGTACACCTATTTAAAACAAAAAGTTCTAGATTCCGTCTTCAACCAACGAGGTGCTTTTGTTTAATAAGAACAGATGAAAATTAGGTTACTAAAAATTAGAACTAAAAAGACACTGAGTAAATTATCAGTGTTTTTTTTCATTACTTTCTGTCTGAAAACCACAAAAAAGCACCGCTAAAAGCGATGCTAATATCATTTCGTTTTAAATTGTTATTTGGGGAGCGATTTCGTGTTGTGCATCTCTGAAGAGAACTCCTTATCATATCAAAGCCTGTTTTATTCTGCTTTTAATAAATTTCTATTTAAGATAGTGATAGATTGTAGTGTAAGACGGCGACTCCAGCGGGAAAAGCATGAACTGAAGGCCCCGCAAGAACGGAGTGATGAGGAGACTGAAGTCATGCCCGCGGAAAGCGTCCGTCTGAAACGGAAATAGAGAGTATTTATTATAAATTAACGATTACAAATTCTTTTATAAGAATTTCCTTTTAAATTTAAAAAGAACTTAAATGAAATTAATTTTTTTCAGAAATTTAATCAATTCAAATCAATAATTTGATGATTTTATATACATACTACAAGCATGGTAATGAATATGTTTGCATTCCTAGCCAATTTAAGAGGAGGAAATATCACATATGAGCATAAGTAATGAAATTCATTCGTTAAAAGAATACAGTAGTGGGTCACGAAATGTCTTAAGTATGTATTTAAATACCAACCCAGGTGACCATGAACAAACAAATGGTGCATGGAAAATTCATTTAAAAAATGGCATGAAAGACTTAGAAAAATTTTTAGCCGGTTCAGATAAAGAAGAAGAATTGAAGTCATTTCAAGGGTTAAAGAAAAAAGTAATGAGTGAAATAGAAGACAATAAAGAGGATTTGCACAAAGGCGTCGTAATTTTTGCTTCTGACAACCCAGAACTTTGGTCAGTTCATTATGTTCAAGTCCCAGTTAAGACAAGTTTTGATTGGGAAGACAAGCCTGTGCTTGAACAATTTGAATACATGTATAAAGCATATCCAGAAGCAGCAATTGTATTACCTAGCTTTGGAGAAGTACGAATTCTTGATACGGCAATGGGATTTCTTCGGGACGATTTATCATTTGTATTTGATCCGAACCTGGAAACATGGGGAGAGGAAAAGAAAATGGATTTCACCGGGAAGCATATAATTGGGAGTAGTAAAGTGGATTTCATTGAATCTCGACTTAGAGAGAATTTGAACAGATTTTATAAAGGAATGGGTACACATGTTGAACGTTTAATGAAAGAACGAGGTTGGAAAGAGGTTCATGTAGCAGGGGAAGCAGAATTAGCCATTGCTTTTTCTGAAAATCTTAGAAAAAAACCAGAAAGTTGTATTTATAAAAATCTAAATAACAGCAAACCGTATGAAATTATCCATCAAGTTTTTGAGAAATAATCAGATAAATGTATTCTTAAAATCCTTCTTGATTCCTGGAAGGATTTTTTATATTGTTTCAATGAAATATGTCCTATATAGTTATCGTATTGAATGAAAATTCAGAATACAATAACAAGAAAAGGGGACAAACGTTTGAATAAACATGTAAAGGAATTTTTAATATTTCCAGATGTATTGATTATGCTAACACTATTTCTAATCGTTGCAGGATTCACCGTTTTTCATCTTAATCTATTTGCGGCATGGATTGCTATTGTAGCTGGAGCAATCGTATATGCATTAAGTGAATACGGAATACACCGTTTTGTTTTTCATATGAAAACACCAGAAAATCCTTTTTTATTAAAAATGATCAAACGATTACATTTTGATCACCATGAAAAACCAACAGATTTACATCTATTATTTTTACCTTTATGGTTCAGTATTCCAAGCTTTGCAATTACAGTTCTACTAACGTATTGTATTACATCAAACCTTGTTTTAACAATTGCATTTGCAACAGGCTTAATTGGGTACTTCTTATTTTATGAATGGAAACACTTTGTTGCACATAAGCCTCTGCAGCCACTAACTAAACTTGGGAAAGAGATAAAAAAAGCTCATTTATAGCATCACTTCAAAAACGAAAATTATTGGTATGGCGTAACGCATACAACGATTGACAAGGCGTTCGGAACTTTTAAGGATCAAGCGCTAGTTGAAAAAAGTGAGACGGCTCGAAATTTAGAAAAGAGAGTCTAGTTTTTAGGACACTCGGATTCCAAGCATGAAGTTAATCAAATCATCAAGTTCTTGACTATAAGCGACAACTTCAGGATGAGTAAAACCTAAAACCTGTGCTTTCTTATACATATTTACTTTTCTTTCATTAATGATTAGAGCCAATCGGCTACTCTTACTAACTGTTTTCATAATTCCTCCTAAGCAAAATACAACATAATTTAAATTGAATAAATTTATTTTAAATGATGGATATTAAAAAAACTGTCGAACTGTGCAAAGGATGCTAAAATTCATAAATTCGTCACAATTTAAAGTCGTTTCGACTTTATCTTACACTTTGAAGGAAATTAAAAACGCAACTCACGGAATTTTCTCGTGAGTTGCGTTTCCTATTCTTCGTCAATTGTAATGATAATGGTCAAATCACCTGTGTCTTTTATGTGGACTGGCAGTTTAAACGCATGTTGAAAACCAAATAATCTTGTATGGCCAACCATAACTGTTGGAGGGGTAATGTCTAATTCAATGTCGCTTTGTGCAGCGAAAGTACATAAATTCCCTGAAATCATATTCCCAAGTTCTCCTGTGAAGGACTCAAGCATTTCGCCTTCTAGTTCCATACCGAACATAGTAGCTCCAATACTGCTAAATGTTTTAGGAGTGGAGTCAATGACAATTCTCCCTTTAATATCCCCGATCATACCAACTAAAACACCCATCTCTTGTTGTTCGAAGGGTTGTGCCATTAAAGAAGGGGGCTTAACATCAATTTCTAAAGGGATTACGGATTTTAATGATTGTATGATACCGTTTAAAACGGTTTGAATATGTTTTGAGGTACTCAAGAATCCACTCACCCATCTTTATACTTTTTTTCATTTTAGCATGAATATTAAAATAATTATATACGTTTTTTTATGAAAAGTCTCAAAAAAATGTAAACATTTAGGTGTTTTCTCCCTCGAAGGGCGTATAATTATTGCATGATACGACATATTTAAACATGGTATGATAGAGCGAGATCATTTTAAAAGGGGTTCACATTCACATGTCACTATTTGAAGAAAAAATGGGTCAACTTATAACAAATACTTCGATTGCTCAAAATTCATTTCAATCTACACAAGATGAGGATCGTATAAATAAAACAAATTTATTCGCGCACAAAATTTTGGAGCGTGAATTTACCATAGGTTTTGCAGGTCATTTTTCAGCTGGTAAATCAAGCATGATTAATGCTTTAACAGGAGAACAATTGCTCCCTTCAAGTCCAATACCAACGAGCGCAAACATTGTCAAAGTCCATAAAGCAAAAGAGGATTTTGCTATTGTATATAGGAAAGAACTCCATCCGGTTAAGTTTTCGGGAGATTATGATTTTGATACCGTGAAAAACTTTTGTAAAGACGGCGAGTCTATTTCTCAAATTGAAATTGGACATAAAACCTCGATATTACCTGAAGGTGTAACTGTAATGGATACTCCAGGTGTAGATTCTACTGATGATGCTCATCGACTATCAACTGAATCGGCACTTCATTTAGCTGATATTGTTTTTTATATGATGGATTACAATCACGTTCAATCTGAATTAAATTTCGGATTCACAAAGCAACTATTGAAATATAATGAAAATGTTTATTTAATTGTCAATCAAATCGACAAACATCGTGATCGTGAGTTAAGTTTTGAAGACTTTAAAAAGTCGGTTCATCAATCATTTTTAGAATGGGGCGTCAAACCTAAGAACATCTTTTTCACAACACTAAAACAACTAGATCATCCAAATAATGATTTATCAGAAGTTAAAGAAATTGTGATAGACAGTATGAGTAATTGGAAAGAACATTTGGCAGGTACGTCTGATCGAACACTACAGAAGCTTAAAGATGAACATGTTTCATACCTAGAAAGTGAAATTGAAGAATGTAAAAATACTTTCGCTAATATTCTTTCTGAGGCCGAATGGAAATCAAAAGATGAGATTCTAGAAGAGGCAAGTAGATATAAAATGCAATCATCCCTATTAGATTCAGATGTATGGATAAGATCGTTTGAAACGAATCGTAAATCATTGTTAGATAATGCAACACTAGTACCGTATGAGCTTCGAGATAAACTAAAGCAATATTTAGAAGCAAAACAAAAGAATTTTAAAGTTGGTGTTTTGTTTAGTGGGAAAAAGACCGAAGAAGAACGAAACCAACGAGCAGAGGCAGTTAAACTAGAATATACAAAAGTCATTCAATCACAAATTGTAGGACACATAAAGTCTTTGATGAAACAGTCATTAAAAGACGTTGGATTGTTGAATGACGAAGAATCTATAACAATTGATGAAAAGGAATTCAATCCATCCATTCAATTAATAGATGATCAAATTCGTGAAAGTGCACTATTGACGGCTGACTCCGTATTAAATTTTGCCAATGCCGTAGCAGATGCGACTCGTAAATGGTTTATCCAACAAACTGATCCATGGAAAATTGAGGTAGCTTCTCAGATAAACGAGCTTCCTGACGATCATTATGGACAAGCTGATACAAAATTATCTGAGTACCAAGAAAAAGCTTTAGCCATTCGTTCGATCGAAGAATTGGAAAATCACTTGGTGAAATTTAATAAAGAAAATACAAACCCTTCAAAAGAAACAATATCTCATGCTGAAGAAATTAAAAATCGATGGCTGAACGAATTCCGTGAGAAGGAAGAATCTATCCAACCATACCAGGCTGCAGATTTTGAAGAATTTAAATCTGATGAACTTGTTCAAACTGAACATGTTGAATCCAAAACTGTTGAAAGTTATCCAGTAGAACAAACGATTGATCGAGCAAATGAAGTCGCTAGCGCTATTTCATCAATCCATGGTTTCCAAGAAACAGCAACGTTCTTAAAGAAAAAAGCAGAGAGATTGGGGAAAAAAGATTTCACTATTGCATTGTTTGGTGCATTCAGTGCAGGTAAATCTTCATTTTCAAATGCTTTGCTTGGAGAAAATGTATTACCTGTTTCACCTAATCCAACGACAGCTGCCATTACAAAAATTCGTCCTGTATCTGATGTACATCATCATGAAACAGCAGATGTTCACTTTAAAACAGAAGACCAACTATTACTTGATGTCCAACTATCATACAAAAAAGTGGGCATGGATATTGCTTCTTTAGAACAAGCATACAAAGAGTCGCAAAATTTAGGGGAATTAGAAGGAGTAGGGGATGAATCACGCGTTCACCTTGCTTTTATAAAAGCCTTTGAAACAGGATACTCATCTCTGAAACAAAATTTAGGAACAACTTTACGTGTAAATCGAGAAGATTTCGAGCAATTTGTTGCGCAAGAAAGCAAAAGTTGTTTCGTCGATACCATTGATTTTTATTTCGATTGCGATGTGACCCGATTAGGAGTAACGCTAGTGGATACACCTGGTGCAGATTCGATCAATGCTCGACATACTGGTGTAGCTTTTGAATATATTCGAAATGCTGATGCAATTTTGTTTATTACGTATTATAATCATGCATTTGCTCGTGCAGATCGTGAATTCTTAATTCAACTTGGGCGAATAAAAGATGCTTTTGAATTAGATAAAATGTTTTTCATTGTCAATGCGATTGATTTAGCTGCAAGTAAAGATGAAGCAGATGAAGTGAAAAACTATGTGGCAGCGGAGTTACAGAAGTTTGGTATACGTTTCCCACGATTATTTGGTGTATCGAGTTTGCAAGCATTACAAGAGAAACAACAAAAAGAAAATCTTGCATCAGGCATGAGTCAGTTTGAGCAGTCATTCCATCATTTCCTATCTGATGAGATTAAATCATTAGCTGTATTAGCTTTAAAAGAGGAAACTGAAAAGACCGTCGAAAACCTTAAGAATATGATTGAGAAAACAGAGTTGAATTTACTTCGTAAAGAAGAAAGACTCGTTGAATTGAGTAAATTAGAACAAACCATTCGGTCGAAGTATGCGAAATCTTTTGCTTCTGTCATGACAAAAGAAGCCTATCAAGAATTAGATGATTTACTTCACTATGTACAACAACGTGTGTACTATCGCTTTTCAGATTTCTTTAAAGAGTCTTATAACCCAGCTGTCTTTTCATCAAAATCGTCTAACGACGCGTTGCAATACGCGTTAACAGAGACATTAGCAATGTTAAGTTTTGATTTTGAACAAGAAATGAGAGTTACTAACTTCCGTTTAAGTCAATGGATTGAAAAGAAACTGGCTCAAAGACAAACGGAAGAAACACGCATATTAAAAGAATATAACCGTGATTTTTCAATTGTTCCATATGAAATTAACAAAATGGAACTTCTCGAATTCAACGGTCCATTTGAAGATAGTACACCTTATCAGCATGTGAAAAGTTATTATAAAAACAATAAAGCGTTTTTTGAAAAGAATGAGAAAGTTAAGTTACGTGAAGCGTTAGAAGAAGCAACAAAAGTTGAAGCAAAAACCTTCTTATCAAATGAAAACAAGAAGTTACGTCAGTGGATCGATCACAATATTGAGTTAGAAGCAGAGGGACTTAGACAATTACTTTTACAACAATCGATTAATCAAATTGAATCCGAACGTCTGGTGCTTAAGGAGTCTAACCAGTTAACTCAATGGAAGACCATTTTCGACAAATTAAAGTGATAGAGGAGACGAATTATGAGCAATGTCTGGATACATTTTAACAAGTTGGACAAACATAATATACGCTTTATTGATGTAAGGTTTTCATTAACAGATCAAGAAGAGGGACGTCGATTATATGAAGAAAGTCATTTGACTGGATCCATCTTCATGGATTTGGAAAATGACTTGTCCAATATGGATAGCAAAGATGGTAGACATCCTATGCCTTCAAAAGATAAGTTGAAAATGTTTTTTGAAAATCATGGATTACAATATAATGATACAATTGTCATTTATGATCAAGGCGGCATGCCATTTGCACCACGTGCTTATTGGATTTTTAAGTATGCAGGATTTCCAAAAGTCTTTATATTACGTGAAGGTTTTGATCAATTGAAGGAAATGAATGTGGCTATTTCGAAGGATATACCTGAGTTTGCAAAGTCTAAATTAGACTTAGAGTGGAACGATGAAATTTTTGCTCATAAGGAATTGGTTAAATCAATATCAGAGAAAGCACTAGAAGGTGTATTGCTGGATGCTCGATCGAAAGAGAGATATGAAGGTAGAAATGAGCCAATCGATTTTGTAGCTGGGCATATTCCTACTGCTCGAAATTTTGATTGGGAACAGCTCAAAGAAAATGGACAGTTTAAACCCGGTGAAGCTATTGAAAAATCTCTTGAAAAAGTGGCATCAAAAGATGAAGAAATAACGGTTTATTGTGGAAGTGGAGTAACAGCTGCACCACTTTATGCGATGCTTAAAGAAATTGGCTATGAGCATGTAAGACTATATGTAGGTAGTTATAGTGATTGGATTACTTCATATCCAGTTGATCAAATCAAATAATTATAAATTGAAAACGCCACTTCTCACAAAAAGAGAAGTGGCGTTTCAAGTAGTAGATAATTAAAATGCTGATTTCCATTGCGACGGACGCATTCCGCGGGCACGACTTCAGCCGCTTCCCCCGCGATGCTCAGTCCAGGGAATTCAGTTCGTGCTGATTCCGATGGAAAGATTGGGACCAAAGAAATTGGTGCTAATCTTTGCGACGAAGCTAGCGCAGCGATGCAGGAGCAGATGTTTTAAGCCGTCTCCATTCCAATCAATTGAAGTCGTTGTAGATATTAATTCATTATATTAATTTATAATGTTCATTTTTGCTCATATCCGGTTAAACAATTTTGTATTTATTAGTTTCAACTACACCTTTTATTTTTGTATAACGTAAGACTGGCAGTTTTTCTCGGCTAGCTCACTATTCAACAGGAAAGTGGTAGGCAATTTCGTCCGTGGAAAGCGAAAGAAATAGCCGACCACATTTATTATCATTTATTTTTTAAAATAAGAGATTATTACAGCAATTATTTTTTCTAAAATCTGAAACGTCCATTCTCACAATAATAGAAGCCGCATATTTCTTTTTCAATAACATAAGATTCTGATGAGTTGTCTATACTATTTAAGACAAAAAAAAGAGAGCAATATGCTCACTTTTTTATAGTGTCGAACCATCAGCTACTTGATAATTTTTATGTGATACAACAGTTAAAGTAGATGCAGCACCAATTTTTTTTGCGTCTTCTTGAGAAATCTCAACGATACATGAGTTTTCGAGGATTTTAAAAATAGCACCTTCAACTTCGACATCACGACGAGTAAATGTAATCTTTTCGCGAATTTTTCGAGCTTGTACAAATGCTGATACTTCTTTTTCATGTTTTTGGAATGTCATGTAAATTCCCCATTTCTTCACTTGGATTTCATAGACTAATAAAAAATGCTTCAGATTTCTCTGAGGCTCTAAAACGTAAATAAAGATATATTTCTATTAAGTATTTACATTTAATTATAACATAGTTTTCAGTTATAAGCTATCAGAGAGAAATGATTGGTATACTTAGTAAAAGCAATCAAGAGATGTAACTCTCATGATTTAAAAGGAGATTGGATTTATGACAAAACAATTTAAAGACTATGGAATATCTGAAGAAATCTTACGTGCCCTTGATGGGCTGGGGTACACTGAACCAACTGAAGTACAAGAAAAAGTAATTCCGCTAGCATTAGAAAAAAGAGATATCTCAGTAAAGTCTCAAACAGGAAGCGGAAAAACCGCAGCGTTTGGTATTCCAATATGCGAATTAGTAGAGTGGGACGAAAATAAGCCTCAAGCGTTAGTTTTAACACCTACTAGAGAATTGGCACTACAAGTATCTGAAGATATCATGAATATCGGACGCTTTAAACGTGTTAAAGCGACTGCAGTTTTTGGGAAGCAACCTTTCGCTAAGCAAAGAGCTGAACTTAAACAAAAATCTCATGTGGTAGTTGGTACTCCAGGACGAGTTATGGATCATATTGAACGACACACGTTAGATTTAAGTAAAGTTGAAATATTAGTTCTCGATGAAGCAGATGAAATGTTAAGCATGGGGTTCATTGATTTAGTTGAGTCAATTATGAAAATGCTTCCGAAAAAACGTTTAACGATGTTATTCTCAGCTACTTTACCTAAAGATGTCGAAAAACTATGTCATAAATATATGATCGAGCCTGTCGACGTAGAGATTGAAAAAATAGAAGAAAAAGAAAAACTAATTCAGCATGAAGTATATACAGTGCCCGAGAAAAATAAATTGGATTTATTGAAAGATATCACGATTGTTGAAAATCCTGATAGCTGTATTATCTTTTGCCGAACTAAAGATAATGTTGATACTCTAGTCGATGCACTTGATGACGCTGGTTATTCTGTAGATAAAATTCATGGTGGCATGGAACAAGATGAACGATTTGAAGTTATGAATGACTTCAAACGTGGTGAGTTTAGATATTTAATCGCTACGGATGTTGCAGCGCGTGGAATTGATATTGATGGCATTACACATGTTATTAATTATGATATGCCTCTTGAAAATGAAAGCTATGTTCACCGAACTGGGCGTACAGGTAGAGCAGGACAGATGGGGAAAGCCATTACACTTGTTACACCATATGAAGACAAATTCCTAGCAGCTGTTGAGAAGTATATTGGGTTTATTATTCCATTAAAAGATTCTCCAACTAAAGAACAAGTAGTTAAAGGCCGTGAAGCTTTCAACCGAAAGATGAAAGAAGAGCCTGAATTAAAAGTTGAGAAGAAAGAAAAATTAAATGAAGACATCATTAAATTGTATTTTAATGGTGGGAAGAAAAAGAAACTTAGAGCAGTTGACTTTGTCGGAACAATTTCAAATTTGAAAGGGATCACTTCGGATGATATCGGAATTATTACGATCCAAGAAAATGTTTCTTATGTTGAGATTTTAAATGGCAAAGGTTCATCCGTTTTAAAACAAATGAAAGATACAACCGTTAAAGGAAAAAAATTAAAAGTTTATATAGCAAATAAATAATATTATTATGTAAACTAAATCACAAACAGAAAAATAGCCATTTTGCATATTCTGCGAAACGGCTATTTTTTATGGAATTAAGAAATTGATCTTTTTAGAAAGTAATTGAATTTGAAGAGGGGTCTCTAAATAAATTTCTCCGTCTGTATCCACTTTCTTTGGCTCACTGGTCTTTATACTAATTTGTTTACCTCGGTAATGTGTAATATTGTTTAAATCGTCAGGTACGATATGAGGTTGATTTAACGAATACCATTCTCTAATTGCAACCATCGTAGAGGATTGTACGACGATAATATCAAGCATTCCATCCGAAGGGTCAATGATTTCAAGTGGGAATCGATGAGTGCCTATAGAATTTCCATTCATAACTAACACCATAACTGCTTCCTCTAAATATGAAACACCATCTATATGAAGTTGAAAAGGGATGGGTTCACTTTGTTTGAAAGATTGAATCGCACTCATGAAATAACTAAGCTTTCCATACTTACTTTTTAAATCAGGGTTAATGTTCTCTGAGGCATCAGCGATTAATCCAACTCCTGCAAAGTTCATAAACCATCGATCGTTTATTTGTGCTAAATCCATCGGTGCAACATTTCCATTAACGAGTGATTCGACAGCTAGTTCAAGTGTAAGAGGAATTCCAAGTGTTCGCGCAAAATCGTTACATGTTCCACCAGGTAAAATACCGATTGCAGGAACGTTTTTCATTGACTCTAAAACTTGAATTGCCGTGTGTAAAGTGCCATCTCCACCAAGTAAAAACAAGACATCAGCAGCTTCTGTTTGTAAAATTGCATTTTGAAACTCTTCAGGAGACATCGTTTGAACGATGGTTAGTTTACTACAATGTGTAGCTAAAATAGGTACTACTTTACCTAATGCAATTTCACTTGAATCTTGACCTGCTTGTCCATTAAATAGTAAATATCCATGATTAAATCTAGGCATTTTTTTCACCTCTTTCATAAATAAAGTTTTGTTTTTAATTCTTCTAAGAACGTAGATAAAATTGAACAATAAAACAAAGAGTTACTTGCTCGCAAATTGCATATGTCTTCTAATCCCATATCAAAATTTCGTAACTACTAAAGATGTACCCTAAATTAATAATCAGTATGCATTCTTTTTCTGATAAATTGATACTTCTGGATGAATGTGAAATATTCAAGTACAACAATTAAGAAGTACTATATAATGAACATTAGATGATTAAAAGAAGAATAATCAGTTTTTGTGTATTAAAAGGAGTGCAGGCATGGTTCAAGCATTAGGGATAGATGTAGGTGGGACATTAACCAAGATCGCTTACTACGATAATCAAAATCAATTAATATTGGAACACTTTCCTTCAAGTGATATGGAAGAAGTCAGTAATTGGATTGCTTCTTTTTCAAAAGATGCTTTGATTGGATTAACCGGTGGTCGTTCTGAGCAATTAAAACCATTTTTAAAACAACATAAAAATCTTCATTATATAGTGGAGTTCGATGCAACTGTTGCAGGAGTCAATTTTCAAATACACCAACAAGGGTATACATTTAATGAAGCAATCGTAACCAACATAGGAACAGGTACATCTATTCATCTATTGAAAGGAAATCTGCATGAACGTGTGGGTGGAACTGGTATAGGTGGTGGTACGTTGCTTGGGCTATCTAATTTGATGACTGGGATTGTGGATTTCGAAACAATCGTTGAGTTATCGTCAAAAGGAAGTAGAGCTAAAGTAGATATTTTAGTTAGTGATATCTATTTTGGCAATAAAACACCAATCGATGGGGGATTAACTGCTAGTAACTTTGGCGATGCCGGTTTACATACGGAGATTTCAAGGACAAAAGAGGATTTAATTGCTTCTATTCAAGGATTAGTTGGGGAAGTTATTTCTACATTAAGTATCCAAACAGCGACTTCTGAAAAAATTGAACACATCCTATATATAGGTTCCACATTATCTGAAAACGTTCCTTTACAAACCATTATTGGGAACTATACGAAGCGGAAAAATCGAACACCAATCTTTTTAGAAGACAATGGTTTCAGTGGAGCAATAGGTGCTTTATTAAGTAGAATGAAATAATTTGTTATTGTTTGAAAAACAAGATAATTACAAATATACACAAGCATCTTAGTTGCAAATGAAAAATAACCATGTTATATTTAGGGAGAATTATTTTTGTTCGGATTTGAGAAAGACTTTTATAAGATTTTATCTCCACGATTTGAGCAAGGATAGTAACACAATGTGTACTTACGTACACGAGGAGGAACATACACATGGAACAAGGTAAAGTAAAATGGTTTAACTCAGAAAAAGGTTTTGGATTTATCGAACGCGACGGCGGAGACGATGTATTCGTACATTTCAGCGCTATTCAAAGCGAAGGTTTCAAATCTCTTGATGAAGGTCAAGAAGTTACTTTTGAAATCGAGCAAGGCCAACGTGGTCTTCAAGCTACTAACGTAAACAAAGCTTAATTCAAATATTAAACCATAAACAGGCTCTCTTTGAGAGTCTGTTTTTTTGTTTGTCCAATTAAAAACACTCGGCTAAGCAATTGCTTTAGTCGAGTGTTTGTTTTTGCTGAATGGCTTTTCTAGCTAATTGATCAGCTGCTTTGTTATTACTTTCAGGTATCCATTTAATGAAAAAGAATTCAAATGATTCAGCAATTTCCATTGCTTGATCTAATAACTCTTTAAAGACCGGGTTTTTTACATACTGCTTTTCAACAGCTGCTACAACAATTTGAGAATCTGATTTAACTGACACAATGCCTGATGTCCGGTTCTTCGCTTCTTCTAAACCACGAATCAAAGCCATAAACTCAGTTGTATGATTATCATATATGCCAACATACTCAGAAAGTTGGACATGATGACCTTCGCCTTTAATAAAAAGACCAATACCACTAGGGCCTGGATTGCCCGCACTTGCACCATCTATATAAACCTCTAACATCTTAAAACCTCCTTATTTTTCGTCTAAAGGGGTCATTTTCTTAGCGATATAACCAAACGGTGTTCCAAGGATTGATACTAAGAATTTCAAAAGATACGTTGAAAAGAATACGCTCATCCAAACATCTAATGGTAATACACCATAAAATGCGATCGATGTGAAAATTAGTGTATCTAATAATTGGCTTAACATCGTCGAGCCATTATTGCGGATCCAAAAAGCTTTATCAGATGGGAATAATTTTCGTAGGAAACTAAAAATATAGACATCCGTATACTGGCTAACAAGATAAGCAATGATACTACCAAGAGCTATTTGAGGAATTAACCCAAAAATCGTAGAAAGTGAATCATGTGCAAAATCATCTGGTGATGGCGTGAATTGCAAAACTACTTGCATAATAATCGTCATCATAATTAATGATGCGAAACCTAACCAAACAGCTTTTTTAGCTTCTTTTTTACCGTATTTTTCATTTAGAATATCTGTTACTAAAAATATGCTTCCATATATAGCATTCCCTAATGTAGCGGTTAAACCAAAGATTTCAATCATCTTTGTCACTTGAATATTGGCTAGGACCGTTGCAAAGCCAACCCACACAAAGAGACCTGTTCTTCCAAAAAACTTGTACATGATCAATACAAAAATCATGTTTAAAAGTGCAAATCCAATTCCTAATAATTCGTTGTGCATATAAATCCTCCTGTAGTTTTGATAAAGCGGGAGTTTACGAACCGCCTGTAGAAATCCAACTGATTTCCAACTTGACTATTATAATGTCAGTTGCATAGAAATGCAATGAGGGTGTAAAATATAAGGATGTGATTTGAAACGAACTTTGTTCGGTAAAATTTCAAATTGCATTAATGGGGTAAGGTATAATTTTTAAATGATACTCGTGAGATTTTCATTCTGACATTAGTATGTCTATTATTTGAGGTGATCACAATGAATAAAGAATTAATTGTTCGTGAAATAGATAGTCTTCTGGATACGTATTGCACAGATTGTTTTTTAAAGACGGAAATGCGTCAAAAAGGTGGGAAAACCTTTGCTCATCGATTTTGCATTCAAACATGCACAGTTGGCGATCAGCTCCATTTCTTAGGTGAAGAGTTAAATAAAGTGAAACAAAATAATTAATCATAGAAAAACCCACTAATCATTTTAGATTAGTGGGTCGTTTAATTATACTGATTAGAAAATAGGGATAAGAAGAAATCAGTATTAGAAAATACTTGAGCTATCACCATTCGGTTTTAACTTTGTTTTTCTAATGTGTTTAAAAAAACATTCGCTGCCTGGGGACCGCGATTTCCTTCAATGATTTCAAATGAAACCGATTGACCTTCATCTAACGTTCGGAACCCTTCTCCTTGGATTCCAGTAAAATGGACGAACACATCTTCACCATCATTATATTCGATAAAGCCATAACCTTTTTCGTTATTGAACCATTTTACTTTGCCTTGGTGCATGAACGTTCCTCCCTACTACTTTAGCGAAATGTCATTTCCCATTTCAACAGGATACAAAATATTCTGTGAATGGATGGCTATACTATACATGATTTGTCGAAACTAGTCAATTACATGCAGAACCAGTTATCTTGCACACATTGCAACATATATGTCATGATACTTTTATAGATAGGATAGAAGGTATATGGAAGGGCGATAAGATTGAATAACATTGAACTCTGTGAACTACTTGTAAAAGATGTTTATCTTCATTTTGATGCGAGCCATGATTTTCAACATATAGAGCGTGTTCGTGAAAATGCTAGAAAAATTAGTGCGGAAGAAGGAGATGTCCGTTCTGATATTATAGAGTTAGCAGTTCTGCTTCACGACGTAAGTGATGTTAAATACAGTGGACCAGAAGGCAAAAAGAAAGAAAATGATATTTTGAATCAACTTTCACTTTCTTCAAGCGATCGACAATGGATTGTGGACATTATTGAATCCGTATCGTTTAGCGGTGGACAAGAAAAAACGGCTAGCACGTTAGAAGCCAAAATTGTTCGTGATGCCGATCGTTTAGATGCTATTGGAGCTGTTGGCATCGCAAGGACCTTCGCATTCGGTGGTGCGAAAGGAAGAAAGTTGTATGACTGGTCAGAAGTTCCACGGACGAATATGACAGAAAGTCAGTACCGTCATGAAAAAACATCTTCAGTTACTCATTTTTATGAAAAGTTACTTCTATTAAAAGATTTAATGGTAACAGAGACAGGGAAGAAATTAGCTTTACAGCGTCATGAATTCATGTTGGCATTTATTGACCAACTTAAAATAGAAACGAGTGAATAAGAATGAGTCATTTAATCGTATCAAACTTAACTAAAACTGTTGGAGAAAAAACGTTATTCGAAAATATAGATTTCACCATATATGCTGGTGAACGCGCAGGACTAATTGGAGTTAATGGAACCGGGAAATCAACATTCCTTTCTATTTTAGCGGGTCAGATTGAAGCGGATCAATTAACAATTGATCATCCAAATCAATACCGCATCTCTTTTTTAGAGCAGGATCCACAATTTTCTGAGGACTTAACTGTTCTACAAGCGGTATTTAGTGGAGATTCACCAGTACTTCAAATTAATCGTCAATATGAAGATGCATTAGAGAAGTTGACAATCGATTCCGCTTCAGAAGCAAATCAAAACTTATACATGGATATTCAACAAAGAATGGATGAATTTAACGCATGGGATGTCAATGCTATGGCTAAAACGGCATTGTCACGATTAGGAATTGATATGTTCGATCGTAAAGTGAATGAATTATCTGGTGGACAATTAAAACGTGTTGCTTTAGCGAAAGTATTAATTGAACCAGCAGATTTAATCCTATTAGATGAGCCTACCAACCATTTAGATGTTCAATCGTCTAAGTTTTTACAAGAAAGCTTAGCTAAATTAAGCAGTGCCATTATATTCGTTACCCATGATCGATACTTTTTGGACGGGGTGTCCACTCATATTTATGAAATTGCAGACCAAACCATGTATACACATAGAGGGAATTATGGAGATTATTTAGAAGCAAAAGCAATCCGAGAGGAAATGGCTGCCTCGTCTCAATTAAAACTGCAAAATCGATTCCGTTCTGAACTGAAATGGATACGAAGAGGTGCAAAAGCACGTACTACAAAACAAAAAGCTCGAATTCAACGTTTTGAGGTATTAGATGAGCAAGTAGATCGTAACAATGATACAACATCTTTAGATATGAAACTTGCTACGACACGACTTGGTAAAAAAGTGTTAGAGGGTATCGATCTTTCAAAAGCTTACAATAACAAACAAATCATTAAAAACTTTTCGTTCTTGCTTCAGCCAGGAGATCGAATCGGCATAGTTGGACCAAATGGAGCAGGAAAAAGTACGTTGATCAATATATTAGCTGAAAAAATTCAACCCGATGAAGGTGAATTGCTAATTGGTCAAACGGTTAAAGTCGCTCATTTCGAACAAACGATTCCTCCGATGAATCCTACTACTCGTATGATTGAATATGTAAGAGAATCATCGAATGATATAGAAGGATCTGATGGGGTACGACATTCTGCAGCTCAAATGTTAGAACGTTTTTTATTCCCATTAAAAGTGCACGGCACTCCAATTGGAAAACTTTCAGGCGGCGAACGCAAAAGATTACATTTACTAAAACTATTAATGGAACAACCAAATGTTCTTTTATTGGATGAGCCTACAAATGATTTAGATATTCAAACATTATCGGTTTTAGAAGATTTCATCGAACAATTCCCAGGTGTTGTTATTACCATTTCTCATGATCGCTTCTTCTTGGACCGAATTGCTAAAAAATTATGGGCACTTGATGGTAAAGGGAATACGAGAGAAGTTCAAGAAATCTATTCTGACTTCTTAGAACAAGTAGTAGTTCCGATTGAAGAAGAAATCATCATTGAAAAAGTTGAACCTGTACAGGTGAAAGAACAAAAGAAAAAACCTTCTTACAAAGAGCAAAAAGAGTGGGAAACGATTGATGCAGATATTGCAAAAATAGAAGCTGAAATTATGGCTGCTGAAAAAGAAGTGGAATCTGCTGGTGCAGATTTTGAAAAGCTTCAACTTGCTACGACTCAATTAGATCAGTTGAATAATCAGTATAATCTATTGATTGAAAGATGGTCCTATCTGCAAGATATCTTAGGGTCATGATACAATACGTTTAGGAGGGATCTATGTGAAAATACTTACAATTGAACCAACACCAAGTCCAAATACGATGAAAGTTGTCGTAGACAATGAGCTACCTTTTGGGAAAAGTTTTAATTATAAAAAAGATGAAAATGTAGATGCCCCATCTGAAATAAAGGCCATATTGCAAATTCCAGGAGTGAAAGGAATTTATCATGTAGCTGACTTTTTAGCGATTGAACGTATTGCGAAAAATGATTGGGAACAAATTTTAGCTGAAGTACGACGAGCTTTTGGTGAAGATAATGAAACGAGTACTCAAGAAGAAAAAGTAGAGGAACACTTTGGTGAAGTCTACGTGCATGTTCAACAGATAAAGGGTATTCCTTTACAAGTGAAAGTATTCGATCAAACTGCTGAAGAAAGATTAGGTCTTTCTACTCGATTCGTGGAAGCCATGAATGCTAGTATGCATGACCAAGATGAAAATTATATTCTTCAACGCAAATGGGTCGATTATGGTGTACGGTATGGTGACAAAAAGGAAATTGCTGAACAAGTGGTACAAGAAATTGAAGCAACTTATCCTGATGCACGTTTACAGACCTTAATTAATGATGTTAAAAGTCCTAAAGAAGCAGTCCCGGCTAGAGGTCGTCATATTACACTTGAGGATTTTCAGTTGGATACATGGGAAGAGCGTTTTCAATTATTAGATCAAATGGCCGATCCAAATGTGGATGACCTCCCTTTATTAGACGCAGCATTAAATGATGAACAAATGGCAATTCGTCGATTAGCAACTGTCTATCTTGGAATGATTGATAATGAACAAGTTGTTCCTTATTTAGAAAAAGCAATGAATGACAAGAGTCCATCTGTTCGAAGAACTGCTGGAGATTGCATGAGTGATTTAGGATTTACAAACTTTGAGAGTGCCATGATTCAAGCGTTAAAAGATAAAAACAAGTTAGTACGCTGGCGTGCAGCTATGTATTTGTTTGAAACAGGTACAGAAAACGCCTTGCCAGCTTTAAAAGAAGCTAATGAAGACCCGGAATTTGAAGTGAAGCTTCAAATTAATATGGCGATTGCACGTATTGAAGACGGTGAAGAAGCGAAGGGTTCTGTTTGGAAGCAAATGACAGAATCGCGCAAGTAAATGAATTAGAAGTTTGGCATAAACGCATATGATGTTTATATGCGTTTATTTATTCTAACCAATTCCTTAAACAACAAAAAAGACATCCGGCAACCACCCCGGATGTCTAAAATTAAGCCAACTTAACACAAAACAGGAAAAGTTAAATTGGATATGAAAATCGTTACCTATTTTTGAAAGAAGTCTAATTTCTCTTCTTTCTACCTATATTTTATCATGATTAAAAGTACTTCAGAAAATCAATTTATTCATCTATTTCCATAAGAATCCTTTAGGATATTCTGAAATAGATGAATTTAATCAAACGTATAGAAAGAGGTAAACAACATGAACGCTTACGATGAATATATGAAGCAGGTTGTCAAACCAATGCGAGCAGAACTAGTACAAGTTGGTTTTGAAGAATTAACGGATGCTGAAATGGTTAATGAGCATATGAACTCAGCTAAAGGTACTTCTTTAATTGTCATTAATTCAGTGTGTGGCTGTGCAGCTGGTCTTGCGCGTCCAGCTGTATCCCAAGCATTATCTGAGGTGGCTAATAAACCAGAACATTTAGTAACTGTTTTTGCCGGTCAAGATCCAGAAGCAACTGTTCAAATGCGTCAATACTTTGAAGAAGTGCCAGCAAGTTCACCATCTATTGCAATTTGGAAAGATGGTAATTTGGCTTATTTTATTCCACGTGAACAGATAGAAGGTTTTCCAATGGAACAAATTAAAGATCACTTAGTTGAAGTACTTAATCAAGTCGTATCGTCGTGAAAACAATCGTTACGACGGCTGGTAGGCCAACTGAATTAACGATTCAGTTAGCAAAAGTTGCAGGTAAGCATTTAGGACTTCCTTATATTGATCGTCTAAAAAGAACTGTGACTCAGCTGCAAAAACAATATGAAAGTGATGTCTTAGTTGCAACTAAATCTAGGTGGGAATATTATGGTGTTCACTCAGAACAGCCCTTTTATTTTCATCCAAGTTCAGCTATGTTTCGATTGAAAAGGCTAGCTCGAGGAGAGGTTGACACTTTAATTGATGCATGTCAGTTAGTTGAAGGGGATTCTTTCTTAGATTGTACGCTCGGATATGCGTCAGATAGTTTGGTTGCAGCATTTGTTGTTGGAGAAGCGGGTACAGTTGTTGGTTGTGAAGCATCAAAAGTACAGGCATTTATCCTAAAGGAAGCATTTCATGGAGATCGAACGGATCATCAAGAATACTTATCTTTAATGAAGAAAATCGACGTCATTTCTAGTGATGCTTTGTCCCATTTAAGAAAACAAAAGGATTCTTCTTTTGACGTCGTTTATATGGATCCAATGTTCGAGGAAACTATTTTGGAGTCTGGTAACATAAATCCACTAAGACATGTAGGCCGTACTGATGTATTAACAGAAGAATGGGTGTTAGAAGCGACTAGAGTGGCGAAAAAAAGAGTTGTTTTGAAAGCACATTTTCAATCCACATGGTTTAAAGATTTTCACTTTAACCAAATTGTACGTAAAAACACAAAATTCCATTATGGCTACATAGATTGTTTAGAAAAAACGGTCTAGACAAAAGTTTTGTCCATTAAAGCCACAGTATCTCATTTTTTGAGATACTGTGGCTTTTCTTTTCATGCGGTTATTGAATCAGAACTACTTCATTTCTTAATCCAGTACAGAATATAAGAAAAGACACAATTTGCACCATTTTGGATGCAGACTGTGTCTTTCTAATTAATCTGTGAAATTTAATGATGTTAAATAAGCTAGTAAGAGTAAGAAACCAATTCCAATCACTAATTGTGTATCCATTTCATATGCCTCCTTGTGTAAAAAAACAAGCTGTTTATACTTTTTTATTGTACAATGAATAGTGTAAAGATGAAACCTTTAGTTCTTGAAATCGTACTTCTACATAAGTGTTTGTCAAAAATGTTTAGATTAGAAGGTGACAATGATGAAAAAGTGGATTCAAAAATCGTTAGTTATAGCAGTAGCGCTTCTTACATTTGGTGTTATTTCACCAAACCATATTATTTGGGAAAATTTATTAGATGAGAAAGCGCATCAAAAATCAATTTCTTCTCACAATACGGAGCATACATATTCGGTCGAGTGGTCTGAAGAACAACAACCTTCAAATTTTTTAGAAGATGCCGTTCACTTAGCAAAAGAACAGTCTTTATTGAAATTCGGTTCCCGTATTGGTCCGGTCATTGCTGATGAGTTCGATGAGATTATTTTTCCGAAAATCCAAGAAGCGATTGAAATGACTTTAGTTGATTTAGACCAACAAAAATTGAATTCTTTAGCGATTAGTGAGAACCCTTCAGGTAATCATAGTGAAAAAATGTTCCATATTTATGAATCCACTACTGGCAGCGATATTATACGTTTTCACGTACGAACAGATCGCAAGCCGCAAGAAGGTTATTACTTTAATTTTCATTATCATACAGTCCAAGACCAGTTTGCAAAACACTATAAGTTAGGCGATATTTATTGGTCCAAAAATATGCCCCCAAAATGGTTGTCATAGAACTCAGAAAAACACATCATGTTCCTAATTTAGGGATATGATGGTGTCTTTTTTTATAGGTGCACTCTTATCATGAAGGCTCTTTTGAGTAGTTGAAATAAGTACTTTATAACAAGATATAAATGGAGGGTTTACGAATGGATCAGTATTTACAACTTTGCAGAACAATATTAGCAGATGGTGCTACGAAAAATGATCGCACAGGAACTGGTACAAAAAGTATTTTTGGTTATCAAATGCGATTTGATTTAACAAAGGGCTTTCCATTGATGACAACAAAACAAACAGCAATGCGATTAATCACCTCTGAATTACTGTGGTTCATTAAAGGGGACACGAACGTGAAATCTCTTATCGAACAACGTAATTATATTTGGGATGAGTGGGCATTTGAAAAATGGGTAAACAGTTCAGATTATAATGGGCCAGATATGACTAACTTTGGACTTCGTGCATCAAAAGACGATGAATTTCAAAAAGTTGTTGATGAACAAATGAATATATTTAGAGAAAAGATCTTAAATGATGAAGAATTTGCAAATACATATGGGGATTTAGGTCCTGTTTACGGAAGACAGTGGCGTTCTTGGCCAACTGCTGATGGACAGTCCATTGATCAATTGAAGAACGTCATTTCTTCTATTAAAAATAACCCGGACTCAAGAAGACATATCGTTACAGCATGGAACCCTTCAGAAGTTGATGACATGGCACTGCCTCCATGCCATACTTTTTTCCAGTTCTATGTAGCCGATGGAAAACTATCATGTCAGTTATACCAACGTAGTGCAGATGTCTTTTTAGGCGTTCCATTCAATATTGCATCTTATGCTTTATTAACTCATTTAATCGCCCGTGAGTGTAACCTTGAAGTAGGTGAGTTTGTTCATACACTGGGTGATGCTCATATTTATTCCAATCATATGAACCAGGTGAATGAACAATTAGGGAGAACACCACGTGAACTACCAACACTAATCATTTCACCTGAAAAAACGTCCATTTTCGATTTGGAAACGGAAGATATTACACTAGAAAATTACCATCCACATCCGCGAATAAAAGCTCCAATTGCTGTATAGAAAGTAGGGAAATAATGATTTCTTTAATTGTCGTCCATGATTTAAATCGAGTAATTGGTCATTTAAATAAAATGCCTTGGCATATTCCAAACGAACTTGCTTATTTTAAAGAAAAGACTATGGGGAAAGCAATGATTATGGGTAGAAATACGTTTGAATCCATTGGTCGTCCTTTACCTGGAAGATTAAATATCGTAATAACTAGAAATGAATCTTATCAACCAGAAGGTGTTACAGTTGTTCACTCACTTCAGGAAGCAATTTCAATTGCAAAGACATTTCATAAAGAAGTGATGATAATTGGAGGAGAACAAATCTTTAAAGACGCACTTCCACTCGCTGATCAATTATACGTTACGGTTATTGAAAGTGAATTTGAAGGGGATACATTCTTTCCGCCATATGAGAGTGAATGGACGCTTTCCAGTAAATCAGAAGAAATGGTAACTGAAGAAGGATTACGTTACACTTATCAAATTTTACAAAGAAATAAGAGTACACAAAATGTATAATTCTATTCGAACTTTTTCATTTTTGTTTGGCTATTTACCTTTCAGCTTAAAAGATTTGCGTAATGTGCAAAAGCAAAAGGACCTGCTTTCGACTGCAGAGTATGACCAACTTGTCCATCAGCAACCGAAAAAGTGGGCAAACGGAATTTTAAAACGTACGAAAAGTACTTTTACTGTTGAAGGACTGGATTTACTTCCAAAAGGTCCGGTTCTATTTGTTAGCAATCATGAAGGTAATTTTGATATCCCAGCTTTGATTGCACATATTCCAAAGCCTTTTTCTTTTATGTCTAAAATTGAAGTGAAAAAGCTTCCTATCATTAGAGATTGGATGGAAGCGATGAACTGTGTTTTCATTGATCGAACAGACAGAAGGAGTGCAATGCGTTCCATCACAGATATGATATCAACCCTCCAAGCAGGTCATTCTATGATTATTTTTCCTGAAGGCACGCGTAGTAAAAAAAATGGTGTTCAGGAATTTAAATCAGGATTCACAAGGATTGCAAAAGGTGCTGAGGTTCCCATTATTCCAATTGCAATTGTAGGAACATCGGACATTATGGAAAATAATAAGAATAAAATAAAAGCTGCGCATGTAGAGATACATGTTTTAGAAGCTATTCCAGTTGAACATATAAATGAATTAACATCTAAACAACTTATAGAGACTGTTCAAAACGTAATAACTCAAAAAGTAAATGAAATAAATCTAGAGCCAACCCAAATGCGAAAATGATGCAGATGGGTTTTTGCTTTGTAAGATAAATGCAATTAGTTTACAGATGATTACAACGTTTTTTATAATATAGAAATAAAGAAGGGTGTGTCATTCATGTCGAAAATTCATCTTGTTACCGATTCAACAGCTGATTTATCTTCTGATCAAATTATTCAATATAATATTCATGTCGTTCCTTTAACTATCCAAATCGACGGTAAAACTTTTACTGATGGTGTAGATTTACAACCTGAAGAATTTTTAGAACTAATGAAATCTTCTAAAGAATTGCCAAAAAGTTCTCAACCTGCTGTTGGGATTTTTCATGAATTATATGATGAACTAGGTAAAAATGGAGATCAAATCATTTCTATTCATATGACTGGTGGCATGAGTGGTACAGTGAAATCTGCGCAAGCTGCAGCTGAAATGTCTTCTTCTGATGTAACTGTAATCGATTCTCGATTCATATCATATGCTTTATCATTTCAAGTGTTAGAAGCTGCACAGTTAATTGCACAAGGTGCATCATTAGATGAAGTTGTCAAACACGTTGAATCTGTTCGTGAAAGAACTAATTTATTTGTAGTGGTGGATACACTAGAGAATCTAGTAAAAGGCGGCCGAATAGGGAAAGGCAAGGCTTTAATCGGCTCACTTCTATCGATTAAACCAATCGCTTCTTTAGAAGGTGGAGAATATACACCAGTTCATAAAGCTAGAAGTCATAAACAAGTTGTCCAATATTTATTCGATCAGTATCAAAAAGATACAGACGGAAAAAAAGTGAAGTATGTGGGGATTTCACAAGCGAATGGATTTGCAATGGCAGACCCACTTAAAAAACGTATAGAAGAATCTGGTTTTAATGATGTTCAAGAAGCGTTTACCTCACCGGTAATAAGCACGCATACAGGTAGTGGAGCAATTGGATTTATGTATACTGTTGAATAAAAAGAAATCTGAAGCAGGGAGAAATCCCTGTTTTTATTTTGAGAAGGGGAGAGAAAAATGAGAAAGAAGTTGATACTTGTCATAGTGATTATTGTTTTATTGACAGGATGTCAATTAGAATTTATGAACTCAAAAGACTTCACTATAAGACGATCAGTAAAATTAGAAAAGCTACGTATAGAAAAGACCTTCATTCAAGAAAATAAAGTCCTAATTGGCCTCGGTGATTCCCTTACTCAAGGTGTAGGTGATGACAGAAAGCTGGGAGGATATATGGGTAGATTAGCAAGCAACGTATCCGAATTTAAAGGTGTTAAGGATGTGGAAATTGAAAATCTAGCTAAACGCGGTAGAAGAAGTGATCAATTGCTATCTCAAATTGAATCAGGCGAAGTGAATGATGACTTGAAGAAAGCGGATATGATTATGATGACCATTGGCGGCAATGACGTGATGGCGATCGTGAAAAAAGATTTATTTGAGTTGAAAATTGAAACGTTTGAAAAAGAATTAGTAGAATTCTCCACTAGATACAATGAAATTTTAAAGGAAATTCGCATGGTTAATTCTGATGCTCCGTTAATATTAATGGGTTTATATAATCCTTTTTCTATCGTAACGGAAGAAGAAAATGAGTTCGATACGATTTTGTTAAATTGGAATAAATCGATTCAAGCGATGGCAGAGCAAGATTCTAACGCTTGTTTCATAACTGTAGACGACTTATTTAGTTCAAATGCGAATCTTGTTTACCATACGGATTTTTTCCATCCAAATAGTAAAGGCTATGAACTAATGTCAGAACGCATGATCGAATCAATTCAAACATGCGGTTTAAAAAAACTAACAAACGGGGAAATGGATTTCTAAGGAGATGATGCATAAATGAACAAATGGAAAATCGCATTTTTATTATTAATCGCTATATTAGTCACTGCAATCATCTTTTTCGCATTTTGGATTAGCTCACCTTCAGAAAAAACAATCGTACCTGAGCCGAAAACCGCTGCAGAAGGAAATGTATTGACATTAAAAACAACAAAAGATGACTTTGAAGGGATTGCGAACTCATACATACAAGAAGCAATGAAGGGGCAACCAATGCCTGTAACAATGAGCGTTGAAAACCAAATTTTGTTGACGACTGAACTGACTATTTTCTCTACTGATATCCCAGTCATTATGAAGTTTGATCCTATTGTTGAGAAAAATGGCAATCTGAAATTAAAACAAACTGGTGTTGAAGTCGGAAGATTAGATTTGCCGCCTGAAAGCGTGTTAAAGTTAATGAAAGATTCTGTATCGTTACCTGAATGGATGATTGTTCGCCCGGAAGAAGAAGATGTTTATATTGATTTGTCTCGCATTCCAATGAAATCAAACGTAACAGTAAGAGCCAAAGAATTTAATCTTCAACAAGATGAGATTACGTTAGAAATTACCGTACCTTCAAAATAAGGGGGACATAAAATGGAGTTAGAAAAAGCAACATTCGCAGGTGGATGTTTTTGGTGCATGGTGAAACCATTTGATTCATATGATGGCATTCACTCAGTGATCTCAGGATATACTGGTGGAGAATTAGAAAATCCCACCTATGAACAAGTTTGTACCAATCAAACTGGTCACAAAGAAGCCGTTCAAATTACTTTTGATTCATCTATCTTTTCATACCGAGAGTTAGTAGAGATTTTTTGGCAACAAATTGATCCAACTGATGAAGGAGGACAATTTTTTGATAGAGGATCTTCGTATCAAACAGCTATTTTCTATCATAGTCCTGAGCAAAAAGAGATTGCAGAACAATCTAAAGCTGAATTGCAAGCAAGTGGCAAGTTCAGTAAACCAATAGCGACATCTATAATAGAAGCTAAACCATTTTATCCTGCAGAAACTTACCATCAAGATTATTATAAAAAGAATCCGGCCCATTACAACCGCTACCAAGTAGGTTCTGGTCGAGCTGGATTCAAAGAAAATATGTGGGGGGTAAACGAATGAATAAAGAAGAGTTGAAACAAAAGTTAACACCTATTCAATATCATGTTACGCAAGAAAACGGTACGGAGCCACCTCATCGTAACGAATTTGATCAACATTTCGATGAAGGAATATATGTTGATATCGTGTCAGGAAAAGCTCTCTTTCATTCGAAAGATAAATATGATGCAGGCTGTGGATGGCCAAGCTTTTCTCAACCAATTGAAAACTTAGAAGTAACTGAGCATTTTGATGAGTCACATGGAATGAGACGAACGGAAGTTCGAAGCAAAACAGCAAACTCTCATTTAGGTCATGTGTTCCCTGATGGCCCAGGTGAGAATGGTTTAAGGTATTGCATTAATTCAGCTGCTTTACGATTTGTACCAAAGGATCAATTAGAAAAAGAAGGATACGGCGAGTATCTTTCATTATTCTCATAAAAAAAACCTTGGAAATTACTAAATTTCCAAGGTTTTTTTATCGTTTTAAAATAGGATATTAATTGATTTTTGTATTTTATTTCCATTTATGAAACTAATCGTTAGTCAGAAACGTAATCATATATATGAGGTTTATAACCTATAATTAGGATAGTTTGATGACGGGAGAAGATAGATTGAAAAAAATTAAGTTCGTTTTCATGATCATAACAGTTTTCCTAATCGCAGCTTGCAATGAAAATCCAGAAATTATTCAATTTAAAACTAAAGATAAAGCATTGGATAATTATATTGCTGATCAAAACATTCAAGGAAATATTGAATTGCTAACAACAATCAGCAATGAAAAACTTCTAGTGGCAAAATCGATAGAAAATTCCTATTTTATTGGTGAATTAATAGAAACCAACAAAGGATTTTATGCTGAAAGAATCTCTGACAATGTTCAACTGGAAATGGGAGGAAGCTGGCCAATAATCACAATGGATGGAAACAAATACACATCGCTTCTTTCAAATGTTTAATGGTGAGTACTATGTTTCGCTTGTTAAAGGACATCAGAAAGCTAATGTAGGAATCTTAACGAATGTCTTTGAAGATAGTGAAGTAATTAAATAGTTATTAAGATTAATGGATTAATTGTTTTCTTGATTACTTCATTGTTTACGCAGATAAGTATTTTAACTTCTTCATTTAACGGAGCAGGGGATGGGGGTTGAAGAGTATGAATGGGCGATTTGATTTAAGTTATAAAAACAAGGAAGTACGAATGTGGCTTTATATCATGCTGCCAACTTTTATTATTGGAAGCTTGTTGCTGATTTATGGAGATTACAGAGATCAATATATTAGATTTACAGTGTTAGTAGTTGCAATAATTGCCTTTTATGTATGGCGTTTTGTTTATAGAAGAAAACAAAAGGGGAAAATAAATTGAGTTTCTTAAATTATAAATAGAATATACATAAAATAGAATGCACAAGACCATCAAATTGTTAATAAAAGATTTATATAACGATATTATAACGTGTTGAAAAAAATTAAGGGACCATCTCTAGTCACTAAATAACTTGGAGACGGTCCCTTTTTATTGGAGTTAAATCTTAAATTCATTTACGACTTTTCGAAGTTGGTCGGCTTGTTCGGATAGTTCCACAGCAGATGCATTAATTTCTTGCATGGCTGCTGAACCTTGTTCAGCAGCTGCAGCACTTGTTTCTGAATTCATAGCGGTATTTTCTGCAATTTGATTTACCTCTACAAACGAAGATGCGACCTCTTGAGAATAAGTAAGGGTTTGTTCAATTTGATTGACCATTTTCTCAATAATTTGAATGGTATCGTTCGTTTGATACATAATCTTTTCAAGTGAACTATTCGTTTCATTTGCTACCTCTACTCCACGAATAACAGTTTGAACTCCATCATGATTTTGTTTTACGATCGCTTTCACTTCATTTTGGATAGAGCTTACAATGCCTGTGACTTCCTTAGCTGCCTTCTGGGATTGTTCAGCAAGCTTTCTTACCTCATCAGCAACAACAGCGAATCCGCGTCCATGTTCGCCTGCGCGTGCCGCTTCAATTGCAGCATTAAGTGCTAGAAGATTCGTTTGTTCGGAAATATCTGTAATGGTGCGAATAATGGAAGTGATTTCATTTGATTTTTTACCCAGAGCTTCTACAGTTTCTGTTGTATTTGCCATCGTTTCTTCTATGGACATCATCACGTTAGAAGAATGTTGTACCGATTGACCACCTTCGTGGGCTGCTGCTTTCATCTGGTCTGTTGCTTTGATTACTTGATGTGCGTCATTGCTTAAATATCTTGCAGATTCTTCTAGTAAATTCATTTTTTGAACAGCTAATGTCATACTTCTCATTGTTTGCTCACTGCCTGCAGCGATTTCGTTCGTTGTATCTGCAATGGATTGGATGGTATAGGATGTTTGATCAGCCGAAGCCATCAATTGTTGTCCACTTGACGATACATTTTCAGCAAGATCTCTCACTCGTTTAACAAGTTCACCAATTGATTCGATTAACGTATTAGTACTACCAGCGATTTGTGCAAATTCATCATTTGTTTTAACCTTAACTCTCCGAGTTAAATCTCCGCCTGCGTTTGCAATATCTAAAATAGAGGTATTGATAACATACGTATTTCTTCGAATGGATTTATAAAGGAAGAAACCAAATGCAATGGCTAATAACACTGAAATAGTGGTAAGGATTAAGAAAATAAGTAATGAACGATTCGTTTCTGCTTCAAGTTGCTTTATTTGGGCATTATTTTGACTAGCCAGTAATTCATTCATCATGCCTATATGAACATCAATATAATCCATGGCTGTTTTTCCGTTACCAGCCATGATTAAGCGTTGCGCATTTTCAATACCTGATTCATCGCGTGCTTTTACAACTCGTTCAGAGTACTGTATATATGTATTGTAGAATTGTTCAATAGAAGTTAAACTTTTCATTTCTTTTTCTCTATTTTTAAAGGATTTGTTTAAATTCTTTAAACTGGTACCAATTGCGTCTTTTTTAGACTTATATGTATTTAGAAAATTATCTTTTCCTGTGATGACATAACTTTGTTCAGCATTTGCCATCTTAGAAATATCAGTTGCTAGTTGATTAATCTGTAATTGTTCAGCCATATCTTTCTCTGTAAATTCTTTTAATTCACTTTGTAGTGTTTTTAAATTAGTAGATGATACAGTAAGCATAGCGATTAGCATGATGACCAGTAGGGAGAAAATAAGAACAATTTTCCCGCGAATTAAGTCCCAAAACTTTGCTCTTTTATCGTTAAAATGATTATCTACACTGACTGAATTGTTTTGGCGATTTTTAAAGAAAGATTTTGATGGCTTTTTAGTTTGCTGCTTATGTTCTGATTTTAATTTAGGAACGTTGCTTACTTTACCTAATTTCTTTAGCACGTACACACCAACTTTTCATGTAATTTTGTATGATATTGATAAGTTTACTTGTTTTAGTCGTAATTATCTATACTTTTCTGAATATTATAAGACTTCTTAACTAAAGGGAGAGAGTAAATATGAATCACACATTTTATAAATACGCGTTAACATTTAGAGGTGGATCTAAATCGGACTTGAAATCACAATTTGCAGAAGCGATGTTTTCAGATTTAACATTTCCAAAGCAATCTTCGGATTTTCAAGAGCTGTCTCGTTACATAGAAGAATTAGCACACGAAGATATGAGTGCAACAATTTTTGATGATTTATGGTCTTTATATGAAACGAATGTCCTTTCTCAATCGTAAATGAAAATATAAAGATTAAGGGGGAAAAATAAATGTCATTTTTCAATAAAATTTTAGCTTCTGTTGGGGTAGGAAATGCAAAAGTAGATACAAAATTAAGTGATTCGATTTTTACAGCTGGCAATACGATTTCAGGTGTTACCGAAGTCACTGGTGGTCATACATCACAAGAAATTGAGAGCATCTATCTAAAGGTTTTTACAACATACGAACGTGAATCAAATGACAGTAAATACACTGATTCAGTTGCCTTTTTTTCGTATAAACTCAACGAACCCTTTACAATTGAAAAGGATGAAATGAAATCATTTCCTTTTTCGTTCAAGCTACCATTAATTACACCAGTAACAATGGGGAAAACTAGAGTCTGGATTCAAACGAGCTTGGATATCAAAAATTCGGTGGACCCGGGAGATAAGGATTTAATTGAAATTCGACCAAATGCTTTTGTTCAAGCTGGATTAAATGCTGCTCAAAATTTAGGACTTACTTTAAGAAAAGTGGATTGTGAAGAAGCTCCTAGAGCCTATAAAGGAATAACTAAATTTGTTCAAGAGTTTGAATTCGTTGCAATAAATGGTCCATTTAAAGGGAAGTTTGATGAGATTGAGTTGGTTTTCATACCAAAAGATGACGACAAATATGAATTACTAGTTCAAGTAGACCGTCGTGTTAGAGGTCTTACTAGTCTACTTTCTGAAGCCGCTGGTTTAGATGAATCTTATTTCAGACTGCATTTAACATCTGCAGATTTCCCTCAGCTTGAAAGTCGATTAAAGCAAGAGATTGGAAGGTATGCGTAAGTATTTGCATGTAGTGAAGAAAAACAGTATGATAGTACGGAAATGTCAATAAAGTGAGGTTAAAAAAATGAGTGTTCATATTAATGCAAAAAAAGGCGATATCGCCGATACGATTTTACTACCAGGAGATCCACTACGTGCGAAATATATTGCAGAAACGTTTTTAGAAGACGTTGTTCTTTATAATGAAGTTCGTAACATGTTTGGTTATACAGGTACTTACAAAGGTAAACGAATTTCAGTACAAGGTACTGGTATGGGAGTACCTTCTATTTCGATTTATGTAACTGAATTAATGAATGAATATGATGTTCAAAAACTAATTCGAGTTGGAACTTGTGGATCTATTCATCACGATGTGAAAGTTCGAGATGTAATTATTGCACAGAGTGCATCTACGGATTCAAAAATGAATGAAATTATTTTCAATGGAATTAATTTCGCTCCAACAGCAGACTTTGATTTACTTTTAAAAGCATATAATGCTGGTAAAGAAAAAGGCTTGAATTTAAAAGTAGGAAATGTCTTCACAGAAGATGTTTTCTATAATGAGCATGCTGAACACGAGAAATGGGCTCAATACGGTATTTTAGCTTTAGAGATGGAATCTTCAGCATTATATACCCTAGCAGCTAAGTTTGGTCGTCAAGCACTATCTATCTTAACGGTAAGTGATCATTTACTTACAGGTGAAGTGACTTCTTCTGAAGAACGTCAATTAACATTTAACGATATGATTGAAGTGGCTTTAGACGCTGCTATTCAAGATTAATTTTACGTTCACGAGAAAAGGCTGTCATATAAGAATTGACAGCTTTTTTCTTTCCGTTAATCCGTAGAAACTGATAAACTATACATATACATTGAAGCGTATTATTTAGGTTTCGATTTGAAAGTGGTGAATAATTTGGACGATCAACAAAACAATCAAGAGCTTCAAAATGAGCAAGCTGAAATTGACCATCAAAATGCACCTGCAAGTAAGTATATACGTTTAAAACCTTTCTTCTTTATCATGTTAATTTTCACCTTGATATTAAGTACAGCAGGTTTAACGATATTCGCTTTAACGTTTGGTGAAGATAAAGTAGTTGAAGTTGGCTCCCCAGAGAGAAGAGAATTCCAAAAATTATATCAAGCTTATGATGATTTAAAAGCTGAATATTACGCTGACATTGACCAAGAAGCATTAGTAAATGGTGCTATTAACGGTATGATTGATGCACTTGGCGATCCATATTCAGATTATATGAATCAAGATGAAGCTGCTCAATTTGAAGAAAGCATTTCTTCTAGTTTCCAAGGGATTGGTGCAGAAATCCAAGAACGCAACGGATTTATTTCCGTCGTTTCACCAATTAAAAATTCACCAGCTGAAAAAGCAGGTATTCTTCCAAATGATCAAATTATCGCGGTAGATGGTGAAAGTATTCAAGGAATGAGTGCTTCAGAAGCAGTACTTCTGATTCGCGGAGAAAAAGGAACATCTGTCTCTTTAACCATTAAACGTGGTGATATGAGTGATCCAATGGAAATTACAATCGTTCGCGATGAAATTCCAATTGAAACTGTTTATGCGGAATTATTAGAAGACCAAGTTGCCCATATCCAAATTACAAGTTTTTCACAGAACACATATGATGAATTGCTTAAAGCTATTACTGATATGGAAGAAAAGGGTATGAAAGCAATGGTTCTGGATGTCCGACAAAATCCAGGTGGTTTATTAACATCGGCTATTGATATTTCGAATTTGTTTGTGGATGCTGGAAAACCGTTATTCCAAACAAAAGTAAAAGATAAAGATGCTGAAATCTACACAGCTACAAATGGTACGAAAGTTGAAGTGCCTGTCACTCTTTTAATCGATGGTGGTAGTGCATCAGCTTCAGAAATTCTAGCAGGTGCTATGAGCGAATCCGCGGGTACACAATTAATCGGATTGAATACATTCGGTAAAGGTACGGTTCAAACAGCTAATGAATTAAATGATGGCTCCAATATGAAATTTACAACTGCTAAATGGTTAACACCAGAAGGTAACTGGATTCATGAAAAAGGGATTGCTCCAGATATTAAAATTGAATATCCTTCTTATACTCAATTGCCATATTTAGATGCTTCAGTCGAGTTGAAAACAGGCGTTCTTTCGGATCAAGTAAAAGCAGCAGAAGAAATGCTTGTTGCTATTGGCATTGATACTGGGAAGGTAGATGGATTATTTGATGAGCAGACTGAAACAGCCATCAAACAAATTCAAAAAGAGAATGAGCTTGAAGAAACAGGTATCTTAACAGGTGACACAACATATGCCTTAATGGATCGCTTACGCGTTAAAATTGAAAAAGAAGATCCGCAGTTGCTCAAAGCAAAAGAATTATTAATGAAAGAATTAGCTAAATAATTTGAAGCTGGCCTGTACAATAGGCCAGCTTTTTTCCTAGGATTTTATAGTGAAAGGAAGATGCTTTTTATGAAAGATGTATATTTACTAAGTGGATTTTTAGGGAGTGGCAAAACCTCTTTATTAACAGACATCATACGTCAATTTAAAGAAAACGGGCTAAAGCCTGCTGTTATTATGAATGAATTAGGAAAACTTCCGTTCGACTCACAATCAGTGGAAGACGATGTCCCATTAAAAGAAATGTTAGAAGGGTGTATTTGTTGCACGGGTTCTGAGAAAACGGAAGCTCAGTTACAAACTTTATTAACTGGTGAAACATTTGATGTGTTGTTAATAGAAACAACAGGAGCTGCACATCCAGTTGAAGCATTAGACGCGGTTTATTCTCCTCTATTCGCAAAGGAACTCAATGTGAAGGGAATTGTTACTGTCGTTGATAGTAAACTTTGGCTAGATCGTGAAAAACTTTCACCTCAAATGCGTTCTTTATTCTTAGAACAAATTCGGCATTCACATCTTTTGTTAGCCAATAAAATGGATTTATTAACAGATGGCGAACAGGCAAAAGTCGTTTTTGAGCTGCAAAGTTTTAATTCAACGGCAACACTGATTCAAACTTCACATGCTAAGTGTCCTCTATCTTATTTAGAAAAAATGAATGGCACGATTACTGAACATCAAATAGTGCCAACTCAAATAGGAAAAGATCTATCACTTTCAACGCGACTTGTTACTTTTAAACACCCAGTTGTCCAAGATCAGTTTGAAGATTGGTTAAGAACGTTACCTTCCACAGTTTTTCGAATGAAAGGTTACGTTCCAATAGAAGGAATTAAAAATCCTATGTTGTTCCAGTACTCTTATGGGATGGTGCAATGGCTGCCTGAATTTGTGAAAATGGATCCTTCAATTGTTATTATTGGAGAACAAATATCTGAACTCAAAGTTCCTGGAAGTGAGTGAACGGGAATGAAAAGTTTAATAGTAGCTTATCAAACGCTCTTTCCATTTCGAGGTGCTACACAAACAATTAGTTCTTTGAATGACCTTGAATCTATCATTAAGACTGAATTGCTTGATGAATTAACACACCCACGAGTAAGGAAAAATTCATCCGAAAAATTACAACTCGCTTTCTTACGAATTGAAGAAAGTAGCTTAGCTGAACAAGAGAAAACGAGTCTGAAAGCGTTTTACGAAGAAGTTTTTAATAACGTCAATACCTTTTAAGATGAAGTTTATGGGAAATTCTCTAATACTACATATTTATTTGCTCTAGAAAACCTTATGTACCATACCTTTTCAATTCCGATGGACACATTGGAAATGATTAGGTATTTTTTTATGAGAATTAACAGATAAGCTAGTTTGCGAGGAGGGATACAACATGAAAAAAATGTTAATCGGTTTAACAATGGGAACAATGGTTTTCTCATTAGGTCAAGCTACATCAGCAGAAGCATCATTTTCATCTAATACACCTACTTGTAACACTGAGGTGAAATATGACTGGTCAACTAGTAATAAAAATATAGAGTTTGATTCTGCCACGCAAAAACAACTAGTCGAGCAAATTAATGCTCAATTGGCAGCTAACGGATTCAAACAAACAATAGATTTCAAAGCACCACAAAAAGCAGCTGCGCCTGCTAAAAAAGAGGCAACTCAACCGGTGGCACAAAAGCCAGCCGAAGCAGCAAAACCTGCAGCGAAAGCAACTGCTGCACAGCCGGTAGCACCAACACCCGCTCCAACACAAACTGCTAAGCCAGCAGAAACGCAACAACCAGCTGCAACACCTGCAGCAGATGCTTCAATTTCTTCAATTGAACAACAAGTTTTAAACTTAACAAATCAAGAGCGTGCGAAAGAAGGTTTAAAACCTCTTTCTACTGATTCAGCATTGATGGACTCGGCTCGTGCAAAATCTTCAGATATGAGTAACAATAATTATTTCTCTCATACGAGTCCAACATTAGGTTCACCATTCGATCAAATGAAAGCAAAAGGTATTCAATACAAAGCCGCAGCTGAAAATATCGCAATGGGACAAAGAACAGCTGCTGAAGTTGTAAAAGGATGGATGGAATCACCAGGTCATAGAGCTAATATCATGAACGGTAATTTTACACACATCGGAATTGGTTATGATGCAGAAGGACATTACTGGACACAACAATTCATTCAAAAATAAGTATTTAGACCATCTCATTTCGGTGAGATGGTCTTTTCATATATATACATAGTTTTTAGTTTAAATAAAGCTTAAATCTCCCATACTCAAAAGATGAGGAGGGGAATTTATGGAAGCGTATAATAAGCTCGCACCATATATCAAAACATTATTTAATGATTCTGCCGATTTAATTGTTCGACCCCTCGATTGGCCAGAAGGGGAAGCTATTTTATGTCAATATTCAGTCTTAGCTAATCAACGAGCAGTAAATGAACAAATTGATACACTTTCTCAGAAGTTTCAAGAAGGTCATTCCAATTGGGGGGAATCTTCCAGTTCAACGATCGAAGTATTTCATGCTACAAAACTAGTGGAATACGTGAGCAAAGGTGAATCGGTCGTATTATTTAGTGAAACCAACTTATTATTAAGAATCAATTTGCCTAGTAATACAAACAGATCCGTTATGGAACCTGATAGCGAACATATCATTCAGGGTGCACATGACGGTTTTGTTGAAAATATGGATATCAATATTGCATTGGTACGAAAAAGACTTAGTATTCCTGATTTAGTCGTAAAGAAAATGATTATTAGTCAGTCTTCAAATTCACCTATAACTTATATGTACATAAAATCGAAAGTAAACCAAGTCACCTTAGATGAGATAGAATACCGATTAAGAAAAATTGAAACGGAATATCTTTTTAGCTCTGGCCAACTAGCAGATTTTTTAGAAGATACGGTTTGGTCACCATTTCCACAATTAATGACGACTGAGCGTCCAGATAAAGTTGCAACAAATTTAATGGAGGGCAGGGTAGTATTGATGTTAGACAATACACCAACCGTATTACTAGGTCCTATTACTTTTGCATCGTATTTTCAATCACCAGATGATTTTAATGGACGTGTTTTAGTTGGTTCTTTTTATCGGATATTAAGGATTGTAAGCTTTTTGACAGCCATTTTTTTACCTGCCTTTTATATTGCGATCGTAAGTTTTCATTATGAAGTACTTCCATATGAGCTTAGCAAAACGGTGAAAATAGCTGTTAATGAAATACCTTATCGTCCTTTTATAGAAGCAATGATATTAGAGATAACAATTGAATTAATTCGAGAAGCAAGTATTCGTTTACCTAGTCCGATTGGGCAAACAATCGGTATTGTAGGAGGATTAGTTATTGGGGATGCTATCGTTAGTGCCGGACTAGTTTCAAATGTTATGGTAATCGTCGTTGCATTAACAGCTATTTCAAGCTTTGTTATACCTTCTATTGAAATGAATACAACGATTCGTTTACTACGATACCCATTCATGCTTGCTGCTACTGTTCTTGGCTTTTTTGGTATTGTTATTGGAACGATCGTTTTATTTATTCATCTCATTAACTTACGTTCATTCAAACAACCCTATTTTTATCCAATTGTTCCTTTTAGACCAAAAGTATTTAAAGACGTTTTTTTGAGACTTCCTTTTACCAAACCACACAATCAGACAACTTCATTTAGTCCAAAAGAACCTGTGGAAGAATCGGGTGAATCTAAAAAATGAAATTTTCTCTATCCAAAAATCAATTTTTTATATTTTTATTTATTGTTCAAACAGGATCTATTTCAATCGCATTTCAAACTCCAATAATTAAAGCTGCCGAACAGGACGCGTGGATTGTTTTTATTGTTGCACTTCTAATACAATTTTTCCTTCTTGTTCTATATGAAAGATATTATAAGCACTTTGTCTTGAATCGGTTTTTAAAATGGGTGTACTCAATTTATATAATGCTGATATTAGTAATATTTGTTGCAAATATTGAAAAATCACTTTCCGTATGGGTTTTTCAAAACACTCCACCCTATGTCATGGTTGCCATTATCGTTGCGACTTCATTATATGCGAACTTGAGTAAACCTGAATCAGTTGTTAATTTAGGTGTATTATTAATTCCGTTGTTGCCGGTAGTTTTTATGTTTTTGTTTTTAGCCACGCCTGACTTAATATGGACCAATCTCTTTCCAATGGGTAATATTTCGACAAAGGAATGGATGAATGGTTTAAGGGAAGCAAATCTTGCATTTGTCGGGTCAGAGATGTACTTAATCTATCGTGGGTATTTGTTGAATACAGAGAAAATATTTATGAAAACAATTGGGAAATATATATTATTTATTGGAAGTTGTTATTTAATTACAGTTTTATTTACCATCATGTTTTTTTCACTAGCTGAAATAGCAATAGTTCCAGAACCGATTGTATATATATTAAAATCTCAAGAAGTTCAGTTTATTGAAAGGCTTGATTTGTTTTTTATCATAATTTGGATGACGTGGAGCGTTATTACGGTTATATATCTCGTTTTTACAGTGCTTTTATTATTTAATATGAAGAGAACAAAAAAAGGTATCCGTTCAGTAGTCGGGATTCATGTAATATTGTTTACCATTCCATTGGTTATTATATGGAAAGATTTATTCAAAATCGGCTATGAGATTCTCATGTACGGATATTTTATTTTTGCTTTTATCGTTCCTTTCTTCGTGATCATCATAAATGCATGGAGGTCAAAAGATGCTCAAAAAACTTAGTTGTTTCTTCTGTATCCTGTTATTAAGTGGTTGTTGGGATGAACGACAATATAAAGATTTTGCACTAGCTTCAATGGTTGGACACGATGGACAAGCTAATGACTTAATATCTTATTTTTCTGTACCGGTCATTAACGGAGAGGAATTGAGTTCAATCATTGTAAAAGGTGATGGACGTTCAACTCGTGAAGTAAGGATACATGCGAATTCAAACACGCCACAAAATCTAGATGTCTCGAAGTTATCAGTTCTATTTTATACAGATGAGACTCTCAAAACAGATTTCTATCAATTTTTAGATGTTTATTTTCGCACCGCACATAATCGATTAAGTACTCTTGTTGGGATGACAGAAGGTTCTACTAAACCTTTTTTAGAAATAGGAAATGCTGAAAATAAAGATGCTGGTGCTTACTATGACGATTTTATAAAAGGTCTGGCACAATCATCCATCTATCCTGAAACAGATTTACAAACAATATGCACAATCCTTTTTGACGACGGAATGGACCTCACTTTACCTTACTTTGGTATCAATGAAGAGGAAAATACACCTGAAACCTTAGGTGTAGCTCTTTTTAACGGTAAAATATATTCGGGCACTTTTTTAAATGTTAATCAAGCCAAATTATTAACTATACTAAAAGATGAAATCGGTAAGTATACAAATCTTACGTATATTTATGAAGGACTCCCAGTATCCATTGAAGTTAAAAGAGTGCATAGAAAGTGGGATTTCAGTCATCTCGAAAAGTCTGGGAAGGTGAGTATGTCTTATGATTTGATTATAGACGTCCAAGAATTTTCAGCGGATCATTTAGAGGATGATAAAAAGAGAAGTGAAATTGAAAAATTCCTATCGAAAAGACTTAAAGAGGACACAATGGAAATGTTTGAGGTTCTTCAGGAAACGAAAAGTGATCCATTAGGAATAGGTAGAAGAGTTAGAGCATTTCATCCAAAGGTTTGGGAAAAAGGGAAATGGGCTGACTTATTTAGTGAATTAACACTTGATATTAAGTATGATGTTCAAATTAAACGAACAGGTATCTTATTTTAATCGTTCGATCAGAAAAAGGGTTAATATGGATATTCAGATGATATGGAACACATACACAAATGAATTGTGTTCCATTTTGATTGTAGATAAAGAAAAGAAGGACGTGTCTAAAGCTTATGTTATTCCCCTCGGAATCGCCGTCTCTATTCCAAGTTTAAATCCCTAAAAGGATAATACACTTTTAAGTATTTCACACACTGTATAGTGGATTTTTTCTGTATGATATTTAGTCTCATAGTAGTTTGTATGACTCAATAAACTAGGAAAGTGGTCGGCTATTTCTGAAGAGTCCTGCGGAATAACGAAAGGCGCAAGACCCCACAGGTTTGCTGTCAAAGACAGCTTAACCGAGGAGGCTAGCGTTTCGTCCGCGGAAAGCGAAAGAAATAGCCGACCACCATCATGTTCAATCAGGTGCAAATAGAGAAAAATCGAAACTGTTACTTATATCTACAGTAAGAAAGGAACACAATCTCAAATGGATTGTGTTCCTTTTCTTTGAATTTTAATTAATCTATAAGATAGTGTAATGGCTCCTGCAGTTAAACCAACGATTAACCCAATCCAATAACCAAATGGACCAAATTCCGTGAATTTTGATAAAAGGTATCCAACAGGCAATCCAATTACCCAATATGAAATAATTGCCATAATAAATGTTACATTTACATCCTTATAACCTCTTAATGACCCTTGGACTGGAGCTTGAATAGCATCAGATAACTGGAATAAAGCAGCAAATATAAAGAAGTGAATGGTTAATTTAATGACCTCTTTATCCGTAGTGTAAAGAGATGCGATTTGTTCTCGGAAGAAAAATAAGACACAAGCTGAGAAAAAGCTAAAAATGATGGCAGTACCAACACTCAGCCAACTATAAGTTCGAGCATCGCGTAATCTTTTTGCACCCACTTCATAGCCAACCAATACTGTTGCACCAATAGAAATACTAAGTGGAACCATATATAACAAAGATGTGAAATTTAGTGCAATTTGATGGGCAGATATCACAGCTGTGCTATATGTAGCCATCATCAACGTAACTGCAGAAAAAATACTCGTTTCTGCAAAAATAGATAAGCCAATCGGAATTCCAATTTTGCTGATTTCAAGCCATTTTGAAAACTGAGCAGTTGTCCAATTTTTAAATAGCTCATATTCTTTAAATGGTTCAAGTCTATGCGCAATGAAAACTGCGATGAAAAAGATGAGCCAATACGTAATAGCAGATGCGTATCCAGCCCCAGCTCCTCCTAATTCAGGAAAACCAAAGGCACCGAAAATAAGTAAATAGTTAAAACATATATTAATAGGAGCCGAAAGCAAGCTTATAATCATCGTAATCCTTGTTTTCCCAAGAGCATCCATATAGGAACGAATAACCGTATACGCAAAAAGTGGAATGATACCGATCAGCATAGCAGTTAAATAAGACTTGGCCACATCATGAACTCGCGCTTCCAAATCCATCACATTTAATAAGGGATTGATTGAAAATAATAAAATGATAATGACAACAATGGAAAGTGCTAAAGATAGGAATAATCCTTGCTGGACAATTGTTTTCACTTCATTTTTTTTCTTTGATCCAACTAAATGAGCTACAAGTGGCGTGGTTGCTAACAGAATTCCAGCTAAACCAGTGTAAATCGGAACCCAAAATGATGAACCAACGGCTACACCGGCTAAATCTTCACTACCATATCGACTGGCCATTAAAATATCGAAAAAGGATACTAAATATAGGGAAACCTGGGTTATCAATATTGGAACAACAATTTTAATTAATAAAGCCCATTTTTCTTTTATTTGTGTCGTTTCATGCATATGTTTTCACCAAGATTCTCAAAAAATTTCCTTAAGTATAGCATTTATTCATCCGTCTGTATTAAGTCAGAATATTCTACCTCCACAAACCGATTATCTCCTTTACACTTTTATTTCATTGCTTGAAAACGTATATGTAACACATGGAAATAGTGTATATTATGTAAAGGAATGAAACGTTTTTTAAATAAACAATAGAGATTCTTGTAAATTAAAATCGATAGGAGAAAATGAATGAAGAAAAAAACAATTGTATTAACTGGTGGGGGAACAGCTGGTCATGTTTCGCTTAATCAAGCCATCATACCAACCTTAGAAAAAGAGAATTATGACATTCATTATATTGGTTCAAAAGAAGGAATTGAAAATGAAATTATCCGTGATGCATTTCCTCATATTCAATACCATGCGATTTCAAGTGGGAAATTACGAAGATACGCATCCATTAAGAATTTTACAGATCCCATTCGTGTAGCAAAAGGCCTTTTACAATCATTGGTCATTTTAAAGAAAGTTAAACCTTCTGTCATCTTTTCAAAAGGTGGTTTCGTGTCAGTTCCAGTTGTCATCGCAGGAAAACTCGCTAATATCCCAGTGGTTATTCATGAGTCTGATGTTTCACCTGGTTTAGCAAACAAAATTGCGATTCCATTTGCTCATCACATTTTTTCCATTTTTCCTGAGACATTAAAACATTTGCCTAAAGAAAAATCTAGTTGTTCAGGATCCATCATTCGTTCTCAGTTATTTGAAGGGAATAAACAAGCTGGACTACAAAAATGTGATTTTTCTGGGTTTAAGCCCGTCATATTAATTATGGGGGGAAGCCAAGGGTCATCTGTGATAAATGACGCAATACGAAATAATCTTCCGCACCTATTAATGTCGTATGACGTTATTCACTTATGTGGAAAAGGGAAAAAAGATAGTGCATTAGAAGGTACAAAAGGATACAAACAGTTCGAATATGTGACGGATGAACTTCCTGATTTACTGCATGCTTCTGACTTAATTATTTCTCGGGCAGGTTCTAATTCAATCTTTGAATTTATGGCTTTAAATAAACCAATGTTACTAATCCCGCTTTCAAAACAAAAAAGTAGGGGAGATCAAATCCTGAATGCAAATTTATTTAAAAAGAATGAGTGGGCATTAGTTCTTGAAGAAGAAGATGTTACGACAGAGTCCTTACTAGCTTCTATTTCTCATTTAGCAACTCAAGCACCTCATTTGAAAGCGAAGATGGACGAAGCAGAGATGCCAAAAACACCTGAAGAAATGGTTAAAATTATTACTTCATATTCTGTTTGAGATAAAGATTTGTTAATGGTGATTTAAAAACTCTATTTGGGTTCCAAAAATTCGGTAACTACTATTTTTTGGTTCACTCGTCATCTCGATTTGAAATAGCCATTAATAATGTAAACTCTTAAAAAGAAAAACCGCTAAAGCATTTTGCTTTAGCGGTTTGTTTGTATTTACATGGCTTGTTCTTCTTCTTCAGCAAACCTTGCAGCTGCTGTAGAAAGATAAAACAAATCTTTTGGGATTTGGTATAACTCGTATTGCGGAACACCTGAATTAATTTCCGCTAATAATACGGGATGAGTGTCATTTGCTTTCATCGTATAGGCTAATTTTTCAGCAGCACGAATTGACTTTTCATTTTTAGCATTAATTCTTAGAAATACGGTATTAATATTATGCTGATAAAACAATTCTTCTAAGAATAGATTTTTTGCTTTTTGGTTAAACCCTTTCCCTTGAAAAGGCTGACCAATCCAAGTTCCAAGAAAACCAGCTTGATCTTGAATGTCGTATAAATTGATCGTACCAATAGGTTGACCATAGTCATCGGTAATCGTACGCGAGATAACCTCGCCTCGTTCTTCTTCTTCCATCAATTGTTTCGTCATAAACATAAATTCTTCAGCAGAATTAGCTTTTTGACGTACGTAAGGGAAGACAGATGGGTGCGATAAATACTCGAATAAGTGACCACATTCGTGTAATTCACGTCGTTTAATCATGTTGAACGCCTCCGTAACGGGGCAGGTCAAGAGAGAATTCAAGCCCTAGCCCCTCGAAATTTTTCATTTTGTATTGCATAAAAAATTCCGGGGTGGGAATCGAACCCACTAGGACCAGACGTATTGCTGGTGGCGCACCATTTGCCTTCCCTAACGATCTATTTGACGATAAATCGTTATATGAAATTGTTTGCTTTATTACTATACTAACTTTTTAACAAAATGCAAAGAAAAAATTACGTAAAATTTGTGTAATTTTTGTTACAAAATAAACGCTTAAAATTCGTTGTTTAGTTGTCACCACTTGCGTTTACATTTATCATATAGTAATAGGGTAAATGGAGGAGATTTTATGGAATTATTATTCCAAAAAGTACACGGTTCAGGTAACACTTTTTACTTGCATGAAGAGCAAGAGAATACGCAATATGATTGGCCAAATCTAGCCATTACTATTTGCGATCCAACGAACGAAAAGGGTGCAGATGGAATCTTAGTTGTGTCAAAATCAGTACATGCTGATTTTAAAATGCGCGTATTTAATTCAGATGGTTCTGAAGCCTCAATGTGCGGAAACGGTTTAAGATGTGTGGCGAGGTATGTTTTAGAAAAATCACAAAATAGTCGCGCCATAATCGAAACCATGAAAGTAGATTTATTGGTACAAAACGAAACTGCTATTTTCAATGATATTCCTACTTATTCAGTACAAATATCTCCAGTGTCATTTGATTTGTCAACTTTACATATGAACTATAACAATCAAGAATCAATGATCAACCAAATTGTTCCTGAATTTGCAGATGATATACATTTCACGGCGGTTTCAATACCAAATCCACATTTAATAGGAATTGTTCCTATACAGTATATTGAAAACTTAGAGCATCAAGAACAACTTGCGACATATTTAAATAGCGTAAATCCATATTTTTCTGACGGCGTAAATGTAAGCTATGTCCATCCTGTAAATGAAACAAGTATTTTTGTCCGAACGTTTGAAAGAGGGGTTGGATTTACGAATGCTTGCGGTACGGCGATGAGTGCATCTGCATTAGTGGCAACAGAAATAGATTTACTTCCTAAAGGTGATGTAACGGTATACAATCCTGGTGGCTTTGTTAAATGTGTGATTGACAAAAAGCAAGATCAACATGAAGTTACATTAATCGGTAATGCAACTATAATTGGCACCTTTATTGGTGAGTATGATAAAAACAACGTTTTTAAATGGATCGAAAAGACGAATCATTTAGAAGAAGTAGCCGACTATCAAAAACTGACTGAATACGCTTCAAATCAAGTTAAAGAAAACTGGTCGTAAATTTAAACGACCAGAGGGGGTGATACCATGAATGTTCCTTTTTTCTCGAAAACACAATTCGATTTATTATATGGAAACTCGAAGGATTTGGTTTTTTTCTTACGACAAGATGACCAAACTTTTCGCTATATCTATGTAAATCCTAGTGCACGACTTATTTTCAAAGAATGTCCCATAAACCGTTTATTGCAGGAAATGGTATCTACTGAACATTTGAATGATATTCAATCAAATTATTTGAAAGCTATTGATGAACAGGTCGAAACGACTTTTCAAGACTTCTTTTTATTCTCAGATGTGCAATTAGTCAATGAAACAACTGTCAAGCCCATTTTGTTTGAAGGCCAACAATATATTTTAGCTATGACAAAGGAAGTGTCTGTAGAAAAAGAAATAGAAGAGAAGTATGCCTTTATGCAATCTTTATTATCAATGACCGTTGATCCAACCATTGTGGTTACAAATGAAGGCAAAATTTTTGATATGAATCCAAAATTTGAAGATGTTTTCGGCTACACACTAAAAGATTGGCGTGGTAAGCATTATTTAAATTTGCCTTTCATTCCAAGTGATGAGAGAAATTCAGTTGAGAGTCATGTGGAATCTAATCTTAAAGGTGAAGCAAAGTCATCTGTATTAGTTAAAAGAATGAAATCATCAGGTGATGTAGGTACATTTTTAGTTAGTTATTCACCAATTCGCAAAGATGGACAAGTAGTCGCGATGTATATTTTGTTGCAAGAAGTCTCGGATGAACTAGAATTAAAGGAAAGTTTAAGAAATACCAGACATATTCTTGAAAGCTATAAGCGAGCAATTAGTACGGCTGCAATGGTCATTATGATTAATCCTAGTGGTCAGATTGACTATGTGAATGAATTATTCGTAGACGTAACTGGATATAAACGAGATGAAATTATTGGAAAACCCTTTCAAACGTTAAATACAAATCGCCAGGGATCAGATTTCTTAAATACGCTATGGGATACTTTGCTTTCTGAAAAAATATGGCGCGGAGAAATGAGAAATCAAACGAAATTCGGTTCAGTGTATTGGGGAGATACAACTGTCATCCCCTTATTTAATGAACATAACGTATTAGAAAATATTCTTGTTTTTCAGTTTGATATTACGGACAAAAAGAGTGTCATGACAGAACTTCGGAACATTGAAAAAACGTTTAAGTTGATTACCGAAAATACGAATGATCTAATCGCAATTACGAGTGATGATGGAATGGTTCTGTATACTTCGCCATCACATGATAAGCTGCTTTCTTTCGACAATGAACAAATGTTAGGCAGATTCTATTCCGAAATGGTCGCAGAAGAAGATCAGCACTTGTGGAATGAAGAATTGTTCGAACGATTAAATTCTGGGGAAGAAATGCGTTTTGAAATGCGATTAAAAAGAACAAATGGCGAACTGATTTGGACAGAGACATCTATTATTGCTGTACAAGACGCTGACCGTGAAAAAGTATTCCAACATGTCATTGTGTCTAGAGAGATATCTGAGCGGAAGAAGCTTGAAGAAAGACTCCGTTTTATGGCTTATCATGATAATTTAACGCAGCTTCCTAACAGGAGTTTTTTGTTAAAAGAATTTCCTGAGTTAGTCCAAAAAGCAGATCAACTTGAATCTTCGATTGCCGTTTTATATTTAGATGGGGATGATTTCAAATCAGTAAATGACGAGTTTGGTCATGATATTGGAGATGAATTCATTCGTCACTTTGGAATAGCTCTTCAAGCAAGTGTGAGAACAGAAGACCTAGTCGCACGAATTGGTGGCGATGAATTTGTTATTTTGATTAATAATGTATCTAAAACTCAAGAAGAGCGAAAATTGCAGATAACTTCTATTATTGATCGTATACAAACATCGTTAAAAGAAGGATGGAAAATAAAGAACACATCCTTTACACCAACGTCTTCGATCGGAATCGCATTTTATCCCGAACACGGTGCAACAATTGATGAGCTTTTAGAAAAAGCAGATGTTGCTCTATACGAAGTGAAGAGATTAGGGAAAAATCAATATTTAATTTTTGACGAATATCAATAATAAAACCGTGCCGATATTCGGAGCGGTTTTTTATTCATATTCCTATTCACTTAGGGGGTGACGATGTGAAACCACGCATTTTATTGGTCGAAGATGAACAATCCATCGCGCGATTCATTGAACTTGAGTTGCAACATGAGGGATTTGACGTTGTCCACCATAGTAATGGTCGACTTGGATTAGATTCCGCAAAAACGGAGAAATTCGATGTAATCTTATTGGACGTCATGTTGCCTGAGCTAAATGGAATAGAAGTATGCAGACGAATTCGAAGTTTTTCAAATGTTCCTATCCTATTAATTACAGCGAGAGATGCGGTTTTAAATAGAGTAGCCGGATTGGATGCCGGAGCTGATGATTATATTATCAAACCCTTTGCCATAGAAGAACTATTAGCTAGAATACGTGCTGCACTGAGAAGAACTGCGATTGAGCACAAGGAAGAAAATAAGTTGATTTTTAAAGAAATTGAGATAGATACAGTTGCTCACGTTGTCTCCGTAAACAGTCAAACTGTTGAACTAACAAAAACAGAATATGATCTGCTAGCATACCTGGTAGATCAAAAAAATCGTGTGCTTTCCCGTGACTTAATTCTTGAAAATGTATGGGGTTATTTAGCTGATATAGAAACCAATGTCGTTGATGTATATATCCGACACTTACGTTCTAAATTGCCTAAGCAAACGGCTAAATATATTGAAACCGTCAGAGGGGTCGGATACGTGATGAGAGAATGAACATCCTCCATAAATATAAACAGTATGTCTTGTCCCTTTCATTAAAGAAAAAATGGACAATTGGTTCAGCTAGTGTGATTTTTTTAAGCTTTGCATTAATGAGCATGGTTCTCTTTCTTGCTTTACATGGGTGGCTGTATCAACAAGAAGAACAAGAAGTAAAAAGAACGATGCAAGACCTGACTACATTCTTTGAAACTCAAGGACTTTCATTAACGATACAAGACATTCAAGCAAACAAAGGGCTAATGAATTCAATCGTAGATAAAGATCAAACGGTACGCTTATTAAATGTGGATGGTATTGAAATTGTTCGGATTAATAATACATCGACTTTTCCGCCATTTGATCATGCAATTGTTCCTAGGACGGGCTATAAAATTAATACCGATGAGTCAGAATTTATATCTGCTACTGGTCAATTACGGTTAGGTCGTTTTGATGGTTATGTACAACTTATTCATCCGCTTAATGCCTTTAAGTCAACCATGTCATACATATTGACTGCCATGATTTTATTTGGCATTGGTGCTCTACTCCTTTCCGGGTGGATCGGTTATACACTAGCTAATTATCTGCTAAAACCTTTAAGAGAACTAAAAGAAACAATGGTAAATGTGAATCAATTTGGTTTTGTGCGCGAAGTTCAACTCTCTTACAGAGAGAAGGATGAGATTGGCGACCTAATTTCCGTATACGAATCGATGATGAATAAGCTCAAAGTATCTTTTGAACAGCAGCAGCAGTTTATGGCTGATGCATCTCACGAATTGCGAACACCTATACAGGTTGTAGAAGGGCATCTTGCTTTATTAAATCGGTGGGGGAAATCAGATTCGAAAATATTAGATGAGTCGTTACAAACGTCTTTAGCTGAAACCAAAAAAATGAAACAGTTAATTGATGAAATGCTGGAGCTTGCTCGTGGTCAACAGCTAAAGGAGTATCCGCCAATAAATATTAAACTAGAAACTGATGAAGTAATTGGTGAAATGGTTCAACTATTTCCAAGTGCACATATTCAGCATGCCGATTTTGAGTTAAAAGCGTTACAGGTTCGAATTTCACCAAATTCATATCAACAAATTATGAGGAACATTTTAACGAATGCCATTCGCTATAGTAAGGAACCAGCCAAAATTACGATTTATTATGAGACAAACTCAGAAGAAGTAATGGTTCATGTAAAAGATGAAGGCATTGGAATGACGAAAGAACAATTACTACAGATCTTTAATCGTTTCTATCGCGTTGAGTCTGCTCGATCTAGAGATTCTGGGGGAAGCGGTTTAGGTTTAAGTATTGTAAAAATGCTTGTCGAAAATGTGCAAGGTAACGTTATAGTTAAAAGTGAAGAAGGAGTGGGAACAACTTTCACTGTGATTTTCCCCTTAGCTAGGAACTGAAATCTTGTGAATTGAACGCTTTATTTCGACATTATGAAAAAGTTTGCTTTATTTGAATAAAACCCATTGTATTTTCTATGGATAGTAGTAAGATTGAAATGGAAAAAATGTTCTTCTTATGCGTTAAGAAGCAATCCTTTGATAAGAAGGAGTAACGTGATAAAATAAGATGGATTGTATAAAAGAGAAATAGGAAATGCCGCTTGGCAAAAGTTGGAGGGTTTTCTAAATGTTAAAAAACGGGACACCGAACGGGTCACCATGGGCTAAACTTTCTGGTCCGAATTTAGGTTATATGTTAGAAATGTATGATTTGTACCTCGAATCACCTGAGTTAGTAGAGGCAGATCTTGCTGAATTATTTAAACAATATGGTGCACCGTCAGCAATTACTGAAAATGCTGTCGATTTTTCTGCGTCTAAACATATTGATGAAAACAATTTTGGGAAAGTCCTTGCAGCCGTTCAATTAGCTGATGCTATACGTGCTCATGGTCATTTAGCAGCGGACATTTATCCATTAAACGATCGTCCGAAAGATTCTACGAGATTGGATCCATCTTCATATGGCTTAACTGAAGCAGACCTTAAAGAAGTGCCAGCTTCTTTGTTAATGAAAAATCCTCATAACCTCAAAAATGGTTTAGAAGTGATTGAACATCTAAAATCTTTCTACACAGATAAGATTGCGTATGAGTTTGCTCACATTATTAATTCGCAAGAACGTCAATGGATTCAATCAAAAATTGAATCATCATCAATGAAATTAAAATTATCATCTGAAGAACGTAAAGACCTACTTAACCGTTTATCTGAAATAGAAGGCTTCGAGAAATTTATTCACCGTACATTTGTAGGTGCTAAACGTTTCTCAATTGAAGGTCTTGATACGCTAGTTGTCTTATTAGACGAGCTAGTACGTCAATCAGAAAAACAACAAACGAAAGAAATCTTAATCGGGATGGCACACCGCGGACGTCTTAATGTACTTACGCATGTGGTAAACAAACCGTATGACATGATGTTTGCTGATTTTGCGCATGTCCCAAATGATTCATTTTTGCCGAAAGATAACTCTTTGCAAATTACAAAGGGTTGGTTTGGTGATGTTAAATATCATATGGGTGCTACCCATACTGCTAAGTCAGGTTTAAAAGTTAAATTAGCTTATAATCCTTCACACTTAGAAGTAGTGAGTCCAATCGTAACTGGTCTTACAAGAGCTGCTCAAGAAGAAACTGCAGAAACTGGAGTACCTGTTCAAAATCCTAAATCTGCATATGCTGTTTTAATTCATGGAGATGCTGCTTTCCCAGGTCAAGGGGTAGTAACAGAAACGTTAAACTATAGTAGAGTTCGTGGATTCCAAACAGGTGGGTCAATCCATATTATTGCTAACAATATGATTGGATTTACAACTGAGTATTATGATTCACGTTCAACTCATTACTCATCAGATCCTGCAAAAGGGTTCGAAGTTCCAGTCATTCATGTAAATGCGGACGATGTTGAATCTGTTATTGCAGTTGCTCGTTTAGCATTCGAATATCGTGAACAATTTGGGAAAGACATTTTAATCGATTTAATCGGCTACCGTCGATTTGGTCACAATGAAATGGATGAACCTTTAGTTACAAACCCAACAATGTATCATGCAATTCATAAACATCCTACTGTTCGAGAATTGTACGGTAAGCAATTAGTGTCTGATCAAGTATTAGCTGATCAAGATGTAAAAGACCTTGAAAAAGACATTCAAAAGACACTACAAGATGCTTATGACCGAGTGAAAGAAGTTCCTGAAGCGGAACATCAAGAAATCGTCATTCCTGAAGTGGTTTTAAATGGATACCCAGAAGTGCCGACTGGCGTCAAAGAAGAAACTTTAGTGAAAATGAATGCAGAGCTATTGTCTTGGCCAAATGAATTTTCAGCATTCAAAAAGCTAGAAAAAATCTTAAAACGTCGCGAAGAGCCTTTTAAAGGTAAAGGGAAAATTGATTGGGCCCATGCAGAAACACTAGCACTTGGAACAATCCTGCAAGATGGAAATCCTATTCGTATGACAGGTCAAGATGCTCAACGTGGAACATTCGCACATAGACATCTAGTTTTACATGATGAAAAAACGGGAGCGGAATTAGTTCCTCTTCATCATATTTCTGATTCGAAGGCTTCCTTTGTTGTTTACAATAGTCCTTTAACTGAATCTGCCGTTCTTGGATTTGAATTTGGTTATAATTTAGAAAATGAAAAAGCATTAGTTATTTGGGAAGCTCAATATGGAGATTTCGCGAATATGGCACAAGTCATGTTTGACCAATTTATATCGGCTAGCCGAGCTAAATGGGGACAAAAATCTGGATTGGTTATGTTACTTCCTCATGCATATGAAGGACAAGGACCAGAGCATTCAAGTGCACGCTTAGAACGTTATTTACAAATGGCTGGTGAAAATAACTGGACAGTTGCCAACCTATCAAGCGCGGCTAACTATTTCCATATTTTACGTAGACAAGCGAAGATGTTGGGTGATGAGACGATGCGTCCATTAATTATCGTTTCTCCTAAGTCATTATTACGTCATCCATTAGTTGGAGCAGATGTGAATGAGTTAACTACAGGTCAGTTTGAGACGATCTTAGAACAACAAGGTTTAGGTAAACAAGCGAAGAAAGTAGAGCGAATTCTTCTTGCAAGCGGTAAAATGGCAATCGATTTAGCGGACAAAGTAAAAGATGGTAAAGATTTTGATCATCTTCATATGATTCGTGTGGAACAATTGTATCCTTTCCCTTCAGAGAAAATTCAAGCTATTATAGAACGTTTCCCTAATGCGAAGGAAATTGCTTGGGTTCAAGAAGAACCTCAAAATATGGGTTCTTGGACATTCGCGGATCCTTATTTACGAGATCTTGCTGGAAGCAAAGCGGTTAGATACATTGGTCGTGTTAAACGATCTAGTCCTGCTGAAGGTGATGGCGAGACGCATAAAATTGAACAATTACGCATTATAGAAGAGGCTGTTACTCATTAAGAACCAACGACTAGAGGAGGAAATAAATTGGCAGAGATTAAAGTACCAGAATTAGCAGAATCGATTACAGAAGGAACGATCGCTCAGTGGTTAAAACAACCAGGTGATACCGTTGAAAAAGGTGAATTCATCGTTGAGTTAGAAACAGATAAGGTCAATGTTGAAGTGATCTCGGAAGAAGCTGGAGTTGTACAAGAACTTTTAGCAGCTGAAGGGGATACAGTAGAAGTTGGGCAAGTAATTGCCGTTGTTGGTGAAGGAACTGGTAGTGGAACAGCTACTAAAAATCCGGTAGAAGCAGATCCAGCAGAAGCTGATGCTCCTGTGAAAGATGCAGAAGCAGCTCCTAAGAAAGAATCTGCACCTGCTGCACCAATTCAAAGTAAAGAAGAGTCTTCTTCAACTGATCGCACGATTGCAAGTCCCGCTGCTCGTAAACTAGCTCGCGAGAAAGGCATTGATCTACAAAGTGTTTCAACTGTAGATCCTATGGGTCGTGTTCGTGTTCAAGATGTTGATGCTCATTCAAATGCTCCAAAACAAACATCAGCACCAGCTGCACCAAAAGCTCAAGCTCCTGCAAAAGAAGATGACGGCAGAGTGAAACGTGAAAAAATGTCACGCCGTCGTCAAACGATTGCAAATCGCTTATTAGAAGTGAAACAATCTACTGCAATGTTGACTACATTTAACGAAATTGATATGACTAACGTGATGGCTTTACGTTCACGTAAGAAAGATAAGTTCTTTGAAGATCATGATGTTCGTTTAGGATTCATGTCATTCTTCACTAAAGCAGTTACATCTGCTTTAAAAAAATATCCTTATGTTAATGCAGAGCTTGATGGAGACGAAGTATTGTTGAAACAGTTCTATGATATTGGCATCGCTGTATCTACTGAAGAGGGACTTGTTGTTCCAATCGTACGTGACACAGACCGCAAAAACTTCGCTGAAATTGAAGCAAATATCGGGGAATTAGCAAAGAAAGCGCGCGATAAAAAACTTCAAATTTCTGATATGACTGGTGGATCGTTCACAATTACGAATGGTGGAGTGTTTGGATCATTAATGTCAACGCCTATCTTAAATGGTACACAGGTTGGTATTCTTGGTATGCACACAATCCAAAAACGTCCAGTTGCAATTGGTGATGAAGTTCAAATTCGTCCAATGATGTATGTAGCACTTTCTTATGACCATCGTGTAATTGATGGCAAAGACTCGGTTGGCTTCTTGAAAACAGTAAAAGAATTAATTGAAAATCCAGAAGATTTATTACTTGAATCTTAAAATAGTAAAGACAACTTCGAATTTGCGAAGTTGTCTTTTTTTTGTCAAAATGGAGAGAGGAATAAGAAAGTAGTTGAAGACCATGGATTTTTCATTATTAGTAGAGCTCGTTCAAAAATATGGCTACTTTAGTATGTTTCTCTTCAATTGGCTTCTACTTTTTGGATTACCTATCCCTAATGAAGTGGCAGCATCTTTTACAGGGGTTTTAACTGAACTAAATGGCTTTAATGTCATTACTGCATTTATATCTGCTTATTTAGGACTCATTACTGCAACTTTGTTTGCTTTTTCTATTGGAAAGTATTTTGGACCACGATTAATCAATCGTTTAAACCGGACACGTATGCAACGTCCAATTCAAACTTTTAGTGAGTTTTTAGATAAACGAGGAAATTTAGCAATAGGATTTAGCTTTTTTCTACCAGGGATTAGATGGGCTATGCCTTATGTTGTTGGAGCAAATCAAGTTTCTTATAAAACCTTTTTAACCTACGCATTGCCTTCGAGTTTTTTATGGATGATGATTTACTTTCAATTAGGTAGAACATTTCCGTATGCATACGGAATGATTATCGAAAATATTCAGGTGCTACTAATTACTTTAATGGTAGTGATGATTAGTATTCTCCTATTTCGTTATTGGTTCAAACAAAGAAAAGTATAAAAAGGCTTGAGTTAATACTCATGTTCATTTGATAAACCGATTTAGCTTGTTTATACTTAATAAGAGAATTTAGAAAAGAGGTCATATTATGCTTCATAACACATGGAAAGATGCTAAAACAATCAAAACCGTAACCTGTGTACATACAGATGCCAAAAAATATTTAGTATCAAATGTCTTAACCGCAGGCAAAACATACGAAGTGAAAAACGAAACAGATGAATTCATATTTGTTATAGATAATACCGGAAATATCGGCGGCTTTTATAAAGAATATTTCGAATAACCGATGACGACATCATCGGTTTTTCTATTGGAGGAATATTTATGTCCAATCTATTTACTGACGTTCAAAAACAACGAAAGTCAAGAATACATGATGAACTAGATCAAATGTTGATCGGCAATGGAGGATATGTATCACCACTTAAGTACTTGTGGGAAGATATCCTTCTGTCTGTCTCACTACATAAAAATGTTTTGCTAAAAGGACCTTCAGGATCAGGCAAAACAAAAATTGCTGAGTCTATTTCTTTTGAATTTAATCAACCCATGCATAGCATTAATTGTTCTGTCGATTTAGATGCAGAAGCTTTAATCGGCTATAAAACGTTAGTTCAGCAAGATGGAAATACGCAAATTGAATTTGTTGAAGGACCGGTCGTGAAGGCTATGAAAAAAGGCCATATTTTATATATTGATGAAATTAATATGGCCAAACCTGAAACGTTGCCAATTTTACATAGCGTATTGGACCATCGACGTATGTTAACTAACCCGTTTACTGGTGAAGTGATTGTTGCCCATGAAGATTTTACTGTTATTGCCGCAATTAATGAAGGATATATCGGAACTTCACCATTAAATGAAGCATTAAAAAATCGCTTTATTTCTTTTTTAATTCCTTATCTTTCGGGTCAACCGTTAAAAGACCTTTTTGAACGTGAGTTTCCGGCAGCTTCTTTAACACTCATAACATCAATGTTGAATCTATCTGAAGATATTTTCATTCAAGCGAAAAATGGCTTACTAAGTGAGGAAGCAGCATCCATTCGTAGTTTACTGGATGCAACTGAATTAGCACAATATATGGACCCTAAACGTGCGATTCAATATGCCATTGCAGAGAAAATGGAAGATGAAACTGAGAAAGACTTGATTATTGAGCTTGCAAATACTTGGCTGAAGTGAGGTGTCCAGTTTGACATCATTCAACCGATTCATACAATTTAACAATGAAACTATTGATGCAAAAGAAATGATTAAAATGGAGCATTTAGCAAGGGCATTAAGCCAAAATCCATCTTTATCTCTGACTATTCGAAAGTTAATGGAGTTTCAGCCCAAAACGGAAAGTATGTCGTTTAGTCATTTTTGGCAACATCGTGAGACTCATATTCAACATAAGGGACAACTCTCAGATTTGTATTTATTAACTTTGGGTTTTTGGCGACAATTTGATTTAAGCGACTGGGAATTATATAGAGAAAAAGTAGAGCAATCACATCTTAGAGAATTGGCTTTTCAACTATTATTAAGTGCAGAAGAATTTAGACTATCTAATTTAATCAGTAAACAAAGACCTGGCACTATTGAATCATTTGCCATTAGAGAAGAAGTGTATGTAGCTTATCATGAACAGCAGCTTCAAGTGAATTTGAGTAAAGGGTTTTTAAGTGATGCCTTGTACAGTTATTTATATATTTCACTTCGTAAGAAAATTGTTTTTGATAGTGAACTATATCCATCCTATTTTGAGCGGATTTTAGAAAAATGGCACTTTGTATTTGATTCTGCTTCCACTGGTCAGAATGGCAAAATCTGTTTGGATATATTGTATTTTCTTGAAGACATTATTTCCAAAGACCTTATCCATACTTTTATGTCGATACATGAAAATTTAATGGACACAAACTACGCAGAAAAAGCAAAAAACAAAGTTAATCAAGAAGATTCTAAGGAAGATTCGAATTCGGATTCAATCGAAGAGATGTTTAACTCCTGGCATCGAGAAAATGAAAAGGAAAAAGGAAATCATCTTGAATTCGACCTCAATGCTGGAAATAAAGGCAAGGTTAATAATGGTCGGTTTGAAGAAGGCAATGAAACTAACGAAATCCAAAGCGAGGCAGGGACATCTTCGGTTTCAAATAAGAATGAAAAGCAACAAGCAAAAGGAACATCTAATAAAAAATCTGATTTCATAAAACAGTCTGGAGAACGATTTGGTGATGAACATAAGAATGTCACATATGTTGAGAAGAGAATGTCTCTAAACACTCATTTGTCTCAAAAAGAGAAAATTGAAGAAGTTCGGATACAACAAAAACCATATGTGAAATCTTTTATTAAAGAAATTCGAAAACGGATTGAGCAAAAGCAAACAAACAAAAGAACGAACTTATCAATGGGAAGATTAACGACAAAATTAACTACATTGGTAATTGATGATCGTCCAAAACCATTTTATAAAAAGCAAAAACCTGCAATTCCATTAGATGCCGTTTTTGGGCTATTAGTTGATAGTTCGGCATCTATGATGGATAAAATGGATGAAACAAAAAAAGCTGTACTCTTATTTCATGATGTACTGAGAAATTTAGGAATTCGTCATGATATCGTTTCTTATAATGAAGATGCTTATGAAGCTACAGAAAAAGAACAGCCCAATTCGTTTGTTTACTGCCACCAAGTAGAAGATGGAACTATAGACAATGCAGGAGCTATCTATTCTTTAGAAGCTCAAGAAGATAACCGAGATGGATTAGCCATTCGATGGATGTCTGAAAGATTGAAATATCGTTCTGAAAAACATAAATTCATTCTTTTATTTTCCGATGGAGAACCTTCCGCATTTGGTTATGCTGCAAATGGCATTATTGATACAGCTGAAGCTGTCATTGAAGTGGAAAAGAAGGGGATACATTTTCTGCATTTATTTTTAAGTTCAGAAGAACCTATGGAAGAGCAATTACATGTATTTAGAATGATGTTTGGAACAAATACTGCGGTTGCTAAAAATGTTGATGAGTTTACGTCACAAACTCTTCGTTTACTTAGAAGGATGTTATATTTAATTGTTAAGTGATTAGTTAAATCAAGAGAAAAAACCGACCTCAAGTTTGAGGTCGGTTTTCTTTTTCGTTATGCACTATTAATAAGCGTTGTTTTAATTCGTCTTCCATCCTAGCTATTTCTTTTTCAGCAGCTTTTCGTTTCACTCGACCGTCTGCTTGAATGCGGAGAGTTTCTTCGATCGTTTGCAATAGATTTTCTTGCGTTTGTTTCAATGTTTCAATTTCTACGATGCCACGCTCATTTTCTTTAGCAGTTTCTATACTATTCATTTTTAACATTTCAGAGTTTTTCAGAAGTAAATCATTGGTCGTTTTCGTTACTTGTTTTTGAGCTTCAACCGCTTTTAACTGACGATTTAATGTTAAAGCAATTGCAATCTGATTCTTCCAGAGTGGGATAGAAGTCATAATGGAAGACTGAATTTTTTCAGCTAAAGTTTGATTTGTTTGTTGAATCATTCGAATCTGTGGTGCACTTTGAATGGTAATTTGTCTCGATAATTGCAGATCATATAATCTCTTCTCCAGGCGATCTAAGAATTGCGCCATATCATTCACTTCTTGATATGCCATTTGGTCAGAAGATGCCTCAGCTTTTTGACGAAGTGCTGGAATAATTTCATTCACGATTTCATCGCGTTTAATCTCCGCTGCGGCAATATAAATATTGAGTGCTTGGAAATAGGCTTTATTTTGATCATATAATTTGTCTAGCATATGCACATCTTCGATCAAGCCACGTTTTGAATGTTCTAATTGAATACCAATACGGTCAATTTGAGTACTTAATTTTTGGTATTTAGTCATTAGCTCTTGAACGGAGCGAGATACTTTTCCAAACAACCGTTTAATTCCAGACTTCTTTTTGGTCGTTAATTCTTCAGGATTAAGTTGAGTTAACTTATCCATCAAATCTTTTAAAATGTCACCGACTGGACCTATATCTTGTTTTTGCACATGATCTAGCATTTGATGAGAAAAACGTGATAATTCGGTTTGTGCATTTGCACCATAAGTTAGAACTGCTTCGTAATTACCTGCTGGAATTTGAGAAGCGAGAACCTTTGCTTTTTGTTGTTCTTCATCTGAAAGTCTTTCTAAAAAGGAAACACTTTGTTCTTCTTGATTTGACACTTCTTTTTGTAATGTCGGTTGTAGGTCAAAGGGGGAGTCCAAAAGATCATCCATTGTTTTTAGAGGCTTAGAAGCCGTTTGATTTTCCGTCATGCGATAAATCTCCTTTCAACATTAAAGGTTTTTCATGTTTTGCGATTGATATTTTTGCAAAGTCTAGCTCCATTTTTAAATGTTCGATATCTGAAGCTAATACTTGATGTAAATCGTTTTCCATAACTTGATTTAATTCAAGTAAAGTTTCTCTCGTATCTTGAAGAGCAATCTGAACTGCAGGTGCTTTTACAGGTTGAGAAACAAGTAAAGTATACTTTTCTGTAAGTTCTACAGCGGTTTCTAAATGAGCATAAAAAAATGGTTCCACATGATAGAATTTCTTGGGGTTTGTCCGAACAATTTGGAAAATCCGCTTTGCTAAGCGATTCATTTCAAATAATTGTTTAAAAGCTCGTATCGATCTAACTTTAATAAAATATCCGTTTAGTTTATTTAATTTAAGCTTGGCTTCCTTCAGTTGTTGCTGAACATGTTTATATTCAGGCAATGTCATATTGTATTTCTTTATAATAAGCCTCGATTGAACACTTTTAATAACATTCACTGACAGTGCATAAACACCAGCTGAAATTAAACCAGCTATGAAAAAGTTTAAATTAGCACCTAGTTGGAGAGAAATCCAAGAGGTAATAAATAGTGGGAAGCTTATAAGATGTCGTATTATAAAATAAGCAACATGTAGCATGTTGAATACCTCCTTGTTTAGTCCTATGTATACTTACGTATGAAGACATAAAAGGTTTCGTTTTGACAGTATTCCTTCAGACAATATCAGTTTCCATTGTACGATATCCTTTTAAATCATCAAAGAAAGTCACTGAATATGATGTGATAGATGCTAAAGGTGAAACTCCTTTTTGAATGTACGCTACGAATAAGTCCAATTGTTCTTCTTCACCTTCGAGTTCCATTACGATTTCATTTTGTTCGTATCCTCGACAATAACCTCTTAAATGAAGTTCATTCGCTTTTTGTTTTGCTAGAAAACGAAATCCTACACCTTGTACATCTCCGTGCATAATAAAATGAGCACGTTTTTTCATATGGTAACCTCCTGAGTAACAATCACTTTTTATATTTGTCGTGGTTGTCCTGTTACTCCTTAACTTATCTCAATTTTCTAATATTATCAATGTTATTGTTTTCTTAAAACCATGTTAGAACAATATGGTGTTGAATAAAGGAAAGTTAATCATTTAAGTTCGTTAGATGGGGGATTGGTAGGGAGAAGATTGATTGTTATAGAATTTTGGTTAGGTAAGTCTAAATTCTAGACGTCACATCTCAATTTGCTACAATAAAGAATAGATATTACATGGAACAGAGGGTGTACATATGAATGAAATCATATACATGAAAGCGGGATATGAACCATGGTGGTTGTTTTCAGGATGGGAAGAATACATCATTGAGAAAAAAACATTTTCTACTGATGATGAAGCTCGAAAATACTTGGATACAATACTTGAAAAATTCAGAAACAGTTACCCTCATGAACGGTCGGAAAAAGGACCATTTTGGGCTTTTTGGACGGAAGATGAACAGGAGTTTTGTGAAGCATGTGATGATGATTTACAAACATATCACGGTGTATTATGGTTCAAAAATGGATCTCCAACAACTGATTTTAAAATAGCTGAATAATTAGTTTTTTTATGTTCGTTCCATTGACTTTACTAATGGAAATGATATACTATTTGTAACAATTGATATGACTTTACCGGGAACGAGTATTCACATATGTTCTATAGTGACGGCGTTGGCTGGTTGCTATTGCATATGTGTTTTTTTTCCTAAAAAGTTCAATTGTCACTTTATTTTTGGAGGTAATCACATGAAACAAGGTACAGTAAAATGGTTTAATTCAGAAAAAGGCTTTGGTTTTATCGAAATTGATGGAGAAAATGATGTATTTGTTCATTTCTCAGCTATTCAAGGTGAAGGATTTAAAACGCTTGATGAAGGTCAAAAGGTTGAGTTTGAAGTGGTAGATGGAAACCGTGGCCCACAAGCAGCTAATGTAACTAAAATCTAACTAACACATATGAAGAGGCATCCAAAATGGATGCCTCTCTTTTTTATCGTTATCCGAAAGAAGACTTCCACCTCAAGGAATGAAAAGGCGAAGCCTAATGAGTAGGTGGGAGATGAATGTCGGTTGGCGGTAGCCAAAACTTTCCTCACGATGATATAATGAGAACAAACATTCGTATCGATAGGGGTGAAAATCATGTTAGTCAAGAAGGCATACAAATTCCGGATCTATCCAACCAATAAACAAGAAATCCTCATTGCTAAAACAATTGGATGCAGTCGTTTCGTATTCAATCGCTTTTTAGGGCGCTGGAACGATACTTACAAAGAAACTGGCAAAGGATTATCGTATCATTCTTGTTCTGCTGAATTAACATATTTAAAAAAGGAGTTTGTATGGCTAAAAGAAGTTGATAGCATTGCCCTTCAATCCTCACTTAAAAACCTGGCTGATTCCTATTCACGATTCTTCAAGAAACAAAATAAAGCCCCACGCTTCAAGTCTAAAAAGAATAAGGTGCAATCCTACACAACGAAAGAAACAAATAATAACATTGCCATTGTAGACAACAAAATAAAATTACCGAAACTTGGTCTTGTTCGCTTTGCAAAAAGTCGTGAAGTAAAAGGTCGTATTATTCGTGCGACTATTAGACAAAATCCTAGTGGCAAATATTTTGTATCCATCCTGGTCGAAACAGACGTTCAACCATTGCAGAAAACTGAATCATCTATTGGAATAGACTTAGGGATCACTGACTTTGCTATTCTTTCTGATGGTCGTAAGATTGATAATAATAAGTTCACATCAAAGATGGAAAAGAAACTAAAGCGTGAACAACGGAAACTTTCAAGACGTGCATTGAATGCTAAAAACAAGGGGATAAGCCTTCTTGATGCAAAAAACTATCAGAAGCAAAAGATAAAAGTCGCTAGATTGCACGAAAGAATAATGAACCAACGTGACGAT